>Ga0255338_1000014_pt1 | contig 771895 bp, 805 predicted proteins | sample MeOH1_35cm_T4_19_FD_203715 | JGI IMG/M metagenome (GOLD analysis project Ga0255338, IMG submission 203715) | Sandy soil microbial communities from University of British Columbia, Vancouver, Canada - MeOH1_35cm_T4_195 | ecosystem: Engineered > Artificial ecosystem > Sand microcosm >...
AGTTTTCGCCGTACTCGATGGCTTCCGGCTCAATGCGATAGTTCTCGTACCGGCCGCTGCGCGTCCACATGGGCTTCGACTCGTTGGTCTCTTCCCAGAAGGGGTGCCGCGGATAGGTCCGGACCATGACCATCCAGCCCTTTTCCGACTTCAGCATGACGTCCGCTGAGTAGCCGTAGAAGGTCGAGGAGGCATCGAGCATCCGCTGCGCATAGACGTCAACGCGGTTGGTATAGACCATCGCGAAGTAGTCTTTCATGCGCTTGTCGCCGGTCATGTCCGACAATTTCGCCGCCACACCTGCGAAGGTATCGAGGTCGTTGCGGGTGTCGTACAAGGGGCGAATCCCGCCCTTCCAAATCTGCACCCACGGATTGGACACCGTCACGGTCATTTCCGGATAGGTGAACTCCATCCATGAGTTACAGGCAAAGGCGATATCGTTGTGGTTGACGTCCGAGGTCATCTCGATGTCCTGCGTGATCAGGGTCTCGATGTTCGGATCCACGTTGCGCACCATGTCGTAATGGTGCTTGGCGTTGTTGAGCACGTTGACGTTGGTCACCCAACGGAACTTGCTCGGGGTCGGCATGTGGGTTTTCCCGGTGAAGACCTTCCGTCCATACTTAGGGGTATTGACGATCAAGGCTGTATCACCGTGGTTCCAATACCCGACCTCTTCGCCGTAGTAGTACGACTTGGTCTTGATTTCCTTCCCGTGCGCGTTCGGATCCGTCGTGATGTTGAACGGATCTTCACCGGTGTGCACGGCCAGACCAGCGCCGGACCAGGGGGTGGCGGTCCATGTTCCGGCTTTGTAGTTACCGGCCCATGTGTGCTGTCCCGTTCCGAACTTCCCGACGTTACCGGTGATGATGAGCACCATCGCGGCGCCGCGGGCGTTAATGGTCTGATGGAAATAGTGACAGGTTCCTTCACCGTTGTGGATCGCGGCCGGCTTGATCGTGCCTGAGTCGCGGGCCCACCGGACGATGAGGTCCTTCGGAGTGCGGCAAATCTGATGCGTGGTATCCAGGTCGTAGTCCTGGAAGTGCACCAGATACATCTGCCACACCGGCATCGCATCGATCTCACGACCGTTGAGCAGCTTCACACGGAACGTACCGTTGAGGGCTGCGTCGATCCCGCTGTTCGTATAGTGCCAGCCCACCTGTTCACGATGGAGCGGCACCGCCTGCTTCTTGTTGAGATCCCAGACCATCATACCGCCGAGCCGTTCGATCTGCTCCGGCTTCAACGATTGCATGCGGCCTGAGTAGCTCTTCGAGAAGTCGGGGAATGCATAGTCCTTCACCACATCCCGCGGATCCAGATACTGGAGGGTGTCGGTACGCACCAGGATGGGCGCGTCGGTGAATGACTTCAGGAAGTCAATGTCGTGCATGTTTTCATCGACAATGATCTTCATGGCCCCCAGGAAGAGGGCGCCGTCTGACTCCGGACGCAGCGGCATCCAGTAGTCGGCACGATAGGCGGTCGGATTATATTCGGGCGTGATGACGACCACGCGGGCGCCGCGCTCGATACACTCCAACTTCCAGTGAGCTTCCGGCATCTTGTTTTCGACGAAGTTCTTCCCCCAGCTGGTGTTCAGCTTGGAGAAGCGCATGTCGGAAAGGTCGATGTCGGAACCCTGAGCCCCTGACCACCAGGGGTGGGCTGGGTTCTGGTCGCCGTGCCAGGTGTAGTTCGACCAATAACGGCCGCCCTGCGCCTGTTCCGGGCTGACCTTCCGAATCCAGGTGTCCAACAACGCGTTGATACCACCGTTCATGCGGGTGTTGCCCATCTTCCCGAGAATACCGAGCACCGGCATACCCGCGCGATGCTTGAAGCACCGGGTACCTGCGCCCTTCATCATTTCGATCATTTCCGGAGCATAACCCTGCTCGCGGAGACGACGCGCACCGGCTTCACCGCTGTACCGCGTGGCAATGATCACCATCGCCTTGGCAGCATAGGTGAAAGCCGTATCCCAGGACACGCGGAGCATGTCGTCCAGGAAGCGACTGTCAAACTTGTATTTCCGCTTGGTGTCCGGCGTCAGTTCGGGGGACCCGTCGTCCATCCACGCCTTCCAGCCTTTCCGCATCAACGGACCCTTCAAACGATAGGGGCCGTACACGCGGCGATGGAAGGTGAAGCCTTTCAAGCACATGCGCGGATTGTGTGCGAACGTGCCGCGGTTGCCGTAGAGGTCTTCATAGGTTTGGTGGTCGTAGTTCTGCTCGACGCGCATCACCACACCGTTCCGGACGAAGGCCCGAATACGGCAGGCATGCGTATCGTTCGGCGAACAACACCACGTAAAGGATGAATCGTACCGGTATTGATCGTGATAGACCCGCTCCCACGACCGATCCGGATAGTCACCCAGCGGGTTCCCGACTTCGATGACCGGCTGGAGCGCGGTCAACGCCAGGACCTTGTCTGCCACCGCCACCGCGGCGACAGTTCCCGCAGAGACTTTCAAAAACTGTCTGCGTGACAAAAACATTGTGAACACCTCCTAAGTTGAGGGCTCAAAGAGCCCGCGTACCCTTTACTTCCGCACAACTGAACTCCACCACCCCCCTTCCTGATTGACCTGCCAAGAACCCACCACCGCGCTTAGCTAAATCAAGCTCGTGATTCTTGATCTCGTTAGACATCTGGTGAATATTCTTGGTCATAACGGCACTCACTATCGCAATATCCAAACCATTGCGTGCACGCAGAATCGCAATGGACGAATAGTTGCAAGTTGCTGTTAAATAAAGGCTATGCGATCGACCACCGTGACAGGATCAAAATTCAGCATCAGTCCTTCAATGTGTAGTTCATGTACCAATGGCCCTAGTACGGATAAGGCATACATACAATAAACACCATAAAAGCAATGTGTTGGATAATATTCAGGCGACAAATATCTCGCGCTACCATTTGGTAACGACTTGGCCTCTCGTGGCCCAATTCATAAGCTGCTTGGTTCTATCAATTTCTTGGATTGAGCTGCTTGACAGTGCAGGCCCGTCTCAGTAGAATCCCCCCTCTTCTTCAGTCCTCTTGAGAGCGGGAATAGCTCAGTGGTAGAGCATCGCCTTGCCAAGGCGAGGGTCGAGGGTTCAAATCCCTTTTCCCGCTCCAATTTTTCCAGCACTTACACTTCACCTCATTTTCTTCTGATCCTTTATAGACAGTGTTATAGACAGTCTTTTGGCTTTCTGCGCTTTCTCTCTCCCACCAATTTCCCCCTCTATTCGAATAATCGCTCCCAGCTTGTGCCTTCATCGAGAAGAGATATCTGCGGATTTCGGATATCAGCGTCGACGTAGTTCGGTACAACGCGCAGACCCATTTCGGCAATTGCGCCCGCGCGTTTCGGAGTCCGCGACCTCCGAGTTTTGGCAACCACGACCACTGAAGTACTGAGTAGTTCTAGTCCTTTGGGGGGACCGAAAATTCGATCCCTCACCCCGCGTCCAAATCGTCGTTTCTTTTGACGGATGAGAAAGCACTCGCTATTCTCAGTAAGCCATCCTAATGGTGTCTCTAACTTCTACTTGGGTCGAAGCAGCCATGACAACGCCATGGTCAGCAGGTCCTCCGATCACGCGCCTTAAGCCAGGCAAGCGGCGGTCCACTGAGGTACGTCTAGGACTGGCGTCGATCGCAGCTATGGTCGGCGGCCTGGGCCTCATAGCCTGGGTCGCGGCGGGCCAATCGAAAGAATCGCGGCCGCTGTATACCTCGAAAGAAGATTGCGAACGCGAGTGGAGCGATCACGATTGTGAACCGCAACACGGCGGCTCGGGCGGTAGCGGCCATGGCGGAGGCAGCTATCGCGGGCCTTCAGTCCGCGGCTATACCGTGGATGAGAACGGGAAAGCGCATCCCACTGACGTGCAATCGGATCGCGTGCCGACGAATAGCCGTGCGCTCACGGTGCAACGGGGCGGATTCGGCAGCACTGGCGGGCGCTTTGGGGCGAGCTCATAACTATGTATCGTCGTTCTATAGAACCACGACCCCACTGGCCTATACGACTCGAACAGATCGGCTTGAGCTATCACAGCGTAGACGGCGGCTACTGGCGTGAAGACGCCGCCTATGAATTCTCCGAGCGAGAGATCGATACATTGGAATCGGCCACAACTGAACTGCATCAGCTCTGTCTTCATGCGGTGGAGCGCATTATTGTCGAAAACCGCTTTGCCGATCTCCACGTTCCGGAACCGTGGCGACCGCGTATTCGTGAGTCGTGGGAGCGGCAAGAGCCATCACTCTACGGACGCTTTGATCTCTGGTACGACGGCGTGGGCCATCCAAAACTCCTTGAGTACAACGCCGATACGCCCACGGCGTTACTCGAAGCCGCCGTTGCACAATGGTTCTGGCTGATGGACGTGTCGCCGGAGGCCGACCAATTTAACAGCGTGCATGAACGGTTAATTGGCCAGTGGACAACCCTGCAACAGCAGACCTCGACGGATTTGGTCCATTTGGCCTGCCTCGATCAATACGAAGAAGACCGACAAACGCTCCTCTATCTGGCCGACACCGCGAACCAAGCGGGATGGCGGGTTCAGACTATATCCATTGAACAGATTGGATGGGACCGGGACCGTCGGCGCTTTATAGACCAGCTCAGCGAACCAATCTCCGTGCTATTTAAACTCTATCCCTGGGAATGGCTGTGCCAGGATGAGTTTGCGCCCTTCGTCTCCTCTTCGACCATCACCATGCTGGAGCCGGCGTGGAAACAGCTGCTTAGCCATAAAGGGGTGCTGGCCTTACTCTGGGAATGGTTTCCGGAGCATCCGAATCTCTTACCGGCTTGCTTCAACAGGCCAAAAGATTCCACCGCGTATGTTTCAAAACCGTTTTGGTCTCGGGAAGGTGCGAATATCACAGTTGTCACCGGCAAGGAGGTTCTGACAACGCCCGGCCCCTACGGAGTCCAACCCGCCGTCTTCCAACAGTACCACCCACTTCCCGAGTTTCACGGCTGGCATCCGGTGATTGGTTCATGGGTCATTGGCGATGAGCCCACTGGCATGGGGATCAGAGAAGACCGCGGCCTCGTTCATGGCAACCTGAGCCGATTCGTTCCCCATCGGTTCCTGAAGGAAGTCCCGGTGTCATGATGGAGCTGTTCACGGATGATGTCTGGTTATTGCCGGTCTTCTTGGTCTACTGGCTCTGCTCGCTGGGTTTGTTAGGGGCCTTTACGTTCCTATACCTGTTCTGGACGCCGTATAAAGAGTTGGCCCTGATCCGGGAAGGCAATGTCGCGGCATCCTGCAGTCTGGGTGGCGCCATCTTAGGATTCGTCGCGGTCCTCGCCTTTGTCATCTCAAACAGTGCACAACTCCATGAGTTAGTGTTTTGGGGAACGGTCGCCGCGATTGTCCAACTGGTCGGCTACTCCGTTGTCCGGTTTATCATTCCCACGCTACCGGAAGGGATTGCCCAGAATAACCTGGCGCATGGGGTTTTTCTCGGACTCATCGCGGTCGGTCTTGGAATTGTGACCGGGGCTTGTATGGTGCCTTAACGTAACGAGCAGCGTTCTCCTCCGAAGAAGTTGCGAATGCCGTCCTGAAAGGGGGCCGAAAACTCTAACCTCCCAAACGATCCCACCCGCAGTTTCTCTTGATTTGATCATGAAATAGAGAGGATCCTGTCGGCCATCATGTGGCCATGATTACTACACAAGACCCTGCCAGGATATTTTACCCCATTGCCAACTCGCACCCCAGCCATCCTCTCTTTTGAGTAATTGACTTTATCTCCCGCTTCATTGGTAGGATTGCTTCCCATGTATCAAGGAGAGCTACTACTATGTCCCTTCTGCAGGCAAATACCTTACTAGTGTCCACCTTGGTTGCCTTTGTCCTATCGGGCTGTAGCGGTGGTGGCAGCGGTGGTGGCGGCTCTGCTCCAGGTGGTGTACTTACCGAGACCACTGTCTCGGGCTCCGTTACAGCTCCCAACGGCGCCGTCGCCTTTGAGAAGAACCTATCGATCAGTGATGTCTTCCAAACAGAAGCCTATGCTGCGTTGACGGGCCTCGCTGCTGTCCCCGATGGCACCATTGTGCAGCTTGGCACACTGAGTTCCAGCGGCTTGACCTTCACCCCGATTACCACGACCACTACGTCCAATGGCCGCTACGCCTTCAATCTTTCCGCACTCGGTTTACAGCTCCGTCCTGATTTGCTGGTTCGGGTGGCGAATTCGAGCGGCAAAGAGATGCGGGCCTTTGCAGTGGGCACGATTGCGGATATCAACCCCGTCTCGGAGGTCTCCTGCCAACTGATTGTGCAAGCGCTGGCAAATGGGGGCGCACTGGATCACTTTACACTGCAAGAAGTCTCTGATGTCACCGGCGCCACCGGCCTGCTTGCCGGCACGCAAGATCTCGGCAATGCGGTGTCCTTAGATCAAGCCATCGGCTTCGTCAAGACCGCGGTGACTGGTAACGCGGCCATTATGAACTTTCTGACCGCGGCCGCCCAACCCGGACAAACGACGGAAGGCACCTCTGACGTCGGCAACTTTTATCCGTTCGATGAAGGCAGTATTTGGCGGTACCGGGGAACGACATCTGGAGTTGGTGTCACCACGTATGACACAACCGTCTTGGTCAATGGCCAAGGCCCCGCACCCAGCAGTGGCATCAACAGCACCATCTTTTACGAAACGAACAGCGGCGGAGAGAGCCGCCCCCAGAAGAATTACGGAATCAAAGACGCCGTCGGCATAATGGACTACGGGAACGATGACCCCACCGATATTGTCGCGCCCCAACTGTCCCCGTACCGCGCCGTTCATTTCCCTTTCACGCCCGGAGCACGCGTAGTGCTGGTCGACCAGAGTGGCCTGAATTGGGGGCAGGATGAGGATGGCGACGGCCGGAATGAAACGTTTCGACTTCAGCTCGTGCAGACCGTCCAAGGCGCCGAGTCGATTACCGTTCCAGCCGGGACCTTTCCCAATAGCCTACGGATCGACTTCACCAGCGTCTTTGTTGTGACGTTCAGCAAAGGCGGCCAAGCGACCGTAACCCAAACCAACATTCGATGGCACGCCGCTGGCGTCGGCAAGGTCAAGGAGGTGATTACCGTCGCAAACGAGGGCGCGTCACCGATCACCGTAAACACTGAAGAACTGGAAGGGTATGTCGTTAACGGCCAAGGCAATGGTTTACGCATTGAAGTGAAGCCATCCTCCATCTCCATCCGTATAGGCGAGAGCAAAGCGCTACAAGCAACCGCGTTCGATCTCAACAATACTGCCGTGGCGGGACTGCCGATGACCTGGCTCTCCACTGATCCCTCGATCGTCACGCTGGGAGCCGACGGCACCGCGACCGGCGTGGCGCTTGGGACGGCCACTGTGACTGCCTCAATTGGAGCGCTCAAGAGCAACACCGTAGGCGTGACGGTCAGCGACGTAAAAATTATCAACCTCGCCACCAATGGCTTGGCGTACGATGCTGTCTCGGGCAAATTATATGTCTCCACTCCGGGCACTCAGGGTCAGATCATCGCGATCGATCCAGCGACAGGGACTCTCGGAACGACCGCTATAGTTGGGAACGAGCCTGGTCGGTTGGCTGTGTCGGACAATGGACAATATCTCTATGTGAGTGTCGACAACGAGAGTGTGGTAAAGCGGCTGCTGTTGCCGACCCTCGCCACAAATCTGATGTTTAGCCTACAGACGTGGGTTTCGCTTCAGCCTGGGGATTTACTGTGCGCGCGAGATATGAAAGTGATCCCTGGGAACCCGCAGGGTGTTGTGATCACGGTTGCGCGACATGGCAGCTCATCCGGAGGCTGTCTTCTCAATGAACCCGATGTTGCGGCGGTGTACCAAAGCGGCGTCTCTCTCCCCAACTCGCTCAGCGGCACGCCGTTCGTACACCTCGTCGAATTCACGGAGTCGTCATCCGTATTGTTGGGTCTTGGGATTTTCAGCCCCGCCGATTTGGTACGCGTCTCCGTGACCCCGTCCGGCCTCTCAGTCATTGACTCGAGCCTGCTGGCCAACTGGCCTGGCCGTGAGTTCAAATACCTTAGCGGGCTGGTCTATACTGCCAGCGGCATCGTGCTCAATCCCACGACCTATTCGGCAGTGGGGTCGTGGACGAATACGGGGGTGTGGAGTCTTCGACCGGACGTCAGTCGTCAGCGGCTCTTTACCGTGGGTGGCGGCATCACCCCAGACGACACCGTCGGCACGATTCAGGCTGTAGATCTCACGACACTGACCCCCATCGGCTCACTCGACGTACGTAATCTCAACCTTCCTGCTGTCATTCAATTGCCGCGCTTCACGGATCTGGTTCGATGGGGACCAGACGGATTGGCCTTCCGGACCTCCTCAAACGAAGTGGTAATCATCCGGTCGCCGCTGGTCAGTTCCTAGCCAGCGGCAGAAATTTAGGGGGGGGCTAGACAAGAGCGGTAGAAAGAGTGGGCCTCGACTGCCCCCTATGGTTGTACCAACAGCAATGTGAGTCACGCACAACCGTATTGTTCTAGTTTAGGCTGGTCTGGTTTTTCGGGAGGACGTCACGCGTACGCTTCTCGGTCCAATGTGCACCCCCGAGAGGAGAGAGGCGTGTGATGAAGACGGGTGAGAACTGGAAGCGTAAAACGTGATTGGCTGTTCCGGGGTGCGTGATGCACCTCATCTGGCGAATTAGGTCGGTGTGATGCTCGGGGCTGATTCATCGGGGCTTGACTCGTGAGTGGGGGCATGATGGCGCACCTTGTCTTCTCCCAAGTTCACGCGCTCAATGTAAGCCACCTCACAGATCGTGGTGAGTCATGCCTCTAGAATTGCACTATGGCTCGTCTCGATATTCTCGTTCACCGGGGGTGCCTGTCCGAGCAATCGGCGCGGGCTTTAGCCCAAGAAATACAGCAAGAACTTCCGGCCTGGCACATCGATGTCCGTGCGGTCAGCAAAGAAGATTGTGATGCACTGGGTGTTCTGGTGTTTCCTACCTTTCTCCTCGATGGGTGGGTGCTCGCCACTGGCATTCCAAAGAAGGGCTGGTTATTGGCCAAGTTGGCGGAATGGGAGAAGGGGGAACCATGATCCCTTTTTCGACGGATGCCCAGGTGCGGCGACCATGGAAGACAACGGCGCAGGTCGATTCACAGCTGGAGAGCCCCCACTCGGACCACACTCGAATCGTAGCTATTCGGGCTGTGTCTCTCGACATCTCTCAGACGTTAGGCGTCTCGTTTGTGCCTGAATTGTTTGAAGGAATGAGTGCGAGACCTGCCTATCTGGAAACGGCCTGGGAACTCTTCAAAGAGGATCTGCAGCTGGACCGCTTGGATTATAAGACGAGGCGGATGATTGCGCTGGCGATTTCAACCGATGCGGTGGGGCACTATTGCATCACCGAATATCCTCGCGCGTTCCGACTGAACGCGCTCGACGAGACAATCTGTGACAAGATTGTGTTGACCATTCGCTTCTTCAAGGCCTTTGAGCGATATCTGTCCGGAGTCATGCCTCCCTATGTTTCCGATACTCCCACGTTCGTGAGGGAGTGTCTGCGTGACGAATACCAGAGCTTCGCGGAGACAAGAGCGAGCGAAGTTGTGCCATCGGGGGGAGACCAGCGGCGATCCGTCAGGTGGATTGGCAGCATGCTCATCATGAGCGTCCTCCTATTGCCCATTGTCGTGGGAGTTTATCTGTATCTTCAGTGAGCCTCACCCAGCCTCATTTCCTTCCACGGTGGCTTCCAAGCCTCTCTTGAGGCCTGGCCCGACCGCTTTGCTCTTCAGAGCCGGGCTAGCTACGTCGAAGGAGTACCGTCTCCACCCCAGCGCGCGGCTTTCGCGATGTGATTTCTCTTTCTTGTAAGGCACATCACAGACGTACCACGTGAGTGTGCCGTAGTCTGCAAGTATCCGATGATGGGTAGAAAGGACTCGATGCAAAATGATGGAGACAAGAACTGCGCGGGACGGTCGGACATCCAGAACGGCCGGATACAAGCCTCTAGTAGGGCCAGGAGTATGTGGCAGCCACACGTTGGCGTTCTTTTCATTGCGACAGTCATGATAACCCTTGTGTTTGTGAGCGGTGCCTTAGCAGAGGCGGAACGGTCTCTTGATGCCCGCGACCGAATGACCAGGGGGACGATCGAGGTTGGCCTTGCGACAGGATTTGCTCAAGCCACGACCGCACTAGGCAATGCGTCTTCCGCCAACCGGAGCGCGGTGTTCGTTATGCCGCACGTCGGCGTCGTGCTAACCGATCCGCTCGGAACGGGTCGGTGGCAAGGGAACGTCGAGTTTCTGGTTCAACCGGTGTTTGCTCGGTTTACCCAACCCTTCGCCGCTGAAGCAGCGGGAGGGTCCTTTATCCTGAAATACAATTTTCTCGGGTTTGGGCGGTGGATGCCGTTCTGGGACGCCGGCGCCGGCATGATTTGGACCAATTTGGCGCCCCGGATTCCGGAACAAAGCACGCAGTTCGAATTCGTGCTGGAGACACCGGGTGTGCAGTATTTCGTGACGGACCGACTCACCTGGACCATGGGAGCCCCCTTACACCATATCTCGAATGGCGGTCTCGGCGATCGGAACACCGGTATCAACGCCGTCTTGCCATACGTCGGGTTGTCATGGTTCGGGCCTAACGCATTCTAACGCTGTAGGGATGGACGAATGGCTAAACGGACCCCCTGGCTTGAGTTCGGAGCGTTGCTCCTCTTGGTTTTGGGTACCTATACGGTAGTGTCTTGGCTTGATGTTGGAACACTGCTCCATCCGGATCGCGTTGCCGCCTGGCTACGTGAGGCCGGTCCCTTCGGCCCAGTTCTATTCATTGGCCTCATGGCGACGGCCGTCGTGATCAGTCCAATCCCGAGTCTCCCGCTGGATCTGGCAGCGGGGGCGACGTTCGGGGTGTTCTTGGGAACCACCTATGCCGTCATTGGCGCGGAGATCGGAGCGATCGGCAGCTTTCTGATCGGCCGATCGCTCGGACGAGCTGCCCTGACCAAGCTGCTCCGAACGGACATCTCCTTTTGTGAACAGTGTTCGGATCGGCATTTGGCCATGTTCGTCTTCTTGTCACGGCTCCTCCCAATCTTTTCCTTCGATCTTGTCAGTTATGGAGCGGGACTCACCAACATGTCCGTCCGAGCCTTCGCGGTAGCAACATTACTGGGGATGATTGGCCCAACCTTTCTGCTGACCTATGCTGGAAGCCAAGTGGTATCAGGGAAAGGGGTGTTGATCGTCCTCGGCATTGCCATGGTGGCCTTGTTACTGCTCCTTCCGAAATTGGTAGTTCGATACCCGACTGCTCGTTGGGTCCAGCTCATTCGAGGCGGCGTGCCAGTCGTCCTGTCAGCGAGTGACACGAGGACAACTGCCAAGGCGCCCTGTTCCTCATGTGGGGGACCATTGGTATGAGGTGCAGAGAATCTCTGTGGTTCTGTTAACCCAAGGGAGGGCATCATGACGCAGAAACAGCACAACACCCGCAATGCTCCAGCAGCCAAGCCAGAACATTCTAGGCCGGAACAAGTGAGAGAGGAGATTCAGGCACTTGCCTACGAGCTCTATTGTCAGTGTGGTCATGAGCACGGCCATGACCTCGAACATTGGGTCGAGGCCGAACGGCGTGTGCTCGAACGACATCAAGGACAATCCAAGAACGGCAGATAGCTTCTGGCAGGCATGTGAGGTCGTTGCCGACTCACTTGGTGAGTGTCGGCGTTACCGCTCAGCTGCGGCGTTGACAACGGACGCTATGCGATAGTTGTTCCTTGTAAGCCGTCAGCCAGGTGGGTTGGACAGGCAGTGGAGGGGAGCAGAAACAGATCAAGAATTATGACACCAGGCGCGAGAGCGCATTCGGCTTGAGAATCGTAATCGTCCGGCCGTCAATCTGAATGAGGCCGTCATCCCGGAACTGCCCCATGGTTGTGCTGACGGTTTCACGACTGCAGCCGATCAGGTTGGCCATTTCTTGATGGGTCAACTTGACCTTTATGCGGATGCCCTGCTTATCGGCTATGCCGTCGGATTTGCCCAATTCGGAAAGTAGATGGGCGAGGCGAGCCGGCACGTCACGAAAAACCAGATCTTCGACTCGGCTCTGGATTTTTCTGAGTCTCAGACCGATGAGTTTCGTGAGTTTGACTGTGACGTTCGGATGCATCGCCAGATATTGATCAAAATCCTTTCGCGGAATAATGCAAATCACTGCGTCATCGAGGGTTTCTGCCGAGGTCGAGCGAGGGACATCTTCAATGACTTCGAGTTCGCCGAACACTTCTCCAGGTTCCAGAATGTCGAAGGTCACTTCTTTCCCGTTTGGGGCCGTGTTGGCGATTTTTACGCGCCCTTTTTTGAGTAGATAGACATTGCTGCTCGGATCGCCTGGGAGATATAAGGGCTGCCGCTTCTTGACCTCTTCCATGCGGGTGATCTTCTCCATCTCCTGCATCTCGGAGGGTGAGATCCCATCGAAGAGTCGAATGTGCTTCAGAAACCAAAGTTTGTTGAGAGCGGTTTGTGGTTGATTCATAAGAATTGGCCCACTAAGAGGATGTCAGCCTACTCGCTTGCCTACCCAAAGGCAATCGCGGCATCTTCCAACTCTGTCGATCTACGCTCCGATTTCAGGAATGACTGTAAGGCAGCTTACAATTCCGGAGTCTTGAAGAGCAGGGATTTCCCGTGTGCGAGCACGAGGACACCCCATAAGACCAAGGGAGACAAGCCCCGGCCATGAGTGGGTTGCCGCACTTACCCTGATTAACCTGCGGGATATTGTTCGCACATATCACCAAGTCCGTCTCTCGCAGGAGGGGCGCCTGTAATTGGAAGCGTGCTTCATCGTGGGCCGCCCCCGTCCTCACCACCTCTCATGACGCATTGTGAACTGGCTCACAGAACCTACTCTCGGAATAGGGTAGCGTGATGCCATGAGAGAGATTGTTCGCCGAACACGACAATAGAGTTCATCTCACGTGTTGGCCTGTCTGTTGTCGAGGGCATCATGAAGCAAATATCGTGTGTTGTAGAACATTCGGGGACGTGCGAGTCGGCACATCCGACACAGCTATCTCATCATGGCTTGGTGCCATCCAAATCGGCGAGCGGGCCGCGTCCCGGCAAATTCATCATCGCCGCAGTGATCGGTCTCGCCATCGGCGCATTCTTCTGGTTTGGCCTGGATGCCTATCTCACGCTGGAGACTGTACAGGCAAACCGTGACCGGCTTCTGACTTTCACCGACGAACATCGCGCCGCCGCCGCGGTGAGTTTTATCGCTGTCTACAGCCTGGTGGCCGGCATGTCTCTTCCCGGTGCCACGATTCTGACTCTTGTTGGAGGCTTTCTGTTCGGGAGTGTCATGGGAACGGTTTTCGTCAATCTCGGCGCGACCAGCGGGGCCACGCTCGCGTTCTTGACCGCCCGCTATCTATTACATGGGTGGGTTGAGCAGACGTTCGGGCAGAAGCTGAGTCCGATTCAAGAGGGGTTTGCAAAGAACGCCTTTAGTTACCTCGTGACGCTCCGGCTCGTTCCCTTGTTCCCGTTCTTTCTGGTCAATCTGGTGTCTGGCTTAACCCGGGTCCGCCTCGGGACCTATGTGCTCGCGACGGCCCTGGGCATTGTGCCCGGCAGCTTCGTCTATGCCTACGCCGGACGACAGTTGGGCACGATCAACTCTCTTAAGGAAATTGCCTCGCCCAACGTGATCCTGGCGTTCACCTTGCTGGGACTGCTCGCTCTGGTGCCGATGCTCTACCGGCGATTCGCCGGCAAGCCGGTTGAATCGGTGAATCGTACAGAGGTTCCCTCTCACCCATGAACGAGAATTGATGTCCCCTCAGCAACCCGAAAGGACCCCCCCCATGAGCGCGCCTGAAAAGACGGTTGTTTCCAACCTGATGCTACCCGACGACGAACATAATCAACGCTTGATCAACCATGTCCATCCGCCTCATTGGGCGAACCCGACTCCGACCGGTCAATATAACCTGGTGGTCATTGGTGGCGGAACAGCCGGGCTGGTGACGGCGGCTATCGCGGCCGGCCTAGGCGCAAAAGTCGCGCTGATCGAACGGCACCTGATGGGTGGCGATTGCTTGAACGTTGGCTGTGTGCCCTCCAAAGCCTTGATCCGGGCCTCGCGTGCCTGGGTCGATGTGCGGCGAGGTGAGGAGTTCGGCCTCCACTCCTCCGGCGAGGCGAAGAAGGATTTCCCCGCCGTCATGACGCGCATGCGGACATTGCGCGCCCAACTCAGCCGGACAGATTCGGTCCAGCGGTTTAGCGGCCTGGGTGTCGATGTGTACATGGGCCAGGCGCAATTCACGAGCGTGCAGACCGTTCAGGTCGGCAGCGCTACGTTAGACTTTGCCAAGGCCGCCATCTGCACCGGCGCGCGGGCCTCTGCTCCACCCATATCAGGACTACAAGATACAGGCTATCTGACCAACGAAACGATCTTTTCGCTGACCGAGTTGCCGGCGAGACTGGCGATCATCGGAGCAGGACCCATCGGCTGTGAGCTGGCACAGGTCTTCGCCCGGTTCGGCAGTCAGGTGTATCTGATTGAGGCGTTGCACGGGATCATGCCGAACGAAGACCGCGATGCGGCAGAGATTGTCGAGCAGGCCATGGTTCGCGACGGTGTGACCCTATTCTGTTGCGGGAAGGAGTTGAGCATCCAGAAGACGGAGACCGGCAAGCGGCTGACGGGTGGCTCGCATGGCCGGGCGTACGATATTACGGTCGACGACATTCTCGTGGGCGCCGGGCGTAAGCCGAACATGGACGGTCTTGGCTTGGAGGCCGCCGGTGTCGAATATGACAAGACGGGCGTCACGGTTGACGACCAACTCCGCACGACCAATCCGAATATCTATGCGGCCGGCGACATTTGCTCCCGCTATAAGTTCACGCATGCGGCGGACGCCATGGCTCAGATCGTCATTCAAAACGCGCTCTTTCCCCATCCCTTCGGGTTTGGCACCGCACGGGTCAGTTCGCTGGCCATTCCCTGGGCGACCTACACCGATCCGGAGATCGCCCACGTCGGCCTATACGAAGCTGAGGCGAAGGAGAAGGGACACAAGGTGGAGACGTTCACGCATCGCTTAGACGAGGTGGACCGGGCGGTGCTCGACGGTGAAGCAGAGGGCTTTGCAAAGGTCCATGTGGAGGCAGGGACGGATCGCATTTTGGGGGCCACGATCGTCGCGGCCCATGCCGGCGATTTGATCAATGAGTTCACGCTTGCCATGAAAGCCGGACTGGGCTTGAAGACCCTGGCGTCGACGATCCATCCCTATCCCACGCAAGGTGAGGTTGTGAGGAAGGTCGCCAATGCCTGGCGGAAGACCACCTTCACCTCACGACAAAAGAACATCCTCAGTAAGTGGTTTTCGTGGACGAGAAAATAGACGTGGGGGCGGTTCTGGGCTTTTCACACCGTTGCACGAGAGGACACAGAGTATGGCACTCCGTATTTCGAGCTTCATGATCAGCCTCGCATTTCTGGTTGTTGCCGGCACGATTCTCGGTCAGCCGAACTTCCTGCAAGCGGAATCCCCGGAGGCCATAGAGATCGGCACGTTTTCCGCAGCGACCCCGGATGGGCCTTGGCCGGACGGCTGGAAGCCGCTCACCTTTCCGAAGATTCCCCAGCACACGACGTACCGCCTCGTGAAGGACGGCGACCGCGTCGCCGTCAAAGCAGCCAGCCGGGCCTCCTCTTCGGGACTGACGAAAGAAATCCTGATCGATCCGAAGGAATACCCGATCATTCAATGGCAGTGGAAGGTCTCGAATATCTTGAAGGCCGGGGATGTGTCCAAGAAGGAAGGGGATGATTATCCCGCCCGCATCTATGTCACCTTCCAATATGACAGTGCGAAAGTCGGGCTGTTCGGAAAAGCGAAGTATGAAGCGGCCAAGCTGATCTATGGCCGGTACCCCCCGCTCGGCGCCATCAACTATATCTGGGAAAGCCGCGCGCCGGTGGGAACCGCTGTGCCAAATCCCTTTACCGACCAGGTGCAGATGATCGTTGTGGAAAGTGGGCCGGCCAAACGCGACATCTGGATCACCGAAGAGCGCAATGTGTACGAAGATTATAAGCGGGCCTTCGGCCAAGAGCCCCCGATGATTTCCGGCGTGGCTATCATGACGGATACGGATAATACCGGCGAGTCCGCCGAGGCGTATTACGGAGATATCGTATTGAAGAGGCGAACCTGAAGGGTGTGGCCTGGAGGCAATTGCTGACGATGCTGTTGTCATGCGTTTTGCGGCCAATGAGTCTTGGCCATGAGCTTGTCCTTCCTTGGGGCTGGTCCAGGGCGGCTGCGCACTTATTCGCAGAGAGGGCTGCACCCGTCTGGCTGAAGACCATTTAGCCGACTGTCTCACGCTGGTTGAACTCATCTGGCTCTCACGAAGTGTCTTCGAGATATTTGTACCGTGGCTCGAATATTCCCCCCTCAAACGATCCATTTGCTGCTGCTCGTGGTATTGCTGTGTTTCGCCGCGCCCGCGCCGGCAGAGAATGTGGCCCCCGGAGCTCACTGGGGTGCCATCGATTTTCCCGATCGGGACCGTACCGTGATGATGGGCTATACCGTCAATCGATTTACGGAATTTAATGCCCATCGGGATCGCTTCAATGCGATTAACCAAACCGCCGGATTTAATTTCGCCACAGTCAGTTGGACGGACCGGATCAAGGCATTGCCCGGTTGGTCCGCCAATCTGACGCTCGGGGCCGGGCCGACGGCGGAGACCCCATCGGAGAATATACAAAATGGAATTCATCGTGCGACCAGCCAGAACCTAGTCCCTGTCGATCAAGCACGCAAGGGCGGGGATGTCATGGCCGGCGGATCTCTCACGAGATGGAGCCCGTTGTTTTCATCGCGCGATACTGGTTTTGCCGGTCTGGGAGTTGCCGGGGGATCGCTCTATCAAGAGCTGTACGGGCGGATTGGATTGCGGCAACTCTCACTGGGGGAACTGGCGGCCTGGCTCTTTCCACATTTGGATCATGAGGCACTGAACGACGTGTCCCGGTTTGTGCGGTTTTCTGCCATGGGCCGGTATAGCCGGCTCTTTGGCGGATCCACCTATTCGGGCGATGTCACTGCCAATCAATCCTACTTGGGCCAGGTCTCGGTGTCGTTCGCGGATTATACCGCGGTCAAAGGGGCAAGGCCGGAATGGGAGTTGGAACTCGCGCTGACCTATGACTCGGGTTTGTTTACGTCCTCCAATGGGCGTTGGCTCACTCGCCGATTTGGGTCCGTGGCGCTGCATTTCCCGTACGGCACAATTGAGACGTGGAATGATTGGGTGGGATCTACAGATTCCGGTCCCACAGGCGGATTCAGCCTTATGCTGGACGTGCTGTCGCTCTATCAGAGATTTACCGGCCAGAGTTGAGGGATTCTCTTCAATGATGGAATCGTGTAGTTACCAAGACAGAGTCAATGAGGTTTGCGCCACCTTTGTTTGACTCGCCTCGTCTCACAGGTCGCGACCAGCCAAGGGCCAATGGTCTAAAGACATATCAATATGGCGAGACCTTTGAGCAGGGTCGCATGGCGCATATGATCCGCGAGATGCCCGAATGGATAGGCCGAACACGCATACACGACATTCATGATCACCATCACAAGAGGGGCGAACGCAATCGGAATACCTCGCTCTTGACCACGCAAGACCAGAAAGGTCTCACTGAACCGAGCCAGCGTGAAGTGGGCTTCGATCATGACGACCGACCAATAGAGCTTCGGTAATTGGAATAGCGTCTCCCAGCAAATCGGGTTCCATCCCGGCTAGCTTTGCGACGTCGCCGGCTCCTGAATGCCAACCACCAGGAGTGCCGCCGAAATCATGGCTAGGATCAGCGCCAGCCAAAAGACTGCCCTTCAATTGTTGGCCCACAGCAGCATGAATCTGACGCCAAGTAACAGTCCAACGAATGCGCCAATCGTATCCAAGCTTTGGCGCAGGCCGAAGGCGACTCCCGCATTTCTGGTGGAGTGATGTTAGCAACGAGCGCACGCGGGGGGGGCTCCGCGAACACCTCTCCCTATCTGATCCGCGAGGCGTGCGGTCAGCCCCACACTCATTCCCGGCACAACCGCAAATAGCGGTTTACTGAGCGCGCCCAGGGCATAGCTGCACACCGCCAACCATTTCCGGTTTCCGAGATAATCGCTCAAAGTGCCGGAGAAGATCTTCATGATCAGCGCGACCGATTCGGCAAGCCCCTCGACCAGGCCAACCATGGTGGTGCTCGTGCCTAGTGTGGTCACCATGAATAAGGGCAGCAGGCTATGAATCATTTCAGAAGACATATCCATGAAGAGGCTCACCAGGCCGAGCACCAAGACGCCCGAGGGAATCAGCCGAAGCGATCAAGCGATACCGGTCATCGTCTACAAGGCCTCCTCGAGTATGGCGGGCGTCAGTTGATCGCATGGTGTGAGGCGCAGCTTCTGACCCGCACTGTCGGCGATCTCGGTCAAAGCACGAGACAGATTCACCGTGAGTTGCACGTCCTTGCGGCGTCGTTCTTCGGGTGGATACTGCTTCAGCGTCTTGCCTGGGACCAACATGACCAGGGCTTCCTCCGTCCAGGGTTGCTTGGCGCAGCCACGAACCTCCAATGCCTCCACTTGGACACGAACAGGGCGAAGAGCCCAGCCAGCCAGATAGGCGCCGCCCCACCAAAACGGGACATCGGTGAATAATTCACTGCCGGCCGCAGCCGCCATGGCGGCCGGATTAAATCCGGTTGCCGCGCCTACAATCAGCGTTTCGGTCATCATGGATAGGACGAGTCCCGGCACCCAGTACTGCCAACGCACGACCCCATAATCGACAATGCGGCCGGTGATCACGACATCGGCGTGCACTTCCTGGGCGAGCGCTCGCAAGCCTTCCTGATCAAGCGGGTTGGCCACTGATGAATGGTTGGTCTGGAGTCGGCGCACCTCGGCAAAGGGGACGACCATAAATCCAGGTTGCCGAGCCAGCTGTTCGGTGAAGAGACGCTGGCCAGCGACTTCCACTTCTTCGATCAGCTGAGATAAGAGCTGGGGCGCCACATCAGGAGAAAGGTGCTCTTGAAATGTATAGAGATCTGAGGGCGACGTCACGGGGGCTTCTAAGGTGACGGGCCCTACCAGGACGGTCAGGGGTGGTTCTGCTGGTGGAAAGGAGCGTCCTTGAAACCACACACAGCCTTGGGTGATCAGCAGGCACAGGACCGCAACGATCAATTTCATGCTCGTGCTCCATCATGAAAATAATCCAGCCAGCCTCATGCCGGATGGACACGAAGGTCATGAGAGGAGACGAGACTCAGATGCGATAACAGCAGGTGATCAGAACGAGACTACGGATGTTTTCGGAGCGGAGGAGAGGACCGGTCGGATTGCCGAAGAGCGGTGTGACAATTATGACAAGACGGACGGCAACAGGGAGCTGGAGCAGATCTGGTGGGATGGGTCCGGTCGAATCGTCAAGCGCCTTGGATTTTACCGCGAGCTGCAAATGCTTGAGCACCTGTTCGTCATGTGGACCAGTTTCGGATACGACGTCCAGTTGTTCCGCGAGCGCCAAGCCGCCCATCAGGAGCCAGATCACTACCAGGCTCCCGAGGACCCACCGCTGGAAATGGATAACCTTATACATCCGAATGGTGGTCACTGTAATTGGATTTTGTCTGCGCTGTCAATTGGGCCCTGCTATCGTCCTTCATGGCTGGTATTGAGCAGTACTCGAAATGTTCTCGCAAGTAATTCCGCCGTCATATTAAAGCGCATGGCGTTGTCCGAGTGTTTGGCCATTTCCAAATCGAAATTGACGGAATTCGCGTCCAACAGAAGATCGCCCGCGGAGACTGGCTGAATGTAACGTTGCATGGCCGCGCCAGGGACCGGAGCGTGGCGAGGATGTGTGACCTAAACGGTGACGGTCTGAGATCCACGCGCGGCAGCCACGACATTCGCAAATCGCTATTTAAGGAAGGTGGGGCTAAAAAGGTTTCGGCGGTAAGCCAATCTACTCTCTGGGATTAGAAGCATGCTAGTGACTGCCGTATGGCTTTTGATACAGTGGCCATTTGCATCGCGAACGGTGTCCGGTTTCAATGCAAACCGGTGACTACTTTCCGTGCGAACGCGCGGCTACTTAGATTGCGCCTATCCAAATGATCGCTTCGTCCCCGTGTCAGGGCCACCCGAACCGGAACTGCGCGTGGCAGTGTGAAAGCACTGGGTCTTGGAGTTGCGTCGGCTGCCAGGTGAGTCCTCCATCCGTACTGACTTCGACCTTATTCACTCGTCCGTGTCCGCTCCAGGCGAGCCCACGAGTTTTGGTGAAGCTCGGCTCGATCCGCTGGCTGTCTGAAGAGCTTGTGATGACGGACTTGGCGTCCATGACGAAAGTAAATTGCCTGGCTGTGCCGTCTAGCATAAGATCGGTGTAGCGCGACGCTTCTTCGCGCGTCATGTGCAGAGACTGCGCTGACCAGCCATATCCGCCGTCCGACATGATCTTTCTCTCGTGTTTCCCGTCCCGAGGAAACGGGCCTTTCTTGATCGAGGGAGTTGATGTGTCCCCTCACTGGTGTCCTGTCGATCAGTGTGACCTCTTTCCCCGTCTTGAGCAACAGTCTCGGAACCGAAGTGTTGTGCGGGCTAAGTTATTCACTCTACGCGCTGTGAAGAACAGGTGGTTTGGACACAGCCGCATCTGTCTCGCTCATTACTTGTCTTCGCCGAATCAGATACTCGAGCGAAGCGTCCACAGAGATCAGTCCTGGTCCGTGCAGGACGAAATAGAGAAAGAGAATACCCCAATAGAAAGCTTCTTGCAGCGCAGCCTCGGACAGTTGGCCGTACGAGAGTGCGGCGACGATATTGAGTCCGAAGAGCGAGAGGGCCGCCCATCGTCCGGCCAGACCAATCGCCAGCAGGAATGAGCCGCCTAACTCGACGGCAGTGGACAGATAGGCTGCAATCTCCGGCGGCAGGACCGGCACATCATAGACCATGGTGAAGAGCATCATGGTGGACATCCAGCTGGAAAGCTTGACCATCCCGCCTTTCCAGAAAATGTTCGCGAGATACAGGCGCACGGAAAGGTCGAACAAGGGAATCAGCGCTTCGACTCCACGGACCAGCCGCAGATAGGCGGGCACTCCATGATCGATGACGCGTTTCATGAGACCGGTGCGGTGTGCCATAGCCCCTCCTTCACGGACATGCTGGCTATTGCCTGCACATTCAATAGGGTCGTCATCAACCGGATGAAATCGAAACCAGATTCAGCTTCGCTTGCCAGTTGTTCGATCGCTGCGACGGTCGCTCCCTGAGACAGGGCCTCCAGCAACTGGTAATCCAGCCAGGTCAGCGGTATGACCTGCACCGCCCCGCCACTTCGGGCCACGATGAGGCCGGTCTGTTCCTCCGGAAGCGGCAAGTCGACGGCCTCGTCCGGCGAGGCGTCCGGTTGGAGCGCCTGCCAGACGCGATGGACTGGAACAGGAAAGGACAGGAACCGCGCCGTCTGATGGAACTGGATGGTGACGCGCGAGGGATCTGCCGAGACCACAGCCTGAAGCTGCTCAGGGGCCAGCGGCGACGAATCCGCTGCCTGGTAGACCTCATGACAGGCCCATTCCAGCCGTGCCAGTTCGACAAGAAGCGGGGGCGCCTCGATGTGTTGCAGCAAGGCCGGGAGATGGCGTCCATACAGAAACAGATCGCCGCTGGTCGAGGGATATTTCTTGATGTACCCGCGCGCCAGTACACCGAAGTAGCTGTCGCCGACAAACCGATACAACGCAGGATAGGTAATCCTCAGCACCTGCACAAAGTTATTCCGAATCAAGCGGCGGTAGAGCGCGACGCTTCGCAGCGCCGATCCGTCCGCTGCCATCGCCGCCGTGGCCGTCTGGTATTTCCCTTCGACAATGGCCTCGGCAAAGGCCTGTTGCAGGTCACCGAACCGCGGCATGGCAGCCTCCAAGCATGGCCTCCGCCTGGGCGGCTTGTTCCACTAACACGGAAAGTGCCGGGAGGTTGGTATCCCATTCAATCAACGTCGGGCGCGGGCCGAAATGGTGGATCGCCCACTCATACAAGCCCCAGACTTCCGGATACACGGGCTGACCATGAGTATCGATCAGCATGCGTCCGAAGCGATCGAAGCCCGCCAGGTGGATTTCCTGCACAGCCTGGGCTGGAATCGCGCTCAGAAATTCAAGCGGGTCAAAACCGAAGTTGACGGAATTGACGTAAGCGTTGTTGAGATCAAGCAGAATGCCGCAGCCGGTTCTTTTGACCGCCTCGGCCATGAAGGAACCTTCCGGAATCGGAGAGTCCCGCCAGGTCAAATACCGGGTAATATTTTCGATGAGCATCGGGCGCTTCAAGACTGTCTGGACTTCGTCGATCCTGGCGCACAGATGGTCAAGGCTCTCGGTGGTATAGGGGAGCGGCAAGAGATCGTTGAAAAAACGACCACCGACGGAACTCCAGGACAGATGTTCCGACACGAAAACCGGTTCGAAGCGATCGATCAAGGTCTTCAGCTTATGGAGATGGGTACGATTGATCGGATCAATGGAGCCTAACGACAGGCCGACGCCATGGAAGCTCAGCGGATATCGACCTCTGATGCGTTCGAGGATGCGCAGCGGTGCACCCCCGTCGCCGAAATAGTTTTCCGGATGGGTCTCCATCCAGGCCACCGGCGGCGGCGCGTCCAGAATGTCCCGAAAATGATGGGCCCGCAGTCCGATCCCGGCTTGTGCCGGGATCGGGGCGGGATGCTGAACAGACATCGCTCGTTGTCCTACATCTTCTTCATCATCATTTCTTTCATCTTCGCCAGATCCTCTTTCGTGATGGCGAGGACGGCGCCCTTGGCGATCTTCCCGCAAAGTCCCTTCGGCAGGAACACGTAGGAGTCGGCCTCATTGTCAGTCTTGGCCTGGCCCACACAGGAATGGAGGCTGGTCTTGACCGCACAATCGTTCATCCCGGCCTTGGCCACGCCTCCGCACGCCTCCCATCCTGCGGGCATTTCCGCTATCTTCGGTGCGGCGCTCGCCGCCTGGGCGCCGGCAACACTCAAGGCCACTAACAATGCGGAATGGACCATGGCACTCTTCTTCGTTTTGACGTTCATCGGAATCTCCTTCGTTAGGGTTGGCGATCTTGGGACGGACGCTCGTAATTCATCATGAGCACAGTGCGATGGATTCAGGCCTCGTTCATAGGTGATCCTCCTTCCAATACGGTGAGAGATGCCGCCCTAGAACAGCTCACGGCTGTCACAGGGTACCGTCTTCGCGGCCCAGCCGCTGTGAGGCAGCTTACACTTAGCACCCTGGCTCTAAGCGCTGCCCCTGCGTCATTCGATCATGCGAGAACGCCGCTCACCGTTTACCCGAGAAGCCAGTAGGCCGCTCCACCGATCATCGCCATCACCATCATGACGATCATCATTTTTTCGTGACCGCACATTCCGTGTTTCTGCGTGCATCCCTGCATGCTGCACATTATCGACATGGTCTGACCCTCCTGTATGTAGTAGTGATACCGAGCGAGATCTGATGCTCAACGAAAGCACCAGCATCGGCGCATCATCGCGCATACAGACATCGACATCTGTCGATATGAACTCTGATCACGGTATCATCTTCCCGCTGGTGGGGCTGTGAGCTGCCTTACAATTGTCTGGCTGAATCAGCCGACGTCAGTGCATCGCCCCCTCGGCTGGGATCATCGAACGATCCGGCCAGCGCTCACGAAAGCGTTCTGTAACGCGCCTTACGTATTCCCGCACTATGCATCGGTCCATTTGTATTCCAGCCTACAGATCCTCCGAGTGCTACGCAGTAGAGTGCAGAACATTGCGGCATAACGCCGCGTCTACCCTCTACGTGAGGTGGACGTCGTTCTCATCATTCACCTGTTTGTTAGGAAAGGAGTGCAGCATGGCCAAAGTCGCCATTATTGTGTTAGCCGACACAGACACCCATGAGGGATTGGGACGTGTGGTCAACGCAATGGAAGCCGTGAAGGAGTTCAAGGACGCCCACGACGATGTCCAGCTTATTTTCGATGGCGCCGGGCCCAAGTGGATTCCGGCACTGGAGAAGCCCGATCACATGGCCCACGGGCTTTATGTGGCGGTGAAGGATCGAATCAGCGGGGCCTGCGACTTTTGCGCGGGCGCGTTCGGGGTGAAAGATAAAGTCGTAGCCTGCGGCGTGAAGCTGACAGGAGAATACGACGGTCACCCGAGCTTCAAGAAGCTCGTGTCCCAGGGGTATCAGGTCATCACGTTCTAATATCGTGAACCATCGGACATCCGGACGGGGCAATCACCACGGCCGGATGTCCGTCCCTTTCGTTGATCGTCAATACACGGCCGATCTCAATCATCAGAAGAAAGCTAGGCTATGAGAAATCCGTTACGGTTTTTCATCGAATTGATGCAGCAGCCTCTCTGGGTCTCCCTGTGGGTCCTGTTTCTCATGCTCGTCAACATGGCCAGTCTCGCCTTCTGGCAGGAAGCGGTTGCCCAGCTCATCCTCATGAATTTTCTCGCGAGCGCGATGCTGATGATGGGGTTCTATGCGCGATATGGATTCGCCAAGATCCTTGGGCTCGGCCACATCCCATGGGTCCCGCTGCTGGCATATGTCGTGACGCAGATCCCTACCGCTGAGGCTTCGTTCAAACGCTATTTGCTGGTCTTGTCGGTCTCCATGGCAATCTCCTTGGTGCTCGATGCGATTGATGTCTGGAACTACTTCAGAAGCCGGGTGCGCCTCTAAAAGCCACTGCTTAATAGACCAGGATCTGTTCCGCTGCCTCGAACAACTGCACCATCTTGGCCAGTGGAATCGGTGTGACTGAAGAGGCAACCCGCGCCGGATCGATCTTGTAGAGCAGCATCATGGTTTGATTCCCATAGATGTCGACGCCCAGCTTGTTCTTGAGAACATCGAAATACTCGCCGTAATTGTGCGGGACCTGCTCCAGCGGGACGCCCATCTGTTCGGAAAGACTCTGCCGCTCGCGCTCCGGCAAACCGGCGCGATCGAGTGCGGTGGTCTCAGTGCCAATGAGCTGCCTGAACCAGCCAAAACCTTTCGTCACCGAGGTCACTGCGCTCGCATCAACCAGAATCGTGACTCTGTGGCCCGCCTTCACTGCTGCCCAAGCCACATTCGGAACCGCGCAGATCTGTGCATCGTCCAGGGCGAGCGATGTTTTCATGTGGATGAGGATTCGCGCTGGTGTTGCCTGTTCCGCCTGGACGAAGCTCGGAGTGAATAGAGCGAGAAAGGCAAGAACCACCATATTGCTGATCGTCCGCCACATCGTGTGCAACCTCCTTGTTGAGAGATAAGTTCCTGTTACGCCGCCACGGGAACGGGCATCCTTATGACTGCAGGACCCGCCTCATTTCCTCGAACTCCTGTTTGCTGATCTCACCGCGGGCATAGCGTCTCTTAAGAACATCCAGACTCGATTCTGGCCGAGTGGCAGTCCTCTGTCCCATCAGCCATTTGACGAAGTAAATGGTACCCGCTATCACGAGCACCCAGAACAGCACCATCAACAGGAGACCCAGCCCCATCATGGGCATCCATCCACACTCCGTCATCGTTCACCTCCCTGCCGGGTTGTTCTCTCACACCCCGATTCCGCTACCCGACGCAACAGGACAGCTTGCTTACATCCTTCTTGAACGTTAGCGCGGCCAGCTTGAGCCCTTCCACCATCGTCAGGTAGGGATGAAATGTGTCAGCCAGGTCCTGCACCGTCAGCCCAAACCGGATGGCGAGGGTGGCCTCCTGGATTACCTCACCCGCTTCGGCTGCAAGGACGTGTGCGCCCACCAATCGCCCGGTTTCTTCCTCAGCGACCAGCTTAATAAGGCCTTTGGTATTCCGGGACGCCAGCGCCCTCGGGACATGCTCAAGCGGTAGCAGCGAGGTGTGCACGCGAAGCCCTTTCTTCCTCGCTTGTCGCTCGGTCAGACCGACGCTCGCGATTTGGGGATCGGTAAACGTGACGTGCGGCAAGGCCGTGAGATCGAATATCTTGGCAACGCCGCTGAGCGCATTCTCGGCCGCCAGGCCGCCCGCATAGGCGGCGACATAGACGTACATCGGATCGCCGATGCAATCGCCGGCCGCATAGATGTCCGGGTTGGTGGTCTGCAGGTGTTCGTTCACCACGATCTCGCCCGTGGCTCCCACCCTCACCCCGGCTTCTTCCAGCCCGAATCCGATGGTGTTGGGGCGTCGGCCTGTGGCAACCAGCAGGCGCTCGGCCCGGCAAATCTCCGGCTTCCCGTTCGCTTCCGTGTGCATGAGGTATTCACCATCTTGGTGTTCCACCCGGCTGATTGTGACGTTGCTGCAGATCCGGACTTTTTCGTCTTCCAGGTAGCGTACGATCGCCTGACCGATCTCTGGCTCCTCTGCTCGTGCCACCTGCGGCCCGCTTTCCAGCACCATGACTCGGACCCCGAAGCGGGTAAAGAGCTGGGCAAGCTCCAGGCCAATGCTGCCTCCGCCGATGATGATCAGTGACGCCGGGAGCGCCTCCAGGTTGAGCGCCTGCTCGCTAGTGAGAAAGCCGGATTCGTGAAGCCCTGCAATCGGCGGCGCCCAGGGGTGTGAGCCGGTCGCCACCACGATCTTGCCCGGTTCATAGACGGTGCCATTGACGCGCACCTGGCGTCCACCCAGAAGCGTGGCGTCTCCTTTCAGAATGGTGATAGTGGGATAGACCGCGGCCACATCGATGTATTTCCCTTGGCGCAACGCTGTGACCAATTCGTTTTTCTGCTTCACCACACGCTGCCAGTCTGAAGGCGGGGGACAGGCGGTCAATCCTTCAAACCGCGGATAGGCGGCGTGATAGCACAACTCGGCCGCTTTGATGAGCGTTTTGGATGGCACACAGCCGATGTTGACGCAGGTCCCGCCGATCGTGCTTTTTTCGACGATCGCGACGGTGGCGCCCAGCTCGGCGGCCTTGATGGCCGCGGCAAAGGCTGCTGAGCCGCCGCCGATCGTCATTAGATCGTAATTGGTGCTTTGAGACATTGAGCGTGCTCCTCTTCTCCTATTCGCGAATGACTGGCCGACTTCTGCTTGGAGGGCTCAGTGAAGGCGTGCCCCCTCCCATTGCGCTCGGCAGCCGCCCGCTGTTCCACTCGGATGACGTCCCTCAAACAGCACCGTCCTGACGGATTCTCCACCTCGCAGCGGCAGTTCCCCTCCTTGACTTCGGCTCGGATGCGAGTCGAGGCCGAGGACCGGCCGGTCCTTTGAACTTCCTCGTGGATCAGGCGCTCTGTCACGTGAAAGCAATAACAGACCAGAACCGGATTCTCCGTTTCTTTGAGCCCCACCCGAACCCGGACATGCTCCTTCGTGAGCAGCGTCCCATCCGCCGCGTAGTACACGACTGGGCAGTGCGGAGTCTCACAGAATGCATACTGGTTGCCATTCACCTGACTCAGCGGCTCGGGTTTGAGCAAGGCATCAATGGTGGTCCGATCGACCGGCTGGCCTTTGTAGCCGCACTGCTGGCACCGCAATTGATCTTCTTGTCTCTTTGACTTCCCGGGTACCTTGCAGCAGTCAGTCATCCGTTGTCCTTGTCTCTGAAACTCATGGCTTTCGACTCTCGGATTGATGGGGCATGCAGCAGGCGTCACCCGTGTCTTGCTGCTGGGGAGTCCGTGCATACACGGCAAGACCCAGGAACAGAACCAGGGCGGGAAGGAGCAGGAAGTCCAGATAGCCGGTGAAGGCCCCAAGCCCAACCACTCCCAACAGCACTACTACGATCGGTGTCACACAACACAGGGCGACGAGGCCGGAGCCGATCAATCCTGTCCACAGCAGTCGCTTACGCCGGTTCTCGTCCATCGCGCCCCCCTTTCATGACTGACTGATCCCGGCAGCGATTAGACGACCAGCGGTGATCGGTTCTCGCCGGCAGCAGTCCAGCAGTGTGCCATTCACCGTAACCGCCGGAACCGCCGTGACCCCGTAGCGGGCGGCTTTCTCTCGGCATTCATTCGTCACACAGCCTTCCCGGAGATCATAGACGTGCACCTCGCAACTGGGGCAGGCCAGGGATGTGACCAGTCTGACCGCGTCCTGACAGAGCGGGCAGCCCGCGGTAAACACGTCAACGCGTCGCTTTTCGGTTGTCATTGGTGACCCTCCTTGCTGTTTTCTCTAAACTCTGCAAAATCGGACAACGATCCGTCGGCTGCCCGGCCCGGCAGTCTCGAATCAGGCTCCGAAGCGCCCGGGCAAACGCTTGCAGATCCCGCACTTTCGCCTCCACGTGTTTCAACTTGGCCTCGGCTTTTCGTTGAACATCACCACAGCGGGCCTTCGAGCTGACCTGAAGCTCAAGCAGTTCTTCGATCTCATGGAGCGTGAAGCCCAGGGCTTGGGCATTCTTGATGAACCGGAGCCGCCGTTCCTCGTCTTCGCCATAGATCCGGTATCCCGACGGTCGGCGCGCAGACGGACCGAGTAGCCTGCGCCGTTCGTAGTACCGCACGGTCTGGACATTGACCCCGACCGCTTTCGCGAGTTGCCCGATGGTGCACCCAACTGTCATCTTCTGACCTCCGATGAGACTCTACACCCTGTACCATGGTACTGAGTCAAGAGGGCCAGCATTCTTTTGTCTTCATTCTTTATGCTGTAAGCATTCGACTGAATAAGCACCCTTCTCTACTGCGTTGACGACCAAGAGCCCAGGTGTGTCGTCACTGTAAGCCAGCTTACAGAACCTTCGTCCTCCTCGCTGTATTCTTCCCCTCTGACGCATCCATCTTGGTGTGCGGCTGGAGATTGAAGGCGACTCGGTCAGTTTGATACATAGAGGTATCTCCATATGTTCATAACGTAGCGGGGGAGCCATGCCAGGAGAGAACATTACCCAAGCCGTCAGGGATCGATACGCCCGGGCGGCCAGCTCGGGCGAGCAAATGTGTTGCCCGACCAGCTATGACATGAGCCATCTCAAGACCTTCATTCCGGAGGAGGTCCTCAAGATTTCCTATGGCTGCGGCACGCCCGCCGGGTTGAACACCGTAAGCGTCGGCGAAACCGTTCTGGACATCGGCTCGGGTGGCGGGATCGATTGCTTCGAGGCGTCGCGTCTCGTTGGCCAGACGGGCCGCGTAATCGGACTCGACATGACGGATACGATGCTGGAGATCGCGCGCAGGAACGCCGTGATCGTGGCCGGCAATCTCGGCTATGCCGCTTCTAATGTAGAGTTCCGAAAAGGCATGGCCGACGCCATGCCGGTGGCGGACGGCACGGCCGACTTGATCATCTCCAACTGCGTGATCAATCTGGCCCCCGACAAACACAAGGTCTTCCGTGAGATGTTCCGCGTCGCGAAGGCTGGTGGGCGGTTCACGATCTCGGATATTGTCGCCGACCAGCCTGTGCCGCAATATCTTGTTCACGACGCGGAGAAGTGGGGCGACTGCCTGTCGGGCGCTCTGACGCTCACCGACTACATGGCGGGCATGACGGAGGCCGGATTTGTCGGCATTCACCTGATCAAGTCGTCCCCCTGGCAGCGGCTCGACGGGATCCACTTCTTCTCGGTGACGTTGACCGGCTACAAACTCCCTGCCAATACACCGGCATCAGGCCCACGCTATGCCACGCTCCGGGGTCCCTTCAGCCGTGTGGTAGATGAACGGGGCACCAGTTACCGGCGCGGGGTCCCTCAAGCACTCACACCGGACTCGGCCCTCGTGCTGTGCCAACCACCCTTTGCCCCATTGTTTATCGTGTCACAAGACCCTGTGACGCTCGACCAGACGGATTCGAGATGGGTGGCAGTACTTCCCGAACAAACCTCGTGTGTGTGGACGGGTGATTTTGCGCTCTTGGCCGGACCGTTCCTGGAAGCGCAGGACGATGACCACCATATCTACCGCCGAGGCGAATCGTTGGAGATCTGCTCCAAGACGCGTGGCGTATTAGAAACTGACGGCTATGCGCCTCATTTTGCGATCATCAATCGCGCGGGCCAGATGGTCAGCGGTGAGGCCGTGAGTTGTTCTCCTGATGGAGCCTGCTGTTGATGAAGCGTGTTTCGATAGGCGACCTCCTGACCACGAGCCAATGTGCCACGGTACTAAAAGCGTTGGCAGATAAGACCCGACTGCGTCTTCTGGAGTCCCTGCTGGTCGAAGAGAAATGCGTGACGGAGCTTGTGCGAGAATTGCGCTGCCCGCAGCCGCACATCTCCCATCATCTTCGCATTCTGCGCGATGCCGGGTTAGTCGAAGGACTCCGGGAGGGCAAGCAGGTCTGCTATCGCATCGCTCCAACCGTCAAACGGGCGTTAGCGAATCGGCAAGGGCAGGCCTTGAATTTTGGGTGTTGCGAGGTGCGATTCCCTGAAACTGTTTTGACTGCGGTGACGCATGCACGCTGAGGTGGCTTGGCTCGTGAGAGGGACTGTTGTGCGTGTGAGGACTCCGATATGCCGCTGACCCTGCTGGGGGGACATCATCCGCTGGCCTCCGCATCGGAACAGCTCAAGCTGCTCGCCGACACGCACGGCTATTCATCGTTTGCGACCCGGCTCGGTCAAGCCGGCCTCTTCCCGCTTCGAGCGACTGGGATGACGGTGTTTCAGATCAACGTGGGGAAGCTCTGCAACCAGACCTGCAAGCACTGTCATGTGGACGCAGGTCCGGATCGGACCGAACGCATGTCGCGAGAAACGGCAGAGTGGTGCATGCAGGCGCTCGCCACAACCGACATTCCCACGGTCGATCTCACGGGGGGCGCACCGGAGCTGAACCCCAATTTCCGATGGTTGGTCGAACAAGCGTGCGGACTCGGTCGGCATGTGATGGATCGCTGTAATTTGTCCGTGCTCCTGATCCCCTCACAGGCAGACTTGGCCGAGTTTCTGGCGATGCATCGGGTTGAAATCATTGCCTCACTGCCTTCTTACCGTGCTAGCCAGACCGACGCGCAGCGGGGCGACGGTATTTTCGAGAAGTCGATCGAGGCACTGCACCTGTTGAATGGGCTGGGATACGGTCGTCCCGACAGCGGTCTGCTCTTGAATCTCGTGCACAATCCGGTCGGCGCCTTTCTCCCGCCCAAGCAAGAGGCCATCGAAGCGCAGTTTCGGAAAGAACTCCGGGGTCGCCATGGCGTCGAGTTCACCCATCTCTATACGATCACCAACATGCCTGTGAGCCGATATCTCGAGTTTCTCGTGGAGCGCGGCAATTACGAGCAGTATATGGAACGGTTGGCCAACGCCTTCAATCCTGCAGCAGCCGCCGGCGTGATGTGCCGGTCGATGATTTCCATTGGGTGGGATGGCACGCTCTATGACTGCGACTTCAACCAGATGCTTGAATTACCGGTGGCTCCTGGTTTGCCTTCCCATATCCGTGACTTCGATCTGTTGCAACTGAATCAACGCCAGATCGTCATACGTAACCACTGCTATGGTTGTACGGCCGGCTCAGGATCGTCCTGCGGCGGGGCAGTCGCCTGAATCCAACCCCATGGCCAAGATATTGAGGTATCTACATGACTGAATACTCGGGTTTGTTTCCGTCAAAGAAATACGGGGCTCTGATGACGCTCGCGTTGGTGGGTCTCTTGAGCGTCCCGGCATCAGCCGGAGCGCAGGCAGCTGGAACAGATTCACTGACCGGGAAGCTGGTGGTCACCGGCGCGAGCACCCTGGCCCCCCTTGTCGCCGAAATCGGCAAGCGGTTCGAACGTCTTCATCCCACCGTGCGCATCGATGTGCAGACCGGAGGTTCGTCACGTGGCATCGCCGACGCCCGCCAAGGCCTCGCCGACATCGGCATGGTCTCGAGGGGGTTGAAGGAAGATGAGCGGGATCTGTCCGCCTTCCCCATCGCCCGCGACGGGGTCTGCATCATTCTCCATCAAGACAACCCGGTGCGGGTTCTCACCGACGACCAGGTTATCGCGATTTATACCGGTAAGGTCACCAACTGGAAAGCGATCGGTGGAATTGATGCGCCGATTACCGTCGTCAATAAAGCGGAAGGCCGGTCTACGCTAGAAGTATTTCTCCGGTACTTCAGGTTGAAGAATACGGATGTGAAAGCCCACGTGGTGATCGGAGACAACGAGCAAGGCGTGAAGACCGTGGCCGGGAATCGCCATGCGATTGGGTACGTGTCCGTCGGAACGGCTGAATATGACGCCGCCCACCGGGTTCCCATTCAACTGCTTCCGATCGGAGGCGTGGCCGCCTCGACCGAGAGCGTACGGAAAGGAGTGTTCCCACTCTCGCGCCCCCTGCATCTGGTGACGCGCGCGGCACCCTCAGGCCTGGCCAAGGCGTTTATCGAATACTCCCAATCAAAGGATGTGTATGACCTCATCCGGCAGCAATACTTTGTCCCGCTGGTCGACTGATCGACTCCTGCTCTGGCTCCTGCGCGGCACCGCCGTGATCGCGGGCGTGATCGTCCTGTTGATCGTGGGATTCCTTGTTGCGGAAGCGCTTCCGGCCTTGTGGCACGTGGGTTTCGGACGGTTTCTTACCGATCCTTCCTGGCACCCCGCTGAAGGGCTCTATAATCTCACGCCGATGCTGTGGGGAACACTGGTCGCAATGACCGGCTCCGTGTTGATCGCGACGCCACTGGGTCTCCTCTCCGCGGTCTTTTGCCATTATTACGCACCCCAGATCCTGGCGCGGCCTTATCGGCGGTTGATCGAGCTGCTCGCAGGTATTCCCTCGGTGATCTATGGATTTTGGGGCCTCGTGGTGCTCGTCCCGCTGATCGGGTCGATCCATCCGCCTGGACCGAGCCTGCTGGCCGGAATCGTGATCCTCGCGATGATGATTTTCCCCACCATTGCCTTAATGGCTGATGCCAGCTTTAAGAACGTGCCCCTGCAGTATGTGCGTGGCGCGGCGGCGTTAGGGCTGTCGCGTTGGGCGATCATTCGGAGAGTCGTATTCCCAGCGGCCAAATCAGGGCTGCTCACGGGAGTGATTCTGGAGACTGGCCGAGCCATTGGAGAGACGATGGCAATTCTGATGGTTTCTGGGAACGTCGTGCAGACGCCGCACAGTCTGTTCGATCCGATGCGAACACTGACCGCCAACATCGCGCTGGAGATGGCCTATGCCTTTGGGGACCACCGTGCCGCATTGTTTGTCAGCGGCTTGGTCTTGATGGGAATGATTGTGGCGTTGGTCGCCGCGGCAGACTGGATCAGCCACGGAAGAATCCATGGATAAAGCGCTGGCACGACATCCTGGTGGGTGCGAACGACTCGCTTCGGTCTTAGTGTGGAGCGCGGCGGTGCTTGTGACCGCGACCTTCTGCTGGCTCGTGGGGGACATCATCTGGCATGGCCTGCCTCATGTGTCATGGACGTTTGTGACGGCGTCCCCTCGCAACGCTGGACGCGAAGGCGGCATCGGCCCCATTTTGGTGTCGTCCCTGTTGATTTTGGGTGTTTGCCTTGGTGTGGCCCTGCCTATCGGCGTCGGAACTGCGGTCTTGCTGGCTGAGTTCACTACGGATGGCAGCCTGTTCGGGCGTCTGATCCGCCGCAGCCTTGATACGTTGGCTGGTGTCCCGTCGATTGTCTTTGGACTCTTCGGCAACGCCTTCTTTTGCAAGACGCTGGGCTTGGGATTCTCGATTTTGTCTGGGGGTCTGACCCTGGCCTGCATGGTGTTGCCGATCCTCATTCGTTCGACGGAAGAAGGGTTCCGCGCTGTGCCGAGCGGGTACCGACTCTCCGCCGCCGCCCTGGGGCTTTCGCGGACCACGACACTCTTCCACCTCTTGCTGCCCGCGGCGGTGCCGGGGCTCCTCGTGGGTCTGGTGCTGGGGGTGGGGCGAGCGATAGCGGAAACGGCCGCGCTGCTCTTTACGAGCGGCTATGTGGACCGCATGCCTGAATCGCTGCTCGATTCCGGCCGGGCGCTATCACTCCACATTTTCGACCTCTCGATGAATGTCTCCGGGGGAGACGCCCACGCGTATGCCTCGGCGCTGGTGTTGGTTATCTTGCTGCTGGCAATCAATGGGACGGCGTCATGGTTGGCCGAACACCTGCTACATCGGAGGATCGTCACCGTATGACACTCTCGCCCTCTACGACGGGTAGACAATCGTGGTTTCCGCTGGAGGAGCGACCGGCCTGTTGCGTACCTCAGCCGCTCATCGAAGTCGAACAGCTCAGCGTGCACTATGGCCAGAAGCCAGCATTCCGTGACGTGACACTCGCGATCAACCAAGGATGCATCACGGCGCTTATCGGGCCGTCGGGTTGTGGCAAGACCAGTTTCCTCTCCTCGCTGAATCGCTTGACGGACCTCATTCCTGGGTGCCGCGTGTCGGGGCGCATCCGTCTCGACGGCCTTGACGTCTTGCCTCCGGATACCGATGTGATCCGGTTGCGCCGCCGCGTTGGTATGATTTTTCAAAAACCGAATCCGTTCCCTCTCTCGATCCGGAAGAACCTGGAGTTTCCCCTGCGCGAGCACGGGCTCAGAGATCGGGACCGGCTTGCCAACACCATCGAGACGGGATTACGGGATGTGGGTCTGTGGGCCGAGGTCAAGGACCGCTTGGATTCGCCGGCCTTGGCGCTGTCGGGCGGCCAACAACAGCGATTGTGCATGGCCAGAGCGCTGGTGCTCTCGCCCGATGTGCTGCTGATGGATGAACCCTGCAGCGCACTCGATCCGCTCTCAAGCGGCGTCGTCGAAGACCTGATCGTTGGCCTTCGGGGCCGCGTCACCGTGTTGATCGTGACCCATAATCTTGCACAGGCCCGTCGTATTGCCGATTATGCCGCTCTGTTCTGGGTTCAGCAGGGAGCAGGGCAATTGATCGAAGCCGGCACGGTGAAGCAGATTTTTGAGGAGCCCCATGACCCCCTGACCGCTGCCTATGTGAGTGGGATGCGAGGATAATCGTGTGCCACCGGTTGAGTCAGTCTCTATGAAGACAGGACATAGTATGGACGCGAAGAGCAAGGTGCGGCCACTCCGCAGGCTCATTCCTTCGAGGCCCTCCATGGAGCCGAACGGCCTGCGGAGCATGAGACAGGGCCAGCTATCTGTCAATCGGGAGCCCGATCGTGTCTTTGAACTATATGAACGAGGGGGCCCTGAGCGAATCGAATCCGTTTCGGCTTCTAAGCCAGGCGGCTTCCAAGCCGCAGTTGGTTCGTTGGAAACACCGAATGGATTGTATTCAGAACGGTCTCGTTATGTCTATGAGGCACTCAGCATGGGCATATCCCGACACGAAGTCCTGGTCAACGGTCGGGAAGTTGGGCTGACTCGAAAAGAGTTCGATCTGCTGGAATGCCTTCTCAAGCATCCAGGACATGTGCGGTCACGAGACGTTCTGCTGAACGCTGTGTGGGGGTATAACTACTATGGGACGGCTCGTACCGTAGATGTCCATATCCGGCGACTCAAACAGAAGCTTCCATTGCTCGATCGAGCGATCGTGTGTGTAAGAGGTCTGGGATATAAGCTCAAAGACAGGAGAGACGAGGAGGCTGGCATTCCTGGTGAGCGGTATCCAGGTAGAGGACTAGCGAAGGGCCCTACTGGTGGACTGAGCGGGTAGCCTCTCGCGGACATCGAACCTCTCAAAAGGCGTGATCATGATCGAGCATGGGGGTGCCTGAGCGGCACCGTGATCTGGCGACCGTGCGGCAGTGCACTTATCACAGCGTCTAGTTGTTATGAAGCGTGCATAAACCTGTAATAGTCACCTAACTCTTCTGCAATCGTTTCTCATGAGAGTCATAGGTGATGGCGGTTGCGAACCCGCATTGATGGAGGATTTAAGCTTGTTGCCAATTCGTAGCATAGGCGTCCTGGGACTAGCTCTGCTGTCTGCATCTCAGCTGGTCTCTGTTGTGGCGTTGGTTGAGCGATCGGAAGCTGAACACAGTGGTCCTCTTGCCATGAACACAGTTGATTCGGCCTTGGCACATTATCGCCCGCAGACATACGTGTCCGGCCGTTTTAAGATTCAAGGCTCGGAAATAATGTCTCCTCTGTTGACCCGTCTCAGCATGGGATTCCAACGCCGACAACCGAAAGTCGCCATTGAAGTGCAAGGCGGTGGGTCCGGCAAGGCCATTGCCGAATTCCTGCAGCCGCCTCTCAACAAGGTCGGTAAGGTGATGTAGCCGGAAGACCGCGCTGCTAGTTTTAGAATGGTGGCCTCATCTCGGGAGCTCTTTGATAACGAAGTCACCGAATTCGTTGCGCAACATGGATATGAACCGATAGTCGTACCGGTGGCGGTCGACGCCGTGGCGCTATACGTCCACAAGGATAATCCGTTGGCGGGGCTCACCATCGACCAAGCCGATGCCATCTTTTCGACGACCCGCAACCGCGGCTACACAGCAGCCATCACCCAGTGGGGACAATTGAAATCCCCCAAGAAACGCGGCTACGGTCCGAAGGAGTTGAAGAGCTGCCCGCCGTCGACAGCGGTGTCCTTCTTGTTACGAGGAACACTGACCTTGACAGAACCGCTACAGCTTGGCCCTTGGCCTTTTTGGGCGGTGAACCGCACCTCATAGACCCGCCCATTGCCAGTCCCGGCGCGTTCCGCTCGCAAGAGCACATTGTTGCCAGAGACCGCAGCATCAGGGCTCGTATCCCCATCACCTAACCCATTGATCGGCTCATCTTGCGTGACGCTCGTAATCGTAATCTGCACATCGTCTCCATCATGGTCATCAGCTGCATCCGGACGATCCTCCCCCTCATCGTCGTCATCATGCCGGCTGGTGCCTTGCGAGATTCCACGAATTTTTACTTTGACCATCTTGTGATTCGGTGGCCAGAGCAGTTTCGGCTTCGCCTTGGCTGCCGTACACACCGGCATGTCGTTCACGTCCTGCACATTGATGGTCACCTGAGCCGGAGCACTGCTGGCTCGACCGTCGGACACCAGGAGTTGGAACGTCAACGCCGCACCCCCGGGTCCCACGTTAGGCGCGGTAAACGTCGGCGACACCGTCGTGCCCCCGGTCAATGGCACCAGCGGCCCAGACACCTGACTCCACGCATACGTGAGCAGGTCAAGGTCCGGATCGGCGCTGGCGCTTCCATTGAGTGTCACCGGCGCCAGTTCGTTCACCGTCTGGCTCGGCCCTGCATTTGCCACTGGCACCTGATTGACATTGGTCACTACCACAGACACCGGAACCGATCCGGTCAGGCTCCCATCGGTCACCGTCAGGTCGAACGTGATTGTGGCCCCGGCCGCACCCACAGATGGGGCAGTAAAGGTCGCAATCGACGTGTTTGCCCCGACCAGCGTGACGGCCGGACCGGACAGCTGTGTCCATTGATAGGTGAGAGTTTGGGCGTCAGGATCATAGCTAGCCGTCCCATTCAAGATAACCGGACTCCCTTCCTGCACCGTCTGACCCGCTCCGGCATCGGCCACCGGCGGCTGATTCACATTGTTAATGCGGACGTTAACGATAGAGGGATCGCCGCAGTTGCTGCTGGTGCCTTCACAGACAACCAGCTCAAACGTCACCGTCGCGCCCCCGAGACTCACCTGGGGAGCGATGAAGTACGGAGTAGCCGAAGTCGCATTATTCAACGCGACCGAAGGACCAGCCACCTGCGTCCAGATATACGTGAGTGATAGACCCGTTGAGCCTAGGCCGTTCAATACCGTTATCTGGCCTTCGTTCACAGTTTGGTTGGAACCGGCGTCCGCAAGAGGCTTCTCGACGATCTTCGTCACTAACGCATCGAACCCGCCCCCGCGTGTGGCCTGGACCGGCGTGACCGTTGGAAAGTTTGTCGAGGCCGTATACCCAGTCACGTACGCCTGGCTCGCCGCGCCCACGGCAATGCTGTTGCTCTGGTCAGTCCCGCTGCCGCCGAGATACGTGCTATAGAGGAAGCTGGTGCCTGCCGCATTGAGCTTCGTCACGAACGCATCCAACCCGCCCCCGAGTGTGACCTGGACCGGCGTGACCGTTGGAAAGTTCGTCGACTGCGTCTGGCCCGTTACGTACGCCTGGCCCACCGCATCTACGGCGATGCTCATGCCCACGTCACTCGCGGTGCCGCCGAGATACGTACTGTAGAGGAGGCTGGTGCCTGCTGCATTGAGCTTCGTCACGAACGCATCTGCCGGGCCATTGAGCGTCGCCTGGACCGGCGTGACCGTTGGAAAGTTCGTCGAGTTCGTCACACCCGTCAGGTACGCCTGGCCCGCCGCGTCCACGGCGATGCCAAACGCCTGGTCAGTAGCGCTGCCACCGAGATACGTGCTGTAGAGGAGGCTGGTGCCCATGGCGTTGAGCTTCGTCACGAACACATCCACATCACCCCCAAGCGTTGCCTGGACCGGCGTGACCGTTGGAAAGCTCCCCGAGCCCGTATACCCAGTCACGTACGCCTGGCCCACCGCGTCCACGACGATGCTCTTACCACTGTCATTCAAGTTACCGCCAAGATACGTGCTATAAAGGAGGCTGGTGCCCGCCGCATTGAGCTTCGTCACGAACGCATCCACCACGCCCCCAAGCGTCGCCTGGACCGGCATGACCATTGGAAAGTTTATCGACGTCGTTTCTCCCGTCACGTACGCCTGGCCCGCCACGTCCACGGCAATGCTCATGCCCACCTCACTCGCGCTGCCGCCGAGGTAGGTACTGTAGAGGAGGCTGGTGCCCGCCGCATTGAGCTTCGTCACGAACGCATCCCCCCCGCTCGTCGCCTGAATCGGCGTGACCGTTGGAAAGTTCGTCGACAGCGTCTGGCCTGTCACATACGCCTGGCCCACCGCGTCCACGGCAATGCTCATGCCCACCTCACTCGCGCTGCCGCCGAGGTAGGTACTGTAGAGGAGGCTGGTGCCCGCAGTGTTGAGCTTCGTCACGAACACATCCTCCACGCCCCCGAGCGTCGCCTGAACCGGCGTGACCGTTGGAAAGTTCGTCGACAGCGTCTGGCCTGTCACATACGCCTGGCCCGCCGCATCTACGGCGATGCTCATGCCCACGTCACTCGCGGTGCCGCCGAGATACGTGCTGTAGAGGAGCACCGGATCAATCACCACCGGCTTTTCGTGATCGTAGGAAGCGAGTTGGAAACCGACTGAATACCTCATCGTGCGTGAAGCGTGGATCGACAAAGATTTAGAATCCACAACATATCGACCGGCGATAAGCGTCTTGTGCCCATCCTTCTCCAATTGATAGACCACCGGCTTCTGCAACCGCACCTCGCCCAACGCCGTACTCAGGAGCAGATCGCCTGTGTCAGCCACCTCGATGCCTGACGCCCCCTCGAAAGCCAACTTGATCTGATTCGGATCGGCCCCCGGCGCCACGATAAAGTCATATTCCAGCTTGCCTTGATTGCCGTAGTAGGCCAGGTCGATGCCCGGATAAGCTTCCTCATAGTGCACCTTGGCGTAGGTCGGGATGTTCCTCCGCCACTTGGCCGGATCATTGCCGATGAAATAGTTCACAATGCCAGGGAGTTGCTCTATCCCATCGATGACTGCCGATGGATTCGCACCCTCAAGCTTCATGCGAACGACGGACTGTTTAATTGGTGCCGGTTCAGTGATTGAGAGCGGATTATGGGTACCGCTCGCCCGCTCCTTCGCCTCACGCTGCTGTAGAACCATCACCGATTCGGTCGGCGTGAGAAACAACGTGTACCCGTTACCGCGGGAGAGAAACTTGACCTGTGCATCGACCTGGCCGTGATTGGCTTCAAACTGGAGCGGCATCCCCATCAGCGTGGCGGCAATCCGAGGTTGAGAAACGGCGGCCGGAGCCGAGGTTGTCGGCGGGACAGCTGCGTAGACGCACAGCGCAGGCCCGAACAATGCGAGGGCACTCGCAAGCACTCGGATAGTCATTGCATGAACCATAATCCTCATCTCCTTTAGGCAGGCACTGTGGCTATGCGATTCAGAAGGCCAGGCGTGGGTTTCTCCCACAGCCGACTTCGCCGCTGCCGTACTGTTTCTGACGGCTACGATCCGAAGAAGTTGAACAATTGGCCGTTGTCACCAGCAGTGTCCTTCATGCTGTGCGGCACACGTGCGCTCGTCACGCCACCCGACTTGGTCTAAGAAACCCTGCCCTCAGCCTCCGACTGCGATGCGGCATTCTGACAAGTCAAGCAACGACCCAAATGTCCTTCGCGAATCATTCCCTCCCCAACGAGGATCCCCTGTTCCGAGACGAAGCACGCCTGAAAACGAGCCCCGCGACAGTCTCGCACGCATAGACTCATTCGCCATCCTACGTTTGGTGTCCGCCAAATGGCGTACGACGCTCGCATGGCGAACAAACCGCATAACTACTCATTGCCTTTCCTTACTATTGCCAGATACACTCGCGCCACCAATTCGGAGCGTGACCGGACACCGAGCTTTCTAAACATCCGCTCCAGGTGCTTCTGGATGGTGCGGGGGCTGATCTGTAACCGCAATGCAATCGACTTGTTGGTTAGGCCCTTCGCCACCCACCCGACCACTTCCGCTTCCCGCGCGGTTACGCCAAGCAGTGCGAGATACATCGGCTGCAAGGCGGGATGAGGCTGCGGAATCAACATGCCGTGTTGTTGCTTCACATCAAGCATTGCCTTTGTTTGCGGCATGGAGATCCTCTTTCTCACCATCTACCGCCGCTCTTCTAGCAGGCCATCCAACACCAGCGGAATACGCCATCTGGCGTAAATTTGATTGCCTAGATATTTCGACTATGGCTTGGTTGGATACGACGACACAGCTGTGAGGCAAGAAGAGCACGAGGCGCGATGGAACGACTGACGGAGAAAGATCTGCGGCGCGTGTCTGAGTTTCTGAGAAAGCTCTATCAGCTGCGTACGCATGAAGAATTCACAAGTTATATCGTGGCCGCCATCCCGTCCATTACCGAAGGTGAGTTCACCACCTACAACGAGTTTCATTCGAATGGGAAGGAAGGGATCGTCAAAAGCGACCAGATCCCGCACATATCCAACCCCGGATACTATGCTCGCATCATCAATCAGTACGCGGATCAGCATCCGTTCCTGACTCACCTACGGCGAACCAAAGACGGACGAGCGAGATTGCTCTCGGACTTTCTTTCCGTCCGAGAGTTTCGACAGACGCCGCTCTATCAAGAATTCTATAAACCACTTCAGATTCCCTATCTTGCCGTGATCTCTCTCGCCGGCAATCAGCACACAAGCATCACCCTTTCACGTCATCGATCAGGACGGGAGTTCAATGAAAAGACCCGAACGATTCTGAACGCAATCCGGCCCCATTTATCACAGGCATTTAAGAATGCGATGGCTGTTACAGAGATGCGCCATCATTCGGGTATGGCGTCAGGGGAGATGGAGCAGGCCCACGCCGCAGTTCTCGCTGTGACACCAAACGGACAAATCAAATGGGCGACTCCTCGTGCCTACAGGCTGATGAGAGAATACTGTCTTCAGAATGGCGCTGGAATGGATTGGCTCTCTCCCTATCTCCGAGAGTGGCTCAGATACCAACAACAGCAGTTGGACTCTCCAGAAGAAATTGCCGTCCCTGTTACCCCCTTACATATCACCCGCATCGACGGGGAACTCTCCATCCGTCTTATTCGGAATGTCCGCGAGTCCCTCCTCCTCTTGGAGAAATTGCACAGTACGACCGACAGCAAGAAACTCTGCCAACTCGGCCTGAGTAAACGGGAAACGGAGATTCTCGAATGGGTAAGGCAAGGAAAGACTAACCGTGAAATCGGGACGATTCTTGGTATTAGCCCGCGTACCGTGCAGAAACATTTGGAGCGAGTGTACAGTCATCTGGGGGTTGAAAATCGCCACGCCGCAATGATGGTGGCCATGGACGCGATGCAGCAGGGACGGCCTAGCCGCAAGCAATGACTAAAACTGGTTGGCAGTTCGTCAGCCTTACAGATAGCGTTCGGATGGATGACCCGTACCCTGACTGCAGAAGGTGTACCCTGGCTGACGCGCACCGCAGGTCTGGGATCCACAATGCCCATCCCCGCGCAGGACATATCCTTTCGCATTGCAGGATCGGTTGGTCTCGAGCGAGTACACGTACCCGGCAGGAACGAGCAACCCCGCCAGTCCCATAAGACACGAACTCGTCACACGCAACAACGATACGAGATGATGTCGCATGCTGCACCTCTTCGTTGGAGAGCATCTCATAATCGGTCGCATCCGTAGGTCAAATGCAAAGTCGAAAGGGTTCAGTAGGTTTGTCGGAACGCAGAGAGGGATGGGGTGTGCCATCAGCCATCTCCCCAGGTATCAGAGGTCCACAGTGACCGTCTTGATGGCGGCTTTGACCTTCGCAGCCATCTCCGGTGGCAGGGAGGACGCCTTATGCGCCACCTTTGCATGTTCGCCGGCTAACCGCATAACCTCCTCCTCCGTCTCAGCCCGCACCTGGAAAGCACAGCTGCCCTTGGGGTCTACATCCAGACAACCGAGCTGTTTGTACTGTTTTTTTACCATGACGACCTCCTGGGTGAATGGTCACCGCGAGCATTGTTCTACTTGTGGAGCATGGTCCGCTTATGCTGAGTCCTCCGCGAACTATGAATGACCGTCCCCCTCGCGGCAATAGGCACGCACGGAACAATGAGGAAGAGGGTTGGAATCACCTTGATGAAAGCGAGACATAGAGTAGGCCTTGTGAGGCGGCCGTCAGACAAGGGACCGTTTCCGCAGATAAAATCGATTCCTACACCCTGCGCAACGCCATGGGAACATCCCTAACAGTCGATGGCTGAAGTCCCGGCTGCCATGCCGACCGGACCGGTAACACTTCGCTGAAGCGCAGTAGGGGCAAATCACCCCACTAGTCCGCGGCATCTGACCACTCGGTGCAGCGTTTCGTACTGTCAGCAGCGCGAACACGTTTCGCAGGCGCATCGCAGGAAGCTGGAGAAGCACGGTGCTCTCCTTTCTGCGGATGGGATGGTGCAGCACGAAGTCACCACACTTACCGAGAATAGGCTATGCTGCCGAGGTCGTTTGGTATATGCCCCAAAAGATGGGAGTATATTTATGTAGTAAGTAGACATGATTGCGCTGCGCCGGTAGGCTATCTGTCTCACAGACACGATTCCGTCCGTCGATACCCTGCCGCCTCCAGCTACTTCTTCCGCCACTCCCATGGCTGTTAGTCCATCGTCGTGATCGAGTGTGGGACGGGTGGCAGGCGAACAGGGGATTCGGACCTTCCGCCCGACCGCGACTCTCAGAGTCCCTTCGAGGGTGTTCTGGTGTGGATATGTGCAACCGAAAGGGCCATCCATTTGCACAGAAAGGGCCACTGTATAAAAAGGAGTACCCGTGCAGAGGCTGGCGTAGCGCGTCGTCGAATGTAGCGGGTTCTCCGCGAGCTGGTAATGCAACCGCTCGCCACGAGAAACTCCCGGGTAGTTCTGGTTCTTTTTTGGGATCTACAATCCAGTTCCGCTTTGAGCAGATTGTCCCTACCTACGAACGAGCGTGCTTGCGAAAGAACCCGGCAATCAGGTCCTTTCCGACGTTGCCCTGAGCAGCCTTCACGACCATCTCTTCAAAGGCGGAGATGGAAACTTTCAGGGTCCATCCATTCATTTTCAGAAACACGAATGCCGCCATCGCTGCCGTTCGCGTATTGCCATCGGTGAACGGATGGTTCCGAACAAGGTGATAGAGATAGGCAGCCGCCATTTCGTGCAGGTCTCCATGTAGATAGTACTCGCCGATACCGGCTTCCGGCACGCCCAGGGCCGCCTGTAAAAGTCCCATATCGCACACTCCCTGCCGCCCGCCACAGCGAGCAATTTGATCGGCGTGGATTGCGATGACGTCTTCGACCGAGAGAAACCGTGGATCGGCCATCAGCTAGGCCAACCTTTTTAACATCTTTCCATAACGACGATTGCCGTCTTCGAGCGCCGCATGGAACTTCTTCTGACGGGCTGCGTCCGTTGCGCGTGTCACGATGAGACATTTCCCATCGGTCTTGATGCTGAGCGGCGTCTCCGCGTCGATGTCCAGCAGATCGAGCACCCCGCGATCAATCACGAGGGCCAGGCTATTGCCGTGCTTGGTCAACTTCTTAATCACGGTTCCCCTCCGGTGGTATGACAATGTAGATCCATCATATCACCATGCAATAAGAAGCCGGCAAACTGAAGTCTCTCCTGAGAGGCCGACATGGTCAAGGCGGCTGTGTTCAGAGCAAACAGGTGGCCACTTTCCGTGAGAACAGGTGACGGTGTTGATGCGAATCCGCACTGGTGCCAGGCGACGCTCCTTTTGGCTTCAAGGGCAGCACTCAGTTGCCATGCGGTCTGCGTGGTTGCGGGGATGGGGTGACAAGAGGGTGTTGTGACAGCTCTCGCCGGCGGAGAGGGTGCAGGTGTCAAGGGTCAGCCACTCCATGGGAGTTGACCGCCTATTTCAGTCATTCTTGCCACTGTCCCCTGGCCCAAAATCCCGCGTGAAGACTTCTTGAAAAACCTTCATAATTCATGGGAATTATTTATCCTGCATGGTGGGTTCCCAAAGAAATGGTTTTGGTTCCCTCTAAACGAAGCCTTTTGAATCATTGCCCTAGGAGCTGATGAAGATTCACCAGGCCACCCGACTGTATGAAGCGTGGCTGACGAAGCAGACCGCTCTCGTCCCCGACGACCTTACCCTCAAACACGTCTTGATGAAACGGACGGCGTTTTCCTTTTTCCGTGCGACGTTTTACCGATGGATACAAGTGTGGCCAACGGTCTGTGCTGACATCGTCATGGCACCGGAACTGCGGGCGATTGGGGACCTGCACGTTGAGAACTTTGGCACGTGGCGCGATACCGAAGGCCGCTTAATTTGGGGCATTAACGATTTTGACGAAGCCTACCCACTCCCCTATACCAACGATCTAGTGCGATTAGCCACCAGCGCCAATCTAGCCGTCCAGGCTGAGCAACTCACCATCAAGCCCGGAGTCGCGTCTGACGCAATCCTGACGGGCTATACCGAAGGGCTCCGGGCAGGCGGTCAACCCTTCGTGTTGTCCGAGCACCATCAATGGCTGCGTGAGATTGCAACCAACGCACTACGCGATCCGGTGAAATTCTGGCAGAAAATGGACGCTCTGCCGCCGGTGCGAGGGGCTGCGCCTCCCGATGTCAGGGCGGCCCTGGATCAGATGATGCCAGAAGTAGGCCTGTCGTATCGTCTTCGACGACGGGTCTCAGGCTTGGGCAGTCTGGGACGCTCACGATTTGTGGCGCTGGCCGAGTGGCGTGGAGGGAAAATCGCACGGGAAGCCAAGGCGCTCGTCCCCTCGGCCTGTCTGTGGGCCCGGGATGGTCATGGTGGAGGAAGCACGATCCTGTATCAATCGATGTTGGAGCAAGCCGTTCGTTGTCGCGATCCTTTTGTGCGGATAGAGGGCAATTGGCTGCTCCGCCGGCTGTCTCCCTATTGTTCTCGCATTGAACTGACCGCATTACCGAGAAAACGAGACGAAGGCAAGGTCCTGTATGCGATGGGCTGGGAAACAGCCAATGTGCATCTTGGTAGCCACAAGGTGATCACAGCCATACAGCGGGATCTTGCAAAGCGAAAGGCCAAATGGCTACAGAAGGCGGCGAAGGAAATGACACACACCACGCTCAATGACTGGAAGGATTGGGCGGGTAGAGAACCTGAGTAAGAACTCAACGCACAGCACGAACGATGCTCACCCGTTCAAGTGGTTAATTGGAATGTGCTGACCTTAGCCCTTCGGCGATGAACTGCTCATATCGATCCCCTAGCTGATCCACCGCCCGACGAAGTTTCCTGCCCCATCCCTTCGATCTCACTAAATAGTGCCGCTCCAAGGTATCTCCAGGCTGATGCCCCAGAAGATATTTCACGACTTCGCGCGGCACGGCCTCCTCCTCGTCTCCATCACCGAGATCTTCGAGCACCGAAGCAAACCATCGCCGCAAATCATGGAAACGCAGGCCCTCGATCTCAGCGGCGTCAGTCGCTCTGGACCAGGCTTTACCCAGGGCATGTTTGTTAGACCACTCATTGAACACTCGCTCATCATTTGGTGAGGGCTCCTCGGCAGTGAGCGCCGCATAGGCGAAGCGGTTCAAGGGGAGAAACGTGGGGTTTCCTTTTTTCTTGGATCGTGGAGGCGGGAGCTGCAACCAGGGACCGTCGGCTTTCTGCAGAATCCAACTGGGTCGAATCGCCCACACCTTTTCCTCTCGCAGTCCGCAGTTCATCGCCACCGTTGCGGCGCGCCGCAGCCGGTCCGTCGCAACCGCGTCAATTTGAGTGAGTTCTGTGGCGGTCGGCATGCGATCTCTGGCTCCGCTCTTCGGCGCCGTGATGCCCTGTAATGGATTGGTCTTGATCTGATCGACCTTCACGGCAAAGTTCATTAAGCTCAATAGAATCGTCCATTCTCGGGCGATAGTCCCGTCTGCCGCACCGTCTTTCCGGCGCTTCGCGATATAAGCCTGCCCGTCACTGTACTTGATATCTTGCAGAGCTTGGGGAAAGGCGGGGATGAGATAGGTCTCAAGCACCCGCTCGGGCCGATTCAGATCGAAGACGCCTCGCTCTTTTAGTTCGGCCAGGTAGCTTCCCTGAAAGGCCGCCATGGTGGGGCCTCCCGTCCGCATCACTGCTCCATTGAGCTGACCTGTTTTAATGCGCTCAATCATTTTCCCCGCTTCGATCATCTCTTCTGCGGGGTCCAGGTCATAACCAAGGGTGGGCCGGTAGCGTCCCTTCTTCCACCAAAAGTCCAAGTCGCTGGCGAGCCCTTTCTTTGTCGTGCGGTGCCGGATAACCATCGGAGGGAGTCCTTTTTTTAGCGATAGCGTGAACTGCGGCGACGAGGCACCGGGCGTGGTGCCTGCGGATTCGCTGCGGCAGGTTGGGGTGGCTCTGGCGGCGACTTCAGGCGCTGGGGCGCAGCAGATGCGGCCCAGGCGAGCAGCGCTTGTTTCTCATAGCGCCAGTCTTTTGATCCGGGTAATTTTGTTCGTGGGATGTCCTGACGCTGATAGAGCGTGCTGGGAGAGTAGCGGAGAAAGGCCGCGGCCTCTTTGAGGGTCATGAACGGGCTAGTCTGGTCCAACACCACAGGCTCCTTCCACGGCTGGGAGTGCGCTCCCTTTAGGAACGAGTATGTGTTGGACTGGGGGTTCGTGGGGATCATAGACACTGCCACCTTGAGGTTATTACTGGCAGTGTTTTCGAGAGTTGGCCCGGACCATTCCCCCACGCGAGCCGCGCGTCTTCGGCTGATGATGGAAGGCATACATGCGGCAACAAAGGCTGGCGGAGAGAAGAAACATGATGAGGGAGGAATGTAGGAGAGCACCCCGACGTCGATGGCCCGACGGCGCCTCAAACTAACCGATGACCTGTTAGCTATACCCCCTATACGCAGGTCGGCTCAGAATCGTCGTGATCATCTGGAACCCACAGTCCATCTCGATTGCTTCCGACGGGGTCTGCCCCTCAAACGGGAGGTGGGGGCGTAGTGAGTCAGCCCGTTGCTTTGTCCCGTGTCTCGAGCACCGGCGCACCCTGCTCGGAGGACGGCCGGCTGTGGAGTGAGGGGGCCATGGCCGCCGCGTACTCCGGCGTCCCCGGCTCTCTGGCCACCGTCAGCGGCGAGCCTGCGAGGCCGCGTCTACCCGCCACATCCGTGAAGGTCGCACGCCGGTCAACCAGTCCGCCGACTGGACCCCGCATCGCCCCAAATAGCGGGATAGTGGAGACCCGTCAGGAAAGTGTTGATGTGTTATTTCTTGCGTAGGTATCGCGGTAGCAATATGTCCACAGACCCAACGCACGGTGAGCGTTCAGGCCCAGTGGCCTGCGGAGTCATGATCGGATGCCTGTTCCCACCTGTGACCCCCACTGTCGCAAGGACGCCCCTTGCAACGGAGAGGCTCTCAGGCGCACGGTCTGCCTGGTGTCAGCTCTCCACCTAGGCGGTGGATGGCCTCTGCCTGACGGAAGCCCACCACAAGGGCAGGCAGCCTATAAATGATGGGATCACCCGCAGAACCCAGCACCCCCAACTCAAGCCGCCTTGTGGCACGGAGTGGGGAACTGCCCACGAATGACAGATCGTCCACTGTCAAAGTAGTAATGGAGTTCCGTCAAGCTCAGGGGACAGCCCAGGGGGCAGGAGAGAGATCCGTGTCCAGCGGGCGCCGGCACGCGGGACAGGTCTGGAGGGGAAGGGGCCGTGCACTCGCAACTCCGATATATTTGACGATCTCGTCATGTGCTTGATCTAACAGGTGGCAATACGTCCGGTACGTGAAGCCCACATCCGTATGGCCGAGCCAACTACTCACTAATTCAATGCGGGCTCCAGCTAGTAGGACGGATGTGGCAAAGGTATGGCGCAAGTCGTGAATGCGGCGATAGCGGATGCCGAGATCCGCCAGCAGGACTTGCCACACGTCCCGTCGGAACGCCGCGAGACTGAGGGGGGTCTCTCGGTTTTTTCCCGGGAACAGCAAGACGGTTGGCGCCAACCAGCTGGTTTGTTCTTCATGCTTGAGAAATTTGACATAGGCTTGCAAGACGAGGAAGAGGTCATCGGTGATGGCAATGACCCGGTCCGACTCGTATTTGGGCGTGTCCTCGATCCCACACGTCCAGGTGGCCTTGATCCGGATCTTTCTCATCTTCCAATCGATGTCCTCGAGTTTTAAGGCCAACGCTTCGCCAATCCGCATGCCTGTTCTGAGCAAGAGTAACAACAGGCAATGGTAGCGCGGTGCAAGAGTTTTAAACGCTTCCACCAGCTGGCACTCATCTTCGGCGCTAAAGGGGGTAGCACGAAATTTCTTCCACTTTTTCTTTTTCAACAACTTTCTGGCCTGCTTAAGGGGGTTCTTCTTGATCAGATCCCGAGCGATGGCCGCATCGTAGAGCCAGACCAGGACGGAAATGCGACTACTGATGGTCCCGCGCTTCAGTGCGCTCTCCCGCCACTCGATAATGAGGTCCTCAATCAGCTCCAGGTCTTCAAGAGCCTCAAGGCGCAGATGGCCCAGGGCTGGCAAGATGTTGTACTTAAGAATATTGGTGTAGTTGAGCTCCGCACTGTGCTTCATCCCGCCCCAATACCGACGTTTCACAAACAGTCCTAAGTCGGCCACGGTGGACTGCGGCGTGAGACGCCCCGCTGACTCATCGGGGTCATCGGATGACGGAAAAAGCGGAATGATGGGTGCTGGTTGCGCCGGTGCGCTCCCCTCGTGACGAGACGCTTGACCAGAGTTCGTGGTCATGTCGTCTCGACCTGGCGCTACAGTCTGCTGCTCGGGCTTGGAGGCAGGGTTAGGCTTCCGTTTCATGGTCTTGCTCCCTTTCTCCTACATCCATGAGGCTGTCCTGCCGTTGAGGGACACAGTGATCGTCGGTATGCCGGTCTCGTTTGTACAGCGCGACGACTGCGGGGTAGGACAGCATCTCTCGACACTGGGCGATCTGATCCGTCGACACCAGGCTCTGGGCGTGGGCCGCTTCCAGTAATTCCAGAAGCGTATATGCGGCGAGATGACCGCTCACAGCTGACTCCTGTAACACAAGATCGTTGAGCCACTTCTGAATCATTCCGACATCGAGCCGTGACAGCAATAGAGAGCCAAGTGAGGGCATGATGTGACTCAGGCTACACCGCCGGATGCGACGACCTCTGGATGGACTCCAAGTTCCCGCATGCCTGAGAAACCATCTCCGACCGAATTCGTTGAGTGTCAGCGATACCGTCATCATGGTTGTGTGACCTGTCCCGTACGACACCAGGCGTAGGAGGCCGGGTGGCTCGTCCGCAACCCGTCGACGATCGTTGAATGCAGAATTTTCGCAAGGGCCCGACGAATCTTGATGCGACGTTTGAGGGTGATCTTGTGGCTTGCCAGCATGGCGTCCAGTGTCTTGAGATGGCTTTCGTTGATGGCGATCACAGGCACCGTCTCTAAGACCTTATTTACGAAACGACTGACTGCAGACCGATATTCATAGAGCGTCCAGACCGCCCAGAGGTCCTTCCGGGCCTGATACCAACGATAGGCGTAGTCCACAAACAGAATGTCGGCTGGCGGAGCAGGATCCATCCTCAACTCGGCCCCCAACGGCTTCTGTTTGGGCAACGGCTGGGTGGTTGGTCGGAAGGTCAGATCGCCCGCATTGATGTGCTCCAGCCAGGCTGTCCGCGCCGCAATCGCTTCCACTTTCGTGAGAAAGGATTGCACGGAGTCCCTCTTGCGTTTGACCGTGACATTAATGTCGTAGACAATCGTGCCATCGATTAGGGACCGCGACGTAACCCCCTCATCCCCCACCTGCATTCTCGGCACCGGCGGGGGACTCGGTCGGTGGCCTTGTTTCAGGAGCTGATGGGCCTCACGCTGGGCTGTCCGCGCCTGTTTCTTAGTTCCAAACATCCCGATATACATCTGCTTCTTCTCATGACGAACATACGCCTCATAGGCGGTTCGGCTCTTCAATACCCGTTGCACGATATGTCCGTTCATAATCCCTTCTCCTGAGTTCGCGACCTGCGAGGGGCGCACGAGGGTGGCTCCTCTTGAGACCTGCGCGCTGCACTACTTCCAATATGAGACGCGATGATCCAGAAGTGGGATGGCCCGTCCTGCCAACTTCGCGGCCCTGTTGGCAGTGATTTCTCGGGAAAACGTCGACCTTGCAGGGCACGGCGAAGGGGGAGGGACGGGGAAAGCCTTCAGGATGGTGTCAACTAGGTTCCGAGGCGGGCATGCCCACGCGCTTCCGGAATTCATGTTTCTGGGGGCTAACGCCGATAGAGTGGCACGCGTTTTGGATTGGTACGGCACAAGCCACGGAGGACAGAGCGATGTTCGAACCCCACCTGATTCCTGAGCTCGAAGAGCTGTTGAACCTGGTCGAGGCCAAAGAGGCGAGCCGACATGGCCCCCTCAATACCAGTCCACCTCACTGGAACGACCGTGGAGCCGCCTTCGTGTACTTGCCAGAAGTAACGTAGCGAGCGATCGTGCGCCTACTCCGGGAGACGACCGCGCTTCCTCTTAATCTCGCCATCAAGGATCTCCAGCGGCAACTTGATGAAAAGGATGCTGCTATTGAGCGCTTGAGGAAAGAACCTGAGGAGTTGGGAGACCTCCTCAATAAGAGAGACAACCAACTGAGTGCTTCAGGCCAGGAAATTATGAAATTGGAGGTGGCAAACGCGAAACTGCTGCGCGCATTGGCCGATTTTCAAAAGAAGGAGCAAAAGGAGCGCGCACAGCAGGAGGCGAACCGCTCTAAAGTACGTAAAGAAGAACGTGCCCAGATACTGGAGGCCACCTCGGGTCAGTCACCGGACGATCGGTTCGAGTCTGTCCTTGCAGCCATCAGCGTGTATCTGACAGCCCTCGATACTTCTGAAGTGAAACAACTGGGGCCCGCCAAACTCGCTGAACATTTCAAGATTGTTCGTTCCAGGCTTATGAAGATCGATGACGAGGTGAATACACGGTTTGCGAGAATCCGAAGGATCGTTAAAGAACGAAAATCCGCCGAGTAGAGGCACTAGCCTGGCAAAGCCATTGCGACGTGCTTGTCTTTGGTCTCAATGACAACTGGTCCACCTATTTATAAACAAATAGACCAATCACATGATGACCTGGGGCGGACACAGAACTAAGCGTAGTTGCTCGACAAGGATAGTCTTTAAAGTTTCTGGCGTGAGGACTCGATAGCTCACGTGCCGGACGCTGCAATAGTGCGGATAGCGGCCGCCTTGAATACTCGTCTGCACCACAGGATCGGTGAAGGACGGATGGATCCAGAGGGTAGTGCGCGGCACCTCGACTTCAAGTCCGATCGAGGGGGTGACCTCGTCCATGGCCATCAAAAGATTCGCCGTCACGCCTTCCAGACAAAGTGCGTTAACTAACTCTCTCAGAACCGGCACCGCGATCTCAGCCGCCAGGACTTGAAAGCGCCGGCCTGTGTCTGAGTCGGCTGGTATGATCCCTTGATCCTGACTGTCACGGATCGCTGCTCTTAAACCCATTAACTCACTGCAGTCGTTCATGGTTACCCTCCGTCCTCAGTTCCTGTTCTTGTTGGCTCGAATTCCATGTGGACGGGTGACGCGAATCTCCAGTGAGAGCCGCGCCACCATCCATCTTTTTTAATTCATGGCGTTGGCTCGGCGAGGCCCAAGCAGCCGCAGCAGAGCCTCCTCCACCAGCCGGCGTAACGCGTCCGGCGTCATCCGTGTATAGAGGACGTGACTTTCATACCCCTGTTCTTTTCCCGTGAATCGCCGGGCGAGGAAATGGACCGTCAGGGTATCGTCACCGGGTGAAAAGAAGAGCCCCACATCGTGGACGTAGAGCCCCAGGCAGCGAGTTTCCTCGTCCAATGTGGTGAGGGACACCTCCAGCCCGGCCGTTTTCAAGGCGTCTTGGGCTTCGCACAAGACAGGCAGAATCTGCGTGGTGGCGACAGCCTGAAACCGCGACCAGTTCACGGCTGCGGAGGGCGTTAGCAAATCGTTGTTCTGCCATTCCTTGATTTTGGAACGCAGGTAAGTGAATGTGGTGGTGGATTCCATGGGGAACCTCCTTATTGTGGGGTAGCGCCGCGTCGCGGTCGTAAAGTCCGCGGCAAATTGTTTTTTTGCTCGACCGCTTCACAAACCCCACTGGCTGGCTCATCTTTGGATTTCCCGGCACGAAGGAGCTTTCAACCATGGATGGAGGGTGTTCGTGACTCGGCGGAGGGCAGTCGAAAGAGGCATTCACGATGAGGAGTGTGGGACGATGGAGCGACGGAGTCCAGGAGGGCCTATCACACGTGATGGTGCCAGCAGGACGATGAGCAGAAAACATCAAGGACGAAGATGGCCCGGCCCTACAAAGGGGACAGGAGAGTGACGACAATTATGCGGAGAGGGCAAACCCTGATAGATAGGATCATGATTGTTAAATAAGGTCACTCGGACATCAGCCTACGCTATTGACAATAGCTTCTGCTGCACGTGACTTTTTAGGGACACCACCAATGCAAGGGATCGCGTTCGGATAGACGCTTGAGCGACATAAGCCCGCGCTGAATCTGCAGGCGTTTGATATCGTCTGTGAGCTCCCGGCGGAGTTCTCCAGCGATCTCTTTAATTTGGTCGACGGAGGGTTTTGCCCAATCGTTTGTCTGATCCATGATGCGCCAGGTCATATAGACGATAGCGCATTCACTGCGGGGTTGGAGCCCCCTGTTCCCGTCGGAGATATTCGCATTACCGACACATAGAAGCGCTCTCCTTTTCTGTTGTCCAATAATTTTGACTGCGAGATGTTCAAGCCTTTCAACACGTGTGGGGTCACAGGTAAACAAGATGGCACCATACTGATGCTTTCGACCTGGATGTTTGGCGTGGGCTTTCCAACGCCGTTCCAAGGTGGTTTCCGTAGCCCTGCCGATATAGATTTCCAGCGCATCGCGATGAACGGTTCGGTGCAGCTTCTCAAGGCCGTGAATACAGCGGATCACACGGCGGATGGCTGGGGAAACCTGTGAGCTGTAGGATGGGGCTAGGCTGAGGGCTTCCTCAAGCCAGTTTGGATCTACATGGGAAATGCCTTGATACGCCGGAATTGATCGGGCCATCGCGCTCCTGATTTCAGTGGTGTGTGTAAGAGGACCCCATCTTGCTGTTCCTAATTATCGTAGCGGAGTTAGATCGAAAGTGTAGTGATTATTCGTTTGTTGCTTTCGGGCATAGCTTAATGGGCCACCCTCGTGGTTCCTTGCGCGTCTTTCACATACTGTCTAGAATGCCTCATTCCCACGAGGAACATTTTGCCTTCGGGATCATAGCTTTTCCTCTTTGTTTGGAATGTCCGTACGCGAACGGGTCAAACCATGTCACTCTCGGACCAACTGAGCCGTAACAGAGAGGCAGAGCCCTTTCAGTCATCCCTCAATAACGTATCCTTTCGCATTCCGGTGACGCCGCTGCGCTATCCAGGTGGCAAGAGGAAGCTGGCGCCCTTGCTTCACAACCTTATTTCCCTAAGCGAAAAGGAAATTGAAATGTTCGTTGAGCCTTTCGTCGGGGGAGGTTCAATTGCGATCAGTTTTCTCGAAAGGCATCCGAAAACTTGTGTTGCCCTTGCAGATGCAGATCCTTTAGTCGCCGCTTTTTGGAGTGTGACATTTTCATCTGAAGCGAGCTTACTGGCAGAACGAATCGCCAACACTAAGCCTACCATCGCACTATGGCGAAAGATTAAGAGTTCCAGTCCCAAAAATGAACTAGATCTTGCATTTAAGTGCTTTTATTTAAATAGAACAAGTTTCTCCGGCATTATTCATGATAGCGCTGGACCAATTGGTGGGTTTAACCAAACAAGTGAGTATCCTATAGATTGTCGTTTTAATTCGGAGTCACTCGCTAAGCGCGTAATTGAGCTATCTAATTATCGAGAGCGAGTTCGGTTTGTAAGATGCCAGTCTTGGAAGAAGACGATCAGCGATGTCCGCAGGACTGAACTAGTTCGTCTGCGACCCGACCGAGTATTTTGGTACCTAGACCCACCTTTTTTTCAAAAAGCCGGTAAATTGTATCGTTTCATATTCCTTCCGAAGGACCACCAGCAATTGAAGGCGCATCTGGATCACCTTCCCGGTAGCTTCCTTCTCTCATATGATGATGTACCAGAAGCCAGGCGGCTTTATGGTAACCACGGCGGCTTTGCACAAGTCAATCTAGCTTATAATGCTAGGATAGACCGCATAGAGAGACTGGCAGCTAACGAGATAATAGTTTCAGATTTAATTAGGGACTTAAGAGAAGGTACTCAAGCAAACGAAATTGGCAATTCGATTTCTTTACCAGAAAGACGCCGCGCAGAAAATCCAGGTAGTTACTCAATCTGTTTGGAACGAATCTACCACGACAAAGTGTAAGGAGAGTCTTTTATGGCGATGGATGCTGTAGCCAATAAAGTAGCGGCAAAGAGCATATTGGCTAGCTTGGTTTCCGATCCCTCCACCACTCACGTCGGTTACGTCTTTTCTATGAGTTACACCGAGGCGCGAGTCTTAACCAATGACCAATGGCGTTCGAGAGTCTTTGGAATCCCTAAAAACAGCTTTTTGATAGCTACTGCTTTTGACCCTGAAGCTTTCGCAAGCGCACACGAGCTTGATAAGGTTGTCATTCTGTTGAGAGTAATAGAGCCGGCGCCGCTTCCCCAGGATGGCGAAATAGTAAAAGCAATCATAGAGCACCATCAAAACCGTACGAGTGTTACGCGAGTGGATGCCTTTGATGGGCTAGACCCATACACACATAATCAAATCCAGTATGGCGGTTTGTTGTGCCGTGTAGTTGGGTCGTTTTGCATGGAGAACGGAAGGCTTCTATTCGGAGCAGATGTTGAAGACTTCTTTTCTGCTTCTCACCTGAGAGCCTATAGCCCCAATGTTGGGGCCCTCGAAAAAATCGTAAATTACGCTGATCCTATCCGTCTTGAAAAGTCTCTGGAGGATGCAAAAAAAATGGGATTTAACTCTCCTCCTGAGCCGTTTGAGATTGGACATATTAGATACACATCAGCCAATAGGCTTCAAAAAGAAAAGGGCACCTACTCGGTTCCTGTACGCGTGCAGCCAATGGACTTCCTAAGTCGCCGAACAGCGGTTCTTGGAATGACCAGAACGGGTAAATCCAACACTGTAAAAACAATGGTAAGTGCAGTGGCGTTATCAGCTATGAAGGCACAGGTATCCATTGGACAACTTATCTTCGATATGAATGGCGAATACGCCAACGCCACTCAGCAAGATTTCGGTTCATCAATTGCTGACGTATTCTCAGACAATACGATTCGTTACAGAGGTCTCATTACCCCAGGATTTTATGATCTTCGTAACAACTTTTATGAATCGCTCGAAGCAGGTCTGGAGATTTTACAGAACGTCTTGAGGGATAAATTTACTTCCAATCAACCTGATCAACAAACCTTCTTAAGATTGTCCCTGCAGGAACCTCCTACGACCGACATTAGTTCGCATGTGCGCTGGCAGAAACAGGTGGCAATATACCGTTGCATCTTGTCGAAGGCCGGGTATCCGCTGGGCAACCAACCGGATAGCATTAGAATGAAAGTTGGCAAAGATGTGTTTGCTCAAATATACGATGCTCTTGCCCTAGAACCTAATAGCGCAACCAAAGAGGCTAAGGTTTTACGAGTAAAGTCAGATTATGGAGACCCTAATGTTGGCTTGTCTCATTCAAAAATGGAAAAGTTTCTCTTGAAAGCTAGAGAGGCTGACGTAACGTGGAGAGCCTCTGCCAGTCCAACTAATGGAAATGGAATAAACTCAAGCGGAGGTGATTCTTGGTTCGATCCAAATAGCCAGGCTCTGGCAAACCTATTGGCGCAACTAAATTCCAAAGGAAGCTATATTAATGGCTGGAACTCTTTCACCATAGGAAATGACTACCATTCACCGAATGGAAGTCAGAGCATACCGAGTGACATCTATGGCCACCTATTAGAAGGCCGTATTGTCATCATGGATCTGTCCGTAGGATCTGAGTCGGTCAGAAAGACAATGGCATTGCAAATTGCAGGTCACATAATAGATGAGTCTTCAAAGAAGTTTAACGAAGGGATCACGCCGCCCAGCATAGTGATATACGTTGAGGAAGCACATAATTTAATTGGTAAGGAAAGTAAGCTGGACGAAACCTGGCCAAGGATCGCTAAAGAAGGCGCAAAATTTGGAATCTCACTCGTTTATTCGACTCAAGAACCGTCATCAATACACCCAAACATCATGGCAAACACTGAAAATCTCTTCGTCACACATCTTAACAATGAAAAGGAAGTGAAAGCCCTAAGCGCCTATTATGATTTCGGTGATTTCGGAGACTCTATAATGAAAGCTCAGGATGTGGGGTTCGCGAGAATTAAAACACTGTCAGCGCCATTTGTAATACCAGTACAAATTAAAAAATTCGACCCTGATGCTGTATCAAAGTTGTACGGTGCACTGGCCCGCCCAAAATCATTCATCGCAGCTCCAAAACCCGCAGAAGCTAACTAAGATATGCCTTATCCTGGCGAAGCAGCTGGTAAGACGGGTCACGCTGAAATCCTCTCTAATCCGGAGGTGCAGAGCTTCTTAAAAAGCTGTGCGAAGGTGCCCGTCCCCCATGCCAAGGACTTCTCTGAACTCAGCTGCGGTTTTAAAGAGTATTCGGTAGAAAACTCAAAGGGAAAGTTACCAGAACTCATCCTAGCCATCGATGGCTCAACTTATGAAGCTTCTGTTGACACAAAAGCACCTAGTCGAAAGATCGGTTACATCAAGATCAGCACCGTTATTTTGGACTTTGAAGCCTTCCTAAAACTGAAGGGGCCCAATAGTCGGTTCATAGATCCTTTTGAAGTTAATCGTTTGAAACGGGATACGTCTGCCCTTAGCTTTGCGCTGCCAGGCGCTTATTTGGCCGTACAGCCTGGAGAAGAGCCTCGCGATTCTTTTCGCCGCAGGATTTTTGAGTGCTACTCCGGTGATCAAACCAAACTATCCGGGGGGCAGTCCCTTACAGACACATTATATGAATTGTGCCGCCTCACTGGCAGAGTATCAGTGAAGGGCGGAGAAGAGCACGTCAGAGTTCTCGAGAAATGTCCGGGCTCACTAAAGACTGGTGAACAATGTCATGAGAAGAATGTGGCTCTCCCTATCAAGACAGGGCAAACAGTATGTCAGAAATGTTGCACAACGATATATGTGACCGATTGCCTCAGAATCCATGAGGCCTTTGTCGGACACGGACAAAACATTGAGGCACTTAATCGGCTGATGAGCGTAACGGAGCACATCCTTGTAGCTCACTACCTGATTAACTATTCCAGTATCGCGTTGGATGTCCTCAGCAAAATGTGTTTCATTATTGATGGGCCACTAGCTGTATTCGGGCCTGCGGCCTGGATACACCGTGCACTTCTCATATTGCTTCTCAACGTTAATAAAAAACTAAAAGCCTGCGGAATGCCCTCAACCTTAGTTCTTGGTTTTCAAAAAACAGGGCGATTGAGAGAGCACTTGGACGAAATAGCCCAATTGATCCCTAAGCACCCATGCTTTATGCCGATCACCGACGAATATAGATATTCATTTATTGATCCCGGTAAAAAGGGGACTACCAAAAACTTCGGAGACGAAACCTATTATGGGCAAGACTTCTTTGTGAAGACGGGTACCGATAAGACGTTCGTTCTCGTAATGCCTTATCTGTTCGGAGATAAGGGAACTCCGAACTTTAATAAGGCGAAGACAGAGTTATCTAATTACCCTGATTTACTCCTAGTCTTAACTATGATCGAGAAACTTGAGTCGGTTATGTATGGTGGTTCGATTGTTCCTGTGATGCTTGCTCATGGCAATGCCTCTATAAGCATAGTTCCAGGGGGTCGAGTATTGGACATAGCGTCACGTATCGCTGTGAAGGGCAAGGGCAATAATTAAGAGGTTGCTTCGGGATGCGATGTCCGCAAGTAGCGCTTACGCTTCACACGAAAGCCTTCCGTTGCACAAAGAGTGACGTGTGTCTGGCATAAGAAGTTAGCAGTAAAGACCCTACTGTCTATATAGACAGTCCCTTTCGTAAGTGGTGGAAAAACCTATGAGTTGATGCAAGACAAGAAAACCATAAGTCGTTGGAACTATTACATTTAAGGTGCCTTGCCAAGGCGAGGGTCGAGGGTTCAAATCCCTTTTCCCGCTCCATTTTTCAACAACTTCCTTCCCCTTCATTTCTAGCAACTGCAATAGGCGGTCTTCAGACGGTCAAAGGCTGGCCCTCGGCGATTCGCTCGGACTATCGCCCGGAGCTGATCGCAGATCGGTTCATGACCTAATGGGCCGAGCGGCCATCCAACTACGGTATGTCCAACCTGAGAAACTTGCCTGAAAGACTTGATCAGAATGCCTTCATCCAACGATTCAACCGGTCCTGTTTCTGCCCAAGGTCAGACACTGAAGGGAAAGCAGGATGCCCCTATGACTTGGCCGCATCCAGTTGAAGTTGAGATTGTCTCTCGCTCAGAAAGGCGGTAAACTCCTGACCTACGAGGTACTTCATGGCGCTCGCAGCCAAAGTCGTCAAACGCACGAAAGACAGCTTTCAGTTCAAGATCTCGAAGGAGAACTTCGAGTCATTTTGCGACTCGATCGGGCTCTACCGCCGGGAGTTCCTCGATGCCCTGGACGCCTCCGAGAAAGACCACCGCACAGGACGGGTCACCAAGCGAAAGTCGCTCCGGGAGTTGATCGCCTAGTCGATCATGCTCGCACTCTCGACCACCGCCACGTTCGACAAGTTATTTACCAAGCTCCCCAAGCCGATCCAACGCAAAGCCGCCGTGAAGACGGATCTCTTTCGGGAGAATCCCTTTCACCCCTCACTCCACAGCGAAAAACTCCATCCTAAGCATCACGAGGTCTGGAGCTTTCGCGTGGATCGAGCCTATCGCATTATCTTCAAATTTCTCGATCCCACCCACGTCGAACTGCGCTACATCGGACACCACCACTCAATCTACGACTACGACATGTTCAGGTAAGCCGGTAATCTCGAGGATGAGAATGGTTCCAGGAACTGTTTCTTGGCCCAGTACTCAGGACCAAGGACTCAGCACTTCCCAGGAGGACTCAGCACTCTTGGATTTTTCTTCCAGAGGTCAGCGCGAGCGGTTGAGCGGGGCGAAGGGTGTGGTGGGGTTGTAGCGATTGGCAGGGTTCAGGGGATTGTCCGGGTTGTACCGGTTGGCGGGATTGAATGGATTGTTGGGCGCGTAGCGATTCGTTGGATTGACCGGATTGCCGGGGTCAAAACGGTTGGCCGGGTTAAAGGGATTATCCGGCGCGAAGGCCTGTGCGGGATTCAGCGGATTGTCCGGCACATACTGACTGGCCGGATTGAAGATATTGTAGTCGCGCTCGTATTGCGCAGAGAAGCCTGGCTCAGCGGAGGCGAGCGAAGTGGAGAACAGCAACACCAGGAGGAATACACCCCACATCGCAAGCCTCCGGGCTTAACCGTGGCCTGTCTATGTCTATTCAGAGCTCAGCACTCAGAACTCAGCACATCCAGGCAGCACTCAACACCCAGCACTTCCGTACAACACTTTGCACTTCCCCTACACCCTACCAAGCGGCGAGCAAGAAAGACTCCCGGTACCTTTTCATTGTCCCCAGCGGCAAGGCGCGGGCGGCGGGACATGGCCACTTTTCTCCCGAAACCGGTGCCACGCTGTCAAGAAAAGACTCCCGATCCTTTTTCTGTTCCCCCGCGCTCCTGCCACGTGCAAGAACCTCAGTTCAGAAGCGCGCCACCTTCGTGGCGGTCTGTCGGACTTAACATCCGCCGCCTACTGATCAGAATTTCAACAGTATCAGACATCCACCCTGACCGTCTTGATGGCGGCTTTGACCTTAGCAGCCATCTCAGGTGGAAGGGAGGACGCATTATGCGCCACCTTCGCATGTTCGCCTGCTAACCGCATCACCTCATCCTGCGTCTCAGCCCGCACCTGAAACGCACAACCTCCCTTGGGGTCTACATCCAGACAGCCAAGCTGTTTGTAGTCTTTCTGTGGCATGACAACCTCCTTGCGGTGAAAGGTGGGAATGCGACAATGGTTCTGCTTCAGGAGCGTGGTCTTTTTGGGCTAAATCCGCATCAGTTAATTTTAATCCCAGCCTTTCGTTGCCGCAATAGGAAGGCTGCGGGGTATGGCCTGGGAGGTCCCCTTTGCTCACGGAAGCCCCACGATGAAAAGGATTGGAAGGACATCCACGTTGGTCCTATGTTCCCGGAACGCGCGCCCTGAGAAGGGCCTCGTTCGACGGGCGCAGCGGGACCAGGCACGGGTGACCGAGGAAGAGACTGGTGAACCGGGAGGAGTCAGCGGCCGGCCGGCGGAGTAAAGACTTCATTCAGATCGCTAAAGGAGCCTCCGGGAGTCGGCCCGCCACAGATGACGTGAATGCGCCCCTGCACCACAGCCGACCCGAGGCCATGGCGCGCAGTCGGCATCGGCGCCAGAATCTGCCAGGCGTCACGCGCCGGATCATAGGCTTCGTTCTCATGGAACGTGCCGTCGCTGCCTTCGCCGCCGAAAACGTAGATTCTCCCGCCAACCACAGCCGCGGTAATTCCACTGCGGGCAGTCGGCAGATCCGCGGCGCGCGTCCATTGATCCGTGACGGGATCATACACTTCCGTGACGGAAAGATTCCGTCGAAAGTCACCGTTCAAGCGTCCGCCGATCGCATAGACCTTCCCGGAGAGGGTCGCGGTCGCCAGATGATCACGAGGGGTCGGCAGAGGTGCGCGCGAGGTCCAGGTGTTGCGCTCGGGATCGTAGACCTCGACCGCGGCACTATTGGCCTTCCGGTCGTAGCCGCCGATGGCATACAGCTTCCCGTCCTGCTCCGTGACCGACAACGCACCGCGAGGGGACGGCATGGGCGCGCGCTGGGTCCACGAATCCATGGCTGGATCGTATGCGTACACAGTGGCGACTGGTTCCCAGACGGTGAGTCCCGACTGCCTGTACCCGCCGATGACATACAGTCGCCCGCCCGTCACGCCAATGCCCACATGATGCAGGCCGACCGGCATGGGAGCGTTGGTGGTCCATCGGTCTGTGGAGGGATCGTAGGCTTCGAGGGAGGGAGTGATCGCAAGATTCAGCACATTGCCCAAGCCGGGCTGCTCGAACCCTCCCACGACATAAATCTTGTCGCGCAGCGTTACGGCGGCCACCTCCGTCCGCTTCGTCGGCGCGGGCACTGCCGTGCGCCAGACGCCGCGATCCGGCTCCGGCTCCACCGAGCGCGTGGAGACCGGCAGCACAATGAGGCAGAGACCAGCAAAGAACAGTGCACCGCTGCCTTTAGACATGACCGCCTCCTTGGTGCACAGAGACAACTGCCCGATCGACCTCAGGCCAAGCGAATCAGAAGAGTTTCCTGGACCCAATGCTTCCCGCACTGTCGAGTACGGGACTCACAACGCATAAAGACTCCCGCCCATTATTCTCTTCTTTCGCAGGAGCACTCAGGACCCGGCAATTCTTAGGAACAACCTACTCCCCTTCCGGAACATACCGCAAACAGCGCTCAAGAAAAGACTCCCGGTGCCTTTTCTCTCCTGTTGCTGTGGTGTTTTTCAATGAGGCGTGCTCTTTTTGAGACTGCATCCGTGTCATTCATGGCATACCAGGCCCCCGGACATTGTGTCATACCGTGATTCAGAGCCCGACTTATCAGCTTCTTCAGCCATCCGTCATTCGTGGTACATCGCTTGCTCTGTAGTTTCAGAGAGAATCAGCATGACATGGAGGAGCTGCGTGCGCTCAAAAGAAAGCACACACAAAAGGACAGGAGACACTATGACGACACTGGCTTGGATGGTTTTCGTCATCTCCCTGTTGGGGTTCTCAGCACCGTCGGTTGCCGCTCCCCCGATGCAAGACACGTCACGTCACTTGTATGACCGGGTCATGGAAGAATTCCAGCATGGAGACTATGAAGCAGCACTGGCCGGGTTCAGGTTCTTCATTGCATTACATCGTACATCCGCATTAGCGACGAACGCGCAATATTGGATCGGCGAATGCCAATACAGGCTGGGCCGCTACAAAGAGGCCCTCGACTCATTTTCCAACGTCGGCTCGTATAACTCGGTGAGTCCTAAACTGGCTGCATCGACGTTCAAGATCGGTCAGACCTATTCAAAGCTCGGCGATTTGACGAAAGCACGCCTGATGTTCGACCGGGTGCTCGACCAGTATCCGGACGGGGCCGAGGCTGAGCTCGCCCGCAAGGCGATCGGTGGCATGACCCCGAAGATTGATTCGAAGCCATCGAACACTCCGAAGAAGTCTATGACTTCATAAACGAGTGGTGACGCTGCGTGGTGGGCATGAGCATGAGTCGGAACGGCAATTGCTCTGACAACGTCGCGGTGGAACGCTTCTTTCGTTCACTGAACAATGAACCCCGAATAAGTAGCATGTCACCTTTTGTTCTCCGAAGGCCTGCGCGGGATTCAGTGGATTGTCAGGAGCATACTGACTGGCCGGATTGAAGATTATTGTAGTCGCGCTCGTACTGCTCAGGGAAGTTTTGCTCAGCAAAGGAGGGAGTGACAACGGAGAGCAAGGCTATCAGAACCAGCATCCACATCGAGAGCCTCCAGGCTCAACCGTGACCTGTATATCTCTACCCAGCACCCCGAAACCCAGGACTCAGGACTATGAACTCAGCACTTCCCAGGAGGACTCAACGCTCAGTACTTCGGGGCAGCACTCTTGGGGTTCAGCCTACTCCCATGCTTCAGATTGATTCAATGTGGTCAGTGAGATCCGGGAAAGAAGAATACCCCGCTTTAGCCCCCTTCACTATCTCACTCATCAACGTTTACGTAACATTCGTTTTAGTCTCGGAACGTCTGACATCCCTCCATCCAGTTTATGAAGCATTCTGTGGCAATTGGAACAGACCGTAATCAAGTCCGCTAGGGAAGACTGGACTTCCTTCTTGAGGCGACTTAAGGGAACAACGTGATGTGCTTCGGCAAATTCTTTGCCGATATCTCCATACACTTTGGAAAAAGTCATCTTACAAATCTGGCAACAATAGCCATCTTGAATTTTTCGCTCTTCAGCCAATGCACTATCCCGCTCCCTTGAGATGTGCTGGCGAACAACCCGACGGTTCTCCCATCTAGGATAAACAGTTTGATCTCGATCTGCAGTCTTAGATTCGGGTTGCGTCCGTCCAACATCCTCAAAAAACGCTACCGCTCGGCGGACTACTAAACGCAGGCTCTTTTTGTCATTTTCTGAAGCGGGATCAAACTTTCCGAAATAGTAGAGTTTGTCAAAATCATACTTTTCAAAAATTGGCCTGTTGTACTCGCCGGCCTTTAAGGGGGCCTCTAGTAGCCATACCTCCTTGTCCCCAACCTGTTCCATATCAAATCCGGTTATTGTTCTGATCGGCTTAAGGTACTTAGGTGCATTCTTTGTTAGAAAGCGAAGCTTTTCACTATTCTTCGAATAAAAGCCAAACCAAAATCGCCTTCTCTTGCTTCTTGCATAATGGTCAAACCATAGTTCTAATCTAGGGCCTCTTCCTTTCAGAGTTCCAATCACCGCCCTCCAACCTTTCGTGTTGGTAGAATCGACTCTTATTTTTTGGCAAAGAATGATTGGCGTACCTCTTTTGCGAGGAGATAATTCTCCCTGTAACAACGCAGCAGCGGCACGAAGCATCTTCTTGTCAGTAGAATCGCTCATAGTAGACAAATACCTAGGCTTGAAGCTTTGCGTCTTTCACACCCTAGCTTCCTTGCCGAGTCATCAGTAATCAATCAAGGTTCCTGGAACCATTTCATATTCTCAGTTTAACGCCCAGAGCATCTGCAATCTGATAGAGGCCGAGGGGATCAATAGTCCCTTCACCACTGACAATGGGATCCTTGGCTGAAAGCAGAGGCATTAGCATAAGAGTTTCTGGCTAGCGACGAACAGGCAGATCAGCGCCGAAGATACTACGATTCTTTTCCAAACCTATCCCACTTTATGGGGAGTGAAAGATTAAGGCCTATTGTATGGGTTCCAGAACGCCAAAAGGTCGGCAATACCTGAAGCGATACCCCATAGTTGTTCTACTGAATTGAAACCTTCGTCTAAGCCAAATCGTATGCATCTTTAAGTATGGCGCGCACTACCGAATGTGTCGCCTTGTCGAGCGAAATTGGAAGTGAAATGGGATTGGCGCCGGCATTGTACTTATAAGTCCAGCCAGGTGGTTCCATTCCAGACTCTTCAAGCCGCTGCTTCACTGAGTTATAGAAATCAGAGGGAGCGTCCTCCGTACCATTATCCCCACCTGGCAGATAGACATACACGCCTTTCTCTCGAGGCCACATTGGCAGCCAACAGCGGCGGCCCTTCTTGAGCGATATATAACTTTGCGCACTGTAATCAAGCCGGGAAGGTCCAATATTCTCAGTACAGTACTTGGAGAGGGCATCCACGGTAGCTAGGAACGTAGGATTGCTGTTTGCTTCCCACCATGGCCGGTCTCTTGGCTGCCCGCCTTTATTTTTCAACTCGTCCGGTTCGTCACCGCTGTCTATAAGAAGGTCATCTGGCTGAGCAACAATCGTTGTGTCAATTGTGCAAAGATTCGCCGTCCCTTCTAGTCGAAGGACCTTCAGCTCAATTGCAATAAAAGGCAAGAACTGAGGAAGAGTCTCAATAACAGTCTTGTAGCGACCAGAAAGGTCTTCCGCTATTAAAACAGCAACGTGGCGAGCATTTGGATTTTGTAGCCGCTCACGTGCCCAATAGTCGAGAGTCCGAAACCCGTGATCGGCATCGCACTCACCCAGCATCAGTTCTATTTCATAGTAGGTGTCCAGAGCCCCACGATACGCAAGTATGTCCAGGCGTCCACCCCTATTCTTGTAATGAATGAGCTCGGAGCGCTTTACAATCACATCCCCCAAGCCCAATCGTGATGGCTTTTCGGTAATCCACTTCTGGAGCCAGAGCTCATCTTTGCCGATTGAACGAAGGGTGGTGTATGCATTTTCAACAATTTCCATCGCGCTCTGACCTTTCGTGATGAATTTCTAAAACTACTGAAGGATGAGAAAGGTTCCTGGAACCACTTCATGTCTCACGCCGCCCATTTCACACCGTGGCTGGCGTAATCCACGATCACCTCAAAGACATGATCGCATTTGTCTTTGAATAAGACCCGATCGTAGGTCTCTGGCAGATATGTGTGCAAGACTTCTTCTACCGCCGACTGAACCCTCTTCTTAGTTTGTGAATCCTTGTACCAATCCTGCACCAAGACCTTGGGAGGCTCATTAAGAAGTCGATGTAGAAGCGACTTGGCAGCCAGCCTGACCTTCTGCGTCTCCTCCTGTGTCATTGATTCTTTCCTCAGAAGATCGAATATCTCCAATTCATCCTCGGTTAAGCTCTCACGGATGTGGCGCTCCGACTCTTCTTTTAGGTCTTTCGCGTATTGCACGAGTTCGTCATAGTAGTTATCTGTCGATGAACTGCCTGCATTATAGGCGTCAATAATTGCCTGAAGGCGCTGGGCGAAATCCGTACGCGTCACGTTCTGCTGAAGCATCTGATCAACCTTTCGCTCAATGAACGCGCGCAGATCAGCAATTTCAATATTCTTATAGGTTGCCTTCGAGAACTCTTCTTTGAGCTTATCAAAATTGATCTTACTGAGATCCCACGTTCGGCCAGACTTCGTAATGCGATAGACATCCCTACCCTCTTCCATGCCGACAGGTCGCTCTACAACCAAGCTCTCGTCCAGCAGTTCCCCGATGCGAAGACTAACGGCATCAAGATCGGCTTGCGCAATGATGCTATCCATGACACCACGAAGGTATTGAAAGACTGCGACGGAACGCACGACCGGTCTTCCAAGCACTTCGGGCTTACAAGCCTCATACAGCGAGGTTATCGTATTCTCATACACCGCAAACGTCTTGCGCCATTCATCGTTGCTCATTAACATATCGGCATAAGCATTGAACTGACCGAGGCTTTTAAACACGTCCTTATTTGCAAACAGGTCGTCGAGAATAATCCCCTTATCTCGACAATAGGTCTTGGCTTGGTCGATGGAATCGTCCAACAATGTGAACAACTCACTTTTCTCTCTGACGGGAGGATCTTCCAAGCCCTCCTGGCCCTGTGCGTACTCCTTTAAAGCCTTCTTCATATTCCGGAACACGTTGTAGTAATCGACAATCTCGCCATTTCTCTTCTCCACGCCATTGATCTTCCACGACGTCACGCGGTTTGCGCGGGCAATGGTTTGCATCAGCGTATGGTCCTTCATAGGCTTATCAAGATAGAGCGTCGAGACTGTGGGGGCATCAAACCCGGTTAGCCACATCGCGCAAACAAACACGAGCTGGAGAGGATGTTCGGGGTCCTTGAAGTTGTACTCCACATCATGCCCATGCTCATCTAGCTTGTTCATACGTTCTCGGTGAGGCTTGATATCCAGCCGCTGCTTTGCAAACTTGGCATCCTCGTCAGCCTCTTCACTGACGACCACAGCCATCTCTACCGCGCGCATGTAATCGACCTGTTTCTGCAGGCGCACTCTTTCATGCTCGGTGCTCGCGCGCTGAATGCTTCCGCGTAGCTCCTTAATCCGATCCTTCCAGATCCTCTGAACCTTGTCGTACATTCTCACGGCGGTGAATTTGTCCAAGGAGACCACCATGCCCTTCCCGAGATACCCACGCTGCGGGAAATGGCTGACAATGTCTTTGGCGATGGTTTCCAAACGGTCGTCTCTCTTGATCACCTCAATTTCAGTCGAAAACTTCTTCTCGAGCTTGGCTTGCTGCAACTCGTCTAGATTTTCATCCTCAAGGATCTCATAGAATTCATCACTCAAGGTTTCATTTTGATTCAGGACCTGCGGAACACGCTTCTCGTAGTACAGGGGAACGGTCGCGCCATCGTCCATGGATTGCTGGAAGTTGTATTCTGACACGTAGTCGCCGAACCAGGCATTCGTCTTACGTTCTCGACCAAGCAAGGGCGTGCCGGTAAAAGCCAAATACTGGGCGTTCTTCAACCCAGCTCGCATGTTCTCAGCGAGCGACTTGTATTGCGTCCGGTGTGCCTCATCCACAATCACAATAATATCGCGACGAGGTGAAAGCTCTGGGTAGTCCTTGCCTTTTTCCCACCGGAACTTGTGGATTAGCGTGAAGACCAGCCTTTTATTCATGCCAAGAAATTTCCGCATCTCCGCACTATCCTTGGGCTGTGCGACTTCAGCTTTAGTAACTGTTCCGGTGTGAAGGAAGTTACGATAAATCTGCCCGTCCAAATCCTCTCGGTCCGTGACGACTAGGAAAGTAAAGTTACCCGTCTGCTTTCGGAATATTTTGCGGGCGTAGAAGATCATCGAGAAACTTTTACCTGACCCTTGCGTGTGCCAAAACACGCCGAGCTTCCCTTTGAGCTCCTCCCGCTTGAGAAATGTTTCATAGGCGCGATTCACCCCGATGAACTGGTGGTTCTGCGCAATGATCTTTTGGCTGTCTTTGTAGTACAGGGCGAAGTTCTCGACATAATCCAATAGGCGCTGAGGAGGGAGCAGGCCGCCAATCACGCCTTCCAGACTTGTGGCTTTTTGCTTAATCTCCCTCTGGTCAACTTTCTCTTTTTCGTCTTCGGCACGGAACCAGTTAAAGAAATGCTCCCACTCCGCTGTGATGCTGCCAACTTTGGTCTCGATGGCGTTGGATAGCACGCAGAAGGCATTCGTCAGGAATAGCTGGGGAATTTCCCGTTTGTATGACGTGAGATTGTCATCGAACGCAGTCTTGAGCTTCACGTTAGAGTTCTTGAGCTCAATGAACACGAGCGGGATGCCGTTGACGTAAAGCAGGACATCTGGCCGTCGATATCCTCGCTCCCCTCTAATCCAGAGTTGCGTCACAGCCAGATACTGATTTTTCTCCGGTTGATTGAAATCAATCAGCCGAACATGCTCTTGTTGCTTCCGCCCCTTGGCGTCATCGAATTCAACGGGAATGCCGTCGCGGAGAAGATTGTAGACCTCTTGATTCGCGGCAATTAGCGATATAGCTTGGCGCCGATCGAGCAGCTTCTCCAAAGCATCATCAATGGCTTTAGCTGGGATGTCCGGATTCAGGCGGGTGGCAGCTTCCTTAACACGCTCGACAAGAATAACGTCGCGCTTAGCAGCTCGACATGAACCATCGTTCAAATCCCCAGGATCTTCGGTGTGACAGTCAAGTGACTCAAAACCATGCAGATGCTGGAGCCTTTGTACCAATGCCCGCTCAATCTGGTCCTCTGAGATGAAGTTAGGCATGAGCGGTAACCGTTGGCTCGACGTTCAATTCCTCCGTCATGCCAGGCGGGAACTGAATATCGAGATTTTCGACGGAGAGCTTGCCGGAGATGAGACGAGGAAGAAGCCGGTCGCGTGTTTGACGGAGCAGCTCAACTTTCCGGACATGATTATTTAACTGTGCTCGTATTGGACGAACAATGGCTTCGAACTTATCCAACAATTCTCGGTTGGGAACAATAGTCTTCGTGCTACCGATCAATGTACCGTTGATTGAACCTCTCGTTGCACCTGAGTTTGCGCCAGAGAAATAACTCAAATACGCGTCCGCCCTCAGCGTGTAAAAGAGATAATATGGGGTAACTTGTGCTCGATCATAGTCAATCTTGATGAGATACGATGCGAATACTGAGGGCAAATCCTGCTCGACAATCGCAACCTTCCCCGGGTCGGCCATCCGTGCGATTACTACATCGTCCCGTACTAACTTATGCTTTTGCAATTCAATGTCAGAGATTGGGCAGTTGGGAACTTCAGACCACGAAATGAAGCTCGCCTTATTGATGTCCATAACACGGAGAAATTTTGGCAACTTATCATTGAGAACAGCGGATTCAGTGTGCCCGTATTTACACCGGGCAAAATCTGAAATCTTTCGTTGCTCCCAACCTAGCGGGAGGCCTTTCACTGTTTTCGCCTTCTTATGACCTGGGAAACGAAGTCGGACGAACCATTCGCGGTAAATTTCCTCAGCTATATGTTCCAGCAGAGCAATGCGGCGATTGCTGTTCTCGATCAAGTCGTCATACGTTGAAAGAATTGCTGCGATCTTGTGTTGAGTTTCTTTGTTCTTAGGAAATGTAACCGGCACGCGCCTGAGGATGTTCGTGTTGAGATTGGGCATTGTTGCCCCGATAGCCTGGCCTTCAATCCAGCTGATGATCTCAGGCATTTGTAGATATCGATGCAGAAACCCCGGGATGACGGAGGAGTTTCCTAAGGTGATTCGCAAACATCCGGTGCCGCAGAGCCAGCCAATATTCTCCTCACGGATGAGGGCCTGCCTCCCGATATCGCCACGCCGCCCGTAAATAATATCTCCCTTTGATAACTTGTGCTTGCGCAGCCTCTCAACGTGAGTTTCCGATACGCGAGCAATATGTGCTTGTTCAATTTTCCCATCAACAATATCTTGGGGCATAACAACCGGGATGCCTGACTCGGAGTAGTCAGACTCGTGCAGCTGTGAGCCAAAAGGACCTGTCTTCACTTTCCCTCCTCCGGCATCACAGAGCGGCCCTATCTTGGCGGTCGCCCAGCCCTTCACGATTCCTCAGCCAAGAGATGAATATTCATAGCGATTGATTGCTCCACCCTATTCGCGGCTTCTGCTAATTCTTCAAATTGATCCTCCAGCGCTAAGATTTCTGCAATAAACTCTTCTTCAGTCTTCCCATCTTCCTCAATCACTACGCCGACGTAGCGGCCGGGATTCAGAGAATACTCCTGCTCTTTGATGTCCGACGGGCTGGCGAGCTTGCACAAACCGATCACATCTTCGTATTCTGCCTTGGGGAAACGCTCCTGCAACCAGTTAATGTGCTGATAGAAGCTTTCGGCACTCTTCACCTCCTTATGCAATTCATCCAGCGCGGTCCTGAGTGCTTTAGTTTTGCGGTCAGTGGCGGCGCGTCTTCCGCCAGCCTCTGCTTGTTCGACCTTTTGCTTCTCGTGCTGTCGAACAGTTTTATCCAGCCGCTTTAAGCCCTCATGCAGCGCAGCAAAGAAGGGATCGAATGATTCGCGCAGTTGGTGCTGGGCTTTGTTCTTCTGGTCTACGGCCCTTTCGCCAGCGTGTTTCTCGCGGTACTGCTCATATCGGGCCTGGAGTTTCGTGAGGCCGGCCCATTGCTTCACAAGTTCTGCTACAGCCTGCTTGCCAGCATCGTCGTCCAAAACTTCAAGAAGCTGTGCGGAAACCGGTTCAATCTTGGTCTTATTCTCGTTGAGCCGTTCCATGCCAGATGCAAAATAACTCTCAATGAGCTGCACGAACTTGTCTCGGCGGCCTTTACGGAGCTGGCTAATCATGGCGATGTTCTGGATTTGCTCGCCAGAAAATTCTCGGTGGGCTCGATCAATTTGCGTGAAGATATTACGGGCATTAATAAAGAGGATGCGGTCGTCGGTTTTGGCCTTGTCGAAAAACCAGAGTGTGGCAGGGAGCGTAACGGTATAGAACATGTTCGAGGGAAGGGTCAGGACGCTATAGATGAGGTTCTTCTCAATCAATGTTCGGCGAATGTCGGCCTCGGAATGTCGAGCGTCAGAGGCAGAGTTTGCCATCACGAGCGCAGCACGGCCCTTCGGCTTCAGCGACGTGGCAAAGAGATTGATCCACAGGTAATTCGCATTGGGCACCGTTTCCTTGCCCTGGTCCTTCTTCTTTGCCTTTGATTTCTTCCGTGGTATTCCAAAGGTATTGAAGCGCTTATCTTTCTCAACGCTTTTGAGGCTCACATCGTCCACATTGAACGGTGGATTGGCTAATACATAATCAAATGCACCGAAGCTATCAAAGGGATCTTCGTAATATGTAATAGCCCGCTTGATCTCCCCCCGAAGACCATTGACCGCTAGATTCATCTTGGCAAGATTGACTGTCTCGGGGGTCTTCTCCTGTCCATACACATAGACGCTGCTGTCCGAATTCCCCGATAATTCTTTTCGATGCTCTTCAATGAAGTGGGCGGACTGTACAAACATTCCGCCTGAACCACAGGCTGGATCAAAAACCTTACCGCCGTGAGGCTCGATGATTTCGACCATTAAGCGAACCACGGAGCGCGGCGTGAAGAATTCTCCGCCCTTTTGCCCTTCACTTCTGGCAAACTCTGCCAGGAAATACTCATAAATCTGGCCGAATAGATCCCCACTAGTATCCGCCGGGATATCGGAGAAGGTCTTTAATAACTGATTCGGTAATGTGCGTGTCTGCTCCGTCTTAGTCAGTGCGAAATATTCGTCTTTTGGTAGAGCTCCTTCCAGCTCCTTCTTGTATTCTTCGACCGCTTTCATCGCCTCTTTGAGCGCCTTGGCAATGTTTTTCTCCTCCGGTAGATTGAGAAGGTATTCGTAGCGCGCATGATCAGGTAAATAGAATCCGCATTTTTCGATCGCGATCTCAGAGATTGGCTTCTCCCGCCTCGTGCCCTTCAACTTTTGATATTCGGAAATGATGGCGGTTTCGTGGCGGCGATACGTATTGTCGGCAAACTTGAGAAAGATGATGCCCAAGACCGGTGTCGAGTATGCGCTGGGCTTAAGACCTGAATTAGCACGAAGATTGTCGGCGGCACTCCAAAGGCTTGCTTCGAGCTGCTTGAGTTGTTCTTTATTCATTCGTTTGAGCCACCATTAATTAGGGGCGCAGAATATCCTGTTATTGCCAGGAAATCACCCCGCCTTTTAGGGAACAGATCCTTCGCATTCAGTCACAAACAGAGGATTGTCCAGTAGATTTACTAGGGCCATGACCGCCTCGGACTATATACGATCACCTCATTTACCTCCTTCAGTCCTCCACCCCTTCCCATAGGGATTGTTCGGCGAATCGGACCTGAACGGATTCCCCGCGCCTGATTGGTTGTTCCGTAAGTCGGACGAGAAGGGCGAACCGTAGCGGCCGACCTGATTGCGCGGAAACAGGGGACATTCGCCTTTTCCAGATGTCACTGACCGCATTGCATCGATTTTCAACATGGGAGTGGGCTGTCTCTAAGAAGTGCTGGGTGCTGCACGGAAAATGCTGAGTCCTGAGTGCTTCTGGGAAGTGCTGAATTCATAGCCATCCGAGTTTCTTTCTGCGCCTCCCCTCGTATTCTTATGGCAGCCTCGGCTTGAGCCGACCGTTCATGTCTGTGCGCTGTCCGGACTCTGAAAATAGGCACACAACCGCTCAAAGGCCTCGGCTTTGTCGACTGGTTGTCGGACGAGCGCGTCCAAGTACTCCTTCAGAGGCACGTCTGTCCCTTCCACGAAGCCCCGCGTTCTTACATGCTCTGCCACGATGGCGGAAGCCCAGGACTTGAGCAATTCCGTTCGGCCGAACAGGCTGCTCATGCGGAAGGTGAACTCCTTGACCGCCGCCTCATCCTGCGTCGCACGCCCTGCGAGTCCGAATCCGTTCATCATGGAGTGCCGCCCGATCGGAATGAGGGCGCGCCGGTGCCGCTGGTGCAGCAGGCGGACCTGCTCCTTACAGTCCTCGCAGAACCAGATGCTCCAGCGTGACCCGCTACTCAAGACCTCGGCCCCGCAACAGTAACAAAGCTCCACGGCCTTGGGAAAATCGAATCCGGGCCAGGGTGTGGGGGCCGGCCGTAGACCGGCACGCACCTGCGACCAGACACAGGCACAGTCCTGGTGTCTCTCGCTGTCTTCCCACATACGACCGTAGAGGGTGTAACAGACCCCGCAAATCTTGGATGAGACATACTCGCCCGTCCGGAACGGGTGATGAAGCAGTACAGTGCTGTCGGGATGGTTGGCTCCGGGCATGGGGTGACCTCCTTCGTGATAGACAGGGGGTACCGGCCGACAAGCCCGGGTGAGCGGATCTGCGGGGGGGGGGAGAAAACAACAAACCCCTCGAATTGAGGGGTCTCCTGCCGTTGGTTGCTCGGCGTGAGCCCTATCGTCCCCGTCACCGGGCTGGCGTTGGCACCTTGGCGGCTATCACCAGGTTGCCGGGCGCGTCATCGGGCCAGTACCCTCTGCGCCTCTCTTGATACGTTGAATAAACTGTAATCAACTCGCGTCGTGGTGTCAATCACGCCCGCGATCTGACGGTCCCCCGAAACAGTGGATCAGCTAAACAAAAAATTCGACACCATCGCCATTCAGGAGTGGGCAACGGGCCGAGTGGCTATCCACCAGCTGCGCGCCTTGACCAGACTAGGCGTTCTTGCTAGCGTCAAAACAATTGAGGTCGCCCCTTTCCTTCGAGCGCGCATTCCGCTGGTACGGCCTATGGGCATTGAGGTCTTTTTCGAAGATATCCTGCGAGCCAGGGACAGGCTCCACAACGTTTCTCTCATCACCCCGGTCAAGACAAACGCAGAGCTTGATGCCCTGACCTCCGCCACCGTCTTTCTGAAATGCGAGACTGCCCAACGGACAGGATCGTTCAAGTTTCGCGGAGCCTACAACGCAGCCTCCCAAGTAGAAGCGCAGAGCCTTGGCCGGACCGTTGCTACTATTTCCTCGGGAAATCACGGACAAGGCCTGGCCCTGGCCGCCTCGTTACTTAACCTTTCCGCCTATGTGATTGTCCCGAAGCCGTTTGTGCCGAGAAAGCAGCTGGCCATCGCGCAGCTTGGCGCTCACGTGATCGTGGTCGAAGATCGCGTTGCTGCAGAGCAGGCTCTTCGTGAAACCCTTGCGCAGGAGCAGGCCCGGCAGATCCATGCCTTCAATGATCCTCAGGTGATTGCAGGCCAGGGAACTATCATGCTGGAGCTGCTCCAACAGGTCAGCGATCTGGATGTCGTGCTGGCACCGGTCGGGGGAGGAGGGCTCTTATCGGGTCTGTGCATCGCGGCCCACCATCTGAATCCACGCTTGTTGCTGTATGCCTGCGAGCCGCTCGGAGCGGCAGATGCTATTGAATCGCTCCGTCGAAATGAAGTTGTTCCCATGACCGACCCCCGCACGATGGCGGACGGTCTTCGGACGAGTCTGGGCAGTCGCACACTGCCCATCTTGAAGCAACATCTTACGGATGTGTTTCTGGTTTCTGAGAAAGAAATTCTGATGGCAATGCGGTTCGCCCAAGAGAAGCTCCAACTAGAAATAGAGCCATCGAGCGCTGTGGCGTTAGCCCCTCTGCTGCGGCGAGAGCCGGCGTTAGTCGGCCAGCGGGTCGGGGTGATACTGACCGGAGGCAATGTGGATCCGGATTTATTCCGGCCGTCCGTCACCCGGGCATGACCTCATTCACCCGATGGGCCGGGCGCTATCTTGCAGGCGGCTATCTTGATGGGGGATCGAGGCGTGTCAGCTGCTTCAAGCTGTGATAGGCCAAATCGATTTCCTGCTGGGTTAGAATCGCCTTCCCGAATCGTCCCCGGCAATACAACTCCGTGATCGTCGACACGGACTCGCCGGCGGCGGCCCACTGATTCCCCACAACCAGCAAGAACTCTCTCGGAGTCGTATGCTCCGCCTTGACGATACCGTAGCGGGCGATCTGCTTCAGGACATTGCGATAGATCTGCGTGATGACGGCATGCTCGCCAGGACTCGTACGGGAAGTGCTCCACCGGTTCCATGGTTTGCGCTGCGCCAGCCAGAGCACCAGGCCGAGTCCGAGCGCGACAGAGCTCAGAAACCCTACCATAAGGCGCACGTTCCCTTCGACGACACGACTGAGCAACCTGCCTGCCAAGTCACCCGCCGGCGCCAGGAGAGCAGACAACGAGTTCCAAGCCCGTTCACGCACCACCGCCGTCCCTTCTTTGAGACCCCGCACCACCGCTAACTGATCGGCCGCGTTGTACTGCACAAAGAAACGGTTCCAACGCAGGCGGAGCGTATCGATCACCCGGCTCGCGGCAAACCACTGTGAATCTCCGACCGGCTCGCTGACGGCCGGCGTGGGATCCATCGTCACCCAACCGGAATTAGGCAAATGCACCTCCACCCACGCATGCGCGTCCCGCTGCCGTACCAGATAGTAGTCGCCGTACTCGTTCCACTCAGTCGCAAGAAATCCCGTGACCAACCGCGCAGGGACTCCCACGTTCCGTAACAGCACAACCATGGCCGTTGCATAATGTTCGCAATATCCGGTTTTCCGCTCAAACAGAAATTCTTCCAGCGGACGCGTTTGCACATCTGCAGGAATGTCGAGACTGTATCGATAATTTCTGGAGAGATACGTTTCAATCGCCTGCGCCTTCTCATAGGCACTCGTTTTCGATCGCGTGATCTCCCGGGCCAAGGCCTCAACCCGTTCGGACGATTCAGGCAGTTGCAGGAAATGTTGCGAGAACAGCTCGGTGTACTGGGCGGGCTGAGATTGCAGATCGGCCGGCGCCACCGTTGTTGGCCGGGAATGCACGGTATACTCGATACGGGACGAGGTGGGAAACGGAAGATAGATGGCGCCGGTCGGATCGGACTGAACCGCCAGAAATTGTCCGCTGATGAATTCAGGGTAGGGGGCAGCAAAGAGCACGGTCGTATCGAGCGCTTCGAGCAGAATCGTTTGGCGAATAATCGGGCCGAGCGGACGGGGCGAACGGGCTGAGCCGGGCCGAACCGTAAAGGTTCCGGCGGGCGATTCAGCCAACGCCCGGCGATGCGTCAGGCGAGTCGTCCACGATTTGCCGTCGTATCGGTCATAGGCCATCCCCCGCAAATAGAACCGGTCCAACTGCAGTCCCGTTCGGTCCGGAAGCTCCACCCGCATCACAATTCCCGGATCCCGCTTGATGGGACCGATCATGCCGAGGTCGACGGTTTCAGAGAACCCCGAGGTACGGAGACCTTCTCCGGACCCCTTTTGACCGAACCCGGCACTCACACGGGGAATCGTAAAGAAGATCAGCACGGTGAGACACAAGGCACCGACGGCGAGGCCGTTGGCCAGCCAGAATAACTCAGGGGTGATCTGCTGCCTTCCTCCGGGAGTGATCGCCGATCCCGATCCCCCTGACAGACTTGGCAGACTGGGAACATGCTGTCCCGGATCGGTTTCCTTGGTGAGCTGGTAGAGCAGCAGCGTCCAGACCCCCATCAGGAGGTACGCAAGAAACACCGGCAGGTACCAGAGATCCGTGGTCGAGGCGGCAGAGCCAAGAATCGCCATGAGACTGATGGCATAGAGATGCAGATAGTCTCGCCGCTGCTCCAGGTTGAACAGCTTGATGACCATCAGAACCAGGAGAAAGTGCACACCGGCCGGCAGCAGATCTGCAGACACCCATACTAAGTCTACCCAGAACCCGACGAACGCCATCACGGTCAGAATATTCCAGGCCGTGGCCGACAGGCGTATCCGGTCCAGCACGGGGCGAAACCGGTCCACCGCAAGGGATCGAAAGAGGGTGAGGATGAGAGACAGGCCGGTGAGGAGCAGCAGCCATTCGGGCAGATTCGTCCCCAGCGCCAGACCGATAAACGCGGCGGCGGCGAGCAGCACGGAGGACAAGCGTAACGCGTGATTAAACGGCATGTTGCCTGCCTTGGAGCATCGACTCCGTCACGATGCCATCGGGTCTCACCCCATGGAACACTTTCTTGGGCTCTCCCCACGGCACAACCAGAATGGTGGCTCCCCCTTCAGGATCATACGCACCGTTCTCAGAGGGCGCCTGATGCTCCGGTCCATCGGGACTCCGTCGTTCACAGAGCGCCAAGGTTTCCATCAGGCTCAAGAGATGGGCCTCACCCTGCCCAAACGGGGATGACACCTCTCCGACAACCAGGCGGACCTGATATCCCCTGGCGCCAAAATCGTGCACCATCGAAGCGGTGAGCGATACGGCTTCTTCAAAGAGCCGCTCATGGCTGAGGGGGGCGAGAAGCGAAAGCATGAGCGTGACACGTCGTTGATCCTCGGCCTCCATTTCTCGAACCATGAGCTTGGACGTACGGGCGGTGGAGAGCCAATGAATCGTGCGGGAATCATCACCCGCATGATATTGACGCAAATTATAGAGATCGCTTCCATGCCCTTTTCGCGGCAGGCTCACATCCTGACCGGACAAGGCCAGGTCCTGTAAGAACGCCCTCTCGACCGGCCGAACCGTCGGAGCCACCACGACCGACCCCTCGAGAGGGTAATAGGCTTTTTTGTGGAAGAGGCCGAACGGAAACGACGTTCCGACACGAACTCCGTCAAACCGTAACCGTCCTCGCCTGGTAGCAATCAACGGGTAGGATAATATCTGACTGGCTCCCGGCATCAGTTGCCACAGGGTGAGGCCGCGATCGATCTCTTGCTCACCCGTGACATCCCGGAGATGCAGCGAAAAGCTCGGCAGACGGGTTTTGCGGTTGGCCACCACCACCGTCGCAGTCACCGGTTCACCGGCATACACCAGTTCGGGCAGATGCCGGTGAAATTCCAACCGGCGAAGGCAGAACTCCGCCATGAGGCCGGACATCAGAATGATGCTCAGCATCATGGCCAGGAGCAGGTAGAACAGATTATTGCCCGTGTTGATCGCGGCGACCGCGACCGCCAGCGTGAAGAAGAGAAACCGCGTGCCTTCCGTCGTCACCCTCGTCGAACGACGCTGCAGGAGATGTCTGATGAGACGACGCGCGCTGGTGAGCATATCGGCGGTATTCCGGTGGAGCGGGAAAGTACGGCATCGCTAGACTGGAACGGGGACGGACTCGACCAGATCCTGAATAATCTGCTCCGACTGTTCAAAACTGCGATGGCGCAAACCCTGCGAACGGCTCACCATGATGCGATGGGATAGCACAGCAGGGGCCAGCTCTTTAATGTCGTCCGGCAGGCAATAGGCCCGGCCCCGCACAAAGGCCAGGGCTTTGGCCGCTCGGCAGAGCGCTAACGCCCCGCGGGTGCTGACCCCGAGCGAGAGCAACTCCGACTGTCTGGTGGCCAGCACGATCGCCAGCAGATACTCCATCAGACTGTCTTCCATCAGCACATCGTCGACCTGCTGCTGGAGCGTGAGCACATCCTGCGCCGTGGCGACCGGCTGCAGCGCCTCTGCCGGGTGAAGCGATTGCGGCCGTTCAAGCACCTTGCGCTCTTCTTCAGGCGACGGATATCCGATCTGCACACGCATCAAGAAACGGTCGAGTTGCGATTCCGGCAAGGGAAATGTGCCGTGATACTCAGCGGGGTTTTGCGTGGCAATGACCATGAACGGTTGGTGAAGGGGACAGGTCTGGTTGTCGACCGAGATCTGGGCTTCGCTCATGGCCTCCAGCAAACTGCTCTGCGTCTTGGGCGTCGTTCGATTGATCTCGTCGGCCAGCACGATGTTCGCGAAGATCGGTCCCGGCACAAATTCAAATCCCTGCTTCTGCCGATTGAAGATGGATACCCCGACAATGTCGGACGGAAGCAGATCGCTGGTAAATTGGATGCGCTTGAATGAACAGTCCAGGGAGCGGGCCAGACTATGGGCCAAGGTCGTTTTCCCGACCCCCGGCACGTCTTCGAGCAGCAAATGTCCGCGAGCCAGGAGCGCCACGACGGTCAGCTCGATGACTCTGGATTTGCCTTTAATGACGCGGGCAATGTTCTCCCGAATGGAGGAAACCAGTTGAGTAGATTTCATAGGGTTGAGTGGCCGTTCCTGTTGAGATGAAAGTTCCGGCAAGGCACGACGAAAGTCTAACAAAGGGTCTACAGACGGTCAATTTTTCATCGGTATCTTACGGAAAGGGGAAAACAAGCGTCCACGCAAGACTGGCTATGGAGGGCCGGCTATGAAGGCTGGCTATAAGGCCCGGCTATGGCCGCTGCTCTTCCGGGACGAGCGTGAGAAACCAGGGGGGACTCTCTTCGCGCATGTGCATGAATTGGCGAGCAGTACTACTGGCGGGGACCCCGGGGAACACGGCTCCTCGACGGATCCACACGTCTCGAAATCCGCAAGCCTTCGGATTTCGAAAGGCCGGCTGCGCGGCGTCAGTGGCATCATTGCCAGGAAGCCGGGAGCGTAATTCACCGAGCTGGGCGAGTGAGACGATGTCTCCCACCTTCAGTTGCATCAGCCGTTGATAGATGTCGCCAAATATGACGGGCAGGTTCTCCTGATTGAATGGCTGATCACGGGGACGATAGCGGGCATCGTCGAGCAATTGTGCGAGCACCTCCCAGAATACCTGGGAGTCCACCGCGCCCAACACTCCAACCAGCCCGCGGCGGGCCATGAGGTTCAGAAGGGCGACTGGCCCACGAATATCGAATTTCCAGGAGGGGAAGATCAGGGCTCGTTCCCCATGCTGCACTTCAAGGGCTGGTTCGCCCTCATAGCGCACCTGCCGAAACGCCCCTTTGCTCCGCCGCAGATCCTCCTGGATGACCGCCTCAGAGAGTCGCGTCGGCTCATAGGCAAACGTCGGCGTCGCCGGGGCCCAGCAGGTAACCAGGGTATACCTGGTTGCCAGATGGCCGGCCTCATCCAACCTGCGAAGGTCGAACATGTCCTGATTGCCGTAAAAGCGGAAGGTCAGGCCCGGTCTCGCTTGGAGCTGGGCAATCCGCTCTCGTCCCGGATGCAGCGGCCCGCCCAGTTTCGAGCGAGGATCCAGACGATCCACCGCATGCAGAACCAGTTCCTGATGATGCGTGAGCAGCGTGGGAAGATAGTGATCGACGAGGTCACCGGCAAACGACAGATCGCCGGCGCCCAGATCAAGCACGGTGGTAACAGGGGTTGCGAGTAACAGATCGAAGGGATTGGGCAATGATTGAAGTGCCCGAGCCACCTCCTCACTGGGAAGATCCGCCGTAGGCCATCGTGACGCCCGACTCGGGATCAGGCCAAAATAGAGACACAATGAGCGGAACGCCTTGGACGGCGGGTATCCTGTCAGAGTTTTGAGTGCGACGCCATCCAGATCCTGGACACGGTGAGCCTGGCCCCGGGCCAGCGCCTCAGCCAGCGCGGCTTTCACCTGAAGCGGCAACGCAGCCGCCTGGACCTGCTGCACCAATTGTCCCAGCATCGACGGGAATACGGCAGCCTCAAGAAGGCGCCTGGAATCCTCCCACTTCTGCTCGGATTCGCCAACCGCACGATTCACCGCCCGGCGGAACTCTGCAATGACGTCGCTCTCAGACATAATCAATACCGGGGATGCATCGTGTGACAGGCTGCTCACGTTCACTCTAGCAGGCTGAAAAAAACACGGTTGATACAGAAAATATGGTGAAGGTCTTCAGCCTGGAGCCAAGTCCATAACAACCGAAGGATGCTGAAAAAGTCCACTGTTCTCACCCGCCCAACCCCGGCGCGCCGAGACGCGCCGTTCCGCGGGCAAGGCCGCAGCGAGCACAGAGGCGAGGAGGTACATACCTAGCTTCGCTTGATCCGCTCGCTTCGATCATCTGCGAGCGGAGAGGGTCCTTTGCCTCAAGTAATATTCTCCGTACGTTGAGCCCTCTGCGCGATGCGAGAACGCCGCTGGCAGACTTTTTCAGCATCCTGCTGGAGAAGGGAGGATAGTGGTCCAGCTCTTCTCCCGTCAAGGCAGCAGGCTTGTCGTAACGGATTTGCTGTGTTAGGAGATGCTTATGACTTCTGGTTGTCGCCACCGGTTTTCACCCGCCCGGATTCTTCCCCTTCTGTTTCTAGTCATCGGACCGATCCTGATCACGGCCTGTGCCGGCAGCACGTCTCCGATTCCTTCAGCGTCCCCTGATACATCCTGGCAGGCAGGCCGCGTGATCGACGTCAAAACCGGACGATCCATCGATCTCCCGTCATTCCTTGTGACGCTCATGCATGCCGACATCGTCTACCTTGGAGAAGAGCACTACAACCAGCACCACATCGATGCCGCGTTAACCGTCCTACAAACGGCGCTGGCAAACGGCAGACGCCCGATGCTCACGATGGAGATGTTCGGATGGGACGGACAGCCCGCCCTGGATGAGTACCTCACCACCCCCGGCCAGGACCGGCAAACATTTCTTGATCACAGCCGCTGGACACAGAACTGGGGCGGCGCCTTTGAGAACTACGAGCCATTGGTGAATTTTTCCCGGGAGCACCGCATCATGCTCCGGGCCATGAATCCGCCCAAGCCGCTGATCCGCCGGGTCGTGAAAGTGGGGCTGGATGAAGCTCGAACCGGACAGGACTGGGTCGAATGGGGCATGGATCGCGAAGACATTGTCGATGACCAGGCCTACCGCGCCAGGATTCTGGATCAGCTGAAACGCTGCCACGGAGGGGGGAGCGACGAGGACTATGTCAGGATGTACGAAGCTTCGATGGTGCGCGACGAAGGCATGGCCAAAACGGTGACTGCGGCCCTTCTCACCGCCCGTCAACGACCACAGGACCATACCTTCATTCTCAGCTACACGGGCGGCGGTCATATCCAATTTAATCTGCCCATCCCGAAACGCGTCGCCCGTCGCATGGACGGGCAGATCGCCCAGGCAACGGTGTACCTGGCTTCCTTCGATCGCACACGCATTGAGGACATCCAGGATCTCATACAGGACGGCATCGCAGATTATGTATGGCTCACTCCCCTCAGCCGGCAGGGCCCGCCGCAGCGCTGCAAGTAGCATTCTTTTCGACTCATAACTTGCGCCTGTGAGCAGAACCGCTCACTGCTTGACAGGGTCGAACCAGAGAGGCAGACTGCTTTCACATCCAGGATCACATTCCATGACCACCACGCGAAATAAAATTCCCTGCAGCGCCGACCGGCTCGGTCTTCTGGACCCCCAGATGATCAAGGCGGTGGTCGAAATTTCCGCCTTCCAGATCGGCCATCAATACTTGTCCGAGAATCGGGTTCGCATAGTGGACGCAGACGACGCGCAAATTTCTTCTGCGGTCATTGGAAACTCGGGGCTCTATGAACAAACCATCCGGTTGAAAGACGGGCACTTAATTTCAAAATGTTCCTGCACCCTTCCGGAAGAACCGATTTGCCGCCACTGTATCGCCGTCCTGCTCGAATACCATCGGTGGTCCCAGCCGCGGCAATCCCGGAAGACCAAAGACGTTCCAAAAGACGTCAGGGCAGCCGCGCAACCTGAACCTCCGGGTCATGGAAACGGGACACCGACTATGGGCCAGAGCTCCTCCACCGACGTCAAGCTCAGTGAAGTCATGCTGTTTGTGGAGTGGCTGCAACCTGCCATCAAAGCCATTGAGCAGGTCCAATCGATGCCGCTCCCTCCCCAAATCGCTCCGGGGGAAGTGTCGAACTGGATCCAGACCATCCGTAATCTGGAGGATCGCCGCCGGGATAGCGAAGAGGTCCAGTTGAAGCTGGAATCTGACATGCGGGATCGAGAAGCCTATGTGGCCCGATTAAGTCAGCAACTCCAGGCTTCTACTGCGGAAGCGAAGGCTGCTCTGGCCACCACACAAGCGCTCCAGCAAGAAGTCGCCACCTACAAAGTCGCCTTGAGCAAAGTCGCTGAACTTTCAGGAGAAGTCAGCCGCTATGATGGTCAGCTGAAGTCGCTGGCTCAGGATTTTGCCAGCAAGGGGAACCAACTCGATCGAATGGCCGGTTCTTGCAAGCAGGTCGCTGAAGTCCTCAACTCCATCGCTAAACAATCGGCTCCCCGGTAAATTCGCTCAGACCATCAGCAGATCATCCCCCATGCCGAGTTTATGCCAAGTTTATGTATGGGGATCTTGCGCAACTCCATCCGGTTTTTGTAAAATGCGCTCCTCATTTTCGATATACCCTTGAGGGAGGAATGATTATGATGAAGAGAGTAGTGGAAACGGCAAGCATGGCTCTCGCGGTCGTACTGACAGTCGCTCCGCAGGTCCTGGCGAATGAGGCGCATGGTGACGGCCCCCCGGATTACAGCGGCATCACCGGTTTGTACTATGTCATGATCGGCGGAATCCTGGCGTACGGCGTATACGACACATTCCTGAAGAAGTCGTAGCCTCTCCCTGGTACCGGTTCACAACAGACTCCTGCCCGGCTGAGAAATCGGCGAGGCAGGAGTCTATTTTTTCGCCCCGTTGTGCATCTTCTCCCTGCCCTTCAGAACCGGCTGCAACCTTCCCAGCAACATCTCCACAATCGCGCGATAGCCCCGGGCTGTCGGGTGGATGCCATCGGCCTGGTTTAACGTATTGGAGGCCGCTACTCCTTCCAGAAAAAATGGGATGAGCGGCAGGCGATAGCGCGCCGCCAGGTCAGGATACAGGCGCTCGAATGCTGTGAGATAGTCGTTGCCGTAATTGGGCGGGAGCTTCATGCCGGCCAGGATCACTTGCGTGCCGGATTCCTGCAGCTGCTGAATGATGCGCTCCAGATTGGCTTTCGTCTCTTCCACTCGCAGCCCTCTCAGACCGTCATTGGCTCCCAGTTCGAGGATTACGACTTCCGGTTTACTCCGCAAGATCCATGGCACACGGCGCAGACCACCCGCAGTCGTCTCTCCGCTCACCCCGGCGTTGATGACCCGATATCGCAGCCCGAGTGCATCCAATCGCCGCTGCAGCTCTGCCGGATAGGCCTCATCCGCAGCAACGCCGAGACCTGCCGTCAGACTGTCCCCAAACGCCACGATTCTTGGTCGATCATCGGCCGATGGCGGCCCCGCAGCCGGAGCGAGGGGGAGCCGGCCTGAAAGTCCCGTCAGGAGGAGCCATCCAGCACACGCAGCTATTCCAAGCGTTTGTAATTTCGACCGACGTTCCATGTTCGTACAGTATAATACCATCTTGCGCTCTGCCCCGAGATGAGGAAGGAAACCACCGTTTCATGATTTGCATCACGCAGCTTTCAATGAGTCTGGCAGCCGGAGGACGAGCGGTTCCCATTCTGGACAATATCTCGTTGGAGATTCCCGACAAACAAATGGTCGCGATTGTCGGACCATCAGGAAGCGGAAAATCGACGCTCCTCGGATTGATGGCCGGCCTCGATCGTCCGACTACAGGCTCAATCCTGTTAGATGGGGCAGAGTTAACGACGATGTCCGAAAGCGCCCTGGCCCGGTTCAGGCGCGCGAAGATCGGCTACATCTTCCAATCGTTCCATCTCATCCCCACACTCACCGCCCTGGAGAATGTCACCGTTCCCCTCGAACTGAGCGGCGAGCGGGGAGGCGATGAGCGTGCGGCAGAATTACTGGCCTCCGTGGGACTGGCCGACCGCCTCGATCATTATCCCGTGCAGCTGTCCGGCGGAGAGCAGCAGCGCGTCGCTGTCGCCCGGGCCTTTGCCTGTCGCCCACCATTCTTATTTGCCGATGAACCGACCGGTAATTTGGATAGCGCAACTGGAGTCCAGGTGATCAACCTCCTCCTGGCCATGCATCGAGATTTTGGCACCACCCTGGTCCTCGTCACGCATGACCAAGACCTGGCCGGTCGAATGGAACGAGTCGTCGCCCTGCGCGATGGCCGTATCGAGTCCGACCAATTGACGGCCCCCCTTACGTGAGCACATTCATCCTAAAAATGGCGTGGCGGGAAACTCGCGCGGCCTGGCGACACTTTTTCTATTTTCTCACCAGTATCGCGGTGGGAGTGGGCGCCCTTGTGGGGGTCTCACTGTTTTCCGCCCACCTCGAGCAGGCCGTCACGAAGGAAGCCCGCGGCTTACTCGGCGGGGATCTTGAAGTTCGCCTCTCCCGCCAGGTGAGTCAAGCAGGGCACACAGTTCTCACGTCGCTGACAGATCGAGGGATTGCGATGGCTCATGTGAGCGAGTTGATCGGCATGGCCGCTCACGTTCCTGGAATACAGTCCACCGGCCAATCGTCACAAATCATCGAGCTCAAGGCAGTGGATTCGCTCTATCCATTCTATGGGACCCTGCGCCTGGAACCGGATCGCCCGCTGTGGGGACTGCTGCAACTCCAGCCGGCCGGCTGCCTGGGACGGCCCTGTTGGGGCGCAGTGGTTCAGGAGTCGCTCCTCATTCGAATGGGGTTGACGCTCGGCCAAGCACTCACCATCGGCCAGGCCACCTTCCGTATTACCGGGATCGTGCGCACCGAACCGGATCGCATGGCGAATGCGTTCAGCCTGGGCCCTCGCGTGTTGATAGCCCAGGATGGACTCCGCGCCACAGAGCTGGTGAAACTCGGCAGTCGCATGCGCGAACGCTATCTATTAAAAACCCCGGCCGCCACCAGGATTGAACCGCTCCTGTACGAGTTGCGGAGCCGCTTGGCAGCGGACTCCGCACGCGTCTCGACCTATCGGGATGCACAACCGCAACTGAAACAATTTCTGGAACAATTGACCAGGTATCTCGGGCTCATCGGACTGACCGCACTGTTTGTCGGCGGCATAGGTGTCGCCACATCCGTGCGCGCCTTCCTGCGCGAAAAGCTGGCAACCATCGCCATCCTGAAAACCGTCGGCGCCGATTCTCCCACCATCATTCGAACCTACGCGACCCAGGCCCTCCTTCTGGGACTGACCGGAAGCGTTGCAGGGCTGGCGCTCGGTATCAGTCTGGAGCAGGCCGTGCCCTGGATGCTGTCTTCGTGGTTCGCCTCAGATCTGCTGGGTCAAATTGGTTTTACATCAGGACTCTCCCTGCATTCACTCCTGCCGCTAGGCAAGGGCCTCGCCCTCGGCCTGCTCACCACGTTGCTCTTCACCTTGTGGCCCTTGTTGGCAATTCGATCCGTCAAACCGGTCGCGCTCTTGCGGCGTGACGCGCTCGCATCGGAACCGTCCCCGAACGCTGCTGACCGGACATGGCGCCAGCCCATCGCGCGCCTTGATCGGACGAAGCTGCTCACCGCCGGAATGATCGCCGTCGGACTCGCTCTGCTGTCGATGTGGCAAGCCGGCACATGGAAGATCGGGCTGCTCTTCATGGGAGCCTTCTCCCTCGCACTCGCACTCTTAGGCAGCGCCGCCTGGCTGGTGATCAGAACGCTCGCGGTAATCGCCCGTCCCAAGCGTCTGGCCGTTCGCCATGCGATCGGCAACATTGTGCGTCCGGGGAGTCAGGCCGTCAGCATGACCATCGCCATCGGCATCGGGGTCATGGTGATCGTCACCGTCGCGCTGGTTGAACGAGCCTTGCTCCGGCAGATCGGCGAGAGCCGGCCGGTGGATGCCCCGACGTTTTTCTTCATTGATATTCAACCGGACCAGGTGGAGGGCATCTCCCGTCTGCTCCGTGACCGGGTAGCAGCCCACGCGCCCACTCTGACTCCACTGGTCCGCTCACGGCTCGTGGCCGTGAACGGCCAACCGGTCAAGACTGAAGCCGTATCCGAGGAGGAAGAACGGACCGCGCAGGCGGCCGACAAGGATCAGCGCCGGAAGACGTGGTACCTCACCAGAGAATATGTGCTGACCTTCCTGGATCAGCTGCCGAAGGACAACGTCATCGTGAAAGGCCGGTGGTGGACACCAGGCCAGACCTTTTCCCTCCCCATGGTCTCGATTGAGGAGGAAGCGGCGAAGGCGCTGGGGCTGGACATCGGACAGACGATCGAACTGGACATTCAGGGCACACCACTGGTCGCAGAGGTCAGCAGCATTCGCAAAGTGGAGTGGGGCAACTTCTCCACAAACTTCTACATGGTCCTGTCACCCGGCGCGCTGGATGGAGCGCCCCTCACCTATGTCGCGACAGTTCAGGTACCGCCTTCCGACGAAGTGTCGTTACAACAGGCGATCGTCGCCGGATTTCCCAACGTGACGGCGATCAATATCGGCGATGTCCTCGACAGCTTCGCCCGCATCCTCGATCGCCTGTCTCTGGCCATTCGAGCCGTCGCGCTCTTCTGCGTACTCACCGGGGGGCTCGTCATGGGAGCGGCGCTCGCGGCCACCCGGTATCGCCGCCTCTATGAATCTGCGGTGCTGAAAGCCCTGGGTGCCACCCGGGGGTTGCTCATCGGATCGTTCGCGCTGGAATATCTGTTGCTGGGTATCGTGGGAGGCGCGATCGGTGTCGGATTAGCCAGCACCTTGTCCTGGGCGCTCCTTCGATGGGTGTTCGAACTCGGCTGGGCCCTGCATCCATATGTGTTAGTCATCGGGTTGGGGCTCACGATGGTCCTCACGCTCATCGTGGGATTTCTCAGCACCTACCGCCTGCTGGGACAACGGCCGTTATCCGTCCTCAGATACGAGTGACCCGCGCATGGGTTGAGGATGTAGGCCGACCGCTTAGCGGAGGAGGGCAAGTCCCGGGAACCACCGGACGCTCACAACCAATCCGGCGGACGGCGAGTCGAGTTGTTGTTGGGCCGCAGACCGGGCAAGTCACCAGCCTTCATGGAATCACCCTTTCGTCCCGTGACGAGTCGTCGCAATCGTACATACGTACGCGCGCGCTTCTTCGGCTACCCCTAAAAGTACAAGGGGATATGCACGATCGACAAGGATGAGAGATATCCAGGAGACCGTCCCGGCGGCCGGCGTGCCATCAGGGACGCAACAATTCACGCAAGCTCCGGCGCTCCCGGTTACGGAAGGTCACGGCGATACGCAGCTGCTCAAGATATTGGTCCAATGTTTTTCCGCCGAGATCGATCTTGCGGGAGTGGAAGAATGCTCGCACGTCCTGCTCAAGCTCAGCTGTAGCCAGCGCGACGATGCCGCCGCACATGCGCCGCAGGCCTTGCTTGGGGAACAGCCGGTCCATCTGATCCCAGTTCGTTTTCACAAACTCCCAGGCCTGTTCACGTCCATACACATTTCCCAACACGGCACTGACCACGAACGGCGCATCCTGAGTCCGGATCTCACCGCTGATCGTGCGGGCGAGTGTTCGCGTCAGCAACGCCGGAGGTTGAAAGGCCGCGAGCGCAAACAGATAGCGTCGTTCTTCTTGTGGGGTCGTGGCAGTTCGGGAGTGATCGGAGAACTCATTGTAGCGCGCCTCGTCCCCGGTGTGGGCCAGAATAGCGACGAGCGCAGGAATGACGTTGGGGTCAACGGATGAATGGTCCGCGCGGTACCGCTGATACTGCTCCGCTGCTTGCGCGTGAGTAGCCGGGTCGTTGCCGAGTTTTCCCATCGCGCCGATGAGCTCTCCGCGCAATTGTCTGACCAGTTCATCCTCGCCGGGCTTCGGCTGCCACGTGAGCTCTGTCACGGCGGGCATGAGACACGCACGAACGAAGGCTTCCAGGACCGGTCGGTCCTCCGCCGCGATAATGCGGTTCAGGAACGAAAAGGAATCCAGGAGGACGGCCCATACATTCTTGTCCCGCTCGCCGGTGAAGCGGCTGGTCAGATACAGATAATCGGACAGTGGCGTGAGCCCCGAGACCGTCGTGGCCCAGACATCGCTGACCAGATTGAATCGCTCGCTCGGTGCGAGGTGATCGACTCCGGCCTCCAGGATCCGCTGCAGCAAAGGAAAGTCGTACCGCACCCGATAGAACCCGTGGCCCTCTTCGTTCACGAACAGATGCCGGGCTCCTTTCGGGAGGTTCACACGCACCTCCCGATCCGTCAGGAGGAGACGGCGATGTTCGGTGGTGCCGCCGGCGGTGATCCGGAGGGGAACAGGAATCTGCCAACGCTGTTCGGTCGATTCGGGAGACGAGAGATAGGTAAACCGCTGCTGCGAGAGCACGAGCTCCGTCTCATTGTCCTGACGCACCGTCACGAGGGGATAGCCCGGCTGAAAAATCCAGCCGTTCATGAGTTCAGGAACCGCCTGCTTCGCCGCCTGTCCCAACGCCACCCACAGATCGTTCGTGTCGGCGTTCCCATACGCATGGGCGCGAAGATAGTGACGCACCCCCTCGCGAAAGGCGGTCGGCCCGATATGTTGTTCGAGCATGCGAAGCACGGAGGCCCCTTTTTCGTAGGTCAGCACATCGAACATGGCATCGGCGTCTTTGGGAGCGCGAACGGGATACTCGATCGGACGCGTGCTCAGCAGGCCGTCCACGGAGAAGGCCGCAGCTCGCGAGACACCAAACGCGTCCCAGCGTTTCCATTCCGGCTTCCACGCATCGACCGCGAGCATTTCCATGAAGGTGGCGAAGGCTTCGTTCAGCCAGAGCCCGTTCCACCAGGACATGGTGACGAGATCGCCGAACCACATATGGGCGTTCTCATGGGCGACGACATCGGCCACCCGCTCCCGCTCCGCATGCGTCCCGGTTTGTTCATCGACCAGCAACGCGGTTTCCCGGAAGGTAATGGCGCCGAGGTTTTCCATCGCACCGGAGGCAAAGTCGGGGATGGCGAGGAGATCGAGCTTATCCCCCGGATAGGGAATCCCGTAGTACTCCTCGAAAAACTTCAGTGAAGCTGCGGCGATCTCAAGGCCGAATGGCGTAAGTGGCTGCTTCCCCGGCACGGTCCAGAGGCGCAGTGGAGTTTTGCCGACATAGACGGCCTTGGTCGCCTCGAGCTGCCCGACAATGAAGGCAACGAGATAGGTGGACATCTTCATACTGTCGGCAAACCGCACAACTCTTTTGCCGGATTGAACGGAGTCGGAGACGACGGCCGTGTTCGAAACAGCCGTGAGACTCGGGTCAATGACCAGGGTCGTGGCAAAGACGGATTTGAAATCCGGCTCATCCCAGCAGGGGAAGGCCCGGCGTGCGTCGGTCGCTTCAAACTGTGTGGCCGCCATGCGGTGGGTCGCGCCGGACTGGTCTTTATATGTACTGCGATAGAAGCCGCGCAGGTGGTCGTTCAACGTTCCTTGGAATACCAGGGTCAGCTGCGCCTCTCCCACTGAAAGAGGACGGGGAAACGTCAACCGACAGCGCTGCATCGCCTGATCAAGGTCGACCGTCGCATCAAGCCGACCGTCGGCCGTCCCTTCAAGCGTCGCCGATGAAATCGTGAGATCGACCGCGTTCAGAATGATCGTGCCGGTCGCTTGCGTCACTGTCAGGGCAATATTCACGACACCTGAGAATGTGGCGCTGGTGAGATCCGGCTCCAACCGGATCTCGTAGCGATGCGGAAGCACATGTCTGGGTAAACGATAGGGATCGAGACTGCCGGAAGCATCATCGATGTTCATGTCTTCGCCTTTCGGTCGTGTCGTCATGGTTGCTGCAACGGCGGGATGGATGGCCGAGAAAAGGAGAGGAGTTAGTGGAAGGACCAACAGCGCAAGGGTTCGTCCAGCCAACATCGTGAGCAGATGACGTCTGCCGACGGATTCACTCATTGCTCCGGCGCATGGTGGATGTCGACTCCGTGAGGGGACCCGACGATCAACATACTCGTTCGACCAACGAACAGACCGGTTTCCACAACTCCAGGAATCTGGTTCAATGCGATTTCCAGGTCGTTCGGATGATGAATCCGCGCAATATGCACGTCCACGATCAGATTCCCTGCTTCGGTCCTGAACGGAGCTCCGTTTTTCTCTCTGAGCACCGCCCGACTCTTGGTCAAGGATTCGATCTCACGCGCCGTGCTGCCCCACCCGAACGGAATGATTTCGATCGGAAGGGGAAAGGATCCTCCCAGCACAGGAACTTGCTTCGTATAATCCACCAGCACGATGAATTGCTTCGCGGAGGCCGCAACAATCTTTTCCTTCAGGAGAGCCCCTCCGCCGCCTTTGATCAGATTGAGTCCGGGATCGACCTGATCGGCTCCGTCGATCGCCACATCAATTTCCCACCGATTGTCGGCATCGATCAGCATGATGCCGGCCTCCTTGGCCAGCGCCGCCGTTTCGTGTGACGTGGGCACTCCGCGCAGCCGCATTCCGGCACGGACTTTTTCACCGAGTGCGACGATCATATGCTTGGCCGTCGAGCCGGTGCCCAGCCCCACGATCATGCCGTCGCGAACGAACTCGACGGCTTCCAATGCCGCGGCTTTCTTCAGTCTATCGAGATCTAAATGTGTGGTCATGGCGTCGGAGCGTGAGAAAGGGCGGCGGCAACCGATGCCGCCCCGAGCAACGCGGTCTGCTGGTTCATCACGACTTTCACCGGCATGTTGCCCAGCAAACGTTTGTACCGCCCTTTGTTGATAAAGGCTTTCATGAACGTGCCATCCTGGAGCTTCTTGATCAGCTTCGGGGCCATCCCACCGGCCACATAGACTCCGTCGAGCGACAACGCTTTGAGCGCCAGATTGCCGGCCTCCGCACCATAGATGGACGCAAACAAATCCAACGTCTGCTTCGCAATGTCGGCCTGGCCCTTCAGGCCGGCCTCGGCAATTTCGGCAGCCGGGTCGCCGGCCTTGATCTTTTCCGCGAGCCAGGTCGGTTCGTTTTTCTTCGTGTCGCGGACATACTCATAGATCGCGTTCAGCCCGGGGCCTGAAAGGATTCGTTCATAGCTGACGTGGAGGAATTGGCTGCGCAGGTAGCGCAAGAGCTCGATCTCGTAGTCGTTGTTCGGAGCAAAGTCGGTGTGCCCGCCTTCCGACGGCATCGGGCGATAGGACTTGCCGTCCCAAAAGAGGATAGCTTCGCCAAGCCCGGTTCCCGCCGCGATGAGCGCGAGTGCCTGGCGTTTTTTCGGAGGATTGCCGGGATTGAGTATCTCCAGTTCATCAGGCCGCAAGAGCAGGATCCCGTAGGCCGTCGCCTCGAGATCGTTGAGCAATTGCACGCGGGGAATCTCGAATCGTTTGGCGATCGCGGCCCCATCCACCACCCAGGGCAAATTGGTGGTCTGGGAGTGGTTCTCGATCACCGGCCCGGCGACACCAAAGCATGCGGCGGCAAGCGTGATGGGTTCGGGGGGCAACAGCTCTCCGTCCGATTCGTCTTCACTAGAGGCCGGCGCGTCGATATCGTCCAACAGGGTCGGCGGCTTCGGCGGCGTGAGAAACTCTTCCAGAATCTCTTCGAGCGATTTGTAATCGGCACTATGAAAGGTCTCAAGCCTGACCGGTTCCACCCGCTCGGTCGGCCAATCATAGAGGGCCAGATTCGTCTTGGTTCCGCCGATATCGCCTGCAAGAATCATCATCCATCCTTCTCGTCGTCTTATCGCCTAAGGGCGGCGGCGGCATCATCATCGAGCAGCCAAATCAGTCGCCCGTCTTCCGGTTTCACCTGAGCCGCCGGCAGTGCCAGCTCCGACTGGGTCTGCGGCTGGAGCACGGCACGAACCGTTTGCGCCTTGCCGGCGCCGGTCACGAGGAACAGTACCACAGTCGCCCGGTTGATCACACCTAGGGTCAGGGTCAAACGAGAAGGAATCCCTTTCGGTGATAGACCGACCGCGACCAGCTGATTCCGCTCTGACAATGCAGGCGTCCCCGGGAAGAGTGACGCCGTATGACCATCCTCCCCCAAGCCAAGAAGAACCAGGTCCAGACGGGGAATCGCCGGTGCGTGACTATGCATGAGAGCCCTGACCGTCCGCTCATAATCCGCCGCGGCCAATCTGAGGTCTGCGGATTCGCCTTTCATTCGATGGACCTGTGACGCTCCGATCCCCAACGGGCGGAACAACGCCTCCAGGGCGAGTCCATAGTTGCTGTCAGGGTGATCGGGTGGGATGCCGCGCTCGTCGCCAAACAGAAAGATCATTCGATCCCACTGACATTGGGTCTTCCATTCGATTGACGTCAGGGCTCCGTAGAGCGCTCTGGGAGTCGATCCTCCGGAAAGAGCAATGACACAGGAGCCCTGCGACTGAATGGCCTGGTCGGTGATGTCCCGGAAGAGGCCGCACGCTTTGTCGAGCCAGCCCTGACCAGGCTGACCCACCAGAATGTCAGGAGAAGTCGACATGTTACCGAGGGCGACGGCTCGGTCGCCGCTTCACGGGCACAGTCTGCCGACGTGCCCGTCGCGGAGGAGGGCAGAGCCGGCTGACTATGGCGTTGACTGTGGCCACCGGGTTGGCTCCGAGCATGACCCGAATCGCGGGACGGCCGTGAGCCTGCAACGATTCAAGATCGCCGGTCGCCTGGGCCTGTGCCAATGTGCCGAATGAAAATGTTTGGGCAGGAATCGGGAGATCCGGCGTCATGCGATCGACGAGTTCCAGAAAGACGCCGCTCGCCGGTCCGCCCTTGTGCAACTGTCCGGTCGAATGTAAGTAGCGGGGGCCGTACCCGAACGTCGTCGTGACATGATGCTGCCGGACCAGGGCCTTCCTCAGCCGACGGATCGCGGTTTCGAGAGGCTTGGAGGGCGTCGTATACGCCAGGATGGCGACATACGAGCCGGCGTGGAGCTGGCCGGCCAGCCCGGCAGCCGCTTCACCCGGGTTACTCACCGCAAGCTCGGGCAGCCGGCCGCTGGCCTGATAGCCATCAAGCACTCGCCTGGTATTGTCTTTACTCTCCTGCACATTCGGCTGATCGAACGGCTGGATACCGAGCACATGGCCCGCCACAGCGGTCGCATATTCCCAACGGAAAAATTCAGCGCCGAGATCATACGGATCGCGAAGCGCAAACGTGAGAACGGGGTGGCCCGCGCGCGCGAGGGCATGAACCTGACGATCCAAGGCCTCGTTGTTTGCGCCTTTCAGCCTGAGATAGATAAACAATCGATCGGATCCATACATCCCCGGGGCAAGGACCGGCTCCTGCGCCACAGGGACAATCCCCTTGGTTTCTTTGCCGGTACTTTCGGCCAGCAATTGCTCAGCCCACAAGCCAAAGGAATCGATAGGAGAAGATGCCAGAATGGTCACCTTGTCCCTTCCGGCTATAGCGAGCGCCCCTATCGCCAATCCAAGGTAAGCACCGGGATTATCTTCTACCGAACGACCCTCGTGGCAGCGGCCGGCCATCTTTCCGGCACGCTCCAACAAGCGAGAAAGATCCAGTCCGAGCAAGGCCGCAGGGACTAATCCAAACAGTGAGAGGACGGAATAACGCCCGCCGATATCAGACGGATTGCTGAAAATCTGCCGAAAGCCCTGTTCCCGCGCCATCCTCTCGAGACCGGTACCAGGATCGGTGATAGCCATGAACTGCCGGCCGCCACGATTACTCTTCGTTCCCGCCACAAGCTTCCAGAAGTGGGCGAAGAGCGACATGACTTCGATCGTCCCACCCGACTTGCTGGCCACGAGAAAGAGCGAGCGGGCAGGATGAATCGATTTGGTCACCAGACGAATCCATCCCGGCACGGTCGAGTCGAGAACCCAGAGGCGCGGCGCACTCTTCTTTGAACCGAACGACGCACGAAAGACTTCGGGGCCGAGGCTGCTGCCGCCCATGCCGAGCAGGACGACATCCCTGATGCCCTCCTGCCTCGCTGTGAGAGTCAATGTTTTCAACGACTGCACGTGCGCACGCATGTCCTCGGGCAAGGTCAGCCAGCCCAGCCGATCGGCAATTTCGGCGGGCTCCGGCTTCCAGAGACGATGATCTTTGGACCACAGCCTCTCCACCACCTGGTTGCGAATGGCCGACTGCATCACATCGCGGACCAGTGCGTCATACGGCGCGGCAAGATGCTCTCTGGAAGGAATTGCCATGTGGGGGCTCTCCTTGTGTCACTCACCGAAAGCGTTTGAGTTGTAGGCTGCTGTATCTTAGGAATCACGGTCCCAAAACGCAATGCGGCCCGGCGGAGATGATTCGCTATGGCTCGGCGGGGCGACGGATGACCACGGGCATCCCATCCACGGTGGACCAGGCTAAGGACCGGGCCTGCTCGCTCGAGAGTGTCAGACTGATCGTGGGAGCTTCACCTGGTGATTGGACTCCGCCAAGTTGCTGTCTCCAGATACGGAGGCGCTTCCAGACCTTCCGGCTCGTCGCCTGAATCCATCCCATCGTCCCTTGTTCAGCGACGGACTCGACGTCCATCGTCATCGCCGGGGTAAACGACAGCCGGTACTCGGTCGGCATGTCGGACAGGGAAATCGGCTCCTGCTCGGTCGTCGCAGACGGATCAATCTTTCGGCGAATCACCGGGGGACGGGCAGTCAAACGAAAGGTGCCCGTCAATCGTGGAAGCTCAGTGACCGTCCATGCGGCGATGGGAAGCCGATGAAGATCCACCCCTCGAGCCTTAATTTGGATGGCCCCTGACACGAGATCGATGAGTAGATAGGTTTGAGGACGTGCGGCCAGCTTTAGTTCTTCTTCGAGAACCCGCGAACCCTCCTGTAAGGCCACTGGATCGTTTATATCAAGATCCGGAAACACCCCGTCTTCGGCAGCCCAACCGGGAACCGGGAAAAGCAGCAGCACGGAAAGAACAATGGATACGAGCATGGCTAGCATCTGCGCGAGGAGGGTGAATTAGCAGGATGCTGAAACAGTCCGTCCAGCAAGGCCGCAGCGAGCGAAGAGGCGAGGCGTACGCGGCGGTACGTTGAGCCTCTGAGTGACGCGAGAACGCCGCTGGAGGACTGTTTCAGCATTCTGCTAGAAGATCATGATCGGTGTCCCGACTCGTGCGAGCTGGTAGACACTCTTCAGATCATCGTCATTTAACCGGATACACCCATGGGTGACGTTCTTGCCGAGCAGCCGGGTATAGAGCGTGCCATGGATAAAATAGCCTTTGCCAAACCCGAGTGCATAGTCGCCCAGCACGCCTTGCTCGACCCGGTCGGCGGGATTCTTGGGGACCATGAGTCCTTCTTCGATGAACGCCCAATCCGGTTTCACCCAGGCAGGATGCGTCAATTTTGACCGCACCGTAAATTCTCCGCGCGGCGTATCGAAAACCCATTGGGTATTCCCTTCGCCCGGTTTATCCAGGACCACCCCGCTGCCGGTGGAGGCAATGGCATCCAACACGATCTCTTGGCTGCGTTTGACATAGAGGTGATTTCGCGCGGTATCCACAAGGATATAGTGTTGATGGGGGATAAATTGCGTAAGCTGTTTCTTCAGGACCTTGTATTGATTTTGCAAACCTCGAAGCAGGACGGGATCCGCGGCGAGAGGCTGAGGGGCTGAGGCCATGGAGGACTGAAGCTGACTGCTGCTGTAAGGAATCAGGGCCACGAGCAGGCCGAAGGAGAGTATCGAACCGATAAGGAGAAGGACTCGCTTCATGGAACCAGCCTCAGGTTTCTTCTCCGTGCGCTCCCAACTGAGCCAAGGCCGTTGCAACTGCGTTGCGCCCGGTCAATGCGCCGACGATGCTTACCACGCTTCCCGGCTCCACCCGCTCAAACAGCGCCCTCATCTGCACGTTGTCGAGCATGACGCAACCCAGTGTTTGCGCCATCAATTCATTTTCGACGCCGTGGATTTCGATCTGGCCTCCGATCTGCTTCGAGGCCGGGATACGCCCCACCTTCTTGCTTTGCACAAATCGACGACGATCGTCCTGGTTCGGGTAATCTAAGACCAGCGCCCGATAGAACTGTGTCCGGCCCGCGCCGCGCTTATCCGTGATGCGGTATCGCCCCTCCGGAGTCGCGCCGTCACCCTGGAATTGTTTTTCACGAATACCATTGAACCCCAAACGGACAGGGTATGATACCACCTTGTTTCCGTTCTTATAGAGCGTCAGGATTCTCTCTGCCTTGCTGACGACAATGGCGGTGGACCGGTGGGTGCGGGACCAATCGATCGTCTGCTGCGCCATGGCCTGCCAGCTGCGGATATGCTGCTCATCCGCGTATCGTCCGAGCTCGCGAGCAAGCAGTGCTGACTGCACGTGCAGGGCCTTGCCGGCTAGATCGGCGGCTTCCATTGAGCGCTGATAGTCATGCTGATCGTAGAACGATCGGGCCTGCTTCACCAATAAATCGGTTTGGACGGGTTTCCCCCCCAGAACAATGCGGCCGTCAATGGCGTCGATTTGCGAGGACAGCGCGCGCAGTCGTTCTTCCACACGCAGCACGTTCAGTTGAGCACGGTGCTGTTGTGCTTGTCGTTCACCATGCAGCTTCGCGAGGGTACTCCCGCCCTCTTCGTGGAGCCGACGAAGCTCTGTTTCAAGCTCGTTCGTTTCCCACGGCCATCGCACCAGATCATCATCCGACTGTACACGGGCACGGAGCGGCACCCATTGCCGCACGAAACGGGCATATTCTTCAGGAGCGATTTCCGGTGCTTTGAGCGCGACCAGTTGCTGATCGATCCGATCGATCGCGCTGACAAGTTCAGGCGGAACAACCTGGACACAGGCAGAGAGCGCCCCCGCCAGGAAGCATCCCCGGGCGAGAGCGATCAGACCATTTCTCACTGAAACGATAGTCATGAATCAATACTACCTTACTTCTTCTTATGCGCAGAGGGCTTTCCCTTCCCCACTTTCGCCAGGGCACTCTGTAACTCCGCAGAGACTGCCTGCCCCTTGTCATGGATGGCTTTGGCCTGAGTCTGGGCAGCCGGATAGTCTTCTTTATCGATCGCCAATTGAATCTGATTCAGCGACGCCTTCAACGCTTCGACATCATTCTTGATGGCCTCGAGTGCCGCACGGTCTTTGCCCACTGGCGCGCTGGCCACGAGCTCAACTGCCGACTTCACCGCTTCCTGGGCGACTTGTTGCGCCTGAAGAGCACCGGCCTTAGCCTCTTCCTTCTTTTTCACTGCGTCGGCCTTAACCCGTTCACCGTCGGCCTTGGCGGAAGCCGCAAGCTGCTCAGCTTTCCCGTAGTCACGAAAGAGGGCAAACTTTCCGTCCTGATCCGTCACTTCTTTTTTCATAGCCGCCAAGGACGCTTCGAGCTTGGCATATTCTTGGGCCGTATAGGTCGCCGCTCCGCTCATCTGTGCTTCCTTCAAAGCCTTTTCAGCGGCATCGATTTGTTCGGCCGGAGGTTTAGCGCAGCCTGCAAGCAAAATGGCTCCGAGCATGAGTGGCGCGAACCGATTGATCGTGATGTTCATCATATTCTCCTTATGGTTCGAGCGGGGGAACTGCCATGCACACTTCGGGCGCCCTCGGGTGAGAAGGTCCCTCACTGAACATGAGCGACCTTCTCAGCCTGGGACACAAGCGAGGAGAAGAATTAACCGTTCTTCTTTTCCTTACCCTTCTTCTTTCCTTTGCCGGCCTTCTTGCCTTTTTTGCCCTTCTTTTCCTTTTCTCCATCCATTTTCTTTTCAGTTTCAGCCGGGGCACTCACGGCAGGAGCAGCAGCAGGTGCAACGGGGGCCGGGGTGGCTGGAGCCGGAGCTGTTTCTTGCGCATGCAGATAGGTACCGGTTGAAAACACCGCGCTCATTGTAAGAGCAACCAGGCCGGCTAAAATTCTACCCATGTGAGTGAACCTCCTGTAATGTAAGTGATTGAATGTGTGATGCTCACCGAAGCATCGGACCTGCCATCAAGCGGTCAGACCGATAGCGCGATCATTCCTTCCTATCTACTGGCAAACTTAGTGCCATGCTCATTTCATCTATTTATTGCATGGATATACAGAGAAACAGCTGTTTTATTGATAAATGGGGATATCAGAGGAGGGGAGCCTGTGGCACTCTGGCTACTGAAGATACAAAAACGCCTCAGAAATTAATGTCTTATAGTTCGCTATCTGCCTTGGGCAGGAAAATATTCGCCCGGATAATTAATCCGTTTTGAGGCCGTGAGTAAATTGACACCTGAGTCCCTGGCCAATATAATGCCCGACTCGATTATCTAAACGAAACATGATTTCCGAGGGGGATTGTTATGTCTTTTACATCTCAGCAGCCTTCAAACTTGAAAAAGAAGCGCGAACATGGGTTTCGCAAACGCATGAGCACAAAGAACGGACGGAAGGTCTTGGCGCGCCGCCGGGCAAAAGGTCGCGCTCGGCTGGCAGTCTAGCGTTTCAATTTCAGATACCGTTAAGGGGCTGGATTCGAAGGGTTGCCTAGCTTGCTCCGCATGAGTTCCAGTGCGTGCAGCCTGGAGAAGGAATCAGCTTCTCCTTACGCCCTACGTGATGGGCTGTCTGCTCGACTCCTGCCGGTTACCGCCGACGACGAACAAACTCACATACTGGTGGGCGCACGATATGAGCTCACAAGCCAGAACTGGTGCTATGTTCTTGCGAGTCAGCCGGGATATTGAACAAGTGAAGCGGCACGGGCGGCGCAGCTCCACGCAATGTTTCAATTTGCTCGCGAGCCGGACGGAGGATTCTGTGAGTCAGGTTGGAATCGTCGTCGGCAGGCGATTTGGCAATGCGGTCAAACGCAACCGGTCCAAGCGACGGTTCCGCGAACTCGTCAGAGCCATCTATCCGGACCTGATTCCTGGCTACCACCTGCTCGTATTCCCCAAGCGAGATGCACTGACTCTTTCGTTCGGCGAGCTCAAGGAATTGTGGACCGCCACACTATCCAAACATCGCCTTCTGATCGCGAGGTCGATCTAGCATGCGCCGTCTCCTGGTGGGGCTGATTCAAGGCTACCGATATGTGATCTCCCCCTGGCTGGGCCCGGCATGCCGATTCGATCCGACCTGTTCCCAATATGCGATGGATGCCATACGCCAGCGAGGCTGCCTGGAAGGTCTGGGACTGGCCTTGATCCGCTTACTGAAATGCCATCCCTTTCATGCCGGTGGATTTGACCCGGTTAAAAAATAGTTCAACGTTGTTGAAGAAAGTACGTATCTAGATGATGGAGAAACGGGTCATCGTTTTCTTGGTGCTATCTCTGGCGATTATTTTCGGATACGACTATGCGCTGAAAGAGATGGGATGGCTCCCTCAGCCCTCGCCCGCACAAGAGGCTTCCGTATCAGCTGAGGCGGGACCGGTGTCCTCGTCGACTGATGCCGCGCCGATTTCGGCAGCGTCTGGCATGAGCGCGGTTCTGACGCCGGGACAAAACCCGACCTCCTCACCAGGGCTTGACGGACCAGCCTCTCCGCTTACCCCAACGGAAGAGCTTGTGACGGTTGAAACCGATCTGTATCGCGCGAAAGTCTCGACTCGCGGTGCGGTTCTGACGAGCTGGGAACTGAAGCGGTATCAACACACCGCGACCGATTCGGCGCCGGTTCAATTGGTCAGGCAGGGATCGAAGTTTCCCGGGCCATTAGCCGTCGCCACGGCTGATGCAGAATTGACCAAGACCTTGGGTAACGGTCTCTACACCGTTTCGCGGGATTTCTCCACGCTCGACAGCGGCCATCCGATCGGCCACATCACATTCCAGTTTCGTGATGAGTCGAAGAATCTGCTGCTCGAGAAAATCCTGACCTTCCACGCCGACAGCTACCTGGTCGATATCGCAATTCGAGGAACAGGCCTGGACGGTGATCTGACCATCGGATTAGGAACGAATTTCGGAATTGTGGAATGGGGCGATGGCTTGATCGGCCAGATCGGTTCCGCTTCCCTCGTCGATGGAAAGGTCGATAAAGACGCGCCGGATTCTGAGATCGAGCGCAAAGGCGCGGTGCACTGGCTCGCACTGCAAGACAAGTATTTCCTTTCCGTGTTGATCCCGAAGCAGGCCTCCTCCACAGTGGTCAAGAAAGAAGGCGACAAACTGCTTTCGGCAAGTGTGCGCTTTCCCGCTCAGCCATCCGGCTCCCCGTGGAACCTCCAGCTCTACGCCGGCCCTAAAGAGTATGACCCCCTCGTGGCGATGCAAATTGGAATCGAGGATACGATCGATTTCGGCTGGTTTGTTTTTGGCAGCTGGGGAGTTGTGAAAGCGGTCGCCAAGCCGATTTTCTATGTGCTGCGCTTCATCAACGACTATACCCATAACTACGGCGTGACCATTATTCTACTCACGATGATGCTCAAGGTTCTCTTTGTGCCGCTTCAGTACAAGAGCTATAAATCGATGAAACAAATGCAGGTCATCCAACCGAAAGTCTTGGCGATTCAAGAAAAGTTTAAAGAGGACCGGGATCGGCTGAACAAGGAGTTAATCAAGCTCTACCGAGACCATAAGGTGAATCCTGTCGGGGGATGTCTCCCGATGGTCTTACAGATGCCGGTCTTTGTGGCGCTCTTCAACATCCTCTATATGACCATCGACCTGCGTCAGGCGCCGTTCATGGCTTGGATTACAGATTTGTCAGTACAGGACCCCTATTATGTGCTGCCGATCATTATGGGGGTCACCATGGTGGTTCAGCAGAAGATTACTCCGACCACAATGGATCCGACTCAAGCGAAGATCATGTTGATGCTTCCGGCCTTTATGACCTTTCTGTTTATCAATTTCCCGGCGGGCCTTGTGCTGTACTGGCTCACCAATAACGTGCTCACCATTTCCCAGCAGCTGATTACAGATCGCGTTATTTTCGCCAACAAACCGGTTATTTGAGACATCGGTCTCTTTACGCATCGCCATTCATTCTGCGCAAGCCCGGGATGACATCGACGACAGAGCTCGACCATGCGACATGCCGGAGGGTCAGGAGACACAATCTGTGCCGTCGCCACGCCGTCAGGCGAGGGCGGGATTGGAATTATACGAATCAGCGGGCCTGATACCCTTTCTATCGCCAGCCGGTTTATCCGCATCCGTTCAGGAATCCCCCTGTCCTCAATAGAGTCGCATCGTCTCTACCTTGCCGATATCTTACGAGTGGATGTTTCCCTACCTGAAGCGGCATTAGGTTTCCCGACTCCCATTGATGAAGCGCTCGTGGTGTACATGAAAGCTCCACGCTCTTATACGGCGGAGGATGTCATCGAAATTCACGCGCACGGGAGCAAGGCCGTGTTGGCCATGATTTCTGAATCTTGCCTACAAGCCGGATGCCGTCTCGCGACTCCCGGAGAATTTACCAAACGCGCTTTTTTGAATGGCCGTTTGGACTTGTCTCAAGCTGAAGGTGTCCTCGCGACAATCAAGGCCACGTCCGAGCAGAGCTTGGCCATCGCGCAACGCCACCTCCGGGGAGACCTGAAACAGGAAGTCGATCAATTGAGATCAGGGCTCTTAGCTATGCTGGCGCAGCTTGAAGCGGGGATCGATTTCGTTGAAGAAGAGATCGAATTCGTGGGTCGTGATGAATTGATGAAGGTGTTACGTGAGACCGCTGACGTAGTCGGAGCCGCACTGAATTCATCCAGGACCGGCCGTGTATTGAGAGAGGGGGCACGGGTCGTCATCGTGGGTCGGCCCAATGTCGGTAAGTCGAGTCTGCTGAATAGATTACTGGGAGACAGTCGTGCAATCGTCACGAATACGCCCGGAACGACACGCGACCTGATCGAAGAGACCGTTCGCTTCGACGGATGTACGCTCTCCCTCGTCGACACCGCCGGTTTACGGGAAACCAGCGATGAAATCGAGCGAGAAGGTATGCGCCGTACGGAAGAAGCCGTGCGTGATGCCGATCTTCTTATCGTGGTGATTGACGCGACTGATTTGTTCCGGACTGCCCGATTATTTGACACCACCTTGTTTGACGGCAGAAATCTGGTCGTCACGCTGAACAAAATAGATCTCCTCACGCCGGACCAGGTAGAGGACTTGTCCGCCGACCTCTCTTTGCCGGATGATGTCGTACCGTTGCCGATATCGACCGTGACGGGTGAAGGGCTCAAGACATTGCGGGAGATCATCACAGACAGAGTTGGACTCCGCATTCTCGAACCGGCACAAAGTGTCATGATTACAAACGTTCGACATCAGGAGATTCTTCTCAGATGCCGGGACTATCTGGCAAAGGCACTTGAATCGATCGAGTCAGGCACTCCTCCGGAATGCGTGGCAGTGGATTTACGAGGCGCCGCGGATGCCCTGGGTGAAATTACCGGGGCCATTACCTCAGATGAAGTCCTCAATCGAATCTTTTCTCAGTTCTGTATCGGGAAATGATTGGTGATTTATGGATCAGACCTTCGATGTGATCGTAGTCGGTGGAGGACATGCGGGATGCGAAGCCGCTCTCGCTTCAGCTCGTATGGGGGCACGGACCCTGTTGCTCACCATGGAAAAGGATCGAATCGCCCAGATGTCCTGTAATCCGGCAGTCGGGGGAATCGCCAAAGGCCACCTGGTGAAAGAAATTGATGCCCTGGGCGGGGAAATGGGCCGGAACACAGATCAAGCGGGGATTCAATTCAGGTTTATTAATACGAGCAAAGGACCGGCCGTCAGAGCGTTGCGCGCGCAATGCGACAAGAAACTGTACCGCATGGCCATGCAACAGACCTTAGCCGCCGAGCCCTGCCTCACGATCCAGGAAGGCACCGTTGATCGACTCCTCACTTCAGGGCTAGGCATAAACGGCGTAGTGACGGGAGATGGAGTGACGATCAACGCGCGCGCGGTGGTCCTCACATCAGGTACTTTCCTTAAGGGACTTATCCATATAGGTCTGAACCACTTTCCGGCCGGGCGTGCCGGAGAAGCCTCGGCAGAACACCTTTCCGATTGCATGCGCGACCTGGGTTTTGAGCTGGGGCGATTGAAGACCGGCACTCCGCCTCGACTTGATCGAGATTCGATCGATTTCTCGGTCATGGTACCGCAACCTGGAGACAACCCTCCCACGCCATTTTCCCATCGTACAGAGCGCATTTCCACGCCTCAGCTTCCTTGCCATTTAACCTATACGAACAAACAAACCCACGACATCATTCGAAAGAATCTCGATCGATCTCCTCTCTATAGCGGCGTCATCGACTCAATCGGGCCGCGCTACTGCCCATCGATTGAAGACAAAGTCGTACGCTTTGCCGAACGAGAACGACATCAAATATTCATTGAGCCAGAGGGCCTTGATACAAAAGAGTTTTACCCGAACGGAATCTCAACAAGCCTTCCGGTTGATGTACAGAGCGAAATACTCCGCACCATCCCAGGCCTCGAGTGCGCCAAAATGCTCAAGCCCGGCTATGCTATTGAATATGACTATTTTCCTCCACGGCAACTCCACCCAACTCTTGAAACAAAGCACGTTTCCGGTCTCTACCATGCCGGACAGATCAATGGAACCTCTGGATATGAAGAGGCGGCTGCTCAAGGAATCATGGCGGGAATCAACGCGGTATTGAAGATTCGAGGATTGGAACCGCTCATTCTTGACCGATCGCAAGCCTACATCGGCGTCCTCATCGACGATTTGATTACGAAAGACACGCGTGAGCCCTATCGCATGTTCACATCGCGAGCTGAATACCGGCTCCTCCTAAGACATGGGAATGCGGATCTACGTCTAATGGATATCGGCCATCAGGTCGGATTGGTTTCGCAGCATAATTATGATCGGCTCCTTAAAAAACGGAATGGTATTGCCAGCGAAATTGGTCGACTGAGCACAACCAGGCCAAAGATTACCGATGAGATTTGCGCACGGTTGAACTGGGTAACCATTGATGATCGCCACTCGTCCCAAACTTTTGCACAGTTGCTCAAGAGGCAGGAATATTCATATAGAGATCTCTTGATGAAATTTGATGGATTATCTATTGAAGATGATGAAATTATTGACGAAGTTGAATTAGAAATAAAATATGAAGGCTATATCAGAAGACAACTACAGCAAATCGGGCAATTCAAGAGGCTCGAACTAAAAGCCATCCCTTCAGCCTTTGATTATGGAGCCATTCAAGGATTCTCACATGAAGTTCTTGAAAAATTCTCACGAGTGAGACCGGCAACAATTGGACAAGCCTCACGAATTGCCGGAGTGACACCTGCAGCTATTTCACTTCTCATCGTCGCAATAGAGAAATTCAAACGGCAAGACCAAAGACCAGCAGAAGTTTGATACGACCATCGAATTCACCCTCTTTCCCTTGACCTCACAGTTTCAATCACGTATGTGTTCCACGTGGAACAGAGATCAGCTATCCAATCACTATTATCCAAATCAGCTTCTTCGATCGGGATAAATTTGACTGCTGAGCAAATCAGCAAGTTCATGATCTATTTGAAACAGCTAAAAGAGTGGAACAAGACTACGAATTTAACAAGCATCGTCAAAGATGAAGAAATTGTGATCAAGCATTTCATCGATTCAATCGCTGCTATTAAAGCGGAAAACTTTATAGACGGAAGCCTTATCTTTGACATTGGGTCTGGTGCAGGATTTCCAGGAATACCGATAAAAATACTACGACCAGACCTGCGCCTAGTTCTCGTCGAACCATCAAAGAAAAAATCGTCTTTTCTCAGATATATCATTGGGTTGCTGAAACTTGAGAACGTTGATGTTTTCGAAGGATCATTAGAGCAACTTGTCGAAGGTTTTATAGATCGCGAACAAGCCAACTATATTGTTGCGAGAGGGATAAAGTTTGAATTCATCATCGATCTGGCAAGAACCATATTGATCAGCAAAGGAAGAATACTTCTATTTCTTTCTACATTTGTTGACAGATCAAGAATTGACTCAAAAAGCATCATTGAAAATGAATACTCTTTTAGCCTTCCAAGCGGATATGGAACAAGGGTTGTTGCAAGTCTCTCTCTTTCATCATGAATAGCAGAGAGAGAGGCTGTTCCACGTGGAACAGCCTCTCTCTATAGGAAGGGCGATCAATAATGGCAAGGATAGTTGCGGTTGCCAATCAAAAGGGAGGGGTTGGAAAAACAACTACCTCCGTCAATCTTGCGGCAGCAATCGCGCTCCAAGGTAGATCTGTCTTATTGATTGACCTTGATCCACAGGGCAATGCAACCAGTGGGATTGGTCTCGACCCACGATCATTACAGAAAACAATTTATAACTGCTTAATAAAGCAAGATATTTGCGAACATATCGTTCAGAAAACGAGCGTCACCGGACTATCTATATTGCCATCAAATGCCGATCTCGCAGGCGCAGAGATCGAACTTGCTAATGTTGATAGACGAGAGCAGCATCTCCGTGACGCAATCAAGGAGATCCAAAATGCATACGATGTCATTATACTTGATTGCCCTCCGGCTCTCGGCATCCTTACTATCAACGCCCTTGCTGCCGCACAGTCAGTTCTCATTCCAGTGCAATGTGAATATTACGCAATGGAAGGACTCTCTCGGCTTATAGGCAGCATCGAACGGGTAAAGCAGTCAATCAATCTCGATCTCTTCATAGAAGGAATCGTGCTGACCATGTTCGATGCACGTAATACCCTGGCTCGCCAGGTGTCCGAACAAGTCCGAAACCATTTTGGAAGCAAAGTCTACCAAGCCGTGATTCCACGAAATGTGACGTTGGCTGAAGCCCCGAGTTATGGTCGGCCAGGCATTCTCTATAATGTGGCCTCATCAGGCTCACAGGCCTATCTCTCACTTGCAAAGGAGTTTCTCGACCATGGAGAAAAAAGCACTAGGTAGAGGTCTTGATGCATTGCTGCCGGGCGGGCAAGCGACCGTCCCAAGCAATGCAGCAGATGTTCAGCAGATTCGAATTGATGCGATTGTGCCGAATCGCTACCAACCTCGGCAAATCTTCCATCCTGCCGAACTCGCCGAACTCGCAGCATCAATAAAAGAAAGCGGCTTGCTTCAGCCGATTCTAGTCCGCCGAAAAGGTGACGGCATCTTCGAACTCATTTCAGGCGAGCGGCGGTGGCGCGCCACCAAAGAGGCCGGTCTCGACACCATCCAAGCTGTCATACGCAATTGTAGCGATCAAGAAGCGATTCTCTTCGCCCTCGTTGAAAATCTCCAACGTGAAGACCTCAATCCCATGGAAACCGCCAGAGCATATTCGAGAATGATGAATGAATTCGGATTGACTCATGAGGGCATCGCACAAAAGGTCGGCTGCGATCGATCCTCTGTAGCTAATTCCGTGCGTCTCCTCAACCTCCATCACGACGTGCAAACCCTTGTGGAGTCCGGAACCCTTTCAGCCGGGCACGCCAAAGCCCTTCTGGGGCTGGACAATCCTGAGACTCAATGCAAAGTTGCTAAGACTGTTGCAGCCCGTGCCCTTTCTGTTCGTGAGACCGAACGCCTCGTCACCACATCAAGCACCCCGAGAAAACGAACAAAAGCAGCAATGACAACGTCACAGTGGAGCGACGTAGAATCACGACTGCAGAAGCGGTTTGGAACGCGCGTCACGATCGAATCAGGGACGAAGGGCGGCAAAGTCATCATCCATTATTATTCCGCACCGGAGCTGGAGGGTATCATCGACAATCTCCTCTCCTAACCAGCATCCCCTTCCCCCCACCTCTCACATGCATGCTGAGAAAGGCATATTTGTTGCTTTTCTCTCAACTAACGCTAAATATCTTCCCTAGACACTCCGATACAACAAGTAACTGGGGCTAACCCCATCATCTTTTATCCAGAAGCCAGAGGAGGAGCATCGATCATGTGGAAATCAGACAAGCAGGACGCGAAGCGCACGATGGCAGAGGAAGTCGAGGCGGAAGATAATTCACTCTCTTCTAACCTCGGCCGCCAGGAAGCCGCAGAAGACGTCAGCGCGTTTGTCGGAAAAGGGGTTGAGTTTAAAGGCACCATCTCATACAACGGAACCGTGAGAATTGACGGCTCCCTTGACGGAGAAATTCACACCGAAGGCGTCCTGCTCGTGGGTGAAGAAGCAGTGATCACGGCAAAAGTGACGGCAGGTACTATTGTCTGCAAAGGGAAAATCACCGGCGACGTCGTGGCGAAAGAGAAGATTAAGCTCCGCGCCCCCGCAATCGTGAACGGTGGAATCAAGACCCCAATGCTTTCAATCGAAGAAGGTGTGCTCTTTAACGGCACCCTCGAAATGTCACAAGGAATTCGAGAAGTCCCTCGAGAAACACCTCTCCACCCGGTTGGTATCTCAGGCCAGGGAGGGATAAAAAGGATAAACGGTTAATTTTTCCGGTCACACAATAATACGCTCATCGGGGTCCTGAACCAGTGATTCCCGGTGAGCCCGCTGTACCTGGAAGGACCATCGATCCCATGTGGGCAATTGGCGATAAGAAAACCTCCCCGTCAGACGACGACAATTTCACCTTTCTTGGAAAAGGGGTTGAGTTCAAAGGCGTCGTGAATTTCGACGGCACCGTACGCATCGACGGAAAATTGGAAGGCGAGATCCATACCACAGGCACATTGATCGTGGGCGAGTTTGCCGTGGTGAAAGGAATCATTTCTGCCGGCACATTGATCACCAGCGGCAAAATCAACGGCACCGTCACGGCCACGGAAAGAATCCAAATCCTGAAGCAGGGGGTTCTGATAGGTGACATTCGTACCCCCGCCATTGCTATTGAGGACGGAGCGCATTTTCATGGAATGTGCGATATGGGCGCCCATCGCTGGGTCGAGGAACATCCCCAGTCAGCGAAGAATGTCCATGACCTCACGCTCCATCGAAATAAAATACGCACCCCCGACCTCTAGCCCTTTCGCTAGCCAGACAGTACAATAGCCGCATTATGGCACGTCCAACCGTCCTCCTCGGTATGAGTGGGGGAGTCGATAGCTCCGTTGCAGCCCTCCTTCTCACCAGGCAGGGATTCGAAGTCCATGGCGTCACCCTCCAAGTCTGGGAGCACGAAAACGAAGAAGTCGCGGCCTCGAAGCGATGGGAGGAACGCGGCTGTTGCAAGGTTGGCATCGCAAGATACGTGGCCAAACAACTCAACATCCCGCACGAACTCGTTGATTCACGCGCACAGTTCCGCTCAGCGGTTATAGATGATTTTGTGGCCGCCTATGCAAATGGAACCACACCCAACCCCTGCGTCCGTTGCAACGAACGGGTGAAACTCCGGCAGCTCATCGAGCTTGCAGACTCCAAAGGCCTCTCATACGTCGCTACCGGTCATTACGCGCATGTCGACAGAAGCGAAGATCGCCTCTCTCTTATGAAAGGGGCTGATGCCCGCAAAGACCAAAGCTATTTCCTCTACCGCCTCCAGGGCTCATGGCTGAACCGATTGCTGTTCCCCGTGGGGAAGATGCAGAAGGCCGATGTCTGGAAGGAAGCCGCCTTCCTAGGCCTTCCCGAAGAGGAGATGCGAGAGAGTCAGGAAATCTGTTTTGTGAGTCATGGCGATTACCGAACCTTCCTCCAGGAACAACCCGATCTCCAGGCCACGCCCGGTCACTTCGTCGATGAAACCGGAGCCACACTAGGCACCCACGAGGGGATTCCCTTTTATACGCCGGGACAAAGAAGAGGGCTGGGGGTTGCGACGGGACAACGCCTCTACGTCCAGCGCGTCCAACCGGCCACCAATACCGTAGTTCTTGGGCCGGAAGAACACCTGCTCAGTTCCTCCTGCACGGTGAAAGACCTGAATATCCTCGACCAAAGACTTCTGACCGCATCCTCTCTCGTTCACTGTAAAGTGCGTTATGCCACGCCCCCCTCACCAGCAACAACCATCCCACTTGTTGCCGGACGGATGACTGTCCGATTTAGCACGCCGCAACGGGCACTCAGTCCTGGCCAATCCGCCGTATTTTATGACGGAGATCGAGTGTTGGGGGGCGGGATCATTGATACCATTGAGCCCGCGTCCAACCAGACACCGGCGCCTCACACGTCCTCAATCTAGACCATAGAATCCCTCATCGGCACCTTGTTGCCGGCGAATCGCCGGTGTTAACATACCGGCGCAGTGTCCCTGTGCCCGTTCGGGATGAACTCACAGTCGCCGCTTTCTAGTCGACGACGCGATGTATCACACTCTCATCCTGGACCATGACGCCATCATGCTCCAGGGCGCTTGACCAAGGAGTCGCCCATGTCCACCGAAGCCGCTGACGCCCAAGCCCCTTCGCTCGTCGTCGAGCCTTCCGCGCCCCCCGCGCATTTTCTGTCGGCAGACGAAAATGCGCAGAACGGCAATCTCGAAAAGATTCGCGACATCCTCTTCGGAGCACAAGTCCGTGATCATGACAGGCGCTTCTCCGCGCTTGAACAGAATCTTGTGAAGGAGGCCGCCGCGCTCAGAGCCGAACTGACGAAACGATTCGACGCGCTTGAAGCCTTCATGCAACAGGAAGTGGCCGTCCTATCTAATCGCCTACAACATGAACAACAAATCCGGGGAGAAGCCTTGCAGCACCTCGTCAGAGACCTCACCAGCCTCGGAGCCGTCGTCGAACGCAAAGCCACAGACCTGGCCCAACAAACCAGTCACTCAGAACACACGCTACGCCAGGAAGTCCTGGATCATGTCACCGCGCTCAAAGAGACGATCCGCTCCACGCAAGATCAACTCTCAGATTCTCTCAATCGCTCCGTAGCGGATCTGCGGCACACCAAGACCGACCGCACGGCACTCGCAGAGCTATTGGCGGAGCTGTCACAGAAACTCCAGCAGGGCTCGCCCCTATCCTAGGTGCCCGGGATGCAAGGAGCGCGTGCTGATGAATCAACCCAGACCCACCAACCAGCCGTCACCGGCTGACACCGCCGCGAGCCCCCAACTGAAACAGGAGTGGGCTGAGCTTCGCACGCTGCTTCTCGCCCCGGAACAAACCCAGCTTACCGAGCTTCGTAATCGTATCGACCATACGGAGACCGATGCGCCCTCCGTCAGCAAAGTGCTCGCCGAGGCCATCACCTTGCGGGGCAAACAGGACGAGCGACTCACCTCCGCACTCACTCCCCATGTTCAGACAGCATTGGCGAGTGCCGTACGCCGGAACCCCCATGTGATCGCCGAGGCCATCGCCCCCATCATGGGCCCGGCCATCCGCCAAGCGATCGTCCGCACTCTCCAAGGGATGATGCAGTCGTTCAATCAGACCATCGATCACAGCCTGTCCCCCAAAGGCCTCGCCTGGAGAATCGAGGCCTGGCGGACGGGACGTCCCTTCGCCGAAGTCGTCCTCCTGCACACGTTGCGATTTCGCGTTGAGCAGCTCTTCCTCATCCATCGCGACACCGGCCTCCTGCTCCATCACGTCGCATCGGATACCGCCGTTATTCATGATCAACAGCTGGTATCCGGCATGCTGACGGCAATTCAAGCCTTTGTGCAGGACACCTTCAATACTCCGCGGGGGCAGACGCTCAATACCTTGGAAGTTGGAGAATGCCGGGTCTTGATCGAACAAGGCTCTCAAGCCATTTTGGCCTGCGTCGTGAGGGGAACCGCACCGGGATACCTTCGGGCTCAGGTGCAGCAAACCCTCGAGTCGATCCAGCTTGACTATGCCGATGCGTTCGCCGCATTCGACGGAAACCCTTCAGGCTTCGATGCCACGCACGACCGTCTCATGGAGTGTGTGCAGACTCAGTACGAGACTCCCCGCACAAGAATCTCCCCAATGACCTGGGTGCCCCTTGCGATCATCGTCCTCGCCACGGCCTTCTGGGGCTGGACATCCTATCAAGGCAACCAGCGCTGGCAACATCTGACGCAGAGAATCCGAACCATGCCGGGAGTCGTCGTCACTACACTGGAACGCGATGGCCACACCGTCACCCTTGAGGGACTTCGCGATCCCCTGGCAACGGACCCGGCAGAACTCTTGGCTGAGGAAGGAATCCCCCGCGAGCACATCATCTCTCACTGGACCCCGTTCCACTCTCTTGACCCTCAATTCGTCGGCCAGCGCGCCGCCTCGCTCCTCCATCCGCCGGGAACCGCGACGCTCCACTATGACGACGGCCGCCTCACCGCCAGCGGGACTGCGCCGGAAAGCTGGACCAGCCAAGCCAGACAGATTGCCCCTTTGCTTCCCGGCGTTCGTGAGTATCACGATGAGGATCTCCGCATCGTCTCACGCGCTGATCTCGTCACCCAATTGAACCGAATCAACTTCTTCTTTGAGAGCGGCTCCTCCACGCTCTCCGAAGCAGAATTGAACAAAATCACGCCGGTTAAACGCCTGCTCGAAGACTTGCGCCAGTCCGCTCTCTCTGCTTCTGGCGGGACGCTTGTCGTCGAAGCCATCGGCGATGCCGATCCGGCCGGACCGGAAACCATGAATTTCCTGTTGGCCACAGCCAGAGCTCATGCCGTCATCGCCGCCCTTGGAGGAGCTGCCTCATACCCTCCGCTCACCCTCAGCGCGAGCGTGGAGCCTACCTCGTTCGCCGGACAGAAACGCGGGGGCAATAAGGGCAATCCGAATGCACAGCGGCGGGTCACTCTCCTCGTCACACCCAAGAATGTCGCCGGCCGCGCCGACTCCGCACCATGATTCAGAAGAAGATCTGTCTCCTGGGTGGATTCGCCGTCGGAAAGACCAGCCTCATCCGCCGTTTCGTCACGGGCATGTTTTCGGAGCTGTACCAAACGACCATCGGCGTGAGCATCGAAAAGAAAACTCTCATCGTCGACGACCGGAACGTGACGCTCATGATCTGGGATCTCTACGGAGAAGACGATTTTCAGAACATGCGGGAGTCGTATTTGCGAGGCTCATCCGGCTATATCCTCGTCGCCGACGGAATGAGACAGTCGACACTGGATACCGCGGAAGCCCTCCGCCGGCTGGCCCAATCCACACTCGGTCCGGTGCCCTTCGTGCTCATGGTGAACAAGGCCGATCAGCTCCAGGAATGGGAAATCGATGAGGCGACGCTCACAGGACTGCGGCACAAGGGATGGCTCGTGTTCACGGGAAGCGCCAAGACCGGCGACGGTGTGCCTGAACTCTTTGTGCAATTCACGCAAAAGCTCTTGGAATCCGCCTAACCGTACAACGAAACGTCCATGGCAGCATCCAGCTCATCAGACTCCTCCTCCGACCATCTTCCCGAAGCCCTCCTTCACACCCTGGGCCTTGCCGTCCTCGAACGAGTAGGAACAGGAGATATCTTTCGCCTGATCGGAAATCAGCCGGCCTGGTGGGCATCGGCATTCGAAGCTGCACCGGAATTGCCGATTGCTGTCGGTACTCTATCCCCCTTTCTCCAGCACTTTCTGGTCGATTGCGAAGCTGCATGGAACAGCGATCATGACAACATGATGCGATCAGGCCCATGGGCCCACCGTGACCTCGCATCCGATCTGCATCAATTCGAAGCCACTGCATTGACCATTTCCCATCGCGCCTTGCTGCTCATCGAGCGGATCGACGAACGGTTTGACCGGATACAGACCCTCTTACAGCAAGCCCGCGATCAGCGCCTGCACCACATCGACCAAGTAAGAACCCATACACGAACCCACACCTCACTGACTGGGTCGCTCGCCATCACCACCCAGGAGCGTGACGATCTCCTGGCGCTTCTGCAGCATCTGGATCTGGCCGCCATCGTCACCGATCAAGAGGGCTGCGTGACGTTCATCAGCCCGCGCTGCCTTGCCTGGATCGACTGTCCTTCCGCCACGGTCATCGGTCAGCCGTGGGAACAGGGACTCCCGTTGGAATCCCCAGACCGGAAACAGCTTCGCCAAATATGGGACGCACTCCCGCCGCAACGCGACCGACAGCCCCTTCGCTTTACTGGTAAGACCCCGCGATGGATCGAATACGAAATTCACGAGGACCCTCAGTCATCAGAACGGCGCATCATCCTGCTGCAGGATCGCACAGAGGTCCACCAGCTGCGGCAGCAGCTCGATCACCAGACGCAATTCCACGATCTTGTCGGACGCAGTCCTGCCATGTTGCAGATCTATCAGCTCGTCCGCGATGTGGCGCGCGTAGACTCCACCGTCCTCATCGAAGGAGAGACGGGAACCGGGAAGGAACTCATCGCCAGAGCCATCCATTACTCCAGCCCACGCAAAGACCGTCCCTTTATTGCCGCCAACTGCGCAGGCTTGACGGATTCACTGCTGGGCAGCCAGCTGTTTGGCCATAAGCGAGGCGCCTTCACCGGCGCGATCGACGATCACCATGGATTATTCGAATCGGCTGACGGCGGGACCCTGTTCCTTGATGAGATCGGAGACATCCCGATCTCCGTGCAAACAAGCTTGCTCCGCGTGCTTCAAGAAAAAGAAATCACGCGTCTGGGAGAGACCCGTCCACGGAAGGTGAACGTACGCATCCTCGCCGCCACGCATCACAATCTCAACGAAGACGTGATTCACGGCACCTTTCGCGCTGATTTGCTCTATCGCATCCGCGTGGCACGCATCCACTTGCCGCCGCTGCGAGATCGACGCGATGACATTCCATTGCTCGTACAGGCATTGCTCGGCCAAGTCTGTGCGACCACAGGCAAAGCCATCACTGATCTGCACCCCGACAGTCTCCGCGTGCTTATGACCTACGCCTGGCCCGGCAACGTCCGAGAGCTGAAAAGCGCTATCGAATTTGCCGTAATCAGCGCCCGCACTGCCTGTCTGATGCCGGCTGATTTTCCCGAGGAACTCCACCGCACCCGGCGTGACCATCTGCCGCCAGCCTCCCAGGCACCGCATCACGCGGAACCAAAAGCGCAATTGCTTCAAGCCCTCCAACAGGCTCAAGGAAACCGGACAGAGGCCGCGAAAATTCTCGGGATAAGCCGCGCCACACTCTATCGCCGACTCCTCGCCCACCACATCGACGTGGCCGAGTAGCATCTCTCCGATCCACCCGCATACATTGTGAGACACCCACCATGAGACAACTCTGTCTCCTGCTACAGCTCGACTGAGACACAAGGCGTACGGTGATCAGAAAAACCCCGCCATTCGACAAGAAAGATCTACAACGATCATGGCATGAACCTTGATCAATACCTACGGGTAGAGACAGACCGTGTTCGAACAAGACGTCCATACGCAACAGGACTCCCATCGCTCATCACAAGATTCACCACACCTCCGCCGATTCGAGTCGTCCCTGTCGACGATTCAGCCATCGCGCGTGAGGGAATCCGGGTCATCCTCAAATTGGATCGTGGCATTCAGGTAGTTGGAGAAGCGGACAGCAGGGCACGCGCCATTGAAGAAGTGCATCGCACCAAGCCCGATGTGGTGATCATGGATATGTGCTTGCCCGATGGCACTGGGTCCGACGCCTGCCGAGATATTCTTTCGGCTTTTCCCCGTATGAGGATCCTGTTTCTCTCTGCCTACAGCGATGAGAGCGACCTCTATGACGCCGTCATGGCCGGCGGGCACGGGTACCTGACGAAAGATGTCGGGGCCAAAGACCTGCTCCGCGCGATAAAGACGATCGCCGCAGGACAATCCCTCCTTGGACCGAAAGAGACGGCCCACATCTTGTCGTGGATGAAGCGCACCATCGCGAACACTCCGGCGTTTCCCCCACCGCCCCTCTCGCCGATCGACCTGAAGCTCCTCTCGATGCTGGCCGAGGGAGGCACGAACAAGGCCATTGCCACCGCCTTCAAGAAAAAGCAGAAGGCCATCACCAAACTCCTGTCGACACTCTATAGAAAGCTCCGCGTCAGGCGGCGGAGCCAAGCGATTCACTATTTCATCACGCAGCTCAGCCAACATCAGAATCCCCGCGACGTGAACACCATCTCCAGACGTGGAAAAGGATAGTCCGATGCTTCCCAAGGGCCTCCTCGTTGTCGATCCACATGGTCAGAACTTTCTGCTGGTCACGGAGGAGGGAATAGAGGCCGCTGGCTATACTCCATCAGTGCTCCAGCTCCATGAAGATCAGTGGGGCCGCTTAGAGCCGCAATCATCACGGATACTGCGGGAGAGCATGCTTGAGGCCTTACTCGAATTCTTTGGCAAGCTCTGTCGCATTCTGAATCACAGTAGTGATTGTACGCACCGGATCAAGAGTGTCACTCCGAAAGGCTCTCGTCCCACGCTCAGCCAACAACCTAGCGTCCCCACAGCTCCGATGAGGCAATTTGGTCAACGACCCGGCAAGACAGCCTCAAGACAATTACACGTCTTGAAACATCATGAGCACAACCCATGAGTCGACTGGACATCTCGCAAACCCATACGTGGCATCGGGATGGCTCGATTCACCGAACACGATATTGCGCCCGGGCACCAACGATCGAAGGTGATGGCTTCCGGCTTGCACAACCATGGTCAGTCGGGTATACAGGCCTGACATATTCTGGGCCATTCAGCCTTAGTGATATTGACGACACCGCATCACCCCGATGTTTTCTTTTCCCATATATCTAGAGGAGGAAAGATGAAGAACCTGTTCGCCGTGCTGGCACTCTTTACAGCCGTATTATGTGGGGTCACCACTGCCATTGCTGCCGATGCTCCCGCGCCCCCGCTCGACGTGGTGACCCTCAAGGACGGCAGTACTATCTATGGAGAAGTCATCGAGATGGCGGGCGGCGTGCTCGTCATGAAAACTCCATCCAGCCCGGACAATGTCATCAAGGTGAAGTGGAGCGACGTCGCCAAACTCTCCGTCAATCATCCGATCCCGTTTCATCTCAAAGAAGGCAGTATCCTGGTTGGTACCGCGACGGCCGGATCCGATGGCAACTTGAACATCCAATCTGAACCGCTCAAAGGCTCGCTCACCGTTCCACTTGATGCCATCGGATCCGTGAACCCCTTGGTTCAGCCGCCCGTCATTTACACAGGGAGTCTCACAGGAGGGTACTCCCAGACGACCGGAAACAGCCATCTCAAGAACGCCAGCTTGCTGGGAGACTTCGTCGCCCGTAGCGAACAACTGCGGCTGTCGATCAATGGACGCTATGTCTATGGCGACAATGCCAACACCCTCATTGCCCGGAATGCCCGCGGCACCATCAAACTCGACTTCTTCATCACCAAACGCTTTTACTGGTTTGCCTCGGCCTACTTCGAGAACGATCGCTTCCAGGACCTCAAGATGCGAACCGCCTTGGCATCCGGTCCCGGCTACCAATTCATTGAGCGGGGAGATTTCAACGGAATCTTAAAAGACATGACCTTTTATACAGAAGCCGGCTTGGCCTTTTTCAATGAAGACTTCCGCGTCGCGGACGACAAATCCAGCCTGCGAGCCCGCGTGTCGATGAAGTGGAACTGGCCGCTTTTTGACGACCGCATGACGCTCTACCACTACAACGAATTTTACCCGTCGCTGCAAAACGGCTCGAACTACTTCTTAACCATGGATAACGGCGTCCGCTTCAGAATCTGGGAAGGGTTCGTGAGCGGCCTTCAAGTGACGACGCGGTACAATAGTCGGCCGGCGCCCGGCACCGGCGATACCGATAACCTGTATCTTTTCACCCTCGGATACAGCTTCGATACGACCAGGAAGCGATAGCGTACACTCGCAACACGCAACTCACCTTCTCATCCTCTAAGGAGGACAGACGATGTTAAAAGAATTTAAAGAATTCGCCATGAAGGGCAACGTGGTCGATATGGCCATCGGTGTCATCATCGGCGGCGCATTTGGAAAGATTGTGTCATCACTCGTCAGCGATGTGCTGATGCCCCCCCTGGGCTTACTGATGGGGAAGGTCGATTTCTCCAGCCTCTTCATCAACCTGTCCGGGACTCCCCAGCCCTCGCTGATCGCCGCCAAAGCGGCCGGAGCCCCCACGATCAACTACGGGGTCTTTTTGCAGGCCACATTTGACTTTATCATCCTCGCCTTCGTCATCTTCCTGCTGGTGAAGCAGATGAACCGTTTCAAGAAAGAAGCCCCGCCGGCTCCGCCGGCCGGCCCGACCAATGAAGAGAAGCTCCTCATGGAGATTCGCGACGCTCTCAAAGGAAAACACTAGGATTCAGACGCAGACCCCAATCGCATTCCAGCGCACCATCACAAAAGGAGTAAGCATGACATCGATTCGCATATCCATTCTAACCCTCGGCCTTCTCTCGATCGCAGGCAATGCCGCCGCGATTGATTTAAACGCCATCTGCTGCGACGGCGGCTATGAATACCGTCATCGCAATCAGTGGGACGCCGACAAGGCCTCCAAAGACATGGCCGCTCGTCTCGCCACGCTGGAGAAGGAACGGCAGCGGCTCGCCGATGAGCTCGCCGCGGCAAAGAAAGAAAACGGAGCGCTCAGCGACCGCGTGAAAGCGCTCGAAAGCCAACTGGCTGACCGCGATCGGGAATTGGCGGCCCTCCGCTCGAGCGCCGGAGACTCTTCGAAACTCGCGAGCCAGCTCTCCTCCGCACAAAGCGACCTCGATCAATCGAAAGCCCGCACGGCCGAGCTGGAACGCCAATTGGCCGCCGCCCAGGCGGCAGCAGGCGGCGACAAAGATAAACTGGCCGCAGATCTCGCGGCCGCCCAGTCACAACTCGCCGCGCTCCAAGCCGGAGCCGGGGACAAAGACAAGCTGGCCACAGAACTCGCCACAGCCAAACAGCACAACGCTGACCTCACCTCTCAGCTCGCCGCCATGGGCGGGGTCGCGGGCGACAAAGACAAGCTGGCCGCCGAACTCGCCGCCTGCAGACAACGCGTCGCGGAACTCGAGAAGATGCTGGCGGATCGGGACAAAGAGCTCGCGGGCCTCCGTGGCGACCTGTCCACTGAAATGGCGAAATTGAAAGAAGCACAGCGCGGCTTGATCCGTGCGCTGAAGCCGCAGATCGACAAGCAGACGATCGCCGTCGATCTGAACAACGAGCGATTGCTCATCAACCTGGCATCAGGCTATCTGTTCGGCTCGGGAGAAGATCAGCTGAAACCGGCAGGCGCCGATGCGTTGAAGCAGGTTGGGACGATCCTGAAGGATTTCCCTGAGTACAAGGTTTCCGTCGATGGCCACACCGACAACCGGCCGATCCGCAGCGCCCTGAAAAAGAAGTTCCCGACCAACAAAGAACTCTCTGAAGCGCGGGCGGCCAACGCAGCCAAAGCCCTGACTGAAGGCGGCTTGAACGCGGCCACGACGCACGGCTATGCCGACACCAAGCCGGTAGCACCGAATACAACCGACGCAGGCCGGGCAAAGAACCGCCGGGTCGAAATCCGCGTCACCAAGTAACTCGCTCGTCACCGCGAGCACAGGGGCGGGGCGCACCTCAACGGTGCCCCTGCCCCCCCTCTCACCCCATCATCACCTATCAGCGCAGAGAACCAGTTGCGACGCGGTTGTGCGGTTGCCTGCCTGAACTGACGGAATCAGGAGGACTTCCCTGCACAAGGAGCCTTCCGCTCTCCGAGGCCCTTACAATTTACAGAGATGCTGGTCGGTCGCCCCCGGATTGGCCTGCCCCGAAACCGTCGCCACAATCTTATAATGCCCCAGTCCCAACTCCTTCCCGAAAGCTTCACCTACCAGAACGTCCTGAACATGTTGATGATCCGAAGCGCGGAAGACGGATTTCCCTTCCTTCAACCCGTCGAATTCGTGCCCTTCCAATGCCTTGATCAGCGCGCCCGTCTCGGTCGTGCCGGCCCGCTGTATAGCTTCAAGAATTTGCGTCATCGCGGCATACCCCAAATAGCACCGGGAGGTTGGCGTATGGTTGTACTTATCAATCACGCCTTGGATAAATCGCTTTGAACTCTCGGTGTTGATCTTGGGGTCCCAGATGAGACCCCAAATTCCTGCATTGTTGGCATAGCCCAGCGGACGCCCAATCTGCTCACCGCTGATCATCCCGCCGACCCCGATTTTCTCCTTGGCCAATTCCAGCTTGCCGTACCCCTTCAGGGCATGCACGAGATCCCATCCGTAGAGATTGAGAATAATCGCCGTCGGTTCCTTGGCCTTCGCCGCACTGAGCGCAGGCACAAAGTCCGTCGACCCGAAAGGCATCAAGGCTTCGCCGACCAACTCCACCTTATGCGTCTCTGCCGCCTCAACCATGGCCTGCGCGGCGGCTTTACCGTCGAGCGTACTCGTCGTGATCATGTACCACCGAGTCCCGTAGGCCTTCACCAGATGCGGTACCACCGCTTGCGCCAGCATTCTCGCGTGGGGCATGAAAACAAACGTGTGGGAATTGCAGGTGGCTCCGCTCAACTCGGGAAGATGAGACCCGGTCACCATAAAGAGCTTGTTTTCTCTCTTTGCCAATTCCGAGACGACTAACGCGCAGTCGGCGTTGAAGGTGCCCATCAGCACATCGACCCGGTCTTCTTTGATGAACTTCGTCGCCACCTTCACGGCAGTCTCCGGATTCGACGCATCATCCGCTTCGAGAATCAGCACCGGCCGCCCCAGCACGCCACCTCGTTTATTGAAAAGATCCACCGCCACATTCGCCCCATGGACGTCATGAATGGAGGAGGTCTTATACGGGCTCGATAATGGATCAAGTATGCCGATCCTGATCGGCTCACCTACTGCAGCGTGAGCCCGGCCGCTGAAGTCCAGAACCCGGTCAATCAGATCGCCAAACACCAAGGCGCCGCCGGTTGCGGCTGTCAGCTGAAGAAATCGTCGGCGAGAGAATGCGGTCATATGATCCTCCTTTCGTCGATCAAGGCATCTGCGCTGTTTCGAATTGTGACGTTATTCACAAGGTTACGATGCCATGGGGAGCACGACTCGACGCCATCTGGAGTGTGAGGCGGGAGAGAATCGCCCGGGGATTCGTAGATCGATCAGGGGTAGGAGTATATGACATGTCGATGCTCCGTGCTGGTTCACCCGACACGGAGCACGATAGGAGGCAAGCGATGCAATGTCAACGCCCGCTCAGCTATACTGATCCCAGGTATCACACTGCTTGATCGCCCAAAAGACGGCTTCCTTCAATTTTTTCAACGTCTGATTATCCGGATCCCGCAGCCGCTGCAGCTTCTTATCTATATCATAGAGCGGTTGGATCGAACGCTTGTCGGGAATCTTACCCAAAGCCCAGGCTACTTCGGTCAGCACCGTCCAATCTGTTTTCGGATCTTGCAGCTTGGCCAGCAAGGGGAGGACAACTGATGCGTCGCCATGCACGCCGCCCAATTGTCCCAAACCCTTTGCGGCGGAGGCTTGCATATCCACCATTGTGGACGTATTCATAACATCCACGAGCAACGGGATCCCTTCCTTCCCGAGGTTGCCCATCGCCACCAGGGCCTGCTTGGCCAGATCGCGGTCCTGGAGCACCTGCTTAAGCTTCGGCAGGGCTTCATCCGCCTGCATCTCCCCCAGCAGCGAAATGATTTTCACCTTCCTGGGGAGACTCGTCTCCGAAGAATCCATCAGCTTCAGTAATCGATCGGCATGGCCCCATTCGGCGGCGAGAATCAACGGGAACTCATATTTCTCAAGTTGATCCGTCAGCCGCGCAATGGCAAAACTTCCTGGATCTCCGCCCTGAGCAGCCTGGGCGGCGGCAGAAGCATCTTCAAAATCAGTGCGGACTTCCTTCTGCCATTTAATCTTCATCCCGCCTAAGGCATACGTCAGCTGGCAGGCCGGCCCTTTCCACAGGCGAGAGGGTGCGTCAGGCAGATCATTATCTCCCCCCGACGAGGCCGTGCCCTCCCAGGTCTTGTGCTGCTCGCACTTCACTCGAAATACCGCATCATGTGTCTTCGAGGCATCCTGCACCACGGTATAGCCAACCTCGCCGAGACGACGCGAAACGACCGAGGACAAGGGACCGGCATCAACCGGTCCCTTGTCGGTCAGTGCCAGTGTCTCGACAAGGACCACTTGAATCTTATCGAGCTGTGCTTTCTGTTCGGCCGTGAAATATTCGCGATACGCCCCGGCCGGAGCAGTCCACAGAATCATGCCCCAAATGACGATGATGGAGATGAAGACAGAGAAACGGTACATCACACCACCTCCTTACCTATGAGGGAGATCGGGGTAGACCAGGTTTTACAGCCTCCAGCCATACCGACCCCCTCGCCGGACACCCTGTAAGTCAGTATACTCTCACCCTCCAGTGCGAACCAGGATCCACCTGCTTCCACCCCAAGCTCCCTCTTCAGGCAGGCAAATCCATACAGCCCCCTGCTCATGGTCACCACTGCTACCTATTGCTCGCCGTCTGGACGCTCAGAACAGCGTAAACCCCGCGGGAGTATGGGTTGACAGTTGGTCGCCTCCGACGGTACAAAAGGCTTACACAATCGCGTGTTTTGCTGTCTCAGCATCCGCGGCGACAGCCCCGCGATGCTCCCCACCGTGCGAGAGTGGCGGAACTGGCAGACGCGCGAGACTTAGGATCTCGTGGGTGACCGTGGGGGTTCAAGTCCCCCCTCTCGCACCAAATTTGACGACAACCCCGTTTGGGCCCGCCCATCACGGTACGTGGAAGGACATGGACGCATGACAATGAAGATGGAAATGACCGAGCTCGGCCCCATGAAGCGGGCATTGAAAATCGAAGTCCCTGCTCAAGAGGTTACGCAGCGTTTCTCGCGAGCCTATACGGAGCTGAACCGCCAAGTACGCATCCCAGGATTCCGCCCCGGGAAAGCTCCGCTGGGGCTCCTTGAAAAACGCTACGCCAAAGAAGTTGAGGAAGATGTCATTCGTAGCATCGTGCCGGATTTCTACGACCGTGCCGTCCGCGAGGCCGGCATCAGCCCGGTGCTGGTCGAGATCCCGCCGCTGGAACGGGTCAAAATCAAGAAGGACGAACCCTTCACCTTCACAGCCACCGTCGAAATCAAGCCGACTATTGAGCTGCGCGATTATAAAGCTCCTAATCCGATTTCGCTAAAACCAGACAAACGAACCGTCACCGACGAACAGCTGGATCGGGCGCTGGATGTGCTGCGTGAACAGCAGGCGAGGCTCGAAGCCGCCCCCCCCGGCACCGCGTTAGGCGATGGAGATTTTGCTGTCGTTGACCTCGAAGGCTTTCTCGATGGCACGTCGCTCGAGGGAACCAAGAAAGAAGGCCAGCTTCACAAAGTCGGTTCCAAAGCCGCGCTCCTCGGCATTGAGATCGACAGTTACTTAGTCGGCAAGAAAGACGGGGACATTGTCGAAATTCCTCAGAACTACCCCAGCAGTCATCCCGATACCCGGGTCGCCGGCAAGACCGTGAAGTTCAGCCTGGCCATCAAAGGCGTGAAGCAGAAAACGCTGCCGGCACTCGACGACGAATTTGCCAAGGACTGCGGGCCTTTTTCTTCCCTTCAAGAAATTAAGGACAAGTTGCGCAGTGAGATGGAAAAAGCCCTCAAGCGCGACATTGATGAATCTTACAAAGATACGATTCTCAAACGGCTGGCCGAAACGCATCACTTTGACCTGCCGGAAACCCTTGTCACACGTGAATTGGATGCCATCGTCCGACAGAGGCTCCAAGAACGGCAACGTGGGAAAGCCACCGATCCTTCACCAGCCGCAACGGCCGAAGAACTCAAGACCATCCGCGAGGAGAACCGCGATGAAGCCAACCGGCGCGTCAAAATCGGCCTGATCCTCGAAGCCATTGCCACGAAGGAATCCCTCTCGGTCAGCCAGGAAGATATGAACAACGAAGTCACCAGGCTGGCGACTGAACTCCGTGTCCCGATGGCTGAGCTCGTGAAAATGATTCAGGCCGGCGGCCAGGATTCCATCGAAGAATTGCGCTCGCGCATCCTGGCGGATAAAGCGTTGGACTTTGTATACCGCAACTCCGTGATCCAAGGTTAGACACCGTGCCTGCAAGCGTCTCGAACGAAGGGCGCGCTCCAAACATTGCGGAAAGGAATTGAATATATGTTGGTCCCGATCGTAGTCGAACAAACCAATCGAGGCGAACGCTCCTACGATATCTACTCCCGGCTCCTGAAAGACCGGATCATTTTCCTGGGTGCGCCGATCGATGACATGTTCGCGAATCTCATCATTGCCCAGCTCTTGTTCCTTGAGGCTGAAGACCCCGAAAAGGACATCAATCTCTACGTGAATTCCCCCGGCGGCAGCGTTACGGCAGGGCTCGGTATCTATGACACGATGCAATATGTGAAGCCACCGATCAACACCATCTGCCTCGGCCAGGCTGCGAGCATGGGAGCCTTGCTCCTCACTGCCGGCGCGAAAGGCAAGCGCTATGCCCTGCCAAATGCCCGCGTCATGATTCATCAACCGCTCGGTGGGTTCCAGGGACAGGCCACTGAAATCGACATTCATGCCCGAGAGATCCTCAAAATCCGTGAACGGCTGAACGACATCATGGCCAAGCACACCGGCCAGCCGATCGAAAAGATCTCGCACGACACCGAGCGCGACTATTTCATGTCAGCGGAAGAAGCCAAGAAGTATGGCCTGATCGACGAAGTCATTTCCCGGCAGACCAAAGGACTCAAGTCTGTGGAGTCTGGGGACGCAGCCAAAGACGGCGCCAAGAGTAAGTAACACAGGAGGACGCATGGCCAAGCAGGAGAAGGTGGATCGACATTTGCGGTGTTCCTTTTGCGGGAAAAGCCGCGATGAAGTACGCAAGCTGATCGCGGGGCCGACCGTCTATATCTGTGACGAATGCGTCAATCTTTGTAATGACATCATTGCAGAGGACTGGGAAGAAGCCAAAGAAGAAATCTCGTCCAAACTCAAAAAACCCGCCGATATCAAGCACCACCTCGATCAATATGTCGTGGGGCAAGACCGCGCGAAGCGCATTCTCTCCGTCGCCGTCCACAATCACTACAAGCGCATTTCCTCGAAAGAAAAAGACGTCGACGATGTCGAGCTCCAAAAGGGTAACATCCTTGTGGTCGGCCCGACCGGGACGGGAAAGACCCTGCTGGCCCAGACCCTCGCCAAGTATCTCGATGTCCCCTTTACCATGGCTGATGCCACGACCCTGACGGAAGCCGGGTACGTGGGGGAAGATGTCGAAAACATCATTCTGAAACTCCTCCAGGCAGCCGACTACGATGTTGAACGAGCCGAACGAGGCATTGTCTATATCGATGAGATCGATAAGATCAGCCGCAAGAGTGACAGCCCGTCGATTACGCGTGACGTCTCGGGAGAGGGCGTACAGCAAGCCCTGCTCAAGCTGATCGAAGGTACCGTAGCCAATGTCCCGCCACAGGGCGGACGGAAGCATCCCCATCAAGAGTTCATCCAGGTGAACACGAGCAACATCCTCTTCATCTGCGGAGGCGCGTTCGTTGGACTGGAATCTCTCGTTGAGCAGCGCTTGAATCGTAAATCGATGGGCTTTGGAGCTGAAATTCGCGGACGCAGCGAGGCTCGACTGGGAGAAATGCTCGCCCACGTGCAGCCGGAAGATTTCCTCAAGTACGGACTTATCCCGGAATTTGTGGGTCGCGTCCCCGTCGTCGCAACGCTTGAAGAATTGGATGAGCGGGCGCTCGTTCGCATCTTGACCGAACCACGCAACGCTCTGACGAAGCAATATGAAAAGCTGCTCTCCTTCGAAAAAGTGAAACTCAAGTTTACCGACGGTGCTCTCGGCGCCGTCGCGCGCAAAGCCTATCTGCAAAAAACCGGGGCCCGAGGACTCCGTGCAATCCTCGAAGAGGTGATGCTGGACGTGATGTACGATGCCCCGTCACAAAAGCAAATCAAGGAAGTCCTCATTACAGAGGATGCCATTTCCGGAAAGAATCCTCCTATCAGGATCTTTGAGCAGGACAAAGACGCGAAGAGCGCATAAACGTGACCTTGGGGCCGAGTCACTCACGTAGCTCGGCCTCACCCCCTACATGATTCTCTATTCCGTCTGGCTGTTCAGCCGATCATCAGATCGTGCTGCGACTGCTTGAGTATTTCTCAGGTATTACTCGACAACAGAAAATAACCCGCTATATTTGGGGAGTATAAGAATCGCCCTAGGAGGCCCTGTGAAACTCCCCGTATCCCTCAGCCTTCGTCACAAAGGGAAAGTCCTCGAACTGGACGCCTCACGAGAAATCGTGAACCTACTCGGGAACAACGGTGAGGCCATTGGAAGCCTCTCCTGGGATTTCGTCATAGATCAGATCCTCGCCTATCGCAAGCCCGCGCTTCCCAAAGAAACGCGCTCTGAGCCCCGCGTCAATCTGGCGTTTCGAGTACGCTACAAGACACCGGAAGGAGACCGCTACGATAGTCGAGCAGGAGGCATCGGCGGCGGCGGTCTCTTTATCGAAAGCACGACACCGCTCCCGGTCGGCACCAAACTCGCCATGGAATTCTCCCTCCCGGAACAGACCTCTGAGTGGATTCAGGCTAAAGGAGTCGTTGCCTGGGTCTGCCCCAAGGCGGATCAATACACCTTTAGTCCGGGCATGGGCGTTCGATTTACAGACATTCAGCCAGAAGCACGGGATCGCATCCTGGCCATCGTAAAAACCCTCGATGGCGCCGAACGGGCCGCTTAAAGCATAGATTGACCGCCTTCCTTTGCGCCAGACCGACTGAGGTTCCTCACAGATGAAATATCCCGTCGTCACCACCGTTGATCACCAAGGGAAATACCTCGTGGTCGACACCGACCAAGAGATGATTCTTATCCATGATATCTCGGGCACTCTCCTGGGAGGAATCCCCTGGGGACACATCATCGATCGACTCCTGGCGAGTGATGACGATACGCGCTTTGCCCATTGCCGCACACACCCCCGAGCACCGCTCGCACTCAAAGTCCGCTACTCCACTCCCGAAGGGAAACAGTTTGATAGCCTCACCGGCGGGATCGGCGGGGGAGGACTCTTCATCGAAAGCGGTACACCGTTAGCTCCCGGAACGGAAGTGTCGGTGGAATTTGCATTACCGGATCGGCCCTGGGAGAAGGTCAAAGCCAAGGGGAAGGTGGCCTGGACAAGAAATCGACCCGAGCGCCATCTCTTGTTTCCTGGAATGGGCGTGCAGTTTACGGATATCGATGAGAAGGCTCAGGCACAGCTGGTAGAATTGGTTGAGGCCTTGAACCGGAATCGCGTGCTCCCCTCAGACCCCTAAGCGTTTGGTTAGCCCAGCGCCGTACTTGAGCACTCTCATCGTGGATGGCCACGAATCGCAGACCTTCTTCAGACTCTCCCTCAGAAAAGAATTGCAACCGATAGGCTATCTCACCCCGGACACTTGACGAGGACTCTGCCATCAATTGTTCACGGAGTAACTCAACAATTCTGGAGTCTCCTGACTCACCCAACACCGCGACTGCGGCTCGGCGGACTTGTGGATCAGGATCATGCAGCCTGTCCAGAAGCGCCCTCACTACCTCGGGAGAGTCAATGCTCTCAAATGCCTGAATCACGGCACGACGTACTTCTGGATCTGCATGAGCCAACTGCGACATTGCCAGCGGCCAGAGCTCCTTGGTGGAATCGAGAGACGCCAGGGTCTGTGTAGCAGCCATGCGCACTGGTTGGACAGGGTCAACGAGTAATCCTGCGATATTCACTCTGGTCGCCATATCAAGAGGACCCAAGCCACCGAGACTCCGCACAGACGCCTCACGAACAAGAGGCGACTGGTCGCCTAACGACACCACAAGCCAGGGAACCGCATGCGGATTGCCGATCTTGCCCAAGGCTTCGGCAGCGGTTCGCCGAGCCACGGCATCACGGTCATGCAACAGCCTTAACAGTGTTTCTACGGTACGTTGCGGAGAGGGAGTCGCCGATGGTTGATAGCACCCGAGTAGCGAAGCGAAACAGAGGTTGAGCAGGACGAACACCCTAAACGAGGACATCGTACCAACACTGGGTTCGGATAACAGTCGCGGAGCTTCAAGCCTGTTTGGGAGGCTCTTCATCCACCGCCGGCAGTTCTCTGGCGGCTTCCAAAGACTGCTGGAACTCTTTCTGCGCGGAATCCATCTCAAATTGGATGGTCCTCACCTGAGGGTCCACGGTATTCCGAACATCCGCGACCGTCTGCCGGAATGTTCGCAACGCGTCACCCAACCCTTCGCCGAGACCCTGCATATCACTTGGAGACAACCCTGCTGGCGCTTGAGCCGCTTTCGCCTTCAACGCGGCCTGTTGTGCCTGTACACGCGCCACCGCGTCCTTGTTCACAATGGCTGAAGGACGCTGCGCAGCAGGCTTCGCTTGAGCTCCGGGCGGGAGCGGAGGATATTGCGCGCGGGACATTGGAGCCGGCGCAGCTGCCCGCTCCTCCATCGACAGGGCCTGTTGCCCGCCGCCTGTCTGAGTCGGCGGGGCACCGGTCTGACGGGCCGCTTGTGGAGATTGCGGGCCCATATTGTACATCATCGAGGCGGTTGTTCCTGGCGTCAGTTCAGGACCAGGTACATAGGGGACGTTCGTCGCTTTTGGCGCGCCCTGAACTGGTGCAGTCGGTTGAAGAGACGCCGCTCTTTCAACTTGGGCTGCCTCAACCGTTGGCGTCATTTCAGGTTGAGCCTGGGCAACCTCTTGAGGAGGCGGGATCTCATTGACCTCTTTTTTGAAACCTTTCAGAGCCTTACCGACACCCTCACCGATTTGCGGCAATCGACCCGCTCCAAAAATAATCAACACGATCACCAGGATGATGATCAGCTCTGAAATCCCCATTGTCCCGAACATGGTCACACCCTTCCCGCTCGAAGGTGGTCAATACTCTACTCTCTCGACCCGCATCACAAAGTAAGAATCTATCCGCCACAACAAGATACTGTCAAGAAACGGGTTCGGCCGACAGAGTCTTTCGGGCCACACTAATCAATCGCAATAATCTCCGTCTGTAACGGCTGTCCATAGGCGACAGCGACTTGCTCAGAAACATACACATCAAGTTCGCTCCGAATCCCGAACTCATCCGGAAGATAGATCCCCGGCTCGATAGAGAAACAGGTCCTGGGCATGAGCCGGCGACTCTCTTGCGTTTCGAGATTATCGATATTGGCTCCGTTCCCATGCACTTCTTCACCGATCGAATGCCCGGTGCGATGCACAAACCGGTCGCCATACCCAGCCTTTCTGATTTCCAGACGACAAGCCTCGTCGACCTCCCAGCCATAGGGAAATTGCCCGGCTGCCACCCGCTGTTGCACAAACGACAAAGCCGCATCGCGCCCCCGTCGTACGCAGTCAAAGATCTCTCGATGGCGCGAGGGAACGTCACGGGCCGTAAATCCGGTCCAGGTGATGTCGCCATATACTGCTCCCGGGTCAGTGCGCTTCGCCCACAGGTCGATCAGCACCAAGCTGTCACGCAACACGGGTGAGGACGCAGCCGCCGTCGGCCCATAATGCGGATCGGCGCTATGCGCATTCACGGCGGCAATCGGCGGGCTGGAGGTGATCATCCCCGCATCATGAATCCGCCCAAGAATAAACTGTTGGAGATTATATTCGTTGAGCGATCTGCCGGCCCTGAGCCCTGAGGCGACATGAGCAAACGTCTCATCGACAATCCGGCGTAACGCCGTCACCGCATATTGATGCGATTCGAGCTGCGCATCGGTCCAGACCGCCTCAAATCGTTGAATCAAGTCTGCGGCGCTAACCACATCCACACCAAAACTCCGGATCAACTCGATCGTGCCGGCATCCACACGAGAGATATAGGGCACCGCATTGAGCGGAGAGTATTGCATCGCGATCCGACGCGAGCCGTTGAGCATTGCGGCCAGAAGCATCCGTTGCTGCTCCCATGACACATACAGCTGGTCCTGCCCGGGCAACTCCTCCAGCACATGCGGTTCAATGCGATGGAGCAATTTGACAGGGGTGCCCTCTGCGGGAATCCAGTAGTACCACCGGCGCGTGACATGGCGTGATGGGTCGAGCAACAGCACGCGATAGGCCAGCGGATCACTCCCGCGAAAATCATAAAACAGCCAGCCGTCGGCCGACCCGCTCTCTCGGATTGCTTCCTGAATCGCGGCAACACGTTCATGGCACCGTGCAAGCATCATCGTGAGGGCATCATATTCGCCGAGGTGGGAAGCCGTCAAATCAGCACGCGGCATGGATTGAGCCCCATGCTACAATAGAAAACCATGGCTCTTGATACTCCACCAGACGCCTCACCCTATCGCGTCACGCTCTTCTTCGGCCCGGAACCGGTTGACGGCGACTCCACCGCACAATCCTGCGTCTTCAACGTGAAGAAACGTAGTTGGAAGGCCGGCATCCAGGTATCCGTCGACATTGCCACCGACCAGCTTGCGGCGCTGCAAGAAACTATTCGACAGACGGCTCCGATCACCCGAGCCCTCGAACAGTTATCTGAACAGGATCGTACCGACGCGGCTGCCCGCATCCCGGACCTCGCGGCACAAGCGATTGCCTGGTGCAAACTCGATCTGCGCCTGGCCATCGGACTGCCGCAGGAGAATCAGCGGCTTCCCGGCCATGAGCTCGTCGCTGAATTGAATCAAGCCGTCCCAACTCGGCAGGCGTATGTCGTTACCTACATTCTTACCGAGCTCGACCTGATGCCATGAAAGGATTTCGCGCCATTCACTCAGTTTCAACGGGGCAGGGGGTTTGCAAGCACCGGTGAATTTGTTATAACCCCATGACAGTCTCATCGTTTTTTCATCAGACCGTAGACATGATCCTGGAATCTTGTCTTTGTGAGGAAGGAGGGTCTCTGTGACACACACTGAATTTATCCGCACGCTCCCACTGATCGCACTCGTGGTTCTCATGACATTCACCTCGTTGGTCGCCACGCCGGCCTGGAGCCAAACGTCATCCGCAGACACCCAGCAGGGCACGCCGTCTGGCGCAGGCATGCAAGCAGGCGCCGCCGTTTCAACTATATTGTATTTCCCCTTCAAAGCCGCCTTTGCGATCGGCGGGGGCATCGTCGGGGGGCTGGCCTATTTGTTCTCCGGCTTGAACGAGCAAACCGCCAAGAGCATTTGGGTCCCCAGCATGTACGGCACCTATGTGATCACGCCGGAACACCTGACCGGTGACCGGTCGGTGCGGTTCCTCGGAGTCGCGGCGGACGATACCGCCACAGGCAGCTCCAGCGCACCCGCCATGGAACCAGCCCGGTGACATGAAGCCCGTCATCGGCGTAACCCCAGACTTCAATGCCGGTGACCGCAAGGAATGGGGTGGGCGCGAGCCCACCTATTTCCTCCGTGCCCGCTATGTCCGCGCCATCGAAGAACTCGGAGGCATCCCCCTCATTCTTCCCTTAGTCGCCGATGCGGCCGGGCGTCGGCGCCTGCTTGAACGCGTCGACGGGCTCCTGCTGACCGGCAGCGGACCCGACCTTCCGCCGCGCCTCTACGGGGAACACCAACGCTACAAGTTCCCCCTCGTCAGCGAACGCCGTGCGAATTTCGAGCTGGACCTGGTTCACCATGCGAGAACGCGTGACATCCCGCTGCTCGGGATCTGCGGCGGAATGCAGACCGTTAATGTCGCCTGCGGAGGCAGCCTCTTTCAGGATTTATCCTCGCAAGTGCCCCAGGCGCTTCCCCATCGTCAAACAACCAAAGCCATCCATCTGTCCCACTCGGTAGAGATCACCCCTGGAAGTCTCCTCAGAAAGATCGTCGCCAAAGCCACGCTGCGTGTGAATAGCTCACACCATCAATCGGTCAAAACCGTGGCGCCTTCTTTGATCGCGAGTGCGATCGCTCCGGATGGCGTCATCGAGGCGGTCGAATCCCCCCGCCACCGATTCTTCCTCGGCATCCAATGGCATCCTGAATTTCTCTTCGAACGTCACATCGCCCACCGCCGATTGTTTCAAGCCCTGCTCCGTGCTGCCGGCCGTACGCGCGCCTGACGCCGATGGCGCGACGGCTTTTACAATTCACACGGCTTTTTTCATCCTGGCTGCTATACTACGGGCCATATGGCTCTTACATCTCCTGATGCCGACACGCACCCGGCCGCTCAGACGGCTGCAACTTCAGTGACGAGTCGTCTGTTTCGCACCAAATCCATCGAGCGCATTCTCGCCGATGCCGACCATCCCCGATATCGTCTCAAGCGTACGCTAAGTGCCTGGGACCTCACGGCCCTGGGCATCGGGGCCATCATCGGAACCGGCATTTTTGTGTTGATCGGAACGGCGATTGTCGGAGATGTCAGTCGGCCAGGGGCCGGCCCAGGCATTGTCCTCTCCTTCATCCTCTCCGGCTTGACCTGTGTCCTCGCGGCCCTGTGCTACGCAGAATTTGCCGCCATGATTCCCGTCGCCGGGTCGGCCTATACCTACTCCTATGCCACTCTGGGAGAATTCCTCGCCTGGATCACCGGATGGAATCTGATTCTGGAATATGGCGTAGCCTGTGTCGCCGTGGCCATCGGCTGGTCCGGCTACTTCAACAACCTCCTGAAACTGGCAGGGCTGGATCTGCCGGACTGGGCCACGCACGCACCCGGAGGACCCGAGGGCGGCATCGCGAATATTCCGGCAGCCATCATCGTCCTGCTCGTCACGATCATCCTCGTCATCGGGATCAAAGAAAGCGCACGGGCCACCGGCATCATCGTATGTTTGAAGCTCGCGGTGATCCTGTTTTTCATCGCCGCCGGAGCCCCGGCCGTCAGCCCGGACAATTGGACTCCGTTTATGCCGAACGGCTTCACCGGAGTCACCGCTGCCGCTGCGACCGTCTTTTTCGCCTATATCGGATTTGATGCCGTCACAACCACGGCGGAAGAAGCCCGCAATCCGCAGCGCGATCTGCCGATCGGCATCATGACGTCTCTCGGAATCTGTACGATTCTCTATGTGTCCGTCGCCGCAGTCCTGACCGGGCTCGTTCCCTATGGCCAAATCGACATTCATGCCCCGGTTGCGGAAGCGCTACGCCTCGTGGGCTATAAGTGGGGAGCGGCCGTAGTAGCCATGGGAGCCGTCGCCGGCATCACCAGTGTGCTGGTCGTCATGATGCTGGGACAGATCCGCGTATTCTTCGCCATCTCACGTGACGGCTTACTCGGACCGTGGCTATCCGTAGTCCATCCACGCTTCGGCACACCGCATCATGCGACGATCCTGACCGGCATTGGCGTGGCGATCATGGCCGCCTTCGTCCCCATCGGTACCGCGGCTGATATGACAAACATCGGAACCTTCTTCGCGTTCACGCTCGTGTGCATTGGACTCATCGTCCTGCGCTACACCCGCCCTCACCTGGCCCGTCCGTTCAGAACTCCGCTGATGCCATGGATCCCGCTGTTAGGAGCTCTCTCCTGCCTCAGCCTGATGTGGCAACTCCCCGCCCTCACCTGGCATCGCTTCGTCTGGTGGACGCTCGCCGGAGTCATTATCTATGGACTCTACGGCGTTCGACATAGCAAACTGGCCGCGCAGACAACCGAGACCGGCGTCCCTTCGTCGGCGGATCACTAACAGTGTATGCGGTGCGGGGAAGACTACTTCGCTTCGGCAGCTGGCTCAGAGGTAGCAGCCGGAGCTACGGTCGGCGGTGGTGCTGCCGCGGCCGAAGCGGCTGGTTGAGGAGCGGGAGCGACACCCGCGGCAGCCGGTGCGGCTGCCGGCTTGGGAGGCGCTGCTGGTTTCGGTGGTGCAGGCTTTTCCGGCTTGATCCCGCCCTCCCAGGAAGGCCCGGAATACATCTCCGCCGCAAGCCCCTTGGTCTTCCACTTATCTTCGAAATCGGCGGCGGCTTTGTTGGGAGTCTCGCCCACGCCCATCACATCATTCCATGGATAGGCCTTCGGGCTGATCTGGCAAGATGATTCCGTTCGCTTCAAGTACAAGGCGATCGGATTGCCTCGATAGGGGCCGAGGTAGATATGCACACAGCCGACGTATTCAAGCAGATTCGCCATGCCGGTCTCCAAGAGGACGCATGATGCCATAATTCCCTGGAAACAGGCAAGTCAGAGTGCCTAGGTTCCCTGGCGGGACGGTGGAGCCATTGAGGAACTGCCCCCTTCAGGCCGTTTCCGGATCATGAACACAGCGATGATGAGAACCATGATGACCGTCACATTCAAACCGACATCCATCAGGTATTGGTAGAATTGCGTTTCGGTCATCCCCTCTTGGTGGGAAAGTTCCGCGCTCGCCGTCAAAATTTTTCTCGTACAGGCAATCACGCCGACAGCCAGATAGGGCTCCAGCACAAGCACTTCTGTCTGTAAAAACCTCACGACGGTACGAAACAGTTCGAGGAGAATAATGACGAGCAGGATGTCGTTCAACAACCTGAGACCAGCCGGAAGCATCACGGCATGACTCTTCGGATCGAACTGTCCCGCGATGAACACATACCAGGCATGGAAAAATATCAGCATGCCGAGAATTAAGAGACTGAACCCCGCCGTCGCATACCCCAGGCGATCGAGCCATTCCATGTAACCGCACCAGCGTTTCATCACTTCGCTGCGGTGCGTGACTGCCTCAGGACTCATCATCATGCATTCCTCCTCTAGGCCGTACCAGCCTGCCCGGTCTGCTCCGGCTCAGGGGCCCGCATCTGACCGAATTTCAACTCGCGCATTGAACTGATCGTCAAGGAATGACCACAGCAGCGAATCTCTTTGAACCCCGCACCACCATCCATGATCATCACCCGCAATCCGCAGGAATCGGGATACAACTTCTTCTCATCCAGAACCACCGCCGACGGCAACGCGCCTCTTTTCCGGCCGGCAGGTGAGCCCATCTCCGTCACGACGTCTTCCTCCGTCAAATCATGATCGCAACAGACGATCGTCTCGAATCCATCGCCTCCGCCCATAACTTTCACGACCAACCCGCAGGCATGCGGATGGCGTTTATGCTCATCAATGAAATCGCCTTTTTTTAGCGCCATCTCGTGACCTCACTCCTGCGCAGCGGCCATCCCACGCCGTTCATCCACCCCAAGAAATACGGCCAGCCCGACGAGAAAAAACACCGCCATGGAAAGCACCGCCCACCGTTGACTACCGGTCCAGGCCGTCACTTCACCATAGACAATCGGCCCCAGAATCGCGGCAAATTTTCCGGCCACGGAAAAGAAACCGAAGAATTCGCCCTGATGCCCCAGCGGCGTAAACCGGCCAAGCAACGTCCGGCTCACCGATTGATTGGAGCCAAGCGCCGCGCCGGCCACCAAGCCAAGCAGATAAAACTGCAGCTGCGTCTGTACGGCCGCCGCACCGATCACGACGGCGATCCAGAGCAGCAGCGTGATCGTGATCGCCCGCACGGCCCCCATCCGGTCCGCCACAAATCCGAACCCGACCGAGCCGAGACCCGCCGTAATCTGGGTGACAAGGAAATAGATAATCAGATCGCCCGGCGTGAAGTCCAGGACTTTGTTTGCAAAAATGCCCGACGCCACGATCACCGTATTGATCGCATCTGAGTACAATAAATAGGCAACGAAATAGCGCCGAAGATCCCGATAGGTCGACAGACGACGGGCCGTGTCGCGCAGCTGTATCATCACCGCACGCCACACCGCCAACCCGGCAGACACAGGGCGAGGCTGAGCCCTTTCCTGCAAAAATAAAAAGGTGGGCACTGCCGCAACAAGAAAAAAGGCCGCCGTCACGACAAAACTCAGCCGATAGGAGGCCAGGTTCGTCTCGGCAAAACCACCTGCGATGAAGGGATAGGCCAGCGCCAGAGAGAGCAGTCCCCCGGCGTAGCCGAATCCCCAGCCATAGCCGGACAATCGGCCCATCTGCTGCGGCGACACCAGTTCGACCAGAAACGCGCTACAGAACACAAACCCCAAGTCGAAGCCGATATTGGCGATCCCGAAGATGAGCAGTCCAAGCGCCACATCGCCGCGATGCACGAACCATAAGAGCCCGGTGCAGACCACACAGAGAAGTGTTGAAACGATCAGCACCCTCCGCTTGTCTGCACGGATATCCGCCAACGCCCCGAGAATGGGAGACACCAGCGCCACCACCAGCATCGACAGCGCATATCCCCAAAACCAGAGTCGCTCGGCCATGCCCGGCGGCGACACATCGGCTGCCACGACCTGGATGAAATAGACGCTGTAGGCCACCGTCACGATCAGGGTGGAAAAGGAGGAGTTGGCGAAATCGTAGAAGCACCAGGCCCAGAGTTCTCGACGGCCGGCTGGAAAGGAGGGTGGGCGGTTCACACCGTGGCTTTCGCCAATCGTTCGCGGGCTTGATGGATAGAGCGAAGCAGGACGTGATGGCTCCGGCATCCGACGATCAGCTTGGCATCCGAGATCACGACCGGTTTGTACGCAAAGAGGAACCGTTGTTTCAACCGGGCAATTCTGGCCAGGGACTGCTCCAGCCGCTCAACGCTGATCGTCCCGTCAGCCACCGCGCTGTCCAAGGCGGTCATTGCGGCAATCTCCCGATTGTGATCCTTGCAGATCAGCGGCATATCGCAACCCGCTTGGATCGCACGCACCGTCGCCTCTTCAATGCCGTAGTGATCGATGATCGCATGCATCTCCAGATCGTCGGTCAGCACCACGCCGTCATACTGCAGCTCACCGCGCAGGAAATTCGTGATGATGGCCGGAGAAAGCGTGGCAGGCTTTTGATCGTCCAGCGCACGATACAATACATGGGCGGTCATGAGCGTTGCTACTCCATGGGCGGTCGCATGCCGGAAGGGCGGAAATTCGATCTGCTCCAGCCGCTCTTTCGATGCCGTCACCACCGGCAACTCTTTGTGCGAGTCCACACTGGTATCGCCGTGACCGGGGAAATGCTTCCCGCAAGCCACCACACGATTGTCCTGCAATCCACCCACCGTCGCCACACCCAGCTCACAGACCGGGCCTGGCGTCGACCCGAAGGCCCGATCGCCAATCACGGGGTTGGCAGGATTGCTGTTCACGTCCAACACCGGCGACATGTTCATGTTGATCCCGACAGCCCGGAGCTCCTTCGCAATCGTCGCCGCCGCCGCATAGGCGAGCTCCGACGAATTGCACCGACCCAATACCTCGCAGGGAGGGAAAATCGTGAAGCTCTTCGGCAGCCGCGAGACCCGGCCCCCCTCCTGATCGATGGAGATCAGGAGCGGTGAATGGGGGCTGCAGGCCTGCAAGGCATTCGTCAACTCGACAATTTGCTCGATCGATTCAAGATTGCGCGAAAAGAGAATCACGCCCCCCGGCTTGTACTCCTTGATAAACGCCGCCAGGTCTGGCGTCACCGAGGTACCCTCGAACCCCACCATGAACAACTGGCCGATCTTCTCGCGCGACATGAGCATGAGCGGTGTCCCTTACTGAGGTCAGAGTGTCCGGTCGATCAAATACTGAATGAGTAATCCGGTGCCGATCCCCGAAGAGACCATATCAATATGAATCCCGCTGCCCAATCGAATCACAGCGTTCGATCCATCAACTATGGATCAGCAATCTCGTCCCACTTCTTGAGGGCCCATAGGAGTATGAATCCCGTTGCCCAACCGAATCACAACGTTCAATCACTCAAATACTGGATCAGCAATCCGGTGCCGATCCCCGAAGGGCCCATAGGAATAGAATCCCGCTACCCAACCGAATCACTGCGTTCGATCCATCAACTATGGATCAGCAATCTCGTCCCACTTCTTGAGGGCCCATAGGAGTATGAATCCCGTTGCCCAACTGAATCACAACGTTCGACCCATCAAACATTGAATCAACAACCTGGTGCCGATCCCTGAAGGGCCCATAGGAATATGATTCCCGCTGCCCAACTGAATCACAACGTTCGATCAATCAAATACTGGATCAGCAATCTCGTCCCAATTCCTGAGGGCCCCTTGGGAACATAGGCCCGCTCCCGCTCACTCCAGTCCGTGCTGGCGATATCCAGATGCACCCAGGGGCAGTCGCCCACAAACTTGCTCAGGAACAACGCGGCCGTGATCATCCCGCCCCCACGGCCCCCGATATTGCGCATGTCGGCCACATCGCTGCGCAGCTGTTCGAAGTATTCATCCCAGAGCGGCATTTCCCACACACGCTCGCCCGCGCGCAGACCGGCTTTGCGCACCGACTCCTTCACGCCGGTATCGGTTCCGAACATCCCGATGGCAAATTGTCCGAGCGCCACTACACAGGCGCCCGTGAGCGTCGCAATGTCGATCAACGCCGCCGGTTTGTAGCGGGTGGCGTAAGCCAGCGCATCGGCCAGAATCAGACGGCCTTCCGCATCCGTGTTCTGCACTTCGACAGTTTTTCCGGAGAGTGTCGTGACGACATCGCCCGGTTTCATCGCGCGGCCGCCCGGCATATTTTCAGCCACCGGCAGAATGCTGATCAGATGAAGCGGCAGCTTCAACCGCGCGGCCGCGCGGATCGAGGCCAGCACCTCAGCGCCGCCGGTCATGTCCGCCTTCATATGTTCCATGTTCTCCGCCGGCTTGAGGGAGATTCCTCCGGTATCGAACGTGATCGTCTTCCCGACCAGCACAACCGGACGCTCATCCGTCTTTTTCGATCCCTTGTATTCGAGAATGATGAACTTCGGCGGCTCGTGGCTGCCTCGTGCCACACCCAGCAATGCCCCCATTCCCAGCTTTTCAATATCTTTCTGTTCCAGGATCTTCAGCGTCAGCGACTGTTCTTTGGCAATGGCCTTCGCCTCATTCGCGATCTTGGTCGGCGTCATCACGTTCGACGGATGGTTGCACAGATCCCGGACCAGGACCGCGGCCTCGGCCGTCGCCACGCCGCGCCGGACCCCTTCGGCGATCGGCTTGAGTTCGCTCGTCTGAGCCGCCAGAAGCGACATCCCTTTCACATCTTTTCCCGAAGCGCCGTCGCTCCGATAGGTCGTGAATTGGTAGCTGCCCAGAATGGCCCCTTCCGCCATCGCCTGCGCCACTTCAACGGAAGACGAGCCCTGCGGCGTGACGGACGGCACGGCGACCGTGAAAAAGCCCGCCTTGACCTGGCGTACCCGCTTGACCGCATGCCCCATGGCCTGTCGCAGCTGATCCACCGTCACATCCTTCTCTTTGCCCAGCCCCACCAGAAGAATCCGCTTGGCCGGCACCTTGCCTTGGGTATGCACCAGCGCGAGTTCATTGCCCTTGCCTTCAAATTCTTTCGATTGCAGCAACTCCCGTAAGGCTCCGCCCATCGATTTATCGATCACCATCGCCTGTTTCGAGAGCACGTCCCCCTCACAATGGGTCAGCACCAGGACCTCAACCGCTTCACTCTCCACTCGTCCGGCCCGCGCATCTACTCGCATGATCTTCATTCACATCTCCTTCATATTCATATTATCGTCGTGCACGACCCGAGGAACGACCCACGCGTCACACGCCCCGCATATCCGGGGCCCAGATATATTTGTGCATCTGCAATTGAAACCGCACCGGCAGGCGATCAGCCAGGATCCACTCGGCAAGATGGCGGAGATCCAGCGATCCAAATACCGGACTGAACAGCACCGTACAGCGCTCCGCCAGACGATACTGCGCCACAACGCCGCGCGCCCACTCATAATCCGCACGCGAGGCGAGGACGAACTTCGCTTCATCCTTCGCCGTCAGACGGTCGAGATTCGGCCAATGCATCCGATCGGTCATCCCGCTCCCCGGACATTTCACATCGAGGATCAGTTTCGCCCGTTGATCGACCGGCTGCACATCGATCGCACCGCTGGTTTCGATCAAGACCGTATAGCCGGCATCGCAAAGACGTGTGATGAGCGGAAGGGCCTCCGGCTGCGCCAGCGGCTCGCCGCCGGTCACCTCGACCAGCTGACAGCCATATTCTCGAACTTTGCTCAGAATCTCGTCGATGGTGTGAGACGTCCCGCCGTAAAAACTGTAATCGGTATCGCACCAGGTACAACGCAACGGGCAACCAGTAAGCCGGATGAACACGCAGGGCTGCCCCGCATACGTCGACTCGCCTTGAATACTGTGAAAGATCTCCGTAACCCGGAGTGTCTGTTCTTGGGGTTGGAGGGGAGCATTCATCGCCAGGACACCACCGGCCAGCCGTTGCGACGGGCCACGCGGCCCATGCCTCGAATCGGATTCACGACCGTCGGATGCCCCACGGCACCTAGGACGGCTCGATCGCCAGGACTATCGCCGTAGGCAAAGCAGGCATCGAGATCCAATTCTAGCTCTTGGGCAAGCCGGTGCACAAAGGTGAGCTTCCCCTCGCCATACGGCAACGGAGGGAGCACTTGTCCCGTATAGACTCCCTCCATCTGCTCCAACCGGCTTGCCACACAGCGATCGACTTGCAGTGAGTCCGCGATGGGCTCCATCAGAAAATCGAGCGACCCCGTCAGCAAGATCACCAGATGGCCCTCGCTGCGATGTCGATCAATCGCCGTCATCGCTGCCGGAGACACGCGCGGACAGAGGGCTTCACGACAAAACTCTTCACCAAGCGATTCAATGACTTGCGCCGGCTTGCCCGCCAGATACAATTTGCGTTCACGCAGCGGCTGCAGCGACAGCGACGGGAGATGCCGCAACCACCAGGCCACGCTCGCACGGGCTTCCGGCCAGCCGACCACTCCACGCTGTCGTAACCACCGGAAGAACCGCACTTCACTGGCTTCACCCGGCAACAGCGTATTGTCGACGTCGAAAAACGCGGCAATCGACGCGACCAGACGACGTTGGGGGATGGAAGGGACGACCGACATGGTACAGACGATCTCCTCGTCAGAAGGGAACAGGGGAACCTCAGCGTGAAAGTGGGGCGATTCTACCGGACGTCTCCTTTATTGACAAGAATTTTGCCCTACTTCTATAATGCCCCTCCCTCGGACCGTCGCACGTCGTTCGTGAAGCGTACCACGCAGATACGAAACTAGAGTGACGGTCTGTTTCATGACCTGGGTGCAGGAGCTTCAAAAATTCCTGCAACAAGGCCGCAGCGAGCAAAAGCCCGAGGCGTACTGCTCTGAGTACGTCGAGGGTTTGAGCGATGCGAGAACGCAGTTGCGGGAGCTTTTCAAGCTCCTGCCGGTAGCCGAAGTGGTGAAATGGCAGACACGCACGTTTGAGGGGCGTGTGGCGCAAGCCGTGCGGGTTCAAGTCCCGCCTTCGGCACCAACCTCATCTCACTCGCCGGACAGTCGCCTCATGGCAGACGTCTCTGGCGGGCGAGATCTCTTACTCAAACACCTGGTCATCTCTGCGCGACCCCGACACGGCTCGCACCGGAAATCCTGGCACACCCATGTGCGCTCGGAGCGCCCTCGGATTGTGCACACGACCAGGCTGCCAACCGGCCCATTTGGATCTGGACTTCTGGACTATTCCATAGGACACTAGCCCCCTCCTGACGCTGGGCTCAGGACCACCGGTGAGGGCGTGCGGCCATGCGGTTCCGGCAACCCGATCTGCACCCACAGTCCTGGAACTTGTTGACGTCGTTGCTCCATCCGCGCACAACCGACGCCCTTTCAACATTTCTCCTCGCTAATTTCCGACACCCCCCCCACGCGACCGGTCAGCTATCGCCACCGCGCACATCACGGCTCCGTCTTTCTGCGGGACCAGTGCCGCTTCGCGTCCTTGCTCAAGGAGTTTCCGCATGAGTAGTACCGGACATCTTCCCGAACTTGAATCGCTGCGGTCACAGGTCGCCGATCTTGCACGAGAATTGGCCGAACGCGATCAGGCCATGCAGGCGCGGCAACAGGGGGTCGACGGCGAGTTACAGGACCTCCGCAAACAATCAGACCTCCTGCGGGCCATCATGGAAGGCACCGCCGCCGACACGGGCGATGATTTCTTTGCCTCCCTCGCCGCACACCTCACATCCACTCTGCACATGCAGTATGCGGTCATCGGAGAAATTCTCGACGGGATGCCCTCAAGAATCCGCACTCTAGCGGTCTCCTCAGGAGGACAGCTTCTCGACAATTTCGAGTACGACCTGGCGCAGGCCCCTTGTGGAACCGGACTCACCGAGTCGTTCTGGTGCTTTCCTCAGAACGTTCAGACTCTCTTCCCGAATTTCCCCCCGCTGGCCGCGATGGGAGTGGAGAGCCACTCGGGAGTGTCCATCCGGAACAAGCAAGGGAAGGTCGTAAGCCTCATCGTGGTCATGGACACACAACCCATCGCTCATCAGGATCGGCTGCAGACCCTGCTTCAGGTGTTTGCTCCGCGCGTGGCAGCGGAACTGCAGCGCAAGCAGGCCGAAGCGGCACGGCATGAGACCGAGCGCCAGCTCCGCTTCACACAGTTTGCGATCGATCACGCCGTGGACGGCGTATTGTGGGCCGATGAATCGAGGCGATTTATCTATGCCAACGACGCCGTGTGCCGGTCGCTGGGCTATTCGCGGGAAGAACTCCTAGGCCTTCGCATCGCCGATATTGCCCCGCACCATGATCCGGAACGTTTTCAGCGCCGGCTCGATGAGATCAAGCGGGGCACTCCGGCCATCTACGAGTCGATCCACCGGCGCAAAGACGGTTCCGAGTTTCCCGTCGAAGTCTCCGTCACATTCCTCGAACACGAAGGGAACGGCTATTCCTGCGGGATCATTCGCGATATCACGGAACGCAGACGCATCGAGCAAGAACGTCTGCACGCGTTGCATAACCTCCAGAACATCATGGATACGGTGCCGGATTTTATGTTCACCATCGACACCGGGGGGAACCTGGTGAAATGGAATCGCCGGGTCGGGGAGGTTACGGGATACAGCGCTGAAGCATTACTCAACAAGCCCGCATTAGACTTTGTCCCACCGGAAGAACAGGACCGAACCGCGGCAGCCATCCGCAAGGCGTTTACAGAAGGGTATGCGGAACTCGACGGACACCTGTTGACCAAAGAGGGCCGCCTCATTCCCTACCACTGGACCGGCGCGCTCCTGAAAGATCCCTACGGCGAGCCGATCGGGATCACCGGCGTCGGCCGGGATGTCTCCGAAAAGAAACGGGCGGACGAGGCGTTGCAGCGGCAGCAATCTCGCCTTGTGGAAGCGCAGGCGCTCGCCCATCTGGGAAGCTGGGAATGGGATATCGAGAGCGGGGAGACCGATTGGTCGGAGGAGCAATGCCTCATCTTCGGGCATGAGCCGGGGGCCACCGCCGTCACTTATGACACGTTTTTGGCCGCGCTTCTTCCTGACGATCACGATCGCGTGCTGGCGGCCGTCAATGACGCCTTGCTCGGGACATGCCCGCTCAATCTGGAATGCCGAATCGTCCGACCGAATGGGGAAGTTCGAGTCATTCACATGCGCGCAGACATCCAGCGTGATGCCACCGCACATCCGGTCAGAATGGCAGGAACCGTCCTCGATATCACCGAGCGCAAGCAAGCAGAAGAAGCCCTCAGGGCGAGCGAAGAACGATGGCACCTGGCGATACAAGGGAGCAACGACGGAATATGGGATTGGAATATTCGCACCGGAGAGGTGTTTTTCTCTACCCGCTGGAAAGAGATGCGCGGGTATGGCGAACTGGAGCTCACCAACTCACTCGACGAATGGAGAAGCCGGATTCACCCCGACGACCTCGACCGGGTGCTGCAACGTCTTGATGCGTATCTGGCGAAACAGGTATCGGAGTTTTGCGAAGAATATCGCGTCCTCCGGAAAGACGGCTCTTCTATGTGGGTGCTCGATCGCGGCGTGGCGCTTTGGGATCGCGCCGGGCAGCCGGTCCGCATGGCCGGCTCGGAATCCGACATTACCGTCCGAAAACTAGCCGCAGAGAAGCTGCAGCGCACACAATTCGCGATGGACTCCGCCGTAGATGCCATCTACTGGATTGATCCGTCGGCGAACATTTTGTACGCCAACGACGCAGCCGGGGCGATGCTGGGCTATTCACCCGGCGAACTTCAGACGATGACCATCCATGACCTGAATCCTGATTTTCAGGCTGACCGGTGGCCGGAATTCTGGGCCGGGTCTCGCCACCGCAAGTCTCTGACGCTCGAATCATTCCAGCGCGCGAAACAAGGACACCTGATTCCCGTCGAAATACAGGTCAATTTCCTCGCGTTCGACGGACAGGAATTCCACTGCGCCTTTGTTCGAAATATCGCTGAGCGGAAACAGGCAGAGCAAGCCCTCGCGGAACGCGCCCGTCTGGCGGAGTTTGTGGCAGATATCAGTCTCGCCATCAACCAGGACCAATCGGTGGACGAGATGATTGATCGCTGTATCGCCAAGACGGTCCAGCACCTCGACGCCGCTTTCGTCCATGTCTGGGCCATCAAGGAATCGAGTGATCGTTGCGAGCGCGATGCGACAGAGGATCCCAGCCCCCACCAGAGACCGTGGGTGTCTCTCCCCACCAGCAACGGCTTCTCTATCAACCTTTACGGAGAACACCACCGGGCTCCGTTGAGAATCCTGAAGAGAGGTTGTACCGCGCTGGAAAGGGACACCGTGTGGACGAACGAGGTCCTCCACGACGACCGGTTCCCCAATAAACAATGGATGCAGGAGAACGGACTGCACTCCTTTGCCGGAATCCCCTTGATCGTCGAAGGCCGGGTCTTTGGTATCTTCGGAGTCTTCGGCAGGACACCTCTCTCCGAACCGACCGTCGGCACGTTGGAATCGGTGTCCCACGGCATGGCAGCCGCCATCGCCCGAAAACTCATGGCCGAGGACTTGCGTCGATCGAAGGCCCAGCTGTCTGACATCATGGAGAACAACCCCGCCGTGCTCTATACGAGACACGTCGGAGGCGAATGGCCGTTCACCTTTGTCACCCCCAATATCTTTGGGTTGCTCGGATACACCAGCATCGACATGATCGGCGATGCCGGTCTCTGGGACAGCCTCATGCATCCGGATGACCTGGCGAAGCTGATGGCACAGACTCTTCCCTCTTTCTTCCGGAAAGGTGCGGAGACGTTCGTCGCACGCCTCCGCCATCGAGACGGACAGTACCGGTGGATAGAAAACCAAGCCCGGCTCACCCACCTGGGAGACGGCCCCTTGTTGATGGTCGGAACCATGACCGACATCACCGAGCGTATGCAGGCAGAGGAGGCCGTCGCTCGAAGCCGCGACTTGCTCACGTCGTTCGTTGAGCACACGCCGGCAGCGGTCGCGATGCTGGACAAGGATTTCCGATATCTGGCTGTGAGCCATCGTTGGTTGCAGGACTATCGCCTCGGTGATCAGAACCTCACCGGCAAACACCATTACGACGTTTTCCCTGAAATGCGACAGATGCCAGAGTGGCAAGCCATTTACCAGCGCTGTCTGGCCGGAGCGGTGGAACGATGTGATGAAGATCGTCTCATTCGTGAGGACGGATCGGAAGACTGGCTTCAGTGGGAGGTGCGGCCTTGGCATGATGTGACCGGAGAGATCGGCGGGATCATTATGTTTACCGATGTCATCACTGAGCGCAAGCGGGCGGAAGTCGCTCTGCGGGAAAGCGAGGCGCGCACTCGTTCCATTCTTGAGACCGCATTGGATGCCGTCATTTCCATCAATGATCGCGGCCGCATCATCGGCTGGAATCCCCAAGCGGAGGTCATGTTCGGCTACTCTCCTCAGGAAGCGCTGGGGCTTCCGTTAGATGAAACCATCATCCCTGCTCGATACCGCCAGGCCCATGCCCATGGCATGAACCGCATGCTGCAGAGCGGTGATGGAACAGCCGTGCGACGCCGTTTCGAATTTTTTGCCCTCCATCGAGACGGGTATGAGTTCCCCGTCGAGTTCGCCATCGCGTCAACCCGGATCGACGGACGACCGATGTTCAGTGCCTTCATCCGCGACATTACCGAGCGGAAGCGGACGGAAGAGGCGCTTCAACGAAGCGAACGGCAGCTCCGGACCGTACTGGATACGCTGCCGATCGGCGTCTGGTTTACCGATGAGAAGGGGCACGTGCTGTACGGGAACCCCGTCGGCCAACGCATCTGGGCCGACGCGGCCCGAGTCGGCCTCCCCCAACCGGGTGGAAACAGCCTCTGGTGGGAGACGATCGATCACACAGAATCGCTTCACCGGTGGGCGGTCGGGACCGTCCTCGCGCGCGGGCACGATGTGCCGAACGAAATGCTTGAGATCGAAACACACAGGGGAGACCGGCGAACGATCCGAAACTCCGCCGTCCCGGTGAAGGGTGACGCAGGGGAAATCCTGGGCGCCATCGTGCTCAACGAAGACATCACCGACCGGGTCCGCGCGGAACAGGCGCTGCGCCAGGAGCATGCGTTGCTGGTGGCCGTCATGGATGCGGCAACCGACATCATTTTCGTCAAAGACATCGCCGGTCGGTACATTCATATGAATCGAGCCGGTGCCCACACGCTCGGGATGGCCGTCGAAGAGGTGATCGGATGGAACGAGTATGCCTTGTGGCCGTCCGACCTCGCAGCCTCCTGTCAGCTCACCGACCGCCGTGTGCTCGAAAGTGGGGAGCCGATTACGGTGGAAGAAACCTCCGTAAGCGATGGCAAGACGACGATCTATCTCACGACGAAAGCTCCCTACCGCGATCCTGAGGGACGGATCATCGGGGTCATCGGAGTGGCCCGTGACATTACCGAGCGGAAGCAGGCCGAAGAGGCCCTGCGTGCCAGCGAAGAGCGCTTCGCGAAGGCGTTCAGATCCAGCCCCTATCCCATCATCATTTCCGAGGTGGAGTCCGGACTATTCATCGATGCCAATGATGCCGCCTTCAGAAGCTTCGGGTATCGGCATGAGGAGGTCACGAACCGGACAAGTACAGAGTTCCAACTCTGGCCCACGCCGGACCACCGCAGACGATTTGTCGAACACCTGCAACAGGCCGGTGCCATTCGCAATCTGGAGATCGACCTCCGAATACGAAGTGGTGAATTGCGTCACTGTCTTGTATCGGCCGAGCTGATCGAGCTGCACGGGAAACGCTGCATGGTGACGGTCGGGTCCGATATCACCGAACAGAAGCGGGCCGAGCAGAATCTCCAGCGGTCCCATGCATTCATCCGGCAAATCATCGACACCGACCCGAACTTCATCTTTGCGAAAGATCGGGACGGACGCTTCACCCTCGTGAATAAAGCTTTCGCCGATGCCTATGGCTCCACAGTGGATAAATTGATCGGTCGAACCGATGCCGACTTCAATAGAAACACCGAGGAGGTCGCCTCCTTCCTCAGCAAAGACCGGGATGTCATCGAGCATCTGCAGGACCAGTTCATCCCGGAAGAGCGCATCACCGATGCCACCGGGGCCATCCGTTGGCTGCAAACGGTCAAACGCCCCATCCTCGACGAGGCAGGCCGGGCCATCATGATCCTTGGAGCCTCAACCGACATCACCGAACGCAAACGTATCGAGGAAGCCCTTCGCCAGCGCGAGCGGGACCTGCGGGCTGCCCTCGAAGAGCGGGAGCGGATCAGCCAAGATCTTCATGATGGCATCCTCCAATCGCTCTATGCGGTCGGGCTCGGCCTCGAAGCCTGTAAACCCCTCATGACCCACCGGCACTATAAGAAAGCCGTCGCAACCATGACAGAGGCCATCGGACAGTTAAACCACGTCATGAGCGAGGTCCGGAACTTCATTGCCGGACTGGAATCTCAAGTCCTCCAGGGAAGCACGTTCCCCGTGGCATTACATGAAATGGTGAATACACTTGCCGCCACTCATCCCCTCCGGTGTACGGTCTCTCTCGATAAGACGGCTGCCGACCACATTTCCACCGAGCAGGCGCTTCATTTGTTGAATATCGTACGTGAAGCCCTCAGCAATAGTCTCCGCCACGCGCAGGCAACCAAAGCCACGGTCATGTTGAAACCGCTGTCCCGGTTTATTCGCTTATCCATCGCCGACAATGGGATCGGGTTCGACCCCGCGAGCATGCGCGGAGTGGGACATGGACTCACGAACATGGCCGCACGAGCCAGAAAAGTCGGTGGACGCTTTGCCGTCAGATCACTTCCACAACACGGAACCCGTATCACCATCGATTTACCGAAGGAGACTAGCCATGCCGAGAGTGAACGCGAACACGGTTCGACTGCTGCTCGTCGATGATCACGAGGTCGTCCGGGTCGGACTCCGCACCGTCCTCACCCAGCACGAGCACGTCACGGTCGTCGGAGAATCCTCGACTGTCGCCGATGCGGTTCGGGATGCGGCACGGCTGAAGCCGGACGTCATTCTCATGGACGTGCGGCTCCCGGACGGATCCGGCGTGGATGCTTGCCGGGACATCCTCGCAGCCCATCCGCACATTCGCGTCATTTTCCTCACCTCATATGCCGATGATGATTCGGTCCTCGCGGCGGTGTTGGCAGGCGCCCACGGGTATGTGCTGAAAGAGATCGATTCGGCCGCCCTGCTCCGCGCGGTGCATGCCGTGGCAGAAGGTCACTCCATTCTCGACCCCAGTGTCACAGAACGGGCGCTCAAATGGCTGCGAGGCATCGGGAAGGGCTCAGCTCCGTCGAGAACCGAGCCGTTGTCTCCCCAGGAGGAGCGGGTGCTGGCCCTCGTGACCGAAGGTCAAACCAACAAGGAAATCGCCACCGCCCTGAGCCTCAGCGATAAAACGGTCAAAAACTACTTAGCCAATGTATTTCAGAAGCTGCGGGTCACGCGGCGAGCCCAAGCCGCTGCGTTTTTCGCAAAAAGGAAACAATAGCCGGAGTCGGATGGCTCTACTTCAGTAGGTCCTATTTTTATTTTTGGGCGACGCGTCTACCTCTAGGCTATTCGCATGATTTTCTTTATACTTATCCGTAATCTATGGCCTGCTTCGCACCTATCCCTCGTTGCTGTTATCCCGTGATGCTGTTTGGCCCTTCTCTGTATCAATTGGCTCTCGTCTTCCTTGCGAAAACCTCAGGTCAGAGCGTCGGGCCTCGACCGAACCGCGAGCACATTCTCCAGAAGCCCCGCATGCCGAAGCTAGCCCCGCATTGGAGCCCGGCATGGATGTAACCGGGAACCTCCTGATTGGCAGCGCCCTTCTCTCTGGAGCCGCCCTCTGGGCGTTCGTTCGCGAACGACGTCACACCTTTCTTCAATCGAGGGTGATTGCCGCCACAAACTCCAGCGTGCTTGTCACCGATGCCGCCGTCCCCCGCCATCCGATCATCCAGGCCAATCCCGCATTCCGGCTCCTGACCGGCTATGCGGAGAGCGAGGTCTTGGGACAATCGACTCACTTTCTGAACGGACCACACACCGACCGAACCGCGGTTGAGAAAATCGGGTTGGCTCTTCAGGACAGCCGGGCTTGCCGCGTCACCGTCCGCCACTATCGGAAGAACGGAACTCCATTCTGGAACGAAGTGACGCTCTCCCCCGTCAAGAATCGGGCGGGAACCGTGATCCAGTTTATCTGGGTGATGAATGATGTCACCCAACGACAGCAGGCTGAAGAAGCCCTCAAATACACGCACGATCCCTCACATCTGTTGGCCGAGCTCATGGCCGAGGCCATTCTGGTCATCGGCGAAGATAACCGCATTGCCTACATCAATGCCGCCGGAATTCGACTACTCGGAGCCACTTCTCCGGAACAACTCATTGGGAGTCCCCTCGCGGCGATCCTGCCTCCTGACCGGCAAGAGGCCGCGCGGCAACGCCTGCAGCACCTGCGCGACCCAGGGGATCCACGCACCTGTTACGCAGAACGATTCGTCTGCTTGGATTCGCACACGCTTCACAAAGTCATCCCTGTCATGGTCTCCGCCTCACCCGTGCTCTGGAAAGGAAAAGCCTCCGTTCTCCTACGGCTCTCACATACGTCCCAGCACATTTCAGTCGACGCAACCCTCGAAGACCATAAAGCCCATCTACAGTCCGCTCAGTCGATCGCCCATCTCGGCAGTTGGGAGTGGAACATTCTGGATCAGACAGAACTCTGGTCCGATGAACAATACCGGATCTTCGGCTATGAGCCGGGCTCCCTGACGCCCACGCACGAAACCTTCAAGTCCGCCCTCCATCCGGATGATCGTGACCGCGTGCTCGCGGCCGTCGAGAACGCACTTCAGTTTGATACTCCATACGATGTGGACTGCCGCATCATCCGGCCGAGCAAAGACATCCGCTTCGTTCGATGCCGGGGAATGGTCGCACGCAACGAGACGCATCAGCCGATTCGCATGTCGGGAACGGTGCAGGACCTGACCGACTACAGGCTGATCGAGGAGATTGCGAAGGAACGAGATCTTCAGTTCCAGCTTGTGGTGGAATCCGCCCCGAACGGAATTCTCCTGGCGTCGGAGGACGGAACGATCACGCTGGCAAATGCGACCCTCGAAAAGATATTCGGCTACGGTCCCGGCGAACTCATCGGCCGCTCGGTCGAGATCCTGGTGCCGGATGAATTCAAGTCCAGCCACACCGATCACCGCCGAAGCTTCTTCTCCCCACCGATCTCTCGCCCGATGGGCGCCGGTCGTGAGTTTCTCGCGCGAAGAAAAGATGGGACGGAGATCTCTGTTGAAATCGGACTCGCCCCGCTTCGCACGTCAACCGGAACTCACGTCCTTGCCACCATCGTGGATATATCCGCCCGCAAAACCCTGGACGAACTGCTGCGTGAGAAAGATGCCCTGAATCAAGCCGTGCTCGATTCATTGACGGCTGAAGTCGCCGTGCTCGATCAAACCGGCCAGATCACGGCCGTCAATACCGCGTGGCGACAATTCGGACAGACCATCGCCGGCGAGTCCACACCGATCTCGCCGGGACAAAACTACCTTGTGAGCCTCAAGAACGCGGCCCAAGGAGGGGATGCCACTGCGCAGAGCGCGCTTGAAGGGATCGAGGCAGTCCGAACAGGAACCCGTGACCGGTTTTCGCTCGAATACCCTTGCCAGACTCCCACTGAGGCTCGATGGTTTGCCATGACGGTCATGCCGCTTCACGGCCCCTGGGACGGATTAGTCGTCACACACGAAGAGATCTCGGCCCGCAAGCAGGCGGAACAAGAGCGAGAACACCTCCTCACTCAAACGCAACACCTCCAAAAGATGCAAGCGATCGGAACCTTGGCCGGCGGGATCGCCCATGAGTTCAATAATAGCCTGACCGCCGTCCTTGGATTCAGTGAACTGGCCCTCAAAGCCATCTCCAAGGATCACAAGGTCCGGCGACACCTCGATCAGATTATTGCCGCAGGACGGAAGTCTCGCGACCTGGTCCATCAACTCCTCACGTTCAGCCAGCAAGGGCGCCATCTCAAACGTCCGCTCTCGTTGCATATCCTCATTAAGGAGTCGCTGAAACTGCTCCGGCCGCTGGTCCCCTCCTGGGTCCACCTCAACGAACGCATCCACGTACCGACGCCGCCTGTGTCCGCCGATTCGTCCCAGATGCATCAAGTGCTGCTCAATCTTGTGGAGAACGCGTTACGCGCGATGCAAAAAACGGGCGGGACCCTCACTGTCGCGCTGGAGGAAGTCCAGGTCGCACAACTGCGAGTCGGCCCTCAGGCGCGATTGGAACCCGGTGCCTATGCGAGGCTGATGGTCCAGGACACAGGGGAAGGGATGCCGCCTGACATTCAGGAACGCATTTTCGATCCCTTCTTTACCACGAAGGATCTTGGCACAGGACGCGGCATGGGCCTCGCGGTCGTGCATGGCATCATCACAGCCCATGATGGAACCATTTTTGTGGACAGCGCCCCGGGAACCGGCACGACCGTCGAGGTCTACCTGCCGATTATCCCCTTCCAGAACACCACGTCCGTGTCCCCCAACGCCGAAGAGCCGCTTCCGCAAGGGCATGAGTGCGTCCTCTTTGTCGACGATGAGGAATCCCTTGCCCGTTTTGGAGGGGAGATGCTAGAGTCGCTGGGATACTATGCCGTGGTGCGTATGAGTGCATCGGAAGCCTTACAGGCGTTTCGCATGGCCCCTCAGCGGTTCGACCTTCTGATCACCGACGTTACGATGGCGAATATGAGCGGCATTGCCCTAGCGAAGGACTGTCGCCTATTGCGTCCCGATCTTCCAATCATTCTCTGTTCAGGATCGGAACACACGCTGTCCGCAGAAACCAAGCAAGTCCAAGGCTTAACCAAACATGTCATAAAACCGCTGCTGCTGCAGGATGTGGCTCGCACCATCAGGCAGGTGCTGGACCAAGCGGCCTCGGAGACTCCGTCCGCCCATCAGCGATACCGTGAACTCGCCCGCGAACTTGTTGAGGAACACGATGCCATCAGTCCTAGTCGTTGACGACGAAGATCAAATCCGCCAACTGATCCGAGAGACCCTGGAGCAGGCGGGATACGACGTACAGGAAGCCAGCAACGGGAAGCAGGGCCTGGAGCGGTATCGGACGAAGCCCGCTGATCTCGTCATCATGGACATTCTGATGCCCGATCAAGACGGGCTCGAAAGCATCATGACGCTGCGCCGTGAGTTCCCGGCCTCGCGCGTGATTGCCATTACCGGTGGCAGTGACATGATCGGCATCTTGAATTTCCTCGATGTAGCCAAAATGCTTGGCGCCAGACGAACCCTCCAGAAACCGTTCGATATGCAGACGTTGCTGGACGCGGCCCAATCAGAACTCAGTCACTAGCTCACGTCCATACACCCTCACTCCGCATTGACATCACTCCACATTGACCGGCACACTGCCGCCTTCATGCCTTCAGCCACTCAAAGAATCATGCTGCTGAATATCAGCCTCGGCACACTCGTCGTAGCCATAGGATTCTGGCTGCTCTGGGGCACCCTGGTGCCCGGGATGGTCGCCCTGTGGGTCGCGCTGGTCGGATCGTTTTTATATTGGAAATGCCGCACCATCACGGAGATCTGGGCCTGGTCGACATTGTTGCTCGGGCTCGAGAGTTTCGCGTGGCCGCTGCAACTGATGATACAGCTCAAATCAGCTGCAGCAGGACCCTCCGATGAAGAGATGGGCACGATCCTGTCCGCAGTGGTCCTTGGTCTGTTCTCATCGGTCTTTTGGATGTCCTTTTCCTACGGCCTGTTCAAACGAAAGCCAGGAACACCGGCATCCCCAACCACCTCCTACACACCTGAACACACCAAACAGTCCTCACGCCAGCAGAAGAGATAGTCTCTCACCCCATATCGACCGGATCGACATCCACACTAAACTTCAAGGTCCGACCCGGATAGGCTCGCTCCATCGTCTCGAGCGATCGGCGGACTCCGTCACGCATCGCCGTGCGATCTCCCCCCTTGACCATGACGTGCCACCCCAATGCCCCTCTGGAGCCCACCCCTGTCGCCGCCACCGGTCCAAGAACGGCAATCCCCTGGCTCTGTGGATCAGCCGATAGACTCTGCTGCGCCGATGCCAATCCAGAGGGTGTCGCAGATAGACGAACAGACAGAATCTTGTGTAACTCACTCACCCATCGCTGCGCCGCCAACTCGGTCTGCTGCCGATCTTTCCCTGACACTGTCAGGTAAATGAGATGTTGCACCGGCGGATACCCCAATAGTCGACGCGCCTGCATCTCCTCCTCGTAAAATCTCGCCGGATCGTGGGCTGCTACCGCTTGCATGACGTGATGCATCGGCAAAGAGGTTTGCAAGATGACACGCCCGCCCGAGGGAGCCGGTCGCGCCAAATTCACTGCATCAACCAGCAACTGGTGGGTCCGTTCAGCCGCTCGAAAATCCGGGAGGTGCAGACCGGAATCGGCATGGACAATTCCAACGAGACCGACCGGCAGAATAGGCTCCCGTTGAAACAATGCCTGTGTCCCGATCAGGATGTCCCAGGTACGGGCATGGACTTGCTGCCACAGTCGACGCGTCGACACCACCCCGCGAGTCGTGTCGCGATCAATTCGGAGAATCCGTGCTCCGGGAAAGAGCCGGCGGACTTCCTGTTCGATTCGTTCCGTTCCTTCCCCGATCGGACTCAGGCGAGATGCGCCACAAGCGGCACAGGTCTCAGGCAATGACTCTCTCCGCCCGCAATACCGGCAAGCTAGGCGTGCGGATTCCCGATAGTACACGAAGGCAACGGCACACGAAGGACAGCGCGGCACCCAGCCGCAATCGCGACAGACCAACGCCCCCGCATAGCCCCGACGGTTGAGAAACAGAATCGCGCGATCTTGTTGCGCCACCGTGGCTCGCAGGGCAGCCGTGAGTGTCGCGCTGAATGGCAATCCGCCGAACTCCCGGCTCATATCTACCAATTCGATGTGTGGAACACTCTCTGGCTCTCTGTGTTGAGCCATCCGTTCGATCTCGCCCAGGCTCCTCACTTCCAGAGACGGATGCGCAGATCCATACACCAACAGTGCAGACTCCTGCTGCGCCCGCATCCATGCCACCTCTCGCGCATGATAGTGCGGCTCCTGGGGCTCTTTGAGGGCGGAGTCTTCCTCCCCCTCAACCCAGATCAATCCGATCGATCGAAGGGGATAAAAGATGGCCGAGCGGGTTCCTATCATAATCTGCGGAGCGACCTTCCCGTTCAGTTGACCATCAACTCCCGACACTCCACGGGGCTGAAGCGTGACGGGATATTTAGTGGCTTCTTGAAGAACCTGAGCCAACCACTGGGCTCGCACCACTTCACCGATAATAATGAGAACGGATCGCCCTTGGTCCAAGGCAAATCGGGTCGCCCTTGCCATGATACCGACTCGATAGTCCAAGGCCCCGTCGATCAGTACCCTTGTCGGACAAGCCTGCATGAGCCTCTGGATCCTCCGCAGTACCTCTACTGCTGGAGTGAGGGGAATAAATGCATGGATCAAGAGCTCACTTTCGGCCTCACTCCGACGGATACGAGACGGACGATTGGAGACAGTCCCCTCGCTCCGGAGAATCCATTGCTGAGCTTCGAGAAACACAAGGGCCTGACGGTCACTGTTCCGTCGGGACAACTGAATGGTCGAAGCAGAGAGGCCCTTCTTCCTGCGCGCGATTCGTTGGAGTAGCGGAAGATGCACGTCCGGACAACGCCCTTGCTCCAAGGCCACACGTCCCTGTGAAGTGGCCACATAACACCATTTTGGTTGGGCAGCCGTACGAGCCGGCGGCGCCACAAGCCGTAAACACTGCCCCCAGGGAGCGATATATTCTTCGGCCACCTGCCGAGATAGCTCGAACATCCCGGGAGAAAACCCCGACAGACCGTCGCCATCCGACACCGAGGTAATGGCCTTGAGTTGGGACACATTCACCCCGCTGGGCAGATCGCGAGTCAGTCCCACAATGGCCCCCTCCAACGTCGTTCGCCCAAATGGCACGACAACCCGCTGGCCGACTCCAACCCGGCTCACAAGCGACGGCGGAACCAGATAGGTGAAGGTTTTCGCCAGATGCCGCGGAACAATCACGTCGACAAACACGGGGGCCTTCGGATAATCGATATGTTGACTAGAATCGATGGGCATCCGGCATTCTAGCAGCGAGCCGAAAGCCAGAACAATGAAGGGAAGGACGTGAGGGGAGAATGACCGCCGAAGAACTGTTCAAATGGACGAACGCATGAGTCATGCGCCCGTCCATTGAAAAAGGAAACTTACTCTAGAGGCCGACCAGCAGGCGCAGCCGGATCCTGCGCGGCCGGATCCGAGATAACCGGTTTCCCTGCAGAATCGGGAAGACTGAGTGTTCCAGGGCTATCGGTTGCCGGAAGTGCCTCCTGTCCATTTTCATGAGGGATGGAGGGAGCTGCGATACCATCCTGTGCCGTCGGGACGGACGCCGACCGCTCATCTTGCCCTTTTGCGCTCAAGCTGACCGGATCACGATCAGGCTTGCCGGCCGCATTTGACATGGCCGGCTGCAGAGGATTGGCCTCAGTTGAGGCGGGGGTGTAGAGCAGAACTTCCACACGACGATTGCTGGTCCGGCCCTCTTCAGTTGCGTTCGTCGCAACCGGACGTCCATCGCCATACCCGACGGAAGCCAGGCGAGCCGAATCCAATCCGCCTTTTTCAACCAGATAGCGAAGCACTCCGCTCGCACGGGCCTTGGACAACTCCCAATTGCTCGGATACCGCGACTTCAGGGTCGGACCGATCTCGACATTGTCCGCATGACCCTCGACCCGGATCATTCGCGCGTCCCCGCTGGTGCGCAGATATTCGATCAATTGATCCAAGACTTTGTATCCTTCTGGCCGAATTGAAGCCTCGCCTGAATCGTACCGGAGAAACTTCGCAATTTCGCCAAGATTCAACCGGCTCTCTCCCGCGGCATCTTGCACCTTCAGCTTCCTCGCAACGAGATCCGATGGGACTGCTGCCACCGTCTTCTCCATCTGGAGAGACACGGGAGTCTCGACGGGTAGAACCACCGGCGCAGAATGTCCTGCCAGCTTGAATCGATCTCCCTTCATGACTCTGGTCGTGGCACTCTGGATCATAGCTGTCGCTGTTCGATCCTCCGTCGCGATCACTTTCAATTGTCCGATTTTCCGCGGCGGGAGTCCCTGGCTGTGGCGATGCAACTCCAGAAGGTCTCCGTTCCTGAGGCCATCTCCCTTTCCACGGTCGAGATAGACAACATCGAACTGCGACACAAGAGTCATGGGCTTATCGGCCTGGAGTTCGACGATCATTCCCCGAAGTTCCGCCATATCACTCACTTGGCTGGACTCTTCTGATGAAACCGGCGGTACAAAACGCATCACAGGATCGCCAGGAGCAATGACCCCATAGCTCCGCACAACTTGAACTGTCGTCAATGCATGATCCACTTGCGTGACTTTCACCACCGCCAGCCGAATGACGACAAACCCAAGATATTCGCCGGTGGCCGGATGGAAGACCTTCCGCACTCGACGATAGACCGTATACAGATCCCCGGGCGCGACGTCATGGGGATTATCGAGTTTAAGATACAACGCATCATGTTGCCCTAGAATCATTCGATCGCCGGTCGACTGATTGTCGCCGGTGATGAGGTTCACGATGCCATCATGAGGGGTCGTTTTTTGAATCGCTCCCTCGGCAAATGCCAAGGCGCCTTCCCCAAATCGTATGGTGCTCGTATCAACCGGCTGGGCTCCAGCCGGCGCCGCGACCACACACAATGCCAGGGCCAAGAGGAGAGAAGTAGTCGTTTTCATAAATGTTGTCCTTGGTTGAGGCGAGTGGATCCTCGCAAACCATAGCAAATAATAGGGTATTGTCAAGAATTTCTCCTGATTGCACGGTAGTTTGACGGAGGGTTTTGCAAGGTGCTATCGTACAGAAACTAGATCAACGCTTTCCCTCAAATGGAATCGGCATCAGAGAACATGACGCCCCCCCAATTACCGTATAATCCCGATCCGACGAAACAACCGCGGATCGAAACCCAAATCCACCGGCGCCGGAAGGCGAAGGCCTTCTCCCCGCTGGAAGCAGAATGGGATCTCTCTCAAGGAACTCCTCCAACCCAGCTTCGAACTCCTGCCACTTCTCGCTTACCTCGAATTCCAAAATAGAATAACGAGTTATTTACTCCCTCTTCCAACCAATTCAATAATCCTCAAGACCAATCAATCAGTGAGAAGCTTCCGCTCTTTCATACGTATATGCCCCATCCTCATGACCTAGGGCTTTCGGGTCTATTTCCGTAGGTCCTTTGTCCGCTTGCTATCCCCCAGAGCGCAGAACTAAGATCTCGACTCTTCTTTCCAGTTCAACATCTTGCGAGATGGGAACGATGAGCGGTCTTGATCTTCTGCTTGAGTACCTCACCAGATATTTTCCGATACTGCTATTCATATTCATCGCTCTGGCGTTCGGGGTGGTGACGCTGGTGATCAGCTATTTTGTGCAACCAAGATATCCCGAGCCGGAAAAGTTATCGACCTATGAGTGCGGATCCGAACCATTTTCAGATGCCCGCATGCCGTTTCCCGTCCGGTACTATGTCTTTGCCATGCTGTTCGTGATATTCGATATTGAAGTCATCTTTCTCTATCCTTGGGCGGTCGTATTCGAAAAGCTCGGGATCATTGGGTTGGTTGAAATGATGGTGTTCATCGCGCTGTTCCTGGTCGCGTATGTCTACGCCTGGCGAAAAGGGGCACTTGAATGGGACTGATCCAACTGGGGCGTCCGGACAAGGACGGCTCTCCCGATGTCATTACTACCACCGTCGAAAAGGCCGTAAACTGGGCACGCAAAGGCTCGCTCTGGCCCATGACCTTCGGCCTGGCCTGCTGCGCGATCGAAATGATTGCCGCGGTGTCATCCCGCTACGACATGGACCGCTATGGAGCGGGGGTCTTTCGTGCCTCCCCCAGGCAGTCTGACTTGATGATTGTTGCTGGAACGGTCTGTCGACGCATGGCCCCCGTGATCCGTAAAATTTACGATCAGATGCCGGAGCCTAAGTACGTCATTGCCATGGGATCCTGTGCCACCTCCGGCAATATCTACGACAGCTATAGCGTCGTTCAGGGTGTCGACCGGTTCGTTCCCGTCGATATTTATGTGCCTGGTTGCCCGCCCACGCCGGAGGCACTGTTCGACGGCATTCTGAAATTGCAAGAACGCATCATGCAAAAGCGGGTATTTGTGAAACAGCCAGACCAGGTCAAACCAAGCGTGAAGGTCTAGGAAACGGCGCGATGCATCAACTGGCACAACGAGTTCAAGACACCTTTCCGGTGGGTTTCGTGTCATCGACTGAATGGCGCGGCGATATATCGGTCACCGTCACGCGAGAAAAGGTTCACGAAGTCGCTCAGTTTCTGCACGACGATCCGGGGATGGACTTTGACTATATCGTCCATGTCAGTTCCGTGGACTGGCCCGATGACGAAGAACGCTTTGAAGTGGTCTGGGAATTCTATGCGATCCGAAAACGCCAGCGTATCAGACTCAAGACCCGGGTCCCGGAGTCTGATTGTATCGTCGACTCCCTGACCGATATCTGGAAGGGTGCCGATTTCATGGAGCGCGAAGTGTACGATATGATGGGCATCCGCTTCCGCAATCATCCGGACCTGCGCCGCATCCTGATGCCCGACGATTACACGGAAGGCTATCCGCTGCGGAAGGATTTCCCGCTTCGCGGGAAGGGCTGGCGAGACACGTTTGATTTTCTCGACGAAGTGCCGCGATAGGAACGAGATCGGCTCATGGCATTTGAAGATCAGAGAACCACCGTCTATAAAGTCGATCCGGAGCATCCGGAGAGCGAGTCGCTCCCGACGCTCCGCACCGAGGAACTGCTTCTCAACATGGGGCCGCAGCACCCAAGCACCCATGGTGTCCTCAAAGTGATCCTGGAATTAGAAGGGGAACGGCTTGTCAAATCGACGCCGGTGTTGGGTTTTCTCCACCGCGGGGTCGAGAAGCTCGCCGAGGACGGCACCTATCACCAGTTTATTCCCCATACAGACCGACTCGACTATGTCTGCGCGATGTATAACAACTTCGCCTATTGCCGCGCCGTCGAAAAGCTCATGAATCTCCAGGTGCCTGATCGGGCCGAATACCTCCGCACGATCGTCGCGGAGGTTCAGCGCATCATCGGCCATCAGTTCTGGCTGGGAACCCAGGCCCTCGACATCGGCGCCATGACCGTCTTCTTCTATTGTTTCCGCGACCGGGAAATCCTGTTGGATTGGTTCGATGAACTCTGCGGGGCTCGCTTAACGACGAGTTGGTACCGGATCGGCGGAGTCGAGCGAGACTTCACCCCTTCACTCCTCGATAAACTGAAAAAGTTTCTCGACTATTTTCCGCCCAAGATCGATGAGTACATCGTCTTCCTGGAGACAAACCGTATCTGGGTTGCGCGCACCAAAGGCGTTGCCGTCATCTCAGCCGAAGATGCCGTCAGCTTCGGCCTCAGCGGCCCGACCTTGCGCGGATCCGGAGTTGATTACGATCTGCGCAAATATGAGCCGTATTCGGCCTATCCCAAATGCGAATTCAGTGTGCCGGTGGGAAAAAACGGCGACACCTACGATCGCTATTGGATCCGGGTCATGGAGCTGTATGAGAGTGTAAAAATCATCCGCCAGTGCCTGGAGCAGATGCAGGAAGGTCCGATCATGGCGGATGTCCCGAGCGTGACCCTGCCGCCGAAGGAACGGGTCTTCACGAATCTCGAGGCCATGATTCAGCAGTTCAAACTCTTCTCGCAGGGCTTCAATGCCCCTCCGGGGGAAATCTATTGTGGAACGGAAGCGCACAAAGGTGAGCTGGGATTCCACATTGTCAGCACAGGCGGAGGGAAACCCTATCGCCTGAAAATCCGCGCCCCCTCCTTCATCCATATGGGCGCATTTGATTACATGTCCCGCGGATATATGATCGCCGACGCTATTACGCTGTTCGGCACATACGACATCGTCATGGGCGAATGCGACCGGTAGCCAGAGAGAGACAAGGATTCGAACCATGGGCTTGAAGCCAGCCACCAATCCGGAAGTCGAAGCGACGTCGATCGAGCTCAGCATCGACGGGAAGACCGTCTCAGCCAAAGACGGTGTCTCGCTGTACGACGTGATTTCCAGCACAGGCAAGATTATTCCCGCCATGTGCTACCACTACACCTTCGACCCCTTTGGCTCGTGTGGGATGTGCCTGGTCATGCAGGAAGGGAAGAAGGCTCCGGTTCGCTCGTGCACGGCCAAAGCCACCGCCGGGATGGTGATCCGTACGGAAGGGGAGGATCTCTTCCTCGCGCGAAAGAAAGCCGTCGAAAAACATCTCTCGGTCCATCCCTTGGATTGTCCGGTCTGTGACGCGGACGGTCACTGCGAACTCCAGGACATGGCATTTCAGCACGGTGTGACCAACCTGGCCAGCGCCAAGCAGAAATTCATTCCGGAAGATACCCGCAGCCTGGTGCTCGACTTCAATATGAATCGCTGCATCGCTTGCGCCGAATGCATCAACGTCTGCAAAGATGTGCTGATGATCGATGCCCTGCAATTCATGAAAAAGGGCGGCTTCAACCAAGTCGTGGCGAAGGGCGATCTCCCGCTGTCCTGCGAATTCTGCGGCGACTGTCTGGCCGTGTGCCCGGTCGGCGCGATCACGAACAAGTATTCCAAGTACTTGTACAAGCCCTGGCAGATGAAGAAGACCGCCACAACGTGTAACTATTGCGGCGACGGCTGCCAGCTCTATCTGGAAACGAAAGACTCTGAAGTCATCCGGGTGACCTCCCCCTTGTCCTGGAAAAACAAGTGGGGCGATCGCGAGGAAACCGCCAAAGGACACGGCGGGCTCTGCGTGCGGGGACGATTCGGGTTTGAATATCTCGACAGCAAGACCCGGCTCACCCAGCCGTTGGTGCGCGAGGGGAACCAACTTGTCCCAAAGCCCTGGCTCGAAGCGATGCACCAGGTGGTCGACCGCTTCACCGACGTGAAGCAGAAGCACGGCGCTGATGCGATTGCCGGACTGATTACCGCCCGTTGCACGAACGAAGAACTCTATCTGTTCCAAAAGCTCATGCGGACCGTGTTCGGCAGCAATCATCTCGACAGCAGTGCACGCTACGGCCACATGAATTTCGTCCATGCCTCGCGCCATGCCCTGGGTTTCGGCCGGACTCCCAACGACTGGGAAGATCTCACCAAAGCCAAGGCCATTCTGGTGATCGGCTCCAACATCACCGAGACCAACCCCTTGACCGCGGTTCGCATCAAGGAAGCCATTCGGGTCTACAAAGCGCAGGTGGTCGTTCTCGACTCGACCGTTACGAACATCGGCAAGTTGGCCTCCCATCCGTTCCTCATCAAGTCCGGCACGGAGGGATGGGTCATCGATGGCCTCGTCAAAACCACCATCGATCAGGACCTCGTCGACGAAAACGCCATCAGCAAGCACCCGAAAGCCTACGAAGCTTTGAAAGCGGCCATGGCCGGCCTCTCCCTCGAACAGATTGCCACGTACACCGGAATTTCCGTCGACGCCTATCGGGAAATCGCCGCCATCATGGCCGAAGCTCCGCGTTCGATCTTCTTGTGCGCGGAAGGCATCGTGCGGCGGCCTGACGGCTATCAAAACGTGCTCAAGCTCATCGACCTGGCCTGGATTACCGGAAAGCTCGGCCAGCCCGGTTGCGGCGTCAACACCCTGACCGAGGAGCCGAACGAGCAGGGCGCCGTCGACATGGGCGTCGCGCCGGAATTCTTGCCAGGCCAGGGCCGTTACGACGATACGGCGGCACGTGATCGATTCAGCAAGGCGTGGGAGACCACGCTACCCGCCACTGCAACCGGCGCCAACCTGATGGAAATTTTGAAACGCTGCAAAAGCGGTCAGATCAAGGCCCTGTATGTGATCGGCGAAAACCCCTTGGCCACACTCCCGGCTTCGGTCGAAGTTCGGAGCGCGCTCGAACGGCTCGAACTGCTGGTGGTACAAGACCCCTTCTTAACCGACACCGGTCGTCAGGCTCATTTTGTCCTGCCCGCCTGCACCTACGCGGAGAAAGAGGGCACGTTTACAAATCTGGAGGGGCGTGTCCTGCGCGTGCGCCAGGCCATGGATCCCGTCGGAGAAAGCCTGCCGGACTGGCACATTATGACAGCGCTGGCCAATGCACTGGGAGCCCAGTGGGGATACGAATCGGCCAACGACATTCAGACCGAGATCATGAAACTCTTGCCCGGGTACTACAACCTCGGCCAGCCGCGTAAAGTGACGCCGGCTCCCGATCACTACCTGACAAACGGGTACGCTGCAGAAGTGAAGACTCGCTATCGCGCCGCGGCACCGGTCACCGATTCCAAACGGCCCTTCGCACTGGTGATGGGACAATTGCTCGCCCATTCAGGCAAGATGTCGACAGAGGCGCCGGGGCTCATCAACATTGCGCCGAATACCGGCAAACTTCGGATGAACGCGGGCGACATGCAACGACTGGGGCTCCAGGAAGGCACAAAGGTTCGCGTGACCTCAGAACGGGGTTCGCTCCAACTGGGCGTGCAGCCTGATCTTGCACAGGCACCGAACACGTGCTTCTTCCCGGAACATTTCAATGAACCCCCCGTCAAAGACTTGATGACCGTACAGGTGGATGCCGTAACCGGCGTGCCATCCTTCAAACACACGTGGGTCAGTATCGAAAAGGCTTAGCAGCAAGAACGATGTTCGCAGGGATGGGCGGGAACTGACGATGAGCGTTGCCACACTGACAAAAAAGATTCTGCATGCAGCTCTGTTTTATGAGATCTGGGATGCGATGAAGGTGACGTTTCGCCATATGTTCCATCGCCCGATCACATTTCAGTACCCGCGCGAACAGCGAACCCTTCCCGATACCCATCGGGGCGCATTATCGCTGCTGCGCTACGACGACGGCCGCGAACGCTGCGTGGGATGCGATCTCTGTGAGGCCGCCTGCCCGTCCCGTTGCATCAAGGTGATCAGCGCGGAGGATCCAACCCGACCCCTGCAGCGATACGCGACAGAGTTTTACATCGACATCACGAAGTGTGTGTTCTGCGGCTACTGTGTGGAAGCCTGCCCCGTCAATGCGCTGGCCATGACCAAGATGTACGAATTCTCCACGCATGACAAGCGCACCCTCCTCTTCGACAAGAAGCGACTCTACGACATTGGTGAGCGTCATCTCAGTGACGCGAAAAAATATCTTTACGCCCATAACCAGGAGAAAAATGTCGAGGAGAGTCGTGAGTACCGATACTATTTCCCGCAGTCGGTCCTCAAAGCCACACAATCGACTCCTAAGCATTTGAGCTGACACCCCGATGATTGCTGTCTTCTTTTCGTATTTTGCGCTCATGAGTATTGCCGCCGCCGTCATGACGGTCGCGCTGAAAAACCCGGTCCATTGCGGGTTGGCCTTGCTCGCCCTTTTGCTGCACGTCTCGGGCTTTTTCGTCCTGCTCAATGCGGAGTTTCTCTGGGCCGTCCAGGTTATCGTATATGCCGGAGCGATCCTGGTGCTCTATCTCTTCGTCCTGATGCTCCTGAATCTCAAGACGGACGAGCGCTACTTTCACTCCACCTATCTGTATTTTTTGACCCCGGCCGTTCTGGGATCCCTCTACGTGATATATCTCCTGCTCCACTCGCCCTTTGCCGGAGCCAAAGGGGATGCACCGGCCGTAGCCGTCTTGCAGGACGGGGACACGGCAGCGATCGGGATCAAGATGTTCAGCGACTATCTTCTGCAATTTGAAATCGTGGGGGTGTTCTTGTTGGGCGCCATCATCGGCGCGATCGTGTTGGCGAAAACGCCCAAGCCGCTCAACCTGAGGAAAGACTGACGCATGATCCCGTTAGCCGCCTATGTGGCAGTCAGCGCAGTCCTGTTCGTCATCGGACTGCTCGGTGTCCTGATCAGGCGCAATTTTATTATCGTGCTGATGTCCGTGGAGATTATGCTCAACGCGGCCAATATCAATCTCGTGGCGTTTTCGCATTATCTCGAATCCATGGCCGGTCAATTAGTGGCCCTCTTCATTATTGCGATCGCCGCAGGCGAAGCGGCTATTGGATTGGCCATCATCATTGTCGTGTTCCGCGGGAAGCTCTCAACCAACGTCGACGAAATGAACCTTTTGAAGTGGTAACGTGTTCGAATTAACTGATCTGCTGATTAAACTGATTCCGGTCTTCCCCTTGCTGGCCGTCATTGCCAACGGGCTCCTTGGCAGCCGGTACTCTCATGAGGTCGCCCACCGCCTCGCCTGGGGATCTGTAGGACTCTCGTTCCTCTGTGTCATCGGCGTCTTCGCGGATGTCCTGCGCACCGGCGCCACTCACGAAGTGGTGGCCTACCAGTGGATCTTTGGCGGCGACCTTACCATTAACCTGGCCTATCTCGTAGACCCTCTGACCTGTGTCTGGCTCTTAGTCGTCACCGGAGTCGGATTCCTGATCCATGTCTATTCCGTCGGCTACATGCACGGCGAAGCAGGTTTCACTCGGTTCTTCACCTACATGAACCTGTTCATGGTCTCCATGTTGCTGCTGGTCATGGGGAACAACTATGCGGTCCTGTTCATCGGGTGGGAAGGGGTCGGACTCTGCTCCTATCTGCTCATCGGCTATTACTACGATAAAGTCTCTGCCGCCAAAGCTGCCTCCAAAGCCTTCGTCGTCAACCGTATCGGCGATGCCGGGTTCCTTTTGGCCATCTTCCTGATCTTTATCAATTTCAAGACACTGGACTACACAAAGGTCTTTGCCCAGCTGGGGCAACTGTCGCCCGACATGGCCACCGCGATCGCCCTCTGTCTTTTAGTCGGTGCGGTCGGAAAATCGGCCCAGCTGCCTCTCTACACCTGGTTACCGGATGCGATGGAAGGTCCCACACCGGTCAGCGCGTTGATTCATGCCGCCACCATGGTCACGGCAGGTGTCTATATGATCGTACGGAACCATGCCATTTTCGATCTGTCTCCCGTTGCCATGGAAACGGTCGCAATCGTCGGGGGCAGCACGGCTTTGTTCGCGGCGACCATCGGCCTGGTGCAAACCGACATTAAGCGCGTGCTCGCTTACTCGACGGTCAGCCAGCTCGGCTACATGTTCCTCGCGTGCGGCATCGGCGCCTATACCGCTGCCGTCTTCCATGTCATGACCCATGCCTTCTTCAAGGCTCTCTTGTTCTTATCGGCTGGTTCCGTCATCCATGCGCTCTCAGGTGAACAGGACATCCGAAAGATGGGGGGGTTGAGCAAAAAGATTCCCTGGACCTATCGCCTCTTCCTGATCGGGACCATCGCGATCGCGGGCATCCCCCCGCTCGCCGGGTTCTGGAGTAAAGACGAGATCATGGGCCACGCATTCGTGAATCACCAGTTCCTCTTCTACGGACTGGCGGCGATCGGTGCGTTCCTCACATCTTTTTATATGTTCCGGCTGACATACCTGACGTTCTACGGTGCTTCCCGCATGGATCATCACACAGAAGAGCATGTCCATGAGTCGCCCATGGTGATGGTCGGACCGTTGATGGCGCTCGGTGTCTTGTCGGTATTGGGTGGACTCATCTTGGGATTCCCACCGGAGCACGGCTGGCTCCATGGATTCCTGGCCCCGGTTGCAGGCGTCGCCGGCGCGCACGAAACCAGTGTTGCGACCACGCTACTTCTTATGGGGACGGCAACCGGCATTGCACTGCTCGGGTGGGGTCTGGCTCATTTTCTCTATAGTTTGAGCCCTTCGACCGCGGACAACTGGTCGGCCAAATTCTCAGGTGCCTATACAACTCTGCTGAACAAGTACTACGTAGACGAACTCTTCGATTTCTTGTTTGTCGAGCCGACGAAACGCCTGGGGGAATTCCTGGATTGGTTCGATCGGACGGTGATCGATGGGCTCGTCAGCGGCGTGGCACAGATGGCCGAATGGGGATCAGCCGGGTCAACCTGGATTGAAAAATACGTAGTGTATGCCGGCCTCAATGTCATTGGATTCGGCAACCATCTGGCGGCACGCCAGGGACGCAAACTCCAAAGCGGCATGGTCCATCACTATGCCGCGATTATTATCACAGGCCTCTTCCTGTTGGCCTTGGTCGTTCAGCTGATTCTACAAATGTAAATCACGTCGAGGGAACGTCGGAGTCGTGCAACGATTATGTTAGAAGAACTCGCAGCTGGTTTTCCCATCCTGTCCTGCCTCCTCTTCCTCCCTTTTGTCGGAGCAGCCGTGCTCTGGCTCGTCGATGATGAGGATATGGTTCGGACTTCGGCTCTGACGATCAGCCTGGTCGAACTCGCGTTGGCCGTCTTTGTCTTACTCCGCTTCGTGCCCGATTCCGCTGCGATGCAGTTCGCCGAACATGTGCGCTGGATTCCCGCGTTGGGCATCAGCTATCACCTGGCAGTCGACGGCATCAGCGTCCTCTTTGTCGGGCTGACGGCCTTCCTGACGGTGCTCGTGATTGTGTATTCCTGGGACACCATTCGTCACCAGGTGAAGCTGTACATGATGTGTCTCCTGGCCCTTGAAACGACGACCATGGGCGTCTTCGTCTCGTTGGACCTCATTCTCTTCTTCGTCTTCTGGGAATTGATGCTCATCCCGAGCTACTTCCTGATCAAGCTCTGGGGTGGCGGGGCAGAACGTCATCATGCCGCATTGAAGTATGTCCTCTACACTCTCCTGGGCAGCGTGTTCATGCTCGTGGGCATTGCGCTGCTGGATCTGAACTTTCACCATTGGGCCGTCCTTCGTCATACCGATCAGCTCTACTCCTTTGACCTCCTCGATCTGTTGGCTGTCCCTATTCCGGTCAGTCAGCAAATCCTCATTTTCTGGCTCATGTTCATGGGGTTTGCCTTCAAAGCCCCGGTGTTTCCATTCCACACGTGGTTACCAGACGCCCTGCTCGAAGGGCCGATCGGCATGGCCGTGGTGCTCGCCGGGCTCAAGCTGGGGACGTTCGGCTTTATCCGCTTCAGCATCCCCTTGCTACCTGAAGCCTCAAAAAGTCACACCGTCGTGACCATCATTATGTGTCTGGGGATCGCCGCCATCACCTATGGCGCGGTCATGGCGCTCATCCAGCCGGATTTCCGCCGCCTGCTGGCGTTCAGTAGCATCAGTCACCTGGGCTTTGTCATGGTGGGACTGTTTGCCCTCAACTATCAAGGGCTCCAGGGCAGCCTCCTGACCATGATCAACCTCGGATTCAGCACGGCAGGACTCTTCTTTATCGCCGGGTTCCTCTACTCGCGCCAACAAACCACTCACTTGTCGGCATTCGGAGGGATGGCTCAACAGGTGCCGCTGCTCGCATCCTTCTTTTTACTGATCGGGCTGGCCTCGATCGGATTGCCCGGCACCAACGGCTTTGTCGGAGAGTTTTTGATTCTGCTTGGAACGTTTAAAGCCAATTGGATCTTCGGCGCCCTCGCCGTCACCGGGGTCGTGTTCGGCGCGGCCTATTTCCTGTGGTACTACGAGCGGGCCATCCTGGGCCCTCTCGGAAAAACCGTGAAAACCACGATGGCCGATTTGCAGTTACGCGAAATGGTCATTGCCGTGTCGCTCGCCGTCATGATTCTCTGGATCGGGCTCTATCCATCCCCGTTCCTCCACATCATGAACGGCTCGATCCAAGCACTGGTAGACCGTCTCGATCATGGAACCGTCGCTTTGCTGACAGAACCAATTCAACGATTGGATCATTAAGACCCATGGGTGAATACGCCTTACTCTATATTCTCTTCGCTCCGTTCTTCGGCGCCCTCGCGTTGATCTTCGTCTCGAACCGCCAGGCGCTCCTCGTGCGCAGCATTGCCGCCGGATCGGCGTTTATTTCACTCATGGCGTCCCTGTACCTCTTCTATGCGTACGACCCGGTCAGAGGCGGATTCCAGTTCATCCAACGGTTTGAATGGTCACGACAACTCGGCATCTCGCTGTACCTTGGCGTCGACGGCATCGGGACGCCGCTGGTCCTGGCCTCCTCGATCCTGTTGTTCGCCGGCATCTTCGTCTCCTGGCACATCAAAGATCGCGCAAAAGAGTTTTACATCTGGATTCTGATTCTGGCCGCCGCGACCATCGGCGTGTTCATGTCGCTGGATCTTTTCTTTCTCTACTTCTTCTACGAAATGTCGGTCATTCCGATGTATCTCCTGCTGGGGATGTGGGGGAGTCATACCAAGAAGTATCTGGAAATGACCGATCCGGAAGGCCTCAAACAACGCGACTCGGTCGGATTCATCTTCAACTTCGGTTCGAACAGTAAAGAATACGCGGCCATGAAGCTCGTGCTGTTTCTCTCCGCCTTTGCCGTCGCCGCCTTCATGGGCATTCTCCTGATCTATAAGTATTCAGGTCTGAACACCTTCGACATCCTGGTGCTCCGCGAACATGCCAATCTCATGAACATTCCCGTACTGGGTACGACGCTGGACAAAATCATCTGGGTCCTGATTTTCTTCGGATTCGCCTCCATCGCACCGCTCTGGCCGCTGCATTCCTGGTCGCCGGTGGGACATGCCGCCGCTCCCGCTGCCACCAGCATGTTGCACGCCGGCGTTCTCATGAAGCTCGGGCATTTCTCGATTATCCGCGTGGCCTATGAGATTCTCCCCGAAACGACGCGGGAGCTCATGCCGATGGCGGCCGTGCTCTGCATGTTCAGTATCGTCTATGGCGGGTTCGTCGCGTACTACGCCAAAGACACCAAGTATGTCATCGGATATTCCAGTTCCAGTCACATGGGCTATGTGTTTCTCGGTATGGCAGCTCTGGACTATATCAGCCTCAGCGGCGCGGTGATCTATATGTTCGCCCACGCCATGGCTACAGGCATGCTCTTCTCGATGGCCGGCTGGGTCTACGATCAAACCCACACTCGCGATATTCCCTCACTCGGCGGACTGTCGAATAAGATGCCCTTTATCTCCGCCTGCTTCGTGGTGGGATGCATGGCATCCATCGGTATGCCGGGCACGATCAATTTCATCGCGGAAGTCATGATCATCGTGGGCAGCTGGAACAAATATCCGCTCCAAGTGATCGTGGCCGTGCTCGGGATCGTGCTGACGATGGCCTATCTGTTTAAGATGATGCGGAGCCTGTTCTATGGACCGATGGACCAGAAATACAGCCACTCGCATGACGCCGTGGCCTTCGTCGACCGTCTCCCGCTCTTGATCATGATTTCCGTCAGCGTGGGATTCGGACTCTTCCCCATGCACCTGTATAACGTCGTTCGCTCAGGCGTAGACCCGCTCATCGCCAAGATTACGCATGTCGTGCCCGTGGCCGAGCTTCAGGCTCCTGAGGCAACGACGACTTCATTGCACGAACAGTTAGCGGCCCGCGGTGCGCAGCTCCCTGACTCGCACGTGGCTCAATAGGGTACCAGTCGACACTATGAACTTTGAACTCAACATGACGATTGCCGATCTCCTTCTCCTCTTACCGGAGATCTTTCTCACCCTCTGGCTCTGCCTGGTCTTAATCGTCGACTTCGCCTTTCCGCGACTACCCAAGGAACAGCTGGGCTACTTGAGCGTTGTGGGCCTCGTCGTCACCCTGGGCTGCCTCGCCTGGTTCGACTTGACGCATATCTCCGGAGCCCTGTTCGGAAATATGTTTGTGCTCGATCGCATGGCCATCTTCTTTAAGATGTTCATCGTCGGCGCGAGCATTCTCGTGATCCTCGCCTCCATCGAATATGTCAACCGCTTTGCCTTTTTCCGTGGGGAATACTACTTCCTCATCGTCATGTCCGCCCTCGGCATGATGTTTATGGCTTCCGCCAACGACTTGCTGTCCCTCTTCGTCACTCTGGAGTTTTCCACATTCGGATTCTATGTGCTCGTCGCCTATCTGCGCGAAGACCTAGCCTCGAACGAAGCGGGGCTCAAGTTTTTTATCCTTGGGGTCTTTGCAGCAGGTCTGCTGGCTTACGGAATCAGCCTGGTCTACGGGGAAACCGGCAAACTGGTCTTCTCGGACATGGCCTCCGCGCCGGCCACGCCGGGCTTGATCATCGGCTTTCTCTTGATCTTCGCGGCTCTCGGTTTCAAAATCGGCGCAGTCCCGTTCCATTCCTGGATTCCCGACACCTATCACGGTGCCCCCACCCCCGTCACGGCGTTCCTATCCATTGCCCCGAAAGGTGCGGCCATCGCCATCCTCCTCCGGCTGTTCTTCGTCGCCCTGTTCACCTTCAAGCCCATGTGGGTCCTCTTGCTCGCGTCCGTCTCCGTCTTGTCGATGACCTACGCAAACATCGTGGCCATCGCCCAAACGAATATCAAGCGCCTCCTGGCCTATTCCGGCATTGCCCAAATCGGGAACGTGTTAATCGGCTTGGCAGCCGGAACGAAAATGGGCAACGATGCGATCCTCTTTTATCTGCTCACCTATCTCTTCGCGAACATCGGCGCCTTCGCCGTCGTGATTGCCATGAGTCATGCCATCGGCAGTGAAGAAATCAATGATTACAGCGGACTCAATCGCCGATCGCCGTTTCTGGCTTTCTCCATGCTGCTCTTTCTCCTGTCGCTGGCCGGGGTGCCGCCCTTAGCCGGGTTTATCGGAAAAATCTATATCTTTGTGGCGGCCATCAAGGAGGGGCTCTACACCCTCATTACCGTCGGACTCGTCAACATCGTGATCTCAATGTACTACTACCTGATCGTCGTGAAGAAAATGTACATTGCCGAGCCGATTGACCCGTCACCCATCCGGATTTCCGGTCCGATGAAAGCCGTGGTGTATGTCGGCCTTGCCGGAACGCTGTTGATCGGTATCTACCCGCAGCCCTTCATCGACTGGGTGGTATCTGCGACGATGATGTTCTCCCATCTCCCGGCGCCTGCTGCGACCGCTCTCCCCCCGCTCCCCCCGCTCGGCGGCTAGCGCGCCCGGCATCCGGCGCGCATCTGCTACAATAGATCTTGCGGCCTGAGAAGGGCCGAGAGTAGAGTGCCCGAAGTTTTCCCTACAACTTTCAACGCGGTTTCTTTTCATGGACTCTGTGACGAGCGATCGACCACCGCTGCCTCCGATCGCCGGAGACTCCCCCCCTGAAACAGGCTCCACGCCGGCCAGCACTTCACCGCAATCTGCCAAGCGGACCTTGGTGATATGGTTCCGCGAACTGACTATTGAACGACGTATTCTGGCCGGATTCAGTCTGGTGTTTATCGGCATCCTCATTATCGGGGCCGTCTCATACCGCAATACGGCTATCCTGATCAAGAACAGCCGTTTAGACACAAGGAGCCATGACCTTCTCCAGCTGTTGAATAACGTGGACGTGGCGATGGATGAAGCCGAGAACAACCATCGACGCTACCTCGTCACCGGAGAAGTGGTCTACCTCCAGAGCTTTCGTTCGCTCACTGAACAAAAACCGACCTATCTGAAGTATCTGAAGGACCTCACGACGGGATCACCCGCACAAGAAACACGAGTTGAGCAGCTCCAAAGGCTGATCGAACAGCAGATCAACGCGGAAACGGGAGCAATCGCCAAGCGGGATGGAGGGGGGTTCGAAGCCGTTCGTCGAATCGCCCTTGAGGGAGTGGCCAAACGCGAACTCGCGGCCATTCACCGGATTATCGCTGAAATGGAGAGTGATGAACACCAGAGCTTGCGCGGGCGGCTGGGGGAATCGACCCTCAGCACGACCAATACGATTGTACTCCTCGCCTCAGGGGCGCTGCTCCAACTGGTGCTGCTCGCCTCGGTCTATTACCTCATCCGGCACGATATTACCGCTCGCAGAAAAGTCGCGGCGGAGCTTCAACTTCGCGGAGAACTCCTCGAAGCGGCCAACAAGGAGCTTGAGGCGTTCAGCTATTCGGTCTCACACGACCTCCGCGCGCCCCTTCGCCACATCGATGGCTACGCCTCGCTCCTGAGCAAAGCCGTCGGCGACAGTCTGAGTGACAAGGCCAAACGCTACCTCCAAACGATTTCCGACTCAGCCAAACAGATGGGCCAATTGATTGACGACCTCCTCGTATTTTCCCGCATGGGACGCCAAGAAATGCTCCATACCACCGTCAATCTCGATCAGCTCATAAAAACCATCCTTTACGATTTACGTCTTGACTTGCAAGGACGGGAAATATCTTGGACAATTGACACACTGCCGGAAGTACCGGGCGATCCCGCCATGCTTCGACAGGTATTTGTGAACCTGATTTCAAACGCAATCAAGTTTACCGGCACACGCCCCGTCGCGAAGATCGCAATCGGTCTTGAGCAGAAGAGCGCAGAGGAGATCACTGTGTTTGTCCGGGACAATGGAGTGGGGTTCGATATGCAGTATCTCGGCAAGCTGTTCGGCGTCTTCCAGCGGCTGCACCGGTCAGATGAATTTGAAGGAACTGGCATCGGCCTCGCCAATGTGCGTCGGATCGTACATCGTCACGGAGGGCGGGTGTGGGCTGAAGGAATCCCCGACCAAGGCGCGACGTTCTTTGTCACGCTCCCAATCAGGAGGCCTCGCACATGACGGCTGCAAAACCCATCTTACTGGCCGAAGACAATCCCCGGGATGCGGAACTCGCTCTCGCGGCCATGGAAGAAGAGCATATCTCTGATAAGGTCGTCCTGTGCCACGACGGCGCCGAGGTGTTGGACTATCTCTATTGCCGAGGGCAATTCAAGTCACGCCTCAAGGGCAACCCCGCTGTCGTCTTTCTGGACCTCAAGATGCCCAAGGTCAACGGGCTCGAGGTGCTCCGAACCATCAAGTCCGACATCAGCCTTCGTCCGATTCCCGTCGTCATGTTGACCTCTTCGAGGGAGGAGAAAGACCTGGCAGAAAGCTATGCCCTGGGCGCAAATGCCTATGTGGTGAAGCCCGTCGAGTTTCACCAGTTTCTCACGGCCGTGAGAGAATTGGGCACGTTCTGGGGCGTCATCAATGAGCCACCCCCCGAAGGGTCGGCGTCCGCTAACTGATATGACGCACCCCGAGGTTCTGTGACGACCCCGCTGAGACTCCTCCAGCTTGAGGACAACCCCGCCGACGCCGAGTTGATCCTGGCGACCCTCAACGAGGGTGGCATTCCGTGTGAAACCAACCGGGTCGATCGGCGAGACACCTTTGTCGATGCATTGAAAGCAGGAAAGATCGACCTGATCCTGGCGGATTATTCTCTTCCCGGATTCGACGGGATCACCGCCCTCTCGCTCGCGCAACAACTCAGGCCCGATATCCCGTTCATCTTCGTCTCTGGAACCCTCGGCGAGGAATTGGCCATCGACGCCATGCATCGAGGCGCAACCGATTACATTTTAAAGCAGCGCCTCGGACGGCTCGTGCCTTCACTCCAACGTGCCATCAGGGAACTGCAGGAACGGCAGGAGCGCGCCCGCGTTGAAGAAGCCCTGCGACAAAGCGAGAAGCAGCTCCGGCAGGCCCAAAAGATGGAAGCCGTCGGCCGCCTGGCCGGAGGTCTCGCCCACGATTTCAATAATCTCCTCACCGTTATCATGGGCCATGCCCAGGTCCTGCTCAACGAGATGGCGACCGACCATCCCTTCCGAACCAAGGTCGAAGAAATGCAGAAGGCGGGCGATCGGGCCGCGACGCTGATCCGTCAGCTCCTCACATTCAGCCGCAAGCAACCGTCGACACCAAAAGTGCTGAGCGTGAATCCGCTGATCACCAATTTTGAAACGATGATGCGCCGGCTGATCGGTGAAGATCTGGAACTCACCCTCGCCCTGGCACCTCAGGATCTCCGCATCAGCGCTGATCCCGCCCAGATTGAACAGGTCCTCATGAACCTCGTGGTGAATGCGCGGGATGCGATGCCCAAAGGAGGGAAGCTGAGGATCGAGACCGCGCAGGTCGAGCTGACAAGGGCGCCTATGTATCATGTCCAGCTTCCCGCGCTCGGAACATTCATCAAACTCAGCGTGTCAGATACCGGAAGCGGTATGTCGCCCGATACCCTCACCCATATCTTCGAACCGTTTTTCACCACCAAAGAGGAAGGGAAAGGCACTGGCCTGGGTCTCTCGACGGTGTTTGGAATTGTCACCCAGAGTGGTGGGGGCCTCGATGTGACCAGCCGGATTGGGCAAGGGAGTCGCTTCGACGTCTATTTCCCTAGTGTCCGGTCACATCCTGATCAGACCACATCCGACCAGGCCCCCCGTTCATCACACCGGGGACGTGAAACTATCCTCCTCGTCGAAGACGACACCTCCGTGCGTGACCTCGTCCGGGACGAACTCACAAAACTCGGCTATCGCGTATTGGAATCCAAAAACGGACTGGAGGCCTGCCTGGTCGCCACACAGCAGGTAGGCAATTATCAGCTTCTCCTCACCGATGTGGTCATGCCCGGCATGAGCGGGACCGAACTGGCACAACATCTGCGCATCCTCAAGCCCGATCTCAAAATACTGTTCATATCGGGCTATGCCGACGATGTCGGCATCGGTGCGACTGATCAACTGAGTGACTACCTTCAGAAGCCGTTTACGCCGGAAGCCCTGAGCCAACGGATTCGCCAGCTCCTCGATCTGACGCCGCTCCCGCAAAACAGTTCGCCGCGGAAGGAACCTTCCACCTCTCACGCATCGTAATCGCACCGGACGCCGCATCACGGCGCCACCATGGATGGGCCTCATGGACCTTCAGACGACGCAGACTCCGCACCGTTCCTGCCGCATACCGCGCGTGCTCTTCATCCCACTCCTGCTCTGGTCATTAACCCCGGCATTTGCACAAGAACCACTTTGGGAACCCCTCCGCCCGGGCCTGACCGCCTCGATCTGGCAGCCGGACGAGCGATGTCCCGACATTGACCGATTGTTGGTCATCAAGGTCAATCCGGCCCTCCATCGTTTTTCGGTGCACTACTTTGCTCAGGAAGGTCTGCTGCATCCCCCGACTATTGACGAATGGCAGAAACGAACCGGGCATGAGATCTTATTCAACGCCGGACTGTTCAGAGAGAACTTCGCATACCTGGGCCTGCTCTTTAAAGACGGTAAGTCACTCGGCAGTCGACGCCACAGCACGTGGCAAGGGCTGTTCGTCGCGGAACCGCAAACTCCCCTCTCGGCGCCCAAGGCAGGGGTACTGGACCTGGCCAGCGATGTCTTTCATGAAGAGACACCAGCCTATCTGGAAGCAGCCCAGTCGTTGATGCTGTTTGATCGCAAGGGAACCATACGCGTGCGGCAAACGGCAAAGCGGGCCTACCAAACCGTAGTGGCCGAAGACAAAGACGGACACATTCTCATTCTGAAGAGCCTCGGTCTTGTCACCTTACATGGGCTAGGCCAATGCTTGCGGGATACATTCCCATCGATCACACTCGCCATGGCCATGGACGGCGGATCTTCTTCTGATCTCATGGTCACAGAGTCCCTCTGGAAAGACCGGAGTCCCTCAGACGCCAGGACAAGTTGGAAGAACTTGTTCACCGGTCGATCAACCGCACATATTCCGCTGCCCGCGATCATCGGCCTCAGTCCTCGCGAGAGCAGCACAAGCCCAGTCAAACCCTCATCACAACCCTAGCGGCCCGGACGCGCGACGGGAAATCCTGCTTCCATCCAGGCATTCATGCTTCCCGACACATTGTAGACATGACGATAGCCCAGATCGGCTAACGTCTCAGCGGCAATGTTGCTGCGGTGGCCGGACTGGCAGTACACGACAATGTGCTCATCTAACTGAGCTCCGAGTTCCCGATGTCGGGCTTTTATTTCGCGGAAATCGATATTCAGATCCGTACCGGGAATCATGCCGGTCCGATGCTCCTCAGGACTTCTCACATCCACCAACACAAATCCCTTCTTGTCGGGAGTCGAGGCTTTGGCCAACCCCGCTTGCAGTTGCTGGACGCTCAGCAGGTAGGAATGGTATGACCACACCTGGCTGGTCACCATGAGACTACTCAGTAACAGAACGCCCATGAGTATCCATCTCCACTGTTTCATAGCGCCTCCTCATGGTTCCCAAACGATCGGTGAGTCGAACATGCTACTGTCTGATCATAAAAAGAAGTCAAAAGAGGGGTCAAGAGCGCTGCTTCTCCTTCTGCTCCTCGCACCGGCGGGCTGTGGCGAAAGCGCAACATTGCTACAAGAGTCCGATCGCGGCGGGGTCGTCGTCTATCCGTACAAAGGCGAGCAGGGAGCGATGCTGGCCTCGTTCAGAAAAGATGCGCTGGACATCATAAAAGACAAATGCGGCGGGGCCTATTCGATCATCCGGGAGGGAGAAACCAAAGGCCGAATCCGGATAACGGGCCCCGTCGAAGGGGCACAAGAGATCGTCCAGGAGCGCCGCTGGGGAATTCACTTTCAGTGCAAGTAGGAGGACCTCAGCCTCTGCGCTGAGCTCCGTGGGCACTGGTCAGGTCCTCGATCGTCAAGAGACTCACCAGCGTGAGTCCTTCCGCTTCGACTTTCTTACGTCCATCCTGCTCCTGCCGGTCGACAATCACCAGAGCATGAGTGACGGTCAGTCCAGCGCCTCGTGCCGCCGCGACCGCCTTTAAGAGCGAGCCGCCGCTGGTCAGCACGTCGTCCACGATGAGCGCTCGCTCGCCAGGCTTGTAGGCCCCTTCGATCAACTTTCCCAATCCATGATCCTTGGCCTGCTTACGCACGACAAATGTCCGCCAGTCCCGTGCCGGTTGAGCCGCGAAGGCATAGTCGGAAATGGTCGTGGCAATAGAGATTGCCCCGATCTCCAACCCGCCCAGGCAATCCAGCGGAATGTCTCTGAGTGCGTCATAGGCCAGTTGCCCGACCAGACGGCGTGCGCCCGGATGCGCCATCAGCGCGCGACAATCGACATAGAAGGGGCTCGTGAGTCCCGATGCCAGCTTGAACCCGCCCTGGGGGTCCCACTTAAAGGAGTGCGTCTCCTGAAACGCTTTGGCTAATTGCTCCCGCACAGATCCCTCCGTTGGCCGAGGTGAATGAAGAGTGCCGAGCTATTCTACACGGTTGACCGACGGAAGGCAGCACCCGGCCTAACGAAACGGGACCGCACCACGATCAGTCCATATCACGCTCAAAACGACCAGGTAATGCCTTCCCGCGCCCCTCATGAAAATCGTTTCACCTGCTCCGCCAAGGTGTTCGCGACCAGCTGAAGATCGAACGGCCAGGCATAACGCAGTTCGACTCCAGGATACTGTGGCCGCAAATGATCGAGAATTTCAGGAATCTCCACTTCCGAATGGGAGCCACCCGGCGTGAACATCGTCGTCGTGACAGTGATGTGAGTCGCGCCCTTCTTGACGAGTTCCTCCACCGACGCTTCCAACGTCGGAGCACAAAACTCGTTGTAGGCCACTGCAAATAAGACATCCCCTAAATTGGCCCGCAACTGCGCCGCGACCGCCTCAAGTCCTGATTGATAGGGATCCGTCTCCGGCGTCCTCGGCATCTGACGGATCTTGGTATCCAACTCAATTTCTTCCGCCGACGGCGGCATCTTCGCGGCACGCCGCTGACCTTCCAACCGCTTTAGCTTCGTGACCAATTCCTGCGGACAGCCCTTGGGAATGCCGCCGTGGCCGACGAGAATGACACCCCTCACCGAATTCGCCATACTGCAACTCCTTTCTGGTTCACCTCTGCCTACACATGATTGCGCAACATAAGCTCCTTCGGATGCGGATTGAGATAGACCTGCTCACGGATATAGCCCACGTCGAAGAGATGAACGTAATGCTTGATCAGCGTGAGCGGGACGATCAAGGGCGTAAGACGCTGATGGTAGTCACTGATTACGCCCAACAACTCTGCTTTTTGCGAGGCCCCCAATTGCGTCTTGAAGTAGCCCAGAATGTGCTGCAGCACATTGACATGTTTACGGACCGTCGCCTTCACGGCCAACGCCTTCATGAACAGTTCCCCATACTTGAGGGCCAGCTCCTTGGGTCGATGGTGCTCCGCTTGACCGACCAGCCGACCGAGCTGTTGGTAGTGCTGTGCACTATGGGCCAGCAGTAGATACTTGTGGATCGTGTGAAATCGCACCACCGCCTGCCTCGTGGCTCCGTTCTGAAGCAGATCCTGGTAGCGACGATAGCAAAAAACTCGCTCGATAAAATTTTCTCTCAACGGCGCATCGCAGAGCCGCCCTTCCTCCTCGACCGGAATCAACGGAAAGTGCTCGATGAAGGCCCGTGCAAATATCCCGATGCCCTTGTGGCTCGGCAGCGCTTGTTCCCCGTAGACTCGAACCCGTTCGACCCCGCAGCTTGGCGAACCTCTCTTAAAGACATACCCGGATAAATCCAGATTCCCTAGTTCCGCGAGGCGGCCCGTGGTCATCTTCTCCAGCGCCCGCGTGTGGTCCCGGCCACTCTTGATTGTCAGAAGGCGGGGATGCGCTGGATCGCCCACCAGCCGCATCGCCTCGCGAGGAGTCCCCAGTCCTGCCTCAACCTCCGGACAAACCGGGACCCATTCCACGTAGGGACCAAGCACATCGGTCAGAAAATTGTCCCGCTTATGGCCCCCGTCGAACCGGACTTCGTCTCCGAGGAGACAGCGGCTGATCCCGAGACGAAGTGGTCCGGTCGTCATGTCGTCACCGTGTGTTTGCCGAATTCCAGATACTCCCGGCGGGCCTGCGCATGATCCACCAGAGGCGAGGGGTATTCGACACCGATCCGGCATCCGGCCCGGTCCTGCTCATCGGGAGTCATCAGATGCGGCTCATGAATCCATTTGCCCGTCACCTTCGCCAGCTCCGGCACGTACTCACGGATGTAGAGACCGTCCGGATCGAACTTCTTACTCTGCAGCGCCGGATTGAAAATGCGATACCCGCGCATCGCGTCCGTCCCGGTTGAGGCACACCACTGCCAGTTTCCATTGTTCGCCGCTACATCAGCATCCAGCAGCTGGCTCATAAAGTACCGCTCGCCGCTCTGCCAGTCGAGGCGCAGATCCTTGATGAGAAACGAGGCCACGATCATCCGCACCCGATTGTGCATCCATCCCGTCTGATTCAACTGCCGCATGCCCGCATCCACGATCGGGAACCCGGTCTTCCCCTGGCACCAGGCCTGAAACAACCGGTCCCGTTCGAGCCCCGGTGTGCGGACCGGGGGAACCGCCGCATCACGGAACGGCCCCTTCACTACCCGGGGAAAGGCTGAGAGCACTTGCTGAAAAAACTCTCTCCAGACTAGTTCATCGATCCAGATGAGCACGTCCGCCCTCGACACCCGACCGCCTTTCGTGAGAGCGGCCAGAGCCTCATGGATGGCGGTGCGGACTGACAGTGTGCCGAAACGGAAATGCGGAGAGAGACGCGAACTCCCGTCCATCCCTGGCCGGTTTCTCCCATCACCATACGTATGGACAGACCTTCCGAGAAACTCCTGTAGCCGTATCTGCGCCTGTCGCTCGCCCGGATTGATCCATGGGATGACCCGGTCATACCCCAGTTCTACCGGAGAAGGAAGAGCACGCGGGGCGCATAGCGATGGAACCGGCGCCGGTGTCTTGGGCTTGGGACTCGCCAGAGATAGCGGTTTCGAAGCCTGCCACTTGGCCCACCAGCGCACACGGTACGCACTGTACCGTTGCAACGGTTCTCCTGTGGCGCTCCGGATCTCCGCCGCTTCAAAGACCACATGATCTTTGAATGTCCTGGTCCGGACACCCTGTTCCGCGAGGGCGAGTTGCGCACGCCGGTCACGATCGATCGCAACGGGCTCATAATCACGATTCCAGTACACGACATCGGCCTTCCATTCGCGCGCGGCCTGCACGACTGCGTCCACCGGCTCTCCCCGACGCCACTGCAACGCGAGCCCCCGGTTGGCCAGTGATGCCGACAGTTCCTGAAGGCAGCCCAACATGAAGTTCACGCAGGCGGAACCGAACTCACGAGACCGGAGCAGCGGCTCGTCAAACACAAAGAGCGGTAGGATCTCATCGCACTCCTCACAGGCCGCCGTCAGCGCCGGTTGATCGTGCAGTCGGAGATCCCGTCTGAACCAGACGATGCCACGTATCACAACAACTCCTGCGAAGCCGGCTTCGGTTTGCCGTCGGACATCGGCTCATCGACAAACACCGTCCGCCGCCAGATGAGATAGAGGGCAAACAGGAGGGTCGTGGCGATGAACGCAGAACGCACGATATGGAACCCGAAGGCGAGCTGATTCATCACCTCGCTCACGATGCCGAACCCGGCATAGGCCAGACTCAAGCCCCAGGCCCAGGGACGCAACCAGAGGAATCCGTAACCGATCAACAGATGCACAGCCGGGGAGTGAAGCTTGATCAGGAACGAGGCAGGCCCCGTCACACTTGTCCCGAACAGCTTGAGCGCATAGGCAGGAAACAACACGATGACGATCAGATCCATCGTACCGACGATCAGGAACAACCCGCCCCATATTTTGATATCTACTCCGACTGACTGTGCGCGCATCTCCCCCTCCTATCGCACCCAGGCGGCGGGCATGCCCTGCCACCAGGTCTTCGGGTTCGCGGCCCGCCACTGCGTCTGTTCCACCCAGAGACGATCCGACTCGGCCCTATCCAGTCGATTAGCCATGGCCGCACTGACGTCGGACTGTTGCCGCACACTGGCCTGGATCATTTCCTTGGCCATGCGGGCCAGTCCTCCCGGAGGATCGACCAGGTCCTCGGGGTCGCGATAGGCCAGATTGAGGTAGAGCTGCTCAACCGCCGTCCATCGCTCTTCCTGAGACAGATGTTCCAAATAGGCATCGATCGCCTGGTACACATAGGTCAGGTGGATGTAATGGGCTGCCGACGGTGCGTCATCGATGGCGTGCTGGCAGGCTTCGAGTGCACGACGATAATCAGCGGCGGCCAAGAAGAGATTCGTCTTTGCCAGGGTAGGGTGAGTCGTGACTGCACTCATCTTCCCTGATTCAGCTGACACCACCCCGTGACCCAAGAAGACCAGCAGCGCAAACAGTGCAATGAATGTCCTGCGACAGACCATGATCGACTCCTATTTCGATGGACCGCCATGCGATCCGGACGGGCCCTTCGGCAGTTTGTCACCGGCGACACGGGTGATCGATAGTTCCCGCATCCCTCCCTCGCCCTTCACGCCCAGCTTGACTACGGTCCCGACTGCGCCACGAATCATTTTCACGACCTGCTCGTAGCTCTTGCCAGCCGTGGCTGTTCCATCCACCGCCACAATCTCGTCTCCGTGCGCCAAACCTGCCTGATGGGCCGGGCCTTCCGGATGCACCATCCCGACATTCAACACCGCCGGATCGCCGATCCGCTCAGCTCCGATCTGCAACGAGACGCCGATCACGCCGTTCGGCAGCGCCGCTTCGTCTCCATGGGCGTTGGGAGACTGCGTCGCCGGACTGTCCGCCGCGCGCACCTCCATGCTGCACAACAGCCCGAACATCACACAACCGGCCAGATACGCTGTTCTCTTCTTCATGTCATCCCTCCTTTATGTTGAATCACCACTAACGAATCAGCGCAATCAACGTACAACCGGCCAGAAGCACGCCGGAATTCAAGTAGACAGACCGTTGATGCACACGATGCCACGAGGCCTGGAGGACCGGATCGACGGTTCCTCGCGACTCCTGCTCCTTGAGTCGATCCCGTATCGCATTGCTCTGAGGCGTCAACGTCGACCGGCAGTAGGCTTCGGTCACCAGCACGAGGATCCAGAGTCCGCCTGCCATAAGCAGCCTCGCACTGCTCGAGTGCATCGCCACCAGTCCGTTCACCGCGATGAATCCGGCCACCGCAGTCCCCATCCCCAACCCGTAATAGGCCGGAAACAACTGCCGCACGACTTTCCCGAACGGTTCCCGGTCGAGATTCTTTGCCAGGATAGGCACCACCACGAAGGACAAGAGCACCACTTTGCCGACCAGAATGGCAACGGCCAGGGCATGGATAAATTGAATGAGCGTATCCATCATCCGCCCTCCTTCACTCCTTCGTCAGAATCGCCCGCAACGCCGGCTCCAACGTCGGATACTGAAACTGATAGCCGCCCGCGAGCGCTTTCACCGGACTCACCCGCTGGCCCGTCGTCATCAACGTGCCTAATTCACCCAAGGCCACAGTGAGGGCGACCCCTGGAACCGGCAACCAGGAGGGGCGACGAAGCACTCGTCCGAGCACGTCGCAGAAGGTCCGCATCATCACAGCCCCGGGAGCGACAGCATTGATCGGACCGGAAACTTTCTCGGTCGCAAGCGCCCACTGGATCAAGCCGATGTGATCGCACCGGTGAATCCAGGACACCCACTGGGTTCCGGGCATGATGGGACCGCCCGCAAACAACCGAAACGGTAACAGCATCTTGGGCAATGCACCGCCGCCCTGTTCCAGCACCATTCCGGTCCGGAGCAGAACCACTCGGGTCCCGAGTTCAGCCGCCCGAAGGGCGGCTGCTTCCCATTCCAGACACAAGTCGGCGAGAAACCCTTCGCCATGGGCCGAGCCTTCATCGAGCACACGTTCGTCGCTCGCCCCATAGTAGCCGATTCCTGAAGCACTGATCAGGATGCGGGGCCGGGAAGACCGACGGGCCATCGCGTCAACCAACAGCCGCGTGCTGCGCACCCGGCTGTCGATGAGGAGACGTTTCCGCGCGATGGTCCAGCGGGCATCGGCAATCGATGCGCCGGCCAAATTGACCACCGCATCCGCACTTTCAAGAGTCGGCTCCCACATGGCAACATCGCCTGCGTTCCACTCGACGGCGTGAACCGCAGCCCCGCACAGCCGATTGACCTCTTGCGGCCTCCCGGTCAAAACTGTCACGCGATGACCGGCCTGTTGCAGCGCGGCGCAGAGGGCTCGCCCGATGAATCCTGTCCCGCCTGTTACCACGATATGCATGGGCTGACCTCCTACAGATTACCTGCCGCCCCCATCTCCCTGCCGGCCACGACCGGTCGTGTCATCGTTCTCCACCCATTGCGCGTACTTCCGCTGTTTCGTGCCGTAGATGAAACTCGGCGCCGGCCTGAATCGGTTCTCCAGAATGACGGGATCGATGACCTCTCCGCAACTCACGCAGCACCACGCCGTCAGGCCGATCTGCCCCGTGTCGTCCTGCAAATCGATGTAATGCTCCACAACCATCAGCCCGCCGCAACGCACACAGACATCGCTCTCGCGCGGAGCATCGGGAGAATTGTTCGGACTTCCATTCAAGTCCACAGGATCCCTCGGCGCGCTCGTGAGAGTTGGCCATACCGGTCTTATTGAACACGAGGCATACTCGCTCCAGCCGGCCGCCGCATCACGACCGCAGTTCGTCCATACGCAACCTGCCTGCAGCAGCTCAAGGCTCCGATCGCCAGAAACAACATGGTCATGGTGGTCATCCTGTCCTCCTTGGCCCAATCGATTGCGCCAACTGGCTCCACGATACCGGTTTCGGAGCCCCACCTAGGGGACAGGCCCCTCCGGACGGAGAAACCCGTCGACCTCAGCGGGAGACGCCGTGCGGAGTCGCGGCGCCACCCGGACGGGAACGAGAAACCGGCCTCCTGATTTCGGGCATTCTCATTGAGTTCCATCACACCATCACCTCTCCCCTCACTTCTGCTGAACCTCTCCCTCCAGACCGCGGGCACAGCGGAAGCCTGTGCCATGGGTTTGCAACGCAAATCCGCCGCGGCCTCTGGCTGAGGCCGTAATGTCGGCCAGCGGGCTATGCCACGAGCCGCCACGAATCGAGCGCACCACGCCCTTCTTGTCAGGACCCTGCGGATTCCGATCCGGCGCATGTTTGTAATAATCCGCGTCATACCAGTCAGAAACCCATTCCCTGGCATTGCCGGCCATATCCTTCACTCCGTAGGGTGAGTCGCCGTCGGGCAATGACCCCACCGGATGCAAGGTCTTCTCCTCTTCCCATTCACGATCAAAGTTGGCACGCTTGACGGTAACCGGATCATTGCCCCAGGGAAAGAGACGGCCATCGGTGCCACGCGCGGCCTTTTCCCATTCCGCTTCCGTCGGCAGCCGTTTCTTCGCCCAGCTGCAATAGGCCTTGGCGTCGTACCAGGTCGTCTGCACGACCGGGAGTTGCTCAATGCCCTTGACGGACTGGAGCGGGCCGGTGCCGTACGGATTCGGGGGATTGCGATGGCCCGTGGTCGCGACGAATGCCATATACCGTTCATTGGTCACCTCGACCTGATCGATCGCAAAGGCATCCAGGTAAATGGATCGTTGCGGCCACTCATCGGCGCGGCCTTTCCCTTCCGGATTCCCCATCAAGAATTCTCCCGCTGGAATCGTCATCATAGGGACCGGATCAGATTCTTTGGAAATCGGGGCCGCCGCCAGGATGGGCGATTGCCCAATGACACAGATAATCGCCATGATCGCCGCAATCGTCCCCCAGCGAACTCTGTTCCTCTTCAGAACTGGTGTCATTTCTTCTGCTCCTTGCTCCCCTCAATGGCGTGGGTCATATGGATTTTGACTTGGCCAACCAGCCGCTCTACCTGACGCTTATCCCCCCGCTCAGCCGCTTCCTGCGCCTGAGTGACGAGGGTTCTGGCCTCGTGCAAATGCTCCTCGATATCAGCCTGCAGAGCCGGTGAGGCCACCGTCCCCCCTAGCGCTGCGCGATGATAGATTTCCCACGCGTGATCCACGTCGTGTTCCGCTTCATGAACCGCCTTGGCGCTGTCCGGGTGAGGATGGCGGGCCGGATCAAGAGGGCCGGCCATTGCGGCAGCAGCCCCCAATGCCACACTCAATGAGAGTCCGAGAGCTATGGTTGTGTTCCGTATCATCTATAATCCTCCGTCACGACTACACCGTCAGCATGACTTGCGCACCACTCCCTTACGCCCTGTCATCAACAACTGAGTCCTCCCTGCTTTCATCAAAAAGCGGATCTTTCTGGGGGACGGCGTCGCGCCCCCCGAATCAGTTCTCCAGCTATTTCTTCTTCATGCCCATGCTCTTCTTGATCAGATCACGGGTGGCCAGGTACTCCTTATTCCCCGGATCGGCAGTGAGCGCCTTCTCGATAGAGGCCATCGCATCGGCATTCTTCTCAGCACCCATAGCGACCAGCGCCTGAATGAAGGCATCGCGACCGGCTTGCATGGCTTCGTCGGAAATCGTCTGTGCCGACTTGGCGCAACGGAATCCGAGTCCCACACCATAGGAGTTGTTCTCCGGTTGATTCCAGAATCGGTGGCTCGTATGCAAGGATGTTTCGGGAGCGAGCCAGGAGCCGCCGCGCAGCACTCTGACCGGACCCTGATTGGCAAAGTTATAGCCCTTGTCCGGTCCTTTGGGATTGAGGGCCTGGCTGTCCTTATAGGACTTCGGGTCATACCAGTCATTCACCCACTCGAACACATTGCCGGCCATGTTGTAGACTCCGAATCCGCTCACGCCTTCCGGATAGGAGTCGATTGGCATGGTGCGACCGACATTCTGTCCATAGTTGGCTTTCTTCTGATCAAGCTTGTGGCCCCAGGGATAATGGTTGTCACCGTCCGGGCCCTTGGCTGCCCGCTCCCATTCCGCCTCGGTCGGCAGACGCTTGCCATCCCACTTGCAGAACGCCTCGGCGTCGGTCCAGCTCACGCCGACGACCGGCTGGTTAGCCTTGCTGAGTCGGGGATCGTCCCAGTAGGCCGGCGCCGGATGGCCGGTCGCCTTCATAAACTCCTTGTATCGTGCGTTCGACGCTTCGTACTTGTCGATGAGATAGGCATCGAGGACGACTTGATGCGCCGCTTCATCAGCATGTTCATGACTCCCCATGGTGAACTCGCCTCTAGGGATCGACACCATGTCCTTGTCGCCGGCAGGCGAATCAGCTGCCGCCGCCATGGATATGGTTCCCACCACAAATGCTACTCCCAATCCGACCTGAAGAACCGTTTGACTCCGCATGGGAAACCTCCTTGTTTTGGAAACGCCGGGACACTCCTGGATGATTGAGAACGCCACTACGGACCTTCCACCGCACGATTGTTAGAAACCGTCCTCTCTGAATACCGAACCGCCATGGATTCCTGCCGGAACCGCCGATTGCGTTGAATGACGGCATCGACGACTTCACCACATTGCACGCAGCGCTTCGCGGCAAACTCCAGCTCGCCGGTGCTGTTCAGCAGATCCATGTAGAAGTCGCTCACCATGAGTCCGCTGCACCTGGTACAGGTCGATTCATGTTGCGCTACAGAAGCAGCAACTTGACTCTGCCCCCCGCCGATTCTCGTTCCCTCCGCCACTCTTGCCATGATCACCTCAATATGATCTGTTCAATGTTTGCAGCAAGTACGTCTAATGTATAATCCATATTGTCCAATGTGTCAAGTGTTGTGGTATAATTTATTTGACAAACATTGGACGAATCAATATAATTACATAAGAAACATGAATACTCATAGAATTCATAGAGTTGCAAAACTCACAGGCCTCTCGAAAGACGTCATTCGTGTCTGGGAGAGGCGTTACGGGCTCGTCAAACCCTCACGGAGCTCCAACCGCTATCGCGAATACAGCGATGAAGAAGTGGCGCTTCTCCGCTTCGTAAAAGCTCAGATGGAACAAGGGGCAACGATCGGTGGACTGGCAGCAGAGGGGCACGATGCACTGGTCGCCCGCATGCACGTCGCGACACCCACTCCTTCAGAGGAGGAGGGACCTCATGACCGACTCATAGATGAATTGATTGGATCACTTGACCCAATGGATAAGGCGGGATTCGAGCGGAGACTCAACGGCGCCGTGGCCGTCATTCCATTTGAAGAAGCCGTCCAGCGGATTCTACTCCCGCTACAACGACGAATCGGCGAACTCTGGCACGAAGGTCGCTTGAATGTTGCCGTCGAACACTACGTGACCAAGATCATCCAACAGAAGTTATTCTCAGTCATGAACCAACTTCCGGTGAATGAATTCGGTCCACGAATCCTCATCGCCTGTCCAGAAGGCGAAACCCATGAGATCGGCGCCCAAGCCGCGGCCTACATCGCTGCCACGAAAGGATGCCACGTCTACTATCTCGGCCCTAACCTTCCCTATTCAGACCTTGCGACTTTTTGTGAGAAGATTTCACCCGATCTCGTCCTCCTCTCCCTCACCGAACTGAGGCAAGAGACCGATACGCTCCACCACATCAAGCAACTTGAACAGCTCGCTAGCCGATGGTCTGTCGCCGTCGGCGGCCATGGCGCCCACGCCATGGGAGACCGCCTTCGCGATACTAAGATCGAACTGCTCGATGATCTCACCGCCTTGCACAGCCGCCTGATGATGATTCTTTCGACCCACAGACTTGCCGCTCGCTCCTAGTCAAGATCCTGACCAGTTCCCCACTCACGTTGATCTTCAGAAATAGCGAGGCTGCGGGCAAATGGTAATAACCACTCGCCTGGGTGAGTAGGTTCAGCTGATGAGCAATCTGAAGTGAAGGTGGTGCCGAAGGCGGGATTTGAACCCGCACACCCTTGCGGGCGCTAGACCCTGAATCTAGTGCGTCTGCCAGTTTCGCCACTTCGGCATGAAGAGTCGAGAGGGGGATTATCCTGAATTCACGCTACCGGCGTCAAGCAACTATCTGCGAGGCCTCATGACGCCACTTGGGATTCGATCCCGGGGATTGCCCAGCCTTCACGTGCGGCCAAATCGCGAAGGTCCCCGCTGAGCACTATGCGCTCACGCACCAGCCCTGCCGCCGCCAGCAACATAGTGGAATCAATTTGCGGCGCGTCCTCGACGATGAGGACATCGAACCGCACGCGCGTAAACAGCGGATCACTGGCAATCCGCGCCGGCGTTGAGATCACCAGGCGACGATTCTGGATAAAGGCCTGGCGATTGGTATTTTCTTCTGCCGCCAAGAGTTCTCGAATCTTCTTCGTCCCGCCCAATTTCGTGATGGCCTCTTTGAGGTCATCAAATTCCGGTCGCAAATCTTTCGGGACAGCCGCTTCAGGAACCAATTCGTCGATACGTACCTTGGCGATCTCCAACTCCTTGGTCAGTTCACCGATCTGCTGCTCGTAGAGCACCCGATATTGCTGGAGCGATTCGACGTTCTTTCCGACGGTCTGCATGCCGATCCGACGCCAGAGGGGGAGATTTTCGTACTCCGTCAGAATCGCCGTGACATCCTTGATCTTCGCCTGAAACTCGCTCAACTGGGTCAACAGTCTCCACTCCAGCAAACGGACTTCATCCAGGTCCTTCTGTTTCTGCCCTTTGTAGGCCAGCAGGGGAGTCAGTTCGCGAAACCGGTCATACTTTCGCCGAAGCGAGGCTTTATCCGCCCTGGACTTGGCATAAAACTGATGCATCTGCGCTTCAAACCCGAGTTCATGGATGGAGATTCCGCTCGCTTGAGAGACGATGCTCATCTCGTAGCGACTGATCCACGTCTTGTAGGTCAATCCGCTGGCTTTCATGGCTTTCGCGATCGTCCCGACCATCTCATCAGACGAACGATGATTCGGACCGATGAGTAAAATCCGTTTGTTCGCGCGAATCAGTTCAAGCACGAGCGTTGCGATCTTCTGACGCCGCACGGCCTGATCTTCGAGCCACACCGTGGTCAAGATCGCCGAAGAACCGAGGGCGGATTGGCTTGGATCACCTGACGACACCAAGAGCGGCACCAGGCGCTCCGACGGGCCGAGATTGTACGCATCCGCCTGGCTGATCATATCTCGCAGTCGCGTCGCGATGGTACCAAGATGCCCGGCGCGATCCGGAATGAGCGTCGCGGAAGGAACTGAAGCTCCAATGGCATCCACCGCTTGCACCAGCACCACATTGCCCTGACAACTCAGCACCACCCCCTCAGTGGCTTCAATTTCGTCTCCAGGAATAATGGACACGGGAAGATCGATTGGCAGGAGACATCCGGCCGGGAGGGTGAATTCATACACATGGAGGCCCCCCACTGTATGAACCAGCCGTCCCCTGGTCACCACTATAGGAATATCCAATCCGGCGTCATTCGCTTGCAGGACCTCTCGGTCCAGGCTTGCGGCACAAATTTCCAAACAGGCTCTGGCAGTTAACTGCATCTCGCTCCTCTCACCCTCCGTCGACCGGTGAGCCATGATATAGGGGCCCGTCGGCACCTGTCCAGGCCGCCAACACGACCCGAAAAATGATTAGAGAATTGACTTTTCAACCTGATCCCCCGTATCCTCACTTCCTTTCCAACAGAAGGAGTTAGGGGTATGAAAGTCATTCTGCAAGAAACGATGGATGGGGTCGGCCATCTCGGCGATCTGATCGATGTCCGGGACGGGTTTGCCCGCAACTTCCTGTTGCCTCGCAAGAAGGCCGTTGAAGCCAATAGCCGCAGCATCAAGGCATTCGAGCATGTGAAGCGCGTCGCAGCGGAGAAGGCGAAAAAAGAGAAGCTCGAAATTGAAGTGCATGCCAAGAAAGTTTCTGCTGTCACCCTCACCATTGAGGCGCAGGTCGGAAAAGACGACAAGATGTTCGGATCTGTGACGTCCAAAGACTTAGCCGAAGCCTTGGCGGCCCAAGGATTTACTGTTGACCGGCGCAAGATCCAGCTGGCACAGCCTATTAAGGAATTGGGCACCGTGACTGTCCCGATCAAGATGCCACGAGAAGTGACCGCCACCGTGACTGTCCGCGTGATCAAGAAGCAAGAACAGGAAGCTGCTGCTGAAGCATAACGGTGATACACCGTGGAGGGGTGATGCGCGACGCGATCGGGTCACTGGACGCTCTTAAATCGACTGATCTGGATGTCTACGCCGCGATTGAAGCGGAAGAGACCCGTCAACGTGACAAACTCTTGTTGATCGCGTCGGAGAACTTCGCCAGCCCCGCTGTCTTGGCTGCCCAAGGCAGTTTGATGACCAACAAGTACGCCGAGGGCTATCCCGGCAAACGCTACTACGGCGGATGCGAGCATGTCGATACCGTCGAAGCACTGGCGATTCAGCGGGCCAAAGAGCTCTTCGGTGCGGACCATGTCAATGTTCAGCCGCACTCCGGCTCATCGGCAAACATGGCAGCCTACCTGTCGGTACTCAAGCCGGGCGACACCATCCTGGGGATGGACCTCGCCCATGGCGGCCACCTGACTCACGGCAGTAAGGTGAGTTTCTCGGGAATGATCTTCAAGGCCTTCGCGTACGGAGTGGATCGCCAGACCGAGACGATTGACTACGATGCCGTACAAAAACTGGCGGATGAATGTCGGCCGCGAATGCTCGTCGTCGGTGCGAGTGCGTACGCGCGCGTCCTCGACTTTCCTCGCTTCCAACAGATCGCCAAATCGGTCGGCGCCTATCTCATGGTGGATATCGCCCATATCGCCGGACTGATCGCAGCGGGACTCCATCCCAGCCCTGTCCCCTTCGCCGACTTCGTCACCACGACCACCCACAAGACCCTCCGTGGTCCTCGTGCCGGTATCGTGATGTGTAAAGCCGAGCATGCAAAGGCCGTCGACAAGATCATCTTCCCGGGACTTCAGGGTGGACCCTTGATGCATGTGATCGCGGCTAAAGCTGTGGCTTTCAAAGAGGCCTTGTCGCCCTCCTTTAAGAGATATCAGCAGCAGGTGATTGCGAATGCTCGTGCACTCGCAGAGGGGCTCGTCGACCGTGGCTATAAAATTGTCTCCGGCGGAACCGACACCCATCTGTTCCTGGTGAACCTTACCAACAAAGGCATTACCGGAAAAGAAGCCGATGCCGCGTTAGATGCCGCAGGGATCATCGTCAATAAGAATGCCGTTCCTTACGACGAAAAGCCCCCGTCCGTGGCCAGTGGCATTCGGCTTGGCACACCGATCGTCTCCACGCGCGGCATGCGAGAGGCAGACATGAAAGAAATCGTGGCCCTGATCGACCGTGTCCTACAGCACCGCCACGATGCAACAGTCTTGGAAGAGGTCCGCGCCCAAGCGAAGGCGTTGTGCAACCGCTTCCCTATTTTCCACTCCTACTAGCCCACAGGCATTAGGGCAGGGTCGCCACCAGTGAAATGTCCGTTCTGTGACGAGCTCGAAGACAAGGTGGTGGACTCGCGTATGGCCAAGGAAGGCGAAGTCATTCGCCGGCGCCGCGAGTGTCTCGGCTGTAAACGTCGCTATACCACCTACGAACGGGTCGAAGAAATTCTCCCGGTGGTCGTGAAGAAAGACGGGCGGCGCGAATCGTTCGACCGCACGAAAATCTTGTCCGGCCTCAAGAAAGCCTGTGAGAAGAGACCCATCAGCACGGCGACGATCGAGGACGTCACGGATCGCATCGAGAAGCGGATCCAGGAGATGGGCGAAAGTGAAATTGAAAGTCGGGTCGTCGGCGAAGAAGTCATGAAGGAGTTGCACCAACTCGACCAGGTTGCCTATGTCCGGTTCGCGTCTGTCTATCGCGAGTTCAAGGACATTGATCAGTTCATGGACGAACTCAAATCCCTGGCTCAGCAGCGTCGGGAGCGGTGACGACGGGCTCGTCAGTCCCTCATGCCGTTTCCTCTCCTTCGTCTCTTTCCTTCGTCCTCTCAGATCAGCAGTCGATTGCACCCCGGCAACCAACACCGGTTCATGGAACCATGTCATCTACGAAACGTCGTTCCACCAAAGTCCGCAGTAAGTCGTCGAAGGTCGGCGCCACCAATGTCGCCATTATCGGCGCCGGGCGTGGCGGAACCGCGCTCATGGAGATTTTCGCCAACGATCCGCTCGTTCAGATCGTGGGAATTGCCGAGGTCAATACCCAGGCGCCCGGCGTCATTCTCGCGAAACAACTTCAGATCCCCGTTACGCGTGACTATCGCAAACTCTTAGCGATGGAGCGGGTCGACCTTATTATTGATGTCTCCGGCGATGCTGAGGTCTGGCAATTCCTGCAGGACTTTCACCGCATGGGCGTCACCATCATTGGCGGAGCCAGCGCCAAGTTCATGTGGGAGTTAATCGGCGCGCGAATCCGTGCCACTGCAGAAATCGAGAACACGCTCAATAAGTACCAGTCACTCTACAGGCTCTATGTCAAAGAAACCGGCGCGGCGGTTACTGAAGAACGGACACGCATCGCTTGCGAAATCCACGATGGGCTTGTCCAGAGTCTTGCCGGTGTCAATTTTAAACTCGACTTGTGCCAGCAACTTGTACGCAAGAACCCTAAAGCGAGTCTCGCTACCATCAAGGAAAGCAAGGCCCAGCTGAAACTCGCCATTCAAGAAGCCCGACAAGTTATCTTCAATTTGCGTCCCCTCCATTACGACAAAATGGAGCTGATTCCTGCGCTGACCAACTACCTCAAGTCCTATGAAACTCAGGCCCGCATCAAAGCGCAGTTCACCGTGATCGGGGATGAACAAATCTTATTTCCCCGAACAAAGATATTCTTGTTCCGGATTATTCAAGAAGCCTTGAGCAACGTGCAGAAACATGCAAAGGCTGATCGTGTCTCAATCAAACTGGAGATCAACCTTGAGATGTTGCGCGTGACCATTTCAGACAACGGCATCGGCTTTGATATGGACGCCGTGTTGCGAGATCCTGACAAATGGGATCACTTTGGCATTCGAGGCATTATTGAGCGGGCCAGACTCGTCGGTGGAGAGGGACACATCGATTCCGAACAGGGGCGAGGCACGACGATCACCGTTGAAGTCCCCCTCATGAATAAGGAGACCAGCGAACATGGACAAGATTAAAGTCCTCATTGCCGATGACCATCGCGTCGTTCGAGAAGGGCTGGCCGCCATTCTCAAAACCAAAGAGGATCTCCAGATCGTGGGAGAAGCCCAGGATGGAATGGAAGCAGTTGAAAAGGCCAAGGCTCTGGTTCCCGATGTCATTCTTATGGACGTCAGCATGCCTCGCATGGGAGGCGTCGAAGCAACGAGACAAATCAAACGGGAGTTTCCTCACATCGGGATCGTGGCGCTGACGATGTACGAAGAACAGCAGTACATTTTCGATCTCGTCCGTGCCGGTGCCACCGGCTACCTCCTGAAAGATTCCGAATCTTCTCAAATCGTCGCGGCGATTCGCGCAATCTACCGGGGCGAATCGTTGATTCACCCGTCGGTCGCCAGCAAGATTCTCGCTGAATTTTCCCTCATGGCTCAAAAGAAGGGAAAAAAGCCGGGGTGGGTGGAACATGACCTCACCGAACGTGAAATCACGGTTCTCCGGTTAGTTGCGGACGGAAAGACTAACAAGGAGATCGCAAACGCACTGGACCTCAGCGAAAAAACCGTGAAAAATCACGTGCGCAATATCTTCCATAAGCTACAAGTCTATGATCGAACCCAGGCGGCCATCCTCGCAATCCGGAAAGGATTGATTGAACTGGACCCACGACCCTGAACGATCGCAAGACCACCGTTCCAGATTTATTTTTGAAAATCCACAGTTGTACCTTTTTTACAACACTTTGCAAATCACATAAAGTCATTTTTATATAATTATTTCAATATTTTACGATATATACACTATGGCAAGCCTCTTGCTAAATGACACATCGTCATTTGAACTTGGAGGCTCTCGTGAGGAATCAGCAAACCTTAGCCGCTCCGATTACCTGCTCTGGCATTGGGCTTCACTCGGGCCAGCCAGTAACCATTACGCTCAGACCAGCGCCTGTGAATACGGGTGTCGTCTTCGTGAATCGGAATGGAAAGTCAGGAGCCTCCCTCCCTGCATCTATCGAGCACTTGGTGCCGACCGAACTCTGCACCGCGATCAACGGCAATGGCTTCCAGGTCAAGACGATTGAACATGTCCTTGCCGCCCTCTCAGGACTGGGGGTTGATAATGTATACATCGATGTCACGGCCGGAGAAATTCCCGTTATGGACGGCAGCGCCGCACCGTTTGTCCGTTTGATCCGTTCCGTAGGCCTGACCTCACAATCCCGTCGCCAGCCCTATTTGAAAATCATGGCTCCGATTGAAGTGTGCGACGGCCAAAAGCGTGTGCGCATCGAACCGTCCTCGACGCCAAAAATTACATACACCATTCACTACAATCATCCGATGATCAAGACGCAGGTCTATACGCACGACTGTTCCACGGATGCCTTTGAGCATGATATTGCAGAAGCCCGCACATTCGGATTCTTGCACGAAGTACAAGCCCTCTGGGCGCGCGGTCTCGGACAAGGCGGAAGCCTCGAGAATACCGTGGTACTCTCAGAGAACGGAATCATGAATGAATCAGGCCTTCGCTACTCAGACGAATTCGTCCGTCACAAGGTCCTGGATCTTATCGGGGATTTCTCACTTCTTGGCATGCCTTTCATCGGCCATCTCATTGCCGAACGGTCGGGACATGCGCTCCACACCCGTCTTGTCGAGCAAATCTTGGAACAGCCTGAAAAATGGATTCTACTCAACACAGAGTCCGCTTCCGCTGAATCCAGGAAGTCGCTTCCGATCAGCCGGTCACAGCCAGCCGTCGCGCTTCAGGCCTCATAACTACTCGTCTATATTTGAGATTGATTTCGTACGGGAGGGGGCAGGAGTTGCTCGTCTTCACGAGGCGTAATCATGAGTAAACGCCGAGAGTGAGTGGCCTCACCCTCGGCGAGTCATACTCGGCGGGCTACTTCTTCTTCTTCTTTGCTGCTGCTTTCTTCGTTGCCAAGAGTCTCACCCCCCTCCATCTAAAGGAATACGACACCTATACCGCTTGAACCAACACATCCTCGAGCGCTTCAAACGTATTCGGACCGACTTTCCTAAATCGTTTATCCCGCTTTAGTGACGTCGCAACAGAAGTCAACGGTGTTTTCCCTTTGATCTGCAATCCACCTTCCGCAAGCCGTTGCAGCAACTCCTTCGCATGCATGGCACGGTTGGACTCACGCAGAATTTCATATGTCGCTTCGGGAACACTCTTTCCGACGTACTTGCTACGACCTAAGAGAATTTCACGCGACTGATCCGTCACGTCCATGACCGGAAGAGTCCGCACGCCCTTATTATCATCGGTAATAATTTGACTGGAGAGACTGGCAAGTTTCGCTTTATCCGCTTCTACCCGGTAGAGCGTCTCGGCAAGTTCGAGGTATTTCTTGATCGTCGCAATCTCGTCATCGAGTCGACGTTTCTTTTTTTCAAGTTCCTGAAACCTATTCTTGTAGGCATGGATCCGCTGCTCAAGACCCACAAGGATATCTGTTAGTTCTTCCACAGCACCCCCAACAGAAGCATGCTTGCTTTATAGCATTGCATACAAGAACTGTCAAGCACCAACGACATACTAAAAAACTATGATTGTAAAGTAGCTTTATTTACGGAAGAAAAAGCTGCGACAAGTACATGGACAAGGCTTGTCTGTCACAGAACAAAAACTTACCATCTCCATATTTATAAATGGTTACGACCTATTCTTTCATATGCTTTGAATCAATTACACGTGTCGATACACCAACTCTACGAACCATTGCTGGATAAGGAGCGTGAAGATAGGCAGGTAGCCCTCATGAGGCCTTATGCTATGATTCGCCATGCTTGAGTCATCACCCACCAATGCAGTACCTGTTACCTTGCTCCTGGAAACAGCCATTCATGCGGCAAGAGAAGCAGGCAAGGTCCTCTCACGCTACGCACGCGACGGTTTCCGTGTCGAGAACAAGAGTGCCATCGATCTCGTCACGGAGGCAGATCATGCCGCTGAGCAATGCGTCATTGATGTGATTATGGCCAGCTATCCCGATCACGGCTTTCTTGCGGAAGAGCGAGGACGCATTGGCCAGAGTCAGTCACCCTACGTCTGGATTATCGATCCGCTCGACGGCACGACAAACTTCGCCCACGGTTTTCCTACATATTGCGTATCAATTGGCCTTGAACACAAGAAGGAGTGTGTGCTTGGCGTTGTGTACGACCCTACTCGTGATGAACTCTTCAGCGCCACGCGTGGCGGCGGAGCACGGATCAATGATCAGCCAATCCAGGTCTCTCAAACAGCACAATTAGATCAAGCCATCCTGGCAACCGGCTTTGCTTACAATATTCGAGAAACTCCGAACAACAACCTTGATCACTTTGCTCGCTTTGCACTTCGGGTCCAAGGACTCCGCCGCACAGGATCGGCAGCCCTTGATCTGTGCTATGTCGCGGCAGGCCGATTCGACGGATTTTGGGAAGTGAAGCTCAACCCGTGGGATATGGCAGCAGGTGTGGTGATCCTTCGGGAGGCCGGCGGAAAAGTAACAAACTTGCGTGGCAAATCGCACTCTCTCTACGAACACGAGTTGGTCTCAAGCAACGGCCTCATCCACGATTCTATGATTTCGGTGATTCAGGAGTCCCTAGACAGCAGATCTCCATCATCTCCGATGAACCCGACCGTTATCTCGTAAAGAGACGTCTCTGCTGGTGAACTCGCCACCTCTCCAGACCGACTCGGCACCCCGTATACAGCAAGCCAATCTGTACGCTAAGATTGTGCAACCTTCTTGCTGGAGTACATCACTATGGCAACATCAACACCTCCCTCAGGCCCAATAGGCAGCTCCTCGACAGGTGAGAACCCAAGCGACAAAGCGACGTGGGACGTGGAACTGTTGCGCGTCCTCGTGAGCCGAAAAGGAACTCAGGTCGATGCGCAATGGGCAATTCATCCTCAATTGAAACAGGACCTGCTTCCGGAAGAATGGAAAGAGGTGACCGACCTTATGGCCAAAGTCACCGATATTGTCGGCACTCGGTTTTCTGAAGTTCTGCAGAACGTTGAGCCTGATCCTCCCGGCCATGCCTGAACCTGAACAAGCACGCCCAACTCCCCGCATCGTTTCTTCTCATCCCCTGTACAGCCAAAGGAGCTGAACTATGGATTCGTATTATCACGCACACGATCTGGGTAAATTCTCCGAGATGGGCAAGGGCAATAAGGAACTCTGGGACAAGTTCATGAGCTACTACAGCGCGGTATTCGCGGAGGGGGCTCTCACGGAGCGGGAGAAAGCCTTGATCGCCCTCGCCGTCGCACATGCCGTGCAATGCCCCTATTGCATCGATGCCTATACGCAGGCATCCCTTGAGAAGGGATCGAATGTGGAGGAAATGACGGAAGCGGTGCACGTCGCCTGCGCGATCAGAGGAGGCGCGTCGCTCGTGCATGGTGTGCAGATGCGGAACGTGGCCGAGAAGTTGTCGATGTAAGAGCGATCGCTTGTTACCGACAGCAGCCCGGCGTGACTCAGAGAAATTGATTTTCAGGAATCGCGAGCGTGAAGTATTTCTCCCGCTCTTCATAGAGGATACGACGTCTCGTCAAGACACCCAGCGCATCGTTCAGTTCGTCATCCGATAGTATCCTGTCAGGCTTCGCTGCTTGTAGCACGACAGAAATCTGGTCCCTGCTCTTCGCAGCCTCATTACAGGCCTCAATGATACCGGACGCAGGCCAATCGAACCGGTGCCTGGTCGGTGCCTGAGGATCCCGCCCGTCGTAGACCGTGATGTAGTCCATAGACTTGGAGTAATACAAAAACGGTCGGTCGCTGCTGCGCGCCCGTCGCTGCCATTCCTCCACCAGACCGACCAGTTCCTGATAGAGATGCGGATCCACCGGCCAGTGATCCAGCTCATACTCGAAATCGTAGGCGATCTTCAGCAAATCAAGGCGCGCGGCGCCATAGACATATTCATAGGCCATCCCCGGTCCTGTAATATTCACACCGTATTCATGCGGCCGCGTAAAGTAGGGACTGAACCGTTGCAGCCAGAATTTCCCGGTCGCCTCCGGTGCCTGCAAATGGAAGAGCGAGGGAAGCAGCTCGATCTGCCGCCGATAATCCTCATTCGTCTCACCGGGGAAACCCAGCAGAATATTCCAGGACACCGCGACACGGTAATAGTTACTCCACTTGAGGCACACGATGTTCTGCATGGGCGTCACGCCCTTGTCCATCGCCTTGAGCTGCGGCAGGCTGAGACTTTCCAATCCCGGCTGCATACATTTCACGCCTCCCACCGCCAACGTGCGGATCTGACTCTTCTGGAGATTGCTCTTCGTTTCGATGAACACATCGAGATCGCAGTGCGCGGCGGCAAACTGGCCGAAAAGATTCTCGACATACTTCATGTCGATGATGTTATCGACCAGCCTGAAGCGTGTGGTGTCGTACCGGCTGGAGAGCGCCGTCATCTCGCGCGCCGCCTGATCCGGCGATTTCGCGCGGAATTTCATACTCTGGGCATTGAGGCCACAGAACGTGCAATGGTGCTTCTCCCCCCACCAACAACCGCGCGAGCCTTCATAGAGGAGAATACGATCCAGGCCCTGCGCCGCATCACCGAGTTCGGCCAGCAGGTGGTAGTAGTCGTCATAGTCCGGAGGCCCGGTCTTTACGAAATCGGCAAACAGCGCCGTGTTCGGTGTAAACCGAATCTGACCCTGCTCCCGGAAGATCACTCCATTCGGAACCGCTTCAGACTTCTCCTCGAGGACATGACGCACGAGGGCAGGGACCACCTCTTCTCCCTCGCCCACCACGACATAGTCGATAAAGGAAAACGCCCGGAAATATTCCATCCCCATCTCGCCGTCGTAGTTCGCCCCGCCGAACACGATCTTGACGTGGGGATAGAGATCCTTAATCAGTTTCGCCAGAGTCAGACTCGCCACATTCTGGTCGAAGGTCGAGGTAAAGCCGACGAGTTTGTACTGACCCCAATCAATCGCCGTCATCGCCCAGGTGAGAAACTGCGGCGCTGTCCTCGTTGCCATGTCTTCAAAAAAGGAGATCGGATGCCCGCTCTCCTGAGCCACCTGCTCAAAGACCGGCTTAAAGACCCGCGGGTATTCCGCACGCTTTGGATTATCACGAAACAGGAGATAGGAAAAGAGCCACTCGCCGAAGAGGGCCCGTTTCTCACAAATCATTTCATAAAGCGGCACGCCGATCTTGTGCGCGAAACGGACGTTCAGATGGTGGCAATCGACCGGGACGCCCTTCGACTTCAGCAGCGCAGAGAGGGTGCCCAGTTGGATCGAAGGATACTTCGAATAACTGAACGGCATGTTGACGAGCGCCACCTGCGCCTGTTCGCTCATCGGTTGTCTCGTACGTTCGTCATGGCAGAATCGCCTGGCTTAGGATGCTGCGGCTCGGAATGGCTCGAACTCCCGGTCGGCTTTTGCCGCGAGATAAAAATCGCTCTCCGTGAGCCCGTTGATCTTGTGCGTCCAGATCTCCACCTTGCACTTGCCCCACGCCAGGTAGAGGTCCGGGTGATGGCCTTCGGCCTCGGCGATCGCGCCCACTTGATTCACATACGCCAACGCCTGCGCAAAGTCCTTGAAGGTATAGAGCCGTTCAAGATGTCCTGCTCCGTTCAGCGTCCAGCCCCGACCCAATTCTTTCAGCAGAGCCTGCGCACGATCAGCGGGAACCGGCGGCACACCACCTCGACAGGGAATGCATTTATTATCGGCAAGACCCATGGCGGCCTCCTTCGGTGAGAGAGAGGAGTATTCTAAAGGGCCCATGAGCGGAGAAACAAGGCGGAGCTTGGGCTATTCAGCGTCGTCCGGCACTCCACCGGTTTTGGCCAGATCGTCCATTTTGACCTTGTTGGGATTGAATTGTTCCGCCGCCTTGGTCATCCGGTCTAAGGCCTCATCAAAGGAGAGGGGAGGAGCGTCCTTGGGACGAAAGCGAACGGGGTTCACACGAGCCACGACGAAACTCTTGAGATACGGACTCGTGAGCCCTTTGGCCTTGAGCGCTTCTACCTGCCTCACTATTACATCATCAAGCGCCAGAAGAGCTCGTGCTCGCTCATGTCGCAATTCGATCGCCTTGTGCAACGGCTGCTGAAGAAATTCCTCCACCCGTTTGAGCACCGGATGGTAGGCCCCTCCGCTGAAGCGAGGACGCTCTTCGTAACAGAGCCCTAATGAAATGAACGACGGTTCATCGAACTCCAAGGCATAGGCGGCTTCCGGCGCGTCGCCGAGTTGCGCGAGTTCTTTATACATACGGATCACTTCCAGCGATTTCTCTCGCAGGTTGTGGGCCTTCTCCGTATTGAGGGCGAGGATCTGATAGGCCGCGCTGGCTTCCGGCACCACAATCGCCACGATGCTCTTCGCACCGAGTGTGCGCATCGCGGACAGGCGATGGTTGCCGTTGGGCGTCCAGTATTTCGCGACATGGTCTGATTTGGCGGTTCGCACGGCGATGATCGGGTCCAGAAACCGGCCGATCTTTCCGATGACCGCTTCGAGTTTCCGCACATGCGTTTCGGAGAGATTCCGCTGATAGGGAGTCGGCTCAACCAGTTCGATAGGCAGCGCAGCAAGGACCAGCCAGCGCCCTCCGTAGGGCTCGCGATAGACCGACAGGACCTTGCCGCCATCGTCCTCGATCGCCTGATGCAACGCAGCCACGTCACCGGATGGCGCAGCTGCCTGCAACTCCGTGGCAGTCAGTCCCGTCGACGCGCCCGCAGGCTTTCGTCGTCGTCTCGTGCCCGCTGCCGCTCGAGCCTTCTTGGGTTTCGCCTCAGCCATAGACCCTATGGTAGGCGAGGCTCATGGGAAAAGAAAAGCGAAGAATCGCTGCCTTGCCTCGCAGCCCATTTCCGCGCATCATGCCGGCAACCATGCCATCCACATCGTTGCAACCGGATCAGTCCACACCCCTGCGCATCGGCTGGTTCACCGCAAGCTGCGTCCTCGTGAGCAATATCATCGGGGGCGGTATCTTCACGACGACCGGCATTATGGCCAGGGATCTCGGCGATCCGCTCCTGATTCTCCTCCTGTGGTTTCTTGGAGCCTTGTTCGCCGTCGGCGGCGCGATGATCTATGGCGAGCTGGGCTCGCGTCTGCCCCATGCAGGAGGAGACTATGTGTACCTGCGAGAAGCTTATGGGCCGCTCGTCGCTTTCCTGAGCGGTTGGACGTCGTTCACTATCGGCTTCGGCGCCGCCGTGGCAGCCTCGGCCATCAGCTTCTCGTCTTATGCGCTGCGCGTTGTGCTGATACCGGATGAGTCAGGGTGGATCGCAAAGGGCCTCTCGCTTATGCTTCTTTGGAGCGCGACCTTCATCCATTGTCGAGGCGTCCAAACGGGCGGCCGGCTGCAGTTGATGCTCACAACGACGAAAGTCGTGGCCATCGGAGGACTGATTCTCGGCGGACTGTCGGCAGTGATCGAACAGGGACGTCCTCTCTTCATCGCATCCACTCCACAGGAGCCCACGATTGGAGCAACCGCCATCGCCCTGGTGATCGTGACCTATTGCTACCTCGGCTGGAACGTCGCCGGCTACATCGCTTCCGATATCGAGAATCCACGGAAGACTCTGCCCAGAATCATGATCGGGGGAACGATGTTCGTCGCCGTCATTTACCTCTTGCTGAATGTTGTGTACTTGTCGGCCTTATCCATCACGGAACTGGCGCGGGATCCGATTGTGCCGGTGGCGGAAAAAGCCGCCGCCGCATTGTGGGGACCGCAGAGCGGGCGATTGGTTGCCGCTATCCTCTGTCTCTCCATCGCAGGCGCGGTGAGCGCCATGACCTGGGCGGGACCCCGCGTGTATTGGGCCATGGCGCGTGACGGCATGATCAGCCCCTGGCTTGCTTCTATACAACCTCGAACCAATGTGCCGGCCCGCGCGATCATCTTCCAAAGCCTCTGGGCGTCGCTGCTGATTCTCACCGGCACCTTCGAGCAACTGCTTGTCTACAGCGGCCTGGTCCTCTCGCTCTTCATGGCCCTGACTCTCTCGACCATCTTCCGCCTTCGTCAGACGAGTTCCATCCATCCACGACATTTTCGTGCTCCTTTCTACCCGATCTTGCCGATCACACTCGTCTGCGGAGCTGCTGCCCTGGTTATCTATAGTGTGCTCGAACGCCCGATAGAATCGCTTTACGGCGCGGCCACGGTCCTGAGCGGAATCCCACTGTATTATCTCTGGCGCAGATCGATAGCCAAGTGAGCGCAGGCACGCCTTGACGTTGATCGCGTCACCAGCGGCTCAAAAATTCCACCAGCAAGGCCGCAATGAGTGAAACCCCGAGGAGGTACATACCAAGCTTCGCTTGACCCGCTCGCTTTGATCACCTGCGAGCGGATAGGTACTTCACCACAAGTAGGCTCTCATGTACGTTGAAGGGGAGAACGATGTGAGAACGAAGCTGGTGGGATTTTTCAGTCGCTGGAAAAACAGAACGGGCGACCCTGCACTATGGTGGGAGGTCGCCCGTGAGTGGCGCTTAGGACGCCAAGAGACCTGTTCCGATGTCGCGGCCCGAAAGACCCGCGCGATGAGAGGTACTTCGTGTTTCCTGTCGGGGGAGACATCGTCAATCCCGGGTACTGGTGTTCCCCGCTCTAGCACAAACTCTCTAGATGGATCAGGCCGATACCCCATTGGTCATTCGTGCCTTCACGGCACAGCCTGGAGAGAATCGACTAGAACGACCGACGAGAAACCCGCCTTCGCATCGGCGGGCCTGACGGACCAGGTGGCGTTGCATCGCTCATATCCACCCTCCTCTCTGATAGAGTCAGCGAGAAACCTGGATAGCAGCCGCGCGGTCTGCCCGATCTCCCGCACTTCAGAAAATCATAGGCCGCAGTTCCGATCTACGCCCATTAGAAAACCGTGTCAATGGGGGAAGCAAGAATGTTTACTCGAGACAACAAAGCATAACCTGTGCCCGGAAACGCTTCGCAATATGTCGCCCAAGGCAGAGGATCCCTTCTGTCGTAGCAAATGAAAAGGGGGAACAGCCTGACGGCTGTTCCCCCACCCTCGACATGTCCGTCGGGATCTTTTAGTAGCCTGACCCTTGAGCTTTCCGCTTTGCCTTCTCGATTTCTTCCGTCATTTTCCCTTCGGCCTGCCCCTTGTGTTGGGCCGCTGTCTCCTCCATCTTCCGCTCGGCCTCGGACTTCACGTTACCGGCCCCCTGCCGGGCGCTGGACGAGGATTCAGTGGCAGAGCGCTTTGCATTCGCCATCTCCTGGTCAAGCTTCTGCTGCATATCACCAGCGGTGGGCACCTGGGCAGAAGCCACGAGCGCGGACCCGATAACTAGAGTACAGAGAGTGAGAGAAACAAGAATGGCGTTTCGCATCTGAAGACTCCTTCCCGAGAGATTGTAGGTAGAGCGAGCGAGTGGCTCGAAGCAGCGTACCGAACAATTTACGTACATTCAAGACCCTACTTGTGAACCAATCCTATTCAAAAACCATCTCCTTCAGACTGCGTTTCTCTGTGCTCCTCCTAGACAATCCTGAGTGTCGAAAAATCGACGCCCTCAGGCCCTGGCGGCGTCTTGAGCTTCAAACCTTCAAGCGCCTCAACGACACGCTCCGCCACAACCAGATTGCGGTACCACTTCCGGTTCGCCGGCACGATGTACCAGGGAGCCTGTTTCGTACTGGTCGCCGAGATCACATCTTCGAAGGCCCGCATATATTCGTCCCACAACTTCCGCTCCTCCAAATCGCCGGAATTCCATTTCCAGCGCTTTTCCGGATCGGCAATACGGGCTTCGAGTCGCTCTTTCTGTTCGGCTTTTGAAATATGAAGAAAGAATTTCAGGATCACCGTGCCGTTTTCGTGTAACAGCTCTTCGAACTCCTTGATCTGATTGAAGCGCCGCTTGACGATGGCATCCGACACCCACCCATGCACCCGCGTAATGAGCACATCTTCGTAATGGGATCGGTTGAAGATACCGATGTGCCCGTTCGGCGGTGCTTCACGATGGACCCGCCAGAGAAAGTCGTGCGCCAGTTCGTCTTTGGACGGCGCCTTAAAGGCCACGACGTTGCATCCCTGGGGATTCACGCCGGACATCACATGCCGAATCGTCCCGTCTTTGCCGCTTGTATCCATGCCTTGCAGCACGATGAGCACGGATCGTGTGGCATTGGCATACAGACGCTCCTGCAATCCCGCGAGCCTGGTGATAAGTTTTGCCGTATCCGCTTTGGCCTTGTCCTTACCTTGATCCGTATTCTTATAATCACCGGTCTCGTCCGGATCGTGTGCCTTCAGCTTAAACTTTCCAACTGATATCACTTCATACCGTTTCATTCTGGCGCCCTTTCCTCGACATAGTCAGACGGACAAATAAAGCTCCGCCCTCATCTGCGCACCACTACCATACGCCGACCGATTCAAAGATGGAACGGGAGGACGAGGGCTATCGCTGAAAGAACTTTACGCTGAGGGGCGACCTTTTTCTTTATGAGAAGGGGGCCGCATGAGTTCGCTGAGACTCACTGACGGCGGAGAGTCTTGCGGCGGAGAAGGGAGCAATGTCAGATTCCCGAACAGGAAGGCAAAGAATCCGCAAGCGACGACTCCGATCATGACGAGTAGCATGCCCGGCCCGTCGCTGGTCCAATGCGCCTTCTGTCCCACACCGAAGAGGAAGATCATCCCGGCCAAAGAGAGCAACGTCAAACCACCGGTGATGATTCGAGTCATGACTCGAATCGCGCCGTTCCCGGACCCTAGCCCCCAGATCAGCAGACCGAGCACCGCACCAATGATAAGGACATCCATAATTCCCCTCCGTGACCGAGAGACCGTCCCATGATGATACGCACGATCCGCATCATCACGAAGGGAAAACAGGTTTCAACTCTGAAACGTCCGCGCCACCCCGCTCACGAAGATTCATGACAGGGGAAACCACCCATCGACGATCTCTACATGAAAGATTTTCCATGCCCTCATGGTTGACCTCTTGCTCTCGACGACTTATCTATTAATGATGATGTTGCTAGGTTTATCCTTCATTACAGAAATGGCTCATGATGATCAAAGAAGTCTCCGGTGACATCCTCCTCTCGAAAGCTGGCGCGATCGCGCATGGTATTGCTCCCAACGACGACTTTAAACAAGGGCTCGCGTTGGCTCTCCGAGAACAATGGCCCGCCATGTACAAAGATTTTCGCCACTATTGCCAGACCTACAATCCCAAGCCTGGAAGCCTGTGGAGTTGGAAAGGGCCGGGCTCGCCCGTCATCGTCAACCTGTTTACGCAAGAAGCCCCGGACGGCCATCAGAGCAGACCCGGGAAAGCGACGGTGCCCAATATCAATCACGTGCTCCACGCGTTGAAGAAAGAAGTCCAGGAACAGAAGGTGACGAGCCTGGCGTTGCCACGCCTGGCCACCGGTGTCGGGGGACTCACATGGGAAGAGGTGCAGCCGTTAATCCAAGCCACACTGAAGGATGCCGGGATTCCGGTCTATCTGTATACGACGTATAAGAAAGGCGTGGCAGCAGGCGAGTAAGGAGGGAACGGCCCCCGTGTCGTGATCGGAAGGTGTCTGAACTGCCCTACGGCAGTTTGGGCACCTCCTGCGCACAGCGAAACCCGACATTGGGATCTTGCTCTGTCGGATCCCCCTTCGTTCGAAACGAGGAACGCAGCCGATAGGGGTTGTTGATATAGGATCCTCCGCGCTGGACCTTCGCCGTCCCTTCGCTCGGCCCTCTCGGATTGATGGCCGTATTCTTGGCAAAGTTGGTATAGAAATCCTCCGCGTACCAATCCATCACCCATTCATAAAGATTGCCGGCCAGGTCGTGGGCGCCGTACGCGCTCCTCCCTTTGTCGCGATTGCCGATGGGAGAGACGGTCTCGCCACCGCCTTCCTTTAAGCCAAACACCGCATGGGCCGGCGTCGGAGCCTCGTTTCCCCAGGGATAGATACGCCCATCCGTCCCGCGGGCCGCTTTCTCCCATTCTGCTTCCGTCGGCAGCCGCTTCCCGGCCCAGAGACAATACCCCATCGCATCCATCCAGCTCACCCAGCGTACCGGCCGGTCCGCATGAGTCACCGGCGTATCCTTATCCGAAAACCCCCACGGCGGCTCACTCTGGATTGCCTCGACAAACTTGGCGAACCGCCCGTTCGTGACTTCAAATTTGTCGAAATAAAAGGTGTCGACATAGACGCGATGCACGGGGGCCTCGTCATCGTCACCTTTGTCGCTGCCCATCGTAAACTCGGCGGCCGGCACCAGCACCATGGGAGCCCCATCCTTTCCGGTGATCTCTGCAGATGGCTGGACCACAGGCTTGGAGGCCGCCACACCATTGGCGGGATGCGGCCCCTTCCCCGCTGGCTTGATCTCGCTTTCCTGCGCCTTAGGTTTAGGCAGCGATGGCACGGGGTCGGGCTTAATTGGGCCGGGTTCCTTCCCCACGTTGTCAACCGGGCCGCCAGCAGCCGGCACCTTGACCGGAGGCTTCTGCTCGCCTTCTTGTAACTTGGGCTTGGATGGCGTTTGAGTGGATTCTGTTTTTCCGGGAGCCGCTTCTTTACCGGTGCCTTCCACCGGGGCTCCGGGAGCCTGAGTCTTGACTGGAGGTTTCGTCTCAGCGTCCTGCGCATGGGATTTTGGCAGGATTGGGTTCGGGACTGACACAGGGGGAGTCGCGGGAGCCGGTGTTGGAGTCGATTCTGACTTGGGAGCCACAGTCTCATCCGCCCATACAGGGGCTGCGGCACAAGACAATCCCATGATCACCATGAACGTGGTCATCGTTGATCGAATGTCCATCCACCAACCTCTCTTGGATTTTAACGACCCGGCGATGAGGCTGCTCAATTGCCTCACACATCCCTTTCAACGTACCGAAAAGAGGCGGGCAAATCTAGGGCATCCACCATCACCAACACATATTTATTATTGATGGTCATGTCACAGGCGGGAACGCACCCGCCTGCGTAAAGACAACCTCATTCAAAGGCATCGCGACAGGCTCGAGTAACGAAAACCAGCCATCATTCCATCAGATCGACAACCGCGGATCTATCCGACTCGTTTTACTGTGTTGGCATCAGTGTGGTGAAAGAGCTCCTTCTGCCCTTTGATCTTCAATTGCGTGTCCTCTCTGTAACTGAAACTGTCATAGCCATGCACTGTGATCTTGAGTTCATACCGGACGGTCTTGAACTCCCGGTCGAGAAACTTATTGGAGCAGATGCCATAGGTATCCGACCCCGCATCAGCGGAAATCTCAAAATCCGTCGCATTGGTGTCGACTGTTCCCCCGGCCAGCACCGTCACCCCGCGCGGGACGACGAAACAACGCAGCACCTGCTTGGCGGTGGCATCCCAGAGCCAATACCCGGTGTCCTCATGAAACGGCGCGTCTTCGCCAAGTCGCCACGCCTTGGTTGAATACCGCAGCCCATAGAGTTCCTGCTCATGATTCTTCACCGGCCCGAACGGCTCGAACGTCAGCCGCTCTCGATACGCATTCCGCTCCGTGCCTCGATCGTCCGAAGGAGCCACATCTGCCCCCTTGTCTCCCTCCCACACACCGGCGAGCGAAGCCAGAGGGCCGAGATATTTCACAAGATCGGTATTCATAGCGCTCCTTTGTTGCTAGAAAGTCCCCACGGCATCGGACCACGGGAATGTGAAAGATACATGACGAATTTCTAGCAAAGCGAGGCGAGGAGAATCAATTTGTAGCAACGGGCAAGGAAAAGACGAGGGGGGCGGATACCGCTAAGACAGGAAGAACCATGGAAACACTCATCCGCTGGCCTCTATTGAAATAGACAGCCAGCGGGTCGCACGAAGTGCGGTATTAAACGATGAACTGCTAGAGGGTTTTCTCCCGTCGCCCGGAACCATTTATATTGGCTCCGGGTCGAGCGAGGTGTTGTAAAAACAGGAAACTCACTGGAGAGGTTTCTCCGGCGCCTCCAATCACGATAAATCGAAAAAGAGGCGCCGGGTCGCACAAAGTGCGGTTTGGTGGAGGCGAGGGGAGTTGAACCCCTGTCCGAAGACCTTCAGCACAACGGATCTACATGTTTAGCCGATCGTTTTAGTTTCGCAGCCACCCACGCCCACCGGCTGGCTTAGACTGGCCACTAGCCCAGTATTGTCTCGTCCTCAGCCGCTGAGCACCAGCCTTGGACCAGCCCGCTGTATCGCGCTCCGACCACCCCCGCGGGCCTCAGGTGGAGGAACGTCGCAGTTAATTAAGCTGCGAGTGCCAGTTCTTGATTGGCAGTTACATTTTCCCGGAGGATTTACGAGACCCCGAGAGCTCGACATGCACCGCTGACTTTAGTATCCCCGTCGAAACCGGTCGCCCCCTTTCATTCATAGCGTGAACCGTCAGATCTAATACGTGAGAGACACCCATCGCCGGAAGGATTCGTCAGTCCTCTCCTTCCTTTCACGTCTAACAGCAGAGGCTCATCATACCGCACAGGTCAAGAGGATACCAGGACCGCGTGAAATGACTCCTGTCCTCCTCTCGGCGATGATTACCATAGCTCCGCGATGCAGAAGGGTTTATGCTGACAGATGAATGGAAACACACTCGCCAGGTTACGACGTAAAGACCACCGGTTACCGCGTGGGAACCGCAACTTTTCAGATTCGGACCCTGCTGGATCAGCGGCAGTTCTCAGACCCTGACGGATCGGCGGAACGGGCGGGCATTTCCGCAACCTCCTGGCCGAACTTCGGCACGGTGTGGCCGGCTGGGCTGGCGCTGGCAGAAGAGATGAGCCGGTTCCCCGTTGAAGGCAAGAACATCCTGGAAGTCGGGTGCGGCATCGGCCTTCCGAGTCTCGTCCTGCAACAACGCGGCGCCAACATTACCGCGACCGACTATCATCCGCTCGCAGAAGAGTTCTTACGGCACAACACCGACCTGAATGCACTCGCACCGATCCCTTTTTTCAAAACGGCGTGGATGGAGCCACAGCTCGATCGCGGTCGATTCGATCTGATCATCGGCAGCGACCTGCTCTACGAGCAGGACCATCCCGCCTTACTGGCCGGCTTCCTCGCAACCCATGCCAACCCGACCTGCCAGGTTCTCCTGGTCGATCCGGGCCGCAGCCAGTGCAGCCAATTCAGCAGCCTCATGGCCGCTCAAGGCTACGCGCGCACCGAGTGGCGTCTCCGCCTACCGGAGAGAAACACGCCATTCTTCCCGGGACGCCTCTTCAGCTTCGTCCGCGCCAACGCATAGTCGATAGTAATTCTTCCGGTTCATGGCGAAATCGCAAAGCCGCGTCGCGAGACCGACGCGTGGAGGCGCGAGGGAACGAGGCGTACTCATAGTACGTTGAGAGACTGAGCGACGAGCCCGTCGGCCTGGTCATTTCAGCTATGACCAGGCTTGTCGTAGCAGCGGATCTGCGATTTCGGCCGAACCGCTAAGCGCTCTTGAATCGCGTCACCTTCGCAAAGACAATCGCGGCCAGGGGCAGGGCTAACCCTAACAACAGCTGCACAATGAGCAGTGAACCAAGATGGCTATAGTCGGCTGGCGTTTGAATGGCGCCTGTCGCTTGGTCGTGTACTTCTCGCGTGACCACGTAGACATCGTTCAAGTACTTGGTCCCGAGCTGGCTCAACGACAACGCCAGGTTCGTGAACGAGGCCATCACGGCAAAGAACGTGGCTTTCAAGTTGGGCGGAGCTGAGTTCGCAATCCAGGCCAGCATCGGAATCATGGAAATCTGTCCGAGCGGCGATTCCAACGCCGTATCGATCAAGGCAATAAACCGCGCATCGACAAACCCGCCGGTCATCCGTGCGGTCCATTCGTGCAAACCGTAATACATGCTCACGACCGGCAGCGTCAGCACCGTTCCGATCACCGTCAGAAAGCCCACTACATAGGCGATGGATCGTTCGGCCATGAACCGGCGAAAAATAAACATGCCGGCCAGCGTCAACGTACTCCCGATCAGCGAGAGGATCGACAGAAACTGCTGATCGAACTTCAGGTGATCGATCATCCACCACGTCGCCCCCGGCCCGGTCCCCGGAATCGCGCGGAAGATGAAGACGACCACTGCCGTCCCCACCAGCGTGAATCGCTTGTCCGGCTCCAACTCACGCACCAGTCTGGCCATGAGGAACAACACAATCGCCATAGAGCCGACGAAGACGATTTCCTCACTATAGGAAGATCCGCCGAATCCGACCGTCACGGTGAACAGCGCAAACGCCAGGCTCCCGCCGAGAATCCACCAGTTGGGTTTCGTCGCCTCACTGCCATCGCCCCGGACATTCACCATCTTCTCAACCTGGGCGCGCGAGAACCCCTGCTGAATCAGCGCGGTCTTATGCCGTCGCTGCAGCATCCAGGCCACGCCGACGCCCAGCACCGACACGAAGGGAATCGCCAACGCCATCAGATACACTTGCTTGTACAGCCGAACCAGCTCCGCCTGCGGCAACCCCTCGGTGCCGCTGAACACATAGACGTTGACCATCGCCACCAGAATGCCCCCGCCCACAATAGCCACACGCCCGAGCGTCTGCATCGTCGTATGCATAAGCTTGCGCGTCGGCTCGTCAAACAGCTGGCCCTTCTCATCGACACGCGGGACCGCCTCGACGGTCATCGCATCGGCGACCGCATCCTGAATCACGTAGCCCACCGGCGCGAGCAACGTACTCAGGACAAACCAGACCTCCGCCGATAAGATCGCCGTCATCGCCTCGCGATTGCCGATCAGCGCGGCCATAATCCCCAGACTCACCGCCAGCAAGCCCGCCCCGAGACCAACGAGCCAGCTCTTCCAGCGCCACAAGAGATCCACCGTATGCCCGATGGGCATCTTGAGCGCCCAGGGAATGCCGGCCCAGAATCCGAGCGCCGCCAGAAACGAGGCAGACAGCCCCAAGTAGTCTTTGACGAAAAAGGTCCCGACGATTCCGGTCAGACCGGAGATCCCATACGCCATATAGACCATGAGCGGCGGAAGATACGACAGCCGCATCTCACGACCCAGGGAAAGAATGTTGCGATCAATCCACTCGTAGATGCCGGTCAATTTCATGAGGTTCCTTTAAAGTACCGTCGTATCCTGTTTCGCCCGATCGGCTGCGCGCCACAAATACCAGGCCGCAGTAGTGCGATACGGCTTCCATCGCTCGCCATAACACAACAGCTCTTTCGGCGTCGGCATCGTGCGGCGGCGATAGGCCATGCGAAACCCATTACGTACACCGAAGTCATCCACCGGCAAGACATCCGGCCGGCCTAACTGGAAGATCAGCAGCATCTCGACCGTCCATCGTCCGATGCCTCGAACCTCAATCAACCGTTCGACGATCGCGTCATCGTCGAGCCGCGTGATCGCACGACTGGTCGGTACCGTCCCATCAAGCGTTTTGGCGGCCAGGTCGCGCAGCGCCAGAGCCTTCGCGCCTGAAAAGCCCGCACCGCGAATGGCATCGACATTGGCCGCGAGCAGGGCGGCGGGGCAGGGAAACCGTCGGCCGGGAAAGAGCGCGATGAAGCGCTTCAGAATGCTTTCGGCCGCCTTTTCATGGAGCTGTTGAAACGCGATCGCCCGGGCCAGGGATTCAAAGGGGGTACGCCGAACTTTCGGGATCAGGGCGAATGGCCCCACGTCGCGGATCAACCGGCGCATCACCGGATCCACGCGGGAGAGATGTCGGATAGCTGAGTCTGATCCCTGCATAGACAATGAGCACTCACCGACCGCGTCCGCTAGGTGTGCGGCGCGATTGCATCCGCTTCGATCTCGACTAACATGTCCGGATCGATCAACCGTTTCACTTCCACCATCGTCGTCGCGGGTCTGATATTCCCGAAGACTTCTCCGTGCGCCCGACCGACTTCCTGCCATTGATCGATGTTGGCCATATAAATTCTGGTCCGCACCACATCGGCCAGCGACACCCCGGCTTGGCGCAACGCCGCTTCGATGGTCTTGAACGTCTGAATCGTCTGCGCATAGGGATCGCCCTTGCCGACCAAGCCGCCGGGCGTCATTGCCGTCGTCCCCGACACCTGCACATGGGCACCGACGCGCACGGCGCGTGAATACCCGATCGTGGCTTCCCAGGGACCGCCGGTGGAAACATTCTGCCGTGCCATGCTCACTCCTTTGTCAGATCGTCGTTAGGTCAGGGGAATGCGGTTTTTGTTCTGTGCGAGCCACGCCTCAAATGTCAGGAGAGCGGGATTGAGGCTCCGCGCGATAGACGGGTTTCGCGGGCCACAGAACGCCTCGTTAAAATCCTGCTTGAACTGAAACATGTTACCCAGATCGTCGGCGCCGGGAAACCCGAACCCTCGATACTGCTCAGGGGTCACCGCGTTGTACCGCACCGGTTGACCGAAAGCCTTGGTCATGGCCGCCGCCATCTCGGCCCCGGTCAGGTGTTCACCGGCAATGGCCACCGTCTTCCCGATATACTCGCGGCCCTTCTTGAAGATCCCGAACGCGCACTTGCCGATATCTTCTGCCGCAATACAAGGCAACTTCTTATCGCCCATGGGAAGCGTAAAGGCCAGCGTGCCATCCGGTCCATTTTTCGGGCCCATCCCGAACGAAATCATATTGTCCCAGTAGAACGACGTGAGGAGAAACGTGGTCGGTACCCCGAGCTTCGTAAACTCCTGATCGGCTTCTCCCTTCGCGTCGAAATGCGGGACCTTATACTTGCCCATCAGCGTGGGCATACGGTTGTCTGTCAGCGGCACCCACTTGCGGGTGTCCTCCAGCGTCGACCAGACGGCATGTTGCACGCCCGCCTTTTGGGCCGCAGCCGCCTGCGCCTTGACCTGGGCATACTCTTTTTCCGGAGAGAAATGCTCCCAGAAATTCGTCAAGCAGAACACGCCATAGGATCCGGCAAAGGCGCGCGCCAGGCTCTCCGCATCGTCGAGATTCGCCACCACCACTTCGGCCCCGAGCTTCGCCAACGCCTTGGCCTTCTCGGAATGCACATCGCGCGTGATGGCACGCGCAACGAATCCGCTGCCCGGATCGTTCACGATCGCCCGCACGAGCCCGCCGCCCTGTGCGCCGGTTGCACCGACCACTGCGATGACCTTTTTATCCGCCATACGTTCCTCCTTCTATCACAGAATGTTCAAACAGGCTGCTGTTCTCACCCGCCCAGCCCCGGCGCGCCAAGACGCGCCGCTCCGCGAGGACGGCCGCAGCAAGCGAAGAGGCGACAACGTACTCTCCACCGTACGTTGAGCCTCTAAGCGACGCGAGAACGCCGCTGGCGGCCTGTTTCAACATTCTGTCACATGACGATGCCGCCGCCTGCCTGGATCGTCTGCCCCGTCACCCACCGGGCCTGCTCACTGACGAGAAACGCGACGACCTCGGCGATGTCCTCCGGCGTGCCCAATCGCTTGAACGGCGACAGCTGTATCCCCATCTGCCGATAGGGCTCCGTCAAAATCCCCGTGTCGGTGAAACCAGGCGCCACCGTATTGACCGTGATCCCGCGCGGCGCCAGTTCTTGCGCGATGCCCTGCGTGAATTGTTCGAGCGCTCCCCGACTTCCGAGATAGGCTGTCGCTCCGTAGTAATGCAGCTTCGTCCCGGCACTGGAAATATTCACAATACGCCCCTGATCCCGCATCACCTTCGCCGCTTCCTGCATTGCAAAGTAGGGGCCCTTCGCATGCAAGGCCATGAGCGCCTCGAAGTCCGTGTCAGTGGTGTCGAGGAAGGCTTTCGGCATGAACTTCCCGGCGTTGTTGACGAGAACGTCCAGCCGACTGAACTGGGCCGCCGTGTCCACGATCAATCGCCTGGCATCCGCCACGATACTCATGTCGGCTTGCACCGCGATCGCTCTTCCGCCCTTGCCCTGAATGCCGGCGACCACTGCGCGAGCCTTGCTCTCGCTCCGGAGATAATTGACCACGACAATGGCTCCATCCGTCGCAAGCCGTTCTGCGATCGCCCGACCGATTCCGCTCGACGCGCCGGTGACGATCGCCACCTTTCCATTCAGGGAGGTCATCGACTCGTTCTCTCACACCCTCGGGGACGGAAGGGAATGGCCCCACAGTCCTGAAAAGGCGATCTCGGTCAGCGGTTTCCGTTCTCTCGGTTTCAATTCGCGCTGTTGCAGATAGTCCGGCAGCACGCTCAGCTCGCCGGGATAACCCACCGCAATCATGGCGACCGGCTCGTAGCCGGACGGAATCTTGAGGTCCGCCCGCGCCTTCTCGATGTCGAAACCCGCCATGGGATGCGCGACAAGCCCGAGCGCGCTCACTTGCAACAGGAGATTCTCAGTCGCCAGCCCGACATCGTGGAAGGCATGGCGATTTGGTCGGCCATCCTCCTCAAAATCCATGCGCGCCACAGACAGCATCAGCACCGGAGCGCGATAGGCCCACTTGCGATTGCCTTCCAACAGGCAGGCCAGAAGCCGGTCATAGTCCGCTGGTTCCTGCTTCGTCGCCACGACGAAGCGCCAGGGCTGCTCATTACTGGACGACGGCGCCCAGCGGGCCGCGTCAAGGAACGTGAGCAGCATGTCCGGCCCCACCGGTTGCTCCGAAAACGCGCGCGGACTCCAGCGCCGTTTCAGAAGGTCATGGAGGGGGAATTGCGTCTCAGCCGTCTTATCCATCACGCTATCCTTTGCTAGGCTCCGTCTTTCGGTCCATCTCGGGTGACCATCCACCGCCCAACGCCTTATACAATTGCACAACCGACACGACGTGCAACCGGCGTGTTCCGGTCAAGGCCAGCTCGGCTTCGAACAGATTTCTCCGGGCCACCAGCACATCGAGATAATTGGCCAGGCCGCCCTTATAGCGCAGCTCCGCCAGCTTCAGCGCCGACTGCAGCGCCGCCACTTGCTGCATCTGCGCCTCGCTCTGCACCCGTGCCGTGCGTACCGCGACGAGCGAATCCTCTACTTCACGAAATGCCGTGAGCACCGTCTTCTCGTACTGGGCCAGCGCTTGCTTCGCCTGGGCCTCGATCGCTTCTTGCTGAAACCCGAGCACCGGCCCGCTCAACAGCGGCGCCGCAAACCCCATCCCTCCGACCCCGAAGGAAGCCGGATCGGTAAAGAGTTTCGAGAGTTGGGGACTCGCGGCGCCGAGCAGTCCCGTCAGAGAGATCTTTGGAAATCGTTCAGCCTTCGCCGCGCCGATACGGGCGGTGGCCGCGGCCAATTGCTGTTCCGCTTCGAGCAGATCCGGTCGTCGCTGAAGCAGATCGGAAGGAAGCCCGGCAGGTACCGCCGGCGGCACCATCTGGTCATTCAGTAACCGACCGCGTGGAATGGCAAACGGCTTCCGGCCGAGCAGCACACTCAATTGATTTTCCGCCTGCACCATCTGCCGCTCGAGTTCCGCCGCCCGCGCCGCTGCGTTGGCCCGTTCTGCTTCGAATTGATCGGTGTCCAATCGGGAGGTCATTCCCTGCTTGAGCCGGGCCTGGGCGATACGCACCGATTCTTCCCAGGAATGCAGGGTCCGCTTCGCGATATCGAGCTGGTCGTCGAACTGCAGCAAATTGAAATAGCTTTCAGCCACACCGCTCACCAGCTGCAGGACCACCGCGCGCCGGTTTTCCTCTTTTGAGAGTAGATCCGCGCGGGCTGCTTCATTTGATCGCCGGATCCGTCCCCAGATATCCATCTCCCAGGAAAGGTTGCCTTGAAGATAGTAGTTGAAGGGGTTGGCAAAACCGGGAAAGAGAAAGATCGTCTTGCGACCGAGGTTCGGCGCATTGCCTGAAGCCGTGATCGCCGGAAGAAAATCGGACCTGGCAATGAGCGCGCGAGCCTGAAATTCTTCGACGGTCGCCACCGCCTTTTGCAGATCCTTATTTTCGGCCAGCGCCGTCTTGATCAGCGCCTGCAGCTGATCGTCTTTCAACAGCTCCCACCAGGGCAGGTTCGCCAGCGACGGCGCGTCGGCCGGGGTCTCCGCCATCCGAAAGGTATCGCCCGCATCCGTCTTGGGCCGCTCATAATCCGGTCCCACCGCGCAGGAGGCAAATAACAACGAGAGCCCGAGAGCCAATGGCTTACGCATGATGGGACTCATCCTCCGATGAAGAAGACACGGGGTGTGCTTCAAGAACCGACTCTTTGGATATCCGGCGTTGGGTCAACCGGCGGGTCACCACGTAAAAGAGCGGCACGAAGAAGATCGCCAGGAATGTCGCTGCGAGCATGCCTCCCATAACGCCCGTGCCGATCGACTGACGGCTCGACGCGCCGGCCCCGCGCGCGATCACTAACGGAACCATCCCGAAGATGAACGCCATCGAGGTCATAATGATGGGACGGAACCGGAGCTTCGCCGCTTCCATGGCCGCTTCGATCAATGGGCGCCCCGCTTCATAGCGCGTGTTGGCGAACTCGACGATCAGGATCGCATTCTTGGCCGAAAGACCGATCAAGGTCACCAGCCCGATCTGGAAATAAATGTCGTTCTCAAACCCGCGCAGGAAGACGGCAGTGAGCGCCCCGAAGATCGCAAAGGGTACGGCCAGAATCACGGCGAAAGGGACGACCCAGCTCTCGAACTGGGCGGCCAGTACGAGAAAGACCATCAGAAGCCCGACGGCGAAGACCACGCCGGACTGGCCTCCCACCCGTCGCTCCTGAAACGAAATATTGCTGTAGTCGATCGAATATCCCTGCGGCACCAGGATTTCTTTGCCGACCCGATCCAGCGCTTCGAGGGCCTGTCCCGAGCTAAAGCCCGGTGCCGCGGCGCCCAGCACCAGTGCCGTATTGTAGCCGTTGAAGTGATTCACCGGATCAGGCCCACTCTGATACTCCGTCGTCACGACCGTGTCGAGCGTGATCATGTTCGTGCCTTGAGGCGTTTGCGCGCGCACATAGATCTTCGACAAATCCTGCGGTGTGGCCCGGTATTCTATTTCCGCTTCGGTCTGAACATGATAGACGCGGCCGAATTTCACGAAGTCGTTGATGTAGAAATTGCCGAAGTAGGCCTGCAGCGTATCAAAAATATCCGAGATCGGAATCCCCAAAGCCTTCGCCCGTTCCCGGTTTACGTTCACATAGAGTCGGGGAGAGGAGACACGGAAATTCGTCCCGACCCGGCCGATCGCCGGTTCCTTCTGCGCCCGTTCAACGAATTGCTGGGCCACCGCGGCGAACTTCTTAAAGTCCCCGCTGCTGGGATCTTGCAGCTGCGCGGAGAATCCCCCGACCGCCCCCACGCCGCGAATGGCCGGCGCATTGAACGCCAGGATCAGCGCCTCGGGAATTTTTGCAAACTCTCCGTAGGCCGCACCGACCAGCGCCTTCGCATGATTCTGCGGCTCGGGGCGGTCGTCCCAGAGCACGAGCGGCACAAACATCGTCGCCGCATTCGGCCCGCGTGTGCCGAAGACAAAGTTCTGGCCGGACAGGGCGTCGGTTGAATGGACCGCCGGATTGGCCTGGAAGTAGCGCTCGATCCGTTCGAGCACCGCGTCGGTCCGTTGCTTCGACGCGCCGTCCGGCAACTGCACCACCACAATGAAATACCCCTGGTCCTCTTCCGGAAGAAAGCTTTTCGGCAAGGCCTTGAACAGCCCCGTCGACACGGCCAGCAGGACGCCGAAGAGGAGCATGACGAGAACCGGTCTCGCCAGAAACGAGCCGACGACGCGGGAAAATCCGCGCTGCGTTCGCCCGAAGTTTCGATCGAAGAATGCCCAGAATCCGCCGCGCGCTTCATGCTGCGGGAGGAGCACCATGGCGCACAGGGCCGGGCTCAACGTCAACGCCACAAACCCTGACACGGTGACCGAGATGGCGATCGTCGCAGCAAACTGTTTATAGAGCGCGCCGGTGATCCCGCCGACAAACCCGACGGGCACAAAGACCGAGACCAACACCAACACGATCGCAATAATCGGGGAAGTGACCTCGCTCATGGCCCGCTTGGCGGCATCCTTCGCCGAGAGGCGATCCTCGCGCATGTGGCGTTCGACGTTTTCGACGACCACGATCGCGTCGTCCACCACAATCCCGATGGCCAGGACCATCCCGAAGAGCGTAATGGTATTGATGGAGAAACCCAACGCATAGAGTCCGATGAAGGTCCCGATCAGCGATACCGGCACGGCGACGGTCGGAATGATCGTGGCGCGCCAGCTCTGGAGGAACACATAGACCACGAGCACGACGAGGACCATGGCCTCCGCCAGGGTCTTCACCACTTCCTTGATCGACACCTCGATGAACCGTGTGGTGTCATAGGGAATGTCATAGGACACGCCAGGTGGGAAATTCTTGGCCAGCTCATCCATCTGCGCGCGCGTCCGGCGCACGGTGTCGAGGGCGTTGGCCCCCGGAGCCAGAAAGGTCAGAATAAAGGTCGTGGGGGTGCTGTTCCATCGCCCCTCCAGCGAATAGGATTGGGCACCCAGCTCGATGCGGGCGACATCCTTGAGCCGCACCGTAGAACCGTCCGGCAGGGCCCGTACGATCAGTTCCTCGAAATCCTTCACATCGGTCAGTCGGCCCTTGGTGATGATGGGGATCGTCAGCTCGGTGCCCTTCGGCGCCGGCTCCCGCCCGATAGTCCCGGAAGGATAGTCACGATTCTGTTCGCGGATGATCGCGGCGATGTCGCTCGGTATCAAGCCCAGCTTCGCCATCTGCGGCGGATTGAGAATGATCCGCATACTGTAGTTCTGCTGGCCGAACACCAGCGCGTCGCCCACGCCCTTGACCCGCTTCAGATCGTCCACGACCCGCAGGGTCGCGTAGTTCGAGAGGAAGACGGCATCGTGACGGGGATCCGTGGACTTCAGCACGATGACCGCCACGAGGTCGGGAGACATCTTCTTGACGGACACCCCCTGGCGGATGACTTCCGTCGGCAGTTGCGGCTCCGCCAGCTTTTGCCGGTTCTGCGTCTGGACCTGGGCGATGTCCGGATCGGTCCCAATCTCAAACGTCAGCTTGATGGTCACATGACCGTCATTGCTGCTGGTCGAGTCGAAATAGAGCAGATTGTCGATGCCGGGAAGGGTGACCTCAATTGGGCGGGCGACCGCTTCGGCGGCGACTTCCGCGCTGGCGCCCGGATAGTCGGCATCGATCTGGACGACCGGAGGCGTGATTTCAGGAAACTGCGCGACCGGCAGAAACTGCAGGGCCAGGAGACCCATCACGACAATGATAATGGAGACCACCGACGCAAGGATCGGCCGGTCGATAAAAACGTGCGACGTCACAATTTATCCTTGTTTGGGGGTGGGAGGAACAGGATCCGCCGCCGGCACCGCCGTCGATTTCCACGGCATCGCCTTCACGGGCGCACCAGGACCAATAGTCATCAGGCCGTTGACCACGACGCGATCGCCGGCTTTCAACCCGCCGTCGATCATCCATTGATCGCCCTTCCACGTGGACGCGACGACATCGCGGATCTGGATTTTTTCGTCCGGGCCCACCACATAGACAAAGGGACCCTGCGGGCCCTGCAGCACGGCGCGCTGAGGAATCAGGACGGCATCGGTCTTCGTATCTCCCGTAAAGCGCACTTTCACGAACTGGCCCGGCAACAAGGTGCGATCCGGATTAGGGAAGGTGATCCGGGTCTGGCGGGAGCCGGTTTCGGTCCGCAGCCCCGGCTCGAGCAGATCCAGCACACCCTCATGGGGATAGGCCGTATCATCCATCATCGTGAGGCGGCCCCGCAGTTGATAGACGCCCGGATGGTGAATTTTCTTCGACTCGATGTCGCGCCGCCGCTTCAAAATAAAGCTCTCCGGCACATTCACCACCACGAACATCGGATCGACGCGATGGACCACCGTCAGCAAATCGGTTTGCGCCGACACCAGCCGTCCCTCGTAGTAGCGACTCCGTTCGATCAATCCGCTGATAGGCGCCGTAATGAGCGTGTTGTCCAAATCAAATTGGGACTTAATGAGATCCGCCTTGGCCCCCTGGAGGGCGGCTTTCGCCGAGAGCTCTTGCGCCACGGCATCATCGACATCTTTCTGGCTCACGGCCTGCTCGGCAAGCAATGGTTTCACCCGCTCCAAATCCTGCTTGGCCTGCACCAGCTTGGCTTCCGCCTGGGCGATTTTAGCCTTCGCACTGGCGGCAGCAGCCTGGAACGGCACCGGATCGATCTGATACAGCCGGTCGCCTTTCTTGACGTCCCGGCCTTCAGGGTAGAGCACCGCCTTGAGCAACCCGGTGACCTGGGAGCGGATTTCAACCGGACGGGAGGCTTCCGCCTGGCCGATAAATTCCGGCTCATCCGGAATCGTCTGGGTCGTCACCGTAATAACTTCGACCTGAGCAACCGGCTGCGCCGGAGCCGATCCGGCTTCCTGCTTGCAACCGGACAGAGTTGCCAGGACACAGGAAAACACAAAAGCTATCCTCATGTTTTTTCGTGACATCAATGGAGGTCTGGTCTCTGTCGACAAGTACAAATGGCTCACCATGGATACGTTCTCCTGCACTCCTGACGAAATTGGCGCAATCTTAGTGGTCTTATGACCTGCTTAGCAAGGCGTACTTAGTAAGTCGTACATCGCCATCGGGCACTCACGAACTCGAGGGATTCTTCGTGATCCGAGTCGATGGTGTGGATCGGCCCGCCGACATAATGTCCTCCAGGATGGACCGGGAACAACACCCGACAGCCAGCAGTTCCGCCCCATCCAGCCACATCCTGCTCAAGAGGCTCTTCCCCTCCTGCTCGATGAATGTCACGCTCGTCAGGTCCACGACGAGGGAGCCGGTGATCGACTCCTTGCTATCCCGCCAGACCCGCTCGAGCTCATTCACCCAAGGCCCGGCTAATCGTCCCTCCAGCATGAGCCTCGTCGAATCCTCTGTCCTGTGTGGCGTAATCCTCAACATGTCATCTTCCTCACACTCTCAGGGCTAAGGCTACAGCCGGACCAACCCCATGATTCAGGCCCACGCCGGTTCCGCTGTGCCTCCGCCAGGCCTCGATCCCGCCGGCCAGCGGCCAGACGCGCGTGAATCCCCGCTTGTGCAGAAGCAGTGTGCCCTGAGCGCTCGTGACATCGTTCGGGCATCCGCAATACAGAACGACATCGCGATGACGTGGCAATTCATGGTGATGGCGAGTCAATTCGTCCAACGACATCAGGACCGCCCCTGGAATCCCCGGCTCGGCCTCCGCACTCGCCCGCGGCCGCAGGTCGATCAGCAGGGGAGACTCCTCCGTCCGGAGTTTCTCCGTCAGTTGCTCGACCGTGATACGGGGCACATCGCGGAGCTGCCGGCGACGCAATAGCGCTTTGTGCGCAATGTAGAGGACGAGGACGCCAAGGGCCATACCAGTGGCAGCCGGCGCAACCTGCTCCGCATAGATGACGGACTGTTCGATCTGATCGCTGAATACATAGCCGATCCCCAGACCGGACCAAGCCCAGATCACCGCACCGAGACCGTCGTAGAGCAGAAAGAGCGGGGCTCCCAACCCGACGATGCCGGCAAGGGGAGGTGCAATCGTGCTCAACCCGGGAATGAACTTGGCCGCTATCAGCGAATGGGGGCCGTGCTTGATGAAAAAATCCTCCGTCCTTCTCACGCAGGAGTCCGGCTCCAGGGCGATGCGGCAGAGCACATCGAGGACCCGGCGACCCTGCCGCCGGCCCAACTCGAACCAGATCCAGTCCGCCGCGAGTGCGGCGAGTACGGTCACGACTGCCGCAAGCCACAGGTTCAAGTGCCCGGTTCCGGCCAGCACCCCGGCCGCGACGAGGACCGGAAGAGCCGGCAACGGCAGGCCGATCTGCTCCACAAACACGACGACGAACAACACCAGCGGTCCGTACTCTGTCAAAAATTGAATGGTCTCGTTCATGACGTTCCTACTATCGGTGTATTCAGGGCCGCCAGCCCCCCACGCTCACTTGGCTCTTGAGCCGCTGCGATCCCTTAATGAATTAGATAGATCGCAAAGGCCGTTCCGTTAATCCCTTCTCGATAAAAGAACTAAAAGCATTGTAATAATGGAGTTTTCTCGTTCGACAGGGCAACGGCCAATGAAGTGCCGAAACCCTGGCCGCCGATATTTCGGCACTCGCCGAAGTCTCGGCACTTCTCCAGGGCTGGCGGCTCTGTCGAGAGATGGCGCCTGCTAACGAGGCTCAGCTCTGGCGGGAGATCCCCAGTTTCTGCATTTTGGATTGGAGGGTGGTGCGCTTCATACCGAGCCTGGCTGCGGCCCCGGAGGATCCTCCGATAACCCAACCGGTGTCACTGAGGGCTTTCAGAATATGTTCTCGTTCCGCCTGCTCGAGCGTCGTAGTCGCGGACTGATTCGTATGGTTCTGCGTCCGTCTCAGCTCGGCAATCGGAACGGACAGATCCGGCCCCTGCGTCAGAATCACCGCGCGCTCGATAAAGTTTTCGAGCTCCCGCACGTTGCCCGGCCAGGCGTACTGCTGCAGAGCCTTCATTGCCTCGGCGGGAATCGTCTCGATGCGCTTCTTCATACGCAGAGCGAATTTCTGGGCAAAGTGACGGACGAGCGCCGGAATATCTTCCGCCCGTTCACGGAGAGGCGGCACGGTGACCGGAAACACGTTCAACCGGTAGTACAGGTCGCTGCGAAACTCCCGGTCTTCCACCAGCTGCTCCAGATCCCGATTCGTAGCAGAGATCACCCGGACATTGACGCGAATGGTGCGTGTGCTTCCCAGCCGCTCGAATTCCTGCTCTTGCAGCACCCGGAGCAGCTTCACTTGCAGCTCCAGGGGGATTTCACCCACTTCGTCGAGAAAAAGCGTGCCGCGGTCGGCCAATTCAAACCGGCCGATCTTCGTGGCAATCGCTCCCGTGAAGGCTCCTTTTTCATGGCCGAAGAGTTCGCTTTCGAGCAGACCTGTTGGAATGGCCGCGCAGTTGAGCTTGACGAAGGTCCGTTCCCGCCGGTCGCTCAGATTATGGAGAGCCCGCGCGACCAGCTCCTTTCCGCTGCCCGTTTCGCCGAGAATCAGCACCGTGGAATCGGTTGCCGCCACCGTCCGGACCTGATTGAGCACCCGTTTCAGCGCCTGACTGTCGCCGACGATTTCCTCGAAGTTGTATCCGGTTTGAATTTCCTCCTCGAGGTACAATTTTTCCTTCGCCAGCTTGTCCTTGAGCGCGGCGATCTCCTGATAGGCCAGTGAATTGGCGACGGCGAGCGCGATCTGCTTGGCCACTTCGCTCAACATCCCCGCATCCGCCTGCGTGAAGGCTGCTGCCTCAAGACTGCCGACGTTCAAGGCCCCGAGCGTCCGGTCCCGCAACAGCAGGGGAACACAGCAGGCCGACTTGACCCCTTCGGCCACGAGCCGTTTGGAGACCGTGCTCTCCGACTGCTCGAGGTCCTGCCGGCTGAGCACCACCGGTTCCCGCTGCGTGATCGCCGTGGTTGCCGGACATCCGCACAGCGTGCAGGTGGTTCCTTCTTCGAGAAATCCCTTTCGTCCGGGAAAGTCCAAGGCATACAGCTTCAATTGGTTCAGCTCGGGATCCAAGATGGTCAAACTGATGACATCCGCCTTCAGCACGCGGCGGATGCTGGCCGTGATCGACTCAAACAGATCCCGCACTTCCAGATGAGAGGCGACCGCATTGTTCGTCTCCAGCAGCAGCTGCAGCCGGTCCCGCTCCCGGGCCAATTCCTGACGGGCTTTGAGGACCTGGCCATAGTTCAGTGCGTTTTCGACGGCGATGGCAATCTGCTTGGCCGCCTCCCCCAAGAGCGTGATGTCATCGGCCTCGAACGTCTTTTCGGTCAGGCTACTGATCGTCAACACGCCCAGGACATGATCATGTGAGAGCAGCGGGAAACAATAGGCCGATTGAATGCCTTCTGCCAGCAGACGCTCGGCGACATCGGAACGAAACTCCTGGAGATCGGCTTTCGTATAATAAAACGGTTTGCGGGAGCGGAGGGCGATCCCTGCCGGAGACCCGTCGACCGGCGTCAGCCATCCCTCAGAAAGAAACCCCTTCGTGAGGTCAAAATTGAGGGCATGAAGCCTGAACTGCTCTTGATCCGGCTCATACAAGAGCAACGCGGTCCGTTCATGCGGCATGACGCGACGAAGCGACGCGGCAATCGCCGAAAGCAGTTGTTTGAGATCGAGCGTCGCGTTGACGGCATGGTTGATTTCCAGCAGCAGGTTCAGCCGATCCCGTTCCCGGACCAGCGCCCGCTGCGACACTGTTGCGCTGGCAAAATTGAGCACGTTGTCCACGGCGACGGCAACCTGTTTTGCCACCTGATCGAGAAGGGCCAGGTCCTTGGCGCCGAATGCGTGGGGCTCAAGACTCCCGAATCCGATCGCCCCCAGCCGGCACATCGCGGTGGTTAACGGCAGGAGACACACGGATTGGACACCGATCCCCCGGAGGGCCGTCATGCCCTTTGAGAATCTGGTTTCGCCGGCGAGCGACGGGATGATCAACGGTTGCTGATGGGTCCAGACCCAGCCGGTCGCCGATTCCTCGATCGGCAGCTCAAGTCCGTCGAGTCCGGTCCTATGGGGCCGGGCGGCCGCCGTTTCCAGCACATGGACCTTCATCAGATTTTTTGCCGGATCATGGAGGACCAGGCCGATGAAGTCGAACGGCGCCACTGCCGGAAGGCGTTGCGCGAGGTCCCGAAACAGCGCCTGGAGGTCACGGTGAGCCGCGATGGCCTCGGACACTTTCAGTAGGGTGCAGAATCGGGCCTCGTCCGCCTCGGCAGTCTGTGCGGGTAGGCTTTCGTCCATAGCGGCTTAGTATGCCCCCGGTAAAACCGGTACGCAACGGCCCTGTTGAGATCTCGGCCACAACCGGGTCTCGAGCGGGCTGCCGGCTCTTCACCGTCGTACCCGTCTGTTGCCTCTTGCTCTTGTCAGCACGGCGGGGACTTGGTCTGTTCGCACTGCACCGGATCATCTTGGAGAGACACGACAACCCGTTCTCTTCTCGTTACTCATTGCAGCGCAAAATGATTGCGGAACCTGATCGACTCGCCTATTCTTGGCTCCGGGCAATCGACCCGCCTCACAGCCAATGGGCAAGGAGTAGGTGCTTTCGTACGATGAAAAAAGCCTTTGAGTATGCCCTCGTGCGCTTCGCCGATCTGCTCTTTCATGCCCTGCCACGCTCGTGGGCCATCGGATTGGGCGAACAGCTCAGTTTGGGCGTCTCGCATGTGATCACCAAGCGACGCGAGCTCGTGCTGCGCAACCTGGCCCTGGCGTTTCCGGAAAAAACTGAAGTCGAGCGGGCTCACATTGCTCAAGAAGTCTGGCGCAACCTCGGCCGGCTGGCGGTCGAATTCGCCCGCGTGTCCGACTTTACCGACGGCTCGATCGACCGCCTGGTCGAGCTAGAAGGCCGTGAGTACGTGGACGCCGCCATCAAAGAGGGCAAGGGCATCATCGGCCTGACCGCCCATTTCACCAACTGGGAGCTGACCGGCGCACTGGTGCAACGCGTGTTCGGGAACATGACGGTGATCGCCAGGCCCGTCCGCAACCCCTTGGTCGACCGTTGGGTCTATGAAAAACGAACCGCCAGCGGGCTGAATATCATTCTCCCCAAAGATGCCGTAAAAGCCTCGCTCAAATGCCTCAAGAGCCGGGGCATCATCGGTATGATGGTCGACCAGAGTCTATCGACCGGAGGCGTCTTCGTCGACTTCTTCGGCCGCCCGGCCTCCTCGACCACACTGCCGGCGCTCCTGCATATCCGTACCGGCGCGCCGGTCATGTTTGCCTATCTCCTGCGGAACGGGGAGCGATTCCGCCTCGTGTTTGAGCCGGTCACCTTCCCGGCCGTCGAGGATCCCGCGGCGCGGATCCAGATCTATACCCAGGTTATGAGCACCCAATTCGAACAAGTCATCCGCCGCTATCCTGAAAGCTGGCTCTGGCTGCACAATCGCTGGAAACGACAACCGGAATAACTCGCACGTCGCAACCCGGAATTCCACCGGACCGTCTTCCGCCTGGGTCCGCAACAATACGTGATGGTCGCGGTCGGATGTGAGCGCAGCCATTGCGCGATTCACATTACCTGGTCGGCTCACTATCGAGCTGATGCGCCTTCCGCCCGCCACGAACCAGCGGCTGTTCCGGCACCCGGCCCTCGACCATGAGCCTTGCCATATCGACGGCGCGCGCCACGAGTGCCTGCGCCCCTTCACGAAGCTCCCGGCTGTTCTGCACCTCGCTGACGTTCCGTTCCATATCCTCCGCACTCCACCCACGGGAATGGGCGATGAACGGGAATTGCGGGAACTGGCAGCCCACTTCGGAAAAGAACGTCATGAGTTGACCGGCCACGCCCTGCACATTGTCCTGCCCGCCCATGATGATGAACGCCGCGACTTTGTTCTTCAGCAGATGTTTATTCGCGATGGTTTCCTGATTCTGGATGCAGTTCATCCGCTCGACCATCTTGTAATACAGACTGCTGGCGTTGCCCCAGCGGATCGGGGTCGCAATCAGGATGACGTCAGCCCAATGCACGATGGCCTCGTACACGCGATCGAGCTGGTCCGCAGGATCCATCTGCGTAATCGAACAGGGCCAGGTGCAGGCAGAGGCGGATTTCGAATAGAACCCCTCGCAGGCACGAAAGTTTAGCTCGCGGAGCTTGATGCACTGTGTCTCCAGTTGCAGCGCGGTTGAGGCATGCTCCAACGCCACCTCCAGCAACGCGTCCGACGTACTGTAGCGCGGATGCTCCCGTGTCATCGACGTGGTGGAGATCCCCACCACACGGATCGGACCGGGCTGGCGGACGATCGGACGGGCGAGGGGATGAGGCTTGGACGGTTGTCTCTTCCGCTTCGTGGCGGAAGCCAGATCGACATAGAGCCGGCCGTTTTCTATTTTGACGGGATAGGCCGGAACTTGATCTTCTTCGTATCCCGGCTCCCCCTGGCCGGTTTGACGATGGAACTTCCAGTAATGCCAGGGACAGACGACATACTCGCCGTCAAGGGTGCCTTCGCCTAATGGACCGCCGACATGGTTGCAGGCGCCGGAAATCGCCGCAAACGAGCCGTTCTTATACGTGAGGGCGATCGGGGTCGTGCCGCACATGACTTCCTGCAAGGGTTTCGCCTTCAGCTCGTCGGCGCTCCCAATCTCCATCCACTGTTCGTCCGGCATCAATCACTCCTTCGACCGTCATGGTCCAAAACATTTTAGACATGAGTCTATTTGCAGCGACCTAGAGCGATTTACTGAGTTCACAAACAAAGTTCCGATTGCCCGATTGACCGTGATGCTTTCGGGGTAGCCCTCTGTTCCGACTTACGCGGTTCAGCCTGGCCCGTCGCGCAACTCGGGAGCGGCCGCATGCCCTCCGTTACAGAACAGTTCGTTCTTGGACCTCCCGGAGCGGTGTGAAAGTCGCCGGGGTAGTCCGCTTCGCGGAACGTTGCCGCTCCGTTACTTTTCAATCTGAAAGTCGTCGTCCTTCCACCAACGCCATCCCCCGTCCAATTCCATGATGGGATAGCCCTTGCCGGCAAACTCGATAGCCGCCGTCGCGGCGAGATGACAGACCTGCGAATAGCAGTACAGGACATTGGTCTTATCCTTGCGCAGCCCTTTCAACGTCTGCCATTGATCTTTCGGCAGATTAATCGCGCCAGGGATGTGCCCTGCGGCGTAGTCTTCCGCAGCCCGCACATCGACCACGTTGACCTCGTGGTTCTTCATCATCCGTTCGAGCTCCACAGGTCCGGTGGTGAACGCCATCTTTGCCTCGAAATAGGTCTTCGCCTTCGCTGGGTCATTGATTGTGATTTGTGTCGCCATGGTTATCCCTCCATTCATTGGACTGGTGACGCATCGGGCGCGTACCGGTCATGCGTGGACAGAGTTCACTTTCCCTCAGTTTCACATCGTACAGTTCACCTGCCGATACTCTTCTTGAGCCTGACACCCGCACCTTCAATGACAGGTTTCGGATCAATGATCTGCTCGATGGTTCTTAGCGATAGCGTCTTGCATCCCTCTTTCGCTCACGCGCAAGACGAGGCGCTCCAGGGTCTCCTCATCCGTGTGGCGGAAGCCATTCATGAAGAAGGTCGGGGTTCCGGTTACACCGCTGCGACGGCCGCTCCGGACGTCCCGGCTCACACGCTTTTCATGGGTCCGACCCGCCAATTCTCGTTCAAATCTCCCGACATCGAGATCAAGAGATTCCGCATAGGCATACAGATCGCCTTTCTCCAAGGCATCTTGATGCTCGAACAGCAGATTGTGCATGGCCCAAAACTGCCCCTGGGCATCGGCTGCCTCTGCGGCCTCCGCAGCCTGTTGCGCAAGAGGATGTTTATGGTTCAGTGGGAAATGGCGAAAGACGAACCGCAGGCGATTTCCGAGTCTGACTTGGAGTCGTTTGACGGTGGGATAGGCGCGTCCGCAATAGGGGCATTCAAAATCGCAATAGGCCACCAGGGTGATCGCCGCATTTTCTGATCCGGCAACGTGGTCATCGCCCTGGATGGTAAGAGTCGGCTTGACAGGGTCTGAGGACTTGGTCATGAGCGCTCACTCCATACGGCATAGACGACCTACTGAAATAGGAATCAGTACAATTCTCTCCTGTTCGATTCCTCTTGTTCCCCGCGGCCGTTTCGAGGTGACGCCCGGTCCGTTGATGACGCCTCACGGCCTGCTCCGTGACTGGAACATGTTACCGTCCCTTGCAGCCCGGATGCTCGCAACCACACTTGGCGTTGCCGGGGTTGCCGGACGCACATTTGGCATTGCAATACATTCCCTTTTCAGAAACGACGCAGCTACAAGCCGGATGGGTACATTTGTTGGACATAGCAACTTTTCCTTTCACTCTCTGTGGGAACCTTATCCGCCACAGCGCCAGCCAAGGACAACGATGAAGGGACGTCGCTCGTCACATTATGGTTTCCCATCCAGGTTGTTCTTGAAGGCGACCTTCTTATGTGCGCCGTCGCAAAACGGCTTGTTCGCCGACTGCCCACACCGGCAGAGCCAGACCTCATCCCCTTCGAAAGCAATTTCCCGACCTCCCTCCGTGACAAGTTTGCACTTTCCCTTGATGTAATACGGACCATCGTTCTTGGGGGTGATGATGACGTCGCTCATGTTGTCCTCCTCGTTGTGTTCAGTACGCGCGGCGGATGATGATCTTCTATGTGCCGAAGAGTCTGCCGCGTTCCCTGGTTAATAGCCCACGGTAAAGCGCTGCCTGATATGGGCAGGCCGTTCCACTTCATCGAGCATCGCCACCGCATAATCCTGTGTCGAGATGCGGCTCTGCCCGTCCGCATCGCTCAACATCTGATCCCCACCGAGCCGGAACCTTCCGGTGCGTTGGCCGGGAGCGAGGTCCGCGGAGGGGGAAAGGAAAGACCAGTCGAGGGCGGATTCTTTGCGCAACAGATTTAAAGCCTCGCGGGTCGCGAGCGCCCCTTGTTTATACTCGGCAGGAAATCCCGGCAGGTCCAAGGCCTGAACTCCGGGCTTCACCTCCAGGCTGCCGGCGCCGCCCACGAACAGCAATCGCTTGATTCCGGCCTTCTTCACACCATTGATAATGGCCTGCGTGCCTTTGACCTGAAGACTGTAGATATCAGGATTGGCCCATCCTGGATTGAACGCACTGATCACGGCATCATGACCCGCAACCAATCGGGCCACGTCGTCAGCATTGTAGACGTCCCCCTGCTGAGGGTGAAGCCCGGCGTGCGGCCGCAACTTTTCCGGATGCCGGACAATGGCCGTGACTTCATGGCCACGCTCCAACGCTTCCTTCAAAATCGCCGCCCCGACAAAACCGGTCGCTCCGATTATCGCGATCTTCATCGTCACCTCCCGCTCCGCACCGGACCGCTGAACAGAGTATACCCAGGTACAGACCTTGGCTCGCTCGCCGGATCTTTAGTGCTTGTCATGGCCGCTGTCGGCCCGGTGAACGTCGATCACCGCACCCACTTCATTCAGTTCCACCGTCACAAGAGCGCCATCCGGGATGCCTTTGGTCTTCTGCCCTTGCTCCGTTAGGGGAAAGACTTTCTCACCGTCGGAGGTTTGGAGCTTGATCTCTTGCTTCGTCATGCCGATGTGGATGAGCTTGCCGGTCACCCGTTGATGTGTTCCTTCCTTCCCTTTGAGATGCATATCGACGATGTAGTTGTTTTCATCCAACACCACAACCACTTCATCCCCCGCTTTGAACGGCTCCTGCCCGTGACGCCGCGCCATGTTTTCGTTGAGCTGATGAGTCGCGCCGTTCGGTGTCGTCACCACGAGCGCCCCGGCTTTTTTCGTGACCACGCTGGTAAACTGCGAGTGGCCTTGCGCAAGATGCTCCGCGCCGGTCTCCGCGCTGACGACAGTCGGGACAATGAGAAGGGTGCCGATCAGCGCCGACAAGGCACGATGTCGAAACATTTTACGATCCATGGATTCCTCCTCCATGAGCTATCAGACAGGGTGTGCGCTCGATCTCGCGTAAACAGAATGCCGGCATAGAGCCCCTTCCCCTCACATGGCAGTTGTATGCACAGCCTCGCGATGTGCAGCGTCAACCTGTAAGTTATGCCAGCCGGACGATCGGCTTGATCGTGATGCCTTTCTCGCTGTCCTCTGCCGCCTGATTGATCTGATCAAGGCTGTAGAACTTCACCAGCTTATCGAAGGGAAAACGCCCCTGAATATAGAACTCGACGAGACTCGTGATAAAGAGGTGCGGAACGCTGACAACGTCCATTTGTCGTCGCTCTCATCACGCCCCCTCTCCGGCCGGACCTATACCTTCCCGCGAGCCGCATCCACGCTCCAGATGCCGGAACCGTGAGACGAGATGTACAGGAAGGCAAAGCAAAACAGCACGGCCAGTTCCCCCATGTTCTGAATAGGCAACAGTGCCTGCGTGCCATGGGCCATCCAATAGGCACAGGCCATGAGTCCGCTGCAGAGAAACGCCGCCCAGCCGGTGAAGAGTCCGATCATCACGAGCGTGCCGCCGATCAATTCGATGGGTCCGGCGACGGCGATCACGAATGGAGGAATTTGCGGGGGCGAGGGCATCGGGACACTGAGGAGTTTCTGGGTGCCGTGCCAGAGGAACAAGAATCCGGTGACGATGCGCAACAGGGCATAGGTATGGGTGGCATAGGGACGCATGAACGACGGCATAGGCGCCTCCTGGGTTAGTAGCCCGCGAACTTTTCAGTTCGAATGTCGGAATCGTCGATATGGGCATCTTTCAGCATGGTCCGCAACCCGGTCACCATCCCGGGTGGACCTACCACATAGTAGATCGGCGAGCGGCCGTTCACGAGGTGCTTGGAGAGCAGCGCCGCGTCGATGTATCCCGTCTCGCCCTGCCAGACCAGAGAAGACTTCTCCGGCTCGGTCATGGTGCCCACGAACGTATAATGGGGATTCTTCTCTTGTAGGGCCTGCAGTTCGTCCAGGAATGCCGCATCCTCCGGCCGCCTGTTGGAATAGAACAGCACCAGGCGCTGCGGCGATCGCTGCAGCGCCGCATGGACTACCATGCTGCGGAACGGCGTAATCCCGATCCCGCCCGAGAGAAACACGGCAGGACGGGTCTGGTCGGCGTGCAGCATCAATTTACCGAATGGCCCTTCCATCCGGACGATTGTGCCAAGCGGGATCTGCTGCAATTGACGTTTGAACGCCGTATCGCGCAACCGCGTCGCCACCATCACGGTCTCTTCATCAGGCGCGCTCGCGATGGAAAAGGATCTCGTATTGCCGGCCGCATCGGTCTCGGATGGCTGAAGCAGCGTGAGATCTACAAACTGCCCCGGCGTGAACACAAACTGCGCCGGCTTGTCGAAATAGAACGCCATCGTCCCTTCCGCAACCAGCCGCCGTTCGGTCAACGTGACCGTAGAGCCGTTCTCGTTCACCGCTTCACTCATGACTCACCCTTATTGTCGTACAGTGCGCGCGCTTCAACCAAGCCACTCAGAGGGTCTTGTGCGTGCCGTCGCAGAACGGCGGGGTCTTGGTCTGCTTGCACTGGCAGAGGGCGACTTGTTTTTTCTCCGTTAGTGAGAACTCGACCGGTGTGATCCCGGTGCCTTTGTGAGACCCGTCGCAAAACGGTTGGTTCTTCGACCGGCCGCATTGACACCAGTGGTAGGTATCTGGATCCAATGTAAGTACGGCCGGCTGCTTGGCTGCAATGACTGGTTTCTCCATGAGCGGTCCTCCTCGTTAACGTGTTAGGTGACGAATGTCCACGGCAAGACCTGTCTGTCAGAACGACAGACAGGTCTTGTTGCATACAGACTCTTGTCAGACTCGCCGGGTTATTGGGCCTTCCTCACATCGATCACCGTGCCTTCTTCGTTCAGCTCCACCACGATATTGGCGCCGTCCTCGATGGGCTTGGTCTTCACTTCCATCCGCTCCAGCGGGAACACTTTCTCACCTTCCGGAGTGGAGAGCTTGACCTGATTCTTGTTGGGCCCGGTACGGATCAACTTGCCGAAAATCAGCCGGTGCGTGCCTGCCTTGTGTTTTTCTTTCCCGTGATGGTCGATGACCATATTCTCTTCATTGATCCAGAGCGACACTTCATCGCCGACCGCCGCATCGGCAGGGGCGGTGTTCGCGCTGATGGTATATTGCCCGGTCGGCGTCTTCACGTAGATCAAGCCGGACTGAATTTTCGTCACCGTGCCGTTCACCTGAATCACATGGCCGGGCGTCGTGCGGGGATGCTCGTCAAAGCTCATTTCTACGGTGAAGTGATGGATGTCGATCACCTTCCCCGCTTCGTTCAGCTCGATCGTGACCGGTGCCCCTTCCTGGAACGACGACATCTTCGATCGCCCGGTTTGCACGTCAAACGTCTTCTCCCCCTCCGGCGTCCACAGCTTGATCTCCTTGTGATCCCCGGAAGTATAGGTCAGGTTGCCCGACACGAACCGATGAGAATGGCCCTTCTCCCCCTTCCGGTGGACGTCGATCACCGCATTGTTTTCATTCACCTGCATTTCCACTTCCTCACCGACTGCAAGATTCTTGGGTGAGACCTTGGAGGCAATCGTCATCGATCCCCACGAGGTCTTGACGGTGGTGAGGCCCGATTCCACTTTCGAGACGACGCCATCGACCTTCATGTGCGTCGCCTTACGCTGTTGCCCCCCTCGTCGGCAAACCCCTGGGATGCCAGCATCACCAGGCTCAGGACTATCGCACTAAGAACCATTGTCTTACGCATAGTAGTCCTCCCTCTGTTGTGAGAGTCTCATCTCCTGATTCGTATCGCCACCATCCCATATGCTTTTGGATAAGTAAGTAGATAGTGCGAAACCCTTGCCATATACAAAGCCTGATATTTCGCTCATCTAGAGAGCAACCTCACAAGAAGATTGGGGTGAAACGCGACAGCTCCGCCTTGGATCTAAGGCGGGAAGGGGCACATGACCATTTGTGCTGCAGAGGTCCGAATGAGATACCGTTCCGGAGCACAATCCGTCATCCGCATGAGCATCTTCCTAAAAGTTTTCTAAAGATACAGCGGTTTGATCGGCGACATGACTGCCGCCGGATTGTTCTTCCATACCGACTCATCCGCATCGACATATACTTCGACTTCGTTCCCATCGGGATCATGCAGATAGAGGCTCTGACTCACCGTGTGATCGCTCATGCCGTCGACCGTCACACCGGCTTCTTCCAGTTCCCGCTTCGCGGCGCGCAGCTCATCAAGGTTGTCGCCAACCTTGATGCCGATGTGATAGAGCCCGCGCCTGCGGCCTTGTGGCGGACCAGGCGCATCGCCCACCTGAATTAATAGCAACTCATGGTGCGTGCGGCCGGAGGTGAGTGCCGCCGCCGCGCCGTTGAAAATCCGCCCGACCTCCTTGAAGCCCAACAGATCCCGATAGAAGGCCAGCGACCGTTGCAGATCTTTGACATAGAATACGACGTGGCCGAGATAGTGCGCTTTCATCGGTTCACCTCCTGAACGTGATGCCGGCCTTCTGAACCTCCTGATAGGGGAGGAGCCAGACGAGTGACTCGTCGCTCAGATCGCCGACTTGAATGCGATTGCCCCAGGGATCGCGAAAGTCGCAACGGAAACCCGGCTGCATCTTCAGCTTGTACTTCTTCGTCAGCTTCTGTCTCACTTCCTTGATCTGTTTGGCGTCGCGGACCATCAGACCGAAGTGCTTTACCCGATCCGGTTGCAGTTGCTCCACCTCAAAGATCGCCATGAACTGATGTTCGCCGAGTTTGCACCAGGCAGCCCCTTCACCGCCGCGCAGCATCTTGAGGCCGAACACGTCGGAATAGAATTTCACGGCCTTCTTGGCATCGGTGACCTCAATCACGATGTGGTTGCATCCATAGACTTGCACCGCCATCACACACCTGCCTTTCGTTCAGCGCGGTCTACCGCCACCCGCTGGAGCGCCGAGACAAAGATGTCCACCGGTTGCGCGCCAGAAATCGCGTACGTCCCGTCCACGACGAAATAGGGCACGCCGCGAATGCCGAGCTTGTGGCCGGCCGCTTCTTCCGCCTTCACCTCCGTTGTGCCTTCGTTACTCTGGAGAAACCGTTCCACGACCTCCCTGCTTAATCCTGCTTGCCCGGCGAGTTGGACAAGCATGGCGATCGAACCGATATCCGCCCCCTCTTCAAAATAGCCGCGGAAGAGCGCATCGACCATCGCGTCCTGGCAACCTTCCCGTTCAGCGAACCAGATGAGGCGGTGCGCGGCAAACGTATTCGGCGTCCGGGCGATCTTCTCAAACGCAAACGAAATCCGCTCCGACGCTCCGGCAGCCAGCACGTGCTCCTCCAGTTGCCGGAAGGAATCCAGGCTCCCGAACTTGGCTTCGAGATAGGCCGTCCGATCCATCCCCTCCTTCGGCATCGTGGGATTCAGCTGGAACGGCCGCCAGGTTGTTGTGATGTCGCCCCCGACCTGGCTCAGAGCCCGCTCCAGCCGACGCTTCCCGACATAGCACCAGGGACAGACGACGTCGGAATAGATCTCGATCGTGAATCCGCGATCCGTCATGACAAATGTCCCATCTTGCCTGCTTGATAGTCCTGCACGGCTTGAATCAACTCTTCACGGGTATTCATGACGAACGGGCCATAGCGGGCAATCGGTTCCTCGATCGGTGCTCCGCTCATGACCAACAGCTTGCTGTCTTCCCGGGCCTCCACCGTGACCACCGATCCGCTCCGCTTGAAGACAATCAATTCCGCTTCTCCTGCTTCACGCGACCCGTTCACCGTTGCACGGCCCTGCAGCACGAGGATCGAGCCGTTCTGTCCAACCGGCAGGTCAAGTTGAACGTGTTGGCTCTTGTTCAGTTGCAGGTCGTACAGCTCAATCGGCGTAAACGTATGGGCCGGACCCTTGCGTCCCTGAAACGATCCGGCGATCACCCGTAACCGACCGGCTCCGCCCTCAAGCTTAATTGCGGGAATGTCGCCGTTCAGAATCGTCTGGTAGCCAGGCGCCGACATCTTCGAGGCCTTCGGGAGATTCACCCACAGTTGAATGGCGTGCAACGTGCCGCCCCTCTTCGCAAACTCCTTTTCGTGAAACTCCTCATGGACGATGCCGGACGCCGCCGTCATCCACTGCACATCGCCCGGCCCGATCACGCCGGCATTGCCGGCCGAGTCGCGATGGGCCACGACGCCTTCGTAGACGATCGTCACCGTTTCAAATCCCCGATGCGGATGTTCTCCCACCCCGCGCGGATGATCCGTCGGCGGAAAGTCCTGCGGGCCGGCATAGTCCAACATAAGAAAGGGGCTCACCTCGCGATCCAGCTCATTGCTCGGGAAGAGATTGCGCACAGGGAATCCGTCCCCGACCATATAGGCGGAACCAGGCTGATAGATCCCTAAGACATCCTTTGTTGCTGCGGCTGCGATTGTCCCTTGTTGATTCATCGTCGTTCTCCTTCCGTCCGTCACAGACCCGGTCTTGCAAGTGACGTGTAGAAACCTGTCTCTCAGAACGCCATCGTTTCGTCGCTCTCCCAGATGAGCACCTCGGCCCCGGTCGCCCCCTCTGCCGTGAGCTTCCGCGCTCCGGCTGCCGTGAGTCGCACGGCGTCGCCCGCGTTCAGACGACCGGCCTGCTCCAGCTGCGCCGACCCTTTCGCCACGTACAGATGAACGTACGCATTGCCCGGGACGGTCACGGTTTCTCCCGGCTGAAGTCGACCGGCCCAGAGAGCCGCTCCCTTCTGGTGAATTGAGATTGCGCTATTGTGTCCCTTGCCGGAGGCAATCGGGACGAGTCCACCCTTCGCAAGGTACCCGTTGACGTCGAGCTGTTGATACCCGGGGGTAATCCGCCTGGTATCAGGAACGACCCACATCTGAATGAAATGCACATCCTGATCCGCCCGCGGGTTCATTTCGGAATGCCGGATGCCGGTACCGGCGCTCATGCGCTGCGCGAGTCCCGGATAGAGGATCCCTTTGTTGCCTTCGGAATCTTGATGCTCCAGTTCGCCCTCCAGCACCCAAGTGACGATTTCCATATCCTCATGCGGGTGCGTGCGAAAGCCGGTACCGGCCTTCACCGTATCATCGTTGCTCACCAGCAAGAGCCCGTGATGGGTATTGGCCGGATCGTAGTGGTTCGAAAAACTGAAGCTGTGCCATGAGTCGAGCCAGCTGATCTCCGTATGGAAGCGCTCATTGGCTCGACGGATATCGATTTCGGAGGGCTTGACGCTGATCGTGTTCATGATGACGCCTCCTTTCGCAGGCCTTCCGGCACTGCTCACTTATCCCTCAATCTTCTCCGCAACGAGCCGATCCATTGACCATTTCCCGGCGCCCGTCGCCAACAGCGCGAGGCTGATGCCGATGACCAGGAGATGATATTCGAAACCCTCGCCCTGTTGCTTGCCGAACCAGTTCATGAAGAACCCGTAGGGCAGATGCGTCATTGTAATCGCGCCCAGCATGATCACGATATAGCTGGCAGCCGTAAACCGCGTCAGCAACCCCAACATCAGCGCCACACTGCCGAATGATTCACCGATGATCACGAGCAACGCTACGAGCCAGGGGAGATGCAGGGTCTCGGTGAAAAACCCCATCGTCCCGCTGAAGCCGAATCCGCCGAACCAGCCCAACAGCTTCTGCGCCCCATGCGGGAATATCACAAGCCCCAGCGTGAGCCGCAAGATCAACCCAGCCCATCCGTCATCCGTTCGAAAGAGCGCCTTCATATCGTACCCCCATAGTGAGTTCGCTGATCTATCACCCCTGCACCCCTGAAATATAGTTCTAACTAGTACTAAAGTCAAGTGCAAAAACAGCACGAGCGATGACGCCCCACAACTCCTATGGAATCAGGCAGTTATAAGGGGATGGTCACGTGAGTGAGGAGGGGAGTGGAGAAAAGCTGCGTCCGACTGGAAGAGTATACGATCGGACTCGGGGAGCTACTTTCTGTCTTTGATGGCCCGTTCGACCTCGCGTCCGGCTTCGCGTGTCTTAATGGTTTCCCGCCGGTCGTAGAGCTTTTTCCCCTTCGCCAATCCGAGTTCCACCTTTGCACGACCTCGCTCGTTGAAATACAGGCGGAGGGGAATGAGCGTCAGCCCTTTCTGTTGCGTCTTGCCGAGCAGCTTGTTGATCTCTTTCTTGTGCAGGAGCAGCTTCCGCACCCGCATCGGATCGTGATTCATCATGTTGCCGTGACTATAGGGGCTGATATGGCAATGGTGCAGAAAGACTTCTCCGTCACGCACCGACGCATAGCTGTCCAACAAATTCACGCGCCCGTCCCGGAGGGACTTGACCTCGGTGCCCAACAACACGATCCCGACCTCGAACTTCTCCTCGATGAAGTAGTCGTGATAGGCCTTCCGGTTCGTGACGACGGCTTTATATTGATCTTCTTTTTCTTTCGACATTTCGCTCTTGCCGGGCCGACGCCTTGACCCTCTTCACGCTCCAAGCCTAAGATGGCCTATGGTTGGCTCCGGTCCGCTCGTCTCGTTCGGTACGATCCTCTCCAGCGTGGCCAAACAACTCGGTTTGGAAACGCGGCTCGTCGAGTTGCGTATCCAGCAGCACTGGCCGGCCCTCGTCGGTGAACCGATCGGTTCGCACACCTGGCCCACCCAGATCCGCTTCCACAAACTCTATCTGCTCGTCGAGAATTCCGTCTGGCTCCAGCAACTGACGTTTCTGAAACCGGCGCTCCTGGCCAAACTCAATGCCGAAGCCGGATCCGAACTGCTGACGGACATTGTCCTGCGTGTGGGCGAAATCCCTTCACAGAGACCGGAGCCTGCTCCGACGACTCCCGCCCCTCAGAAAACTGCTGCTTCTGAGAAGGAGCTGGCCGAGTTCGCCTCACATGCCTCTGCCATTCAGGACCCAAGTATCCGCCGGCGCTTTAGAGAGGTGATATCGAACTATCCTTCTCAGACTCCGCCTCCGCCGGAAGAGGATCCGTCACACGTCCCTTGAACAGCACGCGCGTCGCCGCGGAGAGCTCGCCGGCCTTGGGCATCGGGCCGACCCCGCCTTCCTCCTCCTGATCTTGTAGCAGATAATATCCCCGAACGGACTTTTCAAACTCGTTGGCAACCGTCGCGTCCCCGGCCACATATTTCGCGAGCACCTCGGGATCGGTCCACCCGTCATCGTCGAACACATAAATGAGCATGCGTCGATACCGACTGCCGGCATCGTCCGGCGTGGTGGGACGGATTTTCATGGGGCCGAAATCGTGAGTCTGATGCCCCACCTTGCGAAACCGGTTCAGCAAGGTCTCGATCTGATGATCCGTGGTTCCCGGAGGCACGTGCGTCGCAACGAGGTGGCCGCTTTGCGAACCGACACTGTAGGGAGGAATCGACCGGTCCGGGCGGCTGAGATACATCCCGCCCCAAATGAGCGCGAACGACCCGACGAAGACCGTGAGCGCCAGCTTGACGACCGTGTCCAACGGCTTCTTGGCCTTGGGACCGGCAGGGGACGTTGAGAAAGGTGCCTGCTCGTGCATGAAAGACTTGTGCGGCGAGACAGGCCCGCCGGGTTAGGCCTCCGGCTGATCCTCGGGGACCGCCTCAACCACTTCTGCCAATCGGGCCACCCCTATGACGCGATCATCGTCGCCGTCCAGGTCGAGCACCCGCACGCCCTGAGTATTCCGGCCGACTTCACGAATATCGTCGACTTTGCAGCGCAGCAACTTGCCCTTCGCCGCCATCAACATGATTTCATCGCCTTCGCGCACCTGCAGGAAGCCGACCGCCAAGCCGTTCCGCTCCGTTGTCTTGACGCTGATGATCCCTTTTCCGCCGCGGCCCTGGACACGGTAATCATTCACCGGCGTCCGCTTGCCGTAGCCGCCTTCGGTGACGGTCAGGATCGCCGTGGTCGAATCGGGTGTGATGGTTTCCATGCCGATGACTTCGTCGCCTGCTTCCAGCGTGATCCCCTTGACACCGTGGGCGGTCCGGCCCATCGACCGGACATCCTCCTCTTTAAAGCGGATCGTGATGCCCTGTTTCGTACCCAGCAGCATTTCCCGCGATCCGTCCGTCACGTGCACCGCGATGAGCTTATCGCCCTGATCCAGCGACAGAGCGATGATGCCGCCCTGGCGGGGATTGCTGTAGGCCGACAGTTCCGTCTTCTTGATCACGCCCTGCTTCGTCGCCATGACGACAAAGCGATCGTCGCGATACTCCTTCACCGGCATCGTGGCCGTGACTTTTTCATCTTTCGACAATGCCAACAGGTTCACCAGGGCCTTGCCCTTGGCTCCGCGGCTGGCTTCGGGAATCTCGTGGACCTTAAGCCAGAACACTTTCCCGGCATCGGTAAAGAAGAGCAGGGAGTCATGGGTCGACGCCGTAAACAGCGTCTCGACAAAATCTTCGTCTTTGATCCCCATCCCGATCTTGCCTTTTCCGCCCCGGCGCTGGGCGCGGTACAGCGAGACGGCGTTCCGCTTGATATAGCCGGTATGGGAAATGGTGACGACCACTTCTTCTTCGGCGATCAGATCCTCCAGATTGATTTCCGCTTCCTCTTTGACGATCTGGGTCCGCCGCTCGTCCTTATAGGCCTCGCGGATTTCCGCGAGCTCGTCCTGAATGATCTTCCGCACCAGGGCCGGGCTCGCCAGGATGGACTTCAGATATTCAATCTGCTTCAGCACGTCTTTGTATTCTTCGATCAGCTTCTGGCGCTCCAGCTGCGTGAGGCGCTGCAGACGCATCTCCAGAATGGCGGAGGCCTGGATCTCGCTCAACCCGAATTGGCTCATCAAACCTGCGCGGGCTTCGTCGGGCGACTGTGCCCGCCGGATGAGCGCGATCACCGCGTCCAGATTGTCGAGAGCGATCTTCAGCCCTTCGAGAATATGCGCGCGCTCCTCGGCTTTCCGGAGTTCAAACGCGGTCCGGCGTACGATCACTTCGCGCCGGTGATCGAGGAAGTGCGACAGGATCTGCTTGAGGTTCAGGACCTCCGGACGGTTGTTGACCAGCGCGAGCATGATCACGCCGAAGGTCGTTTCCAGCTGCGTGTGCTTGAACAAATTGTTCAGGACGATCAGCGGGATTTCGCCCCGCTTGAGTTCGATCACGACCCGGACCCCTTCGCGGTCCGACGATTCATCCCGCAGGTCGGCAATGCCCTTGATCCGTTCGTCCTGCACCAGCTCGGCGATCTTCTCGATGAGCTTGGCTTTGTTGACCTGGTACGGCACCTCCGTAACGATCAGCCGTTCACGGTCGGTCCGCTCATCCGACTCCACATTGACCTTGGCGCGCACTTTCAGCAGCCCGCGGCCGGTCTCGTAGGCATCCTTGATCCCGCTCATCCCGTAGATAAATCCCGCGGTGGGGAAGTCGGGGCCGGGAATCTTTTTCATCAGTTGGGCAATGGTCACGTCGGGGTTCTCGATCAAGAGCAACAGCCCGTCGATGACTTCGCCCAGATTATGCGTGGGAATGTTGGTCGCGTAGCCGACCGCAATACCGCCGGCCCCGTTGATCAGTAGATTCGGGACGCGCGTGGGCAGCACCAGCGGCTCTTGCAAGGATTCATCGTAGTTGGGACCGAAATCCACCGTCTCTTTGTCGATATCGGCGAGGAGTTCCTCCGCCAGCTTCGTCATGCGCGCTTCGGTATACCGCATGGCGGCGGCGGAATCGCCGTCCATCGACCCGTAGTTCCCCTGGCCGTCCACCAGCGGATAGCGCATGTTGAAGTCCTGCGCCATGCGCACCAGGGTGTCATAGATCGCCGAATCGCCATGGGGATGGTAGTTACCCATGATCTCGCCGACGATCTTGGCCGACTTGCGATAGGCGCGATTATGGGCCAGGCCCATTTCATTCATGCCGAAGAGAATACGGCGATGGACCGGCTTGAGTCCGTCGCGCACGTCCGGAAGCGCCCGTCCCACGATCACGCTCATGGCGTAATCGAGATACGACGACTTCATTTCATCTTCAATTGCGATATAGCCTAAGCGTTCATCTGGGGGCATCTAGTTCTCCACGGATGCTGAAAAAGGTCACCAACTTCGTTCTCGTCTGCGGCCTTGCTGGATGACCATTTTGAGCATCCTTCCAAGACCGGACACGACTGATAGCCCTCTATCGTTATACGTCCAGGTTTCTGACTTCGAGCGCATGCGCCTGAATGAAATTGCGGCGGGGCTCCACCTCATCGCCCATCAGGATCGTAAAGATTTCATCCACGCCGGGCACATCTTCCAGCTTCACTTTGAGCAGGGTCCTGGTTTCCGGATTCATCGTGGTCTCCCACAACTGAGCCGGGTTCATTTCCCCCAGACCTTTGTATCGCTGAATGCCTAATCCCTGCTTGCCGATCTCGATGATCGTCTTCACCAGGTCGGCCGTGCCGGAGAATTGCTGCTCCTGCCCCTTCGCTTTCAGCTTGTAGGGCGCGCGTCCCAGCCCGATGGAGGAGGGAGCCAGTTTCTGGAGTTCACGGAAATCGGCCGACCCGACGACTTCGTGCGTCAGATTCATGCTGAGCACAATGCCGTTGCTCGTGATCCGGCAGATCACCTTGTTGGATTGATGCTCTTCATCCTCGACGATGGTCAGCTCCGCGGTCGCCTTGGGATAGATGGCTTCCAGCACCCGCTTGGCATTGGCCACCACCGTCCTGAGGGCCGCCTGATCCTTGAGCAACTCGCGATCCAGGCCCGGCTCGTCCACGAAGGCCCGAAGAATGTTGGCTTCATGATGTTTCTTGTTCAGGCGCGACAGAAAGGTTTCAAAAGCGACCAGCTTTTTCAGCACCGGCAGGAGCCGGCGGCCCGTGATATACCCCTGGGTGTTCTCCACATAGACCTCGACCTCCTCGACGGCGAGATCGGCCAGGTGCTCGTTCAAGAGCCCTTCGTCCTTCAGATACTTTTCCGACTTGCCCTTCTTCACTTTGAAGAGCGGCGGCTGGGCAATATAGATGTACCCGCGCTCCAGCAGCTCCGGCATCTGGCGGAAGAAGAAGGTTAGCAACAGGGTCCGGATATGGCTCCCGTCGACGTCGGCGTCGGTCATGAGAATGATCTTGTGATAGCGCGCCTTGGCGATGTCGAACGAATCTTTCTCGGGCTTGTCGCCTTCTTCCCGTCTGCGGCCGATACCGGTCCCGAGCGCCATGATCAGGGTGCGGATTTCGTCGCTGGAGAGCATCTTGTCGAACCGGGCTTTTTCCACGTTCAGGATTTTGCCCTTGAGCGGAAGGATGGCCTGGTACTTCCGGTCGCGGCCCTGCTTGGCGGAACCGCCGGCCGAATCTCCCTCGACGATGTAGAGCTCGCTCAGCGCCGGATCTTTCTCGGCGCAGTCCGCCAGCTTGCCGGGCAATGAGCCTCCATCGAGCGCGCTCTTCCGGCGAATCAGCTCCTTGGCCTTCCGGGCCGCTTCACGCGCCCGGGCTGCATCAATGGCCTTGCCGATGATCTTCTTCGCGACCGGGGGATTCTCTTCGAAATAGGTGCCGAGCGCTTCATTGACCGCCGCTTCGACGATGCCCTTCACTTCGCTGTTCCCGAGTTTCGCCTTCGTCTGGCCCTCGAACTGGGGGTTGCGCACCTTCACGCTCACGACCGCCGTCAACCCTTCGCGCACGTCGTCGCCGCTCAAGGATTCGGTCTCTTTCTTGAGCAGGTCGTTGGCGTTGGCGTAGCTGTTGATCGTGCGCGTCAGTGCCGCTTTGAAGCCGACGAGGTGCGTCCCGCCTTCTTTCGTATTGATGTTGTTGGCGAAGGAAAACAGATTTTCTGCGTAGCTGTCGTTGTATTGCAGCGCCAGCTCCAGGATCATGTCGGGCTTTTCGACATTGACATAGATCGGCTTGTGGATCGGCGTCTTGGCTTCGTTGAGGTGCTCGACGAACGAGACGATGCCGCCCTTGTACTTGAAGATCTGTTCTTTTTCTTTGCGCTCATCCTTCAGCGCGATCTCCAGCCCCTTGTTCAAAAAAGCCAGCTCCCGCAACCGCTGGGCCAGGATGTCGAAACTGAACTCGAGCGTCTCGAAAATCTGTCCGTCCGGCTTGAAGGTGACCTGGGTGCCGCGCCGTTTGGTCTTCCCGGTGACCTGGAGCGGAGCATCTGGTTTGCCGCGCTGATACCGCTGCCCGAACACCTGACCGTCCTGCCAGATTTCCAGCTCCAACCATTCGGAGAGCGCGTTGACCACGGAGATGCCGACGCCGTGCAGACCGCCCGAGACGGTGTAGGCGCCCTGCTCGAACTTTCCACCGGCATGCAGCACCGTCAAGGCTACTTCGGCCGCGGATTTCTTTTGCGTGGAGTGCATGCCGGTCGGAATGCCCCGGCCGTTGTCGACGACGGTGACACTGCCGTCGATGTGGATCGTCACCTCGATCGTTTCGCCGAATCCCGCCATGTGTTCGTCGACACTGTTGTCGACGACTTCATAGACGAGATGATGGAGGCCATCGACGCCGGTGCTGCCAATGTACATCGCCGGGCGTTTCCGTACGGCATCGAGACCTTCGAGGACTTTAATCTGGTCGGCGTTGTAACTGTCTGACTTGGGCTTGCTGATCGACTCGTTCGTGGCCATCCGTCTCCTAGTCTCTGATTCAGTTCTTCTAATTAGATCTTGATCGGCATCACGACACACTTGAATCCAGGATTCTCGGCTTCCTGAATCAAGCAAGGGCTGAGCGGCGTCTCCATCTGCAACGAGATGGTTTCGCTGTCCATCACACTGAAGACATCCAGGAGATAGCGGGCATTGAACCCGGTCTGCAGCGCCTCACCGTCATAGGTCGCCGGCAACTCCTCGGTCGCTTCTCCGTAATCCGGGTTGCTAGAAAACAGCACCATGTGGCCCGGCGCAAAGGAGAGCTTCACGGCGTTCGCCTTGTCTTTCGACAAGACCGACACGCGCCGCAACGCACTTTCCAACTCGAGACGGTTCACGCTGATCTTCTTGCCGCCCTCTTTGGGGATGACCTGCTGATAGTTGGGATAGTTCCCTTCCATCAGGCGCGAGGTCATGAGCAGACCGCTTTTCCGGAAGATCATCAGATTCTTGGTAAACCCGATCAGCGGTTCGCCTTCGCCCCCCTCTTCCAACAGCCGCCGCATTTCCTGCGCCGCTTTCTTCGGGACAATGGCTTTGATCTCCTGCGGAGCGCCCTTGCCGGCCTTGCCCACTTCCTGCTCGGTCACGGCTAGACGATGGCCGTCGGTGCCCACAAGCCGAAGCGAGGTCTTCTTGTCCGTGACGACCAGGGTGACGAGCAACCCGTTCAGGATATAGCGCGCATCATTGTCCCCTGCGGCAAACAACGTTTTCCGGATCAGTTCCAACAGCCCGGCGCCGGAGAGCGGAATCAATCCTTCGCGATCGATCACCGGCAGGGCAGGGTATTCGGAACTGGGCAAACCGACGATCTTGAACTGGCTCTTGCCGGCCTGAATCGTCGTCCAATTGTTGTCGCCCGACGTCAGCTCGATCTCGCCGGCCTTCAGCTCTTTGATAATTTCATACAGCTTGCGCGCCGAGACGGTCACACCACCCGGTTGCAGCACTGTGGCCTTATAGAGCCCGCGCATGCCGATCTCCAGGTCCGTCGCGACGATTTCGACGCCGTCCTGTTTGGCCTCGAGCAGAATATTGGAGAGAATCGGCATGGTGTTCCGTTTCTCCACCACCCCTTGCACACGCTGGAGCCCCGTCAACAGTTCATCGCGCCCGATGCGTACCTTCATAGTGTCTTCTCCATCAACAGGACGACTCAGCCCCGTAGGATCTGTTCTTTCAGCTTTTCCAGCGTCGACTGCATAGCCGGATCCGCATCCTTGGCCTTGGCCACCTGGCGGCAGGCATGGATGATCGTCGTATGGTCCTTGCCCCCGAAGTGGCGACCGATCTCCGGATACGAGGCATCGGTCAGCTCGCGGCAGAGATACATGGCGATCTGCCGGGGATGGACCAGTGTCTTACTGCGCCGGCGGGATTTCAGCTCGTTGATTTTCACGTGAAACTGGGTACAGACCACATCCTGAATATCTTCCATCGCCACGATTTTCTTTTTGTCCCCGATCAGATCACGCAACACCGTCTTCGCCATCTCCAGCGTGATCTTCTGCCCCGTCAGCGACGCGAAAGCTCCCAATCGCACCAGGCTGCCCTCAAGTTCGCGAATATTGCTCTTCAGGGTGGTCGAAAGATACTGGATCACGTCTTCGGGAAGCTGGACCCCCTCATCCTCGGACTTTTTCCGCAGGATGGCGATCCTGGTTTCCACGTCGGGCGGCTGCAGATCGGCGATAAGTCCCCATTCGAAGCGGGACCGGAGCCGTTCTTCGATGTCCGGCATGTCTTTCGGAAACCGGTCGCTGGAGAGGACGATCTGCTTATGTCCTTCGTACAATGCGTTGAACGTATGAAAGAACTCTTCCTGCGTCCGCTCCTTGCCGGCCAGAAACTGGATGTCGTCGATCATCAGCATATCGATATGCCGATAGCGTTTCCGCAGGTCCATCATCTTGTCATAGCGAATCGAGTTGATGACCTCGTTGGTGAACTGCTCAGTCGTGAGATAGGCGATCCGGAGATCGGTCCGTTCCGCCACATGATTGCCGATTGCGTTCAGTAAGTGCGTCTTTCCAAGGCCCACACCTCCATAGATAAAGAGGGGGTTGTACGCTTTCCCCGGCTGTTCGGCAACCGCCATGCAAGCGGCATGGGCGAACTGGTTTCCGGCACCGACGACAAAATTCTTAAAAATGTACTTGGGGTTGAGCTGAATCCCCCGCCGTGGCTTGGGCTGCGTGACGGTCTTGGCCGCAGTCGCTACGGCAGCGTGATCCTGCGGCTTCCCCGGTTTCTGATCGACCAGGAAAGAGACGGAGACCTCTCCGCCTCCCCGAGCGGCCGAGACCGCTTCGGCCAGAAGCGGACCATAGTGGGTCCCCAGCCAATCGCCAAAGAATTTATTCGGAACGCCGATATGGGCAGTCGAATCTTCGATCCGATCCAGGTGCACCGGGATGAACCAGGTGTCATAGACCTGCTTCGGTACTTTACCCTGGATGAAGTGAAGGGCTTCTTGCCAAACCGTGTCGATACTCATAACCCCACAGAATTCCTATACACAGGCTTATACACACCTGTGGACAACCTGATAACTCTCTTCATAATTCCAAGTAAAATATCACCTGAGAGGAATCGCTGATTACCACGTACTCCCGTATCTTGTCGAGTTGGATTTTTCTTATCCACTCCTACACACACCCTATACCATCCCACTCTGCAGACTCATGCAGAGGAAATCCACAAAGTCATCAGACTCTAGTCACGTTCTATTTTTCTATCTTTCCAATAAGCTACGAGCTATTCCCACTATTCTTCTTACTACTACGACTCCGACTACTCCTACGAGTTTCTTATCTTGGTAAAGATAATAAGAAGTCAGAGCAGGATAACCTTCGCATGGGCAAACACCAATTCCAAGAGGTCTCGGTCCGTTAAACTGACAGAAGATGAAGAGTCGTTTGGACCGCTTTTCCGGACATGCTCGGCAAAACTTGTAGAAGAAGCAGGCAGTCCTTCTTCAAGAAGCACATATCCGGATTCCTGAGAGGCAAAGAGACCGGACTCAATGCCTTCAGCCGGCTCACGGAGAAGGTATAAACAATCTGCCATAGCATTCCCCCTACAATGAGGATCAAAACACGAGGGTTCGATCGACATCCCTCAAAAAGTGTCGGATGTATTCAGCCGTCTGATATTGGACGGCAAACTGACTTTGCACCAACGATCGATCGGCATCTGATTGGACGATGAATGGAATCTCAAGATGTTCGATTGAAGGGAGGTACTTTTCTAAAATTTCCATATCAATCACGTCATCGAGATCTTCTGAAAGCAGTCGAACCGCCTCATTAAGGAGTACCACGGTTGTGTCATGGGTCCCCGCCACAAGTCCAAGCGCAATGCGCAGGGCTTCCACTGGACGGTGGGTTTGACGGGGATCTTCTCGAATCACCACAGCTATTTTCTTCGCCATCGTCGCGTGGAGACCTTCGTTTCAGGTAAATGCCAGAAATTGATCGCAGGCATCGATAATCCCGGAGAGGACAACCAGCCCGCATAAAGAGATCTTGGAATGGATCCCATCGGTCGGTACATGATGCTGTTGGCATCCATACGCGCAGGCAAAGAGCTTCACACCATCCGTCGCCAGTTCCTGATAGCGGGAGTCAGACATGTTCTTCACACCTTCATCGATGAGGTACAAATACACCTCGGTGTTACGCTGAAGAGCCGCGCGTGAAAGACGATAGACTGTCTCAACGCTTCTATGGGTTGGAGGGACTGAAAGAAGCAGCCCGAGCTTCTTTGAATTCATAGGTAATTCACAGATATTTATATTAATTAATCAATAACTTATGATAATTATCCATAGGGTGAGCCTACGAAGTTTTTAAGGGAAAGTCAACCGCAAAAACTGCCGGACTAGGATGGGAGAATCTGAGGCAAGAGAGAGGCGACAAGTGTGGAAAGAGGCAAATCTGCTTGATCCTTAGTTTCCATATTCCGGAGGATCGCAGACCCCTTATCCAGTTCATCATCACCAAGAATCAGAGCATAGCGACAGGTAAAACGATCAGCCTGACGGAGATGAGCTTTTAACGTCGCCGAACGGAAATCCGTCACGGCTCGAATACCGGCAAGACGGAGGTCTTGGAGAATCTTTAATCCTTGAAGCGCAGCCCGTTCACCGAATGCCGCCACATAGACGGTCTTGTCTCCAACGGATGGCGGGGTGACGGTTTCCGGCAGCATCATCGAGATGCGCTCAATACCCACAGCAAAGCCCACAGCCGGGGTCTTCGGACCATCCAAAGTCTCCACCAGCCCGTCATAGCGGCCACCGGCTCCTACGGCGTTCTGAGCACCTAAACTGGTGGTGGTCACTTCAAACGTCGTCAGGCAATAGTAATCTAACCCCCGAACCAGCCGATGATTCAGCTGGTAGGGAATGCCGATCGCCTGAAGCCCCTCCAGCACCTTTAAAAAATAGGTGGTCGCCGGTTCCGCCATCGATCCGGCAAGCGTCGGCGCAGCATCCGTGGCGGCCCGGCAGGCCGGCACCTTACAGTCCAGCACGCGCAGCGGATTCGTCTCAATACGTCTCACGCAATTGGCACAGAGCTGGCCTTCCTGTTGGCGGAGATAGGCCACCAGCACCGGTCGATAAGCCTCCCGGTCGCTCGTATACCCGAGATTGTTGATTTCGAGGGTCAGCGCTGGGAGTTGGAGATCGGAGAGCAACTGCCAGAGCAGGGCGATCGTTTCAACATCCGCCCGCGGATCGGCCATGCCGAAGGATTCCACACCGAACTGATGAAACTGTCGCAAACGACCGGCTTGCGGCCGCTCGTGACGAAACATCGGCCCGAGGTAGCAATATTTCTGGGGAAGCGGATCGGCTGCGCGGTTGTGTTCGATATAGGCCCGGACCGTTCCGGCGGTTCCTTCAGGACGCAAGGTCAGCGACGTGCCGTCCCGGTCCTGAAACGTGTACATTTCTTTTTCGACGATGTCCGTCGAGGCCCCGATACTGCGGGCAAAGAGCGTCGTCACCTCAAAAATCGGCACCCGGATTTCGTGAAAGCCGAAGGTCGAGGCCCAGAACCGGGCCTTCTCTTCAATCAGGCGCCAGCGCGGGGTCTCTTCCGGAAGAAGATCTTTAACGCCCTTGATACCCTTGATCATCGTCGGTCCTCACCATAGGCAAAACGTCGGGACTATAGCGGCGCATTCCGAGCCAAGTCAACGGATCGGCCTTGCGCCTCGGGCAGTCGGGGGGTATAGTTCGGCCCTTGTGACTGTCAGCAGCCTCGTGAGGTGTTCGGGTCGATGAGTCAGGATCAATCCAGCCGGCGCGTGATCGCCGTGGCGCCTATGCCACCGGAGAAATCCGCCTATGCCCTGGCGCGCTATAGCCGCTCGCCCGACTCGATCGAGAGCAGCATCAAGTGGGTGCATGGCCACTCCTCGGAAAAATTCTGGGATCAGTTCTATTTTGATTACGGCCATGCGTCGATCGCCGACCTCGGCCATGTCATCATCTGTTTTGAAAATATTTCCGAACTCGCCGCCATCCGCCTCGAAGACGAACCGCTATGGGACGGGCAGGCGAAATCGAGCCGCTATCAAAACTTTGCCTCCGGCAGCTGGTATATCCCGGACTCCCTGCGCGGGTCGGAGACCGAAGGCACCTATGAAGGTATCTTGCGGAGCCTGTCCGAAGTCTATCGTCTCCTGCATCCGCAACTGACCCAGTTTCTCACCGAGCGCGAACCGCGTCCCGAGTCGATGAAGCCGGCCGATTACCAACGGACGATTGCCGCGCGGGCGTTCGACGTCACGCGCTATCTCCTGCCGTTGGCGGCGAAGACTAACGTCGGGCAGGTCGTGAGCATCAGGACTCTGGAAAAGCAGATTACGCGCCTGCTGTCTTCCCAATTGCCGGAGCTGCGCCTCATCGCGGATGACCTCAAGGATGCCTGCCAGCGTGCCCCCATGAACGTGTGGGGCGAGTTGAGCGGCCAGGCGGCGGGAATGACCGAACCCATGGCTCCGACCCTCGCGCGCCACGCCAAGCCGAACGACTATCAAGCGTCGGTGTATCAGGAACTGGGTCGATATGCGAAAGAGGCCCTCAAGGGAACGGGCCTGGATCAGCCTTCGACCTGGGGCGAACAGGAATCAGTCGAGCTGATCGAAGGCCACGACCCGATCGATGAGATCGTCACGACGTTACTCTATCGCGCGACACACGCGCCCTATCGGAAGATTCTCGCCGTCGTGCGCGACTGGAGCGACAAGCAGAAGCAGGACGCGATCGAAGTCGGCATGAGTTCACGGGGTCCTTACGACGAACTCATCAAGGAATTCCGCAGCGGCTACGCCTTCACCTTCGATATCCTGATGGACATCGGCGGCTGGCGCGACATGCACCGGCACCGGCGCTGCCAGCAGATTCAGCAGAACTTCACCACGATCCACGGCTACGATGTGCCGCCGCCGCTCGTGCAGGCGGGATTGGATTCCGAATACCGGCAGGCCATGAATGCCGTCCGTACCGACATCGAACAACTCAAGAAGGCCAGCGCTGAAGGGTCGCTCTACGCCATCCCCTTCGGGTTCAAAGTCCGCTGCCTCTTCAAAATGGACTATGCCGAAGCCGAATACATATCCAAGCTCCGCTCCGGCGTGAAAGGCCATTGGTCCTATCGCACGATCGCCTGGCTCATGAAACAGAAGCTGGCCGCACGGTATCCTATGTTAGGAAATCGCATCCAGGCCACATCTCCCGATATCGAAGACACCTTGACCAGATAACTTCCGATACGCCATGCCCGATCATCAAACCGCATGTGAAACCGCACTCCTCGCCGGGCAATGGGACGTTGCCGAGCAGGAAGCCCGCGCCTGGGCCCGCCATCTACCGACGGGGGTCGAAAAAGATCCCCGCCCGCACTTTGCGTTGAACGCCGTGCATCTCATCCGCGGACACTTCGCCGAGGCCTGGCAGGCGCATGCCCGCTGCCTGCACGAAGCTGATGACATTGCTGAGGTGAAGCAGTGGGTGGAAACCTTCGTCGGGCGGCAGCAGGAGAACGCCCATGCCCATCTGATCATGGGACTCTTCCTTGCCCAGTCCGGCGAGTCGGAACAATCCATGAAGTCCTACAAAGAGGCGGCGAAGCTCGCCCCTGAGTCGGCCTACCCGCATTACTTTCTCGCGCAGATCCACGAGCGGGCGAATCATCTCGAAATGGCGATCAAAGAATATCGCGAAGCCGTGCGCCTCGCGCCGGACTATGCCCCGGCCCGCACGAATCTCGGCGTGGCCTACCAGGAGCAGGGTCGCCTCGAAATGGCCATTCCGCAATATCGCGAAGTCATCAAGCTCAATCCCGACGATCACATCGCCCATGCCAATCTTGCCTGCGCCCTGGCGGAACAAGGCAAGATGGAGCCCGCTGTGCAGTCGTACAAGACGGCTTTGAAGCTCAATCCGAAAGATGCCGAAGTCCACTTCGCGCTGGGCGGGCTCTATGAAACGCGCGGGCGGTTGGATTTGGCCGAACGGTCTTATCGTGACGCGCAGGAAGCCAATCCCGAGTTCGGATCGGCACATTCGGCGCTCGGCTGGCTCGCGCTCAGAAAGCGGCAATTCCAGGACGCGCAGGAATTATTCAGCCGCGCTTTGAAGTGCAACGATGAAGACCCCCGGGCCTACCACGGCATCGCCGAGCTCTACGCCATCCGCGGCAAGCGCCAGAGCGCGATGGAAAACTACACCAAGGCCGTGAAGCACTACCGAGACCCCGAAATGCGCAACGCGATTATGAATCAGCTGTTCCAGGAAGGCCAAGTACCGGATTAGCAGGAAAAACTTATGAGGAAGAACATAAAGCAGTGAACAGGGAGAATCTTATAAAAGGGGGAGGATGACTAGCGGCTACTTTACACAAAATAACTTCTGAATTTGTCGCAATGTTTCTTCGTCCAGAACCTTGCTACTTTCTGTTTTGCCCCGAACCAACTCTTCCTCCTTAACGATCTTCATGAAGAAATCTTTCTCGATCTCATCTCTCGACTGGTAAGTCTTTCGGGCTGAATCTTTAGGCTTGTTCATGATCTATCCTCCTCGTCCTTTCTGTAGTAATTAGCGAGGAATTGGGCATTCAGATTCTTGTCAAAATAATGCTTTCGCTTAATCCAAATCAAGCCGTCTCCCTTGGAAATTAAGGCTACATCGATTGCGCCACCGACAGTCTCAGCTGTCATTGAAACCCTACGCTTCAGAATAGTCAAACTAACAAGGGATTCAGCCATAGCAGCCAACTCATCTTTGGGAAGAGCTGCTACTGCATCCAATACAGGATCAACGTAGTCTGTTCGCTTGTGGCGGTCTAGCTTGTTACGCAGTTCCTTTATTGCCGTTGCCTGTATATCTCTCAGGTTTTTAAGGAGTTCCTTCTTGTCCTCCTCCTTCATGTTCACGGCTTTCTCGATGGGATCGAAGTAGTATTTTTTTACGATCTCATTTACTAAATTGACCGCATGGTGCTCATACGAAGGATCCACGCCTTGCATGAAGGTGTGAACCATCTCATCTTGAGCGAAAGGAGTAATCGAGGCACCCATGGAGTAACTAATGGAAGCTGATTTGGACGGCTTAAATTTTAACTTGTTTCCCAGAACACCCTGAACAACGTACGAATATAGACTTGGGAAAGGTTCAGTTCGCCAAATTCTGCCACTACAATTCCTGAATTTCCGGTCTCGGGGAAGTAATCTTTTGAAAAAATCTTGGCGGCGGCAGTCCTTAATAGGTTTTTTTGATTGTTCTGATATTCTCGCGTTGCCGAATACTGATTCGATCTGTTTTTCGATTATGGCCGAATATAGTTTTTCCAAGCCAGACGATATGTCTTGCGGCACACATTCTATGTCCTTGCAGTTTGAAAGCTCCTCGCACCACGATTGAATATGTGTCTCAAGCACAGCGACAACTTTATCGTCTGCTATGGACTTCTGGGCTTTAACAATGCGCTCGCATTCATCGAGTGCTGCTCTGGTGATCTGCAAAAAATAACTTCGAATCAATTCCCGAAAATAATCAGCCTGGACCTCTTTCGGAAAGAGTTGAGAGTTATCTGACAGAAAGCCCAAGAAATCTTTGGCATAGCCCTCCAAAGAATCGAATTTCTTTGGACCAAGTTTCGAACGATAGATCTTAATGATCGTTTCCAAGGGAGGCCAATTAATTCAGCGCTATCGAAAACCATTATCCCAACAGGTTGATATTTAGATAGTGCGAATAGTTTGTTAACGGTGTTGTAGATTTTAGGTTGCCCGTCGGGTTTTGAAAAAGTGACAGCGCTATCTGCGGCGAGGGCAATAGCGCTTTTGTTCATGATCGCAATTTCTGTCGTCATCGAAGTAGGCCTAAGGGTTAATTTAGAGGAAGAAGCCCGTGTGTTAGGAAAGCGATGAGCGGTAAGATTATCGCAATACGACACTCGTTACAATGACTTGATGACGGAGATGATCGTTACTTTACCCACGACTGGTAATTAGGTAAGTGCAGACCGACCCGCACGATCCAAGCGACAGAGGATTACTCAGTGCAACTTAAAGTTCGCGGATGGCGCCCTGCAGGACCGTGATCTGAGTCACTGGATCGCCGGAGGATTTCAGTTCGGTGCGGATCTGATCTTTGAGGTATGAGGAGTAGCCGACGCGGTCGACGAGGAGATCCAGGAAGCGTTCGGCGGGCAGCAGGCTTTGGGTCCTGAGTTCTTCGACGGTGTCGTCGCTGACCGGAATATAGGTGCTTCCGATGTGGAAGACCACGTTATAGTAACGATTTTTGCCGATGCGTTCGAAACGTAAGCCCTTCATCGCATACTCCCGGGCAGGCTGTTGAAAACACCTGCCAGCTTCGTTCTCGTATCGCTCAACACCTCAACGTACTGAGAAGTACGCCTCGGCCTCCCGCTCACTGCGGCCTCGCCGGGCAGTCTTTTTGAACAGCCTGCAAGAACCATCAAAGAGGGGCCCATTTTAGACAAGTCTTGGCCGGGAAGACAAGGGCGGATACGAGGCAGTTCCGCTAGGCGCTTTTGGCCTTCTTCCCGAAATATTCCTGGCGGCTCACTGACACATCCGTGACGAACATGACGCCGGAGTGCTTTTCAAACAGCGGCCGGAGGCCGGAGAGGATCGGCTCGACCTTGTCCTCGGGGACGACGGTCATGATCATCTCAAGACTTTCCTGCTCGCTGAACATGAAGTGCGCTTCGCGGATGCCATGGTGTCCCTTGCCGGACAAGTTGCCGATGATGGTATAGCCGGACGCTTTGACGCGATCCAGCAACTCGGTCACGAAGGCCTCGTGTTCTCCCGCGACAATCACGCGGATCTCCTTCATCGGATGCAATGTCAACGCGCCCATCTGTTTGCTCCTTCCTTAACTGTGCCCACGTGAGAATGTCCGCTCGTTACAGAGTCCCGTCGATTCGAACCCATTCGCCCGTGGGGCGATACCGATACCATACCTGGTCATCGGGGTCGAGGGCGACGAGGTGTACCCACTCGTTATGATAATAGTGCCGTAGGATTTCGTGCCGCTCGATCAGCTTGTCGATGCGCCCGCGGGGCGCCTCCACGATAGTGAGCAGCCGCATCGGTTCATGGTAGGGCACATCGCCGTTCATCACCGTCTGTCTGGCCAAACCCAGCCGGAGGTCGCTCCAGGGGCCCGACATGATCCCGATCCGCCCCACGACGTTATGGTAGATCTTGCTGCCGCTGCCGTACACGTCGTTGTCCACCGCGGAAAAATAATGCTCCATGTTGATCCATTGCGCCACGACTTGCGGGCCGGTCAACAACACTTCCAGGAGACGGCCGTTCGGATCCTGGCGCGCATCGTAGGATTGCAGAAACACCCGTCCTTCGAGGTTGAGCCCCTTAGTCAGCTCCCGTCGTCCGATCACAAACGCCGTATTGCTCGAGAGACCCCACTCCGGCCGGACCTGACTCCAGTCTACGCTCCGTTTCCGCACGTGCGATTCAGCGGCTCCCTCGTCCAGCGGCTGCTCAACCTCAGGGAAGCGCGTACAGCGTTCCTGGCTCGTCAGGCTGGAGGCTTCCTTCAGGTCTTCCTGTAGCCGCGCCAGGTCGGCGCGATGGGTGGGCGGCACATCTTCCAGGTCGAAGAGCTGGACCTCGTCGGTCGTCGTATCCATCTGACCGGCCAGAAAGTGGGTGTCGGGCGGAATCACCAGATTATTCTTGGCCAGCCGCTCCCGTACTTTTTGGTTGTTCGCCATCATCGCCAGGACGCGGGCATTCGGCTTTCCTTCGTTGCCGCCGCAGGCGCCGCAATCCAGGGCCGACTCATAGGGATTGTTCTCCGACGTACTGCCGTGGGAGCAGATCAAGACCAGCCGGGCCAGGTTGTTCGTGAGCCCCATCATCCGCAGCGCCGTGTCGACCGTGAGGGTCTGTTCCTCGAGAGTGAATCCGGTGCGGGTGATCCGCTCCTTCTGACGAGAGGCTGCGCGCGCGGTGAGGTCGTATTGGCGCCGCAAGATGTCGACGAGTGGCCGCAATGCTTCCGGTGAAAGCTCGGCCGGCTTCGCTGCGTCCACGAGTGATGAGTCCAGGTCGGCCTGGCCGTTCAGCGCCTGTTGGCGCAGGGCTTCGACGAGGGCCGGGGTGATGCGCGAGCTGCGCAATCCCGCATGCTCGTGCAGCACTTTTCTGACGATGGCGTGGTGTTCGGCCGCCAACATCTCCGCGGTTTCGGCCGGCGCCATCTTGTCGACGGTCAGTGTGGTGGCGATGGCCGGCACAAACAGGCGTCGCAACCAGGAAGTCCAGCGTTGATAGAGCGAGGGCAGAAGAGTCTTGCCGAAGATCGGAAGGCCGTAGAACCAGCCGAGCGATTCCACCATGACATAGGGGGTCACGACGTTTTCTTTCAAATCGTGCAGCAACGTATGGCCCGCATGGACCCACTTGGTGCGGGCCTCGTGTTTCGAGACTTTATGGTCGAGATAGCTCCGGGGAATTTCGCGCACCTCGTTCTTCGCGCGCATGATCACGGGGAACTGCTCCGTGTCGTGTTCCTTCCCCCAGGCGCGATAGCGAATGAAGGCGGCGAAGAATCCGGCGAAGCCGTAGGTCTCGTGCGGACCGGTGGATTCCAGGTGCCGGCGGAACGGCTCCGAGCGTACGTCGATACAATAGACCGATTGCGAATAGGGGCGGCTCGTACCAGGCTGGTCCACCGGCAGGGTTCGCTGCTGCGGCGCGGTCCGCAACTGAGCGAGCAGCCGCTGCTGGTAGGCGGCTTCCAGGGCTTTGAGCCACACCGGTCCATGGTCCGATTCGGGAAATGACTCCATCCAATCGAAGAGCTGTTTCAGCGTGGCGTGCGGCGTCTCGGCCAGGACCGCCGGATCCAGTTCCAAGGAGCGCGCCAGCGCCACAAGCCGCTTGGCGGCGCTGCGGCGGGCGGCAATTTCCTGCCGTGGGACCACGTCCGTTCCGTAGCGCTCGATGACACGGCCCCACCCGTTTCCTTTGTGATGCCGGAGCCGATCCACTTCTTCGGCATATAGCGCGGGCAATCGCCCGGCGACCCGCTGTCTCCTCAAATAGTATTCGTCGGAGTGCTGGCGCATATAGGCGACGACGGCGTCATAGCGGCCGTCGATGCCGAGTTCTTCGCGGCAGGTTTTCTGAACCAGTTCGCTGGCGTACCAGAGGCGGATGGCGAGGAATTTCACGAGGCCGACCGGATAGGCTTTCTGCCAGGGATAATCCCGTTCTTCCGCGCGCCACTTAATGAAGCCGGCCCAGCCGGGGAGGGCGGTCAATTGCAGCGACAAGTAATCCTGGCGCAGATCCGACGGAATGCCGAGCGCGTCCAGACTCCGCAGCAACGCATCCTCTGGATAGTCGGGCAGCTGGGCAATCTTTCTGCGACTGTCTGCGATGCCGCAGGGCGACCATTCCTGTGCCGCCAGATCTTTCCAGGCGTGATACAGCCCTTTCTCCCGTCCCGGCATAGGCCAGGTTGCATGGCCTTCGTCCAGGAAGGCCTCGCACCACTTAATGAGTTCGTGGTTGATCTGTTGGACGATCTGCGTTCCGAAGGTGTCATCGCACCAATGCGACAGCGTGAGCCACCGGCCCAGCGCCGCCTGATCGCCTTCCACGATGAGGTGGATCCGTTTGCGGAGATCGGGGAATCCCCACTCGGAAGAGAGACTGGCCGCGACGACATCGATCACGGCTTGCGCGGGATCGTGCAACTGATCATCCAACGGCTCTGTCGCAGGCGCACAGAGTCCCTCCGTGAGACAGGCCCGCAGCACCTCGCCGTGCGGGATCCGGCGCGAGCCGATCGTGACCGACTGATCCAGGACGAGGGGCTTCAAGGCGGCGTCGAGATGGGCCAGCTGGATCCGGCCAGATTTCAGATATTCGCGATAGAGCGTGCCGGGAAGATAACTATGGCCTCCCATAAATTGCTTGCCGCGCCGGGCCGTCTCTTCAAACGGGAGATATTCGAGGCTATGGAGCGGATTGTGGTGGACGAAGGTCCGCATCGGCCAGTACTGCGCAATCACCTCGCCGGCGAGTTGGACTACGCCGCGCAGCTCCATCCGTCTGGATTCGATGTCGATCGACGGGTTTATCGGTTCCATACGAGCGATCCTGAGTCGATGCCGGCCGGCTGTGAATTGGCGCTGGCCGGGAGGGTTGTCCGGTCCGGTCCGAAGAGACTGATCGGCGCCACGCCCAGCGCGAGCAGGGTCAAGACGAGAATGATCAGGGACACCAGTTCTGTCTGGAGTAAATCGGCATGCCTCAAATCTGTCCGCCGCGCTCCGAACAGCAGCCCTTGCACGAGGGCTAGAATGTACCAGGATGCCGCAAGCCAGGCACAGACGAGGACCACGATGCCGGCGGAGAAAGCCGCCGTCGATGACAGTAGCAATCCCATGAAGCCCGCGAAGACGCCGAACGGCGGCAGCCCCATGGCGGCCAGAGCCAGCAACGACAGGAGCACGGCATACTGGGGCATGGTGGAGGCCAATCCGCTGATGGCCTGCGGATCCACGTCGTCTCCGTAGCGGGTGCGGATAATTTGCCAGGCTACCAGGAGTCCGCACATCACGAGGCCGACGGCGCCCACGAAGAGCGCCGCGCGCGGCGTCGCCGACCGTGTGGTCACGACACACCACCAGAGCATCGAAAAGAATGACAGACTGCTGTAGGCCAGCAGGAGCCGCACACGTGACTGAGCCAGCGCTTTGATCGCGCCATAGACGGTACCGGCGAGGGCCAGGAAGCTCATCGTCCAGACGACAGGCTCCGGTAAGGTCGCCGCGAGAGGGGCCAGACTATGCAGGCCGAGCGCCGGAAAGAGCAGGACCATGAACGACGGCAAATTGCCGGGCAACCGGGTCAGCGCGGTGAGATGTCCATCGTGAAACGGCACGACGGGCAAGAGAATCGTGCAGGCCAGCAGCGCCGCCATTGACGACAGCGGCGGGGCGGCGACCAGTGTCAGCAACAGGCAGAGGGCGCCGAGCGTGTAGGCCCCGAGACCCCACCAGGAGATAGGCCAGAGCGGCGTGTGATGGCGATAGAGCAAGACGATGACGAAACCATGGATCACCATCAGGAACAGTTTGCCGATGACCGGCTGGCTCGTGAGGGCGCCGAGGCCCAGGCTCAGAAATATCAGAGTCAGGACCCAGGATGCGCGATGGTCTCGGTGATGCGGTTGACCCAGGAGCGACACCCCGGCGGTGAGCGGGAGCAAAAAAAGAAGAAGCAGGCCTTCGGGCGGAGCCGTCACATAGCCGATGAATCCCGCAACGGAAGCCAGGCTGACGGCGCAGACGCCGACTGACCAGGCCATGAGCCGGTGAGGGTGCGTCCACAACGCCGGGCTCAAGGCCGCGCCTAGCAGGGGAACACCCGCGAGAATCCAGGGAATGAGGGTCGCGTCGATCATCGAGACCATCCGCGTTCGTGTTTGTCGAAGCGATGGACGACGCGCATGACGGTCCGTCCCAGCAGTTGATAGAGCTCGTCGGCATACAGGCGGTTCATGAACAGGATATACAATCCGTTTCGTCCACCTTCGATCCAGCGTGTGACCCACTGCGGCATCCAGATCGTCCGGCCGTGGGCCTGCATGTAGAGATAGCACCAGCTGAGGACGGTCATGATCGTGGCCATGAGAACGATGCCATCGAACATCCAGTTGGGAAGATCCGCAGCTTGAAAGTAGGAGGCTACTTCCACGGGATTCGGATAGAGGAAGGCCGTGAACGATTCGACGGCGAACAGGTAGACGAAGACGACGAAAAGCAGCGTCAGGAGCATCGCGGAGGACACTTTCCAGGAGGCAATCGCGCGCAGTCGCGTGAGCGTCAAAATGGCCTGTGACGAGGTCAGCCAGATAAAGAACAGGAAGATGACCGTGCCCTGCGATTCGAGCAGCGGGATGCGCAGGACTCCGTGGGTGACCAGCAGAATGACCAGGGGAATCACGAGTGTCGTCACAAATCCGGTCGACCAGGTGAGCGGGGAGAAGTGCTCCTCCTCTTCCTGAGGGTCCGCAGGGGGGACATGCGGTTCCTGTCGGGCTTTATGAATGACGTTGCCGCAATTCAGGAAGACGGTGGCTTTGAAGAGTCCGTGGGCGATCAAATGGAACACCGCCAGCGAAAAGGCGCCCAACCCGCATTCCATAATCATGTAGCCCATCTGGCCGATGGTCGAGAAGCCGAGGGTTTTCTTGATGTCGTTCTGCGCCAGCATCATGGTGGCACCCAGCACCGCGGTCAGAGTTCCCACCACGAAGGCCACATGTAACGTCGTCGAGCTGAGTCCGAAGAGCGGCGCCAGCCGGTTGATCAGGAAGCCGCCCGCATTGATGATTCCGGCGTGGAGCAAGGCGTGCACCGGCGTCGGCGCATAGAGCGACCGGGGCAGCCAGAAATGGAGAGGAAACTGCGCGGATTTCCCCATGGCTCCGACGAAGATGAGCAGGGTGACGGCCGTGGCGGCACCGATATCCATCCCGGGCCAGAGCGAGAGCGCGACCTGCCTCTCAGTAGCTCGCGCGAAGAGTTCTTGAAATTCCAGCGTGCCGTAGACGCGATATGCGAGGACGATTCCCGCCAGAAATGCGGCATCGGCGACGCGCAACAGCGTAAAGGTGTTGAAGGCTCCCTTGAGCGTCGCCGCATGCTCATGATTGTGTGCGAGGAGATAGAGCAGATAGCTCAAGATTTGCCAAAAGAGAAACAGCATCATCAGATTCGCGCTGGAGACCATGCAAATCAGCACAAAATCCGTGAAGCAGATCAGGGCCAGATACCGGCGCATGTGGCGATCCTGGTACATGTAGCCGGTCGAGTAGACAAAGATCAGGGTACTCACGCCCGCGATCAACGTCATCATAATGGCGCTCAGCCGATCAATGTAGAAACCGATCGGGAAAATAAGCGCGGCCACCGACCCTGGATCGTAGAATCGAATGGAAATGGGCCCCTGCACGGCGACGACATAGAGGGTTCCGATGGCGCCGCAACAGGCCGCTCCGATGGGATAGGCGGCGATTTTCGCACGAAGGTCGCGCGTGTCATCCGGGCCGATCAAGACGATCAGCGCCGCGGCGAGCAAGAGCAACGGGATGAGAAGCACAAACGACACGGGCACTCCCTGACACCGGAACGTGATGATCTCTCTTCTGCCTTCGCGCCGACCCGGCATCGGGCGGTCGCAGACCGCCTCAGAGGGTCCTCGCGGCGTCCATCATTAGTACGTTGCCTAGACTATCGTCAAGCACTGAGTCGGCCAGATTTCTCCCCGGCGGACCTGACGTCGTTCGCGCGCATTCTTCCCACGGGGCTCCGGGGGAATCCGCGGCCTTATCGTTCGGTGCGTCTGTCGAGATGACGAGCGGTCTGTGCGATGGTCTGGCCGAATCGATCGTAGAGCCCGTCCACATACAACCGGTTCATAAACAGGACGTAGAGTCGGATCCGCAGGCCTTCAACCCAGGCCGGCGTCCACACGGTCCGGCCATGGGCGCGCAGATAGAGATAGCACCAGCTGAGGACGGTCATGACCGTGGCTAGCAGGATCATGAGATCAAAGAGCCGGCTGGGAAGAGCGGCGGCTTTGAAATATGCCGCGACCTCGTTCGGATCCGGATACAAGAAGGCCGTAAAGGACTCGACAGCGAAGAGATACATGAACACGACAAACAGAAGCGTGACCAGCATCGCGGCCGACACTTCCCATGAAGGCACCGCGCGCAGGCGGGTGAGGGTCAAGATGGCTTGCGATGACGTGATCCAAATGAAAAAGAGGAAGATCACGGTCCCTTGGGATTCCAGCAAGGGGATGCGCAGCACGCCGTGGGTGAGGAGCAGGATCAGCAGGGGAATCATCAAGGTGGTCAGAAATCCCGTCGACCAGGTGAGGGGAGAAAACGCCTGCACCTCTTCCTGGCGGTCCGCATGGGGGAAATGCGCTTCCTGTCGGGCTTTGTGGATGACATTGCCGCTGTTCAGGAACATGGTGGCCTTGAAAAGCCCGTGGGCAATCAAATGAAAGACGGCGAGCGAGAAGGCGCCCAGGCCGCACTCCATGATCATGTAGCCCATCTGACCGACCGTCGAGAAGCCGAGGGTCTTCTTGATGTCGTTTTGCGCCAGCATCATCGTGGCACCTACGATCGCCGTCAGCGTCCCCACCACGAAGGCCACATGCAGCGTCGTCGAACTCAGCCCGAACAGCGGCGCCAGCCGGTTGATCAGAAACCCTCCGGCGTTAATGATGCCGGCATGGAGCAACGCCGTCGCCGGCGTCGGGGCATAGAGATAATGGGGGAGCCAGATGTGGAACGGAAACTGCGCCGACTTGCTCATCCCGCCTATGAACAGGAGCAGCGTCACGGCCGTGGCGCCGCTGATCTCCCACCCCGGCAGCGGCGACAGAGTGACGGGTGATTCGGCCGCCTTGGCAAACAGCGCCGGAAACTCCAGGGTTCCGTAGAGGGCGTAGGCCAGAACGATTCCCGCCAGAAACGCAATATCTCCGACCCGCAACAGCGTGAATGTCTTGAAGGCTCCTTCAAGCGTGCCCGCATGAGTATGGTTATGGGCCAGGAGATACAGCAGATAACTCAAGAGTTGCCAGAAGAGAAACAGCATCATGAGGTTCGCGCTGGAGACCAGGCAGAGCAGGACGAAGAGCGCCAGGCCGATGAGAGCAAGATACCGCGGTTCGTGAGGGTCCTGATACATGTAGTCGATGGAATAGGCGTAGATGACGGTACCGACGCCGGAGATGAGGACCATCATGACGGCGCTGAGCCGGTCGATATAGAAGCCGATCGGGAAGGTGAGCGCCGCCGTCGAGATCGGATCGTAGAAGCGGATGCTGATCGGCCCCTGCGTGGCCACAATATAGAGGAGGGCGACCGCGCCGCAGAACGCCGCCCCGATCGGGAAGATGGCAAGCTGGGTGCGGGCGCGACGTGAGCGTTCGTCACCGACTGCGACCATGAGCGTCGTCAAAAGCGGGAGCAGGGGAAGCAGGATGGCGTACACAGGCACCTCACGGCTTCAGAAACACAAAAGCCAACGGGGCTACGCGACGATCTGTCCACGCATCACCGTTGGCTTGTACTGCAACCGGCCCGAAACGTGCCGGTCACCCTACCGCCTCTGTCAAGTCCAATGCGATGGTTCCGTCTATCCCAGATGAACGAGGTCGACAGGGAACGCCATCGGACGCATTCATGCCCCTTTATCCGGCATCCGTCCCCGGGTAGTCAAGGCATCGGGTACATTGTCCACCAGAATCTAGGCCTTCGGGCCCTCGCCCCATCTCTTTCGGCCCAACGGGGCGGCTTTATCCTTGTGGCCTCCTCGGCGGCACCTCTATAATCGGTCTCTATCATCCGGTTGGAAGGGCTGTGCAATGAATAAGGGACTGACCAAAGGCGAAATCGAATCGGCGATTCGTAACGCCATCATCAAGTTCGAGCAGGAATTCATGGGGCGGGGCCCGGAAGATGTGCGGGCCTATATCGTGCGGGATCTGGTCGTGGTTCGCCTGAAGGGCGTGCTGACGCCGGCTGAGCGACAACTGGCCAAGACCGCCGAAGGCGTCGACATGGTCAAACGAATCAGACAAACCCTCATTGCCCAGGGGCGCGAGAAGCTCTTCGAGCAGGTGAACGACATCACCGGAGCCAGGGCGCTGGCGCTCTTTACCGATATCAATGCCCAGATCGGCGAGAAGGTGCTGGTCTTTACGGTGGATCGAGACCTGGAAGGGCTTGGTCGGTAATGGCTGGCCGTGCATTGGAAGCACTCTCGTTCGACAACTCCTACGCGCGTCTGCCTGAATCATTCCACGCCAAGCTGAACCCCACACCATTCTCGTCGACTCCCTATCTCATCAGCTTCAATCGTGCAGCGGCGGAACTCATCGATCTCGATCCGGCGGAAGCGGCGCGTCCGGAATTCGCCGGCGTGTTCGGGGGGAGCCTCCTTGTGCCGGGGATGGAGCCGTTGGCGATGCTCTATTCCGGCCATCAATTCGGCACGTATGTTCCGCAGCTCGGCGACGGCCGCGCGATCTTATTGGGCGAAGTGTGGAACGGCCGGGGTGAAAAATGGGATCTCCAACTCAAGGGCGCGGGCATGACGCCCTTTTCGCGCGACGGCGACGGCCGCGCCGTGCTGCGCTCCACGATTCGCGAGTATCTCTGCAGCGAAGCCATGCACGGGCTCGGTATTCCGACCACGCGGGCTCTCTGCATCGTCGGCAGCGATCATCAAGTCTATCGTGAACAGGTGGAGACCGGCGCCGTCGTGCTGCGCATGGCGCCGACGCATGTCCGGTTCGGCTCGTTCGAAGTGTTCTACTATCGCAAGCAGCATGAGCAGCTGAAAGTTCTGGCCGACTATGTGATCGCGCAGCACTATCCTCATCTGGTCGATGTCTCCGACAAGTACGGGCGGTTCTTTACTGAGGTGGTCGAGCGCACGGCCGGGTTGATCGCCCGATGGCAGGCCGTCGGCTGGGCTCATGGCGTGATGAATACCGACAACATGTCGATCCTCGGAATCACCCTGGACTACGGCCCGTTCGGTTTCATCGACGACTACGATCCCGGCTTCATCTGCAACCACTCCGACCACAACGGCCGCTATGCCTTCAATCAACAGCCCTACATCGGTCTCTGGAATCTGAGCTGTCTCGCGCAGGCGCTGCTCCCGCTCGCATCGAAAGACGAGCTGAAAGCGGCCCTGGATTCCTACACGCCTCTCTGCGAGCGCCGGTATATGGAACTGATGCAGGCCAAGGTCGGATTGACCGAAGAGCATGAGGATGATGCGGCATTGATTCAGGATCTGCTGGGCCTCATGCAGCAGAGCCACGCCGATTACACGAACTGCTTCCGGGCCTTGGGAGCGTTTTCATCGGCGGAGGGCTCGCTCAACGAGCCGCTCCGCGATAACTTTCTCGACCGTGCGGCATTCGGTGCCTGGGCCAGGCGGTATGCCGGGCGGCTGCACAGGGAAAAGAGTCGGGATGAGGAACGGCGGTCGCGCATGGATCGGGTCAATCCCAAATACGTATTGCGAAACTACCTTGCCCAGACCGCCATCGAAAAGGCGCAACAGAAAGACTATTCAGAAGTCGACCGCTTATTGACCTTGCTGCAAGATCCCTACAGCGACCAGCCGGGCATGGAGGCCTACGCCGCCGCTCCTCCCAACTGGGGCAAGCATTTATCCGTCAGCTGCAGTTCGTAAACGGCTTCATCACGGTTGTCCCGCGCCACGCGCGACCTTGCAGTATCCCTCATTGTTTGTTGTATTGTGACTCCATTGTCCCGTCTTGAGGAGTCCGACCTATGGCGAAATCCGGCGGTGATTCGAAACTGGCGGTGGCTGGCGCCTTGACGCTCGTGTTGGCCATTGCCGGTGTGTTGTTGGTGAAAGAACCACTGCGCAGTTCGCGCCCGGTCGGCACCGGGTTGGAGATGAAACAGAGTACGGGCGAGCAGTTGGTCCGTGCGCGGCTCTGGGAAGATCCGGTGGCGGCTGTCGAGCGGGCGATCCGGGAGAAGGGATCGCTCAACGCAGTGGCTGCTGCGGAATCACCATTGGCGCAACGGCTCAGGCCTCTCCGGCAGGCCATCGTCGAACGGGTCAAGAAGGGGGAGCGCCTCACCGTCCTGCTGACGACCACGAGCGGAGGACCGTATGTGGAAAGCACGGAGTCGCGGCTCCGCGACCGGTATGCGATCGGCACGGCCCTCGGCGTCGCCTGTTACGCTCCGGAAGACGAGAGCCATCTCTCTTTTGTCGATTGGGAACGGCACGGCCCTGTTCAGGGGTTGCCGTATGAATGGTATCGCCTCAGGAAGACCCGTAACTGTGGGGAAGCCGGGTCGCGTGCGGACAGCGTGCTGGTCGTCTGGTTACCGGACGAAGCCCTCAGTCGCGGATTCCTGGCCACATTGACGTCACTGTCTCAAGGGCTTGTCTGTCAGGAGACGGGCAAGGGCGAGTGTGCGTTCGCTGACAACAAGCGCAAGCTGGTGCGGCTGAATGCGTCCTTGCAGCAGGCGGTCACCTTCAAAATCATCGGCCCCCGCAGTTCCTCGGCCTATCGAGCCCTGCTGGATGAAGCCGGGACGTTATACGGCGGTCCGCATGAAGGCCTCGCGATCTGGCCGAACGCCGACGGGTCGATCGAGCTCTACTCGCCCTGGGCCAGTGCCATGAAAGGGCTCCTGGCCTACGGACTCAAGGCGGAGTCCGGCAAAGGGGCGGCCTGTGCCATCTATGCAGATTGCGAACATGAGTTTTATCGGCGGCTGGCCGACGCGAACATCCGGCTCGTCTACGATGTCGGTTCGGATGAGCAACGGTTCGAATCGCTGATCGCTGAACTGGAACGGCGGCAGGTCCGGCTCGGTTGGGATGCCGTGATTCTCATCGGTGAGTGGGACTCCTTCTACGGACGAGCCCTGCCCATCGAGTTCCGTGCGGCCGCCTGCGCCAAGGTGGCGACCTTCACGGAGGACGATCTGAAACAGATCCAGGTGCCGGTCGACATCAAACGCTGGTGCCCGACCATTCCGCAGGCCGTCGATCTGCAGATCCAACGGCCCGCCGACTACGAATCGCTCGCCCTGAACGTCTTTCGCTATAGCTATCTTGGCGGGCTGGATGGAGAAGTGCCGGGCGACGACGCGGCGAGAGCCGCTCGGGCTGCCAAGGCGGCGGCCGGCAATCAGGCCGTCGACGCGACGCGGGACCGCCCGGAAGGCTCCAGCCAGCTCGATTATGTGCGCGCGCTGGTCGCGCGCATTCAGGAGGAAGGAGAGGGCGCCAGAGCGATCGGCATTCTGGGGACGGACCCCTACGATGCCCTGCTCATCATCAAGGCGCTCAGGCCCGCGTTTCCCTATGCGATCTTCTTCACCGTGGATCTCGACGCGCGCCATCTTCATCCGAGCGAGTACAAGTCGACGCGCAATATGGTGATCGCCTCGCCGTTCGGGTTTCAGCTGGATGGAAGCCTCCAGCGCGACGTGCCGCCGTTCCGCAGCAGCTATCAGACCTCGGCCTACTTTGCCGTGCTGCAGGCCCTGCAGCACGTCGTCTGTCGTCCGGATGGTCAGGGACAGAGCGACAGGGGATCCTGCACGTCGGGCTACCATGTTTCGCTGACGCCGGAGGATCGGCTCTACGACGCCGGGCCCCATCCGAGGCTCTTTGAAGTGGGCCGGAACGGAGCGGTGGATTTGAGTGTGGTCGATCAGGACGGGGTCCGTACGATCCATCCCCTGCGACCGGACCTCGCCCACACCGACAAGTACGGACAGCTGAAGCAAGGAGTCGAATTCGATAATACCGCCGTTGCAGCCGGCGTCATCCTCGCGCTCCTGACCGGAACGATCATTGTGTGGAGCAATCAGCGGCTCTGGCTTTGGGCGACGGAGAGTCCCAGACTATTGGGAGTGCTGGGGATCAGCCTCCTGGCCGCCTTCTCGGTCTTCGTGGCTTCCGGCGGCGCGACGGCGTTGCTTGCCGGTCATGACGAGGGAGAACCGTTCTCCTGGACCGCCGGCGTCAGCATCTGGCCGAGCGAATTGCTTCGCCTCCTGGTGGTGGTGCTCTGTCTCGTTCTGCTGGCGAAAGGTATGCGCGATCTGACGAAGAACAGCGATCTGATCGGGCAGGATTTTTTGTTTCAGGATGAGTCCGGCAGCAAGCGATTCTCACCCGGCACTTTCTGGACCAACCTCAAACGGGTGTCCCATCCGGCCGCGACCATGACGGCGACGACGGTGGATCAGGCCTGGTCCTGGTATCGCGAGGCCGGGAAGCCCGCGCAGCGCGCGGCGCGAACGGTCTTGTTGTTCCTGCTCTATCTCGCCCTCATGTGGCCGCTGGGACATTGGGTGCTGGATGAGGAAATGATCCATCCCTGCCGGGGGCGTCTGAGCTGCACGGTCGATTGGGCCCTGTCGCTGGGCAGCGTTGCGCTGGTTGTGCTGCTCAACCTGGGCGTTTTTGATGCGGTCATGTTGTGTCGGCGGTGGATCGGCTGGGTGACCGCCTCGACCGGCGGCTGGTCCGATCAGGTGCAAGAGGAATATCTCCGGGACTACGGCCTGGGCGAGGCCCAACAGGCGGAGTTCGAGAAGCTGAAGTACCTGGCGGTGGTTGATCTCATTGCGCAGCGGACCGAAGTGGTGAATCGCCTGATTCGCTATCCGTTTATCGCCCTGTTGATCCTGATCGTCGGCCGGAATGACTACTTCGATATCTGGAATTACCCGGTGATTCTGCTGCTCTCGTGGGCGCTGAACATCCTGCTGGCCCTGCTGGCGGCGTTCCTTTTGTATCAGGCGGCGAGTAAGGCGAAAGCCGCCATGCTCACCGGGCTGAGCCGGCAGATGGTCCAGGCCCTGGGGATCGGCCAGGATCGCGATGTCCGGATGAAACAGGTTCAGTTCATCATCGATGAAGTGGAAGCCAACGAGCAGGGCGCATTCGTCCCGCTCTACCAGCAGCCGGTGATCGAATCGTCGCTCTATGGCATCGTCGCATTGTTGCAATATTTGTATATGAGGTAACGGATCACTCATGCGCGAAGAACAGATCAGCGGGTTGCGGACGCGAATCACGGGCGGCACAGACGGCAAAGGGGGAGGTCGCGGGCCTCTCGTCCTGCTTCTCCACGGCTTCGGTGCGCCGGGCGACGATCTTGTCCCGTTGGCTAATGCCCTGAACGTGCCGGCCGGCACAAGGTTTGTGTTTCCCGAAGGCCCGCTCTCGCTGAGCTTCGGGCCGGGGGATGCGCGGGCCTGGTGGCTCATCGATATGGCGCGTATTGCCCAGGATCGGGCGGCCGGACGGGTGCGCGACCTCTCGCAGGAGATTCCCAAGGGTCTTGAGCCGGTGCGTGAGACGATGCTGGCTTTCTTGAAAGAGATCGAACAGAAATTCGGCGCCGACCCGAGGAAGACCGTGCTCGGCGGATTCTCCCAAGGCGCCATGCTCTCCTGCGATCTCATCCTTCACAGCGACCGGCCCTATGCCGGACTCGTCCAACTGTCCGGCAACATCCTGGCGCAGCCAATCTGGGGGCCGCTCTTGCCGAAGCGCAAAGGCCTGCCGGTCTTTCAAAGCCACGGAGTGCAGGACGAAATCCTGCCCTACGCCGGGGCAGAACGATTGCGAGACACGCTGGTCCATGCGGGACTGTCCGTTGAATGGCACAATTTCCGCGGGGGCCATGAGATTCCGCGAGTGGTGCTGCAACGGCTGGGGCTGTTCATCACCAAGGCGGTCACTCCTACATGAGCGATCTACACTCATTCGAACTTGCAGCTACCGACGGCAAGCTGATCCGCGGCGATCGCGTGATGGGGAAGGATCGGCAGGTTCTCTTCATCACGGGATTTCTCTCCAAGCGCTGGGGGAATAAGAGCAAGGCCTTGGCGCAATGGTGTCAGGACCAGGGTTGGGGATTCTGCTGTTATGATGTGCGCGGGTTCGGCGATTCGGAGGGAAAATTCACGGACTATACCCTGTCTGATTGGATTGCCGATGCGCGCAGCGTTCTCACCCTTCTCAAAGATGGGCCGCCAACGACAATCGTCGGCAATTCTCTGGGAAGCTGGATTGCCTGGCTGATCGCACAAGAGTTCGAGCTCGTGGACCGGCTCATTCTCATCGCCCCGGCGTTCAATATGATGGGCGTTCGTGCAACGCAGATTGCGCCGGAGCGACGACAGGCCTGGCAGAACACCGGCTGGATGCCCTGGGATGAGGACCCGCTGCACAAAGATTGGCCGCTGCCCTGGAAGTGGGTCGAGGAAAGCGAGGCCTATTGGCAGGCCACGTTCAACCGGCTCAGGCCGGCACACACGACGATTCTGCACGGACTACAGGATACGGTCATCCTGCCCGAGGGGAGCCGGGAGTTTGTCCGGCTGCTGCTGGCCAAAGTGCCGACGTTTCCAATCGATCTGAACCTGATTCCCGGCGACCATCGGCTCAGCAGCCCCGAGCATGTCGAGCGATTTCATAAGCTGGTACTGGGACAACCATAAAGGAACCACGATGCTGACACTGATCCATAAAGAATGCGGGGGACCGGCGCTTGATGAGTCACCCGTCGGCGAGGTCTGCGCGATCCCCGTCAATCAGTTCCCTTTTCCCTGCTTCACCTGCCTGGAAGAGATCGTCGACGAGTCGGAAGTCCGGCTGTCGCAAGAAATGGGCTTCTGAAGGCCTCACCCCATCGTCGTTCGCAGCTGGCAGCCGGGATCGGGTTGTGCGGGAATGAGGCGGTCTGCTAAGTTGAGCGGCTCAAGAACGTGAATTACTAGCGGAGGATTCCAAGGATCATGGCCACGACCAACGACAAACAAGTCATTTTCTCCCTCGTCAATGTCGGCAAGGTGTTTCCGCCGAAGAAGCAGGTTCTGCGCGAGATCTACCTCGGGTTTTACTATGGCGCGAAGATCGGTGTGCTCGGCTTGAACGGATCAGGCAAGAGCTCGCTGCTCAAGATCATTGCCGGCGTGGACCCCAATTACACCGGTGAGATTACCCGCTCGAAAGGCTACAGCATCGGCTTGCTCGAACAGGAGCCGCAGCTCGATCCGAACAAGACGGTCAAGGAGGTCGTCGAAGAGGGGAAGGCCGAACTGGTGGCGCTGCTCCATGAATATGAAGCGGTGAGCAACAAGATCGGCGAAGTGGGTCCCGAAGAAATGGAAAAGCTGATCGACAAGCAGGCGCAGATTCAGGAAAAGATCGAGGCGGCCAACGGCTGGGAATTGGAGAACGAACTCGAGGTCGCCATGGACGCACTCCGCTGTCCGCCGGCGGATGCGAAGGTCGGGGTGCTCTCCGGCGGTGAAAAACGCCGTGTGGCGCTCTGCCGCCTCATGATTCAGGAGCCGGATATTCTGTTGCTCGACGAGCCGACGAACCACCTGGATGCCGAATCCGTGCAATGGCTGGAGCAGCATCTGCAGCAATATAAGGGCACGGTCATCGCGGTGACGCACGATCGCTACTTCCTCGACAACGTGGCCGGCTGGATTCTGGAACTCGATCGCGGTCACGGGATTCCCTTCCAGGGCAATTACACCTCCTGGCTGGAGCAGAAGAAGGACCGGCTGGAGAAAGAAGAGAAGGCCGAATCGAAGCGGAAGAAAACTCTCGAACATGAGTTGGAATGGATTCGCATGTCGCCCAAGGCGCGGCAGTCGAAGGGTAAGGCGCGCTTGAACCGGTATGAGGAATTGGTCAACCAGAAGCAGGACCAGGTTGCGGACGATCTCGAAATCTATATTCCGCCGGGACCGCGCCTGGGCGATGTGGTCATCGAAGCCAATGGAATCAGCAAGGCGTTCGGCGACAAGGTGCTCTATGAGAATGTGAATTTCAGTTTGCCCAAGGGCGGCATTGTCGGTGTGATCGGCCCGAACGGCGCCGGCAAGACGACCATGTTCAAGATGATTCTCGGCAAAGAGAAACCGGATTCCGGGACGATCAAGATCGGCGAAACGGTGAAGCTCGGCTACGTGGATCAGGATCGCAGCCTCGACGGCAACAAGACCGTGTACGAGATCATCTCCGACGGCCAGGACACGATCAAGCTCGGGAAGGTGGAAGTGAATGCCCGGGGCTATTGCGGACGATTCAACTTTGCCGGCACCGATCAGCAGAAGAAAGTGAAGGAGCTGTCCGGCGGCGAGCGCAATCGCGTGCATCTGGCCCGCATGTTGAAAGAAGGGGCCAATCTCATCATCCTCGACGAACCGACGAACGATCTCGATGTGAATACGCTACGCGCCCTCGAAGAGGGGTTGGAGAGTTTCGCCGGCTGCGCGGTCGTCAGCAGTCACGACCGGTGGTTCCTTGACCGTTTGGCGACCCATATTCTGGCCTTCGAGGGCGACAGCAAGGTCGTGTGGTTCGAGGGGAACTACAGCGACTATGAAGCGGACCGCAAGCGGCGACTGGGCAAAGAAGCCGATCAGCCGCACCGGATCCGGTATCGGAAACTGACGAGAAATTGATCTCGGCTCCCATCCGGACGGCCGGTGAGTCCATATTGCTAGAAGGATGGTTCGCTCTACGCACAATCATATGGTCTTGAGGTCGACGGGTCGATGAATGCCTCGTCGGCCATTGTCACTCTTCTCCTCCTTGGACTTGCGGGCTGTGTTTCGGCTACGCCTAGTCCCCTCGCAACGGTTGTTTCTTCACCTACCCACGCTAATCAAACACTCGACCAGGAAGCCCGACGTGATGGCCGATTCATCGGGCTGGCCATCTCAGGCGGGGGCAGTCGGGCCGCGGTGTTCGGTGGGGCGATGCTCCGGGAATTGCACCGGACCGGACTGTTGCAACAGGTCGATGTGATCTCCGCCGTCTCCGGCGGGGCCCTGCCCGCTGCCTATTACGCGCTCGACGGCTATCGCAGCGTCGATTTTGCCAACGGCTTCCTGGAACGGATGGGCCACGACTTTCAGAGCGATATGCGGGGTCGCTTCTTGTCACCCGGCAATCTCTTGAAATACTGGTTCACCGACGCGGCGAAGTCCGACACCGTCGTGCAAGTGCTGGACGAGCAGCTCTTCCACAACGCGACCTATGCCGATCTCAATCCGTCTCGTCCCAAGTTGCTGCTGAACGCCACGAATGCACTCACCGGTGATCCCTTCGTGATCTCTGACGAAAGTTTTGAGACCCTCTCATCTTCGCTGTCGTCATTCAGTGTCTCGAGAGCGGTCTACATGTCGGCAGCCTATCCCGGTGTGTTCGATCCGGTCTTACTGGCTTCATCCGAATCAGGTTCACAACCCTCGGTGCTGGCCTATGACGGCGGGCCTGCCGACAACCTCGGGGTCAAGACGCTGGTGAATCTTCTCGGGAAGTCGGACCAGCGATCGGCGCTGACTATACAATTTCCCAAGGGTTGTTTGATTATTGCGGTCGATGCCACCCCACGGACTACGAGCATGAACCATCAGCCCTTGTCGGCCTCGACGGTCTTGCTGAAAAGCCACCGGCGTGAGGTGCTGGAGCGTGTCGGGATTGTCGAAGAGCGGCAGGACCGGGCCATGTTCGGTACGTTTACGGTCAACGGGAGTCAGAGTGTCTGCACGTTCTGGCATCTCGCTCTGCGGCAGCTGTCGGATGAGGATCCCCTTGGTGCCAAGGTCACCAGAATTAAAACCAGTCTTGGACTCGAACAGGCCGATCAGGATGCGTTGATTCGCGCCGCCCGTCAGCTGATTGAACAGGGGATCAAGACTCTCCAGGACGAGGGTGCCGGTCCCGCATTCTTGCGTGATATCGGTAACCAAGCAGCCACGAATCGGTAGGAAACCATGGTGTCGCGCATCCGGCGCCGATCATGAAAGACTACATTGCGGTCCGGCGCGAGTGCGAAGATCGTCTGGCGGCTGCCGGCTTGCGTGCGACAATCCTCAGGCCCTGCTATATCCTGGGCCCCTGGTATTGCAACCGGCGTATCGGCTCATGGAGATAATTCCATCTATGCATGACGCAGCACGTCGATTGGGGCTGGTTACCATTCATGACATGCTCGCGGCGCTCATCCGGGCTATCGAATATCCGCCTGAATCGATTTGGGTAATCGAAGTGCCGGAGATCCGACGATTGGGAGACAAGGGATGAAGCCGGTAGTGTGGGTGACGGGCGCGGGAGGATTGGTCGGGAGCTACCTCGTGCGGACCGCCTCGCGCTGGGCGCCGGACCGGGCCGTGTGCGGCCTGACCAGACAGGATGTGGATCTCACGGACGAGACGGCGGTTCGCTGTCTCTGGCGGGAGCATCAACCGGCGGCGGTCATCCACTGTGCTGCCATCAGCCGTCCTGCCGTCTGTGAGCAGGACCCCGGGCTGGCCAGGAAGGTGAATGTCGAGGCCACGGCGTTTCTCGCCTCACTCGCGGGTGACCGGCCCTTGCTGTTCTTTTCGAGCGATCAGGTGTTCGACGGTCGGCAAGGCTGGTATGTCGAAACGGACCGGATCAATCCGATCAACCGGTATGGTGAGACCAAAGCGGCGGCTGAGGAGATTGTCTTGAGCAATCCCCGGCATACAGTCATCCGTCTGGCCCTGACGGCCGGCACGTCGCTCACGAATGACCGGAGTTTTGTGGAAGACATGCGGCGAAGCGCCGGACAGGGTCAACGTCTCACGCTGTTTACCGACGAGTTTCGCAGTCCGGTACCGGCGGGAGTCGTGGCGCGCGCGATCTGGGAGCTGATCGCCCGGAAGCCATCCGGGCTCTATCATCTGGGAGGGGCAGAACGGCTGTCCCGAATGGAGATCGGTGAGGCGCTGGCGATGAAGTATCCCGAGCTGGCGTCGCGCCTTCAGCCGGGATCGGTGGCCGCCTATCACGGACCGCTGCGGCCGCCGGATCTGTCGATGCGCTGCGAGAAGCTCCAGAGCCTCTTGTCTTTCCCCTTAACGGGATTTCGTAGCTGGATTATTTCGCGCCCGAGTCACGGTGCGGATCCCTGGGACTATGCGATGCCGGATCTGAATCCATGACGACGTATGATCCACTGACGCTTCTTCTCTGGGCCTGGCTTGCCATGGCCGCCTGGATGGTGGTTCTGTGGCTGGTTGAGCGGGTACAGCGTAATGCCTCGCTTGTGGATGCGGGCTGGTGTGTCGGCCTGGTCGCTGTCGTGGCGGGCTATGGATGGTTTGCGACCGGTGAAGTGGAACGAAGACTTCTCCTGGTCGTCATGGCATCGGGTTATGGCCTGCGTCTGGGTTGGTACATCCTCTCCAATCGGGTGATCGGCAAGACCGAAGATCAGCGCTATCAACGGCTGCGCCGTGACTGGCGTTTGTCGGAACCGCTCAGAATGTTCGGGTACTTTCAGCTGCAAGCGGCCGCCGTCGTCCTCTTCTCCCTTCCCTTTCTGGCCGTCATGCAGAATCCACGACCGCCGTTCGGCTTGTGGGAGTTGGCCGGCGTGCTCTTCTGGATGATCGGCATCGTCGGGGAGTCGGTCGCGGATCGGCAATTGACCGGGTTTCGCGCGAAGCCCTGGAACCATGACCGGGTCTGTCGCAACGGACTCTGGTTCTACTCTCGCCATCCGAACTACTTTTTTGAATGGGTCCACTGGTGGGCCTATGTCGTGATGGCGATCGGGAGCCCCGGCTGGTTGCTGACCTGGATCGGTCCGGTGGTGATGGGAGTGGCGTTGGTGAGGATCACCGGTATTCCCTGGGCGGAGGAACAGGCCATTCGAACTCGCGGCGACGACTATCGTCGTTATCAGGAAACCACGAACGCCTTCATTCCCTGGTGGCCGAAGACGGGTCAGTCTTCTTCTGCGCCATTCAAGAATTGATCGAGCCGGCTCTTGGCGGCTTCATCGATCTGCGACACCTTCCAGCCGGCCGTATTTCCATCCGACCAGCACACCGTCGCCATGTTCACGATCATGTATTTGTAGACATCGTGATCCGGCAGAGCCAGGTAGACCGTCGTTTCTGATCCGGCAGGAACGGGATGTTTCATGCTGGTCCGCCACCCTGTTTCTGAGAGATCCCAGACCTTGCCCTGCTCGAGCGTGCCGTTCCAAAAATATAGGAATGTGCATTGGGTCGGAACGCGGGGCGCGCTGCGGACACTGTATGTCTTGACCATGAATGCCTCCTCACCGGGGTGAATGCTGTTCTGAATCACTGGTCGAGTGTACGCGCAGAGCGGCGATTCCGCGTGCCTCGAAAGAGGGGGAGCGGAAGCCTCTGAAGGGGGGAGCGGATCGGGGCCGGATCGGTTATGGACTGGTATTCAATTGAGCCAGACGCGCGCGGGCGATTTCTGCCTGCTTGCTGGAGGGATAGAGGCGGATCACGTCGTCGTAGAGCTGCTTGGCGTGCGGCAGGTTCATCTGCCGTTCTTCAAACTCGGCGGTTTCCAGCAGCTCTTTGGCTTTATCGCCGGAGCATCCCAACAGAAGACCGCAATACAGGGCACAGAGCAGGAAGCGAGTCACAGTCATCATGGTCCTTTCTTGTCGCACCCTATTGAGTTGCGGTGCGGTTGTCTTTCTGTCTGGCAGGTGGCCCTACGAAATCGATGCCGTAACGCGGTGCGGCGATATCTTCACTGTGGCATTGGGGGCAGCGACTGGGCCTGGTGAGCCGCCGCCGGTCGCGAAACACGAAATCACAATCCTGACAGCGTGACGGTTCCAGGATGAAGCAGCGGGTCTTGTCATGGGCGATGGATTTCACGACGTGTTCGAGATGGTCCTCGACCTGTCGCTCGGGAATGCCGAGCATCTGGGCCAGCTGGTGCGTCGCCAGACGCGTGCCGATCAGCAATTCGGTCATGCGCTGGCGTGGGGTGCGTGCGGGCGTGAGCATAGAATTATCGTAGGCGAGTCGGCGATGGAGATAAAGAGGAATCTTGTCGATGCGAATCTCTTCTGAAATGCGGTTGCGCCCTTCATTAATGGAGGCCTGGAATCCGGCCGTCTAGCAGGAGAACAGGCATATGCGATTTCTCGTCGTTTTGGCTTGTATTCTCTGCCTGCCCTTGTCCTCCTCCGCCGGCAATATTAAAGATATGGATCTCATCGCCAGCAACGCCATTTTCCTGGATCCGAATACCAACCGGACGGTCTACACGCAGCTCCGTAACGCGTCAGAAAATCAGCCGGTGACGCTGAATGGGCTGAACACCAAGCTGACAGCCAAGGGCTATCAACTGGTCAAGGATCCGGAGCAGGCGAACTATTGGATCCAGGCCAAGATCATTTATTGCCACAAGGCGGCAGAAGGTGTCACACCGGAAAATATGACCAAAGCCGGGGCCGGCATCAGCAGTGGCGGCAAGACGATCGGTGCTCCGGTCGGAGGCCAGAATACGAACAGCCAAAAAGTACGGCAGATGCGCATGGTTGGCCATGTATGACAAAAGGATATCGACATTCCTGAAGCCACGCCGATCATTCAGGAGACGGTCAGCAATGGTATTACCGGACTGTTCTAGCAGGTCATCGCTCACGTCCGTTCTGCTCCTCTGCGCACTCTCCGCTGATCCTGTTATACTGACCTCATTCGAGATTCGTTCACTCCTCTCAAAGGCGGTCACGCGATGAGCGCTCCCACGTGGGATGATTTCGCCGAGCTCGCGCTGAAGCGCATCACGTCATCAGGCGCCGAGTACGGCGATATCCGCATCGTTCACAGCACCGCTCAGACTATCAGGGGCGAGGACCGGCGGATCGCATCGATTCGGGATACCCACGATGTCGGGTTCGGCGTGCGTGTCCTCTATCATGGCGGCTGGGGTTTCGCCGCCAGTTCCATCCTTTCCCTTGAGGAAGTGCCGCGTGTCACTGACCTGGCCGTCGAGATCGCCAGAGGATCCGCTTCAGTCGCGATCGAGAAAGTTCGCCTGGCGGCCGAGCCGGTCCATCGAGATCGGATCACGACAACGGTTCGGGTCGATCCGTTCACAGTTCCGCTCGGGAAGAAAGCCGATCTGCTTCTCGCGACCATGGAATCACTGCAGTCCCAATCCGGGGTCATGCGTAGCAGTGCCGAGCTTTGGGCGAGGCGGGACCGGAAGTTGTTCGTGTCGACCGAGGGGTCTCGCCTGGAATTCGATCTCCTCGCGTCGAGCGGGGAGTGTACGGCGACGGCCCTTCACGACGGACGATTCGCGAGTCGGTCTTTTAACACGCCGCAGTTGCGGCGTGGCTATGAATTGATCGATGAGGCTAACTTTCTTGGGGAAGCGCCGCGCGTTGCGCGCGAGGCGGTCGAGAAGGTGCACGCGCCTGCCGTGGAGGCAGGTCCGTACGATCTGGTGCTCGACCCTGAACATCTCTCATTGACTATGCATGAATCCTGCGGCCATCCGAGCGAGCTGGATCGGGCGCTCGGGTATGAAGCGAACTATGCCGGTACTAGTTTTTTGACTACGGATAAGCTGGGCAGGTTTCGGTACGGCTCTCCACACGTCAATCTGGTGGCGGACAACACAGAGCCGGAAACGTTAGCGGCTACCGGATACGATGATGACGGCGTGGCCTGCCAGAAATGGGCCATTGTGCGCGAGGGACTCTTCGTCGGCTACTGCACGAATCGGGAAGTCGCGACGAAAATTGGCGAAGCCCGCTCGCGCGGGTCGAATCGTGCCGATAGCTGGGGGACTGTCCCGATCGTGCGCATCGCCAATATCGGTTTAGAGCCTGGTCAGGCTACTGCCGATGAGCTCATTGCGGAGGTGAAGCGCGGGATCTACATCGAAGGCCACGGCTCCTACAGCATCGATCAACGGCGCTACAATTTCCAGTTCGGCGGGGATGCGTTCTGGCTGATCGAGAATGGCCGGCGGACCCGCATGCTGCGCGACGTGATCTACCACGGCATCACGCCGGAATTTTGGAATAGCTGCGACGGGGTGGCCGACCGGTCGCATCGTCAACGGTATGGCTTTATTACCTGCGGCAAGGGCCAGCCAGGCCAGTCCGGTTGGATGACGCACGCTGCATCACATGCGCGTTTCCGCAACATTCAAGTCATTCGAGGTGAGGGACGATCATGACCGTCACCGGCGCCAAGTCTTGGCCGAAGATGACCAGCTGCGAGGAGTTTCAGTTTCTTGCCGAACTGGTTCTCAAATGTTCGACGGCGGACCACACGCAAGTGACGCTGCATGATCAGGAGGGCGGCACCACGCGATTTGCCAACAACCAGGTGATTCAGAACGTCAACAGCCGTCGTGGAGGCGTGACAGTCACTGTGGCGTTCGGCGCCAGGCAGGGCACGGCCACGACGACGGATTTCACCGCCGGTTCGCTGCGCGAGACCGTCAAACGGGCTGAGGCGATCGCGCGAGTATCTCCTGAAGATCCGGAGTATCTGCAGCCGGTCGGACCGCAAGCCTACAATTCCTGTCCGACGGTGCGCAGTGAGACCGTTCACGCCGGTCCGTTAGTTCGTTTGGAGTATGCCAATGAAGCGATCGGGCAATGCCGTATGGAGAATATGTCGGCGGCGGGCATCGTCTCCTCCTCCCGCGCGTCGGTCGGCGTAGCGGCGGGCACCGGGCTCCTCGCATTTGAAGAGCGTACGGAAGCGCGATTCAGCATTACGGTGCAAGCCGGTGACGCGACCGGATGGGCCTCGGCTGCGCACCGATCCATCGATCGGTTGAAAGTGCAGGAACGCACACTGTCTGCGATCCATAAAGCCACGCTTGGAGCCGAGCCGAGGGAGCTGTCTCCAGGCCCCTATCGAGTCATCCTCGAGCCGGCGGCGGTGGCCGGCCTGTGGTCGTGGATCATCTGGATGCTGGACTCGAAGTCCTATCTGAAAGGCACGAGCCCCTTTGCCGGCAAGCTGAAGAAACGGATTCTGGACACCGGGCTCTCGTTGGAGAATTGCCCGAGGCACGCCGATCTGCTGGGTGTTGGCTTTACCGCCGAAGGGCTTCCGTCCACGGCATCGCCATGGATTCATCACGGCGTCCTGCAGCAACTGCTTTACGACCGGTTTACGGCACAGGCGCAACAGATCAGCCCGATCCCGACGATCGAGGCGCCGCGCCTCTCGATTGAGGGGGCCTCGGCCGGCTCTTTGGCACAACTCATCAAATCGACCGACCGGGCGATTCTCGTGACGAACTTCTGGTACTTGCGGATCGTGAATCCGACTGATCTAACCTTGACCGGCATGACGCGGGACGGGACGTTTCTGGTGGAGAAAGGGGAGATCGTGTCCGCAGTGAAAAACTTTCGGTTTCACGAGAGTCCCCTGCGGGCGTTCCGGCACGTCGAAGCCTGGACGGCACCGATGGAAGCGGTCACCTCTGAAACGGGAAAGATGCTCGTGCCCGCCGTGGTCCTGCCGGAGTTTCATTTTTCCAGCGTCACGAGATTCTAGGCCTCAGTCGCTCTGATTGTGACGCGCGCTCACGCACCTTGTTTGGGAAAATGATTGACTCGCCCTCATGGTCGGAGTAGACAAGTACGTAGTGGTTCGGAGATATGGCTCTGTCCCTGTTCGAGCCTGCACGATGTTCGAATCCTTCCAGTGAGATCATCGCAACCCGCTCCACGATGTTCTGCGGTCTGGATGGGGAAGTTGACAGAGGAGGTGCCGTCATGTCCCGTCGGTATAGCGACCAACCCATTAATCTGATTGCGCGCATTCCTTCTCCGGAGCAAATGTCCGCGGCGCGCCCGAAGCAGCGGTCCTTCATCCAACTGGTCATGGAGTCCGGAGCGACGTGCGCGCGCGGCATTGCCGACATGGTGGCACAGCTTCACCGGTTGGGTCGATCGATCGGCGCACCGATGCAGGATCGGCGGGCCCGGAGCGTCTCCCCTGATCAATCTGGCGGACCAGTGGTCACGAAGCCTCAGCCCGCGACGGGGACGGTGTATCTGTCCGACGATCGCTTGCCCGGATGGAATGCCCTTCTCGATGCGACGGTCCCGCATATTGAATCAGCAGAAAGGACGCCGGAAGCCATCCCTGTGCAAGCGGTGCCGCCGCCGGCAGCAGCCTTCAAACCAGCCCCGCTCGATGAAGTGATCGCATTGCGTGTGGAGTTGCTGGCCCATCAGCAAGAGGTGGCCCGCCTGTCGGTACAGGTACAAGAATTGAAATCGATGGTGGGTTCACAACAGCAGGTCTTGATCTATTTGGGGCAAGAGTTGGAAGCGCAACAGCTACCGATGGCTATGGCTGCGGCGCAGGCCGCTCCGTCTGCGAAGAAAACCCGGGTGATGCGGGCGAAATCCGGTGGAAAAGAACTGTCTGCTTCACGGAAAGTATCTCGCGAGCCGTCACTCAATTTGTAATATGAGGTGGCTCTGTGCGTAGAGCGGTGATGCTGGGCGGACTCGTCTGTGTGCTGACCGGTTGTGCGTCAACCGGGGGGACTTATGAGGAGTCCCTCGGGGTCGGTATTGTCCGGGGAACCTTGGGTGTTCAGCCCGAGGGGCAGATACGGCTCGCGCGACCGGCGGATACGCAATCCGTGCAGGGGTCTGTACTGTTGCTGGAAGGCGGTGCGTATGTTCTTCGCCTTCTGGATGGTTCGGAGCGCCGTGTGGCGCTGGATGAAAATACCCGCATCGACCGGCCTGCTCATGTCGGCGACAGAGTCGAAGCGTTTTTGGATGACCGCGGACGTGCAGTCCTTATTCGCAACATTGACCACCGCACAGACTAACTCTCAACAGCGTGTCGCCGGAGCCGTCACTCGTTCTCGCCGTTCGGTGAGCCGGCTGAGTCGCGCTGCCTTTGCGGGCCTCGCACTCCTGCTGTCGTGGGGAGGCGCAGCTGAGGCGGCGGAATCCGTCCCGCTGTTTACCGATCTCGGAGCGCTTCGCCATCCGATCACCACTACGTCCGAACAGGCGCAGCACTATTTCGATCAGGGGTTGCGCCTGGTCTACGCGTTCAATCACGAAGAGGCGATTCGTTCGTTTGAAGCAGCGGCCCGGCTCGATCCGACTGCCGCGATGGCCTATTGGGGCATTGCGCTGGCGTTGGGGCCGAATATCAATGCGCCGATGGCGAAGACCGACGAACGGCGGGCATGGGAGGCGCTGCAGAAAGCCCGGACACAGGCCAGCCGCGTCAGTCCCGCCGAACAGCGATATATTGAGGCGCTTGGTAAACGATACAGTGCCAAAGGCGGCTCCCGAGTCGCGCTTGATAAGGCCTATGCTGCGGCGATGCGGATTGTCTGGCAGCAGTCGCCGGATGATCCGGATGCCGGAGTCCTCTTTACCGAAGCATTGATGGATCTGCGGCCGTGGGATTTTTGGACATCCGATGGACGTCCGCATCCTGGGACCGACGAGATGGTGTCGACGCTGGAAGCGGTCCTTGCCAGATATCCCGATCACCCGGGTGCCTGCCACTACTACATCCATGTCGCTGAAGCATCGCCGAAGCCGGAGCGGGCTCTGGCCTGTGCCGAACGGTTACCCGGCCTCATGCCGGGAGCCGGGCATCTGGTGCACATGCCGGCGCATATCTATCTTCGTCTCGGCAAGTATCATGAGGCGGCAGAAGGCAATGCCCACGCGGTTCATGTCGACAAAGAGTATTTGGCAGGACGGGCGTTGAGCGGGGACTACGCGGATGGGTACTTCACGCACAATCTGCATTTTCTCTGGGCGTCGCTGATGATGGAAGGGCGACAGGCAGAGGCGCTGAAGATTGCCCGAGAATTGACGGGGACCATCACCGAAGCGGAAGCGCGGAAGGAGAAGTGGAAAGAGTTCTATCTTCCGGCGCCGTTGTTTTCGATGATCCGTTTCGGCCGGTGGGATGATCTGCTCCGCGAGCCGGTTCCACCGAAGGGGCTACGGATGCAAGAAGGTATGTGGCGGCTGGGTCGGGGACTTGCGTCGGCGGCGATGGGACGGATTCCGGGAGCCGAGGGCGAGCATTTTGTCCTGACCGGCCTGGCGAAGCAGTTCCGCCGTGACCGGGCTCCCGAAGACAAGACCGAGCGGACCATGTTAAAGCTCGCAGAGCGGCTGCTGGCGGGAGACATTGCTGCACGTCGCCAGAAGTTTGACGAGGCCATCAGGATTCTGCGTGAAGGGGTGAAACTGGAAGAATCTCTGCCCTACACGGAGCCTCCCTATTGGCCGATTCCCGTGCGTCACTATCTGGGGGCGACGTTGCTGACGGCCGGCCGTCCAGCAGAGGCCGAACAAGTCTACCGGGAGGATCTTCGGCGTAATCCGCAGAATGGATGGAGTCTCTGGGGATTGACCCAGAGCCTGCGCGCTCAACATAAAGGGGGCGAAGCGGACACGATCGACGGACAGTTCAAGTCGACCTGGACCTATGCCGATGTCACACTGACGGCATCACGATTTTAATCGAGGCGGTCTGGAGTGGAGGAGCGAGGCGATTTATTGTGGGCGTACGATCGACGGGCAGGTCAAGGCGGCCTGGACCTATTGGATCTCCGCCGATGGCACACTGACAGCATCACGAGTTTAATCGAGGCGGTCCGGAGTGGGGGGGGCGATGCGATTCATAGTTGGTGTGATGGGGCCGGCGAAGGCTAAGAAGAAAGATTTGGACAATGCGCGGGTACTCGGTGAATTTATCGCTCGGCGCGGCTGGGTGGTGCTCACCGGCGGCCGGGATGTCGGCGTGATGGATGCCGCTTGCGAAGGGGCCAAGCGAGTGGGAGGGAGCCTGACGGTTGGGATCATGCCCACGGCCAAGGACAAGGTGTCGCGCCATGTGGATGTGCCGATTATCACGGAAATGGGTAGCGGTCGGAACAACATCAATGTGCTCACGAGTGATGTCGTCGTGGCCTGTGGGTTGGGCGGGGCAGGAACCGTGTCCGAGGTGGCGCTGGCGGTGAAGGCTGGAAAACCTGTCATTCTTGTGGAGGCGTCTCCGGCCGATGTGGCGTTCTTTCGCAAGCTCGGCAAGCGATTGGTGTCTGCCGCGTCGTCACCTGAAGAGGCGATCGAGCTGATCATGAAGCAGATGGGGGGCGGGAAACGCCGGTCCCATCAGGAAGAACCGACGGAGTATGACGATCTGGCGTTGTGAGAGTCGGCTAGGGAGCTAGAATGCCGGAGAGCTCACCTTTTTCCACCAGCACCCCGCTATTTTCGAAGGGGAGCCGGCCGTCTTTCAAATACAGCACGCCGCTGATCTCGTAACTCAGGGCCTGGGCTTTTCGTAAACCAAGAACCTGTCGCACGACATCCAGGGTAGACGTCGTCGTTTCAATCGTCACGACGCTATCGCTCAAACGCGGGACGGTGAATGCCTGGTTCCCGAGGCCGCGGGCCAGCCGTTTTCCATTCAAATCCAATCGGACGTCCATGCCGGTCACCTGCAGCTCGTAGTCGTTCGGATTCCGGACGCGGAGATCGATCTTGAGCCGCTGCTCGAACGGAGTGCTATCCAGCGGGGTGATATTTGTGACCAGCACGTCCGGTATTTCTCCCTTCGCAAACCAGGAGGCGCAACCCGACAGCGCGGCGAGGGTCGCCATGAAGAGCAGAAATTTCGAGAGACGCATAACGGCATCATAGCCGAAAATCCATCGGAAGCCGAGCGCCGTACTAGACTGTAAGAGTTTCGTGTCAGTCTCGACTGACTACAGAGGAGGGTCTTCGCTATGACAAGACGGAATTTCGGACAAGCTGCATTGGCAGGGGGCGTCGTAGTCATAATAGGAGTGGGCCTCAGCCTGATCCAACCGGAGCGCTCGACCGCGACCGATCCGGCCAAGGCCTATTTTGCCGGCGGGTGCTTCTGGTGCATGGAGGAAGCGTTTGAGAAAGTCGAGGGTGTGCTGATGGCGGTCTCCGGCTATATGGATGGGACGGTGGCCAATCCGACGTATGAGCAGGTGTCGGCGGGCGGGACCGGGCATGCGGAGTCGGTTGAGGTGACGTATGATCCGGCCAAAGTGAGTTACGCGAAGCTCTTGGATGCGTTTTGGCGCAATGTGGATCCGCTGACTCCGAACGCGCAATTCTGTGATCACGGCAATCAGTACCGGGCCGCGATATTTCCCTCGACTCCCGAGGAGCAGAAGCTGGCAGAGGCCTCGAGAAAACGTCTGGAAGAGTCGAAAAAGTTTCACAGCCCGATCGTGACGCAGATTGTGGCGGCCACGGCGTTTTACCCGGCCGAAGAGTATCACCAGGATTTTTATAAAAAGAATCCAGTGCGCTACAAGTTCTACAAATTCAATTGCGGCCGGACCCAACGGTTGGAAGAAGTGTGGGGGAAGCCCTAGGCGATGTCTGTCCGTCCGATACGCTCGAACGACGGATCATAGGTATTGCGGTACTGAACGGACTCCATGCCATTGATCATGTCCTGCGCGACGATGCTCACTGGCAATCGATGACCAGTCGATCGGCTCCATAGCCGTGATCGCCTTGTCACTTCTCATACTGTTGATGCTCGTGGTGCCGTTGGCGACTGTCCAGGTCTTTGTCTATTGGGGCATGGCCAAGAGCGACGGGGCAAAAGTCCTGCCGTAGCTCTCTTGCCAAGAAATGGTCGCCATTGTTCGATGGGTGCATCCTCGTCACTGGATCCATTTAGATAAAGTCTGAATGTCTTCAGTGAGTTGTGAAGCGACCCGGACGGCACGGCTCTTGAGGAGATAGTTCGGTAACTCGGGTCCACCCCTGCTGGCTGGGTCGACCAGGTTACTGCGTGACTACCTCAATCTCCATACAACGATTTCGCCCCTCCGCCGCGTGTCTGCGTAGCGTAGGGATTCTGATGTTAGCCGTGGCTATGGTCGGGGCGATCCCTGTTTCCACGAAGCCGGATTTCGACGGTCGTCCGCGATACGACAGACAAGAAATCCGTCGGGCGATTGCGTTCTACGCCAAGCGGTATCGACTAGAGCCGGCGCTCTTGCGTGCGGTCATTAAGACGGAGTCTGACTTTCGTCCGGACGCGGTTTCTCGGAAGGGAGCGGTCGGGCTGATGCAAATGACTCCCGAGACGGCTGCGACTTTACGTGTGGGAGACCTCCACGATCCCATCCAGAATATCGGCGGTGGCGCTAAACATTTGCGGCATCTTCTGAATCTCTATGACGGGGATCTTTCGCTGACGCTGGCAGCCTATAATGCCGGGGTGCATCGGGTGAAAGGCGGCCGGATTCCACGCATTCGCGAAACCCGGCGTTATGTACGCAAAGTGCTCAAGTACTATGAAAGGTATCGATCCACAGGCCTCAAGTCCCCTCCAACGTCGCTACCCTCTGCATCGTAGGAGGCTCTTCGGAAACCGGGGAAAGAGATTTGCGGTCCTCCGAGTGATCGTAAGCAAGGGAACCCGACGCAAGCGGGTTCCCAACAGAGTAATGTCAACGGGGTGCTATCGTGCTTTCATCACCAATGTACGCAGCCGCTCCCGCTGGGCCATGGTAATGTCGATGAACTCCAGTCCGAACTCCTTGTTCTCGATCCAGCGAACGAGGGCCTGATTGATGCGTAGCGGCCATTGATGATCGGGCAGGAAAATAGACAGTCGCAGGATCGTTCCGTTCTCGAGCGGGATTGACGAGCTCGCGCGACAGCCGCTTGCGGAAATATCGAGTAACGAGGCTTCACCTTCGAATTCGTCGTCACCGAAGAAGAACAGCCTGCAGGAGAGCAGCATCCGTCTCCCTCGCCGATCCCTGTGGTGATCGCTTGCCGGGTCCTGGTTCGCGGGGTATTGTGGTCGTAATTCCATAACCCTCATTTCCTCTCAGCTACTTGCCACGCCTAGACTCTACCGCGCGGTCTCTCTTTTCGCCTTCCTCAGACGGTGTAGTTCGGAAGGGGGGAGCGGCAACGCGTTCGGAAATACCGCCGAGAGCACTGAGAATGTGTAACAGAGGACTCGTCGAATGCAAGTATAAACAACTAAGAAAGAACTATAGAGCCATCAACGATGGTGGCGCGGCGGGATCTTCTCAGGGAGTTGACCTTCGCCGAGGTCTCTGCGAAAAAGATCGGATTGGGATGCGGGAGAGGAGGGGCCGTAATGAAGCGAACAGGGAATCGCAGGATGGCGCAGCTCGGACCGTCAGAAATCCGGGCCATGACGCAGGCCTGTGTGAAGGCCAAGGGGGTGAACATGGCCCAGGGGGTCTGTGACACGCCCGTTCCTTTGCCGGTCTTGGAGGGTGCCAAGCGCGCCATGGACCAGGGGTTCAATACCTATACGCGATTCGACGGACTGGCCGAATTACGGCAGGCGCTGGCCAAGAAGCTGGCTCGCCACAATGGCATTCAGGCCGATCCTGAACGCAACATCACGGTGAGTGCCGGGGCCACGGGATCGTTTCATTGCGCCTGCGCCGCCCTTTTGAACCCCGGTGATGAGGTCATTCTCTTCGAACCCTACTACCAGTACCATGCGACGGCGTTGAAATCGGTCGATACCGTCCCTGTGTCGGTGCGGATGCAACCGCCTGATTGGACCTTCTCGCTCGCCGAAGTGGAAAGAGCCGTCACGAACCGCACCAGAGCGATTGTGGTCAATAGCCCCGGCAATCCATCCGGGAAAGTCTTTTCGCGTGCAGAACTGGAAGGGATTGCCGCAATCGCGACACGCCACGATCTGTTCGTATTCACCGACGAAATCTACGAGTACGTCTTGTATGACGGCCGACAGCATGTCAGCCTTGCGACCTTGCCTGATATGGCCGAACGGACGATCACGATCGGGGGCTACTCCAAGACATTCAGTATTACCGGGTGGCGCATCGGCTATAGCGTTGCGGCGGAGCGATGGGCGCATCTCATCGGGGCGATGAACGATCTGTTGTATGTCTGTGCGCCTGCGCCGTTGCAAATGGGTGTGGCTGCCGGTATTAACGAGCTGCCGGATTCCTTTTATCAGGAGATGACTCGGGAGTTTCAACGGAAGCGGGATCGTTTTTGCGAGGCGCTCTTGCGGGCGGGGCTCACCCCGTCTGTTCCCCAGGGGGCCTACTACGTGCTGGCGGATGCGAGCCGGCTTCCAGGGAACAGCGGCAAGGCTCGCGCGATGGCGCTGCTGGAAACGGCCGGCGTGGCCGCTGTTCCAGGGGAAGCCTTCTTCTCGGGGCCGGAAGGAGCGCGGTTTGTGCGTTTCAGCTACGCGAAAAACGAGTCTGATTTCGACGAGGCGTGCCGGCGTTTGGCGATGCTCCATCTATAAGGTGGAGACGTTCTGCTATAATCGAAGCGCTTGTCTCTCGCGCCTTCGCCTGGTAGATAGGGTGAAACATCGGGGAGTTTGTCCGTTTATGCGTCTTGTGCAATTTCGAGTGTGCGCGCTGATTGCGACGTCGCTGCTGCTGACAGCGTGCAGTGGTCCACAATTTTCACACCTTTTTGCGAGCTCGTCGCTTGCCGGATCGGTCACTCGTGATTCGAGCGATCGCCGCGTGCTTGCCGGCGAGTGGAACTACGAAGAGCTGGCGGTGGTGTTGCTCACTCTCGATGAAACAGGCAACGGGGCATATGGGTGGAAGAAAGGGCAGCTTCGAACCGTCTCCTTCAGCGGCTTGCACTGGGAAGGAACCTGGTTACAGGAAGAGAATGATCGGGAGGGTAACTTTGTCGTGGAATTGAGTCCGGATCTTTCCGAAGGAAACGGCCGCTGGTGGTATACACGCATCGGCGACGATCGGGCTCCGACGGCGAAAGGGGGGACCTTCCACCTCTCGCGGAGGACTTCCAGTTTAGCTGCCAGCGATACGCCGCCTGCTCCTTAATCTCTCGGGTTAATCGATTCAAACAGCGCCGAATAGTCCTCATTCCGGTATCCCTCGTGGATGGCTTGTTCGAGGATGGCGCGCACCCCTGCGAGGCCGGCCACGTTCAGTCCCTGATGCCGCGCTTCATCGGCAAACAGGTTCACATCTTTGAGCAGATGGCTGGTTGGAAAGTTCGGCTTGTCGTACCGGCGCGCCAGCAGTCTGGGAAGTTTTTTCTCGAAGGCCGGCGCAAACAGGGCGCTTGATTTGAGAATGGCCATGAACTGGTCGACGGAAATGCCGGCCCGTTGAATGAGACTCAGGCTCAGAGCAAAGGCAGAGAGTTCAGCGGCAATCAAATGGTTGAGCGCGAGTTTGAGGGCTGCGGCCTGTCCGACGGGCCCGATGAGGGATGGTGCCGGCGTTAAGGACGAGAACACCGGCTCCCAGGTACGGAGCTGGTCCGCTGTCCCCCCGCCCATAATGATCAACGTGCCGGCCTTGGCTTCGGCGAGGCTGCCCAGCACAGGCGCTTCGAAATAGTCTCCTCCGCCATCGGACACCGAGCGTTGGAACGCACGGCTTTCCTCGGAGCTGATGGTGCCCATCTGAATGATGGTTCGACCGCGGAGATCCACCGGCGAGACGGGCGGGAACAGAACAGAGCGAATTGCGGCCGCATCGGTCAAGAAGAGCAGCGTACAGTCCGTGGATGCCACCGCCTCAGCAGCTGTCGCGGCCACCGTGATGCCGTGCGCGCGGAGGAGATCGGTCTTGGAAACCGTGCGGTTGTAGACCGTGACGGCATGCCCCGAGTCGTGGAGCCGCTCTGCAACGGCTCGTCCGAGTAAGCCAATTCCTAAAATTGCGACGCGCATGAGGCCGTGGTCTTTCCTGCGTCAGTAGGCTGATCGCGGGAGTTGTCGTACCTGTGCTGTGAGGTGATCGGGAAACCCCTGGACTGTTGCAATGAATCCCCCAAAGCGGGGAAGCGGTTGATTGTACCGGAGTGGCTGTCCCGCGCCGTCTAGCGCTGATCCCTCGGCTTCTTCGAGCAAGAGCGCTCCCGCTGCCACATCCCACTCATTTTCCGGCTCGAAGGTGATGACGCCGTGAATCGTCCCGCGGGCCGCCAGCGCCAACGCCCAGGCGATGGAACGCATCGGGCGACTGGTCATATGCGGCTCGATTGATTTGAAGCGCCCGGCATGGAGTTCCCACGGACTGAGCGCGATCGTCGGCAGCTGGTCGGCCTCCGACTCGTGGCGGGGCGCCGGCGCGCCATTCAGATGGAGGCCCTGGCCGCGGATCGCGGTATAGAGCTCGTTGGTCGACGGATTAAAGATCGCCGCCAGCACCGGCTGCGTGTCTTCAAGCAGCGCCACGGAAATGCAATATTCCGGTTCGTGCCGGATGAAGGCGTTGGTCCCGTCGATGGGATCGATGACCCAGACGCGTGGTTTGCTCAACCGGGCATCGGTATCGGGGGTTTCTTCGGACAGCCATCCGTCATTCGGGAACTGTCCGAGCAGACGATCCATGAGGATGTCATTGACGGCATGGTCGGCCGAGGTGACCGGAGAATCGTCCGGTTTTGTGTAGATCTGAAATCCATCCGTGGCCAGCCGCAAGGCTTCGGCGCCGGCTTCGCGTATCGCGGTGGTGAGGACTCGATGTTCCTGTTCCCAGGGCATAGCGCAGAGTAGCAAGGTCGCGCTGCGATTGAAAGCCGGCTCTTTCGATCGCTTGACCTCCCGGGAGAATCTGCGTACAAGCAGGGCATCTATGAAACTCGTCCAAAAGCGCTCGAAGAAAACCGGGTTGCCGCCGGGGACACTGGTCCACATCGGTGAGAAAAAAGCCGACACGGTGACCATGACGGCCTTTGATTATGCGGGTGCGCGCTGCGATGAGCGGACCGTGACCAACCCGGAGGAGTTACAGCCGCCCGCCGATGAGTCCGTCATCTGGGTGGATGTCGGCGGGGTCCACAAGCTCGACCTGCTCGAAGCCTTCGGAAAACAGTTCTCACTCCATCCCCTGCTGCTTGAAGACATTGCCAACACCGATCAGCGTCCGAAGCTCGATGACTATGAGTCCTACCTGTTTCTGGTCATGAAGGTATTGTCCGTCACGGAGAAGCAGGATCTGCTGGTTGAGCAGGTGAGTTTCGTCCTCGGGCGGAACTTCGTCCTCTCGTTTCAGGAGAATGGCACCGACATCTTTAAGCCGGTACGGGAGCGATTGCGCGGCGGCAAGGGGCGCCTGCGGCAAAGCGGCGCTGATTATCTGCTATATGCGCTGGTAGACGCGATCGTGGACCAATACTTTCTGGTCCTCGAATCACTGGGCGAGAAGATCGAGCTCCTACAAGAGAAGGTCGTAGCCGATCCGAAGCCGGACACGCTGAGGGAAGTCCATGCGCTCAAGCGCCAACTGCTTTTCCTCCGTCGGGCGGTGTGGCCCCTTCGTGAAGCCACAAACAGCTTCTCCCGTTCCGATTGTCCCTTCCTGCATGAACCGACCAAAGTCTTCTTCAGAGATGTGTACGATCATGTCGTGCAAATCGTCGATACCATCGAGACGCTACGCGAAATGGTGTCGGCCAGTCTCGATATTTACCTGTCCAGCGTCAGCTACCGCCTCAATACGGTGATGCGAGTCTTGACGGTCATCACGACGATTTTCATGCCGTTGAGCTTTATCGCGAGCATTTACGGCATGAATTTCGAACACATGCCGGAGCTGAAATCAGAGTGGGGTTACCCGGCGGTGTTGGGAGCGATGGGGCTGATTGCTGCGGGGATGTTGATGGCGTTTCGCCAACGGCGCTGGCTCTAGCAGGCCATTCCGGCCTATTCCTGGATTTCGACCCGATCCACAAAATAGTCGGTTTCTCCGAAGCAGGTTGTCGGGAGGTAGCGGTATTCCTTGTAGTGGAGGATCACGCGCTTGCCCAGCACTTTTTCAAGCTCGTCGGCAACCCGTTCATCTCGGACAGTGAAGCTCCAGAGTACCGGAGCGACACCCGGCACGGTGGTCATTGCCAACTCACCCTCATAGGTCTTGCAGACCCACCCTTTTTGAGAGAATTTCTGAATATAGCCGGCTCGACTCCCGTTGGAATAACTCAGGTTGAAGGCGATGAGGAAATAGGCTGCACCTAGAAAGAGGAGTATGGTCAGCAGGAATCTGGGACGCAGGAACTTCATGGGATCGGTCCTCAGCTCATGACGGAATGTCGGCGAACAGCCATGGAGCCTCGGTTTTCCGTTTCTTTTCGTAAGCGGAAATGGCGGACTCGTGTTGCAGTGTCAGGCCGATCGAATCGAGTCCACGATACAAACAATCTTTGCGAAACGGATCAATGGTAAATTTGCAGACCTTGCCGCTTGGCGTGGTGACGGTTTGCTTGCCGAGATCCACCGTCAGCTGGTAGCCCGGTGTGGCCAGTACTTCGTGCATCATCGCCAGGACTTCGTCGGCCGTGAGGACCACAGGCAGGATGCCGTTTTGAAAACAGTTATTGTAGAAAATGTCGGCAAAGCTCGGCGCGATCACGCAGCGGAATCCCTGATCGAGCAGAGCCCAGGGGGCATGTTCACGGGACGAGCCACAACCGAAGTTGTCGCGGGTCAATAGAATTGTGGCGCCTTGGTAGCGGGCTTGGTTCAGGAAGAACTGTGGATCCGGCGACCCGTCTTTCTGTTTCTTCCAGTCGAAGAACAATCCCTCGCGCAGTCCTGTGCGCTTGATCGTCTTCAAGTACTGCTTCGGAATGATCTGGTCCGTATCGACGTTGACCCGATCCAAGGGGGCGACTAAGCCGGTGAGCGTGGTAAAGGCTTGCATGATGTCCTCTAACTCCAATGACGAATATCGATAAAGTGTCCCTCGACGGCGGCCGCGACGGCCATGGCCGGGGATACAAGGTGCGTGCGTCCGCCCGCTCCCTGTCTCCCTTCGAAATTTCGATTGCTGGTCGAGGCGCAGCGTTCGCCCGGTTTGAGCACATCGGCGTTCATCGCCAGGCACATACTGCAGCCGGCCTCCCGCCACTCAAACCCGGCTTCGCGAAAAATCTTGTCGAGGCCTTCCTGTTCGGCCTGCTGTTTGACGAGACCGGAGCCAGGGACCACCATCGCATGCACGGTCTTGGCGACGTGCTTGCCTTTGGCCAATGACGCAGCGAGACGCAAGTCTTCAATGCGCGAATTCGTGCAGGACCCGATAAATACCTTGTCGATCCTGATGTCCGCGATCGGCATGTTGGCGGCGAGTCCCATGTATTCCAGCGCGCGTTCGGTGGCCTTGCGGGTATTGTCGTCGGTCATCGTGGCCGGGTCCGGAACCCGCTGATCCACTCCGAGCACCATACCGGGACTGGTTCCCCAGCTGACTTGCGGGGCGATGTCCTCGGCACGCATGACCAGCGTGGCGTCGTACTTCGCATCGGGATCCGTCTTCAATTGTTCCCATGCCCGCAGGGCCTGCTCGAACAGCGCGTCCTTCGGGGCCAAGGGACGTCCCTTAATATAGGCTGTGGTCTTTTCATCCGGAGCGACCATGCCGGCTCGGGCTCCGCCCTCAATCGACATGTTGCACAGAGTCATACGGCCTTCCATGCTCAAGGCGCGAATGGCCGACCCCGTATATTCGATGACATATCCGGTCCCACCGGCCGTGCCGATCTTGCCGATGATGGCGAGAATGATGTCCTTCGCAGAGCAGTGGTCTGAGAGGACGCCGTCGACGCGGATCTCCATCGTCTTGGGCCGCTTCTGAACCAGGCATTGCGTCGCCAGCACGTGCTCGACTTCGCTGGTGCCGATGCCGAAGGCCAGCGCGCCGAACGCGCCGTGTGTGGAGGTGTGAGAATCGCCGCAGACGATCGTCATGCCGGGGAGCGTAAATCCTTGTTCCGGGCCGATGACGTGGACGACGCCCTGGCGGATGTCGTTCATGCCGAACAGCGTAATACTGAAGTCCCGGCAGTTGTCTTCCAGTGTCTGGATTTGTTTGGCGCTGACGGCATCGGCGATCCCGAGACGGCGGTCTGTCGTCGGGACATTGTGGTCCGGGACCGCGAGCGTCGCGGCTGGACGGCGCGGACGGCGCCCGGCCAGTTTTAACCCTTCGAAGGCCTGCGGCGAGGTGACCTCATGGACCAGCTGCCGGTCGATATACAAGAGCGTCGTCCCGTCCGGTTCCTCCCGTACGAGATGTGCTTCCCAAATCTTGTCGAATAATGTCTTGCCTGCCATGGCGTGCTCCTCACTAACCGGTATCAGTGGAGTGTAAAGGAGAGTCATTATACATAGGGCTCAGGCGGCATGCCAGGGAGGGGCGGCATGACAAGGGGAGACTTCAGAATTTTCCCAGACTGCCGATAGGGAAGATAATGGACGACCAGTCACTCAATCCTGATCATCTTTCTATCCCTCGCTGGACCATTGCCCGGGATACCCGCTCGCCGGGCTGTATGTTCTGCCACTCCATCATTGTGCGTGTGACGACAGATATCCGGCAGGTGGCGTTCTGCAGCTGTCGGCTCGTCGAATACCGGCTGCTCCCTAAACCGACCTCCCGCAAGACCAATTCCGCCAAGCCCTGATTCCTTCGCTTGTCTTGCTCTTTCAGACGTGATAGCAGCATGGCATGTCGACCGGCGACGTACCCCACCGTTTTACAGTCACGTGGTCACAGTTTCTCCTGGATAGCTTTCGGCGCTGGATCGGGCGTGACTTGCTGCCGCGAATCGGCTCACCGGAAGAACAGGCGCAGGCTCTCTTTGCCGCGCCATTCGTGGTGGTGTCGCACGACACACAGACCGATCCGATGTTGAATTATGGCAACCAGCAGGCTCTAGACCTGTGGGATCTGTCGTGGGCACAATTAACGAGCACGCCTTCTCGCCTTACCGCGGAGCCCATGAACCGGGATGAGCGTGCCCGCATGTTGGCGATGGCTGAGAAGCAGGGATACTATTCCGGCTATCGGGGAATCAGAATCTCTTCCACGGGTAAGCGGTTTCTGGTCGAAGATGCCACCGTGTGGAATGTCGTCGATGGCCAGGGTATTCGAGTGGGCCAGGCCGCCACTTTCGCCCGTTGGACTATGATGAAATAGCGTGGCTGCGCTGGATCAATTCATGTGAATCGTTTAGGCGGTTACGCGATGTGCGGGGTGTGGAGGAACGGAACTCGCGGCTAGGTCCAGAGCTCTATAGGGCCGTGGTTGGCCAGACCACGGAGCAAGTCCTGCTTGGAGATAATGCCGACCGGCTGCCGATTGGCATCGAGAATCGGCAACGCCCCGACCCGTTCGTCCATCATGACCCGAGCGATTTCCCGAAGGTCGGTCGTGGGTGCCGCGGAAAGCACGCGAGGGTTCATGATCTCTGCCAACCGTCGATGGGCAGCGGTGCTCTGAATGCCGGCAATAACGAGATCGGGGGCGTGGCGGATCAGATCCCGGTCCGAGACCATTCCAACCAGCGTGCCGTAAACTGAGGAAATCGGCAGATGGCGGAATGATCGGCGTGTCATCAGCGTCCAAGCCTCGACAAGGGTGGCATCGGAGGGCAAGGTGATGACCGGGGTCGTCATCAAATCTCTGGCCAGGATGGCCGGCTTTGGAGACCGTGTCTGCTTGGTCTGTTCTTGATAGGCCTGTTGTGCCGCCAACTTCGTTCGATCCCCGGTCGGGTTGCGGTGATCCTTGCCGGTCTGGCTGTCGACGGCGTCGATCAGCGGCGCTCCGGGCGTCACGGGTCTGACCGGATAGGTTTCGGCCGCTCCAGTGATGGCTGGGACCATTGCCATGGAAGTCTCTCCTCGCTCGTGGTATCGGTGGACTGCGGGAAATACTTAAGCTGAGAAAGCTGAATAGCTGAGGAGAGTGAGGATAGGGGTGTAACCAGGGGGTTAGGCCTTGGGTGGAATGGGGCTTTCCGCCACGAATTGGAAACGGGGTTGCGGTCGACCCTCGACCACTATGGTCTCAAGAAACATGACAAGCGGTCTCACCCAGAGCCCCCTTTCGCCATAGAGCGCGCGGTAGACGACGACGTCCTCCTCCGTTTCGGAGTGTTTCGCCACACCGACGACTTCGTAGTCGTTTCCCTTGTAGTGTCGATAGCGACCTGGTTGGATCATGGTGTATCCTTTCTCGGTTCGACTATAAATGGAAGGTATATGACAACTCAACGGACACATGACGTGGTCGTGATCGGCGGCGGCTCAGCCGGCTTTGCGGCGGCACGGACGGCCCGTGAGGCGGGAGCGGACGTGGCGATCGTTGATCAGGGCCCGCTCGGCGGACTCTGTATTCTGCGGGGCTGCATGCCGACGAAGGCCATTTTGCGATCGGCTGAGATTGCCGCTGTGATGCGGCGAGCTCCTGAATTCGGCCTGTCGCCGGTCGAAGTCCGCGCCAGTCTCCCGGCCATCGTCGATCGAAAGAATCGCTTGATCCGTGAGTTCGCCGAGTACCGGATTCAGCAATTACGCGATCCGGCCTTTGCGCTCTACGAAGCTCCGGCGACCTTTCTTTCCCCCTATCGGCTGCAGGTCGGTTCGACTTGTCTGGCCGCGAAATCCTTCATCATTGCGACCGGCTCGGTTCCGCGCGATGCGGTGATTCCGGGTCTGACGGAGGCGGGCTGTGTCACCAGCGACAGTCTGCTGGATCGACGGGAGCAGCCGGAATCGCTCATTGTGTTGGGGGCCGGACCGGTCGGATTGGAGTTTGCCCAGTTTTTCGCGCGGATCGGAACGCAGGTCACCCTCGTACAGCGGGCGCCTCATGTTCTGTCCCATCTTGATGCCGATGTCGGGGTCGCACTCGGACAGGCACTCGCTGCCGAAGGCCTTCGTGTCAGGACCGACACGCAGGTGCTCCGCGTACAGAGAGACGGGAAGAAGATGGCGGTGTCCGTCATGCATAAGGGGGAGGAAGAGGTCCTGGCCGGCGATCTGGTGCTCAACGCGCTCGGCCGGGTTCCGAACATCGCCGGTCTGAATCTGTCGGCGGCCCGGGTGACGGTGGATGCCGGTCGTGTGGTTGTTGATGATGGAATGCGGACATCACAGCCCCACATCTTTGCCGTCGGGGACGTCACGAATCTCTATGATGTTGTGCACATTGCCATTCAACAGGGGGAGCTGGCCGGGTGGAATGCGTGCCACCTGGGCGATCCTCCCAGACGTTTCGACGATCGGCTGGTGGCGGAAGTCATCTTTACCGAGCCCCAAGTTGCGACCGTGGGTTTGACGGAAAAAGCCTGCCGTGCTCGCGGTCTCTCCTATCTCACGGGGACCTATCCGTTTGCCGACCATGGGAAGGCCATGTGTCTCGGGAGCACACAAGGGTTTGTGAAATTGATGGCCGACCGCACAAACGGGACAATACTGGGTGCCGAGTTTGTCGGGCCGGAATCCGGGGAGCTGATTCATGAGCTGCTCGCGGTGATGTACTATCACGGGACGGTGCACGATCTTCTTCGAATCCCACACTACCATCCGACGCTGGCCGAGATCGTGACCTATCCGGCCGAATCCATTCTTGAGCAGATGCGGATGTCATGAGTCTTCGATACTCACCAAGCGCCTTCACGCCGGTCCTTGCGCTGGCCGTGGTGATCTCCTGCGGGCAACAAACCTGGGAGTCGGCGATGGCGGCCGGACAGCGAGCGTTGCAGAAGGGGGACTACTCTGAGGCGGAGCATATCTTTGCCGCGGCCGTGAAAAAAGCCGAGTCTCAGTATGGACCAATCGATAGGCATGTGGCCGTCGCGCTCTCGAGTGAGGCGCAAGCCTTCACGGCGCAAGGCAGGTATGTGGAAGCGGAACCGGCCTATCTTCAAGCCTTGAAGATTTATCAGGAGGTGCATGGAGAGAATCATGTCGATGTGGCGGCGACGTTGAATAACCTTGGTGTCCTGCATCGGATGCATGGGCAATATACGGAAGCGGAACCATTACTCCTGCGGGCGCTCGGGATCAAAGAGCGTCTCCATGGTCCGGACCATCCCGATGTCGCCCTCACCCTGCACAACCTGGGGCTGGTCTATGTGTCGCAAGGGGTTCCGGAGAAGGCGGAGCCTCTCTATCGGCGCGCGTTGGCCATTCGGGAGAAGGCGCCTGGAGAGACGGATCGGGATGTGGAGAAGAGCCTGGGCGAGCTCATCGGCGTATTGCAGAAATTGCATCGCGACGCCGACGCGGCGCCGTTGGAGAAACGGCTGTCGGCGATCAAGGAACGGCGGAGTTGAAGTCCGGTTCCTGTCCAGTGTAGCGTAGTCCTATGACGGTGCAGAGACACGAGACAGAGATTAATTGGCGAATGCAGGGCCTGATCGCACGCGCGGTCGGTATCGTGGCCATCGCCCTCGGGTTTGTGTTTGGTATGGACGGGCTCGACGATCCCGCCTCCCATTGGCTGCGCACGGCGTTGGGTCTCCTGACCACCGGCATGCTGGCGCAGGGCTATGCCCTCTACTGCTCGATCAAACGCATGCAGCAACTGAATTCCCAATCATGATTCGGTACCGGTCAGTTTTTCGAACCACTACCTGGGGGCTTGTCATGGCCCTGGCTCTAACGTTTACGGCCTGCGGCGGCCCCTGGCGTGATACCTACTTCAAAAAGGGCGTGGATCGACTGACCCAGGACGATGTTCGCGAGAAGTTGGGCGCCCCGCATACGGCCAAGACGCCGGCGTTGGGAGGAGACAGTGTCTGGACGTACCGGGTCTCAATGGGAGACAAAGAGCTGGAGTCCATTGCCTCTCCTGGGCTCAGCGGTGCAGGTGAATCGGTCGGTGCGCTTCTGGGAAAACCGGGAGAGGGGCCGAAACCGACGCTGTATTGTTATCGGTATACGCTGACGTTCAACGAGCAGAAAGTCTTGAAGTCCTGGAAGCGTGAAGAGTGCGTGCCAGGTACCCGCGAAACGTTGATGGCGCAATAACCGTTCGGGTAGGCGCCACGGTCTAGAGTACTCCCGCCAATCGATTGATACTCAGTGTCGTCTGGCCGAAAAACAGCTGGAAGGCGTGGTAGTCTTTTTGCTGCACCTGTCGGGGGAGTGGGCCGTTGTCGCAATACAACATGCCAATGGGCCGGGTTCCGACGCGGAGGGGTGCGATGATGGCCGATCCGGGGCTCCACGTTCGGAGAAATTTTGGATTGATAGGGTCGCCTAGAGGGACGGTGAAATCCTCGATCCAGACAGCATCGGACCGCTTCATGAGTTGCAAGAAGTGCGGATGCTCCTTGGTGAGCGAGCCTGACAAGCTGTCGATATAGGGAGCCGGTTGCTCTACTCCGAGTAACAGGCGCCCCACCAAATGATCGGTATTGTTCGGGTTCAGCAGGGCCAGGGCCACCCGGGCGAAGCCGCCGTCCCGGTGGAGGGCCTGCACGAGCGTGCTCAGGAGCGTGTTGATATCTTTGGCCTCGCGCAAGGCGGTTTGCAACATCTGCAGCGTCTCGAGCGGATTCGTCTCAATCGCACTCGGCCCTTGCTTCTGAGCCCTCGCCGTGACGGTGGACACTTCCACCGGAGGCGGCGCGGGGATCGGACAGCTGGCTTCCGGTCCCACGGGATCTCCCCAAAGATCGAAAGACAGACCAGCCGAATGGACCAGTTGCTTACCCCGATCCAGTGCGCGTACCAGGATGTCGCCGAACAAGTGCGACGGCAGGCCGCTCCCTATGAGGAGCCCCCGCTTGGCAGCTTCCATTGTGGCTGGCGAGGGAGGGCCGGTCATGGCATCGACCAATGAAGAGCAGCCGATGACGAGGCCCTTGAACATCTCCTGACCGGAGCCCCACCGCTCCTGGCTCTGATGCCCTTCGATTGAAAACAACTCCACGATAAAGGGTGGCAGAGCCCACATCTGCCCGAGGGCTTGGGCAATCCGGAGACGGGGGACTCCATAGAGTTGCGTTTCTTCGATGATACGCGCCGCGGGCGTCTTGGCTGTCAGGGGGATTCTGCGGTACGAGACGTAGAGATCCTGCGATTGACTGGCGATGGCGAGGTCACCAATCGAATAGAGCAAGGTGGCGCTAAAGAGCTGGCTCAACGATGGATACTCGAGTGCCATGCCCAGTTCATTGGCATGCACGGCTGCGACGAGGGCCCGCGCGATGACTCCGCTGACGATTTGCTGCTGATTCGGCCATTGGCGGAGTTGTTCGACAAGGTGGGAGGCGGTGACAATGGAACGGACCGTATCCAGCCCGAGCCAACTGACGGCGTGGGGGATTGAGGTGATGACTTGTTGCGGACTATAGGCAATACTATTCGAGATCTGCAGGACTCGGCAGGACAGAGCCGGATCACGACTGATAATCTGAGCGAGGCGATCGGCTCCGGTGAGTCCTCCGGTCAGACTGAGAATTTTCTGGCAGGTTTTCTCCAGGGCTGGTAAGCAAGGGCTAGCCTGATTGAGGAGTGGCTGCAACGCTCTGTGCAGACGGGGACGAAGGGATTCGGCAAGGGCTGACTCCGAAGTTGTGAGTGACGATGACATGGAGCTCCTTCCCAAAAATCCCACAAGTTGTATCGGATGAATGGCAATGAATCTTAACCGGTACGGAAGAAAAGACTGAGGATGACTGGTATGCAGTTTGGCTGGATGACCGTTGATAGTTCCGTCGTTCTAGATGGACTCAAGTCATTGATTCTGCTGGTGTCGGTCATTCTGATCCGGACGTTGGTCGTGCGGGGGATCTCGCGCAACCAGGCTTTGTCGATGGAGGACAAGCGTCGTTGGGTCGTGACGACCAGAAACTCGATGGTCTTTGTCATCCTGATCGGCTTCGTCGTCATCTGGGCGCATGAACTCGAAGCCTTCGCCGTTTCTATTGTCGCGTTGGCGGCGGCGCTGGTCTTGGCGACGAAGGAGTTGATCCTCTGCTTGAGCGGAGCAGCCTTACGCGTGGGTGGCAAGGTGTATGGCGTTGGCGACCGCATTCAGATTGCCGGACACCGAGGGGTGGTGCTGGATCACGATATGTTTGCCACAAAATTGTTGGAGATCGGCCCCGGCCAATCTTCGCATTTGTATACCGGACGAGTGACGGTATTTCCGAATAGTCTTCTGTTTACGAATGCGCTCGTCAAAGAAAACCCGGGACAGGAATATGGTCTCTACACACTCGTCGTGCCCTTGAGATCGGAGGGAGGATGGCAGCGAGCTGAGCAGGCGTTGCTGGTTGCCGCGAAGGCCGAGTGCGGCCAGTTTATGGAAGAAGCTGCGCGACAGATGAAATTGCTGGAACAGGCCAATCTCCTGGAAGCTCCCTCGCCGGAACCCCGTATCACCATTCAGCTCTCCGAGCCGGGGAAGATTCAGTTGGTGCTTCGATTCCCAGCTCCCGATCGGGGTCGCTCGCGAGTGGAGCAAGCCATTCTTCGCCGATACCTGGTCGAGATGAATCAGTCGTAGCCTGAAACAATAGAAGAGCCCCGGCGATGAAATCTCGCGAGGCCCTTCCGAAACAGCCGCACCTCGTATAGTTACTTCGGGAATGTCTTCGGGGCCGTGACCTGCTCCTAGCCTTCGCCGTTCAGCGATCTCAATAAAGCCATGACGTCCGGTTGTTCCCGTTCAGTCAGTTCGAGTGGAATGATGGAGCTGTCCTGCTGCGGGTTCTTCGTCACCATGTAGGGACCGAGGTCCACAGTGTTGGTAACTCAGCCCGCGCCAAGATTATAGAATTTCTCGTCAGGGAAGTTGAAGCCCGAGTTCATGCAGGACGTATTTGACACCAGTCTCATTCCAGAGCAGGATATGAAAAGCCTCGCCTAGGTAAACTCCCTTTTATTCATCTACTCGAACATGCAGGAGGAACGTGATGCGAAACATAGTGTTGGCTGCAATTGCGGCAGTGTATCTGATCGGTGCTGGTTCGTTGGTGCAGGCTGACGATGCAATGAAGAATGAAATGGGAGCGGTGAAGGACCAGATGAAAGCCGATGTGAAGGCGGCTCCTGAAAAAATGAAGGCCGAGAAGGACCAGATGAAGACTGATATGAAGGCCCAAAAAGAGGAAATGAAGAGCAAGATGAAGGCGCATCGTGAAGAGGCGAAGGCCAAGCGAGCAGCCATGAAAGATAAGATGAAGGCGAAACACGAAGAAGTAAAAGGTCAAGGCGATGCGGTGAAAGCCCAAGCGCAGGATATGAAAGCTGCCGGGCAGGAGATGAAGGACGCCGTCGGCGCGATGGGGAAATAGCTAGCTCCTCCTTTGGAGTTATGGATGAAACGGCCTCTGACAGACTGCCAGAGGCCGTCGTGTTTGCGCGACGCGGCTACGGTATAGCCTTCCGGAGGGCGAATCTCCCTCACCTTCCGATAAACAAGTTTCGATCTGTCCAGCTTGTTCCCTCTTCGCGCTTCTGCTAGCATCCCCGCCGGTCAATCAACCCATACTATGAAAATCGCAACGTTCAACGTCAACTCGCTCCGCAAACGGATTCCGATCGTGCTGGATTGGCTTGCACAGCAGAAGCCCGACGTGTTGTGCTTGCAAGAAACCAAAGTGCAGGACAGCGAGTTCCCGCTGTTGGCTCTGGCTCCCTCTGGTTATCACATCACGTTTCGCGGGATGAAATCGTATAACGGCGTGGCTGTCTTGAGCCGCAAGCAGCCGGAAGCGGCGTTCCACGGATTTGACGATGGCGGTGAATCAGAGGATGCCCGGCTGCTCAGAATCATCATCGACGGGATTCCCATCGTCAATACCTATGTGCCGCAGGGCTTTGAGATCGATTCACCCAAGTATCAATACAAGCTGGGGTGGTATGAACGACTGAGAAAGTATTTCGAGAAACATCTGTCTCCCGGCAAGCCGGCCATCTGGTGTGGTGACATGAACGTAGCGCCGCGTCCCATGGACGTGCATAGTCCGGAGAAGCACCTTAAGCATGTCTGTTATCACGAGGATGCGCGAAAGGCCTACGAGCGAACACTGGCGTGGGGATTTCAGGACGTGTTTGTGAAGCTCTACCCGGATCGGCAGCAATATACGTTCTGGGATTACAGAGCACCGAGTTCGTTAGAGGCGAACAAAGGTTGGCGCATCGATCATATCCTGGCGACGGCACCGCTGGTGGAGAAGTGTACAAGGGTTGACGTGGACGTCGAGCCGCGGCGAGCGAAAGACCCATCAGATCATACGTTTCTCTGGGCAGAGTTTTCGGTCTAACCGCATGCGCGACGTCCACACCCGCCCGATCCGGTAGCAGGGCAAGTCCTCCCTACCGCCAGATGGGAGCAGATCAACAGTTCGAGCTTCAAGCGGCCCGCATGAACGAGTCTTTTCTTGGTCGGCTGCTGAGCCGGTTTCGTTGTATCAACGGATCCAAGACCAACCCGCAATTAATGCATCGATGCACGACCGATTCGGGCGCGAGTTCCGGTCGCTGTTCCTCGATCATCAAACCTTTGCACTTTTGACAATTCATCAATCTCTCCTCCTCTTAATATCTCCGAGGGCGAGTATCTGATTCAACGTTCGGGAGGAAACTTAACATCTTCAGATTAATCCCGTGTTAACAGGTAGTTAAAAGTGTCTAATCTTTGATTGATTGTTCGCGACGATGGGCATCGCCGGCTGCGTAACATTTTCCGCTTCAACTATGTCGATTGCAGGAGGTCTTTCGCCTGAGCATCGAGCATGACGAATCGCGAAAGGTTGATTGATCAATTATCGTTGATGTATTGTGCATGCTGCGATGTCCACAAAGCAGCGAGTCAAAGCGGCTGTCCTCTTTCATGCCTTGTCCGATCAGACTCGGCTGGAGATTCTCAGCAGGCTGAAGCAGGGAGAGCAATGTGTCTGCGAATTGACAGATGCGCTCCAGGCCGGGCAGTCCAGACTGTCATTTCATCTCAAAGTACTCAAGGAGGCGGGGTTCATCCGCGACCGTCCGGAAGGGCGGTGGATGTATTACTCATTGAATCGAGAAGGATTGGAAGATCTTGAAGACTTCGTTGGCGAACTCAAGAAAGCGATCACGATTTCAGGTTCTTCAAAGAAATGCGAGTAGTCTATTTTTTGACCTTAGGTATCAAGAATTCTTGATGCAACGAAGGGCGATACGAAGATGGCGCGTGCGATGAATTCTGAGTTTTCATCATCGGCTTCCTCGGAAAAAAGGCTGACCATCTTTGAGCGCTTTCTGACCGTCTGGGTTGGACTCTGTATTGTTGCCGGAGTCCTTGTCGGGCAGGCATTTCCGTCGTTGGTGAGCACATTCCGGAGCTGGGAACTCGGGGAGGGAAGCCATATCAACCTTCCCATCGCTGTCCTCATCTGGCTGATGATTATTCCCATGATGATGAAAGTCGATCTCACGGCTTTGCGAAACGTCGGTCGCCGGCCGCAGGGACTCTTCGTCACACTTCTCGTCAATTGGCTCGTCAAGCCGTTCTCCATGGCCTTCTTTGCGTGGCTATTCTTTCGGTTCGTGTTCGGGGCCTGGATGACACCTGCGGAAGCCGATCAATATATTGCCGGCTGTATCATCTTGGCTGCAGCTCCCTGTACCGCCATGGTCTTCGTCTGGAGCTATCTGACGGACGGGGACGCGGCCTACACTTTGGTTCAGGTGACTGTCAACGACCTCATTATGCTGCTGCTGTTTGCCCCGATCATTGGGTTCCTGGTAAGCGGGGTGTCCTCATTGACGGTTCCGTTTGATGTCCTGGTGTACTCCGTGGTGGCTTTTATTGTGATTCCTCTGGCCACTGGTACCCTGGTTCGGGCGTGGCTGATCGCCCGTTATGGAACACTCTGGTTCGAGCAGCACTTTCTGCCGCGCTTTGCTCCGGTTACGATAGCGGCGCTGCTCCTGACGCTCGTGTTCATCTTTGCTTTTCAAGCGGATAACATCGTGGCCAAACCATGGCATGTGGCTTTGATCGCGATTCCGATTCTCTTCCAGGTCTATATGAATGCGTCTCTGGCCTATGGGCTGATGCGGTGGTTACGAGTGCCGTATACGGTGGCGGCGCCCGGTGCCCTCATCGGAGCGAGCAATTTCTTTGAACTCGCGGTGGCGACCGCCATCGCTTTGTATGGACCTGAATCGGGCGCGGCGTTGGCGACTGTGGTGGGTGTACTCGTCGAAGTGCCGGTTATGTTGTCTGTCTGCCATATTTGCAACCGTACGCGGTACTGGTTTCCGGAGGAGCTGGTTGAACGAGAGACTGCCTGAATATCGAAGAAGTTTGCTAAACGCAGAGAGGAGAAGTCCATGAAACGTTTTCATATTCATATCGGTGTCGAGAAGCTTGAGGAGGCGATCTGCTTTTATAGTGCCCTGTTTGGCGCGGCTCCAGTGAAAACCAAGCCGGATTATGCGAAGTGGATGCTCGACGACCCGCGCGTCAATTTTGCAATTTCTACCCGTGCGAAAAAGAAGGGCGTTGATCATCTCGGAATTCAGGTCGAGGAGGAGAGCGAATTGAACGAGTTGCGCAGCCGTCTTGAGAGGGCGGATATGAATATTCTGGAGGAGGGAACCGCGACCTGCTGTTATGCGCGATCGGATAAGTCCTGGGTACAGGACCCGGCAGGTATTCCCTGGGAAACCTATCGTACGATGGAGGATGCCCAGTTTTTTTCAGAAAGCGCGGGCGATGCTGACGGGGCGTGCTGTGTTCCTGACGTGCCGGCGCAGCTCATCAGTCTGAAGCCATCCGCCAGCAAGGGAGAGTGCTGAGACTCATGTCGACGGATCCCATCAAGGTTCTCATTCTCTGTACCGGCAACTCATGCCGCTCGGTCATGGCTGAGGCCCTCTTGAATGAACTGGGGCAGGGACGGTTCCAAGCATGGAGTGCCGGGAGTTTTCCAACCGGGTACATACATCCGCGATCTATTGAAACTCTCAGGCGTCATGGCATTGATCCCGGCCAGCCCTACAGCAAATCCTGGAACGAGTTTGCCGCTCAACCCTTTGATCTTGTCATTACGGTCTGTGATCAGGCCGCCGGTGAGACCTGTCCCATTTTCCCCGGCAAGCCGACCAAACTTCATTGGGGCACGCCCGATCCTGCAAAGGTGCTGGGGAACGAAGCAGACACGCAAGCCGCGTTCGACCGTGCGTTCTACTTTCTCAAAGAGCGGATAGAGCAGCTGGTTGCGACCGCAGAGCGGTCAGAATAGGTCCTGGGTCTTAGCATTCAGGGTTGCGGATTTATTGGCGGCAGCCCGGCGCGCGTACCCGACTGGGTCTCCTCCCGGTCGCTCGACCGGTGTCGTCAATCCTGTTAGAGTTGCCACGCGTGACGATTCCCCTTTGAAATCCAACGGCATTGACCGGTCTACGATATTTTCATGTCCAGTCCAGGAATTAATCCGATGGCCACGGCCGATGTCGCCATCGTCGGCGCCGGCGCGGCCGGCCTCGCCGCCGCAATTTTTGCCGGAGAGGCGGGCGTGCCATCCGGCTCACGGTCAATCGTCATCCTTGATGGGGCCAAGACCATTGGAGCAAAAATTCTCGTGTCCGGCGGGGGCCGCTGCAACGTCACGCATGAAGTAGTAGCGCCGACAGATTTTTTCGGCAATCGCCGTATTATCAAGAACGTGCTGGCAGCGTTTTCTGTTGAAGCCACCATTGAGTGGTTTGCCTCGATGGGTGTTGAACTCAAGCGAGAAGAGACCGGCAAGTTGTTTCCCGTCACTGATCAATCACGAACCGTACTGAACGCGCTCGTTGAGCGCTGTCGCGAGCTAGGCGTGGCCATTCTTCCAGACCATCGAGTGACCAAGATCGCCCGCCTTCCTGATTTGGCGGCGGGATTTGTCATCCACCATAGTCACGGAGCTCTGTCGGCGAGTCGGGTGATTTTGGCCACAGGGGGCCGGTCGATTCCCAAGTCGGGAAGCGACGGGTTTGGCTATGAGTTGGTCCAGCGGCTGGGGCACCATGTCACGCCGACGGTCCCGGCGCTTGCGCCGCTTGTGCTGGATGACTGCATGTTTCACAAGAATCTCTCGGGTCTCTCGCAGGAGGTTGAACTCACCACGGTTGTGAAGGGGAAAACGCTCGATGCGCGGACGGGCAGCTTGCTCTGGACACATTTCGGGATCAGCGGGCCGGTTGTGATGGATGCCAGCCGGTTTTGGTGTTTGGCCCAGGAGCGGGGAGAACCGGCCGAGGTCTATGGTAGCTTTTTACCTGGGCAGAATCAGGAGCAGGTACGACAGTGGTTTATGGAACAGACGAGAGAGCATCCTCGTCGCTCTCTCGGGAAGACACTTGCCCAGCGGCTACCTCAGCGATTTACGGACTTCATCATCCAGCATACGGGTTGCGATAGCCAGACGGCCATTGCGCAACTGCCGAGAAAAGATCGGGACCATCTCCTGTCTCTACTGACGAAGTTTCTGTTTCCCATCATACAGGGTCGGGGATGGAACTATGCGGAGGTGACAGCAGGCGGGGTGCCGTTGGAAGAAGTGAATTTTCGCACGATGGAATCGAAGCTGGTGCCGGGCCTTTATCTGGTTGGAGAAATACTCGATTGCGATGGGCGTATCGGCGGGTTCAACTTTCAATGGGCCTGGGCCACGGGCCATCTCGCCGGGCAGGCGGTTAGTCAGACAGATGTATAAGAGAGCGACAGCATTGATCCTGGCGGCCCGATGCGTGACCTGGTCTGGCTGGACCAGAAAGACAACACGGTTATGGAGTGGTCACCGTTGGTACCGGAATTGATTGAACGGAGTCTCTCAGAGGATCGGCTGGCGACGACAGTTCTGCTGCAGGCGGAGACTCAACTTTATCTATGCGGGTTGCCCTGGGGGCCTCCGCTTGGGGCGAACCATGTGCTGACGATGGAGTCTGCGTGGCTGGCTTTGCTTTTGGAGCGACGGCCTTTGCCTGCTGTGGTGCCGGAGAGGCCTGACCGGTCTTCGCTTCCAGTTTCTCCAGGAGAGCCGTGAGATTGGGATCACGGTGGATTCTGGTTTTCGCTCGTTTGAGATGCGGTACTGCTTCAGCTTTGTGCCCCTTGTCGATTAGCAGTTCAGCCAATGCGAGATGGGGAAAGGGATCATCCGGGGCAATCTGGATGACGGTCTCGAGGAATTGCGGTGTCAGTGCCCGATGACGAAGCCCCCAGTAGGCTTGCGTCAGATTCAGAAGGGCCGTGGGATTGCGCGGTGCCAGTGCCACCGCTTGTTTAAAGGCTTTGACTGAGACCACGATCCCGCCGAGTTTTTCCTGTTGCACGCCGAGATTGTTCCACAAGGCCGCCACGTAGGTTTTGTCCCGTGCTGGTGCATGCGGCTTTTCGCTCAGTGCGCGCAAGGCCGACTCTGCCAGCTTGTACTCGCCCCGATCAAGGTCATCACGAATCTGTTGGTGGGCAGCACTCGGGGCTTCGCCGAATTCGATGAGCCGGGTCCGGGGAATGTCGAGCGGCGGAGCCGGCTCGACCAGCGCCGGAGGAAAATGGGGCGTGGCGTCGATATTCGTCGCGGGCAACGAGGCGGGTGTGGGCACCGGCGTCGTCGGGGGCTGTGCCCAGATGTGGTAGAAGACAAACGCTCCTAACAGCACAGCCAGGATCCGCAGTGTGGATGAAATATCACGACGGTACACAAGCCCTCCTCAGTACTTCTACGATATTTGCACGGGGTATGAAATCATCCAAGAATATTTACGATTGTTGTTATCGCTCACCAAGGGAAGACAAAGGAGGATGCGGCCGCGATATGGAGAGGCGGAGGTCAGAGTGCGGACCGGCTGCGGAACTTGGCATTCAGCTTGACTGACGACCAAACACATTTATAGTGAGTTGTGAGAGTATATGTCCGTTGACGAAGGTCTTCGGGCAGGTGTGTGAGGGGTTGGACGCAGCAAGACTCGCACGCGTAGTTCTCGTCCATGTGGCCTCGCACTGTGGAGAAGGAATCGCTGAGGATGGCTCGTCAACTCACATGCCCACAATGCCTGAAAGATACGGTCTTGCGGTCACGCCCGCAATCGCCGCGGGAACATGTCGCGTCATGGATTTTGATTTCGCCTTTTCACTGCCAGGAATGCAGCTATCGGTTCCTGGCGTGCCGGATCGGGCTTGTGGAGCCAAAGCATGCCATCGATCGCCGTGAGCATCTCCGGATTCCGGTACGGCTGTTTCTCTCTTTTTCAGGGGGCAAGGTTCGGGGCGAAGGGATTGTGATGGATCTGTCGATGGGCGGCTGTATCATTAAGAGCGACGCGCAGGTTCACGTCGACGATATCTTCTATCTCGAAATTGCGATCTCGGATCAGGTATCTCCGATCGAAGTGGCGGCGATGGTCCGATCGATCGGTTCCCGCGGCATTGCCTTCAAATTTCTGCGGAAGGCGCAAGACAACAAACAGCTGCTCGCGTTCATTCAATCCAACGCCGGGGCGACCTCGACCGTTCTTTCCAAAACAGTTCCATCTTCGGTCGCTCGCTGACGAGTCTCTCCCGCGCACCATTATTCAACAGAAACGTGAAACAGGGAGAGTGCCTACCCTAGATCGGCGTTTCCCAGGCTGAGGGAAGCGGGTGTTCATCGATCAAACGGTTGTGTTCGATGAGATCGTAGGGCTCGACGGTCAGGTCACCTCGATCCATTGGTTCTCCGCACATCGGCGAGCAGAGAAAATCGACAAGAGCCTGGGCCTTCGTCTCCGTAGAGAACCGGCACAGGCCATATTCCGGCATTCCTGAGGAGGGGTGCCAGAACGCTAACTCGATCGCGCTGCCTTGATAGATGCCCAGCGAGCGGTGCCGCACTTGAAACCCGCCCGGTAGATGAGACGACGACTCCAGCGACATCGAGACCTCTTGACTCACATATCATAATGACTATTGCCATGGTAGCATGATCCCCAGACCGGACTACAGTCCGGACTGAGCCGGGAAAAGGAGGAGTCTATGAGACGTGCGTCTGTGATGAATCTGGCAGTCGGCCTTGTGATCCTGTTCGCAGGATTGATGTCGGGCTGCGGCTATAACGATCTCCAGGGATTGGACGAAGATACCAAGGCGGCTTGGAGCGAGGTCATCAATCAGTATCAACGCCGGGCCGATCTGATTCCCAACTTGGTCGCGACGGTGAAGGGCTATGCCGAGCATGAAAAGGAGACGCTTGAAAGCGTCGTGAAGGCGCGGGCCCAAGCAACCAGTATCCAGGTTACACCTGAGACTTTGAAGGATCCGGCCGCCTTCGAACAGTTCCAGAAGGCTCAGGCCGGACTCACCACAGCGCTGGGACGGCTCATTGCAATCGCCGAGAACTATCCGAACTTGAAAGCCGATCAAAGTTTCCGGGATTTGCAGAGTCAGTTGGAGGGGACGGAGAACCGAATTACCGTCGCACGCAAGCGCTATATCGATCGGGTGGCGGAGTACAACAAAATGGTCCGCTTTTTCCCGACCAACTTAACGGCGAAGTTCCTTCTCCACATGGAAGAGAAGCCGAATTTCACTGTGGCGGACGAAAAGGCTGTGGCAAAGCCGCCAGAGGTGAAGTTTAACTGAACCCGATCATAGCGATGAATCTCATCAACATGAGCCGTGTCTGGCGCAAGCCGGCGCGGCTCTTTGTCTTTCTTGCGATGCTCTTGAGCCCGGGGCTGGCCTGGTCGATCGAAGTGCCGCCGCTGACCGGGCGCGTGATGGACCTGGCGCATATCTTATCGGCAAGCGAGGTGGATCAGCTGACGGCTGATCTTCAGGCACACGAGACAAGCAGCGGCAATCAAGTCGTGGTACTTACGCTGCCGTCGCTCGAAGGCGAACCGCTCGAGCCCTTTGCTCACCGAATCGCCACGACGTGGAAACTCGGTCAGAAGGGAACGGACAATGGGGCCTTGCTACTGGTGGCGTTAAAGGAGCGCAAAGTCCGGATCGAAGTGGGCTATGGTCTTGAGGGCACCTTGACCGATGCCAAGTCGGCGCAGATCATTCGCAACGAGATCGTCCCGCGTTTTCGCGCAGGGGATATGCCAGGGGGAATTGCTGCTGGAGCAGGCGCTATTTTGAAAACCATCGAAGGGACCTACCAGGCGCCGGAGAGGCCGCCGGTTCCTGTCAGCGGCGGTGACACAGTTGGCCAGATTCTGATGGCTCTGATCGTCGGTGTGGTCTTCGGCCTGGCTTTGTCGAATGTGAATCGCGTGGTCGGTGCCCTAGCTGGCACCGGCCTCTCATTGTGGCTGTCCCCCTGGCTGTTCCCGGCTATCGTCACGGGCCTGGTCACCTTGCTGCTCGTTCTGGTGTTGGGAAGCGCAATGTCGGGCCGCCGAGGCCATGGTTTTGATAATTGGACATCGTACAGCAGCCGCGGGGGCGGCTGGGGCGTCGGCTCGTTCGGTGATAGTGGTGGCGGGGGATTCAGTGGCGGCGGCGGAGATTTCGGAGGAGGAGGGGCCAGTGGAGACTGGTAAAGAGCCGACATTGTCGGAAGCAGATCGAGAACGAATCCGGCAGACGGTTCATGCAGCCGAGCAGCAGACCAGCGCGGAAATCGTGCCGATGATCGTCTCGCGATCCGGGCTCTATCGCGACGCCCAACATTGGGCGGGGCTGATCGCCGCGCTCACGACATTGGCCCTGTTGCTGACCATTGAGGCCTCATGGTTTCCCTGGGGATGGCATGCATCGAATGCCGCCTGGCTGGTCCTCGCCGTCACGCTCGCCTATTTGGGCGGGACCTGGATCGGGACCTGGCCGCCGGTCATCCGCCTGCTGACCTCGCCGACTCGCATGCGGCACAAGGTGATACTGAGAGCCGAACGGGCCTTTGCGCAACAGGCCATCTCGCAGACCCGCGAGCGCACGGGCGTGCTGATCATGCTCTCGATTTTGGAGCGACAGATCTATGTTTTGCCGGATCGTTCGTTAGCGGGGCTGGTGCCGGTAGAACGATGGAAGCAGGTGGTACAAGCGGCGGTTGAACGCCTGCGCGGCGGCGACATTGCCGCGGGACTTTCAAATGCCATTGCCGCTTGCGGAGTGGTGTTGGCAGATGCCTGCCCAGCACGCCCCGGCGACAACCCCAACGAATTGCCTGATCAAGTCATCGACGAACTGCAATGATTCCCTTGATGGACGCCCCGACGTTGTTCCGCTAGAATCCGCATTCATGTCCGAATCGAGCGCACCTGCGACTTCCGCAGAATCAGTCTCAAGCGATCAACGCTCGGTGGTGCATGCCGCCGGCATCATCGGCATCGGTACCTTCGCCAGCCGGATTCTCGGATTTATTCGTGACATGGTCATGGCCAGCCTCTTCGGTGCGACGGCGGCGGCGGATGCCTTTTATGTCGCCTTCCGGGTTCCCAGTCTCTTGCGTGAGCTGTTCGCTGAAGGCTCCATGTCGGCAGCCTTCATCCCCGTCTTTACCGAGTATCACCAACAGAAAACCAAGCGTGAGGCATGGGAACTGGCCAGTGCCGTCTTCACGACGCTCCTGACCATCGTGACGGGGACGGTGCTCCTCGGCATTGCCGTGACTCCCGCCATCGTCTGGTATCTCGCGCCGGGTTTTCATGAAGATCCGGCCAAGCTCACGCTGGCCATCGTCCTCTCGCGCGTGATGTTTCCCTATCTGTTGTTTATCAGCCTTGCTGCGCTGGCCATGGGGATCTTGAATTCGCTGCGGGCCTTTGCGGCCCCCGCGTTCTCCCCGCTGTTTTTGAATGTGTTCATGATCGGCTGTGCGCTCTTTCTGTCGCCCCAGCTGCCGGAACCGATTATCGGCGTGGCCATCGGGGTAGTGGCGGGCGGCGCGGCGCAGTTTGCGATGCAACTGCCCGGATTGGCTCGCCGAGGCTTTCTGTTCGGCTGGCGATTCGAGCCGGGGCATCCGGGTGTCAGGCGGATTGGACGCTTGATGGTACCCTCGCTGCTGGGGCTCTCGGTCACGCAAGTCAATCTGACAGTGAGCACGATTCTCGCCTCGTTCTTTGTGGGGGGACCCACCTATCTGTTTTATGGGATGCGGCTGATCCAGTTTCCACTCGGCATCTTTGGCGTGGCCCTGGCGACGGCGATTCTTCCGACCCTCTCCGCCCAGGCGGCGCGGGGTGCGATGGATGAGTTACGGACGACGTTCGGATTTGGGTTACGGATGATTCTCTTCATTGTCCTACCGGCGATGGCCGGCTTGATCCTTTTACGCACCCCGATCGTGCATTTATTTTTCGAGCATGGGACGTTCACGGCCCATGATACGGCGGAGACGGCGCTGGCAGTGTTGTGTTATGCCGTCGGCCTCTGGGCATTTGGCGGGGTGCGAATCATTGTGGCGGCATTTTACTCCTTGCAGGATACGAAGCTTCCTGCGATTTCTGCCGCGGTCGCGGTGGCGGCGAACATCGTGCTCTCGCTGGCGCTGATGCCGATGCTTGGCGCAGCAGGCTTGGCTCTGGCGACGGCACTCGCGGCCATGATCAACGGGGGCATTCTCATCATCGTCTTGAATCGTCGGCTGGGCGGTGTGGAATGGGGATCAGTGGGACGATCGTCTCTCAGAGTTGTGCTCGCCTGTCTCCCGTTGATCGCGACATGTTTCTGGGCCGCGAGCGCTTCGCTCTGGACCCACCCCGGTGAGTGGATCGAAAAAGCGGTATTGCTGGCCGTTGCGATCGGGTTCAGCGTGGGAGGCTATCTGGGGGTTCACGTCCTGTTGAAGTCCGACGAATTGGATGTGGTGTGGGGCATGGTTCGAAGAAAACTCGGCCGAGTGGCCGGCTGATAAGGACGCGTATGCGACGAGCAACCTTATTCAAGTCATCCTGGGGTTGGATGGGGATTACCGAAGCCGGCAAAGGGGTCGACGGCATCGCGTTACCCCAGACATCGAAGCAGCGGGCGATCGCCGTTCTCCGCGAGCAGGATCGCGATCCTCTCGTCATGGAACCGTCTCCACAGCTGGAGCTGGCGCAGGCACAGTTGCTCGACTACCTTTCGGGCAAGCGGATGACCTTTGATGTGCCATTGGATCTGTCGCGGGGCACCGCGTTTCAGCGGCAGGTGTGGCGGACACTTTTGAAAGTGCCGTATGGCAAGCTTCGGTCGTATCAATGGGTCGCCGCCCGCGTCGGCGGGCCGCAGTATGCCCGTGCGGTCGGTAATGCGGTGGGAGCCAATCCGTTGCCCATTATCGTTCCGTGCCATCGCATTGTGGCACAGGACGCGACGCTGGGTGGTTTCTCCGGCGGGCTGCCCATGAAGCGCAAGCTCCTGACTCTTGAAGGCACGCTGGTCCAACTGCAGCGCGGGCGGACGTGATCGATGAAGGCGATTCTGCAGCGGGTCACCAGCGCATCAGTTGAGGTAGAGGGCCGTGTTGTCGGGCAGATCGGAACGGGACTGCTAGTGTTCGTGGGAGTGGCCAAAGGCGACGGGGAGGCGGATTGCCGCTATCTCGTTGAGAAGCTCTGTACGTTCCGGATCTTTGCTGATGAGCAAGGGAAGATGAACCGGTTGCTGGTAGACATCGGGGGCTCGGTCCTGCTGGTTTCGCAATTTACGCTGCTGGGCCGCACGACGAACGGCCGCCGTCCCAGCTTTGACGATGCGGCACCACCGGACGAAGCGAAGCGGTTGTATGAGCAGGTCGTCAAGGATCTGCGTACGGCGGGGACTTCGGTTCAAACCGGGATCTTCGCCGCGCACATGCGGGTCGCATTGGTGAATGATGGGCCGGTAACCTTCACGCTGGACAGCCGCGACAAGCCGTCTTGAAGACGAACGCTCAAGTCCGGTAGCGCGGAACCGATAGAACGGATAGATGGCGAACCGGGCAACGACAAGTCTGCTATACTGAGTTCATACGTCTGTAGTTTTTTCGATGAGGTGGAGATGGGGACGGCGGTTCCTCCACAACATCCCCTCCGGCAGCTGTTCGGCGCTCTGACCGAACGGAGTTTCACCGAGCACCTCGGGTGGCCCGATCTCAATGTGGCGGGCTATGTGTCCAATCTTCTCGTCGACTTTACCCATACCGACCAGTTGTATAAGATTCGCACCGGACAAGATCAGCCGGTCGACACGGTAGTGGATCTATTGTTTGAATCCGAAGTAGTGCTGGATGCGCAATCCTTCGAACGCCAGCGGGAGGTGCATCGACATATCGGGGACTTTACCCTGTTTATGGCCGGACTGTTTCCGGAATATTTGCGGCGGCTGAAAACAGCCGGGTTGATCTATCACAAGGATTTTCTCGTGGACTACATGAAAACCGGCAAGCGCTCGTACGGTATCGTGGCCGAATTCGGCGAGCAGGGCGCCGAGGTTGACCCTCCGCTGTTCCGGAAGCTCTCCGATAATTTCGAACTTTGTGTGGCCGGGTTGGGATTTGTCCGCTCCGATCTCGATCGTATGAGCGATCCTGCCTACCAGCGCGTGAAGGGCCTGTTACTCAATTGAAATCTGTTCGTCCCGTTCTCCTCGTCCATGGCGGCGCCGGTCTTCGTCGTATGACGTCAGTTCAGGCGGGCTGCCTCACCGCAGCATTGGAAGTTGGCTACCATCTCCTGGATCGCGGCGCACCGGCGCTCACGGTGGTGGAGCAGGTCATTTGTCTCCTGGAACAGAGCGGGTTGTTCAATGCGGGATGCGGCGCGCATGTGCAGCTCGACGGGATACGTCGGATGGATGCATCGATTATGGAAGGGCATGAACTGCAGGCCGGAGCCGTTGCGTCGGTCGAAGGGATTGTTCATCCCATTTCAGCGGCGCGATTGGTGATGGAACAGACGCCGCACGTCTTGCTCGTCGGAAAGCCGGCGTCGGCCTTTGCCCGGCATTGCAAGTTGGAGCGGCAGCCGATTCGGCCTTCAGGTCACGCCTTACGAAAAACGACGATGACGCGGGTCTGGTCTCCGAAAACATTGGGACTGTACCGGGCGATGATGTCGAGTGGGCCGGCATTGCGGAAGCGAGCCGGGAAAGAAACCGTCGGTGCGGTGGCGCTCGATCAAACCGGGACGGTCGCGGCCGGGGCATCTACCGGCGGGATCGACCTCATGTTGCCGGGGCGTGTCGGTGACACGCCGATCATTGGCTGCGGGGTCTATGCCGACAACGAGAGCGGCGCCGTATCCATGACAGGGTTGGGTGAGGGGATTATCCGAATCGCGGTGGCAAAAGAAATTTGCGATCGCTTGGAGCAGGGCGAGCGCCCGACCTCAGCGGCCGCATATGTCCTGCAGAAACTGGTTCGACGAATCAACGGTGCCGCCGGTTCTCTTGTGCTGGCTCCGAACGGGCGATTCGCCATCACCCATGTCACCCCGCGCATGGCTGCCGGCTGGTGGGATGGAAAGGGCCAGCCCACAGTAGGGGATTGTTTCCGATGAGCCGCAGCCTCTTTCACCTCGCATTTCCCGTTCACGATCTTGTCGCCACCAAACAGTTCTATGTCGAAGGCCTGGGCTGCATACTCGGGCGAGAATCGGCAAACGCCATCACATTGGGGTTGGCCGGGAACCAGCTGATCGGGCATCTGGAGCCGGACGAGGTTCCGGTGCAACGAGGGATCTATCCACGTCACTTCGGACTCGTCTTTCTCGAGCGATCAGATTGGGAGGCGTTGGCCGAACGAGCCCGACAGCAGGGCCTGCGGTTCTATCAACAGCCGCGCGTGCGATTTCCCGGCACGCGCATCGAGCATCGTACCTTCTTTCTCGAAGACCCGTCGCGGAATCTGCTGGAGTTCAAACATTACACCCATGAGTCGGCGATTTTTGGCGAGCAAGATGTCAGCGCCGTCGGCGATTCCGAGTAAAGATAGTCTTCGCTGGATCGGTCTCAGCCTCGCGTCAGTGCGCCGGGGAAAATGCGGGAATCCTGTTCATGCGTTGCAGGATGCGCTGATGGCGCTTGCTTAGGAACGCCGTCTTTCGGAGTGGGTCGTAATGGCGCGGAGAAGGCAGGATGGCGGCCAGCCAGGCCGCTTCTTCTGCGGTGAGGTCTTGGGCTGATTTCCCGAAGTGATGGCGCGCAGCCGCTTCAGCGCCGTACACGCCGTTTCCCCATTCTGCGACATTGAGATACAGTTCGAGAATCCGCTCCTTGGTCAGATGGTGTTCCAGTGACCGGGTGATCAGAGCTTCGCGGGCCTTCCGGATGAGTGAGCGGTCGGTCGACAGATACAGATTCTTCGCCAGTTGCTGCGTGATCGTACTGCCCCCCCGTTTCAGTTCCCCGGCTTCGAGGTTGTGGATTGCGGCATCCTTGATCCCTTCCCAATCAAATCCTTCATGAATGAAGAACGCCGCATCTTCCGCCGCGATGGCCGCATGTTGCAGATGGCGGGACATGCGTGAGAGTGGTACCCAGGTCCATTGTCGCGGGCCCGGGTGTCGTTGATTTTGTGCAAGGGCCTGTCGATGTTCCATCAACGCGGTCGGGCCTGGATTGGTTGTGGCGAGGAGCGCCACATCCGGCAACGTCAGCAGCCAGGTCAAGGCGAGGAGGCCCAGTGGGATGCCGAGGAGCAAGGCCGTCCAGAGCAGCACCCGAGCGACGGTCCGTTGTTTCTTGGCCTTGCGCATAAGAAGGGGGTGTTACTGGTCCGTCATTCTGCTACTGTGTAGAGGCTAACGATGGTTGAATCACGGGGTTGCGTCATCACTATGAAAATTCTTTCATCTGAGTTTATCAAAAGTTGCGCGTCGGCAGAACAATTTCCTCAGGGGGAGTTGCCGGAGATTGCCGTCGCAGGACGATCGAATGTCGGGAAGTCCTCGTTGATTAATTCACTGCTCCATCGAAGGGGACTTGCCAAAGTCAGTCGAACACCCGGTAAGACGAGGGCGGTGAACCTCTTTCAGATTGCCACTTCAGACCCGGGGTTGGCGAAATTTTATCTGGTGGATCTTCCGGGCTATGGATTCGCGAAGGTCTCGAAGTCCATTCGCGCGGAATGGGGACCTCTGATCGAATCCTATGTGGCAGAGCAGCCCTCATTGATCACGGTCGTCTTGTTAGTGGAATGCCGGGTCGTCACGGAGCAGGATCGCCAGACGGTGGCCTGGTTGCAGTCGATCGGACGTGATCCGGTCATTGTGGCGACCAAGGTCGACAAGCTCAAGCCGAGTGAACGGGTACGGACGCTTCGTCAAACCCATCGTGATCTCGGATTGCCGGAAGGGCAGCAGCTCATTCCCTATTCAGTCGTGACCGGGGAGGGGCGGGATCATCTCTGGGGGGTCTTGCGGGATCTCGTCAAAACTTAATTTCGATGTAGGCCTTGTTCTTTAAGTCGACCAGCCAGGATTGAAAGACGTCTTCGCTCTTTTGCTGAAACACCAGCGACTGGATTTCGAATTTTACTTCATCAAATGGACGAAACTGTTTCGGCGTCCGCTCATCGACGCGGACGATATGATAGCCCTCGGAGGTTTCGACGATCTCGGAAATCCCGCCCGGCACCAGCGGTGCAATTGCGCGCTCAATGGCAGGCAGCAGTTCCCCCTGCCTGACCAGCCCGAGCCGGCCGCCGCGCGAGGCGTTCGGTCCATCTGAATAGCGCAACGCGGCATCCTCAAACGTTTCCCCGCGCTTCAATTCCGTCATCACGATCCGTGCTTTTTCCAACGCTTCCGCGGTCCCGTCGGCCGAGCGGGGCTGAATCAAGATCTGGCTCAGGGTGTATTCTTCGGGGAGCGCGAAGCGCGTCTGGTGCTCCTTGTAATACCGTTTCATCTCTGCGTCCCCGACCATCACGCCGCTTCGTACTTCACGGTCGACGACTTTGAGGAGCGCGAGCTGATCGCGCACGTTTCTCACACTCAGCGGATCTTTCTCGTCGACCTTCTCGCCCTGCTGCTTCATCTGCTGGATGGCTTGCTTCACTTCCTGGTCGGAGACATCCACGCTCTTGGCTTTGGCTTCCTGCAGTTGCAGTCGTCGCTCGATCATTTTCGTCAGCGCCATGTATTCGGCCGTCTTCAGTCGCTGGCCCAATTCGTCGCCGTGGTATTGCTGGCGAATTCGTTCTTGTTCGGGGGCCAGCTCGCGTCTGACGTCGGACTGCATGATGAGGTCGGTATTCACCACCGCCACAATCCGATCCTCCAGCTGAGTGGCAGAGAAGGCCGAAGGGGCCGGTCTGAACCAGAGCAGAGAGATCAGCAGTCCGAACGCGACAGGGACGATTGTGCGGGTAACCGGATTCAGATGCACGGGCACGGTGCTCCTCGGTGTGTGCGGGGCAGACCAGCGGATTGTACACGAAAAGAAAGGGTCTTGAGGAGAAGGAAGCGTGAGTCTTAGGGTTTCCCTGTGTCTTCGGTGATATAGCGTGACGCGTCGGCCAGGCGGACCGTTGCCTTGGTTCGGATATCCGCAATCACTTCTTCGAACTGTTTCCGGCGTTTGTCCGCCAGCAACTCTTGACGCAGCCGCTCCCGGGTGGCGAGATCCGCCTGAATGGTCTCTTTTTCCAGCGGACTGACCTTGACGAGGTAGTAGCCCGCGTCGGTCTTGATGGGTTCACTGATCACGCCGTGCCTGAGCGTCTGGACGATGGCATCGACGTCGGGATTGAGGAGGCCTTTCCGATAGGGACCGAGGTCGCCGCCTTTGGATTTGGTCTTGTCGTCGATGGAATAGCGCTGAGCGAACTTGGCGAAATCGCCGCCGGCTTCAATCTGCTTCTTCAGATCTTTGGCCGCCGGATAATTGTTCAGCAGCATCTGGGAGACCTGTACCTTGAGCGGGGCCAGCAGCAGGTGGGCGTGCTTTTCGTAGTAGGCATCCAGCTCGGCCTGGGAGAGCTCGACTTTGGCCCTGAGACGGTCTTTCAGGAGTTCGTCCAGCACGAGCTGTTCTTTGTAGCGTTGGGCGCGATCGCGAATCGCATCGTTCTGATCCAGCCCCTGGCGGCGGGCCTCCTGCATGAGCAGTTCGCGGGTGATCAATTCATCAAGAAACCGTCGCTTGCCGCCTTCCTTATCGTACCGACCGCGGGTGGCCTCTGAGAGTTCGTTCCACCGAACATCGAACTCATACTGCGTGATCGCACGACCATTGACGAGCGCCAGGACCGGCTCCTCTTGCGGCGGGGTACAGCCGGTCATGATCCAGAGGGAGCCGGAAAGCAGGGCGGCAAGGGCGAGCGAAGAGTGAAAATAGTGCATGGGCGATGTTGTATATCCTAATCAGTATGAGAGCGCGGCGTCGTTCAGGCGCTCGATTTCGGCTGTGTTGTTGATTTGTTGGTATCACAGTGTCCCAGGCTTTGCAAGGTTGTGTTGAGTTCGGCAAAGGTCGAACCCCAGTCGTCATGCGGCATCTGGATCTCAAAAGCCTGTGGGGAGAGGAAGCGCAGCCGTTTTTTCAGCCGATCCATCATGGCATGGACGGCCGGTTCAGGGATCGCGGCCTTGGGTCCGAGTGTGACGATCGCCGACTGGTGGGTGACTTCGATGGCCGTCACATGGAGCAATTTGGCCAGCACCCGCAGCTGCATCACTTCCAGGAGCCGCTCCACCGGTTCCGGCGGGAGTCCGTACCGGTCCTGGATTTCCCCGTGGAGGAGCGCCAGCTCACCGACTTGCTTGCAGGCAGTCAGGCGCTTGTACCATGAGAGCCGGTGGTGCGGATCCTCCACATACGTTTCCGGAATGAAGGCCGAGACCGGGACGCGCAGAGTGGGATCCGGTTCCTCCTCGACCGTATGACCCTTGAGGCGTTGCACGGCTTCCTCGACCATTCTCAGGTAGAGATCCAGGCCGATGGCGGCGATGTGGCCGGACTGTGCTTTGCCCAGCAGATTGCCGGCTCCGCGGATTTCAAGATCGGCTGCGGCGATGCGAAACCCCGAGCCCAGCTCCGTAAACTGCTGAATGGCCATCAGTCGTTTTTGAGCATCCTCGGTGAGACGGCCTTCATCGGGAATGAGCAGATAGGCGTATGCCTGTTCCCCGCCGCGGCCCACGCGTCCGCGGAGCTGATAGAGCTGGGCCAGACCGAACGTATCGGCCCGATTCACGATGATGGTATTGGCGTTCGGCACGTCGATGCCTGACTGAATGATGGCCGAGGCGATGAGCACATCGACCTCGTGCTTGACGAACTTCAGCATCACGGCTTCGAGCAGTTTGGGATCCATCTGTCCGTGGGCCATTACCGTTCGTGCTTCCGGGACCAATTGCTGGAGCCAGGCGCCGGTGGCGGACATGGTCTCTACCCGGTTGTGAATAAAGTAAATCTGGCCGCCGCGGCCCAGTTCGCGCAGGATCGCGTCACGTATGGCCTTGTCATTGGACTTGATGACGGATGTGCGAATCGCCAGCCGGCTGGCCGGCGGCGTGTCGATGATCGACAGATCCCGGACGCTGGCCATCGCCATCTGAAGCGTGCGCGGAATCGGCGTGGCGGTGAGGGTGAGCACATCGACCTGTGTCCGTAGTTGTTTCAGCCGTTCCTTATGTTTGACGCCGAACCACTGTTCTTCGTCGATGATGACGAGGCCAAGATTGTGGAACACCACACTTTTCTGCAACAGCCGGTGGGTGCCGATGATCACGTCAACGACGCCTGAGCCGAGATCCTTCAGCGTCGCCTTCGTGACTTTGGGGGACTGCATGCGGGAGAGGACCGCAACCTTCGTCGGGAAGGGCGCAAATCGCTCGGCAAAATTTTCATAATGCTGATGGGCGAGCAGAGTCGTCGGCACGAGGACGGCGACCTGACGTCCGCTCTCGATCGCCTTGAACGCCGCCCGCATCGCCACTTCGGTCTTGCCGTAACCGACGTCGCCGCAGACCAGCCGGTCCATCGGCTTTCCCGACTCCAGATCTCTTGCGATATCCTGGATCGCCTTCAGTTGATCCGGCGTCTCTTCATATTCGAACGCCGCCTCGAATTCGTGATACAGCGTGCTGGCCCCGCCGTATCCGTCCCGCTTGACCAGCTCGCGGTTGGCATAGAGGTCGATGAGATCCTGAGCCATCTCTTCGATGTCTTTTTTGACGCGAGCCGTGGTTTTAGCCCAGCTGGTGCCGCCCAGACGATCGAGCCGGGGCACGTGTCCGTCGGCGCCGCTGTAGCGCTGGACCTGGCTGAGGCGGTCGAGCGGGACATAGAGCGTGTCGGCTCCGGCGAATTCCAGGATCAGGAAGTCGCTCTCGAATTCCTGCACCGTCAGCCGTTTGAGGCCGAGGTATCGGCCGATGCCGTGCTGCACGTGGACGACATAGTCGCCCACATTCAAATCTTCCAGTGAGGAGAGGAACGTCGCGGTTTTGCTCTTCGGCTGCGTCTTATGGCGCGTGCCTTTGGCAAAGAGCTCTTCTTCCGTGAGGAGCGCGAGGCGAAACGTTTCCGACAACCATCCGGCCGACAAGTCGCCATGCACGACGGCGATGGGCGGTTTGCCGCTCTCGCGTTTGGTCCAGGCCGAGGGGTGCCATTCTACGGCCGGCAGGTCGTGCTCGCGGAGCAGGGCCAGGAGCCGATCGACCTGTCCGCGGCTGCGTGCGATCACCACCACACGATGTCCGTCCCGCAACTGATCGAGGACGGACAGGGTCTGGCTGAACGGGGTTCCGCGGATTCCCAGGCCCGCGCTGGCCGGGATCTGTGCCGGGAACGGGACCACCGGAGTCCAGGTGTCGTCAGACGGAGTCAGCGGCTCTAAGGCGAGCGTCGACCAGCCGGCTGCGTCGATTTCGATTTCATCCCAGGTTTGGAAAAGCCGCTCGGGGCTGGGATAGGGATTGGCCGCGTCCCGTTCACCGTGACGGAGGTAGCCGTCCTCGATCTTGGCCCAGAGTGTCGCACAGGTCGCCTGGAGCGTGGCCGGTTGGTCGAAGATGAGAATCGGTTCTTTCGGCAGATAGTCGAAGAGCGTACCCATCTGCGGATAGAGATCTGGTGCGCGCCACTCCGCATCCGGTGCAATCGGCGCATAGGCCTCCGGGCTGTCTTCCGGACGGAGATATTCCCGTGCCGGCAAGATCGTGGCTTCGTCGACCTGACGGATCGAGGTTTGTGTGGTGGCGTCGAACAGCCGGAGCGCTTCGATCGAATCCCCGAGAAATTCCACGCGGAGCGGATCGGAGTAGGCGGTCGAAAAAATATCCACGAGGCCGCCTCGAATGCTGAACTCACCGGGAATCTCCACGACCGAGACACGCCGGTAGCCGAGGCGCAGGAGCTTTGCCAGCAGCGTGTCGCGCTCGACGGTGCCGTTGCGCTCCAACTGGAGCGTGGCGTGGGTCCAGGCGTCTTTCGGCAGGAGGCGATGCATCAGGGCGGCGACCGACGTGACGAGGGTCGTATCAGGGCTGGATTGCAGGCGGTGGAGCGTCTGCATGCGATGCGCAATGAGGCCGACATGGGGTGCCGTGGCCTCGTAGGGCAGCGTTTCCCATTGTGGAAAGAGGGTCAATCGGTCGCCCGGGGCGCCGGTGAGCTGATGGCAGAACTGGAGGTCGTCAAAGAGGCGTTCGGCTGCTTCGTTGTTGGCTGTGACGACGATCCAGGGGCGGTTCCGGTAGGAGGCCAGCGCTGGTGCGTGAGTCAGGCTGGTGAGCACAAACGCCGCGGTCGATCCGTGCAAACCCGTGATGCAGGGACGTGCCGAGGCCTGCTTGAGAGCAGACACGAGCGGGGCGATCCATTCATCTGCGGGAGAGGGTGTGTGTGACACGGATTACGCTGAGACCGACCGAATACGGTGAATCAATGCCGTTGTGGAGAAACCGGGGACCAGGGGGATGGTTTGCACCATGCCGCCGCGCGCTTCCACAACGTCCCGTCCGATGATGCGATCCACAGACCAGTCACCGCCTTTGACCAGGACGTCAGGCTGAACGGCCGTGATGAGCGCCTTGGGATCAGATTCGGAGAATAAGACGACAAAATCGACACAGCCTAAGGCCGCCAGCACTTCCGCCCGCTGCGCCTCCGGGACGATCGGCCGGTCCGGCGCTTTCTCCAGACTGCGGACGGAGTCGTCGGTATTGACCCCTACCACCAGGAGATCTCCAAGCGCCTTGGCAGCCTGCAGATAGCGGGTATGGCCGACATGCATGAGATCGAAACAGCCGTTCGTGAAGACGATACGGGATCCTCCTGCTCGCAGGGCCTGGAGCTGTTCAACCAGTTGTTCTCGGGTCACAATCTTGTGCGGCATGGAGTGCCATCATACCTGTCGCGTCGGCTGATGGGAAGCCACGCATTGCGGCCCGACTATTTTGCCCGGTATTTCTTAAGTTCGTGAAAGAACGACCCGATACAGACCATAACCGGGAACAGAGGAGGCCTCTGCAATCTCGGTCGGTCGTCTATTGCATGCGAACCCTTCCAGGGGTCGGTGGGGAGGAGTCTCCAGAGGCGCGGGATGTCAGGGAACGGTCACACACTATCGTCCGGTACCGGACCCAATACCTTTACACATCGCCGTCAGGTCACCCTGATCGGGATCATTACGCTCGCGACGATGATGGCGGCGGTCGTGGGCGTCACCTGGTTGGAGCAGCGGACGGTGGCGACTTCCGGAGAAACGGTTTCCATCATGGCGGCGGAAGTTGCCGACAAACTCGACATCCTACTGAACGAACGGATCGGCGACGCGCAGTTTCTCTCGGAATCGCTGGCCATGAACGCAGGGACTTCGGCAGCGCGGAGCCATATCCTGTCCACCTTTCATCAGGCCTATCCTCAATATCTCTGGATCGGCGTGACGGATCCGGAGGGGCGCATCACGGAGGCCACGATGCCTCAAGCCCGACGACTTGATGTCCGCACGGCCGGTTGGTTTCAGGCCGTCCGGCAGGCGCATGCCGGACTCTATATCGGGGATATCGCGCCAGACGAAGTCAGCCACGGCGCGGACACGGTCTCCTTCGCGGCTCCGATCGTGGATCATCGGGTTGATGTCGATCGCCATTCGGTTCGCGGGGTTGTGACGACCCGGGTGAGTGCCAGACAGTTGGAGAAACTGGTGACCGAGGCGATTCATCTGTTTCAACAGCGCACATCGTTCTTTCACACGGTCGAATATAAGGTGCTCCGAGAAGACGGCGTGGTGTTCATTGATTCGGATACGTTGCACAAGGGCCGGCTGAACCTCGCTCAGGGTAACCTGCCTTCAGTCCGACTTGCCGCATCAGGAGAGTCGGGCTTCGTCGAAGAGCAACATCTGGTCCGTCAGGTGCCGGTCCTGACAGGCTATGCCCGCACGCGCGCTCAAGAGGAGGTACCTGGACCAAAGTGGACCGTTCTCTTGCGGGTGGATCGGGCAGAGGTAGTGGAGCCGGTCCATCGTTTCCTCTGGACCGTGGGGGCCGCCTCCTTGGTGATTGTGGGTCCGCTCATCGGGTGGTTGGTGTATGCGACGCGCCGTGCCCAGGTCGAATGGAAGGACGCACAGGATGAGCGGCAGCGCGCGCGGGCGAATGAGCATCGGCTGCAGACGATCCTCGAGGTGGAACCGGAAGGCGTCTTGGTGACCGATACCGATCGCCGCGTGCTCCAGATCAATCCCGCCGGGTGCGCGCTCTTCGATGCCGGGTTTCCCGAGGAAATTCTGGGGCGGGATATCGCGCAGTGGGTGCACGAGGACGATCGTCGCGCCTATGAGGATGCCCACGCCGCCGCCCTCCAGGGACGGGGGGTTTTGACCAGCGGGCGGCTGCTGGGACTGTCGGGACAGTCGCGCTGGTTTGAAATGACCTCGGTGCTGCTGCCCGGTGATCACGGTGCATGTCCTTCGGTGCTGAGCGTCACGCGGGACATCACGGATCAGAAACATGCCCAGCGTCGCCAGGCCCTCCAGCACGCGGTCGCGAAAGTCCTCGCCGAAGCGTCGACGGTCGAGCAGGCGATTCCTGAACTGCTGCGAGTCATCGGGTCGAGTCTCGAATGGCAGGTAGGCGCATTTTGGCGGGTTCAGGAGAAGACACGCCTCCTCCGTTGTACGCAGACATGGGGCGCTCATCCACATCCCGTGGAAGAGTTTTTGGAGGCCAGCCGGCGCGAGACATTTTCGTCTGGTGTCGGATTTCCCGGTCGCTGCTGGGCGCGGGGCGAACCGCTGTGGGAGCCGGACGTCTTACGGGATCACGAATTCGTCCGAGCGGCTGCGGCGTCGTTGAACGGCTTGCATGCCGGCTGTGTGTTTCCCGTCTGGCTGCGGGCCAGCGTGTTCGGCATCATGGAGTTTTTCAGCCGGGAGGTTCATCCGCGCGACGCGGACCTCTTGCGGACGCTTGCGACGATCGGAAGCCAGATCGGGCTCTTTCTGGAGCGGGCGGAAGTCGAAGCAGCTCTGCGTGAAAATGAAAGCCGGACCCGTCTGATTATTGATACGGCCCTCGATGCCGTCGTGACGATGGATCGAGACGGGGCCATTACCGAATGGAACGCCCAGGCCGAGCTGCTCTTCGGGTGGCAAGCCCATGAAGCGATCGGAAAAGATCTCGCCGATACCATCATTCCGGCCGATCAGCGGGCGGCGCACCGCGAGGGGCTCGCCCGGTATCTCCACACAGGGCAGGCGAACATTCTCGGGAAGCTGGTGGAGTTTCAGGCCTGCCATCATGACGGGCGGGTGTTCCCGGTCGAAGCCTCCATCGCTCCTTTACGTCTGGATGAGACGGTGGTGTTCAGCGCGTTTATCCGGGATATCTCCCGGCGCAAGGAGTCGGAGCAGGCGTTGTCGTCCTATGCTCATCGGCTGGAGCAGAGTAACAGCGATCTCGATGAGGCGCTTGCCCAGGCGCGTGCCGCCACCGAAGCCAAGTCCGCGTTTCTGGCGACGATGAGTCACGAAATTCGGACGCCGATGAACGGCGTGATCGGCATGACGGGACTCCTGCTCGATACCGAGCTGACGGCGGAGCAACGGGAATATGGAGAAGCGGTCCGGAATTGCGGGGATCATCTATTGACGCTCATCAACGACATCCTGGACTTCTCGAAGATTGAAGCGGGCAAGATGAGCCTGGAAATTATCGATTTCGATCTGCGCCACGCCGTCGAAGATGCTTTGGATCTCTTCGGAGAACGGGCGTCCACCAAGCATCTGAATCTTGCCTGTCTCTTCCACGCCGACGTGCCGAGCGCGTTGCGCGGCGACCCGGGCCGCGTGCGTCAGGTGCTGACCAATCTTGTGGGGAATGCCATCAAGTTTACCGAGCAGGGGGATGTGGTGGTTCAGGTCCGCCTCGCCTCGCAGCAGGACGGCGCTGTCCTTGTCCGGTTCGACGTCACCGACACCGGGATCGGCCTTTCGGAGGTGCAACAGGCCCGATTGTTCCAAGCATTCAGCCAGGCCGATGGCTCAACGACGAGAAAATATGGCGGGACCGGTTTGGGACTGGCGATTTGTAGGCGCCTGGTGCAAATGATGGGCGGGGAGATCGGCGTGGCCAGCCAACCGGGCTCGGGCAGTACCTTCTGGTTCACGGCGCGGTTTGAACCGCAATCTGCACCGGTTGACGCGGCTGTGCCGGAAGCGCTTTCGGTTCGGGGGAAACGCGTGTTGATCGTCGACGACAAGCCGATCAACTGCCGGATCCTCGACCTCCTCATGAAGAAGTGGGAGTTAGTGCCCACGGTGGTGAGCGACCACGCGGCGGTCGTTCCTCACCTTCAGGAGCAGGCTCGCAAGGGAATCGAATATGACGTCGCCCTCATTGATGCCGATCTGGCGAAGTCCGACGGACTGCAGCTCGCACAAGCCGTGGTGGCGACAGGGGCATCGCCGCCGCGCGTCATCCTGCTGACGTCAGTCGGGAGGCGGGGAGATGCGAAAGCGGCCAAGGATCTGGGGATCTCGGCCTATCTCACCAAACCGCTCAGGGAAAGCCAGCTCGTGCGCTGTCTCGCGATGGTGTTGGAACAGTCATCGGTCTCATCCGCCGGGGGGCAGGCACAGCCCGGACCGGAGTTGGTGACGCGCCACACCCTGGCCGAGGCCGCCACATCGGCCGGGATAAAGATTTTGCTCGCCGAAGACAACATCATCAACCAGAAAGTGGCCGTCCGGATGTTCGAGCGACTGGGGCATCGCGTCGATGTGGTGGCGAATGGGCTTGAGGCAGTCGAAGCGCTCTCTCGCATCGCGTACGACCTGGTGTTCATGGATTGCCAGATGCCGGAGATGGACGGGTTTGAAGCCACGCGTGAAATCCGCGGGCGGGAGGCGGCGGGCGAGGGGCAAGCGGCGGCCGATTCCGGAACCGTGAGCCGCTGGACTCGCGCCTCGCACCATGTCCCCATCATCGCCATGACGGCCAATGCCATGCAGGGGGACCGCGAAGCCTGTCTGCAGGCCGGCATGGATGACTATGTCTCCAAGCCGGTGACGAGCGACGCGTTGGCCGTGGTGTTTGAGCGTTGGCGTCCACGGGCCGTTCAGACGGCGGTCTCTGAGGCGGCGGCGGTCGATGGTCCCACGATTGATCCGCTGGTGTTCGACGGGCTCCGCGTATTGAACGACGATGATGATCCGGGATTTCTGGCCAGGCTCATCGGTCATTTTCTGGCAGATACGCCCACTCGGCTGACCACGCTGAGGACGGCCTGCCGCAAGGGACGAGCGGAAGATGTCCGGCGGATCGCGCATAGCCTGAAGGGGAGCGCCTCGAATCTGGGAGCCCTGGGCCTGGCCAGGATTTGCGACCAGGTGTCGGCCGCGGCTGCGCGGGGGCTTGAAGCCGTGCCGGGCTTTCTGGAGGATTTGGAATTGGAGTTTCAACGAGTGCGTGCACAGCTCGAGCAGGATCTCAAAGAGGCGGCCTGATGTCGTATCTTCGAAAAATGCGGAGGATGGTTTCGAAGGGACCGTTCGCCATTTTGGCCGTCGTGCTGGGCGCGGCCCTGCTCGGTGCTGTGAGCTTGTGGTTGGTGGAGCGGGAACTCATCGCACGGACGGGAGTCAGCTTGGCGCTTGGGGCGGCTGAGGTTGCGGGGAAGCTGGATGGGATGCTCCAGGAGCGGGACGGAGATATCCAAGTCCTCGCCGCAGCGCCCCAGGTGCGGGGCGCCGATTCCTCGGCGATTCGCGCCCATCTGGAAGCGGTTCAACGGGCCTACCCGGTCTATTCGCGGCTTGCGGTTGTGGACCGGACGGGACATGTTGCAGCCTCTACCGATGAAGGATTGATCGGTCTGGATCTGCATCAGGCCTCGTGGTTCCAGTCTGTATGGCATGCGCCGCGTGTGCATGCAGAGACCGTCAGCGACTCGGGCCGAAAGGAAGGAGCCCTGGTGGCGGTGGTGTTCTCAGCCCCGATCAAAGGAGCGGACGGTGCATTCCTGGGCGCCATCATGACCGAGGTCGACCGTGCCATCTGGTATCGGCTTGTGGAGGAGGCCGTCAATCAATTTTCCTTGCAGGCGCAAAACTTCGGGAGGGTGTCCTACCAAGTCTTGAACACCGATGGCACTCTCTTGCTGACGTCGGAGCCAGGCGATGGAGGAGGAAATCTCCAGATGGCCGGACTGCCCTCGGCGCTCAAGGTGACCCTGGGTCGGTCCGGTTATGTCGAAGAAGAGCATCCGATCAGAAAGGTTTCAATCATCAGCGGCTATGCGCGGATGAGCGGCGTCCGATCCATCGCCGCTTTGCAATGGGCATTGCTGGTGCGAGCCGATCATGCGGATGTGCTTGCCAGTGTTCGAAGCCTGCTGATGAAAATCGGGTTGGGGGGGACGGTGGGCTTCCTCCTCATGCTCGTCGCGATCTTCTGGGCCGGTGCCGGCCAGCGAAAGGAGCAGGAGCGATCGATGCAAGCGGAACGGTCCCTGCGGGAAAGCGAGATGCGGGCCAGAAACGTCATCGAGAGCGCGTTGGATGCTGTGGTGATGATGGACCGGGAGGGACGCATCATCGAATGGAACCGGCCTGCTGAACTGATCTTCGGCTGGTCCCGTCAGGAGGCTCTGGGACGCAACCTTGGCGAGACGATCGTTCCACCGACTCTGCGCGAAGCCCACGCCAGGGGCGTCAAACATTACCTGGCGACCGGCGAGGGGCCGGTCTTGAATAAGCGGATCGAAATCACCGGATTACGGAAAAACGGGTTGGAGTTTCCGGTGGAATTGACGATCATTCCGATCAAGCTCGAAGGAACCATGATTTTCAGTGCCTTTCTCCGTGACATCACTGAGCGCAAGGCGATGGTGAAACAACTGGAGGAGGGGGCTGTCTATTTCCGCATATTGTCCGAGCTGTTGCCGTTGAGTCTCTTCGAACTGGATGCGCAAGGCCGGTGCCTGTACCGCAATCGGGCGTTGCAACGGTTGCTTGGTGAACAGCATGCGGGCAGCCTGATTACTGCGGACGGTTCGGTGATTGCTCCTTCATGGATGGAGTGGGTTTTCGATGATGACCGGAAGTCCGTCACTGAAGCCTGGACAGGCATGTTGAAGACGATGGTGCCGATCAATCTTGAAAGCCGCCTGGCCCTGGCCGGATCGGAACCCTGTTGGGTGCAGTTGTCGGTCTGGCCGCTCGCGACCGATAGCGGTGTGCGCTATCTGGGTGTGATGGAAGACATTACGGTACGGAAGAAGACCATCGCGCATACGATGCAGTTGATGCACCACGGCCGGTTTGAGTTGAGAACTCCGGACGAGGCCAGGCATCTCGCAGAGTTACTGGCCTATGCTTTTCCGGATCCCTCGCGGACGCAACTGGGATTGACCGAACTCTTCGTGAACGGAGTTGAGCATGGGAATCTGAACCTGTCCTATGCGGAAAAGTCGGCGTTGCTCAATAGCGGCGCACTGGATCTCGAGATCGCACGCCGTCTGGCGTTGCCCGACCATGCGCAGAAGCGGGTGCGGGTTTCACTGGACCGGACTCCGACGGCCTTGCGGATGTCCATCGCCGACGACGGGAAGGGATTCGATTGGAGTCGGTATCTTGAACTCGATGTCACCCGGTCTGCCGATGGGCATGGACGCGGGATCGCGATGGCCAAAGACATCAGTTTTGACGAACTGGATTATCGGGGGTGCGGGAATCAGGTGGTGGTGTCGACACGGTTGGTTCGCTCGGGTCCGGAGGCCGACGGAGGGACCGAATCCGAGGCCGCCTGACGCGTTGCGGAAAGTGGATCAATGCGAGCGTCCCAGGAGAGGGACAGTTGTTGTGCGGGGCTTGTCGGCGACGGAGGTGTGACGGGCGTCTGAAGCACGGGCGCCGCCGTGGTTCGATGGAGCAACGGCAACTCCTGTAATGCCCCCCGGCAGGTTCCGCAGAGATGCCGTCGCGGATGAATGGTCTTGCGTTGACGGCGATAGATCCTTCCGCAGTCTGTGCAGCGCCAGGCGAATCGGGAGAGCGCCTGCACTTCTTTCTGGAGCGAGTGGTAGATCGTAATCGAGACCAGCCCGCTGCGATTCATCTCCGTCATCTTGCGGAGGAAGTCAGGACCGTGATTCGGGCGCCGCTTCAGCACATCGAACTGCCATTGATGGATCATCTCGTGGGCCAGAGTGTTGAGCAGTTCCTGCCCGGCGTAGGGGGTTCGTTCAGTCAGGCGTGCCATCAAGGGCTCGGACAAGCGTATCTCCCGCTTGGTTCGATGCGGATTCGCCTCATCGGCCGGCCGTGGGCGCGGGCCTCCCCGGCTGACGAACATGCCGACCGACGAGGTGAGGCGGCGGCTCCACACTACGGGGATCGGCGGCAGGAGCCCCTCAAAGTAGCGCTCGTTCAAGAGGCGCCATTCGGTCTGCAATTGTTCAGCAGAGAGCGTCATGACGATGCGGTTCCATACATCGCTGCGGGCCGGTGACGGCTCCGGGAAACCGGTGCTAGCGGATCTGCTCCAGCACCGCTGCGGCCAAGAGCGGCAGCATGATTTCATGGTGACCGGTCAGCGTATAGCCCTTGCCGCCTTTTTGAGTCGGGCGTCTCACCACGTTGGTCAGGGGCCGATAGTGCGAGAGGAAATCCATGTTCACCGTGGTGATCTTGGTGAGCGGATGACCGAGATTACGCCCCAGGGACACCGTTTTCAAAAACACTTCCGGCAGAATGACGGCCGATCCCACATTCAAATAGACCCCGCCTTCCATGCCGGCGACCACCGCGGCGAGCCGGCGGAAATCCAATAGAGAGGTGGCTCCGATGGCGGCGCCGTCGGCGGCCGGATGCATGTGGATGATATCCGTCCCGATCGCGACGTGCACGGTGACGGGAATGCCGAGCTTTGCGCCGGTGGCGAGAATACTCGTCGCGCGGTTGGGAAACTGGCCTTGATAGCGATTGACGTAGTGCCCGACGGCTTCCCCGAGTCCCTGGCCGTGTTGTGCGCCGAGTGTGATGGCCTCGTTCAGGATGCGTCCGGTGTCTTCGGCCATGCCGAAGCGGCCCTCGTCGATCTCTGCATCCACTTCTTCCGATGTATGACCCATGAGCGCCAGCTCGAAATCGTGGATGATCCCGGCTCCGTTCATGGCTACGGCGGTGACGATGCCGCGCTCCATGAGGTCGACAAGCAGCGGCGCGAGGCCCACCTTGATCACATGGGCGCCGATGCCGACGATGACCGGTCGATGCTGGCGATGGGCCGTCGCGATCGCGGTCGCTACGGCGCGCAACGTCTTCGCGGCGAGCAGATCGGGCAGTGATGCGTAAAATTGTTCGAACGATCCTCCGCGCTTCCACGGCCGGGCGAAGTCGGACACCCGCACTTTGCTGTGACGCTTCTTCAGCGGATAGGTCGTGAGATCCGAGACATCGATCGGGGGAATCAGCGGACGCGCGGGCCGTTGCGGGGGAGTCCGGTTAGGACGCTGTGCCAAGGAGTGTTTCCTCTACGAGTTCGCACAGGACATGACCGAGCGTGATATGGCTTTCCTGGATGCGTGCCGTGACGGTCGAAGGGACGACGAACGGATGATCGACGAGCCCTGCGAGTTTGCCGCCCGTACCGCCCGTCCAGGCGACGGTGATCATCCCGCATTCGCGCGCGGCCGCGACGCCTTTCAACACATTCGGCGAGTTGCCGCTGGTACTGATGCCGATCGCGATGTCGCCTTTCCGGCCATGGGCGCGGACCTGCCGGGCGAAGAGTTCGTCGAATCCGTAATCGTTGGCAATACAGGTGATGGCGGCGATGTCCGTGGCGAGGGCGATGGCAGGTAATGGCATGCGCTCGCGTTTGTAGCGGCCGACAAATTCCGCCGCGATGTGGGCCGCGTCCGTGGCGCTGCCGCCATTGCCGAACAACAGAACTTTATGGCCTTCGCGAAAGGCGGTGACGAGGAGCGTTGCCACCGTCGCAATGCGGCCGGCGTGGTCGCGCGCAAACTGCTGCTTGACGGACGCGCTGTCGGAAAAGGCCTTGAGGATAAAGTCTTTCATTAGCCGGCGATTCTAGGCAAGCGCGGTGTGACTGTCAAACACAGGCATTATGACGCTACGCCTTCGGTGGCGGGGTCGGCGATCCCTGCTTGATGGCGCTCATCGCCAGCGCGATCATGGAGCCTACGTCGGAGACGCTCGCCGGGAGAATGAGCGTATTATTGGTCCTGGCCAGCTCGCCGAATTTAGTGATGTACTGTTCCGCTACACGCAGCTGCACGGCTTCCTGCCCGCCGGGCACTTGAATGGTCTCGGCCACCTTGCGGAGTCCTTCGGCGGTCGCTTGGGCGATCGCGAGAATGGCCGAAGCGGCGCCTTCGGCTTCGTTGATCTGCTGTTGCTTCTTCGCTTCCGAGGCCTTGATCACTTGTTGCTTCTCGCCCTCAGCCTGATTGATGGCGGCGTCGCGTTCCCCTTCAGATGTGAGAATCACCGCGCGCTTTTCCCGCTCCGCCCGCATCTGCTTTTCCATCGCATTGAGCACGTCTTTCGGCGGCGTGATGTTCTTGATTTCGTAGCGCAGGACTTTGACGCCCCAGGGATCCGAGGCCTTGTCGAGCTCATTCACGACCTGGATATTGATATTGGTCCGTTCCTCGAACGTGCGGTCGAGTTCGATCTTCCCGATCTCGCTCCGCAGAGTAGTTTGCGCCAGCTGGATCAAGGCGAAGCCATAGTCGCTGATGCCATAGGACGCGCGCTGCGGATGCAAGACTTTGAGATACAGGATGCCGTCTACCGAGACCTGCACGTTGTCGCGGGTGATGCAGACCTGCTCGGGGATATCGATCGCGGTTTCCTTGAGCGAATGCTTGTAGCGGATGTTGTCGATGAAGGGGAAGAGAATGTGAAAGCCCGCGTCCAGCGTCGCCGAATACTTTCCCAGCCGCTCGACGACATAGGCGCTTTGTTGCGGAACGACGACCGCCGTCTTCGCGAAGACATAGATGACGAACAGGGCCAACAACAGTGTGACGAGAAATCCGCCGCTCATACCACCATCCATTATGTCGTCTCCGCGTAAGAGGTTTCCGCTATTCGCCGGCGATCAGCAACGTCAGGCCGTCCATGCCGGTTACTTTGCTCCGTTGTCCTTTATTCAAGGGAGTGGGGCCGGCATTTCTGGCCGACCAGGTGGTGCCTCTGAGCTCGACTTTTCCGATCGCGCCGGCGGCCAGTGTTTCTACGGGAATGGCGACTTCACCTACCATCGAATCGACGTCGGGATGTTTCACTTCTGCGGCACTGATACGTGCCAGCAGAGGGCCGCGAAACACCAACAATGACGCGATGGCGATGCTGGAGAAAAGCAGCCACTGCGCGGAATCGCCCTCAACGAGGCCCGATCCTGCGATGGCTCCGACCACCAGGGCGGCAAGGCCGAAGAAGAGAATATAGAACCCGCCGGGGGTCATCATCTCGGCGCCGAGCAGCAACAGGCCGAGCAACAGCCAATACCACCAGATCATTGTGGAACCTCGCCTTATGTGGTGGGCAAGCAGAGGGGTATGCGTAACTGACGGAAGTCTAAGCCGGTTTCGGGGGACCGTCAAGCAGAACGAACTTTGCCTGATCGAGAATTGATCACCTGTCTGACCGATGCTATAGTCCGCGCGCAATGGCTCACGAACAACCGACCAAGGTGCTGGTGGTCGCCTTCACTGACGACGCGGCGGCGGCTATCTATGTCATCAATCGTCTGCAGCCGGACGCGCTCTGCTTCGTCCTGCCGGAATCCGCCAAGGGGCTGGTGGAGTCGGCCGTTCAACCGAACATCGAGCATATGCCTCGTCGATGGGATTGGGTCGCGCTGGCCGATACGGTTGATGTGGCAGCCTGTCACCATGCACTGGCTGGTGCAATGCCGGACCTGTTGAAAGCCTGGGATGTGCACGCCGGTGATCTGGTGCTCGATCTCACCGGGGCCACTCCGGCCATGGCAGGGGCGTTGACGCTGGTCACTTTGCCGACCAGTTCCCGAACGGTGGCGCTGCTGCCCTGGAGCGAGGGGCAGGAGGGTGAACCGATTCCCCTCAATGGCCGGTCGATGCGCTGGGCGCAGGGCAATCTCTGGGACGATGTGGCGCTGGTCTCACGGCATGAGGCCGCCGAGCTGTTCAATCGCGGGATGTATCAGGCCGCTGCCAGACTCTTTCGCGAGATCGAAACGAGAGTGAGCGGCGGGCAGAAACCGACCTATCGCGCCTTTGCCGATCTTGCCGAGGGCTACGAATTCTGGGAGCGATTTCATTACCGGCAGGCCTGGGACAAACTGAAGATTGCGACGAAGGCGCTGGAGATGGCGTCGCTGTGGGGCGGGCCTCCGAGGTTGAAAGCGATGCTTCCGTCCATCAAGGCTAACGCGACCTTTCTCGAGAGGCTGGTGCTCGATCCCGCTGCGGTCAAAGATTCGCTGAGCCTCGATCTGCTCGCGCACGTGAGTCGTCGCCTCCATGTGGCTCATGATCCTGAAGCGGCGATGATCGCTCTGGTGCGCGCGCTCGAATCGTTCGCTCAGCGGCAACTGTTCAAACAGCACAAGATCAAGACCTGGGATGTGCTGCCGGAGCAGCTTCCGCAGGCGCTGCAGGAGACTTGCCGGACGTCCTGGTTGGATGATGTTGACGGCAAGTACAAAGTGCCGCTGCAAGGCCAGTTCCGCGCGCTCGCGGGGTTGGGCGATCCGTTGGGCCAGGCGTTCCTGCGTGAGTGGCCGACCATGAAGCCGTTGCTCGATGCCGCCAGTCATGCGGTGCTCGGCCACGGTTTTGAGCCGGTCAAATCGGAGCGCGTGCAACAGCTGTACGATGTGGTGATGAAACTGGCTGGGGTTACAGAGTCATCGTTGCCGAAGTTCCCTGTGTTAGTCCTGTGAGGCTAGGGAATGAAAAGCCGGATCATGTACGTAGAATGCAAAGCGGGGGGATTGGTCGGTGATGCTAGGATTGGTCGCGTCACTTTTTCAAAGACGGGTCAGTCTATCTATTACAACGGAAAGACATTCAAGACGTTAAAGGGTAATGGTTTTAAGGCCAACTACTTCGATAAAGAGACTGGTGAGGAGTATTGGATTTCTGGCCCGAAGAAAAACGGTAAGGATAGGCTGTATGGTGAAAGACTACCCATTGAAATAGACGAAGATGTTCGCGAGGAATACTGGACTGTTATCAGAGCCGAACCGGAGAACAGCAAGAAGACGAGGATTTGGTAGAGCGACTAGTCTCTTGTTCCTTCGAGAAGCGCTCCGGACACTTCATTTCAATGGAAATTCGAATCTACTATGAAGACACAGACTGCGGCGGAGTGGTGTACTACGCCAATTACCTCAAATATTTTGAACGGGCGCGGACGCACTATCTTGAAGAACGGGGGTTGTCGGTGTCCGGCCTGATGAAGGAAGGGACGGTGTTTGTGGTCGTGCGTGCGGAGCTGGACTATCGGTCTCCCGCACGGTACGGCGACACGCTGCTCATCGAGACCGTCGTATCAGACATGAGCACAGCCTCCATGATCTTCGCTCATGTTGTGAAAGAAAAGGCGAGCGGGCGCGTGATTGTTGAAGGGGCTGCTCGACTGGCCTCGACGGATGGCAACGGCAAGGTAAAACGTCTCGACAAGGCCGTGGTAGCGGCGCTACAGTCCGGACCCGGTAAGGAGTCAATGAATGGATAAGCTCGGAACCTGGCTCGCCGTCACCGGCGTCGCCATCGGATTCATCGTTCTCGGCTGGCTACTGTTTTCAGAGAACCCGTCGGATAAAAAGAACAAGAAGTAAGCATACTCTCATCCCGGTTTTGCAAAACCTTCCACCTTCAAGGTCTCCGCCACATTTCTCCCGTTCACAAACACATCGGCGACGGTGCGGCCGTAGACGTCCTGGCCATGGGGCACGATGCGGATAGGACCTTCCTGTAGTAGTTGCTCCAACCGCTGCCGTGCTGCTTGTCCGCCCGGTTCGTTCAACTCCGGCGTGTCGATGCCGCGGAGTCTGATGCGTTCCGATCCCATGCGCAGCGTATCGCCGTCGATGGTGTGGATGGGTTGGCTGGTGGGCATTCTTCTTCCGGAGATCCGGCCCAAGGCGGAGGACTGCGCGTGCTTTTGGTAAGGAATGATCTTGTACCGGCCTTTGGGCAATCGATGGGGGCGGCTTCCGGAGGGGTGATGTTGACGGTGTGGCTGCAGGGTCGAAGGGGGAGATGACTCGCTGATGGAGGGCGACCAGCAGAGGTCACAGTTTTTCTGGACGGTTGATTCTCCACTGGAGGTCGAGAGTCGGGATGCCTGGGCCGAGCTTGGCCAGAAGGTTGCCACGCTCAGCAAACACAGCGTCATGATGGATGTTCGTATGAGTCGCATGTCTCAGTGCTAAGCATGGCGCGTGCCATGAGTCACTCGGTTGACAACGATCAAAACGGCGTGCTGGAATGCCGGTGTTTCACGAACCACGAATCACGGAGGTTGTACGATGGATATGATGGGACGGGTGGGGTTGATCGAGGTGCCGATCTTGATCGCTCCGGATCAAAAGGTATGGATGGATCGCATGATCAAGGAAGGCAAAATCGCGATTCCTCCGGGCGGGACACTCGAAAAGGGTTCGCTCTATTCGATGTTTATCCGGATGCTCCTGCATAACGCGATGGAAGAGCAGAAGCGGCAGGAAGTATTAGATATGGAGGACGAGGACGACGAATAACGAAGCTGTTGAAAACGCCCGCCAGCGGCGTTCCCACATTGCTCAAGCCTTCAATGTACCAGGAAGTACGCCTCAGTCTTTCACTCGCTGCGGCCTTGCCGGACGATCGTTTTGATCAACCTGCGAGGCCGTAGCTGTATCGAATGGGCTCTGTTTGTATCCCGGGAGATACGAACGACGCTTCACGAGAGAGGCCCTACAAGTTCTTGAAAGCGGAATGTGCGGCGCGGATGGTCTTTTCGATGTTCTGGGTCGTGTGGGCGGTGGAGAGAAACGCTGCTTCGAATTGTGACGGTGCGAGATAGATGCCCTGGTCCAGCATTTTGTGGAAGTACTTGCCGTAGCGTGTGGTATCCGCCTGCTTCACGGTGTTCCAATCACTCACAGGCGTGGAAGTAAAAAATGCGGTGAGCATGGAGCCCACGCGGGTTTGGATGAGCGAAACGCCCGCTTTCTTCGCCGCTTCGCCGATACCTTTCGCCAGGGCGGCAGATTGGGTTTCGAGTTTCTTATAGACACCCTTCTTCTTCAGCTGCTTCAACGTTTCAATTCCCGCCGACACGGCCAATGGATTTCCCGAAAGCGTACCTGCTTGGTAGACCGGTCCTGACGGAGCGATCAGGTCCATGATCTCTTTCCGACCGCCATAGGCGCCGACCGGTAGCCCTCCGCCGATGATTTTCCCCAGCACGGTGAGATCTGGCGTGATGCCGTAGAGCGCCTGGGCTCCTCCGTAGTTCACCCGAAATCCAGAAATCACTTCGTCAAAGACGAGAAGGATGTCATTCTCAGCCGTCAACCGGCGGAGAGCGGAGAGAAATTCGGGGGTCGGGGGAACGACGCCCATGTTGCCCGCGATCGGTTCAAGAATAATGCAAGCCAGGTCCTTGCGATGTTCGGCCACCAAGCGCCGCACGGCGTCGATGTCATTGTAGGGAGCCGTGAGGGTGTGTTTGGCAAAGTCAGCCGGCACGCCGGGCGAATCGGGAATGCCCAAGGTGGCCAAGCCCGAGCCGGCTTTGGCCAGCAAGTAGTCGCTGTGTCCGTGGTAACAGCCTTCGAATTTCAGGATGCTGTCCCGCTTGGTGAAGCCGCGGGCCACGCGAATGGCACTCATCACGGCTTCGGTGCCCGAACTGACCAGGCGCACCTTCTCCATGGAGGGGAAGGCATCGCGGATCATGCGGGCGAGAGTGACTTCCAATTCCGTGGGCGCGCCGTAGCTGGTGCCGTTGTCGGCGGCTTTTTTGATCACGCGGGTGACAGCGGGATTCGCGTGTCCCAGGATCATCGGGCCCCAGGAGAGAACATAATCGAGATAGGTATTGCCGTCGACGTCGTAGAGCTTGGCCCCCTTGGCGCGCTTGATAAATCGGGGTTGTCCTCCGACGGAGCGAAAAGCTCGAACGGGGCTATTGACGCCTCCGGGTATGAGCAGTTGCGCCGCGGCAAAGAGTTGGGCTGAGCGAGTGGTTTTCATGACGGGGGCGCACCCTAGCATGCTCCTCTGTACCGGTCAAGAAAGCCCTATTGGAGAAGCGGGGTTGCCGTTCATCGCCTCATCGAGGGACAAAAAGTGTCTCATGAGATACGGCCCTATTGATTTAGATACGATTGGCTCCGTTCGGTCATAGCCGGAGTGGGGCGAATCACTGGGAAATTCACTGGGTAGTGGCATGGGACATTCCGGCCCAACTTTTGCTGTTTGTGTTGAGTAGCGGTGTATTAGTGTAATGAGGAGTGACTATGACGGTGGTGTGTTCGTGGTGCCGGCATGAAGGATTAGCCGGAGTCTTTGGAGAAAAAGCTCCCTTTGAGGATCGGCGGGAGACCCATGGGATTTGTCCGTCACATCGGATCCAGGTTCGTGCCGGGTGGATGGAGGCACGATTTGGTGTGGTCAAGGGCACTCAGGGATCAACGGCTCAAGAAGTCGGCGGGTATGTCGTGCGTTCCGCAGCCCACCTCTGGGGCGAACTGCGGAATCTCTCGCGGAAAGCCGGGTTCTAGGTTCCCCAGCCGTACGGTTTTTACTTTCCCTTAAACATCTTCAGCAGTTGATCGAATCCGCCGGCTTCAATCTTTCCGGTCGGCGTCAGCTTGTCCACGAGATCCGGTAAGAGACCGGCGAGTTGCATGCCGGCGGCATCGGTCGAGATCCCGGCCTTGGTCGCCAGCTGGCTGAGAAGATCTCCGCCGAGGCCCTGTTGAATCTGCTGAGGGGTCACAGGGAGATTCTTGCCGGTGCTCACCCAGGAGTTCACGATGTCGCCCAGGCCGTTCTTTTGGAAGGTCTGGACCAGTCCTGCGAGTCCTCCGACCGAACTGTTCTGGCCGAACAAGCCGGCCACTGCTTGCAGCAAAGAATTTTGGTTGCTGTTTCCCCCGAGCATGCCGCCGACCGCTTGCCCTAATTGCTCCATGAGGCTCATTGCGGTGTTCTCCCATTCTTTGCAGGACGAGACGATCGTCCTCTCGTCGGGGGCAGGAGGTCCGGCATCGGGGCCGCATCAATCCCCCAATGTTTCCTCTTCGGTGCTTCCTGGGCTGAAACCGCGAAGAGAGCATGAAAGGCAATCGCCTTGGAACCCCCGCCGGCCTGGCCTTTGCTCCAGGCTTCCCCGGCATCGCTCAGAATCTCGAGCAGCGTTTCGTATTCGTCCTCGTCGTCGGCCAAGACGGCTTGTGCATCGGTGAGGAGCAGCACATAGCCCTTGGCCGGCAGCCACTCCAGATCCGCAAGACATTCTTCCATCGCATCCCAGTTGTGGCCGAAATAGTCAGGGAAGCCCAAGGCCCTGGCGAATTCAGTGAAGAGGCCGGCGGAGGTCGCGCATTTCTTGCCGTGAATCACGCGCAACACAAACCCGGCCGGGGCCTTAACCAGCGCGGAAGCTGTTGTGCCCGCTGGAACGACAAGCAGCGACGACCAGGGGGCTTTCGGCGTCTGGAGATAACCCATCAAGGTACGTGGTGGTGTCATGGAATGATCAGTGTCCTAGTTAAGAGGTGTGAAGGTTCGGTAATGGTCGCCTGTATAGTACGCTTTGCCGGTGCGTTGTTCGATTACCAGCCGCTCCGCATCACGCGAACGACCCCGGATCTTGGGGTTCACGTCATACTCGCGATAGCGGCCGCGCGGCAACCGGCGCTCTCGATTCTGAAACTCCCGCCCGCCGATATATCCGGGCAGTGGGGCTCCGTCCCGTTCCTGCAAACGCTTGAGCAGGTCCTGCGCTTTGAGGGGCGCCATCGAGGCGGCGCCGTGATCCTGCGTAACCGCCGATGGTGACTGACTGAGAGGTTCTGCCAGGCCGGTTCCCGCGTTCAGCCGGGCACAGACCACCAGCCCAAGCAGGAGGGCGGTCACAAGGCATTGTGAGAAACGCCGGATCCGGGGGAAAGACATCGCGAGAGTCCTGTTCGTCCGTCGCAACGACAAATCGACGGTAGCATGCGCATTTTTGGAGGTCAAACCTCCTTCAGCGAGGGAGGGGTGATCGCTTTGCGGTCACTCTGTGCGTAGGATAGAATATAAGCGGATTGTTCACAGCATGAATCCAGGGCGGGTCGTCATCCGATCGCGATATCAAATCAGAAAGATCCGACTCCATCGTGATGCCTGTGAGGGACGCATGACGAGCGCCATGCGAAGAGCGAACATTGTGTTGAACCTGCGCGCCATCCGAGAGGAACGCCCGCTCATGCGAGGATCAACTGCACTCATCACCCTGCTTGTCCTGCTGTGCAGTCCCGTGCTGGCGCTCGCTCAGAGCGGATCACTCGATCAATCTCCGACCGCCATCGTCAAGCGATATGTGGGGCTCGACAAGAAGGGCGCCCGCATGGACGCCATGTCGTTCGAAACGCTGGTGCCCTATATTGACTGGACGGAGGAGCCGTTGTGGGGGCGGGTGGTGGTAATTCAAGACGTTACGGTGCCGGAGGATTACCGGAAATGGGAAGTGGTCAACAAGCTCGAAGTAGTGATTCCGACCACGTTTACGGTTCTTGGCTCGGTGTATTTGGAAACGGCGGCGTTTGTGCCTGAAGCGATCACCGAGGAAGTCCGGTTTCGCGTGAAGGCCGTTCGAAGCAAGTGGCGGATCATGGAGCCGGTGATTCCCCCGCATATCGGGTTAAAGCGGATGATTGATCTGGTGCGCGAAGCGGAGGTTAAAGAAACCGATGCCGAGAAGCGCGGTATCCTGGCGGCCCTGGGAGAGACATTGCGAAAGGTCAAACCATGACGAAGACCCCGGTTGATTTGTTGATTTTTGATTTGGACGGCACGTTGATCGAGTCGAAGTGGGACATCGCCCATTCGGTCAACCTCACGCTGGTCGAGTTGGGGCTCCCGGAACGGCCGCTTGAAGAAATTTTCGGATTCGTCGGCGACGGGGTCAAGAAACTTCTGCGGCTGGCCGTCGGTGAGAGCAACCGGGTGAGTTTTGACGAGGCCCTCGCCGTCTTTCGCGGTCACTATCTCGAACATTGTCTGGACCGCACGGTCTTCTTTCCCGGGATCGAGCCGATGTTGCAGCACTTCTCCGACAAGCACAAAGCCGTGGCGACGAATAAGTCGATCGAATACACGCGCGTCATTCTCAACGGGTTGGGCGCGGAGCATTTCCCCTGGGTCGTCGGGGGGGATAACGGGTTTGGCCTGAAACCGGAGCCTGGTATGCTGTTGCATCTGCTTGAGCAGGTCAAGGTCCCCAAAGAGCGGGCCATTCTGGTAGGCGACAGTACCAATGATATCAACGGCGGACACAATGCCGGCATTCGGGTCTGCGCCGTCGGCTACGGGATGGGAAATCGGGAGAAGATGGCGGCCTGTCAGCCTGATTGGTTCATCGAACGACCGGAACAACTGATGGAGATATTTACATGATCACTCATGCGTCAAGGTTTACTCCCGACGGGTTTCTTACGAAGCGAACGCTGGCCTTCGTCGTTGTGCTGGTATGGAGTCTTAGCCCGGCTCCGAACCCGTCGATGGCCGAGGGGCCGAGTCTTGCCGACCGGGTGATCGAACACAAACTGGCGAACGGCCTGACCGTCCTCATGGTCGAGCGGCATCAAACGCCGGTCGTCTCGATCAACATCACGTTCGGGGTGGGCGGGGTGAATGAGCAGGTCGGCCAGACCGGCTTGGCCCATCTCTATGAACACATGGCTTTCAAAGGCACGCGGACCGTCGGGACGAAGGATTATGACAAAGAGAAACTGACGCTCGACGAGCTGTCCCGTGTGGGGACCCTCCTCGATCAGCGGCAGCGCGAATTGGCCAAGAAGGGCTCTGCGGTGAAACCGGACGAGCAGGCGGCGCTTGACGCATTGCAGAAGCAGATCACGGATCTGCAAGCGCAAGCGGGCCAGTATGTAGTCGGCAACGAGATGGCCTTGCTCTATCAGCGCCACGGTGGTGTGGGGCTCAACGCCTCCACAGGAAAAGATCTCACTCGCTATACGATCAGCCTCCCGGCCAACCGGTTGCCGGTCTGGGCGGCGATCGAAGCAGACCGGATGGCGAATCCGGTCCTGCGCGAATTCTACAAAGAGCGCGGTGTGGTGATGGAAGAACGCCGCCTGCGCAACGACGACAGTCCGAACGGACTCCTCTTCGAAACCTTCACCTCTGCGGCCTTTCGGGCCCATCCCTATGGTGTGCCGACCATTGGATGGGGATCGGACATTCTGTCGCTGACTCCGGCAGCGACCGAGGCCTTCTTCAAAACCTACTATGGGCCGAACAATGCGACGATCGCCCTCGTGGGGGATATCAACCCGAAAGAGGTCGTTGTCTTGATCGAGCAGACGTTCGGGAAGATTCCGGCAGCGAGCGCCACGCCCGAGATCATGACGGTGGAGCCGGAACAGCGGGGTGAGCGCCGCGTCGAAGTCGAATTCGATGCCGAACCGATCGTGGCGATCGGGTATCACAAGCCGGGCTTGGGTCATCCCGACGACGACGTGTTCGACGTGATTGATGGAATCCTGACCGACGGACTGACGTCCCGCCTGCAGACCACCCTTGTCAGGGAGAAACGGCTGGCCGCATCCGTCGGGTCCGATGCCAACTACCCCGGCGTTCGCGCTCCGAATCTCTTTATTCTCACCGCCACACCGCTGGCGCCCCATACTACAGGCGAGGTCGAGGCGGCGATCTATGCCGAATTGGAACGGCTCAAGACCGAGCCGGTGCCGGCGAAAGAACTACAGAAAATCGTCAACAATCTCGACGCGGATCTGGTGCGGACCCTGCGCTCGAACAGCGGACTCGCGTCGCAGCTGGCGTTGTTTCAGACGGTGGCAGATGATTGGCGGCATGTTTTGAAATCCCGAGACCGGATCGCCGCGGTCACACCGGAGGATATTCAGCGGGTTGCCAGGCAGTATTTCACGAAGTCCAACCGAACCGTAGGCACGCTCGTCAAGCGCGCGCGCGAGAAGAATCTGACGGCAGGGAATGAGGTGGCACGATGAATGGGGCAGGAATCGAGAGGCAAGGGATGAGAGGGACAGGAACAGGAATGTTGCGGCTTTTCGGCGTGGCGGTCGTGCTCGCATGTTCGGTCACCACCGCCTGCGCCGGCGGTCCGGCTATGAGCGATCCGCGTACGATGACATTCAAGCCGGTCGAGTTTACCCCGCCGGAGCCGAATCGCGTGGTGCTCGACAACGGCATGGTCGTGTACCTCCTGGAAGATCATGAGCTGCCCCTCATCACGGTGACGGCGACGATGAAGACCGGCACCTGGCTTGATCCGGCAGACAAGATCGGCCTCGCGGCCCTCACGGGCGCCCTCATGCGGACGGGCGGTGGTGGCGGGCTCACGCCGGAACAGGTGGATGAAGAATTAGAACACTTCGCGGGGGATGTCAGTGTGTCGATCGGGCACGAGTCCGGCTCTGCGTCGCTCGATGTGCTGAAGAAGGATCTGAAGCGCGGGCTCCAGATTTTTTCCGGTCTGCTCCGGACGCCGGCCTTCGAACCGGCGCGGGTCGAGATCGCGAAGTTGCAGGCGCTTGAGACCATCCGCCGACGTCAGGACAACCCCGGCTCCGTGGTGGGGCGAGAGTTCATGAAGTTGCTGTATGGCCCGGACCATCCGTCCGCACGTGAAACATCCATCGCGTCGGTCACCGGCATCACCCGTGACGATCTCGTGGCCTTTCACCGGAACACGATCCATCCCAACGGCATCATTTTGGGCGTAACCGGTGATTTCCAGAAAGCGGACATGCTAGCGGCTTTGCGCGAGGTGTTCGGAGATTGGGCCAAGGGAGCCGTGCCGGAACTGAAGATTGCCGATGTGCCGGAGAGTCAGAGCGCGACGCCGGCCATCCGGTTCGTCGACAAAGAGACCTCGCAGACACATATGCGGGTCGGTCATCTCACGATCCGGGAAAATGATCCCGACTACGTGGCCCTGGCGATCGCCAACGATATCCTGGGAGGGAGTTCTTTCCGGAGCCGGCTCTTCAACGACGTGCGAACGAAGCGCGGCCTGGCCTACTCGGTCGGCAGCCGCTTGATGGCGGGCGTGCACGATCAAGGCGTCTGGCTCATGCGGGCGGAGACGAAGCTGGTCTCCACGCAGGAAGTGGTGAGCCGGTTCATCGCCAACATCGAACGGATGCGGACGGAACTGGTCACCGACCAGGAGTTGGCTGAGGCGAAAGAGGCCTACGTGAATTCGTTCGTCTTTTCGTTCAGCAGCCCCTCGGCTATCGTCAGCCGGTTAGTGGAGCTGGAGAACGACGGATTGCCCAAGGATTTTCTTCAGCAGGTACGAGAGAAAGTGGTCAAGCTGACCAAGGAAGACGTGCTGGCGGCGGCGAAGAAGCATCTGCATCCCGATCGATTGAAGATCATCGCCGTCGGCTCCGGCGACACGCTGCCGAAAGTGCTCTCGACCTTTGGGGAAGTGAAAGAGATCAAGCTGAGCCCGGAAGGGTGAAGAGGGAGTGGCCGGTGGTGGGGGCGTTCTCATGCTCGCGCCCCGCGCACGCAAGTTGTGACTCAATGCTATAGCGGGCGGTGCTCGGTGCATGCGCGCAGTAAGAACGCCCCCCGCCACCGGCTTTGGGAAGAATTGGGTGAGAAGGTCTGCAGACGGAGTGATAATTTGATATGCCGCTGGAAGATGAGCTCTGCGACATTCTGAAAAAGTCCCGCATCGGCCAGGGAATATCGGTGGTCGATCTATCGAAGATGACGGGTTTGCCGGGTGGTGATGTCACGGCGCTGGAGCGAGGGGATCGCCCGCGCGATCGCACGGAAGTGCGGGCGTTGGCCATGGCCTTAGGCCTGCGGGCCGAACCGCTCGCGCAGATTGCGATTGAACAATGGGAGCCGGTTGCCCAGCGATCGCCAGCCTGGCTGAACACGATTCAAGGATCGATCAAGGGCTATGGGGTACAGGGTTACATTATCCATGATGGTGGCGAGGCGCTGCTGATCGATACGGCCTACAATGCACCGGCGATGATCGAGTTTTTATCTACGCACCATCTTCGGCTGGTCGGGATATGTTTGACGCACGGTCATGCGGATCATGCCGATGGCATCGAGCAGATTCTCCAGTTCCACCCGGCACCGGTCTATCTTGGAGCCGAGGACGTGGAGCTTCTCGGCTGGCGGCCGGCTCAGTCGCAGTTGATGACACCGGTTCATGGACAGACGATTGCCGTCGGCCGTCTGGTCGTCCATTGCCTGATGACGCCGGGCCATACCGCCGGCGGGATCTGCTATCGGGTGGATGATTCACAGACGCCAGTGTGTTTTGTCGGTGATACCTTGTTTGCAGGATCGATCGGCCGCTCGAATCCCAGCATGCTCTATCAGACCCATCTGGCTTCCGTCCGGACCACCGTGCTCGGCCTCCCGCCGGAGTATCGCTTGTTGCCGGGCCATGGTCCCGCGACCACGGTCGAAGAAGAATTGGCTCATAACCCTTTCTACGCGTCTGCCTAGGAGCATGCATGAACGGCGATCGGCAGAATGGGGACGCCGATGATGCTGATGAATTCGAAGAGTCGACATTTTCACGCTATCTCCTGCCGGTCGGCCTGTTCGGTCTGACGATTTTTACCACGCTGTGGGCCGGTGCCTATCAAGACCATCCCAATCTGTTTCATCCGTTTCGCGGAGCCTGGGAGTTACTCACAGAGCGACCCGGAGAACTGGTCAACGGGATTCCATTTGCGGCCACGCTGCTCCTGATTCTCGTCACCCATGAGCTGGCACACTATGTCTATTCGAAGCGGCATCGTGTTCCGGCGTCGCTTCCGCTGTTCATTCCGGGGTTGCCGCTGTTAGTGGGAACCTTTGGAGCGATCATTCGTGTGCGTGGTCAAATTGTGGAGCGGAAGGCCCTCTTCGATATCGGGATCTCCGGACCATTGGCCGGATTTGTCGTCGCGCTTGTGGCGCTCGTAATCGGATTGCACTGGTCGCAGGTGGAGGTGGGAATCAGTTCGGCCAGTCCCTTCTATGTCGGGCGATCCATACTCATTGATTGGTGTATTTCCCTTGTGTTGGGGGATCTGCCGAGAGGGGCGAGTGTCAATCTGCACCCGATTGCTGAGGCGGCCTGGTTCGGGCTCTTCGTCACCTGTTTAAACCTGATTCCGATCGGACAGCTTGACGGGGGCCATGTCGCCTACGCCCTCTGGGGCGGGAGGCAGCGGACCATCGCCTTCTGGGTCATTCCCGTTCTTCTGGTGCTTGGCTATCTCGGCTGGCAGGGCTGGTGGTTGTGGGTGTTCGTCTCGACCCTCCTTGGAGTCGGCCATCCGCCGATCCCTGATCCGGCTTCCCCGCTGGGCTTGACGCGCATCTGGCTTGGACGAGCGACCGTCCTTCTCTTCATCCTCATCTTCACACCGTTCCCTATCGTCGTCCGTTGAGGGGAGGCCGGGATTGGGATCCGGCCTCACGCTGGCGATTTGCTGCAAATTCTTGTCGGATCATCCGGTTGGCCCTAGCATGCAGACATGGAGTCGATAGAGGCACAGACCGAAATCTGCCCAAAGTGTCACGCTGATCGGTCGAAAGACGAGACGGAGTGTGCCGGGTGCGGGATCATTTTCGCAAAATACCGCCCTCTGCCCGTTCGCCTGCCTGACGGGGCTGACGTCCCGGCGCTTTCTGAGTCATCCTGGCGGGTGACGGCCAGACAGTGGTTGATCGAGACCGATACGACGACCGACTCCGGGACGTTCTACGGAAGGCTGGTCGTTTTCCTGGGGCTGCTGTGGTGGGGGCGGATCTTCATCGTGACGCCGCTGGAAACCAACTACACCGGCGAGTCTTTTCTCCATCTCATCAATCTGCCGTTTCACGAAGCCGGACATCTGCTGTTCAGTCCCTTTGGCCGCTTCATGATGATTCTCGGCGGGAGCCTCGGCCAGGTGCTCATGCCGCTGATCTGCCTCGGCACCTTCCTCATCAAAACCCGCGATCCCTTCGGCGCCTCAGTCGCGCTCTGGTGGACGGCCGAAAGCATCATGGATGTGGCGCCCTATATCAATGATGCGCGCGATATGGAGCTGATCTTACTGGGAGGGGTGACCGGGAAAGAGACCGATGGCCATGATTGGAACAATCTGCTGACGATGACGGGCCTGCTGAATTGGGACCACCGCTTGGCCCATCTTGCCTACAACACCGGGATTCTGCTGATGCTCGCGTCCTTCGCCTGGGGTGCCGTCGTCCTTGCGCGCCACTATGAACGGCAACGGGCATGAGGAGGGATCCCTCCTCCATCACGGTTCTCACCCATTTTGCTTGATCAATGAATTGGGCAGCAGTCTGGCTCGATGGAGAAATGCCGGGCCGAGCGGCACGAGCTGATGGCCGGTGAAGGCCTGCGTCAAACTGGCGACGGCGTGATAGAAAGCCATCATTCCGACGACGATATGGAGCAGGCCCGGGATGGTTTCGCCGATGATGCCGAGTATGGCCAACACGGTGGAGGAGAAGGTGATCGTGATGATGACGTGGAGAATACAGAGTGTGGCATTGCGGTAAGCCGTCAGATAGACCATGACCGCTGAGAAGGCGGCGTAGACGAAATTGATCGGGGCAAAGAGCACCATGTCCAGATGGAACGAGGTGCCTTCACTGACCAGCTTGGCGATAGAGACGGTGAGCCAAAAGAACCCGTACATGGTCAGCGCGGTGCCGCCGAGTTGCTCGTGATAGCGAATATCGGTAATGCCCGCCAGGATCTGCACGATCCCTCCGAAGATCAGCGCGATGACCAGAGTGCCGACTTTATTTGAATCGGGGATGCCGCCGAGTTGGGCCACGCCCAGCGTGAGGGCCCCGACCGCGAGCCCGAATAGGCCGATCGCCAACACGTCGATTCGCCGGTGATGCTCCACGTCGCTCATAGACGCCCTCCTCCGATTGGCTCGCACTCAGTCGATTCTTGCTCCGGTCGCCAAGGCTGACCGCTCAAAACGGCCCCCAGCATGCAACAGGGACTATTGAAAAGACAAGCAGGCTCCGGCAGACTGCCCGCACCTATGCTCTTGGAGCGCTCAACGTTGCGGAGGCATCCCATGACAGAGTACAGATCCATTGCTACGAAGTTGTGGCTGATTGGAGTCGGCCTTGCGCTGGTGCTCGCGACAGACCAAGGTTTTACCGAGCAGCGGGAGGCTCGCTTCACCCTGGTTCTCGGCGGGGCCGCCGTCAAAGACAGCCAGACCGGATTGATCTGGGAGCAGGAACCGGATCGCGAACACGACGTGTGGAGTCGCTCCAATGCACGCTGCACGACGAAAACCGTCGGCGGACAACAGGGCTGGCGCGGTCCGACCATCGATGAGCTCAAGACCTTGATCGATCTTTCACAGCATGATCCCGCACTGCCGGCCGGGCATCCCTTCTCCAACATCAAGTCTGAGATCTATTGGACCTCGACTCCGCATCCGACCGACGACATCGTGGCCTGGCAGGTCAGCTTCTTCAGCGGCGAACCGGTGACCGACCAAAAGTCCGGCACCAGGCGCATGTGGTGTGTGCTGGGAGACTCCCGTAAGTAACTCGATCGTCTTTCACACAGAGCCACACTTTCAGTGTGCGGCTCGAGCCCAACGAATCAGGAAGAGAATCCCTCACCTCGCGCGTAATTCAAGTCACACTTCCGCAACGCTTTCCCCATAGAGGGAATTATCCTGCAGAGCCTGGCTTGCAGGCTGAATCCCCCGCGTTTCTCGATCAGCTTCCGCCTCGATTTTTATACCGTCTTAACACCCTCACGGTCCGCTTTAACACCGTTCTGACACGAAGCTTGATAAGTTACTCGACATGACAAGGGACGAGTCACGAGAGACTGAGTTTTAGACGGTCGGAGAAAGTGAGGGAATCGCGATGACATTGGTTGCACTGGGCTTGCTGTTAGGGATGGCCGGGTTGCTGTGGCTGGTGGTCATCGACATCATGTGAGCGGATCGCTGCAGCAAAACAAGGAGATCGCGCGATCTGGATAAGCCGGTCGAAGAGTGTCAACACGTCGCGAGTCCAGGACAGCGTAACGAGAGGACAGCATTCACAGAGAAAGGTAGGCCAGGGGGCATGATGCTCGCGCGGTGGATTATTACATTATTGATACTGACGATAGGAACGATGGCTACTCCCGTTATTGCTCAAGCCGTCGGGTCCATGTCTGAGGAGCAATCGAATAAAAGCCAGTCCCCCGAATCGATGGATCACAGCAAGCCACAACCACCGGACTGGCACTATGGGGGATTCATAGACCTGGGCTATTCGCTGAACTTCAATTTTCCAGAAAACCATGTGTTTCGCAATCGTAGCACCACACCCAGGGTCAATGAGCTCGACCTCAATATGGGCGGAATCTATGTAAGGAAAGATGCCACAGACCAGTCACGCTGGGGGATGGAATTCCTGGGTCAGGGAGGCCAGGATGCCAAGGAGTTTGGATTCGGAGTGAACCTCCCTAAGGTGCAGGGATCCGATGCCTTACGGCACTTCGGGCGTGCCAACGTCTCGTACCTCGCGCCGGTTGGTAATGGCCTGCTGCTTCAAGCTGGTCTGTTCAACAGCTTCATCGGCAACGACTCACTCTATGCCAAGGATAACTTCAACTACACACGCTCGTGGATCGCAGACTATTCACCCTACCTGATGTTTGGGGTGAACGCTCAATATGCGTTCAGCGATAAGTGGAGTGGGGCCTTTTTCATCATCAATGAGTATTTTCACCTTCAAAACGCCAACAGTGTTCCGAGTTACGGCGCACAAGTCGCCTACAAACCTGGTGTTTCTTGGACGTTCAAGGAAACGATCTACTATGGCCCGGACCAGTCGGACACTTCACTCAGGTATTGGCGGTCATTCTCCGATTCCATTGTGGAATGGAAGGTCAACGACGACGTGACACTTGTGGGCGAGTATCAGGTCGGAACCCAGGAAATGGCCGCGCCGGGAAATCCTCGTGTCTTTTATATGGGAGCTGCCCTGCCGATGCGGTGGCACATCGGCGGTCCATGGAGTGTGGCGCTCAGGCCGGAGGTCTATTGGGACAGGAGCGGCCTGATGACCGGTTCGGAGCAGTTGATCAAAGCCGTCACGACCACAGTGGAATACAAGGTGCCCTACAAGTGGGCGAACATGATCGCAAGGCTCGAATATCGCTACGACGAATCGACCGGCTCGGGAGGGGGCTTCTTCAAGGGCAACGAAATAGCGCCGGGAGTCATCGGGCTGACGCCGGCGCAGCACATGCTGATTTTTGGCCTGATCTGGACACTGGACTCGCCGTAATCCTACTGCTTCTCGGAAGCTGGGAAACGATGGATATGACCGTCTCTGTAACCAAGAACCGACCGCGCAGTGTTCGTGCTGGCCGCTGCCATATAGGTGGCGTCCAGTGCAGGCGAGACATGCGTGCGGCGTTGCATGAACTGCAGCAGAGGCCGGGACAGTGTCACAACGGCTCCAGTCTTCTGCGGGTTGTCGTGACAGCCGGTCGAATCAGATGAAAATTGTTCCAGAAGCTCCGCAGTTTTTACACCGTTTTTACTTCCTGCGGTCTAGTGTGAATGCGGAAAAGTAAAGAAAGGCATACTGGACCACAGTTTCTTTGTCGGCAATTGAGGAGCATGCACATGGATCTCATTTATCTGACCATCGCAGCCGTCTTTTTCCTGCTGTCCGGCCGGCTCATTTCGGCGCTGGAGCGACTGTAAGGGGGGTACGGCCATGAATGTGATGTATGTGCTCGGCGGAATTCTGTCAGTGGGATTGTTGGTGTATCTCATGGTCGCGTTGCTGAAACCGGAGTGGTTCTAATGACGATCAACGGACTGGTTCAAGTCGGACTCTACTTTGTCGTGCTGCTCGCGCTGGCCAAGCCGCTGGGGTGGTATATGGCCCGAGTGTACGAAGGCCAACCCTGCGGGCTCGACCGGGTGTTGGGCCCTCTGGAGCGGCTTATCTATCGCCTGTCCGGAATGCGTGAAGCCGGGGAGATGGATTGGAAAACGTACGGGATCGCGATGCTGTTATTCAACGCGCTGGGACTGGTCGCCTTGTACGCGTTGCAGCGAGTTCAAGGATTCCTGCCGTTGAACCCGGCTGGGCTGGGAGCCGTCACGACCGATCTTGCCTTCAACACGGCTGCGAGCTTCGTGACCAATACCAACTGGCAGGCCTACGGAGGCGAAACGACGCTGAGCTATCTGACGCAGATGCTTGGGCTCACTGTGCAAAATTTTGTGTCCGCGGCAACCGGTATGGCGGTCCTGGTCGTGTTGATCAGGGGTCTGGCGCGACGAAGCGCCCTGACCATCGGCAACTTTTGGACGGACCTCGTCCGTAGCACGCTCTATATTCTCCTGCCGCTGGCCCTGCTCTTGTCCCTGCTGTTGGTGTCGCAAGGTGTCGTCCAGACGTTCGCGTCATACCAGACCGTCACCATGCTGCAGCCGGCTGGTTACGCCAAGCCCGTGATGGATGCGAACGGCCAGCCGGTGCTGGATGAACAGGGGCAGCCGAAAACAGAGCTGGCGACGGCAGTGGAACAGGTATTAGCGGTCGGACCGGCAGCCTCTCAGATCGCGATCAAGCAGCTCGGGACCAACGGCGGCGGTTTCTTCAACGTCAATTCCGCACATCCGTTCGAGAACCCGACGCCCTGGTCAAACTTCCTTCAGGTATTAGCGATTCTGCTTATCCCGGCAGCGCTCTGCTACACATTCGGGATGATGGTCGGAGATACGCGCCAGGGTTGGTCGCTGCTCGCGGCGATGATCATTCTCCTGCTCTGTTTTATTCCGCTGGGGCTGTGGGCCGAGCAAAGTGGGAATCCGGCCTTCACCGCTCTAGGGATCGATCAGGCCTCCAGTGCAGGGCAATCCGGCGGAAATATGGAAGGCAAAGAGACGCGATTCGGTATCGCCAACTCCGTCCTGTGGACTGCCGTCACCACGGCGGCTTCGAACGGCTCGGTGAATTCGATGCACGATTCCTACACGCCCCTGGGAGGGCTGATGCCGCTCTTCCTGATGCAATTTGGAGAGGTGGTGTTCGGCGGAGTCGGCTCGGGTCTCTACGGCATGATCGTCTTCGCCATCATTGCTGTGTTCGTCGCAGGACTGATGGTCGGGAGAACGCCCGAATATCTTGGGAAGAAGATTGAGCCCTATGAAATGAAGATGGCCTCCTTGCTGATCCTGATCATGCCCATGGTCGTGCTCGGGCTGACGGCACTCGCGGTCAGCACCACTGCCGGCACGTCCTCAGTGTTGAATCCGGGGGCGCATGGCTTCAGCGAAATACTGTATGCGTACACATCGATGGGGAATAACAACGGCAGTGCGTTTGGTGGACTGAACGCCAACACACCTTTTTACAACCTTACCGGGGGGATCGCGATGCTGATCTCCCGCTTCTGGTTGGCGATTCCCACGTTGGCCCTGGCCGGAGCGCTGGCGAGGAAAAAACTCGTGCCGGCTGGTCCCGGAACCCTGCCGACCCACACGCCGCTGTTTGTCGTGCTGTTGCTCGGAGTCATCGTGCTCGTGGGAGCGCTGACTTTCGTGCCAGCACTGGCCCTGGGTCCGGTCATAGAACATATCCTGATGGCGAGCCGATGACGGCACTGGTGTGGAGGAGTTCGAAATGACAACGCAAGGAAAGGGACGACAAGCATTCGACCCGCAGATTGCGCGACAAGCCATGGTGGAATCCATCCGGAAGCTGCATCCGCGCCACCAGATTCGCAATCCGGTCATGTTCGTGGTCGCGGTCGGGAGTGTGCTGACGACCGTCCTGTTTGCCCAGGCGCTGTTCGGAAAAGGCGAAGCGCCGGTCTGGTTCATCCTCGCCATCACGCTCTGGCTCTGGTTCACCGTGCTGTTCGCGAACTTTGCCGAAGCAATGGCGGAAGGGCGCGGAAAAGCACAGGCGGAATCGCTGCGCGCTTCCCGGCGTGAATTGAGCGCAAGGAAATTGGAGAAACCGGAGTCCGGTGACCAGGATCTCAGAGGTCCTTCCTCCATCGTCCCCGCGAGTACCTTGAAGCGGGGAGACGTCGTGTTGGTGGAGGCCGGCGATTTTATCCCCTGTGACGGGGAAGTCATCCAAGGCATCGCCTCGGTGAACGAAAGTGCCATCACCGGCGAAAGCGCCCCGGTCATTCGCGAGAGCGGTGATCGCAGCGCCGTCACAGGCGGAACCCGTGTCCTGTCTGACTGGTTGGTGATACGGGTCACGGCCAACCCAGGCGAGACATTTCTGGACCGGATGATTGCGATGGTCGAGGGGGCCAAACGCCAAAAGACGCCGAATGAGATCGCCCTCAACATTTTGCTGGCGGCGCTCACGGTTATCTTCCTCTTGGCCACGGCCACGTTACTTCCCTTTTCGCTCTACAGCGTGCAGTCGGCAGGGCAGGGGGCTCCCGTCACGGTCACGGTCTTGGTCTCGCTGTTGGTCTGTCTGATCCCGACGACGATCGGAGGATTGCTCTCCGCAATCGGGATCGCGGGCATGGACAGAATGGTGCAGGCGAACGTCATTGCCATGTCCGGCAAAGCCGTGGAAGCGGCAGGCGACGTAGATGTCTTGCTCCTCGATAAAACCGGCACCATTACATTGGGGAATCGGCAAGCGACCGAGTTCCTTCCGGCGGATGGAGTGAGCGACCAGGCGCTGGCCGATGCGGCTCAGCTCTCGTCGCTGGCGGACGAAACACCGGAGGGCCGTAGCATTGTCGTTCTGGCCAAGGAAAAGTATGGATTGCGTGCGCGCGACATTCACGAGTTAGGCGCGACATTTATTCCCTTTACGGCTCAAACCAGCATGAGCGGCGTTAATTTGAACGGGCGGGAAATACGCAAAGGGTCTGATAGCGCGATCGGAGCCTATGTGATGGAACGGGGCGGGCACTTTTCTCAAGCGGTCCGCTTACAGGTGGAGACCATTGCGAAGCAGGGGGGCACACCGTTGGTCGTGGCGGAGGGGCCTAAAGTGTTGGGCGTCATCTACCTGAAAGATATCGTCAAGGGCGGTATCAAAGAGCGGTTTGCCGAATTGCGACGCATGGGCATCAAGACGGTCATGATCACCGGCGACAATCCGCAGACTGCGGCAGCCGTGGCTGCGGAGGCTGGTGTGGACGATTTTCTGGCGCAGGCCACGCCGGAAGCCAAGCTCAAACTGATTCGCGAGATGCAGGCCGGCGGCCGGCTCGTCGCGATGACGGGAGATGGCACGAATGACGCGCCGGCGCTGGCTCAGGCTGACGTCGCCGTGGCCATGAATACCGGCACGCAGGCTGCCAAAGAAGCCGGCAATCTGGTCGATCTGGATTCCAATCCGACCAAACTCATCGAAATTGTGGAAATCGGCAAGCAGCTTCTGATGACCCGCGGCGCACTCACTACCTTCAGCATCGCCAACGATGTCGCGAAATATTTCGCGATTATTCCTGCGGCCTTCGCCTCGACCTATCCCGCGCTCAGCGTACTGAATATCATGGGACTGGCTACGCCGGCCAGTGCCGTGCTGTCAGCGGTGATATTCAACGCGCTGATCATTATCGTTCTCATTCCGCTCGCCCTCCGTGGTATCCGGTTTCAACCGATCGGCGCCGCGCTGCTGCTTCGCCGGCATCTCCTGGTCTACGGGTTAGGGGGAATCATTGTTCCCTTCGTGGGCATCAAGCTCATCGATTTGTTGCTGATCGCTCTGCACTTAGTCTGAGAGGTCTATATGCGGACTCAACTTCGCCCGGCTTTGGTGGCACTCGTCTCCCTGACCCTGATCACCGGGGGCCTGTACCCACTCGTGGTCACGGGTGTCGCTCAGGTACTGTTTCCGCGGCAGGCCAATGGGAGCCTGATCCTTCTCGACGGCAAGCCGGTCGGATCTTCGTTGATCGGCCAGCCGTTCGACGAGCCCAAATATTTTTGGGGCCGTCCTTCCGCGACCTCACCGTTTCCCTACAACGCAGCCGCCTCGTCCGGCTCCAATCTAGGGCCGACAAATGACGCGCTGATAAAAACCGTACGGGCTCGCATCGACGCACTCAAGGTCGCCGACCCCGACAATCCTCTCCCCCTTCCGGTGGATTTGATCACCGCTTCGGGCAGTGGGCTGGACCCGCATATCAGTCCTGCTGCGGCCGAGTATCAGGTCCGCCGGATTGCCCGAGCGCGGGGACTGGATGAAACGGTCGTTCGGGGGCTCGTGGCACAGCATACGGACGGACGTCAGCTTGGGTTTCTCGGAGAACTCCGAGTGAACGTGCTGGCGCTGAATCTTGTACTGGACCGCCACGTGAAAGAGAACCACTCGCACCATCATTTTCTGAACCAACGATCAACTGTGCTCGGTTTGTCGTGAGACGGCACGAACTCTCGTTGACCGATTTTGGCATCTCTTCTACACTGATACGACCGTTCAGATCCGCACTGAACTCCGTGTCACCGATCTCATACCTCTGATGGAAGAACAACGCCCCAATCCAGATGCCTTGCTGAGGCGCGTCCAGGCCGAAGAGGCCGAGCAGGCGCGCGGCAAGCTCAAGGTGTTCTTCGGTGCCACAGCAGGCGTCGGGAAGACCTACGCGATGCTCGGGTCGGCGCACGAGCAGCAACATGACGGCGTGGACGTTATCGTCGGGTGGGTCGAAACGCACGGTCGTGCGGAAACGGAAGCCCTGCTGGAAGGGTTGACGATTCTGCCGCCGCGCGTGGTCGAGCATCGTGGAACGACCTTGCGGGAATTCGATCTCGATGCGGCGCTCTCCCGTCGTCCTCAGCTCATTCTCATGGACGAACTGGCCCATACCAATGCCCCCGGTTCCCGGCATCCGAAACGCTGGCAGGATGTGAAGGAGCTCTTGAAAGCTGGCATCAACGTCTATACGACCGTCAATGTGCAGCACCTGGAATGTCTGAACGATGTGGTGACTCAGATCACCGGAGTGCGAGTGAGTGAGACGGTGCCGGACTCGGTGCTCGAACAGGCCGATGATGTCGAGCTGATCGATCTTCCCCCGGATGACCTGTTGCAACGTCTGAAAGACGGCAAGGTCTACATGCCGGAGCAAGCACAACAGGCGCTCCAGAATTTCTTCCGCAAGGGGAATTTGATCGCGTTGCGCGAAATGGCTCTCCGGCGAACAGCCGAGCGGGTCGACCAGCAGATGGAGGTGTATCGCCGCGACCATGCCGTGGTCCGAACGTGGCCTGCCGCCGAAACTATTATGGTCTGCGTGAACATGAAGCCTCGGGGACCTCGTTTGGTGAGAGCCGCCAGAACGATGGCGACCGGTCTCCATGCAAAATGGATCGCCGTGTACGTTCAGACGCCCAGGCACCTGCGCATGCCTCAAGCCGACCGTGATCGGGTGAACCAGACCCTTCGGCTCGCTGAGTTGCTTGGCGCCGAGACGGTGGTGCTGAGTGGAGCCCATGTCGTGCAGGAATTGTTGTCCTATGCCCATACGAGAAACGTAGCGAAGATCATCGTCGGGAAGCCGGTCCGTGCCCGGTGGAAGGAGTGGGTATTCGGTTCGGTGGTGGCTGAGCTCGTGCAGCAGAGCGGGGAGACGGACATCTATGTGATCACGGGCGAGGCCGGTGAAAGCCGCCCGTTGGCGACGCAGGCGATGAAGCGAAACAGCGACTGGTCATCCTATGGGGCGGGTCTGGTAGGCGTAGCCCTCTCGACCGCCGTCGCGTGGCTCATGTTTCCGTACTTCGGTCTGGCTAATCTGATCATGGTGTATTTGCTGGGTGTCGTGCTCGTGGCGACCCGGTATGGACGAGGGCCGTCGGTCCTTGCATCGGTCCTGAGTGTCGCCGCGTTCGACTTTTTCTTTGTTCCTCCGTATTTGTCCTTCGCCGTGTCGGACATTCAATATCTCCTGACGTTTGCGGTGATGTTAGTTGTCGCCCTGACGATCAGCGGACTGGCTGTCCGTACCAAGCAGCAGGCTGAGTTGGCTCGCCATCAGGAGCGGCGTACGGCGGTTCTCTATGCGTTGAGCCGTGATCTCGCCACGCATCGGGGGACAGGCTTGTTGGTTCAGCTCGCGGCGAAGCATCTTCGAGAAGTGTTTGACGGCCAGGTTGCGATTTTCCTGGCTGATGCCGACAAACGGGTACAGTTGCAACGGGGGGAACTGCTGCATTTTGAATTTGACCCCAAAGAGTCGGGGGTGGCCCAATGGGTGTTCGAGCACAATGAGCGTGCCGGGCTCGGGACCGATACGCTCGCGGGGGCCAGCGCCCTGTACCTGCCGTTGGTCGGTTCGTCTGGGTCGATCGGGGTTGTGGCAGTGCGGCCGACGGAACCCAGCCGATTCCTGGACCCCGATCAACTGCTCTTGCTTGAATCGCTCGTCAACCAAGTGGCGTTGGCGATCGAACGCACGCGCCTGTCCGAGGAAGCCCAGCAGGCTCATGTGCACGTAGAAATGGAACGCATGCGGAACGCCATTCTCAGTTCAGTCTCCCACGACTTGCGGACTCCGCTGGCGACCATTACTGGGGCAGCCAGTAGCATGCTGGACGGACAGGGACACCTCGATCCTCCCGCCCGCCTGGAGCTCGCACGCTCCATTTATCGGGAGGCGGATCGTCTGGATCGCTTGCTCCGGAACCTGCTGGACCTGATGCGAATCGAGGCAGGGGCTGTGCAGCTGAACAAAGAGTGGCACCCCATGGATGAGGTCGTCGGTGCGGCCCTGGCAAGACTGGAGGGGCGGTTGCGCGATCATACCGTCAACACGGCGTTTCCTGCCGACCTGCCGCTCGTGCTTGTGGATGGAGTGCTCCTGGAACAGGTGGTGATCAATCTTGTGGAGAACGCCGTGAAGTACGCGCCCGCTGGAAGCGTGATCGATTTGTCCGCATCGGCGAGGGATCGTGAAATGGTCGTCGAAGTCGCAGATCGAGGCCCGGGAGTTCCGGTCGGCGAGGAGGCTCGCATCTTCGACAAATTCTATCGCGCCAAGCCTGCGCGAGAAGGGGGCGTCGGCCTTGGACTGACCATTTGCCGCGGGGTCATCGAAGCGCACGGCGGGCGCATCTGGGCTGAGAATCGGCAGGGAGGGGGAGCGGTGTTCCGCTTTGCGATCCCGCTGTTGGAACGTCAGCCGTCTGTCGAATCCGAACAAGCCGAACCGAAGCCGGCCTAGTCGACTCCGGAAAGAGTTGCGGCCGGGAGGCCGTCATCAGTATGTCAGGGCAAGAAGTCACCGTGCTCCTCATCGAAGATGAACCGGAGATCCGCCGGTTCCTGCGGACGACTCTGCCAGCGCACGGCTTTCGACTGTACGAGGCCTCGACGGGAAAGGATGGTCTGACGGAGGCCCAAGCGAGAAATCCGGATCTCATCCTCCTGGACCTCGGCCTACCGGACCTTGAGGGAAGTGAGGTCATTCGCCAACTGCGGGAATGGACCGCCACGCCGATCATCGTCCTATCAGCCCGTGAGCAGGAACAGGTAAAAGTGGCGGCATTCGACCTCGGTGCCGACGATTATGTCACCAAGCCGTTCGGAGTCAACGAGCTGCTCGCGCGTATGCGTGCGGCGCTTCGCCATATCGCCAGACCGCCGGGAGAACCGGCCGAGCCGGTATTTACCCTCGGCGATCTGAAAGTGGATCTGGGGCGGCGGCAGGTGTTTGTCTCGGGGATGGAAACTCATCTCACCCCGATCGAATATAAACTGCTGACGACGCTGATCCGGTACGCCGGAAAGGTGCTGACTCACCGGCAACTCCTGAAAGAGGTCTGGGGTCCGCTGCATGTGGAGGAAGGGCATTATCTCCGGGTCTACATGCGGCAGTTGCGAAACAAGCTGGAAAAGAACCCGGCCCATCCGCGCTATCTGGTGACCGAGTTAGGAGTTGGTTACCGGCTCCGGGTGGAATAACCGGCCGCATTACCTTGTACGACTTCATTACATCGATGGTCTCCGTTTTGATCCTGTCTTGATGAAGTCCCGGAGTGATCGGATTAACGTCGGCACAACATCTGCTGCTGGGCCTTCTCTGGTCGTTTGATTCACCGTAGCGGTGACGGGGCGCCGGACCGTTGGAGGTTAAGTGAGCGCAGGTGCTCCACGAGTCTTGCCCCGAACGCCTCGATCGCCCGCTGCTTCGCCTCAGTGAGCACGTCCGCATCTTCCACCAACACCGCCGCGCCGACCGTCCGGGCCTGTCCCTCCGCCGTCTGCCGCTCTCCGAAGGATTCCGCCCGCACATCCCATAAACGGCCGTCGATCACAAATACGGCGTCGCTCACGGTGCCGGGAGCCAACCAGGCGCCGATGATCGTCGGGTAGAGAAAGGAGTAGGCGTTGTTAAACCGATCCACCGCGCCGATTCCATCGATCACCAGGAGCGCGTCAATTCCGTATCGACCGGCGGCTTGCCGCAATTCCCTGACGGTCGGATTCTGCACGGTCGGCTCCGCGAGAAGTATCACGTCGTGAACGATCCGATCGCTACGCAAGGGGGCCAGGCGTTGGATCAGCGTGTCTTTCTCAGCGCTGAGCCACTCAACTGTTCGCACGGACTGTCGGGTAGGGAACTCCGTTCGCACAAAATAGATGCCGAGACGGAACGGTTTCGAGAGGGGGGCAGTGGTTTTTGGTGAATCCGTGGGCTCGCGTTCATCGGCGATATGGAGTCGCTGGTGCAATGATTCGTGGATTCCAGCCCGGTCGAATCCTTTGCTGGTCGAACAAGCTGATAGGGTGAGGCAAAGAGCCGGGAGCAGCCATCGAATATAGGTCATGGAGTCCTTCTTCATCGCGGAGCCGTGCGCGTGGGGTCGGAAAGTTCTTCCAGTGCGAGCATGAGGGCATGGGTTCCGCTCCGGCCATGGCCGAGCGCCTGCACGCGTTGATAGAGGCTGTGCACCAGCGTCAATCCCGGCAAGGTGAGGCCCATTCGCTTGGTTTCGTCCAGCGCGATGCCCATGTCTTTGACGAAATGTTCGACGAAGAATCCCGGGTCGAAGTTGCGCTGCAAGATTCTGGGGGCCAGGTTATCCAATGTCCAGCAGGCGGCGGCGCCCCCACGAATTGACTCGAGCATCTGGGTCAGATCGAGGCCTGCTTTGAATCCGTACAGCAAAGTTTCACAGACTCCCACCATCGTCCCGGCAATCACGATTTGATTGCAGAGCTTCGTATGTTGTCCGGCTCCCGCCCTGCCCTGGTAGACAATCTTTTTGCCCAGGCGTTCCAGCAGGGGGCGCACGCGCTCCACGGTGTCGTATTCTCCGCCAACCATGATGGAGAGCGTCGCGTTCTTCGCGCCGACATCTCCTCCTGAGACGGGCGCATCGATTGCCTGGAGTCCCCTGGTTGACGCGGCGGCCGCGATTTCCTGACTCAAGGCCGGCTCGGTCGTGGTCATGTCGATCAGGATTGAGCCTGGTCTGGCGCCCGCCAGAATTCCCTCAGGACCGAAGTAGACCTCCCGCACGTCGCGAGGAAATCCGACCATGGTGACGATGACCGTCGATTGTTCGGCGACCGCTCGCGGATGATCCGCCCAGAGCGCCCCGCGGTCAAGGAGCGGCTGGGCCTTGGTCTTGGTGCGGGTATAGAGTGTGACGGGATAGCCGGCCTGCCGCAGATGGGCGCACATCGAGACGCCCATCACGCCGGTGCCAATCCATCCGATGGTGTTATGAGAGGGATGGACAGCGTTCGGCATGGTGCTACTCGATAACTGGGAGAATTCTTGTGGCGACGGCTTGCACGAAGCCTTCCTGCTCGGTGACGACCTTGAGTCCTTGAAAGCTCAAGTAGTAGCCGCCGTGGCTGGGCGCTTGAATGGTGGCGCTCACTTCGACCCGTTGGCCGTCTTCGATTTCAGGGTCACGGATGAGCGGCCTTCCGCAGATCCCGAGCACGGCCATAGACATCACACCGGTGTCGTCCTCCAGCTTGAAGAGATAGGCGCCGTAGCAGACATCAATCTCGTTCGGTAGTTTATACGGATCGAGCGGTTGCACGTCCCGCGCGGTGCCTTGGAGTGTGACCTGACGCAGATGATAGACCCGGGGCTCTTCAAGGATCTGCTGAATGGGAATCGGCTCCTCTGCCAGGAGGACCGCCGGAAGCCCCATGACCATCAGGACTGTGGCGGTACTGAGCTGTAGGAGGAATGGTCTGTACGATCGCATAGCGCGCGTATTCTACCATTGTTTACTCACGAAGCGCCCTGCGCCAGTCTTTCGCTTCAAGCCGTGGGCCGCTATAATCCGCGCTCAGACCATGTGGAGGGATGCATGACTGTGAATAAGCAGCAGCTCAAGAAATATATTGCTGACAGCCGGCCGCGATTTGAAAATCTTCTGGGGCAATTGGTGGAGGTGCCGTCCATCAGCATGGATCCGGCCCGGGCGGAGGAGATGCCGCGCGCCGCAACACTGGCCGTGCAATATTTGAAGAGTCTTGGAGCCGACGCGCAAGTCGTCGAAACGGGCGGCTATCCCATCATTTCCGGAGGCTGGACGACAGGAGCCGATTACCCGACCGTCACAATCTACAACCATCTCGATGTGCAGCCGGCGCAGGAACCGGAATGGACAGAATCGCCCTTCGCCTTTCGCAAGGACAACGGTATCTATCATGGCCGCGGCGCGACAGACGACAAAGGGCCGGCATTGTCCGCCTTGCTGGGCGCGCGCTATGCGATTGAGCAGAACGTTCCCATCAACATTCGCTTTCTGTGGGAGTTGGAGGAAGAGATCGGTAGTCCACATTTCGCCGCCGGTCTCCAAAATCGTATAGCGATTCCACGGCCCGACTCTGTCGTGGTGTCGGATACGATTTGGATTGCCAAAGGAAAACCCGCCATGCCCTATGGGCTGCGCGGGTTGGTCGGCGCGCGCTTGACCCTCAAGACGGGAACGAAAGACGCCCATTCTGGTGTGACGGGTGGAGCGGCTCGAAATCCGCTGGCGGAGTTGATGGAAGTGGCATCCGCCTGTGTGGATGCCAAAACCGGCAAGGTGAAGATCCCCGGGTTCTACAATGACGTGGTCGAGCCGACGAAGGCGGAGATCAAGAGCTTCCTCAAGTCAGGTTTTCAAGTCTCCCGATTCAAGCAGGCCTACGGGTTTCAAACACTGCGTACGCAGGATCCTGCCGAGATCATGCGCCGTATCTGGGCGGCCCCGACCTTTGAAGTGCACGGGTTGACCGGCGGCTATCATGGCCCCGGCGTCAAGACTGTCGTGCCGGGTCATGGAGAATTGAAGGTCAGCATGCGGCTGGTGCCCAATCAGACGCCCGAGAAAGCTTTTGCGCTGCTGAAGAAATTCGTCGCCAAGCTGAATCCCAACGTCAAGGTTGAAGCGGAGGGTATGTTGCAGCCGTTCCAGGGGCTCTTTGAAGGGCCTTACGTCGACGCGGTGAAGCGGGCGGCCAAAGCGGGATTCGGGAAGGAGCCCGCCTTCATTCGCGAAGGTGGATCGATCGGTGCCGTGGTAACCATGCAAAAGGCCTGGAAGGTGCCGATTCTCTTTATGGGCCTCAGCCTGCCCGAGCATGGCTACCATGCACCGAACGAGTACTTCGACTGGGGCCAGGCCTCCAGCGGCATGACCGCCTTCGCGCACTATTTTGAAGAGCTGGCGAAGATGGGGAAGAGATAGGGGAAGGTTCGCCGCCGCCGCTCAGGAATGTAAGAGTGGAGCCTGTTGCCGAGCGTCCCGTTCGTCTTCCCACCATGCTCGGTGTGGGGAGTAGCGGGCGGAGGGGTCCCAGGTCGGCGCCACTCGCAACGAAGGCAGAATATTTAGTTGCGAAACTCGTTCCTTCCAGATCTTTCCTCGCACAGGACTTCGCGCCGTTCTTTGCATGTTGAGCTGCGGTGTCTACCTATTTATCTCTACAGAAAGTGGGTTTAGGGCAACGGTGAGAATCGTTTACGTACTTGGAGCAGGAGCTTCACGAGCGCTTGTGAATACACCACTGGGGGCTGATCTTGTCTGGACCTATAACCAAGATTGTGACCCACTGGTTGACAAGTTTAGCTACAAGAAATTCCTTGAGTTGGCCGGGAGTCTATTTCTGGAGTTCCTTGGTGAATCTAAAAAGTTCAATGCCGCAGAAGCAGGAGGCCTAATGTATTTTGCCCCTGAAGAAAGCTTGCGGAAATGCCACTATGTCGATGAAATATTGAAGGGCATGCAGGAGCAAGGTGATGAAGAAGGGGTGAGGCTGTTGCACAACCTAGTCCTAAAACACATTACTTCAACTGGTAACGAAAATCACCGTGGATACGAACTACTGAAGCAACGCTGTCTTGGCAATAAAGGAATTTCGGTAGTGTCATTTAATTTCGACACGTTCTTAAACGAACAACAGCCCGGTCCAAAATTCGATTATCGGTTATCCTTCGACTGGCAAGATGAGAACAGAATCTCTTACGCTCCACAAGAAGGCATCCCACTTATAAAGTTGAACGGTTCGTTAGACTGGGCTGTCTGTGGCAATGGCCATCGCGGTCTGCTTCATTATTTCGTTAGGGACAATACCTTCACCGGAGGAAGGTGTCGTGTTCCGATGTGTAGGAGCGAGATTGATCCTCTCATAATCACGCCCCACGCCAGCCATACCTCTGTGTTTTCGAGTCTCTGGCAGGAGGTACGCCAAATACTAGAGACGGCGGAGAGAATCGTGATAATTGGTTACTCATTCCCAGACTATGACACGAGGGTGATCCAGCTCTTCCGAGAGAGCTTGAGAAAAAGCACTGGTATCGAAATTGTTGATGTGAAGGCTGCCCTGGAATCAGATCAACAGGCCCAATCTAGAATTCGCACCAGATACCAACAGCTTTTCCCTGCTCTCCCCAGCGATCAGTATACTATCTGCACTGAAGGCTTATTACAGTATATCGGGAAAGCTAGCTTGTCATAGCATTCAGTAGCGAGCACCAGCAGCAAGAATGAGTTGAAAAAATGAGAAAGCGCAGGGGATGCTTCCTCAGATGATGATCTATGGTTCCAACTCACGCACCTGGGTCCGTGCATCCATTAGCATTTCCTGATTCTCAGGGGTATTGGGCGCCAGGCGCAAATATTCTTTGAATTCCTTTCTCGACGCTTCCTTTACCTGCCCCATCGGGAACTGTTCTCGGACCTTTCCCATTGTCGGAGTTCCCGCAACTTCATCCATGAGCGTCTTAAGCGCTAGACCCGTGCAATATTGACGAGCATGAGGTTCTTGAGTCATGGGGGGGCATCCTCTGCTGCGGAAAAGGGCTACTGCTCCATTTACGTCTCCAGAGAATGCGAGGACCATTCCCACTAGGAAGCTATACACGTCGTCGTTTGGCTTTAGGCGTTGAGCGGTTCTGGCTTCCTCGAGGGCTGATTCGATGGCTCCCGTTCGAAGTAGCACGCTTGCCAGTTCCGAATGATACCAACCATAGTTCGGGCGTAGGTTGATTGCCAAACGAAACTTGCTTATGGCTTGTTCAAGCTCTCCTTGATAATCCAGAGCATTTCCTTCAAGACTCAAAACCTCGGCCATCGTTTCCTTTGTCCGCACATTAAGAGGATTAAGGGCGAGTGCTTGCTCCGTGTAGCCTCTCGCCCTGGCTAGAGCATCAACAGTTGGTTTGTCATATGGGGGTTCTTTCTTGATAAGGGCATGAGCACGAGAAGAACGAAAGTCTAACAAAGCTGTTTCAGCCTTTTTTAAGAGATCACTGGCTGTTGCTTGGACTATAAGTACCTGTCGTTGTTGTGTAACCGTTTCCACTTCGGCTGTGGATCGGAGTGCTGCCAGCTCTCGCGTTTTAGTATCGATCTCCTGCTGTAGCTGTACACCCTCAGCTCTGAGTCGAATAAGCTCGGTCTTTATGCTCTCATTCTTTCGCAAGGCATCAACTTGCCGCGTCACCACATCGGTATCAATCTTAGCCGTGACATCGACATGGACAACAGTGCTCTCGCCATCCATCTCCGTGTGGGTTTTCTGTTCGATCACTTCCACAATGCCCGCGGTGTATGCCCGGATCTCTTCCTTGGCTAAATCGAGGCTCTTCACTTCTGTGATGCCCTCGATGTACACGCCCGCCTGTTCCAATGCGAGACGCTTGGCATCGAGTAACGCCAAGCGTTTGGCATCAGCACGGGTGTCGTTGTCGCCCATTCGATATTCGCCAATTGAAACAATCGTACGAATTTCAGCTGTCGCATAACCGATGTAGAAGTTGTGCAGAAATAATGCTGTTGTTAGCGTCACGGAACCAATAAGACGCATGTTGAGAATTGGCTTTGTCATGTGAGCTGCTTCTAGATGGCTGGATGATAAAGCCTATCCCTAAGAAATGCTAAAAGTCTAGGGGTGCGGCGAAGCAGTCGGAAAAGTTAGGTGTGAAATTTATTCGGCTATAAATCGAATTGCTTGAGGTCGATGACTGTTATGGCACAGGTGCGAAAGGTTGGGCACGAAGCTAACGGCTGCGGTCATCTATAATTGAGGTCAGCCGGCTTTCGGATAGGACTGTTCCATACGGTTAGGGCAGATGTCCTGTTCCAGTTTCCTCTCACAAATGTGGACCGAACAGGGTGAAATCGTCCGGTTGGCCGATCGGAGGGGTTGTGATGCGATGGATACGAGAAACGATCTCGGTGTCGGGCTGGGGCTGGGAATAGGGGGGGGATGAGTCAGGGAGTATGCGCTGAATCGGCTCAGCGCACACTCCCGATGGGACGACGCGCTAGTTCTTTTTCTCTTCCGCCGTGGCCAGAATCGGTTGAAACATCGGATCGGCGTTGAGCACGGCTTTCAGCAGTTCAGAATGGAGGAAATAGCGCCAGATTTCGTCAGTCTTGCCGGGCACTTCGTCGAACCAGCGTTTGGCTTCCGTGACGTGGTGCAGCAGCTTGGCCTTGTCCCCGTAGTTCGGCATAAAGATCATGCTGTAGGCCATCGTATATTCTGCCAGGAATTTGTCGAGGGGCAGATCGGCCACTGCCAGCGAAGCGTCTGCATCGGCATAGGCCCGGTTGATTTCAGGGTCATGCAGGATTCTGTTCCACGCGGACTTGTGCAGGCGCGACCAGGCGAGTTGCAGTAGGGCTTCGGCCTTGGCCGATTTTCTGGTATCCGGGATTTCTTTGGCCAGCGCTTCGTGGGTCTCGATGGCAGCCTGCTGATCGTTGTTCCAACGGTAGGCGACGCCTAACCGGAACCGGTTGTCGAGTTGTTCCGGTCTGACTTTGGCCAGAGTTTCCAGTGCCGGCAACATGCGGAAGAGGAAATCGGCCGGCGTCGGCTGGGAGAGGCCGCCCATTTCCATTCCGTTTGACAGGTCTGTCCGGGTGGATTGGGCATAGATGTTCCAATAGAACTCGTTGACGACCAGGGACAGGGCCGGGTCTCTGATCGTGAGATTGTGCCCGTTGCTCCCCTCACGCAGCAGGATGGCGTAGAGATTTCGAGTGAGGACGGCCAGCGCGTCCGGTTGATTCGGGTCAATAATCAGAACGCGGTTGAGCAGGGCCACCCGGTCGCGCAACTCAGGAAACGTGGCGGCTCGTGCTGCCGCTGCTGTGAGCGTTCCCGGTTGATCATTCGGTCCCCACCAGACCATGGATTCCGGCAGCGGCCGGCTGATCTCCGTCGTGAACGGAATTTTCTCCGCCACCATCCCTGCGACAGTGGGTTCGGTGACGACGGGCAGATTGAACACGGCGGCATCGCCCGGGAAGCCGTATTTCTTCAGCCCTGTGAAGACGACCCACTGGGTCGTGACCGACTTCAGCGACTTGCGGGCCCGCTTGATGGTGTTCGTCCACTTGACCGTCCCTTCGGCATAGGTGACCGGTGAGGCCAGAGGATCCTGGTATTGCACGCTCAACATGACGAGTGTCGTCGGCACGGCCAGGATCTTTCCGTTGGCGTTCAAGCGAAAGGAGCTGGAGGGGAGTGGTTGGTTCTTGGTGGCGATGACACGAAGGCCGCTTCCCGGAGGGGAGATGCCGAGCTCTTCCATGACGAAGGCCGATGCCGGCATGCGTGCGAGCTCGTCTCCGAAGAAGACCAGCGGGCCGGTGCTCGGCCAGAGGACCGTCATTCCCACGTCATCGCGTTTCAACGCGGGCGCATGGGCGGTTTTCAGACTCTCCCAACAGGATTCATATGACGGGTCGGTGGCCGGCGGGTAGGCCTTCAATCTCGAGGGAGCGGCTGCCAGGAGGCGAAATTGACAGGCAAAGTCCAACTGTCCGACCGTGACGTGATCTCCCTTGGCGAGGGCTTCGGCATAACGCCGTGCGGCATCGGCCGCCGGGCTGTGGGCATGGCTGGCCGGTTTGGATTTGTGTGAGGACGCCGCCAAGGCGGTCTCCATTCCGGACCATCCCGTCAGGAGGGCGGTCATCAGAGTGAGCAGGATGAAGGCACGAAGGTTATTGTGGATACGACAAATCATCATCATCACCTGTTTTATGGTCGCACATAATATGAGGGCTAAAGATCGGTACTGTAACATGGCGTCGGACGAATCTGAAAGGGGCCAGGGGAGCGGATTTGCCGATTTTCATCGGTCAGGGAAGCCTGTGATGATCCGGCGGCAGCCGATTTGTTCGTGGGGGGAATCGTGAAATGTTTGAAGTCGTTAGCGCGGGCGCGCGGCTCGGAGAATGTCGTTTCGCATACGGGCTCGTTCGGCCTGTGAGAGGGCCGGTGCCAGTTGGTGTTGGCAGAGGGCGACCGTTTGTCTGAGCGAGGCGACGAAGTCTTCGCAGTTAGGGCAGGCGCCGAGGTGCTTGCGCAACTCCTCGCACAGCGTGCCGGGTAATTCGTCGTCGATGTAGGCCGACAGTTTCTTTAAGATGGCCACACAACGACCTTTTCCGTGACGATGAGGACGGGCTGGTTTCTGCTGAACGGATCTGGTCGTCCGTTTGGCCATGGCTAGTGTCCTCCTTGCATGAACGGGTGGCCGTTGTGCGATGGTTCGGATGCGGCAATCCCCTGAGCGCTGAGCTCGCGCCTGACGAACAAGCGTGCCCGATGCAGCCGGGATTTCACGGCGCGCTCATTAAGCCCGACGACGCTGCCGACTTCTTTGGCGCTCAACCCTTCCATGTCGCGCAGAACCAGCACCATGCGATATTTCTTGGGCAGTTTGGCAATTGCCTGATCGAGCGCCTGGCGCAGTTCTTTATTTTGCAACGCCTCTTCCGGGCTGAGCCCGTCCACCGGAATCTGCAGGCGAAACTCCCCCTCCGAAGTCGGGATAAATTCCTCCAGGGACAGCTCCCGGTCAGGCGCTCCTTTCCGTTTGCGCCGCATGCGTGAACAGGCCCGCGCTGCAATGGCATAGAGCCAGGTCGAGACCTGCGCATCCCCGCGGAAGGTCTGATAGCCTCGATAGGCATTGAGGAACGTTTCCTGTACCAGATCCTTCGCCGCTTCGGGTTCCCCGCAGAGTCTGGTCGCGAAGCGGTACATCTGATCGACATGGTCTCGATACAACATATCAAAGCTGGCAGCGGTACGCGCCTCATTGTGTGAGACCGGTGCGGGTTTCTTGGCCGGAGCTGGAGTTTTCATGCTTGTGTGGGAGAGTCTACGGAGAGATCGAAAACACTGTCAAGGATGACAGGGAGTCCGGAATTTAGTTGAAGTGATGGAAGTCGACGACCGTCCCGTCGCCAGTGAGCTCAACGGTGATCGGACTGCCTTCTTTGGCTCCGGCTAGAGCGGATTTTCCGCGATCGGTCGGGAACGTTTGCTCACCGGCAGGGGTCCAGAATTTCACCCCGGTGCGTTCCGGAGTCGAGAATTCGAGCGGGCCGGTGATGAACCGACGTGTCGGGGCCGTCCCATTGACCGGGGTCAAGTCGGCCACGACTGAGTGGTGATGAACATGGAGCGTCATGGTCTGGCCGACCTTGGCGTTTTTGATGCCGATCTTGGCATTGACGTTGATGACACCGACCGGTGTTTTTAAAAAAATGAAATTCGATTTCAGCTTGGACACCGTTCCGCTCAAGAGGACATGCGCTTCCGATCCACTGGGGGGCACTTGGCCGATCTGCAAATCGAATTGCAGGTCATGCACGCCGATGATGGTGCCGGTGTCATCGACTTCCACGGTGACCGGATCGCCGTCACGGAGCGCGGAGAGCTGCGACTCGTGAGTCCCATAGTGAAACGACGTGTCACCGTCCGGAGTCCAGCGGGTCAGTTCGTTCGTGGCGTCTGCGCCCTTCACAACGGGACCGGTCAGGTAGCGATGGACGAGAGAATCGTCGGCCCTTTTGCGGATCTCAACGGCCATACTGGATCCGTGAACCCACAATGAGACGCTCTGCGAGGCGCGCATGTCCTTGAGCGTGGTTTTCGAACTGAGGGTGAGCAACCCGACGGGAGTTTTGAGAAACACGATACCCGGCTTGGCTCTCCAGACTGAGCCTTTCAACGCAATCGAAGGACTGGTCTCGTCGTGACCGGTCGTGGCCGACGACTCCGGCTGATTCGCCGGAAGGTGTTGCGTAAGGCCTGGAGCGGGCAGCCCCGGTAAGATTATGCCGTTCAGGGCGATGCAGACCAGGGCGACGCGAAGAGTGGTAGACGATGATGGCATAGTCGTGAGTGGTTTAGTTCAGACAGCCTTTCTCAGTAGGTCAGTCGAGTCATCCGGATCTCGATATCACTAGTCTGCGAATAACATGAGGGTGTGAGCGAGTCAAGTTCAAATCCATTCGCCTCGTAATGTTACGAGGGGGAACCGCTTAGAGAACATTCGCGAGGGATGAGGTTATTTTTTGCGGATGAGCAAGCGCAACGGTGTGCCGGAAAATCCGTAAGCGTCGCGGAGCTGGTGTTCGAGAAATCCGATGTAGGCGGGACCCACATCTTGCGGGTGTCCGCAAAACAAGGCGAAAGAGGGCGGCTTTGTCGCCACCTGGGTGATGAATGCGGCCTTCGATGTTTTCGTGGGTTTGCCCTTTCGTACCGGGAGCGGATGAGACTCCAGGATCTTTTGGAGCCATTGATTGAGCGCCCCGGTCGGCACGCGCTTGGTGAACGACGCATAGACGCTATTGATAGTCGGGAACAGCTGATTGAGCGAGCCCGGCTGAGCGGCCGCCCCGAATAATACCGGCGCCCAGGTCAGGAACGGAAAGCGCCGATGCAGTTCCCGTTCATATTCCTGGCGGGCGTCGGCGTCGTTGGCGCGGAGATCCCACTTATTCACGAGCAGCATGCAGGCCCGGCCCTGCTTGAGTACCGCCCCGGCGATTTTCGTGTCCTGTTCCGTGACGCCTTCCACCGCGTCGAGCAGCAGGACGGCGACATCGGAGCGGCCGATGGCTCTCAGTGAGCGCATGACACTATACCCTTCGAGTCCCGGCTCAATGCGACCCCGGCGGCGGATGCCGGCCGTGTCCGTGAAGATATAGTGGTGCCCGTCATGTATGACGAGCGAATCGATCGGGTCGCGCGTGGTGCCGGGCACATCGCTGACGACGACGCGCTCTTCGCCCAGGACGGCGTTGGTCAGGGTCGATTTGCCCACATTCGGACGGCCCACGAGGGCGATCCGCGGGAGTTGCGTGAGTTCCGCGGTCTCGTCGGCCGGGGGCAGCAGCGGGTAGAGATCGTCCAGCAATTCGGACACTCCGATGCCATGCTCCGCGGAGACGGCATAGAGCTCGGCTTTTCCCAACTGATAAAAATCGGCGACGAGTGGCTCTGCCTTGGGCGTATCGATTTTATTGATCACATAGAATATGGGCTTGGCTACGCCGCGCAGGAGCTTCACGACCTCGTGATCCGGGGGTGTCAAACCAGCACGGCCATCCAAAATGAACATGAGAATGTCGGCTTCGGCGATGGCCAGTTCGGATTGCCGGCGAATCAATGTCAGCATGCCGTCAGAGGAGGAGAGATCGAGTCCGCCGGTGTCGACCAGCCGGAATTTGCGGTCGCGATAGGTCGCATCCGCATAGTTGCGATCGCGGGTCACGCCGGGCACGTCGTCCACGATGGCGGTCTTGACCCCGAGGATTTTGTTGAACAATGTCGACTTCCCCACGTTCGGCCGGCCGATGATGGCGACAAGCGGCATCGGTGCTGCGGAGCTGAACGGCAGGGTTTTGGTCTTCGTCGGCGAATCGCGCATCTTTTTCATAGATCTGCGACCGTATCACAGGAATTTTGGCAAACACAACCGGCCTCAGGTACACTTCCGGTGTAATGAGGCAATTAGGCATCAATTGGGCCGAAATCGACGACGTGTTGCTCGACATGGACGGCACGTTGCTTGACCGGCATTTCGACAACTTCTTTTTCGAAGAGGAGTTACCGCGCCGCTATGCGGCCCTGCAGGGTCTCCCGTTCGAAGAGTCGCGCGATCGTTTGATGGCGATGTATCGATCGGTGGAAGGGGAATTGGCCTGGACCGATCTCCACTATTGGACCGAGCGGGTGGGTATCGATGTGGTCGCGATGCACAAGGAACTCGATCATCTGATCGGGTTTCTTCCCGGGGCGGAGCCCTTCCTCACGGAGGTTCGTCGGCGTGGAAAGCGGATCACGATCCTCACCAACGCGCATGCATCGGGCGTCGAGGTCAAAACAGCCAAGACCGGCCTGGATCGCTATGTGGATCGAATCGTCGACGCGGCTGAGGTGGGCTATCTCAAAATGCGTCCGGAATATTGGCCCGCCTGCCGGAGGCTTGTCGGGTTTGATCCGGGGCGTGCACTCTTTGTGGATGATGACGAGGGCTGTCTCCATGCGGCGCAACGGTTTGGTCTGTCTCAGATCGTCCATAGCGCCAAGTCCAGCTCTCAATTACCTGCCGAGGCGTCGAGCACCTTCACCTCTATTGAGCACATGACGGCGCTGTTCAACGGCCATCCGTTTCCGGCGGGGCGCTGACGTCGGTCCAGTCCGGCGTGGCGACTCCGCGGTACAGTTCTCCCCCGATCCGCGGCACTCCCTCCATCACAAAGCGATCGAGTTGCATGATGTATAGCCCGGCCTTGCTGATGAGCTGGTCGATCCGCCGGTTCAGGTTGCAGCCACAGCCGATGACGTTCTGAAGCGGGTTCAGCCGGTCCTGCCAGGCGGCCGTCCGGGCATCGTCGCTCCGGCCATGCTCCAGGAACAGGAACCGTCCGGTCGGCTTGAGCACGCGCCGTACCTCTTGTAGGGCCCGGACTGGATCAGGAATGGTGCAGAGGGTCCAGGTGCTGACTGCGCAATCGAAGGAGTGGTTGTCGTAGGGGAGTCGCTCAGCGCTGAGGTGGGTAATTTCAACAGGAAAGCTCACGGCGGCACTCCGTTTCGCGACACGAGCGGGTAGCAACGGTGCCGGATCGACGGCGCGGAGGCGAAGGACCTGTTGTGGATAACAGGCTAGATTGAGTCCGGTGCCAAGCCCGATTTCGAGGACATCGCCTTCGGCGCTTGTGAGCAAATCCTCCCGTAGTCGCTGGAATTCCCCCCGCCTCATGAATCCATCCATGAGGCGGGGGAAGATGTATCTCGCGTAGAGTCCCATGGAAAAGTCTCTCCGGGTAGCCCTTTTGTGGGAGCCTGGTCCCCCCCTATGTACGATAGTCACATCGCCAAGCATACCGTACTCTTCACTTATGAACGCAACCGGACAGAGCGGCTGTCACATCGGGGATTGAGCGAGATAGCGTGGGAGGTAAGGATATGAACACTCATCATCAGGGGAAGGGAGTAGACGTGTCCCATTGGTTCATGATCGGAACATGCGTGTTGATGATGCTGTCCGCATCGGCCGGTCATGCAGAGACCTATATTGCCGGGCAGTTCGGCTTTACTCTGGCCCAGGATACCGCTCGCGGTCGGGCGAACGATCCCACGTATGCCGGTTTGCCGACAGGGACATCGGTTTCCAATGTCAATCTGAACAACTCGGCGATGTACGGTGTGAAAGTGGGGCACTATTTTGAATCGGTTCCATGGCTGGGTGTCGAGTTGGAAGGGTTTGTTACGTCACCCCATCGGCCTCAGCAACGATTGACGCTCGCGGTCCCCGGAAGTGGGAATGTGACCGTGGAAGAGGGGGGTGCGACAAACCGGTTGATCGTGGTATCGCCGCTCTTATTAGCGCGGTATCAGGCCGGGGCCTTCGAGCCTTATGTGGGAGTCGGGCCTGGCCTGCTTCTGCTGCACCAGAACCAGCTGACTTCGGCGGCCGGCGGAACGGCGTATTCCCAGTCCTATACGGGGATCGGTCTCAACACGCAGGTTGGGCTTCGCTATCGATTGGCCGATCATGTCTCGATGTTTGGAGAATGGAAATTTAACTACGCCCGTCTGAGTCTTCCCGGCCAGGCTGATGTCGGCCATTACGGGATCAACGCGGTGGCGACATTACATCATTTTGTGTTCGGGATCGCCTACCACTTCTAGAGTTTCTTCGGGGGCCGGCCAATCGAGTCCGGCCGGCCCCCACCCGCTCCACACTCCTCTCCCCATTGTTGTTGCCCCTGCCGGTCTGTGCTAGAGTTCCCCCGCTTTTTTAATCCCCGGAGAGTCATGGCAAAAGGGTACGATCATCACGCGCTGGAAGTGAAGTGGCAGGCCTATTGGGAAGAGCATCGCCCGTTTCGCGCCCTCCAGGACACCACCAAGCCGAAGTTTTATTGCCTCGACATGTTCCCTTATCCGTCCGGGTCCGGGCTCCACGTCGGGCATCTCGAAGGCTATACCGCGACGGATATTGTCTCCCGCTACAAGCGGATGAAGGGCTTCAATGTCCTCCATCCGATGGGCTGGGATGCGTTCGGTCTGCCGGCCGAGCAATATGCGGTGAAGACCGGCGTGCATCCGGCCCTTACGACGGCGCAAAACATCGCCACGTTCAAACGGCAGATGAAGCGTGTGGGATTGTCCTACGACTGGGAGCGGGAGCTCAGTACCACCGATCCCGACTACTATCGCTGGACGCAGTGGATATTCCTCCAGCTCTATAAACGCGGGCTGGCTTACGTGGCCGAGGTGCCGGTCAATTGGTGTCCGGCGCTCGGGACGGTGCTGGCGAACGAAGAAATCGTCGATGGCAAAAGCGAGGTCGGCGGGTTCGACGTCATTCGCAAGCCCATGCGCCAGTGGGTCTTGAAGATTACGGCCTATGCCGATCGGCTCCTCGAAGACTTAAAGCTGGTGGAATGGCCTGCCAGTACGCTTGAAATGCAGAAAAATTGGATCGGCCGGTCGATCGGCGCGGAAGTAGATTTCGCTCTGGCCGATACCCGTGGCACGGTCCGCGTGTTCACCACCAGGCCCGACACGCTCTTCGGTGCGACCTATATGGTGTTGGCGCCGGAGCATCCGCTCGTGGATGTGGTGACCAGCGCCGCTCAGAAAGCCGCCGTCGTGGCTTATCGCGATGCGGCTGCCAGAAAGAGCGATTTGCAGCGGCAGGAACTGGACAAGGAAAAGACCGGCGTGTTCACGGGCGGCTATGCGATCAATCCGGTGAACGGCGAGCGGTTGCCGGTCTGGCTGGCGGATTACGTCCTTATGAGCTATGGCACCGGCGCGATTATGGCGGTTCCGGCACATGACGAGCGGGATTGGACCTTTGCCAAGACCTATCAGTTGCCGATTCGTGAAGTGATTCAAGGCGGCCGAGTTGAAGAGGCGGCGTTCGTCGCGACGGATTGCGGGACAGTCGTGAATTCCTCTTCGGCCGACGGAGTGCTCTCGCTCAACGGCATGAAGCCGGCCGACGCGATTCCGGCGATCACGGCCTGGCTGGAACAGCAGGGCAAGGGAAAGAAGGCGATCAACTATAAGTTGCGCGATTGGCTCTTTGCCCGGCAGCGTTATTGGGGAGAGCCGTTTCCGATTGTATGGGTGGATGGGGAGTCACACCCGTTGCCCGAGGAACAGCTCCCGTTGATCTTGCCGGAGACCCATAACTTTAAGCCGTCAGGCAGTGGAGAAAGTCCGCTGGCGAACTTGGAAGAATGGCTGGTGACGACCGATCCTGCCACAGGGAAGCCGGCCAGGCGCGAAACGAATACGATGCCGCAGTGGGCCGGTTCCTGCTGGTACTATCTCCGCTTCGCCGATCCAAAGAATGCGAAGCAGCTGGTGGACCCGGCGATGGAGCGCTATTGGCTGCCGGTCGATCTGTACGTCGGAGGCAGCGAGCACGCCGTGCTGCATCTGCTCTATTCACGCTTCTGGCACAAGGTGCTCTACGACATCGGGGTGGTGAGCACGCCGGAACCGTTTAAGAAGCTGGTGCATCAAGGTATTGTACTGGGCGAGGACAATCAGAAGATGTCCAAGTCCCGCGGGAATGTCGTGAACCCCGACGACATGATGGATCAATTCGGCGCCGACGCGGTGCGGCTCTATGAAATGTTCATGGGTCCGTTGGAGGCGATGAAGCCCTGGAGTACGCGCGGGGTTGAAGGGGTGACCCGGTTTTTAGAGCGGGCATGGCGATTGATGGTGAGGGAAGAGGGCGGGCTGTCTGCGTCTGTGGTGTCGGCATCGCCCAGTCTTGAGCAACAACGGCTGTTGCATCAGACCATCAAGAAGGTCTCAGAAGATATCGACGAACTCCGTTTCAACACCGCCATTGCTCAAATGATGGTGTTCACCAATGAAATGACCAAGGCCGAGCAGCGTCCACGGGCCTTGCTCGAGCCGTTTGTTTTGCTGCTCTCGCCCTTTGCGCCCCATGTAGCCGAGGAACTCTGGGCTATTCTCGGTCATGCGCCGAGCGTGTCTCAGCAGCCCTGGCCGCAGTTTGACCCGGCATTGACCGTCAGTGATCGGCTCACGATCCCCGTCCAGGTGAACGGCAAGCTTCGCGGCAAGATCGAGGTGGCGGCAGACACCGCGCGCGAGGTGGTGGAGCGAGCCGCTCGTGAGATTGTGGCGGAGTGGCTGCAAGCCGGTGAGCCGAAAAAAGTGATCTACGTCGAGAAGAAACTCGTGAATTTCGTCATATGACGCAAACCCGAAACATAACGCGGTGGGGCTCCCCGCTGGCGTCGGCGGCCTGTCTCCTGCTATTGGCAGGGTGCGGGTATCAGTTCCGTGTGGAGGGAGCCGGGCCGACAATCGGTGGAACGCGTGCTCAGGCATCGGATCAGCCGACCCCGCGATTGGTCGTTCGCACTTTGGTGAATAACAGTTTTGAGCCAAACCTGGAAACGCGCTACACGAACTACCTGCGGCGGGAATTCTCGTCCGGCAGCGGGACCCAGGTAGTTCCCGACAACGAGGCGGCTGATCTGGTCCTCACCGGGCAGATTCTGTCTGTCAGTGTGCCGACCTTGAGCTTCACTCTGACACCGATGCCGGGCAATCAGACGGGATCCGCCACGACATTGGAAAGCCGGGCCGAAGTGACGGTCGTCGTGAAGATCGAGGAAACGCGGACGAAGAAACTGGTCTGGACGCAGATTTCGAAAGGCTCATCCGAGTTCTATATCACTCCCGACCTTCAATTTAACCGCGTGTTGCAAACCCGCGCGTTGGAGCAGGCCGGCCGGTTTGTGGCAGAAGACCTTGCATCACGGTTTCTTCTGCACCTGGAGGCCGGCGGGACGACAAAGCCGGCGACGGATGTCGCTCCCGTAGTGCCCGCCGCCCAGTAGAATATTTTCGAGGACGTCATGGGAACCGCGCTCAGTCCATTGCAACTCTCCGCTGCGTTGCGGCAGCAGCCTCCTGCACCCGTGTATTTGGTGGTGGGAGAGGAGGATCTCCTGCGCGATGAGGCCGTCGCCACGCTCAAGGCAGCGCTGCTGGGAGAAGGCGGGGATTTTAATTTCGATGTGTTCTATGGCGATGAGGCGGCCGGGACCGACATTCTGACCTGTGCGTTGGAAGTGCCGGTGTTTGCGGAGCGCCGGATGGTCCTTGTGAAAGGCGCTGAAAAAATCTCTGCCCGTGAGGCCGAAGCCCTGCTTCCGTACCTCGTCGCTCCGGTGCAGGCGACCACGGTGATTTTTGTCAGCACCAAGTTGGACGGCCGGCTGAAGTTTTCCCAGGCGCTTGCGCGTGCGGCAGTGACCATCGATTGTTCGCCGCTCCGCGACGTCCAGCTAGGGCCGTGGGTGAGCCGAGACGCGCAACGGCTGGGATTGCGGTTGGACGAAAAGGCTGTGGAAGCTCTCAAAGAGACGTCCGGCGGATCGTTGTATGCCGTCCGGCGCGAACTCGAAAAGCTGGCCTCTTATATTACAACCGACCGCTTGGCGACCGCCGCCGATGTCTATCAGCTGCGTGGAGTTGAACCCGGTGCGTCGGTGTTTGATCTGACGCTGGCGATCGCTGAGGGCCACCGTGGCCGGGTACTGTCGATTCTTGCCAGAAATCTTGAGGCCGGTGAGGCGCCGCTGCGCATTCTCGGGTCCTTGGCCTGGCAGTATCGCCGGATTTGGAAAATGAAGGAGCTTCTTCGTGAGGGGGGGCGTGAGGGAGAGGTCGCACGGACTTTGCGCATGGATCCGGTACAGGTCAGGACGTTCCTCGGCCGTCTGTCTGACGGGCATGTGCGGGATGCGCTGCGATGGTTTTGGGAAGCCGACGGGCAACTCAAAGGGGGCAGCAGTGGACAGCCCAAGATGACCATGGAGCGGGTATTGTTGCGGCTCTGCCAGTCTGTCGAGCAGGCGCAGCCAGTCCCCCCCCACCGACCACCGGCCCCGACAGGGCGGGGCTCGGCGCGAGTGGTTTCGAATGTCAGAACGATTACGAGCGGGAACCGGACAGGCCGTTGACGTGTTGGGTCAAGCGGGAGATACGGCGAGACGCGGTGTTGGGCTTCAGGGCCCCCTTGGTTACGGCTTTGCTCAGGGCCGAGGTGGCCGCACGCAAGGCAGTCTTAGCGTCGTCCGCCTTCTTGTCGGCCACGGCCGACTGCACTTTCTTGACCAGAGTCTTGACCGCGCTCAACGTGGCTTTGTTCCGATCGCGGCGGCGTTCGGCCTGACGGGCACTGCGAAGGGTGGACTTGTGGATCACAGGCATTGTCTATTCCTCCAAAAAAAGAGCAAACTATGTAACATAGGGGAGAGTGAGCCGTCAACAATCGGCTGACCCCTTCAAAAGGAATCCTATGGCAAAGATCATCGCGCGTGACCGTTTGATATTCGCTCTCGACGTTCCGTCGGTCGCCGAAGCCGAGCGTCTTCTGGATCGACTCCAGGGGCATATCTCCTTCGTGAAGGTCGGACTGGAACTCTATACCGCTGCCGGTCCGGACATGATCAAGCGGGTGCTCGATCGAAAGATGCGGGTGTTTCTCGACCTGAAGTTTCTCGATATCGAAGAAACCGTTCGCCGGGCTACTGCCAAGGTTGCAGCTATGGGCGTCGACTTTCTCACGATCCATGCGAATCGCAAGGCCCTGGCTGCGGCGGTGCAGGGGCGTGAAGGGTCGACCCTGAAATTGCTGGCGGTCACCGTGCTGACGAATTTCGACAGCCATGATCTCCGCGATATGGGGATTCAGCGAAGCGTGCAGGATCTCGTGACCGCCCGTGCATTGCTGGCCTCAGAGGTTGGCTGTGACGGGGTTGTCGCGTCCGGAGAAGAGCCGGCAGCCATCCGGCAGAAGGTCGGGCCCCGGTTTTTGATCGTCACGCCCGGGGTGCGCCCGGCAGGAAAGGGAGTGGACGACCATGCCCGTGCGACGACGCCAACCCAGACGATCGCAGCCGGGGCCGACTATCTCGTCATCGGCAGGCCGATCCGGGATGCCGTCGATCCGGTGGCCACAGTGACCGAGATTGTGAACGAGATGCAAGCGGCGTTCGATGCCCGCCCCTAGTCCGGGTCTGGTCGAGTTGCGGCCTGTCCCCGCTCTTTGCTAAGATCCCTCCGCTACGTGCGAGAACTCATTCCTCCCAGATGGTGGGTGTAGCTCAGCTGGTTAGAGCGCTGGATTGTGGATCCGGAGGTCGCGGGTTCGAAACCCGTCACTCACCCCATCTCGTTTTCTCCTAACTGCCGGAATCTATCGGCCGGTCTAGCCGGATCGTTCCCGGAGGTCGTGTCGTTCAAGGCCTGGCTCAGCCTGCTTCTCTTATTCCGGGCGAGATGAGTCCTGTTGTATCTTGGCCAGTATCGCGATGACCTGGGCGAGTCGCTCGGCCACCTCCGGCGGGGGCGTGCCAAAGTCCACTCCGAACTCAGTTTCCTTGACCCATTGCACGGTCGCGCGGTCAATGAGCAATGGTTCCGGATCTCCCGGCACAAACATGTGCAGAGCGAGGACCATCCCGATGGAGACCGGTGCATTCCCCGTTATGTAGCTCCCGCTCAGGGAAAGATCATTGATGATTCCTTCACCGGCAATCCCGGGCCCCTGGTACCGGACCGGTACCGATCGCTCGAACCGTTGATGCTTCCGCGTGACCAGCTCGGCCTTGCGGTCACTTTTCTCTTCCGCTCCCGCTGGCTGACCGAGCACGCCGCGGACGGTCGCGATCAATGTGTCCGCCTTCACGGGCTTTGGGAGGAACGCCACCGCTCCGCACTCCCGTGCCTTTTGTTCCGCTACCCCGGGGTCTCGCGCCGTCACTACAATCACCGGAATGGCCGACAGCAGCCGGTTACTCTTCAGTCGTTCAAGGATGAGGAGTCCGTCTCCACCCGGCAACCCCAGATCCAATAAAATGACGTGAGGCTGGTGCTTTCGGGCCTCGCTCAGGGCCTGGATGCCGTCAGCCGCCCAAAGCGGTTGATAGCGATGGGCGAGTAAAATCGATCTGAGTAACATCCAGCTCTCGAGCGCATCCTCGACGACGAGAATCTTTGTTTGCACGCGAGTTCCCTCCTGTGAATCGTCCACTTTGTCATAACGGCGCATAGAAACCGCGCATCACGCACTCGTGGCAGCATGGTCTGTTGCGGCCTGTTGACTATCGGATTGAACGGAGACGGACTAGGAAGAGGGAGGCGGTCGAGAAGTCAGCGAAACGACGGCAAAGTTATTGGGCGGCGCGAGCGGATCTGAATCGATGACAGGCCACTGATTCTCTGCACGGCCCGACCGCAGGATCAGATTTGTGGCTTGATCATCGTGCGAGAGGAATGCGGTGGTGTCTTCCGAAGAGTCGACTTCTTTCCCGTCCAACAAGGCCGGTTGATGCAGCGGTAAGGCAGAGGATTCTTCACAGATGGCGATATCGAGCAGATAGGGCACGACACAGAGGACGAGGAGACACAATCCGCACGAGGTCAGCATACCGCTTCGAGAAAATGATCGCCAGGGCAGCATGGGGCATTGTAGCAAGCAGTGCCGATAAAAGATAAGGTTCATTGGTTCCTCGCCATCATAGTTTTTCCGACCGAGTATGCCGGCGGAAGTTCGACCTTGAAGCGGAGCAAGTAGGGCCGGTCACGCGCCGCCCGCACGATCCGGGGAGATCGAAGAGGGCGAACATGTATCCCCTCGTCGATCAGACCTTGGTCATCGAGAGGAATCCAGACAGACTATTGTCTCGTAGGGGGTGGTAGGGTGGAACGATTCCTTAAATGGTTTAAACAAGGAGGCTGTCATGCAGGTGTTGGGACATATCGGAATGATGGGACTCGGCATCACATTGGTGAGTGCGCTCAGCGGCGTGCCAGTGTTCGCAGCAGATGCGCCGATCGAGGATGGATCGAAGATTGTGATCACGTCTCCGAAGGATGGAGACAAGGTCGGCGATACCTTTGAGCTGAAGTATGAATTGACCAGGGGATCCGAGGCGGCCCACGCGCACGTATACTTGGACAAGCAATATCAGAAGGGCTTTCCCGGAACGTTCAAGGGTGTGAGTAAAGGCAAGCACCAGATCACCGTAACCGGCGCGAACAAGGACCACAAGCTTGTCTCGGCCACACAGACCATCACCGTCGACGTGCAGTAACGCTACAACTCAGTCAATATCACCGCCGCCAGGGTTTCTTACCCCAAGGGGCTCTGGCGTGCCAATCCTGATATTCCTCTGCTTTATCCCGGTTGACTCTTTTCTCGCCAGAACGTAGCTTCTCCCGATTCAGCACATCCAGTTTGTTCCCCGAATAGAGAGTGATCATGGATTGGTTCTGGTTGATCGGGTTCCTCGTGCTGTTCATTGCCGGTGGAGCCGCGTACTATTTGTGGCAGGTGGTCGCGGCTCAAACGCGGGACGACTTCCGTGCGCAGCAGCCCATGCTCCGGGTCACCAACTTATCTGCGATGCATGCCGGGAATATGCTCACGCTCATTCCGCAGATTGAGAACGTCGGGCGCGGGATCGCGTACGATTGCCTATTACACCTCGGCGGGTGGGAGGGCAGTTTCGCAGTGAAGAAAGTATATCCGCAGGGCCCGCGCTATCAGAAGCACGTGGCGTCGCTCGTATTAGGGCCGGATGCGCCGCTTCGTGCGAAACCCCAAAGTAACGGTTATCTCCGGCTGAGTTATCGGGATCACTGGGGGCTCAAGTACGATTGCTGGTATCTGGTCACTCAATTTCCCAGCAGCCACCCGCCGCTTTACAATATTCAGATCGACTTGGAGCATCCGGATGTCAACGAGCCGACTCCCTCGTTCTGGGAGATGCGAACACTGCTCCGAAAGAGTACGCCGCAAGAGTAATATCGCTGTCGGTGACCACCTGCGTGCCGTGCGCGTCTTTCCTTTGGGCCATTCACACGGGAGCCAGCGATGAAGGCGAGTACCCTGTCTCTTCTCACTGCCATGTGCATGGTTTTGTCTGCCTGCGCCGGTATGGGATCGAGAGAGCCGCTTTCGACTGCGATATCGGTGGATCTCGCTCGCTATGCGGGCACATGGTACGAGATTGCGCGGCTGCCGATGTGGTTTCAGCGGCATTGCGTCGCTTCGAAAGCGATCTATACGGCTCGGCCTGACGGGACGGTCGGAGTTCACAATGAATGTGTGACCGATACCGGCGGGCTGGATCAGATCGAAGGGGTGGCGACGGCCGTCGATTCAAAGACCAACGCACGGCTCACGGTCGTGTTCGACAACTTCTTCGCGCGGTTGTTCGGTTCATCCCGCGAAGGGAACTATTGGATTATCGATCTCGATCCAGACTATCGCACCTCGGTGGTCGGCACGCCGGATCGCCGCTTTCTCTGGATTCTCTCGCGTACGCCGCAGCTGGACGATACGACCTACCGACGGCTGGTCGAACGGGCCAGGCAGCTCGGTTTTGCCGTATCGGACCTGATCCTCGCCAAGCGCCCATTGTGAGCCGGTTTGTGCCTGCTTGACTCCGTCATTTTGCGGGAGCGATGCTGAAAGTATCCCGGAGGTGTCGTATGAAGCCGGGGTAGCCCTCTCACTGCTGTTCACGCATCCCTTCTTTTTGTCCGCGTCTATGCGCCCGCGGCGGTGTTGTACCTTCGAGGGCGTTGTTGTGTCTCCCACCATCATCAAGGAGGTTGCACCATGAAGACCTCACGAATTCTTGTGGCCGCATCCGCGATCCTGCTGTTGGCCGTCTCGCCGGCTTTCGCCAATCCCGATATGCTGCCGAAGCATCCGGGCTATCCGATGGGCAAAGCGATCGATCCGGTCAAAGGACAGTCTCTCGCGAACGATCCCGGTCAATCCAATGCGACGGGGGCAGGGTCGCTTGCGAACGCCGCCGCGTTCGATGACAGCCATTCGAGGCAGAGCCTGTCGATCAATCAGAGCAACTTGCAAATCATGGAGAAACCCGGTGCAGGAGCGCCCCCAAAAGTGCAGGGCCCGAACATTACGAATGAACCGCCTGTGAAGTAGGGGAGCAAGGTTAACGCCGCGCCGCAATAACTGAGACTGACGAAACGTGACACAGCGTGGCCGGACTGTGGGGGATGCACCATCCCGGTCCGGCCATCGGGAGCAGATCCTTTCAAGCGAACCGGCCTGAACGGGTTTCTTTGGAAACAACCGGCTTGTTCTTCCCACGCCAGCGCAGTAGGATGGCGCGGCTGTTTTGTCGTGTTCTATCTTATGGTGAGGAGGGTATTGTTATGTCAGATCGTTCATTGGGCCTGTGTGGTGTGATGGCATTGGCGGGATTGTTGCTTGGCGGCTGTGCGAGCGACGGCACAATGGGAACATCGGGAACGTCCGGGGGCGGGTCGTCTTCCGGGAGCGGTGCGACGTTCGGCACGACGAAGAACATCGACCGTATCGCGACCGGGTCAGTGGAAGACAACTTGGATGCCTGTATGGCAAGGATTCCCAAAGACGCATCAGCAGGTCAGCGGATGTTGGCGGAGGAAAGCTGCCGCCGCGATCAAGCCCTTCGCCGCTAGATGTCTTCGGTGTCGTAAGGCGACGCGGGCTGGAGCGTCGCCTTACTCCGTCTACCGCTCGTTCGTCATCTCTCCATTGCCGTCTTCTTTGAGTTCATCAGGCCCGGAAAGTTGCCGTGAAAGATGCAGCGGGCTCCGTGGTGGTGGCGGAGCCTCGCACGTACACCTGCCTACTACTGTCGCCTTTGCGTGGAGCGCTGCCGCCGTATGATGACGGTCCTGACGGGGTTGCGAGTCGTTTCTGCGGAGGTGCCCAGATCTTCGATCAGTGCCCGCAACGGTTCCGCGACCGACCAGGCCTGGGCATAACAGCCGCGCGGGTGATGCGGCGCTTCGGCATCAAAAATCTCGGCGACTTGTCCGAGACAGCCCTCGCCGAGATGAGCCTCGAGGCCATTCAAAAATCCTCTCGCTTCTGATCGTGATTTGATATTCCGTCCGAAGTTCTTGATCCAGGCCGTCACCAGCGGGCCCAGGAGGAACGGCCAGACCGTGCCTTGATGATAGGCGCTGTCTCGTTCCTGCACGCCTCCTTCATAGCGGGGACGGTAGCGCGGATCGTCCGGTGACAATGTGCGAAGTCCGACCGGAGTGACGAGCTGTTTCTTCACGAGCCGGAGGATGTGCTGTGCACGATCGCGCGGGACCAGGTCGTTCCCCAGAGAGATGGCGTAGAGCTGATTGGGCCTGAGGGAAGTGTCGTTGCCCTCCGGTCCGTCGATGACGTCATACAGGTAGCCGCCTTGTTCGTACCAGAAGCGCTGCTGGAATGTGGCTACGGCTCGTTGCCGGTCAGCCTGGCATTGATCGGCATAAGATGCCTCGCCGAACAGGCGGGCGAGGGTTTCTCCGACCGCCAAGGCATGCACCCATAAAGCTTGGATCTCTACCGGTTTGCCATGCCGTGGCGTGACAACCCAGTCACCGATCTTGGCATCCATCCAGGTCAACTGGATGCCGGGAATTCCCCCGGTGATCAAGCCGTCTTCGTCCATTCGAATCCCGTAACGTGTGCCGCGCCGATAGCCATCGAGAATCTGCCTGACGGCAGGCCAGGCCGTGCTGCGGACACGGGAGTCATCCTGGGACGCAGCGAAGTAGCGATCAATGGCATGGATGAACCAGAGTGAAGCGTCGATCGTATTGTACTCCGGCTGCTCGCCGGCGTCGGGGAAGCGGTTCGGGATCATGCCTTCTGAGACGTGGCTGGCAAATGCGGCGATGATCTGCCAGGCGACCTCCAATCGACCGGTCATGAGGCAGAGCCCCGGCAACGAGATGAAGGTATCCCGCCCCCAATCGGTGAACCAGGGGTAGCCGGCGATCACCGTCTGCCGATCGCCTCGTTCGAACAGATATGCGTCCGTGGCCCGCCAGAGTGTGCCGGCCAGAGGATCGGCGGTCGGGGCAGCTTGCGTGAGCCGGGTCCGACGCGCCCGCTCACGCTTGATGAGAGCGGGAATATCGAGTCGTTCGACGTCTGCACTCGTGAAAGCCAAGGTCTGGACGGTTCCCGACACGAGCGCGATCGTGAACTCTCCCGGCGACCACCAATCTTCTGCGTGGTCGAGTCCGCGTTGTTGCTCGACGGGTAATTCGACTTGTCGATACCACTCCGGGGCATGACGATAGTCGCCGGCATGGAACGCTCGTATGGGAGGGAGATCGGCATAGAGCTGCCAGGTGACGGTTTCTGCTCCGATCAAGGCCTCCGTCGAGAGGCTCCCATTCTCGTGATGCGTGGCATGATAGTCGCGTCCGGTGAGTTTCGGCCTAACGCGAAGCAGCACCCGCTGATTCTTTTTGCCGCGCAAGCTCCATCGGATGATGACGAGGTCACGTCCATGGATCGTGAAGATTTCACGCTGGATGGTGGTGCCGTTGCAGATGAAGGTCCAGGTTGGCCAGGGATCGGCAGCAAACTCTGTACAGAACTGATAGCCGGACGGATATATCGCTCCGGGATAGCAATTAGTAGAAAGCGGGAAGGATTGCCGGTCTAGATCGAGCCACTCTTCCAGCTGATTCACCAGCACGAACCGTTCGCCCGGCGGCCTGCGCGCGGTCAGTAAGAGCGCGTGATACCGGCGTGTATTGGCTCCGGCAACGGTGCCGGATGAGAATCCGCCACGCCCGTTCGTCTCGAGCCATTCGAGACTCGATGCCCGGTCGAGATCCTGGCAATCTTCTTTGGCGACCTGCATACATCGTATCCCGTCGTTCGTATTGCGTCGTTCGCGAGATACGCTTCACGAATGGCGCGTTACGTCCTATTCCCCGCTCTGCTGAATCAACTTCGCGACCAATCCCGTCCATCCCGTCTGGTGACTTGCGCCGATGCCGGCGCCGTTGTCGCCATGGAAATATTCGTAGAAGAGCACGTGATTCTGCCAGTGCGGGTCGTCCCGGAATCGCGATGTTCCGCCGAACACCGGTCTTTTTCCGGAGGCGTCCTTCAAAAAAATGTGGGTGAGCCGGCGCGACACTTCTGCTGCCACCTGCCAGAGTGTGGCCTGATGGCCGGAACCGGTCGGGTACTCCACCTTGTATTGGTCGCCGAGGAAGTAATGAAACTTCTGCAGAGATTCAATCAGAAGATAATTGACAGGGAACCAGACCGGTCCTCGCCAGTTGGAGTTGCCACCAAACAGTCCGGTACTCGACTCAGCCGGCTCGTAGTCCACCCGATGCTCATGGCCCATCACGTCGAGCACGTAGGGGTGATCTTTGTGATAGCGGGAGAGCGCACGGATGCCATAGGGCGAGAGGAATTCCTCTTCGTCGAGCATGTAACCGAGCACGGATCGCAAGCGATCGCGGTTGACGAGCGAGAGGAAGCGCCGGACGCCTCCGTCAGACGATTGAGTTTCGAGATGTTGCGCAAAATCGGGCCGGTTCTCGATAAACCACTGCATGCGGTGCTTGAACCGGGGCAGGCTGTCGATCAGTTCTGAGTCGAGCGTCTCGACCGCGAAGAGCGGGATGAGTCCGACCATCGAGCGGACCTTCAGATGTTGCTTTTCGCCGTTCGGCAGGAGCAAGACGTCGTAGAAGAATCCGTCCTCACGATCCCAGAGCTCGATCTTTTCCCCGCCGATGTTGTTCATGGCGCGGCAGATATAGACAAAGTGTTCGAAGAACTTGCTGGCCACGTCTTCGTAGGCGCGATTGTCCCGGGCGAGCTCCAGGGCGATGGTGAGCATGTTCAGGCAGTACATGCCCATCCAGCTGGTGGCGTCCGATTGCTCGATATGACCGCCGGTCGGGAGCGGCGCGCTGCGGTCGAACACGCCGATATTGTCGAGCCCGAGGAAGCCGCCCTGGAAGATGTTCTTACCGTCGGCATCTTTGCGATTGACCCACCAGGTGAAGTTCAACAGCAATTTGTGAAAGCAGCGCTCCAAAAAGCGCCGGTCGCCGACGCCGTGGCGTTTCTTATCGATCTTGTAGACACGCCAGGCCGCCCAGGCGTGGACCGGTGGATTCACGTCGCCCAGAGCCCACTCGTAGGCCGGGATCTGTCCGTTGGGATGCATGTACCATTCACGCAGCATCAATACGAGCTGTTCTTTGGCAAAGGTCGGGTCGACGAGTGCGAGCGGGATGCAATGGAAGGCCAGATCCCATGCGGCATACCAGGGATACTCCCACTTGTCCGGCATCGAGATCACGTCGGCGTTATAGAGATGAGTCCAGTCGGCGTTGCGGCCCCCGAGGCGCTCGCGTGGGGGTTCCGGCGTACCGGGGTCGCCCTTGAGCCAGCGATTGACCTCGTAATGATAGAACTGTTTGCTCCACAACAGACCGGCGAAGGCCTGGCGCTGGACCTGGCGCGCGTCCTTTGAGAGTGTGGCCGGCGCGAGGCTCTCGTAGAACTCATTGGCTTCCCGAAGGCGTGCGTCAAACACTTCATCGAAGTCCGGCTTGGTGAACGCCGGGATCTGGTCTTCGTTGGTAAAGCGGAGACGGATCGTCTTCGTCGCGCCAGGCGCGAGCGCGAGGACATAGTGAGCTGCGGCCTTGGTTCCAATCTGGTCCGGATTGACCGCGCCTTTCTCCCCATGCACGACATAGTCGTGAAACCCGTCTTTCACATATCTGGCGCCGTCCTGGTCGCCATACAGACGCCTGGTGTTGGTTTCATTCTCCGTGAAGAGCAGAGACGGTTGTCCTTCGCAGAGTAATTGTCGCTTGCCGTAGTAGTCGTGAATCGTTTCGATCACACTCATGTCTGTGACGGGCTCACCCTCTTTCAGGCGCGGGCGCCGGATATCCGATCCCCAGGACCAGGTATTGCGGAACCAGAGCGTCGGCAACAGGGTGAGCTCAGCCGGCTCAGGGCCTCGATTGACGACCTGGATCCGGATACAGAGGTCTTCCGATGTCGCCTTGGCATACTCCACGAACACATCGAAATATCGGTTGTCGTCAAAGACTCCGCTGTCGACCAACTCAAATTCAGGATCCTGGCGTTTTCTCCGGCGGTTTTCTTCCACGAGCCGGGCATAGGGAAAGGCGGCCTGCGGATACTTGTAGAGATATTTCATGTAGGAATGCGTCGGCGTGGAGTCGAGATAGAAGTAATACTCCTTCACGTCTTCGCCGTGGTTGCCTTCGTTCCCGCTGAGGCCGAAGAGGCGCTCCTTCAAAATAGGATCGCGTCCGTTCCAGAGCGCGACGGCGAAACAGATCATCTGGTGGCGATCGCAGATGCCGGCGAGCCCGTCCTCGTTCCAACGGTACGCCCGTGATCTGGCCTGATCGTGCGGGAAGGCCTCCCATGCGGTGCCGTGCGGACTGTAGTCTTCGCGTACGGTGCCCCAGGCCCGCTCACTCAAATACGGGCCCCAGCGTTTCCAATGGCGCTGACGCTGGGCATCCTCCTCCAGGCGCTGCTGTTCAGCGAGGAGTAGTGAGTGGGAGACGGGAGGAAACTGATGAGGAGAGGCCATACGACTCCTTCGGTCGAAACGGAATGGAGCTAGAGTCGACCGGATCGGAAAATTCCTGCCGCAGCCTAATCCCGGACGCCACTGGCCGTCAATCGACGCCGGTATCTGAATGCGGCGATGGATCAGGCGAGCGCGGGTTGGCCAAGGGAGTGCAGAAAGCGAGTCCAGATGACCTGGTCGAGTGGCTGGTGGGCGCGTATGGGAAGGCGGATGAATTCGACCCCGAACATGTGGCCCTTCACCCAGCGGATCTTGCCGAGCTCAATCGCAAGGGACGGGGACTGATCGGGCATCAAGACATTGAGCCGCACATAGCTGCCGGAGAGGACGGTGCGATCGCACGCGATCGCGCAACCGGAGGCTGACAGGTCCGTCAACGTGCCTTCGCCTACAAAAGGAGCGCCGCCAAACACGACGGGATAGGTGACGGGAAAGCGATCGGTGGAACGGGTCTGGGAAGTGTGAACCATGTGGTGCCCTGTGTGATACGCAATAGGGTAGCTGGTTCACGCAATGGGCTACTACCCCTCAGAGGAGGGGGCTGAGGGAGGTATCTGTCTGTTAAGGCGTCTTGGGCGAAGGTTCGACGGGGATTGGCGCAGATTGCTCGAGGCGTTCGATGACGTCTTGCTTCAAGCGCGTGGGTTCTTCGATCCGGTTATCGCGCTGAATGATCGTGAGTTCTTTTGCCTTCCGTTGGCTCAGCTCGGCGATATCGCTTTCGTCGCGGATCAGGTGCGGGGTGAGGAAGACGAGCAGATTAAGTTTCTCGGTCTGTTTGCTTTGAAACCGGAAGAGCCAGCCCAGCCACGGAATGTCTCCGAGGAACGGCACCTTCCGTTCGCTGAGGGTGACGTTGTCTCGAACGAGTCCTCCGACCACGATGGTTTGGTTGTCTCTTGCGATGGTGGTGGTTTCCATCGAACGTTTGGTCGTAGTGGGACCGACCGGGATGGAGGCGGTTCCTGATCCGATCGTCTGGGCAACGTTCTCGGCGATGGCGGTGATTTCCTGCTTGAGCTCCAGGCGGATCAGATCGTCTTCCAGGACTTGCGGGGTCAGTTCCAGCGTGACGCCGACGTCTTTGCGTTCGATGGTTACCAATGTGCCTCCGGTGATCCCTTGAGCCTGTCCGGTCGGGAAAGGACGATTTTCACCGACGACGATTTTGGCTTTCTGGTTATCGGCGGCCAGGACCTGAGGGGTGGAGAGAATGTTCGTGTCCGTGAGGCTCATCAGGAGGTTCAGAAACGCCCGGACGTTGACAGTGTTGAGAACGGTGACGGAGCCACCTGAGGCCACGCCGCTGATGGTCTGGGCGATGGCAGCCAGATCTTCCGGGGCGCGATTGAGCCCTGCGATGCCTTGAACGGCACCTGCTTTGCCGGCGCCGATGACCTGCAAGGGATCGGTTCCGATCTGCCGGAGACGATCGACCTGCACTTCCAGGATCACGGCCTCAACAAAGACTTGTTTTCTGCGGGTGTCCAAATCGCGAATGACCGATTGGATCCGGCTATAGGCCGACTTTGTGGCACTGACCACGATGGAATTGGTGGCTTTGTCGGCAAACACTTGGACGGGGGCTTCGAATTCTGTCAGGGGACGCAGGGGCGGCCTGGCACCAGGGGCTGTTTGCGCGACTGTTTGGGATCGGGCAACGAGGTTGGTCAGGACCGCTGCCAGATCGGTCGCATTGGCATGCTTGAGTTTATAGACATAGACACCGCGTTCAGGAGGGAGTTCTCCCATCGGCACGATCTGATAGACGCTGCCCTTGGGAACGACGGCAATCCGGCTGACCTCCAGTGCTGCCACAAACATGCTGTAGGCCTGGTCCGGCGTGACTTTAGTGGGCGAGAACACCGAAATCTTTCCGCCCAGCTTCTTGATCGCCTCATCAAGGACGAAATTCTTGCCGGTCAATTCACTGATGAAGCGAACAAAAACAGGAATTTCGACTTCGTTGAAGTCGAGGGTGATTTTATTGGAAGCAGACGCGGCGGTTTCCGCATGGCTTACCGGGGGAAGCGGCCAAGCAGAGAGCGCCATTGCAATCACAAGCCAGGCATATTTTGAGGGAATGCGCCGGCGCGCATTCGGCAATCGATCAGTCAGCACGCAGCCTCAATAAGATAGTGAGTCGATGGAAGGGAGGATCCCTTTGACATGCAAGCTATCACACGAAGGCGGGTGAGACAACCGGAGTGGGTGTTTTGAGAGGCGAGACCCTCGGTAAGATTCAGGTCTGCATGGCGCAATGGTCATGGGCCTGAGAGGGATTGTTTTGTCAGGCTCGTGAGGTGCGGCGCGCAAACTTCAGTGGGGCCCGCTTTCGCCGTCGGTGAAGGCGGCTGGCGCGACGGCGATTTTCACACCATTCCGCAACTCATCCGGCGAGTGCTCCGGATTCATACGCGTGGGTGAGGCGCAGAGTTTCCCGCGCGCTGCGCTCATGGCTAACGACTTTCCGAAGTTTTCCGCGACGGCATGCTTTAACAGCAGCCACAGATCATCGTCGAGGTCATCGTAGCCTTCCACAAGTGTAAGGAGTTCTGCCAAAGGGTGACGGCCCTGGGCCAGCGCGGTGACGTCCGGGTGGGGCTCAGGGCCGGCATAGTCACGAATGGCTTCACGCAGTGTGCGTGACTTTGCCTGGCATTCGCTGAGCGGCGCGAAGTCCGGTTGGTCGCGGTGCACGAGTGACAGCAGTCGATCGAGCACGGTCAATGCTCGCATGCGCGCCTTCTGTTGTTGCGCGCGTTTGCGTTGGGCTTCTGCGGCCACTTGCAGCAGCGCCTCAAGCTCCTTCATTGACCCGATCTCTTCTGCGGCGGCGTTCGGGGTTTCCGACATCAGGCCGACCAGTTCGATCGCCCGAGCCCTGAGGTCTGTGAAGTTCCGGCGGGAGGCGGTGATCTCTTCGATCAAACTCTCAGACGGCAGCACGCCGGTGGTCCTGACCTGCTCAGCCACTTCCGAGAGCCGTTGTCCCAAGTGTTCGAAACTTTTTGTGACAAGAGAAAAATCCTGCAGGAGATCGGTATGTGACATTTCCATGAACGTCCTCCCTCGGGGTAAATGGTCAGTGGACAAGGTCTATTATGGTGTGGCCCATTTATAACGGACGAATCTGCGCTCAAGAGACAAGAATTGCGAATGTGATGTGCAAACAGGAACAACAGGGGGATCATACGAATGAGTGAACCGAACGGCTGATGGACCTAACCTATTGGAGCGATCAGACATGCATAGGTGCCTTGTGAGAATGAGATACACACTATAAATAGTACGAAGCCGAGGCATCATTATCCATACAGGAGATCCAGTCAATACATCTCTTTGATTATTATGGCTCTATCGTTCATTCCCAAACGACCCTATGGGGATGGTTTTGATGGGTTGGAGAGCAGGGGTTACGGCTTCGTTTGTTCGAGAGCGCTCAAGATGTCCCGAGGGAAAGGCTCAAACAGGTGGGGATTGCAGTGAAGAACCAATGTCATATTCAACAATGAGTGGCACGGAACCTGCGATCGTTATGCGTTCACAAGAAAAATTTGCGAAGGGGATGGATGCGGCTCATGGTTTGCACGGATTCACCCGATAGAAGAAGGAATGTGCGAAACACCAAGGCGTAGAGATGGACTCTCAGCGGCTTCAAACTAAAGTTCAGGCGTTTGCCAGTCGGTTGCTTGAAGAAGCCAATGGCGACCCTGTGCGGGCACTCGGACTATTAGTCCTGGTGCTGGAAGATTCGGAACTCGAGTCGGCAGATTATGCCCATCGTTTGGTCGCAGAGGTTCGCAAAGTTCTGCTCCCTCAAAATTTTTCTGAGTCCGGTCAGCCGATTCAGCACCTCGCCGGACATCCGTCCTGGGAAGGCGTTCAGCACTGTCTGCGTTGCGGAAAAGTGTTAAGTAAGAGCGCAGCAGTTCACGAGGACGGGACGACCTATCCGTCCGGGTATGTCTATGAAGTGGGCTCGCGCTTTACCACAGAGGATTGTGATGATTTCGAGCCCTGCCAGTAAGGTGTAGCGGTACCCTCCTCACCATTGCCACAATCCCGCCGTTGTTCTCAAAAGATCGGATGCCAATCTGTCTGATTTGAGCTAGGCGGCCTCATCCTTCGCGGTGGTTTCGGCCCCACGCTGGTCCCTTACAAAAACACTCCCCTTGTGGGCTTTCGCCAGCTTTTTCAACTCAGATGCGATCTTGCTGACATCGCCGGGATGATCGATCGGGCGATAACCGTTCGTCACGACCGCAATCGATAAGCTCATCATGGGAAATTGTTCGCGATTCCCTTTTCGGTCGACGGAATCGATATAGCCTTGCAGCCGGTCGTCGCGATCGTAAAAATCAGGAATCACCAGGTCGAACCGTTTAATCACGGTTTCGCAAATCGCATCGATGTAATCGGGGTGGCTCATAAAGACAAAATCATCGCCGCCCACATGGCCGACGAACCCTTCGGTTCCCGCGAGCTCACCGACGACTGTTGTGAGAATGCGGCAGGCCACGACAAGCACCTCGTCGCCCCGTCCGTATCCGTAGCGGTCGTTAAACGACTTGAAATTGTCGATGTCGAGGTAAGCCAACGCGAAGGGCTTCCCGCTCTCAATGCGGGCCGTGGTTTCGAACAGGATACTGGTGTTGCCGGGAAGTCGGGTGAGCGGGTTGGCGTCCAGTGACCGAGTCAACCGGCTCAAGCAGAGGCGCACACGGTGGACGATTTCGTCCGGACGATAAGGGAGGCAGATATAGTCATCGACGTCGACGCTGCCCCAGTCGACATCATTAAGGCGGACGTCGCGAATCAGCACGATCAACGGCAGTCGTCCGAGAAAGGGATCGTTCTTAAGATGCCTGGTAAGAGATTCCACCGATCGACCGCTCGTCCCTTCAGCTGCCACGATGACGTGGGGCGGATCATGCACGAGTTCGTGCAACGCGATGGTGCTCAGGTCTCCGCCAACGACCTGAAAGCGGGCTTTTGTGAGGAGGCCGGAAAGGATGGCAATTTCGCCGGGGTCGTTGTGAAGAATCAGGACACGCTGGGCTGCAGTGGGTTTTGTCATAGGTAGTCGTCGATCGCGAGGAATTCTTCCGAGGCTCTTGCGATACAGCCCGCCAGCGATTCCGCATCGAGTCCAACCAAATCCCAGGCCTGCCGGGAGAGGGGCGGAACCCATTCGTCGCCGGGATTGCCGCAGGCCATGCCTTTGACGAGCACATCTGCTACGTGCACGACGGCGGTTTGAAGCTGGGCGTCCTGTGCCGCTCCCGGTTGGTGGTGGAATAGAATCGGTTCACGCAAGGTGACGGGTAAGTGCCACGCATTCGACAGCCAGCCGCCGACCTCGGCGTGAGAGACCTCATACAACTGCTGTTCAACCTGCATCATCAGGCGGTCGCCGGATGGATTGGCGCCCTTGATCTGCTTCCCCACATCCGGCCATTTCACATATAAAATCACTTTGCCGATGTCATGAAGCAATCCAGCGACAAAGACTTCTTCGACATTCTTCATCTCCAACCGTTTACCCAGGAGTTGCGCGGTGATGGCGACACCCAGTGAATGCCGCCAGAGCTGACCCAGTCCGGCATCTTTCATGATGTCGTGCGCGGTCGCACAGAGGGTCAACCCTTTGACAACGTTAAGTCCCAACACGACGACGGCGTGAGGAACCGACGCGATGCGAGAGGGGAATCCGTAAAAGGGGGAATTGGCCAGTCTCAACACCTTTGCCGCCAGGACCTGATCTTTCTCGATCAAGGAGCCGATCTCCTCTGCGGACACGTTCGGCCGTCCGATCATGGAGGCGAGCTTTTGTACCACATGCGGCAAAGTCGGCAAGTCACCAAGTTGTTCAATACGGTTTCGAAAAACGGTCGCCGCTGATGGACTCATGAAGCAGGCGCCCCTTTCTCGAGATCGGCTGTTCCATGGGTCCTGTGAAGATGTTCTCGCAGAGCTGTGAGAATGGTCTGTTGAAGCGGATCCTGGCATACGTGTCGAAATCGATGCTCCAACTCGACTTCCAACTCAGCTAGCGTTTTGCCTCCGGCCGAGCCAGCCTCGCCCTCAACAAAAACGGACGGAAGGTCCAGCTTCTTGAACCGTGCGATCATCACGTCATCCAGGACGGCCCCTTCAGCGACCACAGGCAATCCGGCTGAGTTGGTGACCGGCTTCGCGAGGACCATTCCCGGCAACAGCTCGGTCAGTATCACTCGTTTCATCAGAAGATTCTCCGAGTCCCGGCATCGCCAAATCACTCCCGTCCTCCCAGGGTAAGGAAGCAAGAGAGAGGAGTGAGACACATCCACTCCGTGCCTCTCTTATCGGAGCTGTTGCTCCATTTCTGAAGGTTTGCAGTGCTTCTGTTCTATTGACGCTTTAGTGGAGGCGACGTGAGGACGGTATTTGGTGCATGACTCGGTGATCGAGCAGAAATGGCACGTCTGCACAGATCGCAGTAACCGGTCTTAGCCGAATTCCGCTGTTCTGTTCAAAAATGACGAATCGCTCGAGAGCCGTCGAAGGAGGCGTTGGACAGGTTGTAAATAATTCAACGTGTTGTGCATAGGGTCTTGGGGTGGAGAGAGGGCACCTAGCTTGCAGTCTCGTGGGCGGTTTGACCTTCATATGCGGAACAATCACCGAGTTTCTACGATTGGTACAAATTGGCCATCGGTGCGACTTATAACCCTGTTGTGATCTGCTAGAGTTACTATCGTGCGTGCTGATAAGAAAACTCCACTTAAAGCCGACAAGAAGGTTCCGTCCCGTGGTCACAAGCGGGGTGTGATCGGGTACAGCAAGAAGTCAGCCCTTCTCGAAGACGCTATTACCCAAATGAATGCGGGGAAGTATGGGCGGTCGTCAGCCGCGCTGAAAGAATTGCTGGCGCTCGATCCTTCAAATATGGAAGCGCGCCGACTGTTTGCTACGCTCCACCTTCGGCTGGGAAGCCTTTTGCCGGCGAGGCAGGCTTTCGAATCACTGGCGAACGAGGCGCTTGAACGGCAAGACTACTGGCTTGCTGAATCGTTACTCCGTGAGTATCTCGCAGCCGGTCCCCGGTGTGTGCCGTTCATTGAAAAATTGGGGTCGGTCTACCGGGAAAAAGGAGATACTCTCGCCGCGTCCGAAGAGTTTGCCAAGGCCATCGACATTCTCATCGAAGATCCTGATCCTGACCGTCCCACCTTACCCGCTGAACTGTATGCCAAGATTCGGGAGCTTGCCCCGGCTAGTCCCCCTGCGTTCCGTCTCGCATCACTCTTCGATGCGCAGACAGGAGATTTGATCGCCCGCGTGACGGTCGCCCCGGCCCCGCAACCGGAGGAGGGGCTGTTACCACCAGTGGTAACTGAACTATTGGAACCTGCCGCGTCGAATCTATCGGCCGTGATGTCTGACCCGGTCTCCGGCGTCATGCCGTGGGATGACATGCCGGCGGATACCTCGGTATTGCCAGCCCAGGGTTCCCAACCTGAGAGTCCGGATCAATTCGCCTCATCGACAGCGGCACCGCTTGAACCGGCAGTTGAGTTACCCGTAGAGTCGATAGCTCCTCCGCTTGTGGACGAGTCACTCGCTATGCAGGCCGCTCCCATTGATAAGGCTTCGGTGGAGCCGAGTTCCAGTCCATCTCTCCCGATTTCAGGCAGTGACAATTCATCGTCGATCGCCCTTCATGACGTAGAGCCCACCAGCTTTCCGCCAGCGCATGAGGAGATGTCGGGTACGGCTGATGTATCGCCGGGTTCGGAGTGGGGCGTGGCCTCTTTGCCAATGCCGCATGATTTTGAGAGCACGGTTTCGAATGAGACGACCAGCGTGACTGAAGCGGGGCAGCCTCCTCAATCGGATGCATCCATTACGGTGCCGAGTCCCAGATCGGACGCTCTCCCTGCTCCCTTGCCTTGGGAGCAAGTTCAGGAAGCAACGATTGCGATTCCTCAACCGGACGGGGAATCCCTCTCAGTGGGTTTCCGGAGCGCAGAGTCTAGCGTCTCTGTCTCGCCAGAAATCTCACCAATCAAGGTCGAGTTTTCTGAGGAATCAGGAGAGAAACAGAAAGAGGAGTCTTCTCTATTGGCTGAAACGGGGACAACCCTGTCGTTAGCTATAACAGAAGAATGCTCACCGGATATAGCTTGGTCGGCACCGGATGTGATGGCTACTGAGCCGGGGAGTTCTTCTTCCCCGTCACCGGAGCCCTCTCAGACGATTTCTGCCTTGGGAGAACAGCAGTCGGATGCGCTGGTTGAATCTGTGCCTTCGCCCATGCCATGGGAGCAGATACAGGAATCTCCGGTCAGTATTGAAGGATTCGCTCAGGAGTCCATCGCTCTGGCCGGAGTGATTCCGGAGTCACTCCCGGCTCAATCCCAGGAAGCATCTCCCGCCGAAGTCAGCGATCGGGTTACATCTGAGGCTATCGCGACTGCTCCCGAGCTTGGCGGCCCAGAGTCGCACGATGCTTTGTCTGTCCCAGCAGGCGATGTGCTGTCTCCGTCTGAGAGTCTAGCGGCTTCCGAGACGAACCCAAAGATCGGTGAGTTTTCGTGGGGCTCAATTTTCAACAGTGCCTGGAAGTTTGGCTCGTCGTCTCCCGCGCCGCATGATTCTCTGCATCATGCCTCGCCGATAGAACCGCCTGCACCAGTAGAACCGGTTTTAGAGCAAAAGGCAGTGGGTGCTCCTGTTCTCCAGGAGGAACTCACGACCGGTGTCACTTCGGGTGAGGCGGTAGACTTGATGCTGGTGTCTGCCAGCCCTGTAGAGGCGGCGTCATCCCCATTGCCCTGGGACCAGATCCAGGACATGTCTGTTACGATCCCTTCCGCAGATAGCGCTCTGAGCTCAGCCGTGGAGCCACTGGTGGAGCCTCCAGCGATGCCGGTTGCGCCCATCGAGATTCTTGATGAAGCAGCCGCTCGGGGCGCCACGCAAGTCACTGCTCCTGTCGAAGCCTCGGCTGTAACGGCGAATGCTTTCACCGAAGAACCCCAGTTTCTTGAGGCTGCTCAGGTCGAGTCGGCGGCGCTGTCGTTCCGTTTCATGGATTCCATGAGCATCGGAGCGGAGTCGACAGCAGTCAGTGAGGTTCTCCAGGCACAACATCCGACGTTACCAGATGAAAAGCTTGCTGATGACCATTCACCGGTTCATTCCGAGGAGTTTCGAATCGCCTTACAGGCAGAACCGTCGTCTGTGGTCCAGGAGTCGGTCAAGTCGGACGCGCCGGGTTCGAGTGCAGAGCCGGCTCTTGCAACCTCTCCCTCTCCGGAATCTGTTCCGCCAGTGTTGCCGCAGGAGTTGTTACCGGTACTACAGACGTTGGTTGACCAACTGTCGGTGGTGACCAAAACGATTCCTGCAATTTCTGCCGAGACGAAATCCTCTGAACTTGTTTCTCGCGACCAGGAGGTCGTTCCTGAGGCCGCATCTTTACGAGAGCCAGCAAAGGCGCCGAGTTCCGCGGAGCTTGCTGCGAATCCTTCCTCAGCGCAGATGCCTCCGGCTGAAGAGGGCCCCCCGTCGCAATGGAAGACCGGCGAAGTGGCGGTTCAAACTCATCGTCCTCCGGCTAAGAAGCGAAAACATTCGATCGAGCCGGCCCCTGAAGCCCCGGCCGTCATACCACCATTTGACAATTCGCCGGCAGCTCATGGTGATTCGGAACCCCAGTTGGTTTCGACGATCGCCGAGACTGCGGGGCCGACTCCCTCAACTGTTCCGGATAAAGAGGAGTGGATCCGAACCGGTGAGGCCATTCGGTTCATCGATCCGTTTCCGGCCGCGCCTGCCCATTTGATACCTCCGGCTCCTCCTGCGCCGCATGACGAAGGGCCGACGGCTTCCGCACCGTCGACGGCCGAGTCGGCCGTTGATGTGCTCTTTCAGTCATCGGGACGTCATACGCGAACCCAGACGACTGAGCAAACGGCTGCTCCCAAACCACGTCCACGGCTGAGCGCGAAGCTGGCGCGCGTCCGTATTGGCCTGTCGGTCTTCATCGGTTCCTGCTTCTCGACGACGCGTGCGCTCGTGATGTCGATAGTGGGCCTGGCGGTGTTGTCTGTGGCGATCGTGGCAATGGCCATTGGGGCAGTGGGTTTGACCTGGCTGGTGATGGAAGAAAAACCGAGCCCGGCGTTTCAAAGTCTGACGACGCCCCCTCAACGCGCCATGATGGATTCCGGAAAAAACGGATACCTGCTCCTGCTCGGATTTGAGGCGGATCCGACGGCGGATCCGGTTCAGGCGGGGTACGAACGAAAGCCGGATCGGAAAGATGGAGAGATGGCAGCGGTCTGCCAAGGTGGAGATGAAGGCATGACCGGAGCCAATCAGAAGAACGCGTTTGCGAGTGTGGCGCAAGGCTGGTACCGGTCGGCGGATCCAGCAGGGCAGTTCAAGACCCAAGCGGACAGTCTGAAAGGCTGGATGAGTCAGACGAATATGTCCATCGGCCGTTATCGGCAATGGCTCAAGATGCCGTTTGAGGATTGGGGGCATGGCCAGGCGGTGACACCACCCTGTGCGGCGATCCTCTTTGCCCATCGGCTGCATGTGGCGGAAGGGTTTAGCCAAGGGGCCAGCACGGAGGGAGGAGTCGAGCGGCTGGAGGGCGATATGGAAGCCTGGCGCACCACGCTGGGTCAGGCGAAGACCCTTCCGGTCAAGATGATGGCGCTCCAGGCGATCAACGATGATATCGCGGTTGCCTCAGGGCTGCTGGTCAAGCCGGACTTCGATGGGAAGGCGCTTCCTCGGATCACCAAGATGCTTCGCCCGCTCGATCCGGTTGAGTCTTCGATGCGTTGGCCGATGCAGAGTCAGTTGGTCTTAGCGACCAAGTCGTACGAGGCACAACTCGATGCCGACCGGGGTGAGGACGTGCCGTTCCATGTCAGCGTGGCCAGTATGCTTCCGCTGCCGAAGCAACGGCGATTCAACGACTACGCTGAATACTACGAATCGTCCTATAAGGCCGCCGGAGAAGGTCGGTATGGCGCCATGCCAAAACGCTCCACGTATATTAAGTATCCGGCGAACGGTGTCATGGACTATCTGACCAATCCGACTGAAAACATCATCGGTATTGATCCGCTTCCGGCATGGGACCACTACAATGGCTTGGTTATCGATACCGATGCGCGGCTCCGTCTGGCGAGTCTGCAAGCCTGGTTGCGCCGTGGTCCGCAGGATGCCGATCTCCTGGCGCGGATCGCTAAAGCCGGTCAACGCTTCTATGATCCCTATACGGGCCTCCCGATGTTGGTCAATCTCAGGAGAGGGGTCATGTATAGCGTGGGACATGATGGCAAGGACCAAGATGCGGATCCGCAGCAGGATGTCGTCGTGTCTATCCCCCACAATCAACCTGCGACAGCTATTGCCAAGCCTGCTCAGAAATCGAAGTAATCTCACCGGTTTCACGTATCACTGCACAGTCAAGACTTGTTGACTGCCGCGTTCACGTCGCAAGTCAGTGTCAACCCCTGGCTTCTCAAGACGTTCAGGATGGGTAGGCGGTTCTCTCGGACCAGGAGTCGGGTAGGACTCATGTCTTGACCTGGAGCGCAGATCTCATGACAATCAGTCCTACGGCGCAGGATCGTGTTCCGTCAGCATCGAGGTGAGGAGTTGCGAATGGCACTCGCTCGTAGTCTGACACCGGCCCACAGTGGTCAATGTTATCTGGGTGGGAGGATCTCGGCTCTGGAGGAGACACGGGCGCTTGATCGATTTTTAGCCGGTGTCGAACGTCGCGCGTTTCGGATGGCACAGATCGCCACGGGACACGATGACGAGGCGCTGGATCTTGTGCAGGAGGCCATGCTCAAGCTGGTCGAACGGTATGGTACGCGCGACGAAGCGGAATGGGGGCCGTTGTTTCATCGGATTTTGCAATCCAAGATTCGGGATTGGTATCGGCGGACAAAAGTTCGGTCTCGTTGGCGTCTCTGGCTGGGCTGCGGCGAAGACGGCGAGGAAACCGTCGATCCATTGGACGCGATCGCTGATACGACGACTCCGACGGCAGACCACCAACTGAAGATCAAAGAGGCTTCGTCGGCGCTTGATGCCGCATTGCGAAGCCTGCCCCTCCGCCAGCAACAAGCGTTCTTGCTGCGGGCCTGGGAAGAGCTGGACGTGGCGCAAACGGCGGCAGCGATGGACTGTTCCGAGGGGAGCGTGAAGACGCATTATTTTCGGGCGATTCACACGCTTCGAACCCTGTTAGGAAATCATTGGCCATGAGTCAGGAACTGCATCCCAGCGATCATGAGTTTGTCGGCCAGGCCAAGTCGGTATTGGATCGTGCCGTCGGCGAGGTGGATCACGCGACGGCCCTCCGACTGCAGCAGGGACGACTTGCCGCGTTGGATGCGTGCGCGCGCCGGTCTTCTTGGCGTACCTGGGTTTCCGGCCTGGTGGTAGCCTCGCTTGCGGCGCTGGCCGTGCTGCTCTGGACGCAAGAGGCGCCGTCTCCTCAGCATGCGGCTGTGCCGTTGGATGATTTCGAGCTCGTCACGTCTGTCGAGAATGTCGAACTAGCCGAAGATTTCGAATTTTTCCATTGGCTGGCCGATGATGACCAGGCAGGGTAGCGGGTATACGTGCGTGGGCTGGATATGCTGTGCGCTGCTGTGGACGGCGGTATCGGCGGCGGCTGCACCGCCTGAGGCTATGCAAGCACCGGATGCCGATTTCCTGGAATTTTTAGGAAACTGGCACATGGGCGATGGCCGATGGATCGACCCGTTTCATGCTGCTGAATTGTCGGGTGCTGAGACAACGGCTCCTCGGAAGGACCAGCGATCCGGGCCGACGCAAGAAATGCCGCGAACGAATCGACGGGAAACCCGTGAAGGGCCTGATCAGCAAAATGCTCGTCCAATCGATTCCATGCGAGAGATGAAGCGATGATGGGACTAGTACTCAACATTATTCTGTTGTTTGGATGGAGCCTCGCGGCATGGGCCCAGGCTGAGTCCCAAGGTGTGCCGTGGAGCCAGCTGAATCAGCAGGAGCAGCAGCTGTTGCAGAAGTTCAATCAGGATTGGGATCAGCTGCCGGCGGATCGTCAGGAACGCTTGCGCAACGGCGCGCGACAGTGGTCGAACATGAATCCTGATGAACGGACTGAGGCGCGGCAGCGGTTTCAGGAGTGGCGGCAGATGTCTCCGGACGATCAACAGCGATTGCGAGACCGATTCCAGCGATTTCGCGAGTTGCCGCCGGAAAAGCGCGAGGCCATTCGCAACGCGCGACAGTGGTTTCGGTCGTTGCCGCCTGAAGAGCGTCATGAGATGCGCCAGCGCTGGAAGAATATGACGCCCGATGAACGGCGCACGCTTCGCCGACAGTTCAAAAAGAACTTCGGCGGCGACGGATCTGCTCCACCGTCAAATCAGTTCCCATACCGCGACCGGCCTTTTCGTCCCAACCGTTAGACTGCTCGCGTTGCTTGCTTGACAGCGCGGGTTGTATTCCACAGAATCACAGCACACCGCTTCTTGGCCTGGCAGAGCGTTTATCTCAGGAGATCAATCGATGAAAAGCGAAATTCTCTATCCGGGGGCGTTCCCGATGGTGCGAGTTGAGTTGGCGGCCGGAGAACATATCAAAGCCGAATCGGGTGCGATGGTGGGGTCCTCGCCGACCGTGGATGTTGAAAGCAAGATGGAGGGCGGGTTTCTTGGGGCGCTCTCGCGGAAGCTTCTGACGGGGGAAAAATTCTTCTTCCAGACGTTGCGGGCCAGTCGTGGGCCGGGCGAGGTGTTGCTGGCGCCGACGGTGCCGGGCGAAATCGTCATTCTGGAGCTCGACGGCGTGAATGAATATATGGTGCAGAAAGACGGATTCTTAGCCGGCGCAGACACGGTCAATATCGAGAGCAAGATGCAGAGTCTCAGCCGCGGGTTGCTTGGCGGCGAAGGATTTTTCATTCTGAAGATCGGCGGGAAGGGTACGCTGGTGCTGAACAGTTTCGGGGCGATCCACAAGATCGAGCTGAAGCCGGATCAGGAATACATCGTGGACAACAGCCACCTTGTGGCCTGGTCTGCGACGACGTCGTACAACATCGAGAAAGCCGCCTCCGGTTGGGTCGCCAGCTTCACGTCCGGCGAAGGCCTCGTGTGCCGGTTTCGCGGACCGGGCATCGTCTATATCCAGAGCCGCAACCCGGGCAGCTTCGGCGCGTGGATCAGACAATTCATCCCGGTCTCAGAGTAGCGGATGCTGAAAACGGCAGCGAACTGCGTTCTCGGCTCGATCCAATCCTCAAGGTGCCCCGCTCGAGGAACGAGCTGTCTTGGCAGCTCGGGGCGGGCGGGTGGAAACGATCACGCCTGCGGTTGCCTCTCGCCTGCGGCCTTGTTGGCTGCCGTTTTGAGCATCCGCATGAGCCCCCTGCCTTTCATAAGTCAATTGATCCTAGAATGACCAACTTTTCTCCTAACGCACTTTGTTTCGGTGAAGAATTGCCAGCCAGTGGCGCGCCCTGCTTCGTGCAGATCGAGGGGCATGGACTGACCATCACCTTCGGGTCCGAGAGTGGGGAGGAGGCACAAGAGACGGTGCCGTTTTCGGCCTTCGCAATCTCCGCCGGCGGGCTGGACCATGATCATCTGGTCGTGAAGTGGGGGGAGGGCCTACAGGTACGCACGTTGTATCTCAAGCATCCCGATCTTATTCGGGCGTTCCGTGAAGCGGCACCGGATCACTTGAGTCAGCCATTTGAGCAGGCCGCCGAACGAGTGCGGCAGGTACGCCACCGGCATCGTGTCATGTGGGGGACTGTCGCTGGTTCGATCATGGCGGTGGCGCTGGGGCTCTGGTTCGGGGCCGATCTCTTGGTAGAGATGGCGGTCAGTCGAATTCCCGTCGAGTGGGAGGAGAAACTCGGCGAAGCAGCCTATCGTGATTTTCTCAGTCATCAAGAGGTGATAAAGGAAGGTCCAGCCGTCAAGGCCGTCGAAGAGATGACGCAGCGTCTGGCCGAGCAGATTCCGAACAATCCCTACAAGTTTCAAGTCACTGTGGTGAAGAGTGATGTCGTCAATGCGTTCGCGCTACCGGGCGGCTATGTCGTCGTTTTTACCGGTTTGATGAAAAAGGCGGACAGCGGAGAAGAAGTCGCAGGGGTGTTGGGGCACGAGCTCAACCACGTGTTGCAGCGCCACGGGATGGAGCGGATTGTGAAAAACCTGGGCGTGATGGCGGTGGTTGCGATCATCGCCGGCGATCAGCAAGGGCTCATCGGATTAATGCGGCAGGTCGGCGTCGAACTGCTGACGCTGAAGTTCGACCGCGCGCAGGAAACGGAAGCCGATCTCACCGGGTTGCAACTGGTCTATCGGGCCAAGATCGATCCTCAGGGCATGATCACCTTCTTTCAGAAGCTTTCGGAGAAAGACGAGGGGCGCATTGAATGGTTTTCGACTCACCCGATGAGCAGCGCGCGGGCAGACCGATTGAAAGCCGAGCTCGCCGCGTTACCGAAGCGGACCTCCGAACCCTTCACCTTCGAGTGGAAAACCGTGCAGGATGCACTCGGGGTTCAACCGGTCGCGGTGCTGTGAAACCAAAGGGTCTCACTCGTATCGGCGTGATTGCTGATACGCATGGGCTCTTCGATCCGGCGCTCATCGAGCACTTTGCCGGCGTGACAGCCATTTTCCATGCCGGCGATATCGGCGATTCCGGCGTCATCCGGCAGCTCCGACAGATCGCACCGGTCGTCGCGGTTTCGGGGAACGTCGATGATTTTGAGCAGAGTGGATTCTCCCGCGTGCGCGTCGTCCGGCGTGCCGGAGTCACGATTGCGATAAGGCATATCCTGTTCGAGCGCGGCCGCCTCACAGATGAGGCGCGCGAATGGTTGGACGACATACGGCCCCATATCTGCATCTTCGGTCATAGCCATCGTCCGGCAATCGATCGGTATGGCGACACCATCCTGTTCAATCCCGGTTCCGCCGGGCCCCGGCGGTTTTCCTTGCCGCGTGGAGTTGGGTTGCTGACTATTTACGAGGGACGCATCACGCCGCAATTGATTCGATTGAAGGATTCGGTCGGATCGGGCACAACAAAAGACCGCAACTCACGATCGAAGAAAGGAGCCGCGACATGATGAAAGAAACACCTATGAGAAGAATCATCGCCTCCGCAGTGTTGGCAGGTTTCATGACGATCAGCACGGCCTGTTACGGTCCGTTCAACCTGACGCGCAACGTGTATCACTGGAATAGCGGTGTCAAAGGCAGCGGAGAGGTGAGCGACAAGTGGATGAAGGAGTTTGTGTTCTTCGGCATGATCGTTGTGCCGGTATACATGTTCTCGGCGTTGCTCGATGCCTTCATCTTTAACTCGATCCAGTTCTGGAGCGGCGACAATCCTGTCAGAGTGACACAGGATGAAAACGGACGCATTCGGGAAGTGCAACTGGGAAAGCTCACGGCCAGCGTGACGTGGGCGGAAGATGGAAAGTCGGCTCATGTGACCTATGTGCGGGAAGGCCAGATTGTGAAGCAGGTGACGATCGAACGTGACGGGGAGCAGCTGCGTCTGCGCGATCAAAAAAATGAGATGGTCATTATGTCGGAAACCGCGAATGACGGAAGCCTTGGATTTCTGGATCACGCGGGCCGCACGGTGGATAGGGTCAGTGCGGAAGCAGCGCAGTGGGGGATTGAACAACTCAGAGCGGGGGGAACGGCCGAACCGGCATCATAGCGATTCTTCCCTAGATGCCAATTGCTTGAATAGTTTGGTCGAGGGGGTTTTTTTGTAAGACATCTCTTAAAAGTTGGGTTATACTTCGGACTTGTAATATTCTCACACATGATGGAGTGTGTGGGGAAGGAGTTACTCATTCACTAAGGAGGAGAAATTATGCTGAAGAAAGTGCTCATGGCATCATTGGCAGTAGCCTTCGTAGGAATGCAGGTTGGGATGGTCATGGCGGCAGAAGGAAACCCCGATACGGGACCTGGTTGCGGCCTCGGCAAGCTGGCGTGGCAGAACTATCCGCACCAGAAGACCATTGCCGTGCAGACAATGGAAGCCACCACCAACGGAACCTTCTACAGCCAGACCTTCGGTATCAGCAGCGGAACATCGGGCTGCACCAATGACGGCAAGTTCTGGGCACAGGAAAAGGTCAATGTGTTTGCAGCGTTGAACTTTGAGAATTTGGCGCAGGACATGGCTCAGGGACAGGGTGAACACCTGACTTCCTTGGCGACTTTGATGGGAATTCCGGCGGGACAGCAGCCGGCGTTCTTCGCGATGACCCAGGAAAAGTATGCGTCCCTCGTGGCAGCCGGCGAGACCTCGCCCGTTGCGCTCGTGAAGGCATTGAATGACGCCGTGGCCACGCATCCGATGCTGGCCAAAGTGTCGTTGAACAAGTAGTCGAGACTTCGTGGGGTTCCGGTTTCATCAGCTGGAGCCCCACGAACCTTTCAGGTTGATCCTCGTTTCTCTTTCCCTTGCCTGGTTCGGTTTTTTCGGAACCACTCTTTTCGTCGAAGCCGCCGTTCCCGATACGGCCTATTTAAACGATCTCATGGCCCGTGCCGATGCGTTGCACCTTGCCGATGAGCATGAGTGGCATGTATTGCTCCACTACCGCCGGACACTGTTCGGCGGGGTCGAGAGCATGCAAGACGATCCGGGTTTCTTCCTCGATCCTCGAGGAAAAACCGACTCCGAAGCCGAACTCCGCGCGACGCTGACGAAATTCTACTCGGACGATCTCGTCGGTCGCTCGAAGCAGCCGGCGCAATGTGCATTTGTGGCCCGCTATCATTGGCTCAAGGACAAACTGCAATTCGATGAGCGCCGGCTTCCGCCAATGGCGTGCGAACGATTTACGAGGTGGTTTGAAGAGTTCAACGCCGAAACCATCACCATTATTTTCCCCACCGGGTTCATGAATAACCCGTCCTCCATGTTCGGCCACACGTTTCTCCGAGTCGATGCCAAAGGACAAACGCCGCAAACCAGGATTCTCGCCTATACGATCAATTATGCCGCGCAGTTGCCTCCCAATGCCGGGCCGGAATATGCCATCAAAGGCGTGTTCGGAGCCTACCAAGGATACTTTTCGACGATTCCGTACTATTTGAAAGTGCAGGAGTATCGAGATATTGAGAATCGGGATATCTGGGAATATCGATTAAATCTCAACGAGCAACAGGTCAAACGGCTCTTGATGCATGCCTGGGAACTGGGCAACGCCTACTTCGATTATTTCTTTTTTGGCGAGAATTGCGCGTACCATATCCTGTCGTTAATCGAGGCGGCGGAACCGTCAGCTCACCTGCTCGATCATTTTCCGATCTATACGATTCCGGTCGATACCGTCCGGTGGGTACGAGAATCGACCGGCTTGGTCGGAGACGTCGTTGCGCGGCCGTCGCGCAGTACCTTGGTGCGGCGAAAGCGGGAGGCCATGAGCAGCAATGAGCGTATATGGCTGAATCGGCTCATCCAAGACCCAACGGTCTTACAAGATTCGTCATTTCGGGGATTGGCGGATGACCGTCGGGCGTTCGTGATGGAGGCGGCCTCTGATTATTTGTTGCTCCGCACCGAAGGAGAAGGCCCTGAGGGAGGGCAGTACCGAGAACGGAATCGGAAAGTGCTCAGCGCAAGAAGTGAAATCAAGGCGCCTCCGATCGACCTGCCTATTGCGCCCTATGTCAAACAGCCGGACCTGGGCCATCGGACGAGCCGTATCGGCGTGGGAGGCGGTTGGAGAAACGACCGCGCGTTTGAAGAGCTGAATGTTCGTGCCGCCTACCATGATTTACTCGATTCCGAGCCGGGGTATACACCGGATGCGCAGATCGAAGTGATCTCGTTCGCACTTCGCCACTACCACAACGGATCGCAGGCCAGGGTCGAGCGGTTTAGCCCGCTGAACATGATTTCGCTGTCACCTGTGGATTCCCTCTTTCTCGCACCCTCATGGAAGCTCCATGTGGGGATGAATACGATCGCCCATCGGGGCTGCCAGCTGTGCTCCAACGGGAACCTCAATGGTGGACTCGGCGGGGCGCTTGAGTCGCATCTGCTTGGCCGTGAGCTATGGTTCGCCTTTGCCGAAGCCGATGCGAATGTGAGCGGAGCTTATGAGGAGCATCATCGTATCGGTGGAGGAGGGACGCTAGGGTTGCTTGCCGATGTGACCGATCGTTGGAAGCTGATGGCGTCCGGGAGTTACTTGCGCTACGCATTGGGTGAGAAGTCCGAGGACATCCGTTGGTCCGTCGGCCAGCGGTTTGCCTTTGCGCCGAACCTGGCCCTCCGTCTGGAGTATGCACATCGAAGTCATGACGATGATGTGCTCTTTACGCTGCACGTATATTACTAAGAATAGATGTGCATGGGCATGGCGCCTAAAAATTGGGCGAGCCGGACAATGAATACTTCTCAGGTGGCAGCAGTTGTCGTTTACATTCTCATCGGCAATCTGTGGGGCGGATGGGGGGTGAGCAATTCTTATGCGCAAGAAGGGTTGGCTCAAATGGCTCGGGACGATAGTGAGCGTCGAGAACCTCATGTCCAGCAGAAGGCCGTGGAAATCTATGGAGGCTTGTACTTCCTCGGCTCTCTGGCAAAGAATCGTGATCTGAATGTTGGGGGAGAGGCATTGCCTCAGACGAAGGTTGGAGATCATGCCGGGGGAGGGATCAAAGCGGGAATTTTCCCGGCGTTCACGAATTATGTCGTTGGCATCCAAGCGGAAATGTTTGGTTTTGGAAGCGAGATCGCCGCTCCACAGTCATCAGGCTCCGGCGGAATCCAGTCAGGGCGAGGGACCCTGCTGGCATGGAACACACTGGTGAGTCTCATCGTCCGCTATCCCGGGGAACAATTCCAACCCTATATAGGGGCGGGGGCCGGGTGGTCGTCATCTTTGTTGGTCGGAACCGATCTTATGAAGGGAACGACGACGCAGAGCGGAATAGCGCGTGACATGAGTTTTGCCTATCAATACTTCACCGGGCTGAGGGTGAATCTGACGGAGCGAGTATTCGTCTTCGGAGAATATAAGTTCTTTGGCAGTCGCTTTAACTGGAGCGGTAGTCTGCAACCCTCGCTCGATTTTCGGACCCATATCGTGGCGCTTGGAGCGGGGCTTTCATTTTAGCGGGCAAGTCGGTAGGTCTTGCCCGTCCGAAACAGTCCTGCTACAAGTGTGACTGCCAGGCGTTTCAGGAGGCCGCTTGTGAAATGCTCTACAGATCCAGCCGGTGACTGCTCCGTGGCTCACGTCCCGATGGTGCCGGTGGCGCCGCACCCGCCGTTGCGCCGCTACTATGCCGAGGGTGATGAGCGGCAAGTGTTCTTGAATGAGCTATTCAATCGCACGGCTTATCAGTACCGCAATATCGATAAAGCGGCCGGATTCGGGTCCGGTCTCCGGTATAGGCGGAAGGCGTTGCGTGAGGCCGGGCTCAAAACCGGTATGCAAGTGCTGGACGTTGCCTGTGGGCCCGGGTTGGTTTCGCAATGTGCGCGCGAGATCGTTGGCCCCTCCGGTTCGGTCATCGGGCTGGATCCCAGTATCGGGATGTTGCGAGAAGCCCAGAAGGGACCCTGTCAGAATTTCGTACGAGGCATCGGTGAGCAGTTGCCGTTTCCCGATCAGACCTTTGATTTTCTGAGTATGGGATACGCCCTCCGCCACGTCTCCGATCTCAAGAGCGCCTTTTCAGAATATCGCCGGGTCTTGAAGCCCGGTGGGATCGTGCTGCTCCTGGACATCTGTCGTCCACGGTCGCCCCTTCTTTTGTCATTGTCGCGGTTCTATATTAAGACGGTGATGGGGATGGTGTTTGCCGCGTCGACCGGCAATCGCGACATGAAAACGCTGATGGAGTATTGGTGGGACACCACTGAATATTGCGTGCCATCGGATACGATTCTCGATGCATTGAAAGAAATCGGGTTTGCCGATTGCTCGTTGCATGAACTCTTCAACGGACTCCTGCGGGACTACCGGGCTGTGAAAGTCGAGACACGCGCATGACAGATTCATTCGCCTCGTCTTTGGAACGAGACCTCGCCGCATTGATCGTTCAGACCCTGAAGCTGAAGGTCGATCCCGCCACGATTGATCCCGCGCAGGCGCTGTTCGGCGACGGACTCGGGCTCGACTCGATCGATGCCTTGGAACTCTCGCTGGCCATTTCCCAAACGTACGGCTATCAATTGAAGTCGAGCGATCCGGAGATTAAGGCGATCTTTTCCTCCCTGCGCGCGCTCTCGAACGCGATCGAGAAGAATCGTACGAAGTGAATCATGTGGTGCCATGCACGACGCTCCACTGATTGGCCCATACAATCCGGACGAGGTCCTGGCCTGGGAAACCGACGGGCCGCGCACCGCCCGCCAATTCCTGTCCGATGTTTCCCGCCTCGCCGATTCGTTGCCTGATCGCCCCGCAGTCCTCAATCTGTTGTCCAGCCGGTATGAGTTTCTCGTCGGGTTCGCCGCGGCGATGTTGCGGGGGCAGCTGACGTTGCTGCCCCAGAGCCGGGCGTCCCAGACGCTGCGCCGGATTGCCGGCGATTACCGCGAGAGTTATTGTCTGACGAATCACGATGAGCCGGTTGAGGGTCTCGAGTCCGTGGTCCTGCGGCGGCATGGAAGTATCGCAGGATGGCCGACGCGGATTCCGCATATCCCGCTCGACCAAGTCGCGGCGATCGCGTTTACCTCAGGCAGCACCGGCCAACCGATGCCGAACAAAAAAACCTGGGGGGCCTTGACGGCTGTCGCCCGGGCGACGGGAGCCAGACTGGGCCTGAAGGTCGGCCAGCCAGCGGCGGTGGTGGCGACCGTTCCGCATCAGCATATGTTCGGGCTGGAAGCGTCAGTCATGTTGCCGATCATGCATGGGTTGGTCATGCATGCCGGGCGGCCGCTCTTTCCGGCCGACATCCGTGACGCTTTGGCTGAGGTGGCAGGCACGCGCATACTGGTGACGACTCCGTTGCATCTCCGCGCCTGCGTGACCGAAGGCCTGCGTGTGCCGCCTGTCGGATTGATCCTCTCCGCGACCGCGCCGCTTTCCCGAAGTCTGGCGCAAGAAGCCGAACGCCATTTCCAGACCGAGGTGCATGAAATTTTCGGATTTGCCGAAGCGGGCAGCGTGGCTGAACGGCGGACGGTCGATGGCGACCGATGGAAACCGTTGGGCGCGGTGCGCTTGCTGCAGGACCAAGGGGTGTGGACGGTACAGGCGGACTATCTTCCGGTTCCGGTCCGCGTTCCAGACCGCATCACCGTCGATGCCGAAGGTCAGTTTGTCGTGCACGGCAGGGAAGTCGACCAAATCAATATCGCGGGCCATCGGGCCTCGCTCGGCGATCTGAACCAGAAACTGCTGGAGATCGAAGGGGTGCAGGACGGAGTCTTTTTCCTGCCCGATGAGGGGGCCGATCTCGTGACCAGGCTAATCGCCTGTGTGGTGGCGCCGGGAAAAACCGTGGAAGAGATTCAGCAAGCGTTGCGCCGGTCCATCGACCCCGTGTTTCTTCCCCGTCCGCTTCTGCTCGTGCCGCGCCTGCCCCGCAACGACACGGGCAAGTTGCCGCGCGAGGCTTTGCTGAAGCTCGCGGAACAGCAGGCTGAAGGGTCGTCGCATGAAGCATGAGCGTGTCGTCTCGATCGGCCCGGATCATCCGGCTTTGCCCGGCCACTTTCCCGGCCATCCGGTCGTGCCCGGCGTGCTCGTGATGGACGAAGTCATCGAGACCCTGCGGGAGCACTGCGGGCCGGCCCTGATCGTCACCGGACTGCCCTCGGTCAAGCTGTCGTCGCCGCTGTTGCCGGGTGAAAGGCTGACGGTCGAAACCGTGCAAGAGGATGCCGAAACCGCCGCCTTTACCTGTCGGGTCGGACATCGGATAGTGGCCGCCGGCTCGATCCGGTTTCGCCTTCCGGCCGCCGACCGGACGATGGCGCCATGACGGTTGCCTGGAAACAGCGACAGGAGCGCGGCAGCCGCCTGGCGATTCGTCTCATGGCCTGGGTGGCGCAGGTGCTGGGGAGACCGGTTGCCCGGGCGCTGCTCTATCCGATTTGTCTGTACTTCCTCTGTGGCTCGCAACAGGCGAACCGGGCCCTGCGCCGGTATTACGAACATCTCCAGGGCCAGGCACCGGGCTGGCCGGCGCTCTTCCGTCACTATCACTCCTTTGCCGCAACCATTCTCGACCGGGTGTATTGCCTGCGGGGCCGGTTTGATCTGTTCGATATCCGCATTCATGGGCTTGAAGTGCTCGATAGGGCCTTGGCGAGGGGATGTGGCTGTCTTCTGCTCGGGTCGCATCTCGGCAGTTTCGAAGTCGTGCGAGCGGTCGGACTGTCGCGTGAACGGATTGCCGTCAAAGTGCTGATGGATGAGCAGAATGCCCCGATGATTCGTGCTCTGATTCAGGAGCTGAACCCTGCCGTTGCCGAGACGGTGATTCAAGTCGGCGGGGTGGACACGATGCTGCAGGTTCAGGAATGCCTGGCTCACGGCGGGGTCGTCGGTATCATGGGTGATCGGCTGATGGCAGAAGATCAATCGGTGCGCTGTGAGTTCCTCGGCGAAGAGGCGGCATTCCCGAGCGGATCGGTGCGGCTGGCGCACGTCGTGCGCGCGCCGGTGATCCTCTTTTTCGGGCTCTACCGGGGAGGCAACCGGTATGACATCCACTTGGAACTGCTGAGTGAGTTCATTCAGTTGTCTGCTGACCACCGGCAGGACGATGTGCGACGATGGACCCAACGATATGCGGATCGACTGGCCCATTACAGTCGCGAAGCGCCGGACAATTGGTTCAACTTTTATGATTTTTGGCAGGCCTCTTCGTAAGGCCCTCACCGGTGTCTCTTTCTTTCTTCTGCTTTCCAGCGTCGCCCTGGCAGCGGTCGATGCTCCTCCTGCGCCATGGACGGTTGACACGCTGGTGGCGCTGCTCAAGGAACAGCGCGAGCCTTCCATGGCGTTTGAAGAAGCCACCTACTCCTCCTTGTTGACCGAGCCGCTGAAAGTGCGGGGCCTGTTGCGGTTCACCCCTCCGGCGACGATGGAGAAAGCCATCACTGAGCCGTTTCGCGAACGTTATGTGATCGAAGGGGAACGGGTGTTGTTCGAGAGCGAGCGGAAAGGCATCAAGCGGACCATTGCGCTCGAAGACTATCCCGCCCTCCGCAGTTTCGTCGACGCGTTCCGCGCCAGCTTTACCGGCGATACCGTTCAGCTGCAGAAGGTGTATGCCGTCACGCTGGAGGGCACCCGCCGTCAGTGGACGCTGCTGTTACGCCCGCGTGAGACGGCGGGACAGTCCATGGTGGACTACATTCTCTTTACCGGCTCGGAGGGCCGCGTCGCCACGATCGCGATCCGTTCCCCGGACGGAGACCGATCGGTGATGACGCTGCTCCATGGAGCGGCCCGATGAGCCGGCGATTCGGTGTGCGGTTCGGTGTGATGGGACTCTGGACTCTGGCGATGGCCTGCGGGCTGTGGCTGGTAGCCACGCGGGTGGCCGTGCATAGCGAACTGGCCGATCTGCTGCCGGAAGGGACGACGGCGACCCAGCGGCTGTTGCTCACGCAAGTGCGCACCGGGATTGCCGGTCGGCTCATGTTGCTGGCCATTGAAGGCGGAGAGCCGGAGATGCTGGCTCAGACCAGCAGGGAATTCGGCCAGCGGTTGCGCGCGACCGGCCATTTCGACGCGGTCGGGAACGGTGTTCAGGCGTTGACGAAACCCGATCAGGAGCTGCTGTTCAGATCCAGATATCTTCTGAGCCGACACATCAGTCCGGAGGCGTTCTCGGCCGATTCGCTTCGCCATGCCCTGGAGCAGCGGTTGGACGATCTTCGCTCCCCCCTGGCGTCTCTGATCAAAGAGACGATTCCCGGCGATCCGACCGGAGAATTTCTGGGTATCCTGAAAGACTGGTCCGGTCAGGAGGGGCCGACAAAATATCGCGGCGTCTGGATGGCGGGCGACCATTCGAAGGCGCTCCTGGTGGCGGAAACGACGGCGGCGGGATTCGATGCCGATGCCCAGGCGACGGTTCAGCAGGATATCCGCAAGACGTTCGAAAGCCTGCCAGCCCGGCCCGATTCTCTTCGGTTGCTCATGAGCGGGCCCGGCGTCTTTGCCGTGGAGATCAAGCAGACCATCGAAGCGGAGGTCTGGTGGCTGTCGACGGCGGCATCGACGCTGGTGTTGCTCTTCCTCTTTGCGAGCTACCGGTCGGTGGCGCTCGTGCTGCTGAGTTTGATTCCGCTGTCGACCGGCATTGTCGCCGGCATGCTGGCCGTCAATAGCTGGTTCGGATTTATTCACGGTATCACGCTCGGCTTCGGCATCACCCTGCTGGGCATCGTGGACGATTACCCCATCCACTTATTCAGTCATTTGAATGTGCGAGGCTCCGCGCCGGCGGTGATCCGGGCGATCTGGCCGACCATGCGACTGGGGGTACTCACGACCGTGATCGGATTTTCTTCCCTGTTGCTGGCCGGATTTCCGGCGCTGGCGCAGCTGGGCCTCTTTGCGGTGGCCGGGCTCGTCACGGCGGCGCTGGTGACCCGCTGGGTCCTGCCGGTCTGTGTTCCGCCGGCGTTTGTTCCGCGGGACGTGCCGCGAGGGATCGTGCCGGCGCTGGCGCAGCTCACCCGGGCCAGGCTGCTGGTGCCGGCGGCGGTCGTCCTTGCGACATTCGCACTGTTATGGTCTGATACGCCTCTGTGGCAAACGGATCTTGCGAGCCTGAGTCCGGTGTCGGAAGCCGGGAAGCGGCTGGATCAGCAACTCCGCCGGGAGTTGGGGGCGCCGGATCTCCGCGATCTGCTCGTCATTGAAGGGCAGACGACCGAGGATGTGCTGCAACGTGGTGAAGCAGTGATGGCGAAACTGGAACAACTGCGAGCCGGCGGGATCGTGGCCGGCTACGACCTGGTGTCGACCTATCTTCCCAGTCGCCGCAGTCAACAAGCTCGACAGCAGACCCTCCCGGAGCGGAACGTGCTGGAGCACAACCTCCGGACTGCGCTGACGGGGTTGCCGTTTGCGGCAGGTCTCTTTACGCCGTTTCTTGATGCGATCGAGGTTGCGCGGACTCAACCGGTACTTGACCGGGACACCTTCCATGGAACCGCGCTGGGCATGAAGCTGGCCGCGCTGTTATTCGAGCAGCAGGGACGATGGACCGCGGTGGTGCCGCTCCAGGGAGTGGCGGATCGGGCGCGCCTCGTCGAAACTGTGGCCGGGTGGCAGGCTCCCGGTGTGGCTTATGTGGATCTCAAAGAAGAGTCCAATCGATTGATGACGGCCTATCGCGACCGGACCGTGGCGATCGTCCTCTGGGGTCTGCTGGTGATTGCCCTCGTGCTGGCCGTCGGGTTGCAGTCGATCAAAGTGTTGTGGCCGGTCTTGCTGCCCATGATGAGCGCTCTCGTGGTGGTCGCCGCCCTCGTGAATGTTGCGGGTGAATCGCTCTCGCTCTTTCACGTCGCGACGTTTCTGTTAGTCATTGGACTCGGCCTGGATTACGCACTTTTTCTCAATCGACCGGAAGGGGCGGGCGACGAACGCGCGCGCACGCTGTATGGCTTGCTGGTCTGCAGCGCGACGACGATTCTCGTCTTCGGAGTCCTGGCCTGTTCGACGATTCCCGTGTTGCACGCCATCGGACTGACGGCCGCCGCCGGATCGTTCTGCTGTCTGCTGTTTGCCGGTATGATGGCGGAGAAGGAGCCCGTCGCGGATGTTTAAAAGACTGATGATGCCATTAACGCTCTCGGCCCATACACTGGTCACGGCGAATGGTTGTAGTTGGATCGCCGAGCTTGCTGCGATTTGTCCGGATTGTTGTGGCGAACGAGGACGAGGCAATGTCTAAGCGACCGATGACCCCGTTAACGCTCTCGGCCTACACGCTGGTCACGGCGAATGGGCGGGGCATCGGCGCCGTCTCCCAGGCATTGCGCGAGCGCCGTTCAGGGCTGAAGCCGTGCGATTTCGAAGACGCGTTGCTCAAAACCTACATCGGACGTGTTGCGGGGCTGGAGGATTTTTCTCTCGGCACGGATTTAGAACAATTCGAGTGCCGCAACAATCGACTGGCCTGGCTGGGTCTGCAACAGGACGGGTTCATGGTGGCGGTGGCGGAAGCCATTCAGCGCTACGGCGCCGACCGGATCGCGGTCGTCATGGGGACCAGTACGTCGGGTATTCTGGAGACCGAGCATGCCTACCGGAATCGCGATCCCCTGACCGGTTCGTTGCCGCACCGGTATACCTCACGCTATCGCTATACGCACAACATGTTTTCGTTGGGCCATTTCGTGCGGACCTGCTTGGGCCTGCAGGGACCGGCGATGGTCATCTCGACGGCTTGTTCGTCGAGCGCCAAAGTTTTCGCCACGGCCGCGCGTTTTCTGCAGGCAGGTCTCTGCGATGCGGCCATCGTCGGGGGAGTCGATAGCCTGTGCCATACCACCCTGCAGGGATTTTCCGCCCTGCAGCTGCTGTCGACCAGCCCCTGCCGTCCCTGCGATGAAGATCGCGACGGGCTTTCGCTGGGCGAAGCGGCAGGCTATGCATTACTGGAGTCGAGCGAGCGGGTGGGACGAAAGGGGGCCGTCGCATTGCTGGGATACGGCGAAAGCACCGACGGGTATCACATGTCGCATCCTCATCCGGAAGGCGCCGGTGCGATTCGCGCCATTCGTCAGTCGCTGGATCGGGCCGGGTTGCAGCCGTCCGACATCGACTACATCAACCTGCACGGCACCGCGACCCGGGCCAACGATTCGGTCGAGGACAAAGCGGTGTATTCAATCTTCGGTGACAGACCGGCCTGCAGTTCGACGAAAGGTTGGACCGGACATGCGTTGGGGGCGGCGGGGATTACGGAAGCCGTCATCGCGACTCTCTGTTTGAAGCAGGGCTTCATTCCCGGCACGCTCAATTGTGAACGAATCGATCCGACGTTGCGCAGCCGCATTCTCCGTGAGAACGAGAACCGGCCGATCAGGCGCGTGGTGAGCAATATTTTCGGGTTCGGCGGCAATAACTGCAGTCTCGTGTTGGGAGTGTTGTGATGCGGGTCGGGATTCTCGGCGTAGGACTGCTCGCGGCCGGCCTCGAAGGCTGGCCGGCCGGACGAGCGGTGCTGGCCGGCACCAGGCCATTTGATCCCTGTACGGTGCCGGATCCGGATGCGTCGCTCCTCCCTCCGAATGAGCGGCGGCGGAGCAGTGATTGCGTCCGGTGGGCCGTGCAGGTGGCGCAGGAAGCCATGGCGCAATCCGGGCTGGATCCTCAGGAGGTCGCGACCGTCTTTGCCTCGTCCGGCGGTGAGATGGAAGTGCTGGATAAGCTGTGCCGGGCGCTGGCGACCAGTGAGCGGGTGGTTTCGCCGACGCTGTTTCATCAGTCCGTACACAATACCGCGGCGGGCTATTGGGGCATTGCGACGAGTTGCCAGCAGTCCTCGACGGCACTGTCCTGTTATGACGATTCCTGCGCGGCCGGGCTGTTGGAAGCCGTGACCTATGCCTGCATCGAAGAGCGTCCCGTTCTCTTTGTCGCCTACGATCTGCCGGCTCCGGCGCCGCTCAACGGCGCCCGGCCGATCGCCTCAGCCTTTGCCGCGGCCCTGGTGTTAACGTCTTCGGCGGGTCAGGCCCTCGCGATCGCCGATGTGAGGTTGACGGCAGCCGCCGGTCGTGACGTGAGCCACGCGTTCAGTCAGGAATTCGAACGGCTCAGGCTCGATAATCCGGCTGCCCGGTTGTTGCCGGTGTTGCAGGCGCTCGCCATGGAGCGCCGCGCCACGATCAATCTGAACCTGTTGGACGATCAACGACTGATCGTAGAGGTTGAGTCCTGCCGCCACTGACGAAAGACGAGATCGGTAAGCTGCTCCCGCATGGCGGGTCCATGCGCCTGCTCGATGCGGTGGAGGCCTGGGACGAGACGACGATCCGCTGCCGGACGGCCACGCACCGGGACCCGAACCATCCGCTCCGCTACCGTGGCCGCCTCTCAGTGTCGGTCGGTCTGGAGTATGCCGCCCAGGCGATGGGTGTGCATGTGGGACTGTGCGAGCGCGACCGGCAGACGGCAAGACGGATCGGGTATGTCGGCAGCGTCCGGGACGTCACCTTTGGTGTCGAGCGGCTCGACGACACGGGCTCCGACCTTATCGTGGAGGCCACGCGCCTGGCAGAAGGGGATCAGAGTTATATGTACCGTTTCACGCTGTTGCTCGACGGTCGGGCGATCATTGAGGGGCGCGCGTCGATCTTTATCAAGGCGGTGCCGTGATGGCAAAGAAACGCGCATTGGTCACGGGGGGCAGCGGCGAGATCGGCGCCGCGATCTGCGAGCGGCTCGCCGCGGACGGCTATGCGGTCATCGTGCATGCCCATCGACACAGCGAATCGGCGAAGCAGGTGGCAGAGAAGATCACAGCGGGAGGAGGGGCGGCGACGGTGGCGACGTTCGACATTGTCGATGGTGCTGCCACAGGACAGGCGCTGCAAGCCCTGCTCGCCGACGGGCCGATCCAGGTCGTCGTCAATAACGCAGGTATCCATGACGATGCCCCGATGGCCGGGATGACGGAAGCGCAGTGGATGAGGGTCGTTGATCTGTCGCTGAACGGATTCTTCCACGTCACCCAGCCGCTGCTGCTGCCGATGATCGGCACCCGCTGGGGAAGGATCGTCTCGATTTCGTCGCTGGCCGGAGTGACCGGGAATCGCGGGCAGACGAATTATGCGGCGGCCAAGGCCGGTCTGCACGGAGCCAGCAAGTCGCTGGCGATCGAGCTGGCGTCCAGAGGGATCACCGTGAATGTGGTCGCGCCGGGCTTGATCGAGTCGTCGGCGACGAGACAGTCATTCAAGCCCGAGCAGGTCGATGCGATGGTCCCGATGAAGCGCGTGGGTACGTCGGAAGAAGTCGCGGCGCTCGTCTCCTTCCTGGTGTCCGAACAAGCGGGGTACATCACCGGTCAGGTCATCGGCATCAACGGAGGCATGGGGTGACGGATCTGTTGGAATTCGCCCGCTCCTATTGGGTCGTGATTCCGGCCTACAACGAAGCCCACACGGTTCGTGACGTGGCCCTGCGTGCGAGACAGCAATGCGCCAACGTGGTCGTGGTGGATGATGGATCGACGGATGGCACCGCCGGGGTGCTTGCCGGCCTGGATGTGACGCTGCTCAGAAACGAGCAGAATCTTGGGAAAGCGGGAAGTCTGTGCCGGGGATTTGAGCGGGCTTTGGCGGGGGGCGCGACCGGCGTGATCACGCTGGATGCCGACGGGCAGCATGCCCCCGAAGAAATTCCATTGTTCATCGAGCGGGCACATGACGATCCTGGTGCATTCCTCATCGGCGCGCGCTGCCGCGATCAGCGGAAGACGTCATTCTGGCGGTATGGTGCGAATCGAGTGGCGGATTTCTGGATCGGTTGGGCGGCAGGAGCGCCGATTGACGATAGTCAGTCGGGATTTCGCCTGTACCCGGCCGCCTTGCTTCTGGCGATGGACGTTCCCTGTGAGCGGTCACGAAGTTTTGTGTTCGAAAGTGAAATGCTCATCGAAGCAACCGGACGGGGGGTTGCCATTCAGAATGTTCCCGTCACCGTGATGCCGCGATCAGGCCCCCGTCCTAGCCACTTTCGGCCGCTATTGGATATTGCGCGGATCACAAGGATGGTAGCCGGTAAACTTCTCAGCCGGGGCCTGTATCTCAAGGGACTTCATAGATCGTTGAGAGGCTCGAGGAAGCACGGCGCAGAGGAGAGAGTGAATTCAAAACCTGCTCGAGAACTCTCGAAAACGCGGGACTGAAAACAAAGCAGCCTCCTGCGGCAGGGAGCCGCAGGAGGAAGACCTCTAATTCCCTGCGGCGGTTAACCGCGCTCGAATCTCATTATCGAGCTCTTGAATCCAATAGGTGTACTCCTGATGAATCGTCTGTGCTGCGGCGTTGTACTTGAGATTGGTACTGTCCTTGTACAGGACGCTGTAATTCTTCGCCGTAAACGGAATCGTGACGACTGCTGAGTGAATGCGGACATTCTTGGTGCCCTGAATTTCTCCTGGTTTGACCACAGCCATGACCCATCCCAGCTTGACGCCGGACTCAATGATGATTTTCTGCACCTGTTCCAGGCTCGGAACTTTGCCCGAGGCGGTTTGCACCGGCGCCTCTTTCACTTGATAGATTTGCGCTCCGCCCTTGCACCCCATCACAGCGACCACTGCGAGACATGAGATAAAGGCTCCTAACCAGACTCGTTTCATTACGGCCCCTCCTCTCGATAGGTTCGATCCGACGGAAACCTTTCTGTTCTTAGTACGATCGGCGACCGCAAGTCAAGCCGATCGGGCGTGGCATCCATCATTTGGGTAGAGGTGTATCCGGTTGCGAGGGCATAGGCTAACAAGTCTTCGATCAGCGAGAGGTTGGCCGGGCTCATGCCCTTCTGATTCCACTTCGACATGTTCTGTGGAAAGCATTGATCTTTGGCGAAGACGAACTCAGAGGGATGGCAATAGAACACGAGATGGCGTGAGCGTCGCCCGATCCACTCGATCATGCGTTGAAACTTGGGGAAGCCCAGCGTTCGCAGCATGGCCAGGTTCATGGGGAAGAGACAAGAGGATGGCGGCACTTCCAGGATGGGACTGTCGCCGATGTGATTGAGATTCCTCCGCGACGGCCGGTAAGGGTCCCGCGGTGCCCAGAAATATTTGGCATAGTGCACGCGGCCCAGGCCCATGTCGAATCGCAGGGCGGGGACCGATGAATCGCAGCGGTAGCCTTCTTCTTCGAGGACCTGCAGGGTGGTTTCGCTGATCCACAGATTCGGTGCGCGAAAGGCGACGGGACGTACCCCGGCGGCCTTTTCGACCGCGTCGGTCGCCCGCCGGATCCATTGGCGTTGCTGCTCGTAAGACGCGATACGGAAATCTTCATCTTCTTCCAGGCTGCCGTGAGCCCAGCCGTGCGTCCCGAGTTGGTGGCCGCGGTCGAAGCATGCACGGACGAGATCCGGATAGGCTTCGGCAAATCGACCGGCAAAGAAGATCGTCGCTTTGATGCCGATACGATCGCAACTTTTCAGAAGTGACTCCAGTCCAACGTGTGAGCCGGGAATCCAGTCGCAATCGACGGTGAAGTAGAATTGTTTTGCCGGTTTCGTGTTCTGCCCACGGTCATGCCTGTGCTGCGGCATGGCGGCCGGTCTGGTTCGCCGGGTCCGGTCCGTGAGATCGCGTTCCGGGTTGAGACGAATGCGAGGGAGGGCCTGTTGCGACGTGCGGTGTGGAAGCATGGGTACGGCTTACTCGGCTATGACAACTCCTTCGATTTCAACGAGCAGTTCCCGGCGACAGAGATCACCTTGGAAATAGAGAATCCGGCTCGGCGCGATAGCGTTGAGGGCTTGTTGGATGATCCCAAGATGCTCCGGTTGACGGACGTACACTTTGAATGCGCCTCGGGATGGCTGAAGGCCGGGCACGGCGCCTGATACGTTGGCAGCATGCCCAATGAGCGCGCGAAGATTGCTCATGGTTTCTTGAGTCTGTTCCCCGGGGCGGTCGATGTGGCGACTCGCATGTCCCACCACGCTGGCCGTGCCGGAAATAAACAGTTGTGCATGCATGTCTGATTGGAGAAGCGTGGCGCGGGCAAACGACGGGCTGCAGGGGCCATAGCGCTGCGGGTATTCATAGGCATGAACCTGGCGGGGATTGCCCAGATGGATAGCCGGGTGGGTTCCCGCAAGCACATAGAGCTGGAGCGGGCCTGACCTGGTGCCGACGGCTGTCCCTGCCGGGAGTGAACCGGGGAATCCGTGAAGGTTTCCGACGAGCGCTTGATGGCGGCCCACACAAAACTGGCGATAGCGCTCGAGCCCATGCTCATTTTCGTTGATCCTCGGGAAATAATTCCAGATGCGCCAGAGATGGGGATAGCCTAACTCCTGGACGTGATGGAGGAGTTGCCGGTACGCCCGTTCCGTCGTGCCCTGCAGCCCTGTACCCGGTTCTTCTTCAAGTTGAAGAGTCCCTGCGAGCATATCACCGCTCGTGGCGGCGGAGAACTCGTTGGTCCGGTGAACGGTGACCGGTTGGTCGCTGGTCCACACTTCCAGCTGTGAGTGACCGTCCAATTGGGGAAGGTCCAGCGTGATGACGGGGCAGGAGACTGCGGGATACACCGGTGCGCCAAATGAGACGATGAGCAGGGGTGTGTCGACGGAGGTGGCCAGCCTGTGAGCGAGAGCGGAGGCCTCGACATAGTCCACCCGCAGGTGGCCGTCGGGTTCGAGCACCCGCTGGGTCGATCGCTGTGTTTGCAGGGCGTGGCGCTGTCTCATGTCGGCGTTTCGATCGCTAATTCGGCGCGTTCGCTTGGTTCACGGCGTAATCTTTGACTTCGGTCACGGTCGTTCTGGTGCCCTGCTTGCGCCGGCGGGCGACGGCCCAATTCTCTTTCCAATTCAATACGAAAACGATGTAGTACACAACTTTAAAGCAGAAAAGAGGAATGCGCGCTTGCGATTGAGCGAACACATCCCCGGCCAACAAAGACAGCACCGCCCGTTCGATTTTTGGAGGCCGATTGGTTGAGACAAACAGAGACTGAAAGGCCGGCTGGTTGAATCGATGGATAAACCAGGAAAAGGTTTTGATGCCCCGGCGGACCATGCGCTCGAATTCCTGAAGGTGCGCGGCATAGTCGGGCGACTTCCGAAGATAGGCGTCGACGACTTTGGCTCCCCTGGTGCCGCTGTTGAGCGCCAGGTGGACCCCGCTGGAAAAGACCGGGTCGATGAAGGCGAACGCGTCGCCGACCATGAGATAGCCGTCGCCTGACATGGTGTCGCGCCGATAGGAAAAATTCGCGGCGGCATAGGTGTGCGTCAGGGGCTTGGCCCGTTCCATGCGTTGAGCGATCGGAGGAGATTGGCCTAGCGTGTCCAGCAAGAATTGATCGAGGGGGACGGTCCTCGATTTAATGTAGTCCGGATGGCAGACGACTCCGACGCTGGTGGTCCCATCCTTGAAAGGAATCAGCCAGCACCAGCCGTCATTCAACCAGCCGGCAGTGATATTGCCTTCGTCCTTGCCGGGAAGCCGTCCGACCCCCTCGAAGTGACCGAAGATCGCCGCACTGCTATGCTGCCGGCTTCGGCATTTGCCGCCGAGCTGGTTCGAGAGAAACGTGTCGCGGCCGCTGGCGTCGACGACAAACTTCGCGTCCCAGGTTTGCAGGCGCCCTTCACGATCTTCTGCATGGACGAGCGAACTCTGACCGGGGCGAAATTCGACCCGCTGGGCTTTGACCCCTTCGTGGACCGTCACGCCTTTGGTGATCGCGTTCTTCAATAGAATGGCATCGAACTCGGACCGCTTTACTTCGAACGCGTAGGGTTGGGACTCATCGAATGCTTTGGCAAAGTAGAACATCTGCGAGCGGCCGTAACGGTGGGACACCATCTCGGCGCCGTACTTAATGATGCCGATTCGTTCGACGTCCGCAAGCACCCCCAGTTGTTTCAAGATGGGAAGCGATTGAGGCAAGAGCGACTCGCCGATGTGGAATCGCGGGTGGGGATCTTTTTCAAGAATGTGCACATTCCAGCCCTGCGCTGCCAACAGGGTCGAAATGGTAGAGCCGGCCGGCCCGCCCCCGACCACCAGCACGTCACAGGTGATGAGGGTTTGTACAGAATCCGTCGTAGTGTGACCCAAGGAAGCGCTCCTTCAGCTAGAGACGTCTCGGCGCGGAGTATACCCAAGATACCAGTACGTTGCTAGGTTGCACGGTATGACTCGCGGGAACCGGATTCATTGTGTGCCCCATGAGGACATGCTAGGTTCAGCACATCATTTTCCCGGAACGCTGCTGCGCGAGGTCCCTATCAGCATCCTCGACCAATTCTTTGTCTACCGTCCCGAGCCATGGGAAGACCGCGACTGGAGAAGCGCAAGCGGACTTCCGCTGGAAGACGTGTGGTTTCAGTCGGCTGACGGCACCAAACTCTTCGGCTGGTACGTGGAAGCACAGGCGGATGCCGGCGTGCTGCTCTGGTGTCATGGCAATGCCGGGACGATCATCCACCGGCTTGAAAACCTCCGCGAGCTCTATCGGATCGGGCTGTCGATTTTTATTTTCGACTATCGCGGGTATGGCCGGAGCCAGGGGAGCCCGTCGGAAGGCGGGCTCTATCAAGACGCGATCGGCGCCTACGACTATCTCACCCGGGTACGTCAGATTCGATCGGAGCGGATTGTCGTCTTCGGCCGGTCGTTGGGCGCCGCCGTCGCCGCTGATCTTGTTTCGCAGAAGCCTGCTGCAGGATTGATTCTGGAATCGCCGTTTCCGTCGATTGCGGCAGTCGCAAAACATCACTATGGCGGGATGCCGGTGCATTGGCTGCTCGGGGCGGAATTCAAACTCATCGACCGCCTTCCGCAGCTGTCCCTTCCCACGCTCGTGATCCACGGCGATCGGGATGACATCATTCCTATCGAGTTGGGTCGTCAGGTGTTCGAGGCCGCCAAGCCGCCCAAACGGTGGTATGCGATCGCCGGCGCGGATCACAACAACACCTATCAAGTCGGCGGGAGAGTCTACTTCCAGCAGATCGCTGACTTTATTCGGAGCGCGATCACCGCCTAGCCGAAGAGTGAGTATATCCCTGAAATATGCATTTGGTGATTGGTCCGCATATTTGGTACAGTGCGCCGGGCCTCGCGCGCTTGTCCAAGCCCGGGGCGGTAGAAAAGAGGCATGACGGAATGACGATCAAGATAAAAGACGGAACGACCGATCAGAGAGCTATGCGATTTGGCGTTCTCATGGTGATGGCGTTGCTGTGGCTGTCAGGCTGTGCCGGCCGGACCGGCCCGCCGACCGCCCCGACCGCTATGCTCGAACCTCCCGCGCCGCCGGTGCTGCTCGCTGATGCATCCGTGACCACGATTCAAGCCGCTGATGCCACGGAGAAGCCGTCAGATGATCCCTTCGATCCCTTCGCGAAGTCCGGCGAAGAAGGTCTCGAGGAATACGATCCGTGGGAGCCCCTCAATACGAAAGTCTTCGAATTCAATCGACAGGTCGATCGTTGGATCTTGAAGCCGGTGGCGCAGGGCTACAACTTTGTGATGCCGAATCCGGTCCAGATCGGGATCAGTAACTTTTTCTACAACCTCCGCTTTCCGCCGAGATTCTTCAATAATATTTTTCAGGGAAAGGCGAAGGGTGCGGGAATTGAGGTCGGCCGATTTCTGGTCAACTCCACGGCGGGGGTCGGTGGGTTCTTTGACGTGGCCCAACATCTTGATCTGAAGACCCCCGAAGAAGACACCGGCCAGACCCTCGGGTTCTATGGAGTGAGGCCCGGCCCTTATCTCGTGCTCCCGCTGCTGCCGCCGTTCACCGTGCGTGACTTCGCCGGGTTTATCGGGGATATCGCGTTGAACCCGATCAACTGGCTGGTGGCGCCGATCATTGAAATCGACGGGGTCCCCTCGCTGATTGCGCATAAGAATCGCATGACGAGCACGATGGTGCAGCTTGGCGGCCGGGTATTTGAAATAGTGAATGACCGTTCGTTGAACCTCGAAAAGTTTCAGGGGGTTGAAGAAGCGACGCTGGATTTGTACGCCGCGGTTCGCAACGCCTATCTCCAGAAGCGGGCCCGCGCGATTCGCGAATAAGCGCTCAGAAAGACGTCGACCGGCGCCTTCTTCCCTTACCCCGGCCCGATAAGCCCCAGCTCCCGACCGACCTTCGCAAAGGCCGAGACGGCCTGTTCCAATTGAGCCCTGGTATGGGCGGCGGACATCTGCACGCGAATCCTGGCCTGCCCTTTCGGCACGACCGGAAAACTGAATCCCACGACGTAGATGCCTTCCTCGAGCAGTCTCTCTGCCATCTGTGACGCGAGCGTGGCGTCGCCCAGCATGACCGGAATAATGGGGTGATGGCCCGGCACGAGCCGGAATCCAAGCGCAGTCAACTGGGAACGAAAGAACTCGGCATTGTCCTGCAGTCGGGTCCGTAGGTCATCGCCTTGTGCGACCAGCGTCACAGCCTGCAATGCGGCGGCGGCGATGACGGGAGGCAGCGCGTTGGAGAACAGATAGGGGCGTGACCGCTGACGCAGGAGTTCGACGATTTCTCTCCGTCCCGAGGTGAATCCTCCGGCCGCTCCGCCGAGGCTTTTCCCGAGCGTGCTCGTCACGATATCCACTCGATCGACCACTCCGAAATGCGCCGGCGTTCCCCGCCCGTTCGGGCCCAGTACCCCGGTTGCGTGGCTGTCATCGACCATGACGATCGCGTCGTAGCGATCGGCCAACTCGACGATGTGGTCGAGTTGGGCGAGATCCCCGTCCATCGAGAAAACCCCGTCCGTGGCGATGAGGCGGAGCCGACTCCCACGCGATTCCTGCAACCGGGTCTCCAGATCGGCCATGTCGGCATGGGCGTAACGGAGACGCGTGGCTTTGCAGAGGCGAATGCCGTCGATCACGCTGGCGTGATTCAACGCGTCGCTGATCACGGCATCCTCTTCATTGAGCAGCACCTCGAACAATCCGCCGTTGGCGTCGAAGCAGGAGCTGTAGAGAATCGTGTTCTCAGTGCCGAGGAAGGTGCTGATCGCCTGTTCCAACCGCACGTGCAGGTCCTGGGTGCCGCAGATGAATCGAACCGACGCCATGCCATAGCCGTATTCGGTCAATCCGGTGATGGCCGCTTGCCGGATATCCGGATGATTGGCGAGGCCCAGGTAGTTGTTCGCGCAGAGGTTCAGCGCCGCACCCTGTGCGACCCGGATGTCGGTCCCTTGCGGGCTGAGGAGTTGCCGCTCCTGCTTATAGAGACCGGCCGCGCGGATGTCGGCGAGTTGTTGCGTCAGGACTGTCTTGAGTGAAGCGTAGGCCATGGCTCAATCAGGGGAACAAGACCACCTTTCCGCACTGACCGGAATTGATCAACTCAAACCCCCGGGCATAGTCGCTCATCGGGAAGGTATGGGTGACGATCGGCTTGATGTTGAGCCCCGCTTTGAAGAGCCCGGCCAGGCGATACCACGTGCTGAAGAGACGCCGTCCCGTAATGCCGTGCACCCGGATACCTTTGAAAATAACTTCGTTGGCGAGATCGAACGTGATCGGTCCGGTCGGAATTCCGAAGAGGGTCACCCGCCCGCCGTTTTTAACGGCGCCGAATGCCTGGTGCAGGGCGCCGGGCTGGCCGGACATTTCCAACGAGGCATCGACGCCTTCTCCGGCGGTGATCTCGCGAATCGCCGCCGCGATCTGCTCGGGCGTCTGGGTCTTGGCGTTTAACACGTAGTCTGCGCCGACTTGCGTGGCGAGGTCGAGGCGGTAGTCGCTGACGTCGGTGGCGATGATGGTGGCGGCTCCGGCGGTTCGGGCGACCGCGGCCGAAAATAATCCGGTCGGTCCGCAGCCGGTGATCAGGACTGTGTGGCCGGTCAGGTCTTCCGCGAGGGCGGCATCGACCGCGTTGCCGAGCGGTTCCTGGACCGAGGCGTATTCCGGCGGGATGGAGGGCGATGTGTTCCAGAGCACATTGTCGGGCAGCACGACATACTCGGCAAACGAGCCGTCGCGATCGACTCCGAGGATGCGATAGTTCCGACAGACATGCGCCTGACCGGTGCGACACTGAAAACATTCGCCGCAGGTAATGTGCGATTCGGCTGCAACATAATCGCCGATCTTGACGCGGGTGACGTCCCTGCCGACGTCGACGACCTCCCCGCACATTTCATGACCGATGATGCGGGGTGGATGAATGCGGCTGTGCGCCCAGGGGTCCCAGTTGTAGATATGGGCATCGGTGCCGCAGAGCGATGTCGCCTTGACCTTTACAATGACATCGCTGGGTCCGGCGGTGGGGTCCGGACAGGTCATGGCCGTCAAACCGGGACCGGCGGATGTTTTCACCAGTGCGCGCATTTGCGTATTCTAACGCAACCTTGTGAAGGAGGCACGCGCTTGCCGAAAAAACGGGTTGCACTCAATCACGGGGCTGAGTAGGATGCCTTTATGTACCGCCCCGCGCCCAGTCCTCTCGCCTTGCTGGCCGGCGTCCTCGGTCTCTGTCTACTTCCACTCAGTCTCGTGCCGGTCAATCCGGCGGCAGGATCCCCGTCAGAAGCCTCTTCTGCGCCGTCCGGAACGCGCTGGGTGAAGATTGACCTGGCGACGGCCGATGCGTCCGGCGACATTCAAACGGGGAAGCCGTTCGATCTGTCGATCGCTATTGGTGGCGTGGCCCAAGGCGGCGTTCCACTGGTGGCGATTTGTGAATCGGTTCTGTTTCAGAAACAAGTGATTGCGTTAGAGCCGGACAACGAGACGAGGGTATTGCAGGGGTCGGCGACGATGGAGCCGATTCCATCAGGAAAACTATCGGTCCCTCCCAAGGCAGCCAGAGTGCAAGTGACCATCGCCCGTGTGAGGAAAGACAAGTTCGAGCGGGTGCTCACGCGCGTCGTGTATGTCACGCTGGGGAAACAGGAGGCAGCCAACGAAGGCAGCGATACGCCGCTGCCGAGCTCGGAGGAGCCGTCGGGCGGGGAGTCGGTACAAGAGGAAGTACAGCCTGATGCCTTGCCGGTCTCGGTCGGGGAGGTGGTCGAGGAAGACCTGCTGCCGATGCCGACGCCGGGGCAGGGGAAGGCCTATTGGCAGCAGATCAGTTATCTGGTGAGCCGCAGTTGGAGCCGCACGGTCCGCCATGTGCGGCACGCGCCGACGAGCGAGACGGTCCGGGTGAAGTTCAGGCTCTATCCCAGCGGGCGCGTGCAGTTGATTCAGATTGAAAAAGGGTCCGGCGCGCGGGAAATCGACGAGGCGGGGATTTATGCGGTGGTCCATGCCCAGCCGTTCCCTCCGTTCCCGGACAATATCGAGTCGGAAGCGGTCGATGTTCATGTGCGGATGCGGACGGGGGCGAAGACCGGAGCACGAGAGGTGCAATCGATTACGAACAAACAAGCCGGCGCGCCTGAGGCCGGATCGTCTAAAAAGTGACGGAAACGAAGTGCGGGGCAGTGTTCGTGGGTGGGCAGTTCATCTCATGGAGGGTGCATGTATCAACGGACAATCGTAACAGCCGGTGTCTTGTGTGCGGTGTTACTGGCCGGGTGGCCGGTAGGGGCCGGGGCCGAGATGGCGCGCTGGGATCTGGATCCCGATCACTCCATCATTGAATTTCGCGTCGCCCACATGGTGGTGTCGAAAACGGCGGGCCGATTCATGGACTACAGCGGAGTCGTGGAAATGGATGCGGAGGGGCACCAGTTCAAGACGATCGAAGCGACGATCAATACGGGGTCGGTCAACACCAACCACGAGAAGCGCGATGCGCATCTGCGCAACGCGGACTTTTTCGACGTGGAAAAGTATCCGGCCATGACCTACAAGATGAAGAGTTACAAGAAGACGGGGGAGGGCTACACCGCGCTCGGCGACCTGACGCTCCATGGCGTGACGAAAGAGATCACCCTGGCCGGCACGTTCAACGGGGTGAGCAAGGATCCCTGGGGGAACACCCGCGCAGGATTTACTGCTGAGGGGAAAGTGAATCGCAAGGATTTCGGCATGGTCTGGAACAAGACGCTCGACACCGGCGGGTTTGTGGTCGGCGAGGACGTGAACATCCGGCTCGACATTGAGTGCATCAAGGCCAAGAAGCCGTAGCGCCTTCCCGCTTTCTCTCACATTCAGGCCGCCTCACCCGGTGAGGCGGCCGGCCATGCACCCGCCGCGATCCATCGGAGAATCTATGAAAGCCATGCTCCTCGACCATGTCGGAGATGTGGCGGACAGTCCGTTGCAGCTTCGTGACATCCCCATGCCCCTTCCGGGGCCCGGCGACGTGCTGGTGAAGGTGCATGTCTGCGCGGTCTGCCGCACGGATCTGCATGTCATTGAGGGCGAGTTGCCCGACGTCAAGCAACCGCTCGTGCCCGGTCATCAGGTCGTCGGCATGGTCACGCAAGTGGGGGCCGGGGTGACGGACGTGTACGAAGGAGATCGCGTCGGGATCGCCTGGCTCCAGGGGACCTGCGGGATCTGTGATTTCTGCAAGAGTGAGCGGGAGAATCTGTGTCTGAAGGCGCGATTTACCGGCTATCAAGTCGATGGCGGGTATGCGGAATATGCGGTGGTGCCGGCGCGATTTGCCTATCCCATCCCACCGGGTTTCACCGATGACGAAGCGGCCCCGCTGCTCTGCGCCGGCATCATCGGCTATCGCGCCCTGCGATTGAGCGGCATCAAGCCGGGCCAACGGCTCGGACTCTACGGGTTCGGCGCTTCCGCGCATATCGCCATCCAGATCGCGCGGCATTGGGGCTGCCAGGTGTACGTCAGCTCGCTCAAGGCCGAGCATCAGGCGCTGGCGCGCGAGCTGGGTGCTGTGTGGGTCGGGGGCGCGCAGGAGAATCCGCCCGACAAGTTGCACGGGTCCATCATCTTTGCGCCGGCGGGCGAGCTGGTTCCTCCTGCGCTACGCTCGCTCGAACGGGGCGGCACGTTGGCACTGGCCGGCATCCACGTGTCGCCGATTCCGTCGCTGGACTACGATCGCGATCTTTTCGGGGAACGTGTCCTGCGCAGCGTCACGGCCAATACGCGGCAGGACGGCATCGAGCTGTTGCGCGAGGCAGCCGCCATTCCGATCAAGCCCCGCACCGTCCGCTTTCCCTTGCCGGAAGCCAATCAGGCGCTGCAGGCGCTCAAGGCCGGATCGTTTCAAGGAGCCGCCGTCCTCACGATCTGACCCGGCCCCATCTAGCAATCGATGCTGCAGATTAGGTAGATTGAGCGGCTATGCGTCAATTCATCACAGCGTTCATTCTGACCGCGGGGATCTTCGTCGGCGGCGCCGCCTGGGCCCTGGAGTTTACCGCCGATCGGATCACCAAGATCGACGGCCGCACGGGCAAAGCCAACATCTATTACCGCGACAACATGTGGCGTATCGAGCACCACACGATGGGGCCGGTGAACGTCAGCATCGTGCGGAAAGACAAACAAGTCGTCTGGATGTTGCTGTCGCGGATGAAGCACTTCAAGACCGTGCCCTACAGTGCGGATCAGGACTTGTGGGTGACGGAGAAGTTGGACGGGGAAGTGTCGCGGGAGGAGATCGGTCAGGAAATCCGGGAAGGCCATCCCACCATCCTCTATGAAGTCGTGACGAAGCATGGAGAGCGAACCGAGGTCTATTATCAGTGGCTGGCGACCGATATTCATTTCCCCATGAAGCTGGCGAAGAAGGACGGGAGCTGGATCGTGGAATACCAGCATGTGAAATTACGGGCGGTGACGGATTATCTGTTCCAGCTCCCGCTGAATTTTCAGCCGTTGGAAGAGTTCAATAAGGGGGCGGAGCCGGAGAAGAAAGAGCGGGGAATGTAGCATGCAAGGAGGCCGGACTGTGAAACGCACGAGTGTGATGACGGGGCTGATGATGGCGGGGCTGTTGGGAACCTCCGGGTTAGCCTGGTCGCTGGATGTGGGTGATGTGAAGCAGGAGTGGACGGCGGAAGGGAAAAAGCTGGCCGCTGAACGCATCAAGCTGCCGGCCTATGACGAGATGGTCCGCATTCCCGCGGGACCGTTCACGATGGGCAGCGATAAGAAAACGGATAAGAACGCCTATCTGGTCGAGATGCCGCAGCGCTCGGTCTATCTGGATGCCTACGACATCGACAAATACGAAGTGACGAGCGTCCAATATTTGAAGTTCGTCCTGGCGACCAATCGTCCACCCCAAGTGGACTGGAAATTCGACGGCGGCAACTTTCAAGACACTATGGTGTCGCATCCCATCATGCATGTGACCTGGTACGAGGCCGACGAATATTGCAAATGGGCCGGGAAGCGGTTGCCGACCGAAGCCGAGTGGGAAAAGGCGGCGCGGGGCGATGCCGATACCCGTATTTATCCCTGGGGCAACGAAATGGCCGGCCTCTCACGGGCCAACTTCGGCCGCACCGGCCTATCCGGTCCGGTGCGCGACCGTCCGGAGCGGCTCTTGCTCTATCCCCCGATCATCTCCGTGTTCAAGTACGACAACGCTGCGAGTCCGTATGGTTTGTTTCAAATGGCCGGTAATGTCGCTGAATGGGTGGCTGACTGGTACGACAAGGACTATTACAAGACCGCGCCGGACAAGAATCCCAAGGGGCCGGACAAGGGCTCGCAGAAGGCGTTCCGTGGCGGAGGCTGGATCGACAGCACGCCGAGCGTGCGGGTCTCACAACGCAACGGTACCGATCCCAAGACCTCGATGAACTGGATGGGCGTCCGCTGTGCCCGCGATGCAAAAGACGGCGACGCGCCGGCCGCCGCTCCGGCGCAGCCGACCGTAACCCCATAAGTGTCACTCTGTCCGGAGAGATGTCCGGGATTGCCCGGACATCTCTTTTCGGTTTCCCCCTCGACTCGCTTCCCCGACTCAGGTACAGTTCGCCGACTTTCCATTGTTAGCCATCCTCATTCACCGTCGGGAGAATGCGCCATGGATGCGTTGAGAAGGTTGCCGGCACTCATCCTGCCTTTCGCGTTCTGCCTGGCCTGGTCAGGCTGCGCATCCGATCAATCTACTCGTGCCTCCGACTCGCCGCAAAGCGAGACTCTCGAAGACGTCATCCCGCTGACCTCGGCCAATCTTCGCGGCCATCGGATGCTGTATGACGAAGGCTGGTACGTCATCACCTCCAGCAGGAAATCGCTGGAATACGCCAAAGAGAAATCCATCAGCTCGTCCCGTGTCGCGATGCAGGACGCGTCGCGCCGCCTGGCGACCCATTCTGCCGGGTACAAGACCGGCCTCGGAACGGATCTCCAACGGTCGTACGACACCGGCAAGTCGCTGGTGCAATCCGGCACGGAACGCAGCGGGGAAATTCTCGACCGTACAAAGTCCATGACCCAAGCGGAGTGGACTTATGCCACCGGGCACTTCGGCGAGGCCTGGGAAGAATTGATTCAGGGCAACCTCTCGCTCGGCAAGCGCACGCAACAGGATCGCGAGGCGCTCCTGGCTCTTCCGGGGCATGAATTCGCGTCGCTGAAAAGTGATTTCAGCAACATCTGGGAGATCACCAAAGTCATTCACGAGAATTTCTCGGGGCGGATCCAGGTGTCGTGGGACGCCGCCTTCGAGCGGGCCGGGCGTGATTTTCGAACCGAGTACGAACGGTCCGGTGAGCAGTCGAATTCCTTGCGCGCCCTCGGCCCGATCCTTCAGGGCTATCTGAAGGCGCTGTACCATGGCGGTCTGGCTCCCGCCGCGAAGACGATCGTGCGTACCAGCGCCAGAGGAACCGGGGCTGCGACCGGCGCCGTGTTTCTTCCGGTTGCCACCACGTCTGTTGTGACGGGCCGCACGATTCAATCAGCCGGCATGACATTGTTCTATACGGGCAAGACCGGCGTGAAATTGATTTCGCCAACGGTCGAAAGCGGGCTGCTGACGAGCCTGGCGATTCTGTCGGTCGGATCGATTCCTGCGACGGCAACGGGCGGCACCATGTTCGGAGCCGTCAATCAAGTAGCCTTCACGACAGCGGGACCGATGGCGGCGGCCGGAGAAGCGGCGACATTTACTACGTTCGACACCGGCAAGTATGTCGGGTTTGTGACCTACGATGCGTTAGCCGGCGCGACGAAAGTGGCAATCAATCAGGCCTCCTCCGGCGTGGTCCTCGGCTATAACGCCCTCTCGGCCCTGCCCGCGCATCTCTTCATGGGCGCGGAGGACGCGGCGATTTTGCTGGCGTGGGAAGGTCCCAAGCTGCTCATCGTGAAAGCGACGGGACGGCTGAAATCCAAGTCGGGACAAGCTGACTCGTCGGCCGGTGATCTTCCGGTCGGGACCGTCGTCAATCTGAAACAGCTGCAGTCGACGGACGGCATCACAGTCGAAGTTCTGTCCGAAGATCCGAAGCAGATTCGCGACGTGTTGCAACAACTTCCCTGTGACGTGAGGGACACCGATGGCCCATGCCCCGCAGAATAAGCTGAATCGTGCGCGCACATTTGTCGCGCTGCCGCTCCTGGCGATGGCCCTGGGCAGCTGTGCCACGGCCGATCCCGCCGACGATCCGCTGAAGCATAGCAGGAAGCTGGTCGTTGAAGGCCATGTGTCGCTCTACAACAACGGCGCATTCAATGTCCCGCAAACCTCGATCCGATTGATCCCGGCAGGTCCCAGTGCCTGGGAACTCGTCGGCGAACTGATGGGACTGCGTGCACGGCAGGCCTTTCTGCTGGCGATCTCGAAGGCTAAAGAGTCCGTAACGATTCTGGCGGAAGGCACCCAGCTCAGTTATCACATAGCGGAAGGGATTCACCAGGCAACGGGTACGCTCACAGACGAGATCAAGAAGGCCACGCGCGAGAACAGCAAACTGCTGGCGTCCCGCTCCTGGGCGGATTCCAAAGGCATCGTCGGCAGGTCCTGGGACTTATCCAAGGAGACGGCCGACGATATGGACCGGCTGGGCATCGCGACGATTGAGAAATCGTTCCGCCGTGGAGAGAGAGTTTCGGAGCAGATGAACGAAGAGGGCCGGCGCATCGTCCGGCAGTCGCTTGATCAGGCGCATGAACTTTCGAAAGGCGGCACGGCGCGTTCGTCGGAAGCGCTGGCGTTTGCCCATGAGCGGTTCGTCAAAGGCTATGCGGCAGTTCCCGCCAATGCGAAGGCAAGAGCCAGGGCCGTGGGCGACAACATTCGCGAACTGGACCTTTCCGGCATGCTCGAGGAGGAAAGTACCCGCCGTAGCCGCTGGTCCAAGACCATGACCGATCTGGCTGGTCAGACCGTCTCGAACTACCGTGAAGACGTCGGACATTCGTTCAGCGAAGCCAAGCGGGAGATCTCGGATTACCGGACCTCCGGTATCAGCCTCGCGACGCTTCGTTCATTGCGCTGGGTGCTGCAGGGACTCTTCTGGGATGCCGCCATCGAACCGATCGGCAAGATCTCGGCGGCGTCGGTCGGCTACATCAGCGTCAATGCCCTGGCCTATCCCACGATGGTGGTCGTACGCGAAGGGAAGGCGATGACGGAGATCGCGGTGGAAGTCGTCTGGAATACCTCCAAGTCCGGCTACGATCTCGTGGCTCCATCTGCCACCGCTGCCGTGGCGTCCTTGTATAGCGTGCTCGACTTCACCGGGTCGAATCTGGTGGCAGGGACCGTGGCAGGAAGCGGGTCAGCAATGGGTCTGAGCGAACGGGCGACGAGCAACGCAGTCGGGGTGACGATCAAGGGTTCAGGCTATGCGGCAGGGAAGACGGTGCAGTATGTCGGTGTCCCGCTCGCGGCAGCCGGCGTAGCAGTCGGCGGAGGGACGTTCGGCGTAGTGGCAGGCACGGCTGAGGCAGCGGCAGCGGGCACGATGCGGGTGGCGGGGGAAACCGGCATGGCCTCGACTTATCTCATGGGCAATGTCATCGCCGGAACGACTTTGGTTGGTGGCACGGCCGCGACCGTGGGTGCAGCAGCCTGGCAGGGCTACTATCAATCGGCGAGAGCCGTCATTCTGCCGGCCGGGTTCCAATTCGCGGGGGGCATGGTCCTCAGCTATGGCACGATGGCGCATCTCGGCGCACATACGATCCTGGCCGCCGCCGACATGTCGTATCTCGTGCTCTCCCTCGAAGGCCCTCGTTGGGTGCTCTATGCCGTGAAAGGCAAACTCGGCAAAGGAGAAGATCTCGTACCGGGCACGATGCTCGATCTGAAGTCGATGCAGGAAGCCGGCGAAGAAATCTACAACATCCCGGTGTCGGACGAGGAAATGAAGAACGTGGTGGAGTCGGTGTACGGAGAGTTACCGGAGGTGGAGTGAGCTCCACCCACGATTTTAGGGCATGAAAAAGTAGATATCGACAAGCTTTTCTTGATTTCTTAGGCCGGCCCGCTGATTAAGAGTCACGCCGAGAACCTACCGCAGGGCACGCAGCAAGAGGAACCACTAACAAACGGAGAGGATCTGTGATGGTTCAGATCATCATAGATCATGGTGTGTCAGGGTGTTTTGGTATCGGCTTGGCACCATGACCATAGTCACTTAGGCACGCCTCTGCGTCCCAGTCGGATGTTGGTCGATGATAATAGTTCCAGATTGTGCGGGGGATGGTGTAGGGGAGCGCTATAGTGTCGGCCACAAGGGAAAAAGGGGTGTCCAAAATCATATGCACATTCATAGCCACGGCGCGGGTCCCAGAAAATAACAGATTCTCATGGCAATCAGATTTGGCATCCTCATATAAGGTCATCATGGTTCCACAACCGGAGAGTAGCAAACAAAAGATGATGGAGCTCAGAAGTCTCAGGACTCTCATGCCGCATGAACATTGGTGATGACACAAATCATTGTGGATCATGGTGTGTCACAGTTCATGGCGCCAGGTCTCCAAGCCGATCGAGAGAAGGTTACACGGCACTATACATGACATGCATGCAAGGCTCCCACAGCGAACCATGGAGGAAGGTCGTTGGCCCGCTGATGAAGAGTCAGCGGCCTCACTTCTTAAAAATCAGTCTCGGCTCCGTCATGTTCCCCATCGAGACTGCTACCAGCTCCCACCCGTTTGTTCCGAACTCGTTCAGCTTGGATTGCATATTCTGGGTGTCGGGAAGTACCTCGACGATTTGGTACTGAAATCGCTTCGGCTCTTGCGCTTTCGCGGTGAACGGCTGCCCCATGAGCAGCAGAAGTCCCAATGCGCCAAGGCTTATGCCCGCGATCATCCAGGCTAATGACGGATGAATCTTCTGCATAGGTCACCTCCGTGTAAATTTGTATGAAAGCGGTGCCGACCGCGAGTCTATTCTGGCGTCAATAATTTCTATGCTACACCATGCTGCTTGAACCATTCTCGCAGCCGGCTCCATCCGTCTTCTGCCTGTTGTTTGCGATAGCTTGGCCGATAGTCGGCGAAGAAGGCGTGCGGCGTGTCCGGATAGACGACGATCTGGGACGGACTGTTCGCCGCTTTGAGGGAAGCCTGCATCCGTTCGACCGTGTCAGGCGGAATACCCTGGTCGCTTCCGCCATAGAGTCCCAGCACCGGCGCATTCAAACTCCCTGCGACATCCACCGGATGCTTCGGCTGCAATTCACTTGGGCTGCCGACAAGCCGACCGTACCAGGCGAGGCCTGCTTTCAACCGTCGGCTGTGCGCGGCATAGAGCCAGACGATTCGCCCACCCCAACAAAACCCTGTGATGCCGAGTTTTTCGATGTTACCGTCGCCGCCGGCTTTGACCCAGGCGACGGTTGCATCGAGGTCTGCCATGACTTGCGCGTCCGGTACCCGGGAGACGACTTTGCGGATCTCATCGATTTCGGACAACTTCGCGACGTCGCCCTGCCTGGCATATAATTCTGGGGCGATGGCGAGATAGCCCAGCCTGGCGAACCGTCGGCACACGTCTTTGATATGTTCATGGACGCCGAAGATTTCCTGGACGACTAACACGACCGGGAACGAACGTCCTTGTGACGGCATGGCGCGATAGGCCGGGATGGTGCCATCGCCGGTTGGAATGTTGACTTCACCGGCGGTCAGACCGGTCATGTCCGTTGTGATGGTTTCAGCCGAAACGGGACGGACGCCCAGCGCGAATCCCACGGCCAGTGTGGATACCATGAACCCGCGTCTGGTCATCCCCGGTGCGGATTGTTCATCGCCCTGGTTCTGCTCCATGCGCTGTTCTCCTTTGATGCTCTGTAGCGGAATTCCTAGGGATGTGCGACGCGCCAGTTGTGGCCGGTGCCGAGATCGACTTTGAGCGGCACCGACAAGTGCAGCTGTTTGCCGACGCCTTCCATCTCGTGTTTTACCAGTCGCTTGGCTTCGTCCAGTTCTTTCTCCGGCACTTCGAAGATCAATTCGTCATGAACCTGAAGGATCATCTTCGTGTGCGGCATCTCTTGATGGAGCGCTTTGCTCACGTTGATCATCGCCACTTTGATCAAGTCGGCGGCGGAACCCTGGATGGGGCTGTTCACGGCCATGCGTTCGCCGAAGCCGCGCTGCACGGGATCGCCGCTCTGCAATTCGGGAATCGGCCGCCGCCGTCCCAGGATCGTGGTGGTGAACCCTTTCTCTTTGCCTTCGGCAATATTCCGATCCATCAAGGCGCGCACACCGGCATACTTTTCGAAATAAGTCTCGATGTACTTCTTGGCTTCCGCCTGCGGGACGCCGATGTTCTGCGAGAGGCCGAAGGGGCTGATGCCGTAGACGATGCCGAAGACCACGCTCTTGGCCGCCCGCCGCATCTCGCGGGTGATCTGCGAGGCGGGGAGATGGAATATGTCCATGGCGGTGGCCATGTGAATGTCTTCGCCCTTCTCGAAGACTTCGAGCAAGCGCGGGTCCTGCGAGAGGTGCGCGAGGATGCGCGGCTCGATCTGACTATAGTCGGCGCAGAGCAGGGTGTGGCCTTTCGGCGCGATGAAGGCTTCGCGAATGCGCAGGCCATAGTCGCCCTTGACCGGAATGTTCTGCAGATTGGGATCGGTCGATGACAGCCGGCCGGTGGCGGCGACGGTTTGATTGAGCGATGTGTGGAGCCGCTTGGTCTCCGGATTCACGAGTTCCGGCAACGCATCGACATAGGTCGATTTGAGTTTGCTGATGCTGCGATAGGCCAGAATCTGCGCGGGTAAATCGTGTTGCGTCGCGAGCTGTGTGAGCGTGTCTTCATCGGTCGAATAGCCGGTCTTGGTTTTGCGGCCCGGCTTGAGACCGAGCTTCTCGAAGAGCACAACAGCCAGCTGTTTCGGCGAATTGATGTTGAATTCGCCGCCCGCCAGGCCGGCGATAGTCTCCATCATCTTATCGAGCTCATGTTCCAACTCTTTGCTCAAGACCTTCAACCCCTCGACGTCGAGCAGGAAACCGTTCCGTTCGATCTCGGCCAGCACCGGCACGAGCGGCATTTCAATCTCATGAAACAAGCTCAGGCTGCCCTGGGCGGTCAACCGTTCGGTCATCACCGGGGCCAGCTCGGCCAGCACGGTGGCCTGTTCGGCGGCCTCATCGTGCGAGCCGGTATCTTCATCGAAGAGCGATTGCGGCGCTTTGGTCTGTGCATGTGATCCGCCCAGGCGATGGCCGACGGCTTCCATCGCAATGGTCGCGAGGCTGTGGTCTCGGCGATTGGGGTTGAGCAGATAGTCCGCGACCATCGTGTCGAGATAGGGACCGGAGACGGTGACGCCGATGCGATGGAAGGCGAGCAACGTGGCTTTCAGGTCATGCACGACTTTGGTGCGCGTCTGGTCATGCAGCAGCGTCGTGATCGGGCGCATGTAGGTGTGTACATCGAGCGGGAAGAAAGCGGTCTGTCCCCCTGATGACAGCGCGAATCCGAGCACGTCGGCCAGGACACTGGATCCGCCTGAGAGGAGGCATTGTACGGCGAGCGGACTTCCCGCAGGAAGGCTTTTGACGAACCGATCTGCAGAGGGCTCGTCTTGTATGATCACGAGTGCCGCCGCCGGAGTCTCCGGTGGCTTGGCTGCAGGCTGAAGGGTCTTCAGCAGGGCCGTGAATTCCAGTTCGCGGAGCAGGTCGGTCAGTTGATCCTGATGCGGCGGTTTCACCCGGAACGCGTCTGCGTCGAATTCGACCGGGCTGTTCACGTCGATCGTCGCCAGCTTGCGGCTGAGCCGGGCGTTGTCGGCCTGCTCGATCAGCATCGCTTTGATGCGGGGCGGGGTGACTTCCTCGACGCGGCGGAGCAATTCGTCGATCGTGCCGAACTGCGCGATGAGCTTGACCGCTGTTTTTTCACCGATACCTTTGACGCCGGGGATGTTGTCCGAGGCATCGCCCATGAGCCCCATGATTTCGATCACCCGCGCCGGTTCGACGCCGAACTTCTCCACGCATTCGGTTTCGCCGGACCATTTGTCTTTCACCGGGTCGTAGATGCGGATGTGGGGCGTGACGAGTTGCAGCATGTCCTTGTCGCCGGTGACGATCACGACGTCATCGCCGGCGTGCTCCGCTTTCTTGGCGAGCGTGCCGATCAAATCATCCGCTTCATAGCCGGCCTGCTTCACAGCGGGAATGTTCAAGGCTTCGACAGCCCGATGGATATAGGGGATTTGCGCGCTCATGCCGTCGGGCATCGGGGGGCGCTGGGCTTTGTATTCCTTGAACTCCTGCTGTCGCAATGTCGGTCCCCGTTCATCGAACGCGACGACGATCCCGTCCGGCTTCCGCTCGCGCAGGATCTTCAGCAGCGTGGTCATGAAGCCATAGACCGCGTTTGTCTGGAGACCCTTGGAATTATTCAGGGCCGGAAGAGCGAAGAAGGCGCGATAGATGTAGGCGCTCCCGTCGATGAGATAGAGCGTCTTGCGGCTGGAGTCGGTCGTCGTCATGGCAGTTTACGAACCGGGTGCGAGCGTCAGCGGAGGTTTGCCGAACTTGGCGCGCATCGCATTGAGGGCCTGTAACACGGTGTGCTGGCCGACGATCTTCGCCTCCAGCTTCCGCTTGCCCGGAAAATCCAGGAGCGAGATGCCGATGAGCATGGTCAGAATGCCTTGACCGGGAAGAAACAGCATGGCAAATCCTGCCAGCAGAAATACAGCGCCGACCACATTCTTGACGATCAGCCCGGCCAATCGAAGGACCGGGTGGTGATCCTTCATCCAATGCCGCGGCGTGCGGGTGTCGAAATAATCGGCCGGGAGCCGCACCATAATGAATGGAATGGCGATCAGGGTGCCGATGAATCCGATCAGCGAACCGACTGTCAGCCAGATGAGCATGTGGACCGGGACATATTGTGTAACGGTCGCGAGAATGGCATCCATGGGGGAGGGATCCTAGCACGGGGATCCTCTTAACCGGAAGGGCTGGGGCCTACATGGTTTACCTCAGAAAGGACGGCGTCATATAATCAACGGCGGCAGTATTCTCGGAGCGAGCGAATCCTTTATGCATCTGCGGGCTCTCATAACCTGGCGACTGCTGGTATTCTCGGCCTGCTTGGTCTTGCCCGGAGTGATGCTATGCGCAGTTCCCGGGGCTGCGCTGGCTGAGGCAAAAGACGATCTCCAGGTTGAGATCACGAAAAAAGGGCTCGGGAAAGAAGTGGTCATCACGCAGGGAGCCAAAGAATGGTTTATGCTGATTGAAGTGACACCGGAGAATACGGTGGTGGTCCGGCAGGAAAAGGATCACGACAAGTATCTGGTCGATGAGAGCGAAACCCACGATCGGCCCTTGGTTCCCACCGAAGTGGATGCGGCCATTGCCGATTATATTAACAGCGTGAAAGCCCGCGCCAAGACGAAGTAACGGTCCTATGTCGAAGAAGCCCAAGTTCGTCATCTTTGCCCATAACGCCACCTACGACAAGTTGCACCAAGTCGCGACGCTCGGCATGACGGCTGCCGCGATGGGGAAAGATGTAGTTGTCGTGCTGTTGTTCTGGACGATCAAGAAACTGGCCGAAGGGAAGATCGACCAGATCGACTTTCCACCGGAGTATGCGGACTCTGCCGAGGAAGTCGCTCGTCTGTTGAAAGAGAAGAAGGTTCCGAAGATTTCTGAAATGTTTCAGGATGCCAAGCATGTCGGCCATTTTCGCCTGATCGCCTGCAGTGCCGGCCTGGAATATATGGGCGTGGACGGCCAGGCAGTCGAGACAAAGGTCGATGAAGTCCTCGGGCTTCCCGCCATTCTGAGTCTGACCGCCGAAGCGGAGACGAAGCTCTTCATCTAGCAGGATGCTGAAAATTTCCGCCAGCGGCGTTCTCGCATCGCTCAGACCCTCAACGTACGGAAAATACTACTTGAGGCAAGGGGCTTCTCCGCTCGCAGATGATCGAAGCGAGCGGATCAAGCGAAGCTTGGTATGTACCTCCTCGGCCCTTCACTCGCTGCGGCCTTGCCCGCGGAACGGCGCGTTTCGGCGCGCCGGGGTTGGGCGGGTGAGAACAACGGCCATTTTGAGCATCCTGCGAGAGGTTCAAATCAACGGTTTGCTTAACGGCTTTTCTTCACTCCCACCCGATCGCAATACTCCGTCAGTTTGCACTTGCTGCACCAGGGAGAGACCGGCTGGCAGAGGTTCTGTCCGAAGGGCACCAGCAGATCGTTGAAAGTAATCCAATATTGCGTGGGGAGTTTTCGACGCAACGCCTCTTCACTCTCGTCCGGTGTTTTGGTCTTGATATAGCCCCAACGGTTGCTGATCCGGTGCACGTGAATATCGACGCAGATGCCCGGTTTGCCGTAGCCGACCGTGACGACCAGGTTGGCCGTCTTCCGTCCTACCCCTGAGAGCGTGACCAGCTCATCGATGGAATCGGGCACGATCCCATCGTATGTTTCCAAGAGTCGTCGACAGATCTGATGAATGGATTTGGCTTTTGTCCGGTAGAAACAGACCGGGTAAATGGCCTGTTCAATGGTCTCGAGCGGAAGCGCCAGCATCGTGGCCGGCTCATGCGCCTGGGCAAACAGCCGTCCGCTGGCTTCACCGGTGGTTTTGTCTTTGGTGCGGAGGCTGAGGAGACAGGAAATCAGAATGCGGAACGGATCGCGGTTCGATTCGCGCGCCACGACCCCCACGACCGGTTCCTGCCATTGACGGATCTCTCGCCTGACGATCCTGATGGCGGCATGGATCTGGTCCTGACGCATCTGGTCCGACTAGCGTAGAGTGGGGGAGCACGCTGACCGAGGAGGGAGCACGAGGAAAGCTCAGCCCGAGGCTGTCAGCTACTCAGGCTTCCGCTTGGACAACCACTTCTGACGGCGGCGTTGAGCTTCGCGCAGCTTCGCTTTTTTCCTGACGCTCGGCTTCTCATAGAAACGGCGACGCTTCAGTTCGCGGAACAAACCTTCGCCTGCCAGCTTCTTCTTGGCAACCTTCAGAGCTTTTTCAACGTTGTTATTGAAAACTTTAATTTCCATCCGGTCCGACTTTCCACTTTCTCAGGCCGTGCCTGGCTGCACCCATGACACTACGTACTAGGCGGCGGAGTGTAACATAGCCCCTTGAGTTCCTCAAGACTGTTGGAGATCTTGGTGATTCGTTGCGTCTGATCTATGGCAACTAACTGATTTCGTTGCAGTTTTACATTTGTTTTGGCCGTATGCAGACCGGCTTCGGTTGCGGCGATCGCGCAGATAATTCCAACGGTTAAATCAGATTGCACCGCCGGCGACAGAAACTTTCGAATCGTTGAGATGGTCTGTCCTGCCTCGCAGGCGAGCTCCGCAATCATGAGCGGAACCTCGGTTGCCTGTTCAACTGCGGTTGCCAGAAGCAGGGGACGTTCTGCCTGATCGACGGGAAGTCGTCGGGCTCGTGAGATTGCTTCATAGGCCTCGCAGTCCTTCTGCATCAAGGCCGTGAGTCTTTGCGTCAGGTCGCTGAGGGTTCGCTCGGGCTCTGACTGCTTTCCAATGCGAGCTCCCATCGTTCCCAATGACGCCGCGAGGGCTCCCGCCAGCGCCGCCACCGCACCACCGGCCGGTGTCGGCGTGGCGGCCGACAGAGTATGGAGAAACTCATTGATGGTTGGTTCCGGTCCGGGACCGAGCTGAGAGGCCCGGGCTCCCGCCAGCCTTGTTTCTAGAATTTGGGTGGAGTCGAAGTTTCTGATCTGTAGAAGCGACGAAGCAGCCTGATCCAACGCGGCTTGGGGAACGAGGCCGATCAGTTCGCTCTCGACGATCTCCACACCGGCCTTGGCTGCCTCGGTTTGAACCGTGCGGAAGGCTGTGGCCATCGACGTGACGTGGTAGTCGGTCAGATTCATGGAGATCTGCACAATTCCGCGGCTGGCCAGCGCTACCCCAATGGCTTTTACACAGGGCAGGCCGCCCTTCGAGTGCCGGATCGTGCGGGCGATCGTCTCCGCGATATTGAGATCGGGACTGTTCAGATTCACATTGAAAGCGATCAGTGGGGGTCTGGCGCCGATCACAATGGCTCCCGCTGTGTCATGAAGATGAGCAGGTCCGAAGTCCGGGTGCCAATTCCGGTCGGTCGCCATTCTTGCTCCCAGCCCGGACAACCCTCCCTGTCGGATCGTTTCCAGCTTTGCCCGGTCCGGATGACGGGCTGCTTGCTCATACAGAAACACCGGGATCAGCAGTTCTGCTCCCACGCGTTCACTGAGCCGTCGGGCGAGTTGAACACAGTCTTCCATCGTCGAGTCATGGATCGGGACAAAGGGAACGACATCCGTTGCCCCGATGCGTGGATGTACCCCCGTGTGGTGGCGCAGGTCGATCAGCTTCGTCGCGATCTGTATTACTTGAAACGCCGCTTCCAGGACGGCATCGGGATCGCCCGCAAAGGTGAGCACGGACCGATGGTGATCGGGGTCGCTGGTTCGATCCAGCAGCCGGACGCCCGGGATCGATTCTACCGCCGTGATCAGCGCCTGCACGGTGGCTGGATTCCGGCCCTCGCTGAAATTGGGGATGCACTCGATGATCTTTGGCATTAACGGTCTTATCGTCCGGAAACGAAAAAGCCGGAGGTTCAAGTTCCCTCCGGCTTGCTTATGTCTTCGCGTGCGAGGCCGTAGTACGTTTACTTGGTCTTCTTGACGAAGGCTTTGTAGATCCGGCCTGACGTGGCCTGCTCTTCTTCCATGCCGACCATTTGATGCCCGGTGGTATCGCACCAGGCGGGCATGTCTTTCTTGATCCCCTCGTCGTCGGACACCACTTCGAGCACCTGCCCGAGGGTGAGTTCCTTGATCTTCTTCGAAGTCAGAATAATCGGCATGGGGCAAAAGTATCCGAGTGTATCGAGCTTCACATCAGCCTGCATCGTCGGTATCTCCGTCTGTGATCGATTTATATGAAGAGGTTCACGCTGCCCTGCCTGGCTTCCGCCAGATAGGTCGTGACCCCGGCGAATTGATCGATCCCGTCGATCAATGTGTCCTTGGTAATGCCCATGAGCCCCATCGTCGTGGTGCAGGCGATGAACCGCACGCCCAGATCGAGTGCCGTCTCCATCAGTTCGGGGACTCCCGGCATCCGGTTCTGCTTCATCACGAGTTTCATCATGCTGGTGCCCAGTCCGCCGAAGTGGAACCGTGAGAGCGGGAGATTCTCGGCCCCTCCCTTGTTCAGCATGCCGAACATGCGGCGCAGCCAGTCTTTGGCCGAGCTGGTGGCTCCTTGCTTGCGGATCGTATTCAGTCCCCAGAAGGTGAAAAAGACCGTGACCTGCATACCCATCGCGGCGGCGCCGGTGGCGATGATGAAGGCGGCCATTGCGCGATCCAGATCGCCGCTTAAGAGGACAATCGTCACTTTGTCCGGTTTCGATTCCTGTAACTGCGCCAACGTGGCGGAGGGTTCTATCTGCGTCATCTGCATGGGTGCCTCAATCTGATGGTGCGGTGCGATCTACCGCTGTTTTCAAGGTGTTTTGACTATAGTCTCCGTATCTTTTTCTTGTCAAGGCAACGAGCTTGACCGCACTCGTGAGGCTGGCTATAGTCCCAGCCGAATGAATTTTGATAAGACGTTGGATACTTCGACCGCATGAGCACCGCTCTCGAACAGGATACCACGCCGTTACGCAGTCCTCCGCTGTTGGGTTTCTGGTATGCGGCCGCGACCAGTTCCGAGGTGGCCCCGGGCGCCATGAAGGGTGTGGTGCTGCTCAGCACCCCGATTCTCCTCTGCCGCGCCAAGGACGGCCGTGTCTCTGCGATGCTCGACCTTTGTCCCCATCGGGGGATGCCCCTGTCCTTCGGGCGGATGGATGGGGATCGGGTGGAGTGTTACTATCACGGCTGGCAATTCGGGATGGACGGACGTTGCACGGCGATTCCGTCCCTGGTGAGCGATTCACCGATCGAGCCGAAGAAGATCTGCGTCACCTCCTATCCCTGTCAGGACCAGGACGGGTATATCTGGGTGTACATGGCGGACGGCCGCTATCCTGATCGACCGATTCCTTCACTGATGCGCCATCCGCTCCCGTCGAGCCCCTATCTGATGTTCCAACATTCACAGATGCTCTCCAGTACCCTCGATGACGGCGTGGTCGGGTTGATGGATCCGGCGCATGGCCCGTATGTGCATCAGAGCAGCTTGTGGCGCATGCCGGCCGGCCAGCACGACAAGGCGAAGACGTTCGAACCGATTCCGAACGGATTCCGGATGATCGGCCATGCTCCGTCCAAGAACAGCCCTCCGTATCAATTATTGAAGTGGGTTTCCGGGGGAGAGCTCACCACGACCATCGATTTTGTGTTGCCGAATCAGCGGTATGAGTTCATCCAGTGCGGGTCGCTGTGGGTTTCGATCAGGGTCTTGATGACACCGATTACGGAACATGAAACCCGCATGGATTTCTGTGCGGCATGGAATGCCTTCCGGTGGCTGCCGTTCGGCAAATCGATCTTCAAGTATTTCGCCAAGGGCTTTCTGGCGCAAGATAAGGTGGCGATGGACCGCCAGTCGATCGGACTCAAGCACAAGCCACCGTTCCGTCTGGTCGGTGACGCCGATCAGCAGGCGAAGTGGTATCACAAGTTGAAAGCGGCCTATGTTACATCGCTCCAGACCGGACAACCGCTCGATCATCCGCTCAAAGGACCTGTCACGCTGCGATGGCGAAGTTAAGTCGCCCCTTCGTTCGGGAAGTTCCCCATTTCAGCCGGAAGTGCAATAGATCCGGATCAGCACATCGGCCGACTCGCAGAACGCGATGACCGGAGGCGGGCGCTACCGTTCTTTCGAATCAGTCGGGAGGATGAGTTCCATGGCCCGGCGGATCTGATCACGGGAACCGAGCAGGACCACAATATCGCCGGGAAGCAGTTTGGTTTTCTCCGACGGGTTTGATTCGGTCACCCCCGCCCTGGTCCACGCAATGACCGAGGCTCCGGTGCGCGGCCGCAGCGACAATTGGGAGAGCAATTTCCCGGCTGCCGGTGAGCCTTCTTCAATCCGGCAGGTTTCCACTTCCACATCGCTGAGTGTCCCGCCGCGAAGATGATGGGCGAGTTCGGGCAAGTCGCTCCGGCGCAACAGGGCATACCCTTCCCGGCGTACCTGCTCGGCCTTCCGCATGACGAAGTCCTGCGGCATGTTATAGGTGCGGAGCACCAACGCAAAGATTTCAATCGATGTCTCGAACTCCTCCGGCACCACGTCATCGGCGCCGAGTTGATGGAGCTCTTCCAGTTCCCGCAGATAGCGGGTCCGCACCACGATGTGGAGTTTCGGATTCAACCCTCTGGCGACCTGCACGGCACGTCTGGCCATGAAGGGATCGGAAATCGCCACGACCAACACGCGCGCATCTTCGATTTTCACGTGGCGGAGCACGTTCGGATTCGTCGCGTCGCCGTAGTACAACGGGAGTCCATGCTTGGTTTCCCGTTGGACCGTATCGCCGTCGAGATCCAACGCGATATAGGGCACTTCTGTTTCGCCCAGCACCCGCGCGAGATTTCGCCCGTTCAGCCCGTACCCCACGATGATCACGTGATCCTTGATCCGGAGATGCCGTCCTTCCGATTCGAGTACATGGGCGGTCGTCCGGCCGGGGAACCAGTGGCGAAGCCGTTGCAACGCTTCGGCCCGGCGGGCGAGGTGCGGGGACCATTGCATGAGGAAGGGGGTAATAATCATCGAACAGACGGACACCGCCAGGAAGACTTGATAGGGCGCGCCGGTTAACAACTTGTTCTCTTGTCCGACTTGCGCGAGGATGAAGCTGAATTCGCCGACCTGCGCCAAGGCCACGCCGGCCATGACCGCCGAGCGCGGGGGAATGGCGACGGCGAGGACGGCTCCGGCTCCGGTCACAAACTTGATCACCAGGATGGCGGCGAGGAGGCCGGTCACGATGACGGGGTACTCGAGCAAGATCCGCCAGTCCATTAAGATGCCGATGGACACGAAGAATAAGCTGTTGAAACTGTCCCGAAACGGCAGCACTTCCGCCATGGCCTGATGACTGAATTCCGATTCGGAAATGATGAGCCCGGCGATGAAGGCGCCCAGCGCCAGCGAGAGACCGCCGAGCGAGGTCAGCCAGGCGATGCCGAGGCAGAGGACGATGATCGTAAGCAGGAACAACTCTCGGCTGCGGCTCCGGACAATGTGTTCCAGCAGCTTTGGAACGAGATACCAGGCGGCGGCCACGACGAGACCGACGACCACCACGGATTTTGCGAGGGTGAGGAGGATGGAGAGCGCGGCGCCTTCACTGGGACTGGACAGAATCGGAGCGAGGAGGATCATGGGAACCACGGCCAGATCCTGGAAGACGAGAATGCCGATCGTTGCGCGTCCGTGGAGCGATTCACTTTCCCCGTTTGCCGCGAGGGCCTTCAAGACGATGGCGGTGCTGCTGAGTGAGAGCAGGAAGCCCCAGAAGATGCCTTGTTGCCACGGCACTCCGGCGAGCATCGCTCCTCCCCAGACGATCGCGATGACGCCTCCGACTTGAATCGGCGCGGCAATGAAGAGCAGGCGTCGCAGTGAGGCCAGCTGTACGAGCGAAAATTCGATGCCGATCGTGAAGAGCAGCAGGACCACGCCGATTTCGGCCAGGACTTGAACCGTGCTCGAGTCGGAGATCAGGTTAAACCCGTGGGGGCCGATCAGTGCCCCTGCCACCAGAAATCCCGCGATCGATGGGAGCCGGAATTGATGAAACACAAACACGACGGCAATGGACACCGTGAAGATGACGAGCAGATTGCTGAGGACGCTGTAGTCGGTCATGCGATAGGTTGTCAGGATTGGGTGTGAAGAGTCAGGCGGGGAGACCGGTTCATCCCGTTCGCGTCGCGCCTCACGATTCACATGATATGAGCGGAGAATACCTCAGCAGAGGGTCCCGAACAAGGTAAAGCTTCTTGTCGGGCTCACCGGAGTTGCGTCGAGTGGACCGGGATGCAAGGAGAGGAACCTGAATGATTCGCGCCATCCTGTTCGATTTTAACGGAGTCATTGCGGATGATGAGACGGCGCACGTGGAGTGCTTCTGCAGGGCTCTCGACGAGTTCGGCCTCACCCTCTCCAAAGCCGAGTACTACGGGACCTATCTGGGGATGGATGAGCGGACTTGTACGGCACTCCTGCTCACGGCGCGTGACGGAAAGAGTGACGCAGAACTCGTCCGGCAGATTCAGGACAGGAAGGCCGAGTTATTCCGGCACCATCCTGCCGCGCAGAAGCTGGAACTCTTTCAGGGTGTGATCGAGTTTGTGCAAGCCGCCCGGTCGTTGTGCCGGCTTGCGATCGCCTCCGGTGGCCGTCGTGAGCAGATCGACCGGGCGCTGCGCGGATCTATGATCGAACAGGCCGTTGAACTCATCGTGTCGGCAGAGGATTGCCCGGTCGGGAAACCCGATCCTGCCGTCTATCTCTTGACCTTGCAGCGGCTGAACGACTTCGTGCGACCTCTCTTGAGGGCCGACGAGTGTCTGGTCATTGAAGACTCGAAGGCGGGCATTCGGGCTGCTCAGGCGGCCGGGATGCAGGTAGTCGCCTTGGCGACGACTTATCCTGTCGGTGAATTGGGTGAGGCCGATCGAGTCATCCCGTCGTTGGTTGCGGTCGATCCGGGACGGCTTCTCCGGCAGTTTCACTGAGCGCGCCGGGCGTTCAATCTCACGCACTCGATTGCGGCAAACCCGCTCCTGCTCTGACATTCCCCCTCCAAAGTGGCATAGACTCTCGCAGCCTCCATTGCGTAGGGTATGGCCATCACGACGCGATTCGCCTGCTGAAGCTGGAGGGTTTCGGGTGCGTGGCCACAATTTCCCCGGAGGTGCTTTATGGGCCTGAGCCAGATGCGTTGGGTCGTCATGCTGATCGCGTTGACTGCGGTGAGTCCTGCGCATAGCGATACCCCGCCTCCGTCGGAACCGTCACACACGTGGGAATGTCCGCAGGCCGACGGCACGTCGGTCTACACGAATAAAGAAAAGCCCGGCTGCCGGGCGATGACGCTGAAGCCATTGTCGGTGGTTCCCTCATTGGACAACATGCCGCTCATTCCCCGTACGATCGGCAATCCGCCATATCACAATCCCAACTCACAAGAGTATGGACCAGCCAGTGGCACGCAGCAGGTTCCCGATTGGGCAAAGGATTGGCACGCCTCAGCCACCGGGAGTCGGGGCGACATCTGCGGGATGTATTGGGAGTGGGTCCGGTTGAATGAAAAAACGCGGGGCGGCTTCTTTTTCGGATCTGACCCGTCGTACGGCGGCGATCCGAGCGGGCGGAATCAGCGGGGGCCGAGCTACTCGTTCTATGACAATGCCCGGTACATCGCGTTGAATCGGTTGTTCGGCACGGGGTTTATTCCCGTCGGTTGCCAGTAGCATCCGTCCGGATATCAGGTCCGCAGCTTCGCTAAGACGGTCGCGGGATCCCAATAGGCCCAGAGGGTCTGAATCTGTCCTGCATCGTTGAACTCAAACACGTCGATCCCTTCCACGTTGACCGGTTTGCCGTTCTTCCCGATTCCCTGTCCACGAAAGAGCACTGCGGCGCGGTTGTGCGCGACGTGAGTTTCTTCCGCTCGAATCGACACTTCCTGTAATGCGCTCGCAATGGTGTGAAACAGCGTCTTGAGCGCGGCGTGTCCCTGCACGGGTGTCGCGCCGTAGGGCTCATGGCTGATCGCATCGGCGGCGAAACAGGCTGTCCAGGCTATGGGATCAAGCGCCCGCCAGGCGGCAAAATACCGGTCGACGCGGTCGCGAATCTCGTCGGGTGAGAGCGGCATCGGCAGTCCTTTCGTCGGCATACAGGCGCGGGAGATCGGATTAGGTTAAGGCTTGTAGAAGTCGCGATACCATTTCACGAAACGCGAGATGCCGACTTCGATCGGCGTCGCCGGTTTGAACCCGACATCATTGGCCAGGTCGTCGATGTCCGCATAGGTGGCCGGCACATCACCGGGCTGCAGGGGCATAAGTTTCTTTTCCGCCTTCTTGCCCAGGGCGTCTTCCAACACTTCGATAAAATGGAGGAGCTCTACCGGCTGATGGTTGCCGATGTTATAGACCCGTGCCGGAGCGGAACTCGTGCCGGGATCCGGCTGCTCGCCGGTCCAGGCCGGATTCGGCGTCGCCGGGTGATCGAGGGTGCGAATGATCCCTTCGACGATGTCGTCCACGTAGGTGAAGTCTCGCTTCATCCTGCCATGATTGAAGACCTCGATCGGTTTTCCTTCCAGAATCGCCTTGGTGAAAATAAACAGGGCCATATCCGGTCGTCCCCAGGGGCCATACACGGTAAAAAAACGCAGGCCGGTGCAGGGGATGCGATAGAGATGCGCGTAGCAATGGGCCATGAGCTCGTTGGCCTTCTTGCTGGCAGCATAGAGTGAGACCGGATGGTCCACGTTATCGTGGATCGAGAACGGCATATGGGTGTTCCCGCCGTAGACGGAGCTGGAGGAGGCGTACACCAGATGGTCGACTTTGGCGTGCCGGCATCCTTCCAGGATGTTCATGAACCCTTCGATGTTGCTCTCGGTATAGGCGTGGGGATTGATCAGTGAATAGCGTACGCCGGCTTGCGCGGCCAGATGCACCACGCGTGTGATCCCGTGATCGGCAAAGAGCGCTTTCATGCCTGCGCGATCGGCCAGATTCAGTTTGAGAAAGCGATGGCCGCTGGTATTGGCCAGTTGCGCCAGGCGGGCTTCCTTCAAGCGGACATCATAATAATCATTGACGATGTCCAGACCGATGACCTGTTCGCCGCGCGCCAGCAAGCGCTGGGCCACGTGGAAGCCGATGAATCCGGCCACACCGGTGACAAGAATCGGGGATTGTGTTCCAGCCATTCGCATGCACTCCTTCACGGTCAATGAAGCGATCGTGTTTATGTCCGCCCGGCCGACTTCATGAACGGGGGATCGCCGTGGTCCAGGCGGTGTAAGGCCAGCGGTGTCAAGGATTCACCCGACGAGACTACTTTCACACGGCCGTTCTGGTCGGCCCGGTAGATATCGAGCGCTCGAGCGTAATGATACCCGCAACCGTGAGCGTCGAGAAGGTCTTTCAGCTTTTCCGGACGTTCCCAATGGGCCGTGAGCAGCGCGGTTCTGGCAGGATTTCTCTGACTGAACATGAACGAGAGATGATCGGGGTACCAATCCGCTCCGCCGGTGGCGTAAGAAACAAACAAGTTGGCCTGCGCTACGGTGCAGAGGTCTGACAGGTAGGTATTGGTGAGGTAGCCGTTTTCACCTACGTCCAGCCATTTCCCGGGATGGGACAGCGAGGCATGGGCGGCATAACTCCGGATCTCGAGCAGTTGTTGCTGTGAGGCCAGAACAAGCGGGATCGGTCCGTATTTCGTAACCAGCTGCTGAATGATCTGTTCCTTGAGCGCGGAACGGCCGTTGTTGGTGGGACCGCTGTCGGCATGCACGAGGATATTCTGCCTGCGGTCGTGGATCAGGTAGCAGTTTCGCGGCATTTCGAGATCGCAGGGGTCTTCTCCATAGAACGGCACCGATACGACGGCGCCGCCGTCGAATTCCCAGCGCTCGCCGTGCGCCAGTTCAACCACTCGTCCGAATCCCATCTCCCGTAAGAGCCCGAGATAATCGTAGTGCAGTTTCTTGCGATTGCGCCGGCTGGGTACAATGATCGGTGTCTCCTTGGGAAGATGCAGGAGTGTCCGTGGATCCACGTGATCGTCGTGGTCGTGGGTGAGGAACACGGCAGCCGGCTTCGGCAGTAACGCGCCCCACAACGATGGCACCGACGATTCCGCAAACCAGGGAAGCAGCCAGGGATCGAAGAGCAGCATCTGCGATTGCTGGCGGTAGAGCAGTGCCGCATGTCCGAGATGCACGAGATCCCGATCCTGCACGACGTCGAGCCAGCGCTGGCGAACGGTCGGCTGGGCGGTGCCGAGCAGGCACTCGTATTGGTGCAGTGACTCAATCAGCTTGAGTAAGAGCGGTTGGGCTTCGCGAGGTGCGGCCATGACCACCGTTTTGATCTCTTCGGTTTGATGGGTGCCGTCCAACATGCCGAGGACTTTGCCCACCGCAGGGCCGAGCGCACGCTGATCGAATCCGATCGGAATGGCCTGCCGTTTGACCGAATGGAAAATGCGCAAGCCGCCGTTGGTGACGGTTGCGGATTTCGTCGGATCGGTGGGGAATTCCCACTGGAACGTGCCGTCAGGTTTCCGCCCGCAGCGAATATGCTGTTTCAGATAGGGGCGCGAGTTCACCAGTTCCGCATAGGCATCTTCCAGCCGCCGTTGCCGATCGGGATCATCCAGCGGGGCGCGTTTCGAAAAGACGTCGCTGATGGCCGTATCGATGGAGCTGGACAATAAGCTATGGGCTTCGTGCAGACCGGCCACGACTTCGGGGGCGATGCCGGCTACGAAGGGAAACGGACCGGGCGCTTCCCCGCTTTCCAATTGCACCCAGCACCAGGGGGCGAGGCTCACATATTGTTGCCGTGGAAGCCGATCCCAGACGCTGCTCATCATCTATATCCCGGCTTCCCAGCGGAGCTTGCTGATCGTGGGTTCGTAGAGGGCCTGAATCACATTGCCGTCGGGGTCTGAAAAATAAAATGAGTAACTGCCGTCCCGGTGCTGTTTCGGCTGTTTGACGATCGCGCCACCGAGCTGAGCAATCTTCGGGGAGATCTCGGTAAACATCCGGTCGACCGCTTGCGGATCCTCGAGTATCACGCCGACATGATCCAGCAATTGGCCCTGCGGAGGTCGATAGGCGCTGAGTTCGTCCCGGGGAATCTGATGGAGCGCCAGATTGTCGCTTCCTGAACTGAAGTAGACATTGTCGGCATCCGGCTCCCATACGACTTTCATGCCGAGCAGGTCTTCATAGAACCGGCGTGACGTGGGAAGGTCGGTCACCCGGAGAGCCAGATGACGAAGTCCTCGATGGAGCGGAAGAGACATAGAACCGGTCCTATTCTCGCAATTCAGTCGATCTGAAAGACCGTATAGTAGGGAGGCATTGCATCACCCGTCAACGGAAATTCTGCTCCTGCGGAAGACCGGGTGGCTGTGATACCATGGCTCATTGATCGTTGCACAAAGGAGTGTCGTGGCATGAATGCTCTACGTTCTATGATGCTGATGGGGATAGTTCTGGTTGCAGCGCCGGCAGTCACAGTGGCCCAAGGGCTCGAGAAGGAAGCGAAGGGGAAAGATGGCGCCCCGATGGTCTTGATACCCGAAGGCTCATTCCCGATGGGTGTCCCGCATGGCGACCGCGACGGGGGACGGGATGAATATCCCCGCCATGACGTATTTGTGAACAATTTCTATATCGACAAATTTGAGCTGACCAACGGTCGTTATCTTGAGTTCGTCAAGGCTACCAACCACCGCGTCCCGCAGAATCCCAAGAATGCCACGAGAAACCTTTGGCAGGGCGATACCATCACCGAGTCACTCGCCGACCGGCCTGTTGTTAATGTGGACTGGGCCGATGCGAACGCCTATTGCCAGTGGGCAGGCAAACGGTTGCCGACCGAAGCGGAATGGGAAAAAGCGGCTAAGGGGACTGCCGATCGTCGCTTTCCCTGGGGCAACGTCGAGCCGACCAACAAGCATCTGAATTTCAACCAGCAGTGGATCGGTGAAAAGACCCTCATGCCGGTGGGGAGTTATGAGCTTGGTAAAAGTCCCTTTGGCGTCTACGACATGGCGGGCAATGTCTGGGAGTGGGTCAACGACTGGTATGACGCCAAGTATTACGAGAAGAGCCCTGCGAAGAATCCTATGGGCCCGGATAGCGGCACCAAGCGCGTGCTTCGTGGATCGGGCTGGCAGAACGAAACTCCAACCGTCCGCATCTTCACCCGTGTGGACAGCGATCCGACCATTCGCAACGAATCGACCGGGTTCCGTTGCGCGATGGATGCGCGGATAAAGTAGCTCTGGCCATGAGTGAGAAGGGGTTTTCCGGAATCGCCGTGGCTGCATTTGAAAGCCGGATGGCGGTCGAGATGACCCGCCTCATTGAGCGATACGGGGGCCGCCCGTCGGTGGCCCCCGCCCTTCGTGAACTTCCCATCCAGGATAATCCTGCTGCCCTGCGGTTCGGTGTCCGGCTCATCGAAGGCCAGGTCGATGTGCTGGTGCTCATGACCGGCGTCGGGACGACGGCGTTATTCGACATTCTCAAAGCCCGCCATCCCATGTCGTCCATCATGGTCGGGGTCAAACGGACGGCCATCGTTGCGCGCGGGCCGAAGCCGGTGGCGGCGTTGAAATCGCTGGGGATCGCGCCGACGCTCATCGTGCCGGAGCCCAATACCTGGGTCGATGTCGTGTCGACACTCGATGAGTATCGTCCGGTCAAAGGGCTGCGTGTGGCGGTGCAGGAATACGGCATCTCCAATCCTGAATTCCTGGAGGCGTTGAGGGTTCGTGGCGCCGATGTGTTTCCTGTCCCGGTCTATAAGTGGGGACTTCCGGAAGACCTGGCTCCGTTGAGGCTGGTATTGGCCGATCTGCTTGCGGGGTCTATCCCTGTGATGCTGATCACCAACGCGGCGCAGATCGATCATGTGATGCAGCTGCTTGAACAGGAGGGGAAAGTTCCTCTGTTCAGAGAAGCCTGTAAGACGATCGTGATCGCGTCCATCGGCCCGACCGCCAGCGAACGGCTCCGGCACTACGACCTTCCTGTGGACTTTGAGCCTTCGCATGGAAAGATGGGTGTGCTGGTCAAGGAATTGTCCGAACAGGTTCAGACTCTGCTTGCCACAAAGCGTCCCTGAGCATTCCCTGGATCTTCGATCAAGCCGTCCTTCTTTCAGACCTTCGAGCTTGTTCAAACCTGTGCAACGGGTGGATAGATTCCTTCGATCTGTCTTCGTCGATCGCCATCTTTCGCGGGGTTCGGTGCGGCACTTCTCTTGCGGATCTTCGCGGAGTTCTGTCTTCACACAGAGAGTTTCATATGAAAAGGGGGATGCGATGGCAACCACGCTTGACCTGGACAAACAGACGGCTTCGTTCGTGTGGCAGCTGGAAGAGCAACGTAAACTCGAAAAGACGCTGCTGGTTGAACGGGTCCGTGGAACGAAAGAGGGTGCTGAGTCGGTCTTCAACGATATCAAAACTCGCGTGGCGGTGCTGGAGAAGCTGAACGGGTCCGCCAGCGCCACCTGTATTGCGCCGATCGGCTGGAGCAAGCTGATCTTTACCGGTGCGGACAGCGTGTCGGCGCCCAATACGATCGGGTTCGGCGACCGCGATGAAACCCTCTGCAAGCTCGACCAGATCCGCTATTTTGAAGACACCGCCTATCTGCGGCTGGGTGCGAATCCCCACTATGTCGAGCATGTGATGCCGAATAAATCCGCCCATGCGCGGGTCGGGGCCAATGCCTCGCTCTGGGACACGCTGGGGTATGTCCACGCCGGGTATGTCACGCAACTGGGGATTCCCGCCTCATTGGAACCGACCACCGTTTCGATCATGTCGCGGCTGAACACGCTCTTCAATTGGGTCGAAGCCAATGCGGTGGGCGACGAATGGTATGCGCACGTCTCGGCCACGGCCAGGCTCTGGGTGACCTATGACGGAGAGTTCCGCCAGGCGCCGCCGGCGGTGTTCGTGAACGTGCTGGCGACACCCTCGCAGATGCGGACCCATCACGATATTCCGTCACTGGCGCCGAGCGCGGCGTTGACGATGCAGGTCTCGGCGTCGGCCGGCAGCGGCACGACCATCAGCGTGTACGAAAGCATCGAGCTGGTCGCGACCACACCGAACGGCCACGCCTATTTAGACGGCATCTTTTCATGGGAGCCCCTGGCGGTGCAGTTGAGAGAGGGTTAGCGCCCGGCGTCTTTGTACAGGGATCGAATGATCTCGGACGTGTTGAAGAGCATCGCGTTCGACCGGGTATAGGCGGCGTGACCGTAGTAGTGCTCCTGAACGTTTGCGGAGTTCGTACAGTCTTTGTAGTCGACCAGCAGACAAGCACCCTCGCTGGGGAACCGTACGGCGCGGCGGGCGCATTCCAACCAGCGTTCGAACCCATCGTAGGGCTCGACCATTTCCCACACAGCTTTGTTCGCCGCTTTCGCCGCTTCGGTCGTCGGCATCGCATCGCTCCCTGCCACGGCAAGCGCCTGGACATAGTCTCCGCCCCAGGCGATGGGCATTTCCATCGTGACCTGTGGCAGCTCCATCTTGGACAGCCAGGTCTTGCTATCGGTCCGGAGATTCCGGTGGTTGACGATGTGCAACAGGCGTCCCATTCCCGAGAGGTCCCATCCATAGCGTACCGGGGTGCCCATCGTCACGACATCGAGGGTGGCGCCGTTCAGCAGGGAATGGTCAGCGAGCAGGGGTTCGATGTGTCGGGCTGCGGCGGCCAGATCAGCCTGGCCGTGTTGTTCTGCATAGGCGGCCAGCAGGCCCAGGAGTTTCGGCCGCTTCGTAATGGGGCTGGGACAGAGCAGATTTGAGGCCAGGGCAAGGACTAACCCGGCCTGCCCGTGGGCCTGCACAAGGATCCGGTCTCCCTTGCCGAGTTTCTGAGTCTCGCAGAGGGCGTGCAGTTCATGGAGTACGCGGACAGCGGCCGCAGCACGACCCAGGTGATGATGTTCCGAGGCCCAGAGCATTCGTCGGCAGGCGATCGGTTGAGATAGCTGTTTGTTGATGGCTTGTTGAAAGAGCGCCACATACGCGTTGGTGAAGTTGCCGGCCTCGCGGACTTGGTCATCGACCATCTTTCTGGTCGCATCATCGTTCGAGAGCGGGGGCTTGAGTCCCCCCGAGAGGGCCGGGATTCCGTTTCCTCCTTCTCGCATGGCTGCAAGCAGCGCATCGACACCCGAGACGCCGCGCGAATAGCCGCGTTTCAGCCCCCCGACTTCGTCCAGCCGCTGCATGCCGAATACATCGCTGCCGTGGATTGATCCATGGAGGAACACGATGGCGCGAACGCCTGCTTGTGAGAGCGCCTTGCCACATTGGGCCAGGCTCTCGAACCAGGCCGGAGATTCCGGAAGTGCGCCGCCGGCCAGTTCGGTAGTCGTCAGCCGTTCGCCGGGGCTCTTCCGTGAGAGCTCATCGTGCTGGAAGTTATTCTCATTCGGCATGGGAAGACGTATCTACAGCAAGTGGAAGCGGAAGTGCAACGGCGTTCTCATCTATCGGGATGAGGGAGGAGCTGTCTCGAGGTCGGGCGCCTGCCTCGGTGGGAGAGGACTTTTGAGCATCACTGCCGTGGCGGTACAGATTTTATTCTCTTCGTCGATCCGGCGATCGACGATCTTCACGCCCAACAGATATTCCTGCACAATTTCTTCGCGGGTGAGTTCAATATCTTGTTCGCTCTCACGGCCGGTCCGTTCACGGACGCGATCCACCATATGTTCCTTGACCATCACGCGGATCTGTTTGGCCAGATCAGTCCGTGCCGAGAGCTCCGAGACTCGCTGACAAACGATTTTGCCCTTTCCTAAATCGCCCTGGCCCTTGCCGATCCAATAGCGATCGGACGGATAGGGGACGGGGTATTTTTCGGCTGGTGGTTGGGTGTCACCGGCTGACCTCGCCGATCCTTGTGGATTTTGGTGTTCCTTGAGTTGATCGAATGATTGTTCTGCGCGTTGTCTGACATCTCCGGGATCGGCCGCATTTGCCTGAAAAGGTATGAGGAGAGTCGTGCTCCCAAGACCCAGGATGACGAGTAGTCCTCTGATTGTGTGCGTCATCAATTATTTCCCTCGTCCTCCATGTCCTCCGCCCCCTCCCCCATGGTGCCCTCCACCCCCTCCTCCACCGGAGCGAGGCGCGATCTGATAGGGAACCCGTGGGACTTGATGGGGCATGGGGGGGTGGATCTGGTTGATCGTCGGGGGCAGGCGTCGAGCGGCGGGAGGCTGATTGCCGGAACCGGCACCCGGCGCTTGGGTGAAGCTGCCGTTCTGTTGCAGGAATTGTTGCATGCGCGTGGATACGCGCGGCGGTAGCTGTTGGCTTGCCGAAGGCGGCAGGAACGGATTGAGTTGATGGACATCAGTCAAGTTGCGTGATCCCGGCTGATTGCTGATCTGGGGCGGTCCGGTCGGCGTCATATGAGTAATTTCGTTCAACGTGCGTAGTACGCCCGGAGATCCGGGGCCGGGAACAATCTGATGAGTCGGCATGTGCGGCGGCGTGCTTCCTGGTGTGGGAGGACTTGGGGGTTGAGGCGGCACCGGTGGTTGTCTGGTGGCGATGACTTGCTGAGCGATCGCCACGTGGGGACTGGTCGGATAGAGGCCCCGCGCGACATTCAAGAGCGCATGTGTCTGCGCCAGGCCGACCCAGGGGTAGGGATAGACGACCGGCGAGACGATCACCCAGTCGGTCCAGGCTTGCGACACCATCGCATTCGACTGAACGCGGTTGAGAATTTCTTGCCGCTGCTGAAATGCCTGCTGTGTTTGATCGGGGGTTGAAGCGTTTGCCAAGGCCTGGTTCGCGGCTTCGAGCTCCTGCTGGAGCTGTTCGTTTTCCTGTTTCAAGGCCACCAGCTGTACCCGCGCGTCTTCGTTCTCCCTGAGCGCGGCGATCGCGTGACCGACTTCTTCCGTATCGACTTGGGCGACGAGATCGACGGTGACGACGACGGTGTCACCGTCAATCGTCGTATTGGTTTGCTGGTCCAGCACGAGGACGAGGCCGGCGGTATAGGTCCGGATCTCATCCTTGGTGACATCCATGCCGTCAACGACCGTGATGCTTTCGAGATAGGTCGCGACCTGTTCGAGCGCAGTCCGTTTGGCAGACTCCGTGGCCATTCGAATCGCGTCTTCGCGGGTGTCACGGTCTCCCATCCGATATTCACCTTGAGCCGTCACCACACGGATTTCAGCTTCTGCCGGGGGGGCCATCTGGAGCTGGGTCGCGATGAGGAGGAGTGAGGATAGCAAGATTTGAGGGAGCAGCTGAGAGGCCTGAAGGGCAGTCGGTTGTCCTGACTGAGCCAGCATTGCCGTGACCCTCTCCTTAGGAGGACTGACGCACCAGGACCCCGTTGGCTGACAGCAACCTTGACGGATTAGACAAATTCAGCATAACACCGGGAAACCCGGTTCGCCAGGCGATCTGCGCCTTCTGCAGCCACCTTGCCTTCCAGAAAATTCGCGTGCTAAGGTACGCATCCCCTTATGGGTGAAAGGAAACGACTATATCCATGCACCGCGTACCCCGATATTTGCTAACCCTCATTGTCGGTCTGTTTGTCCTAGGGCTTGAGATATTGGCCGGGCCGACTGGCGTTCATGCTTCATCACCGCCCAAAGCAACGGAGCCAGTACAGGGGGCCTCTGAGCATGTCATTCTGTTTGTCCTCGAGGGATTTGGCCAGGATTCGCTCAAGGGCGGTGCTATGCCGGTTATCAGTAAACTTGTGAAAGATGGCGCAGCTACCTGGTCCGCCACAGGGGTCAGCCCGGCCTTGCGGTTGCCGACGATGGCATCGATCGTGACCGGGATGCCGGTCGAAAAGCACGGCATCACATGGAATGTGTTCGAATTCAGCCGCGGCTATCCACGTTCGCCCAGTATGTTCGACTATCTGGACTTGAGCGGTGGACGTGACAGCGCTATTTTCTATATGGACGAGTCGCTGTATCAGCTGGCGAGGCCGGAGGTGTACACCGACTATCAACTATGCGGCGCGTTGCGCCCCGAGTGCCGTTCTGAGAAGATTGTGTCCTATATCCGGCAGTACTTCCAGAAAGCCACGAGCGGCTCTGGCTATGGCCATGCGATTCTCTCGGTTCCCCATCTACTGGTCGTGCATCTGCCGGAAGCCGGCCGGGCCGGTGTGGCCCATGGGTGGAATTCCAAGGAGTATCGCCAGGCGTTGCAGGCGGTGGACAGCGCGATGAAGTCCGTGTTGGACGTGTTCAAAGAGCACGGCCTCTCCAACCGGACGACCGTGCTGGTGACGGCACTCAGTGGCCCTGGGACGGATCTGAGTGGTGAAGCGGCCACCACGGCAGGCACCCCGATGGTGCCGTGGATCGCGTCAGGAGTGGGGATCAAGCACGGGCAGGTCATCCACCAGCCGGTATCGATCATCGATACCGGAGCGACGGTCATGCGCATTCTCGGGCTTGAGACCCATACGGAATGGGAAAGCAAAGCGGTCGAAGAAATTTTTCAGGCGGCAGCGGTCGCGCCGGCAGCGGCCTCGCCCAAGAAACAATAGAGCGATCATGAGGAAACGATCTTCTCGTCAGTGGTGTGTAGCACTCGCAGGAACAGCGATGTTGGGTGTGATGGTGTCCGCATGGCCCCTCGTCGGGCAGGCCGGCCCGCCGCCGGCTCATCTCAAGGAGCATCCCATTACAATTGACGCGACGCAGTTGGTACCGGCCTCGTGGTGGCAAGTCCCCGGCGTGACTCCATCGATCTATCACTCTGATCCGGATTCGCTGGATGCGCCGAAGACCTCCGAACGACGGGAATTGCAGCTCAAGCCGGGCAAATACAAATTCATTGCCTTCACGTTCGATTTTCCCTTCGCAGTGAATCTCTCTGGGATGGTGGAGTTTTCGAAAGCGTTGGATCAATGTGTCGAGGGGCGCGGCACCCAGACGCTGGTGATCAAGTGCAAGCGGACGTATCCCCACGGGGGACAACGGGATCAGTATTACGAACAGAAGCCATAACCACTATGACGCACACTCTAGAAGATTTGTTGGAAGCGCTCGAAGATGTCGACGATGCGACGCGGGAGGAGGCGGCGAAGGCCTTGGCTGAGCTCGGCGATCCCAAGACCATCGACCCCCTGGTGAGTGCCTGCAGCGACGATTTCTGGTCTGTGCGGGCCTATGCGGGTTGCGCCGTGGCGAAGATCGGCGGGCCGAAGGCGCTGGAAGCGCTGGTCGGGCTGTTTAACGACGCCATCATGGAAGTGCGCAATCAGGCCGTCGAAGCGACGGCAAAGATGGGCGCGGCGGTTGTCGATCGCATGATCGCGGGGTTGAAAGATGAGCGGTGGCGGGTCCGGGAGCACGCGGCAAAAACCTGTGGAGAGATTCGTGACAAGGCAGCCGTTGACGCGCTCATCGCGGTCTGTCGTGATCGCGATGGTGCGGTGAAGAGCGCCGCGGCCGAAGCTCTGGGGAAGATCGGCGATGCGAAGGCCGTCCCGGCGTTGATCAAGCTGTTCCGGGATTCGTCGAAGATTGTGCGTGAAACCGCCGGGACCGCGCTTATCTGTATCGGCCAGCCGTCGGTTAATCCGCTAGTCGAGGCGTTGAAAGACAAAGATTTCGTGGTGCGGTGCCATGCGGCCCGCGCCCTGGGCGGAATGACCACCGACTATCAAATCGGGCGGACGTGGGTTCGCGATGCCAATGTCGTCGATGCGTTGATTGCCGCCTTAAAAGATCCGGATCGGGCCGTTCGCGAGGATGCCACGATTGCCTTAGGGATGATTGGTGACTCGCGAGCCATCGACGCCCTGTTAGAAGCGATGAAAGACGGGGTCGTCAAGCGCCATGCGATTGCGTCGCTCGGCATGATCGGCGATCCGCGGGCGTTGCCGGCCGTCCTGGATGCCTTGAAAGGCAAGGGCATCAAGCAAGAGGGCTCTCCCACGCCGGGTTGTATTGTCAGCGAGGACGCCTTCATCAAGGAAGCGGCGGCCACGGCCCTCGGGCAGTTCCGCGACCCCTCGGTTATTCCCGATCTGATCATGTTGTTGAAGGACGGGGTGTTGCGTGAGAAGGCGGCTCAAGCCCTCACCGTGATCGGGGACACGGCCATTGAACCGTTGATCGCGTTCCTGTATGACCCGAAAGCGTCCGAAGTCGAGGCCGAGGGCGAGCGCGTGCTGTCCTATGCCTCCGTTCGATTGACGGCCAAAGATGCGCTCCGGTTGATCGTCCTTGAGACATTGGAAACGCTTGGCTGGTCACCTCCTGCCGAAGAAGTGCAGATCAGCTCCAGCAAAGCGGACAATCTCCGCGTCGATCGGCCTTTGGGCGATACCGGACGGTTCGGGCCGTCAGGCGACGTGGCCAAGTCCAGCTAGTGTTCCCGGAGCTGCCGTCGTCCTTCCTCATATCCTCGCCAGTGGCGTGCGTGTTCCGTTGACCCTGTAAAAAACCGTGTGCTAGGGTTATCGGCTCGATTCAGGAGGTCCAGAGTGGAGGATCCCGTGGCAGAGCAGATTGCAGCCCTCAAAGACGAGGATTGGGCTATTCGAGAGGAAGCCGCCGGCCTGCTCGGGACCTTCAAAGATCCGCGCGCGGTTCAGCCGTTAGTTGCGATCCTTCGCGATGCTGATCGCGCGGTGCGGGAAGCCGCGATCGGGGCCTTGACGTCGATCGGCGCGCCTTCGGTAGAGGCCCTTGGCGCCTGTCTCGTCGACCGCGAATTATCAGTGCAGGAAGCGGCATCGGGCATCCTGGCGTCTATCGCCGATGAACGCGTCTATGGGCCATTGGTGGCCGCGTTGCGGAGCGCGGATTGGATCGTGCGCATGCATGCGGCGAAGGCCTTAGGGCGTGTGAGAAATTTGGCGGCGGTCGAGCCGCTGATTCCCTTATTGCAAGATAAAGTCAAAGCGGTGCGGGAAGAAGTCGCGACTGCGCTGGCCTCGATCGGGGAAGCGGCCATTCCTTCGCTGCTGGAAGCATTGCAGCATACAGAGTGGCTGGTTCGGCTCCATGCGGTGGAGTCGCTCGGCAAAACGAAATCGCCGCGCGCGGTCGAGCCGCTTCTTGCGCTCTTGTTCAACGACCAGGATTCCGCCGTTCGCGAAGATACGGTGCGGGCCCTGGGTGAAATCGGAGATCCTCTGGCGGTTGAGTTCTTGTTCACGGCGATGCGGGAGCCGGGATTGCGTACGCTGGCGGTGGAAGCCCTCGGACGCATCGGCGACCGTCGAGCGGTGCCGGTGCTCATTGAAGTGGTCGCAGGCACCTGCCCACCGGATGTGACGAGGGCCGTTGCCGGCTGTGGCGATCAATGGAACGAAGAAGTCATCACTCAGGCCGCGGCCGCCCGTGCCTTGGGCATGATCGGCGATGACGCTGCAGTCCCTGCATTGGTGGCCGCGCTGGAGCCGACGTTCACCAGAGCTGAAGCGGCGGCGGCCTTAGCGAAGTTTGGATCGAAAGTGGTTCCGTTCCTCATCCCACTGTTGACCGGCCATCCTGATGAAAATATGCGGTATCACGTGAAGGAAACCCTGGCGCTGGCGGGATGGCGAGCTGGGCGAGTGTAGGTTCGTCGTTAAACAGATGCGAGCGTTGCAGAATGAGCGGGTATGTCAAAAGAAACGATTGAAACGCTGGTCTCGGAGCTGGTCCATGAAGAAGACTGGCGGCGCATGCGGGCGACGGCGGCCTGTGTGGCCGGCGGGCCTCGTGCCGTCCAAGCGCTGGTCGAGGCGCTTCGGACCGGGACGCCCGAGCTGAAGAAAGAAGTGGCGGCGATGTTGTCACGCATCAAAGATCCGCAGGCCGGCGTGGCGTTGGTCGGCCTTCTGGAAGACGAAGATGAAGTGGTGCGGAAGGCGGGCGCCAATGCGCTAGAGCAGATGGCCGGGGTGCTCGATACGGACACCGCTGCAGCTCTGGTGGCGTTGCTTCCCAAGTATCAGGAGGGCGAGGCGCGCCAGCTGATGACCCATCTGGTCGGGGCTATTCCGACGGCGGTGATCCCGCTGTGCGACATGTTGAAGCACCCGGATCCGTCCGCACAGGTGACGGCTGCACTGATGCTCGATCAGCTTCTGGATCCCCGCTCCATCGATGCCTTCATTGATGCGATGGGCCAACCGGCGGTTCAGGACATTGCGGTCAGCACGTTGAAAAAGCTGAGCGCGATTCGCGAGCGGATCGATGAGACCTTCAATGCGCTTCGGGATGTGGAAGGGGCGAGCGAACGCGAAGAAGCGCGGATGTCGACGGTGATCTATCTCTTGGGCATCGGGCGGCCGAGCGTGGAGATTTTAATCGAATATCTTGAAGACGACGATTGGCTGGTGCGTGAAGCGGCGGCTGATTTGCTGGGAAAGATTGCGGATGTGCGGGCGGTCGAGCCGTTGATGCGGCGACTGGAACGCGACAAGGATACCGGCGTGAAGGAGCTGGCGATCAAGGCGCTGGGATTGATCGGTGACGCCCGTCCGACGCAGCTCTATCTGGAAGCGATTCCGATCCGGCCGCTCCGGGTGTATGCGATGGAGGCGCTGGCCAAGATCAAGGACGTGGAAGTGTTGCGCCCCCATAAAGAACTCTTTGATCGGCTGCGGACGGACCGCGATGGGCTGGTGGCTTATAATGCGGGGCTGATCGCTGATAAACTCGAAGCCTTAGGCGGAACCGATATCACAGGTCAGGAAGGGAAGCACGAGGATGAGTAACGAGACAGAATCTGATCGGATTGATCTCCTCATTTCAGCATTGCGCGACGAGAATGAAGCCTTGCGCGATCACGCGATCGCGAGCCTCGGGCAGATGGGGGCCGATGCCGTGCCGCGTCTGATCGGGTTGATGGCCGATGAAGATGTGGTCATTCGAGAGGCGGCGGCGACGGCGGTAGTACGGATCGGACCCTCCGTAGTGGAGGCGCTCCTGGACGCGTTGCAGGACGATGAGTGGGCAATTCGCGAACAGGCCGCATCCGGACTGGGCAAGCTCAAAGACCCCCGCGCGGTCGAGCCGTTGGTCAAGGCTCTCAAAGACAAAGATGGCGCGGTGCGGACGGCGGCGGTCTGGGCGTTGGAGCGGATCGGCGATGCGCGTGCGGTCCCCGGACTGGTCGATGTGTTGACCGACAATACGCTGCGGGAAGATGTCGCCCGCGTCTTGAAGAAAATCGGCGATGCACGCGCGGTGGATGCTTTGATCGACGGACTCTTGGGCAATAATTGGATGGTGCGGCGTCATGCCGCAGAAGCATTGGGGAAAATCGGGGATCATCGCGGGGTCGGCCCGTTGATTGAATCGTTGCAGGACGAAGATTGGCTGGTCAGGCGGAACGCGGCGGAATCGCTGGCGCGGCTCGGGGCGAAGGAGGCGATTCAGCCGCTCTTGCCTCTGCTGGAAGATGAAAATACGATGGTGCAAGAAACCGTTGAAGGCGTACTCGCGAGCTTGGGTTGGACCGCGAAACAATAATAATCGCTCCTCTTACCTTATAGACAAGAAGGACACATGTTATGGCTGATGAAGCACCGGTGAAATTGATTCAGATCGGTCCGAAGGGCGGGGAAAAGAAAGACGGGTTCAATCTGGTGACTGAGCGGGTGGTGGCCATCAACCCCGAGGCCAAGCAACTCGAAGTCGAATTGCTCGCATACGACGGCAAGACCGTGGTTCTCGAGGTCGCCGAAGAGGCGCTTGAAGACCTCAAGAAGCTCAAAGTCGGGGACGGGGCGACTATCCGGGTCGTCGAAGAGGGTGGCAAGCGCGTCGCGAAGAGTTTCCGGATTCGTTCGAAAGATCCGAACGCGGCCAAAGCCGATGCCATGTTGCTGGATCTCAAGGATCCGCACTGGCTCAATCGAAAGTATGCGGCGGAAGTATTGGGCGAGCTCAAGGATAGCCGCGCGGTGACGCCGCTGGTGGAGGCTTTGGTGGATGAGGTCGGCGATGTGCGGCAGCGTGCCTATGATTCGCTGATCAAGCTGGGCGGGATTTCTGTGTCCTCCTTGGTGCCGTTGCTGGTGTCTGAAGAGGATGAAATCCGGCAATCGGCGACGGAGATTATCCGGAAGATCGGCAAGCCTGCCGTGGAGCCGTTGGCGACGGCGTTGACTGATGCCGATGACCGGTTGAAGACCCGGATCATGAAAGTGCTGGATCGGATGGGCTACAAGCCGAAGGTCAAGCAGGAAACCGGTGCTGAATTGCCCCGCCTGACCTAAGCCGTCACCGGCCGCGGCCTAGGCAGGCCGCGGTTCTCTGGTGGGTCGACCGACTGATACGTGGCGGAACCCGTGTCCCGTCACCCGGTCGGAGTCGTAGACATTGCGCAGATCGAGCAGCAGCCGCTGCCGCATGGACTGTTTGAGCCGCTCGAAATCAAGATTCCTGAACTGGTTCCACTCGGTCATGATGATGAGTCCGTCGGCGTTCTCAGCCACATCGTAGGCTTCTTTGCATGGAATCATTCCGGGGATGAGCTTCGTGGCTTCTTCCATCGACACCGGGTCGTAGGCGCGCACGGTGGCGCCTTCCTTCATGAGTTCTTTCAGGATCGTCAGAGACGGGGCCTCCCGCATGTCATTCGTATTCGGCTTGAACGACAGGCCGAGCACCCCGAGGGTCTTCCCGGCGAGCCCGCCGCAGGCTTCACGGATTTTCGCAACCATTCGGAGGTGCTGCTCGTAGTTCACTTTGGCGGCTGCACCCGCAATTTGGAATGGATAGCCCACGCGCTCACCGGTCTGGACCAGCGCCGCGAGATCCTTGGGGAAGCAGGACCCACCGAACCCAGGCCCTGCGTGAAGAAACTTGCCGCCGATTCGATGGTCCAGCCCCATACCCTTGGAAACCAGTTGCACGTCCGCGCCGACGCGTTCACAGACCGTTGCCATCTCGTTGATGAACGAAATCTTGACGGCGAGGAAGGCGTTTGACGCGTACTTGATCATTTCCGCTGTGGGGACATCGGTGACGACAAATGGCGTTTCAAGCAGGTAGAGCGGCCGATAGAGGTCTTTCATGATGGCGGCGGCTTGATCGCTATCGGCACCGAGTACCACGCGGTTAGGGCGCATGAAATCTTCAATCGCGGATCCTTCACGCAAGAATTCAGGATTGGAGACGATGTCAAAATTAATCGGTTTCGTCTGGTGTTTTCGGATGACTTCCCGGAGCCGCTCACCGGTTCCGACGGGGACGGTCGACTTGGTGACGATCACTTTATAGCCGGTCATGTGTGTGGCTATGCCACGGCCGACTTCCTCTACAAACGTCAGGTCCGCAGACCCATCGCTCTTTGGAGGAGTGCCCACGGCAATGAAGATGACCAGAGCTTTGTCAACGGCTTTGACAACATCTGTCGTGAAGCTCAGCCGGCCTTCTTTGATTCCTTTGGCGACCAATTCAGTAATGCCCGGTTCGAAAAATGGTACTTCTCCTTTTTCGAGCTTTTCAACCCGACGGGCGTCGTTATCCATGCAGGTGACATTGACGCCGAACTCTGCAAAGCAGGCCCCTGTGACAAGGCCGACGTAACCGGTTCCGATGACGCTGATATGCATGGGATTGTTTCTCCTTGGTAGCTATGGCACTGGTGGAGCAAAGTATAGCAACGGATCAAACGGTGGGCAATCAAAGGGCCAAAATCAGTTGAGCGACTCTTCACGCCCAGGTCACGGCGTTGACTCTTGGAAAATTGGTTGAGTAGAATCCGGTACTTCTACGAATTGGAGCACGGTTGTCGTGAATTGCGCAGGGATGCAGCGTCCGCTTGCAGTCATGATGCGGTCGGCAGGGCAGACGATTGCCCCGGATGCGACAGCCTGCGATGCCGCGCGGCAGATGCGCGTGGCAAAAGTCGGGGCGCTCTTGGTTCGGGAGGGCACCTGCTATCTTGGGATTATCAGCGAAGCGGATCTCGTTCGAAAGGTTTTGGCGGAATCCCTGGTTCCGGCTCACACTTCTGTGCGGTCAGTCATGAGTGCTCCGCTGATCACGATCGATGTGACTGCGTCGGCTCATGATGCCAGCGACCTCATGGCGCAGGCTGGTATTCGCCATTTGGCGGTGGTTGAAGGTGGGGAAGTGGCTGGAATACTCTCCGTAAGAGACCTGCTGTGTTATTTCAAGAATTGGGGACATCAATGATCCTCGCGGCCTCTTGCCTCCTTCGTCTTGGTCGATATCCGTTTGCGCTGCCTCTCGCATGACCGCTGAAGGAACCCCTCAAATCTCGCGTGCGTTCCTGCTCGCCACGGCGCTGATGACCGGCGCGGTGGTGATGGCACTGGAAATTCTCGGCAGTCGTTTGCTCGCGCCCGTTTTTGGGAACTCCTTGTTTGTATGGGGTGCGCTGATTGGAGTCATCCTTGCTGCAATGAGCAGCGGCTATGCGTTCGGCGGATGGGCGTCAGATCGGTATGCAGGGGGGAGTGTGCTCGCCGGGCTGCTCCTCTTTTCTGGGTCCTGGACCTTTCTCGTCGCCTGGGCCAGCCAGCCGGTCCTGTTTCAGGTGGATGCCTGGATTCAGGATCCGCGGTGGGGGCCGTGCCTCGCAGCTACAATTCTCCTGGCCCCGCCTGCCTTTGGATTGAGCGGTGTGTTGCCCGCGATGTTGCGGTTGGCCGTCTCTGATATGGGACATTTGGGCCGCCACACGGGCCGCATGATCGCGTTATCGACAGTGGGAAGTTTGATCGGGACCTGGGGAACGGCGTTCTTTCTGCTCTCGTGGATCGGAAGCCAGGCGCTGGTGGCTTGGTTGGGGACCATTCAAGTGGTGCTGGGATTACTGTGGCTCTGGCGGGGAGTGAAGGTCGGCATTGTCGGGAAATTGCTCGGGCTGGCCTGCAGTGGCCTTTTCGTCGCACTGGCGCTCCATCCCATACAGAAGTTGAACCCGCCGGTTCATCAAGAGGATAGTCCCTATCAGCAAGTGCGGGTACGGGATGATCAGCTGTTTCGGTACCTCGTGCTGGATCGTACCTTTCATGCGGTGATGTGGAAGGCCGATCCGCTTTCGCTGTTTCTGCCCTATAGCCAGCTCATGGTCGCCTCATTGGCATTAGTGGACCAGCCGCAACGAGGGCTGATTCTTGGACATGGAGGCGGATCGCTGGCTAAGTGGCTGGCGCACTACTGGCCCAATCTCGAAATGGACATCATCGAGTTCGATCCGGTGGTGGTACGAATGGCAGAGGACTATTTTGCATATCATCCTCCGGCCAATCACCACGTGCGCGTGAAGGATGGACGGGCATTCCTGAATACCACCGATCACCTCTACGATGTGATTTGGATTGATGCCTTTGCCCGGCACATGATTCCGTTTCACCTGACCACAAAAGAATTCTATGCTGCGGTGCGAAGGCATCTGAAACCGGACGGAGTTGTGGCGTTGAATTTGGCGTCATCCGGAGAAGAGCTTGATAACACACGGGCAGCGGCGGTGGTGCAGACAATGCGTGGAGAGTTTCCGGTCATTGAAACGTTTGCGGTCAAAGGACCATGGAAGAGCGGCCAGACCAAAGCGGAGAATTTGATTTTTTTTGCAGGAAGCCCGGTGATGGAACACGGACATGAAGCCTTCATTGAAAAAGTGACAGTAATGGCCATGAATCAACAATTGCCAAGCGAGGCAGTCGCACTGCTCGGATCTCATCGGACTGATCCATGGCCGAGGGGATTTGAACTGACGGACGATTTTGCTCCCTATGATGTTTTGACCGGGAGAGATGTGTCTGAAGTTCGTTAGGCCGAGCTAAGCCGTGCAAGGCATTGAATTTAGTGTGGTATTTTTCAATGCTTAAGCAGGTCCTGAATCAGGGCATCATAGCTCTGTATATGGAGAAGCTGCTTGCTTCCATTTTGAGCCCTATGCTATAAGTTGCGCCTCGTGATGTAGCAATTGTTGGCATAGGGTGTATGTGTGAGTGTCGGACGGCATCGGATCAGTCAAGGCTATCAGAGCTTGGCGGAAGTTATTTACCAACCTAATCACATCTCTTCTTCTTTCTTAAGGAGGTAGGTCATGGGCAAGACGATGTTATCGGTCCTCTTTGGCCTCGGGTTGAGCGTCGCTGGAGCCTCGGCTGCATTTGCACTCCAAGCCGGTGGCGTTGAGGTCGGCGATCTCGAAACCGGATCAGTTGTGGGCCAGTCGTTCAAGGAACTGGATGTGGATGCGTCATTTTACGCCATCGAAATCGGCGCTATGAAGACCTGGTATCCGCCGACGACCGTCATTGACTTCAAAAATCGCGCGGGAGCCCCGGTGCTGCTGAAGGTGACCAATAACTCGACCGCTGAGCATGGGTTCCAGCTCACCGCTGCTGTGAATCAATCGGCCCCGACGGTGCTGAATACCAAGCTGGTGCTCAAGCCAGGCGAGACCAAGTACATCGGCGTTCCAACCAGTGACTTGTTCTATGCCGCGGGCAACGTGTTGGAGTATCGCTGCCATCTCCATCCGGCGCACGTCGGTGGTAAGTTGGTGATGCTGAAGTAGTTCGTTTAGAATCTTTGATATCATGAAACGGCCCCCGCGGAAAAATCCGCGGGGGCCGTTCTGTTTTTCGCAACAAGGATCTGTGTTACGAATTAGGTTTCTTCGCGTTGGCAGTCCACACCATCCTCAAGTGGAATGCGCTGGGCCGCGGTCAGCTTCCCTTCCTTGATGAGCAATAAATACCGATTTTCAATCGGAGCCGGCAGCTGCTTTTCAAGCACCATCGTGCGGACGTCTACGACCATTTCATCTCCATCCCACGCTGTACCGTTAACGATCCAGACATGGCTGGTAGCGTCCGGGAAATGACCCGTAATAAAATTCTCAATAATCGTTCCGAGCTCGCTTGTGCTGGCACTGCTGATGCTGGGGGTGAAGAGTGTGAGAATTAGGATACTCAGTAGCCAGAGCTGGCGCATGACGACACCTCCAAGGGTGGGAGTGAGAGGCTGAGTTGCCATAGCCGTGGAGAGGGGACTAGGCTACGACTATTACTCTACGCTTGGAACGGTCACAATTCCAGATATGTTAATGGGATGTCGATATGGCGATGAATCGAGAAATGGCTGGATAAAATAAGAAGGCCTCGTCACCTTATGAGGTGACGAGGCCTTCGATCAGTTCGCTGCAAACAGCGAGAGGTTAGTTCCGGACGCCGCTCCAGATCTTGGTCTCGTCGATGACCTTATCAGGGTTCAAAGTTTTGGCCTTTGTCATCAACACTTCCGTTGTTTCCGGATAGGCCGGATCGGAGATGCAGCAATTGTCGACAGGACAGACGGCCGCACACTGCGGTTCATCAAAGTGCCCGACGCATTCCGTGCAGCGATCATGGGTGATGATGTAGATATTGTCGCCCACGCCCTGACCGTCGCCCACGTGATGCCCCTTGCCCTCAGCATCGCTCCGAGTTTCGAAAATCGCCTCGTTGGGACATTCAGGCAGGCAAGCCCCACAGGAAATGCATTCGTCGGTAATCAGCAGTGCCATGACCCACGCCTCCTTCTCACTTCTGAGACAACAAACAATATTGACAAGATCGCGCCGCCCCGACCATAGTGCGTGCGCTGTGTGGAGGCCATTCTATTCTGTGATTCTTTTCCAAGTCAACAGAACGGCTTCCGGTCAGAAGGCCTAGAATTCACGGGAATATGGCCCATGAGACCCAGCCTGGCGCGCTAATCTTTATTGACTCTAAAGGCGAATGTTATGGGTTTGACGCAGACTCAAGGGAGTGATCGAGAACAGAAAAAAAAGCGGATCATCATGATGATCCTGCTGGCGATCCTCTTAATGAGCGTGTCCATGTTTCTGGTACCGCAGAAGGACACCGACATTATTGTGGTGACCTTCCCTCACGGTGAGACGATTGAGGCGGAAGTTGCAGAGACGCCGGAAAAGTTGCTGTTCGGGCTCGCGTTTCGTGATCAGTTGCCGCCCAACACGGGGATGCTTTATATCTTTGAGTCCAATGGGCTCCATCGGGTTCGGACCAAAGAATTTCGATTCCCGGTGGACATGATCTGGGTAGACGAGAGCCATCATGTAGTTCATACGGTTGAGCGCGCGAGCCCCTGCGAGAAGGATCCCTGTCCGTTTTTCGGCCCTCCACCGGAGGAGGCGCGATACGTGTTGGAAACCGAGGCAGGATTTATCCAGCGGGTTGGCGTTGTGAATGGGGACGAGTTGAAGTATTTCCTGCGGATGTAGCGCGTAGCATGGCGTTCCAAGAAGGTCGTGAGGCGGTTTCTCGGGAAAGAAATTAGGAGAGATGGTCATGGAGGGGTTTCAGCGGGTCGCCGGTTTGAACGAGGTGGCCACCGGGCAATCGAAAGTGGTGAAGGTCAATGACAAGGCCATTGCCCTGTTCAATATCGACGGCAAGTTCTATGCGATTCACAATCTGTGTCCGCATGAAGGTGGTCCGCTGAACGAAGGTCGATTGAAAGGCTATGTGGTGGCCTGTCCCTGGCACGACCTGGCCTTCGACATTCGAAGCGGGCAGGGAACAGACGGCGGCGGCTATTGTATCGGGAGTTATGAGGTTCGCGTCGAGGATGCCGATATTTTTATCGGTCCCCGTCGAAAGGCATAGTGGCGGGTTGAGGAGGTACTGTAGTCTATGGAGCTGATGGGCAGTCATGAATAGTGCCGGACAGGATATGTCGGGTTCCTCGGAGGGCCAAGGGAGTCGAGCCATTGAAGCCGTCCTCGGGCGAGCGTTTGCCATTCATCTGTGGGAAGACCGTACCCGCGGTGAACAATGGGTTCCGAGCTACAATACCAAAGCGTTGACCCTTGTGGATGATCAGTTTCTCCGAGTCGCCAGTAATAACGCGGTTGAGAATGGTCAGCGCACGTTCGAGTTTCAGGGGGTGCAGCCCGGGACTCATGAATTAGTGTTCGAAAAGCGCATGGGATGGAAATTCACGGCGGAAGATCGTCGGATATTCCTCATCCAGGTTGCGCCCATCGGGAAAGGCTGATTGCCGTGCCGGATGTTGCCTTTATCAATGGACGATTCCTTCCCTGGCATGAGGCCACTGTACCGATCGAAGATCGCGGGTTTCAGTTCGGCGATGGCGTGTATGAAGTCATCCGGACCTATCATGGCCGTCCCTTTGAACTGGATGCGCATCTCAACCGGCTTGACCGCAGTGCGCGTGAGCTGAGCCTGATTCAGCCCTATACGAGAGCCCAGTGGACCGCATGGATACAGCAGGGGGTCCGGGACGCCGGATATGTCGAGGCGAAGGTCTATCTCCAGATCACCCGAGGGGTGGCCGCGAGAGATCACGCGTTTCCGTCAAATGCGGCCCCGACTGTGGTGATGACGATTCGAGAGTTGGCGCCGTTTCCGGCGAAGACCAGGGAAACAGGGGTCATTGTCAAAACTTGTGAGGATTTGCGCTGGGGGCGGTGTGACATTAAGAGCGTGAATTTGTTGGCGAATGTATTGGCTCGGGAAGAGGCGAAGCGGGCCGGTGTATTTGAAGCGATCCTGGTAAAAGATGGCCTGGTCACGGAAGGGTCGGTGAGCAATGTGATGGTGGTTCAGGGGGGGGCCGTGGTGACCGCTCCTGAGGGGCCGCGAATTCTGTCGGGGGTGACCCGCACGGTGGTCTTGGAACTGGCGAGGGCAGCGTGCTTCCCGGTGCGTGAAGAGTTTCTGCCGGTCGAGTCGCTCTATACCGCCGATGAAGTGTTTCTTACCGGGACGACCGTGGAAGTCCTCGCGGTGGTTCAGGTGGATGGGCAGACGATCGGAGCAGGTCGACCCGGTCCGGTTGTGAGGGCTCTGGCCTCTCGCTGGGCGGCATTGACGGGGGAGTCCCCCTTGCTTTGAGGGGGGGGCCATGTTAAGGTGCCGTCGCTGGAAGTGGGCTCAGGCCCACTTTTTTGTTTGGGCAGATGTACGGCAGTGTCAGAGGATACCGCGTTGAGCATTCCGGAGCATGGATCCCGGTCTTCCATTGATCGGATTCAGGACATTCTTTCTCCGATTCTCTGGACACTAGGGTTGGAATTAGTGGACGTGGTGTGTGTCGGGCAGGGTTCCCGGTCCGTTGTCCGGGTGCTGATCGACAAACCGGGTGGTGTGACCGTTTCAGATTGTGAGCGGGCCCATTTGGCGGTAGGTCCCGCGCTGGATGTTGCCGATCCATTTCCACATGCCTATACGCTGGAAGTATCATCACCCGGGCTTGACCGCCCGTTCAAGCGGCTCCAAGACTATCAGCGTGCGGTCGGGAAGCGGGTGAGCGTGAAGCTGAAGCAGCCGCTTGACGGCCAATGGCGTATTATCGGAGAGTTGGTGCAGGCGGATGAGGACTCGGTCGTCTTGGCGATCGCATCGAAGACCTCCACAACGGACACAGTGAAACTGGATCGCCACTCTGTCGCGGAGGCCCGGTTAGTGATTGAGATATAGCCGATGGCCAGGAGTGGTTGCAGTCCCGCACGATCGAGCAGGAGTCTAAATTTATGAACCGAGAATTAATCGCAGTCATCGATGAGATTGGCCGCCAGAAAGGCATCGACAAGTCCCGTGTCATCGGGGCCATCGAGTCTGCCCTCCAAACCGCCGCCAAAAAGCGCTTCGGGCAGGCGGAGAACATCCAGGTCGAGATTGACTCCAAGACCGGGGAGATCTCCGTGGTCTCGAAGAAGACGATTGTCGATCATGTGAGCAACCCGAAGGCGGAAATCTCGCTTCAGGAAGCGCGCCAACTCGATAGTGAAGCGGAAGTGGGTGACGAAATCGGCTCGCTCATCGAAATGGACGAGCTCGGTCGTATCGCGGCACAGACGGCAAAGCAGGTCATCTTTCAAAAGGTGCGCGAGGCCGAGTGGGAAGCCGTTCAGAAAGAATATTCGACCAGGCAGGGCGACCTCGTCAACGGCATTATCCTCGGCATGGAGCGCCGGAACTATCTGGTGGATCTTGGCAAAACCGAAGCCGTACTTCCGATTCAGGAACAGATTCCTCGTGAAACATACCGGCGCGGCGACCGGGTCAAGGCGATGTTACTGGAAGTGCGCCGTACCCCGAAGGATGTGCAGGTTATTCTGACGCGAAGTCATCCCCAATTCGTCTCGAAGCTGTTCGAGCTTGAAGTCCCCGAAGTTATGGAAAAGATCGTGGAGATCAAGTCGATCGTCAGAGAGCCGGGCGATCGCACGAAGATTGCGGTGACCTCGCGTGAGAAGGCGGTGGATCCGGTCGGTGCCTGCGTCGGCATCAAGGGGTCGCGTGTGCAGGCGGTGGTCCGCGAGCTGCGGGGCGAGAAAATCGATATCATCACCTGGACGCAGGACCCTCGCGTGTTTATTGCGGAGGCGCTGAATCCGGCTACGATTGAAAAAGTCGGCATCGACGACGAGAAAAAGTCGGCGTTGGTTGTGGTCGCGGATTCGCAGCTGTCGCTGGCGATCGGGAAGAACGGACAGAACGTGCGGTTGGCGGCTCGTTTGACCGGATGGAAGATCGATATCATCAGCGCGACGGAATACGAAAAAGAAAAAGTGGAGCGCGACAAGGAAATCAAGGCTGCGATGGCCGATGAGGCCGAAGCGCAGCGATTGCAGGAAGAGGCCCGGCAAGCCGCCAGAGCCGAAGAAAACGAATCGAACTAGAATCGAGTTCAACCAGTGTCTGCTATGCGCGTCTATGAATTAGCGAAGAAACTGGGGATGGAGAATAAAGATCTCATCCCTGAACTCAAGAAGATGGGTGTGCCTGTCGCCTCTCACAGCAGTGCGCTCGATGACGACACGGTGCAAAAAGCTCTGGACAAACTCAGCCCGAAAGCCAAAGGGGCCAAGGCGAGTGGGAAGGCGTCAGGCGAGGATGTGGTCGGAAAAACACGCGACACCGAGATAAAGCACGAGAGTGGGCATGGCGTCAAGGCGTCTACCTCCAAGGCTGCGATCGTCGAGGAGCCGGCAAAGGCGGACAAGCGGCGCATCCTTATCAAGCGAAAAAAAGAAGATGAGCCCGTTGAGGCCGGTGGTCTGGTAGCTCCTCCGCCGAGTGAGGTCGAGACGTCGGCCGTCGTTGCGACACCCGTTGCGCATCCAGCAGTGAGCGAACCGCCCCCTCCTCCACCTGTGGTTCTGCCGGAGTTGCCGGAAATCGGAACGATCCTCGCGCAGCCTCCGCCTCCTCCGGTTGAGAAGGCGGTTGTAAAACCCGCGGCCGTTTTGCCGGGAGCAGTGCTGACGCCGGAGGCGCTCGCAGCGAAAAAGAAGAGTCTGGCGCTGGAGGCGATTGAAGCGGAAGGGCTCAAGGAAAAGCTCAAAAAGGCCAAAAAGACCGGTCGACCCAAGGAAGAGCCCGATGTGAAGCATCGCGAAGATGCGGCTCGGTGGCAAGATCTTCGTGCCATTCCGACCGTGCAGCGCCGCGATGATCGTTCCCGGCATCTTCATCATAGTGCGCCGTCAGAGATTACCAAGCCGCGCAGAAAGAGTGTCAAGGTTACATTGGGTACGACAGTGAAGGAGTTTGCCGAGTTGATCGGGCAACGTCCGGCTGACATCGTTCGAAAGTTGATGGAGATGGGGCAGATGCTCACCTTCAATCAGCCGATGAATATGGATGTGGCCTCGATGATTGCCGAGGAAGCCGGCGTCAAAATAGAGATCTCCGTTGAGAAGGCCGGCGATGAACTCCTGGAGGCCGTGGTGCAAGCGGGAGAAGGCGATGAACGCCTGGAGCCCCGGCCCCCGGTCGTCACCATCATGGGCCATGTCGACCACGGGAAAACATCTCTCCTGGATGCGATCAGGCAAACGAAGGTGGCCGAGGGCGAAGCGGGCGGGATTACGCAGCACATCGGTGCCTATACTGTATCGGTTCACGGGAAGCAGGTCACATTCCTGGATACACCCGGCCACGAAGCCTTTACCGCCATGCGATCGCGTGGGGCCAAGGTGACGGACATTGTCATTCTTGTGGTGGCCGCCGACGATGGTGTGATGCCGCAGACCATCGAAGCGATCAACCATGCGAAAGCGGCCGGGGTGCCACTGATTGTGGCCATGAATAAAATCGACAAGCCTGAGGCCAACCCCGACCGGGTGCGTAATGCGCTTTCCGAACACGGACTGATTTCAGAGGCCTGGGGCGGCGACACCATTATGGTGGAGGTCTCAGCCAAGCAGAAGACCGGTCTCGACACGTTGCTCGAAATGATTTTGCTTCAGTCGGAAGTGCTAGAGCTGAAGGCCGATCCTCATCGTCAGGCCAAGGGGACTGTTGTGGAAGCCAAGCTGGAGCGGGGCCGTGGCCCTGTTGCAACGGTTCTGGTGCAGAACGGCACGCTCAAAGTGGGCGATGTGTTCGTTGTTGGAACGTTCAGCGGTCGCGTCCGTGCCCTCCTCAACGACCGGGGTGTCAAGACACAGCAGGCAACGCCGTCGATTCCAGTCGAGGTGATCGGGTTGCCGGGCGTGCCGTCCGCGGGGGATGTTTTCCAAGTGGTCTCCGACGAGCGAGTGGCGCGGGAAATTGCCGATGAGCGGGCTCAGAAGCAGCGCACGGCCGATCTCGCGGGCCAGACGAAGGTCTCGCTCGATGATCTCTTTGCCAGAATTAAGGAAGGGTCAGCGAAGGAGCTGGCTATCGTCATTAAGGCCGACGTGCAAGGTTCATCGGAAGCGCTGGCTGCGGCGGTCGAAAAGCTTCCAACCCCTGCGGTCAGGATCCGGGTCATTCACAACGGCGTCGGGGGAATCACGGAGTCTGATGTGCTGCTGGCTGCAGCCTCGCGCGCGATTATCATCGGGTTCAATGTCCGTCCTGAACCGAAGGCCGCGTCCCTGGCTGAGCAGCAGGGCGTCGACGTTCGTTTGTACACGATTATTTATGAAGCGCTGTCCGATATTAAGGCCGCGATGGAAGGGTTGCTTGACCCCACGCTCAAGGAGCGGTCGTTGGGTCGGGCGGAAGTGCGCCAAGTCTTCACGATTCCCAAGGCTGGTGTCGTGGCCGGTTCCTATGTTGTCGAGGGAACGATCTCTCGAGCGGCTGTGGGAGTCAGGCTTATTCGAGACAACGTGGTGGTGTTCGAGGGACGCCTCGGGTCGTTGCGCCGGTTCAAGGATGACGTGCGCGAGGTTCAGCAGGGATACGAGTGCGGTATCAGCATCGAAAACTTTAACGACATCAAGGCCGGCGACGTGATCGAGGCCTATACGATCGATAAGATCGCTGGGAAACTCTAAGTCGCAGAGTCGGTAGGTGTGGTGCGTGGCTGGGATGGTTGTGGGCGTCTGCACCGTCGAGCTGTGGATCCCGGAGAGTCAGTCGCTCAAGGATAAGCGGCAGGTCTTGCATAGCGTGAAGGATCGCCTGCGCGGCAAGTTCAACCTCTCTATTGCCGAAGTGGATGGGCAAGACCTCTGGCAAAAAGCGGTGCTCGGGATGGCCTGTGTGGCGAATGACGGGAGTCATGTCGAACAGGTACTGGAGCAGGCGCTCAACGTCATCAAGAGTATGCCGACCATTGAACTTGTTCATGTGCATCGGGAGCTGTTGTAGCACGCATGCGGGTGAAGCCGGGAAGAAGTAGGCAGGAAGGGCGAGCATGCGACAGGTGGGCGATGTCCAAAACGACATATAAGCGATCAGACCGAGTGGCCGATCAGATTCGCATGGAAGTGGCGGATATCTTGATGCGCAAGATCAAGGATCCGCGCGTGCGGTCGGTCACGGTGACTGATGTCGAGCTGACGGCGGATTTACGGATCGCCTATATCTTTGTCACGACGATGGAGAAAGAGCAGGCTGAGCGCGATGTGTTTGCCGGATTATCCAAGGCCAGCGGCTTTGTTCGTGCCGAGCTGGGGCGACGATTGGCACTGCGGTATTTGCCGGAAATTGTGTTTAAGCGAGATGAGACGGGGCCACGCGGTGATCGAGTGATGAAACTGCTCGATGAATTGCAGCCGAATGAAAGGGCCGATGAAACGTCCGGTCCGGCTGAGTTAATTATTCCCCCGATGAGAACCAAGTGATGGCGTTGGTGACGGAAGGGCGGCAAAAGACTCGTGTGGGCGATGGCGTGCTCATCGTCAACAAAGAGGCCGGCTGGACCTCTCATGACGTCGTGGCGAAAGTGCGGGGCCTTTTGGGCGGGGCTAAGGTCGGTCATGCCGGCACGCTGGATCCAGCGGCGACGGGTGTGTTGCCGTTGCTGATCGGAAAAGCTACGCGGGTGGCGGAATATCTGGTGGGCTGGGACAAGGAGTATCGTGCGGTCTTGCGGTTGGGCGAAACGACGGATACGCAGGATGCCACCGGGACGGTGCTTCAGCAGGTTGACACAGCGGGTGTGAGTGCTGACGCTCTTGCCGCCGTGGTCGCCCGATTTCGCGGGCCGCAAAAGCAAATGCCCCCGATGTATTCGGCGGTGAAGGTGGCCGGGCGACCGTTGTATAAGTCGGCGCGCGCCGGAGAAACCGTTGAGCGGGCGGAGCGGGACGTCGTCATTCGCGAACTCGAAGTGATGGCCGTTAACGGACGCGACATCGCTCTGCGAATCGTCTGCTCAAAGGGAACCTATATTCGTACGTTGTGCGCTGATATGGGACAGGCGCTGGGAGTCGGTGGACATCTGTTGTCACTCGAGCGTACGCGAGTCGGGTCGCTGGCTATCGAGCAGGGATTGACGGTTGAGCAGATTGCCGCTCACGTGGCGATTGGTTCCGTCGAGTCTGTGCTGTTGCCGCTGGATCAAGTGCTGGCGCAGCTGCCGCTCGTGACGGTGACAACGGACCAAGCTACGCGTGTGTTACACGGGGCGCCGATCGGGCTCCCGCATGATCTGTCGCCAACCTCCTCGCCCATCCGCCTGAAGGATGAGCAGGGACGGCTGTTGGCGATCGGGACGTATGACGGACAGGGTAAAGGGGCGGTCAGAATTGACAAAGTGTTAGTGGACAGTGAATCACTCAATTAAAAGGCAGAAGGAGTATGAGTCATGGCCTTGTTGAAGGAAGCAAAGACGGAATTGATCAAGCAGTATCGCCAGCACGATACGGATTCGGGATCCCCCGAAGTTCAGATCGCGGTGCTGACCAACCGGATCACGTATTTGACCGAACATTTCAAGCTGCATAAGAAAGATCACCATTCACGGCGTGGTCTCTTGCAGCTGGTCGGACGGCGGCGCCGGTTGCTTGACTATCTGCGTGGCGTCGATGAAGCGCGCTATCGCGCAGTCATTGAACGACTCGGTATTCGCAAGTAGTCGGAAGAGAGACGGACGCAAGCCGCTGTCGCACAGGGAGTGCGACAGCGCGGAACGCATGTCACACAGGTGAACACGGAGATACGCTCGCGTGCGAGCGTATCTCTGTGGGCATCTGTGGGACCCAACCTGGAGGAAACCATAGATGGTACACGTTGTTGAATTAGAGATTGCAGGCCGCACCTTGCGGCTTGAAACCGGTCGAGTGGCCAAGCAGGCCGACGGCTCGATTTGGGCCACGTATGGGGATACGGTGATATTGGCGACGGCGGTGGCATCCCAGACCGCCAAGCCGGGCATCGATTTTCTGCCCCTTACGGTCGATTACATTGAAAAAGCCTACGCAGCAGGAAAGATCCCGGGAGGATATTTCAAGCGCGAGGGGCGTCCCGCTGAAAAGGAAGTCCTGACCAGTCGTTTGATCGATCGGCCCCTGCGACCGCTCTTCCCTGAAGGCTATTACTTTGAAACGCAGGTCATTGCCTCCGTCTTGTCCGCAGACAAAACGGGCGCGACCGATGTGGTTGGTATCACAGCGGCCTCCGCAGCCTTATCGATTTCGAATATCCCGTTCGCGGGACCGGTGGCTGGGGTGAAGATCGGCCGGGTGAAGGGCCAATTTGTCGTGAATCCAGACCTGGAGACATTGGAGATCAGCGATCTCCATTTGGTGGTAGCCGGTACGGCCGATGCCATCATGATGGTCGAAGCGGGCGCCAATGAATTGCCTGAGGCCACCATGCTTGAAGCCTTGGCCTTGGCCCATGCCGAGATCAAGAAAATCGTCGCAAAGATTTCCGAACTGGCCAAGCTGGTCGGGAGCAAGAAACGCGAAGTGAAGGTCGAAGCGATCGATCCGGCGCTGGCCGCCAAGGTGAAGGCGATGGTCGCGCAGCCGATTCGCGATGCGATCATGATCCCGAACAAGGCCGCGCGTCAGGAGCGGTTGGATCAAGTCATGGCCGAGGCCGTCGAGAAACTCAAGAATCCCGACGTGCCCACCACCGAGCGCCACGTCAAGATCGTCTTCCACGGATTGGAATACACCGAAGTCCGGAACATGATTCTCGAAAAGCGCTCCCGGGCCGACGGGCGCGGCCCGGCGGATATCCGGCCGATCACCTGCGAAGTCGGGGCCTTGCCACGCGCGCACGGATCCGCCATTTTTACGCGAGGCGAAACACAGAGTCTTGCGGTCGTAACGTTGGGGACGACGGACGACGAGCAGCGCATCGATGCGCTGGAGGGCGAGTATACCCGCACGTTCATGCTGCATTACAATTTCCCGCCATTCAGTGTCGGCGAGGCGCGGCCGCTTCGCACGCCTGGTCGGCGTGAGGTCGGTCATGGAGCCCTGGCAGAGCGGGCGTTGAAGCCGGTCATTCCCGGGAAAGACGTGTTTCCCTACACACTTCGTATCGTCTCTGAAATTCTAGAGTCCAACGGATCGTCGTCGATGGCGACCGTCTGTGGTGGAACTCTGGCGATGTTGGATGCCGGCATTCCAATCAAGGAGCCGGTGGCGGGTATCGCGATGGGCCTGATTAAGGAAGGGGATGGAGTCATCATCCTTTCGGATATTCTGGGCCTCGAAGATCATTTGGGTGATATGGACTTCAAAGTCTGCGGGACCAAGAACGGTGTGACGGCCTTGCAAATGGACATCAAGATCGGCGGGATCACGATGGCCTTGATGCAACAGGCGCTGGAGCAGGCCCGTACGGGACGCATTCATATTCTTGAGCGGATGGCCTCAGCGTTGACCACGCATCGTGCGAACCTGTCGCCATTTGCCCCGCGTATCTATACGGTCAAGGTCAAGCAGGATAAAATCCGTGACATCATCGGTCAGGGCGGGAAAACTATCCGCGCCATCCAGGCCGATTGCGGCGTCAAGATCAATATCGAAGACACCGGCATTGTCACTATCGCGTCCGCCGACGAGGCTTCGCTGCAGAAGGCGAAGGATATGATCAGCCGGCTGACCGAGGAAGTCGAAATCGGCAAGATCTATATGGGCACAGTTCGCAAGATCATGGATTTCGGCGCGTTCGTCGAAGTGTTGCCGGGCACCGATGGATTGGTGCACATTTCTCAGCTGGCCCACCATCGCGTGAAAGCCGTCTCCGACGAAGTCGCAGAAGGCGATCAGATTATGGTGAAGGTCCTGGAGATCGATCGGCAGGGCAAGATCCGGTTGAGCCGGAAAGAGACCATGCCGGCTCCAACAGGGGGCTCTCAGGAACCAGCGGCTGAGTAATCCTCGTGTATCGCAAGCTCATTCTGGAGAACGGGGTCCGCTTGGTCAGCGAGCGGATCCCCACTCTCAAGTCAGTCACCGTCGGCATTTGGGTCAACGCCGGTTCGCGTGACGAACAGCCGGCGCAAGCCGGATATTCCCACTTCATCGAACACATGTTTTTCAAGGGGACGACCAGCCGGTCGGCCACCGACATCTCACGCGAGATCGATGCGCTGGGCGGCGAGATGAATGCCTTTACCACGCGCGAGACCACCACGTTTTATGTGAAAGTCCTCGACCAGCATCTGCCGAAGGCCCTCGACCTGCTCTCCGATCTCTTGCACCGCTCCAAATTCGCTCCGAAGGACATCGAAAAAGAAAAACAGGTCGTGTTGGAAGAAATCCGCATGGTGCAGGATGATCCGGAAGATCTTGTCCAGGAGCTCCATACCGGCCAGGTCATGGGCCGTCATCCGTTGGGCCGTCCGATACTTGGGCGGGCCGCGACGATTGGAGCGTTGCGGCGGCAGGACCTTCTCTACTATGTCGACGCGCGGTACCAGCCTCAGGAGATTGTCGTCGCGGTGGCGGGAAGTTTTGACCAGCGATCGCTTGAACGGACCATTGCGCGTGAGTTCGGCCGTCGTCGTCCGTCATCGCCGCAGCCTCACGTGCGCCGTGCGCCGGATCTTCTCGGCGGCGTGGTGATGCAGCGCAAGCGATTGGAACAGGTCCATCTCTGCATCGGCATGAAGGGGATTTCAGCCGGCCATCCGGATCGGTATGCCGCCTATGTCTTGAATAGTGTGCTGGGCGGGAGCGTGAGCTCGCGCCTGTTTCAGGAGGTCAGGGAAAAGCGCGGGCTCGCCTATTCGATCTATTCCTTTCTCTCCGGCTATTCAGACGGCGGGACCATCACCGTATACGCGGGAACGCGCCAGAAAGAAGTCGAACGGGTGCTCGACGTCATTCGCCGCGAGATTCGTCGCATGGCGGCCAACGGCGTTACTCGGGATGAGTTGAAACGAACGAAGGATCAAATGAAGGGTAGCCTGATGCTCAGCTTGGAGAGTTCGCACAGTCGCATGAACAAGCTGGCCAAGGACGAGATGATCAAAGGCAAGCACACGTCGCTCGATGACATGACGCGAGCCATCGATGCCGTGACCTTCACGCAGATGGAGCGAGTCGCACAGGAGCTTCTCGACGAAAAATCGATGGCGATCACTGGTCTTGGGCCTCTCTCTGCTCGCCAGCTCCAGCTCGGGAGATGAGAATTTTTTAATAGAGCTGTCTTTCGGACGGATTAAATCGCTGATCAAGTATTGTCTAACATATTGCTATTCATGTGTTTTATCTGTGGATTAGAATTTTATTAGAAGGTTAAACATTTTCTTGACACTAATTGACCGTTTCAGTACGATTGCGCCGGTCTAGTGAACCTGAAAATTTTAACGGAGAGCAACAGCAAAAGAGAAAGAGGGAAGGGGGTTGCCGAACACTTTCTCCTGAGCTTTGTAGCTTCTGATCATTCGGTTGCAGACGTATTCATCGCTTTCAAAGTGAACGTTCATTAGGTTGTGGGTTTTATTTTTATGAAGGAGGGACTAGGTATGAAGAGGGTCTTAGTTCTAGCCGCCGTTGCAGTGTTCTCAGTGGCTGGCTTGCTACCGGCCGGATTTGCCGTAGCCGCAGATGCTCCTGGTGGAGGTGTGACCACCGACATTGTTGGAGGCAAGCTCCTGAAGGGCGATACCGCCAAGACGCTTCAGGGTCGTGTCTGGTCGCAGTGGGCCGACAATCCCGATAGTGAGTTGTTGTTTGGTATTCAGTATTGGAACACTGGTGATCCTGCTTCAGGCACCCCGGCTGGCCGTTCGTCAACCATGATGGATGTCAAGCCTCCGGATCCTTTGGTCACCTGCTGCGGTTGGGGCTTTGTCGGCGGGACCGACAAGAACAACGCCTATGCAGGCTGGTACCATGCCGCCACGACGGTGCGGTTGGCTGTGAAGGACAAGGCGTTGATGGATCAGATCATCAAGGCTGCGCAGGAACTTGTGGCCATGGAAGTGACCTTGGATGGCCGGACCATTACCGGATTCAAGGTTCTCAAGTAATCGATTTCATCACGCTTTCATTCTTTCATGTTGTTGAAGGAGGATTCGATTATGAAGCTTCAGAAGCAAGGCGGGGCCGTGATGGCAGCTGTTGCCCTGGTAGTCGGCATGGCTTCCAGCGCACTGGCCATCGAAGCATTTCAAGAGCGGTTTGAGTGGGGTGATCTCAGCAAGCCCACCACATTGCAGGGTCGTGTGATTATTCTCGATCCCTACGATGAAGCGGTGTGGATTAATGTGTCCGTGTTCGGTGGAGCCGCCGAGAGCGGCTTGTTCTGGCAGAAGGTTCACCCGGGCAAGAACCTCAAGTTCTACGCCGACAAGGGTGCCTGGGAAGAATTGAAGAAGATGGGCCGTCCGCATTCCGGACCGGCAGCGGCGAAGGAAGTGCCTCCGGGCAGCACGACCGACCTGGTTGAGTTTGTCGTCACGGAGACCGAGCAGAACCATCGCGTGATCTCTTCTGTGAAGAAGCTCCCGGAAGTCGCTGGTGCACCAGGGAAGACCTTGAGTATCTCTGCCCTTCGTTTGAAGGAGTGTGCGGGGAAGAATCAAAATACCGATGCTGGGTGTGCAGCAGCGGTGCAACAGCTCAACACCTCACCGAAGACTCCGGATGGTGCCCTCCTCCCAATGCAGTATGACGTGATGGTCCCAGGTGGGCAGACGTTTGGTGGTTTGATTCCCTGGGAAGCGAAGTATAACTTGCCTGGCGGGCACTGATCTCGTTTCTAGTTAGCAAAGGGGCGGTCACTCCTCACGGGGTGACCGCCTTTTTCTTTTCCAGTGTATGGACTCCTGTCGACGTAGGTTGAAAGAAAGCGCATGGTAAGGAGTCTGAGAACCAGCTTAACCACTCAGACGAGCCACAACCCGCCAAATGAATCTCGCTAGGCATCGCCGGAAGATGACAGAGTTTCTATCAGTTCTTTGGTCGTGGTGAATTGTTCCCTGCAAAGAGGACAAGCCCAGCGAGTAGCGCGCTGATCCCGACGACAATCGCGCTCATAGTGCGTAGTTGACGATCAGCTTCATCCCGTACTTCGCCTGCAATCTTTGCGACGACTCCCAATAACTGATCGAGCTCCAGCGTCACCGCGATGAATTTTGAGCCGCCCATTTCCGCCGCATTTTCTTCAGCTGCATCACGCAGACGCTTCGCCTCGTCCGGTGCAGTGGCCTTCCAGCGCTGCTGGATCAGCCTGATGGTCTGATCGGAAGTAGCCATATAGTCCGCGAGTCGTGTTTTGACCGCCTGGAGTTCACGCAACTCATCGGCTGTGCCGCTTCTCTTGACGGCCGCACTATCGGCGGCTTTGATGAATCGTTCGATGGGTTGCTCGATCTTGGCCCGTCGTTCCGTTAAGCCGGAAGTAATGCTCTCAAAGCTCTTTTGCGAATCAGCTTCGATCGCGCGCAGAATCGACGTGCGGTAGCGGATCAGTTTGGCATTGATGTGGCCGAGATCGGTCGTGGCCAGAGTGTATTCTGGATAGATGACGCGGAGTTCCTGGTCCACCCGACTCAGAGAGTACCCGCCCCAGAGACCCGCCGAAAGAATGAGCAAGCTGATGACAATAGATCGCACGTCAGAACAATACCTGATTGAGGCAGTGAGCACCATCATAGGACGACGTAGAGCCCGATTCGCATCGGCGGTTTGCACTATTTGAGTCTCATCGTTCGCCTTTCGATCTTGAGATCTCCCAGGAACTTTGTGAAATTCGTTTCAAAGAGGTCGGTCATCAGATGCTGGGCATCCTCTTGGTCAAACCAAAACACCCGATCGCTTCCCGCTCCGGAGACGTGCTCGCGTACGATACTTTCATCGCTATGGTTCGTGATTTGGAACGACAGGGCGTTCTGTGCGGTGAGATCGGTGTGCATGAACCCGCTGTTCGCATCGACGGAGAGGCTCTGAATGGTCCCGGCAAGCGTGATGTCCGCACCGTCGCTCCCCGCGGCGCGCGCCAGCGAGGCCTTCCAACCTTGCTTGCTCAGATAGTCGACGAGGGCTTGGGCCGTAGCTTTGGCGACGGTTCCGCTTGGTAGGTCGAAATAACTGACCCCGCCCCAGAGGTGTGATCGGGTTCCGAGATGGTTTTGATTGGGCCGCTGGTCTTCGAAGGGGAGTACCGCGATCCTGGGTCCCGGGGTGGCAATCGAGACAGTTCCGGCGCCAGGGGTCCCTCCAGGAATAGCAATATCGATGCGCTCGCCTTTGCCGGCACAGCCTCCCAGTGCGAGCATCCAGACATAGATCAGAAGCCGACACGATAGACGATTCACATTTGCCTCCTTCTCTCGATGGATGGCCAGGGAAATTATCCGGGGGAAATTTATTCTACAACGAAATGCGCGCGACGATTGTATCTCCAGCAGCCTTCGTTGTGTTCTTTGCAAGCGGGCTTTACTTCACCATAGCTGGTGGTGTGAAGGCGGAAGGAAGGGATGCCGAGATTCTCCAGATATCGCTTGGCTGATCGTGCGCGTTTTTCGCCCAACACCAGATTGTAAGCCAGAGTCCCGCGCTCGTCGCAATGACCTTCGATCAATAACGACTTGTCGGAGGCGTTTCGCATCCACTGGCCGTTACGTTCAAGCACGGGTTCCGCATCGGTGCGAATGTTGTACTGATCAAAATCAAAATAGATATCTCCGATTCCAGTGGAATCCGGAGTATTTACGGAACCCTTATCACGCAACGAAGCCGCGTTATTTGACGGGAAGATGCTCCCTGGTGCCTGGGAGGGAATCTGATTGGTTCGCGCTTCTTGGGTGCGGGATAGACCACTCTCTGCAGGAGGCTCTATGGAAGCGATCCGATCCGGTTGGACAGTCTCGGCCAGAGCCTGACCCTTTGTCGTCACGGATTGGTCTCCTGCGCTGGAGGACAATTGCTTGTTCGCACAACCAGCCATGCCAAATATGAGACCAATCAGGGATAGGGCAGTCCACAGATACAAGAGAGTTCGGCTCAGGCTTTGGATCATTTGTCACCTCTTGGCTGATTAAGATTGGGCGGCATACCGTTGAGGCTTCCGCCGCCGTTGATCATGGACTCTGCATAGGGCGAGACGGGAAGTGTTGTCGCCACCGGTGAGGTTGCAAGGAGGGCCAGAATCACGAAGATGTTGGGAGAATTCCTGCAGGCTTTCGGGCGTGGCACTTCAGAGGCGAAGAGCTTCGTCATTTCCCGCGCGGTTGATCCTTGAATGCACGCAGGATGAGCAACACGAAGAGCATCCCGATCACCAGGCTCCCCACGAGAAAGATCATGCCGTCAGTCGACATAGCGAGAATTTCTATCAATGCTAGTTAACGTCCTTGTCTGTTCGTGAACTCGACGGTTGTATGCTCAGAGGCACATTCCTCTTCTGACCGGATCACACTGTGCGAGGCCAGATCAGTCGTTCACGCGAGAGAAGTGATGGGCTGCAGGGGAGGCCGTTTCCTGCGCGCGCCGCCTCTTCGCTCGTTCCCATGGGACTGATCTGGTGTCTCGATCATCAGTGGGTGCTCATATTTCACTCGTACCACATTGCAGACAGATAGTATGGCTCCACCATACTTGGGAGGCCTTCAAATTGTGCATGGTGAAAAAGCATGATTGGTCTGTCCATTCTTGCTCACCGGCCTGATCTGAAAGGCCATTCTGTACACGGCCACAGTCCGAACATAACAGAATGACAGGGTAACCCAGCCATTGTTGCAGTGATCTCGCACATTGAGGCTCTCTCTCCAGATCCATAGCTGCACCATTCGGGTACAGTAAGGGCATAATCGGGATTCAAATACGATATTTGCATGAATGATGGAACTCGTAATTCCCGAAGGCGCGTGGTGTATTTTTACGGGGAACGGTCGGTTCTTTTGTTTTGGGCCTAGGTGGGGGTGACAATTCCGTGGGTCAGCGCATATTTGATCAGGTCGGCTGTATTCTCCAGGTGCAAGTGTTCCAGGATTTGTCCCTTATGGAATTCAACGGTTCTCGGTGAAATCTTCAGCACATTGGCGATGTCTTTGGCGGTGCGTCCTTCGGTGAGAAGCTGGAGGACTTCCTTCTGACGCAGAGTGAGACCCCCGGTGCCGCTTGCCTTTTCAGATGGTGTAGCGAGAAACACGGTCAGGAGGTCCTTGGTAATGAGCGGGGTAAGGTAGGAGTGTCCGGAAAGGACCGCCCGGATCGCCTGCTCCAACTCATCAACCGCTGACCGTTTCAGGACATAGGCAGAAGCTCCGGCTTCAAACGCGGACCGGACATATTCCGTGTCGGCATGCATCGTGACGAAGACCAGCTTGGCCATCGGGCACAGTTTCTTGAGATGGGCGGCCGCATCGATGCCGTTTAAGAGGGGCATCGACACGTCGAGAATGATAACGTCCGGCTGAAGAGTCTTGGCCGACTCGATCAGTGCGCGACCATCGGCGGCGGTGCCGATAAGATCGTACCGGTCTTCCAGAATACGTTTAAAGCCTTCGATGATGAGCGCGTGATCGTCGGCCAGCAGAACGCGGGGTTTACGCACGAGATACTCCTGTGGTCAGGGGAATTTCAACATGGATGCGGGTGCCCTGGGGGGGAGTCGACTCGATTTCGAATCGACCCTTTGCCAGACGTACCCGCTCTTTCATGCTGAGAAGGCCCAGGTGTGCTCCAGTCTGTGAGAGCTGCGCCCGGTTGAATCCCCTGCCGTTGTCACGGACAGAGAGAGACACGAGATCGTCTTCGCAGATCAACTCGACTTCAACATGGGAGGCGTGGGCATGGCGGGCGATGTTGCTCAGACCTTCCTGTACGATCCGGTAGAGACAGATCGCTAATTCTGCGGGAAGACCCGCAGTGGGGTCCCGATGAACATAGGATATCTTGATTCCTGCGCGGGTGGCGAAATCATCGATTTGGCGTCGAATGGCTTTCACGAGCCCGAGATCGTCGAGGATGGAGGGGTGAAACCGGTAGGCCATCTGGCGCACGTCATCGGAAATAGCGGTCAGCCGCTCGGATACCAGCCGAATCGTCGAACGGAGCGATTGTGCGTCGGAGGACTCGTCTTTCTCAGCCTGCCGCAAATCCATCGAGAGCATGGCGAGCCGTTGATTGATATCGTCGTGGAGGTCCCGTGAAATCCGCCTTCGGTCCTCTTCCTGAGCTGTGAGGAGTTGTCCGGCTAACGCGCGCAATTCTTCACGGCTCTGTCGGAGCTCTTGCTGGTTTGCCTGCAGCACCGCTTCGCTGGTCCGAAGCGATCGCTCGGTTTCTGTCCGCTCCGTGATTTCCTCCACCAGGGCGTTGTTAACATCAGCAAGTTCCTGGGTGCGTTGTTGAACCCGTACTTCGAGGTCGTCGTGGGCCTGTTGCAACGCGTCCTCAGCTCTCCGCTGATGCAGAAAGAACAACACCGGCAGCCAGATGGCTGTCAAACTAAAGAGCCGGTTCGTCACCCCCATCCAGAGTGGGACTCCGTCGAGCGTGGGGCTCAGAATCACGTCGGCCATTGTCAGCACGGAGCAGATGGAGGCGGTGATGACTGGCCCTGTCCGATTCGGCAACAGGAATGACAGAATGACGAGTCCCCCGTAGAGAACCCCGTTTCCGATTCCCAGCGGGAGGTAGAGGTCGAGACAGAACAGAGCGATCCCCAAACCGATGATCGCCAAGAGGAGTCGTCGATTGGCATCGACTGCCATGAAGCGCCTCGCAGAGGATCATTATCCGACTATTGAGGAAGCGGCATCAAGAGGGAAGAGACCCTCACGATGCCGCGTTCTTGGTTGAGGGGGTCACTTTTCGCTGAAGGTCCGCAAGGCGGTTGAGGGCGTCCAGAGGTGTCATTGAAAACAAATCGATCTGCCGGACCTCCTCAACGAGGGGGTGCGGTTGCGGCAACGGCGGGGCAGCAGGCTCTGTGTGGGCCGCCGACTCTGCGATCTGGGCCGACTCCGGCCGCTCCAGCTGCACAAGGACATCCTGGGCTCGTGTGATGACGGATGGCGGTAGCCCTGCTAGTTTCGCGACATAAATGCCGTAGCTGCGGTCTGCTCCTCCGGCGACAATCTTTCGGAGAAAGACCACGTCGCCGTCACGCTCTTGCACTGCCACACGGAAATTCTTGATCCCGTCTCGCTGTTGTTCCAATTGGGTCATCTCATGATAATGCGTGGCGAACAACGTCCGTGCCCCGAGCGTTCTGCGATCGTGAATATATTCTGCGACGGCCCAGGCAATACTGAGCCCGTCATAGGTGCTGGTGCCCCGCCCGATTTCGTCGAGCAGGATCAGGCTTCGCACGGTCGCGCTGTGAAGAATGGTGGCCGTTTCCACCATCTCCACCATGAAGGTGCTGTGACCGCTGGCCAGATTATCCGAGGCTCCGACGCGGGTGAAGATCCGATCGACCACACCGATCGTTGCGGAGGCGGCAGGGACAAAACTGCCGACCTGCGCCAGTAGCACAATCAAGGCGACCTGGCGAAGGAAGGTGCTTTTGCCTGCCATGTTGGGTCCTGTCAGGATCTGAAGACGCTGTGAGTCCAGGTTCAGGAGCGTATCATTCGGTACGAACGCCATCTCTTCGGTCAGCCGTTCCACGACGGGATGGCGGCCGCCTCGAATGTCGATCAACCCGCTCTCATTGATAATAGGCTTTGTATATTGATTCAGTGCGGCGGTTTCAGCCAGCCCGGCCAGGACATCGATCAACGCAAGTTTCCCGGCCATCTCCTGGAGACGGCCGGCATGGCCGGCGAGTGTGGTGCGAAGTCGTGTGAACAGATCCTGCTCCAGTGCCAGCAGTTTCACTTCGGCACCCGTCACGCGCTCTTCAAGTTCTTTCAACTCGGGAGTCATGAACCGCTCGGCGTTGACCAGCGTTTGCTTGCGGATAAAGTCAGCCGGCACGCGGGCCAAGTTGGTCTTGGTGATTTCAATGTAGTAGCCGAACACCTGGTTGTAGCGGACTTTCAGGGATTCGATGCCGGTACGTTCACGCTCTTTCGCCTCCAATGCGGCAATCCAGTGTTTGCCTTCGGTGTTGGCTTTTCGCAGTTCATCCACGTCAGCGTGGTATCCGTCGCGGATCACGCCGCCGTCGCGGAGCGACATCGGCGCCTCCGGTTGAAGGGCCTGCTCGATCAGTTCGGCGAGATCCCGCCCGTCATCCCATGCTTCACGGGCCTCGGCTAGCTGGAGGCTTACGAGCGGAGTCAGCTGTGTCGCGATTTCCGGAAGGGCGGCAAGGGAGTCCTTCAGTGCCAGAAGTTCCCGGGGGCCTGCCACGCCCAGAACAATGCGGCCGCTCAGGCGTGAGAGGTCCTGCACGGTTCTGAGTGCAGCGCGCAAGGCCACGCGCGCCGCAATCCGGTCTTTCAATTCTCCGACTGCATCGAGTCTGGCTTGGATCGCCTCACTGTGAATCAACGGCCTGACCAGCCACTGTCTAAGCAGGCGGCTTCCCATGGCGGTCACGGTTCGATCGAGTACGGAGAGCAGCGTGGCAGGTTTCCCGCTGTGACTGTCGTCTAACGCCCCCATCGGTTTCAACAGCTCGAGATTGCGAATGGTGACGCTGTCCAAATGCATCGCGTCCGAGATCCGGCGGACACGCGGGCGACGAATATAGTCCAGTGGCGCTGTCGGTTGAGTGTCGCGGAAGTAGCTCAGGACCGCGCCGGCTGCGCCGATTCCCACCGTCAGGCCCTGACAGCCGAAGGCTTCCAGCGAATGAATGTGAAACTGCTCTTGCAGCAGGCGAGCGGCTCGTTCCGGTTCAAACGTCGATGCGTCGCGCTCGCACAGGCGTATGCCTTTCATCTGATCGAGCCAGGCACTGTTCTGCCGGTCGGCGGTTGGCGCCAACAGAATTTCCCGAGGATCCAGGCGAGCCAGCTCATCCAACGTTTGCGTCTGAGCCTGATCCCCCTGAAATTCGGCAATCCAGAACTCTCCGGTGGAGACTTCGAGCATCGCCAATCCGATCACGGGTTGTGGCTTTGCCGTTGGACTGCTGGCAACTGCTGCGAGGAAGTTCGATTCGACCGGAGAAAGAAACTCGGTTTCGATGAGCGTGCCTGGCGTATACAGCCGGACGACTTCGCGGCGTACCAGTCCTTTGGCGAGCTTGGGGTCCTCGACCTGCTCACACAGGGCCACCGTCCGTCCGGCCTTCAACAGTTTGGCGATATAGCCGGTCGCGGCGTGGTAAGGGACGCCGCAGAGCGGGACCGGATTCGGACTGTTCTTATCGCGCGAGGTCAGGGCGATGGAAAGAATGCGCGACGCTTCCTGCGCATCCTGATAAAACATTTCGTAGAAATCACCCACCCGGAAAAACAAGATAGCGTGTTCGTAGCCGCGCTTGATCTCCCGGTACTGCCGCATCAGCGGACTGGCGTCGTGATCACTCATCGACGAGATCTCGCGTGGGCTCGGTGGTCGGACTCGAACGGCTGGTCAGCTTTTCGAGTGATTGGCGTGCACGCTCCAAATCCACTTCGGCATCTTGCAGCGCTTTGGTCTTGCGTCGGAGGTCGATTCGGCTGCGCACCCACGGGGGGAATAACAGAATGCCGGACACGAGCAGGCCGACAGCGAAGGCGGTGAGAATCGGTTTGTAGATTGGTGTAGAGGCTTCCAATAAACCGAAGAAGTACCGCAAGGTGACTTCCTGCTCCTGATTCTGGAGAAAGAACGCCAGGGAGAGGAGCAGCAGAATACCGACAAGGATGAGCCGAATCATGATGTGCGGGGTCTCCCTCTCCGGGTGGCAATCTTGGGCGATGACCTGGGTGTGGCCGTATGCCGGTGTTGTCGAGCGGCCTGTTTGAGGGCGGCAAGCAAGGTGGTGGCCCGAGGTCCGCGGGCGATCATGCGGGCGGTTCTGGCCGTGGGGGTCTTGTGCTCGAGCGAGAGGTCAAGCCGATCGCTTGGCAGGACGTCAGGAAACTTGTCGGCCCATTCGATCGCCGTGACGATGTTCCCCTGAAAGTACTCCTGCAGGCCGATCCCCTCGGCTTCCGCTACGCTCCGTAGTCGATAGAGATCCACATGAATCAGCGGGAGCCGTCCCTCGTATTCGTGGATCAAGACGAAAGTCGGGCTGGTCACCTGGTTCGACGGCGTGCCCAGGCCTGCTGCAATTCCACGTACGAGAGCCGTTTTCCCGGCGCCGAGTTCTCCGGAGAGGGCCAGGGTTTCGCCGCCAACCAGCAATCGCCCGATGATCCGGCCAAATGCTTCTGTGGCGGTGCGGGAGGGGAGCGCCACCGTCCAGAGAGCAGGCGACGCAGGGCGTGGCCGTGTGGCTGCACGGGCCTTTCGTGGTGCGGTGGTCGTGGGCCGGCTATGCTGAGCCGATGTTCGTGAGCGCATAAGGAATATGGTCAATGACATCTCTGGCGATTAAACTGGTCTGTCCTATTGTCTCGGCGGCCAGGTCCCCGGCGAGTCCGTGCACATACGTTGCGGCGCACGCGGCCTCCCATGAGGCGACTCCCTGGGCGAGCAATCCGGCGATCATACCGGTTAAGACATCGCCGGTTCCAGCCGTGGCCATGCCGGGATTGCCGGTCGGGCAAATGGCCACCCTACCGTCGGGTCCGGCAATCACGGTTCTGGCCCCTTTGAGCACCACGTAGCAGCCGCGTTCTCTGGCAAAGCGTGTGGCCGTGCCGATCCGGTCCCCGTTGATCGATTGAGCCGAGGATTCGGCCACCAGTCTGGCCATTTCTCCGGGATGTGGCGTCAGAATAGGGGGAATCTTACACTCGGTTAAGAGAGCGGCGCGTCCGGCCAGCGCGTTCAACGCATCGGCATCGAGGACGCTCGGTCGGTCCAGTTGCCGGACAAGCGCATGTACCAGCTCAACGGTTTCCGGATTGGTTGAGAGTCCCGGGCCGATCGCGACCGCTGTTCTCGCGGCGATGAAGTCTTTCAGCCGATCCAATGCGGCGCGGGACAATGTGCGCGCCTTAGTCTCGGGCATCGGGATCGTCATGACTTCCAAGAGCTTGGCCTCCAGGACATCGTTGATGCTCGCCGGGATGGCAACGGTCACCAACCCGGCCCCCATTCGCAGAGCAGCTTGTGCCGACATTGCGGCTGCGCCGGTTTTGCCGACTGATCCGGCGATGATGCCGGCATGGCCGAACGTGCCTTTGTGACTGGAGAGCCGTCGGGGAGGTAAGGCGGTCCGAACAAACGGGGCGGTGATCAAGTGGATCCGGCTTTCCGTGGCATCGACATAGGCCGGTGGAATTCCGATGTCGACAATCTCCACGCGACCCGCGTGATCGATGCCCTGATTCTGTAATAGGCCCAGCTTTGGCAGCCCGAAGGTCACAGTCAGATCGGCCTTCACGGCGCGGCCTAACACTGCGCCGGTATCGGCGTGGATACCTGAGGGGAGATCCACGGCCACCGTCAGGCGTTGTGCCTGATTGATGCTGTCGATGGCTTCTGCATATCGCCCTGTGACAGGAGCTGCCAGGCCTGTCCCGAGCAGCGCATCGATGATCACGTCGCTGCCGCCGAGTATCGTATGAATCTGACTCGTAGAGGAAAATGGCTTCACGATAGTCTTGCCGGCGATCCGGACGAGTTGCCGGTACATGTGCGCAGCGTCGCGACTCAGGTCCGTGGCCGGAGCCAGGGTGAACACCTGTACCTTGACCCGTTGCTTGTGCAGCAGGCGCGCCACGACGAATCCGTCGCCGCCGTTATTCCCTTTCCCGCAGAGGATCGTGATGGTTTTCCCGCGCAACGAACCCATTTGTTGCTCAAGGCTCGCAACGACACCGGCTCCGGCCCGCTCCATCAACGTGGTGCCGGGCACGCCGGCCTCCTCGATCGTCCGACGATCCAACGCCTGCATCTGTGCGGCGGTGACAATGAGCATCATTGCGGGGCATATCCTTTTCTACCCGTGGGCAGTTGCGATGCGACTGGCAGCGCATGGCGCGATGGGATCGATACCTGTGGCGTCATGAGATCGTTGACGGCTCGGGTCACAGTGAATCGTGTCGACCGGCAGGCTAGCTGAGTAGCGCTTTCATTTCTTTGACTGCCTGGTCGAGGCCGACGAGGACGGCGCGGGCGATGATGCTGTGCCCGATGTTGTACTCCACGATCTCCGGAATATGGGTCAGCCGTGCGACATTGCGATAGTTGAGGCCGTGTCCGGCGTTGACACCCATGCCGAGCTTGTAGGCGAGCTTGGCGGCCTGGGTGATGGCGTCGAATTCCGCATCGGCCTCTTTCGATTTCGTGGCGTTGGCATAGCGCCCGGTGTGTAGCTCGACAAAGTCGGCCGCAACCTTGTGCGCTGCTTTGATCTGATTGAGATCGGGCTCGATAAAGAGACTGACGGGAATCCCGGCGTCGTGCAGCATGGAGACGGTGGTCTGCATGCGCTCTTTCAATCCTGCCACATCCAGACCGCCCTCGGTCGTGAGCTCCTGTCGTTTTTCCGGGACCAGGGTGACCAGGTCCGGCTTGACGGTCAGGGCGATTTTGACCATGGCATCATCGGCGGCCATTTCCAGGTCCAGCTTGGTCCGTACGATCTCCCGCAAGAGCGTGAGGTCCCGGTCCTGAATGTGCCGCCGATCTTCGCGTAAGTGCACGACGAGGCCATCGGCACCGGCGAGTTCCACGAGGACTGCTGCGGCCAAGGGATCCGGATCTGTCCCGCCTCGGGCCTGGCGGAGGGTCGCGATATGGTCAATATTGACGCCCAGCCTGGCCATGACACCTCCAGCCTGTGGGAGACCTACAGGAAAGGAATGAGTGACGGGGGAAACGTGACGCATTAATAGCAGAAGGCGAGGGATGGAGCAAGGTTGGCAGGGGTGAACCGCCGGAATCTTTGGTGAAACCGAACCCCACAGAATCACAAGGTAAATTGACTCGACAGGAGCCCTCCATTAGAATAGGCCCTTCTTCCAGCCTGTTCATTCCTCTCTTCACTGAGGAGCAGCTTGAAGGAGACCAGAATTTAAGAGGTAGAGGACCGTCATGGGTTTGGGCGATGGGTTTTATCGGTTAAAGCGACTCCCGCCATATGTGTTCGCTCAGGTGCAGAGCCTCAAGTTGGAAGCTCGACAACGCGGAGAGGATGTCATCGACTTCGGGATGGGTAATCCCGACCAGCCGACTCCGCCCCACATCGTCGACAAGCTGATTGAAGCGGCCCGCAAAGGCAAGAACCATCGGTACTCTGCTTCTCGCGGCATCACCAAGCTGCGTCAGGCGATTTGTGGCTGGTACAAGCGGAATTACAATGTCGAATTGGATCCTGAGACGGAAGCCATTGTCACAATCGGCTCCAAGGAAGGGCTGGCTCATCTTGCGCTGGCGATGATCGGTCCCGGTGACGTGGTCCTCACGCCCACGCCGACGTATCCCATCCACATGTACAGTTTCATCATTGCCGGGGGCGAGGTGCGCGGGATCGAACTGCGCCCGGACAGCGATTTTTTTGAGGACTTGCAACGGGTTTATCGGCAGACGATGCCGCGCCCGAAAATCCTGGTCATTAACTTTCCGCACAATCCCACGACCGCGGTGGTCGATATCTCGTTCTTTAAGAAGATTGTCGCGTTTGCCAAAGAGCACAACGTGATTGTCATTCACGATCTGGCCTATGCCGACCTGGTGTTTGATGGCTATAAGGCGCCGAGTTTTCTCCAGGTTCCCGGCGCGAAAGATATCGGCGTTGAGTTCTATACGTTGTCGAAGGCGTACAATATGCCCGGGTGGCGCGTGGGATTCTGTGTGGGGAATCGAGAGGTGGTTGGAGCCTTAGCCAAGATCAAGAGCTATCTCGATTACGGTATTTTTCAGCCGGTCCAGATTGCGAGCGTGATTGCGCTGAACGGTCCGCAAGACTGCGTCAAAGAGACCGTGTTGCGCTATCAGAAACGGCGGGATGTGCTGGTGGGCGGCTTGAACCGGATTGGGTGGCAGGTGACCAAACCGCTGGCGACAATGTTTGTATGGGCGCAGATTCCGCAGGCCTATCGGCACATGGGGTCGTTGGAGTTCTCGAAGTTGTTGCTGCGCGAGGCGAAGGTGGCGGTCTCCCCCGGCATCGGGTTCGGTGAGGGGGGCGATGAGTATGTGCGATTCGGGCTGGTCGAGAACGAGCATCGAACCAGGCAGGCGGTTCGGGGGATTAAGAAGGTGTTGAAGCTCGAAGGGTCGGAGGAATGAAAACCCGCATCGGTGTCGGCCTGATCGGATTTGGAACTGTCGGAACCGGCGTCGCGAAAGTCTTGTTCGAGAACGCGGCTTTGATCCGTCGGCGGGTCGGCGTTCCGGTCGAGCTGTTGCGGATTGCCGATCTCGACATCACCCGTGATCGCGGAGTGGCGGTCCCGCCCGGCGTGTTGACGACGGATGTGAAGCAGGTCCTTGCCGATCCGGCAATCGATATTGTGATCGAACTGGTCGGCGGCTACGATTTTGCCAAGCGTGTGATGCTCGACGCGATTGCCGCCGGGAAACATGTGGTCACGGCCAATAAAGCGCTCCTGGCGTTGCACGGAGAAGAAATTTTCGCGGCGGCGGAGTCGCAGCATGTGGACCTTGGCTTCGAAGCCAGCGTGGGCGGCGGAATCCCGGTCATTCGGGCGCTGACCGAAGGGCTGGCAGCGAATCGTATCGAATCGATTTACGGCATTATCAATGGGACGTCGAATTATATTTTGTCCCGGATGACTCGCGACGGGCATAGTTTTGAGGCGGTCCTCAAAGATGCTCAGCAAGCCGGGTATGCGGAAGCGGATCCCACCTTTGATGTGGCCGGGATTGACTCGGCCCATAAGCTCGCCATTCTGGCGAATCTGGCTTTTGGAACGCCGATCAATTTCAAAGAGATCTACACCGAGGGGATTACAAACATAACGGAGCAAGACATCGCGTATGCGAGAGAGTTTGGATATACGATCAAACTCTTGGGGATCGCCAAGCTCAATGACGGGGCCGTTGAAGCGCGGGTGCATCCAACCATGGTGCCGTCCGATTCTCCGATTGCCAAAGTCGAGGGAGTCTATAACGCGATCCATCTCGTCGGTGATGCCGTGGGTGACGTGATCCTCCATGGCCGGGGTGCGGGCTCCATGCCGACCGGCAGTGCGGTGGTGAGCGACGTCATCGCGATCGGGCGAAATCTGTTGAAGGGCGCGGCCGGGCGTGTCCCGCCGGCCTCGTTTCAGCAAGATCAGCGGCGGCCGATCCGTATCAAGCCTATGGAAGAGATCAGCTCGTTGTACTATCTTCGATTCATGGTAGTGGATCGACCGGGTGTGTTGGCGCAGATTGCCGGAGAGCTTGGCCGCTGCGAGATCAGCATCTCGTCGATGCTCCAGCAGGGCCGTCGCGAAGGGCAGACGGTTCCGGTGGTGATCAAGACGCATATGGCGAAAGAGCGGGATGTGCAAAAGGCGATTCGTGAAATCAATCGTCAGGCCTTTATTTCTGAGCCCGTCACGCTGATCCGCGTGGAAGGGAAGGATGAGTAGTCGGATGGCTCGTTGGCGCGGGATTATTGAAGAGTATCGAAAATTTCTTCCGGTGACGGGGGCGACGCCGATCATCAGTTTAGGGGAAGGCCATACGCCGCTCATTCGCGCGGAGCGTTTGGCGAAGGCGATCGCCCCGGGTGTCGATCTCTACTTAAAATTCGAAGGTGCCAATCCCACCGGCTCATTCAAAGATCGCGGGATGACGATGGCGATCTCGAAGGCGGTGGAGCAGGGTGCCCGTGCGGTCATGTGTGCATCGACCGGCAATACCTCCGCTTCCGCCGCTGCGTACGGAGCCCGTGCCGGGCTGGCCGTTTATGTGCTGATTCCCGCGGGCAAAATCGCGCTCGGGAAACTGTCGCAAGCCATGATGCACCAGGCGACGGTCATTCAAATCGAAGGCAATTTCGACCAGGCGCTCACGATCGTCAAAGATCTCTCGGCCGCGCACCATATTGAGCTGGTCAACTCCATCAATCCATTTCGAATCGAAGGCCAGAAGACGGCCGCGTTTGAAGTGTGTGATCAATTGGGGGATGCGCCGCATCTTCACGTGCTGCCGGTCGGGAATGCCGGGAACATTACGGCCTATTGGAAAGGCTATCGAGAATATCGGGCCGCGAATCAGACGACAAAACTGCCACGCATGATGGGATTTCAGGCGGCAGGAGCCGCACCGATGGTATTGGGCCGGGTGGTTGAAGAGCCGCAAACCATTGCCACCGCGATTCGTATCGGGAATCCGGCGAGCTGGGCTGCGGCGTCGATCGCAGTGGAGGAATCATCCGGCGCGATCGATATGGTGACGGATGAAGAAATCCTGCAGGCCTATACGCTGGTGGCGGCTACGGAGGGCGTGTTTTGTGAGCCGGCGTCTGCCGCGTCCGTCGCAGGGGTCACGAAGCTGGGCCGAGCCGGGAAATTGCGGGAAGGGGAGACGGTGGTGTGTACGCTGACCGGACATGGTTTGAAAGATGCCGATACGGCGATCAGCGTGTCGAAACCGCCGTTGACTGTGAAGGCGACATCCTCGGATGTTGCCCGGTTATTAAACGCACGATGAGGGTCTGATCTCAATGAAGTATCTGATTCTCCATGCTGGCGGGTTAGCGGGTCATGCGCAGGATACGTTGGGAGGACGCACGCCGCTTCAGGCGGCTGCTACGCCTCATCTCGATCGATTGGCACGGATCGGCGAGCTCGGGTTGGTCACGATTCCTGCGGAGGGGAATCGTCATGGGAGCGGCCTCAACGGGACCGCGATTCTCGGTTACGACCCCAAGAAGTACTATCAAGGTCCCGGCCCGCTCGAGGCCGCGAGTCTCGGCGTGTCTGTGACGGAGCAGGATGTCGTCTATCGCTGTACGATGGTCACGGTGAAGCCGGAAGGCGGAAAAGTCGGCGCAGACATCAAGAAATTAAGCGCCCACGTCGTGTTAGATGATGCGACGGCAGGCCTGATCGAAACGGATGAGGCACGGGAATTGATCGAGGCGATCAATGAGCAGCTGGGGTCTGAAACGATGCAGTTCTACCCCGGCACGGGCCATCGTCATGTCATGGTGTGGATGAAGGGCAAGCCGCGGGCCGTATGTGTCGATCCGCAGTCGGTGAGAGGCCGTCTGATCGGGGATGCGCTTCCAACGGGAGATGGAGCGACTATTCTGCGAGAGCTCATGGAGGCGTCCCATCTCATTTTGCGCGATCATCCGGTCAACGCGGAACGTCTGGCTTCAGGGAAGAATCCGGCCAATTGTATCTGGCTATGGGGCGAAGGACGGGCTACTCCGTGGCCCAGTCTGGCTGAACGATTTCAGGTGACGGGTGCGGTCGTGGCCTCCAGTGCCGTCCATCGGGGAGTCGGGCTGTGCGCCGGGCTGGAGGCTTCGGATTCTGCCGAGTTGGGCGACGAACCCTTTAAGGCGATGGCGGCGACGGTACTCGATGAGTTTGCCAAGAAGGACTTTGTTTATGTCCATGCATCTTTGTCCGATGAAGTGGTGCATGGCAGTGATGTGAATGCGACGGTGCAGGCCATCGAAGCGTTTGACCGGGATCTCGTCGGGCCGATCCTGGAAGGGCTTGCGAAGAAAGGCCCCTATCGGTTTCTCGTGTTGTGCGATCATGGCGAAGGGGTGCAGGGACAGGCGTTCGCGGTGTTTGGTGAGGGACCCGGCAAGGACGGAGCGTCAGGCGGTCGTCGATTCACCGAGTCTGATGCGCAGGCCTCTAAGGCGCCGGTCCGTGATGCCAGTAAATTTGTGATCAAGCTGTTTGCCAAAGGATGAGTCGGTGGCGTTGATCGTTCAGAAATACGGCGGGACGTCGGTCGGCACGATCGAACGGATCCATCGGGTCGCAGAGCGGGTCGCGCAATCTCATCGCGCCGGAGATCAGGTGGTCGTCGTGTTGTCTGCGATGAGCGGCGAGACGGATCGATTGATCAAACTTGCGCATGAGGCGGCCGCCACGCCCGATGATCGTGAGATGGACATGCTGCTGTCCACGGGTGAGCGCGTGACGGTGGCGCTCTTGGCGATGGATCTCCGCGGTCGCGGGATCAACGCCCGTTCGTACACCGGCCGGCAGGTCGGGATTATGACCGACAGTGCTCACACGAAGGCCAGGATTGCCCGGGTCTCAGCCGACCGGCTTCGCGAGGCGCTGGCAAAAGGCATCATTCCCGTGGTGGCGGGGTTCCAGGGGATCAATGAACAATCGGATGTCACGACGCTGGGACGTGGCGGGTCTGATCTGTCTGCGGTGGCGTTGGCCGCGGCGTTGAAAGCGGATCGGTGCATCATCTTTACCGATGTGGATGGGGTCTACACCTCAGATCCCAATGTGGTGCCTGCGGCGCGGCGGATCGATAAGATTTCATATGAAGAAATGTTGGAAATGGCCAGCCTCGGCGCAAAAGTGTTGCAAGCCAGATCGGTGGAGTTCGCCGCCAAGTTCAACGTCCCGGTTGAGGTGAACTCAAGTTTCAAAGAAGGAAAGGGGACTCTCGTGACACGTGAAGATGCGGATATGGAAGCGGTGGCGGTGGCGGGAGTCACGGGAGACCGGAACCAGGCGAAAATCACGATGGTCGGTGTTCCCGACAAGCCCGGCATCGCGGCAAAAATTTTTGGGCCCGTCGCCCAGGCCAACATCAACGTCGATATGATCATTCAGAATGTAAGTCAGGATGCGTTGACGGACTTGTCGTTCACCGTTCCTCGGGCCGATTTGCGCGCCGCCACCCCGTTGCTTCAAGATGTGGCCAAAGATATCGGGGCCAGAAGTGTGGCAATCACCGAAGCGATTGCCAAGGTCTCGCTCATCGGGGTGGGCATGCGCTCGCATTCGGGTGTCGCGGCGAAGATGTTCGAGGTGTTATCCCGCGAGGGGGTCAACATCATGATGATCAGCACATCGGAGATCAAAATTTCCTGCGTGATTGCCGAGAAGTACTTGGAGCTCGCGATGCGCTCGCTCCACACCGCGTTCGGGCTCGATCGGGTCGTGCAGGGAGATCAGCCGTCTAAATAAGGCGGATCTGCTTCGGCCAGGCTCGACAGATCCTTCCCACTCCTGTTACTCTTTCACACAATGGCTCGAAAATCCTCACAGAGTCGCCCCGCTCGTCACGCTCTACCGGAGGAGCCTGTCGTCATCCCTGTTCTCACCGTCGACCGTGCCGCCGCCCTGGAAATTTACGATACGACACTCCGCGACGGCGCGCAGGCCGAGGATGTCAGCTTTTCGGCGGAAGACAAGGTGCGTGTCGCTCAAAAACTGGACGAGCTTGGCGTGCACTACATTGAAGGTGGCTGGCCGGGAGCCAATCCGAAAGACATCGAATTCTTTCGGATCATGAAGACGACACCGCTCAAACATGCCTCGGTCATTGCCTTTGGATCGACGCGCAAAGCCAGTAACTCCGTCCATAAAGACCAGAATCTGCAGGCCCTCATCGCGGCGGAAACCAAGACCATTACGCTCTTCGGAAAAACCTGGTCGTTGCACGTGACCGATGCATTGGGGATCTCGCTGGCGAAAAATCTCGAATTGATCGGCGATTCCATTGCGCATCTCAAAAGTAAGGGCCGGCGGGTGTTTTACGATGCCGAGCATTTCTTCGACGGCTACAAGACGAATCCGGAGTATGCGCTGAAGACGATTCGCAAGGCGGTGGAGGCGGGGGCTGAACGCGTCATTCTCTGCGATACAAACGGCGGGGCGATGCCGTGGGAAATCAGGGGGATCTGCGAAGTGGTTCGCCAGGAAATCAAGGTGCCGTTGGGTATCCATGCCCACAACGATTGTGAAATGGCCGTGGCGAATTCTCTGGTGGCGATCGAGACCGGCATTGTTCAGGTGCAAGGGACGATCAATGGGATCGGTGAGCGGTGTGGAAATGCCAACCTGTGTTCAATCATTCCTAATCTAGAGTTGAAGATGCGGCGCCCGGCACTCGGTGACCGGCTCAGTCATTTGAAAGATGTTTCGGGATTCGTCACGGAAATCGCGAACTTGATGCCCAACAAGCATCAACCTTATGTCGGCGATTCTGCGTTTGCTCACAAAGGCGGCGTCCACATCCATGCGGTGCTGAAGAATGCGTTGACCTATGAGCATATCGATCCGACGAAGGTCGGGAATCGCCAGCGCGTGCTGGTGTCGGACTATGCGGGACGGAGCGGGCTGTTAGATAAGATCGAGGCTTACGGCATCAAGCTGTCAAAGGATCACGCGAAGGTGCAGGAGCTTATCGATACGCTAAAAGAGCGCGAAAATGAAGGCTACCAGTTTGAAGGCGCTGAGGGCTCGTTTGAGTTGCTGATGCGCAAGGCGATGGGGACTCATAAGCCGGCGTTCCAGCTGCTGGGATTCCGCGTGATTGTTGAAAAGAAACAGGAGGATGGCGCTCCACTTTCCGAGGCGACCGTGATGGTCAAGGTTGGCGGAGTGGTTGAGCATACCGCCGCGGTCGGAGCCGGGCCGGTGAATGCATTGGATCATGCGCTGCGTAAGTCGCTGGAAAAGTTCTACCCGCAATTGCAAGAAGTGAAGCTGTTGGACTACAAAGTCCGTGTACTCGCGGCCAATAAAGGCACTGAGTCGAAAGTGCGGGTGCTGATCGAATCCGGCGACCACAAAGATAAGTGGGGAACCGTCGGAGTATCCGAGAATATTATAGAGGCCACCTGGCAAGCCTTAGCCGATAGCATTGAGTACAAGCTACTTTCGAAGCGTTAGCGAGCTCCTGCCGCCTTCCCGCCGATGTTTATTCTTGACAGAACTCGTAACCTCACGTAACTTAAGCAGAACTTTCCGTCTTTAGAGTGCAGCTTCATCGGAGGTTGTGTGATGGGAATGCGCAGCGGTTACGGAGGGGGGTGGCATGAGAAAGGCTGATATCGCGAACGAGATATTCAAGCAGGTTGGAATTTCGAAAAATGAGGCGGCCGATATCGTTGAACTTGTGCTCAATCTTCTCAAGTCGGTGCTGCAAAAAGGGGAATCCGTCAAAATTGCGGGCTTCGGCAATTTCGTCGTTCGCAGCAAAGGTTCTCGCAAGGGGCGCAATCCTCGCACAGGAGAAGAAATTGGGATTACCCCGCGTCGCGTTGTCACATTCCGCCCAAGCCAAGTCTTTAAGAAGTACGTCAATTCGTAGCCATCGCGAGACCCGGGTCGCTACCACAGTATGAGGGCCGGTCATGGGGATTGAACCCAGGCTGGGTAGTAAAGTTTTTTATAAAATCGGGGAGGTGAGTCAACTGACCAAGCTCCCTGCATACGTGCTACGCTTTTGGGAGTCTGAGTTTAAATTTCTGAGTCCGAAGAAAAGTCGAGGGAATCAGCGTCTGTATGTTCGTCGGGATATTGAAACAGTCCTTGAGATCAAGCGGATGCTGTACGAGGAAGGCCACACGCTGGAGGGAGTGAAGCGGTACTGGGCCAGGCGTGGGCGGGCGGCGTCTCGGAAGCTCACCCCTCAAGAACTGGCTAAGAAGCTTCGCGGGGATCTCCAGGCCATTGTGAAGATTATCGAGGCACATTCACGGTAAGTCTTCTATAACATCCCCATTGCCTTTCCAGGGTTGCACAAGCGACAATAGAGACCTACTAAGCACATAGAAAAGATGTCGGGGCGTAGCGCAGCCCGGTAGCGTACTCGCTTGGGGTGCGAGTGGTCGTGGGTTCAAATCCCGCCGCCCCGACCAATCTTTGACAGAGCCCCTTGGCGGCTGATCACGAGGCAGCGATAGTGGCGCGGCCTTTCGGTCGACCGGAGGGATGGAGAAAAAGCTGCCATGCGCAGCTTTTTTTATGACTGGAATCACATGCGAATCTTGGTCACCAATGACGATGGTATCGACTCGCCCGGTCTGACGGCTTTGGCCGATGCCCTCAAGGCGATCGGCGAAGTCTGGGTCGTAGCTCCCGATCGCGAGCGTACCGCCGTCGCCCATGCCGTGACGCTGCATAAACCCCTTCGTCTGCATCGTCTGGCTTCACGCACATTTTCCGTCAACGGCACCCCGGTGGATTGTGTGAACTTGGCGCTCCTCAAAGTGATGCCCAAACCTCCTCACATCGTGGTATCCGGAATCAACAAGGGCGTCAATCTTGGAGATGACGTCCTCTATTCGGGAACCGTTTCTGCGGCCATGGAGGGAACCATCCTGGGTGTGCCCTCGATTGCTGTGTCGCAGGAGGGGCGGGAAACCTTCCGGTTTTCTGTGGCCGCCGACTACGCGGCGCGTATTGTTCGACTCGTGCTGGAGCAAGGTCTGCCTGATGAAACGTTGCTCAATGTGAATGTGCCGAACCTCGCGCTGCGCGCTATCAAGGGGGTGCGGGTCACATGTCTCAGCCGCCGGCGCTTTCATAATCCCATTATTGAGAAACTCGATCCGCATGGCAGAAAATATTTCTGGATTGCCGGCACGCGGGTATCCTGGAGCCGAAGTAAGAATGCCGATCATGAAGCGATCGAGGCGGGACGGGTGTCCGTGACACCGATTCATTTGGATTGCACCAACTATGCAGTGCTCGACCACTTTCGCGCCTGGGAGCCGATGATCCACGACAAGTCGATGCGCCCCAAGACGCGCGCACGTTCAGCCTCACGGCGGAAGGGGTAATCGTGATTGGAAGCATCATTGAAGCGATCATTGGCGAGCTAAGCCGGTTTGTCATTGCCTGCATTTCCCGATTCGGCTATGCCGGAATTCTGTTCACCATGGCTGTCGAGAGTGCATGTATTCCGTTGCCCAGCGAGATTATCATGCCGTTTTCCGGCTATCTGGTCTTGTCCGGGCAGTTCACGATGCTCGGGGTGACGTTGGCTGGGGCGGTGGGGAACGTCGTCGGATCCGTCGCTGCCTACTACGCCGGCATTTGGGGAGGGCGTCCGTTTGTCGAGCGCTATGGACCCTATTTCCTGGTCTCGCATCGAGACCTCGACATCGCCGACCGCTGGTTTTTGAAATACGGTGAAGCTGCGGTGTTTTTCAGCCGGATGCTTCCGGTGGTACGCACGTTCATTTCTTTACCGGCTGGCATCGCGCGGATGAACTTTCCGCGTTTTGTGCTGTTTACGTTTCTCGGTGCCTTGCCCTGGTGTTATCTCCTCGCATATATCGGGCTGAAGATGGGAGAGCGCTGGGAAGAGCTTCGTGACTACTTTCACCGGTTTGATATTGTGATCGGCGTGATTCTGGCCATCATCATCGGGCTATTTGTTTGGTCGCACTGGCCGAAGCGGCGAAAAGCACTGCCATAGGTTGATTCTATGCTCAAGATTTACAATACGCTGACGGGGAAGAAGGACGCGTTTGAACCGCTCGTGCCCGGCACCGTGCGCATGTACGTCTGCGGTGTGACGGTCTATGACTATTGCCACATCGGGCATGCGCGCAGTGCGCTGGTGTTCGATGTGGTTCGGCGGTATCTGGAATATTCCGGCCTTCGTGTCGAGTTTGCCAAGAACTTCACCGACGTCGATGACAAGATCATCAAGCGCGCCAATGAACAGCATGTCAGTTGCGACACGATTACCGCGACATACATTCAGGCCTATCACGATGATATGAGGCGATTGGGCGTGCGACCCGCGTCGATCGAACCCAAAGCGACTGAGCATATGGCCGACATCGTCCGGCTGACCGAAACCCTGATCGCGAAGGGCTTGGCGTATCAAGTGGACGGAGATGTCTACTTCGAGGTCGCGAAATATAAGGACTACGGGCGACTATCTAAGCGGAAGATGGATGATCTCCAAGCCGGTGCACGGGTGGGTGTGGACGAGCGGAAGCGTCACCCGATGGATTTTGCACTATGGAAAAGCGCCAAGCCTGGCGAGCCGGCATGGCCGAGCCCATGGGGTCAGGGACGGCCGGGGTGGCACATTGAGTGTTCCGCCATGTCGATTCGGCACCTGGGCGAGACGTTCGATATTCATGGCGGCGGGATGGATCTGATTTTTCCGCACCATGAGAACGAAATCGCGCAATCGTGCGGTGCGACGGGGAAAGAATTTGCCCGCTACTGGATGCACAATGGGTTTGTGCAGATCAACCAGGAGAAGATGTCCAAGTCGTTGGGGAATTTCTTCACGATTAGGGAGATCTTTGAAAAGTCGGAGTGGCCGGAAGCTGAAACAGGAGAGTTGTTGCGGTATTTCTTGTTGGCGACGCAGTACCGAGGCCCGTTGGATTTCTCCGATCAAGCGCTGAAAGAAGCGAAGAACGCGGTGAACGGGTTCTATGATCTCTTTGCGCGGTTGGCTGAGACCGGCGGGAATGCGTCAGGAGACGCAGGATTGAATCCGGCGATCGAGCGATGCACGGCCGCATTTCAGTCGGCTATGGACGATGATATTAACACGCCGGTGGCTATTGCGTCGTTGCAAGGGCTGCGCAGTGATCTGAATAGACTGCTTGCCGAGGGTTTGTCAACGGATGCGCGACATACGGCGAGAGAGGCTTTTCGGTCTCTGGGCCGGGTGTTGGCATTGTTCCAGTTGGATCATTGGGTGTTCAACGTCGAAACCGGGGGACCTCTTTCCCTCGCCAGTGAGGTCGAGATTGAGAGACAAATTGCCGAACGAACGGAAGCCAAGAAGCGGAAAGACTTCAAACGTGCCGACGCCATTCGAGCGGAATTGGCAGCCCAAGGGATCATTCTCGAGGACAAGCCCGATGGCACCAGTCGATGGAAGCGATGATAGTCAGGAGATTCTCTATGGTCTCCATGCGGTCCGTGAAGCGCTGAAGGCCGGTAGCAGGCCGTTGCAGCGGCTGCACGTGATTCGGACTGACAAGCAGTTTGCTGAATTGGTGCAGTTGGCGCGGACGCTGCATGTGCCGGTCCATGTTCAGCCCCTCGCGTCTCTCGATCGGCTGGCTCCCGGTGGTCGACATCAGGGTATTGTGGCCTTTGCCGCAGCGAAGGCCTACCAGACGGAAGAGTCCATTCTTGCCGGCGCCGCCAAACGGAACGAGCCGCCATTACTGGTGATTCTCGATGGCGTGGAGGATCCGCATAATCTCGGCGCGGTGCTTCGTACTGCCGAAGGCGCCGGTGTGCATGGTGTGTTTATTCCCGAGCGGCGGGCGGCCGGGCTGACCTCGGTCGTGGCGAAAGTGTCGGCCGGGGCGATCGACCATATTCCCGTTGCGCGCGTGACGAATACGAGCCGGCTGCTTGAGTCGCTGAAAGCGGCGGGGGTGTGGATTTACGGCCTGGATCCGGCGGCGACGAAGCTGTTCACCGACGTGGATCTCCGAGGTCCTGTGGGGCTAGTTTTTGGAGGAGAGGGGGCTGGGATTCGGCCAGGAGTGTTGCAGCATTGCGACGAGCGGATCCGCATTCCGATGAAGGGGCATGTGCAGTCGTTGAATGTATCGGCTTCTGCGGCGGTGACGCTTTTCGAGGCGGTGCGGCAGCGCGGTTTGCCCGCCCCAACCCGCTCGCGTTAGCGGATCTTCAGTACGCCGCTTTGAATGGCGTTCTTCAGGAGTTGTGCGGTGTTGGACACCCGCATTTTCTTCATCATGTTGGCGCGGTGCGCTTCCACCGTTTTCACGCTGATCTTGAGCTTGGTGCCGATTTCCTTATTCTTAAATCCGGCCCAGATCAATTCCAGAATTTCCTGCTCACGTGCGGTGAGCGACTCCGGCCGCTTCTTGCGAGGAGGGGGCTCAAGGTCTGCCAGGGATTTGCGTACCCGAGGCTTGGTCGTTGCTTTGGCCATAATCGTCGGTTCTCCTTTGAATCGCCGGAGCTTGAGGTATACTGGATTCGCGCGGCTGCGCCTCAGGCGCGCTGCGGGGAAAAGTATAGTGACGTTCTTAATGAGTGTAAATGCAAGCACAATGGCCCTAGTAGGGTTACTGAGTACGGAAACCAGAGTATTCGTAACCAGCTAGAGAGAAATTGGAGTGAGTCTCGGATTCAAGAGGGGCATGGCGCGGGATGTGGCAACTCTATCTCATTGTAGGACTCTTGGGTGCGCTCATTGGGAGTTTTCTCAACGTGTGCATTTACCGATTGCCTCGCCGTGAGTCCATTGTGTGGCCAGGATCCCATTGTCCTGCCTGCTCCAAGCCGATTGCATGGTACGACAACGTGCCGATTCTTGGCTATCTGATGCTTGCCGGTCGATGTCGTGCCTGTTCCGTCAGCATTCCGCTCCACTATCCAGTCGTAGAAGCCTTGAATACTGTTGGGTATCTGGCCATGCTCTGGTTCTTCGGGCCTACGATGGTGGCGGCGGTCTATGCCATCCTTTTTTCCGCCTTGCTCGTAGTGGCGGGTACTGACTTGTCCCATAAGATTATTCCCAATGCTGTCACCTTTCCAGGAATTGTGCTGGGGCTGGTGAGTGCCGCAACTATTCTGCCATTGGGATTGCTTAATGGCCTCGTCGGGCTCCTGGTCGGTGGAGGGATCTTGTGGTTGTTAGCCTGGGCCAGTCCCTATCTGTTCGGCAAGGAAGGGATGGGCGGTGGAGATATCAAATTACTGGCAATGATCGGGGCGTTTCTAGGGTGGAAGCTGGCATTGATGACGATCATGATTGGATCTCTGGTCGGATCGGTCATTGGCCTGTCGCTGCTCGCCGCACAGGTGATCAAGCGCGAGGAGTATATTCCCTTTGGGCCCTTTCTGGTCATGGGCGCAGTGAGTGCCCTCTTCTTTGGAACCGCCATTCTTGAGTGGTACCAGGGGTTGTTGGCGGGCTAACCTCATCCCTTAAAATTCTCACTATTCGTTCTCCTCTGTATCTAATCATCTCCCGGCTGTATCCGCCTCGGCACGCGGTCATGCGCTGCGCGTGGCACGTCTCAATGTCAAGGCTCGTAACTATCCCCTCCAATTCCCGCTGATTTCCCTGTGAGATTCAAAGGGATCGGCGTCTTGTCCCTATCGGTTCATGCCACTATGCAGAACTGTGCGCTGCGGGTATGGCTCTTGATATGACCCATGAGTATGAGTCGATGGAGCACAAACAGAAAGTCTTTCCTGGGGAGTGAGAATGGGTTCAGCCTCACCGAGGCGCTGACCTCGATGGCCATCGTCGGACTCGTGTCGGCGTTGGCCATTCCCAATCTGATGATGCTGAACGCACGCATGCAAGCTGATGTCTTTGCGCAGCAGATCTCCTCTGAACTCCGTTGGGCGAGGCAATGGGCGATCTCGAAACGAGACCGTGTCAGGCTGGTATTTGACCAGGACCGCCACGCGATCGTCGCCCAGGTGGGCGACGATCGCGTGCAGCATCACCAGTTGTCGTATCAGCACAAAGGGCTTGAGGTCGATGAGCCGAGCGCGGGGCCGGATGTTGTGTTTCATCCGAGCGGTCGCTCTGCGACCGCCACCACGATCCAATTCCGCAACGGCCAGGGGTATGCCCGCACCATTACGGTGAGCCTCACCGGACGGGTCTCGATTCGATGAGGCGGCGTCACGACAGGGGCTTCAGTCTGGTGGAGGCAATGGTCGCCATGAGTATTTCAGCGATCGTCGTGATGGGAGGGATGGCGGTGCTGCAGATGTCTGCCAGGCTGGTTCAACAGGGAACGATAAAGACCAGGGCCTTGGCGCTGGCGCAGGGACGATTGGAAGCGAAGCGGTCTGTGCGGTGGGAGGCGCTCCTCCAGGATGATCTCGACCACGATGGCAGAACGGATGTGATGATGGCGGATGATGGTCAGGGGGTCGATGTCTCGGCCGGAGACGGCATCTACTCGGCTCAATGGGAGCATGACGGGGTGACTCTGAAGTGGACGGTGGCGATGGACCGCCTCGGGCCACTCAGCACAGCCGGCTTGGTGACGATTCGGGCGGCGGCATCCTATCCAGCGCTCGGTGGCGTGCGGGTGGTGGAGGTGGGAACCGTGCGGGCCAATCCGACCTTTACAGGAGCCCGATGAGCGGACCGAGTCGACATCGCAAATGGCTGAGAGGCCTGATCTTAGAGTCCGGGGTGTGTTTATCCGAGCTGATGGTGGCCTTGGCGATCGGAACGTTGGTGTTGGCGGGAAGCCTGGAGGCGTTCAACATCGTGCAGGCTCAGGCAGTTCGACAGCAACGCGTCATGGCCGCCCAGCAAGAGATGCGGTTGGGTTTGGAGGTTTTTGAGCAGGAAGTACGCATGGCTTCCTCGTCGACCATTGCCATTGCCCGGTCTGATCGCTTTGAGTTTTCCGCCAACATCCATGGGTTGCGGACGGTGATAACGGCCCCTGTGGCGGCCGGTCAAACCGTTTTGCCGGTGCAAAACGGCAGTGGATGGGAAGCAGGGAAAACCGTGGTGCTCTGTGGAATGAGTGGGTGCGAATCCTATCGACTGGGGAGTCAAGGCCAGCGCAGCCAACTCCTGCTGAGTGGTCCGGTGGGGGAAGCCTATCCGGCTGGTGCGTCGGTAGAGATGCGCAATCGGGTGGCGTACTACACCCGGGTTGATGACGGAGATCGCACACAACTGATGCGGCAGATTGATGGAGGCGCCGGGGTGTTGATCGGTGATCTGCAGTCGGCGCGTTTGTCGTACTGGGATGAGTGGGGAAAGGCTGGTGCGGGCATAGGTTGGATTATTCGTGTGGCAGTGGAACTGATGCCGGTTGTCGGTGACCTCAAGGTTGTTCGAGACGTCACGGTGCGTTCCTAGCGCATCGGAGGAAAGGAGTCAGGTACCATGAAGACAGTTCAAACACGCGCATCTCATGAACAGGGCATCGCGCTCCTGGGCGTCATCATCCTTGCTTTGGTGCTGGCGCTAGTGGGTGCTGCGTTGCTTGATCTGGCAGGGCAAGAGGCGTCGAGCGCCTCTGGAGCAACCGATGTCGCCGTGGCCCAGGCTGTTGCCGATGCGGCGCAGGATCTGGTCATCGCCTGGTTTCATAGTCCGCAAACCAGCCCGTCGGCATTTGCGGGATTCCTGACCAAGCGGCAGTCGTCATCAGACGGAAGTCCCTCATTTTTCGACCAGGCCGGACGGTCTCAATTTATTGGGACCATCGATCACCCTGATCTGCTTCTTGATGCTTCACGGAGTGCAGACCAGCATCTGTTGAACGATGCAGGTACAGGAATGTTTCGATACCTGGAGGATCTAGGCTCAGTGCAAGAGCTGAAGGTCTATGCACCGGGCACACCCGGGTTACTCTGTACGGTCGACGCAACGGTCGCGACGGCGAGTTCTTCCGCGAGACATGCAGTCTCGATGCAACTCGGTGCCCTGGAAATTCCGGCACTGCGGGCCGGGATCCAGGTTGGAGGAAATCTTGGTCTGCCTCAGGTCGCGCCGGAGTCAGGTGCGCTGGTGCATTGGGGAGATCTGACCGTCGGCGGCGACCTGACGGTGCAGCGGGTAGAGGACCTTCCCTCGCAGAGTGACAGCGCACCAGTGACAGGCGTGAGTTATCGCGACATGTCCCATCGGGAAGACCGATGGTTGTCGATGTGGATAGGGGGGCCGGTTCATCTCATGCAACTTTCACCGGGGCAGAGTAGTGATGCAATGCTTCCGCTCAATGTCCATACGAATCGGTATCCTGTTCACGGGGTCCGGAGAGACCGCTGGGGGTACGAACAGCTCAAGCAATTTGCCAAACAATATGGCACCTACCTGGCCATCGATCGGGAGGGCCTGCTGTATCCGAGTGGGTCAGTAGAGCCGGGGCGTGGTGTGACGCCCGACGACTATCTTCGCTCACGCAGCATTGGCGATACCCGAGGACTTATCTTCATTGACACGCTGGATCAGAAGGCTCCGCGGGATGACAACTTTGGGGTGGTTCGGTTGAGTGCGGGTTACCTTGAAGCGGTTCTTGTCGTACAAGGTCATGTCATAGCGGGGCCTGCTGGGTCGGGGCAGTCCCTCTCTGTATTGAGCCCTCCTGCCGGAGGAAGCGGGGCGGCCGGGAGCCGGACCGCCATTCAACTTTCGGACATTCACCTGAACGGGGCGCTCTATGCCGTCGGGAATATCACCCTCGATCGCTCAATGCGGGTGTTCGGGGCCGTAGCGGCTGAAGGTACGATTGCGACTACTCACCCTGGGGCAACGATGGAGCTGTGGTACGACCATGAGATGGGGCGAGGATTGTTTCGCGGGATTCCGGTTGTCATGCGAGCGCCCGGGACCTGGATGGTCCGATATGAATGACAATGACGTGGCAGGAAGGAGGAACATGGTGCGGAGTTCAAGCGAAAAGTTCCCCGGCGCGATTCCTCCTGCCCGGATGGATCGGGATCGTCGTCTCCTTAGCTTGCTTGTTGCACGTGGTGTCCTTAGTCAGGATGAGATGGAGACAGCATATGAAGCTGTACAGGCGCAAGGTGTTGACCTGGAGTCGCTTCTTCTCGACATCTATCACGTAGCCAAGTCGGACTTTGGCGCCGCACTCAGCGAGTATTTTAGCTGTCCATTTCTTGCGTATGATGAACGCGCCGTTCTAGAGACGGCACTCCTCAAAAATCTGCGCGTTGAGTATCTCCGGAAAAGCGCCTGGGTGCCGATCAAGCGACAAGGAACAGTGGTGGAGGTTCTGAGAACGGATCCGCAGGATCTCGATAAAGATCCGGATATCCGGCGGGCGTTTCCACGGCTGACGATTCGAGTTGTTGTCGGGCTACAGCGCGATCTTGAAAAGTGGTTGCTTCTGGCCACAGAACAGTCGGCTCGGGGGGCGATCGCCGACATTCTCGGCGAACTCGTGCAAGAGGTTTGGAGCGAAGCTGATGGTAAAGTGCAACAGATCACGGAGCACGATTCCGCCATTGTACGATTGGCAAATCATCTGATTGCCGAGGCCGATCGGCTGGGGGCCTCCGATATTCATATTGAGCCGTACTCGGCTGGGCGGGACACCGCCGTGCGCTTCCGTGTTGATGGGACCTGCTTCCCCTATATGAAGATTCCCTCTGGCTACCGGCGCGCGGTGGTGTCGCGTATTAAGATCATGGCCAATCTTGATATTGCGGAACGACGCAAACCGCAGGATGGCAAGATTCGCTATCGTCTCGCAAAGGATCGGGATCTTGAACTGCGTGTGGCCACGCTCCCTACGGCGGGAGAGAACGAAGATGTTACGCTGCGACTCTTAACGGCGAAAACTCCCATGCCGTTGGAGGCCATGGAGTTTATGCCGGGCGTTTTGCAGACTGTGAAGGAGTTGGCCGAACGTCCGCAGGGCATTCTCCTCTGCGTGGGTCCGACAGGGGCCGGGAAAACGACGACCCTGCATGCCCTGTTGAAGCAGGTGAATATCGATGCCCGCAAAATCGTGACGGCAGAGGATCCGATCGAGCTGACCCAGGAGGGGCTTCGTCAAGTGCAGGTGCACCACAAGATTGGCTTCACCTTCGCTGCGGCCATGCGGGCGTTTCTGCGGGCCGATCCGGACGTTATCATGATCGGGGAGATGCGTGATAAAGAAACAGCGGATATTGCTATTGAGGCATCACTGACAGGTCATCTGGTCATGAGCACGCTGCACACCAACAGTGCCGTCGAGACCGTGACGCGACTGTTGGATATGGGGTGCGATGCCTTCAACTTTTCCGATGCGATGCTTGGCGTGCTGGCGCAACGATTGTGCAAGCGCCTCTGTGTGCACTGCAAAGAGGCGTACCATCCGGATCGGCAAGAGTTTGACGATTTGGTTCAGGCCTATGGAGCATGTGATTGGGATCGAGTCGGAATCGCGTATTCACCCGATTTCACACTCTTTCGAGCGCATGGGTGTGAGCGGTGCAATGAGAGCGGATTCAAAGGCCGGATGGCGCTGCATGAGTTGCTGGTCGGTTCCGACGAGATAAAGCGGTGTATTCAGTCTCGGGCCCGAACGGCGGAGATGGCTGAAGTCGCGAGGCGTGAGGGTATGACGACGCTACTTCAGCATGGGATTCAGAAAATCTTCGAAGGCACCACTACCTATCGGCAAGTCCGTGCCGTGGCAGTAAAATAAAAAGCCGAGTTAGATCTTCTCGCGCCTGCAGTGTCAACGGGCAACATCCCTCACCAAGTTGTTCTCTCATCGCTGGTGGCTTCCCTTTGGCAGCCTATCTGTTTCGCATCTCCAGCCTTCAATCAACCGCCATTATATGCAGTGACCGGTTGGGTGCTCGTGAGTCTCCCTATCTCAAACCGTAAGGGTGAGCACGAGATCGTGTCGAGCACCGGCCAAAATTTGTCGGCACATTGCGCGAAAAACGACCATCAAGAGCTCAATCTTATTCTAGACAAGCATTGATAAATCAAGTGGTTAAGCTATGACGAAAGGGCCTTAGTAACGGCATGCCCCTTGCTGAGTTGAATTCCGGCGCCATGGGTGTCATTGCAAGACAAGAGTAGAAGCAGAGTGACGATGAATATATCGAGGAAGTAACCAGACATGTTGATACTGCGGTCCAGGGCTGGATTCACGTTGCTGGAGGTCATGATCGTCGTGGCGATCATTGGCATTACGAGTGCTTTGGCCGCTCCAAGTTACAACGCGTGGATCGCGCGCTATCAATTGCGAGAGGGGATCAGCGAGATGCAGCACCAACTGGTTATGGCTCGCATGATGGCTGTGAGCCGGAATGTTCCGGTGACGGTTACGATGGGTCTGAGTAATGGGTCTCTGCAGTTAACCACAGCCAATGCCGCCACGGGGACGGTCATCTCTGCCTCGCAGGGCATGAGTGTCCCGCAAGTTGTGATGTTAAACGTCGGACCCTCCCCAGCTTGGACAACTGTGGCGACGGCGACCGTGTCGTTCAATTCGATGGGGATGCGGATCGGAGGCCCGGGCCCTACGCTCAATCAGGAATTTGCGCTCGTCAACAGTAAAGGTGTGCAGTATGCGCTCAAGGTTACTCCGCGGGGGATTGCAAATTGGTGTCCGGACCAAGTGTGTTTGTGAGGTCTTCCGGCGTGACAGATATTGAGGGACGTATGGGCTCGGGTCAGTCTGGATTTACATTGATTGAGAGCATGGTGGCGATGGCGATTCTTGCGACGGGCTTGCTGGCGCTCGCTGCCATGCAGAGCATTTCGCTGACCAGAAATGTCGATTCCACCGAACTCACTCGTGCCACAAATCTGGCGGCGGACATAATTGAGCGGGTTCAGAATAATCGACAGAATGTGGGGCAGTACGCCATCGACACCAGCAACGGGACGCCTTGTCCGCAAAGCCCGGTGACTCAGCCTATGGCGAAAGGGGATTGTGATCAGTGGGTACAGTTGCTGGCGAATCCACAAGCCTCAGGTCTCGCAAATGTCCGGGGGGTGATCGTCGTGCCTGCAACACCGGCTGGTACGCTGAACACACTCTTGAACGCCTATCCGGTGACCGTGACGATTTCTTGGACGGGAGCAGCAGGAGAAACGAAGGTCGCTCGCCCGAAACAGGTCACGTTGACGACAACGGTCTCTCCAGAGTGACACATAAGTAAGAAGGTGGGAGTTCCCGGGATGAAAATAGCTCGACGGATTACACTAAACCAGCGGGGCGTGACCCTGATCGAATTGATGATCGGCGTCGTCGTGTCGGCGGTTGTGGTAGCCGCGGGACTGGCGATGTTGACGATGTCCGAGAAAGCAATGCGGGCGAGCGAACAGACGGTCGATACCCAGCAGAATGTGCGTGTAGCCATGGAGTTTCTCTCGCGAGACCTGCGTCAAGCCGGGTTTGGTCCATTCGATCCGACCGCTGGGGCTGTTGGAGGATGCACCAGTGCGATCATGCCAACGGACAACAATCCATTGGGCGCAGACAGTGGGCCTGACCGGCTCAGTATGGTTATTCCTGTGGGAAACCCGATGGGTAGTGCCATTGATCCTCCATGGGTGTTTGATGCAGATGTTGCAATAAACATGGGCTCAGCGACAGTGATTGCCATGCCGTCGGCGGCGGTGGTGAATACCATGGCGACCACGGCGGGGGGCAGCCTTACAGGCCCTCAGGCGACTCTGTCTATCGGGGGTGCCCTCACGGGAAGAGTAACGGGCGTGGGGGGAGCGAATCTGACGCTTATGTTCCAAGGGAGTCAAATCGAGAGCCCTATCAGGAAAAATACAGCGGTCTACCTCCTTCAATGCATCACGTATCAAATTATTCCACCGCCGGATCCGACAGGGCTATGCGGAGGGCGGGCTCCCTGTCTTGTGAGAGGAGTGGCTGGAGGGGTGAATGCGGCCGGAGTGCTGGATTGTACGACGGCGGGGAGTGCGTGCATGTCGGTGGCTGATGAGATCGAAGACATGCAATTTGCATATGCCTGCGATGGCTGTGTCGCGGCCATCAATTCCGGCACTCCTGATGGGATTATCGACAACCAGGGGGGAGTCGCGGGATTCGATCAAGCGGACTTCCTGACCAACGTGACCTGGGCGGCGACGCCCATGACGCCCGACAAGATTCGACTTACTCAGGTTACGGTAGTTGGCCGTCAACGGAGTGCAGACCAAGGGTTTGGCGAGGCCAATAGGCAGACAAATCAGAGCATCGCGTTACAGGTGAGCGATCATCTGCACTCAGCCGGGGTCTTTGCGGCGGGGGACTATGCGACACTCACCCCTCCCTATACAACGACCCGTCGGCGGCTGCTCACAAAAATTGTGGAACTTCGGAATCTCCGACAGTAGGGAGCAGAAGCCTGATGGACATGAATAGAACAGATGTCGTGCAGCGATGGGCCACAGGCGAGCAGGGCATTGCGATGCTGAGCGTCATCATGGTGCTGCTGCTGATGACGGTCCTCGGATTCGGCGCGTTGACCATGACCGGGCTCGAAAATCGGGTTGCCGGGTTTGCCAGTTCAATGGAGGCGTCGACGACGGCGGCGGAAGCCTGTGTGCAAACCGGGGTCAAGGTGATCCAGCAAAGCCTTGATGCGCCGGAAGGAGCGACCACCATTCCGACGACGCTGTTTGATAACCAGACTCCTCCGGGGCCCGTACCGCTCACCAACAAGGCGCAGTTAGAAAGCGAGATCGAAGGAACAGGGGCGTTCGTCCCGGATGTGCCGCTCGGTCCTCCGTATCCGTCCGGCGTGACGGCGGCTGTGCCGAATCTTGTACAGACGGTGGGATCCTACTCAGTGGTGGGTGATATCGATTTTCTATACCGGAAGCATCGGCCGGGGTCTCCGAGTGCGCAAAGCTTTGCCTATCACCAAGCAGGCGGGACCGGACCGGGCATCGATCTGTTTTATCGGGTCGATTGCGTGGCAACGAATGTCGCAACGGGCATCAGGAGTCGGATTGCGGCGGTCTATGCATGCATGCTCACAGAAGGTTGCCAGCGGGTATAGAGAAGAGTGAGTCCAGCTAGCTCTGCTCCCATGAAGGAGCGGCACTAATGCCGGCCCTTCGAGCAACACCGGGAGGAAGGTATGAAGCAGAATCATCGGACGACACGTGCGTGGGGATTGTGGGTTGCGACGGCTGCGAGTGCGCTTGCCTTGTCGAGCCCTCCGACAGGAGCGTCCGCCCAAAGTATGGCGAACTATACGAACTATCCCATCTTCCTGAGTCAGATTGTGCCGCCGAATATTCTGTTTCTCGTAGACATGGGTAACGCTACACTTGAGGCTGCGTACACTGGCACGAACCAGAGGTATTGGATTTCATTCAAAGCCGGAACGGCGGCGGATAGCAAATATTCAGCGAACGTGACCGTCGATAGTCAATCTGGCAATGACCTTGTCGCAGCCAATAACACCGGGATTGCGATCGATACCTCGAATGTCACCTCGCCGGTCGATACATTCAACCCGAGCCAGTCTTACTACGGCATGTTCGATCCCCTACGCTGCTATACGACCGACACCAATAGCTTCAACTACGCATCCGTCAAAGCTGCAGTCTCCGATGCATGTGGCAATAGCTATTGGGATGGCAATTTCCTTAACTGGCTGACGGCGAGGAAGAAAGAAACGATCTATCAAGTGCTTGTCGGTGGGCAACCAATTCCGGCGCAGGCAAACCAGGATGGCACGGCCAATACGCTCGATAGCGATCCGAAGACCGGCGAAAACGGCAGTACGAATACCTGTGCGAGCAATAGCAAGAGCTGTTGGCGTTTTGTGAAGTTTGTGCCTTCCACCACCCTTTGGCCAACGGGGAGTACGGCTCGTGTCCCGACTTCTTTGCCGGTTGCAACGGTCGCATTCAACGGGGGAGGCAACGAGAATACGGGAATCTTTTTCGGGGTTGGCGAGGCCACCATTTATGTGAACGATGATGGCACCGCTTCTCCATTCGACAATGCACCGGACAAACGCTACCCGCTCGAAGTTGATTTAACCACGGAGCCTGATGTTCCTTCTGGGACGGGATTGTATTCGGGTAATTGTATCATCACGGTTCCTCCAGATCCCTTATTTGCCGGCCACCGGATTTGCTATCAGCGGGACCGATCGCTCGGACTTTTCCAGAAGATGCGGACCGATAACATGCATGTCGCCGTTATGTTCATCAATGCCAGCACCGGCCAAGGAGGCAGTCTCCAGTTTCCCTTTGACGCTAATTTCAACGCTGCCTCAGTGACCAATATCCGCAACCAGCACCTTGCCGCCAACGCTCCTTTGGCAGAATCGCTGTATGAAGGACTGTGCCTGTTTAGAAAAAGCCAGGGGCCCTGCTACAGCAATAGCGGATCATGGTCGACCGGCTACAGTGCTGGAGGGATCGGGGTGGCAGGTGATCCCTTCTTTTTTACCAGCATGAATCAGATGGTCCGCTGTGCCAAATGTTTCGTGTTGATGATTAGCCCTGGCAAGGGAGTGCTTGACGGCGATGCGCCGGATTTGCAGTCTCCCTTCGGCAATCTCTTCACCGGCACCAACATCGGAATTGATTATACTCAGGCGCCCTTTAGCATGACTGCTGCTGCTGCCAAAGCCGCTGGCGATCGTTTAGACGATGTCGCTTATTATGGGCGTACCCACGACATGCGGAGTGATCTCGCGGGCACGCAGTCTGTTTCCTTCTACGCGGTGAATGCCTTGGGTGGTCCCAATGGAGCGGCATTGCTGGCCTCGGCAGCGAAGTACGGTGGATTCGATGATCGAAATAACGACAACGCGGTCGACCTGACCGGCTCACAAGCATGCACATACCCAGTGGGATCAAAACTTGGGAGTGGGGCCAGCACCAGCAATCCAGAATGGGATCTCGATAAGGACTGTGTACCTGACACATTTTTCGATGCCTCAGAGGGTGGCGATCTCGAGGCCCAAATCAACGCCGCCATTGCGGCCATTCTGAAAAAAGCCGCATCTGGTACCTCCATCTCAGTCTTGGCTTCGTCATCGACCGGAGAAGGATCGCTCTATCAGGCCTTCTTTTATCCTTCGACATTTGAAGGGACTAATGAAATCAAGTGGAGCGGTTTTGTGCAGGGACTGTTTGTCGATTCCTTCGGGAATCTCCGTGAAGATCGGGGTGGGGCGGGGGGCGGTCCCGATGGTAAGCTGGTCTATAGCGACGACAACATTGTGAGAACCGTTCTTGATTCTTCGTCTGGGTCCGTCGTGGTTCAGCGATTCCTGGACGTGAGCCCCATGGATGGCCTGGCTGACAGTACCATACCCTATGAGACGGTCAGTCTCCGGGAAATGCAGGGCATCTGGGAAGCCGGGAAGAAGTTGGCAAATCGTGATATTGCCAGTTCTCCGCGCAATCTCATCACGTGGGTGGATTTGGACAACGATGGGGTCGTGGATACGAACGAGCAGATGGCCTTTAGCGCGGCGAATGCCGCTACGCTGAAGCCGTACTTGCGCGCAAGCAGCACCGGGACGTTCACCGCGACCAACATCATCAATTTCATCCAAGGCACTCAGGTAACCGGAATGCGGAATCGACAAGTGACCGTCGATGGCTCGCTGAAAGTGTGGAAGTTAGGCGACATCGTGAATTCCAGCCCGACAATCGTCGGCCGGCCTAAGGAACGTTACGATGTGCTGTACGGAGACTCGAGCTACCGCCTCTTTCTTTCCAGGTGGGCCGACCGTCGCCAGATAGCCTACGTGGGGGCGAACGACGGAATGCTCCATGCCTTTAATGCGGGTCATTACCACAAAGGGGACGACCCATCGACTACCGGCATTATAGAGCACGGGTGGTACACCACCGCCCCGAATGACAACTCGACAGGGCTGGCCTTAGGGGAGGAGCAATGGGGTTTCATCCCTTACAATATCTTGCCGCAACTCATCTGGTACACGCAGGACACCTATACGCACATCTCATACGTCGATCTGACGCCCCGCGTGTCGGATGTCCGTATCTTCACGGAAGAGGCGGCCTGTGGAGGAGGGACAACGCCGACTGCCACCGGCTGTATTCATCCGGGGGGATGGGGCACGATCTTGATCGGAGGTCTCCGATACGGGGGTAGTTGCGGTTCCTGTGCGGCTGTATCAGGAGGGAACAACGGTGCACCGCCGTTTAACCTCCTCATGGACCTGAACGGTGATGGCGATACATCCGACCCCGGTGAGAATCGTTATGTTTATAGCGGGTATTTCGTTTTAGATATCACGGACCCCGATGCGACTCCGACGGTCATCGGGGTCTATTCTTCATCCGATCTCGGATTGACAACCAGTTTCCCGACCATCGTCCGGATGAATCCTTCCTCTGACGCGAAAACCAGCAACACGAACGCCAAGTGGTTCATGGTGGCTGGATCGGGCGTGCATGGATACGATGGCCGTGCCGCAGCAGGCGCGAAGCTATTTGCCGTCGAATTGGGCGCACCCCTCGGCACGGCGCCGACGGTCACGAAGCTATCTGTGGGGTCATGGAATTCTTTCATGGCCGATCCAATGACATTTGATAAGGAACTGGATTATCGATCTGACGTGGTCTATGTCGGGCGGACGATCGATCCCACATCCAGTGGAATCGGGCAGTGGACCGGGAAGCTGTATCGTCTGACGATGGGCAATTGTTTGACTGCCCCCTGTTCGACGGGCACATGGGGAATTCCGTCCGGTCCCAACCGGATTCCGACGGAGATGGTTACGGAGGTGAGTTTGCTTTCCGGATGGAATTATTTGGGCCCAGTGACGACCTATCCGACTGTGACGGTCGATGACGTTGGTGAGGTTTGGAATTTCTTTGGAACCGGGCGGTTTTATGGTACGGCCGATAAGTCAAACACCGACGTTCAGTATTTGGTCGGAGTCAAGGACTCTGTCATGCGACCCGGTTCTGGCTGCGATCAGAGTACCTTAACCTGCCTGTCAGATAACCAATTGGATGTGTCGAATGTCCAAATCTGTGTGACCTGCGCTCCCGGATCAAACCAGGTCAATGGCGTGGCGGGAACGACCACCTATCCGGCTCTGATCTCGCTGGTCAAATCGATGGATGGATGGGTCACAACGTTGCAGACATCCGGGGAGCGGTCAGTGGTTCCGGCAACGCTGTTGGCGGGGGCCGTGCTGTTTCCGACGTTCATTCCGTCAACCGATATCTGTGTTGCGGCAGGAAATAGCAATCTCTATGGCCTCAATTATCAGACGGGGAGTGCGATGCCTGTGCCGATATTCGGGGTTGATGCGGGAGGTCGTTCTCAAAAGCAGATTAGTATTGGTGAAGGAGTTGGCTCCCAAATTGCCGTGCAGCTGAGTGGTGATGGGGCGAAAGGGTTTATTCAAACCAGCGACTCGGTCCTTCATCAAATTAGTCTCGGTGGATTAAGCTCGAAGAGTAAATATGTCTCGTGGGTCAGCCAGAGAGACTAGTGAGGTGATGTTGATCAGGAACACCCCTACTGGCAGGATGCTTGGGCGGGGGCCAGGCATCTTGCCAGGTTCCAAGACGCGCCGGGTTTTGATTCCGCTCGTTGCACTTGCCTTGTCGCTTTCGGCGGGATGTCAAAAGGGGGCGGCTAGTGACAGTGCAGAGTCAAAGACACTCTCGTCCAATCATCCCCCCGTCGTTCGTGCAGTGACAATTCACCCGGTCCCCCTCATGTTGACCGGTCCCATCGTTGCCCATGTCGAGGCCCAGGACATTGACCGGAATCCTCTCCGGTTCCGTTATCAGTGGAGCATCAATGGGGAGGTGGTAGCCGGGCAGGACGGTGAGCAGTTACCGGCAGCGCTGCTCAAGCGTGGCGATCGCGTGTCTGTGCAGGCGTGGCCGCATGATGGGGTTATCGAAGGGGTGTCGATGGCCAGTCAACCGGCTGTCGTGGGCAATTCTCCTCCGGTAGGGGCGATCGAGGTTCGTCCTGCTTATGTGTTTCCCGGCACTCTTGTCCAGGTTCAGGCAAACATATCCGACCTCGATGGTGACTTGGTGCATGTGTTGTATCGGTGGTGGAAAAATGACAAGCTGATCCACGATGGGGAGGAGGCTGAATTCGACACGAGCGGGTTTGTTCGAGGCGATACGCTGAGGGTTGAAGCGGTTCCGTCGGATGGCACGGTCATGGGAGCCACGATTCGATCTGCCACCATCACGGTTGGAAATGCGCCGCCGCAAATTCTGTCGACTCCGTCAGCGATCTTTGCCAACAACCGATACTCTTATCAAATTGAGGCCAAGGATTTGGAGGATGATGCGATCACCTTCGCGCTCGAAGCAGCCCCTCCTGGGATGCAGATCAATGCGCAGACGGGATTGGTGACCTGGGTGGTCCAGCCGAGCCAGGTCGGCATTCATAAAGTGCGGATTTTAGCAAAAGACAGCCAGGGGGCGAGTGCGTTTCAGGAATTTGAACTGAAGCTGACAACGGTTACGGTTCTCGCGCCTGCCGGGGCGTAATGCTGGACATTTGTTTCTATCTTCTCCTTGTCTCTCCTTTTTCTTCTCTGCTAGAATGAAAGCATCTGGATATCTAGGAGGGAGACCACCCCGCATTCGTGCGTAAACTGAAACTACGAGAAGGCACTAATACTGCCGCCCTCTTCGGTCACCATGACCGGCACCTCAAGCTCATTGAGGACGATCTCGGCGTGCGGCTGTCGGCGCGAGGCGAAGAGGTCACGCTTGACGGTCTTCCCGATGCGACCCGCCAAGCCGAACGGATCTTGTTCGAACTCGCGAATCTCACCAACGAAGGGCTGGTGCTTCAGGCGGATGATGTGACGCATGCGCTGACCGCGTTGCGCCAGACACCGGATGCCTCCGTTAAGGAGGTGTTAACCAACTCCACGACCATCGTCACAAAAAAACGGTTCGTCGGTCCGAAATCCCCCACGCAGAAAGCCTACATTGAGGCGATCGAAAAACACGACATTGTGATTGCGATCGGACCGGCCGGGACGGGTAAGACCTATCTGGCCATGGCGATGGCGGTCAGTGCCTTAATGAAGAAAGAAGTGAGTCGTATCATTCTGGCACGGCCCGCGGTCGAAGCCGGCGAGAAGCTCGGCTTCCTGCCCGGTGATATGTATGCGAAGGTGAATCCCTATCTGCGTCCGCTGTACGATGCGTTGTTCGACATGATGGATATGGAACGGGCCAACCGCATGATTGAACGAGGGGATATTGAGATCGCGCCATTGGCGTTTATGCGCGGGCGCACATTGAATGACTCGTTCGTGATTTTGGACGAAGCCCAGAATGCGACGGCCGAACAGATGAAAATGTTCCTCACTAGGCTGGGATTCCATTCAAAGGTCGTCGTGACCGGAGATATCACTCAGATCGACTTGCCGTCTGAGCGGGTGTCCGGTCTCATCGAAGTGAAAGAAATTCTGCGCGATATCGAAGGGATTGCCTTCGTTTATTTTGACGAGAAGGATGTGGTGCGCCATCGCCTGGTCCAGGACATCGTCAGGGCCTATGATCGACATCAGTCTGCGGCCGGTGGTGATCCCAGGCAGTCTCGAGGGCCAGCCGTGCCATCATCGTCGCCGGCAGGGTCCAGCAAGTGGTCTTCCTCTGGTTTGCCGCCCCGGGGTTCCTCGGGCCAATCTCACTAATGGCTGTCTATCTGCGTGTGCGCCTTATTCGGGTGGCGGTGCGCCAGGCCGCCTTGAAGCGTCTGGCAGAGCGTGTGCTTTCGGCCGTCGGAGAAGCCCAGTCTGAGCTGAGCATTGATTTGGTGGGTGACGGGCGGATGCGCGGCTTGAACCGCCAGTATCGTAAGAAGGATCGAACCACCGACGTTCTGGCGTTTGCCATGCGAGAGTCGGCCAGCCCGGTGTCGACGCTTCTCGGCGATGTCGTGATCTCGGTGCCGACGGCGCAGCGGCAGGCGAAAGAAGGCGGGCGATCTCTCAGTGAGGAACTGACCTGGTTACTGGTTCATGGAGTGCTGCATCTCTGTGGGTATGATCATGAGCGGGGCGACGCGGAGGCGCGTCGCATGAAACGGCGTGAGCAAGCGATGTTACGAGGTCTGCGGCCGATTCCGATGTTAGCGACGGTGCCGCTGGCGAGTCGGATTCGCGCTGGAATAGTGAAGACGAGGAGACGGTAGCGATGGGATGGTTTCAGCGGCTGAGCGATGGGCTCAGCAAGACGCGTCAGGTCGTTCGGCAATCACTGGATCGCGTCCTGGGGCGCACGCCAGATCCGGCGATGCTGGAGGAGCTGGAGGCTGCATTGCTCACGGCAGACTTGGGTGTGCGGGTGGTCGACCGGTTGATGACCCATGTGCGCGAACATGCCAGGGGGGCGGATGCCGCCAATTCTGAGGCATTGCAGAATGTGTTGAGTCGGACCTTGTACGGTGTCTTGGCGCCGGTGCAAGGGGCATCGCTGGAACAGCTGATCGAGAAGGGGCCGAAGCCCTTTGTTGTGCTGATGGTCGGGGTGAATGGCGTCGGGAAAACGACGACCATTGCCAAGATGGCGCAACGGCTGGTGCAAGGTGGTCGTCGCCCTCTACTCGTGGCTGGCGATACCTTTCGGGCGGCTGCGATCGATCAGCTGCAAGTGTGGGCGGATCGGGTCGGTGTGGACGTGATCCGTCATCGCCACGGGGCGGATCCGGCGGCCGTGGCGTTCGACGGCATCGTGGCGGCGAAGGCGCGCGCAGCTGACGTCGTGCTCATCGATACAGCCGGCCGTCTGCATACGAAGTCGAATTTGATGGAAGAATTGCGGAAGATCGTTCGGGTGATCGGTCAGGCGCTGCCGGGGGCGCCACATGAAATTCTGTTGGTGTTAGATGCGACGGTCGGTCAGAACGCGTTGGCGCAAGCGCGACAGTTCAAGGAAGTCGTCGGCGTCACCGGATTAGCGCTCACCAAGCTCGATGGGACGGCGCGCGGTGGGATTGTGGTGGCTATCGCCGACGAACTGAAACTTCCTGTCCGTTTGATCGGTGTGGGTGAGGCGGTCGAAGATCTGCAGGACTTCAATCAGGAAGCCTTCATTGCCGCATTATTCGGCCAACCGGCCGCTCGGTCATAACCCGCCATTTTCTTTTCGCTCCGAACCGCCTGTGCTATGGTGGTGACGTGCCTCTTTGGAGTTTGTCGCCAATAGAATTCACCCGATTCAGGGCAGGGGTTTCGAATGATCAAGATCTTAATCGTCGACGATGACCAGATGAACTGCGATCTCCTTCAGACCGTGTTTATGCGGCACGGGTATCAAGTGATCACGACGACCAGCGGCCGTGAAGGGCTGAATCTGTTCCGCAAACATACCCCGCGCATTACGTTGCTCGATCTACGCATGCCGGAGATGGACGGATTGACGGTCTTGAAAGAGATTCGGGCCATCGATCCCGAGGCGCCGGTCATTATTCTAGGGGGCGGAGCCACAGAAGTGCAGGAGAATCAGGCCCGTTCCCTGCGAGTCACCGACTTCATCCGGCGCGGGCTGTCACTCGATATTCTCGTCGAGGCGGTGCACCGGGTGTCTCGGATGCCGGTCAAGGTCAATCCGACGCCGGTCTCCCCGAATCCCTCGTTCGCCGGGCAAGAGACGGCAGAGTCGGTGCTGGTCGTCGATGACGATCCGCTGGTGCGCGATCTGCTCGTGCAGTTTCTCAGCCTGCGCGGGTACCGGACGATGGGTGTGAAGGATGGATATGAAGCGTTGCGGGCCGTCGAAGAGTCGGCGCCGGATCTGTTACTGCTCGACATGGTGATGCCGGGGCTTTCCGGGATTGATGTGCTGAAAACACTCCGGGAAAAAGAATACCCCGGCGGCGTGATCATCATGACCGGGAGTCACAACGAAGAGATGCTGGAGGAAGCCTGGTCGTTGAGTCCGCAAGAAGTGCTGGGCAAGCCAATCGCACTCGATCGCCTATTGACCGCCATCCAGCTCGTACTCGTCTGTCGCGAGTGCTAACACCCGTTGTCGGTGCCGCACGGAACATCCGACGCGTTCGATCGGCTTCTACCCCTCATCCAGCTTGTGCTCGTCTGTCGCGAGTGCTAAAACCCTTCCGATGCCAGTCGGAAGCTCGCGCCTCGGTTTCATCACTTGTCTCATCGGATTGTCGCTACTCCTGCCCCTTTCACAGGGGCAGGCCGGCGATCCTCCTGCGCTTACCCCTGTCATCATTCGGCACGAACTTCGTGCGAGCATCGACCCTGACCAGCATCAGCTGACCGTGATCGATCGGATGGTCGTGCGGGTCGGTGGTTCTCAGCCGCCGCTGGACTTCACCTTGGCCAAATCGTTGCTTCTCGAGACGGTGGCGATTGTGACAAGGGTGGGAAGCGAAGAGCGCCTGACACCCGTCTCAATGTCGCCGGGCGATGCGGCAATCGATTCCAATCTCCGCTCCCTTCAGGTCTCGTTGCCCGATCATCAACAAGAAGATGTGACGTTGGAATGGCGTTATCGCGGGGCCATCGACGATCCGCCGCGAGAACCACGGCATCTGCGATTCGTCACCCCGAGCGAAACGTCAGGGCACATTGGTCCCGAAGGTGTGTATTTGAGCAGTGAAACAGGCTGGTATCCCGATCTGGCCGGTTCGCTCGCATCCTATGCGCTGACGGTTGAGATACCGGGTGGATGGACTACGGTGAGTCAGGGGCGTGGAGGTGCGAAGCAAGATTGCACGAAGCCTCGTTCAGATGGTTCGTGCGTCAGCCTGCAAACCTGGACTTCAGGTGTGACAGAAGCGCTCACCCTGGTGGCCAACCGATTCACGGTCACGACGAGGGATTGGAAGGGGGCGAATGGACAAGCGGTCCGCCTGGCGACCTATCTGTTTCCCGACGATGCGGCGCTGGCGGACGAATATCTGGATGCGACCGTCAAATATCTGGACGCCTATGTTCCGCTGCTCGGGGCTTTCCCCTTCGAGCAGTTTGCCGTGGTGGAAAACTTTTTTGCGAGCGGCTTGGGCATGCCGTCCTTTACCTTGCTGGGAAGCGGCAGCATCAAACGTCATTATACTCAGCCCTATGCCTTAGGGCATGAAATCGTCCATTCCTGGATAGGCAATGCTGTGTGGAATCGTCCCGAGAGCGGCAATTGGGTTGAGGGGCTGACCACGTATCTGACGAACTATTACTGGCACGAGCTGATTCACGATGATCGGCAAGCGCGTGAACAGCGGCGATTGATGTTGCAGGGCTACAGTCTTTATGTGACGCCACAATTGGACTATCCCATCGCGGCGTTTCAGCGAAAGAGCGATGAAAGAGACAACGCCATCGGGTATCAAAAAGCAGCGATGGTGTTTCATCAGCTTCGGTTGGAGATCGGCGATGAGGCATTCTGGCGTGGCGTGAAACAGGTGGTGGCCGATCTGTCCGGCCGGCATGCCGACTGGCAGGATCTCGAGCGGATCTTTACCCAGACCAGCGGACGGGAGTTGCGGTGGTTCTTTGGGCAATGGATCGAGCGACCAGGCGCGCCCGCCGTTGCTATTGCCGAGGCGACGGCCTCTCCCAGCCGGGATCAGCCTGGTGCGTACAGGTTGCGCGTCAGGCTCACCAGGGAAGGCGGGGCGTTTCGGTTCATCCTGCCTTTGGCAATTGTGATGGAAGGATCGACAACCTCGGTGGCGGTGGCCTTGGCTGCCGAACAGCACGATGTCGAGCTGGTGGTTCCGGCTGAGCCGCTGAATCTGTCGATCGATCCCGATTTTATGAGTCTGCAACGACTGAAGCGGGAACAACTGGCCCCCGTGCTGAATCTCTTTGTGACCGATCAGCGTAAAGCGATGTTGCCGCTGTTTCCTGACAGCGCGGCGCCGTTCAAGGAACTCGTCGCACGGATAGAGGTGCAGGATGCACAGGCTCCAACCAAGCTCAAGACAACCATATTGCCGGTGGACATCGTGGCCTTGCCTCCGTCAGGATCGGTGTTGATCGTGGCGACATCAGATCGTCACGTCCAGGTGCAATCGTTGCTCGCGGACGCGTGCGGGGATCTGGCGACGGTGGGACCGGAAGGATTTCGTATTGCCGGAACTCTCTATGAAGGTCGCCGCATGGCGGTGCTCTTGTCCTGCCATCGTCCGGATGCACCCGGTTCGGTGGTGACCTTGCTCTACGCAATGGATCCTGCGGCAGCGGCGAAGGTGGCGCGGCTCCTCTTCTTTTATGGATGGCAGAGCGCGGTGGTCTTCGACGAAGGCACCGTGACGAAACGGGACATGTGGCAGGAGTTTCAGGGAATGAAGGAGGTTCGACGTGATGAACAGCGGTAATCGAATGCGCAGTCTGATCGTATTGGCAATCACATTGGTATGGTGGCCTCAGTTGGGCCTGACTGCCGATCGAGCGAAAAATGCACCAACAGTCAAGGCGCCGGCCAGTGCCGAGCGGCACTTCAAGAATATCAAGCAGCTCACCTTCGGCCGGCAAAACGCCGAAGCCTATTTTTCCTTCACGGGGAATAAGCTCATCTTCCAGTCGACCAATAACTGGATGAAAGACACCTATGCTGCCACACTGAAACCGGACGACATCCCGCTCGGCTGTTATCAGATGTATGTGATGGACCTGGAGAGCGACAACGTCCGTCTGGTGAGTACCGGATCGGGCGCCACGACCTGCGGCTATTTCTTTCCGGGCGATCGGCGGGTCCTCTATTCGTCTACCCATCTTCACGGGCCGAACTGTCCGCCCAAGCCGAAGCGCGAAGGCCCCTATCGCTGGGCCCTCGACGACTATGATTTGTTTGCCGCCCGCATCGACGGGCAGGAGATGCAGCGGTTGACCAATACGCCAGGCTACGATGCGGAAGCCACGGTCTCGCCGGATGGCAAAACCATTGTGTGGACCTCAGTCAGAGACGGCGATTTGGATATTTACGCGATGGATCTCGATGGGTCCCACCATCGCCGCTTGACCGACGATGTCGGCTACGATGGCGGGGCGTTCTTTTCTCCGGACAGCAAACGCATTGTCTATCGGGCGTCCCATCCCACGGATCCGGCCGAGATCGTGCACTACAAAGAGTTGCTGGGCCAACGGCTGGTGGAGCCGGGCCAACTGGAACTGTTCATCATGAATGCCGACGGCAGCGGAAAGCACCAGGTGACCTCGAACGGCGCGTCGAATTTCTCGCCTTTCTTTCACCCGGACGGGAAGCGGATCGTGTTCTCCTCGAATGTGGAAACCCGCGGCGAGGGCGGCAGGCCCAGTTTTCATCTGTATCTCGTGGGTGATGACGGCGCCGGGTTGGAACGTTTGACGTTCGACGGGCAGTTCAACAGCTTTCCGATGTTCTCGCCCGACGGCAAACGCGTGGTGTGGGTCTCTGATCGCAACGCGAAGCAGCCGGGCGAGTTCAACGTCTTTCTGGCAGATTGGGTGCCCTAAGGCAGCGATACGTGGCGAGTGATCGGTCACATGGATAGTTCTGCTCCAGTTCCCTCGGCTGGTCAGGAGTCACGAGTCTCATTTCTCGTGTCTCTGGCCAGTCTCTGTGGTGCCCTGGCTTGTGTCTTCTGGGGCCTCCGCCAACTCGATGGCCCGACCGCGCAGTATCTGCGGACGATCACGACACCCGAAGGCGGCGGGACGCTGACGATTCCCTGGATGGCGTTCGTCAGCCAGGCCGGGAACTGGATGGGCGACGGGCGGCAGTTGCTGATCGTCAGCGCGATCCTGCTCGCCGTCGGCTGGATGCTGCCGGCGTCGCGTGGAGTCGTGACCGGCCTGCAAACCCTGTGGGCGCACGGACTGGCCACGGTTCTCGTCCATACGGTCAAGCATCTCATCGGCCGGCCGCGGCCAAAATTCTCCGCATCGGGCGATTGGTCGATCGCGCCGTCGCTGGCATCAGGATTTGATTCCTTTCCGTCCGGCCATACGACGGCGACCTTTGCGCTTGCGGTTGTCTTGAGCCGCCGTTTCCCATTGCTGGCGGCGGTGTTCATTGGTATCGCGGCATTCGTCGCGCTCAGCCGCGTGTTACGCGGATCGCATTTCCCCAGCGATGTGTTCGGCGGATGGGTGTTGGGAACGGTGAGCGGGATGGTGGCGGCGAATCCTTGGAAGGACTGGATCCGGTCGGTTGAGTCCGCGTTGTATCACGCCGCAATCGGAACAGTCTGGGGCTTTGCTCTCTTTTGGGCATTGGCTGTTCCGGTCGAGTCAGGACCGGAGAGCCTGTTCCTCATAGGGGTCGGTGCCTCGCTGGTCGTGTTTGGTGTCTTGAGTCGCATTCGCGCGCGATGGTCGAGCCGGGTTGCCGCGACGACGAGGTCGGCACAAGGGCCGATCATGGCGATGGCGCTGGGATTATCGCTGATGTCCACGACGCCGATTGTGATGGCGGCAGTTGGGTTGCTCTGCGTGGCGTTCTGGTTTCGTGGAGATCAGGCCCCGAATATCATGGAAGAATCCTGCTGGGTCCCTGTGTTGAGAGAGTGCGAGTTGGCGGCTGCGGTATTGCTCAGTCTGGCCATTCTTGTGGCGGGGCGAGGCGTTCTGCCTCTGTTATGAAACAATGATCAGTGATGAGCGGGGATCTGACTCTCCACCAGTCACCGATCACGCATCACTTCTTCTCAATGACCGAAGATCCTGGGCTCAAGGGCTGGCGGAGGCGGAAGCGCGCTTTCTGGAATGTTCACCATCGGCTCACTGGCTAAGAGCAGATAGCCGTAGCGCTTTAAGATCGGCTGATAATTCTTGAGATCCCCCGGCAGTTTGTCCACAAACGATTCCGGCAACAGAATCATTGTGCGGCCCGGTTGGCTCAGGGCCTTGCGGAGGTTTTCTTCTTCACCCGATCCCACGAAGAGTACTTTACGTCTGGCATAAAAGGCTGTCGAAGGTCGCGTCGCTCCATAGGCGATCAGTTGTTCGTCCGGCTTCAGGTTCAATCCGGCTGCGTAGGCCAGTTCTTGCTGTGGCGCGACGAAATAGCGATTTGCTGCTGGCAGGACAAAGACCATCAGCGCGAGCACCAGGCCGAACAGGGATCCGCCGGCCGCCCAGAAAGCTGCGCCGCGCCTGGTTTCTGACAGACCGAATAAGCCCACCAGCCCCATGCCCACCAGCAGCACTGTGGCGGCCACATAGGGGCCGCTGCCCAGCGAGAGCTGGGTGGCTAACGGATATTCCTTTGTGAGTTTGCCCGCCAGCATCGTGTCGTAGATCCAGGGCAGACAGGCCATGGCTCCTGCCAGAAGAAATCCCAGCCACATGACCAGGTGAACGGACGCATTGGCGCCTCTGGTCGATGGCTCCCGCACGCAACGGGACCAGTAGGAGGCGGTCAGGATCGCGGCGGCGGGAAAGAGCGGTCCGATGTAATGGGGGAGCCTCGTCGAAGAGAGCGTGAAAAATACGAAGGTCGCGAAGATCCAGGCGCCGGCGAACCAGTCTAATTTGTCAGACTGTAAGGGAGCAGGGATAACGGGTGATGGGTCTGTTCCCTCGCCGGGCGTCTCACTCGACACGCTCAAGGTTTTACGTGCTGCGCGCCAACTTTTGTAGGTCTGTGGCCAGGCAAAGAGCAGCCAGCCGCTCCAGGGGAAAAATCCGAGCAGCAACACGGGAATGTAAAACAAGAATCCGAAGCTGTGCCCTTCCATCGGTTTGAGAAAGCGCCCGACGGTGTTGGCTTGCGCGGAGGCGGTATACTCGCTGCCGTGGAGCCACCACATGCCCGCATACCAGGGCAGCGCGATCAGGATCGTCAGCGCCGTCCCCGCGAGCGGTCGCCCCTCCTGCCAGAAGGGCCGCCACTGTTTTGTGAGCGACAGGTACAGCGCGACGACGATCAGTGGAACGAGGAATCCCACCGGTCCTTTCGTTAATGTGGCGATGCCCATGGCCGCGTAGTAGATCCACATCCAGGGCCGTCGCTCGCGCGTCGTCTGAAATCCCAGCCAGAAGGCGAAGAGCGAGAGCGTGGTAAAAAAGATCAATACGCTGTCGGTCAGGGCCATGCGATTGAGCCCGATCATCTGGAGATTCAGCGCCAGCATCAGTGCCCCGAGCAGTCCTGTATTCGCGTCACGCAGGCGCGTGAGAAACAGATAGAGCATTAACACCAGGCTGAGCCCGAAGAGCGCCGACGGAAACCGCGCGGCGAATTCGCTGACGCCGAACGTCTTGTACGAGGCGCTCATCAGCCAGTAGACCAGCACCGGTTTCGCGTAGCGGGGTTCGTAGTTGAAGGTGGGGCTCATCCAATCGCCGGTTTCGAGCATTTCGCGGCCGGCTTCGGCATTGCGGCCTTCGTCGCGATCCGTCAGGCCAAGGGCACCCAGATTCCAAAAGAACAGGATGCCGCAGAGGGCCAGCAATAACCCGATATGACGAATGACCGGCGATGGACGGCTGGACGAAGGCCCGGGCATCTGCGAGGCGGACTCACTCATCCCTGATCACTCTTGGCGGAGGTGGCGTGGTTCGGGCGGTAGATCAGCATGAGATTGCGCACGTAGACGACGGCGCCGATGCTCTGCCCGGCAATGAAGACGGGATCTTTCCGATAGATGGCATAGGCCAGCGTGATGAGGCCTCCGACGAGGCTCAAATACCAGAAGGAGATCGGCACTTTGCTGGACGCACTGCGTTCCGAGGCGAGCCATTGCACGATCCACCGGCCGAAGAACAGACCCTGGCCGAGAAATCCCGTGGCAATCCAGATGGTGTCAGTTGTGATCATAGAAAAGGAGCCGCGAGTTAGTGACGTAGTGTGTACCGTAAACAGCGATGTTGCATCCAGCGCACGGCGATCAGATCGTAGAGGCTCTTGAAGAGCCGGTTCCCGACGCCGTATTTGGAAATTCCATGCGCCCGGGGATGGTGGCTGACCGGAATTTCGGTGACGGTGAAGCCGTGCATGAGGGCTAAGGCCGGGAAAAACCGGTGCATGCCGGTAAAGAGTTGCAGCTTGTCCACGACGGCGCGCCGGAAAATTTTCAGGGAACAGCCGGTATCGTGTACACGGTCGCCGGTCACGGCGCTGCGCACCGCGTTGGCGATGCGCGAGGACAGCTTTCTGACGAGATTATCGTTGCGGCTGGTGCGCCACCCGCACACCAGGTCGAATTTCTGTAGAAGGGGCAACATCTTGTCGATGTCGGCCGGATCGTTTTGCAGGTCGCCGTCCAGCGTAATGACCAGCTCACCGGTGGAATGTTTAAATCCGGCGTCGAAGGCGGAGGATTGTCCGTAATTCCGGTCGAAGTGCAGGACGCGGACGGCCGGATAGGTTTGTGCCAGCCGGTCCAGTAATTCGCTGCTGCCGTCGCTGCTGCCGTCGTCAACATACACCAGCTCAAACGGTGCGGCTTTGGATTCTTCGCGAGCCGACAACACTTTGAGCACCTGTTCGGTCAGCGGGGTGAGGTTGTCTCGTTCATCCTTGATGGGAATGATGACGGAGGCCCATGGGCGGGGTGATGGGCTCATGAGGCGCGGTGCTGCCTTGATGAATGTAACAACGTCGTCACGCCGGCATTCTAACGAATGGTCCGGAGACCGTCAAACGAGAGCCGTGAAATAGTCCAGCAGGTCATCCGACCGTCACGCGGCGGTCGACATAGGTGGCAAACGCCGGATCGTTGGTGACGAAGATGACCGACCAGGATTCGTCCTTGGAGCAGAGCCGGCGCAAAATCGTTTCGCGTAGCATGGGAATCATGTTGTGCAGGGTGCCGTCGATGATCAGGACATGCGGCCGGATCACAATGGCGCGGGCGAGCAGGAGGCGCAGCGTCTGGCTCAACGTGAATTGATCGCGGTGGCCCGTCACCTGCGTGGCCAGGCCCTCCGGAAAGTGGTCGATCTCATCGTCCAACTCCACGAAATGGAGCGCCCACAGAATATCGTCATGGGAGATGGCGGGGCGGCCCAGCGTCAGATTGTCCTCGATCGTCCCTTCGAGCAGCGTGGGCTGCGAGTCCAGCATCAAGCCTCGATAGGGGTCAATGGACTCCGGGCTCACCTCGATCAGATTCATATCGTTATAACGAACCACCCCGCTGGTGGGCGGGAGCAGGCCGGCCAGGACCTTGGCCACGGCGGTTTTTTGCACATTGGACTGACAGAGCAGAGCGATCTTTTCCCCGGCGACGACCTCCAGATCGAGATGCTCGAACAGCGGGGTCGAATTCGGATGGGCGAAGGAAAGATCGCGTGCGGCGATCGAGACCCCCTCCAGTCCGAAGTGTCCTATCGGCACAATGGCCTTGGTGCCATGTTCATCCTGGGGGAGTGAAAAAAACGCATTCATCTCGCGGAACGAGACGAATGCGAAAAACATGTGGACCATGCGGCGCGCCAGCGTGTCCATGTTCAGGAGAAGCAATCCTGCCTGCAGTTCGGCGGCGGCGAACTGGCCCACCGTGAGTTGCCCGGTGGCGACGAGCATGCCGGCTGTGGCGATCATGCCGGTGTGGCCGGCGACTTGCCAGAGCGCCGCGGCTTTATATTGGCGGCCGGTCAGCAGGTCAGAACGGCGTTGCCGCACGCGGGCGTAGGCTTTCGTCAGGGCATCCGTCTTTTGCATGAGGTAGGGGCTGTGTCCGGCGGCGCGCAGGTGCGGGAGATTGGCGGCGATGTTTTGCATCCAGTGATAGATCTCATAATTCAATCGCGACATTTCGAGCGTGATCAAGAAGCCGCCCCGTCCGAACAGGGTGAGCAGGACAACGAAGCCGGCGATCAGTGTGACGTTGTAGAGCAGGAAATAGGGATGGAACAGGATCAGCATCGACATGAAGATGGAGCCGACGACGGCGACATTGAAGAGATCCGCCACCATGGCGACCAGGGCGCGGGTCAGCAGGTCGGCTTCGGCAAAGCGGTGCGCATGCTGGGGGAGAAAGAATTCTTCCTGAAGCCGCGGCAGCGTCTCGGTGAAGGCAATGGCAATACGGGTGTAGATGCGTTGTTGCAGGGTTTCCACCGCTCGTGCCTGCAAGATGCGGAAGGCGGCTACACCCGTGAGGGCGCAGCCCACGACAAGCGCCAAGGTGAAAATCATGGAGGGCTGTACGGCGAAAGAAAAGGTGCTGACCAGTTCCTGCACGGCGATCGGGACGCAGAGCATGAACATCCCGATCGCCACGGCATAGGAGGCGATGATGCCGAGCATCTTCCGCTCAAGCCGGATCAGTAGCCCTAATTGAGTCAGGATGTCGTCGAGGATGTTGCGGAGCTGATACTGAGGGAATGCGGGACCCGGTGCGGCCATGAACGAAACTCCTACCAGAGGGTGCGTAGGAGTTATCAGCCCGGGTGGAGACCGCAGGCGGTTCCGGTGAACCCCATCACCGTTTGGAATCTCCAGTGCTTATATACGCCTGCGGTCCGGTCGTCAATTGAAGATCGTGATGTGTGATGAGTGAGCAGTGATGCGGGGGGAGGGATTCCTCAGTCTTGCCTCATCACTCGTCACTTTGCTGCCCCTGCCACGACCGTAAACCGCATCGTGCCGATCAGACTCATCTCACTCACTTGTTCGCCGGCGTGGATTTCGACCTTGTAACGGCCCGGCGCCCACTCTTCTTTGGGCGGGAGCAGTTTCAAGTATCCGCTCTCGTCTTCCAGAGCCATGTGCATGGCATCCTCGCTGACGATGGTTTCCGGTTCGATGCCCGGGATTCCCTCGGGAAAGCATCGGCCAAATACCTTGAAAGCCTGGTAGTGCTGATGGAGGGCGAAGACGATGAAGATGGCCGGTGTATCAGCAGTAAATCGTTCGGTCGGTTTGACCGGCACAATTTCGTGGGTCTGGCGAAAGCCCAGTTCCTCTTCAAATCCCTCGGCCATCGTGATGGAGCGGAACATTCCCTGCGGGGGGGCATCGAAGTCGTACGGTTTGGCATCTTCCGGCCGATTTTGAAACTCTGGGATAGGAAGATTTTTTGTGATCGGCAGTTCCCCGGCCCGGATGGAGGCCGGCCCAGCGATCAGCGCAACAAGGACAATGAGAAGGAGCCGACTCATATGCAAGGTCTGGTACACCCCCTCAATAGTGAGAGTCAAGGTCAAGCCTGTATTCTCTTCTTTTCCTCCCATGGTCCCTGCTATGGAAGGAGGGGAAATCGGCGGCAACGAGGCCGCATTCCCCGATTGCGGCGCTTTCGAGCCGTCTGCTACAATCGCGATTCTTTACCAGAGACTGGAATACCTTGAGCACGTTACAAGATGCCGATGCATTGCCGCAGTTGATCGGGGACTACAAGCCGCTGGGGTAGTGACGATTCCATCTCAAGCTCAAATTGTGGCGTTTCTCAAACGTCCGTTAAATTCTGATTTATTACCAGGGGCTGGAACACCATGAGCACGTTACAAGATGCCGATGCATTGCCGCAGTTGATCGGGGACTACAAGCCGCTGGATGAGTGGCAGGCCCATCTCAATACCCTGTTCTATCGCCTCCGGGGCGACCAGTTGCGGACCTATTACCAGACCTTCGCGTCGGCAGACTATCGGTTGGCCCATGCGCTGGCCGCGGATTATTTCGAGAAGGTGACGAAGCGGGATAAGGCCAAAGGGGCGACGGCCACTCCGCTCATCGTGCATGAATGGGGACCGGGGAACGGCAATCTGGCCGCCTGCTTCTTGAGCCATCTGAAAACGATCGACACAGCCGGGCAGGTCTATCCGCGCGTCAAGTACGTCCTGGTGGATTGGGAACAGTCGATTCTGGATCGTGCGCTGGCGCATCCGGATCTTGCGCCGCACAAAGATCGCGTTGAGGCTCAGCTGGCTACCGTCGACCATGTGTCCGGCGCTGCGGACCAATCCGTTGATCGAATTATCTGCAACGAGTTGTGGAACGACCTGCCCACCAAGCTCATGGCGAAGAACGCCGGCGAGATCGAGGAAGAATTCCTCCGCCCCAACCTGAGCGAATCGCTCCATGCCACCATTCAGGATTGGTCGGGCTTTGTCCGGGCCTTTGAGGCCAAAGACATCGAGACGCTCAAGACCTTTCCCCCCTTCCTCGACGATTTGGTCTGGGAGAAGGAATATCGGAAGGTGGAGTGGAAGGATGTGCCGTACCGCAAGACGATCACCGAATTTCTGAAGACCATCGATGAACAAGTGCTGGTCCCGATCAACCTGGGGGCCTTTGCGACATTGAAGGAAGCCAAGCGATTGCTGGCTCCCGGCGCAATCGGCTTCAGCGCCTTCGATGCCGGCACGGCGGATATGCAGGTGCTGAACGATCCGGATAAGCCCTGCTATGGCCAGTTCGGCGGGCAGTACAGTTTCATGATTAATTTTGCGCTGGTCGAGGCGATTGCCAAACATCTGGGGTTGGGCGGGATCACCATCGAGCCGCAGCGGGAATTCATCGGCCGGTCGTTGAACACCAATGTCATCACGCTCATGGATCTTCTGGCGACCCACCCGTCCGCAGGACCGAAGTTGCAGCCGTGGGAGCAGGATCGCCTGGTGCTGAAAACGATCAAGGCATTGAACGAATCCTACGAGAGCCCCTACAGCCGCATGTTGGAGTTTCCGTTGCAGAAGGACATGCCGATGGAAGAGCGGGAAACGTTGAACGGGATGTTGCTCTCGCTCAAGCGCACCGGTGTGCCGGACACGGTGGCTTACCTGACCGAAGAAGAATTGTCCGCGACGTCAAAAGATCTGGAAGCAGTCGGTTACGATCCCGATACGCTGAACGTGGCGCTCACCGCGCCGCCCAGCCCGATTGAATATCATCACTTTTCCTGTCGATAATTGTCACCGTGGTTCGATCTTCCCCTAGCTGCTCCATCCTACGGAGATTCCTGGTGGTTCGGCGGTATCCTATCTCCAGCGCAGTGCGCTCGCTTCTCCTTGCCTCTCTGTATGAAGTGAAAGAAAGGTTCAGCCGTGATTCGGTTGGCGGCTACCGGCTCTTTTCTGCGTCATCCATTTCCTCTTTCGCCGGGCCTCCGGTCTCTTATCCGGTGCCCGTTCGCTGAGTTTTTCCTTGACTTGCCATTGAGTTTTCTATAGCCTTCCCCGCGATTTAGGTATCTCTCCCACCTTTAGTACTGGTTCGGGAGAGCGGCGACGAAATTAGCCAGTTAGCATACGTAACACGAGGTCATATATGTTTGGCTCATTCGGCTGGATGGAATTGATGCTGATCTTGATCATCGTGTTGATCATTTTTGGCGCAGGCAAATTGCCGCAATTGGGCGAGGGGCTTGGTAAAGCGATCAAGGGATTTAAGAAGTCGGTGCACGAAGCCGATGCCATCGATGTCACGCCGGGCGACCAGCCTCCGGTGGCGCCGCCCCAAGTGCAGGCGCAAGTGATGGGCCAGCCGGAAGCGGTGCCACCTCCTCAGGCAGCGCCGCCGGTCGTACCGCCGGGACAGACGAAGCAGGGTTAAGAAAGCAGTGAACCGTGATGAGTGATGTGTGATGAGCGACGACAGCCGAACTCTTTCACCGGTCACCCATCGTCGATTACCGATCACTGGGTTACACCATGTTTGGATTAGGCGCCGGCGAAGTCTTAATTATCCTGGTGATCGCGTTTCTGTTATTCGGGCCCAAGCAGCTGCCTGAAGTCGGGCGGCAGGTCGGAAAGGCCGTCAAAGGGTTCAAAGAGACGGCGGAAGATTTGCGGAAGTCGGTGGAGCCCGAGATCAATATGATTCAGCAGGAAGTAAAGATGGTCGAACAGGACTTCCAGGCGTCAATGAAAGAAGCGGAAGAGGAAATCAACGCGGCAGGCAAACAGGCGGAAGACGGGACCAAGTCCATCAATCAGTCCGGGCAGGTGTAAAGCCGGGGGATTGGAATCCTTTCAGGGAAGGAGGTGGCGGGAAGCGCTGCACCGGACTGAAAGTGAGATTTTTAAAGGCAGAATTCCGAATTCTTGGTAGAAGAAGGCTGAGCGGAACCGAAACGAATAAAGCGCATCGGTTGTGAAGAAGCAGAGTCGTGCCAAGCAAGTCGTCGTAGTGGAAGTAGTTGGATCTCAAGTCGGCAGCTTGTCTGTGGGAGTGGAGCCTGCAGGGGCTGTTATCCAATTCACAGGAGGAACGCTATGAGAAGCATCCAAGGACGGACAGGGTGGGCTGGTATGGCCACCTTCTTCAGCGCGGCCGTAATGGCGGCGGGTATGTCGTTCACGGCAGCCCCGGCCCAAGCGGCATTTGAGCTGCCGGAAGGCGAGAAGATCACGAACGTTCCAGCCATTCCCCGGGCGATTCCGCAAAAGGAAGCGTACGAACTCTACGATCCGAAGATCGGCAAGAACTTCGACCTCAAGAACTTCTGGATGCGCGCGGATGTCCGCGTGCGGCCGGAATTCCGGAACGCCTCGTGCTTCGGTAACCAGTTTAGCTCAGTGGCTGGTGCCTGTAACACGTTTGGAGCTAACGGCACAGCTGCAGCGAATGGCACAAGGGGACGGGCAAATGATTCGTTTGTCCAACAGTGGGTGCGGTTGGGTATCGGCTACGACCTCTCTCCGGACGTGAATTTCTACATGGAGTTGATCGACTCAGCAACCTGGGGGGCCAATGGTACTGCTGGTGGCACGAACGGAGCTGCTGGAGTGGATGCACTTAATCACAATGGAGCCTCTGCCGGCGGTGGTGGTAACGGTGGCCGCTTGGGCGTCCGGGCTGCCTATATGTTGGTCCGGAACTTTGCCGGGGTCCAGGGCCTCAGCTTGAAGGCTGGTCGGCAATATGTGGTCTTCGGTAACCACTCATTGTTCGGCCACTTCGATTGGGCCAACACCGGTTATTCCCATGATGGTGTGATGTTGCAATACAGCACCAAGTCAATCGACACCTACGTGGGCTGGTTCAAGACGGCGGAGAATGATCTCGGCCAAGCTGCGCCGGTTGGTAGTTTGGGAAATAACGTCAGCGGTACCGGCACTACAACAGTCGGCGCCACCACGAACAGTGCCAGCGCCGATGGCGATATGGTCATTTTCTACAACCAGATCAAGTCGGTCCCAGGGTTCCTCATCGAACCCTATTATATTTTCTATCGGAACGGTTTGGGCTCAGGCACGATGGGGACCAATGGCTTTGGCCAGGGAGCGCCGAAGCATGCGAACCAGGTCCGCCACACGGTGGGTAACCGGATCGAAATGCGGAAGGGCAACTGGGACGCGATCAACGAAATCGTGTATCAGGGTGGTTCGATGGGTGATGGCGGAGGCGCTGTGTCTGGAAGCTGCGTCGGCAGCGGCCGTTGCTTGAGCATCAATGCCTGGGCGACCAGAAACTGGATCGGCTATACGGCCTATGAAATGGCCTGGAAGCCGCGGTTGGCCTTCAACTTCGACTATGCCTCAGGCGACGGTCGAAACAATTGCGCCACCAGCGGTGTTACGGGCGGAACCGGCGCTTGTAAGACAGCCAACACCTTCGAAAACTTCTTCCCGACAAACCACATTCACATGGGTTACATGGATGTGCAAGCCTGGAAGAACATGATGAGCCCTTCGGTGAACTTCCAAGCTCGTCCGAGCAAGGATGACCACATCGAACTCTGGTACACCAACCTGAACCTCGCGAGTGCCCGTGACAACTGGTACCGCGGTGCGCAGGGTGCGTATATCTTCTCGAATATCGACAACACCAAGAAGCATATCGGAGACGAAATCGATGCTTCCTGGACCCACATGATGATGGATGGCAAATTGGCCTTCCAGGCCACCTACGGCTACTTGTTCGCGGGTGACTACATTCATCACAACTTGGGCGGCGCCAGCACCAATCAACAGTGGGGCTATGTCCAGCTCTGGATGAACTTCTAAGAGAAGTTGTCGAAACATTTGCTCGTGACGCGCTGATCCGCGCCACGTAGTTGATCCAAGAAGCCCCGCGGGGAGATCCCCCGCGGGGCTTCTGCTTTCCAGGGGCTGGCTCCGCGCCCCGCGGTGCCTGTCCCTGTCAGATTTCCCCTCCTTCGTAAGGAGGGGCCAGGGGAGGTCGAGACTTGCACCAGCTGTGTCCGGCCTGCAACGCTCGACTCGACGCCGCTTGTTCAAGCCTGACGGCTCGTCTATACTTCGCCAGGACTAAGATCCAACTCGTTCATCTTTTTTACGCACACCTTGCACGATCTACAGAAGCAGCTTCGACAACAGTTCGGCCTCGCCCAGTTCCGGCCCGGTCAGGAAGACGTCATGCGGGCGGTTCTGGCCCGTCGCGACGCGATGGTGGTTATGCCGACCGGCCAGGGGAAATCGCTCTGCTATCAACTTCCTGCGACACTCTTGCCCGGGCTGACCCTCGTGGTGTCTCCGCTCATCGCCTTGATGCAGGATCAGGTTGAGAGCCTGAGGCAGCACAAAATCTCCGCCGCCGCCTTTCACTCCGGTTTAACAGAGCAGCAGCGGGATCGCGTCATTCAGGGGCTCCATCTCCAGAGTCTGAAGCTCCTCTATGTGGCGCCGGAACGGATTCAACACGAGGGGTTTTTGCGGCTGGTCCGGAAATGTCTAGTGTCGCTGCTCGTCGTCGATGAAGCCCACTGTATTTCCCAATGGGGCCATGATTTCCGGCCCGATTATATGAAGCTCGGGCGTCTGCGTCAGGAGCTCAACAATCCTCCCTGTCTGGCACTGACGGCTACCGCAACCACGCGGGTCCAGGCAGATATTTGCGAGCGCTTGACCCTGCGCGATCCATTGTCGACGGTGACGGGATTCCGTCGGGAAAATCTGGCCTTGTCCGTCCGGCTCTGTTCGTCTCTTGGGGAGAAGTTGACGGAGTTGGATCGACTGGTTCGGAAATGCGAATCGGGCACCATTGTGATTTATGGCGCCACTCGCCGGACGGTCGAGGAAGTCGCGAGCTACCTTGGGCAAACCTATCCATCCGTCGGCTATTACCATGCCGGTCTGTCAGATGATGAGCGGCGCCTCGTCCATGATGAGTTTCGCCAGGGACAGCTCCGCATTCTCGTGGCCACCAACGCGTTCGGTATGGGGATCGATAAGTCGGACGTGCGGCTGGTTGTCCATATCGATATTCCGGGAAGCGTCGAAGCATACTATCAGGAGGCGGGCCGCGCCGGGCGCGATGGGTTGCCGGCTGCTTGTGTGCTGTTGTTTCACGAGCGGGATCTCGCCACACAGGAGTATTTCATTCAACAGACGGCGAAAGATCCGGCGAGCGGAGAACGTGCGGCCCGTATGCGAACGTTGCTTCGCGAGATGCTGGCCTATGTATTGGTCCGCACCTGCCGCCAGTTGGCGATTCTGGATTACTTCAGCGATGCCGCGGAGCGGGCCATGGGCCCCTGTGGCCTCTGTGATCGCTGCTCGAGCGAGGTCCCTGAGATGCCCGCATCCCTTCGGGATAATGCGGCCTGTGCCAAGGCCGTGCTGCAGACCGTAGCCTGGTGTGACGGGCGATTCGGTGTCACGCGTGTCGTGGAGATTCTTCGTGGCAGCCAATCCAAGGCGATCCTGTCGCAAGGAGCTGAGCGTTGTGAGAGTTATGGCTTGTGTCGGGACTCTTCAAAAACGACTGTCACGCATGCGGTGAAAGACCTGATTGATTCGGGCCACCTCGCGGTCATCGGTCAGGAGTACCCCTTGCTCGATCTGACGCGGTTAGGCCGAGAGGTGCTGAACGGGACACGGGTTCTCGACGCACAGTGGGCAGGCAGGGGAACGATCGGTGCACGAGCGACAAAGCCAGTGGTTGAAAAGCGACCGTCTCGCGCGATCGAACTCTCCGCCCCGGGTGATCCGCAGCTGTATGAGCGGCTCCGCCGGCTCAGAACGGCATTGGCGGAAGAAGAAGGGGTTGCGCCGTTCGTCATTTTTCATGACAAAACCTTGCGTACGATCGCCAGCCATAAACCTGTGACCCAGGAGGCCTTGCTGGAAATCCCCGGCATCGGCGACGCGAAAGTCGAGCGCTACGGCCGTCGGGTGCTGGAGATCGTGAACGAGGAGTGAACCGCGTCTGCTCTCAGCTTTCAGCCGTCAGCTCTTGTGCCCCTCCTTGCCTACTTTTGCTGAGAGCTGAGCGCTATTTCAGATTCCCCGCCTTCGCAAACCGCTCCTGCAACTCGCTATAGGTCTGGGTCACCGGAAACTGCGGGAATTCTTTGGGCAGGTGATCGGGCGGCCGGAAGAAGAATCCGGCGTCGGCTTCGCCCAGCATGGCGGTGTCGTTATAGGCATCGCCGGCAGCCATGGTAAAGAAGTTCAACGACTTGAAGGCGGCGACGGAATGCTTTTTCTGATTCGGCATCCGCATGTGGTGCGCCACGATGCGGCCGCTACTGTCGATTTCAAGCTGGTTGCAGAATAATGTGGGATAGCCCAACTGCCGCATGAGCGGCAGCGCGAATTGATAGAACGTATCCGAGAGAATAATGACCTGGCAGCGCTCACGTAGCCAGGTGACGAATGCCGGCGCTCCGTCCAACGGCCCCATTTTGCCGATCACGCCCTGAATATCGGCGATGGTCAATTTGTGCTCATCAAGGATAGCGAGCCGGCGTTTCATCAGCTTGTCGTAATCCGGCATCTCTCTTGTCGTGATCTTGAGTTCTTCGATCCCGGTTTTGATCGCGACATTAATCCAAATTTCCGGTACGAGTACGCCTTCCAAATCCAGACAGGCAATCACAGGCTTCTGCATTCGAGCTTCTCCTTTATCCTTAGTGTCATGTCATCACTTCTGCTGAAATGCCTGACTGAGGAATCGCCAGACTTTATCGAGCGCACGATCGAGGAGGTGGGTGCCCTGCCAGCGCGGCCGATTCTCCTGCTCGTGGCGGGCGGCCCAATCGAGCGCGGTCGCGAGGGGAATCAGTTTCGGGGGCTGTTCGGTCAGCTCCCCCCACAAGAGGCTCAAGGCCGGCCCGATCCGAACAGGAACGGGTAAGGCGTCAACCGGATGTTCCACCGGGTCCTGGCACCACTCGGCCGGTGAGGTCACCAGCAATTCGCGGCAGGCTGCCGGCCGGTGCTCGTAGATCGTGCAGATCTCCTGATCCAGAAAGGCGCAAGGGAGGTGAAGCGCAAAATAGGCGCGATTGATCGGCTCCAGCGCGGTGTCGTCCGGCGGGTTCGTCGATTCACCCATCTCGATTAAATTATTCCAGAGTCCGCGGGCCAGCAGGGCCGTCCGCGTGACGGCAAACCGTTGGGCCAGACGTGTTTGCTCTGCTTCGGGCAAGGTCTGCACATAGTCGCGCAGGGCAAACGCTTCAGGGGCTGAGACCGGGATGAGCATGCGGCAACAGGCGGCGCAACCTTTTTGGCATGAGATGGCATGCCCTGCCTCAATGCTTCGGCGTTCTTCCAGGGCCTGGGCTTCTTCTCCCAGTCGTCGCATCATCGGCACAATCGCCGAGACCGGGACAAAGCCAGTGGGCACTTCTACCGCGCTGGTGAGTTGCCCTGCGGGGGTGTTCAGGGAGATGTCGTATCGTTCGGTCATCGGATTTCTACGTTATCAAGTGTTTCGCATCATAGAGAAGCCTTTGGCGCAGGGTCAACCGGAACGCGTCCTTGCTCCCTCTCCACGGAATGTCGATAATGGCGATTATGCTTTCTGGGCATGTGATCGGTCTGTTGAAAGAGTACATGCAGGATCTGGTGGAGCAGGCCCGGCAGGAGACCTTGGCTCAGGAGCGGTTTGGTTTTTCCGCCGCGGCCTATCGGCCTGACCATGCCATCTCGGATCTGTTGGCTCTCCTCGATGACCGCATCGAATCCGAAGGCATGCAGGTCGGGTTGCCTGAAGGCTTTCTCCACGAGATGTGGGGGCTTTGTGATGAGGCGAGTACATTTTTGATCGATCAAGTCTATGTCGAGGCTAATGTGGGATCTGAAGCAGGGAGTAAAGCGAGAACCAGAGAGCTGACGTATCGTGCGCTGCTGGCGTTTATTGAGGCTCGGGGGCGGGCCTTGTCGCAGGGTGAAGGTGAGGCTGAATCATGAGGCAACCCCTTATGTGCAGCTAGCGCCTGGATTGTTTGTCGAGTTGTGGGCGTGGCGGTCACAACTTTCCCGCGAGCCGATAAACGGCGATGCCGGCGAGTTCCTCGATCGCTTCCGATATTTCTCGAAAGGCCCATGCGGCGGGAAGCACATCGAAGATTGTGATGGTATCCCAGCCTTCCGCGACCCGGTCTCTCTCATGGAATCCGCAGGGATAGGGCAGCACGTCGAATCCTTGTGCACGGAATAGCGCCGCAGCTCTTGGCATGTGGGTCGCGGAGGTGACCAGGATAATCGATGTACGGTTGCCGAGCAGATCTTTTGTCCTTGTGGCATTTTCGTAGGTCGTGCGGGCTTGGTCTTCTGTGATGATGGATGCTGCGGGGACTCCGAGGCGGCCCGCCCATTCTTTCATGACGGCGGCTTCAGCCGGCCCTGATCCAAACACGCGGGCGTCTCCGCCGGTCATCAGGAGCGATGGGGCGATGCCGTGATGGTACAGATCCGCGCCGCAGGCCGTTTGCCGCATGGATTCTTCCGTCAGTTCGATACTGGGGCGTAGCGAGCCTGAGTTGCGCAGTCCGCCGCCCAACACCACGATGGTGCCGTTCACGATTGGTCCAGGAAGGCCCGGAAGAAGGTGCTCTCCTTCCAGTGTACCTACGAGTATGTGCGCGACCAGGGGAGAGGTCAGGATGAGGAGCAGGCTGACCAGAATGGCTGTGGTCATGTGGAGCCAGCGCTGTCGTACGGAGGAGGAAGGAAGCCAGGCGAACAGAAGGACCAGGCCCGAGAGACCGACGATCCAGGTCAGGGGATACGCGCCATACTTGACGAGCTTATAGAGGCCGAAGAAAAATGGGGTCAGTTCCATTGAAGTTCCTAGGGATGCCGGCGGGCGCTGGGACTTGCAGCATAGCAGTAGTGGGAGGTTTGACCAAGAGAGGATGTCAGGGATGTCGCACGCAAGACAATATTGGCTGATGAAATCCGAACCGTTGGTGTTTTCGATTGAGGACTTGGCGCGGGCGCCGAAGCGCACGACCTGTTGGGATGGTGTGCGGAACTACCAGGCCAGGAATTTCATGCGGGCGATGAAGCCGGGTGATCAGGTGTTGTTCTATCACAGCAACGCGAATCCTCCGGCCATCGTGGGAATCGCGGAAGTCACCGGTACGGCGTATCCTGATCCGACCCAGTTCGAACGGAACCACAAACATTTTGATGCTGCCAGTGACCCCAAGGCACCGCGCTGGGACATGGTTGATATCCGCCATGTCCGGACCTTTGATGCTCCGATTTCGCTCGATTCTCTGCGGACAGAGAAGGCGCTCGTCAGTATGGCGTTGTTGCAGAAGGGGTCGCGCTTGTCGGTTCAGCCGGTGACGAAAGGGGAATGGGAGCACATACTGAGACTGGCCAAGGGGTGATTCCGTAGAGCCTCAGGTGCTGGCCTTGCCTTCATCGAGATGTCGATGTTGCCAGTCGAGCCATGCATGCCCGAGTTCGTGCGCGAGGATATAGCGGCGCCTGGTCATCGGGAGGCGCTTTCGAATATAGATTGTCCTGCTGTCGTCGTCCCAGATGCCGTCGGCGTTGGCATCGCGCTTATCCATTTCAGTGTCCGTCAGTTGGCGGATTGAAATCTGGTAGCCGAAGGGAAGGACGACTCTCGTCGGGATTCGTATCATGCGAGAACAGCTCCTTTATTAGGCTGCTATTAGACTAGACCACAGCACCCGGAGAGGCGTGATTGTTCTCTCGTCATTTCGACCTTCCGGACTTTCCAGACACGAGTAGATTACCACAAAGTGCCGAGACGTTGATGGCATAACAAGGTAGTTATATCAATGCTTTATGAGCGATTGGTTGTTCCGGACGACGTGGTGGCAAGGCAGGGAGATCGGCTCTTAGCGGGTTTCGCTTCAGGATGAACTCGTGTATCATGCCGGTCATGAATCAGGTAACAATCGACGAGATGGTAAAGGCCTACCCTCAGTCGGTCCGGCTGACTGAAGTAAAGATCCGGGATCGTGGGGAGGTCAAAAAGCTCGACGCCGGAGATCTGCTTTTGCGGACCGGTGACCGGGTCTTGCTCGAAGCCGACGGCGAAGTGACCTACGGTGTTGTCTACACTGCGCCTTACGAGACTCCGTTTACTCCGCCCATGCGCGTGCTGAAGCCGATTCTCCGCAAGGCGAACGGGGAGGATGCTGCGCTGGTGTCACGGCTTGAGCGGTTATCTCAAGAGGCGATGGCCTATTGCCGGACGAAGGCCGGTGAGATGAAGCTCCGGCTGAAACTGGTCGAGGTCTATGGCGCACTCCAGCGCCGGCAGTTGACCTTTGTCTATACCGCGGATGATCGCATCGATTTTCGCGAGCTCGTGCGCGATCTTGCCAGGCGTTTCGGCGGCCGGATCGAAATGCGCCAAGTCGGGGTGCGCGAGGAAGCTAGGAGACTCGGCGGACTCGATACCTGTGGCCTGGTGCTCTGTTGCACCAGCTTTCTGACGGAAGTGAAACCGGTGACGGTGAAGCAAGCCAGAACGTTGGGGCTGCAGGTTGAGGATCCCCGGTTGCTCGGTGTCTGTGGACGATTGAAGTGTTGTCTCATGTTCGAAATGATGGATGCGCAGGGTGCTGTTTCTTCACCGGTTCAGAAACTCATCACTCCCTCCCGACCGACCCCGCCCGTTCGATCTTCCTAGGAGTCGGCTCTTTCGTGCAAGCCAATAACCGGTTCACGGGTTGCCGCTGGTAGCCTTGTTCTATTTTGCTCTATCTGAGTCAGGTTGATTGAGGTAAATCCGCTCATGAGAACGCTGGATTTTCTGCAGCGGGCTTCAGCTATTCCGGATGCCGGGCTATACGGAAAAGCCTGAAACATCGCGAGAAAGTTTTGCGAATCCTTTCTTGTTCATGCTGCTCTCAGTGAATAGCACTATTCGGGAGGCTGAGACGGTCAGGTCAGTTCCATATTCCAACCCCACATCAGGAGGTCACTTGTGATGAAAAAAGGACTAGTAGCCATGATTGCGGTGGCGGCCATCGGTTGTGCCGGTCTGGCGCCTCAGAAGGCGATAAGCGGAGAGCCGAAATCTCCGGTGGAAGGGTTTGACATCCACGTGCAGGCACCGCATTTAATGGCGAATGGCGAGCCGGGCGGACCATTCCATCACTACTGCAAAGGCATTTCTGACAAGATTCTCCAATGCCTCCTGTTCGACTCCACGGATCCTAAGGCCAAGCTCGTGGCGGTGGAGTATTTCGTGTCAAAAGATCTGACCAGAAAGTTGCCTGCCATCCAGTGGCACCGCCATTTCCATGATCACAAGGTGGAGATTGCTACGGGCCGCGTGCAGATTCTCGACATGCCGGCCGATCAAGCCGCGAAGGTGGCCGAAGTGGCTGCCGGGACTGATGGCGTGATCTATCACCTGTGGCAGCATGGGCAGGAATTCCCGGACGGCACGGTGAGTTTTCCGCAGTCGCTCGGGCACAAGTTCACGGGACATTCGGATAAATAATCAGATGGCGAAGGGTCAGCCCGGTCTTTTCGATACGGGCTGGCCCCCTCGCGTGTCTTCAGTACACTGACCGGATTCCCGGCTGAGGGAGTGTCACGATGGCGCAGTCTTGTCGATATTGGGTGCTGCTGGGCCTGTTCATCGCAGTGGTGTGTGGGCAAGACCCCACCGCGGCGTCTGCGACCGAGGCCGCGGTGCTCAAGCCCCGGGTACCGGTCGACAAGATTGAGGAGGCGAAAACCTGGACCAACCCGTTCGAGACAACGCCGGAGAATATCGACAAGGGGCGGGCGCTGTTTCATGGTAAGGCGTTCTGTGTCACCTGTCATGGGAAGGACGGCAAGGGGTTGGGCGATATTCCCGGCCTTGTCGGCAAGCTCCCGCGCAATTTCACCGATAAGATTTGGCAGGCCGCCCGCACTGACGGCGAACTCATTTGGATTCTCAAGAACGGGAGCCCGGGGACCGACATGGCCTCATTTGTCCCGCTCGTTCTTACTGAAGAAGAAGCCTGGCAGGTCCTGCTCTATGTGCGATCCTTCGGGCAACCATAATCGGGCTTTCATGGTCCGGTCTCATAGGCACATCCCATTTTTCGTTGCCGGTATAGTCGTTATTCTGATCGGTCTTTCAAGCCCCGCCGCTGCGGAATGGTCGGCCATCACGGGCAGTCACATGACCTATACCGACGATGTGTTCCAGTTTTCTGCCTCCCGGCGTCAGAAATTCAGCGAAGATCCCAGTCAGCCGACCGTCGTGCCGACCGAGAAAAAGTCGGACGTCGTCTGGGATCCCTCTCTTGAACTGGTTCGTTCTTCAACGTCCTTTCTAGGCCGGACCGAGGTGTCCGCCAAGGCGCACGGATTTCTCTACACGTCGAATCCTGTATTCAACCACGGCGATTATCGGCTGCAGGTGAAGCAGGGCCTTTCATCAGACACCTCCATCCTGGTTCGCTATCGATATGTGCCGAACCTGTTCCTTGGCCCGAACTTCGAACGGAGAACGGGGGCCCGGTTGATCGAGGATGAGCGGGTCACGTCGCACACCGGACGGGTGGAAGTGGAGCAGAAACTCGGGTCCAGATGGGTCGTGACCCTGATCGGTCGCGGAGGCCGTCGGCTCTACAACGAGGCCTTTGCCGAACGGGATACCAGCTTCTGGACGGTCGGCCCTTATGCGGCATATGCGCTGTCGGATCGTGTGACGGCGTCGCTCGGGTATCTGTTTGAACGCGGCTATGCAGACGGGTCCGGGGACACCCGTTTCAATGACGATGTGTCATATCGGCAGCATGTTGTGTCGGCCGGGCTCGATGTAGGTTTTACCGAACAACTTTCACTCGATCTTTTGTATCTGTATCGCCGGAAGGATTTCACCAGCGAACTGATCGGCGACACCCACCTCAATCGGCATGACGATACGCATCAGGGGGCGGCGGAGCTGCGCTATCGTTTGACTTCCGCAGCGATGCTGACGCTGGGATTGCAACGTACCCAACGTGTGTCGACGAACGACACGCGGAGCTTCCAGGATACTCAAGTATCGGTCGGCGGGCAGTACCGGTTCTAGCCGTGGCGAGTCGGTAAGAAGGGCGGAAAGGCCATCATCGCTGAGTGAGGGGGGGCGTAGAGAGGCTAAATTAACTGAGATGCGACCGTATCCAGCAACTCTTGGAGATTGAGCGGCTTCTTCAGGGTGTCGTGGGCTCCCAAGAATTTTGCGGCGTCGAGATAGTTCCGCTCACCTGATCCTCCAGAGATGGCAATAATCTTGCTTGCAGGTCGAGTCTTGCGAATAAGCTGGATGAGTTCCAGGCCGTCCATGTCCGGCATGAAAATATCCACCAGAATTACATCCACCTCCTGATGCGACAGGAGACGCAGTCCGTGTTGCCCACTTTCTGCGCTCAATACGCGATAGCCCATCCCTTCGAGGGCCATTTGGAGGAGCATCCGCATCTGATCTTCATCATCAATGAGCAGGATGGTCGCCATCGGTTTTCGTACCCCTTCTTCAGCCTCCTCGCAGACTACAACCTACACGTCATATGCTCTTGTAGCGTAAGGAGGAACGGGTGGCTACTGGCGGAATGGCCAGGTAAGAGAGCCGACGACCGGGCTCCAAGGCCTTCGGCGGGCTCCAAAGCCTTCGGATTAGGGGGGAGGCGATCAGGGCCAGGCGTTCCGCACCAACAGAACACACCCTGGCGCGGACACTATCTCAAGCGTGCGCATTGCACATCGAATGTGTAAATCGCCTCAACACATCGACACGCAGTTACGGAAAGGGCGGCTGAGAGTGTGGGGTGATCCTTACCCATTGCCGCCGTGGGTCTACAGGAAAGCAAGGCAAGGGCAATCACTCGGTTTGTCTCACCTGATGCCGCTGCTTCACAGGGATAAAATCCCCGTTGACAAGAATATGCCAGTTCGTATTTATTTTTCGGCAACGTTGAAGATTGCTGAAGCGGTGACACAAGGGAGTGGCTCACGCTCACGGCACGATTGATCTCATGTAGGTTACGAGTGAGCTAACGGGCTAGGGTGAGACGATGTGCCAAAATGACAGTCGCGGGGATACCCATTTGCTTTGCTCTCCTGTTGGGGATGGTGGGCGTCACGTATACCGGAAAAGAAGGCATCATCCTGAGCAAAGATAAGACACAGACCCTTGAGGAACGGAACAGACCGGCCCACTTTGGGACGGGCATTGGGGAAGTTGTGGAGGACGCGGAGGATCAGCATCAAATTACGGACCGAATCGTCCTCGTTCGCATTGGAGAAAAGCGTCACGGTGGATTTGAGGCAGACACCGTATCTGGAATGGGAGTGGAAGGTGACTGTCCGGCCGACCGGTGGAGGTTTTTCTTCTCCCGACACAGATGACCAGGCCGTGCAGTTGCTCGTCGCCTTTCCCAAGACGTTCTTTGAGCGTCGGAAAGTCATCAGCTACATCTGGGACTCGACTGAGCCGAAAGAGATCATCGCGGCCGCCGCCGGTCCGATTTACCTGAATGTGAAGGCCGTTGTGGTCGAATCAGGAGCCCGTTAGATCGGCAACTGGTTAACCGAAAAGCGCAACGTCGTCGAAGATTATCGGGCGCTCTCTGGGGAAATGTCCGAACGTGCGGTCGCCATCCGTATGCAGATCAACAGCCAGCATACGAAATCAGTTGCCAAAGTGTTCTGGAGAACAATACGATTCACTTCTGAGTGAGATCCGGCCATGAACACTATGTTGTACCCCCCCACTAGAATCCCGCGAATCATGAGATTTCTTCTGGCGAGTGGAATGCTGGGTTGCTTGTTCGCAACCGCGGCTCAGGCGGAGTGGTATGTCGGGGGGTATGGAGGCACTTCCGTTCCTGGCGGGCTTGCGAATGTCACCGTCTCCAATTCGACGCTGGGAGGCGGCGTCACTAATGCCAAAATCAATGATCTCGAACTCAAGTCTGGTCTTCTTTTTGGGGGCAGGGCGGGTTATTTCCTTGAGACGCGTCCTTGGCTGGGATTAGAAGCAGATCTGTACACCCAGAAACCAGATGTGAAGCAACAGACGATTCTGGGAGGGACGGCCGCAGGCAACATATTTTCCACTGGCATCCCGGAGACCTCACTTCGGGTTACTGTCTTGGCTGCCAACATTGTCATCCGCTCGCCGTCCATGAGCGAAGTGTTTCAACCCTATGGCGGCGTCGGGTATGGATTGTTCTTTGCGACCGGCTCACAGAATGGACGATCGAGCACCCAAGTTAGTCCTGGATTTCAGTTCGACGCAGGCGCGCGGTATGTGTTGACATCGGAATGGGCGTTGTTTGGCGAATTCAAATATAACCACGCGACGATCAGGTTTAGCGGGATCAAAGGCAATTACGACTCCCAAAATTTTAACGTGGGGCTGATGTATCACTTTGGGAGATAGCTCTCCCGTCAGACTGGTGTCGGCTGGCTTCTTGCGACCGTGCTTACTGAGAGCGTAGACCGGGGCTGGCCTCCGGACCGACGTACTTGTAGCCCTTATGCTCCATGCACGTTTTCAGAAGGGGAATGTGGATCCAGTAGATCAAATTGTCTGTGTAGATTTCCTCTCTTTTCTCAGATTCTGCATACTTCACGGTGGACCACTTCGTACAGGCACTGTAATCCGTCAGCACCTGCGCGGCCGGCACCTCCTTCGCTTCCCAATACGTTGGGGAACTAGGGAGAGGCTCCACGGAAACGCATCCTGACATCCCCAGTACGACGCCCCACAGCACCGCACCCTTCCGGACAAAGGCGGGTTTCGTTGTCATGATCTCTCCTCCAACTTTCTCACCGCAGTTGTCACAGAAGCCTCGTCATACTGCCGTAAGCCAGCCGGAGGCGAACCGGTGAGGCCATCTTCTGTATACCGCTGTCCTGATTAAGTCAACGAGGGGCAATGCATTTCGTTGGCGAGATCGATCAGGCCGCAGGTGTGCCGCAAAGGCAGTGATGAGCTAGCTACTATTCCCTGGATTCACTGGAGGATAAAAATTACTGTCGAAGGAGTCAATGAGAATGCCTTAGGGCCGTTGGCCCTCTCTCCCAATGTCCCAATCTCCACCCTATCCGCCCATTAGGCGAAGCATTCAATTGGTGGACCCATCTATGCGTAAATGGGTACCTGGCTCTTGTAGTGCTCGATCCACTCCGTCATGTGGTGATCCAATTTTGGTCGCTACACTTTATCCCTTTTCATGATGCCATTCCTTGAACTCTGGGCAGTTTTCCCCTAATGGAGCGAGAGAACAACGGGCGGGATCAGCGGTTGACGCTCGATGAAGAGGGCCGCTTGCTTGCGGCCTGTGCGCCGTGGCTTCGGGATGTTGTGCAGGTTGCCTTGGGAGCCGGAATGCGAATGGGAGAGATTCTGTCTCTCTCATGGCGTGGCGTAGATCTCACGCACCGAACGGCGATGGTGTTCCAGGCAAAGAATGAGGAACGCCGAACCCTTCCTTGAATCAGACCGTACTGAGCATCGTGAAGGAACGGGGAACGCGTCGTTCCTTAAGTACGGATTTGGTCTTTCCCGGCAAGACACACCATTGGAGAGCGGACACTTAAGACGGGCGTTTCGCTTGGCGCTGAAGCAAGCTCGAATCGAGGAATTTCATTTCCACGATTTGCGGCATACCTTCGCTACGCGGCTGGTGCAGGCGGGAATTGATCTCTGTAAAGAGCAGCAATTGCTCGGGCATAAGTCGCCTATCATGAGGCAACGCTATGCGCACCACTATCTGGGACGTTTGTGGGATGGATGGGATGGAGTAGAGATTCTGGACCGACCGCGCGAAAGTAGCACAGTTTTAGCACAGTCGGCAGGGTAGCTCATTACGCGGAGTATGTAAGGGATTGTTTTTTGGTGGGCCGTGTAGGGGTCGAACCTACGGCCCGCTGATTAAGAGTCAGCTGCTCTACCAACTGAGCTAACGGCCCACCTAGGTATGTGCGATGCGGAGGTCTTTGTGCAGTCGTGGTCCTCGCCGGTGCTTGCTGATGGTGCGCCTGACAGGATTTGAACCTGTGGCCCTCAGCTCCGGAGGCTGATGCTCTATCCAGCTGAGCTACAGGCGCTCCCGTAAGCAAGGACTGGCACCTTACCATAGGGAGAAAGTCTCTGTCTAGGCAGAGTATGGAGATGAAAGAACGTCTTGCTGCGGGAGGAATGCATAGGGGAGCAGGAGCTCTTCTCCCCGGCATTGCAGCTTCAGGCGGAGTGCCGTCAGTTGTTGAGACTCTTCTCCTGCCAGCCGGTCTTCTTCTTCTCGAAACGGAGGGGAAAGGCGAATGATCGGGACGGCTGTTTGGATGTCGCAGGCGCCTTCGACGCATCCGTCCTGGTCCGGGGGGATACCCATCGAGCGACAGGTGAGTGGCCGAAAGGCATATACTTGGCAGCGCCCGTCCGGGCTGAGTGCGGGGCAGGGCATGTCCTGGAATTGCTCGGCCAGTTGTTCGGTGAGCTGGTCGGGCCAGCCGTCCAGCATGGGTGATACAGCCAGGCGCGGGAATTTGACTTCGATGGCAGACACTTGATCTTGAGCCCTCTGTTGGATGGCCCGGCGTTGCGCGTCCGGAAGACGGGCGAGTCCTTCCTGGAGATGGTGTCGATCGAGGATCGTGACGGGAAACGTGCCGATGCAGCAATGGCAACAGCCCTGACGGCAGGGCACCTGTTCTAAGAGGGCCGCCGCGGCCCGCGCGAACCATTGTGAGGTTTTTTCAGGAAGTGAGGAGAGAGTGGTCGTCGGTGTCGGTTGGTTCGACACGATAGTTTATTCTTCCTGTGGAGCCATATCGACAATGAGGTCGCCCTTGGGTGAGTAAAAGCCCTGGTCGTCGATCTGGACGATGCCGTTGCACTGTTCCTGGTAGAACTCCAGAATCCAGCCGTTGAAATCGTAGCCCTCGTCGGTCATGTCGTCTTTTGCAAAACGGGTGGTGAGAATGAACTGTGCCCGATTGACGAATTCAAGGGCGAGCTGGGCTTCAATATCCTCATAGGCCGTCAGCAGATCCCGGAATTGCGTTTGTTCCTGCCCGAACACGTCCTGATAGGTGCCGCGATCACGCACGCAAAATATTTGAACCGGCTTCCGGTCGCGGTGATAGCCAAGCGAGATCTGAACCCAGGCCCACTCATCCAGGGCGGCGTCATCGATGTTCTTCGGCACAATGGGCGTCTGGCCGCGGGCCTTCAGAAAGTCGATCAAGAGCCGGAGCGGAGGCGAGTTCTCTTTCTGGCAGAATACGCGGGAATATACAAAGTTTTCAGCCTGTTCCGTTGAGTCTGCCTGCGCAGATGCGGGTAGAATCGGAAGTTCCCTGCCCATGATCGTCCTTTCACTCAAACCAGTGTTCATAGACCGTCGGCCGCCTCAAGCCCGAGGCGTCCTAGTACTCTACGCCTGCGTCTATTTGAACTGCAAGAGGGCGCTGTAGGCATTTCCCCACGCCTGGCCTGTGTTTTTCTCGTTGACAGCCTGGGGACTCTTGGCTACACTCTCGCGGGTTTTCATGGTGGGAGTGTTGTTGAAGGGCCTTTCGCCATACGATTCCGAATTCAGCGTGTTTCAAGAGAGGCGAGTCCACATTCGTTTTGTGGTTTTTCTTATTCTCACTTTCAAGGAGGTTCCCGAATGGCAAAATCAATGACGAAGTCGCAGATCGCCGACTACATGGCCCAAAAGGCCGGTTTGACCAAGAAGGCCGCTGTCCAGATGATGGACGATTTCGCCGCCTTGGCCTATCGTGAAGCGAAGAACGTGTTCACGGTGCCCGGTATCGGCAAGTTGGTGTTGGCGAACCGCAAAGCCCGGATGGGTCGGAATCCGCAGACCGGTGAGCCGATCAAGATCCCGGCCAAGCGGGTGGTGAAGTTCCGTGTCGCGAAAGTTGCCAAGGACGCAATCCTCGGAAAGAAGTAATCGGGGTATTTCCGTCCGGCATCGGTGCAGCGCCATGAACTCTCTGGGGCTTCATCCGCTGCAGGTAACGACAGAAGAAAGGGCTGGCTTCTCCAACGGGAAGCCAGCCCTTCGTATTTTGAACAGCCCAAAATTCTTGTCAGGAATGCGAGGGCGCCAGGCCGCTCCCGCCCATGCCGTCGTGGCCGACCAGTCTGATTGCGTCACCGTCTTGCACGAGAGAATCTTCGCTCGCGATGCGCTTATTGATTGTGACCAGCACTTTCTTTTCCCGCAGCAGTTGCAATAAGTGGCGGAGTTGGAAGCCTTGGCGCTGAATGACCTGACGGACGGTGAGAGCGGTCGGAATCTCACAGGCCATATCTCGCTCGCCGTCGGCTGTTTGTAGTTGACCGGTCAGGGTAATGGTTACCATCGGTGCCGCTCCTTCGTTCGCGTGTGTTCAGGTGTGCTTTTTTACATAGCGGGCAGGCGTTGACTCGGTTGCGCCGCACCCCCGATAATAGCGCCATCATGCAATCGTTGGATATCTACAATCCCGGTATGCCGGATCTGCAGTTTGTGCTGTTCGTGTCGGCGCTCTGCACGTCCGATCTGCCGACGTTGAATATTCCTCAGCCTGTCAGAGACGAGCTCTTCGAGCGTTGTTGGGCACTGGTTCATACCGGCCCGCCGCCGGTCTCGAAGCGCGAGCGCGTGTTGGATCTTCGCCATGGGAACGAACTCACGCTGGATGCCTGTCTGGAAGCGATCCAATCGATCTTGGGCGACGCCGGAATTACGACGATTACCTGGGATCATCCGCCGAGTCCTCCCTCGAGGTCCAGTACTCCGGAGGCGCAGCCGTTGATCGATCGCCTTCAGCAACTGTACCCTGACGCACCTGACATTGTCGATCCGGATGGCGGGCATGCAGGTTAGTGCGGCGCCGCTGGAAGGTCTGCTGGTGATCGAGACGAAGCTCTGGCGTGATGCGCGCGGGGCATTCGTGGAGACCTATCATCAGGAGCGCTACCGAGACGCGGGTATCGCTGCGACGTTTGTGCAGGACAATTTTTCCTGGTCGCAGGCGAACGTGTTGCGGGGGTTGCATTACCAGCTCAGTCGTCCCCAGGGGAAGCTGGTGATGGTGGTAGAGGGGCGAGTGTTCGATGTGGCGGTCGACATTCGGAAAGGATCGCCGACATTCGGACAATGGCATGGCATGGAACTGTCGGCCGAGAACGGCCGCCAGGTCTATATTCCTTCAGGCTATGCGCATGGGTTTTATGTGTTGAGTGAGCGGGCCGGGTTCATGTATCGGTGCACGGACTACTATAACCACTCGGATGAACGGGGCATTCGATGGAACGACCCGCAACTGGCTATTCACTGGCCGGCCGTGAATCCTCTGGTATCCGAGAAAGATCAAGCTTATAAGACGCTGGCCGAGATGCAGGCAGAGCTTCCGCAGTGGCCGTCCACGCGATAAGTCACGTCACCCGTTGAACCCCACGCAGGAGCTATGTTATACGCCGTACCGTCAATGCAGAGGGTGACCACTACGAACCATCTTGATCCGTTGTCATAGAAGGAGGACTCAATGGGGAAAAGCTTAAAAGGAACCAAGAGCCACGAGAACTTGAAAGGCGCCTTTGCCGGCGAATCGCAGGCCAATCGGCGCTATCTCTATTTTGCACGCCGCGCCGACATCGAAGGTTATCCCGACGTCGGCGGACTGTTTCGCGATACGTCGGAGGCCGAGACCGGCCATGCCTTCGGCCATCTCGATTTCTTGAAGGAAGTCGGGGATCCGGCCACCGGGGTGCCGATCGGCAATACCGAAGCCAATCTCAAGTCGGCGATCGAAGGGGAAACCTACGAATATACCCAGATGTATCCCGGCATGGCCAAGACCGCCCGGGACGAAGGATTCGCCGAACTGGCCGAGTGGTTCGAGACGCTGGCAAAAGCCGAGCGCTCGCATGCAAACCGGTTCCAGAAGGGCCTCGACAGCTTGAAGCCGGTCTAATCGGGCAATAGGCAAGTGGAAGGAAGGGTGGGTCGGGCTGAGGCTTGATCCACCCTTCGTCTTTTCCGCCTTGTGTTCCATCCGATCAACAGGAGACAATACCAGCCGTGAAAGGCTTAAGTCTGATTCAGCCGGTCGATCCCGTTCAGCTTGCGAAAGATACGTTGCGGATCTATGAGATTTGCGACGGGTGTCGCCGCTGTTTCAATCTGTGCCCTTCCTTTAACACCCTCCTCGACGGGATTGATCGGCACGACGGCCATGTCGAGAAGGTGATGTCGGCCGAGCACCAGCGGGTGGTGGACGAGTGCTACTACTGCAAGCTCTGTTACAACCACTGTCCCTACACGCCGCCGCATCAATACGCGTTGGATTTTCCCAGGCTCATGGTGCTGTGGAAGCAGCGGTATGCCGCCGAACGGGGCGTGCGCTGGCGGGATTGGCTGCTGATCCAGACCGATCTCATCGGACGGCTCTCGACGATCTCTTCCCGGCTTTCGAATTGGGCGTTGAGTCTTGGGGCGGTGCGCCGGGTGATGGAGACAGTGGTGGGAGTTCATCGTGACCGGAAGATCATGTACTTCTCAACCGAGACCTTCTCACGCTGGTTTCAACGGCGCCCGATACCGGTGCAGTCGAAGGCGCCACAGAAGAAAGTGGCGCTGTTTGCCAGTTGTTTGGTGAACTACCAGGCATCCGATGTCGGAAAGGCCACGGTGCAGGTCTTGGAAAAAAATGGCGTTCAGGTCGTGGTGCCGGAGCAGCAATGTTGCGGGATGCCGTCGTTCGATATCGGGGACACGGCCGCGATGCAGAAATCCGCCCAGGCGAATCTTCGTTCGCTCCTACCCTGGGTCGAACAGGGGTACGATGTGGTCGTGCCCGTGCCGAGTTGCAGTCTGATGCTCAAGCGCGAGTATCCGGAATTGCTCGGCGGCGAAGAGCCCAGGCGAGTCAGCGAGCGGACGTTCGATATCTGCGAGTACCTCATGAAGCTCAAGCGGGAAGGCGTCCTCGCGACCGATTTTGTGAACAACCCGGGGCGGGTGGCGTATCAGATTCCTTGCCACCTGCGTGATCAGAATATCGGATTCAAATCCAAAGAACTGATGGAGTGTGCCGGGGCCAAGGTCGAAGTGATTGAAAAATGCTCCGGCCACGACGGATCCTGGTCGGCCAAGAAGGAGTTTTTCCCGCTGTCGATGACCATTGCTAAGAAAGCGGTGCGGGCCATCGAGCAGACACCCGCCGATATCGTGGCGTCCGACTGCCCATTGGCCGGGCTCCAGCTGGATCAAGCCGGTGCGACGGCGCATGTGGGTGGAAAGGCGACGAAGCACCCGATCCAGATTGTCCGCGATGCCTATGGGCTTCCGTCATGAATGCGCTGTTTCCCAGCGACATCATTCCCTCTGCCGACTACGAGCGGCAGCGGGAAGGATTTCGCGCCCGCATTATTGAGTTGAAGAAGCGCCGGCGGATCTCCGTCGGGCCTCTGATCACACTGGTGTTTGAAAACCGGGAGACGCTTCTGTTTCAGATCCAGGAGATGATTCGTGTCGAGCAGATCTTTGACCCGGCCAAGGTCCAGGAAGAGCTCGATGTATATAATGCCTTGCTGCCGGCAACGGGTGAGTTGAGCGCGACACTGTTGATCGAAATCACCGATGACACCCGGATGAAAGAATGGCTCGATGCCTTCATGGGGCTGGATCATGGGCAGAAGGTGGCGATCACTCTCGGCGGAGAGCGTCTCTATGCCGAGTTCGAAGGCGGCCATAGCCACGAAACGAAAATCAGCGCCGTGCATTTCGTCCGGTTTCTGGTTCCGCCTTCGGTAAAGGACTTGCTGGCCGATCTGCGCGTGCCGGTGACACTGTCCGTGCACCATGGCGTATATCAGGCGGACACGCCGGTTCCCGGAAGCATGCGGGAAGAGTGGCTGAGAGATCTGGAGGGATGATGCCGTCTGTTTTGCTGACCAAACGAATCGAATTTGCCGCGGCGCATCGCTATATCAAGCCTGAGTGGGATGAGGCGAAGAATCGTGCGGTCTTCGGCCCCTGTTTTAACGCGCCGGCGCATGGACATAATTACATGCTGGAAGTCACGGTGTCGGGTGAGGTAGATCCCAAGACCGGTATGGTCATCAACCTGTTCGACCTCAAGCAGGTGCTGCTTGCGGTGATCGAAGAATTCGATCATATGAATTTCAACCTCGATCTGCCTTATTTTCGTGACCGGATTCCGACGTCGGAAAACATCGCACGTGTCCTCTGGACCAAGCTGGTTGCGCAAGCGGATATCGGCACGTTGGATAGGATCCGTCTCTACGAAGACGAGGATCTCTATGCGGAAATCACGGCGGCCGGGGGGCTCGATGTGGCCAGCGTCACCCGGCGGTACTCCTTCACGGCGTTGCTCGATGGCCGTCAGGGTCATACGTGGGACTGCTTCGTATCGGTGCACGGTTCCATCGATCCAGTCACCGGCATGGTGACGGACATCGGGGCCTTGGATCGCCTGGTGCAGGAGCGGGTCATACGGATATGCGATCGGCAGGATCTCCGAGAGGTTCTGAAGGCGGCTCCTATCAGCGGGGCGCACCTGGCCGAGTTTATCTGGAACAGTCTTGTGTCCCGTCTCTCATCCGGGGCATTGAAGAATATTCATGTTGTGCAGTCCCGCGATCTTTCCTTCGACTACAACGGGTAGAGTCGTATGAGATTCCAGCCGCTGTGGATCCTGCTTCTTGCCGGCTCGTTCGTCGGAGGGGGTCTGTCCGCCTGGGCCGGGCAGGATGAAGAGGCGGTCAAACAGGCGATCCAGCAGGCCGTGGCAGGCACCGCCACCTTTTCGGAATTACGCGATAAGCAGGCGATTCTGATGTTGTATTCGGACGATTATGCGGGGATCCAGGATGGACAGGCGGAAACCAAAGCCGCGATCGAACAATGGTTGACCGACTACGAGTCGGAACTGAAGCAGGGGAATCGATTGCGGTTCATTGGGGCGGTGTCGAATCTCAAGACAGGCCTCAACGGCTCGACGGCCTGGGCGATCTACGACTATGTGTTTCAAGCCATCAGAGACGGTGAGATCGAGGGGCAGGACGCCGGCACCTGTACCAGCCTCTTGCGTAAAGAGCATTCAGCCTGGCGTATTTTTCATGATCACTGTTCGAAGTCGAAACCCGCAAGATAAATCCGTCAATGGTTGGTAGCGGCGAAGCGGCCGATCGGAAGGCTGCCGAACTCGTCTGCCGGATAACTACTCTGCTTTCAGGATGTCCTGCACCTTCTCGATCAACGTGCTAGGCAAAAAGGGTTTCTGGAGGAAGGGCGTATCCTCATGAATCCCACTGGCCTCCAACGTCTCTCCCGCGTAGCCTGACATATAGAGGATCCGAGCTTCCGGTTGCATCACCTTCACTCCTTCTACCAGGACCGTACTCTTCATGCGGGGCATGATCACGTCCGTCACCAGCAGATGACAGGGGCCTTTGTGCAGTTGGAGTTGCTGCAGGGCTTGAATGCCGTCGCCGGCGACCAGCACATGGTACCCCTGGTCTTGGAGAACCGTGGCCATTAGTTTGCGAATGCTGTCATCGTCTTCGACGAGGAGAATGGTTTCTCGTGCGGCCACTGGTGCCATGGCCATTGGGACGATGGGTAGCGCAGCTCCCGGTTGTCCGATGCGGGGGAGGTACACAGTGAATCGGGTGCCTTGCCCCGGCTGGCTGATGACATCGATGTAGCCCTGGCTTTGCTTGAGGATTCCATAGACTGTCGCCAACCCCAGGCCAGTCCCTTTCTCCGGTCCCTTGGTTGTGAAAAATGGCTCGAAAATATGCGACAGAGTGTCCTGGTCCATTCCGCATCCGGCGTCCTGGACCATGATCTTGACGAAGGAGCCGGTTCTGGCACCGGGGTGAAGGCGGACAAACGACTCGTCGATTTCCACGCAATCAGTTTCGATGTTCAGCAATCCTCCGCCCGGCATAGCATCGCGGGCGTTCACGGCCAGATTCATAAGGATTTGTTGGAGCTGGACCGGATCCATCATGGCGTGGCCGGCTTCAGGATGGAGCACCACGACCATCTGGACATGTTCACCGATCATCCGCTGCAACAGATCTTCCATGTCTCTGACGGAGGCATTGATGTCCAATTCTTTGGGTTCGAACACCTGGCGCCGGCTGAACGTCAAGAGCTTTTTGGTGAGGGCGGCGGCGCGCAGACCGGCCTGGCTGATCAACTCGATTTCTCTTTTTGCCGGGTGTGTGGCCAATTGCTGCAGCAGCCGGTGGGCATGGCCGATGACCACCATCATCAGATTATTGAAGTCGTGGGCGATGCCGCCGGCGAGTCGCCCGATGGCCTCCATTTTTTGCGACTGCTGGAGTGCCTGTGCGGTGCGTTTGTATTCGGTGATATCCGTGATCGTCTCAATGATGTGGGTTCGGCCATCGACGGTTGGAGCCTTGGCCCAGTGTATGAGAAGAAATTGGTGGCCTGGCAGGGGGACTTCGCTGGAGACTACGGTGTCGCTGGCCATCGCCTCGGACATTCGGCAAAAGTCGCAGGGAGACTGGCACCCGGCGATCTTTTCGAAGCAGGCCTGTCCGGTAATATTGCCGAATTTCTTGAACCCGGTCTGGTTTTGGAATTGGATCTTGTGTGTGGACGGATCGATGACCGTCACGATGACAGGCTGCGAATTGAGCAGTACCTGCGCATCATAGTGCGGATACTCGGAGGCGTGGGATGGAGAAGCCATCGATCGGTCTCCAAAAGGGCATAAGGCAGTTCTGATTGCTTATGCGACGGGATCCTCTCGACAGTACACCATGGAATAACTGAGTCAAGAATATTGTCGGTTCTGTCTGACGGTGGGGATGTCTTGAATTCCGGGGGACTACTTCACGAGGTGGTCTGAAATCAGCGCAGCGAGTTCAGCCGGCTCTACCACGCCTTCGCGGGTCAGGAGGAGCTTGCCGTCTGCAAAGAAGTGGGTGGTAGGGTAGGTCTCAAAGACGTGGGTCTTTTTGATCTCTCGGCAGCGGCCGGGGACATGCATCTTGGCCTTGCCGACCTTGATGCCGGGGAATTTTGCGGCGGTCTCTTCCAGGATGGGGTCATAGGTCTTGCAGGGTTCGCAGGTCGCGAGTCCATAGGCGACAATGGCGCCGGAACTGTCGGTGAACTCTTTGTAGTTCTCATCTCGGACGTCTTCGACGGTTCCTGCCATGATCCTGCCTCCATAAATGAAAGGGGAGGGTTCTCTCGAACGCCTCCCCCTTCCAGTCTCACAAACTAGCCGAGCTTTGCCAATGCTTCGAGAATGTCTTTGTCCTCACGGGCAACCTTGATTTCCTGCACCTTTGCATAGGCCACCTTGCCGTTCTTGTCGACAATGACGGTGGCGCGCTTGGAGCAGTTCAATGGCTCGAAATAGAGGCCGTAGGCCTTGCACGTGGTCCGGTGCACGTCGGACAGCAAGCGGTGCTTGAGGTCCATGGAGTCCGCCCAGGCCTTGTGCGAGAAGAAGCTGTCGCAGCTGATGCCGAAGAGTTCGGCATTGGCGTTCTGGAATTTGGGGAAGTCATCGGTCAAGCACTTGTTCTCCCCTTGGCACACCGGGCTCCAATCCAGCGGGTAGAAGGCGAGCACGACGTTCTTCTTGCCGCGATAGTCGCTCAGCTTCACATCCTTCTGGTCTTGGTCCTTCAGGTTAAAATCCGGGGCGGTATCGCCGACCTTAATTTCTGCGGCTACATCACTCATTGCTATGCCTCCTTATGAGAATATCGCTACCTGTGGGCGTATTTGAGGTCTCAGATTGAGAGAACCCCCTATGGAAACCTTGAACTTTGTACCTTGTGGTTTGAAAGGTTGTCAACGGGCCTGAAGGCCTACAGTCATAGGGCCGATGGGCTGCAACATGCTGAATTTCAAGAGTTTTGCCTACCCCTGGAGCTCACGGAACCCGATCATTCGGCCGGTAGGGGCTGCGGTACGGTAATTGACGATCCGGATCGTCCGGCCCAGCAGCGGGAGACGGAAGGCGGTGCCGACTTTGGGAGATTGCCCGATACGGAGCAATTCCGTGGCGGACTCGGTCAGTAAGTCTTTTGCAGCGCTTTCCGGAAGTCCTTTGCCATAGAACGTTTCGATCTCATCCAGGCCGAACTTGGTCAGGCCCATCGTATGGCACCAGATCTGGTCAGGTTTGGTCTGGTCGTCGTGCACGATAGAGACATGGTCGTCGGCCAGGAAGCCGGTCATCGTCCGATTCTGCCAGTCCGCGGGGTTCACATATGCTTGCGTCGTGACGTCATAGGCCGTGCCTTGCGTCAACAGCGTGAGGCCGCGCGCGAGGCGGGCTGCGAATAAGACCAGGTCTGGCATGTCCCGATTGGGCATGAGTGTGGGGGCGATGGCTCCCATCTGATCGTGTTCCCAGGCCAGGTTCTTCATGATATCGCCGGTATGTGTTGCAGGCAGCGGCATCACGACGTGAGCGGACCAGGGGCCATGGCTGGCCTGCCAGGACTCTGGCGCTCCGGCCTCCGGGTGAATCGTGAGCGGGCCGCCGTATTCACGGTCGTACCAGATCGCGATTTCATCGAGCCCGGGCGCGGTGCCGCGATAGCCGATGAAATAGAGCGGCGGGCGTTTGGCTGACGGTTTCGGGATTTTCTTCTTGATGCGCATCGTCAATGGCTCGTTATTTGCCGGATTTTTTGGCTCGGCGGCGTTCATCCGCATTGAGCAACCGTTTGCGCAGGCGCAGGTTGAGCGGGGTAATTTCCACCAATTCATCCGGCCCGATATATTCCAATGCGAATTCCAGGCTCATTTCCCGTGGCGGGGTGAGCACCAAGGCCTCATCGGTTCCTGAGGCGCGCATGTTGGAGAGGTGCTTTTCTTTGCAGACGTTCACGTCCAGATCTTCATCCCGGCTGTTTTCGCCGATTACCATGCCGCGATAGACCTCGACGCCTGGGCCGATGAACATGGTGCCCCGTTCTTGCGTCATGAAGATGGCGTAGCCGGTGCTGGTGCCGTCTTCGTGTGCGACGAGAGAGCCATGAGGCGCCACCATCAAATCGCGCTCTTCAGCCGGCTCATAGGCCGCAAACACATGGTGCATGATGATCGTGCCGCGGGTCTTGGCCAACAGGAGGTTCTTGAGGCCCATGATGCCGCGCGTTGGAATATGGTACTCCAGATGCATTTCGCTGGTGCCGACATCGGAATGGATCAGGCGCATATGGCGGAGTTCGCCGCGGCGCTTGCCCATCTCTTCAATGACCGTTCCCTGGTAGGTTTCGGGTACTTGGATGGTGAGTTCCTCGTAGGGCTCGGTGGCTTTCCCGTTGTCGTCGCGGTGGATGATGACCTCCGGTTGCGAGACTTGGAGTTCGTAGCCTTCGCGCCGCATTTGCTCGATCAAGACGCCGAGGTGCAGCTCTCCGCGGCCGGCGACGAGGAACCGGTCGGCACTGTCCGTTTCGTGCACGCGCAAGGACACGTTGGTTTCGAGTTCTTTGAAGAGACGATCCCGCAGGTGTCGCGACGTCAGATACTTCCCTTCGCGTCCGGCAAACGGACTGTTGTTGACGGAAAAGCTCATTTGGACGGTCGGTTCATCGATCGTGACGCGGGGCAACGCAATCGGATTTTCCGCATCCGCGATGGTATCGCCGATGCTCACTTCATCGAGGCCGGCGACGGCCACGATCTCTCCGGCGGCAGCCTGATCGGCATCGACTCGCTCGAGGCCGGAATACACGGCTAGGTCGGACACCTTGCCGGGAGTTTGGGCGCCGTCTTTTCCGAGCAGCATGACCGCCTGTCGGCGGGCAATGGAGCCGGATTGAATCTTCCCGATACCCATCTTGCCTTTATACGGATCCTGGACGAGGGCCAGGACCAGGATTTGGAGCGGGGCCTCGGCATTGATGGCCGGAGCAGGAATCTTCTCCAGGACCGTGTCCAGCAAGGGCGTAATGTCCGTACCGGGCTTATTCACATCCAGTGTCGCCTGGCCTTTGATGGCGGCGGCGTAGACGATGGGGAAGTCGAGCTGTTCGTCGGTGGCACCCAGATGGACGAAGAGATCGAATGTGCGATTCACCACGTCGTCGATGACGGCATCGGGGCGGTCGATCTTATTGATCACGACGATGGCTTTATGCCCAAGCGCGAGCGCCTTGCGCAGCACGAAGGTCGTCTGCGGCATGGGGCCTTCTTTGGCGTCGATCAGGATGAGCACGCCGTCGACCATCCGGAGGGTGCGCTCGACCTCGCCGCCGAAATCGGCGTGTCCCGGCGTATCGACGATGTTGATTTTGACGCCCTTATAGACGACGCTGGCGTTTTTCGCTCGGATAGTGATGCCGCGCTCCCGTTCCTGGTCCATCGAATCCATGATGCGTTCGCCCATGTCGTCGATCTTTCGATGGACGTGGGTCTGCCGCAACACGGCATCGACCAGGGTGGTCTTGCCATGGTCGACGTGGGCGATGATGGCGATGTTCCGGATATCGTTCCGGCGGTCGTGGGGGGCGAGTGACTGTGTCATGGTGTTGTGGTCTCGTGGTCAAAAAAAGACGCCTCGACAGTGAGGCGCAATCGCGTAGTATAGCCGAAGTCTTGTCTCCTGCACAAGCTACGATCTGCCGAGCGGGTGGTTTTTTCTTCTCGGGTACCTGCTGAGCCAGGACGCGTTCCTTGTCATGGCTTCCCAGGTCTCTTTCTTGCCGACCATCCAACGATACAGTCCGATCAATTTCCAGCGGGAATTCAATTGTCGATAGCCGAAGTTCTCAAGAATTGTCCCAACAGGAGCAGCAGCGCATCACGTTGGGAATTGGGACGGCATCCTGAAACGGATTCGAGGATCAAGCTATGTAGGTTATAATACTTATATGTGAGCGGACCGTTTAGGGTGCAATCTGTGCCAAGTCTCCGGCTGTCTTCAGAGAAAATTCACGAGCAATCTTGAGTGGTTGGTGAATGGAGTGACCTGTATGACGCTGCTGCAGGCATTCCGGGAGGAAGGCCTATGGTGCGGCGGGTTTGAATGACGGGTCTGCTTGAGTTTTGGGGGGATGCATTGTAAGGTGACAAAGCGACCCTGCCAGATTCTTTTTCCCTTTGGAGCGTGCTTGAATGCCTGGTGACGACCGGTTCGTTGAAATGCAGCAGCCTTCGCGTCGCCCCTGGCGTTGGTGGCAGATCACTTTGTTGACGCTGTGTGCTCTCGGTATTGTGGGCGTCACGGCTGCGGCTGGCGTGATCTGGCATTTGGCTCAGGATCTTCCCCCCTTGGATCTCTTGCAGGGATACCAGCCGAGTTTGGTCACGACGGTGTATGCCGACGATCGGCAGCCGATTGGCCAGTTTTTTATCGAGCGGCGGACGCTGACGCCTCTGGACCACATTCCGAAGACATTGACGCAGGCCGTGATTGCGACGGAAGACGTGCGGTTCTTCGAACATCCGGGGCTGGACTATATCGGGATTCTGCGAGCGGCCTGGACCAATCTTCGTCACGGCGGAAAGAAGGTGGAAGGGGCGAGCACGATTACGCAGCAACTGGCACGGTCACTCTTCTTATCCGCAGAGCGATCGTATGATCGGAAGCTGCGGGAGTTGATTCTGGCCTATAAGATGGAAGCGGTGTCCACGAAAGAGCAGATTCTTGAAACCTATTTGAACCAGATCTATTTCGGTCAGGGGTCCTACGGAGTGGCGTCTGCGGCCCAATCGTATTTCGGCAAAGAGATCGAAAAGCTCACGTTAGCTGAGTCTGCGTTTCTCGGGGGACTGCCGAAGTCGCCGAGCCGGTTCTCCCCGTTCACGAACTACGAGCGGGCGAAAAAGCGTCAGGAGCATGTGCTCGCGCGTATGGAAGAGGCGGGGTTCATTTCCGTCGCTGAGCGCGATGCCGCGATCGCAGAGGAGTTGAAGTTCCGTAGGCCTGGGAGTGAGCACATTGCGCCGTATTTCGTGGAGCATGTGCGGCAGCAACTGGTCGCAAAATACGGCGAATCCATGGTGTACAAGGGCGGGTTGCAGATCTTCACCACGCTGAATCTCGAAATGCAGCAAGCCGCGGAACGGGCCTTTCTAACCGGGATTCGCGAACTCGACAAGCGACAAGGATGGCGCGGGCCTAAGAAGACGGTCGATCTTGCGACGGTTCAAATCCCGGGGTCTCCGCTCTCGGACCAGCCGATCAAGGCAGGGGATTTCCTTGAGGGAATCGTGCTGAAGCAGGCCAAGGATCACTATGTGGTCCAACTCGGGGATCAGACGGCGAAGCTCCTCTTCGATGACATGGCCTGGGCCAAACGTGTGCTCAAAGGAATCGATCCGACCCAGGATGCGGTGCTGACGCCTGACGTGAAGAGAACCTTGAAGCCGGGTGATGTGATCGAGGTGAGCGTGAAGAAGCTCGCCAAGGATGGGATCCAACTCACCTTGGAGCAGACGCCGCTCGTCGAAGGTGGCTTAGTGGCGGTGGATCCTCGGACGGGTGCGATTCGTGCGATGGTTGGCGGATACGATTTCTCCCGCAGCGAATATAACCGGGCGGTGCAGGCCCATCGGCAGCCGGGCTCAGCGTTTAAGCCGGTCATCTATGCGACGGCAATGGCGCAGGGGATGAGTCCTGCGACGCAGATTCTCGATGCGCCGGTGGTGTATGAACAGGAAGCGGACGATAAGATCTGGAAGCCGGAGAACTACGGACGGAAGTTCCACGGGATGGTGACGTTGCGCGATGCGTTGGCGCATTCGCACAATCTGGCCACCGTGCGATTGCTCGACAAGGTGGGCATCAAGAACGTGATTGAGTTTGCGCGAACGGTTGGCGTCACGAGTCCGCTTCCCGCAGATTTATCCTTGGGGTTGGGATCGTCCTCTATCGGGCTGTTGGAACTGACCTCGGTCTACGGCGTGTTTCTGAACAAAGGGACGAGAGCCGAGCCCTTTGCGATCAAGGTGGCCAAGGACAGTACCGGTAAGACGTTGGAGGCCGCGGAGGAGCAGCCGCACGAAATTATTGCAAAGGAGACGGCCTATCTGATCACCAACATGATGGAAGATGTGATTCAGAAAGGGACTGGCCAGGCGGCGAAGGTGATCGACCGACCGATCGCCGGAAAGACCGGCACGACGAACGAATATATTAATGCCTGGTTTATCGGCGGGGCTCCGAACTTGGTGACCGGAGTGTATGTCGGATTTGACGATCGCCGTCCCTTGGGAGAGAGCGAGACCGGCGCCCGTTCGGCATTGCCGATTTGGATTCAGTTCATGAAGGACGCGCTGCTGCAGCTGCCGGTTGTTCCATTTGAAATTCCTGAAGGCATCACGTATGTGAAGGTCGACCCCACGACCGGGCTGTTGGAGTCAGAACAAGAAGGGGATGGAGAAAAAGGCTCCGTCGAGCTGTTTGCCAAAGGAAGCGAACCGACGCAATCGGCTGCGCGCCGTCTCGGACCGACCGATTTCTATAAGCTGGATCAGATTCCTGAAGGGGGGCCTGTCGGGGAGGGTATCACTTCGCCGTGAGTTGTCAGGATTTTGAGTCCTGGTACTCCTCATGCCAGGCCATCTGAATCGCTTCGAGGATTTTCTCGTTCGACTTCTTTGGGTCATCCTTAAAATCCGGCAGCGCAACGATCCAGGCGTGCATGTCCGTGAATCGAACGGTCAGCGGATCCGCTTCAGGGTGTTCCTCGACCAGTCGAATCGCAATATCTTCTGTATTCTGCCACTTCAAATCCATCACTCGTCCTCGTTTCCAGGATTTACGTAACCTCAGAGACCTTTTTGCCTTGCAGCCCTCGTTTGAGGGAGTCGTCCAGCATGGCTACCGTCAGGCTTTTTGCGGCCTGTTCAAGATCGGCCATCCTTGCCCGGATGGTGCGGGGGTCGTTCCCATCCTTGGCCGCGGCCAGTACCGAGAGTACCTGGCGAATGGCGGTGACCTCGTCGGCGGAGATGAGCTGTCCGCCGTCAGTTAAAGATTTTTCCGTGGTGATAATCAGCGCTCCGGCGTCGAGCCGAGCTTCAATCAATTTTCTCGCACTGACATCGTCCGCGGCAAACTTGAACGAATCTTCGATCATCCGCTCAACTTCCTGATCCGACAATCCATAGGACGGCTTGACCTCGATTGACTGGGTTTCTCCCGTTCGCATGTCTTTGGCCATGACATTGAGGATGCCGTTGGCATCGATCAGGAAGGTCACTTCAATGCGGGGAACTCCCGCGGGTAACGGCGGGACTTTCAGTCGGAAACGGGCCAGGCTGCGGTTGTCTTTTGCCAGTTCCCGTTCGCCCTGAAGGATGTGAATGTCTACGCCGGTCTGTCCGTCCACATAAGTCGTGAACATTTCCTTGGCGCTGGCGGGGATTGTCGTATTGCGGCGGATGAGACTGCTCATGACCCCGCCCATCGTTTCAATGCCCAGCGAGAGGGGTGTCACGTCAAGGAGCAACATATCAGTTGTGCCGCCGCTGAGAATATCGGCCTGAACCGCCGCGCCGAGGGCCACGACTTCATCCGGATTCAGTTCGCAATGCGGTTGTTTGCCGAAGAGCGCCTGGACGTGTTGGCGGACCAACGGCATGCGAGTCGAACCGCCGACGAGCACGACTTCATCGATATTGGCTGAAGTGAGGCCTGCATCCTTGAGAGCGAGGCGGCAGGGCCCTAGTGTACGTTCCACTAAGGCGTGGCAGAGCGACTCCAGTTGATCGCGGGTCAATTCGCGTGTGAACAGACCTTTGCCCTCAGGAAGCTCGAGGCTCACGGTGGTCTTGAGTGCGTCCGAGAGGCGGATCTTTGCCCGCTCGGCTTCAAGCCTGATCCCTTGCATATGATCGGGAAAAGCCTTGAGGTTGAGCCCATATTTTTGACGAATGTCCGCGACGAAGATATCGGCGATCAACTGGTCGAAGTCGTCGCCGCCCAGGTGGGTGTCGCCGTTGGTGGCGAGGACTTCAAAGATGCCGTTCTTGAGTTTGAGTATAGAAATGTCGAAGGTCCCTCCGCCCAGGTCGTAGACGGCGATCGTGCCCTGTGTTTTTTCTTGGAGCCCGTAGGCCAGCGACGCAGCGGTGGGTTCATTGATGATGCGCAGGACTTCAAGCCCGGCGATCATGCCGGCGTCTTTGGTGGCCTGTCGCTGACTGTCGTTGAAGTACGCGGGCACGGTGATGACGGCTTTGGTGATGCTCTCTCCGAGAAAGGCTTCTGCCCGGAGTTTGAGTTCTTTCAGAATCATGGCCGAGATTTGCGGAGGCGAATAGGTCTTCTCGCCGAGCTTGATGCGGATGACCCCGCCTTTCTCGGTGAGGGTATAGGGGAAGTAGGCCAACTCATTTTGAACGTCGGCCAGCCCCTTGCCCATAAACCGTTTCACGGAATAGACGGTGCGCTCCGGATTTCGCGTGAGATGTTCTTTGGCCGGATCGCCGACAATGAGTCCGTTGTCGGTCAGCGCGACGACGGAGGGGACCATCGCGCGCTCATGGCGGCCGGCGATGACGCGGGGCGTCCCCTTGTCCATATAGGCGACAAGGGAATTGGTGGTGCCGAGATCGATGCCTACGATTCGTGACATGGTGATCAGGCGATAGTCGCGACGAGGTCGTTGACGATGTTCTTGACGTAGGTGCGGTTGGAGAGGATGTCCCGCATGTCTTTTAGGATCCGCTCGCGTTCGGTACGGGCCTGGTCGGTCGCTTCACCGCGATCTTGCAGCCCATCCCATCGGCCGAAGAGCTGTTGGAGTTGGGTTTCCATGTCTCGTTGCCGTCCCTCAAGCGTGGTGCGTTCGGATTGGAGCTTTGAACGGAGCGCAGCAGCAGCGTCGGATGTCCGGTCGCTGGCGCGGAATTCATCGAGCGTGTCCTGCAGTTCGAGGATTTCTTCGAAGAGGTCGGCCGGTGGCGTCGTCCGGATCTCTTTCACGGAGCCGGCTTCGAGGTCCAGCAGATATTCAGCTCGCTGAATCGGGTCCCGCAGCGTGCGATAGGCCGTGTTCAACATGGCCGAGTTGCCGAGGCTGATGGTCTGCTCCGCATCGCTCTTGTTCTGGTAAAAGTCGGGATGGAACGCCCGGCTCAATTCGTAAAACTTGGTTTCAAGCTTCTGTTGATCGATGGACAAACGGCGGGGAAAGCCGAAGCAGGTGAAGTAATCCAGCTCCTTCGACACCGGTTGGACTTTCACGCAACGGTCGCAGAAATACTCTCCCGACACTTCGGACTGGCAGTGCCAACACATGCTGCGGGCCATCTGCAGCTCGCGCCGGTCGCTGGTGCTATGGGTATGGGTGTGTCCATCCATGCGCGCACTCGTTTAAGCGGAGAACGATTCACCGCAGCCGCAGGTCTTGTTGGCGTTCGGATTCACAAATTTGAAATTCCCGCCCATCAGATCCTTCTGGAAGTCCAGCTGAGTACCCTGCAGGTAAATGGCGCTCTTGGTATCCACAATGACTTTGACTCCGTCAAAATCAAAGACCTGATCGTACTGGCCGATCTTCTCGTCGAAATTGATGGTATAGCTCAGACCGGAGCAACCGCCTCCTTTGACGCCAAGGCGGAGGCCGCCTTCTTCGATACCTTGGACATTGATCAGGCGCTTCACTTCCTTGATGGCTGCATCTGTGAGCGTAATGACCGGGGTCTGGGCTTCGGTATTCGTGACGTCCATAGTGCGCTCCCTTCTGCTGTTACTTTGTGTCGGCTTTCTTCTGATAGTCAGCCAGCGCCGCCTTGATCGCATCTTCCGCCAGGACCGAGCAATGGATCTTAACCGGCGGCAGATTCAGCTCCTGAACGATGTCGGTGTTCTTGATCTTCTGCGCCTCTTCGATGGTCTTGCCCTTGAGCCATTCAGTCGCCAGGCTGGAGCTCGCGATGGCGGAGCCGCAGCCGAACGTCTTGAACTTGGCATCGACGATTGTGTCGTTCTGGACCTTGATCTGCAGCTTCATGACGTCGCCGCACTCGGGCGCACCGACCATACCGGTTCCCACGCCCTCTTCGTCTTTCTTGAAGCTCCCCATGTTCCGGGGATTATTGAAATGATCAACGACTTTGTCACTGTATGCCATGGTATGTCCTCCTCGTGACTATCTGAGTCAGTGGGCTGGATCAGTGGGCCGCCCACTGAACGGATTTCAAATCGACCCCTTCTTTCGCCATTTCGTACAACGGCGACATTTCACGCAGCTTCGTCACGATCTCAATAACCTTCTTGATCGTGTAGTCAATCTCTTCGTCCGTATTGAAACGGCCCAGGCCGAAGCGGATGGACGAGTGGGCGAGTTCCACGCCGACGCCCAGAGCCCGCAGGACGTAGGACGGTTCCAGCGTCGCGGAGGTGCAGGCGGAGCCGGACGAGAGCGCGATGTCTTTCATGCCCATCAGGAGCGATTCTCCCTCGACGTAGGCGAAGGAAATATTCAGATTGTGCGGCAAGCGCTGGGTCGGATGGCCGTTGAGATAGGCTTCGTCGATCTCTTTCATGATGCCGGCCTGCAGGCGATCACGCATCGCAGCAAGACGTACCGATTCCGTGGCCATTTCCTGCTCGCACAACTCGCAGGCCTTGCCGAATCCGACGATCAATGGCACCGGCAATGTGCCGGACCGCATGCCGCGTTCGTGTCCGCCGCCGTCCATTTGAGCGGCGATCCGCACGCGGGGATTCTTTTTTCTCACATAGAGGGCGCCGACACCCTTCGGGCCATAGATCTTATGGGCCGAGAAGGACATCAGGTCGATCCCCATATCCTGCACATCGACGGGGACCTTGCCGACGCCTTGGGTGGCGTCACAGTGGAAGAGCACACCTTTTTCTTTGGCGATCTTGCCGATTTCCTTCACCGGATTGATCGTGCCGATTTCATTGTTGGCGAGCATCACGGAGATCAGGACCGTCTTGTCCGTGATCGCCTTCCGCACATCTTCCGGATTCACCATCCCGAATTTATCTACGGGGAGATAGGTCGCCGTCGCTTTGCCCTTCGCTTCAAGGGATTTGGCGGTGTCGATGACTGCGCGGTGTTCTGTAGACGATGTAATGATGTGGTCGCCCTTTTCCTTATACATCTCCAGCACGCCCTTGATTGCCAGATTGTCCGACTCGGTGGCGCCGCTGGTGAAGACGATTTCTTTGGGGTCCGCCTTGATCAGCTTGGCGATCTGCTTCCTGGCATTTTCAACCGCTTCTTCAGCCGCCCAGCCGAAGGCATGGTTGCGGCTGGCGGCGTTGCCGAACTTCTCCACGAAGTAGGGCAGCATGGCGTCCAGTACCCGGGGATCCATGGGGGAGGTTGAGTGGTTATCCAGGAAAATAGGGAGCTTCATCGTGCGACTCCTTGTGCCGTGGGAGACTGAATCGTGATGAGGGGCGTTCCGCCCATCATGTCTTGCAGCGTCATGTTGCTCAGTAATTGATAGATGCTGTCTTGGACCTTGAGCAGCGGTGTGCGGATGTTGCAGTGTTCCCGCTGGAGGCAGAGTTCACCTTCTTTTTCATGCGAGCAATCCGTAATGCCCAGTGGCCCCTCGATGCCTTCCAGAATCTGCGCGATCGTGATTTGTCTGGTGCTGCGAGCCAGGAGGTAACCGCCTTTGGGACCATTATGGCTTTCAATCAACCCGTTCTTGGCTAACGTCTGAAGCACCTTCGCCAGGAGCTCGAGAGGGATGTTATATTCCTCCGCGATCTCTTTGGTGTTGACGACGCGGCCCGGTGTCACATCTCCGAATTGCACCAAGGCGATGTGTTGGAGCGCCATCAGCGCGTAATCAGCTTTTTTTGAAATCTTCAACATGGCTATTGCCGATCAATAGGATCGGAGACTATAATGATCTCCGATCAATAAGGTCGGACTAAAGATACCACGCAGCTTTTGGGGCTGTCAACACAGGAATCTAGGGTTTTCTGTAGAGAAAGGACCAAGCACATGGGAGGCACTAATCCGTATATCGAAAAAACCGAGCATGAGCTCCCTCAGGTCCCCTATACCATCACTTATATTGAGCCGGATGGCACGGTGACCAAAGTTGCCGTCGACCCCACGAAGATTCCCTATGGTCCAACCGGATTGCCGGGCAGCATTCTTGACGTGGCCATGGCGAACGGAGTGGATCTGGAGCATGTGTGTGGTGGCGTGTGTGCCTGTTCGACCTGCCATGTGATTGTGAAGCAGGGGCTTGAGAGCTGCAGCGAGGGGACCGATGATGAATTCGATCAGTTGGATGAGGCTCCGATGACCACATTGCAATCCCGCCTCGGCTGTCAATGTGTGCCGAACGGCACGAAGGACATCGTGGTAGAGATTCCTGCCGTGAATAAGAATCTTGTCAGGGAAGGGCACTAATCAAAGGTTTCTGTCTTTACTTCCTTTCGATCGTATCCGTATTCCATCAACGCCGCGCGTAACGGCCGGACAAATCCTTTTGTTCCGCTGATCATCGGAATGACTTTCGGCTGCCCTTCTATGAGGGGACGCAGCATGGCCAACGTGCGCTCAACCGATTCGGCTTCTCCACCCGGTATGACCAAGGGCAAGTATCGGAAGGAGGGGGATTGGACGGCCATGATGAGCAGTTCCTGGTGAAACAACAGCTCGTCCTCCGACGGGGCAACCGCGATGAGAAGCACTGAGGTGATCGTGTGGGCTGCGACCAGTTGTTTCAAGAGGCAGCGAATCGGGACCAGGCCGGTATAGCGGGCAATGAAGAGGAGTTCTCGATCCAGGGGCATCGGCAACACAAAGTTCCCATAGGGGCCGGAGATCGGAATTTCATCGCCGGATTTCAGTTCATAGAGGTAGTTTGAGCCAATCCCCCCCGGGACCCGGTCAAAGACCAGCGTCAACTCTCCATAGGGGGAAGAAGGGTCGGCCATCGAGTAGGCGCGATTGAGCGGCTGCTTGGCTCCAACCGGCAGTTTGAGCGAGACCCATTGTCCCGGTTGAAACACAATCTTCTGCTGGAGAGGGCGAAGGACCAGTTGCCGCACATGGGGCGTCAGATCAAGCGTGGAGAGCACGACTGCTGGTTGGGTAAGTTCTGCCATATGACCGGTGTCTATCCTCATAGCAGAACCGGTCTGATTCTGTACAACACTTTTCCCTGCATGCTATAGATACCGGCCTTTCCACCCCACAATGAGATGAACGCATGACCCAAGTACGTGTCCGCTTCGCGCCCAGTCCAACCGGCTTTCTCCATATCGGGGGAGTCCGGACCGCCCTGTTCAATTGGCTGTATGCACGACAGCAGCAGGGGGTATTTGTGCTGCGCATCGAAGACACGGACCAGGACCGGTCGACCGACGAGTCTATTCAGGCCATCATTGAAGGCATGAAATGGGTGGGGCTCGATTGGGACGAAGGACCGTTTCGTCAAACCGAGCGCATGGAGCTGTATCGCAGCCATGCCATGCAGTTACTGGAACAGGGGCAGGCTTATTGGTGTGTCTGTAAAGCAGAGGAACTCGAAGCCCGACGCAAAGAGGCCGAGGCGAAAGGGCTATCACCGCGATACGATGGACGTTGCCGGAGCCTCGGGATCACGAAACCCACCGAGGAAGCGGCGTTACGCTTCAAGGCACCCCAAGAAGGCCAGACGGTTGTCGACGACCTGATTAAAGGCAGGATTGTCTTTGATAATGCCGTGATCGACGATTTGATCATCCTTCGATCGAACGGCTATCCGACCTATAATTTTTCAGTCGTGGTCGATGATGGGCTGATGCACATTACCCACGTTATCCGCGGGGACGACCATTTGACCAATACGCCCCGCCAGGTGCCGATTTTCCAGGCTTTGGGGTTTCCCGTGCCGCAGTTCGGCCACCTGCCGATGATTCTGGGGTCGGACAAGTCCCGGCTCTCCAAGCGTCACGGCGCCACCTCGATCATGGCCTACAAGGATATGGGCTATTTGCCTGAGGCGATGGTGAATTATCTCGTGCGGCTCGGCTGGTCGCATGGGGATCAAGAGATCTTCACCAGACAGGAGTTGGTCGACAAATTTTCGTGGAAACACGTGCAAACATCCGCGGCCGTCTTCAATGCCGAGAAGCTGCTCTGGATCAACGCAGAATACATCAAGGCCAGCCCGCCGACCGGGGTTGCACAGGCCTTGATCCCGCTCCTGGAGGCGGCCGGTCTGCAGGAACAGGTCAGGGCGGTCTCGCTGGAGTGGCTGGCGCAGCTGGTCGTCCTGGTGAAGGAACGGGCGAAGACCCTGGTCGAGATGGTGGACTGGGTGCGGCCCTACTTCGGCGAGTCAGTCCTCCTCGAAGAGGAAGCCGCGAAGAAATTTCTCACTCCGGCCATCGCGCCGGTGCTTGGCAAGTTGCTCGCACGGTTCGAGGCGCTTCCCGCGTTTTCGAAGCAGGTGTGGGAAGAGTCATTTAAGAAGTTTGTGGAAGAAGAAGGCATCAAGATGGGCCAGATCGCTCAGCCGGTGCGCGTCGCCTTGACCGGCAGGACTGCCAGCCCCGGGCTTTTTGAGGTCATGGAGGTCCTGGGGCGCGACCGGACCCTCCTTCGCCTCCGGCGAGGGCTTGAACGGGCCACGGCCTAATCAACCGAATTCTGTCAATAAATCCGCATCGATCTTGACGGAATCACGATCCGTATATTACTGTGTGCGTCGGTTGGGGGATCGTCTAGCGGTAGGACGTCAGTCTCTGGATCTGACTACCTAGGTTCGATTCCTAGTCCCCCAGCCAAAAAACTCTCTCTTCAGGCTCCAGCAATGGTGCGCCGGGGAGATCATTGAGTGGTAGAACGCCAGTCTCTGGAGCTGATTGGCCAGGTTCGATGTCCAGTTCACAAGCCCAAAAATTCCATCCTGTTTGCAGATCTATCATTCGCTTTTGTACCGCGCTGGGGGATCGTCTAGCGGTAGGACGCCGGCCTTTGGAGCCGGCTACCTAGGTTCGATTCCTAGTCCCCCAGCCATTTTCTTTTTCTATTTCTCGACCAAATCAGGAATGTGCAGTCGATCGACTGTTGAGGAGGCCGTATGGGCCGATGGGCGGATTATTGCCCGCCGTGGGGCGATTGCCGGTTGCTGCTGCTCTGCAGATCCATTTCCAACACGACGGGGCTGTTCGGATTCTTTGGATCCAGGCGATGAGGCATCTGATCGACCGCCAGTTTACTTAGGGGAACGGCGACAATGTGCGGGGCCTTTTCCGATGGATTGGAATAGAGCGCCAGCCGGACGTTTTTGGGGCGGAGCTGTGGAGTCAGTTGCGGTTTCAGGTCCGCGCTGACAAAGCCCACGACCAACGCACTGCCATCCGCCAGTTTATGGATTTCGTAGGCATTGGGAGCCGGCGTGGTCCGTTCCAACAGCATGTCCGGACTCTGCGACACCAAGGCCAGCCCGAGCCCCTGCTGAGGGGCGAAGCCAAACGTCCCGACAGGCGCTACGGAAAAACGGGTTTGCTGGAGGTCGGCGCCCAGTTCCACGACGCCGGTTTTGAGCCGCAGCTGTCGGCGCAAGTCTGCCTCAGTGCCCTGCGCATCCAGAAACACAGCGGCCGGGGCCGCTTTCTGGGACGGCAACACTTCCATCTTGCCGCCGCTCCCGCCTCCGCGCGCGGCATGCAGGGAAGCAGGCAGCAGGCACAGGAGCAACAGGCTCAATAGCGCATGAGCGAGGACGCAGCGGTCGGTGCGAAAGGTCGGTCGGGATGACATGGTTGTACGGTACTCCGGTAAAGAATCTGTCAGACTCATCTTTATCAAGCCTGGCCGGTCCGGTGCAATGGGCATCAGGTGGGTTTCCGTACCGGTCGCCGTTCCGGCATCATCGGAGCCGGCGGCGCGCAGGGGTTGGCCATAGGGTTGCGGAGGGCGACGTCGGCGATTCCGCGTCGCGCATCGAGTTGAATCAGACAGCAGTCATGCAGCATGGCCTTCAACTGTCGACGGCCCCGTTGTACACGGGATTTCATGCCGGAAAGCGACAGGCCTAGTTTCGAGGCGGCGGCCTGTTGGGTCAGCCCGTCCAGTTCGACAAGGGTCACCGCGGTTCGATACTCAGGAGCCAACCGGTCCACCATGGGGCGGAGGCAACCAGCGAGTTGCATGTGAGGTTTGTCGAATTCGCCCTCCGGTTCACCCGCCGCCATCAGTGCTTCAATGTCCGACGCCAGCCCTACCGGGAGTTCACGATTTCGATGTGAAGTTCGGTAATGATCGACAATCGCATGGCGCGTGACGGTGAAGATCCAGGATACGAGACGGCGGGGATCCTGCACCTGGTCGATCTTGTCATGGATCTTCAGAAAGACCTCTTGGAGCAGATCCTCCACCGCCGCATCGGCGGGCACCCGCTTGGCGATGAAGGCGCGCAGCCGTCCGCGCACCTCCATCCAGACTTCCTGTACATCTATGTTCTGCGCCATGGTCACGTCTCCGAACGAAGCTTTTCTACGGTACCGCTCATCAGGACGCCGCGCAAGTTGCCGCCTGAGGTGCGCCGGGATAGGCAGGGACGCAGCAGCCGGTCTGGCCGAGCGGGCCGTCGATTGCCAGTTGCTCGTGCACGAGGAAGATTTCCCAGGCATTCCCATCGGGATCCGTGAACCAGAGTTTGTCCTGCCGGGCAAAACAACAGGTCTTGTTGTCTTCGACTCGCTCCAGTACGCCGGCGGTCTGCAACCATGCCTTCCATCGGGCGATTTCCTCCGGTGAGTCCACTTCAATGCCGAGATGGTCGACCGAACTGATTCTACCCGTTGACGACACCAGCGACAGGTTCAGCGCCGGGGCCGTCAGGTCGAACTTGGCATAGTCGTTCGTCTGTTTCTGCGGCGCTACCCCGAACACCTTCCGGTAGAATTCGACCGATGCCGGGACATGGCGAACATCGAGAGAAATATGCGGTCTCACGGGAACCTCCTGGGTAAGCGGTAGGAGAGAATTCACTTGCCTATCCCTAGAGACGGAGTATCAGGGAAAAAGACGCAGCGGGGGTGATGGGCGGGTGAATGAATGCTGTGGGTGAATTGAGACAAAGAGCATTGAGTAGGGGAGTATCTCAGGTTGGCGGGGCCGAAGGAATGTGGGTACGGCCCTGAGGCCGTACCCTTATGAACAAGAAGGCAATGGACTATTCTTCGATGCTGATGATCGGGCAGTTCACCACCACGTCGATCGGGCCCCAGGACTTCCCTTCCGGTCCGGTGATCTGACCGGCGAACGCTTTCTTCTCGACGTCATTGAAATCCGTCAAGGTGACGGAGCTGGAGGCCTGCATCGGCACCTGCGCCCAGACCGTCGCATGGACATCCCACATCGGGCTATAGGCCAGCGCGCGTGCCCCGGACGGAATCTCCTGCACGATGTTCAGCGGATCGCCTTCTCCCATGAGCACCGAGGCGAGTCCCTGCCGATGCGGATTCATCTTGCCCGTCGGCCCGTTCACTACCGGCGCCAGGCCGGTCAAGGCCGACGCTGGGCCATTCGCACCCTTGTTCGGCAGCGCTTTGAGATTCGGTGTGTAGTTCGCCGCCTCTAATGCAGCGATCGCCGGATCGGACGCGTTGAACGACGTATAGTGCACGCGGTGGCCCTCGAAGAACCCGTCCGTCATCTTAAAGGTCGCCGTGCGCTTTTCCAGATCGATGCGGATGAGGCGATCGTGCGTGCCGCTGTTGTTCTTAATCTGCGGCGCATTCAGCACGATGCCGTTGGGTAACTGGATCAACGGTGTGTAGAGCGCCTCACCGATGGCGCCGGGCTTTGCTTCCTTCGGAGGGAACCCGGTCTCGCTCGGCACCACGACACGCTCCGGAGCGAAGTCCACACTGCCGAGGAACTGCACCGTCCCGTTCACCATGCCTACGGATTGCACTGCGAGCGTGCTCTTGCCGTTCGCCATCTTCGGGCTGTAGTGCACGCCGCGCGCGGCGGCATCGGCCTTATCCGATGATTCGGTGACCACAAACCACACCGTCTCGCCGCTCCGCTGGCCCTCGAAAATCGGCAGCGTCACTTCCGTGTAATCCGCATTCTCGACGGCGCTCTTCAGCAGGAGCCGATGGTCCTTCTTCATGCCCTCTGCATTGGCCGCCACGGTGAGCGACACCGCTGCCACGCCCACCGTCGCCATGAGACTCCACATCGTGAACTGTCGCATCTGCTTCTTCATGACCATCCTCCTCAGTAGGTGAAGTGGATCATTCCACTCTCTACGCAGGAGTCGAAGCAGCCGCGAAGATCTTACAGGTCGCAGGATGGTAGTGACGGAACAGGCAGGAGGCATTGGCACGGAGGGAAACGGAATATGTGATTAGTCGGGAAGGACCCAATCCGGATTCCAGGCCACTTCCCAGACGTGCCCGTCGGGGTCCTGGAACGAGCCTGTGTAGCCGCCCCAGAAAGCATCGTGTGGCGGGTCGGTGATCGTCGCACCTGCCTTCCTGGCCTGCTCGATCACCGCATCCACTTCGGCCTTGCTCGCGACGTTGTGGCCGAGCGCGAATTCCGTGGCACTTCGAGGGCCCAACGCCACGTTGGCTTCATGGGCCATAGAAGTGCGTGGCCAGATGGCGAGTTTCACGCCATGTTGGAGATCGAAGAACGCCACCGCGCCATGTTCGAACTCCCGGCCGACGATGCCCTGAGTGGGAAGGCCCATGCCATCCCGATAGAACGACAGCGATCGCTCCAAATCATCGACCCCGAGCGTAAGGAGGGTGACTCGTGGTTTCATCGCTGGATCGGGGCTCCGAGTTGGAATTGACGGACAGGCTACGATTTGAGCAAAAAAGAGTCAACGGCATGCGAACGTCAAGTGCCGTGGAATGGTTATCTGCTCCGATTTCTTCTGAGGGCAAGGATCGCAATCACGGAGATCACCGCGATCAGCGGGCCACCGACAAATGCGCCGGTCATCGCGGCTTCGAGGGATTTGTCGTGCTGGTTGGAAGAGAAGAGTTCAATCGCGGCCATCGTCCCGAATAAGCCGACAACATAACCGAGGATCGCCGTCAGCAGAGCCACTCCAAAGGTTTTCATGGAACCTACGGTATGGTGCTCGCGCCGAAGAGTCAACGGTCGCGGCGATTAATTAAATGAAGAATGCCCTCCTTAAATCGCTTTCCCCCCCTCGAGCGTTCTATCATCCACGTAAGATGCCACATCCTAGTCTGACTCCTTTCTGTGACTCAGCAATATGGCATCATCATTTCGGTCAGTACCGCTATTATATGTTTTGAAAGGTGGGGAGTTCCTATCGACTTGCCCTACGTTGCAGCCCTTCCCCCTCGGTGTTAGACTTCGGCTCGATTTTCCCCCTCCACGACCCATCGGCAGGTGAGCACGATGTCGTCTCCCGATCTTGAAGAAGCGCTGCGTCGCAGCGAAGAATTCGCCGCGCGGCTCATCGAAAGCAGCCGCGACTGCATTAAGTTGCCACGTTGCTAGCGCAGTGAGGCCAGGTCGATGACAAAGCGGAAACGCACGTCTCCCTTGAGGACGCGCTCGTAGGCTTCGTTCACCTGCTGGATCGGAATCACTTCGACGTCGGACTCGATCTTGTGTTCGGCGCAGAAGTCGAGCATCTCCTGGGTTTCCCGGATGCCGCCGATGACGGAGCCCGCGATCCGGCGCCGGTGCATGATGAGAGGGAACGGTTCGAGCAGCGTCGGCTTCTCCGGCGCGCCGACGAGAATCAAGGTGCCGTCGGTCTTCAGCAGCTGGACTAAGGCGTTGTAGTCATGCGGGGCCGAGACGGTATCGATAATGAAATCGAAGTGCCGCTGCAGTTTGGCAAGAGTGCCGGGCTGCGAGGTGAGTTCGAAATGGGTTGCTCCCAGACGCATGGCATCCTGCCGCTTCTTCTCCGAGGTGCTCAAGACGGTCACTTCTGTGCCGAGCGCCCGCGCAATTTTCACGGCCATGTGTCCCAGCCCGCCCAATCCCACCACCGCAAGTTTGTGATACTTCCCGACGCCCCAGTGACGGAGCGGTGAATAGGTCGTGATTCCCGCGCACAGGAGCGGCGCGGCACCGGCCGGTGAGAGCACGTCGGGAATCCGTAACGCATATTGCGCGTCGACCACGATCTGAGTGGAGTAGCCGCCTTGCGTGACATGGCCGGCCTTGTCGCGTCCGCTATAGGTGAGCAGCATGCCGACTTCGCAATATTGTTCCTGCCCTTCCCGGCAGGCGGCACAGCTACGGCAGGAATCGACAAAGCAGCCCACGCCGGCCCGGTCACCGGACTTGAAGGTCTTGACCTCTTTTCCAACGCGCGTCACGGTTCCGACGATTTCATGGCCCGGGACCATGGGGAAGAGCGAGCCGCCCCATTCGTCCCGTGCTTGATGGATGTCGGAATGGCAGACGCCGCAATGGGTGATGGTGATCAAGATATCGCGGGGGCCGACCTCGCGCCGCTCGAATGAGAAGGGGGTCAGCGCTGCCTTGGCAGTCATTGCCGCGTAGCCTTTGGTCTGTAGCATGTGGGTGCTCCTGGTCTGAATACGTAAACGAAGGGCACCAAGACCTTAGCAAGATGGGGTCCGGATGCCAACTGGGAAAATGTCACTAGGGTAGAGGCCGTCGCCATTCTTGTCCAGCTTCTATAATCCGGAATGGCAGGCGGTACTTTTATTCCTGGACGGCTCTGTGAAGGGTGGTTTGTACGGAATGATATCGGCACTCAGCGATTTGCAAGAATGGAATCTGAAATATCGGGTCGATTATCGGAACTTGTATGTCAGGGTGATGCGATCGTGGCGGGGGATCTTGGGAACCACGATTGTGGGGCCGGAGTTTCATGCGAGCAATTGTCTTGTGTGATGAATCAGGCCTGTGACGTGTCCGGATCTTCGTCTGTCGGGTCATCCGGGTCGATCGTCATCGGCGTGCCCGGAATACGATAGCCCCCCGTGGCCCAGGTGCCGAGGTCCGTGAGTTGGCAGCGCTCCGAGCAGAACGGGCGCCAGTGATTGTCCTTCCACTCGGTGGGTGTTCGGCAGACCGGGCATTTCATGCCGGAAGTCTACCATTCTCCCGGCTCGGTTAGGCAAGAGGGGCGAGCGCTTCGCTAGGAATTTGGCTGCGGCTCGGCGACATGCAGAAAACGTTGCAGGCGGCTGCGATCCAGGTCGGACAGATTCAAGAACTCGACGCCGAATTCACCATGATGAGCCCAGCGGACGGCGGCCGAGTGGACGGTAATCGGCGAACCCAGAGCGGTGGCCCGAATGAGGAGCCGTACATCTGAACCGGGATTGACCGGGGCCGTACTGGTCACGGCGCAGCCTCCGGCGGAGATGTCGAACATGGTGCCTTGGCGGATCTCGGTTTGATTGGCTGTGGAAAAGAAGACTTGGAGCTCGACGGGAATGCGACGATGCTCGCGGCATTCGATCATGACGGCCTCCCGGTGGTGGATTAGCGCGCGGAGGGGTGTTCGAAGAGTTTGACCGCGACGGCGTTCTGCTTCATCTTCTTGACAAGCCCGATATAGGACACGTCGCGGATGATGCTGGTGAACTGCGCGCGGTAATTGCTCACGATACTGGCCCCGTCCACGACCACATCGTAGACCAGCCATTCTTCCGATTGAAGAAATAAGCGAAAGTCCACCTTGGTATCGACCTTGGGATTCTTGAGGTGTGTTTTGACCTCGGCGAAGTGCGCTTCCTGCTGTTCGCCCAGATATGACACGGCTGCAGCGGAATGCTCGCTGATCCGGCCGGCAAAATTGTCCCGAAGCAACTGGACGAATAGCTCGACGAATTCCCGGCGATCGGTCTCAGGGAGTTCCGCCCAGGGGGTACCGAGGGAGCGTTTGGCCATCTCTTCATATGAGACCCGTTGCATGATGATTCGCTCGATGGCCTGCCGCCGCTCGTCGGATCGATCCGGCTGTTTCAGCCTGGGGTCGTCGAGTGTCCGGAGGAGTTCCGTGATGGTGCTCTTGACTGCATCAGTCGCGGAGCCGGTGGAAGGGGTTGGGATTGAGTCGGCGGCCCAGACGGTATGCCCCGTGCCGCATGCGATCACAAGCGTCGCTCCGAAGAGCAGGCGCCGGGCTATGGAAAGGGTCGGATCTTGGAAAGAGGGGGTATTCAACACCCTCTAAAGGTAGCAGGGAAGGATGAGATGTAAAGGCGAGCGGAACCGGCTGGAAAGAGAGCACAGATTATAGAGGTAAAACCCTGCACCGGAAGATTAACCGGGCTTCTGTGCCTTTTCGAGTTTGGCCCAGGCATCCTTCAACGACACGGTTCGGTTAAACACCAGGCCATTGGGTGATGTGTCAGGGTCGACGCAGAAGTAGCCGGTTCGTTCGAACTGATAGCGTGCTCCGATGGATGCCTGCCTCAAGCTGGGTTCGACCAGGCATCCGGTCAATCGTTCAAGCGACTGCGGGTTGAGCGACTGTGTCCAGTCCTGGTCCGGAGGAATTTTCGCCAGGTCGGTCGTCAACAACGGATTGTACAGGCGCACTTCGGCCGGGACGCCGTGCGCGGCGGAGACCCAGTGGATCGTCGCCTTCACCTTGCGCTGTTCCTGCGTGGAACCGCTTCTGGTTTCCGGATCGTACGTACAGCGCAATTCGGTGATGGCTCCGGTCTGCGGGTCTTTCACCACGCCGGTACATTTCACAATGTAGGCGTAGCGCAGGCGGACTTCACGCCCGGGTGCCAGGCGAAAGAATTGCTTGGGCGGATCTTCGCGGAAATCATCTTGTTCGATATACAGCACACGTGAAAAAGGCACGCGACGGGTTCCTGCTGCCGGGTCTTCCGGATTGTTGACGGCCTCCATGTCCTCAGTCGTCCCTTCGGGATAGTTCTCGATGACGACCTTGAGGGGATTCAGGACGGCCATCACGCGCGGCGACCGTTTGTTCAAGTCTTCGCGAATGAAGAATTCAAGCAGTTGCATCTCCACGGTCGCATCGCGCTTGGCCACGCCGATGTGGTCGCAAAAGGCGCGAATAGCTTCAGCCGTATAGCCGCGCCGCCGTAATCCCTTGATCGTGGGGATGCGGGGATCGTCCCAGCCTGCGACCAGTTTCCTGGTCACGAGTTCCAGCAACTTGCGTTTGCTCATGACGGCGAAGGTCAGGTTCAGCCGGGCGAATTCGATTTGTCTGGGCCGGTGGGCCGCCCCCGATTCTGCGACGACCCAGTCGTACAGCGGGCGGTGATCTTCAAACTCCAATGTGCAGATCGAATGGGTGATGCCTTCGATGGCGTCCGACAGCGGGTGGGCGTAGTCGTAGGCCGGATACATGCTCCACGCGGTTCCGGTCCGGTAGTGGGCCGCATGGCGGATGCGATAGAGCACCGGATCGCGCAGATTGATGTTCGGCGAAGCCATGTCGATCTTGGCCCGCAGGACATGCGTGCCGTCGGGGAATTCGCCTACCCGCATCCGGCGAAAGAGATCCAGATTTTCATCGACCGGTCTGGTTCGGTACGGGCTATTTTTGCCGGGCTCGGTGAGCGTGCCCCGATATTCGCGCATTTGATCGGCCGTCAGGCTGTCGACATAGGCTTTGCCTTTTTGAATCAAGACCACGGCAAATTCGTAGAGTTGCTCGAAATAGTCCGACGCGTAAAACATCTTGCCGTGCCAGTCGAATCCCAGCCAGCGCACATCGTCCTGAATGGACTCGACGAATTCCGGATCTTCTGTGGTGGGGTTCGTGTCGTCGAAGCGCAGGTGGCAAACTCCCCCGGGATTTTCGTTGGCGATGCCGAAATTGAGGCAAATGGATTTCGCATGGCCGATGTGGAGATACCCGTTCGGTTCCGGTGGAAAACGGGTCACGACGCGGCCGTCGTGCTTGCCGGCGGCTTGATCCGCCGCCACGATCTCACGAATGAAATCCGAGGGCCCTGGCGATGTTGGTTCAGTCATCAGTCTCGTGCTCATTGTGCGGACAGTTGGGGGTTCGGCGTATGAGAACGGGCGTAGTTGTACCACAGTCCGGTGTGTACGAGAAACGGGGAGGGGAGAACCTGATTAGGAGAGCGGCCCGGAGGGTTCCGGGGCCTCATGGGAGGACATCTGAATGACGTTGAAATCTTTTTGTGCGATGAGGTGCCCCTCCATTCGAAGCCGGAATTCGTAGCGGCCGGGAGCGGGAAACATCAGCGAAGGAATATTGATGCCGAAATCGGAGATCTGCAACCGGTCGGCGATGACGATATTGGGAAGCGTGGCGCGACAGACCAGCTGCTCCGTATTGATGTATGCCAGATCAATATCGAAATGGTACGTGCCTTCTGCGTCGGTGAGACAGAAATACAGGCCCATCTGATTGTGCTGAAACGGGAAGGAGGCGGCCTGTAAGTGGGTGAAGATGCCGATGAGGCTTTTCTTCTTGGTCTGACTATCTTCGATGACTTGGTCGCACACCAGGAAGGCTTGCACGCTGGGGGTGTGGATGTCCGGCATGAACGTCATTCTACGGGATGATGGAAGATTCTCCAAGGACTCTTCCAAATTGCGGAAGGGTCGCTGTGAAACCGGACTTTGAGACGTGCGCTGTTTCGAATCGATGGGGGGAACACGCGCGGATTGATCAGGGCAACGTCAGCCGAGCACCACGGTGCCGCCTTTATTTTCACTGACGTCCCCGAAGAGGGTCGTGCCGGAGCCAATGCGGCAGTAATGGGGCGTGATGTCCACGAGCATCCCCTTATGCGAATAGAATTTCCCCAGCGCCACATGGATTTTCTTGGGAGCCACGACGCTGGCTTCCAGTACTGTTTGGCCCGTGGATTGATCGGTCACGCGGACCCAGGGAAGGTCGGCGGTCACGTTGTCGTCCGCACGATGCACGTCGACGCTGAACTGATCGGTCGGATTCAACACCAGGACATTGCGGCGAAGATGGCCGATGTGTGTGCCCGTTTCACCATACAGATCGATCGTGACGAGGAGTAAGCCCTGCTCCGGCTTCGATTCCAAAAACAGCTGTTCTTTCCCCTGGATCCGAATCACCCCGTTGGTGTTGCGAAACTTATTTGAACCGATGAGCAGTTCGAGGCCCTGCCTCGAGGATTCCGTCTCGGTTGGATCGGGCGTGGAGGCGCCGATTGTGCGCTGTGGGGCAAGAGATTCTGACATCGTGATCCTCGTTCCGGTATGTCCTGTAGCGGACGTACGTGCATCCTGATCGGACGGTGAGAGGCTAGGCTTTGGGCGCCCTCTCTGTCAAGACTTTCCATAGGGAAATGGGAGAAATATGGGCGGCTTGGCTCAAATCGTGTGATGCCTGAGCCGGCTCCGGGGGATGTAACCATTTCCCCCTGGCTGGGCATGTTTATCGGGCGGCATGTGAGAGTGGATGCCCCGGGTGCGTTTGCAAACCAGAAAGTCTCTATGATACCGTTCCACCCTCGATTTGGCAGTCCTGCAAGCGCGTGTTGTATCAGGAGCGTGCAGGAGGGATGACATGTCCCGGATGGTCCCATCGTCTAGCCTGGCCTAGGACGGAGCCCTCTCAAGGCTTAAACACGGGTTCAAATCCCGTTGGGACCACCATCCCGAGCTTGCTTGGCGGGGCCGCTCCCCGCGGCGAACCGCGAAATCCTGAACATCCTCTTTCTCCTCTCACTCCCATGTTTACGCGCCGCTGTCCCCGAGAGTGGCGCGCGCGGAGAAAATTTTCGGGATCTCTCACTCCTTCCACCGCATGCGGGTTGCCAGGAGTCGGGAGGTGTTTTGGATCGTTGTTGGCGATCGGATATCGCATCACCAGAGAACCTGCCTTTCATCGTTCATGCCGCGCGCTGCTCTTCCCTGTTTGTGTGGGCAGAATTTCTATCTGTGTTGCGTGATGTGAATTGCATGCAGTCGTGTCCGGCGCGCGCTTCATTGACGCCTCTAGCGCCGGTTGTGTATAAGGAATGCGCCTTTTGTAATCATATTCTTGGACGGTGATGGGCTATGGCGACACGTGAATTTCATGATGGCGGAAAAGACGGCTTAGAAGCCCTGGAGCCGCTCGACCCGGATAAAATCGGTTCGTTCAACGAGCTGCTGGTCGCGATGGGCAAGACGGCGTTCGGCGGCCGGCGGCTGGGCGAAGCGTTCGAAGTGCTCAATGCGATGATCGAGGATGCCGACTGCAAGGTCGTGTTGACGCTCTCCGGGGCCATGACCATCGCCAAGATGGGTAAGATCATCAGCACGATGGTGGATCGCGGTATGGTCCACTGTATTATTTCCACCGGCGCGCTGATCGCGCATGGCCTGAGCGAGTCGATCGGAAAGACGCATTATCGTGTGAACCCGGCGATGTCCGATGAGGAGTTGTTCGAGAAGGGCTACAACCGCGTTTACGATACGCTGGAGATGGAATCCAATCTCAACTATGTCGAGCAGGTGGTTTCGCAGACGCTGAAGCGCGTGAACTATGATACGCCGCTCTCTTCTGAAATCCTAACACGTGAGTTGGGTAAGACCTTGGCTGAAGAGTACGAAGGAGACGGGATTCTGAAGAGCGCCTATCTGAAGAAGGTGCCGGTCTATATCCCCGCCTTTACCGATTCGGAAATGGGATTGGATGTGGGGACGTGGGCCATGGGAAGAGCCATTGATAAGGCCCGCGCTCAAGTCACACCGGGCGACGATCTGACGCTGCTGCGCAGTATCCATCAGTCCCTCCCGTCCTTCAATCCCTATCTTGACCTCAATAGTTATGCCGGTCAGATTTTGTCCGCCAGGAAGATCGGGATTTTTACGATCGGCGGCGGGGTGCCGAGAAATTGGGCACAGCAGGTCGGGCCCTATATTGAAATTGGCAACCATCGACTGGGCCTCACTGTGAAGCCACCACGGTTTCACTATGGCGTGCGGATCTGCCCCGAACCGGATTATTGGGGCGGCTTGAGCGGCTGCACCTACCAAGAGGGAATCTCCTGGGGCAAGTTTGTTCCGCCGGCTGACGGTGGACGGTTTGCCGAAGTGCTCAGCGATGCCACGGTGGTGTGGCCTCTGCTGATGATGGGTTTGCTGGAGCGGCAGCGGACGCGGGATAAGCGACCGTCATGAACAGCCCGCGGCATGGCATGACGACGGCGGGCTTAGTGGTGATGGTGTATCTCGCCCTATTCTCGCCTGAGGCAGGCGCCAAGGACGAGCCTGGTCAAGCGGAGACCCGCATGAGGGGCCAGGCCAACGCGCCGGTGACGCTGATCGAGTATTCGGACTTCACCTGCGGCTACTGTTTGAAATTCTTCCGAGAAACCTGGCCGAGAATCCAAGCGCGCTATGTGGATACCGGCAAAGTGAAGTTTCTCTACCGCGACTATCCTCGCGCTGACCAGGGGCCCGGCCTCGATGCGGCATTGGCGGCGCGTTGTGCCGGGGGGCAGGGAAAGTATTGGGCGATGCACGATCGCCTGTTTGCAGAGGGTGGGCGGATAGATCAAGCGGTCATTCTGCGGCACGCCGTTGCCATCGGGTTGACCCAAGCGACATTTGAACGCTGCCTCAAAGAAAAGTCTCACGTCGCGTCGATTTTTGAAGATCGGGAAGAAGCCAATCGCTGGGGATTTCACGGAACCCCCGGATTCATTCTGATGCGGACGGCGAGCGGCCCTACGGAGAAAGAACCTGCGATCGCGATTCCCGGAGCGTTTCCGTTCGAAATGTTTGCCGAAGAAATCGATCGACTGCTCGCGAGTGCTCCGCATTCACGCGGAGGGACAGAGCGTGAGTCTCTCATCCGACCCGTGCGGTCGGTTGAAGGCTCGACGCCGCTTGTTCGTGATCCACACGTGCCATAACGTAGGAGTAACTATGGCTTCCACGCAATCATTCTGGTCGGTGCCTCAGCATGAGGGGACGGCTGAGTTTTGGGTCTGTATGTCTTGTCTGGGAGAAGTGTTTTACCGGAAAGTGCCGATGCCCGATTGTCCGTCCTGCCACGGGGTGTCCACCTATGAAAGCTTTACCCTGGAAGCGGTACGTGATTGGGGAACGGACGAACTCATTGCCAAGGCGGTTGCCGAGCAGCAGGCCGCCGAGGCGGCTCAGGCAGCCTCTATTCCTGCCTCGTCCTAGAGGGAGATCGCGCGTTTGCAGGAAGCACGTCCGTTTCTCGTTCACGGAGTCTGGAAGCACAGCGCCATCACGGTTGGCGTGACCAATCCGTTCACGGGAAACGTCTTTGCGGAAGTCTGTCAGGCCGGTGAGAGCGATGTGGAAGAGGCCATTGCCTCCTCAGTGGCTGCCGCGCCCGTCATGGCGAAGCTGGCCTCTCATGCCCGCTATAATATTCTGCAGGATATGGCGGCCCTCCTCTATCGCCGCCGGGATGAATTTGCCCAAACCATCACGGCAGAAGCCGGCAAGCCGATCGCCGACGCAAAGCGCGAGGTCACTCGCGCGGTGCAGACGTTGACGATCGCGGCTGAAGAGGCCAAGCGTATCCCCGGCGAAGTCGTCACGCTCGATTGGACGCCGCAGACCGAATCGTATCTCGGGATGGTTCGCCGATTTCCGCTGGGTCCTATCGTCGGCATCACGCCATTTAATTTTCCTCTCAATCTGGTCGTTCACAAGGTCGCGCCGGCGCTGGCCGCCGGCAATCCGATTCTGATCAAGCCGGCCCCGCAGACCCCGCTGACCTCGTTACTCCTGGGTGAAGTGGCTTTGGAGGCCGGACTCCCTGCCGGCGGGCTGAATGTGGTGCCTTGTGACAATGCACTCGCGGAACGGCTGGTGGTTGATCCCCGCTTCAAGTTGCTGAGTTTTACCGGCAGTGCACCGGTCGGCTGGATGCTGAAAGCCAAGTGCGGCAAGAAAAAGGTGACGCTCGAACTCGGAGGCAATGCCGGCGTGATTATCGAGCCGGACGCCGATCTTGATCTGGCTGCCAAACGGTGCGCCAGCGGCGGGTTTGCCTATGCCGGGCAAACGTGCATTTCGGTCCAGCGCATCCTCGTTCATCATTCGGTGGCCGATACGTTTACGACCAAACTGTTGCTGCAAGTCGCTAGGCTGAAGGCCGGTGATCCGACGGATGAGACAACGACCGTTGGTCCGTTGATCGATCCTGTGGCCACGCAGCGCGTCGAGGGATGGATTGAAGAGGCCGTGTCACAAGGAGCCCGGGTGTTGCTCGGTGGAAAGCGCCTGGGAACGGTACTGGAAGCCACGGTGCTCACGAATGTGAAGCCGGAGATGAAGGTATCCTGCCGGGAAGTGTTTGGTCCTGTGGTCACGGTGTCGTCCTATCGGCAGTTCAGCGATGCCATTGCGGCGTTGAATCAATCCGACTACGGATTGCAGGCAGGCGTGTTCACGCAGGATATCAACAAGGTCTTTCACGCCTTTCGTCATTTGGAAGTGGGCGCGGTGTTAGCCAACGAGATCCCCACGTTTCGGGCGGATCACATGCCCTATGGGGGCGTGAAGGATTCCGGGTTGGGGAGGGAAGGCGTGCGAGCGGCCATTGAGGATATGACCGAGCCGCGGTTGTTGGTCCTGAATCTGAAAGAACCGGTCGGGGGATCGTAGAAATAATCCTGTGAGGATATTGCGAACCCTGGGCAATCTTGGTACAACAGCGGCCCAATGCAACGTTTCGTGAATGTAGCGCGGTCAGCCTGCGGATAGACAAGGGAGAAGACGACGATGGTACCTACACAGATGTTCCTGACAAGAGGAGTGGGGGTTCACAAGGAGAAACTGGCTTCTTTTGAGCAAGCCCTCCGCAGTGCCGGTGTGGCCTACTGCAATCTTGTGACGGTCTCGTCGATTCTTCCGCCGAACTGCAAAATTATTCCGCGCAAGCGGGGTGAAAAACTGTTGAACCCCGGCGAAATCACCTTCTGCGTCATGGCCCGATCGGAGACCAATGAACGCAACCGCCTCGTGTCCGCATCCATCGGGCTCGCCATTCCAACGGATCGTCAGACCTACGGCTATCTCTCCGAGCACCATGCCCATGGCGAAACCGACGAGGAGACCGGCGAATATACCGAAGATCTCGCCGCGCAGATGCTGGCCACCACGTTGGGGGTCGAGTTCGATCCGAATATCGCCTGGAAAGAGCGCGAGCAGGTTTTCAAGATGGCCGGACAAATCGTGCGCACGTTGAATATCACGCAGTCGGCCGTCGGCAAGCCGGACAGATGGACGACGGTCATCGCCTTGGCCGTCTTTATTCCAGAAGAAAATATCCCCAAGCGCTCTCGCCGTTAGTTTGGCGTGAGCGTATTGTCCAGGGACAGGCACTCCATGCCGGCGTTTGTGGCGGAAGAACAGCGATGACACTGCCTGCTGGGTGGGAAGGCCAGGACCACAATTTCCTGGGGATCGATGAGCCCTGGTGCCATCCCGAGCAAGCCGGCGTCTACGTCCTGCCGGCTCCATACGAGCACACCTCCAGCTATATTCTCGGATCAGACCGCGGGCCATCCGCCATTCTTGAAGCCTCCGCTCAGGTCGAATTTTATGATGAGCAGCTCGGCTGCGAGCCGTTTCGGGAATGGGGCGGCATCGCGACCGCGACCACGCTCGATCTGCAAGGGCGCGTAGACGGGCAGGCTGTTGACGCGATTCAGTCATTTGTCGCCCCGCATGTCGGAACCGGGCGGTTTCTCGTCACGCTGACGGGTGAGCATACGGGTGCGCTCGGGGCGATCCGGGCCCACGCGAAACGGTATCCCGATTTGTGCGTGGTGCAAATCGATGCGCATGGCGATTTGCGCCAGGCCTATGGGGGGAATCCGTTCAGCCATGCGAGTGTGATGGCCCGAGTTGTCGATGACGGACATCGACTTGTCCAGGTCGGGATCCGGTCGATCTGTCCCGAGGAAATCCAACGGATCAAGACGACCAAGAGCATCACCACGTTTTTTGCCGCGTCAATTCTCGATCCATCCGGTCCCTATGAAGGACGGGCGGCACGATGGGTGCCTGAGGTGGTGGCGGCCTGTACCGGACCTGTTTACCTGACGTTCGATTGCGACGGGTTGGACAGCGCCATTATCCCTGCCCTGGGTACGCCTGAACCGGGCGGCCTTGGCTGGTACGATACTCTGCACCTGGTCACGGCTTTGGCCAACGGCCCGGGGATCGTCGGCATGGATATCAGTGAGATTGCTCCCATCGACGGGTTCGTGGCACCGCAATTCGCCATCGCCCGCCTGATCTACCGCATGCTCGGCCGGATCAAAGCCGGTCGCCGGGTTCATTAAGGCGTTTGCCACGATGTCGCGCGACGTTCAGCCCGCGCCTGCTTCTTCCATCCGCATCAATAAGTTTTTTACCGAACATGGCATTTGTTCCAGACGTGAGGCGGACCAGCGCCTCGAAGCGGGGCGGGTGACCATCAACGGGGTTGTCGCGACACTGGGCGATCGGGTGAGTCGGACAGATGTCGTCGCTTGCGACGGGACGGTCATTCCCTGGGGCCAGGCCTTCATCTACATCAAGTACCATAAGCCCGTCGGGGTCACGACGACGAGTGAGTCGCATGTGCCGCGGAATATCATCGCCGAAATCGGACATCCCGAGCGGATCTTCCCGATCGGACGGCTGGACAAGGATTCTTCCGGCCTGATTCTGCTGACAAATGACGGAAATATTGTGAACGAAATCCTGCGCGTCGAGTTCGGCCATGAACGGGAATATGTGGTGGATCTCGATCGACCGTTCGATGAGGCGTTCCTCAAACATATGGCGGAGGGGGTCGTCATTCTCGGCAGCCGGACGAGGCCTTGCCGCATGGAGCGTGCGCGGCCGAACCGGTTTCGTATCATCCTGACGGAGGGGAGAAATCGCCAGATCCGGCGTATGTGTCAGGCGCTGGGCTACCGGGTGACGGGTTTGCACCGTATCAGGATCATGCACATCGGCATTGCCGGGTTGGGAGCGGGAAGCTGGAAAGAACTCTCGGCCGACGAGCGGGCTGAACTTCTTCGGCTAGTCGGGCGTACGTCGGTTTAGCAGGAGGCTGAAAAAGTCCGCCAGCGGCGTTCTCGCGTCGTTCAGAGGCTCAACGTATATGCAAGCCAACTTGAGGCAAAGGGCCTATCCGCTCGCATGTGATCGAAGCGAGCGGCTCAAGCGAAGCTTGGTATGTACCTCCCGCCTCTTCGCTCGCTGCGGCCTTGCCCGCGGAACGGCGCGTCTCGGCGCGCCGGGGTTGGGCGGGTGAGAACAGTGGCCTTTTTGAGCATCCTGTTAGTGGGTCTCGCTCGGGATGGGCGAAGCGGATGGTCCGCCGACAGGCTCCCGGTCGGTCGTACCTGAAGGAAGATCATCTGCCGCATCATTGTCGTCGTCGACCGGTTTTCTGCGTTTGCCCAGGAAGAGGTTGAGCAACGCAATGAAGAAGCTCCCGCCCACTAATGTCATGCTGCTGGCCTGAATCGTCTTTGTTCCCTCATCGCGCATATCCTTCGCCACATCGGCAACGGTATCCAACAGATGGTCTAAGGCCAAGCTCACCTGAATCATTTTTGGGCCGGCATTGTCGGAGGCATGCTCTTCCGCTTTTCTCCGGAGCGCTTCGCGTTCGGCCGGCGAATTGGCCGTCCATTCCTGTGTCAGGAGCTGAACGGTCGTGCTGGCTGCTGAAAAGTATTGATCCAGGCTGCGTCGAACGGATTCAATGTCCTCCGGTTCGCTCCGTCCGCTTCGGGAGACGCGCAGGCCTGCCGCCGCGTACCGGTCGATGGCATGTTGAATCTTCGCCCGTTGAACGGGGAGCGATTCCGTGATGCGTTCGAAGTCCTTTTGACTGTCGGCTTCCAGGGCTCGAATAATCGTATTGCGGTAGCGCATTGTATCGGCCGAAATATGCGCGAGGTCGGTCGCGCCGAGTGTGTATTCCGTATACATGATGCGCAGGTCCTGGTCGACCTGGCTCAGGGTCTGTCCGCTATACCAGCCGATTCCGGCGATGAGCACGCTGATCAGCAGTTGGGCGCCGGTTGGTTTAGGGATAGGAAGACGATCGAGCAGTCCCACAGCGGTGTCCTTGGTTAATCGATGATGATCCGGCGGTCGACGTGTGGCGTTAGGTTGGGATCGTTTGAGACAAACACCACGGACCAGGGCTCATCTTTCGAGCAGAGGCGCCGGAGAATCGTCTCCCGCATCGTCGGGTGCATGTTGTGAATGATCCCGTCAAAAATGAGAATCTGCGGCCTGGCGAGGATGGCGCGCGCGAGCAGGATTCTCATAATGTGGGTCGGGGCCAGCACTTTGCCGGGTGTACGTACGTGGGACTTGATGCCTTGTGGTAAGGCATCGATCTCTTCTTCCAACTCGGTGAAGCGGAGAGCCCAGCGGACATCGCTGTAAGGCACATAGGACCGGCCTAATACGATGTTTTCTTCGATTGTGCCTTCGAACAGAGTGAGTTGGGAGTCGAGCATGAACCCACGGCAGCGGTTGACCGTCGTTCGATCCAGGTGTCGGAGATCCACCCCGTTGTAGCGGAGGACGCCATGTGTCGGGGCTTCCAGCCCGGCGAGGACGCGGGCTAGGGCGGTCTTCGCGACGGTTGTACTGGCGTAGATGCCGACTTTTTCACCCGGCATGACCTCCAAATCGAAGTTCGAAAAAATGGAAGGAGCGCCGGGATGGGCGACCGCCAGGTCTTTGCAGGTCAGGCGAATCCCGTGGATCGCGGGGTCCGGCAACGGCACGGACAGTGCCGCTGATTTCTGGTCTTTGGGGAGGGCGAAGAACTCGTCGAGTTCTGTCAACGCGGTCATAAAATAATAGACGTGGCCCATCCGCTTGACCACCGCGTCGAAACCATTGAGGAGCCCTGCCACGACCACTTCGGCTGCCACCAGCTGTCCGATCGTCAATTGACCGATGGAGAGGAGCCATCCGGCGGTGGCAATAAGGCTGCTGTGGCCAATCGCCTGCCACCCGACCGCGCCGAGGTATTGGCGCGCGAGGACGGCAAAGCGGCCTCGCCTGGTCGCGACATATTTCTCGACCAACTTGTCGGATTTTTGCATGAGCAGTGGCTGACTATCAGTCGCCTTGAAATGCAGTAAGTTATAGGAAATCTCCTGTATCCAGTGCAGCGTCTCGTATTTGGCATGGGAGACCTCAATAGTGGTTCGAAGTCCACCATGCGACAGAAGAAAGAACACCACATTGAACCCCGTGAGGAGCAAGGCGTCGTATAGCAAGAAATATGGGTGGTAGAAGACGAGGATCGACATTCCCACGGCGCCGGCGACTACAACGTTGATCATATCGACGAGCAAGACGGAGAGGGCCCGTTGCATAAGCACGGTTTCGAGAAAATAGTTCGCGAAGCGCGGCTTGAAGCTCTGATACTGCATGAGCGGCAACTGCTGTGTCATGGCGAGCGTAATGCGCGCGAAGACCCGTCGCTCCAGTACCTCGACGGCATAATACTGGAGGGTCTTGAAGACTCCGACAAAGGCCAGGGCCGACGCCATAATAACGGCGAGGGTCACGATGGTGATGGGCTGAATCGCGAAAGCGAAGGTGTTGACGAGCTCCTGGACCGTCAACGGCACAATCAGTGAGAACAGTCCGATGGCAAGTGAATAGGAGAAGATAAGCCCGAGGACCTTCTTCTCTAACTGGAAGAGGAGTCCCAGGTGTCCCAACATGGCCCGGAAGAGGTTCGGCTGCGTATCAGAATGGCCTTGGGCCATGTCTTTCAGATCCTTACGCTAAATCGCCGAGGCGCGGTGCAGAAAGGAATCCCGTCACGAGGCGCACTCGTGACATTGCTGGATCAACATTGATACGGCCACCCTAGCAAATATCCGCTGTAAATTCTACGTTTACACGGACTTAGTCGCGAGACCGGTAATTGACCGGGACCGCACTCGGGTTGCTCTTGGCCCAGGCGCCAATGGCCCACTGATAGAGAGCCTGGGCTTTCTGGTAGTCGGCTTTGGCGCGAATAACCTGGGCTTCGGAGTCCACTGAATTGCGCTCCCGGAGATTGACGAAGAGTACGCTGGTGGCGCCCAACCCAAAACGGAATCGCTCGCCTTCTTCGAGCGTTTTGGCGAGGCGCAAGGATTGGACAGCGGCCTCCATCCGTTCCTTGGCTCGCTCGATCGCCGAGAGGGCGTTATCGACATCGACCACCACTTGCTGCTCCCGGAACTTTTGGACCATGACGAAGCGGTCTGCTTTACCCTGAGCCTCGAGCACTTCGCCGCGGCTTCGCCGCTGGAGAATGGGGATTCTCAGTTCAAGCCCAAAGCGGTAGCCAAGGCCGAGTACGAATTTCTCCGGCGCGCGGGCCGGTGCGGCTTCGGCGTCCAGGCTCGGGAGTAAGTTGTTTTTAGCGAGTTCCAGGTCGATATCGTTCATTTTCGCTTCAATTCCGATTTCTCTAATTTCAGGCCGTTCGGCTTTCGCTTGAACTTTATGGGCCTTGACGGCGTCAGGCGTCGGAGAAAGCATCTGTGCCGGAAAGTCCGGGACCCGGTCGAGGGCGGGAAGCGATGGAACGTTGTTCTCCCACAGAAACATGGAGAGTTTGAATTGTTCCTGCTCTACCTGGCGCTGTGCGGCAATGGAGACTTCTCGACGGCGCTGGACTTCCTGGTTGGCTTCGACCACGTCTAACGGCGCGACGGCTCCGGCCTTCGCCCGCCCTTCCACCTGCTTATACCGGTCCTCTGCCACTTTGAGGGCTTTGCGCTGAACTTCGACGTAGCGGACGGCCGCGACCCAATCCCAGAATTGGGTTGCGGCCGCGAGGAATAAATCCTGGCGGGTTTGCGCGATACGGATATCCGCTCGGGGATCGGCCAGCTCCGACCGCTGCAGTTCGGCATTTTCAGGGTTGACCATCAAGCCCTTCAGGAGGGGAAAGAATCCTCCTAAAAGGACCTGCTGGTTTCCGTTTCCAAAAGAAAGGTCAGGAATCTTGGCATCGCCAATAGCTTGGCGGACGCCTGCGCTATACCGAAATCCCATCGGATTCCGGGCTTCGATAAGCGTGTCGTTAAAGCCCACAGATTGAGTGCCGAACTTATCCTTTGAGACAAACCGTTCGATTTCGGTGTCATTGACAAGGACAGGCTCAAAGGCTCCAAGGGCTTTGAGCATTCGGCCGCGTGCCATCACTTTCTCGGTCCCTGCTCCTTTGAGCAATGGATGTGAACGATCGATCCAGGCGTGGATTTCATCCACGCTCAAGGGAATTGCGGGGAGTCCCTTGGCCGAGTCTCCATCGGCCGCGGAGGCGTTCAACGGTCCGGAAATAGCAGATAGCACGAGCGCCCCAAGCGTGAGACTCAACCGTAACAACTTCATGGCTACTCCTTTCGCTTTTCTGGATATGCGGGCATTACCGTCTGCAATGTTGCGGGCATGCGGCATGAAAGAGTCTGTGCTGGAGAGGTGATTCAGCAAAAAACGGAACTGGCCGGGGCGGTTACTTCGCACCTCGTCCCGCTTTCGGCAAGAGCGTATCGATGAGGCTTGGCGGACGTTCCTGGTAATCCGGCGGGAAGAGGTTGAAGCGGCGCCAGAGCTCATACCAGAGCGGGACACGATTGAGGATCACCCAGCCCATGACCTTGGTGCCTTGCCGCACGTGATTCTGTTCGGGCCACATTCGATCTTCGGGATCCGGTACGACCCAGAAACGGAAATTGCCCTTGCCGTCGTCCACCTGGTCGATGACCTTGATCACGCCGGTATAGGTGCCCGCCATCACCTCAGGCCAGGCGGGAAGCGGAATAGCCGGAATGCCATAAAACAGAATCTTCACTTTCCGCCCGACATTGAGGAGGGGCGCGTCGATGCCGTCTGCCGTCATCTCCACGGCTTTGTCGAGGCTGTTGGGTGAGATACGGACGATCTTGTCGCCCTGGCGAACCGTTTCGCCTGCTCCTGCTTGAGCCATCTTGACGACCGTTCCATCGATGGGAGCCAGAACCCTGCTGGCAATTCGCCGTTGCGTGGCGTTCGACATGCGGAGGGAGACATCGGCCAATTGATCTGCGGCTTTAGCAGCCTCACCTACAGAGGCATCCCGCGCGGCTTCGGCGTCCAACAGACGTTGCAACACTTCCGCACTGATCTGCTCCCGGCCAAATCCGAGGGCCTTCATGGATTGCTCGGCTGCTCTCAAATTAGCCTGTGCCCCTTGGAGATCGGCCTTGCTGGCGATCGCCGATTGGATGGTCAATTCCAATTCCCGTTGGGAAACCAGGCCCTGCTCGGCCAGTTGTTTGTGGCGATCGACGTTCAGTTCCGCTGTCGAGACCGCGATCTTGGCTGATTCTACTTTCTGGTAGGCCTCGCGCACTTTATTCTCGGCTTCGACCACGCGGGCCTGGGCCGATGGGACGGCGGCTTTCACCAGGTTCTGCATTTCCTTGATGCGTTTGTCGAGCTGCTCCGCTCGTGATAAGGCGGCCTGACGGGTCTGTTCGAGCGCTTTTTTCCGTTGGTCGAGGAACGACAAGAGGTCCGGGGCCATGAAGCTCGGATCGTAATCCTCCAACTCCAGGATGAGGTCTCCCTGTTTCACACGGACGCCTTCGAAGACGTGCCATTTCTGGATCCGCCCCGTGATCTGGGCTTCGATATCTTGTGGCCGCTCATAGGGAGAGTAGGCGGACAATTGGCCGGTGACGGTGATCGTCTGAGTCCAAGGAACAAAGGCAATGATGAGGAGGAACAGGATGACGAGCTTAATGGCTAGCCGGGAGGAAAATTTCAACCGTTCGGGGATCTGCACGGCTTCCCACGACTGGAGCTTGCTCGATGTCGCAAGATCGTCGATGGAGATTTCACTCAGGCCGCTGTCCCTCGTGATGAGCGAGCGGACTCTGTTTTTCAGGCCTAGACCCAGGCGAGCCACGAGAGTGATCTCCTCAGAGGATAGCAGTGCGAAAACCCCTATAGTGCGCATCATAGAAGAAACATCGAGGGGAGGTCAATTTGAAGTGCAGAACCGGCCTATAGTGGAGCTGTGTACGGAGGAGAGGTCATCTTGACCCTCCCCGGCAGAATCGCTAAGGTGGCGCTCTGTTTTTCAGGCTGTGGTAGCTGTGGGATGAAGGAAGGAGTGCGCTGGTATGGCTGGAACAGGACGATCATCTCGCCGGGTAAGCAAGGTGCACGGTCCGCTCATCGGGATTCTCGGGGGTAGCAAATCCGATTTCCCGATTCTGGAGAAAGCCGGCGCGCTGCTCTCGGAATTTGAGATTCCCTATGAACTATTAGTGGTGTCGGCTCACCGGACACCGGACCGGCTGTTTGAGTATGCCGAGACAGCGCCGGGACGAGGGATCGAAGTCATCATTGCGGGCGCCGGAGGGGCGGCCCATCTTCCTGGCATGCTGGCGGCCAAAACGCACTTGCCCGTCATTGGTGTTCCCATTCCCACGGAAAATCTTCGAGGGCTGGACTCGCTGCTGTCTATCGTTCAGATGCCGAAAGGCATTCCTGTGGCGACGGTCGCCATCGGAGGGGCGGAAAATGCCGCCTTGCTGGCTGCCCAAATCCTGGCAGGCCGGTATCCCTGGATTGCCGATCGTGTGAAGGCGTTCCGCACGTCCCAAACTGAAAGTGTCCTCAATTCTCCGGAGGCTCAGGGAACCAGCGTAGGCAGTCTCCAAGCGGATCGGACGAGTCAGCGGTCGTGACCATGCAGCCCCTTGGACCTGGTACGACCCTCGGGGTATTGGGTGGCGGGCAGCTCGGCGCCATGTTCACGCATGCGGCGCTGCGGCTTGGTTATCGGGTGGCCGTCTGGGACCCGGATCCCGATGCGCCGGCGCATCGGCTCGCGAGCCGGTCTTTTTCTGACCCATTCACCAACTCCTCTGCATACCGGGAATTCAGCCAACTGGTGTCTGCGGTCACATTCGAATGGGAGAATGTGCCGGCCGGGCTCTGTGAGCAGCTGAGTCAGACCTGTCCCGTGCGGCCGTCCGGGGCAGTCCTTCGAGTGATTCAAGATCGGATTGAGCAAAAGCAATTCTTGCGGACTTGCGGGCTCCCTGTGCCTTCGTTCTCGGTGGTCAGTGATCCGGCTCAACTGGCAGGAGCGGTCAAAGCCTTCGGTTGTACCGTGATCTGTAAGACTGCCACGGCGGGATACGATGGCAAAGGTCAGTGGACCATCAGGCAGCCTGGTGAGATCGCGGCGGTGGAATCGGCGCTTCGTGCGATGGTGCCGCACGGCGCGCGCTGGATTGTGGAATCGATGGTGGAGTTCGAGCGGGAGTTATCGGTGTTGGTCGTCCGGAGTGCGAATGGGGAACATTGCGTGTATCCGGTCGTCGAAAATCGACATGAATGCGGGATCCTTCGAATGACGGTTGCTCCGGCAGCGGTTTCTGCTGAGATCATTTCACAAGCGAGCGATCTGGCTCGTCGCGCCGTGGAAGCCATCAATGGTGTGGGGGTATTTTGTGTTGAGCTATTCCAACTCCGTGGGGATCGACTCATGATCAATGAAATCGCTCCCCGGCCGCATAATTCCGGTCACTACACGTTGGAGGCCTGCACGGTGTCACAATTCGAGCAGCAGGTGCGGGCTTTGTGTGCGATGCCGCTTGGAGAAGTCAGACTCGTGAGTCCGGCTGCCATGGTCAATCTGATAGGCCACGACGTTGAGAAAGTTACGAGTTCCAGTGGATGCAAAGACCTCCTGACGATTCCCGGGGCAGCGCTCCATCTGTACGGGAAGCGCACAGTCAGGCCGGGCCGGAAAATGGGGCATGTCACCTTCCTTGCCGGGTCGGCCGACGAGGCGAGAGGCCGCGCCAGCCAGTTCATGAAGTCACTCGCCCTATAAGCAAAGGGCCCGTCTAGCGGTAGCGATCCTTTGGGAAGATAAATAGGTTCGGCAGGTGCTGTCGGTAAAGACGGTCCTAACGGATCTTCGGAGCGCCATCAGTAGCCTACTCCCGGCGCAGATCGATCTCGCGATCCATCACATGACGAGTCACCGATCTATGTCGAAGTGGATCGTGAGGGGCTGGAAAAGGTGCTGTTCCAACTGGTGGTCAATGCGCGGGATGCCATGCCGAGCGGCGGGCGGCTGGTGATTGAAGCTCGCTCAGGTGCAGGCCTGCCAGGCGCTACTCATGCCAACGGGGTCGGCAAGCCGCCGTCTTACGACGTCTTGCTTCAGATCAGTGACACCGGAACCGGAATGAATCTGGACATGCAGGCGCGGATGTTCGAACCGTTTTTCTCGACGAAAGAGACCAATATCGGACTCGGTCTGACGATGGTCTATGAAATTGTGAAGCAAAATGGGGGAAAGGTCGAAGTGGACAGCCGTCCGGGGCAAGGAACGGTGGTCAGAGTGTGGTTGCCTGGTGTCAAGGTCGCGAATGCCCAGGAGGAGCAGGTCCCTAAGTCGATGCTGGCTAAAGGCGACGAGACGATTCTGCTGGTTGAGGAAAAGAGATCAGTCGAAAACTGGTCAGCTCGATACTGACCCGATACAAGTATCGCGTATTGGAAGTAACCTCCCCTGTTGAAGCCCTGATGCTCGCCCAGCGTTACAAAGGCATCGTACATCTCACGGTGAGCCCTTTGGTCATGGCGGAAATTGGAGGACGGCAATTAGTTGGCCGGCTCCTCACTCATCAACCGACGATGAAGGCGTTGTTCGTGTCGAGCTATGACGATGAGACGATTGCGCACCATCGGATCAACCAGCGTTTTGTCCTTCAGCAGCCCTATCGGCAAGTCGGACTAGCGGAGAAAGTCAGAGAAATGCTCAATGCAGCCTAGCACTCGGGACGATTAATAACGCCTGGAGTGCTCCGGCGCGAAGAAGGATATGTTCCGGTGTTTGAAGATTCCTACCAGAGCCATCCCTGCGACAAACCCTCCGATGTGTGCGAAGAACGCAATCCCTCCACCATGTGATCCTAGGGAAAGCCCTCCGCTGTATAGCTGACCCAAGAACCAAAATCCCAATACGATAACAGCCGGTACAGAGGTGGTTCCAAAGAAGGGAGGTGGGATCAGCACCAGCACGCGGGCTCTGGGATAGAGCAGTAGATAGGCCCCGAGGATCGCGGAAATAGCGCCGCTGGCGCCGACCATCGGGATCTGAGATGACGGATCGGTGAGGGCATGGCTCAGTGCTGCCAGGACTCCGCAGAGGACGTAGAAGACCGCAAATTTGAGATGGCCCATGGCATCTTCGATATTGTTGCCGAAAATCCAGAGGTAGAGCATGTTGCCGAGCAAATGCATCCAGCCGCCATGGAGAAACATGCTCGTGATCAGGGTCAGTGTTGCGGGAATGGAGATGATGTCGTCTGGAAGTGCCGCATGACTAAAAATAACGGCAGGTATGGCGCCATATTGAAAGGCAAACGCCTCACCGGGTTTGTCGGGAAGCATGAACTGGTAGGCAAACACCACAGTGCAGATCGCAATGATGGCGATCGTCACGATCGGCGGTCGCTCGGTCGGGTTATCGTCGCGCAGGGGGAGCATAGGGCCCGCTAGGGCGTTCGGCGACGATCAATGATCGGCCGGGGCAGGTCCGGGTTCGGGGGAAGCGTTCCATCGGCGTTGAGTGGCACGGAGAATCCTGCCGCATGGGTATGGCCTCCGCCACCGAAAGAAGCCGCAATGCTCCCCACGTCGGTGCCGTCTTCACGGGATCGCATGCTGAAGTAGCGACGGTTATCCCGATCGTGCCAGATCAGGCAAAAAGGATGCTCTGGCGAGAGGCGCTCTCCGATCTGACTGGTGAGGATAGCGCTCTGCACGGCCGGGATAACGGCGCTTTGAAACTCTACCATCACGGCCTGCGCTGCGAGCTTCCCGACCAGTTCCTGTTCGTATCGAAGGATCGCACGGCCCTCTTGTTCCAATTCAGGCTGGCTGAAATGATTCCATCGTTGAAAGTCGAATGGATAGGAGGCAATGGCGGCGTTGATTTCTCGGCTGCTCGGGAGCGCCCAATTCCAGAGGTCTTTGTCCTGGATGTATTGCAGCAGCCAAGGAGCCGGGGTTCCGTGCGCCCATTCCCATCCCAACACCGCGCCTGATTTTGTCAGGTCAAAGTAGGCATAGGGAAGGCCGGCAAGGGATTGTTCGGCGGTAATGTGGTGATCGAGGATCAGCAGTTCTTTCGTCTCAGCGGCCATTGTTTCAAGAATCGGTCTTGAGTAGCTGAAGTCAACGATGACGACGCGCTGATCTCTGATGTCCGCAGGAGGGGGATTCCCGTGCTTGACGGGAATAAATCGCGCGGCAGGATATTGTCTCCAGATGGCCCAGGCCGCGCCAAATCCATCCGCACAGTCAGCATGATAGAGGACGGTGCTCGGGGGGGTGCTAAACTGGCGGCTGCGTGGCGATTCACTCATAATTGTTCGCCACAATACCATGCGCACCGGCGTGGACTAAAGGGGCGATCGTCAGAGACTATTTATGTGATCGATCAGTTGGCGAAGTCGTCCGGCGCTCCGACGGTTGAACGAGAAGACCAGTCGAGGAAGACTTGAGATGGCCGGTTCGTCCAGCTCCTCTTCCAAAGCCGCGCTTAGTTCAAAATGCCCGTCAGAGAGTAGGTCGCTGAATCGAGCCTGGATCTGTTCGAGTTGCTCCGCGGAGATGGGGGATTTCAGCCGCATCGCCATCAACTTTCCGACGAATCGAATGGAGTGGTAGCGGCGATAGAACGTTGAAATCTCTCCCACGGCCGCTTCTGCTGAGTTCACGACCTTGAAGAGGCTGAGATCTTCTTCGTTGATCAGCCGACGCTTCAGGAGTTGTTTCACAATAAAGGCGGACCAGTCGTCCCAATAGTCGCAGCCGGGTGCCTGGAGGCAGACGATTGGCTGCGGGTCACTTTTGCCGGTCTGCGCCAGCGTCAGGATCTCAAAGCCTTCATCGTGTGTCCCGAAGCCGCCGGGGAACAGCGCAATCGCGTTGGCTTCTTTCTGGAACATCAGCTTGCGGGTAAAAAAGTATTTGAAGGTGATCAACTTGGGGTCATTGGCAATCGTGGCGTTCGCGCCCTGCTCGAACGGGAGCATGATATTGACTCCAAAACTGTTTTCGCGCCCGGCCCCTTCCTGTGAGGCTCGCATAATGCCGTCCGCGCCCCCCGTGATCACCATGTAGCCGGCTTTCACCACTTGTTCGGCAAAGCGATGGGCTAACTGATAATTGGGGTCATCGGATGGAGTGCGTGCGGAGCCGAAGATACTGACCTTGCGCCGATCATGATAACTGTTGAAGACGGCAAAGGCGTGGCGCAGTTCCTTGACCGCGCGGTTAATGATTTTCAGATCCAGGAGGTCGAGATGCGAATCATGAAGCTTCAAGATGCCGCTTAGAAGTTCCCTCATCAGAGTGGCCTGAAGGTCATCTTCAGGGCTGTCCAGGAGGGCTCGAATTTGGGTCAGGATCTCGTCGTTGGACAGTATCGTGCGGGGGCGATTCTGTGTGGATTTCATGGGGGAGTCCATAGGCACCGTTATTGGTGGTGATATTTTATGGTGAACAAGCGTAAATGAAAAAATTCTACCAGCCGCTCTATGCCCGGTCAAAGAAGATCGCGAGTTGTGCTGCGACTAGGCCAGATCGGTTGATTTGGGCGAGTTCTGAAGTACCCAGGCTTTGATGCGAGACTGATCGGCCGACGAGAGTCCGGTGAATTGGACGTCGACACTTGGGCTTCCCACCGTTCCGGTTCTTTCGGACTCGTAGACCGGGTCGTAGTCCTCGAGGATCGTTCCGGTCACGGTTAGGGGAGCCGTCAGGTCAGGAAGGGCAAACCTGAGGAAGACGCGTGTGCCGGGTAATAAGAGTGTTGCGGTCTGGACCATGGCGCCGACATGGCTGAGTTGGACGATGACGGCCTGGTGTCGGGCTCCGGGTGAATCGGAATCCATGACGCCGATCGTCGCCGGGACTCGCGTATGACAGCGTTTGGGGGATAATACGAGATCCCGTGCGGTCAACACCCCGACCGGTTGTTCCTGTTTTGTGACGATGAGAATGGGAGCGCCCGATGACATCATCAGTGACGTGGCCTCATCCGCAGCGCGGTCGTATTCAATGAAGTGCACCGGGCGAGACATGATCGTTCGAACTTCGATATCATCCGGCGCAAGGCCCAGGGCAACCACTTTCTTCACGATATCGGAAGGTGTCATCAAGCCAAAGTGCAGGTCTGTGTCTTTCACCAGCAGACAGGGCATCTGCTCACGTTCCAAGAGCGAGGCAGCTTCGGTGACGGAGACATCACCGGGAATTTGAACGACGCCTGGAGTCATCATGTGTGCAACCACTGTTAGTTTGGGGTTCGGTGTTTTCTGCTGTTGATTGTTTGGGCCTACCATCGCATCGCCAGGGTGTTCAGGGTGACCGGTGATCGTCCTGGCTGCAGCGGCGTATGGCAAGTATAGCAGACGGATCCGAGCCTCTCTGGGTCCACCAAAGCCTTGTCATACAACAGTTTATCGGCATACACTGAATCTGATTGTTGCCAGGATGGAAAGGCGGGAGTATGACTCTGTCGCGTGATGTGTACCATGACTTTCTTGAACGAGCGACCCGAATCCCGGTTCAAGGGGTTGGGCTTTCGGTCGATGTCTATTCGCCCGACCTAATTAGCTTGCTCGCCGAACTGACGCGCCGTCAAGTCTTTCCGATGTATCTGGAGGTCTTTCATGCCACTGCCAGCGCACTGGCTGCAGTTCGTCATCGAACCGATCTGTCGCTTCCCTACCATGGTGAAGGGCTTTGGGTGACGCAGCCGGGGGCTGATTCCGATCCCTTGTTTCAAGAAGAAGCACGGGTTCTGGCGTCCCACCTCGCTCTGCTCCGGAGCGCCTGGTCGAATCATGAGTGCGCGACAAAACATATTGCCGGATATTCGTTCGGGACCTATCTTCCTCCGCTCTATACTGCCGCGAGCGCGGACATCGTGGCCAAGAATATCAGCATGGTGCAGGCGATCTTTGATCAACAGGTCTCGCTGCCTGGAGGGAGTTCGCCATTGTTTCTTCTGGAGATGCCGCCGCTGACGTTTTTTGTCGCCGGGACGCTCTCGATCCCGGCCTACTTTCGTCGCGTCACCGACCAAGTTGCTTGTGGATTGGTGCTGGATGTCGGACATCTATGGACGGCCTATCGCTACTCCGGGGCTTGGCACACTCAGTCGCTCGGACAATTCCTCGACGACTTTCTGCGCGAGTTTCCGGTCGAGCGTGTGATTGAGATCCATGTCGCAGGGCTTGCCGTCCATGAATCCATGGGCGGTGGGACAGCTGTGTCGGAGGGTGCAGGCGAGAATTGCCTGCCGCGATGGACGGATGCCCATGCTGCGCCGATTCCCCCGGTGTTATTCGAGATGCTGGATCACATTCTCTGTGGCGGACGATTGGAGCAATTGCGAGGAGTGGCGCTCGAAGTTGATACGAAGACCAGTGATCTCATTGCCGACGAGTTGGCATGGTTTTTAGAACGATATAAAAACGTGTTTGATCAGGGTGTGCCGCGAGGCTTGGGTGCAGGTGCATTTCCTCATCCGCCGGCCAGTGCACGATTCTCGACGAACAACGGCTCCGTATCGAAGACAGAGTCTCTGGCCGAGGCCTATGACCTGTATGCACAGGTTGTATCGGGCCGGGCAGAGCCGGTCGGGCCGAACTGGATGGCGCCAACGGCCTGTGCTGATGATCTCGACTGGTATCGAACAAAGTATCTTCCCTATGAAATTCTGCACTGGGGCGGCGATGTCGAAGCGATGTTTCCTGAGACCTGTCGGGAGTTGGCCGGACGGCAGATTGCCGTTGACGGTTTTGTGTCCTATTGGTTTCGCCTCCCGTATCCGGTGACTCGGTCCTATGATTTTTTCGAGGTGAAGATCGATCGGTTTGTGGAATTTGTCAGTGAACAAGCTGCAGATCTGAAGCCGCTGGTACAACGGGAAGCTGCCGAGTTGCGCCTGGCCTATCAGGTTGCCAATGAAGCGCCCCTGCAATCGACGGGTACACACCTATGAGTTTCTGGTCGACATTGCCTCGTCCGATCGTGGGGCTCTCTCCGATGGATGGGGTGACAGATGCGACGTTCCGCCGAGTGATTGCCCAGCATGGCAGGCCGGACGTGACGTTTGCCGAATTCACGCACGTCCATGACGTATGTCGGGGGCCGGAGTTCCTACTGAACACGCTGATGTATAGCGAATTGGAACGGCCGGTCGTGGCACAGCTCTATGGTAAGGATCCGGATTTGTTCTATCAGGCCACGCATGCGGCTTGCGAACTGGGTTTTGATGGGATCGATATCAATATGGGCTGCCCGTCAAAGAATGTGGCTTCATCAGGATCGGGTGCCGGGTTGATCAGAACGCCGGATGTCGCTCATGCGATCATGCAAGCCACCAGCCGTGCCATTCACGATTGGGCGAACGGACAGACGCTGGAGCAGGTCGGGTTTAAGCCATCCAGAATTGCAGCCATTCAGGCGATGAATGCCGGGCGTCAGGGGGCAGGGCCGGTGCGGCGACGTGTGTTGCCGCTCTCGGTGAAGACTCGGCTGGGCTACGACTCCGTCATTGTAGATGATTGGGTCAGCCATCTTATTCAAGAGAAACCGGCTGCCATTACACTGCATGGGCGCACACTCCGGCAAATGTATCGCGGCGAAGCGGACTGGTCGGCGATCGCCAGAGCTGCTCAGTTAGTCAAAGGGACCGGAATTTTGTTGCTGGGAAACGGCGATGTGCAGAGTCTCGATGAGGTGGTGAGTCGCGTCCGATCCACGCAGGTGGATGGAGCTCTTGTCGGGCGGGCCGTGCTTGGGGCGCCATGGTTCTTTCACGCCAAAGAGCAGGCCCGAGCCTTGGTCCAGGCAGACGCAGCAGACAGTCGGATCGAAGTCCAGCCGATGGACCTCCATGCGCGTTTCGCACTGATGTTCGACCATGCGCGGCAGTTCCAGGCGATCTGCGGTCCGGGGCAATTTCATCGCATGCGGAAGCATCTGGGCTGGTATTGTAAAGGCTTCCCTCATGCGGCGGCCTTGCGCGGCCAGATGTTTCGCGTGTCATCCGCGGAGGACGTGGAGGCCATGATTGCCCGCTATCACGCGAATCAGATCGTCGATGGTGCGGCCACGGATGTGGTGTCCGGCGATGACCTGTCTAATGAGGCCACGACGCTTGTGTCACGATGCAGTTGATTCTCGCCTCCACCTCTCCTCGCCGTCGTGAGCTTCTCGCGCTACTCGGTATTCCATTTGAGATTGTTGCTCCGGAGTTTGAAGAATTGCCTCAGTCAGGATGGCCTCCGAGGCAACAGGTCGAGCATTTTGCGCGTGAGAAGGCATGGTCTATCGCGATCACGCGGCCGGCCTCTCTGGTGCTGGGCAGCGATACCGTGATTGAATTCGACGGGCAGATGCTGGGCAAGCCGGTGAATCCGGCCGATGCGCGGACGATGCTGACGAAGTTGGCAGGGCGACCGCATTGGGTGCACACCGCCGTGGCCCTCTGTCGTCAGAGCCCGCATCATGAAGCTATGGCGCTTGCGACGGCCATGGTGCAGATGAAGGCCTATGACGAAGCCGACATCGAACGATACCTGGCGACTCAGGAGCCGATGGGGAAAGCTGGAGCCTATTCTATTCAGGGCGGGGGTGGTGAATTGATCGAGGCGATCTCGGGTGATTTTCTTGGCATCGTCGGGTTGCCGGTGCGCACGGTGGCGACATTGCTGGCCAACGCGGGGATGCTTGTGCCTGTCGATATCGATGCGCTCTATCGGGATAAACCCTATCCGAATTGGGCACGGTTTGCGCACGATTGAAATGATGTGGCGCTTCCCCTACAATGCGCCATTCTTTTCTTGGCCTTATCTTGAGGGAGGCGGTTATGCGGAGCAGAGCCCGTCGGCGTCAAAGAATGGTGGCGGTTTCGAGTCTACTGGGGATTCTGGCTCTTGCCGGACCGCAGGCGGCGTCGGCAATTGACGTGAAGCTGTCCGGGGACGACGCGCAGAAGGCCCTGGAAGCGGGTCGCATTCCGATGGAGAAAGCCAATTCGCCTGAAGACGTTAAAAAGGTCCTGCAGCAGGCTTCCTTGGCCACCCGGGTGGGGTCGGATCCTGAGAAAGACCCCTGTGGTGCCAGTGCCATTCTTCGTACCAAGCGATTCCGGCTCGAAGCATTTGGGCGACAGGAAGCGGCGGAATCCAAGAAGCAGAAGAAAGAGATCCGCATGCCGGACGAGTTCATCAAGAAAGTCGTCGACATGCCGAACATGGAAGTGGAAGTGCAGCTCTGTGGCGACGATGAGTACTTCGCCGAAGGGGCGCAGGTTGCGTTTCAACAAGGGAACAAGAATATCAAGTCCATCGATGTGAGCCCTGCCGAAAAGGGCCGTAAGAATGACGGCCAGGGCCCCGCTTTCCGATCGCGATTTACGGCGCGCTTCGCCTACGATAGCTTCGATCCGAACGGTAAGACGAAAGTCATCGTGTTCTTCCCGGACGGGAAGACCAGCGAATTCGACGCGGACTTTTCCAAAGTCCGGTAAGGCCCTGCCCGGCAGGGATTGCCATTGCTTCACGCGTAGTGGTTCCTTTTCTCGCTCGGCACGTTGCCGGGTATAGGATTCCTGCTACGATCTGCGTTTGCCCGCCTGTGCCCCCTTCTCTCTTTGACTTTCTTGTCTGTGGTCGCGGAACATCGCTGATATTCGTGGCGAAAGACATCGCTACCTGTCTGATGCTAGTCGGTGTGATACATCTGATTTTAGGCGAGGAAATGGAATGGGCTGATGCCGAGGATCATTGCACACATCGATATGGATGCGTTCTATGCCGCGATTGAGGAGCGGGATACGCCTGCGTTTCGTGGGCTCCCTCTTGTGGTGGGGGCCGATCCAGCGCAGGGACAGGGGCGCGGAGTTGTCTCGACCGCGAATTACAAGGCGCGCGAGTACGGAATTTACTCTGCCACGCCGATTTCCACAGCCTGGCGTCTCTCGGAAGAGGCTCGTCGAAGGGGACACCTTCCGGTCACGTTCGTATCCGTCGATATGCGCAAGTATGCCGGCGTATCCGCAGCGGTGATGGCCATTGCTCGCCGCGCTATTCCTGTGCTTGAGCAGGCGAGTATCGATGAGGCCTATGGGGATGTATCCAGCACCGGGTCCTTCGAAGCGGCGGCTGAGCTGTGCCGGTCGATCAAGGCGGCGATTCTCTCCGAAGAGCGATTGACGGCGTCGGTCGGGATCGGGCCCAGTAAAATGATCGCAAGATCGCCTCAGGCTTTCAGAAACCGGATGGATTTACGGTGGTCACTGAGGCAGAGGCGGAAGCGTTTCTTGCCCCGATGTCGGTCCGTGCGATCCCGGGAATCGGGCCGAAGACGGAAGCGATGCTTGCCGCGCAGCATATTCGGCTTGTGAAAGATCTGAAACAGCTGAGCCTGGCTGAGATGGAGGCGCGATTCGGCAAGCGGGGGCTTGAATGGTATGCCAAGATTCGCGCGCAGGATAATTCGCCGGTGGAGGAGCATCGGGAGCCGAAATCGATCAGTGAACAAGAGACCTTCGATGAGGATACGCTGGATTCACAGGTTCTGTTGGAGCGACTATCGCAGTTGGGTGATGGAGTGTTTGCGCGACTGACTCTGGAGGGGTTCGATGCCTGCAGGACGGTCGCGATTACTGTGCGGTTCGAGGACTTCACGACGGTCACCAGGGCCCATACCTTTCCTGATCCGGTGCGGGACGGGCCGGCGGTGCGCCGTGAGCTGCTCAAGCTGCTGCTTCCGTTCCTTGATCGGCGGGAGAACCCGCGACGTCAACGGATCCGGCTCTTAGGCGTGCGACTGGAAAAGCTGCAGTGAGTGAGCGGCGAAGACGGGTTGTGGCGGGAGGCCGATCAGACGTTCACGGTTAAGATGGCTGTTCGCTGAATCTGATGGTGTAGAGATAGTGATAGAGACCTTTGCGCTCAAGGAGCTGTGCGTGGGTTCCTTCTTCAACGACTCGTCCCTTATCTAGGACGAGGATGCGGTCTGCACGCTGAATCGTGGAGAGTCGATGCGCGACGACAAACGTGGTCCGTCCTTCCATCAGTCGCTCCAGCGCTTCCTGGACCAACCGCTCTGACTCGGTGTCGAGCGACGAGGTTGCTTCGTCGAGCAGCAGGACGCGAGGGTTTTTGAGAATCGCCCGGGCGATGGCAATACGTTGCCGCTGGCCGCCTGACAGGTTGATTCCTTTCTCTCCCACCACGGTCAGGTATTTATCAGGAAAGGCCGAAATAAATTCGTGCGCGTGCGCTGCCTTGCTTGCTTCCTCTACCGCCGCCTCGCTCGCCTCGGGGTTCCCATAGCGAATATTGTCGAGAATGGTTCCGCCAAACAGGATGGTTTCTTGCGGGACGAGCGCGACCTGCCGGTACCAGCTATCCACGGTGACCTGTTTCAGGTCGTGCCCGTCTATGGTGATGCGGCCTTCGACGGGGTCGTAGAACCGATGGAGCAGATTGATGACGGTGGTTTTGCCGGCTCCCGTCGGTCCGACGAAGGCGACGAGTTCGCCCGGTTGTGCTTCGAATGACAGGTGAGACAGCACCGGGGTGCGAGGGTCGTAACTGAAGCTGATCTGCTCGGCACGCACATGGCCTTTCACTGTGGAGAGGACATGCGCGTCCGGTGCGTCTCGAATGTCCGCTGTTGCGTCGAGTATTTCAAACACGCGCTGGGTGGCGCCCTGGGCTTCTTTGATTTGAGCGAAGACGCGGGCTGCCGAACTGAAAGGCCCGATCAGGATTCCTGCAAACAGCACGAAGGCGAAGAGGTCGCCCGGTGTGACGGTACCCTCGATCACTTGGGTGCCGCCGTACCACAGCACGGCAGCGGCGGCTGAAAATGTCAGCAGGCTGATGACGGGGACGAACAGAGCCATGATGCGGGCGCGTTTGAGCGAGAGAGCCAAGCCATGCTGGACCTGGAGCAAGAAACGGCCTTCTTCCCGCTTCGTTTGCACGAACGACTTCACAATGCGTATGCCAGAAATGACCTCTTCAAGAAGGGTGCTGAGCGCTGCGGTTTGATCCTGTATCGAGGTCGAGAGCGATTTCAGCTTGCGTCCAAAAAATTTGGCGACGAGTACCAACAGCGGGAGCAGGAGCAGGATGAGGAGGCACAGCCGCCAATTCATGGCCAGCAAGAACCCGATGCCGCCGATGAATGTCACCAGCTGCTTGGCCGTGTCGATGGGTGTCTCAGTGACGATGGACTGAATGACGGTGACATCGTTCATCAGGCGGGACAGCAATTCTCCTGTTCGCCTCTTGGCGAAAAAGCTGACTGCAAGGTTTTGGAGATGGGCAAAAAGGTGGGTGCGGAAATCGGCGACGACTCGTTGGGAAATCCAGGTTGTCAGGTAACTGTGCCCCATCGAGCAGAGGCCTTGCAGGAGGACCAGGCCGATGAACAGCCCGATCAATTCCGTCATGCGATCACGATCGTGTTGGACGGTAATGACGTCCCAGAGCGTGCCGGCCAGGCGCAGCAGGGCCAGATTGATGGCGGCGACTCCCATCACGAGGAGTCCCGCCAGGATCATTCGTGAAAGATAGGGTCGTACAAATGGAAGAAATCGTCTAAAGGGCGACATTCGTCTGGGAATTTTGGTGTAAGTGCGTAATCCCATCCCCGTCTATTGTCCCCATATGGGTGTACGGGTCGATGGGATGCCACGGAGAATGGCTAAAGAGTAAGCTGCTAGAGCTGCGCGATGGACTCAATCAGGTTCTTATTGAGGGCCACATAGTCAGAACGATCTGTATCGTTAATGACCACGTCCGTCAGGCTGATGAAGAGTCGCACTTCCTCGTTGATCGCGTCCGAGACGCGATGGCGCATTGGCGGAACGAGAAAGTCCCCCACGTAGGTGCAGCTCACCGTACGGACGCGGATGCGAACCTTCTTGCCTTCCGGCACAATGTCCTCCTCCCGGTGAACGGGGTGAGCTTAGCTCTTACGACGTAAGAATTTTTGGCGTCTGCGCAACTTCTTGTACTTGTGCTTGCGCATTTTCTTTCGACGCTTTTTTAACACGCTCGACATGCAATGAATCTCCAAAGACGGGGGAGTCTAGAGACTTTTGGGTCAAAAAGCAAGCCAGTCGGTGACTGGTCGTGAATGATTGCGGTGAGGCTGGTCTCCGTCGGTTCGACGGCCGCGCCGTGCCTTGACCGATCCCTGGGACGTTCCTATACTGCAATCTTATGGATTCAAATCATCTGGCCTCTCTGTTTCATTTGCGCGTGCTCCGTTGGTGTGGAGTGGCGGTACTACTTACAGCAGTGGCCTGCTCGTCGAAGACGGTCCAGTATCCTGAGGATCATGAGCGTTTTATGCATATCGATCGGGCAGTGGAAGCGTTACGGGAAGCGTATCAGCATCGAGACCGTTCTGCATTTCAGGACGTGATGTTGCCTGCGGAGTCATTGGAGCAGATCCAAGCAGAGGCAGCGCAGGACTTCGAATTATTTCAATCCATTCAGCTGGACTTCAAAACCGAGCGAATCATGATCGACGGGGAAAATATTGACGTGTACGTGCATTGGCAGGGAGTCTGGAGGAAAAATCCGGACGAGGCCGGTATTCGTCAGCGTGGACATGCCCGCTTGCAGTGGGTGGGCAAACAATCGATTCTTCTCCGTGGTGTGCAGGGTGATTTGCCGTTTGGAATGAAAGTGCGCCAGGCGTTGTCCGATCTTCCGGCACTGCCGCAGAAACCGCTTCCTCAATGAAACAGTCAGCAGCTCAGTCACGGCAGACGTCCTCCGTCCCTCAAGCCGATTTTCTGGTCATCGGAAGCGGCGTGGCCGGGTTGCGCGCGGCACTGGAATTAAGCCGTGAGGGTCGTGTCGTCATGCTGACGAAGGGGCATCCACTGCAAAGCAATTCGATCTATGCGCAAGGGGGCGTAGCAGTGGCTCTCAGTGAAGAGGACGATGTCGCGATTCACCGGACCGATACGTTGAAGGCCGGCCACGGGTTGTGTCGGCCTGAGGCGGTTCGTGTGCTGGTCGAGGAGGGGCCGGCGCGGATTCAGGAATTGATCCGATGGGGCGCAAAATTCGACAAGACGGATGGAAAGTTTGCCTTTGCTCGAGAGGCGGCGCATAGCCGGAGCCGTATCCTTCGCGCGCGCGGCGATGCGACGGGCAACGAAATGGTGCGCGCATTGATGGCCCAGGCAGCCCGACAGAAGCGCATCCAACGACTTGACTATCACTTCACGGTTGACCTGGTGGTGGAGAAGGGACGTTGTTGCGGGGCGGTCGTGCTCGATGAATCATCGTCGAAGCAGTTCATTATTCCTGCAAAAGCAGTCGTGTTATCCACGGGCGGCGCCGGGCAGATTTACGCCCGGACGACGAACCCTCCCAATGCTACCGGCGATGGTATGGCAATGGCGTTTCGAGCAGGAGCTATGCTGCAGGATATGGAGTTCGTCCAGTTTCATCCAACCTCGCTCTATCTCCCTTCCAGTCCGCCGTTCCTCCTGTCCGAAGCCATGCGCGGTGAAGGCGGGCAGTTGCGAAATAACAAGGGTGAGTTATTCATGCAGCGATACCACCCCCTCGGGGCCCTCGCTCCTCGGGATATTGTGTCGCGAGCGATCTGGGCTGAGATGGCGGCGACGCGAGCCCGGCATGTGTATCTCGATGTGACACATCTGGGTGCCGAGTTCATCAAGCGTCGATTCCCGACGATCTATGCGACCTGCCTGCGGTCTGATATTGATATCACCGAAGAGTGGATTCCGGTCTCGCCCAGTGCCCACTATATGATGGGCGGGGTGTGGACCGACGTGAATGGAGCCACCACGCTGCCGGGATTGTTCGCGGCCGGCGAGGTGGCCTGTAGCGGCGTCCATGGGGCTAATCGCCTGGCGAGCAATTCGCTATTGGAAGGACTGGTCTTTGGTATGCGGGCCGGCGTCGCTGCGATCACGTTTGCTCAGGGGCACGAGATCCCTGAGCTGTCTTCACACATAGAAACGCCTCAAGCCGTAGGAGAGGCTACACTCGAAGATGTGGAGAAGCTACGGAGTTCGCTCCGCCGGACGATGTGGGGACAGGTCGGGGTCATCCGGTCGCGTGAATCTCTCATTCGAGCAACGGCTCAATTATCCCGCTGGGCGCAGCTCGTTGCCAGGTTCTCTACGACCAGGGCTGAGCTGGAAGTGAAGAATATGGTGGAGGTCGCGCATTGTGTCGCGGAAGCCGCATTATGGCGGGAGAACAGCGTCGGGGCGCATTTTCGCTCAGATTTCCCCGAGGCGAAACGGCCAGGCTGGAAGCAGCACAGTCAGTTGCGGATCGCCGTTGACACTACTGAGCCGAGGCCGGCAAAGAAGCGGGGAGTGGTTGTGGCTTTGCAGATTCGGCAGCCGCGATCATGTGCCCGGTCATCGCACCGTCCTTAATTAGAAACGTCCGATAATAGCGAATGACTTTGCGGACATATTGACGGGTTTCGTCGATCGGTGGGAGCCCGCGATAGCGATCCACGGCATGTTCCCCGGCATTGTAGGCTGCAAGGGCCAACGGAAGGTTTCCCCGGAATCGATCCAGCAGTTGGCGCAGGTATTTCGTCCCCCCCCCGATATTATCTTCAGGATCATAGAGGTCCCGCACTTCAAGGCGAACGGCCGTTTGTGGCATCAGTTGCATCAGCCCAATGGCGCCGGCTCGTGACACTGCCATTGGGTCGAAGCCGGATTCGGCTTTAATGACCGCCCGGATGAGGGCGGGATGTAATTGGTGTTGCCGGGAATAGCGGCTGATCATCGGTTCCAGTTCCCGCTCCGACAGGACGGGGTGGAGTCTGTTGGGCTGTTGTGTGGTGATTCGCCGGTAGCGCAGGTCGGTCGGTACATTGGTCAGCGAGATGGTCCCGTTGGCATCAATGTACTGGTAGATCTCAGCGTGCGCTACAGGAAGTCCTGAAAGAAGCCAGTGAGCTCCCAAGAGGGCCGTTCCGATAAGTAGTCGAAGAATTTTCAATTGATCGCTCCTAACGCACTCTTAGTTGTGTTCGGCATGGTCAAACGATAGCAGTCTGTACCTGAGTGTCAAGGATATGCACGTCTTGCGCCTTCTCCTATTGTGAGGGTATCGCAATGAAAGCAATGGTTTGGTTGGAAGGGGTTAGTCGAGAGATTCCAAATAACGACTTCGATTGTCGACAAAATGACGGTGCAATTGACGGGTCATGGGGCCTGGGGTGCCCTGCCCAATAGGTTGCTGATTGACCGAGACGACCGGCATCACTTCCATGCTGGTATTTGTCAAGAAACATTCATCGGCTTGTAGCAACTCTTCCGGGGTGAACCGCCCTTCGTGAAAGGGTATCTGTAGCTCTTTCGCCATCTGCAGCAGGATCGATCTCGTGATGCCGTCCAAGAGACCGCATTCTACGGAAGGTGTATAGAGCCGGCTTCGTGAGGCGAAGAACACATTGCTCACGGTACATTCGGTGAGGTGCCCTTCCCAATTCAGAAAGAGCGCGTCGAAAACCTGCGCGGTAATCGCTTCGCGTTTTGCCAAAATATTGTTCAGGAAGTTGGTAGCCTTGATTTGCGGAGAGAGCGCGCTTGGCAGATTGCGTCTCGTACGGGCAACAATGAGTGACACGCCGCGTTGGTACAACTCGGCAGCGGGCGGATGGAGCGGTTTGGCCATGATGACGACGGTGGGTGTCGGGCAGAGGGCCGGATCGAGGCCGATGTCTCCCGCTCCTCGGGACACGGTAATTCGAAGATAGGCGTCGGTCTGTTCATTTCCCAGTTCATTTCGATCCATCGCTTCATGCAAGAGGTGCGGCCACTTGTTCAGCGGGATGGGGATCGTCAAGCCGATGGCGTCAGCAGAACGTTGCAAGCGCGCGAGATGATGATCGCGCATGAAGATCCGTTTGCCGTAGGAGCGGATCGTTTCATAGACCCCATCCCCGTAGAGAAACCCATGGTCGAATACGGAGATTTTCGCATCCTGCTCAGGGACGAATCGATCGTTGAGGAAAATCCACATAAGTGAAAGTTACGACAAGGCGCTCAGGAAGGCCTGCGCCTTATACATCGTCTCCTCATATTCTTTGGCGGGATCCGAATCCGACACAATTCCGGCCCCGACTTGAAGGTAGCCCTGTTTTTGATGGAGTACCAGCGTGCGAATGACAATGTTAAAGTCGAGATCCCCGCTCCAGCTCAGATATCCCATCGATCCGGTATAGGGTCCTCGCCGCACCGGTTCGAGCTCGTCGATGATTTCCATACAGCGAATTTTGGGTACGCCGGTGATGGTGCCGCCAGGAAAGACGGCCCGCAATAAATCGAATCCGGTCACCTCGGTGCGCAGCCGTCCTGCAATATGAGACACCAGATGGCTGACGTGGGAATATTGCTCAATCGACAGGAGCTCATCGACCAGGACCGAGCCGAACTCGCACACGCGTCCCAGATCGTTCCGTTCGAGGTCGACCAGCATCAAATGTTCGGCGCGTTCCTTCTCGTTCCCCAGCAGTTCTTCACGTAGGCGACGATCGTCCGCGTCGGTTTGGCCTCGGCGCCGGGTTCCCGCGATCGGCCGGGTATCAGCTGATCGGCCGTTCAGACGAACCAAACGTTCCGGCGAGGTGCTGATGAGGCTGGTATTTCCGTTCCGCAACAGGCCGGAGAATGGAGAAGGGTTCATGCGGCGCAAGCGCGCATAGGCCTGGAGTTCCGTTGCGAGTCCCGCGTGTTCGGTGAAGCTCCGGCTTGTAACCGAAAAGCGATGGGAGAGATTGGCCTGATACAGATCACCTGCGGCGATATAGTCCTGGCAGCGCCGGACCCGATCCATATAGGAGTCCCGGGATTGCTGGGGGGAAAAGCTGACAGGGGCCAATGAATTGGCCGACTGTAGTTGGGGTAGGGGCGTAGACAATTGTGCCTCTAAAGCCGCAAGCCTGTCGCATCCTTCCCGATAGAGCTTCTCCCGTGGTTCTCCGAGGAATCGTTCAAGCGGGGGGCAGAACATCAAATGCCATTCGTCCGAGGTGTGGTCGAACGCCGCGACCAGATCGTAAAAGGCGAACTCCAAGTCAGGGAAATGCAGATCGTCTTCGGTGTAGTTCGGCAATGACTCGAATTGCCTCACCAGGTCATAGCTCAGATAGCCCACAGCTCCTCCGAAAAACGGCGGGGCTCCGGGAGGGCGGGCAATGGGAGATTGCTGCATCAGCCTTGCCAGTGTCGAGAACGGTGCCTGGCCGGTTTGTGTGTGCCCATCGGCTGAACAGATACTCCAGTTCTGATGTGATCCCGAAAATACTTGGTACGGCTCGGTCGCGAAGAAGGAGTAGCGCCCGGTGGTCGCCGGACCTTTGCCGCTTTCGAAGAGAAAGGAGGGGCGCTGGTCTGAGGCGATGCGGGCATACAGCTCGAACGGGCTAAGCCGCCAGCCTTGTCGGCTGATGCGCAAGGGCTGCGGAGCCCCGTGAAGAAAGGCTGTGGAGGATGGTCGTGCCGTGGTCATGAATTCAGAAAGTCCGGGCGGTTTCAGTGGAGTCATACTATACCGTAGCGCTTCGGGGAGAGACAGAGGCTCTAACGGCTTGACATTTCAATGAGGATTCTGCTTGAATTGCGCGCTCGCAATCGGTTGTGCGCCTCATTCAGATTCTTGTCTGAGCACTGACCGGTGAGTAACGGAATGCCCCCTTCTCAAGATCCGTTTTATGCGGGGCTCGGCCAGGCGGTTCGGATTGGAACCGACCTGCTAGCTTCGTTGATCGTCGGAGGCGGGTTGGGTTGGGCGTTAGATACCTACCTCCTCGATTCGACTCCCTGGGGAATGGTAGTGGGGTTAGTGCTAGGAGTGATCGCCGGCATCAGGAACGCATACCGGTCGGCCACGCGGTGGCCTGGTTCACCGCCTGATACAGAAAGCAAAGGGTAGCCGTGGAAGAAAGTCCGCTTCATCCGTTTGAACTGCATAACTACATTCCTCTCTCTGTTGGTGGCATCGATATTTCCATTAACAAAGCGGTCATCATCATGTGGGTGGTGGTGGCACTGGTCGCATTCTTGATGCTGAAAGCGGGGTCGGCGCGTCAGCTGGTGCCGGGCAAATTGCAGAGCCTGGCGGAGATGCTGGTGGATTTCATCCGGGGCATCATCCTCGACACGATGGGGAAAGACGGGATGCGGTTTTTCCCGCTCATCGCTACGTTGTTTCTCTTTATTCTTTTCTGCAATCTGATCGGGCTGATTCCCGGTTCCTATACGGTTACGAGTCAGATCGTCGTGACAGCGGTGTTTGCCTGCGTGGTCTATGGGCTCAGCCTCGTCATGGGATTCCTGCTGCATGGGGCCAAGTTCTTGGGGATTCTCGTGCCGCCGGGAACTCCGGGGTGGCTCTTGCCCCTGATGATCCCCATCGAATTGATCAGTCAGTTGGCCCGACCGATCTCGTTGGCCGTTCGATTGTTTGCCAACATGACGGCCGGACACGTCATTCTCGGGGTGCTCTTCGGTCTGGCGATCAGCGGCGGGCTGCTCATCGGCTGGTTGCCGTTTGCCTTTACGATTGCGATGAACGGGTTGGAAGTCGGCATTGCGTTTATTCAAGCCTATATTTTTACCGTGTTGACGTGCGTCTATTTGGGAGACGCATTCCATCTGCACGGCCATGATGATCACGCGCATTGATCGCGTGTCAGCCAGACAAGGGAGGAGTAGGACACAATGGATTCAGCAGCAGCAGCATTGTTGGGTATGGGATTGGCGGCGGCGGGTTTTGCCGGTGCCGGTGTCGGAATCGGGTACATTTTCGGCAAGATGATTGAAGCCGTGGCCCGCCAGCCCGAAGCCGAAGCCCGCGTCGGCAAGTACATGTGGATCGGGTTCGCGCTCGTGGAAGCCATTGCGCTGTATGGGCTCGTTATTGCGTTCATCATTATGGGTCTTCGCAAGTAAGGACGGGGATAGGCCGGGCCCGCGGTGTTGCACCTTGGCGCTCAGCCTCAACCTCAACTTGTTGGGAGTGAACAATGCCGCAGTTTGAATCGAGTTTTTTCTCGTCGCTGATTTTCTGGGAGGTTCTGTCCTTCGGGATTCTGTTCTTCGTGCTCTATAAGTTTGCCTTTCCCGGCATCCTGGGCGTTCTCGAAGAGCGGGAGAAGAAGATCAAGGACAGCCTTGACCAGGCGGAACGTCACCGTGCAGAGTCTGAGCGGGCGTTGAAGGCGTATGAAGCGAAGCTCAGTGCAGCGGCGAAGGAAGCCGAAGCCATTCTGGCAGCAGCTCAAGAGCGGGCACAGCGACTGCTGGATGAAAACGAGCAGCGGATGAGCACGGAAGCGGAGCGCATCAAGGGCGAGGCCACGCGCGAAATCGACCACGAGCGCCGGAAGGCCATACAGGACATTCGCAATCAGACCACGGAGCTGGCGTTGATGGTGGCGGAAAAGGTGGTGCAGCGCAGTCTGACAGATGCGGATCACCGGAAGTTTGCCGACGAAGCGCTCAGCGCCCTCTCGAAGTCACATTCCTAATCAATCGTTCATTGCTCTACTTGGCCGGGGGCGGTGGGTCTATGCTCACCCCGCCCGGCCGATACCCTTCTAAATCAATCGTCACAAACCGAAAGCCGAGTTCCTTCACGCGACGGCTGATCCTCGTCCCCCGTTCTCCCTCAAGTATTCGAATCAGTTCGTCCTGGCCGACTTCGATTCTGGCGATCTCGCCGTGATCACGTACCCGGCAGTGCCGGAATCCTTCTGCAAACAAGACCTCTTCGGCCAGTTCCACCCGGCTGAGTTTTTCTCTGGTGATCGTGGTGCCTCTGGGGATGCGCGAAGACAGGCAGGCTGCGGCGGGTTTGTCCCAGTTCGATAGACCCAAGTCTTTCGCGAGCAATCGAATGTCTGATTTGGAGAGTCCGGCTTCCACCAGCGGACTGCGGACGCCCCATTCGCGTGCGGCCTTGATGCCGGGGCGATCATCTCCCAGATCGTCGAGATTAGTCCCATCGACGATGACGGCTACCGCGCGTGTTTCTCTCAGCTTGCCCAACAGTTGGTATAAGTCGGTCTTGCAGTGGAAGCAGCGGTTCGCATCGTTGTCGGTGAAGGCGGGTATCTTTAGTTGGTCGGTGTCAATCAACTCATGGCGTGCGCCGATTTCTTTCGCGACGCGTGTGGCCGTTTCCAGTTCGACCGCGGGAAATGTCGGTGAAATCGCCGTCACGCCCACGGCGGAATCTCCGAGTTGATCGTGGGCGACTTTGAGGACGAGCGAGCTGTCGATCCCGCCTGAATATGCGACCAGGACGGAATCCATCGCCGCAAAGGTCTGGCGCAGATGGCGAAGCTTGTGTTCGAGCGAAAGAGGCTGCATAGCGGCACAGTGCCGGGGGATGTATTACTGGCGTACCTTGGCTTTGGCCACGTTGCCGACCACGACGAGCGCATAGTGTTGCGGGTCAAGGTATTGCCTGGCCACGCGCTGCACATCTTCCTTAGTGACGCGCTCAATCCATTTCGGGTACTGGCTGAAATATTCGAATCCTAGTCCGTAGTACTCGACCTGTGCCAGCACCTGGGCCAGCTTGGCGGTGGAGTCCAGGCGAAGCGGGAAGCTGCCCATGAGGAAGGATTTCGCTTCCGATAATTCCTGGTCACTGACCGGACTGTCGCGGATTGCTTTGATCTCCGTCAGCACGCCGGCGATGGCCTGGTTCGTGGCTTCGGTCCTGGTTTGAAGATTCACCCAAAACGAGCCGGGCAGCATTCGTGCGTCATAGTGACTCATGATTCCGTAGGCGAGTCCCTGCTTGTCGCGTATTGAGTCCATGAGCCGCGACGAAAAACCTCCGGCTCCCAGAATATGATTCATGACGGTCACGGCGTAGTAGTCGGGATTATTCCGGCTGATCCCCCCGTGGCCGAGGACGATCGTGGACTGGGTCAGGTCTTTCTCAATCAGCTGGACGGCTTTCTTTTCCACCGCCGCAGGCTTCTTCGTCGTGCGGGTCTGGGGGGTGCTCTTTTTCCAGCTTCCGAAATGGGTTTGCACGAGGGCCGTGGCCTGTTCCACGGAAAGATCTCCGACGATGGTCAGGATCACTTGATTGGGAAGATATTCCTTCGCATAGAAGTTCTGTACATCCGCCAACGTGATCTTGCCCACCGTCTCTTCCGTGCCTTGTACCGGCCACCGATATGGGTGGTTGTGAAAGACCACCTGGTTGAAGGCCTTCATCGCCACGTGGCCTGGATCGTCGCTGTCGCTGGAAATTTCACCTTGGATCTGTGAGCGCACCCGCTCGAATTCATGCTTGGGGAAGGCGGGATGCATCAAGACGTCGGCCAGCAGGGTAAAGCCGAGATCGACATCTTTTTTCAGCACGCGTGCCGAAGCGGTGGTGAAGTCCTCTCCCGCTTTTGCTTCCAGGGAGCCGCCGATGAAATCGATTTGTTCCGCCAATTGTTTCGACGACCGGCTGGTGGTCCCCTCATCCAAAAGACTTGCGACGAGATTGGCGACACCGGCTTTGTCGGGGGGGTCGTAGGCAGATCCGGTCTTGATCAGAGCGTGAATCTCCACGATCGGGAGAAAGTGCTGTTCCAGGACCAGCACCGTCATCCCGTTGGGCGCGGTGATTTTGGTCGGCGTGATATCGGCTGCATATAAGGTTGTAGCGAAAGAGAGCACGGCAGTGGTGAAAAGCAGCGTACAGGCGCTACGCCATCGGTTCGTCCGGATGAATCGCCCTCTTGTCGCGGTGGTGGCCATCGTGGTCAGGACTTTCCGGCATGTGCGGCGGTTGGTTGGGGCTCTGCCGCTTTGGGCGGTTGAGGAATCAGAATGCCGACGGTCCGGTTATCCGGATTCAGATATTGCTTCGCCACCCGCTGAATGTCTTTGGCCGTGACCGCGCGGATGCGCTCAAGAAATTGATCGACCCGCCGCCATCCTGCACCAATCGATTCCGATTGCCCCAGTAGCATCGCATGGCGGAAGTTCGAATCCCGCTCAAATACGTGAGAGGCTTCCACCTGGTTTTTCGCCCGCTGCAATTCCAATTCGGTCGGTGGTTCGTTTTGGAGCCGGGTAATCTCACGATAGAGCGCGTCTTCGACCGCCTCCACTTTGGCGCCAGGATTCACCAGGGCATAGAAGTAGAACAGGCTGGGGTCGGTCTGCATCAGGCTGTATTCGGCGCCGACGGCCAGGGAATTCTTTTGATCGTAGACGAGACTCTGATAGAGGCGTGAACTTTTTCCGTGCGACAGGATCGACTCCAGGATGTCGAGCGCATACGAATCGTCGCTGGAATAATTCGGCACGCGAAAACCCAGCATGACGAATGGGACTTGCGCCTCGCGTTTGAGGAGAAAGCGCCGCTCGCCGCGTTGTTCCGGTTCGACCGCTAGCGTCGTCTTCGGACTTGGACCCTTGGGTATCGGTTCGAAGAGGTGCTTGATGGTCGGGAGCAACGTGTCGGCCTTGATGTCGCCCACCACGATCAACGTGGCATTGTTCGGTGAATAGTAGGTGTCGTAGTGGCGCTGTAAATCATCCAGCGACATAGCATCCAAGTCGGCGAACCATCCGATCACCGGCCAGTGGTAAGGGTGGCTGAGGTAAGCCTGGGCGAAGAGAGCCTCCACGAGCGCCCCTTGGGGATCATCTTCCGTGCGCAGCCGGCGTTCTTCTTTAACGACTTCCCGCTCGGTTTGAAATTCGCTGTTGTCGAGGATCAGTCCCTGCATGCGATCGGCTTCCATTTCCAGTGCGAGTTCGACGCGATCGGCCGCAAGGTTCTCAAAGTAGGCGGTAAAATCCTGGCTGGTAAAGGCGTTATCGACGCCGCCGTTCTTCCGGATGATTCTGGAGAAAGAGCCCTTCGGATATTTCGCCGTGCCTTTGAACATCATGTGTTCGAGCATGTGGGACAGCCCCGCCCGGCCCATCACTTCATTACGTGAGCCCACTTTGTACCAGACCTGCACGGTTGCGACCGGGGCCTTGGGAACTTCCACGAGCAGGATCTTCATCCCGTTGGACAGGAGATATTCGTGTGGCTCGGCAGCGCTGCTTGTTCCCGCCCATAGGCAGAGGCTGAGCAAAATAGAGATGACTGATAGCTGACGGTGGTGTCGTGAATTCATCATTGGGTGAGTCGCACGAGGCATGCTAACAACGGGATTCGATTTGTGTCAAGGCAGCGGAACCCTGGCCGGCCGGAACGTTGCCTAATTGGCCGCAGGCTCCCAGCACGTCGCGCCCCCGGCTTTTGCGAATGAACGCGTCGATTCCGGCGCGGGTCAAGATCGCTTGGAACGTGAAGACTCGATCATCGGCCGGCCGGCGGAAGGCGTTCCCCGGAAATTCGTTGAACGGAATCAGATTCACCTTACCCCGGATCCCTGTGAGCAGCTTCACGAGTCGACGGGCATCGTCATCGCTGTCGTTCACCCCTGCGAGTAAGACGTATTCAAACGTCAGCCGTCGCATGGGAGGGAGAGGATAGCGGCGGCAGGCGGCCATGAGGGTTTTCAGCGAGGCGATCTGGCTGGCCGCCGGCATTAACTGTTGCCGCTGTTCTTCCGTCGTGCCATTCAGGGAAATCGCCAGGTTTACTCCGAGCGCAGCCACGTCTTTCAGGCGGGTGGCGAGTCCTGCAGTCGAGACCGTAATGCGGCGCGGGGACCAGCCCAGCCCCCACGATTTATTTGTCAGGCAGCGGATCGCTGCGGACAGCGCCTCAATATTCGCCAGGGGTTCGCCCATGCCCATGAACACAAGATTGGTAAGCCGTTCTTCGCCGGCAAGCTGATCTTGAGCCGTGAGTATCTGATCGACGATTTCATGTGCTTTAAGATTACGCTTCAGCCCCATTGTACCGGTCAGGCAGAAGCCACAGTCCAGCATGCAGCCGACCTGTGTCGAGACGCAGAGGGTTAGCCGATCTTCATCGGGAATGAGGACTGTTTCAATGCGAAGGCCATCGTCCAATGTCAGGAGTAACTTGCGCGTGCCGTCGGATGATTGGAGGACGGTGCAGTCTCGTGTGCGCTGAACCGTTGTGACCTCGGACAGCTTCTCTCGATCGTTCTGTGAAAGATCGGTCATTTGCGCGATGGTGCGCGCCCGGCGTTGATAGAGCCACCGCAATATCTGTCCGGTCCGATAACCAGGCCAGCCGAACCCATGAACAAGTGTGGCCATCTGGGTCTCGGTCAGACTCAGTAAGTTTGTATGCGGGCGCGAAGGTTCAGGCATGGACATCTCTACGTTCATTGATGAGGGGCAGGGTATCACAGGGTGGGGGCAATCGGCAGCATCCGTTTGGCCAAAAGCCTGGAATCAAGCACCATACCTCCTACCCCTGCAGGCTATAATGTGTTACTACAATTCAATATGACGACCGCATTTTGCTCATTCCTTGTTTCAGCTGCATTTGTCGCTCTATTGGGGCCTTTGCCTCCCCAGGTGTTGGCCTCGCAGGTGAGCAATGGAGACGTATCCGCTGCCGGTTCCTGCGAATCTGCCGAAGAGTGCTTTGCTGCGGCGGCGCAGCCCAAAGAGCGATTAGGCAATCAACTCACGAAGGATCAAGTGTCGGCGCTCAAGTTGGAGCGATTGCGCTTAGTCACAGAGCGATTCCCCGGTTCGGTCTGGGCCAAGCGTGCGGGGGTGTTGTCCGGGGTGTTGTTGGTTGAACGGAATCCTGCGGCGGCCCTGCCGTTTTTACGAGCGGGCCAACGTGACCTTCCGGTACTCGACGATTATCTGCGCCTCTGGATGGGCGAAGCGACGTTGCATCTGGGTGATGCGAAAGAGGCCGCCGGACTGTTCGAGAGCGTGGTCCAGGCGGTGCCGGACTCCAATCTGAGTAGCCTCGTGGCGCTCCGTGCCGGAGAAGCCTGGTATCAAGCGGCGAGTTGTCCGGAGGCGCTGGGCTGGTTGGCGAAGGCGGTCGCGAACAACGAGAAAGACAAAGATCCTCTTGTGCCAAAAGCGTGGCTGCGCATGGCGGGCTGTCACCTTCGTGCCGGCCAAATTGCTGAAGGGCGAACGGCGCTCAAGCAACTCTGGGTCCGGTTCGCCTATGCACCGGAAGCGAAAGAAGCAGAGGCGCTGCTTCTTACTAATCTTGGCGGGGAACCGTGGGCTGCATCTTCGGAGGATCATTTCAATCGGGCGCAGTCGTTTCTCGGCCAGGCGTTGCATGCGGAGGCGATTGAGGAGTTGAAAAAGTTCTTGGCGATGGAGCCGGGCTCGCCGCATCGCGGGAGCGCGAAGCTCAAGCTCGGCGTCGCGCAGGTGCGGCTGAAGCAATACGATCCGGCCCGCGAAACGTTTCGGGCGCTGATGGCCGAGCACGTGGCGGAATCCGATGAAGCCACGGTCTGGCTGGCGCGAGTCTATCTGCGTCAGGCGACGGGGGCGAAGCTGCTGGAGTTGAGCCGGTCCATCGATAAGCTCTCGCTCTCGGCGGAGCAAAAGGGGCAGATCAATATCTTTGCTGGGATCTGGCTGGAAGATCAGAAGCAGTTCAATGAGGCGATTGCCAAGTATCGGTTGGTGGCGAAGGCGGGAGAGCCGGCGACTCAGCGGGCAGAGGCATCCTGGCGGGTCGGATGGACTCTCTACCGGACTGCTCGGTACAAAGAGGCCATTGAGGTTTTGCAGCATATTGTCGATCAGCGCGATAGCGATTATGAGCCTCAAGCGTTGTATTGGATTGCCCGTTCCCTGACGCAGACCCAGAATAGCCGGGCCCGCGATGTCTATGCGCAATTGTGCCGGCAGTATCCCTTCACGTATTACTGCCAATTGGCTAGGGAACAGGCGCCTGATGCGGTGGTTGAAATTGGGGGGCAGGCTGCGCTGTCGACGGTGGCGGAATCGCCGCCGACGGAGGTCGTTGCTCCTTCATCGATGAAATTTGCGGAGGTAGAGCAGCAGCCGGCCTATCGTCGGGCATTGGAACTGAAGATGTTGGGGCTCGAAGCCGATGCGGCGCGCGAACTGGCGGCGCTCACCGAGCAATATACCCGCGACCCGGAAATCTTGATGACGCTCTCGATGCGGTTGAACGAGGTTGGGGCCTATAACCACGCATTGCGCTTAGCCCGTGCCCGGTTCCGCGAAAAGTTGGAGCGCACCGGTGGAACGGTGGCCCCCGGTCTTTGGAGTGTGGCATATCCCACGGGTTTGATTCCGACGATCAAAACGCAGGGATTGAACGGAGTGAATCCCTATCTGGTCGCGGCCATTATCCGGGAAGAGAGTCAGTATGATGTGCGGGCAGTATCGCGGGTGGGCGCAATCGGATTGATGCAGGTCATGCCGGCCACGGCCAATCAGGTCGCGCAGCGGCATCACTTCCCCGCCGTAACCCGGGAGGATCTCTTTGATCAGGAGACGAATGTGCGGATCGGGGCCCGGTATGTCGAGCAATTATTGACCCAGTTCTCCGGGAATGTGGTTCACGCCATCGCCGCCTACAACGCGGGGCCGATTGTCGTGGGCAATTGGGCGGAACAGCATCGCGGGCGTAGCCAGGATGAATTTGTCGAGCTGATTCCGTTTCAGGAAACGCGGCAGTATGTGAAGCGGGTCTTGCGGAGCTTTAAGGAGTATCTTCGATTGGCTGGCAGCGCTAGTCCGGTTTCTTGACAAGATGTAGTGAAGTTTTTATAGTGCCCCACAATCTATTGGGTTTACTGGGAGATTTTGAGCATGGCGTTGGATCGTCTCGATGCACTGGAAAGCCGGATTCGTGAGCTGGTGAAACTTGTTCAGGAATTCAAGAAAAAGAATGCGTTGTTAGAGGATGAGCTGAAGGCAACGCGCCAGCGCCTTTCCTCACAAGACGACATGAATCGGCAGTGGGAACAGGAGCGGGTGGACATCAAGGCGCGCATCGAAAAAGTGATGGGTGAGATCGATTTGTTGGAATGTTTGGACGATTCCAAGGAGGTGGCTCTTGACTAAGACCATTGATGTGGAAATTTATGGCCAGCGTTATTCGATTCGCGGCGAAGCGGATGATGTGTATATTCGCCGGCTTGCGAGTTTCGTGGATGAGCACATGCGGACGCTGGCTGAGGGGATGAAGACCGCGACACCCTCCAAGCTGGCTGTCTTGACGGCTATCAATCTCGCCCATCAATTCTTCGAGTCGGAAAAGAAGCGGACCCAAGGCGAGGCCGATGTCGATCGCCGAATGGAGACGCTGATGGAATCCATCGAGGAGCAGATGCCGATCTCGTTCTTCAGGTGAGTTTCACCTTGCTTTCGGAAAAGGCCTTTGTTATCGTGGGTCTAGTGTCTTTACGTTATGCGTGTGTCGAGTGGTGAGGAATCGGTTTCCAGGAACGTCATCCAGAACAGAATGTGTGATCGAGATAGTCGAATGATCAACGCACAAGAGAACAGCGGTGTATCTGTGTATGCAGTCCTAGTACGGTGGATGCTCACATTGTGGGTGATTCCCGTTCGGCGGTTCGTGTGGACGATCGTAGATCGGTGTGTGGACATGGTCGGAGATGTGTCGCGCGCTGTCGGTCGTGAGTTGCACGTTCAGCCTGTGCTTGCAGTGATTCCTCGTCGGCAGAGCATGCGAGTAGGAGTTCGAATGTCTCGGCCGGATGGGAGTGGATACAGATACACAGATGGTAGATCTTCTGATTCCCGTGTGCGATCGCGTTTGGGATGACAGTGTTCCCGGTTTGAGCCTTCCTCGTTTTCTCTCCACCCTCGCATAGCGCTGCATTGCTAACAGATTGCAGAGAATAGGCGATCTGGCCTGTTTTCTCCATGAAGGGGGTGCTCCCATTTCTACCTCACTTGTTGCCTACATACTCTGTGGACTCATCGGGGCTCTGATCGGTGCTGGACTGCTTGAAGTGGTTCGTCGTCAACTCGCCACAGCCAAACGAACGGAAGCGGAAGATCAAGCGAAGCAAATTACCCAAAATGCTCAGCGCGAGTCCGAGACTCTGATCAAAGAAGCCAAGCTCGAGGCGAAGGATCTGATTTTCCAAGCTAAGACGGATTTGGAAAAAGAGCAGAAAGTCAGGCTTGCTGAGCTGGCGGTGACGGACAAACGGCTCGTTCAGCGGGAAGAGAATCTGGATCGGAAGCTCGGTGCGATCGAGAAGCGAGAAGCGGACGCGCAGAAAAGGGATCAAGAGTTTGCGCGACGTGAAGAAGGGCTTGCCAAGAAGGAAGCTGCTTGCGCCAAGGTTGAGCGAGAGCATCGCGAGGCGCTCGAGCGGGTGGCCGGGATGACGGGTGATGAGGCCAAGAAGCAGCTGATGGTCGAGATGGAAAGTCAGGCCCGTCTCGAGGCGGCTGGTTTTGCCAAGCGGACGCTGGAAGAGGCGCGCGAAAATGCCGAACGGGAAGCGCGTGAAATTATTACCAGCTCGATCCAGCGGGTCGTGCGCGACTACGTGGCGGAATCCACGATCTCTGTGGTTCAGATCCCCAATGACGCGATGAAGGGCCGGATTATCGGTCGGGAAGGGCGGAACATTCGGGCGATTGAGGCGGCGACGGGCATCGATTTGATTATCGATGAAACGCCGGAAGCGGTGATCATCTCAGGGTTCGATCCGTTGCGGCGTGAAATTGCCAAAGTGTCGCTTGAGCGTTTGATGCATGATGGACGGATCCATCCGACGCGTATCGAAGAGATCGTTGAAAAGGTGAAGGTTGATATCGATAAGTTGATGTATGAAGAAGCCGAAAAGATTATTTTCGAACTGGGCCTTTCTGATTTCCACCCGGAACTGATCAAAGTATTAGGGCGCTTGAAGTACCGGACGAGCTATGGTCAGAACAATCTGTATCATGCCCGCGAGGCCGCTTATATTTGCGGAATCATGGCGTCGGAGTTGGGGCTTGACGTGAAGTTGGCGCGTCGTGGGGCGCTGCTCCATGACATCGGCAAAGCGGTCAGTCACGAAGAGGAAGGTCCGCATGCGATGCTCGGCGCTGAGATCGCCAAGAAGTACGGTGAGTCTGCGAAGATCGTCAATGCGATCGCGGGACACCATGAGCAGGTAGAGCCGATCTGCCCGGAAAGCGTATTGGTCGCAGCTGCCGAAGCGCTGTCTGCCGCGCGGCCCGGCGCTCGACGTGAAGCGCTGGAGTCGTATGTGAAACGGCTGGAGAAGCTGGAGGCGCTTGCCACGGCTTATAAAGGCGTGCAAAAGGCGTACGCGATTCAAGCCGGACGGGAGATTCGCGTGATTGTGCGGCAGGAAGATATTACCGACACGGAATCGTTTCAGCTGTCACGGGACTTGGCAAAGAAGATTGAACAGGAGCTGACCTATCCAGGACAGATTCGGGTGACCGTGATTCGAGAAAGCCGATATGTGGAGTATGCGAAGTGAAAATTCTCTATATCGGCGACATCATGGGAGAGCCGGGGCGCCGGGCCGTGGGGCGTATGGTGCCGCGGGTGGTCTCGCAGCGGCAAGTGGATGTCGTCATCGGGAACGGAGAGAATGTGGCCGGCGGATTCGGGATTACGCCGGAACTGGCGGAAGAGCTCTTCGAGATGGGTTTATCCGTCATCACGACCGGGAATCATGCCTGGGATAAGAAGGAGATTCTCGATTATTTCCCGCATGAGCCGCGTTTGTTGCGTCCTGCGAATTATCCGGCCGGGGTGCCGGGCAACGGCAGTTACGTCGTTGAGACTCCCGGCGGCGAAAAACTGGCAGTGCTTCAGCTGATGGGGCGAGCCTATATGCCGACGCTCGACTGTCCGTTCCAAGTTGCCAAGCGGGAAGTGGCGAAGTTGAAGCGGGAAGCGGTGGCGGTGTTAGTCGATATGCATGCCGAGGCCACGTCGGAAAAGATGGCAATGGGACATTATCTCGATGGGGATGTCGTGGCGGTGGTTGGTACCCACACGCATGTGCAAACGGCCGACGAGCAGATCCTGCCGAAAGGTACCGCCTATCTGACAGATATTGGCATGACCGGCCCGTTACATGGCGTCATTGGAGTCAAAAAAGAACTCGCCATTGAAAAGTTTTTGACCGGGATGCCGAAACGATTTGAGGTCGCTTCCGGTCCTACGGTATTTTGCGCGGTGCTGATTGAGGTTGATGCGCAACTCGGAAAGGCTATTTCGATCGAGCGGATTCGAGTCATCGACTAAGGGAGATCTCGCCACGGGCTTCAGAATACCTACTGCGCTCTCCTCTCCAGCCTCTTCGGTCAGGCAGGTTCATACTGTCTCTGAATTGACCAGCCTTGTGCGGTCCACGCTTGAATCCAGCTTCGCTGAGGTGTGGCTGGAAGGCGAAGTGTCGAATCTTCGCGCCCCGGCCTCTGGTCACCTCTACTGCACGCTCAAAGACGAGTCGAGTCAGATTCGCGCCGTCCTCTTCAGGACGACTGTGACGCGGCTACGATTTGCGCTTGAGGATGGACTCCATGTCGTTGCCCGCGGGCGAGTGACGGTGTATGAGCCGCGCGGGGAATACCAAATCATTTTGGACTATGTCGAGCCCAAGGGACGCGGGGCTCTGCAGGTGGCTTTTGAACAACTCAGAGCCCGGCTTGCGGAAGAGGGGTTGTTTGACGAGGGCCGCAAGCGGCCGCTCCCCGAACTGCCCCGGACAGTCGGTCTCGTGACGTCGCTGAGCGGCGCTGTGATTCGCGATATGTTGACGGTGCTGCATCGTCGTTGCCCTACGCTGCATATCATTATCGTTCCCGTCCAGGTGCAAGGTGAAGGCTCGGCCGAACAGATTGCGGCGGCGATTCAAATGCTCAGTGAGTCTGGCTTGGTGGAGGTGATGATCGTCGGGCGTGGGGGCGGTTCGCTCGAGGATCTCTGGAGTTTCAATGAAGCGATCGTGGTGCGGGCGATTGCGGCGTCGCGAGTTCCGGTCGTCTCCGCTGTCGGCCATGAAACGGATGTCACGCTGGCGGACTTTGTTGCGGATCTTCGCGCGCCGACACCATCGGCTGCTGCAGAAGCGGTGGCGCCGGTCCTGGCTCAGATTGTGAGCCGACTGGCTGAATTGTCGGCTCGGCTTCAGCAAGTGATTGGTCGGCGGATGGAGGAGGAGCGTCAGCGGTTACGATTGGCGACCCATCAAATTGCGACGGTGCGTGTTCGAGTGCAGGAAGAGATCCAGCGGGTTGATGCGACGGTATACGAGATGTCGGCGGCAGTTCGTTTGGTGCTGCAGGCGGGGCAACGCAGATTGGTTCGTGCGGAGCAGGGACTGATGGCTAGAAGTCCGGATTCGCGAGTGCGTCATGGGTTGGCCGTCGTTCCGCAACTCGTCGCACGACTGCATCACGGAGTTCGTGGAGGAATGCTGAATCGAATGCAGCGGATTGAATCGTGCGTGGCGCACTTGCACGCGCTCAGCCCGTTGGCGACGTTACGACGAGGCTATAGTGTGCTTCAACGTATTCCTGCCGGCCTGGTGGTTCGCGCTGTGAATGACGCGAGAGTCGGAGAGGATCTTCACGCGAAGCTGATCGATGGGCGGTTGTTGTGTACGGTCAAAGCGGTCATGCCGGACTCCTCGGTTTAAAATCAGTCGAGGAGCCGCTATAATGAAAGCATTTTTCGGATATATGAGGAGTCGATTGTGGCGGCTGTAAAGTTCGAACAGGCGATGGCTCGATTGGAAGCGATCGTGGGGGAGTTGGAAAACGGTGATCTTCCCCTTGATGAGTCGCTCAAAATCTTTGAAGAAGGCATTCGGTTGTCGAAAAATTGTCTGAAAGTGCTCGAAGAAGCTGAACGAAAAGTGGAAGTCTTGGTTCAGGACAAGAACGGCAAGAAGCAGTTGCGAGCATTTTCTCTCGATGATGATGACGTGGATGCGGCTTCTCTTGAGTCATAGGAGCTTCGCATCTGTCCGGATGGTTCTCTCGTAACCCGCTCACTTATTCAATCATGGCTATTCAGGCACGTCCGGTTAAAGATCGGCTCGACCGTGTGCTGGTCTTGCGGGGCCTCGCTCAGAGCCGGGACGTGGCTGTTCGGATGATTCTTGCCGGAGAAGTCCGTTTGGATGGGGCTCTTTCTGATAAGCCCGCGAAGCTGGTTCCGCTTGATTCGGCGATTGATCTCGTTGCGCAGGGAACCCGGTTTGTGAGCCGGGGAGGGGAGAAACTGATCGGCGCGCTTGATGCTTGTGCGATCAACCCGCAAGGGGCAGTCTGTCTCGATGTGGGATGTTCTACGGGCGGATTCACCGATTGTCTGTTGCAGCGTGGTGCAGCGCGTGTGTATGCCGTCGATGTCGGGTATGGTCAGTTTGACTGGCGTCTCCGCCAGGATCCACGCGTCATCCTGCATGAACGGACAAACATTCGCTATGTGGATCGATCGCTCATTCCTGAACCGGTCTCCCTTGTGGTGATCGACGTGTCGTTTATCTCGCTCACGATGGTGCTGCCTCCCATCATGCAGTTCCTTCAGTCTGGATCGATCGTGATCGCATTGGTGAAGCCACAATTTGAAGTGGGAAAGGGACAGGTTGGCCGCGGGGGAATCGTTCGCGATGAGGCACAGCGGCAGGCCGTGCTGCAACGTATTCTGGCTTGTGCTGAGGGGCTTGGACTAACTCAGAAGGCGACTCTTGATTCTCCAATCCGCGGAAAGAAGGGGAACCTCGAGTTTCTTTGTATTTTCGAGTCTAATGAAAATGGTTGTGCTAAGAAGGAGTCAGATTTGAGGGGTGGTGCGTGAAGAGTTGGAGGACTGCATGAAGGTCTTAGTGACAGGTGGTGCTGGATTCATTGGTTCGCACGTGGTTGATCGCCTGGTAGAAGAAGGCCACGACGTTGTCGTCGTGGACAATCTCTCCACGGGAAAGCGAAAGAATGTGAATCGTGCTGCGAATCTGTATAAGTTAGACATCCAGAGCTCCCGATTGGATCGGGTCTTTCGAAACGAGCGGCCCAATGTTGTCATCCACTTGGCAGCGCAGGTGAGCGTGAGAAATTCCGTTGCGGACCCTGTATTTGATGCTCAAGTGAATATCCTCGGTACGATGAATGTGGTACATCAGGCGGTTCAGCATGGAGCGAGGAAGGTGGTGTTTTCCTCTTCAGGCGGGGCCATTTACGGCGAGCAAGATATGTTTCCAGCTCCGGAGAGCCATCCAACAAATCCGCTCTCGCCTTACGGAATCAGCAAGTTGTGCGGGGAGCATTACTTGTCATACTTCCAGCGTACCAGCGGTATTCAAACGGTCAGCTTGCGGTACGCCAATGTGTACGGGCCAAGGCAGGATCCGGAGGGCGAGGCGGGAGTCGTGGCTATCTTTATCCAAAAAATGTTGAACAATGAGCAGCCCATCATCAATGGGAACGGGCGTCAGACGAGAGATTTCGTGTTTGTGGATGACGTAGCCGAGGCGAATCTTGCCGCAATGGGGCAGGAGAGTCAGGGGGTTTATAACGTCGGTACAGGCGTCGAGACATCCATCAACGAACTGTTCAGGCTGCTGGCAAATTTGACGGGCGCTACAGCAAAAGAAGTGCATGGCCCCGCTAAGAAGGGGGAGCAGCTAAGGAGCCTTGTCGACCCTGCTAGAATTCGACAAGCGCTCGGTTGGGAGATGAAGGTTGATCTGCCTGAAGGGCTGAAGCGGACTGTAGCATTTTTTCGAGAAAAGATGAGCTAGCGGGAAGCGTCAAATAATCCGCTTCCCGCATAGAAATGCCCTCATTGCACAATGGGAAATTCGGCGAGCCTCTCAGGGATTTCTTCTAGTAGCGCGGAACTGCGCTATCTACCTGAATCGACCAGGCATCTATTCCACCTACTAGGTTTTTTACGTTAGCAAATCCCTGCTGGACCAAGAAGCCTGTTGCATCGGCACTTCGCATGCCGTGGTGGCAATAGGCGATGATCTCTGAATTCTTATCTAGCTTTGTCAGAGCCTGAGGCAGTGTGCCCAATGGAATGAGTACTGACCCTTCCAGCTTTGCCAAGGCATGCTCCCATGGCTCCCTCACATCCAGGAGAACAAGTTTATCGCCCTTATCGAGCCTCGTCTTCAGTTCTTTCACCCCAATGGAATAACTCATCAAAATCCTCCTCATGAACTAAGGATTGCATCATAAGTGACTCTAGAAATGGCTGTCAAATTCAAGGGCTATTGAGTTCAAGCGATTGTTGATAGGGGCTATGGATTATCGGAATAGCCAAGTTATCGGTCGGGGGTGAAATGCGACAATTTTTTGACATCCTCGCCAAGAATCTGGACAACTTCCTTCATTTATTACACACTATTGATTTGTGGTACCTAGATGGGTCGCTAGATGAATCGCAATGCTTTGATTTTATTGAACACATAAATGTTGTGGTGACAGTTCTGAAGGTATAGAAGTTGCGTTCTCATAAGATGATGCTATTTCAATCAATCTTAGGGTTCAAGTTTGAATAGTTGATGATTTTAATGACACAGTAGCTTTTCTTGAGACTAAGTATGCCGGATACCAAGAGTGAGATAATCATAGTTTTTGTGACGGTCCCTGGCCTGAGGGAAGGAAGTCGGATATCGAAAGCAATTTTGACTTCTCGATTGGCCGCTTGTGTGAATGTCATTCCTGGAATTCAGTCAATGTACCAGTGGAAGGGTAAGATTGTTCAGGAGAAAGAGGCTATGCTAGTTCTGAAGACCACAAGACTCCGGTACCGGAAACTCGAGCAGAAGATAAAGCAGTTGCATCCCTATGAAGTTCCTGAAGTAATTGCCATTCCACTGATTTGTGGATCGCCACAATATATAGAGTGGGTGGCGAGAGAAGTGGCCAATAAGTAGTGGCATGGGGGACGTGAACGAGCTCGGATTTCATTACTATCAAAATGGTTGACCCTTCGTGAAGAGATGGGTAGACTGCGCGATATCTAGCTGAGTAAGGGTCTCCCAAGATTGAGGGAGTGAATATCATGGGGCAAACGCAAAGCCAGGAAAGCAGTGACGCCTACACGGTCGTAATTTTTCGTGGGTCTACAGCAAAACCACTCCGTTTTAGCTTCCCAAGGAAATTTGTTCGTAAGCTATTGATTGTTGGATGTATTGTTATCATTGCCGATCTTCTTGTTGTTTCTCACTATGTCATCAGGACTGGGGAAGTCTGGGAGCTTTCGGCCTTCCGCTCTGAAGCTATGAGCGCACGCGAACAGACTGCGGCATTCTCTTCTGCGGTTGATGACCTGAAAAAGCGAATCGGGGCAATGAAAGAGGTAAATCAACGACTCAGGGTCATGTTGGGTATTGAAGTTCCAAAGTCTGGCGATATGGTCAATGGTCGAGGTGGAGAAGAGACTCCTTTGCCTGAAGGAAGTCTGGTTCCTGGTTCGATTAATGGAAATGGATCAGGTGAGGCCGCATCATCCAGCACTAACGGAGCGGTTTCTGTTGTCGGAGTTGGCTCAATAGCAACACACGTTGTGGGTGAAAAAGACACCGAAGCGGCAGTTGCCTCCGTTAAAGAGGGGCTTGAGTGGCTGTCCAAGGAAGCAACCAGCCAGGAGCAGATTCTCAGTGAACTGTCCCAGGCTGCCGAGCAGCGGTCATCGCGATGGGCTGCTACTCCCTCAATTTGGCCGGTAAAGGGTTGGGTGACTTCAGGGTTTGGGCCCCGTATTTCTCCCTTCACGGAGAAGCCAGCGTGGCATGATGGGCTGGATATCGGAGCTGCGGCCAACGCCCCGGTGCAGGCTCCAGCGCAAGGCAGAGTCACATCAGTTGGATTTGATCCGAAGCTTGGGAATTTAGTGCGACTCGACCATGGATTTGGGATTGAAACGGTTTATGGTCATTTGGCAAAGCCCCTCGTAAAGGAGGGCCAGCGGGTGAAGCGTGGTGATGTAGTAGGGTTAGTGGGGAGCACTGGTTTGGCAACAGGCCCCCATCTTCACTATATGGTTAAGGTCAACGGCCAGGCGCTTGACCCCAACAAGTATATTCTTGAGTAGGATTTTCCCGACTCTCTAGGTTGTCTTCAATGCCGGGCTCGAGGGAAACCTCGAGCCCGTCTTTTTTCCCGCTTCCTCCCACTAGCCTCCTCATAGAGGCGTAGTGTAGGTTGCGCAGTATATCCTTCATTAACATCCTATTATCACAGGGTTATTGTGACTGATCTCCAAATTGCCCGATCCGTTCGACCTCGACCTATTCTCGATATTGCTGAACAGCTTGGTCTTCAAGCCGACGAAATTGCGACATTCGGTTTAAACAAGGCAAAAATCTCATTGCGGGTCTTGAATCGTCTCAAGGCTCGCCCGTTAGGGCGGTATATTTTGGTGACAGCGATTAACCCAACTCCCCTTGGCGAAGGAAAGACTACGACATCGATTGGGTTGGCGATGGGACTTTCCCGGTTGGGCAAGCGCGCGGCTGTGACGCTCAGGCAGCCATCCCTCGGTCCGGTATTTGGAATCAAAGGTGGCGGCACCGGAGGCGGGCGTGCTCAGGTGCTTCCCATGGAGGAGATCAATCTACATTTTACCGGCGATGCCCACGCGGTCGCTGCGAGCCACAATCTCCTTTCCGCCTTCCTGGACAATCATCTCTTCCACGGCAACGAACGCGGCTTGGATATAGAGCGAATAACCTGGCCCAGAACGTTGGGAGTCAGCGACCGTGCGCTCCGCCAGGTCATCATAGGGGAAGAGGCGCAACGGCATAGCGGCCAATTTGTGATCACCGAAGCTTCCGAAATCATGGCCATCCTTGCCCTGGCCTCGAGTCAGGCAGACCTCCGCCAACGGCTTGGCCGGACCATGGTGGGATTGAAACAATCCGGTGCCGTTGGGACCGCTGAAGAGTTGGGCTGTGCTGGGGCGATGGCGGTCTTATTGAAAGATGCCTTGCTGCCTAATCTGGTGCAGACGTTAGAGGGAACCCCGGCTTTTGTGCATGCCGGGCCGTTCGGCAATATCGCTCACGGCAATTGCTCCATTCTGTCCGATGCTGTGGCGCTCCGGTGTGCGGATTACGTCGTTACGGAAGCTGGGTTCGGGAGTGACCTGGGCGCCGAGAAGTTTTTCAATATCAAGTGCCGAGTGTCAGGATTCAAACCGGCGGCGGCTGTCGTGGTGGCGACCCTACGAGCCCTGAAGCTGCACGGCGGTGGAGGAGTCACCAAAGTCGGTGCGCCTTTGCCCCCTGGATTGACCGGTCCCAATATGCCTGCCCTGGAGAAGGGCTTTGCGAATCTGGAACAACATATTGCCAATGCGCGCGCCCACGGCATTCCGGTCGTCGTTGCGGTCAATGCGTTCAAGGACGATGTTCCGGCCGAATTGGAATGGGTACGGAACCGGTCTCGAGAGGTTGGCGCGATCGATGCGGCCGTCTCGACTCATTGGGCCGATGGAGGGCGAGGCGCTGAACTACTGGCAGATGCTGTGGTTCGCGCGGTGGAACAGCCCGCGAACTTTACTCACCTCTACGATGTGAACTGGCCAATCAGAAAGAAGATCGAAACGATTGCCATGAAGATGTACGGGGCAGCCGGAGTCAGTTTTGAGCCGGCGGCGGAACGTCAGATTAACGCGGCCGAGTCCCTGGGATTTGGGAAGCTCCCCGTTTGTATGGCGAAGACGCCGCTGTCTTTATCACATGATCCGGCGCTGAAGGGGAGGCCCATTGGCTTTACGGTTCCGATCAAGGAATTGCGTATTCTCGCGGGAGCCGGATTTGTAACGGCAGTTTGTTCAGGGATTCAGTTGATGCCGGGATTGCCGAAAAAACCGGCGGGGGAACGGATCGATCTGGATCCGGTGAGCGGAGAAATTGTCGGACTTTCGTAGCGGGCGCTAGCGCTGTTTCAGATAGCGGAAGAATTCTGAATCCGGGCTCATCACCAGTGTTGACTTGTCTTTAAACGTTTTCTTATAGGCTTCCATCGAACGGGTGAACTCGAAGAACTTCGGGTCCTGCCGATAGGCATCGGCGTAGACTTTGAACGCCTTCGCATCTCCGGCTCCCCGTAACTCTTCAGACTCCTTATACGCCTGGGCCAGAATGATCTCCCGATCTTTCTCCGCTTCAGACCGAATCTTCTGCGCTTCTTCTGCGCCTTCCGCACGGTATTGCTTCGCTTGCCGTTCCCGTTCAGCTTGCATGCGGGCGAACACGGCCTTCTCATTCTGCTCAGGAAGATCGGCACGTTTGATTCGCACATCCTGAATTTCGATCCCATAGGCGGAGGCCTTCTCATTCGATCGTTGCGTCACGATCTTCATGAGGTCGTGGCGACCGGTGGCGACGATCTCCAAGAGGTCGTGGCGTCCGAGTTCGACGCGGAGTTCTGAATAAATAATATCGTGCAACCGCTGGAGCGCCCCCCGCTGGCTTTGAAAGTTTTGATAGACCTTCAAGGGATCAACAATTCGCCATTTGGCATAGTTGTCGAGAAGGAGCGTCTTCTTGTCCTGCGTAATCACATCTTGGGGGTCTGAGTCGTAATCCAGCAAGCGCTTATCGAAGTAGGTGACTTCTTGAATAAACGGCACTTTTACATAGAGCCCCGGCTCGGTGAGATTGCGTTTCGGCTTTCCGAGTTCGACCACAATCGCGTTCTGGGTGATATCGACGATGAAGAGCGGTGAGGCCCCTAGTAGAAACAGACCTCCGACAACGACGAGCAGCGCGATCGTCAGGCCTTGCTTCGTCATGGCTTCTGCTCCTCTGCGGGAGCGTTGGTGCGCGATTTGAGTCGATCGAGCGGGAGGTAGGGGAGGACGCGCTCTCCGCCTTTTCCGTCGATGATCACTTTGTCGATATTGGGCAAAATCTCTTCCATGGTTTCAATATAGAGTCGCTTGCTGATGATGTCTTTGGCTTGGTTGTATTCTTTGAGCGTGGCGACGAACCGGTTGGCCTCTCCCTGTGCGCGGTTCAGTCGCGCCTGGGCATAGCCCTTGGCCTGGTTCACGACCTGGGCCGCTTCGCCTTTGGCTTTGGGGAGAATGTCGTTGCGATAGCTTTGAGACTGGTTGATCAGCTTCTCGCGATCTTCCTTGGCATTGGTCACGTCTTTGAATGCGGCCGCCACTGCTTCCGGCGGATCCACATCCTGAAGTTGAATTGCCGCGATCTGGACGCCGCTCTGATATTGGTCAAGAATGGATTGCAGCAGCACCATGGTGTCCTGTTGGATCTGGGCTTTGCCGGTGGTGAGGGCTTCGTCGATTTTGCTCTTGCCGACGACTTCGCGCATCGACGCCTCGGCGGCTTTGCCGATCGTCTCGTGGATTTCTGCGACGCTGAAGAGATAGTTCGCAGACTCCTTAATCTTATATTGCACGATGAACTCGATGGCCAGGATGTTCATGTCGCCGGTGAGCATCAAGGCTTCTTGTGCCAGCATTTGCTGGCGTCCCTGCCGATCCGTACGGAATCCCACTTCAATACGGTGAAGTTTTTCAACTTTTGGCTGAAGGACCGATTCGATCAGGGGGATCTTGCCGTGCGGGCCAGGGCCGACCGTTCGAACGGGAATACCGAATCGTTTGACGACGCCTTCTTCATCCGGTGCGACAATAAACGCACTCTGCCAGGCAATAAAGACCAGCAGGCCCACGAGCAGCAGGCTTTTCATCCCACCGGACGGGATGAGCCCTTGCAACTGCGACTGCGCCTGTTTCAGCGCATCATCGAGCTTGTCGTTTTTCTTATTCCAGGGATCGTTGGGGTTCCAGACCATAGATGTTTGGAGGATAGTGGATTGTCGTGACCAGCGGTGACACTAGCAGAGTGGATCGTGCGACGCAACTGATGACTCATCGGTCTTAGCTCATCAAAGGTCTTAGCTCATCAAAAATTAACGATATGTAAGGAGGCCATTCAAATGGTCGGAACCAAGACCCAGGAGAAGGAATCCTGTCTGCTTTGGCCGGGCCGGACTAAGTTGATTCATTAGAGCTTCGACGGTCCGGCGTCTATTGCCCACGCCGACGCCTGTCGGCAGACCTTCCGTCGGGTGCGCGACGGGATTTCTTCGCGCATCCGTCAGTTTCTCGCCACCTCTACCGGACGATCACTTTCCCCCCCTCCCCCAAGATCGCTTACACAAGCATGGTGAGGAGGACATAGGCGAGTGCTGAGAGAAGCGCGGAGGCTGGCAGTGTCACGATCCAGGCCAGGACCATGTCACGAACCGTTCCCCAGCGTATCGCCTTGAGGCCTTTGAGAAGGCCGATGCCGATGATGGCTGAGCTGCTGACATGGGTTGTCGAGACCGGCAATCCGAGAGAGCCGGAGAGGAGAACCAGAGATGAGGTGGTAAGGTTTGCAGAGAGCCCCTCGCTATGGCCCATGCGAGTGACCTTTTCAGCGAGGACTTCTGTCACCCGTAATCCTCCAAAGTAACTGCCCAATCCCATCGCTAGGGCGACCCCTCCGAAGGCGGCCAGCTGAGACGAGGTACTGGGCCATGCAGCGGTCGCGCTGCCGAGTAGAAGCATGGCGACGATCTTCGGCGCATCGTTCGTGCCGCGCGCGAACGATGCGAGGCCGCTGGAGAGCCAATGGATCGTATCCAGTCCCACAACCAACCCCTGCAATCCAGCTTGGTCGCATTGAGACGGTACGGCCATGACCGGCTGACCGAGGTGCGAAGTTTGAAACAAGGTCCTCGTTCCCCCATGGGAATCGATTGCCACCAGCGCCCGAGAAGCCGGCATTACGCACAAGCAGGACCCTTCCCATCTTCTTGCCAACGAGCGGACCGCTGGGTGGATGAGCAGAGAGAGGGTAAGGGCGAGGAATGGACTGAGCAACAAGGGAAGGACGATCTTTTTTCCGATCGCGGACCAGAGCAGTCCTTCTCCGGCAAAGGCGACCAAACCGGTACCGACGATGGCCCCGGTGAGGGCATGAGTCGTTGAGACAGGGAGGCCTGTGTGCGAGGCGAAGAGCACCCAGGCCATCGCCCCGGTCAAGACCGCCAAGGTGGCAGCCGGCTCGATGATCGTGCCGGTCCGGATGAGGCCATGGCTAAAGGTCTTGACCATCGCACTGGCGACAAGAGCAGCCGAAGCTGCGCCGACCACGGTCCAGACTGTGCCCCAAACGATAGCCGAGCGGTAGTTGGTGACGCCGCTGCCCACCAAGGTCGCAATCGCTTTCGAGACATCGTTGGATCCATTGGCGAAGGCGAGGGCGAACACGAACGCGAAGGCGAGCAGGGAGATGTCCATTGCTGCCCTCTAAGTGGCGACAGATCCGCCGCACGAGGAGCCGGATCCGGCCGTGCAGCCATAGCAATGGTTGCGGGTCACGATCCGTCGTTGAGTGAGTCGCGCCGGATCAAAGTCACGGATGTGGCCCGGCGCCCTGTGGTCCACCGGCAGTTCCAGCATCTGGTTGAAATCGCAGTCGTAGAGTGTGCCGTCCCAACCGACGGACAACGTATATCGACACATCACACCGGCCGCCGCCGCCGGATTGAAGGCATTGGCCAGTCGCTCCATGTAGCCTTCATAGTTCCCGCTATCCACCAGAAACTCCAAAAACCGGCTCACCGGCATATTGGTGATCGTATAAAGGTGATTGAACTCCACGCCGTGCCTGTTGCGGAGTTCTTTCCTGAATTGGGCTTCGATCGCGTCCTGCTTCGGCGGGAGAAAGGCGCCCACCGGGTTATGCACCAGATTGAGCAGCAGCCCGCTTCCTTCTCGTCCATAGCCGAGCCGGTTCAAGAGCCGAAGCGCGTCAATGGATTTGTCGAAGATGCCTTCACCGCGTTGCGCGTCGGTCTGACTGGCCCGGTAGTAGGGCAGCGAGGCGACCACCTCCACGCGGTGCGCAGCGAGAAATTCTGCGAGGTCAGACTGCGAGGGAATCTGCAAGATAGATAAATTGCATCGATCCATAACATGGCGGTCAAGCGCACGGGCTTGCTCCACCAGCCACCTAAAATTCGGATTCAGTTCCGGCGCCCCGCCGGTGATGTCGACCGTGGGAATGTCGGTCTGAGCCAACGCGGCGATGCAGAGCTCCGCCGTTGCTCGTGACATGCTTTCCGTGCGATCGGGCCCTGCATCCACGTGACAATGACGGCAGGTCTGGTTGCAGAGCTTACCGACGTTGATTTGGAAGACCGTAATCCCGGAGGCCTGAAGTGCAGACAGTCCGGCCTGAGTGAGACGGGTTGCAAAAGGAGTGATGCCGTCGGTTGCGTCGAGAATACGAAGCTGTTCCGTCGAAGAGGCGAGAGGATTGTGACGGCCTAGGAGTGTCAGCGCCATCGTCGCCTCTAGCAGCACCCGCCCGTCGGTGCGCAATTCACTGCGTCGCTGCCCACGGGCTGGCTGGCGCGATTGAGAATGGCAAAGTGCGGCGCATAGCCATCCGTCTCAAGGACTTTGAGAGTCTTCGAGCAGATTTCAACCGGCTCGCCGCGGCGGAAGACATGGTGATCATCATCGTGCGCTTCCAGGAACGGGCCGGCTAAGAGCGCGTAGTCGCCTTTCCAGGTACAGGGAGCCTGTTCAGGAAACACGGCGGTCCATCGCGGATCCTCGCGGTTGAGCCACTGGGGAGCCTCAGAGAACACGAACAGCGTCGCGAAGGGCGGTCGACTCAGCAATGCAGCCAGTTCCGGAGTCAGTGGCTGCGGAATGCCGCGCATATAAGTTGTGCCACGTTCATCAACTACGCGGCTGAAGGGGCCTCGGAGGGTGGCATAACGCGTCGAGCGTACCGATGCTTCAGCTGGAAGTTTGTAGCCGGTCAGTGTGACAGAGAAGAAATGAATGCCGTCGATCCGTTGCCAGGGGGACGACTTGATCAGATGCAGGCCGACAAACCCGGCCTCGGTCATCCCGGCCATGTACTCAGTCAACGTCAGGGCTCCGGATAAACAGTTGCCCCATTTCTCCGTATCATGCACCAGGTATTGCGGCACGGGCTGGTCCGCGACGATGTCCGAAATCGTGAACCGCCCGCCCGGCTTGGCCACGCGGAACATCTCGCGAAAGACTTTCCGTTTGTCGGGAGCCAGGTTGATCACGCAGTTGGAAATAATCAGGTCGATGCTGTTGTCGGTAACCGGCATGGCGTCGGCCATACCTTTGCGGAACTCGACATTGGACGCGGGATAGCCGAGGTTGGTGGCAACCACGACCGCATTTTTGCGGGCGATCTCCAGCATCGTATCGGTCATGTCGATGCCGATGACCTGCCCCGTGGGACCGACGAGACGCGAAGCCTCGAAACAGTCGATGCCGCCCCCCGATCCGATGTCCAGGACTGTTTCTCCCGCGCTGACTGTGTTCAGTCCGGCCGGGGTGCCGCACCCATACGAAATCTTGAGGACTTCTTCCGGGATGAACGACTTGAGGTTCGCCATGTCATAACTGGTCGGGCAGCACATCTGCTCTCCCGTACTGGCGGCCTTGGCGTAACGGTCGCTGACTTTTTTCTCAATTTCATCTATCGGCATGCTGTCCTCATGGTCGAAATAGGTATTCTGAATCTTCCCATGTATCAACTCTCATGGACGTGCGTCAACCGTCATGTGTTAGGGGTGGGACCTCATATGAATTCTCGAGTAGGTCGTATGGACGGGGGATTTCGTAAACCGAGGTTATTACAGCGATGGAGTCTGTGCTTTGCGCCATATCGCACTAAGTCCTGCGGGGTTACACTCAAGCCATGATCACTCACACTTGCGTTTCGCTAATGGAACCATTAGGCTCATTGAATAACTAATATGGTAAATAGTTCGCTCTCGCTCGGTAACAAACTATGTCTACCGATAGTGCGCCGTTGAAAAGATCGTATCGTGGTATCAGAACATATCTTGTCTTTCCATTGCTTCTCATCTTCTTTGCGGTTCCTTACTTCATTGACCTCGCCTATTGTAATGAGATCTACCATACCGACGTTTCCCAGTCCGCACTCATCGATGGTGAAAGCGTTGATCCGTGTGATGATGAGACCTCTTGGACGTCGCTCCATTATTTAAGAACCACTGTTATCCGTGATTTTCCACTTTCTAACCTTCTCAAGCACCCGTTCTCTTCAGAGAGACGCGATTCCATCCCCATTCCTGTCCATCTGATTTCACGTCCCCCTCCAATTTCCTGATCCTATCCTTTTCTAGGATCCGCACACGGTTAGGCTCGATTTGTTGCCGAATGCTCGGTGCCTGAAGTGCTTGCGAAGCCTGTACTCGTGGTCGGCGTATCCTGATACTCCAACACTGAGGCGACGTGAAGGGACCAAGACATGCTTGAGATGCCTGATTCGGGTAAGGGCTATTTGTTGCCATGGCTAATTCTCGGCTATCTTTCTGTACACCCCGATGCGAAAGATACTGTCGTGGGTATAAGCCGATGGTGGCTGTATATGGCGGCCGATGTGAAATCCGTCACTATAGCCCTAGATCAACTGGTGATACGGGGTTGGCTTAACGCGGTTACGGCTCCATCAGGGGAGCGAATTTATGCCCTGAATCAAGATCACCGAGTGACCCTTAGGCGGTTTCTCAAAGATCCATCCCTCAAATCTGAGTCACATATTGAGTTTTAGTGTTGGAGCGGCTTGGATCTGAGGGTTGCGGATTTACAGACGCTAACTAGATGCAAACACAGTCGAAAGGCTCAGCCCGTGGCTTAACTATCGAAAGGGGAGGGGGATTATTGAGATTCCGCACTAGTCTGGGTTCCTCCAATCAGTCTGATATTCCTCAGCTTCATGTAGGTTGCTCTCAATAGTCTCGGTGTTTGGACTGAGTTTAGAATCTCTTCGGGCTACAATATCCATCCTTGCTCATTCTTTGCTACCAGGACAGGACAAATCGCCCCCACCAGTCTTCATTTCGGCGCATCCTGGTTTGTGGTTTCTTGTGGGGTTAGGTTGTCTGGGGCAGGGCTTGCTGAACTTCTTATATCGCAGGTTCTGGAGCAGCTCCCATTCCATCGATGCCTGTCAGTGTCGTCACGATGTGTCGGCTTTCCTTCATTCGGCTAATTCGTTTTGCGAGCGCAACAAGCGGCTTCTTTGCCATAACCATCCATAGACTGCCAGATTTACGGCAAGCACAACGATTCCCAGTACAACTTGGACGGTGGGAGTGAGTTGATCCGGGTAGAGGAGCATGAGCAGATAGCGTCCGACAAAGTCACCGGCATAGCCCGTTCCGCCACCCCTTTCGCGCAGCCAGTTTTCCAATGGCGTCAGCGGGCAGACCCATCCGCTGAATTCTACAAATGTCCCCCAGAGGACCGCAGGCAAGTGGGCCCAGATGACCGGGCGCCATCTCAATGCCAGCAATCTGCCGAACAGGACGAAAAGGACAAAGGCGAGGTGTATCAAGAGGACCGCATCGGCCAGGAGGAGAGCGCTGTTTGGCCATGCCAGCATAGGGGCCTTGTGCGGGCTATTCCTTCGCCTCTTGCTCCGGATCGATCTCGATCAAACGATGGCGTCCGTTGCCGAGTGACTCGATTTTGAAAACTCGCTGCCTGAGGTGAAAGGTGCCTGTCACAGTGGCGCCGTTGAGCACGAGAGAAAACTCGCCAGGATCGGTTAGCTTCAGCTGCCCGCGGATGAAGCTCGTGTCATTGATCCGCGAGAGGGTGGACACCACGTCCAACTCATACCGCCCGGCATCGAAGAGCTCGACGGCAATCGGCGGAAGCGGCCTGGCTGCGGCGTCTTTCAAGGTTTTCACCAGGAGCCCATCGAATACGATTTCGCGCTCGCGGAGAATCGACGGTTTCTTTGGAGGCAGGGGTTGATCGGATGGATTGACCGGGGGGGCCGTACGCCAAAGAAGGAGAACGGAGGGGGACTCTCCTCCGAACGAACGGTCGATGAGTATTGGGAGTAGGCAAACAGCGATCATCGGCACTTGGCGAAGCAGGTGTTTCAGGATCATGCGCGAAGCGGGGAGCGTTGAGCTGGCTATCATCGGGGCTATTATAAGTCTCTATCAAGCCGGCTGCCATGGTTTTACACGAGCCGTCAGCTATGCGCGGGTTATTCGAGTTGGTTTGGACCCGCGGGCTTTAGACGCGGCGCGCTGCCGGGTCGGTTGGGGGCGTTGGGCGGTGCCGGCAGTCTCAGCCCACTCAGTCAATTGAGCGGCGTCTTCAAGAATGTCGGCAGGTACTTCGTAGTAGGTTTTGAGCGTCATCGTCTTGGTCACGCGAAAGGGTTTCGCTCCCAGGGCACGGTAGGAATCGACCGTCTCCGGCGTGATTTTGAAATACAGCCGGCCTTTATGAACGATGCCGAAGAACGCCTCGCGATAGCGGAGCCCATAGCCGCCGAACATGGCGCGACAGGTCAGACCTCGCAGCTCGGCGAGCTGATCCAGGACAAAATCTCTGAATCCATCACGCCTTGTGGTCATAGGCGGAGTCTCGATGAATCAGGCAGGTTTGCGTCCCGCGACCATCCGCACCGCCATCGGGAATACGATGCGGTCGCCGTGTGTGTAAGTTGACGCGGCCTGGATAATACGCTGCTTCACATCTTGCTGCTGTGACCCGGTCAGCTTCGCCATGAGATTTTGGACCGGCGCGGCGATTTCCATCAGACTGGTGTAATACTCGTCTGCCGACGCATAGGACCATTCCGCAAGAAACTCCTGGTCCGTCACATCGACCAGTCCGGCCTGCTGAAACATTTCGGCGAGCTCGCCCGGTTTGGCCAGCCGGAAGATGCCCGGCGCGGTGGGATCCGGCGGCGGGAGCTCGATCACCTGCTTGATGGCGGTCATCGAGAGGCCGATCGAGGGATTCTTCTCCGGCGCGGACCAGACGGCCGCCGCCACCCAGCTCCCGGGTTTCAGCACCCGTGCAATTTCCAACGCGGCCTTCGGAATCTCAGGGAGAAACATCAGACAGAAGCGGCTCGTCACGGCGTCGAATGAGTTGGGCTCAAACGGGAGGCTCGTCACGTCACCGGTTCTGAACGAGACATTAGCCAGACCGAGGCGTTTGGCTTTTCGATCCGCGGCTGCGAGCATGTGTTCGGCGAGATCCATGCCGATGACGCTGCCGGACGCTCCGACAGTTTGCGCGCCCAGCAGGGCGGGGTAGCCGGTGCCGGAGCCGAGATCGAGGACCTTCATGCCTGCATGAAGGCGGGCATCGGCCACAAGCCGGTGGTTCAGAAATGCTATCTGTTCGTCGAAGAGGCGATCCCATTTCTCCCAGCCGCCGGCGACGCGGTTCCAGTCCTGCCGTTGACCTTCGATGAGCTTGGCGTTCTCGGGGGTTGGCATCGTATCTCCTCTCATATTTATCCGCCGCTGAGGGCGCAGACGATGTAGACCGTATCGGTATTCCTGAGTGGCGCTGACAAGTTCTGGAGTTGCACGTCGTTCACGAAGATTCTGATGTGCGGCCTGATGGTGTCCTGCTCCGTGATGATACGAAACCGGATACCGGAAAAACGGCGGTCCAACGCGGCCAGCGCCTCGGCGAGCGTAGAGCCTTCCAGCGAAATCTCGCTCTGCTGCGCCGTATAGGAGCGCAATGCGCTGGGGATGTGGATCGTCATCGTCCGAGTGTTGCCGCTTCCACTGAGTAGATTTCCGGCAGGTGCCGGGCGATGCAGGTCCAGGTCGCTCCCTCATTCCGGCTCGCCCAGATCTCGCCCTGCGTCGTGCCGACATATAGCCCGACGGCCTCGTGCCTATCATTGGTCATCGCCTGACGCTTCACCGTCCACCAGGCATTCGACCGCGGGAAACCCTTGTCCTGGCGCGTCCAGCTTTTCCCGGCATTGCGCGTGACATAGGCGGCCGGTTTCCCCTCGGGACTCACGCGCGGCCAGACGGTCGTGCCGTCCATCGGGAATACCCATGCACAATCCGCATTGTGCGGATGCACGACTATGGGAAACCCGATGTCGCCGACCTTCTTCGGCATGTTCCTGCCGATCCGTACCCAGGTAGTTGACGGCCGGTCGAGCCGGTAGATGCCGCAATGGTTCTGCTGATACAGCCGGTCGGGATTGCTCGGACAGAGCCGGACGCAATGGGGGTCGTGGAAGGTCACAGTAGTTGGATCAAATCCCTCCACCACGTCGAGGCCGTTCACGAGCGTCGTGAACGATTCGCCGCCGTCGACGGATTCATGCACGCCGCCGCCGGACATGGCGAAATAGAGATGTTGGGGATTGCGCGGGTCCACGATGATCGAGTGCAGCTTCGGGCCGTCCGGTGTGCCGTCTTGCACGGAGCCCATCCACTCGCGGTACTGCGGATCGTCGTTGATGTAGGAAAACGGTTTCCATGTCGCTCCTCCGTCGTCTGACCGGAAGAGGCCCTGCGGCGAAGTGCCGGCGTACCAGGCGTTCGGTTCGTTGGCGTGACAGGGTGTCAGCCAGAAGGTGTGGCCTACTGCACGGCCCTTCTCGTTTTCGGGACGTTTCGGGAAGGCCGGGGGGGCCGCAGATTCCTTCCAGGTCTTTCCGGCATCGGTGGAGCGAAACAGCGTCGGTCCCAGGTGCCCGGTGCTGGCCGCCATCAACATCGTGCGCCGGTCCCGCGGATCGGCCACGACATGGTGGATGATGTGACCAAGGAAGATGGGGGACGAAACCTTCCAGGTGCGTCTCGTCCGGTCGCTCTTCAGGGTGAACGCGCCTTTCCTGGTGCCGATCAGCAACGTGACGGCTCCGCTACTCACAGGGGTTGTCGAGGATTTCATCACCGGCCTCCATCGTCGGATTATTTGATGGTCTGTAAGGTCTCCCGCAATTCTTTCAATTCAGCAGTCAGAAGATCGAGGTGCTGGTCACGCTGCGGTTGATCATCCTTGAACTTCCAGAGTCGTCCGAAGACAGCCCCGAGTTCCTTCTTGTGGGTCAATGCCAGATCGTAAGCCGGGGTTTTGGCTTGTTCTTTGGTGACGCCGCAGAAAGAATCCATCAGGGCATGTAATTGGTTGTGGAGGTCATCGAATGCGTTGTCCACGCCTTTGCCGCCTTTGGCTTTCGCGGCCGTGGCCTCCATCATATTCGTGAGATTGATCATCGTCTCGACGCCGCTGGCGCCTTTGGCCTGCGTCGCGTAGTCCCCGGCGCGCGGATAGAACAAATAGCTGCAGCCGCTCAGCGTCGTGAACATCAGAGCCAACGCCAACAGTCCAATTGTCCGTTGCATAGGAGCCCTCCTTGGGTGATGGTGTGGAGCACCTAGTCAAGCATGTTGCCTGATCTATTTCAATGCTGCCCCATCACGGTTTCCGCGTATACACGATCTCCAGGAACTTCATCTCTTTGCCGCCATGGCCGTGCGTCCCGTACATCTCAAATGTTTGGTTGTTGGCGTCCTGAATTTTCCAGACTGCCCGATGCGACATTTTCCCACCGCCCGGTTCGGGGTGTGAGCCCTTCAGGGTGATGGTCTTGCCGTCAGCATTGGCCGTCCCTTCCATGATGAAGATCCCGGTTCCCATCGTATCGATCCAGGCTGTGACGTACTTCTTCGTCACATTGTCGTAGCCATCGATCCCGATGCCGGAGAAGGGTTGTCCCATCATCTGGGCGTTGTATTCCTGATAGAGAAATCGCCCGTCCAACAACATTTTCATCTCCGCCGTGCCGGTCGACTCCGTCGGCGGCTTCCCCGGCTCCATCCATTCCTTCGTGGTGGTGGTCCAACTGCCGGCGAGACTCGCGAACTGCTTGTGCGGTTCTCCCGGCGTCCCCAACTTTTTCCACAGTTCCATCATGGCCTGCTGATCCATCGGCTTTGATGCCTTCTTTTCTTTTGCCGTGACGAGAGATGCGGACATGAGCAGGCAGAGACTGGTGAGAACGATGAGTGTGCGTCGCATGTGTCGCCCTCCTTGGTGACAGAATCACTTTACGGTGAGTATGGCGCCCTTGTTACCTCGATAGCGAAAGAACTCTTCAGGCATTGGCTATGCCTCCTGTCGACTCATCTGTTCGAAGAATGCCTGGCCCCGCTTCTTCATCTCCTCGGGAGCGACGTCCTCTTTATGTGTCGCGATCGTCCACTGGTGTCCGAAGGGGTCCGCCACCGTGCCGGCGCGGTCCCCCCAGAACATGTCTGCCACCGGCATCAACGATTTCGCGCCCGCTGCCACGGCCTGATTGAAGACCCGGTCAGTATCGTGCACGTACAGGTAGAGGCTGACTGTCGTGCCGCCCACACTCTGCGGCCCCGGGCAGCCCCTTTGGGGATTCTCCTCGCCGAGCATGACGATTGAATTGCCAATCCTGATCTCGCCATGCATCAGCCGTTTGCCGTCCGGCGTCATGAAGCGGGTGCGCTCTTCGGCGCCGAACGCTTTTTTGTAGAACTCCATTGCCTCCAGGCCGCCGCGTACCGCCAGATGCGGGCTCACTGTGTGATAGCCAGGCGGAATCGGTTGTACTTGTGGTGCCATGATATCCTCCTTTATCGTCTCGGATTTATCCACGGCTGTTGTCTACCCCGCGCCCCATAGTTCGATCTTCCAGTCGAAGACCTTTTCATAACATGCTTTTGCCTTCTTACAATTCGAAGCCGGGATCTCAACAAACACGACTGTGTTGTTCTTCATCATCGTTGTACTTCCCTTGCATCCTCTAGACGTCCCGCGTCGGATCATCGTTGCTCATATGCTTGTCTCAGTTTTTGTATGTCGAGTTTTGTCATTTGAAGCAATGCTCTCATGACCCGGTTCGATGCTTCAGCGTCCGTGCTCTTCAGCATATCGCCTAGAACAGTGGGCACGATTTGCCAGGAGAGGCCGTATTTGTCTTTCAGCCAGCCACACTGTTGCGCCTGTTCATCTCCGCCTTCGGACAGTTTCTCCCAGTAATAGTCGACTTCTTCCTGGGTGTCACACAGCACTTGGAAGGAGATGGCTTCATTGAATGTGAACACCGGACCGCCGTTAAGGGCCGTAAACGCTAGCCCATTCAGTTCAAACTCGATCGTCATCACGGTTCCCGGCAACCTTCCGTGGATTTCATAACCCTCTGTCCCATACCGGGTCGTCTTCCCGATCTTCGCCTTCTTGAAGATAGAGGTGTAGAACTTCACGGCCTCCTCCGCGTTGCTATCGAACCACAGGCATGGAGCGAGTGTTGGCATAGGGTATCCTCAGGTCCTGGTCATCAATTCCAGGATGTGGCCATTCGGGTCTCGGAAATAGGTGCCTCGCCCGCCGTTCCGATCATTGAGGGTCCCGTCCTCCAGGCTCCGCGGCCCGCTGCCGTACGGGATGCCCGCCTCTTGCACCCGCTTCAAAATGGCATCGAGCTCCTGGTCGCTCACGTGAAACGCATAGTGATGGCTCTCGAACCTGTCAACGTCGTCGTGGAAATCGAAGGTGAGCGTCTCATTGACCTGAACCGGTGCAAAATATCCGACGGCTCCCTCATCAAACGGCAGGCCGAACATATTTGCGAAGAACTTCGCCGATGCGACCTTGTCATGAGCCGGCACGATTGTGTGATTCAAGACGATAGCCATCGATCACTTCTCTCCGGCTATTGCCACAGCGATCTGATGGTTCATGCCGTGGCAGCCTCAGGTTTCAATTTAGCGATTTGCGCAGGCGTTCCTCTTGCTCTCTCAGCTCCGGGGTGAACTCAGCGCCGAAATCATCCGCTTCGAATACTTGACGAATTTCGATCTCGGATTCTCCCGGCATGGGATTGGGGCAGCGTTTGACCCACTCGATCGCCTCTTCCTTCGACTTCACCTGCCACAACCAATAGCCGGCGATCAGTTCCTTCGTCTCGGCGAAGGGGCCGTCGATGACGGTCCGCTTGCTCCCCGAGAATCTAACGCGTGCGCCTTTCGAGCTCGGCTGAAGTCCTTCACCGGCAAGCATCACGCCCGCGTTGACCAGCTCTTCGTTGAACCGGCCCATTTCGGTCAACAATTGCTCGCTCGGCATTACGCCAGCTTCCGAATCCTTCGTGGCTTTGATGAGAATCATAAATCGCATGGTGGCCCTCCTCGTATGCCAGTCAGTCGAATGTATTCGTGATGACTCTATCGGTGTTCATACGCCTGCCGGAGCCGTTGTATGTCGATCTTGCCCATTTGCAGCATGGCCTGCATGACTCGCGCTGATTTCTCCTCATCCTCGTCCTGCAACATGTCGCCCAACACAGAGGGGATGATCTGCCACGATAGGCCGAATTTGTCTTTCAGCCAGCCGCAACGGCCCGGTTCACCTCCGGCAGTGAGTTTCTCCCACAGCTCATCGACTTCCTCCTGCGTAGGGCAATCGACGAAAAAAGAGATGGCTTCGGTGAACGTGAACTGGGGGCCGCCGTTCAGGGCGATAAATTGTTGCCCGTCGAGATGAAAGGTCGCGGACATTGGTGAGAGGCTGTCGATCCGCGAGTTGTTAAAGATGGACGTATAAAACCGCGCCGCCTCTTCCGCGCGACCGTCGAACCATAAAAAAGGAGTAATTTTATTCATCATGGGTGGTTACCTCTTGCCCCGCCGCCGCTCGCTCTCGCGAATCATCTCGGTCAGGTCTTCCACCGGGCGGATTTCCCAGGGACCCATCTTGACACCCGGGTGGTTCGATATGAGCTGGATGGCATGGGTGCGATCGCGGGCTTCGATGATCAGAAGTCCGCCCAGGATTTCCTTGGTCTCAACAAAGGGGCCGTCGGTGACGGAAACCCTGCCGTTCCGGTAGCGCAGCGTCGTGGCGGTGTCAGGGCCCTGGAGTCCTTCGCCTCCTACCCAGTGCCCGTTCTTCTTGAGCTCCTCGTCGTAGGCGATACAGTCATCGACCATGGCGTTCTGCTGGCCGGCGGAGAATGTCGCCCACTGTATGACGTCTAAATATCCCAAACAGATATATTTCATCGGTTCCCCCTTGAGAAAAAGTTTGGCCGCTTCACCCTATAGTCGTACAGGAAGGCGGCAATCGACAGAGCAGGATCAGCGCGGGGGCTTGAACACTATTCCTCCGGTAAGCCCGTGATTTCTCTGATTGGCCTGACCTCCACTGCCCCGATCCTGGCTCCGGGAATGCGGCCGGCGATATCGATGGCCGCATCCAAATCCTGCGCATCGACCAGAAAATAGCCGGCGAGCTGCTCACGGGTTTCGATGAAGGGACCATCCGTGACCGACCGTTTCCCGTCACGTACCTGGATAACTGTGGCGGTCGCGACTGGTTGGAGCGGCGAGGCATGGACATATTGTCCCTTGTCATGCAGTCGGTGACAGAGTTGGATTGACTCGGCCAGCATGCTTCTCCGGGTCTCCTCGCTCATCTTACCGAACGATTCTTCATTGTGGTGAACCAACAAAAGATATTTCATGACCGTTCCTTCCCGTCCCATCACCTAGTCGTTCCCGGCGTCTGAAATCGATATGGGGGTTGAGGTTAATCTAACTCAGCCAGCCGCTGTTCCAGAAAGCGCCGCTCCGGTTCCTGCTTCGTGAGGGCGAGGGCCCGCTCATAGGAGATGCGGGCGCCTGTCTTGTCTCCCAACCGCCTACAGAGATCTGCTCTGGTGGCATGGATCAAATGATAGTCAGTGAGCTCACCCCGCGCCAGGATGGCGTCCACCAGCGCGAAGCCTGCCGCGGGACCGTCCCGCATCGCCACGGCCACCGCGCGATTGAGGTCGATGATCGGCGAGGGCGCCGCGCGTGCCAGCAAGTCGTAGAGGGCGACGATTTGAGCCCAATCGGTTGCAGCGGCACTCGGCGCTTCGGCATGGACGGCAGCGATCGCCGCTTGCAGGGTATAGGGGCCGAACCGCCGTGAGGTGAGCGCCCGTTCAACGAGTGCGATGCCTTCCGTAATCAGGGCTCGATCCCAGCGCGACCGATCCTGCCGGTCCAATAGGACAATCTCTCCCGTGGCCGACGTGCGGGCCTGGCGTCGCGATTCGTGCAGCAGCATCAACCCGAGCAGGCCCGTGACTTCCGGTTCCGGCAACAGCGCCAGCAGCAGGCGCCCCAAACGGATCGCCTCGCCTGAGAGATCGGCGCGCGTGAGCGAAGCGCCTGACGAAGCCGAGTAGCCCTCATTGAAGACCAGATAGATGACGTGTAAGACCGAATCTAACCGGTCCGGCAGGTCGGCCGGTGGAGGGACTTCGTAGGGAATCCGCGCATCGCGGATTTTCGCCTTGGCGCGGACGATCCGCTGGGCCAACGTCGTAGGGGAGGAGAGAAAGGCGTGGGCGACCTCTTCGGTCGTGAGGCCGCAGACTTCACGCAGCGTCAGCGCGAGTTGGGCCTCGGGCTTGAGCGCCGGATGGCAGCAGGTGAAGATCAACCGTAGCCGGTCGTCTTCGATAGGTTCGTCGTCCTGCTCAGCGGGATCGCTGGTATTCGCTTCGAGCGTTCTGGCGAGCTCGCTCAGTGATGCGTCATAGCGGGTGCGTCGTCGTAAGCCGTCGATTGCTTTGAAGCGGCCGGTGGAGACGAGCCAGGCCCGCGGATTGGCGGGGATGCCGTCGCGAGCCCATTGTTCCATGGCCGCCGCAAAAGCTTCGTGCAACGCTTCCTCGGCCAGGTCGAAATCCTTGAGCAGCCGGATGAGCGTCGCAAGCACCCGGCGCGACTCAGACCGGTACACCTCTTCGGCTGTTGCACGGACCTGGGTCGTTGCATCGTCGCTCATGGCCGGATCTCTTACGCGCAGCCCTGTTCCTTCATCGGGCGGACCTCCACGCTGCCATAACGGGCGGCGGGGAAATGAGTGGCGATGCGAATCGCGTCGTTCAAATCGGGCACGTCGAGCATGAGAAAGCCGCCCAGCTGTTCCTTCGTTTCGGCAAACGGCCCGTCGGTCGTCGCGGCCTTCCCCTCACGGACTCGGACGGTCGTGGCGGTTTCCACCGGATGGAGCGGCGAGGCGGCCAGCAGCTGGCCGATCTTCTGCAACCGGTCGCAGTAGGCCATCGATTCGTCCGAGAGCGCAACCCGCTCGCGGCTCGGTAGAGCATGGAGGATTTTTTCTTCGACATAGACCAGGCAAAGGTATTTCATGATGTGTGCTCCATGGGGGTTACAGGTGGTGTGCCGTGATTGCCGGATATCAGCCTGTACCGGATAGTCGTCGGAGGAGGCTGAAATCGACAGTGGGCCGTCTAATGAAAAAGCAGAGAGATTTTCAGCACCTATCCGGATATGCATGGCCAAGAACTCGTTGAAGCGTCGGGAAATTTCTACGGTTAGTATCGTGCCTGATGCTCGCAGCAAGAACAACAGGCGGGTGTCCGGTGAAACGGATAAGTAGAATTCTGCAGGAATGCACAAATTCGTTCTCGAACTGATGACAGTTGTGTAGAGTCGGCACAGAGAGACGAACGAAAGGACGCGAGATGAAAGCTGCCACGATGCCGAAGGAACTGTTTCTCGATATCCGTGAACACACCCGGACACGCATCCCGGTGCCGTTCTCCTGTGCACTGTCGGAGAAGGTCAGTCCGCGCTGGTTTGCGAAAAAAAGGGCCGGTCTCGGCGTGGTCTACGATGTGTCGCTCAAAGGCGCCCGGGTTACGTGCGAAGCTCCGATGGATCCGGGCGACCAGGTCACGGTGCTGCTGCGCTTGCCCAAGCAGGTGGCTCCGTTGGCGGTTGAGCGGGCAACGGTCCGATGGGCGAAGGACCAGACCTTCGGACTTGAGTTCATGCATCTCACGTCCACCGCGGCCACCAGACTGAAGCGCTTTCTCTCCCTGCAAGACCACCCATCCGTGTGATTCCCCTCGGTGTTCGATGTTCTGCTGAAAGTTCCTCACCATCGTCTGACCAGAAGACGGGGTTGCAGGCAGCCTGATTCAGTTGACTCTCCCTTCTTCCCTCAGTAGCCTGCGCACACATACTGCGTTCCAGCAGGTTGCGAAAGGCCTCGTGATGGAGAGTCTGCATCAGCTCGAGATGGTCATCTTGTTGCTGGCGGTGGTCCTGGTGCTGACCACCGTCGCGCAGAAGCTCGTCGTTCCCTATCCCATCTTATTGGTCATCGGTGGCTTGATTCTCGGCCTGATCCCGGGGCTTCCCACGGTCACACTCAGTCCTGATCTGGTCTTTCTCGTTTTTCTTCCGCCGATTCTCTGGGCGGCAGCCTACTTCACATCCTGGCGGGAGTTTCGGGAGAACCTCCGCCCGATTTCATGGCTGGCGGTCGGCCTGGTGGTGGCCACGACGGCGGCGGTGGCGGCCGTCGCGCGCGCGGTGCTGCCGGGCCTCGGATGGGCCGAAGCCATTGCCTTGGGTGCCATCGTGTCTCCGCCCGATGCGGTCTCGGCTACCGCCATCGGGAAGCGTCTGCGCATTCCCCGACGCGTGGTGACGATTTTAGAAGGCGAAAGTCTGGTGAACGACGCGACCGCGCTGGTGCTCTATCGCGCTGCCGTCGGGGCCGCGGTCGGCGGGAGTTTCGTGTTGGGCGACACGCTCCTGCAATTTGTCCTGGCCGCAGTCGGGGGTGTGGCCATCGGGATCGCGGTCGGGATGGTGTCGCGATGGGCACTCTGTGCGGCGACCGACAGTTTCACGGAGATCGCCATTACATTGCTGGCGCCCTATGTGGCCTGGGTGCTGGGCGAAGTGACGCATGTATCGGCGGTGTTGGCCTGTGTGGCCGGAGGACTGTATGTCCGGCAGCATTTCAGTGCGGCGGTCGCACCGGTGACGCGGCTGCAGGCGCGGACGGTGTGGGACCTGCTGATCTTCGTGCTGAACGGGTTTATTTTCATTCTAATCGGACTCCAACTCGGTGCGCTACGCGACGCTGTGCCCGCCGGTCGGGTCGGGCCGTTGATGCTCGCCGGAGCGGCGGTCAGTCTGACGGCGATTGTCATGCGTCTCGTCTGGGTGCCGGCGGCGGCGGCGTTGCCCCGGCTGATGAGTGCGGCGATACGGGCCCGCGATCCGATGCCTCCCCGGTCCCACATTTTTGTCATAGCCTGGACCGGTATGCGCGGGATCGTCACGCTGGCGGCCGCGCTGGCTCTGCCGGTGACGACGGAGGCGGGGACGCCGTTCCCGTTTCGCGCGGAGATCATCTTAATCAGTTTTGCCGTGATCCTCGCGACGCTGGTGCTGCAGGGCCTTTCGCTCACGCCGATCATCCGTAAGCTGCATCTTGAGGAAGATCGTGGTCTTGAGCGGGAAGAAATGCTTGCACGCGAACAGGCCGCTTCGGCGGCGTTGGGTCGATTGGACGGATTGGCAGGAGAAGACGGCGTGCGGGTAGAGCATGTCGAACGCCTGCGGATTCATTACAGTCGCCAGCTCCAACGATTTGCCGGATCCGGCCCCGTCGATGCGGATTGTTCGTTCGAGGCCGGCGAACAGTTCCGGCAGTTGCGGCACGACACGTTGACCGCCGAACGGCTCGCGTTGATTCAATTGCGGAACGACGGAACGATCAGCGACGAGGTGTTGCATCGGCTCGAACATGAACTCGATGTCGAAGCGCTGCGCGTCGGTATCGGCGAACGCCGTCTGCCTCGTTGAGGATCCACAACCTGTATCGGGTGGATGGACGTCTCCCGTTTCTGCGAAGTGAGGGGAGCGGTCGCTTACAGTTCGATGCGTTGATAGGACGGTGCGGCCAGGTCCTGCCGGAGCAGATCCCATTCGATCAGAAAAATCGTCGAGCGTGCCGCGCTCATTGAAAGTCGGCGTTCGCCGTCTTTTGCCACGACACTCTCGGCTTTTGTGAAATCCATGGTGAGATCGGGCCCCGTCCGGTTACACACGAACAGCGGCAGACCCGTGTCGCGCGTGCAGCGCTCCCACTCGCCGCTGGGGCCGTGGAATCCCGGCGCCCAGGCGGCGGCGGACACCAGCAGGCGGGCTCCTTGTCGTCGCAGGCTTTCGGCGATGCCCGGAGAATAGGCATCGGCGCAAATGAGCAGCCCTACTCTGTCGAGCGGCGCGACTGCGACAGGGATGGCCTCCGTCCCCGGCGTCGACCAGGCCTCCGATCCGACGCGCAGCGAATTGATCTTTCGATGAGCGCCGGAGAGTCTGCCGTCCGGGGTGATGACGAAGAGGGAGTTGTGCAATTGCTTGGTGCGCAGATCCTGTTCAGGCAGGGAAAGAAACAAGGTGATGCGCAGTCGGGATGCGAGCCGGCCCATCTGCGTCATCCACTCATCCGGCTGAGGCACAATCCAGTCGGTGCCGATCCGGTCGGCAAAACTATAGCCGCAGACCGCAAGTTCCGGCGTGAGGATCCAGGCGGCTCCCGCCTGGGCTGCCTGCACGATAGCGGTTTCAATCATCCGTCGATTCCCCGCGAGGTCGCCGGGAACCGGCGCCAGATGCAGGAAGGCGATGCGCAGGGTAGGTATGACCATGGTCCGCATCATACAGGGTTGGCCTGGTTGGCGCGAGCGACGATGCGGCCGATTCTCCCCGCCGATGACTGTTGGCCGTCGGTAGCGGTGTGGTATGCTGCGCACCCATTATGGCTATCGACCAGACACGTCAGGGAGAACTGGCCGCGGCGACGGCGCGCCGCAGGACCTTTGCGATCATCAGCCATCCGGACGCGGGCAAGACGACGCTCACGGAAAAGCTGTTGCTGTACTCCGGGCTCATCCGGACGGCCGGCATGGTCCGCGGCCGCAAGGGCGGCAAGACCGCCGCTTCCGATTGGATGGGCATGGAGCAGGAGCGCGGTATTTCCATCACCGCATCGGCCATGCAGTTTCCTTACAAGGATGCGATCATCAATCTGCTCGATACGCCGGGCCACCAGGACTTTTCGGAAGACACCTATCGAACCCTGACGGCCGCCGACAGCGCGATCATGGTCATCGATGCGGCCAAGGGCGTGGAGACGCAGACGCGCAAGTTGTTTGCCGTCTGCCGTCTGCGGCGGATTCCGGTGCTGACCTTGATCAATAAAATGGATTTGCCGGGACGTCCGCCGCTCGACCTGATGACCGAAGTGGAACAGGCGCTCAATATTCACGCGAGCCCGATCAACTGGCCGATCGGATCCGGGAGCGATTTCGTCGGCATCGTGACGCGGGCGGACCATCGTGTTCAGCTGTTCAGCAAGACCGCCCATGGCGGCGCGACCAAGGTCGACGTGGCGAATATGGTCTTGGCCGACCTCGAACGCAGCGGCCGTGTCCCTCCGGACGTCATGGAGCCGGTGCAGCACGATTTGGAGTTGCTCGACATCGCCGGCAATCCGTTTTCGCGCGAGCAGTTTTTGAACGGCGATGTCACGCCGGTCTTTTTTGCGTCGGCGCTCACGAACTTCGGCATCGAGAGTTTCCTCGATGCCTTTGTGACGCTCGCGCCCTGTCCCAGCGCCCGACTGGCCGATCGTGAAGACGGGAGCGAGTGCCCCATCGACCCGGTCGAGACCCCGTTCAGCGCCTATGTCTTCAAACTGCAGGCCAACATGAACCCGAAACACCGGGACAGCACCGCATTCCTGCGAGTCTGCTCGGGGCGATTCGAACGGGACATGATGGTGAAACATCACCGGTTGAATCGAGAGGTGCGTCTCTCGCGGCCCCACAGTTTGGTGGCGCAGGAGCGGAGTACCGTGGAGGAGGCTTATCCCGGCGATATCATCGGCATCATCAATCCCGGGCTTTTTGCGATCGGCGATACGATTTCGGTGACCGGAGGATTCAATTTCAAGCCCTTGCCGCAGTTCCAGCCGGAAATCTTTGCGCGGCTCCGTCCGACCGACGTCGGCAAGCGAAAAGCCTTCGACAAGGGGATGGAGCAGATGGCGCAGGAAGGTACGGTCCAGATCATGCGGAGCCTCAACGATCAGGACTCGCTGGTCGCGGCGGTCGGCCGGCTGCAATTCGATGTGCTGCAATACCGGCTGCGCCACGAATATCGTGTGGAGACCGTACTCGATGCCCTTCCGTTTTCCTGCAGCGCCTGGCTGGGCGGGGATCCGACGACCTTCAAGGCGCCGTCGGCTTCCATGGTGGTGAAGGATCAACGCGGTCGTGTCGTGGTGCTGTTCGGCGACCAGGTCATGAAGACCATCGCGCGCGATCGCAACCCTGACCATACGCTCCGCGATATGGGGTAGAGCGGCCGAGTTGTTGGCCGTGACCGGTCGAGAGCCAACTATGGTTCCTCCCTTCTCCCTTGCTGCTCTTGGCAGGCGTACTTTATGACGTGGCCGACCCCCATCACACGAGAACTTGTCGGGGCCGCCGCCGCATGGAAATCCGGCAACGATGGCAAAGCGCGTGTCTGTGCGCGGCGGGCGGTTGCGTTAGCCGACGAAGCGTGGCTGGCACAGCAGGCATCTCCGTCATGGTCAGGCGATGCCATGGCACACCTGCGCAGAATCCAACAGGACGTGTCGTTTCCATCGTCTGTCCGGCAGGCGGCCGAACGATTGACGACGACCGTGACCAAGAAGCAGACGGCTTCCTTTACGACGGATCCCATCGGCGATGCGAACACCGTCATAGAGTTTCTGATCGGGGTGAGCGAAACGCGGCCATGATTCTGCGGGAGGGCTGTGAGGCGATTGATGGAAGCGGACGATGCAGAAGCGATGCGGGAGGCCTGGGCGAAAAACGATGATCCGCCCTGCCCGTATGATCTCCGGGAGAAGGAGTTCTATCTCGCTTCCGATACGAGCGCTGAAATCTGTGTGCGGTGCGGGAAATCATTCTGGAGGGGAAACTAGCCATGGGGCGGACGTTCAGGCGGCAGGGCGGCCTGGTGCTCGCGGCGTTGTTCGCGCTGGTGTGGGACGTGGGGTCTCTGCCTCTCTGGGCCAATCCGGCGCAGGATCGGCTTGCGGCCATGCCTGAAGTGGAGCGGAGCGAGACTTTGGCGGTGTTCGTAGAAAGCGGCGGCCATAGCTGTCGCACCGTCGCGCGCACATTTTTCCAAGGGGAGGACGCCAAGGGAAATGTCTTCTGGGATGTGGAATGCGCCGGAGGCGAGTCCTACGTGGTGGTAATCAAGAATGATGTGCCGGGCTCGACGCGCGTGATGACGTGTCGCCGCTTACGGGCGGTGGCAGGCGCGGACTGTTTCAAGAAGCTGGAGTAGTCCATCGCGCGGGTGACCGGATATGAGTCAATCTGACTACGTCTTCACGTCGGCCGAAGATCAACTGGAATTCGCAAGGTTGCAGGCCATCGAATGTGAGTTCGATCCGGCCAGCCGCCGCCGTCTGTATGCGACCGGTCTCACCGCCGGGTGGCGTTGCCTGGAAGTGGGGCCGGGCGCCGGGTCATTGATGCAGTGGATGGGTGAGAGAGTCGGGCCTTCGGGGCATGTCGTCGCACTCGATCTCTCGACTAAGTTCTTGGCGGCACAATATCCGGCGCATGTTGAGATTCAGCAGGGAGATATTCGCACTGCTGTGTTGTTACCGGGGTCCTTCGATCTCGTCCATGCGCGCTATGTGCTCATTCATCTCCCGGACTACGAGATCGCCCTGTCCCGGATGCTGGCCGCGCTGAAGCCGGGCGGATGGATCGTCCTGGAAGAGCCGGACTTCTCTGTCTCGCGGGGCATCGCCGGAACGGCTGCGCAACTCGCGGCGATGCAGCACATCAATCAGGCGATTCATCGCATGTACGAAAGCCGCGGCATGGACTATGCGCTTGGACTCAAGCTGTTGCCATTCTTACAGATGCGGGGACTCTGCGACTTGTCCATGGAGAACGATGCGCCGGTGTCTGCCGGTGGTTCCGGGTTGGCCGCGATCATGGCGATGTCCGCTGAGCAGTTGCGGGACAAGTATCTGGCGACCGGAATCGTCAGCGAAGCGGATCTGCAGGGCTATCGACAATCGGCCGAAGATTCCCGGAGCCGGGCGGTCTACTATGCGACGGTGGCAGTGGCCGGGCGCAAGAAGGCCGAGTGAGTGAGTGGTGATGGAGATTCCTGTATTAGTCCTGCCGGGGTTCGGCAATTCCGGCCCCGGTCATTGGCAGACATTGTGGGAAGAGCGCCATCCGGCCTGGCGGCGGGTTGATTTGGGTCAATGGGATGCGCCGCGGTGCGCCGACTGGATCAGCGCGCTGGACTCGTTCCTCGCCCGGTATGAGACGCCGCCGATCCTGGTGGCTCATAGTCTTGCATGTTTGTTGGTAGCACACTGGGCGCAACAGTCACCGGCCTCGATTCGCGGGGCTTTTCTGGTGGCAGTCCCGGATCCGGCGAGCCCGCATTTCCCAGCCACCGCCCAGGGTTTCAGCCCGGTGCCGATGCGCCGCTTGTCGTTTCCCAGCATGGTGATAGCCAGTCGCAATGATTCGTTTGGCTCTTTCGAGCATGCGCAACGGTGCGCGACTGCCTGGGGCAGCCGGTGTGTCGATGTCGGCGACGTCGGCCATATCAATGTCGACAGCGGGATCGGCGATTGGCCCTCGGGGTATGCCCTCTTTCAGGAGTTCGTGGGGTAGCCGATGTCGATTCAGATTACGCAGGCTCAGCCGGAAGATGCGGCCGTCGTTGCTGCGCTGGTGGGGGAACTGCTCCATGAGATTATGGCTGCGGTCAAGGACAAGGCGTTCAACTTTCATCATGCCGACACGGAAGCTCGGGCGAGTGCCTGGTTGCGAGACGGGTGCTACTGGGTACTGCTGGCTCGTGACGGCGATATACCGATCGGATTTCTCGCTCTGTATCAGAGCTATGCCCTCTACACCGAAGGGATCTATGGAACGATTCCTGAGTTCTATGTTCGCCCTGCCCATCGTTCGAAGGGAGTGGGTGCGGCGTTGCTGAAGCAGGCCAGGCGGCTGGGACAGTCGCGCGGATGGCGGCGGCTCGAAGTCACGACTCCACCCTTACCGCAGTTCGACCGAACGCTGGCGTTCTATCAGCGCGAGGGGTTCAGCATTTCCGGAGGTCGGAAGCTGAAACTGGCGTTGCCGTGAAGCCGGTGGTGCAACGCGAACGGACCGGTTGCGGCATCGCCAGCGTGGCGATATTGGCGGGGGTGAGCTACGCGCAGGCCAAACAAGCGGCGAACCGGCTGGGAATCTTTGCTGAAGATCCACGGCTTTGGTCTGAGACGCAACCGGTGCGTGATCTGATGAAGCACTTTCGTGTTCACGCGGCAAACGGGGAAACGCCGTTTGTCTCCTGGGCGGCGCTGCCGGAGGTTGCGCTGCTCGCGATCAAGTGGCATCGCGAGCAGGGCCGCGCGTTCTGGCATTGGGTAGTATTCTGGCGGAGCCCTGGCGGCCCGGTGGTCTTGGATTCCCAACAGGCACTCCGCCGTCATGTCCGCACGGACTTCGGGCGGATGAAGCCCAAATGGTGGATCAAAATCGAACGAGCGACTGTTGAACGGAGCCGGTGACCGGACTCTGAGGAGAGGGATCGTCGAGATGAAGGACAAGATCCGCTGCGATTGGGCCGGCGAGAAGCCTCATATGATTCGCTACCACGATCGAGAATGGGGCAAGCCGGTTCATCGTGACAGGAAGCACTTTGAGATGCTTCTGCTCGAAGGCGCGCAGGCGGGGCTGACGTGGGAGACGGTGTTGCGGAAGCGCGTCGGGTATCGCGACGCCTTTGCAGGGTTTGATCCCAAGAAGGTCGCGCGTTTTACGGCCGCGACAAAAGCGGCATTGCTGAAGAATCCCGGCATCATCCGCAACCGCCTCAAAATCGACTCGGTGGTCACCAACGCACAGGCGTTTCTGGCGGTGCAGAAAGAATTCGGCTCGTTCGATGCCTATGTCTGGTCGTTCGTCGGCGGAGAACCGATCGATCATCGCTGGAAACGGATGAAGGCGGTTCCTGCTACAAACCCGGTGAGCGATACCTTGTCGAAAGATCTGAAGAAGCGGGGTTTCCGGTTTGTCGGCAGCACGATCATCTACGCCTATATGCAGGCGATCGGCATGGTAAACGATCATCTGGTCGACTGTTTCGCAAGATCAAGAAAGAGCACGGCATCATAGGCGTACAGACAATGCAACTCCCTCGTCCTCAAGACCAACTGGCCGGCTGTGTCTGGCTTCCACGATTTGCGGAAAAAGCCAGGCGGTTTCTCGCTCAGCAGCTTCCGTTTACCTATCGAGTAGCCTTCGGCAGCCGGCTTGGCATCGATGGGGCGTTTCTCCGTCACTTCGGTCTCACGGTTCCCCAGTTTCTCGTTGCGGTTCGGCGATCAAACGGCAACGCTGCGTTAGCCCAGTGGTTTCTGTCGCTCCCTGCTGCCAGCCCCGGGCGCATCGCCGAGTGGAATCGTCGCTCCGCGTCGCTGGGTGCCAAGGGCCAGCCCGGGTATCTCACCCGCCATCTCATCAAATGGGTCTTCTATCCCAAGTCGGTGATGAATCCCGTCAACAGCCTCTTCGAAGCTATTGAACAAGACGAACGCTAGGCGGAATGTGCTCTGTGCGGTTCCGGCGAAGCTGGGTAAAGCCCACAGGATGGATCCGCACTTGTCTGATCTGGCGGGGGTATCCTCTACTCTTCTGTATGCACTCCGTCGAATCCATCAAGCGCGATCCCGAGTGAGGCCAGCAGTTCCTTCGTCTCCGGACTGCTGTCGGAGCGGGCCTGCTTCAGCACAGAACGGTGGAGCGTGCGGAGCGGGGTCAGCACGCGACGATCGGTGGTCTTGCCGAGGGCGCGTACCAGAATGATCTGAGTCTGGAGCGGCTCGTTCGGGAGGACGGCGATGAAGGTGGGTACGATGTTGCTGTTGGGATGTAACGGTGCGAGGCGGCCCAGTCCAACGGCGGCGGCGCGATGTTGGTCGGGCGTGCCTGTGTTGAAGAGCGCGAGCAGCGCGGGGATGCAGTCTTCATGACCGATGGTTCCTAATGCCGTTGCCGCGGATTGGACCACCGTTGGATCGGGGTCTTTCAATGAAGCCGTGAGCCGAGGAATGGCGTCCACTGCGAGCATTTGGCCTAAGAGTGCAATCACGGCCTGCTTTTGTGTCACCGTCGCGCCGGACTCATCCAGGGCCTTGATCAGCCGCGCAGACTGTCCCCAGTCGGCCGCGAGCAAATAGGGAAATGGATCGGTCTGTAATTGTTGAGTGAGTGCTGCGATCGCATACGCTCCTGCGTCGGGTTGTTTCGCTTTCTGCGCTGCTTCTTGCGGATTGTTGAATGGCGTGCGGACTTCGTGGCGCCAGTCGGCCCAGCGGGTGCCGAAGCGATAGGAGAGTTGGCAGGCAGGTCCTTTCCAGAGTCGGACCGCCGCATCCATCATATCCGCATCTCCGCCGGACCGGCCTGTGCCTTCCCAGCTTTTCAGTTCTTCGCACTTTACCTTGACCGTGACCTCATGCGGCTGACCGCTATCGGTGACGATCCGGTATCCCAATCGTTCGAACCGCGTCGAGACCGCCTTCGTGATGCTGCCGGCATCAAGCGGACCATGGCTGCTCAAGGCCAACGTCTCAAGGTGGATCTGTTCGGCTCGATGCAGGAGATCCTTTTCTTCCTCTGTAAGCAACTCCTTGCGCGCCTGGGTCATGTCCGGAAAGCCTGCGGTGATAATGGATCCGAGGAAGAGGATGGTACATGCGGCTCGAAGCCGGTTGCCGGCGATGAAGCGAAGGCTTGCCATGATTCGCGCGCTCCTTGTGGTGCGAATGGAAGGAAGGAGTGAATGAATGTGGCGGGATTGTCTCATAGGCTGGGTGAGTGGGGGAAGTCTTCCGTCTGGTCCGGCATAAAACGGTGAGTCCATTGCTCTTCAAAATTAAGGCGATCGTACGGTTGTAGGGAAATGGCTACAGCGGCAGTATCTCTATAGTCTGAATGGGATACGTAGTTATCCCCAGTTCCCACTGTCCTTCTTTCCCTTCGAGTTTGATATGGATCAAAGGAGAGGGGTCTTCTGGAAAAACGAGAAAGCCAAGGAAGTCCTGGGGAATGTTCGGATAACGCCTCGCCGGTACGGCCCTTGCTCTACTCAGTATGAATGTGTCTCATCGGATGTTAGGAGAGAAGATCTGATCATGCGAAATCGTGCCTCTTCAAGAAAGTTGGTCAATGAACAAGGAGGCCCGGTACCGGTGATTAATCGTCGGGAGGAAGCCAGGATTGAGGATTGTCACTCCTGCGAATATGAAATCATCGAGCCCGGTGAACCTCGGATCGCCGTAGTTCAACAAGGCCAGGTGTTTACGCTCAATCGTAGCGCGCACGGGATGTTGCTGTTAATGCGGCAAGCTCCGCGGCCGAATCAGCTGGTCGAGGTGCATAGCGCGAGATTGGGCTGGTGGCGCTCCACGATGGTCTATGACGTACGGTGGACGCGACCGATTCAAATCGGGCCCCAAGGCAGCTTGTTCTTAGTGGGATGCCGGTTGACCACGGGATTGTCCCTGTAGCGCAAGCTTCCGCATCTTCCTCGGAGATGTTTTCCTCACAACGCCGTCATTAACGATTGATTGCCGCGGGCGATCATTTTATCCTGCGCCCATGTTGTTCGGGTTTGTCGCACTGTATCTGCTCTGTTCCGTCGGGATCGGTCTCTACGCAGCCACGCGTGTGCAGAATACGAAAGATTTTGCGGTGGCCGGCCGGAGTTTGCCGTTGCCGGTGGTGACGGCGACGGTCTTCGCGACGTGGTTCGGCGCCGAAGCCGTGCTCGGTATTTCTGCGACTTTCGTGAAGGAAGGGCTGCGGGGTGTGGTAGCCGATCCGTTCGGATCCAGCCTCTGTCTCATTCTCGCCGGATTATTCTTCGCGCCGCGGTTCTACCGCATGAATCTCCTGACCGTCGGAGACTTCTACCGGCTTCGGTATAACCGCACGGTCGAAGTCTTGTGCACGCTCGCGGTCGTGGCGTCGTATCTCGGCTGGGTGGCGGCGCAGTTCAAGGTGTTGGGCCTCGTGTTGAACGCGGTGACGGCAGGGGGCATCAGTCAGTCGCTGGGCATGATCGCGGGCGCGCTGATCGTCCTGACCTATACGACGTTCGGCGGCATGTTTTCAGTCGCCATTCTGGATTTTGTGCAAATCACGGTCATCATGGGCGGGCTGTTGTATATCGGCTCGATCGTCAGCGGGCTGGCGGGAGGGGTTGAGACAGTGATTGCGCATGCGGCAAACGCCGGTAAGCTGGATTTCTTTCCGCCGGCCAGCCTGAACGCCTGGATTCCGTTTCTTGGCGCCTGGATTACGATGATGTTCGGGTCTATCCCGCAGCAGGATGTGTTTCAGCGGATCACGTCGGCGAAAAACGAAGCGACCGCTGTGCGCGGGTCTCTCCTGGGCGGGACGTTGTATTTCGCCTTCTGCTTTATCCCGATGTTTCTGGCCTATGCCGCTACGCTCGTCGACCCGGGGCGGTTTCTGGCGTTGCTTGAAACCGATTCGCAGCTGGTGCTTCCGACGCTGATTCTGGAACATACGCCGATCGCGGCGCAGATTGTATTTTTCGGCGCAGTCTTGTCGGCGGTGATGAGCTGTTCCAGCGCGACGTTGCTGGCGCCGTCCGTGGCTCTCAGTGAAAACGTCTTCAAGCCGATGGTGGCTCGTTTGAACGATGCGGAGTTGCTGCGGATGATGCGGGCGGTGTTGGTCACCTTTGCCGCGGTGGTGCTGGCCATTGCCCTTTGGTCGGACGCCAGCATTTATAAGCTGGTGGTGAGTACCTATAAGGTCACGCTCGTGGTCGCGTTCATTCCGTTGTTGGCCGGCCTCTATTGGCCGAAGGCCACGACTCAGGGCGCGATCGTCGCTATTGCGGGCGGGCTCGTGAGTTGGTTTGGATTCGAACTGATCAGTACTGCCGATGCGGTGTGGCCGCCGCAGCTGGTAGGGCTGCTGGTAGCCGCAAGCGGAATGGTCGTGGGATCACTGGTGCCTCAAGTGTTGTCAGCAACGACTGAAAAACAGGCGGCGGAGCCGCTCTAAGACGGCTGCATCGCCTGCGTGCGTTTTTCTTCCAACTCCGTCCAGCGGGCATAGAGGCGTTCGACGTTGGTCTGGGCCTCTGCCAACGCGGTATAACGGGCTTGCAACGCCGTGGCGTCGGATGTGACGGCAGGATCTTCCGTTGCGGCCTGGCAAGCGGTCACGGCGGCTTCCGCTTTGACGATCAACCCTTCGATCTTGTCCCATTCTTTTTGTTCCGAATGGGAGAGTCCTTTGCGGGCCTGTTTCGGTTTGGGGCCGTTGTTGCTCGCGGCGCGGGTGGGCACGGGGCCTGAAGAGCCGGAGGCCCCTCGCTCCTGGGCCGCTTCCCATTGGGCAAAGTCGGCGAACCATTCGGCGTTGCCTGTTCCATCCAGTGCCAGCATCATCGTGGAGACTCGATCGAGCAACCACCGGTCATGGGTCACCAGGATCAGCGCGCCGGGAAACTCCAGGAGATTTTCCTCCAACACGTCGAGGGTCGGGATATCCAGATCATTCGTCGGTTCGTCCAGCATGAGCACATCGGCCGGTTGCAGCATGAGCCGCGCAATCAGGAGCCGGGCCTGTTCGCCGCCGGAGAGCCGCGACACGGGGAGATCGAGTTGTTCTGGCCGGAAGAGAAATCGCTTGGCCCAGGACACCAGATGGATCGAGCGATCCTGATAGATCACGGAATCGCCGCCTGCGGGAGCGAGGGCCCGGCGGAGGGACACCTGCTGGTCCAGTGACTCGCGATGTTGCTCGAAGGTGACGATCCGGAGCTTGTCGGCACGAGTGACGGTGCCGGTATCGGGTTTCAACGTACCGGCCAGCAGTTTCATCAGCGTGGATTTTCCGCTGCCGTTCGGGCCGAGGAGGCCCAGCCGCTGACCGGGACCCAGGATGAGTTCGAGATCCTTGACGATCTGCCGGGATCCCAGCTTCTTGCCCAACTGCTGGGCGACGATCAATTGTTTGGATTTGCGTCCGGAGGCCGTGAAGTCGATTCCGGCCGGGGCGAGCTCACGGCGGCCGTCGCGGTCTGCGAGGGCGTCGATGAGGACACCGGCGGCGTCGATCCGGGCTTTGGCTTTGGTCGTGCGCGCCTTCGGACCTCGGCGAAGCCACTCGACTTCGCGGCGTACTTTATTGGCAAGGGTCGCGTGTTCGTTCGCCTGGGCTTCGAGGTTGGCCTCGCGCGCTTCCAGGAAATCACTGTAGCGGCCGGTGGCTTCGAACACGCCCTGCGGGTAAATCCGATTGAGTTCGATCATCCGCTCCGCCACCGATTCAAGGAAACGCCGGTCATGGCTGATCACCAGGTAGGCGCGGGTCTCGGATTTCAACAGCCGTTCGAGCCAGAGAATTCCTTCGACGTCCAAATGGTTCGTCGGCTCGTCCATCATCAATACGTCCGGCTCCATCAGGAGGGAGCGGGCGATCGCAAGACGCTTCTTCCATCCTCCGGAGAGGGTCCGCACGGACTGGTCGGAGTCAGGGAATTCCCCCAGGCTCAAGGCGCGGGCGATCCGGCCGCTTTCTTCGTGCGGATCCAGTCCCTCCTCACGCAGCGTCTGCGCCAACACTTCTTCCACGGTCAGGTCGGGAGGAAAGGCGGATTCCTGCGGCACATAACTCAGGCGGACGTGGCGGCGCAGGGAACGGGTGCCGTCGTCGGGGTTCTCGATGCCGGCCAAAATCTTCAGCAGGGTAGACTTACCCGAGCCGTTCGGGCCGATGAGTCCGACGCGATCCCCTTCGGCCAGGCCGATGGACAGGTCGGAAAAGAGCGGCTTCACGCCGTAGCTCTTACTGATGGACTCACAACTCAGGAGCATAATAGGTGGCATAGATCGTCGATCTGTATCCGGATTGGTCAAGATGTCAGGTGTCGTCGTCGGGAGAGGATTCTACCTGGCAGACAAATTGTTCGCTTGTCAGTGTATCAAGGACGGGCGGTTCTTACTAGGTGTAGAGCGAAGCGGGCAAAGATAAAGTTAGTGAGCCAGTGTATAGTTCACCAGGCGGCGAATTTGATCAGCCCCGAACGGCTTCTCCAGAATATGCCGGGCTCCGAAGAGCTTGGCAACGCTCAGGAAGTTTTGCTCACCCGACGCGCCGGTCATGGCAATGACGCGGGCGTCGAGAAATTCCCTGGTGAGTTCCAGAATCACTTCCATCCCGTCCTGTTCCGGCATCAGGATATCCGTGATCACCACATCTGCCGGCTGCGCCCGATAGAGGGCCAGCCCTTCACGTCCATTGGCGGCTTCACGGACCGCATGGCCATCGGCCTGCAGCATTTCCCGCAGCAGGAGCCGCAATGCCTCATCGTCGTCGATAACTAGAATGGATGCCACGACCGCTCCTTTATCTTCTATCTTCTCGATGGTGCGATATCGGCGATCAGGCTGCTTGAGCCACGATCGATTCGATCCCCAGATGAACCTCGTCGTCGTGATAGTCGGCTTCGTCTCCGACTGCAACCAGCACCGGCGTTGGTCGCGCTGCTTGCGCGTTGCGACGATTCTGCTCCATGATGGGGTCGTGGACATGGCCGCAATTCATGCAGCGCATGGCACTCATCCACATATGACCGGACGTACCGTCGAAATCCATCAAAACGTCCTTCACCATCAGTCCGCAGCAACGTGAACAGCTCATGGTCGATCTCCTCGGTTGGGGGTGACGCACGCATGTCTTGTGTAAGAGGATACCGGGATTGCCGGAAAGCGTAAGACCAGGAAGGGTTACCTCGGAAGAGGGGGGTACCCCGAACAACGGCGGTCTTTTGTCTCGATTGGCCGAATAAATGGAGGTGTGCAATGGTGCAGGTGATTCAGCAGCCCACACGTATCCAGGCTGCCGGCAATAAGCCGAAGCTCATTGACGAGTTTATCGGGCGGGTCAACTCGCAGACTTCCGCTATCAGCGTTGCCCGCATGCAGAGTCCGTCCGGCTGGCAGGAGCCCGGGCAAACCCCGGAATTTGACGAGTACACCATCGTGCTACGGGGGATGCTTCGGGTTGAAACACGAGAAGGGGCACATGATATCCATGCCGGTCAAGCCGTGCTCACCCGCCGCGGTGAATGGGTTCGCTACAGCACTCCCGGCCCCGAGGGAGCCGACTATGTCGCGGTGTGCCTTCCGGCGTTCTCGCCTGGAACGGTCCACCGGGATTCAGAATGACCCCTTGGCTATCGGCGTTTTTACATCAGGAGGGTCCGTGCAGAACGGTGCTCGCGCTCAAAAATGGATGAGGACATGGATGTCGGAAACACTCTCGCATGAATCGTTTCTTTCCCTGAAGTCTGCCAGATTCCGTGACCTGTCCTATTAACTCGCGCCCTTCCGCTCGGGTCGAGGGAAGGGTATGCTGACCCCTATGACTTTTCCTATGGCGATCTTTGGCCGTCGGTGGGTGCGATGGTCTGCCCTCACCCTCTGTGCCGTACTGGGAGTGGCCGCGATCGCCCTCGCAGTCTATGGCGCCATGCTCTCGGCCAGCCTGTCCCTACCCAAGAGCGATGAACATCCGCCTTTGCTGATCTATGGGGCTCCGCATCTGCTGAAGCCGGGGGAGCCGGTGGTCGAGACCGGAGTGCTCGATAGGTTGCACCGATTGGGCTATCACGCGGTGCCGGCGGTGCAGATTCCCGGTGACTATGCCGCATCGAATGACGCCATCGATCTCTATCTGCATGCGCAGGACGAGAGCCATCAGCCGCCCCGGCGTGTGCTTCTGGAATTAAAGGACGGCGTGATTGCAAACGTGGTTTCGGTGCAGGAGCGGGAGGCACTCCCGTTTGTGACGCTGGAGCCGCCCTTGCTGAGCGGGATGCGCGGGGGGGCGCGGCAAGTGCGGGAGTGGGTGCCCTATAACCAGATTCCTCAGGCAGTCATCAAGACGGTGTTGGCCGTGGAAGACCGGCGGTTTTTTTCGCACTACGGGATTGACCCGGTGGCCATCGGTCGGGCGCTCTGGGCCAACATGACGCGCGGCGGCGTCGTGCAAGGAGGCAGCACCATTACCCAGCAGCTCGCCAAGAATCTGTTTTATTCACCGCAACGGACGATGGGGCGAAAGCTGCGCGAAGTGGTGGCGGCGTTTGTGATGGAGTGGAAGTACCGCAAAGAAGAGATCCTCGAAAGCTATCTCAATGAAATCTATCTGGGACAAGCCGGCTCGGTGTCGATCTATGGAATCGGAGAAGCGGCACACCGGTATTTCGGGAAACCGCTCGAGGCCTTGTCGATCGAAGAGATTGCGCTGGTGGCCGGGCTGATCAAGGGGCCGAACACCTATTCCCCGACGAAGAATCTCGAGTCTGCCACGCACCGCCGGAATGTGGTGTTACGCCGGTTGCGCGATGAGGGCCTGTTGACCGAAGACGCCTGGAAGGAGGCCGTGAACCGGCCTGTACAAGTTTCCTTGCCGGAGGATGTGGTGGCGGACGCGCCTTACTTTGTCGACTATCTGTTGCGGCAGGTGGAAGCCGGAACCGGCATGGGGCTTCCCGAAGGAGCCAGGATCTATTCAACGCTCGATCCCTTCATGCAGCAGCTCGCAACGGACTCGTTGCACAAAGGGCTCGCGAAGCTGGAGCAGCAGTACCCTGCGTTACGGGAAGGGGAGTTGCCGCTGCAGGGCGCCGTGGTGGTGCTTGAGGCGGGAACCGGCCATCTCCGTGCGATGGTGGGGGGGCGCGAGTATCGCACGAGTCAGTTCAATCGAGCCGCGCAGGCTCATCGACAGGCAGGGTCGCTGTTCAAGCCTTTCGTGTATCTCGCGGCTTTTGAAGCGGCTCGTGCCGAAGGCAGTACCGGCGTCACTCCGGCCACGATGTTGGCGGACGAACCGGTCAGTTTCGAATCGGGGACCGGGCCCTGGTCGCCGCAGAACTACGATCGCCAGTTCCATGGACAGGTGACGGTGCGGGCGGCGCTGGAACAGTCGTTGAATGTCCCGGCGGTGCGAACAGCGCATCGGCTCGGGATCGGGTCGATCAACAGCCTCTTGCGGGGCTTCGGCATTCAGGAGGCGCTTCCCGACAATCTGTCGATCGCCCTCGGGAGTGCCTCGGTCTCGCTCCTCGAAATCACCGCGGCGTATGGCGGCTTGGCAAATGCCGGCGTGGTGGTGAAACCCGTCGCGCTTACCAATCTGGTTCGTGACTCAGGAGAGACAGTCTGGAGCCCCGTGCTTGACCGGCACCAGGCGGCGTCGGCGCAGGGTGCTTACCTGGCGACCTCTCTGTTGATGGGCGTGCTGGATCGGGGAACCGGATCGAAAGCCAGAGCCTGGGGGCTGCGTGGCCCCGTTGCCGGGAAGACGGGCACAACCGATGGCTACCGCGATGCGTGGTTCGTCGGCTACACGCCCGAATTGGTGATCGGAGTCTGGGTTGGGTTTGACGATGAACGGGCGATTCGTCTGACCGGATCACAGGCAGCCTTGCCGATCTGGGTAGACGTGGCGCGACGGCTTATTCCTGCCGATTCGCCTGATTTCCCGGTTCCCAGCGGGATCGTCTCGCGAGCGATTGATCCGCGCACGGGCCAGCTGGCGACGGCTCAGTGTCCGGAGCGGGTGACGGAGGTGTTTCTGGAAGGGACGGAACCGAGCGTGTATTGCGAGATTCATGGCGGGGGACTGTGGGAGCGAGTGAAGCATACGCTCGGATTATTCTAGCGGCTCGTTGATGGCCTGTAGCCGTTCGGCTCTCCTGTGCCATGTTTTGACAAACTGCTAGGCGCCTCTTCCCCCCTGGGGTATCCTGAGTGGCGGGTATTCGCCAATAGGGAGCAGCTATGAAAAAGAGCGGGTATATGGACGACGGGAATATCACGTTGTTAGCTAAAGGAGTGGAACTCAAGGGCGAGATTCGTGTTGACGGCACGGTTCGTATTGATGGCCGCCTGGAAGGGGACATCTATACCAAGGGCCAAGTGATTGTCGGGGAAGATGGCGTGGTGAAGGGGACGATTACCGCCGGTGTGCTGATCAGCAGCGGGCGGATCAAGGCAACGATCACCGCCAGCGATCGGGTGCAATTGCTCAAGACCGGCATCATCTTGGGTGAAGTGCATGCGCCGATCTTCTCGATGGAAGAAGGCGCGAAGTTTCAGGGTGTCAGTGACATGGGCGTCACGACCTGGCCGGAGGATGTCCCGCGGTTGCCGGGTGCTGTTCGAGACATGAATGGCAATCGCAATCGCCCTGTCGCGGTGCTGGGGAAAAAACCGGATCTCTAACAAGCTGCTGAACACGTCCGTCAGCGGCGTTTTCATATCGCTCAGAGGCTCAACATATGGGAGTATGCCTCACTCCGTCGCTCGTTGCGGTCTTGCTGGACGGCCGTTTTGAGCAGCTTGTCGGTGGTCCACGCTATCGCCCCAAACCATGTTTGCCGCCATTGCTTCCGTGACAACCTCCACGAGATCTGTTATCACCGTAACGGCTACGCACCTAGTTCCAGACCACGTATGACTCGTCCACAACTCTTTACGGTCGTCTTCTTCGCCCTTCTGGCGCTGTTGCTCTATCAGATCGGACTGATCTTACAGCCCTTCCTGTTCCCGGCCATCTGGGCGGCGTTGTTGGCGCATTGGGTGTTCCCGCTGCATCGTCGATTGACGTCGCTGATGCGGGGACGCGACACGTTGTCTGCCGGTTGTCTCACCGTCGGCGTGCTGACGGTGGTGGTGGTTCCGGTGGTCTTGATGAGCGTGGTCTTTGTTCGGGAAGCGGTTGCTGTGGAGCAGACTATTCATGAGTGGGTCGTCGCCGGCGGTGTCCATCAGTTACCGGAGCGGCTGGCAACCATACCGGTGGTTGGGAGCTGGTTGCATTCGTTGGTATCGGGCGGCGGTGGGCAGCCGGTGCCGATGGAGGACTCCGTGGTGTCGGGAGCCAAATGGCTCAGTCAGTTTGTCGTCAGCCAGATGGGGGATCTCCTGAAGAACGCCGTCGTTCTCGTCGGCAACTTTTTCATCATGCTGATGGTGCTGTTTTTTCTGTTCAAAGACGGTGAGCGCTGGATGGATTCGCTGTACGAGCTTATTCCGATGGACGAGTCTCATAAACGGAAAATTCTCACGCGTCTCGATCAAACCGTCCGGGCCGTCGTGAAGGGCATGCTGGTCACCGCGCTGGTGCAGGGCGTGCTGGCAGGGCTGGCGTATCTCGTGTTGAGCGTGCCGTTCCCGATGGTCTTGACGGCGTTGACGATCGTGCTGGCACCGATCCCGTTCGGCGGGACCGCATTGATCTGGGGGCCGGTCACGCTGTATCTGTTATGGATCGGCTCAATGGGAAAAGCGTTGGTTATGCTTGTCTGGGGAATTGGCGTCGTGTCGACGGTCGATCAGTTTCTTCGACCCTGGCTCATTGGCCAGGATGTCCAGATTCCGGTGCTGCTGTTGGTTCTCTCCGTGCTCGGTGGACTTGGATTGTATGGACTGCTGGGACTGTTTGTCGGTCCGATCATCATCAGTCTCTTCATGACGGCGATCCAGATCTATCGGGAAGAGTATTGCGTCCCCGATGCCGCTGCGGCAGGCAGTGCTCCTCCCTCTTCCTGACATCCACAACCTCTGGTCGGTTCATCTCCTACCCCGGCGATTAGTCCAACGGAATTGTGATCGCGATGGCGCCCATCACGTCATTCGCTTTGAAATCCCGCTTCGGGCTTAACGGGTGGGTGTTGTGGCAATTGATGCAGGCGCCTGAGACCGCACGGTCGGGATAGATCGCCTGGAAATATTGCTTCTTCCCGCTCGATACCATGCCGGTGATGGGGTGGTCCGGTTGCTTGGCCAACGTGAGGAGGGCATTCCGCTCGAAATCCGTGGCCGGGGCGTTGCGTTGATAGATGGGGAAGAGGCTGATGAGGCGATAGCGAATGCCGCGTCCGCTTTCGGCCACGATCCGTCCCGAGTGCTGCAGAAACTGGGCGGGGAGCGGGAGCGCATTGTCCTGTTCCCAATGTTCGGTGGCCTTCACGATGTTCTTGTCCTGCATGCGCATCACGATTTGAGTTGTGTAGATCGTGCGGTCGGCTTGCAGGATGGCATGCACGTAATCGGCGACCTTCTCCGGAGAAATTCCCGTGGACGGAGGGCTGTCTTTCGCCCACAGGGCCGGTCCGCCGTTCACGAGGGCGCTCACGACGAGTGCGATGGCTGCGGCTGCAAGTGCGGTGTGGATGCGGTCCATGGGCCCTCCTGTGGTGGGGGGGGGAGCACCGGCAGCGTAACGATGCAGGTGGTTCCGTGTCCTTCCACGCTTTCGATCCTGATATCGCCGCCGAATTTCTGAATGATCCGCCGGGCCACGGTCAGCCCTAAGCCCGATCCATCTCCCTGTCCCTTAGTGGTAAAAAACGGGTCGAAAATCTTCGACAGATGTTGAGCGGAAATCCCGACGCCGGAGTCCGAGAGTCTGATGACGGCGCACCGGTCCGTGACCGCGGTGGACAGGCGCAGCGTTCCCGTCCCTTTCATGGCTTGCACGGCATTCGTCAGAAGATTCGAGAAGGCCTGTCGAAGTCGTTCGGGCAACGCACGGACGCGGGTGTCTCCTGCGTATTCCTTGTGCACGTCAATGTTGGTCATATCCGTCGTGGCGCGGGTCGTCGTCAAGGCATGATCCAGTTCTTGCTCTACGATGACGGTGCATTGTTGATCGGCGGGGTCTCTCGCGGTGACGCCGGTGAAGTCCCGGATGATACCGGCCATGCGCTGCCCCTGCGCGACAATGTCTCGGGCGTGGGCTTTCACCTGGCTCAGGTCGGTTTCTTCCTGGATCGCTTCGCCCAATCCCACGATGCCGAACAACGGGTTGTTTAATTCGTGCCCGATGCCTGCCGTAAGTACGCTGAGGCTCCCTCGTTTTTCGGCCTGGATGAGTTGGTCCTGGAGATGGCTCTCGTCGGTTATGTCCCGCAGGATCAGGCCAATGCGGAATCCCTCGCCTGGTTTTCCCGGAAGGCGGAACCATTGGTAGTGATAAAGGCGAGAGCCGATCTGGAGCTCTGAACGATGCAGGCCCTGGGTCTCTTCGGTTGTTGGAGCCAGCGGGTCCCGTGGCGCGACGTTCTGGCCTTGCTCAGGCTGCAGGGCTGTGCCGGGTTGGCCATGGGAGAACTCTTGCCGCAATTGCATCTGAACGGCGGGGTCGATCGGTAGGAGGCTGAACAGCGGGACCGGCGCGGTCGGATCATAGTGAAGGTTGAACGACTCTTGCCCGGCTTGGTTGACGTAATGCACCAGTTCATCGGCACCGACGAGGAAGATCGGGGTAGGAACCGCATCGAGCAGCTGATCGGTCGATTGTTGCAGGTGCTCGACCTCCTGTGTCTTGAGGGTGACCTGATCGGCCAGTCCGGTAAAGGCTGCATCCAGTTGTGTGTTCATTCTGGTGAATTCGTCGGCGAGGTCTTGCAACTCGTCACCGGTACGGATGTCGAGGGGGACGCGCAGTTCCCCTCGCCCGATCGACCGTGCGGCTTGTTGGAGTTGCCGCACCGGCGTGACGATGCGACTGGCCGCCACATAGCCGAGTGAGACGAGCAGCACGATGCCGACGCCGCCGAAGATGGTCATCCAGGTGAAGAGGTGGCCGATGGGGGCAAAGAGCTCATCGGACGACTGCCACACGAAGGTGTGCCAGCTTCCTTTCTCCAGAAGGCCGTTGGTGGCGCGACTGGTTTCGGGAAGCGGTGCAAAGCCGATGATGGAGCGGCTGTTTCCGCCATGCCCGTCGCTGGGCGCATGGACCCATCCGGGATACCTGGGTGTGATCAGGGGGATCAGGTTCTTATCAGAGATGGACAGGCCGGTCGGCAGGATTGGGCAACTGATGACGATGCCCCGGCTGTCGATCAACATCACATGTCCGGTTTTTCCGAACCGGATGACGTGGGTGGAGGGAGAGAAGAACTCCTTAGCATCGATCACGCGGTGGAGGACGCCGATGGTTTCGTAGCGGAGGCTGTCCATGACGGGAATGGAAATGGTGAAGACGTAGGTGTCGGCCTGGGTGTTGAAGTGGACGTCTTCGATGTACAGTTTTCCTGAGCCGTTGTTGAAGGCGCCCTGCCACCAGTCGGTCCCGCCGTGGCGGTAGTCCGGTTGAGTGGTCATCGCGGCGACCAGTGTGCCATGGACATCGGTGAGGAACAGCATCTTCGTGGCCGATCGCATGACCTGCGGCAGCAGGTGGTCCGGTTCGCTGTGGGCGCCGGAATAATACTCGCGCAAGAGCGCGGCCAGCGAATTCTCCGTGATGGCCTTGACCATGGCCGGGTCGCGTACCGCCCAATGCGCGGTCTGCTCGGCGTCCGGCAGGGCCTGCAGTACGGGGGGCAGGGTGGAGGTGCCGTCCCGGCGTTGTTCCAGTTCCCGAACGATGATGGGATCGTTGGCGATACGTGCGGTGCGATCTACTTCTTCGGCCATGACAAGGTCGATCTTGCGCGCCGCTTCGGTTGCCAGTGCTTTGAAGCTTTCCCCGCTGACGTCGCGGATTTCCTCCGACCCTCGCCAGAAGGCCATGCCGAGACCCATCACGAGCGGTACCACGCCCACCAGCAGCATGGAGAGCATCAGCTTGGTCTTGAGGCCCCAGCGGAAGGGCTGAAGAGGGCCTGTTTTCGGCGCGTTCATAATGGGATTCCTGTTGCCTCAGTTCGGAAGAACCGGTGGAAACATAATGGTAAAGGTACTGCCGACGCCGGGCTGACTCTCGACGCCGATGGTGCCGTGCATCTGATGCACGACATGCCTGATATTATACAGTCCCAACCCCGTGCCTTTGCCGGGCGGTTTCGTGGTGAAGAACGGTTCGAAGATCTGCTCCTGGAGTTCTGGCGGAATGCCGCAGCCGGTATCCGATACGCGGATCTGCGCGCCTTTCGGGGTCATCGCGGAGCCTACGGTCAGAATCCCGCCACGCTCCATTGCCTGCACGGCATTGGTGATCAAGTTGACGAACACGTGCAGGAGTTCGTCCGGGTTTCCTGTCACGCTTACTCCAGGGGCATAGGCCTTCTTGACCGTGACATCATGAAAGGCGACGGCATAGCGGGCGATCTTGAGGGCGTCGTCAAGCTTGACGTTCACATCGACGACACTGTCATGCAGCGACGAAGCGCGGCGTGAATAGGAGGTCAAATCGCGGCAGATCGCGGTCGTGCGTTTCACGGCTTCGACGATGTCCCTGGCCTGCTCATGGACGGTGCGGAGATCCTGCTCGTCGGTGAGATTCTCCGCGAGGCCGAGGATCAATTGCAGGGGGTTATTAATGTCATGCGCGATGCCGGCGGCAAATGAGCCGATACCGGCCAGCTTTTCGGCGTGCAACAGCTCCGTATGCAGACGGGCTTCGTGCTGCACCAGTTCCCAGAGGATGCGAGAGGCCGGACCGCTCAAGACTTCGACATTCGGACCGACCTGATCCCGGAGGGTCCGTTCCATTCCCGGATCTCCCGTGACGTCCATGATCAGCTGCACGTCTTGATGGGCGATCAGATCGGTGGTGCGGGCGAGTACCGGCACGTGCAATTCGCGGGCGCGTTGGAGGCCGGGTGCCAGGGGGTCGCGGTCGGCGATTCCGACGACCTCAATGGTGCGGATCTGGTGCAGGAGGTCAAGGAGTGCGGTGCCGCCTCGTCCGGCTCCGAGGATCGCCACTCTTGTCGGGGCCGCGGGTTCGCTCGGCATGACTCCCTTCCGGTCGGGCGACAGGACAGTCGGAGCAGGTGGGGAGGGGCAGGATCCGCCCCTCCCTGCTCGGTCACTCTGCGGCCCGGTTTCTGGGACCTTGATCACAACGGAGCCAGTTCCCGTTGTTCCATCGCGCGGGCGACGGCGGCTTTCAGCTTCTCGCCTTCAACGGGTTTCACGAGATAATCGACGACGCCCTGTCTGAGTAACGACGTGGCCATGTCGGTATCCGGGAATCCGGTCAGGACGATCAACGGCACGCGGGGATAATTCTGCCGGAAGTAGGCAATTGCTTCGATCCCGTTGACCTTCGGCATACGGATATCGCAGACCATCACGTCGAGCAGTAATCGGTTTTCTCCTGCGTTGATCGTTTCAATGGCCTTTTCTCCATTCTCGGCTTCCAAGACCTCATATCCGGCCTTCTGCAAAGTCATGCGGACCACTTTACGGATATCCGGTTCATCGTCCACGACGAGGATCCGCCCGTTGCACGCATCTCCTCCGACAAAGAACCCTGATTTGAATTCAGACATGGAAACCTCCTTGATGGTGGGTGATGGAAGGTGTTGGGGACGTGTGGTTCATGGTTGCTCTCCTGCTGTGGTCATTGAGCAATCCCGATGCCGCGAAACGAGGGAATGAAAACCCGTTGCAAATGAATAGATTGCGGTCGGTCAATATATTAGTCTGGCTTTTATTGGTGTATATCAACCACCACAGTTGGTTTATAGGAACCAGGTGTAGCAGCATTGTTGTGAGGTCACTCATCGTCATGGTCACTATAGGCGTCGAAGTAAGGCGATCGTGCAATGAGAATGACTGTGGTCCAAAGGAACATCATGAAATAGATGCAGCTCCTGCGAATGTCATCGGGCTCGATCAGCCGTATCGCAAGGGCTGACCGGTGAAAATTGTTGTTACTTGTGGCGGGAAAACAGTCGCGATCTCGGATGTTTAGTGGAGATGTAACGTATCTGCTCAGGCGCAGGTCTTTTAGCGTGAGACATCCAAACTAATTCACACTGGATGCGAATGGATCCGGAGGGCCGGCAAGCTCCTGCCCTGAATACATGTCCGCGTTGTGATGGGTGAGCGCTCGGTCAGCGAATTGCGTTTCCAGTCCGCCCTCGGGTATCCTCAATTGAACAGACGGAGGCTGGGCATGATTACACCGGAAGTGTTGACCGAGTATGTTCAGAAGAGTATGCCGGATGCGGCGGTGACAGTCACCGATCGCACCGGGACGATGGATCATTTGAAAGTGATAGTGGTGTCGGAGGCGTTTCGGGAGAAAAATCTTCTGGATCGGCACCGGCTCATCTATCAGGCGCTGGATGTGCCCTTGAAGGATGGGCGTATTCACGCGCTGGAGTTGACTGCCCGCACTAAAGACGAAGCCTAGGAGGATACGATGGCCGAACCGATAGAAGAAGAGATCCAGAAGGAAGTGAAAGCGCATAAGATTCTGATCTACGGCAAGGGGACGAAGACCATGCCGATGTGCGGATTCACGCGGGAGACGATGCAGTTTTTCGAGAAGTACGGGTACCCGTATGAACTGATCGATGTGCTCTCGCAGCCGACCAAGCGGGAGGCCCTCACGAAGATGACCAACTGGCCGACGTTGCCCAAGGTGTTCATCGACGGGACTTTTTATGGCGACACGGACATTCTCGACCCGATGGAAAAGAAGGGCGAGATGGAGCCGCTGCTGAAGAAGGCGTTCGGCAAGTAGCGCATATCCCCAGCGGGAGTCGAGACAACAGCAAGCCGGCGGGTGCTCGTAGGAGTGCCCGCCGGCTTTGTTGTGAGAGGATGCCTCTCGTACGCCGCGGTGTCAGCTACCTCCAGGCCTTCATTTCCTCCCTCAAGAGCACCATACGGCCGAACATGCGGGTCGCATGTTTTTCCAGATACGAAGCGCTCAAAAGGACGAGGATTCCGGCTGCCGCGAGGAATGCCCATGGACTCTGGGCATACAGCTGCACGGCGAACCTCAAATGGTAGCCCATGCCGAAGATCACGCCGACGATTCCGGCAGAGAACACCACCCGTTCCTGGTAACGGAATCCCACCACCGCCATGAGGGTGGAGAGTGCGATACAAAGGAACGACGAGAGCAGTGTTGCCTCTGTGCCGAGCTGCGTGAACAACGCAATCAACGTCAGCAGCGATGCGACTTTCCGGTACGAGTTCCCGCCGCCGAACGACCGTAGCGAGAGTCCGGTCAGTATGGCGCTCAAGGGCAACAGGGTGACCAGCGGCCCAGCTACCGTCATCTTCAGCGCGGTGGGAAAGTGCTGAAACGCGATCACGTACCAGCCCAATACGATCGGCGCCGTGCAGAATGCCTGAACGCGTGTTCGTTCCGTGTCTTCCTTCACCAAGCGTGGCAGCATCTCGAAGAGCAGTATCCCGACGAGCATGCTGGTCATTCCGAGAAACACATCATCTTGTGGGTAAAACGAGGTTCGCGCCGCCACAATGCCAGCTGGAAGGAGTAGCAGCAGACGACTGATGATGCCTTCACTGGTACCACCCACCGTCGTGCCGGCGATAAAGCGCGAATCGATCCACAGCGCCAACGTGGCGACGGCAATCAACACCATGGTCACCGGCAACCCGTGACGGATCGGGATGAGGAGACTGCTGCAGGCCAGTAGATAGGTTCCGGTGAGCAAGCGGGCCTGCGGCCGGTTCAGGGCTGAGAAACCAAGAAACGCCACAGGGCCGAGGAGTAGGAACGTGGCGGCCCCGTTCAGGGCAATCTGGCTCCACCCAGCTGCTTCATAGAGGAGCGCGCCAGGCAGGGACCCGTTGTCGGCGGATACCATCGAGTGGATCATTGCGCCGAGTTGCGAACACTGGGCGGCAATGCCGGCAACGGCTAGTCCCAAGAGCGTTCTGGCGCCCGTGTCCTCCTTGACGCGCGTGCCCAAGAGAAGACCGAGTGCGGCCAGGCTTAACAGATAGCCGAGAAACAGGAAGTAGCGGAACTGCGAGCCGAAGTCTTGCCAGCCCTCCAGCATGAAGCTCGCGCTGGCTCCCAGGAGCAACAGCGAGCCGATCCAGCGCAACAACTGCCCAAGTTTCTGAATGTCCATCCAGCGTTCCATCGTCATCCTCCTTCGTGTGGCGAAGTCCGGTTACTGTTTCTGTTCGGCTATCAATTCCAGCAAAGTGGCGCGGAGCGCTTCATGGCCTTCTTTCTGCCGGTAGGCGAGTTCGAAATCGTCGGTGAGCAGCGCCGGTCCTGCGATGTAGCCTTCCGCTTCCGATACCCGCGTTTCCCAGCGGTCGAAGATACCGGTAATTTCGTCCAGCGCACTCGTGCCATCCGATTGAATGGCTTTCATCGCTTCGGCACGGAACTGTCTCGTGGCAAGTGTGTGCTTCTTTCGCTGGAGTTCATCGAGCTTGGACTGGATTCCGCGGAGGTCGTCGACGAGTCTGGCGCGAAGCTCCCGTGCCTTGGTGAGCTGGGATTCGGTCGAGGCCGCTTCTTCCTTGGCTTGCGTCATTCGACGGACGCACTCGAATGCACGGGCTTCATCTTGGGTGCCGGCCTGGAGGGCCCGGTCTTTCCATTGCGCCGCGTCTTTGCGAAGCTCCGTCAATCTGGCCGCCAGCTTCTCCTCATCCTGCTGCAGGCGGGCGAGGCGTGCGGTGGCTTGAGCCGATGCGGTTTTCACCTCATGCATCGCTTCCGTAACCAGGGCTTCGTGATTTTCGATCTGGTCAAGGAACGAGTTGAAGTTGGACTGGATCGTGGCGTTGATGCGTTTGAAGATGCGCATGTGAACCTCCTGGTGAATGAGTGATCGTCCACGCTGAGTCTAGTCCTGAGAGACGCGGTCCTGGGGTGTGATTGCATGACAGTGTCATTAGTGCGCCCTTGAAGTGGGTCAATCGGCAATATCGATGTTATTTTTCACCGGCTTTGGAAGGTGGTAATTTAGTGACACTGTCATTGTGTGGAGTAAGAGCGATGAGGCAAGCCAAGAAGACACACCTGGGACGGCATCGTGCGCTCTTTGATGCCGCCGCCATCGGGGCCCATGCCCGATTTTCAGTTCAGGGATTTCGCCAGAAGGATCTGCGGTTTCTCATTGAGTTGTTTTCCAACTGGTTGGAGTCGGCGATGGAGGGTTCGAGCCTTGCCGTCGAGAATACTCAGATCGCGCGGTACCTCGCGGGTTTGGTCAAGGAGGGGTTCGCGAAGCAACTGGGGGGACAGGCGCAGCCGCGCTATCGGCTGACCAGAGTCGGGCTTGTTGAAAGCCTGATGCGCCTCGTCCACCGGCGGCATTGGTGGCCCATCGAAGAGTTTTTCTTCGTCTACTACTTCCTGGAGAGCTACCAGACAAGGATTGAGTCGCTCATTGAAAAAGAGGGCAGTCTCTTTCCTGGCACTATGAAGCTGGAGATCGGACATTTGCTCGATCTCAAGAGTTTCGTCGCGCGCCAGGAGGAATTGCTTGATCGGGAGATTGCCAAACTGGATCTCCGGATCGGGGATTGTCGGAAGACGAGCGATTTGGCGATGCAGCTTAAAAAGAAGGGGGTGGCACCTGACGCGATTCTGGAAGAAATTCAGGAGAAGGTACCGTATCAGCTCAATAACCAGAAGCCGATGGCGGAGCTATTTCGGGAAACGCCCGATGAAAACTGGATCTGGGAGATGGAGGTCGGTTCACAGAAACGTGCGGCAAGGATCTTTATCCCGATGAGGGAGTTGCTCATGCATATTCGAGGGCAGGTCGGTGCGCTTAAAGGCAAGGCGAATGCATAACGAGCGTGCAGACAAAAGGCAAGTCTACCCTTTGGCTTCCGGTGGCGGCCAGTTCATCTCAGTATGGCGGCCGCAGTAGAAGCAGGCGAGGCGATAGCGGGCCTTCCGACGTGGATTCGGCATGGAGATAAAGGTGATGGGGGTATTGTCGAAAGGACAGGTTGGCTGATCATGCAGTAGGTGTACTTCAGCCATCATCGTAATGGAGGCGACATCCCATGCCGGCTGATGTTCTTCCTTGCCGGTGATCTTTTCGACGAAGTGACAGCGTTCACACGTGGCTTCATAGGTTTTGATACGGGCGTTGTGCGGCGTGAGGTCGACGACATCCATCGCTCCGCCGCAGCCAGGCTTGGAGCAAGTCAGATGTTCATGCTGCAGGGCCTGAATGAAACGACCGTGTTGTTCACGCTCCTGATCGGTTTTCATTTATTCTCCCTTCCCTCCCTTCCCTCAAGCGAGGTGAACGGGTTGGTTTCATATTGCGCGCATTGACCGAGCGCCGTCTCTTGTTTGAAAATATGATCTGATTTTGGGCGTGCGGGCAGCGAGCACTGAAACTAACCCGTTCACCTCAGCCCCCTCATATCCCCCATGCGCCGCTGATCTGGATATTCGCCCCGTTCACGTAGCGCGCATCCTCGCTTAATAAGTATCGCACGGCGGCCGCGGTGTCGTCGACGGTGCCGATATAGCCGGCGGGAATGCGTTTCGTCATGCCGGCCAATTCTTCCGGTGGCGCGCTGCCGGAATCGATGAAGCCGGGTGAGACGGCATTCACCGTGATGCCGTGGGGCGCCAGCAGCTTGGCGAGTGTTCGAGTGAGGATGAGCACGCCGGCCTTGGCGATGTAGTGTGCCGTGACGTCCGGTTGCGAGATCATCTGATCCGCGTTGGCCATGCTGAAGTTGATGATGCGGCCAGATTTTCGGGCTTTCATCCCCGGGGCAACCGCTTTAGCCAGATAGAAGATGGGATGGAGATTGCCGTCGAACATCTCGTTCCACCCCTCGACTGTTTCTTCGAACAAATTAATGCGGTGGTAGGGACCAGCCCCGTTGATGAGGACGTCGATACCTCCCCACTTCTGTTCAACCTGAGCCACGAGAGTTTTCGCCGCAACCGGGTCTGACACGTCGCAGCGGATGGCCAGCGCCTGCCCGCCCCGTTCCGTGATGGCCAGTGCAGTCTTTTGCGCATCGGGTTCGCTCGTGCGGTAGCAGAATGCGATCTTCCAATGCTGCGCGGCCAGGTCCAGTGCGATCCCACGCCCGATGCCTTTGGCTCCGCCGGTGATGAGTGCCACTCGTGTATTCATGGTCGATATCCGTGTGAAAGCGGTGGTTATGTGTGGGCCCTTAGACGCTTGGCCAGATGCTGGAGAGCGCCGGCGGTGCGTGACGAAAAAGCCTGTTCATTTTTCGGTTTCTTTGCGTCCAGGGCGCTGGCGTCCATCAATGCCCGGAGGTCGTCGATGGTGTCGACATCGCGCGATGAAGGCAGGAGCGCCACCTTCAAGCCGAGGTTTGCGGCTTTCTCTTGAGTCGTGGCGAGCACATGGTCGGTGGACCAGGAGATCCCGGCAAAGAGTTCCGGCCTGGGCTGTTTGAGGCCGATCAAATAGTACCCGCCGTCGAGGGCCGGTCCTAATACGACGTCGTGTGTGTCCAGCAAGGCCAGGGCTTGCTGGTAATGGTCGAGCGGCAGCGACGGGACATCGGTGCCGACGATGAAGGCCCGTTGATAGCCCTTCCCGAACAGGGTCGCGAATGCCTGCTCCATACGCGCACCCAGGTCGTCGCCGACCTGATCGATCAACTTCACGCCCTGCCGTTCCTCCATGATCTGGAAAAAGACAAGTGTGGAGGAAGGCGCGCAGGCCAGATAGCGATCGAGGGGCAACTTCAGCTTCGAAGCGGCGACTTTGGTGCGTTCAAGCATGTCGATCACAAAGCTACCGTGTAGCGTGGCGGCTTCGTCCGGCGTCAACGGGGGACAAAGGCGTGTCTTTACCTGGCCCGGAACGGGCGCTTTTGCAAAAATGACCAGGGCTGCAGGTTGTGGCTTGGATGTAAGGGAGTGAGAGGATTTCGGTGCTGGCTTGTTCATAGATTATCGGACCGCACGATACCATTGGTCGAGTCGAGTAGGATTGACCCCCAGCCAATACAGGAAGCGCAGCATCCACATCAAGAGAATTGTGCGGAAGGGGCCGGTTTTCTCCCAGCGACGAAACGAAGTCGTGACGCGGTCCGTGAGCGCCGCGGTCGGTCCCTGGCGTTTCAAACGCCGGCTGAATTCAATATCTTCCATAAGCGGAATGTCCGGAAAGCCGCCCATCTGTTGAAAGATCTGACGGCGGACGAAGATGGCCTGATCGCCGGTGGCGATGCCGGTGAGACGCGAGCGCTGGTTCATAAACCAGCTGATGACGGCGCCCCAACGAGAGAGTTGATCAAAGCGGACATCGAACCGGCCTCCGACACAGTGGGGATTTCCCAATGCTGACTCAATGACTGTCTTGGCAGTCGGGGGAAGCGCCGTGTCGGCATGGAGGAACAGCACAATGTCGCTGCGGCAGGCCTTCACCCCTTCATTCAGTTGGCGGGCGCGGCCTGTCGGCGCGGTGACCAGTCGCACGGTCGGCACTCTGTCACAGCAGGCTTGGACCATCTGGAGCGTGGAATCAGTGCTGGCGCCGTCACTGACGACAATTTCGTCGAATCCCAAGGCTATGGTGTGCGTGAGGGTGCGAGCGATGGTTGAGGATTCGTTGAGGGTGGGGATGATGACGGCGATGGTCATCTGAACTGATCTGGGGTGATGAGTGCAGCCGTGCTTATCGGTCCGGTTTTTTCGGTTCTCGGAACATGAAGTACATGACCACGACGACGGTCGTCCAGAAGACGACTTGTTTGTGCCAGAAGAGCACTTCGCCATAGTGGAAGAAGCCCAACCCGATCGCGATGGCGCCGATCATGACGCTATAGCGCCAGGTGGGGTTCTCGATCACCGCGTTGGCCCAGACGGCAACGCCGCCGAAGTAGATGAGCAGCGGGACGGCATTGATTTCGAATCCGCCGCTGATCGACAGAAACACATTCAGAAAGCCGATGAAGATCAGTGCGGTGCCGGTCATCATGCCGGCGACGCTGAGTTGCTTGTCCTCGCTCGTCTCGCCGTCTACGTGGCCCGGCGACGGGGTGGGAGCAGGATCTTTTGTCGGGAGGTCTGTCGGTGCCATTGTTACACTTTGAAATGTTTGCTGAGTGTGAGCGCTTGTCCTTGATACGACGACCCTAACGTGGTGCCGTAGAGCTGTGAGGGTACGTCGAGCATGCGGTCATATACAACCTTAAAAAATGTCTGCCCGTCGTGGATCAGGAACGGCACATCGTGGGGGCGGACTTCCAGCACCACCTGCGTCCCCTTGATCTCTCCTTCCGTCCCGTACCCGAAGCCCGGATCGAAGAATCCGGCGTAGTGCGTGCGCAGCTCTCCGCAGGCCGCTTCGTACGCGACCATCTCGGCGGCGTATCCGGCCGGCACACGAATCCGTTCCTTGGAGGCCAGAATGTAAAACTCTTCCGGCTCCAGGAGCAGGCTGTCATGCCGGTGGCGATAGAGCGGCTCCCAGAAGTCCGCCGCGCTATAGTGCCCGACTTTGGCCAGATCAATGACATGGCTGTTCTTCTTGGCTCGATAGCCGATGATGCGAGAGTCCGTTCGGTCGTCGCCCTTCAGGTCGATGCGCAGGAAGAGCCCGCGCTCGGCGCGGAATTCACGCCGGCCCAGCGCTTTCCTAGTGGGACTATTGTGGTAGAGCAGCGGGGATTTGCCGTGGAGCCGCTGCAACGACGCATCGCTGACGGTGGCTTCGCCGCGAACGAAGCGGATCTGGTTCAACGACTGGCCGGTCCGGACTTTGATGGCGAAGGACCGAGGCACGACTTCAAGAAATAACGGGCCATGATACCCGGCCCGGATTTCGTCGAAGCCCGCGTTCAAATCCGTCACGACCCGGGTGAAGACGTCGAGCCGTCCGGTGGTGCTTTTCGGGTTCGCCCGGGCGCGCAGGGTCTTGGGGAGTTTCAGGTGCTCCAGCAGCGGGACGAGATAGACATGGCCCTTTTCCAGGATGGCCCCTTCCGTCAAATCCATCTCATACATGACGAGATCTGATTGATAGAAGTCGAGCACGTCGAGCCGTGAGGAAATCGGGGAGAGTTCCGGAAGAAAACTGCTGATCAGGCGATAGGCTTTGCGTCCCAGGCGCAGGTCAAGACTGGCCGGTTGAATCTGCCGGTCTTCGATCGCGGGGGAGGCCGTGAGGGCTTGGGTGGCGATCAGTTGCTTGATATCCTGATAGGGGAGAATCCCCTGGGTCGCGCGGCGGCTCACAGTGGGTTGAACCTCCTTGTGATCGCTGGGGAGTCGCTGTGGGCGAAGACGATAGCGAAAACATCCTGGTCGGTATGGCGGCTCACGGTGTCTTATGCCTCCTCATGCTCGCTCGCGCAGGAGCCCCATCCCGGATGCGCGCCGACCATGGGCAGCTCGCGCCCGTTGCCCTGCCTGGGCTGCGGATAGTGGAATGTTTTATTTTCGTAGTTCCGCAATATGGCGCCATCTTCATCTAAATGCACCAGATAATCGCTGGGGAGGAGCGGAATCTTCCCGCCGCCGCCCGGCGCATCGATCACAAAATGCGGGACGGCCATCCCGCTGGTGTGGCCCTGGAGGGCCTTGATAATGTTGAGGCCGGTTTCAACCGATGTGCGGAAATGGTTGGTCCCTTTGGTCAGATCCGCTTGATAGAGGTAGTACGGCTTCACCCGGGCCAGGAGCAGCTGATGGACGAGGCGTTTCATCACCTCGGGATCATCGTTCACCCCTTTCAAGAGGACCGTCTGAGCACCGAGCGGCACACCGGCATCCGCGAGCATGCCGCAGGCGGCTTTCACCGCCGGCGTGAGTTCGTCCGGATGGTTGAAGTGCAGGTTCATATAAATCGGGTGGTATTTCTTTACCAGCTCGCACAGTTTCGGGGTGATCCGTTCCGGCAGCGTGCCGGGGACCCTCGAGCCGATGCGAATCAGTTCCAGATGCGGGATGGTTCGCAACGCCTTAAAAATCCGCTCCAGGAGATAATCGGGGAGCAGCAGCGGATCGCCGCCCGAGAGGATGACATCCCGTACCTCGGTATGTTCGCGCAGATAGGTGATCGCGCGATCCAGCTCGCCCTTCTTCAGAAAGCCCGGCTTGCCTACCAGCCGTTTTCTGGTGCAGAAGCGGCAGTAGATCGGACATTGGTTGGTCACCATGAGCAGGACGCGATCAGGGTACCGATGGACCAGGTGCGGCACCGGACTCATCAGGTCTTCTTCGAGCGGATCATCCTCCGCATCGATATCGTCCAGCTCCGCGATCTCCGGGACCACCTGCTTCCAGATGGCGTCGCCTTTTTCCTTCATCGTTCCGAGGACGGTCGGGGTGATCCGCATGGGGTATGGACCGACGATGGCTTCTATTTCTTTCTCGTCGAGCCCGAACCGGTCAGCCAGATCTTTCGGCTTCACGATGCTCTCAGCGAGTATACGTCTCCATTCCTCCACGGGTGTCATGGCCTCCTGTTCAAGAGATGAAACCACTTGCGCCAGGGGCGGACACACCCTGTCGCCGATCGTGCGGGAACGTCGGGTCTATCGAGGGGCTAGGAAGATGTCTTGGCATAGTGGGTGTCGAGGTGAGCCAAAATATCGCGCGTCTCGGTCAAGACAATATCGCCATCTGTGAGGACGGGCACGTAGTACTGACCGGACACTTCATGGACCTGTTTCCGCATCGGGCGGATATCCGGCACGACGATGTCGGTATACGTGACGTCTAGTTCCGAGAGTTTGTCCCGCACGACTTCGCAGTCGGGACACCAGTCGACATGATAGAGCGTCAGCGCCATGATGGCCTTAGGCTACCATGGAAAACAGTAAAAGTGGAATGAGGCATTTGGGGAAAAGGGAGTGGGGCTTAGGTTACGATTGCTGCAGCGCACAGGGGACCATGATGGCATCTTTCATCCCATGGATGATTTTCTTTTCCGCGGAACAGATGGTGGCCAGAATCCCGGCCAATTCGGCTTTGCCGTCCGCCACAAAATAGTATGGTGACAGGCGCGCCCGTCCGTTCATCCGCACGAGCTGGTTGGCCGCCGGATCCCAGTAGTCGAGTTCGTAGATGCGGCCCTTGTGGAATTCCTGAAGAATGTAGGGGGTCGTCGGAAACGACGCGAGGGCGTGATCGATGGCGGCCGCCCATTCGGCCTGCGGGAGATCGTGCCCGACCGACACGCCTCGGCTGCCCCAGGCCAGTTCGGAAAATCCGGACGGCTTGATCACATAATGCCGCTCCTTTTGTGTGGCGGCGGCGAGATCGCGCCAATTGGTCACGGCCCGGTCGCCCATGTGCAGCCCGGGAATCGTGGCGGTCGGTGGAATCGGCGCCGGGTCGAGAAGCCAGGTGCGCGGCATAATCGTCGTCAGGTCCAGCAGAGTGGTTTCTCCGAGTTCTTTTTCCCAGAACGATCGGAGCACCGGATGGTGCAGGAGCGCAAAGGCCGACTTTTCTTCCAAGGCCGGCTTATAGGGCGGGGTCACCGCTACCCACTCTTTTTTGGCGGCGTACTGGATCAACTCGGCTTTCGGGATATTTAAGAGATCGAACAGTTCGTAAAACCGATAAAGCACGGCGACGGGTTCTTCCCCCGTTTCTGTCCGAAGCCGTAAGCCCTCTTCTGTAAATCGTACGTCACGCGGCTCCACGCAGTAGGCATGCACTCCCTGCTCGCGCAGCCGGGCGGCCAGCCAGGTCATTTCCGGCCGGTATTCCTTGGCTTCTTCCGACGCGACGATGGCGATGCAGCCGGTCCGTTCCCGCTGGATGGCTTTCAGCATAGCGGCGAATCCACGCACCATGCCGTCGCGGCCGCCGATGAGCGGCAGAGGCCGGTCGTCGAGTCCGCTATAGATGGAGGACAGGCAGGCGGTCAGGCCGATCCCGCCGGGGACCGAGTCCAGTTCGGTGATGACCATGCCGTCCTGGGTGGGAATGACATCCGGTCGGATGACTGCGGGCAGGTCGTCGCGAAAGCGCTTCATCCGGCTATAGGCAATCAATGCTTCGGGTTTGCCCTGGTCGAGATACTGAGCGACCCATCTGGGCTGAGACCCCTTTGCGCTTTCAAGATAGAGGCGGTTTTGAGCCCGGTAGAAGGCCAGGAGTTGGGAGCCTAGTTTGGTGAAAAAGGCCATCTGTTCCTGCGAGAGGAAGAGCGGGCAGGGGCTGACTCGCCAGGAGTTTGTCGCCTGCGGTGCGGCAGCCGAAGTAAACAGGCTGGCGGCTTCCAGTTGAGCGCGTATATCGGCACAGCGGCGGATGGCCAGGTCCGGTGCCAGGGACGAACAGGGTGACTGTGTGTGGGCCAAAGGACTGTTCCTTAGTGGGGTGTGGTGCGAGTCTCAGGGTGCCGAGGACGTGCGCGGGAGATGCTACCACGGGGGGCAGGAGCGGACAAGGGGCTTCGGCGTGGGGAGCATGGTGTATCGCAGATCATGTACCGGACAGGCAGGGCATTGCATGCTCAGCCTACCGGGCGGCTGATCATGGGTGATGGGTTTGTCGGAGGAAGACGGTCCGGCTGTTCAGTACGTCTGCAACTGACTGATCGTTTCTTGCTCGACGGGAGAGCGCATCGTATGATGGGGCCGTCATGGCGTCTGATCAGTTGGAGTCCAAATCGCACGTGAGCCTATCTGATCCATTGCCCCAGTTCGTTCCCGGTTCAGCATGCGTTCAATGCGATGTGTGTTGCCGCTTCCCGGAATCCGACAGTTTTCTGCGACCCTATTTTACGCGGGATGAAATTAGAGCTGCGGTGGCTCAGGGGCTGTCGCCTGCGTTGTTCATGGATCCGGTCGGGTCCCAAATCGCCCTCGTCAAAGATGCCGAGAGTGACGGATACTTGTGTCCAGCCTTCGATCCCGCGACGTCGCGCTGCGGCATCTACGAACACCGACCGCTGGATTGCCAGCTCTATCCGTTGGCGCTGATGTGGAGTGCCGACGGCTCACAGGTCGAGCTGGGTTGGGATACCAAGTGCCCCTTCATGCGGGAGGCCGTTCCCGACGAGATTCACCGGCATGCCGAGCGTGTTCATGCGCTCCTTCAGCGGGAGACTATGCTCCGGCTTCTTGCGAACAATCCGCGTTTAATCGGGCGGTTTCAAGAGGATGTGATCGTACTCGCTGCGCTGCCGGATGTGACGGACCGCCTGCGTCTCCATCAGCCGGACCGGCGTCTCAGTCCGCTTCGGCTGGAGGATGCGCCCCGGATGATGCAGGCGTTGGAGAGGTCCGAATGTCCAGGCCATGAGGCACTAGCGGCCTACACGTTTGTGTATCACTATATCTGGACCACGACATTGCCCTATTGGTGGATAGAGCGGGACGGTGTATTCTTCCTGTTCGCCCATTCTCCCGATGGCTGGTTTATGCCACTGCCCCCGCTTGGGCCAAGATCGCTCGAGGAATCGGTGGGGGAGGGGTTAGCCGATTTGCATCGATGGAATCACGGTTCTCCAGTCAGCCGGATCGAGAACGTCACGGATCATCAGAAGGCTCGTCTCGCCGGCATTCATCTGCAATGGTCGGAGAAATCCCCGGACTATCTGTACCGGGCCGACTCGCTGGCGCACCTCGCTGGAGATTCTTATAAGTCGCAACGTGCACTCTGCAATCGGGTTGAACGGACAGCGGCGGTGATACTCCGTCCTTATACGGCGGCCGATCAGCCCGCGTGTCGCGACCTGTTCCGTCGATGGGTCTCGCAGAAGCGAGAGGGAACGCTGGATACGATGGGACGCTATCTTTTAGAGGATGCCGAAGCGGCCCATGAACTGGTTTGGGCACTGGGTGATCGGCTGGGGCTCGCCGGCACGGTGGCCTGTGCGGAGGATCAGGTGGTGGGCTATACATTTGGCTACCGGCTTACGCCCGGGACGTTCGCTGTGTTGGTCGAAGTCGCCGACCGATCCGTGCCCGGTTTGGCGCAGTATCTTTTTCGCGAGACCTGTCGCGCAGCGCGCCACGGCGGTGCCGAGTATATCAATGCCATGGACGATGCCGGTCTTCCGGGTCTCAGAGCGGCCAAACAGGCCTATCATCCGGTGGCCACGATCAAGAGTTGGATTGCGAGTCCGCTGCAGCCATGAGCTTCCCTGTCGCCTCACCCCTTGCGCAGTCCTCACGCCGTTACGGGTGGCTTCCCTTCTTGATCGTCTTGATAACGGTCCTGGCATTCGGCATCGGGGCGGTTTTGTTGCGTTATGTCGAACGGCGATTGGTGTGGGCCTCGGGAGAGCAGTTGACGCTTGCGGCGGCGGAAGTGTCGGACAAGTTGGACCGGCTGTTGTTCGAGCGGTATGGCGATGTCCACATGATGGCCCGGGCGTTTGCCCTCCGTTCGTCGGATCGGGGATATCTGGGGAGCTATCTCGTCTGGATGAAGGCAGCCTATGCGCCGATGTATCACTGGCTTGGGGTCACGAATCAACAGGGAGTGATGATCGCGGCTACCGAGCAAACTCTTGTCGGACAGGATTACAGCCAGAGCGAGTGGTTTCGGAGCGCCCATACGACCCGGCAGGCCGTGGTGGGAGATGTCGCGAGTCATGAGGCCGATCAGGGAGTAGAAACGGTTGCCTTTACGGTTCCGATCCTTGATGCCGAGGGGACGTTTCTGGGCGTGGTCACAACGCGGGTGGCGGTGCCGGTGCTGGAGGACGTGACAACGCGGACGATTCGTTCGCTGCAGCACCACGAAGGCTTTGCCGGCGCGGTCGAATATCAGATGCTCGCGAAATCCGGCGAGGTGTTCGTCGATTCGGGCCTTCAGTTTAAAGGGAAGATCAACCTGCTTGAAATGGGGCTGCCCTCGGTGAAGCTGAGTCAGGCGGGGGAGCCGGGCTATGTGATCGAAGAGCATCTTCGTCGTCATGTGCAGGTGGTCACGGGCTATGCGGTGACGAAGGGCTATGGAGAATTTCCCGGCCTGGGCTGGACGGTGCTGGTGCGGATCGATCGTGACGCGGTTCTTGCCCCCATCCGGTCGATTGTGTTGTGGAAGGTCGGCGGTGCGGCGCTCGTGATCTGGTTTCCGCTCCTGGCTCTCCTGTTATGGTCCACCGTCCGTTTGCGGGCGGAGTATCGCCAGGCCCAGCAGGAAAGTGCCTGGGCTCGCGCGGCCGAGGCCGCTTTGTTGCAGAGCCAGGAACGCAACCGCGCGATTGTCGATACGGCACTCGACGGAGTGATTACGATCGATGCCGCCGGCGTCATTACGGATTGGAACGCCCAGGCGACCGCGATTTTCGGCTGGTCTCGCGATGAAGTGCTGGGGCGGATCTTGTCGGAGACGGTCATTCCCGACCGGGACCGTGAGGCGCACAACCATGGACTTCGGGAATTTCTCCGGACCGGCGTCGGGCCGATTCTGAATCGCCGGATTGAAATCACCGCACGGCACCGTGACGGCCGGGAGTTCCCGGTGGAATTGTCCGTGTCCCCGGCCCGGATCGGCGAAGCCTACATTTTCAGCGCCTTCGTTCGCGATATTACCGACCGTCGAAAAGCTGAGCGGCGGCTGGCGTCGCAATATGCGGTGACCCGGGTCTTGTCCGAATCCTCGACATTGGAAGAAGCTGTTCCGAGAATCATTCAAGCCGTCGGTGAAAGCCTTGAATGGGACCTCGGTGTGTTTTGGCGGTTCGATAAACAGACCAACGTGCTTCGGTGTTTGGATCAGTGGCAGACCCCGACGTTTCAGGGCGATGCGTTTGCCCTGGCGGCCTGGCACCAGTCGTTTGCTTCGGGGGAGGGGTTGCCCGGACGGATCTGGGCGAGCGGTCAGCCTTGTTGGATTGCGGATGTCGCGAAGGATCCTCAATTCCTGCGGACGGATGTGGCGGTGCAGGTCGGGTTGCACGGAGGGTTCGGGTTTCCGATTCGAATCGCCGGCGAGATCGAAGGTGTGATCGAGTTCTTCAGCCGGTATGTGCGTGAACCGGACGATGAACTCTTGAAAATGGTCACGGATATCGGGCTCAAAATCGGCCAGTTCGGCGAGCGTACCAAGGCGGAAGATGCGCTGCAACAGACCGAGGCGCAACTCCGGCAATCGCAGAAGATGGAAGCGGTGGGCCGACTCGCCGGAGGCGTCGCCCACGACTTCAATAATTTGCTGACCGTCATTCGAGGCTATAGTGAATTGATACTGAGTCGTCTGGGGGCCAGCGATCCCGCCAAGCGTGAAATGGAAGAGGTCAAAAAAGCCGCGGATCGTGCGGCCGGCCTGACCAGTCAACTTCTGTCGTTCAGTCGCCGCCAGTTTGTCGCAACGAAGGTGGTCGATCTGAACGCGATTGTCACGAATATGGATGGGATGCTGCGGCGTCTGTTGGGCGAGGATATCATTGAACTCTGTTCAGAGCTTGATCAAGGTTTAGGGGCCATCAAGGCTGATCCGGGACAGATCGAACAAATTGTGATGAATCTGGCGGTGAATGCCCGCGATGCGATGCCGACCGGCGGGCGGCTGACCATCGAGACGCGGAATATCTCGATCGGCAAAGGTCCGCGCCGCGAGACGATGGCGCTCGATCCTGGAGATTATGTTCTTCTGGCCGTCAAGGATACCGGGCAGGGGATGAGTGAGGAGACGCAGTCGCATCTCTTCGAACCATTTTTCACCACGAAGGCGAAGGGCAAAGGCACCGGGTTGGGCTTGTCGACGGTCTACGGGATTGTGAAGCAAAGCGGCGGCACGATCGGTGTCGAGAGCAAAATCGGCAAGGGGACAACGTTTAAGATTTTCTTTCCGCGAGTGGACGGCGTGGCGCAGAGCGGCCAGACGGTTTCCGCGAATGCCGATCGCGTGCATGGACGCGAAACCATTCTGCTCGTGGAGGATGAGCCGGCTGTCAGGGGATTAGTCCATGAGACGTTGCGGCTGCATGGCTATACGGTGCTGGAGGCCCGTCACGGCATCGAAGCCTTGCTGACCGGCACGCGCCATCTCGGCCCGATTCATCTCTTGCTGACGGATGTGGTGATGCCTCAGATGAGCGGTCCGGAAGTCGCCGAAAAGCTCACGTCGGTCCGGCCGGAAATCAAAGTGCTGTATATGTCAGGCTACCCCGATCATCCCGTATTTGCGCAGGGCGGGATCAAACGGGACACGGCGTTTCTCCAGAAGCCGTTTACTCCGAATGTGCTGGTTCAGAAAGTCCGCGAAGTGTTAGACGGTGTCAAGGTTGCCTAGCGTGGCGGCCTGATCTCCCGCCGATCGGCTTGATCTTCTCCCTCGGTTCCGTTTATCGTGCCCCAAAATACTTCACAGTAGGATGGATCAGCTATGAGTCAGCCAGGACGCGAACTCGATATTCAGGCTTTTCGCATTGACCGGGAACCGTTCTACGCGGAGATGCGTGGCGAAGTCGGTCTGTTCACGATTGCCGCCAAGAGCAAAATGCCGGTGATGCTGAAGGGACCGACCGGCTGCGGGAAGACCCGATTTGTGCAGCATATGGCGTACAAGCTGGGCCGCCCGTTGATCACGGTCGCCTGCCATGAGGATCTCACGGCATCCGATCTGGTCGGGCGCTATTTGCTCAAGGGGCAAGAGACGGTGTGGGTGGACGGTCCCTTGACCGTCGGTGTGAAGCACGGGGCGATTGTGTATCTCGACGAGGTGGTCGAAGCCCGGAAAGACACCACCGTGATCATCCATCCGCTCAGCGACGATCGTCGAGTGCTGCCGATTGAAAAGAAGGGCCAGATCATCGAGGCGGCTGATGACTTTATGCTCGTGATTTCCTACAACCCCGGCTATCAGAGCGTGCTCAAAGATTTGAAGCAAAGCACGAAACAGCGCTTTATGGCCATCGAGTTCGATTATCCGTCCCCCCCGGTCGAAACCACCGTGGTGGAGCGAGAGGCCGGTGTGAGCCGGGAGATCGCCGAGAAGCTGGTGAAGCTCGGCGGGAAAGTCCGCAATCTCAAGAACCATGGATTGGAAGAGGGTGTGAGTACCCGGTTGCTGATCTACGCCGGGACGTTGATCAAGCAGGGAGTCGCGGCTGACCAGGCCTGCGATGTCGCCGTTGCGCGCCCCATCACCGACGACGGGGATATGCAGCGCAGTATTCACGAGCTGGTCAAAGCCATTTTCTAGTCCACGCCGTCACGATTCCATACACGCATGACTCATCCGATCGTGCAGGACACCAAGGGCGGCGCGATCCTCACCATTCAGGTCCAACCCAAAGCCTCGAAGTCCGAGTGTGTCGGTTTGCATGGTGATGCGATCAAGATTCGTGTAGCGGCGCCGCCGGTGGATGGTAAGGCCAATGAGGCCTTGATTGCGTTTTTGGCAGAGCGTCTGGGCATGGCTCCTTCTGGTATCGAGATTTTGTCCGGGGCGTCCGGTCGGCACAAGCGGGTGCTGTTGAAGCGGTATGCAGCCAGGGATGTTCTGGAGCGACTCGGATTGTCCGCGAATGGCTTGAGGGAGTCATGACACCGGCCGTGAGGGTGGGAGTCGGTTTGCTGATATTGGCGGTGTCAGCCTGTTCCGGCGCGAAGCCGGTCTTGTACCCCAATCCTCATTTGCAATCTGTCGGGAAGGATATTGCGGAGCAGGACATTGAAGCCTGCAAGCAATTGGCCGAGTCTGCCGGCGCGGAAGAGGGCAGCGGCAAAGCGGGTCGCGTGGCCGGAAGTACTGCAGCCGGCGCGGGCATCGGCGCTGCAGCCGGTGCGGTCGGCGGCGCCATCTCGGGTGCCGCCGGGCGGGGCTCTGCGATCGGGGCTGCAAGCGGGGCTGTTTGGGGATTGCTCACAGGCCTGTTCAGCGCCGCGTTCGGACCATCCCATCCGCCGGAGGCCTATACCAATTTCGTCAATCGCTGTTTACACGAGAAGGGGTATGAGGTGACGGGCTGGCAGTGAGGGGGGCTGAGGGTTTCGGTGGAGACTCCTTGCTCGCTGTCCGCGCACAATCGGAATGTGCTCGGACAATGCGCGCAGGGGAGCCCCCACCGAACCCCTCGCCAATGTGAAGGGGAAGAAATATGTTCGGAGAAAGATTTGTATGTTGAATCGCGTATTCCATCGCTTTGTGGCTATTGCCGTATTGATGAGTGTGGTCGCCTGTGCGGCACCTGGGCCGGTGTTGCGTTCGAACAAACATCTGCAATTGAGCGGGAAGGAAGGGGCGGAACAGGATATTGCTGCCTGTCAGGAGAAAGCGGAACGGGCGGGGTTGAAATCCGGAGTGAATCGTACCGGGAATATTGCCAGCGGCGGAGTGCTGGGATTGATCATCGGGGCGGCCGGTGGGGCATCAGCCGGCTTGATCGGAGGCGGTGTGGGTGTTGCGATCGGCGCGGCAGCCGGCGGCGGATTGGGGTTCATCACCGGACTGGCCGCTGGCGCATACAAACCGGCGGATCCTGATCCGGCCTATGCCGACTCTGTGGTGCGCTGTCTTATTGGGAAGGGCTACGACGTCAGCGGGTGGGAGTGAATGAGAGGCAGGACGGATCGATGGGTCTCCTTGCTCGCTGTCCGCGCACGATCGGAATATGCTCGGACAATGCGCGCAGCCGGAGACCCACCGATCCGTCCTTTGAGTGGTAGGGAAGAAGAGTCGGAGGCCTGGGCATGGGGATTGTTTCGGTGCTCGCCCAACGCGCGGCCTGGGGGGAGCGCGGCGTCTCGGCGCCGCGAGGGTGGGCGGGTGAGAACGGACACCGGCCCTCGTTGGATGCGCGCAATAGAAACAACCCCAACGCCTAGGCCTTTAGTGAGTGAGGGGGATAGTCGATCAATGCGCGCAGGGGAACATCGACCGATGCCCCTACCGGTGGTGAAAGGGGGGAGATTAACAGAGAGTGCTTTTGCAGTCGGTGACGACGAGATTGGTCGCTTTTTCTCCTGCCTCAAGATCTATATTCAGCCACGCGATTCCCGCCGGTCCATCTTCCTTTTGTGAGCTGCCCTCAATCACGCTGACGATGTAATAGTGCCCTGCCGGAATTTTGGTGAACCAGAAGTGGCCGGTTGGATTGGCCCTGGTGGTGCGGAGATAGGGGAGGATTCGTTTGTCCGTCTCCAGTTGCCGGAGGGCCTCGTAGGCACAGTTCACGGGCAGACGTGTCGTTGATGGGGTATCTCCTGATGGTGGATCACCCGGTGACGAACAGGCGATTCCTCTCACGCTATGGTCGAACCAGTAGCGAGTGTACTTTGTAACAGGAATCAGATGGACCGGCACACCGGCCTGTATGACGGCCTTTCCCGAGGAAGCTCCGAGGAAGACCTGGCCTGCCAGCGTGCCATGGCCTTTTTGTTTATAGGCAACGAATTCCTTTTCATTAAAGACCGGAAGAGACGCGGAGCTTGATTCGCCGGCAGCCCCCTGACTCAGGTAGAGGCCGCTGGTCAGGAGCAGCACCGCTACTCCAAGTGAGGGGCTCTGGCCTGGTCGTACGATGGTCATTTTGTGGAAGGCGCCGGCGCGTCGGGAGGAGCAACGGGTACGGTTGCCTTATGTTTCAGCGCACGGCCTTTGTCGGGGGTCGGATCGGTGATGAGTCCGTAGATCTCCCGTCCCTCGTGGCCTTCCGGGAGATATTCGGTAATAGGCATCCCGTCTTCCCGCACAAACAGCAAACAGTGGCAGTATTTGTAGATTTGCATCTCATCGCAGGCGCACATCCACCGGCGGAGTTTCGCTTCGGCCTGCTTATCCTTATAGAAATTACAGGGGCAGAGGGGCTTCCCGAGCTCATCGATATGCATGGCCAGGCCTTTGACCACGGCTTCGGTCACGGCGGGGGTGGGGTGCATCACGGTGCCGCTCTTTTCGGCAAACCCCTTCACATATTTCCACATCTTATCGAGGCTCTCTTGCTTGGGTTCGGCCATGCTGTCTCCCTTCGCGTAAGCGCATCTGGCGCTGCAACCGCTAGTTTACAAGCGCCAGGGCGTCCTTTACAATCCACCACTTCGCAAATTCGGCATCAATTCGGATAGACGGGCCATGGCTGACTCTCACGCGGCAACAGAGTTGATCAATCGGTTGAACGGCGACCTGGGGCAGGTGTCGGCTGAGCAGCTGGTCGCTCAATTGAGCGCACTGGGCGGCAAGCCGGAGCCCGTGGCTGTAGTATTGTCACTCTTAGAAGAATTAACTGAGGTGTCTGAAAAGGTCGGCCGCGCTGCGGTCGAGGCGCTTCCCGAGTTGGCGCGCCGGGCTGGATTAGGGGCGGTCGTTCCCTGGCTCAATCTCGGTATTGTCCTGGTGGAATCTTCCGGTGCATCTGCGCTGAAGTATTTTAAGGAAAGCCCGCGCATGCTGGGGGTGGTGGACCAGCCGGCGGCGCGCAGCGCGATTCTTGCGGTTGGGGCCGAACTGGCCGAACAAGATGCCAATGTGACCTTGGAATATCTCCGGACGGCGCCGCTTCTTCTTGACGTCATTCCCGCCGAGCAGTTGCAGCCGTGGCTTGAAATCGGGGTGGAGCTGACGCAGATCGATGTGGTGGTGGGGCTGGAGTATATCCGGCAGCTTGCCGCCATCGCGCCGATCCTGCCGCTGGGCGAGATTCGACAGTGGGTCGGGCTCGGGATGAAACTGATTCAACCGAATGCCATCGGGAACCCCGACTATCTGGGTACGTTGGAGTTTCTCCGGACCAGCCCGGCGATCCTCGGTGATTTGGAGCAGCCGGCGCTTCGTCCGAAGGTCCTGTCGCTCGGCGCGTCGCTCACGGAACAGTCGCCGGAGTCGGCGATTGCCTGGTTAGCTGAGGCGCCGGCGCTGATGCGGACATTGTCTTCGGTCGAGTGGCAGCTCAGGGTGGTGCAATACGGGGCTTTGATTGCCGAACGGGATGCGGCGGCGACACTCGCCTATCTGCGTCGCGCTCCGGAGATTGTGGGCATGATCGGGGCCTCGGCCGATGCGGTCACGCGATTTGAAAACTGGTTCAAAGCCGGCATGGAAGTGCTGGCTTATAGTGTCGATGGCGCCCGGGCCTATTTCGGGCTGGAGTCTCAGCGGTCGCTGGCCTCGGTGGAGCAGGCATTGAGCGGGGTGCCGTTGCGGCAAGTCGCCCGGACGATCAAATTGTTTGTGCAGGGACTCTGTGGTTCGGACGTGCAGATTCAGGCCCTCCCGGATACGGTGACGGATGTCCCTGCTCGCGCAACGGTCAGTGCCGACGGACGAATGATTGCGCTCCCGGCGCTGCTCCGGAAATATCAGACCTACGATGAGAATGTGCGGCTCTATCTGGTGATGGCGGCGCATGAGGCGGGACATATCGAGTTCGGGACCTATCGCCTCACACTGGACTCGCTTCAGGATGTGGTGACGGCAGTCTGTGACCGGTATGGGCGCGGTGCGCAACAGCCGGCGTCGCTGGCTGCCTTGTTCCGGCTCTATCCGCACCCGCGTTTGATTCAAGATCTCTGGACCGTGCTGGAGGATGCGCGGGTCGAGGCCCATTTGCAGCGGGAATATCCCGGCCTTCAGCGGGATCTTCAGCGTGTTGCGGGCGAGACGGTGAACCCGCGCGATCCGGCGCATGGATTGACCGTGAAGGAACTGCTCGTCGATTGTCTTCTGCGGCTTTCGACCGGCGAATCAGTCGAATCGGCGGTGCCGCGCGTGGTGCAGGGGGAAGTCGCGTTGCTCTGGTCGATGTGTGCTCCGGTTATGGCGCCGGGGGCGTCCGCGGAGGATGCTCTGTGCCTCGTGCATGCGGTCTATGTCCGGATGGAAGAATTGCTGCAGCCCAAGGCCGAGATGATTCAGGGCGATCCGGTTCAGGACAATCCGGAGGAGATGGGTGTCGGGCCGACGGGGTCCGAAGAGACCGGCGATCCCTATCGTCCGATGACCAATTGGGTGTACCGGGGAGAGATGAACCCCGAGTTTATCTCGCGGGATCAGGCGCCTGGGCAGGAGGATACTGATACCGAGGGGCAGGCGCCCGGAGAACGAATCGCCAGCGGCAGCGGTGGATCCAAGGAACAAGGCGGCCAGCAGCGTTCAGGCGGTGAACGGCACGAGACGATGAGCGAGGTGATGGGCGGGGGGCGTGCTTTGCCCGCAGTCGTCGATGAGTTGCTCGCGCTACCGGTAGAGGAACGGCCGTTGGCAGAAATAAGTGGTCCGGGGACGAAGCGGATCCGGTACCCGGAATGGGATGTGACGATCCAGGACTATCGTGTCCAGTGGTGCCAGGTGGTGGAGCAGCCGGCTGAATCCGGGTCGGATGAGGCCGTTGAGGCGGCGCTTTCGACGCATCGAAGCGCGGTCAAATCGCTCCGCCGGTTTTTTGAGAGCCTTCGTCCTCCGGCATTCCGGCGCACGGCGGCGCAGGCCGACGGCGAGGATTTGGATATCGACGCGCTGGTCCGCCGGGTCGCAGAGCAGCAGGCCGGCATGGAAGGCAGCGATCGCATCTATGTCCGGCATGAGAAAAAGGAGCGGGATGTCGCCGTGGCGTTCCTGGTGGATGTGAGCGGGTCGACCAGCCGGCAGTTGGAAAGCGGGCGACGGGTGATCGACATCGAGAAGGAAAGTCTGGTACTTCTGTGCGAAGCGCTGGAGGCGGTCGGCGACCAGTACGGGGTGTATGCCTACTCCGGACAGGGGCGGGCGCAGGTCGAATTCTCGGTCGTGAAAGAATTCGACGAGCCGTTGGGCCGTGCAACGGCGCATCGATTGGGCGGCCTGGTCCCGCGGCAACAGAATCGCGATGGCGCGGCCATTCGTCATGCAACCGCCAAGCTCCGGGCCTGCGAGGCCCGCACGAAACTGTTGGTCCTGGTGAGCGACGGCCGTCCTCTGGACGGGGACTATAAAGACGACTATTCGCTTGAGGATACCAAGGCGGCGCTCCGTGAGGCGCGGCAGGCCGGGATCGATCCCTTCTGTGTCACGATCGACCGGGAGGCCGATGCGTACCTCCGGCGCATGTATGGTGATGTGCGGTTTGCCGTGATTGATCGGGTGGAGTCTTTGCCGGCCCGATTGCCACGAATTTATCAACGATTGACGACGTAGGCTTATGTCCGATACACCTGCACGACCCGCGGTTCCGCCCTGGCTCTATAAATTGTTTACAGGGCATCAATATCCCTATGTCCGTCGGCTGGCGAAGTTCGGCCAGCCGGTGAATCCCGGCGAGGACCGCCCGGAGCCCACAAAGGACATGATCGACGCCAAGTTCTGGGAGATTTATCCCCGGTGCTGGGCCAAGATCCTGCAAGAGGTGAAGGTCGGGATGATCGTAGTCTTCCACGATCTGGGAGAATATCCGGCGGGCGGGTATCAGGCCCTGGTGGACGACCCTGAAGCTTTCCTGTCGGCAACCTACGGCAAGAAGAAGATCAAGGTCAATTTCTACGACGGGGATAATTTCGTCTGCACGATCAATTTCAAGGTAGCGGGCTGGACGGAACACGAGGGAGGGCATTGACGGGTTCAGCGCATCCTTTGTGCTCGCGCCCCGCGCGCGCGGGATTGCGGGATTGATGGAAGAGCTGTTGCGGGCGGCACTCGGTGCATGCGCGCAGTGAAGGATGCGCTGAATCCGTCAAGGGGAATGGGGAGTAGGGAGAGAAGCGGACAAGGCTTAGGAGCTGAGGTGTGATGATGGGGCGACCGAAGATTACGGTGGTGGGTGCGGGCAATGTGGGTGGCACAGCGGCGCAACGGTTGGCCGAGCGGGACCGGTACGATGTGGTGCTGGTCGACATCGTCGAAGGCGTTCCGCAGGGGAAAGCGCTCGATATGGCGCAGGCCGGACCGGTGTGCGGCTATAGCACCCGTGTGGTCGGGACCAACGGATATGAGGAAACGACCGGGTCGGCGGTGGCGGTGATCACGTCGGGGATCGCACGGAAGCCCGGCATGAGCCGGGATGAACTGCTGACGACCAATGCCAAGATCGTGCAGTCAGTGGTGAAGGAACTGATCGCGCGTTCACCCGAGGTTATTTTATTACTGGTGACCAACCCCCTGGATGCGATGGTGCATGTGGCCTTGAAGGTCAGCAAGTTTCCCAAGTCGCGGGTGATCGGCATGGCCGGCGTGCTCGACTCGGCGCGCATGCGCACGTTCATCGCGAACGAATTGAATGTGCCGGGACCTGATGTGGAAGCCATGGTGTTGGGGGGGCACGGCGATACGATGGTGCCGCTTCCCCGGTACACCACAGTCAAAGGCAAGCCGGTGTCGGAACTGATCCCCAAGGACCGGCTGGACGCCATTGTGAAACGCACGCGAGAGGGCGGGGCTGAGATCGTAGGGTTGCTGAAAACCGGCAGCGCGTTCTATGCGCCTTCTGCTTCGGCGGTCGATATGGTCGATGCGATCATGCAAGATCAGAAGCGGGTGCTGCCGTCGGCGGTGCTGTGCGAGGGCGAATACGGGTTGAAGAATGTCATCGTCGGTGTGCCTGTGAAGCTGGGGCGAGGCGGGGCCGAGCAGGTTATCGAGTACGAGTTGACGGCGGATGAGCGGGCGGCGTTGGAGGCTTCCGCCACAGCGGTGCGGGAGTTGTGCGCGAATGTCGATCGATTGATGTCGTAGTGTCAGTGTGCCGGCGTTGTGCCGGTGGCGTGACAACTGTGAAGGGGCTGCAGCAAACGCGCAGTCGAGCAATAAACCGTGTGAGGAGAGGGAGCTATGAAATTTCTTGAAGATCCGATGCAGACGATCGGTGCGGGATTCGCGCTGGCTGTCGTTTTGATAGTGGTGTTTCTCGGCATGTCCGGGGTCGGCGCAGGTGAGGTCGATTGGGTGGGTATGATCATGCGCTGGGTGCACTTCCTTGCGGGCATCACCTGGATCGGGATCTTGTATTTCTTTAACCTGATCAATGCCGGGTTTCTCAAGAGCCTCGATGGCCCCACGAAAAACATCGTGATTCCGAAGCTCATGCCGGCGGCGCTCAACTGGTTCCGCCACGGAGCATCAGTCACCGTGCTGGCGGGTATCGGACTGTATGGTTATATGTATGCCAAAGGTGGCACAGGAGCCATCGCGCTGGGCATCGGCGGATTGTTGGGCATCATTATGATGGCCAATGTCCACGCGATTATCTGGCCCAATCAGAAGAAGATCATCGCGGCCGTGACGGCAGCGGCGCAGGGGACACCGGCGCCGGCTGAAATGGCCCAATGGGGCCGGACGGCGCTCCTTGCCTCCAGGGTGAATTTTATGCTGTCGATTCCCATGCTGTTTTTCATGGGAGCCGGCAGTCATTTTAAGTAGTTTGGTTTCAGCCCGTTTGCCGGTCTGGGCTTTCCAGGCCGGCGAACGGGTTTCTCGCCAGCCAGCCCCATCCTTCCTTTTGCCCTACATACCCATCAATTGTCATGGGGCCCTTGTCCTAACTGCTTGAGATTCAGGCCTATTCCCCATGAGTTGCCTTGACGGAGACGCGTAGTCAGCCGTATAGTACGACTTCTAAACTCGCGGATTTTTTCGAAGGAATGTCTATGTCCATTGCGACTGAACCCCGTCTAGTCCAAAAGCTCGAAGGAGCTCCCTGGGAGATTGAAGGCTATCTCAAGGTGGGGGGCTACGAGGCGTGGAAGCGGTGTGTCGACGGCATGAAAGCCGACGATGTCGTGGCTGAATTGAAGAAGGCCGGGCTTCGTGGCCGGGGCGGCGCCGGATTCCCGACCGGGGTCAAATGGGACAAGGTGCTGAACCATCGAGTCAAGGAACACTACTTTGTATGCAATGCCGGCGAGCATGAGCCCGGAACGTTCAAGGACCGGTATTTGCTCAAGACACTTCCGCATCAATTAATCGAAGGGTGCTTGATTGCCGCTCATACCGTTCAGGCCAAGGCCGCGTTCATCTATGTGAACCACGAGTATGAAGAAGAGCGGGAGAATCTGAAGAAGGCGTTGGCGGAGGCCAAAGCGCGAGGGCTGGTAGGGAAAAATGTGTTGGGGAAGGGGTATGACGTTGAGCTGCAGGTATTCGAAGGCCACGGGAGTTATGTGGCCGGTGAAGAGACCGCGATGTTGGAGTCGATGCAGGGCCGTCCGGCCATGCCCCGTCAGAAACCCCCGTTTTATCCGACGGATTTCGGCCTCTACGGGAAGCCGACGTTGGTGAACAATGTGGAGACACTTTGTAACATCCCGCGGATTCTGTATAAGGGCGCAGCCTGGTTTACGCAGGTCGGAACAGAGAAATGTCCCGGCACGATGATGTTTTCGCTGAGCGGGTCGGTCAATCGCCCGGGAGTCTATGAAATGCCGATGGGCGTGACCATCCGTGAGCTCATCGAGAAGTGCGGCGGCGGCGTCAAGGGCGGCCGTCAGATCAAGGCGGTGTTTCCCGGCGGTCCGGCCTTCTCGATGGTGACGGCCGATCAACTGGATTTGCAGATGGATTTCGATTCGCTCAAGAAAGCCGGAACGGGATTGGGCAGTGCGGGAACGATTGTGATCGACGATGCCACCTGTATGGTTGCTGCGACGCTGAAATACTCGAATTTCTTCAAGGGCGAGAGCTGCGGGCAATGTCCGCCCTGCCGGATGGGGACGAACAATCTGGCCACGTTGATGGCGAAGATCGAAGAGGGCCAGGGCACGCAAAAGGATATGGATAGCCTGTTGCAGCTTTGCGGGTTTGTGAAGGGGACGGGTTACTGTACGCTGGTGACCGGTGCCGCTGTCCTGGTGCAGAGCAGCGTGAAGCTTTTCCAAAAAGAGTACGAAGAGCATCTCCGGTTGCAGCGTTGTCCGTTCACACCGGCAGCGGTGGGGGTATAGAGCTCGATCATGCCGCGTGTGACCTTCATACATCCCCAGGGGAAGAGCGGCACGGTGACCAGAAACCTCACCCTGCTGGATGCGGCCAAGGAATTGGGTTTCTCGCTGAATCATGATTGCGGCGGCAATGCGTCCTGCACGACTTGCCGGGTCGAGGTGCAGTCAGGCAGCGAGAATCTATCAGAAATCGATTTCGATGAGCAGGACTTGCTGGACCGGGAAGCCTTGAGCCAGTCCTGGCATCGACTGGGCTGCCAGGCGAGAGTGTTGGGCGATGTGGTGGTGCGGGTGCCGGAGTCCAAGTTTGCGGATCCTAAGTTTGGGGAGCCGTCAGCCATACAATCAGAGGCGCAGGGAGTTGATATTCGGTAGAGAGGTGTTACACTAAGCCAACCCGGATCGCAGGTTGCGGATCTGGAGATATAGGAGGAAGATAATGGTTACTATTTCAGCGGTTGCAGAACAGAAGATCCGAGAGCTCATGGCGGAAGAGAAGGACGTAGTCGGCCTTCGCGTGTATGTCCGCGGCGGCGGATGCCATGGCTACCAATATGGGATGGCGTTTGAGTCCAAAATGGCCGAGGACGACACCGTCATTGAAAAGGGTGACGTGAAGGTCATTATGGATTCCCAGAGCGCTCCTCTCTTGCAGGGCGCCGAAGTCGATTATGTCGACAGCGTCCAGGGCTCAGGGTTCTCGATCAAGAATCCGCAAGCCAAGACGACCTGCGGCTGCGGCAGCTCCTTCAGCGCCTAAGCGGATCGACCAGAAGGAAGAGGACGCGCACTCTGCCTACAGTCTTCAGATAGTACGAAGCCAGGGTTGCCCGGGAAGGGAACTCTGGCTTCGTCTTTTTCACCGGCTCCAGTGTGGATGGTATGGGACAGGGCAGTATTACCAGGCGGTATCGATTCTGCGCCGCACATCGGTTGCACACCGACCATTTATCGGATGAAGAAAACCGGGTGGTGTTCGGCAAGTGCAACAACCCCAACGGGCACGGGCATAATTACGTGGTGCTCGTGACAATCGGGAGTCCCGGTGCCGCGCAGACCGGGCGAACCATGGACCTCGACGCGCTTGATCGGATTGTCATTGAGCAGATTGTGACTCGATTTGATCATCGGGACCTGAATCAGGATCCTGAATTTGCCGCGCGGACGACGACAGGCGAAAATCTGGTGTTGCTGATCTGGGATTTGCTCGTCATGCAGGTTCCGGACGGGCAACTCAAGAAGGTCGCTGTCATCGAGACGAGAGACAACTATTTCGAATACACGGGCTCGGCCTCGGTTGCGGCGAGATCCTAGGGAGATACCATGGCGAAACGAGTAGTGGAGAAACGGGGGCGTCGTCCGGTCGATGATGCCAATGGCACAGGGCGTCAGGCGGATGTCGACGTGTTGCAATCGCTGGTGACGGAGATGCTGCTTGCGCTTGGTGAGAATCCGGGCCGTAACGGGCTGTTAAAAACCCCTGAGCGTGTGGCCAAGGCGCTTGCCTTCATGACCCAGGGCTACCAGCGCGATATCGACCATCTCCTCAACGGCGCGCTCTTCCCGATCGAGTACGACGAGATGGTCATCGTGAAAGACATCGACTTCTTCAGTATGTGCGAGCACCATTTGCTGCCTTTCTTCGGTAAGGTGCATGTGGGTTATTTGCCGAACAAGAAAGTCGTTGGTCTCAGCAAGATTCCCCGCATCGTCGATACGTTTGCGCGGCGGCTCCAAGTTCAAGAACGGCTCACCGTGCAGATTGCGGAGACCCTGAAGACAAAACTCAATGCGCATGGCGTGGGCGTGGTTGTTGAAGCCCGCCACCTCTGTATGATGATGCGTGGCGTGGAGAAGCAGAACACGGTTGCGGTCAGCAGCTCCATGCTGGGGGCGTTTCGCACACAGCAGCAAACCAGGTTGGAGTTTTTGAAGCTCATCCGCCGAGGCAGCGTCGGCGAATCGGATTAAGCCAGCTCGCCGGCAAATGCGGCAACAATTTTCGTAAATTCTTCGGGTTGTTCCAGATTGGCCAGGTGGGCGGCATTGGGAATGATGGCCAGCCTCGCATCGGGAATCTGCTCGGCCATAAGCTTCGCGTCAACAGGCGGGGTGGCTTGGTCCAGCTCGCCGACGATGATCTGAGTGGGGCAGGCGATCTGTTTCAAGAGCGGCACTGAATCGGGTCGCTCGGCCATTGCCATCAAATCCCCTACAATTCCGCTCATCTGATTGCCTTCGATCATCGTTCTCACTTGATGAGCAATCTCCGGCCGCTTCTGGATCGTTGCGGGGCTGAGGAGCTTCGGAATCATGATATCGGCGATAGCCGAGGGGCCCTGTTTGTAGGCGACCTGTGCCATCTGGAATCGTCCTACTTTCCCTTCCGGCTGGTCGGCTTGCGCCCTCGTGTCGGCCAGCACCATTCCCTTCACCCGATTCGCATACTTTCGATAGAACGCAAAGAGAATGTAGCCACCCATCGATAGGCCGACGAAGAGGGCTTGCCGGATTGAAAGATGATCCAGCAACGCGCGGACGTCATCTGCCGCCTGGTCGAGGGTGTAGCGCCACAGCGGCGCATCGGATTCGCCGTGTCCCCGTAAGTCGATAGTGATGACTCGATGGTACGATGAGAGGGTGGATTCCTGCTCGGCCCACATCGTGCGGTTCAACGGAAAGGCGTGCAGGAAGACGATGGGAAGACCGCTCCCTGTATCACTGTAAGCCAGGGTGATGCCGTTGATTGTCGCTTGCATGCGGTCCTCCGTCAGTTGGCGCTGTTCGTAGCATCGGTGGCGCCCCTGGTCAAGAGCGTTTGCGCTCAGGTGAAGCGGTGTATACAATCCGCTCATTCCGAGGAGCGATTGATGTCAACTCCGCGCGATCCAGGGCCTGATTTGTTTACTGCTCCCCAGTCTGGCAGGAAGGCTGACGCTCCGCTGGCGGAACGGATGCGCCCGCGGGAGTTCGCCGATTTTGTCGGACAGGATGAGATCGTCGGGCCGGATCGGCCTCTGCGGAAGGCTATCGAGTTCGATCGTTTATCTTCCGTAATTTTTTGGGGCCCGCCGGGATCGGGCAAGACGACACTGGCTCATCTCATCGCCCGGCATACGAAAGCCCACTTCGTGGCTTTTTCGGCAGTGACCGGGGGCATTCCTGAACTGCGCGAGATCATCAAGGCCGCCGAGCACCGGCTCGCCTTGCAGCAGCAGAAGACGGTCCTCTTCGTCGACGAAATCCACCGCTTTAACAAGGCTCAGCAGGATGCCTTTCTTCCTCACGTCGAACGGGGTACGGTGATCCTCGTCGGGGCCACGACCGAGAATCCCTCGTTTGAAGTGATCAGTCCGCTGATGTCGCGCTCAATCCTGGTCGTTCTCAAGCCTCTGTCCGACGAAGCGCTGGGCCAGATCCTGGATCGGGCGCTGACCGATTCAGCAATCGGCCTGGGGCAATTGAAGGCGCGTCTATCGCCGGGAGCGCGGCAACGCCTGATCGCGTTTGGCAATGGCGACGCCCGCGCGTTGCTGACGGCGGCAGAATTTGTGGTGACCCAGGCGCCGGTGGGAGCGGATGGAACGAGGCTCATTGATGAGGCATTGCTGACCGCCGCGTTGAATAAGCAGTCGCTTCGTTACGACAAGACGGGAGAGGAGCATTACAACGTCATTTCCGCCTACATTAAAAGCCTGCGCGATTCCGATCCCAACGGGGCGCTCTATTGGCTCGCCCGGATGCTGGAGGCCGGGGAAGACCCGAAATTCATTGCTCGCCGGATGGTGATCTTTGCCTCGGAGGATGTCGGCAACGCCGATCCGATGGGGCTCTTAGTGGCGAACGCCGTAGCTCTGGCTGTGCAGTTTGTCGGGCTTCCGGAGGCCCAAATCAATCTCGCCCACGGTACGACCTACCTTGCGACTTGCCGGAAAGATAATGCCTCCTATGTTGGTTTGCTCGAGGCCAAGGAGGATGCTCAAGCCCATGGAAATCTTGGAGTCCCGCTGCATTTGCGGAATGCGGTGACCTCCCTGATGAAAGGGATTGGCTATGGGAAGGGATATCGGTATGTCCATGATGATCCCCAGGCAAAGACTGAACAGGCGCATCTCCCTGACCCGTTGACCGGGCGACGCTACTATCGCCCTAAACCCAGTTCATAGGGCCATTTTTGGTGGTTTACAAAGTTTTCTAATCGGTTATACTTAGTTTGTATGAAGCGAGGGGAACCGAAGCAATCGGCCGCATCTGCCGTCGCCAGCGAGCGACGGAAGTTCGTCCGCGCGACATTGGTCGGTTCGGCTCTCATTGCGCCGAAGAGCGGTGGTCGTGCCAGCACTGCCGTGCTCGACAACGTGAATAAGATCGGCGCGGGTTTGCACACCAAGGATCGTTTCCCGATCAATGAACGAGTGACCGTGTCTCTCGCGTTCTTGGATTCGGACGGTGCCGACCAGCAGGAAAAGCTGGAGGGAACGGTCGCCTGGGTCAAGGACTGGGAAAAGGGATTTCTGACGGGAGTGGTATGGGACGACCTGGTGACCAAAGAAAAGAACCGCTGGCTCTTCTACTACCTCGAAGAAACGATCAAATCCTCCGTGTAGCGAAAGATGGAAACCCTTCCGGTTTCGTCTCGTCTCGTTCCGACCTCCACAGCTGTGTTCCCGGAGTGAGCTAGGCGAAGGCTGTGAGTTTCTGTTTCACGTCTTCCAGTTCGGCTGAGAGCGTTTCCCACCGGGCTGTGAGCCGCACAAGGTCCTTCTTCCACCTGTCATACTCGATTTGCAGATCGCTCCACATGGTGGACTTCTCTTTGTAGAGAGCGGGATCGGCCAGTTCAAGGTCCCGCGCTTTGATTTTGGTTTCGCACTCGGCAATCTCGGCTTCTGCTCGCGCGACCTGCTTTTCCAGTCTGGCCTGGGTCTTGTTTAAATCCCGGCGATCTCCGGCCGAGGACTTGGCCGGAGCCTGTGATGCCATGGCTCTGGTTGGGCCGGCGTTTTTCCCACGATCCGCCCCCTTCAAGTCGTCGCTCGATTCCTTGATGGATTCGAGTTCCTGGGCTTTTTTCCACAGATAGTATTCGTAGTCGCCGGAGAAGCTGCGGGCCTTGCCTTCTTCGATTTCAATGACGCGTGTGCAGACTCTGGTCAAGAAGGTCGGGTCGTGGGAAATAAAGATGATTGTGCCGGGGAAGTCCGAGAGAGCATCGGTGAGCATATCGACCGACGCCGGGTCGAGATGGTTGGTCGGCTCATCCAGCAATAACGTGTTGGCCGGCTCGACCAGCATGCGCGCAAGCGCGACGCGGTTGCGTTCCCCTCCGCTCAGCGCCTTGATCGGTTTCTTCTGATCGTCGCCGGTGAAGAGAAAGGCGCCGGCAATCCCGCGGAGGAAGTTCATCTCCGCTTGATGGGACACTTCTGAGAGGGATTGGAGGATCGAATGTTCAGGATTCAAGGTCTCGGCCTGGTGTTGCGCGAAGTAATGCAGCGTGACGCCATGGCCGACTGTTCTCTTGCCTTTATCCGGCTCCAGCGCGCCGGCCAGCATTTTGAGCAGTGTGCTTTTTCCGGCCCCGTTTTCTCCCACCAATGCGACGCGTTGTCCCCGTTCGATCGAACAATCGACTCGTTCATAGACCACTTTTTCGCCATAGCGCTTGGCTGCGCCTTCAAGCTCCAGGACCTGCCGTCCGCTCGCTGCGGGGAGGGGAAATTTAAACTTGACGCGCTTGGGATCGCGCTTCACTTCAATCATCTTGACCTTCTCAAGCTGCTTGATGCGCGATTGAACCTGGCTGGCTTTGTTCGCCTGGTAGCGGAAACGGTCGACGAAGGTTTGAACCCGCGCGACTTCTTTCGCCTGGCGCCCCGCGGCGGCCTCCCGTTGAGCGTCCCGCTCTGCGCGGAGTCTTTGGAACGCTGTATAGTTGCCGCGATATTCTTCGATCTTGTGGTGTCGAAGGTCCCAGATATGGGTGACGACACGATCGAGGAACGCCGTGTCGTGGCTGATGAGCAGCAGCGTCATTTCCGAGTCCAGGAGAAATTGCTCGAACCAGCGTTGGGTCGGTTTGTCCAGATGGTTAGTCGGCTCGTCGAGCATGAGGACGTCAGGGTTGGTCAACAGCAGGTGGGCTAACGCCACCCGCATCCGGTAACCACCGGACAGCTTTTCAACCTGACGGGTAAAATCAATTTCCGAAAATCCCAACCCCATGAGGATCCGTTCTGCCTCATGCTCGGGGTAGAGATCGCGATGGGTGGCATCCAGCACATTCTTGCCGATGATCGTTTCGAGTTCCTGGGGTAGGTATCCGATGCGGAGCCGCGGGCGCTTGCGGATAGTGCCTTTGTCCGGAGATTCTTCCCCGAGGATCATTCGAAAGAGCGTGGTCTTGCCGGCACCGTTCGGTCCGACCAGCCCCACCCGTGAATTCGGACGCAGATGCGCCGATGCGCCCTCAAGCAGAATTCTCGTGGAGTATTGTTTATGGACTGATTCGATTTGTAGCATGGCAATTGTTCAATCAGATAGAGAGATGAATGAGAAGTAGTGATCCGCGCGCAAATGCGTTCAACGATCTAGAGGGCGCGGTTCAACCGAGGGTTGGTTTGGTGGAGCTGGCCGGGATTGAACCGGCGACCTCGTGAATGCCATTCACGCGCGCTCCCAACTGCGCTACAGCCCCACACCGTTGGTCTAGAGATACGTACTCCGCGAGAAGTTCCGGCATGCTAACACGCAGGTCCGAGCCAGTCAAGAAAGGGGAGAAGCGGACGATGGCTGAAAAGCGGCTCGCACCCGGTGAATGGACGTGCTGAAGGGAGAAGAGTGTGGGGTGCGGGTGAGGTAATCTTCAGGAGCTTTTGGGAAGGGGATTGGCTTGACAAACGGATGGGCGGCACCTACCATGAGCCCCCGCGGCTCTGATCTCCCCATCGGGTCAGAGCCATTTTTTCGTGACCGAACGGGCTGAGAGGACGTGGTGGTATGGGGAATCTCGTGATAATCGGCGCCCAATGGGGCGATGAAGGCAAGGGCAAGATTGTCGATATCTTGGCCCGGGATGCCAATATTGTCGTGCGCTATCAGGGCGGCTCGAACGCGGGCCACACCGTGATCAATGAGCGCGGAACCTATATTTTCCATCTCATTCCCTCGGGGATTCTCTATCGCGGCACGACCTGTGTGATCGGTAACGGCGTGGTGGTCGATCCGGGTGCGTTGATTGAGGAGATGGATCGGCTCCAGCCGATGGGTATTTCATTCGGGAAGAATTTTGCCGTCAGCCAGCGGGCACATTTGATTTTGCCGTATCATAAAGCGATCGATCGGGCGTCCGAGCAGTCGAAGGGCTCCCGTAAGATCGGGACGACCGGCCGAGGAATCGGCCCTTCCTATGCCGATAAGATGGCGCGCATCGGCATTCGCATGGGCGATTTGTTGAATCCGGCGCTGTTCAGGAAAAAACTGGAAGAAAACCTCGTCGAGATGAATTGGTTTTTGGAGCGGCTCTATAAAGTCGAGACGTTCCAGGTCGATAAGGTGTTCGATCAATACATGGGCTATGCCGAACGCCTGAAGAGTTATATCGTCGATACGACCACGCTGTTGAATCGGGCGATCAACAAGGACAAGACAGTTTTGTTTGAGGGGGCCCAAGGCACCCATTTGGATGTCGATTTCGGGACCTATCCCTATGTGACCTCGTCCAGCTCGGCTGCCGGTGGGGCTTGTACCGGAACCGGCGTGGGGCCGACGATGATCGATGCGGTCATGGGGATCGCCAAGGCCTACACGACCCGGGTTGGGAGCGGACCGTTTCCGACTGAGTTGACCGACGCAGTGGGGCAAGGACTCCAGGAGCGTGGGCGTGAATTCGGGTCCACCACCGGACGTGCGCGCCGATGCGGATGGTATGACGCGGTCGTGGTCCGCCACGCGGCTCAGGTGAACGGCCTGACCTCGCTGGCCGTTACGAAGCTGGATGTGCTGGACGGCTGCAAGGATTTGAAAATATGCGTGGGGTATCGTCACGGGGGCATCCTCTATAAGGAAATGCCGTCGGATCTGGATGCGCTCATGCAGTGCGAGCCGGTCTATCAACGCATGAAAGGCTGGACGGCTTCGACGACCGGGGCGACCGCGTACAAACAGCTTCCGGCTGAAGCCAAACGCTATCTGGCACGCATTGAAGAGCTGGCGGACTGTCGCATCGATATGATCTCGACCGGATCCAAGCGCACCGAAACCATCATACTACGCAATCCGCTGAAGTGTTCCCGCCGTCGACCACGTTCCTAGTCAGCCGGATTGCGACCCTTGATTCTTCAGGGGTTGACAATCGCTGGACTGGATGACAGCATTCCGCATCGTGAGCCGGTAGCTCAGTTGGTAGAGCATCGCCCTTTTAAGGCGAGGGCCCTGGGTTCGAGTCCCAGCCGGCTCACCATAAATCAAGGGGTTACGAAAACCTCTCCCCCCGTGCGTAGCCGCCAGCGGCCAGCTGGCGGCCAAATTTCCCGGTTTTATCGCCCCCGCTCTCTTTCTGACACCATGAAAAATGGATGGTGTAGCGTCATATTCCAATACGTCGGATTTGTGGCATCCTAGTACGGTGAATGGGCTGATCAGATCTGAGACGGTTCACAATCCCCACCAGGGAGAGAGGGGAGGGCAATGCCGCGCAATGACCAAGTAACGCGTCAATGGCATCTGTTGCAACGATTGGGCGCTGCACGGAACGGGCTGAGTCTTGCCGAGTTGGTTGAGGCAATCCCTGCGGATTTGACGCGCCATCCTCGAACGGTCCGACGTGATCTCGCCGCCCTCGAAGCCTCACATTTTCCGCTCCTGATCGAGCGTGTCAATGGCGAGGTCCGGTGGCGCCTGCTCGACGGATTCAAAAACATTCCGGCCCTCCGTCTCTCGCCGACGGAATTGATGGCGCTGGCCTTTAGCCGCCGTTTGTTGACCCCGCTCCAAGGCACCCTGATTCAGACCTCTTTAAACTCCGCCTTGTCGAAGATTTCCGCTGCCATTCCGGCTGGAGCCACCGAGTATCTCCAGCGGTTAGATCAGTGGTTTTCGGTCGGCCTGGGCCCGCATAAGAACTATCGCCACCATCGCGAGACCATCGATGTCCTGTCGCAGGCCATCGCCCATCGGCACACCGTCCAGATGCGGTATTTCTCCGCCGGTCGCAATGCCACCACCAGGCGGGAAGTGGATCCCTATCGCTTACGCTACGTGGACGGCGGCCTCTACCTGATTGCCTATTGCCACTGGCGGAAAGACGTGCGGATGTTCGCGGTGGAACGGATCAAGTCCCTTACCCTCACCGACCATCCTTATCAAATGCCGCTGCATTTCGATCTTGAGGCTTATGTGGAAGACGCCCTCGTCGTCATGCGCGGCGAACGCATCACGGTCGAACTGAAGTTCGACAAAGGCACCGCCGCTTGGGTGAAAGACCGGACCTGGCATCCCAGCCAGCAAGTGACGTCGCTCAAGACCGGTCAGCTCCTCATGACGCTCCAGGTGGCCGATACCCGCGAGTTGCTCGGCTGGATTCTCAGCTTTGGGAGTGGCGTGCAGGTCCTCAAGCCCGAGCGGCTCCAGCAAGCCGTGAAAGACGAAGCCAAGAAACTTCTCGCCCAACAGTGACCTCGGATGTCACCACTGCCTGATCGGCTGAAGGCCGCCGACGTGCAGAACTCCTTGAAAACCAAGCTCAGAACTTCAATCAGCCTCCGATCTGCGGAGTGACCTGCTCTGTCACGGTCCTCGAATAGGATGGGGCTTCGTCGCCACCTAATCAGAAGGAGGTTCTCACCATGGACAAACTGGTGTCCCAACAGCCGAACCACGCAGCCCAACCGCTCTACGTCACCCTCATTCTCGATGAAAGCGGCTCCATGCAATCGTGCAAAGGCGCTGCCCTCGCCGGGTTCAATCAGTATCTCGCCACCCTCAAGCGGGAACCGGTCGAGACGCGCTTCACCCTCACGCTCTTCAATGCCAGCAAGACCGACGTGCGCTACCGGGCTGTGCCGGTGTCAGCCGTGCAAGACCTGGATGTGGAAACCTATCGCCCTCAGGACGGCACGCCACTCTATGACGCCATCGGGCGCACCTTGTCTCTGGCCAGGCAGGAAGCGTCGGCCGAGGCCAAGAAACTCTGCGTCATTCTGACGGACGGAGAGGAAAACGCCTCGCAGGAATACACCAAGAAGCAGGTGTTCAACCTCATTAAACACTATGAGAAACAGGGCTGGGTGTTTCTCTACCTCGGGGCCGACCACGACGTGTGGGCCGTTAGCCGCGACCTCGGTATCGCGGGCGACGGACTGATCTCCTTCTGCCGCCGCACCGTCGATCACACCTTCGATCAATTGAGCGAGGCCACTGCCCGCTACCGTCGCGACGAAGGGCAACCGGCAGCCGATGCGTTCATGCCCAAGGAGACGCCGCCCCCGCCGGCACCGTCGTCCGATGACCAGGACCTGCCGTCGTGGCTGAACTGACTGGGAGAAAGGAGAACGCCATGAAGACCCTCGGCTATCTGATCGTCGTCCTACTTTGGATGCCGGATTCGCTCCAGGCCGAAGACCTCGGCAATCTCAGCGCCAATCCCTTCGATGCCGATTCGACGGCCAATCCATTCGGCAAAGGCAGCCCCTTTGCGCCGAACGGGATCAACAATCCCTTCAGCCCCTACGGCAGTCCGTTCAGCAATAAGTCGGTGACGAATCCCTTCGCGACCGAAGCACCCAAACTCTATGACCAGCAGGGGAATTATCGCGGGAAGCTGAGCGCCAATCCGTTCGATCCCGATTCGACGAGCAACCAGTTTGGGCGGCATGGTTCGCCCTTCTCCCCAGACTCGCTGAACAACCAATTTGGCGCTGGGAATCCCTTTCGATCTGACTCACCGAACAATCCGTATGGCAGTGGGTGGAGAATTGAAGGGGGGAAATGAGGTGATAGTGCGTGGCCTCAGGCGTTCGTGGACCTGGTAGCGCTACTAGGAAAAGGCTCTGTTTGTGACGGAATGCGAACGGTCCGTTCCTCAAAAGACGGGGTGATTTCCTCTGTGGAAAGGGGTAGCCTGCGCCCATGATCATTTGGAATCCGGCAGATGAGCGAACTGCGCAGGGGGTAGAGGTTGGAAAAATTGCAGAGGTGGTAGAGAAGATGCAGATATTCGATAGAGGCGCATAAGAATAAGAACATTCGGATACTCGACTCGCGTTATGGAAAAAGCGTTAGCCAATCTTTGGGCGAAAACTTCTCGGGATAATGATGGCCAGTGGCATCCGCTCATCCTTCATATGCTGGATGTGGCAGCGAGTGCGGCGGCTCTTCTGTCCCGCGAGCCTGAATCGACTCGTACAAGAATGGCAGCAGTGTTAGGGCTGGAGTGGGAGCAGGCCAGACCGTGGTTGTTGTTTTTGATTGCCTGCCATGACTTGGGGAAAGCTTGTCCTGGCTTCCAATGCAAGTGGAAAAATTTATCCGACTTGGATGCAGGAAGAAGTCCAAACACCGACATCAATCATGCCTTCGTCAGCCAGATTGTATTATCACCCTGGCTACAGGAACAGGGATGGCCAGAAGAATTGGCAGAAATGGTGGCCGATGCGGTGGGGTGCCACCATGGCGAGCGGGCTGCTCCAAGTACTCTCGATCGGCTGACGGGGGATAGGTGGGTTACGGGAAAGACATCCTGGAATGATGCGCGTCGTGAAATCATTGAATCGCTGATGAGGGTACTCAGCCCGACTGTCATTCCTACAAAAGAAACTCTTTCCGGCCCTGACTTTATGTTGTTGTCGGGGCTCACGAGTTTCGCGGACTGGATTGGCTCGAACGAAGAGTGGTTTCAGTTCGGAAATCCCGAAGGCTGTAGCGATTTGAAGGCGTGGTTTGAAGTGCGAAGAGCGTGTGCCGAGGAGGCTCTGAATAAAATTGGATGGGTATCCAGAACTCCGCTCGTTACAGAAGTAAAGTCATTCCAGGAGGTGTTTGGGTTTGCTCCACGACCATTACAGCAAGCGGTAGCGGATGCTTTGGCTGATTTGAAGAAACCGGCAATCCTTCTGCTGGAAGCGCCTATGGGTGAAGGCAAGACCGAGGCGGCGTTCTTTGCTCATCTTGAACTTCAGCGGCGATTTGGACACCGCGGTTTGTACATTGCATTGCCGACAAAGGCAACTGGCAACGCTATGTTCAAACGAACGCTGAAATTCTTAAGCGATCAGGGGGCAGTCCGCAGACTCGATCTGCAATTGGTCCATGGCGGGGCATTGCTGAACGATGCATTCCAGAGCCTGAAGTTATCCGGCATATGGGACGAGAAAGAAGGGCGGGTTCGTGCTGGCGAATGGTTCACGAGTAAAAAGAGAGCATTGCTCTCTGAATATGGCGTGGGAACCGTGGATCAGGCGCTGTTGCCCATTCTGCCGGTCCGGCATAACTTCGTCCGCCTCTGGGGGCTCGCGAATCGGGTGGTTGTCTTCGATGAAATCCATGCCTATGACGCCTATACAGGCACCCTTCTCCTCCACTTGCTGCGCTGGCTTCTCGCACTTGGATCATCAGTAGTTCTTCTTTCAGCAACGCTGCCCCCATCGATTCGTCGGAAGTTGGCCACTGTCGTAACCACTACGTTGCCTGAACAAGAGACGGAATATCCGCGCCTGACCATTTTTCAACATGGTGAGAAAGTGCGCCAGAAACATTTTCTGTCTGATCCGTCGCGTCGCCAGACAGTGCGACTGCAAGCGCTTTCTCCAGGTTTGTCTGATATGTACGCTGCCCTAGAGACATGCCTAACCCAGAATGGAATGGGCCTGGCGCTGCTTAATACGGTCCAACGGGCTCAGGACCTATACCGGCTGTTTCCTGGCGGTGAGCCTTTGGCGCGCGGAGATCAGCGTGTCGGTAAGCGCCTGGCAGATGGAACGGAAGTGTTCCTCTTTCACGCTCGCTTTCCAGCAGACAGACGCCAAAAACGAGAAGAGCAGGTGCTAGAGACTTTTGGAAGATCTGCTCATCGGACCGGTCGAAAGATTCTCATCGCCACTCAAGTTGCAGAGCAGAGTCTGGATTTGGATTTCGATGTGATCGCAACCGACCTTGCGCCTGTCGATCTTGTGCTCCAGCGTGCAGGGCGGCTGTGGAGACACGCACGATTATTTAGGCCGGTGTCTGAACCACTTCTTCTGGTCGCGGGTCTTGCCGGCGACGCGCCTCCCTCGTTTGGAAAGCCACTCTGGTGGGGCTCGGTCTATCGTGAGGACATCCTGTTGCGTACATGGAGTCTTTTGCGAGCGAAGCAGCAAATAACGCTACCGGATGAGATCGATGCTCTCGTCCGGGCGGTATACGAGGAGAAAGTAGATGTGCCTGAGTCCGTACAGGAGCGATTGGAAAAGTCCTTGATGACCAGTGATGGAAAGACCATTGCTAATACAGGGCAAGCAAATCAGGCAATCATAGGCTTCCCCGATGACGCATCATGGAACGAACCAGCGCGATTTGTGCTTTATGACGAGGACGAGCCCGGCGTGCATCGAACTCTTATGGCGCAGACCAGGTTAGGGGAAGATTCAGTTGTCGTGATTCCCTTATGGTCGGAAGACAACTACGACTTCAAAGCCATTCCGAATTTCGACCAGTCAAAAAAGTGGTTCCTTCGAGCCATGAGTCTCGCACGCGATGGTGTAGTCCAAAAACTTAGAAAGTTGGGAGTGCCAGAAGGCTGGAAGGAGTCGCCGCTCCTGCGTAACTGCTTCCCGCTGCGGCTAAGCGAGGATGGACGATGGATTGAGAATGCTACGGTACGACTCGATAACGACTTAGGACTGGTATATGAGTCGAAGGAGAGCGAATGAGCCGATTCAGCCTGATTGATGAGAAATGGATTCCAGTTCGATTTCTCGATGGAAGCCGCGGGGAATTGGGCATCCAAGACACTCTGCTCCGAGCCAAGGGGATTGCGGCCATCGAACATCAGTCGCCACTGGTCGTGGCTGCGCTCCACCGATTCTTGCTCGCCGTCTTGTACCGCGCACTGGAGGGACCGACCGACATCGACCAGGCCAAGAAGTTGTTTAAGGATGGTCTACCGAAAGAGAAAATCACGGCATATCTAAATAAATGGCAGGAACGGTTCTGGCTGTTCGATGAGAAGTATCCATTTGGGCAGGTACCAACATTTGAACCAAAGAAATGGAGGGCTTGGACGGCTCTTGCGGTTGAGTGCAACGCAGATACCGCTAAGGTTCTCTTTGATCACACAAGCGAGGAAGAGCCAGGCAGTATTAGTCCTGCCTCAGCGGCTCGATGGTTGCTTGCCACACAAACTTTTGCTGTCTCAACAGGGAAAAGTGAAGTCTCGCATACAGGGAAGGCCCCTTCCGCAGGTTCAATGATGGCAATTCCTATTGGGTTGAATTTACAGGATACGCTTTGCTTTTCCCTGGTTCCGCAAAATCGGCTGGTCATGACTGGTGATGTGCCTCTGTGGGAGAGGAGACCAGACTCACTTGAGTATCTAAAAACCAAAACTAAAGTACCAAACAAAAACAATGGTGAAAGTAAAGACAGGGCCGTAGAAAGAGGAGCTTCGGGAATTATCGATCTTTATACATGGCGGACTCGTTCGGTTTTTTTCAGGGAGTCTGATTCCGGCTTCATTTCTGAATTGGGCTTTGCTTCTGGTATTGGATACAAGGAGTCAATCGACTGCGATCCAATGCTTGGGTATACGATAAAAGAAGTTACGGACAAGGAATCAAATGCAAAGGTAAAGAGGAAGTTCTCTGTTCAGTTTGAAGAAAAAGGAGTCTGGCGAGATTTTGATTCACTCCTTCCAGATGATATGCGTCTCGCCCCGAAGGTGATTGAGCATGCCGTGCATTTGTCAAAACGGGAACGCGGAAGATTTCCAAGAGGAGTGATGGTACTTGGTCAAAAGTATTTTCCTCCCAGGCCAAACATTGCATATTGGAGAAAAGAATACTTCGCTCTTCCTGAAGCACTTTTGGGGGATCGCAACATACGTCACGACATCCATGACATTCTGAGCGACGCTGAGAAGTCGGCTGATGAGTTGAATAATTCTTGCCGAGCGTTTGCCAGATATATGCTCGGGCATGGAGGACGAAAGGTCGAGAAGATCGATGTTGGCAACTTTGTTGCGCAGCTAACGGCACTGCCTTACTACTGGTCCACCCTTGAATCCCGCTTCCACGAGATCTTGCGTGAATATACGCTCGAACGTGATCCTGAGGAGATCCGCTGCAACTGGTTGAAGTCCGTCAGGGATACCTTAAGGAAGGCATGGGAACAGCATCGCAACTCGGTTTCGATAGGAGATGCCTGGGCCATCCGGGCGCTTGTTAAAGCCGAAGGGCCAGTGTTTCACAAGCTGAAGGAGCTCAATGACGAAATTCGGAAACTCGAACTGCAGGAGGAACCCGTATGAGCGGATTCATCGAATGGCTGGAAGGCCTCAGTCAGACAGATACCAAAGTGCGTGCAGTGCTGCGGCGTAGTTTGGTGTTTGATCCGGGGGCCTTCGTGCCTGCCTATCCCTATATTGAACCGTTTGTGAAGGATGAGAGTAATCCATGGCGGAGGGAGATGCATTACCTGGTTGCAGGTCTTTGGGCAACCCACTGGCGGGATGGGCGGAGTGGGGAGCCGATGCCGATCGGCAAGGCCTGCCAGACGCTGTATCTTGCAAGAGACAAGTCGCCCAGCATTGAACGGCGGTTCATCACCTTATTGGATTCGGATCGCGATGAGCTGCCACATCGCCTGCGCCAGTTACTTGCTTTACTCAAGGACTATCCGATTGATTTCGATGTCTTGGGAAACGGCCTATTGCGTTGGAACGATGACCGAAAGCAAACCCAAAATATCTGGGCGAAAGACTTCTATAGAAACCTGGAAGACGACACAGAAACAGAACCAATTACCCCGGAGGAATTGCCAGCATGAAGACTTTGATCGAGATTCACGCGCTGCAAAATTTTGCTCCCTCGAATTTGAACCGCGATGACACCGGCGCTCCAAAAGATGCTTGGTTTGGTGGCAGCCGCCGTGCACGGATCTCCAGCCAATGCCTCAAACGGGCTGTACGGGAGTATTTCAAAGAACAAAATAGCGAATGGGTTGCTAGTAGGACGAAGCGCATTTTGGATGAACTCAAGAAGCGCGTGACCCCCAAAGTGAAGAGTCACAAAGGGTTTTCAGAAGACTGTTTGGTTAAGGCAATAGAGGTGGCCGTGTCCAACCTCGGGAGCAACAAGAAGGTTAAAGTAGACAAGGAAAGAAAGACGGATGTGTTGTTGTTCCTAAGTCCCAAAGAAATAGATTCTCTGGAAAGCGTTATCGCAGAATCCTATGCCGAACTTCTCAAGAAAAAGCCTTCTGACGAGGTTGTGCAAAGACTCAATGATGCCATTGATGGAGAAAGTAAGTCGCGGTTAAGCGTTGATGTTGCGTTGTTTGGACGTATGCTGGCCGTAATGCCTGAAAAGAATCAAGGCGCTGCCTGTCAGGTGGCTCATGCGATTTCGACCCACGCGGTCGAGAAGGAGTTTGACTTCTATACGGCTGTGGATGATTTGAAGCCGGAAGACACAGCTGGGGCTGACATGATGGGAACCGTGGAGTTCAACTCGGCCTGTTTTTACCGATACGCCGTGGTGGATTGGGAGAAACTAAACACCAATCTTCAAAGTGATGCCGAGCTTGCGGAGAAAGGGTTGAAGGCATTTCTGGAAGGTTTCGTTGTTGCTGAACCGACTGGCAAGCAAAACACCTTTGCAGCACACAATCAACCGGAATTTGTGGCGGTGTCCGTTCGTCGCAATACGGCACCCTCAAATCTTGCCAACGCTTTTGAAACGGCGCTTCGTGTCCGCAAGGACGAATCGCTTACCAAGGTGTCTGCAGAGAAGCTGGTCGAAAAATCGAAGAAGCTAAGAGCAGTCTATGGCGGCGACGGGCAGACCTTCGTGTTGAATCTCACGGAGACCAAGCTCGATGGATTTGGAGCCTCGGTGAACAGCTTGAAGGAATTGCTGGAGAAAAGTCTCGCTGCCGTGAAGGAGTAAATCATGCCCACCCTGTTGCTTCGACTGGTTGGCCCCATGCAATCGTGGGGAACGACCAGCCGATTTGATCAGCGTGATACTGGGAAAGAACCTAGCAAGTCCGGTGTCGTGGGTTTACTCGCGGCTGCGATGGGAATTGACCGTGAGAACTGGGACGATCTTAAGCCGCTCACTCATTTGTCGATGGGGGTTCGTCACGATCGACCGGGCATACCCAAGCGGGACTACCAGACAGCGGGATGTGCTGAAAATGACTCCATCATTAAGGCGGATGGTACTCAGTCCAAGGACGGAGTCGTCTCTCATCGGTTTTATCTGGCAGATGCCGCATTCCTCGTCGCATTGGCTGGTAATGACCATGCGCTTCTAGAGAGACTTCACGCTGCGTTGCGCGATCCTGTCTGGCCGCTAGCGCTGGGGCGAAAATCCTATGTGCCCTCCGAGCCGATCTGGATGGATCACGCTGTACAGGATGCGCCATTACGCGAGGCATTGGCACGATGGCCGTGGATTGCCACAATACGGAAGTGGGAGATGCTTCCAGAGAAGCTCTTGATCTCCATGGAGTCTGAGGACGGCTCCGGTGTCCTCAAAATGGATCAACTGTTGTCTTCTTTTGCTGAACGGCAATTCGGCGCTCGGTTTGTGCGCTCAGAATGGATTCTTTTTCCAAAAGAGGTGACGCATGTTTCTCAATAGAATCCACCTTGACCCGCGCTGCCGTGAAACTAGGCGCGATTTGGCCGATCCGTATCAGCTTCATGCGACCTTGTGTCGAGCGTTCAGCCCACCAGACCAGAAATGTCCTGAGGGAGAAATCCTGTGGCGACTAGAGCCGGAAACCGGGCCCGATGGATGTCCACGTGTGCTTGTCCAAAGCCGCACGATTCCCGACTGGGATGGCATTGGCGTGAAAGGTTGGCTGACGAAAGCGGATTCTCCCATTGACCTGAAGAGCCGTCTGAAGCTTGACGCACTCACCGCAGGCCAGCGGTTTCGTTTTAGACTACGGGCTAATCCGTGCGTCACTCGTAATGGCAAGCGACAAGGGTTGCTTCAGCTTGTCGAGCAAGAGCAGTGGATGAAGCGAAAAGGACTCTTGCACGGATTTGTGCTCCCAGAGTTCCCGGCGTTCGATCGTTCGGAGGACGGAGAAGCACGAATTGATATACAGGTCTCTCAAGATCGGATGCTCAGCGGCCTGCAACATCACGGTAACAAGATTCGCATCTTCTCGGTGCTATACGATGGCGTGATGACAGTGACTGACGCGTCTGCGTTTGTAAATGTGTTGCAAACGGGGATCGGTCATGGCAAAGCGTTGGGACTTGGGCTCTTGTCTGTGGCGCCGATAACATGACGCGAATAGGATCTGAGTCATTGTATGGCTGACATTCTGCCTCCACTGAAACCCATCCCGATCAAGGAGCGGCTGTCCGTGCTCTACATTGAGTACGGTCATCTGGATGTGCTGGATGGCGCTTTTGTGGTGGTGGATAAGAACGGCGTGCGGACGCATATTCCTGTTGGGGGTGTCGTGTGTTTGATGCTGGAACCAGGCACGCGGGTGTCTCACGCGGCTTGTTCTTTGGCTGCTCGCGTCGGAACGTTGTTGGTGTGGATCGGGGAGGCAGGGGTGCGATTGTACTCCGCCGGACAGCCTGGCGGTGCGCGCGCCGACCGACTTCTCTATCAGGCGAAGCTGGCGCTGGATGATGAATTGCGATTGAAAGTCGTACGCAAGATGTATGCGCTTCGGTTTGGCGAGGAACCTCCACAACGCCGGTCCGTCGAGCAATTGCGGGGCATTGAGGGGGCACGAGTCCGGGAGATGTATAAGCGCATTGCGGGGCAGCTCGGGGTGCAATGGAAAGCACGCAATTATGACGTTGACGATTGGGATCAGGGCGATATCGCGAATCGCTGTCTGTCGGCTGCGACGGCTTGTCTCTATGGTGTGACGGAGGCGGCAGTGCTGGCGGCGGGCTATGCCCCGGCGATTGGGTTTATTCATACGGGGAAACCCTTGTCGTTTGTCTACGATGTGGCTGACATCTACAAGTTTGAAACTGTCGTGCCCTTGGCATTTCGCATCGCCGCCAAGAATCCGGTGAATGCCGAGCAGCAAGTTCGTTTGGCTTGTCGTGACAGCTTCCGCGAGACCAAACTCTTGGAGCGCATTATTCCTGGTATTGAGGAAATGTTGGCAGCGGGAGAAATCCCACGACCCGCTCCGTTCGAAGAACAGGTGTCTCCAGCCATTCCCAATCAGGAGAATATCGGCGATGCTGGTCATCGTACTTGAAAATGCGCCACCTCGGCTTCGTGGACGGCTCGCAGTCTGGCTGTTGGAGATCCGGGCCGGCGTCTACGTCGGCAACTATTCGGTAAAAGTGCGGGATCATATTTGGAGCCAGGTTGAAACTGGAATCGGAGAAGGGAATGCCGTCATGGCCTGGCGCACAAATAATGAAGTGGGATTCGATTTCGTGACATTGGGGAGAAACCGCCGAATTCCCGTGGAAATAGATGGTGCAAAGCTGGTCAGTTTTCTCTCTGAAAGTGATGCGAATACTCAAAAGGCTCGGTCGTCGTGATGGGTGTCTTGTCGTAAAGTAGTCGGTAGATTTTAAGGGAAGTGAATTGCCCTGGTAGATCAATGTGATGAAAGAAGTGTGTTCCCCGCGCGAGTGGGGATGAACCGCCTTAGCCCTGGTGGTGGCGGTGGATGTGGCCGTGTTCCCCGCGCGAGTGGGGATGAACCGGAATCTCCTGCCTTTGCCGCGTGGCTGGCGGAGTGTTCCCCGCGCGAGTGGGGATGAACCGCCACGAAGAACGGGCCGGTGGAGCAAGTCTATGTGTTCCCCGCGCGAGTGGGGATGAACCGCGTTGTCCGAGCTTATCTTACTTGGTGGATATGTGTTCCCCGCGCGAGTGGGGATGAACCGAGAGGCAACCGGATGAAATCGAAGATGCTGAAGTGTTCCCCGCGCGAGTGGGGATGAACCGGGTTTGAATCCGTGAGAGGTTGTATTGACCGAGTGTTCCCCGCGCGAGTGGGGATGAACCGGGCGAATGTTGTTTCACGTCAGACACGTTGAAGTGTTCCCCGCGCGAGTGGGGATGAACCGGGGTTTTGTTGCGCCACGGTGCCCGCTGTCATGTGTTCCCCGCGCGAGTGGGGATGAACCGCGGCTGTATCTGGCGGGTACGTCTGGATCATCGTGTTCCCCGCGCGAGTGGGGATGAACCGGCCATTCAGCCGAACCGAACCAGTTGTCAATAGTGTTCCCCGCGCGAGTGGGGATGAACCGGAGGGTGCAATGGTTAAAAAGTTGATGATGAGGTGTTCCCCGCGCGAGTGGGGATGAACCGAAACGGTCCCCTGTTATGCCTTCCCATATGTGGTGTTCCCCGCGCGAGTGGGGATGAACCGCCGTTCCCGGTACAGGATGTCGTGGAAGTGGAGTGTTCCCCGCGCGAGTGGGGATGAACCGGCGTTTCGGCAAGTATCAGGCGCAGAGAAAGTGTGTTCCCCGCGCGAGTGGGGATGAACCGGGCATCCATACGCTGGCGATAACCTGGTAATCGTGTTCCCCGCGCGAGTGGGGATGAACCGTGGTATCCGTTACCGAGAGGATGGGCGTGCTCGTGTTCCCCGCGCGAGTGGGGATGAACCGTTGGCAGCGCGCCACACGAAGGGAGGGGGAGAGTGTTCCCCGCGCGAGTGGGGATGAACCGCAACCTGCCCCCACAAGGAGGAGTGAGATGATGTGTTCCCCGCGCGAGTGGGGATGAACCGCTCGGGGATTTGAGGCAATGGCGAATAATCAGGTGTTCCCCGCGCGAGTGGGGATGAACCGGGCAAAAGAGCGGGAAAGAGTAGCGGCGGCAAGTGTTCCCCGCGCGAGTGGGGATGAACCGTAACCTGATCAGGCGGTAAAGGGGAGGCGGTAGTGTTCCCCGCGCGAGTGGGGATGAACCGATGACGGGCGTACTGGATCGGCCAATGCTCGCGTGTTCCCCGCGCGAGTGGGGATGAACCGGATAAATTGGCTCATTGGGCTGTGTTGAAATGGTGTTCCCCGCGCGAGTGGGGATGAACCGGCGGCGTGTTTGGCGCTTGGCGGCTCGCCGGAGTGTTCCCCGCGCGAGTGGGGATGAACCGCCCTTATCTTCGTTCTCTTCCCCGAATCCTGCGTGTTCCCCGCGCGAGTGGGGATGAACCGGTGCTGTTGCAGCAACGCCAGGCAGCGGGCGAGTGTTCCCCGCGCGAGTGGGGATGAACCGAGACGGTCGAGATGCTCATCAAGAGCATTGAGGTGTTCCCCGCGCGAGTGGGGATGAACCGCGATTCGACCTGGCCCTGATCACCGGCGATGTGTGTTCCCCGCGCGAGTGGGGATGAACCGGTTTCCTTGAGCGAGTGTGTACCGCTATGGGCGTGTTCCCCGCGCGAGTGGGGATGAACCCCCATGCGGCGGCATTGAAGGCGGCGGAAAAACGTGTTCCCCGCGCGAGTGGGGATGAACCGATTTCAACGAAACATTTGTGGCGCAACGGTATGTGTTCCCCGCGCGAGTGGGGATGAACCGCCTGGTGGAGTTGCTATGAGCGAGTCGTATGCAGTGTTCCCCGCGCGAGTGGGGATGAACCGTATTCAGGGAGGTTGATAAGCGGTTTCCTCATGTGTTCCCCGCGCGAGTGGGGATGAACCGTTGACATAATCCGTCTATCAGGAAGTGGAAAAGTGTTCCCCGCGCGAGTGGGGATGAACCGTCAACAAGTCGGAGATGACCGCGTTTGAGTTCGTGTTCCCCGCGCGAGTGGGGATGAACCGGACCCGCGCCCGCTGAAGTGCCGCATGCTCAAGTGTTCCCCGCGCGAGTGGGGATGAACCGCGGCAGGGTTCGTCGAAGATGACGGGGGTACTGTGTTCCCCGCGCGAGTGGGGATGAACCGGCCGATATCATCGCCTGGGGCGCGGCGGTGATGTGTTCCCCGCGCGAGTGGGGATGAACCGGCGGAAGGTGTCACGGAGTCATGGCCTGAAATGTGTTCCCCGCGCGAGTGGGGATGAACCGATCTGAAATTCGACGGGCTGCACGATGCGCTGGTGTTCCCCACGCGAGTGGGGATGAACCGGTGAGAGCAATCCGGTGTAGAACACAGGCATCGTCAGTAGCACCTGTCCTTCGAGGCAGGCGAGGATTGAAACTGTTCAGCCCAGATCATCGTTGCCGTCTGCGTGGTAGCGTTAGTTGCATAAAAACAAAGAATGAGCTCAGGTCTTGTTGCGTGGCCGGTTCTGCCGAAGCCGTGCGGCCGGGCTGGGCGTGTCCATCTGATGCCAAGTTGGCAGAAACTTATCTAAGGCCGTCACTGCCCGTCGAAGCGTGCGGTTCCATTTCTGGCCTCCATGGCTGTAGTCTCCGGTTTTCCCTGGCATCTTGTGCCCCATCAGCCATTGGCGGACTTCATAGACCACCTCATAGTTCTGCAGTGCCGTGGAAAAGGTATGACGCAGGTCATGGAAGCGGAGGTCCGTGACGTTCGCGCGTTTGCACAGGCGAGTCCACGCTTTCTTAAAGGACCGGTTCTTCCACCGGGCGAAGAGTCGGGTACGAAGCTGTGGCGCAGTGGGCGTGAGGGCCCACGTGGCCAGCGCGTTCAGCGGAATCTCCTTCGGTGTCCCCTTCAGTCTCGAGAGGGCAGGCGGGAGGACGAGCCAGCTGCCATCTGATCGCCGCACGATCCACTCCGGTTGAATCATGAGCAGCTTGCTTTGCCGGAGACCGGTCATGACGGCGGCGATGATGGCTCGCCACATGTCCGGATCAGCCGCGTCGTGAAGCGCTTTGAGTTCTTGCAGGGTAGCGACTCGATCGCGCTTGTTGCCCTCCGGCAGCTGGACGGCTTTTGACGGATTGCCTCTGATGACAGCGTGGGCGGCGGCCAAGTTGAGGATCCGATTCAAGACGCCGTACTCCCGGCGAATTGTCCAGTCGTTGGCCCCTTCCTTCTGACGTTTCTCGACATACGCGAGACACGTTTCCGCGGAGATCTCCGCCATGGGCATGGTGAAGTGTGGCGCGAGGTGCTTCTTCACGATGCCTTTGGGACGGGTAAGGTCAATCCGCTTTTTGGTGCGAAGGGTCCGGTAATAGATCCGTTCCGCGAATGTGGCTAGCGTTTCCCCTACGGCCGTCGTTGCCGTGGTGACGAGGGGTGGATTCTGAATCCGTTCCACCATCGCGATCGCCAGCCTGTCCTTTTCTTCCTTCGAAAGGTCATAGCCAAGCAGGGGGCGATAGCGGCCTCCCTTCCAGCGGAAGTTCAGATAGGTGGCGAGACCAGAAACGTTCTTTCGGTCGTACGTCGGTATCTTCACAGTGCCTTACTTCTCCAGTTCATAGAGCGGATTGCGATGCTTGGTCCGATGGGTGGCTCGCCCAACCGGCTTCGGTTGAGGTGGCTCGACCGTCCGCCCGCTTTCAATCCAGGCGATGAGCTCCTGGTAGGGATAGAGCCAGACTCGAGACTTGGGAGCGCGGAACCGTGGTGGCCCGTCTGTCATCTGCCGCAGCTTGCTCTTGGAGCAGCGCATCAACCGGGCGGCTTCCCGCAAGGTGAGATACCGTGGTGTGTCCATAATGTCCTCCATAGGGAAGGAAGATAGCGGTGAATCGGGAGGAGAGCGGACTGGTTGGCTGCCAGCCCGTTGGAGGTGCTGGCAGCCTAAAAGCCGTGGGCCTATCGGGAGTCTCCGTGTGGTGGTGCTCCCTTGACCTATTACGCAAATTACTCCGATGGCTCGGCCGAACGAGACACCCGCGAGAACAGAGACACCAGGAAGGCATTGTATTGTTGCTGATTCGTGACGATGCGATTGGCGAGCTCAAGGAAGTGGTTTGATTGACTCGGCCCTGAGGGTTCAAAGGTGTCCCATTTGAGAGTCCCATCCCAATGTGTGCACATGATCGTGGACCGGTGTATCTGCATCCCCATCATCTGGGACAGGAGCCACATAGGTATTCCTGCCTGGAGAGCCCAGCGAGCAAACGTGGCGCGCATATCAGATATGCGAAGACTGACAAGCCCGGCACTGTGACTCGCGTGACGAAATGCCGTTGCGACAACCCGGCGGGTGAGAGGGGCTCCCTTGCCATCAACAAATATGTGGGAGGATTGCGTCGAGTGTGCACGCAGCTCACAAAAGAGGGTCGAAAGGAGACGAGGAAGAGGAACCGAGCGACTAGGACAGTTCTTTCGTGACGAGATGTAAAGCGCATGCCCGTTATCGCCGAGGTTGTTCCACCGGAGTCCGATGACTTCCGATGGGCGGAGGCCGGCATAGAGCATCGTAAGGACTGGTCCCTGTAACCATGCTGGAGCGTGGAGCAAGACCGCAGACACGTTCTCAACTGTCAAGAAAGGAGGCCGCCGTGGAGAGCGACGCCTTTGAGGCGGCTGGAAACGCAGAAGGTCTTTGATCACCTGGTGAGAAAGATCATGAAGCACGCCCGCTTTCCGTACGGAGTTTTTCTGAATCCCTAACTCAGAGGCTGCGGTAGATGGGCGGACAGGGTCACCAGTAAGCCGGTGTCCGAGGTGACGAGATATGTCTTTCGTGGTGATGTCTCGGAGTGGGGTGGGCCCGAAGTAGCGGGTCCGGTGTGCAAAATCATGTTTCAGGTTGATCCGAGACAGGCTCCAGGAATTGTGAGAGGTGTGCTGATGAAGTTCCCGAAGGGTGAGCGATAATGAGCGACGGTGGGGTGCTTTCATGAGGGGTTCTCCTAATTGGGTTGTGGGACAAACGCGCGCGACACGTTTGCCTCTTGGCCCTTCCGCTGGGGCCCAGGTTAGGTGAGCAGGCTGCGGTGGCTCGTGCTTCAGAGCTCCTGAGTCGCCTGGGGCGCACAAATGTGGGTGGATTACGTCCTCTCGGCCAATGACGCCGTATTTCGGCAGCCGATCCATATCGGTGTCCGGTCCTGGTTCATCGAAACCGATGCCACCTGGCGTTCTGGGGAGGTGATGGGACACGAGAATGGAACATGAGCAAATTCCCCGCACGGGTGGGGGAGGCCAGCTCTTGGTCCGTACCTCCTTCCGAAACCTCTTGTACTTTCGGCCTGTTTGCTCTCATCGCGCGCCATAGTTGGCAGAGCATGTCCTGACCCATTCAGGGCGCACACAAAGGTCCAGGATAATTGGGAGAAGATGGCTCCAGGTTTAGCGGCGGGGCAGGGATGAGGGAATGTGGGCAGGTCTAATCAATATTGAATAATTGGATTTGGCAAAATGGCCTACACCATTGTAATGGTTGAGAATTGTGATGATTGTGTTTCCGGTTATCGAGTTGTTCGCGTGCTTTCCGGTTATCGAGTGAGGCGTCATTTCTGTGCTGAAACTGGATAGATTCGCTTGATGCTCTATGGTGTCGATTTCCCCCCAATCCCGCATCAGACGCTGCGTTTATATGGCAAGAGGTAACAACCAGGACCAAGGAGTTCAGGGAAGGAAGAAAATTGGTTAGACTCAGAACGGTGAAGGTAATTCACAAGAGTGAATTTTCTAAGGTATGAGAAAACCACGAGAAAGCACCACATCGACCGTTCTCCCTGCACTGACCTCGATCACGGGGAATATCTCTTCCGCGAGGGTGATGTAATAAGGCATGTAAAGTTTCTCAACATTTTCCATGGTTTGTAATTGTGAATTTTTGAAGGGAAATGCAATTACCAAGATTGGATCAAAATGGTGGTATGCCAACAGCTATAGGAGGTCTGGCCTGACGCTCAAGTTCATTATGGAATGTGTCTAGAGACATGGGCCGCTTGCACACGGGGCAATTCACTTTTTCATCGAGGTGGGACAACATCTCAATTGCTAATTCGAGATCTTTAGGAAGCGCATGTATATAGATCTTAAGGGTAAAGCCAGGATCCCTGTGACCAAGTATGTGTGAAATGGTGCGGATGTCTACGCCAGATTTCAGCAGTAACGTTGCAACTGTGTGCCGGAGATCATGGGGACGTCTTCTCTCAAGCTTACGTCGTTCAAGGTAATCTATATAGTGAGTCGCAATCGTCGTTGGAGTCATGGGCAGATCTTCTTGGATTATCCATGAAGGAAGGACCCACTTGCTATAGTTCTCCCTGCCTTCTAGGGTCCGCCTGAACGCCAAGTACTCGAAGTATGGAGGCAGAACCCTGAGAAGCTCAGAATGCATACGGATTGTCCGATCTGAGTTAAACTTTGGATTGCGTACGATCCCTTTATAAACTTGGCGGTCAATTTGGATCGTCCTTTTTTCAAAATCAAAGTCGTGCTCCTGGAAGCCTATTGCTTCACCCATCCGGCATCCAGTGTATAAGGAAAGGAGGGACCAGACCTGAAACCAATCCGGTTCATCACCTAGACCGTCCAAGTATATTTGTCTGTCCTTTATTGTGAGTGGCTTAGTCTCAAAGGGATCTCGTTGGACAATAAGCGTGTTTAGATCAAATAAGGGATCCGGGACTATCTTTGGCAAACCAATGCCTATGCCATACCGCATAACACGTCTCATGACCAAGAGAAGCGTTTCCACGCCACCACCCGTTGATATGGGCCTCCCGCGGGGGCTGTCGGGCTCTATAAGGTCTCCCTCTTCGTCTAAAGAACTTTCGGGAGCAGGTGCGGTCTTCTGGGCCTTTCGTATCAAGTCAGTGAACTGATCCCGTTTCACCTCAGCCCAGAGAGTATTTCCTACAGCTGCCTTAATTTTATTGGCCGCGGTCATATAGGTGGCATGAGAAGAAGGTTGAAGGTGGAGCTGGTCGTTCATGTACTTGTCGATAACTTCTGCTAGCAATGGAGTTTCGTTATCTCCGGCTGCACTCCCTCGGCTCTGATAGTCATTAGGATCAAACGTGCCGTCTGCCATTTGTTGTTCAATTTTCTCGACTATGGTCCGGACGACGGCCACGGAACTATAGGTGCCGCAACGAACGAGGGTTCCTTCATAAAGGACTCGCAAACGATAAATGTCCCGTCCTCGGTTATCCTTCTCCAAATAGGTCCATCGCGGAAGTGTTGCTGGTTTTGGCATCGTACAACTCCATTGTTTTAGGCGGCTTGTCGGCGTCGTCGTGCATAGGCTAACCGCTGGGCTTTACTTCTTTCAGAGAGCGGCGTTCGAAGAACTGGGTTCTCCATCAACAATCCGTTGGCTCTGGCAGATTCGAACATGCGCCACATGGTTGTGCGCACTGTTTTCTTGCTCTCTGGCCCTTTCTTGGAAAGATGGCCGTCGACGAGCTCAATGTCTGTGGAGGTTAGAAATCGAACTTCTTTAGAGCCAATGGTCCGTACGATGTGGCGATGAATATGGCACTTGTATCGCCTTTTTTCTTTCCTGTTAATTGGAGCGGGCGTGACAATTCTCTCCCACCACATCAAGGACCAATTTCGAACGGTTATGTTGATAGATGGCGGAGGAAAGTCGAGCACCACATCGCACCAAGCAATTGGGTATCGAATCTCCTTCCAGCTGCATCCCTCAAAGCCGATGTCTTCGCCAGCTGTTAATCTTTTTAAGGCATTGCTTCTCGCGAAATGGGCTGCGCCTTCAGTGGGATACCATCCCGATCGATAAGCCTTGATTTTTGCATCCTTCCCCTTCTCATTTCTTTCTTCCTCATCCGTGATCGGAACAGTTATGTTGATTTCGTATCGGTACCAAGTGGTGCCGCACACACTTCGTTTCTTAATGCCCGTCATTCCCACTTGCTCTCGCCAGAGAACCGTGGGCAAGAGAGGCTCTCCTGCCTCAATCCGTCTCCGAGCCTCGGTCTGCGCGTTCAGAGCGTCTTGCAGGGTCGGAAATGATCCCAGAGATTTATCGATTTTCTTTGCATTGTCCCGGAAACGGGCCGCATACCGTGGGGTGCGACCGTCCTGCGTGTAGAGATAGATGTCGGGGTAGCCTGTACTTGATCGTTTCCGCCCATTGGCCATGGTGCCCTCCGCTGTGTTTCTTGGTTATCGGTATGGATCTCAAACTCTTTAGGATTACTTCATGTAGGCGAACCTGCTCTCAATGGTTAGCGTCGAGGCTTTTTTCGGAAATATCCTTTGAGCTCAGCTACCTGAAACCGTACGCATGTTCCTATCCGGTAGTGCGGGAGCTTTTCGGCCCATTGCAAATTGCGTAGGTGGCCCGGAGATATACCCAATTGAATTGCGGCCTGTTCCAAGTCGACCAGTTGGTCGTCTATTCCCTGGCCTCGTTCTGACTCTGATTGTTGGACTCGGGAATTCCCAGAAAGGTGGTGATTCAGAGCATCCAGCAATTGGTCTAGTTTAGTTTCAAGAGTGCCTAGTCTGTCTTCCAAATGCATACTCATGAGTTCCTCCATTCGATGTGCTACTGGTGCAGCGGGTAGAGTGATCCAGATTAGTCATGCAGCGGTGCGAGATGGCTTCAGTAGCCGTAGCATGACTGCTTGCAGCTCTCGCTCCAGTCCGCCGTTGTAGATGTGATGATAGGGAATGAACCATTCAAGATCGTCGTTCGGTCGCTGGCCTCCAGCAATGATGGCCCGAATGCACGTTGGACGATCTGCCGGCAACAAGCGGAGGACTGCATGAAGTGTCTCCACTCGGATGCCGACTTCGACCGTGTTCTCATCACCGGCGAAGACTTCACATTCAAGACCCCGTTCTTCGAGGATTTGCGCAAGAGTTCTTAATTCCGGAATCAGCATTTCTTGAGCAACGAGCTGAAAGTGCGCGTGCGCAGAAGCGTCGTCACGATCTCCGCTTGACGTGTTCTTCCATGTTTCGAGGCGTTCCTTTAAGTGGGTGTACGAATTCTGTGTGGCAGTCTTCATGATGGCTCTCCTTGTTGTGAAGTTAAGAAATTAAGGCTGAGTGATGAGAATGTCCGTCCGACCCTATAGCGGTGGCCTGATCACCAGGCGATCGATGCACCGTTCCAGGGCGGATGCGAATAGGGCACGCGTGCATCGGTGATAGCGCAATACATGCGGCTCTTCGACAGGAGGATCCCACCCGAACCGCACCGTCAATTGCATGGATGCGGCATCATGTGGTTGAAGAAGCAGGCCGCGAGTTTGAGTCTCGTCCAGAAACAACCCAAACCACATGTTGCGTTCCTCAAGTTCGATCGCGACGTGGGCTGGGATGCCCGCTTGCTGCAGGATTGCGGCTAGGCGTCTGACCAGCGGAATGAGGTCGATCTCCGCGAAGGCCAGGAAGCGAGACCGCTCGGCCTCGGGACACGGGAGTAGCCATCCCTGTTCTTCATAGCGTTGCAGCTTCCCCTGCAGCTTCGTGTAAGCGTCTAACAGCTCCATGTGTTTTCTCTCCTTTACTTGTGAACATGCGCGAGTGATGTGCGCAGCGAACGCAGCATTGAACCCTTACAGCCGGAAGGCAGTTGGCTCACTCCATTCCCGGTTCTTCGCTGGCTCGTCTGGGTCCCAGGATCCGAAGGACGACATCTTCGACAATTTCCATGACGTGCCCGAGGTCGAGTTCCAGATCCTGATACGAGATGAGTGCCTTGCATTCATCCTCTGGGTTGGCTCGGCGGCAGGCGGACAGGTGGAAGAGGTGAGGGTTCTCGTCAGGGCCGAACGTGATTGCGATATCAAACGGCTCGATCAGGAGGCTCAGATGGCGCCGTTCGTCGGACAGGTCATGGATCGTCGCCCGAAGCCCCTCTGCCTGGAGCGCGTCCTGAAGTGCCGTCACAATGGGAGCCAGGTGTAAGGGGGCGACTTGTCGGAACTGTTGCCAGCTCTGCTCTCCGGTCTGGAGAAGATCACCGGCTTTCCACTCTTGGATCTTGCTTCGTAAGTGACGGAAGGGGGGGTGTGATGGGGATGACATGGGACACTCCTTGGTTAGATGACTGTACGGTGGTCGGCTACAAGTATCAGCAGTAGCTGGCTCCTTCCGACCATTCAGGCAATCCGACGCTGCTGGCTCGGGCCGAGAGGTGGCGCGTACGCTTCTAAGTCCCAATGTGCAACCATGAGAGGAGAAGGGCTTGTGATGAGGACGGTGAAGAACTGGAAGCGTGAAACGTGACTGGTCGTTCAGTGGTACGTGATGCAGCTCGTCTGGCGAATCGGGTCGGTGTGATGTTTAGGGCTGGTTCAGCAGGGCTTGGATCGTGAGAGAGCATTCCCTTGGCACGATTGGTATCACAGTATGATCGAATAAATTATTCGGTTGACGCCAGCAGTCTGCTAGGGGAGCAAAGGGGAGAACGCTGAGTTGTGTTTGGTCTTTGAGGAAGATGTGGTGCCGAAGGATAGAATCGAACTGTCGACGCTAGCCTTTTCAGGACGTGATCGTACGGTCTAATGATCTGAAACCGGGGGTGATTTTCCACCGTGATGAGCGTGGACAACTACATGGACAACCGGCTACTTTTCGTTGGCCACTCTGAGGCCTCAACATGCGTGTGCAGGGAGTGAGTCTTCCGACTTGACAGTTTCTCGTTCAGATACTTGGAGCCAATCAGGCGCTAGTACGTAATCTCACCCGTCAGTTTTGATACGAATTGCGGCTAGGGCTTCTTCTAAGCCTGGGCACAAAGAAGCACAGTGCCGCATGGGGAGGGCGCGGCGCGCAGGCGGAGCGCGGGGTTTCGCAAGGACCCGCGGAGGGGCAACCCACCCGTTGCGCCTCAGTGCGCGAGCGAAGGTTAGGCGGCATGGATCCGAATCCATTTAGATGGAAGGAAGGGTGACTTGATTACGTCGAGGACATCATTGACCGTCAGCTCTCGACCGAGGCTGTGTGAAAACGTGGGCCGCATCCGTACAGGACAGTGAGTTCTTGTCCACGTCACATACTTCAGTGACCGAGTGGACTGTCGCAATGCATTCGGGAGTCGGTTGCCATTGCGATGCCACTCGATACGTTGTATTTTCCGCCACATGATCACGCGTCCCATCGTGACGATGCACCGACGGATCTCATCGGCACAGTCCACTAGCCTGACGAGGTGTACCTGATGAAGCGCTTCATTGCAGGGCAAGACCGGTCGCAACACACCCTGTTTCCGGAGTCACTTGAGGACTACATCGCCGAGGACAATCCCGTTCGTGTGGTTGACGTCTTCGTCGACGGGCTCGACTTGGCCAAGCAGGGGTTTGATGGCGTACAACCGGAAGCGACCGGCAGACCGTCCTACCATCCCGCGGTGCTGCTCAAGCTCTATATCTATGGGTACCTCAATCGGATTCAGTCCAGTCGGCGCCTGGAACGCGAGGCCCAGCGCAATGTCGAGCTGATGTGGTTGCTCACCCGGTTACGACCTGACTTTAAGACCATTGCGGACTTCCGGAAAGACCAGGGTTCGGCGATCCGTCGCGTCTGCCGCGAATTCGTCCTGCTGTGCCGGCGGCTCAACCTGTTTTCCGACGCCCTCGTTGCCATTGACGGCAGCAAGTTCAAGGCCGTGAACAATCGCGACAAGAACTTCACCGACCGGAAGCTCCAAGCCCGTATCGAGCAACTCGAAGCCAGTATCGCACGCTATCTCACCGAACTGGATCGAGCCGATCGCGATCCTGCGTTGGTGCCCGAGGTCCGGGTGCATCATCTGAAGGAGAAACTGCAGACCGTCAACACGCAGATCCAGCGCCTGAATGAAATTGGTGCGCATCTGCGCGACGCGCCCGATGGCCAGATATCACTCACCGACCCGGACGCCCGCTCCATGGCCACGAGCGGTCGCGGCACCGGCATGGTGGGCTACAACGTGCAAATCGCCGTGGACACGAAACACCATCTGATCGTGACGGACGAGGTGACGAACCACGGACACGACCGTCAGCAGCTCTCGCCTGTGGCCCAACACGCGGCGCAGGCGACCGGCCAGGCACGCCTCACGGTGCTGGCCGACCGAGGCTATTTCAATGGCGAGCAAATCCGAGAATGCGAGCAGCAAGGGATCGCCACCTTGGTGCCCAAGCCGCTGACCTCCAACAATAATGCAGCGGGCCTGTTCGACAAGCGCGATTTCGTCTACCTCCCCGAGCGCAACGCCTACCAATGCCCGGCCGGGGAGCACGCGCTCTATCGCATGACGAGCCTTGAACGCGGCCTCACGCAGCACAGATACTGGTGCTCGGCCTGTCCGCGCTGCCCGCTGAAAGCGCGCTGCACCACGGGCGACTACCGGCGTATCTCGCGCTGGGAACATGAATCTGTCCTGGAAGCCATGCAGGATCGGCTGGATCGAACGCCGAACGCCATGAAACTACGCCGGCAGACCGTAGAACACGTCTTCGGCACGCTCAAGGCATGGATGGGGACGACGCATTTCCTGATGAAGACGTTGCCGAAGGTCAACACGGAGATGAGTTTGCACGTGCTGGCGTACAACCTGAAGCGCACCATGCGAATCTTCGGCGTAAAACCCCTGATGACGGCCATGACAGGGTAGCAAGCCCAGTCTTGTTGCGAAACTGAACGCCACGTCCGCCACGCCAAGTCAAACGTAGCCGCAATGCCGGAGGTACAAAGATTTCACTCGCTCGGCATTTCTGTTTTCACACGGCCTCGACCCAAACCTGAAGTCCACGACCGACGGCTATCAGATGGTCCAATCGAATGACACCATCGGGATCCCACGGGTTGTAAAAGAAAGCACGTTTATAGCTGCACTTGCGCCGTAAGGTCGTGCCGAAGGCGGGATTTGATTTGAGGTTATTTCAGCTCCTTCAGTACTGATGTGAGTTTCACAGATTTTACGCTAGAAAACCAACGACTTGTGACCTGAGAAGGAGTGAGATTGAGTGAGATGGAATAAGCGGAAAGTGCCTCTGATATACGACCGTTTTACGACCGCTGAACCTTTCGAAGCGGTCCCCTCCGAAAACGCCAGCCTCACCCGTGTCAAAATCCCCACCAAGAATGCCTAGGAGAACCGGTCGATTTCTTATGCAAATCGGCCTATCCTTGAAACAGTCCAAAAAGAAATGGTTCTGAACAATCTCATAGGAGCGAGGTGCACCATGAGAACCCATCTCTCCTTCCTCGGCGCGGCTGTCAGTATCATGGCGCTGCTCTGGACGGCCATGGCACCAAGCCCGAAAGAGGCTCGAGCCCAGATCGAGATCCAAGGAAGCCCCGAGCAGCGGATTGAGATCGTCATTCAGGATCAAACCTTCTTTCTGGCCAAAGGTGGCTCCCTCCAGGTAGGGGACACCCATTGAGATCGTCTTGCAGAATCGTGACAATGTCCGCCATGGTTTTTCCTCCGCGAGTCTCTTAGGCCTCTTGGTCTCTGGAGAAGACGACCAGATCGTGACGTACGGGAAAGGGATAGAAGGGTTCTACGTGAATCCGGGCAAGACGTTGATCATCCGGATCGACGCCAAACGGCCCGGCAGTATGCCGTTCCATTGCAATCTTCATGAGCGCATGAAGGGCGAACTGTATGTGCTCGAGGTCCCTACGGCCTAGCTCCAAAAAGAAGAAACGAATGTGGCGACGGATGGAGTGCGGACTCTTCGGCTTGCAACGTTCGTTGGGCAATGTAGGGGGGTAATTTTTAGATGGAACGTCTCACAGATTGCGGCTGGATGCCTATGATGGGGTTCGGATTTCTGAGCATGGTGCTGTTTTGGGCGGTCCTGGTTGCGGGACTAATCTTAGTGGGAAAGTGGCTCTGGGGCCAGGGTCCCATGAGCCGAGAAGATTCAGCGCTTGACCTTCTGAAGAAACGGTACGCCCGCGGCGAGATCAATAGGCAGGAATTTGAAGCCATGAAACGGGACTTACTGGCGTAGAATGCGGACTCTTGCACCCTCTCGCGTCAGAACGTCGGACAGAGATGAAGCGTGAGCCACGTGTGATCCCAAGGTGAAGAAATGGATGCCAAGGCGCATTGGGCACGAATCTATGAAACTTTAGCTCCGACCGAGCTCAGTTGGTACCAGGAGCACCTGCGCCTCTCGTTAGAACTGATCCATAGTACAGGAGCCAGCAAGGCGGCTCAGATCATTGATGTGGGCGGGGGGACTTCCCGACTCGTGGATGAACTTCTCGCGGAGGGTTACCAGCACGTGACAGTCCTTGATATTGCTGGAAGAGCACTTGAGCTTGCGCGGCAACGTCTCGGTTCTCGCGCGGCTGCGGTCACCTGGGTCGAGGCTGACATCACTACAGTCAAGCTCCCCCGTCATTGCTATTATGATGTGTGGCACGACCGGGCCGTATTTCATTTTCTCACGCAGCCTGATGAACGCCGCCGGTATGTGGATACCATGCGCCACGCAGTGGGAAGCAACGGGTATGTGATCGTCGCAACCTTTGCGCTCGAAGGACCGACGCGATGTAGTGGACTGAATGTCGTCAGATATAGTCCCGCAAGTCTGGCCGATGAGTTCGGAGCGGACTTTGAATTGGTAAAAAGCACGAGCGAGCTCCATCGGACACCACTGGGAGTCGAACAGGCTTTCCTGTACTGTGGCTTTCGAAAACGCTCACGGTGCTCGTGAGCGAGACATGCCAGACGCTCAAAACCAGTTATTTTTGAGCCAGCTGTTGTAAGGTGCGTAAACAGAAGGAAAATGAGGCATTACGATAACCGTAGAGACAGTGGATTTCGATCGATGGGATTTTCCATCTCGGGGTTCGCAGGATAAACGGACTGAGGTATCAACCCTTCGTAGCTCTGCAGCCATAACGGAATTATGCTGGTCTGTATACCCCGCCGATACGACGCTAGGGGAAGCGTTGACAAGTGATTGAGCAACTGAAAGAAGCACGCGCTAGATTGCAGCCAGGCGGTGCGTTCTATGCCGGTCAGTGTACTCAATAGTTAGCTTTCTCGGAGATATCAGCGTGTGGAAGTTTTCCGGAACCATTCAATACACATGTACCATTTGCGGTGACGGTGCAGAAATCCCTGTTGATGATTTCGACATCGAATGCATCGGAGGCTCTGAGCGGTCGATGGGGCCTGAAAGTATTTATGAAATAACCTACGTGTTCGACTGCCCCAAGTGCAACCAATCGATCTCATTAGCTTTTGAAGCCTCGGAATATCCCGTTGAGTGCCTAAATTTCGTTTTTAACAACTCGACAGGCGCGCAGACAGACGGTGAGCCGGGATTTGAACACTTGCGCGAAATCTACAGCGCAGAAGATGTAGTACAGCTTTACGAGTCAATCACGGAACTGGTTTCCGCCCTAAAGAGCTGCCCATATCTACTACGCGATATTTCCCCACGGGAGTTTGAAGAGGTGGTCGCGGAAGTGTTCAGGGCAAAAGGATTCATAGTCGATTTAACGAAGAGAACCCGCGACGGGGGGAAAGACATCATCGCCGTTCACACCGATGGACTCGGCATTCAAAGCAAGTACTTTATTGAATGCAAGCACTACGCAGAGAACAACAAGGTGGGCGTTGATATCGTCCGCGCGCTACATGGGGTAATGAATACAAAGGATGGGCCAAACAAAACAATTCTGGCTACCACGTCAACCTTCACATCAGGAGCTAAGGAGTTTGTGGAAAACGAAGCCGCTAGCAAATGGGATATGACGCTCGCCGATTACAACGAAATCGTAAAGTGGTTGAATGACTACCAAGAAAGCTAACCCATCATTCCACCGGACCTGCGCGAAAAGTCGCGCAGGTCGGTGAATTCAAACGTTAGGCTTATCAAATCACGGAGGTTATTCATGGCTGGTCGCGCAAAGGGTGCTGTTCGGGTTGGTCACGGTGTCATGTGTAATATCTGTGGCAAGAATTGTGGCAAAGGCGGTGCGCTAAAAAGACATGTTGAAGGTGCGCACCAGCCTGTAACGTATGAAGCCTACAAAGTCTGTTTCTATGGTGAAGCAAAAAATATCTTAGCAGATACATGGGACGATTCAGTATCAACCAAGAATGGAGATACTGTCGTTACACATGTTTTTGCGCGGCGTTTTATACAGGAGCCAGGTCCTCGTGGTGCAACCCGCACGGCGCGCAAGCAGCCAGTCTAACATTACGTTCGAGCTGGACACACCAAAAGCGGCGCGCCCCTCAACTTTACGTTAATGCAGCAGAGCTGAGGACCGCTTTATGGCGGTGCGATCTCGGCGCCGAACTTCTGCACTGGCCGATGGCAGTCGTCGACCCAAACCAGTTGATCGCCGAATTGAAAAGCAGCCATTTGCACCACTGTCGATGATGGGATATTGTTCACGATCATTGAAGGTGTGTTACGCGGATAGAAAATGGCAGATCCGGTTCTTATATGGATCCGCCTAAACATTGTTAGGCACGCCATGTCCAACGGCGATCATCATCAGTCGCATCCGGATCCAAGCGTCGCGTACCACTTCGATTGGGACTTCCGGCGCGAGGCAGCGTTATGGATCGGTGAACGCGTAATAGGGGTCAACTTCTACCCCATCGCCACGGAGTTTCGCGACTGGCTTCTGCGTCAAGGGCACTTCTCAGTGTTCGCCGAGGAACACAAAGGCACGCTCCTGTCTCTCACGAACCCGTACTCGTATCACGCCTCTGTAATCGCGGCGATCCTGGCTCGTAGTATCAATGCATCGCACGAGTTTGCGACCGGCTCAGAGCTGTTAGACGACATGGAAGCCGACATAGAACGCATACGCATCTACAACGAACAGGTGCTGTATACGGCACGCCTCTGTGAAGCGACGATAAAGCAGCAGCTTTATTGCACACAGATTCCGGAGCCTTACTACAAGAGGGCGGCACTCGGCGCGCTGCTTTCGGTCGAGTGCGACGAGTGCAAAAAGGCTGGCAAGCCGCGGCATAAGATCTCGATGCTTGGCTCGTTGGCACATCGCTATGGCCTCTGTATCGCGTTCGATCATTGCCTCATTGAGCACCTGAAGATCGTAAACCGGCGGAGGAATATTGAAGCCGCGCACGCAGAGGTACAATGTCTGCGGCTTCGACCCTCTGCTGAGTCCAGGACTCAACTCGCTCAAGATTCAGTTGACGTTGGCAATGAGCTGGTTCACATGCTTCAACATGTTGCTGACCTTGAGGCTCGCATGATGCAAGAGCTCAAGTCACGCATAGGCGTCTTCGATGTGGCGCGCGCCTAACCCCCGGGTCGTGCGGACGCCGGAGGCAGCGCACCATGTTTCCTGATATTTTTGCGGCCGGCGCCGCACATCCGGACCGTAATGCGACAGGGCTGGGGACCGCTTTATGGCGGTGTGATCTCGGCGCCGAACTTCCACTCCTGGCCGGTTCTTCGACCATCGGTATCCGACCCTTAGCCGAAGTCCACGACCGACGGCTATCAGATGGTCCAATCGAATGACACCATCGGGATCCCACGGGGTGTAAAAGAAATCACGTTTGTAGCTGCACTTGCGCCGTAAGATCGTGCCGAAGGCGGGATTTGATCTGGGACCAAGCCAGCATCCTCAATGTTGACGCGATTTTCACAAGGTTTGTTCAGAAAAGACAACGACTTGTGGCCTGAGAAGGAGTTAGATCGAGTGAGATAGAATGAGCGGAAAGTAGCTCTGCTGTACGACCGTTTTATGACCGCAAATTATTTCTCGTTCGAGTCCTGCTGGGCTTCTCAGCTCATATCGGCGTGACGCTAGTCTGCACAGCAGCTCATTTTCGACACGTCTTTTGTGTACGACAACGCGGCGATTTTAAGCGCCTCGGACATGGTTGGATAGACGTGCAGCATGTGTGCGAAGTCGTCGATACTCGCACCAAAATGAAGCCCCATTGCCGCCTCATGAATCACCTCTGCCGCGTTCATTCCGTGCATTGACACCCCCAGCACCTTCTTCGTTGTCCGGTCCGCAACCATCTTCAGAACCCCTCTGGTCTCCCGGACCGCCCCAGCTCTGGGAACGAGAGACATAGGAATAACCCGACAATCGCACGCGTACCCGCGCGCATTTGCCTCCTCGTCCGACAGTCCGACGATGCCCACCTGCGGGTCGGTAAAAATCGCTCGCGGAATCACGGCGTGGTTTACCTTATGGCCCCCTTTGCCGTTGAGCGCATTCTCGGCGGCAATCCCACCGTCCTGTGCCCCCACAGGAGTCGCCATCTGGCTTCCTGTGTTGGAACCAATGATATCTCCGGCGGCATACACGTGCTCAGCAGACGTGCGAAGCTCCTCATTGACCTTCACGAAGCCACGTTCATCCAGATCGACTCCTGGAAGGTCAAGCCCTAGCTGTGCCGTATTCGGTGTGCGCCCCGTGGCAACAAGTAACTTCGCCGCTTTGAGTTCCTTCTGTCTCCCGTCCACCTGGAGCGTGACGACGACGTGGCGTTCATCGCCATGCACCCGGCTCACCACGGCTTTCGTATAGATGGCAATGCCCTCCTCACGAAATACCTCTGCCACTGATTGCGCAATCTCCGGCTCATAGGCCGTAAGAATTCGCTCTCCGCGTGCCAGAATCGTGACGCGGGTGCCGAAGCGCGCAAACATCTGGCCCAGCTCCAGCGCGATGTAGCCGCCACCGAGGATGATGAGCGACGCCGGAAGTTCTGTGAGCTCGATGTCTTCATGGCTCGTGAGCAGGTCGCTGGTGAGATACGGCGTGTCACGAAGCCCAGGAACCTCTGGCACGGTGGGCGCCGTTCCCGTCGCGACGAGGAATCGAGCCGCTGAGAGCACCTGCCCGTTCACGGTCACCTCGTGGGGGCCGCTGAAGCGGGCTGCTCCTTCAAACACGCGGATGCGTTGAGAGTTGGAGATAATGTTCTGATACTTCTTTCCCCGGTAGTCTTCAATCACGGCATCCTTCTGCTCGATCAGCGCGCGGAAGTCCAGGCTCATCGAGGCAGGAGAGATCCCTGGGTAGCGCGGATTCTTCGCATCGTAGAGGATTTTCGCGGCTTCGATGAGGTTCTTTGACGGCAAGCAGCCACGGTTGGCACACGTTCCGCCGAGTGTTCGCACCTCGGTCATGGCTGCCGTGTGTCCGCTTTCTGCCGCGCGAAGCGCCGCAGCAAACGCCGTCGAGCCGGATCCGAGAATCACCAGGTCAAATTTCTCTGCCATCATGTCCCCTCCTGGGTTGGTTATCCGGGAATTTCCTTCAGATCACACGCACGTCTGGCGCCGCAGGACGTAGTAGCCCAGCGCAGCCACTCCGATGAACACCACAAGAAGACCGATCAATATGGCATCATTGAGAATGAATCCGAGGCCAAGCGCGGTGACCAGCCCAGCGACCATAAACGGCGCCACGCAGCAGAGCGCGGTAAACGCGGCGCCGCTGATGCCGACCGCCAGGAGCGCTCGGCCCAACCATGATGGTGTCTCGTGACTCGTTGTTTTCGTGTCCATTGCGGCTCCTAGGGGTGAACGGTGGAGGGATAGCCCGCGTTCTTGGTGGCCTCCAGCAGCGCCTCGACCGTGGTCTTGGCGTCATCGAAGGTGACCAGGGCTTCCTTCTTCTCCAAGTTGACCTCGATTGTCTCGACGCCTTCGACCTTGTTCAGCGCTTTCTTAATCGTGATCGGGCAGGCCGCGCAGGTCATGCCACTCACCGACAGGGTGACCGTTTGCGTAGCGGCCCAGGCAGGCGCGCTCAGAGCGGCCGAGAGGGTGAGTACCGCGACGAGCTTTTTCATGACGTTTTCCTTTCAGTACAACAGCGGCAAAATGTAGGGGAACGCAATCGCGAGCCCCGTCAGTGCGGCCACGATTAAAAAAATGATTTGCTGCGCTGTCTTGACCTGCGGCACGGCACAGACCTCCCCCGGCTTACAGGCTTCGGCGGGCCGGAAGATGCGCCGGTAGGCGAAGAAAAGCGCCACGAGTGCTGTGCCGATAAAGATCGGACGATACGGTTCGAGCACCGTCAAATTGCCGATCCACGCGCCGCTGACGCCAATCGCTACCAACACGAGTGGGCCGAGACAGCAGATCGAGGCGAGGAACGCCGCGAGACCGCCAATACCCAAGGCGCCACGGCCAGGTTGCAGTTTAGACCAAGGGTTCTCTTTCTCCGACCAGGGCGACCTCTCCATGCACCACCTATTTTCCGAGCGCCAGCACTACAAGCGCCCATACCTGTTTCTACGGACTTTCTCATTGATTCAAGTCTAAACTCCGTACTACGGTACGGAATCAAGGGAAATGTTCATGGCGTCAGAATTAACGATAGGCCGGGTGGCGAAGCTGGCTGGAGTGAATGTGGAGACGATCCGTTATTACCAGAGACGGGGACTGCTGGCCGAGCCGGAGAAGCCGCATATGGGCTATCGGCGGTATCCGGCGGACAGTGTGAGACACATCCGCTTCATTAAGCGGGCGCAGGCCCTTGGGTTCACGCTGGAGGAAATCGCCGAACTGCTACGGCTGGAGGAAGCCCGCGCCTGTGCAGAGACCCGCGCCCTGGCCGCCCACAAAATGCGGGTGATTGACCGAAAGCTGACGGGCCTCGCGGCAATGCGGAAAGCGTTAGCTGGTCTGGTTCAACAGTGCGATAGGAAACAACCGACGAAGGGATGCCCGATCATTGAGGTGCTCGAACAGGATTAATCGTCTGATTTAGGGACGGTGCTAGTCGAATTTTTGAGTCACTCGATTTCGAGAACTTACGGGAAGACATTTTGGCAGGTTTTGTGGACGCCGATAAGCGGGTGTTCTACGACCCTCCCCCAGCCGACTCAGACCCACTTCAGCCAAGCTTAGCGCGAAGCCCAACCTTCGGCTGGAGTTGACTGGAATGAGGTAGAGTTGAGCACGAAACAAACAAATCTAATGAACGGCAGCTTTCCGGCGCGGAGATTGCTTAGCGACTGTCGCAAAGTGGCCGGATAGCGGCATTTGAATCTGATAAGCACATCGCGGACACTCCTTTCTCAATGGATCTCGACACAGTTAGTGCGTAGCACTGACGGGTCGCGAACGGATCGGCGCTTGTCCCGCCACCTTCTTTCAACGAAAGGAGTCCATCATGGAAATCATCAACACGTTTAACCACCGCGAACCGTGGAACAAAGGCAAGCTTGTCGGCCCAAAAGCGCCGTTTAAGCTGAAAGAGATTTGGGCGATTCGGACCCGTTTGCAAATGGCCGGTCGTTCCCGCGACCTCGCGCTATTTGATTTAGGGATCGACAGCAAACTGCGGGGCTGCGACCTGGTCAAGCTGCGCGTGCGCGATATTTGCCACGGCGATCAGATCGCCCAGCGTGCGATCATCATGCAACAGAAGACCCAACGACCAGTTCAGTTTGAGATCACGCCTTCCACGCGTGAAGCCGTAGGGGCGTGGATCAAGCAGGCCAAGCTGAGGTCAGAGGACTATCTCTTTCCCAGCCGCCTCCACAACTCACCTCACTTGGGTACCCGGCAGTACGCACGAGTGCTGGAAGGGTGGGTGCATGCCATCGGCCTCGATGCCTCAGCCTACGGTACGCATTCCATGCGGCGCACCAAAGCCTCGCTGATCTATCGGCGGACGAAGAACTTGAGAGCGGTGCAGCTATTGCTTGGACACACCAAGATTGAGAGCACCGTACGCTACCTCGGCATCGAGGTTGATGACGCCTTGGAGTTGGCCGAACAGACGGAGGTGTGACTGTCTAACATTAGCTAACGAGTCTGGCAGTGCCCCAAAGCTGACGAGCGCTGTCCGACCCAAACCGGTCGATCACCGAATTGAAAAGCGGCCGTTCAGCGCCTGCGTGTTGCGGTAGGGAGGCTCTCCGTTCGTTGGAATGCGTTGGTCAGGCGGCGGCACACAGAGGGTTGTCCTCAGCGAGGTAGCCCGTGAGCGCCAGCAAATCTGCGACATGGCCGTGGTCCTTCAACAGACCAACTCGGCAGCGGCGCACCAAGTCCTCGCCAGCAAGAGCACGGCTGCGTCGAGCCTCACGGTCAAGTTGTTGCGCCATCGGTTCCCGCGTCAGCTCAAGAATAGATGCAGGCTATCAGGGAGCCGTATCGATATCGTGTGTACGAAAATGAGTCCTTTTTCATCTATGAGAGGCCATCCATGTTTCGTACGACCCAAGCACGTCCCGGGGAGACTGGCAGGCGTGTGCAGTGGGCTAGGGATGTGGGCCTTCTCAAAAATGGGGGGGCTTATGCCGATCCGCATAAGAACCCGTGATCAATGGTCGATGGGCCGCAACTCATTGCACCACCGTCGATTCTGGGATATTGTTCACGATCATTGAAGGTGTGTTAGGCGGATAGAACATGGCAGATCCGGTTCTTATATGGATCCGCCTAAACATTGTTAGACCGCTTCGGTACGCACAGAAACCACAGGAGTCCAAACATGGCAAAGCCAGTGATTGCTCAGGCGTTCTGCCAAGTTGCCTGGGTCGTCCGAGACCTTGCGGCCGCCGAAAAATTCTTCGTTGAAACGATGGGAATCAGCCGCTTCATGCACATGGACAACCTCGCCGCAAAGGACACCGAGGGCACTTATCTCGGAAAGCCCGGGAACTGGGTCTGCAACCTTCACATTGCCTACGCAGGAGACACCCAGATTGAACTGATCCAGCCTGTCTCGGGGGCCAGCATGTACCAGGAGTCACTTGATCGACATGGTGACGCCGTTCAGCACGTGGCGTACTGGCTGGACGATGCGGACTATGACGCCGCAGCCGCTCACCTGGAGTCCTCGGGCTATCCCCAGATTCAGAGCTTCCGGTTGCCCATCTTACGTGTCGGCTACTATGACACGCGTCGGGTTATTGGCGTCGTAACCGAGATTGTCGGCTCCACCGAAGCAGGCCATGAGCTCCGGCGCAATCTGAAGGCGGGGAACTTTTGAGGAGGGAGTCGGCCAGCGGTCTAACAATTCATTCAAGCCGAAGCCGCTTCGCGGCTCGGCTTAATTCAGGCGTTATGCCTACGAGGGTAGCATTTGACTCGCGACGAGCTGGTTAGCCATCTCGACACACTGTTCGCTTCCGATGCGTGGCATTGGTTTACCTGGCACTTTCGCGCGGGCGGACGCGCCGGTGTTCATCCCTTCGCTGCGGATGTGATCGACGCACTGATGGCAATCGATGCGAAAAGCCCAGGGTTCGCGAAGCGGATGGCTGGTGACCTATCGTCACTTCGCGGCATGAAGAAACATGAGCCGCACTACGAGCAGCTTCTCCAACGTCTTGCTGAGCTACACATTATATTGCAGCTAGTCACGCATGAATGGAGCTTTTCGGCGTCATTCGATTTGGAGCCTACAGTCGGAGATGGCCAGTTTCGGAACCCAGAGATGCGTATCACCGGCGGACCGCACCCGCTCCTCGTCGAGGTAAAGGCGCCCTCTCTCTTACAGCACATTCGTATGCGAGGCGCGAATCCGGCGCAGATCTCGACGCGCGCTGTTCCCAAGGAGCAGACTGCAAAGCTTGCTGAGGAGCTGGGCGCCATCACGCTTCCGCGCGACAACGCAGTGAAGGACTTTCTGGTCAGCGCCGAATCGAAGTTCCGACCGTTCAGGCTGGCCGATCCGCAGGTGCGGACGATGCTTGTGATCGTCTGGGATGACTTCATCTACGAGCCGCTCTCGGCGCTGCTCGGAAATGGCAGCGGCTTACTCACGGCGCAAAGCTTCTTTCGGACGACAGAGGGCGAGCCTCAGGTGTTTCCCTCCGTCGATGGAGTGCTGGTCATCCGCCATCTACACCAGCTCTTGCACGCAACCCGAGACGAGCCCTTTAGCGACGGCTGTACGGGCTCCTTCGACTACGGCGCTCAAGGGACGTTTCCGTTCAAGGCCTTTGTTCAGAACCCGGCAGCAATGCCTGTGCCGGAGGAACTCGTGTCAGCGTTGCACGGATTGCCGCCGGGGCCGGAACTGGGAGCGGAGTACATTCCGTCCGATCTGATCCTCTGGGTTGAGCCTCGGCCGCGCGAGGCCTAACGGCGGTTGGTGCCGATGACCGCTTTTGGCTGGATGCGACCGTCGGTATCCCGACCCGTTGCCGAAGTCCACGACCGACGGCTATCAGGTGGTTCAATCGAATGACGGCACCATCGGGATCCCACGGGGTGTAAACTTCCCGAAAATCCTAAATGCCCCCTTGTCAAAACCCCATCTAAAATGCCAGCCAAAAGTTGGTCGATTTCTCAAGGAATTTGACTTATGCTGGTCCCAAAACAAATGATTCTGCGATGACAAAGCGCGCCCCAATATCCACCGACGTCCAAACTCAACTTCTCGTTCAGAGTAAGCGCCGATGTTGCTTATGTGCCTTTCTTAACCAAGACTGGGATCAGAAAAGAATACAGATTGCTCACATTTCCCACGACCCGACTGACAGCAGTCAGGGCAACCTTGTTGTCTTATGCCTAAGCCATCACGATGAGTATGACTCGCGCACCAGTCAGTCAAAGGGATACACGCCGAGTGAAATACGCCACTACAAGAATGCCCTAATAAAGGCTCTTGCATGCTGGGACAGAGGTCCGCATCAAGTTGTGATTCCCCATCCTTTGGTGGCTGATCTCCGCCCCACTCAAACGTCAACAATCAATCTCTCGGCGTCTCCAGCTATCCCCGTTACCCAACCTCCTGGACTGGATCTAATGAGTCTCTATGCGATGACGCTTGATCCTACTCTAAGAGAGAAAGCTATCGAAGTCGTTTGCCGAACTATCTCCCTTTCTCCAGAACTGTCAAAGATAGCGTCTGTGAAAGGGACTCAGGGATATAGTCCCCATACAAATGAGTCTTACATCACACTTCTAGTCGGCGATGATTATGGCTGGACCTTTGAGGTCTTATTGTTCACTTGCCGAGAGACCGTCTGGCGATTAGTAGCCCAGGTTCCATTGACCTCGCAGAAAGCGCATGAGCCCATCGTAAGGTACATTTCAGGCCATAGAGCCGGTGCCCTTGTAATTGAGCATTTGGCGGGCTACGGAACGGGAGTCTATCGTAAGGCAATTACTTGGTATCGAGTCAGACCAGACGAGGTAGTGCCGCTCTTGAGCTACCCGGTTTATGCGTATGTAGTCGGTTGGGGACAGGCCTTTCAGCGACACATCTCTGGCAAGGAAATTACTTGTCCAGCCTTCCTCACAGAAGGTGCAAGGCTGCACATCGCGTTGAGGGTGGATTACAAATCTGATCCATCACGCGAGCAATATCAGGAAGTGGATTTATTCTCGATTAGTAAGAATCTTGTTCTCTCTTGGGATGAAGAGGGCGGCCTATTTCTTCCCACGGACGAATACTCCCTGTCATTTGATGAAGCAGAAGGTCTCTTTGCCGAAGGCTCAAGCGGTTTCTTAGCCCGCAATGTTGATCATCTTATCTCTCTGGCAAGGCATGGTAATGGTTTGCAGCGGAGCTGGGTTCGCGAATTTTTGGGAGAGTGTGAGCAAACAGAAGCGGCAGCTGCTGTAAAATCTGCTCTTGAATCGACAGGAAAACTCTGAGACCAGATTCAATAACAGGTCACATGAGTTCGAGAACGTAAGGGCATACATGTGGGCAGGTTTTGCAGACACGGACACGCGTGCGAGGTACCTGTTCTACGACCCTCCCCCAGCAGACTCATACCCAATCCAGCCAAGCGTAGCGCGAAGCGAGCACCATCTCGAATGAACGGCCGCTTTATGGCTGTGCGATCTCAGCGCCGAACTTCCGTACTTGGCCGGAAGCAGCTCTTCAGAACAGCGCGAAAGCCTCAATCCAGCGCCCAGCCTTACCCGATTCGGGGAGTCAATCAAGACTCGAACGACACAGTTCGCCTTGGACAGTTAGGGCGGCTGGTTTGCTGCATTTGAGTGGCTGCTTTGGAGTAGAATCGGTGGCCGGTTTGAGTAGAATATTCAGAGGTCGAACCTACGGCCCGCTGATTAAGAGAACAAAAAAACAAATTTTCAGAGGGTTCGTTGTTACGAAGGTTTCCCCCACATCGTCTGATAAAACGATCGACGTGGTGCCATCGGGCAGAAATACATCCGCAAGGGTACGCGCGCCACACTCCGCAAGATATTAGATTGCAAGGTCTGGCCACAGTTCTTCGTCTGTGATTCTTTCATTCCCTTGGATAAAGTCTATAGCAGGCGGCCTGGATATACCTTGCGCCCATAGGGCTTGAGACATCCCTGCCATAATCACGCACGCATTCACCTGCGGATTTGACGCCGAGAATTGGCGACTTCTTCTCTATATCATTTGAAGAATTCGGAAAGCCCTTGCGGCATTTTGTAATCACTTCAATTGCCGCCGGGTCATTTTTTATACCTGGCATTTCGTCTAAGATGCATTCCCAGTAATTTGATGGCCCCAAGAGTCCTGGGGACGCACTGGCAGGCCAAAGAAAGATCAGCGTGATTAGCAAGTATCTTGAACTTTCCATAATTACTATTCTTGCACAGCGTCGGAGTTGAGGGGGCAAGCAAGCTTGAGAACCGCCCCTCCTGCAACGATAGGTTAAGGCTTCACGTTACTAGCACGTTTATTACTCTTTACCGTACCCGACTCTTTAGGTTGCATTTCCACTTGTTGACTCGGCATGTCAGCGATTACTGGCGGTTTTACTGTGACGCCTTCCTTTCTCGGTTGCGGTGCGGTGGTAGTTGAATGTACGGATTGGCATGCTGAACAAGTTTTGAGAAAGCCGCCAATTAATGCGCCAAGAATCGTGAAAACGCCAGCAATTATGGCACCTAGCAGAATGTTCGGGCGTGCAGCTTTAGCTTGGTCACGCGCGATATGTTTTTTGATTTCGCGTTCGATTGTCAGAAACTTTGGCGAGCCCTTTTCACACGATGAGAGCTCTGAACAAAGCTCAACGAACGACATGATTCTAAGATCGTTATCGTCCGGAATTCCGTAGAATCCACGATTGAATGAGTCATTGTCTTCTTTTGAGTGCCCAGCGGCCATGATTTATGCCCTAACGATTAAAATTGGTCTGCGGAACCCTCTCTGTGCAACATAGCGAGGAAACTTCATGCATTTGATGTGGACAAGTCTAACGCAACGTCGCACGGCTATTTATCGCACCGTTTAGTGCCAACCACTCGTCCTCTCATTGCCACTCCTGCGCCAGCGGTTTCGGGGCAAGGTTAGGCCCCCGTGGGGGAGTATCACGAATGGGATAAAGTAGACTACTTGCGCCGCTTCCGCCACTCCCAAGGTGACACAGGCTGCGGATCAGCCCACAGCCCTTTCCTTCCCTTTCGCGCTTCGTTCTCCAGCCCCTCCAACGCCGTATTCCCCGGCGCATATTTCCGATACCACCAGCACCAGCCGTTTCTGACTAGCATGTGATTGACGTTGGTGCCATCGGGGAGCAGCACGTTGGCAATGGTGCGCCCGTACTTGTCCTTGCCATGGCTCTGGATGGTGACTTCCTTTCCAAAGACGAAGTCTGAAGTGGTTTGCTTAGCCTTTTGCCCGTAGGCTTGGCCTTTCTCAGGGCAGTCGATGCCGTTGAGGCGGATACGTTCAGGGTGGTGATTGTGCAGGACTTCGATGGTGTCGCCGTCGAGGACGGAGACGACGGGGCTGGAGAAATCGGCAGAGAAAGCATGGGGCGAACAGAGGAGGATTCCAAGGATCCAACTGATTGAAGTGGTCCACAGTGAGAATCGTGCGGTGCACGTGTGTTGCAGTCATCGCATGGAGCGGCGGTACCCTTGCTTGCCGGCGTCTTCTACACTCTTAAGGCAAATCGCACTCTCACTGAATTGCATCTGCGCATAGTATTGTCCACCAGGGACATGGTAGACGCCGCTTTTCGTGTTGCCGATTACCGGACAATCACTGAACCCAGGCAGGAGAGCGCTCGGGTTGACCTCGGTGAAGGCCTGAACCGGACCGTCCTTGATGATTGGTTTGGCCGCATTTATCGGAATCGCAAAGTTGAGATTCTGACCGAGCTCAATAATAGCAAACGTAATTCCAATCACCTGACCACTGAGATTGAGGAGAGGACCACCGCTGCTGCCATGTGAAACAGGCGCAGTAATCTGAAGGACCTTCTTAAGTTTGGCTGCTGGATCGTCGTCGAGGCGCACGGCACTGATGATGCCGTCTGAAACGGTATACTCCAGCATGCCCAACGGATTCCCGATTGCGATCACTCGCTGACCTACTTTGACCTGATCTGAATCCCCGAGAGGTATGGTAGGGAGTCCGGTCGCACCCACTTTCAATACCGCGATATCGAGTTCGGAGTCGCTACCCAGGAGTCCTTGTGCGCGAAACTCCCGTCCATCCGGCAGCTTGACTGTCACCGCTTGGGCGTTCTCGATCACATGATAGTTTGTGAGTATCGCGCCGTCTGGTCGAACAACAAAGCCTGATCCCACCGCTTGCTGCGAATCACCAAACCCCAGGTTAGAAATCACAAGTACGGCTTTGCCTTGTTCTTCGACAATTTGTGTGATGCTCTTTTCTGCGGGTTCACTGAAGGCTGGTTTGGGGAAGGCAGGAAAGAGCAAGAAAGCATAGCTGATGACGAGAAATGCTAGCGATAGAGAGCCTTTGAGTTTTTGACCCAGAGAACTGTTCATCTCATCCCCTCCATCTGGCTACTTCTGCTTCGCTACAATCTTGTACTTGATCCCCTCATAGGTCGCTCGCGGGAGGATCTTCTTCTGCACCAGCTCATCCTTCCGCTGATACGGACGGCCCTTGATGATCTTCTCAGAGTAAGCGTCACCGATCCCAGGCAGCGCTTTCAGTTGCTCAGCGGTGGCAGTGTTAATGTCGAGGAGATCGGACGTTTCGGCGGCTATCGTGACGAAGGGCAACCCAGCTAGGGCCAATACAACCAACGCTGTTGCGAAGAGCCGGCGCATCGGGATTCCTCCTTGTTGATGTTACTCCACCTTGTCCTTGGCCTTGGCCGCTTCTTTCGTTTGCCATTGCATATTCTCAGGCGCATCTTTCCCGCCTCGTTTCAGCGGCACCACGTGATCGATGACATAGCCCGGACAGGCTCCGCGGCTTTTCCCTGTGGACGGGCACGGATTACTCTTCTTGAAATGATGCGTCGCTTCCGCACTTCGCTTAATGCGTCCGTGGTTATCACGCTGGACGCCTGATGCAGCCTTGGAGTGTGCGTGGCTTTGGGAGGAGTGATGTTCAGATGAATGATTCCTGCTGCTGTGGCTGCTCCCTGATCCTCGTGCCAATGCATCATAGGGCGTCCATAGGAAGCTGAGCGCCAAACAGAGTGGCGCTCCCGTGAGAAACTTGGTTGGCATGACGGCCGAAGGCACAAAGAAGCGACGGTAGGGACGAATCGAGAAAGGCATAGGGGCCTCGCAGGGTGGTGTATTGTAGGAGGGCGAAAATCAAGGCGCAAGGGCAAGGTGGGGACATGGCTGCACTAGGGAACCGGGGGAGGATCAATAGACCCCGCAGCTCAGTAGGGTAAAGCGTTAACCTTCTAAGCCTTTCTGATACTTCCACACACAAGCCCGTGTCAGTACGTAAGCTCTCCCAATGTGAGACGGTCTCAAGGGAGAAATTCCTGTCACTGAGCCTGAAAGAAACTGGCCAGGCTTAAAGATGGAAACCCATCGAACTTCCAATACACGAAGAGTTCTATGGGCTGCTTACAGAACCCATAGTGGAGTCGTCAATCCTAAGCTCCTCTGGCTCAGCCGTAAGTGGCCCGACCGGCTCATGTGTTCCACTGTCTGAAATACGTCGGACCAGTGCCGTCCCTTCAACTGTTGAATTACTTCCATCAAAGTGCAGCCAGGATTAGCCCTGACTACTTCGAGAATCTGATCGGCGATAGTTACCTGTTGCAACATGCCTTCTTCCCTTGCTCTGAACGTATGTCCTCGATCTGGCGGCCATGAAATGCAAGCGCCGCACCAGAAAGATAGGCCATGAAGATTGCGAGGGGATTAACTCAGTGTGTCGAGAAGGTTAATTTGCTGACTGCGCGAAGTGACTGACAGGATCGTAGAAGGTGGTGGGAGGAGTGTCTGTGGCCGTGCACGAGTATCTGTCACTCAGGATGAAAAAATAGAGCGCAATCGCACGAAGCGCACAGTCTCGACATCGTTGTCTGAGGGAGCTTCAGCACCGTCAGGCCAAAACTGTAAAAGGTGATACATTCTTCTTGTGAGCCATACTTGGGCGCATTCATCAATAATAAACTTGGCGGATTGGTTAGTGGGGAGGCAACAATCATGAGGTACGTAATAAGCTTTTTTCTCACAGTTGTCCTGGGATATGCGCTGGTCCCTAGCTGGACGGAGGCCGCACAGCAGCGGGTCGCTATTAAGATTGGCGGGAGGTACTGTTCTTTTCACACGATTGATCTAACGCAATCATTGAAACGTGTGTCGGGAGTCGTTGACGTGGATTTTGATTCGATGGCAGGGCACGTGATCGTCGTTATGAGGGCAGGGAAAGTGAATCCGGATCATCTTCTTGCCGCGATCCAACAAATCAAAGGAGAGGGGTACAACTGTACAGAGCGGTTTAGCGGCGAACCAGGCAAGGTTGAGTACTGATGAACCTTCTCCCAGAGAATAGAAACATCGCGGTATCGTGTGAGGGATTACACCCCATGGAAAGATCACTTCTCGCGGCAGATACAACGAGGGCTCTATTCTTGACTCGTGAGGCTATGCCACCCGTGGGGTCGGTGTTCAGGTTGCTGTTGGCTTACGGTCTCGGGGTGGGTCACGCACTCCCTGGAAATGTTTTTTGGCCCAAGTCGTCTTGACTGTGAAGCGAATGCTCTGCTTTATTTAGCGATTGTTTTTGTGGAATCGATGTCAACGGCGTGTCTCTCGTCTGCCGGACTGGATATTTGGGGGGCGGATGGATATGGAGCGCAATGAAGTATTTTCGGCGTGGGGCTGTTGGCATAGCAGGGTGAGTCTCTGACAACCTAATAACCGGGCGGGTCTATACGCTGAGATGGGCTGGATGGATTGCCGCCGCGGACGTGAGGTGAAGGATGTGGAGTGGGGATAGGGCTGAAACCTGCCGTACTGCTGCGACGAAATATTCGCTGAATGCGTTTACTTCCCAGCCGGTCCGAGAGGTTTGTGTGTGAGCCGATCTCTGCCTTCCCGGCTCGATCAATACGGATCTGAGCCATCGAGGATACCCCCCGCGAATGCGATCCAGCGCTTGTGGCGTGGCCGATCGGTTCCGATTCTTGTGAAAGTCGGGCTGGTGTTTGGTGCGCTCTCAATGGCGTTCGGCCTGTTTCTTCTGACCACTTCCAATCTGACGCAGCAACTTATGGGAATGAGCAAAGCGATTGAACAGGCGGGGGCTGAGCGGATGCGGATGTATAAACTGGCCTCTCTGATTCAGCAATTGCCGGGTTCCGGATCAGGAAAAGAAGCGGAGTTGATCCGGGGCGAGGTGATGCAGTTGGAACGAGTTTTGGAAGGCCTCCGTTTTGGCACACTCGAGCATGGGGCTGTTGCGGATATCAATCCTATGCTTTCAAACCAGATGCAGCGCTTTCAGGACCGCTGGTCGATTCAGTTGCGGCCTGTGTTGGAACGTGCGTTGGGCGCGAGCGGCGAGGATTTGATCAAGCAACAGCAGGAGTATCTGATTCTGACTGATGACTTCATCACCGAAATCGACGCGATCGTGCAGTCGGTAGAGCAGGAGTCGACCGCCCGGTTGGCAGGGCTGTACCGTTTGCAGATCGGGTTTCTTGTGGCGTCTTTGGGATTGACGGCCATGGCGCTGATCTTTCTGCATAAGGTGATCCGCGCACCGCTCAAACAATTGACGGAGGGGGCCGAGCATATGGCGGCCGGCGAACTCCACACCAAAATCAAAGTGGAGACGCAGGATGAACTGGGACAACTCGCACGAACGTTTGAGCGCATGGCAGAGACCATTCAGAATCGCATTGAAGAAATAAAAGCCTTGCATGCGACGGGGGAAGAAATCGGCATGTTGGAACCGGGAGGGCTTGAGGGCGTGTTGCGTCGGATCGCCGATCGGGCATCGGAATCCCTGGATGCCGATCTCACGCTCGTGATGGTCCATCATCCGACGATGGAATGCTGGCTGGTGGAGGCTGCATCCGGTACCGCCTTCGATCGGATCCGGGAGCAGATCATGCTCTTCGAGGAGACGCCATTTTCCAACCAGGCGTTTGAAACTAAGCGGCCGGTCGTTGTCACAAACCTGTCCGAGTATGCGGACCGGCCCGTGCGGTTCCGGGACCAGTTCGGCGCTAAAAGCTATATGGCGGTTCCCCTGGTGGGCCCGCATGAATGCCGCGGTGTACTTGTCCTGTTAAGCCTCACGCGGGTGCGGATGTTTACGGAATGGGACATCCATCTGGCTCAGCAGTTCGCGTCCTATGCCGCGGTGACGATGGAAAACGCACGGCTGTTCGAGGCTGTCGAGTCCGAGTCGGAAACGCTGCGAGCAAGACTCCGGGCGGTCGAGCGTAACGTTGCCGAATTGATGCATGAGGTGAAGGCGCCGGCCGGGCGAGTGGCCGAGTTCGCTTCCTGGATCGAGCACGATCACGGGCGACATCTGGATGGCAAAGGGCTGCAATATCTCGCGTGGATTAAAAACGAAGGGAAAGATCTGGCCGCGCTCGCTGAGCGGACGCTCGATCTTGCGCGGATTACCCACGAACCGTCCCCGATGGAGAGCGTGGACGTCGACTCGGTGGCTCGCGAGGTGCTTGCCGTGCTGCAAGCGGAGTGTGAGAGAAAACGGGTCCGGGTGACCATCGCGCCCAATCTGCCACATTTGGGATGCCGACGTATTCATGTCAAACAGGTCCTCGATAACCTGATCGAAAATGCCATCAAGTATATGGGCGATCAACCGGCCCCGCATGTGGAGATCGGCATGACCGACAGTGAACGTGGTGTGCTGCTCTATGTGCGCGACAACGGGATGGGCATTGATGAGGCCATGTTCGATCGTATTTTTCTGCCCTTCCAGCGGCTGGCGGCTGAAGGCATTCCAGGATCGGGCATCGGCCTGTCGATCGTGAAAACCGTCGTCGAGCAGTATGAAGGAGAGGTCACGGTAGAATCGGCGCTCGGTGCCGGGAGCACGTTCTATATTCGGCTCCCCGTCCTCTCCAACGCGGCGCGAGTCCCTGCGCATCAGAGCCAGCCTGTTCAGGCATTGTGAATCGTTTCATGCGGAGCGCGTCCATACTCAACCGGGAGTGAATCGGATGTACAGCGTCACAGAGAAAGTCTTTACGATTTTGTTGGTCGAGGATAACGGCGGAGACGTGGAAATGTTCCTTCGCACTGTCGAAGACGACCTGCCTCGACGGGATGAAGAAGATGTTGAGCTCGTCATCGCGGCGCGTGCGGAAGGCGGTCTGCAGATTCTGAGTGAGCGCCGTATCGATCTGGTTATTTCGGATGTCCGCCTTCCCGGGATGAGCGGGATCGAGCTGTTGCAGCGGGTCCAAACCCTGGATCGCAGAATTCCGGTCATCATGATGAGCTGGGTCGATACCGTCGATATGGCGGTCGAGGCGATGCGGTGCGGCGCGTTCGATTACGTGATGAAGCCCTTTGAAAAGCTGGACCTTGTGTCGCGCATTCACCGCGCCATGCGGATTTCGGAAATCCTGTATCGGTATGAACCCTCGCGGCAGGGGGAGGCCCTGCCGTTCACCGACCTGGTGGGTGTCAGCCAGGCCTTTCACAATGTTGTGGCGATGATTGAGAGCGCCGCGCGCGTGCAGTCTACCACGCTGATTATCGGGGAGACCGGCACAGGGAAGGAAATGATCGCCCGGGCGATCCACGAACGCAGTGAGGACCGTACCGGGCCGTTTCAGGTGGTGGACTGCACCAGCTTCACCGAAGGGACGGCCGACAGTGAACTGTTCGGCCACGTGCGGGGTGCCTTTACCGGTGCGGTGGCGGATAAACTGGGCCTCATTGAACATGGAGGAGGGGGCACAGTCTTTCTGGATGAGATCGGCGACCTGCCACTGGCGTTGCAGACGAAATTGCTGCGCGTGCTGGAGGTCGGCGAAGTTCGCGCAGTGGGCAGTGTGCATCCGAAGAAGGTCAGCGTGCGATTCATCGCCGCGACGAATCAGGAACTGACCGAAAAGGTCAAACGGAATGAATTCCGGAAGGATCTGTTTTTCCGTCTCAATGTCATGGCGATTAAAGTGCCGCCGTTGCGTGAACGGACAGAGGACATTCCGCTCATTGCCCGCCATTTTATCGCGCGCTACACCAAAGAGTTCGGAAAGTACGTGGATGGGCTGCACCCTTCCGCGGTGACCGAACTCGTCGCCTATCCCTGGCCCGGCAATGTGCGGGAATTGCGGAATGTGATCGAGCGGGCCGTGATGCTGGCCAAAGGAGACCGTATCAGCTGCACGGACGTGGTCGGTCTTCTGCAGGTTGTCGATCCTGTGGATCGAGCGCAGGACGATTATCTGTCGTTGCCCTATGCAAAGGCCAAAGAGCAGGTGCTAGAGGAGTTCAGCCGCCGCTACATCAAGGCCAAGCTCGATCACCATCAAGGTAATGTCACGCACGCGGCGATGGAGGCCGGGTTACCGAGATCCTACTTTCATGAGATCATGCGTCGATACTTAAAGGACTGAGCCTCGACGTACTGTCATGTTTCCCTGACAGTTTTCTGTGTGATTCGTCTGAAACTGTGTCAGGGAGAGACATTTCCGATAAATGCTGCCCTGTCACCTTCCGCTGACAGTAAAATTCCATTGCTTCTCAATATGTTAGGCCTGTGCATCCCGATGCTTGTCAGTAATCGCTGACGCGGTCACTTCCCTGCTCGATTTCCCACTGCTTCAGAGTTCTCGTCGTCCTCTTAAATCATTGTTTTTACAGTGACAGCTACGAGGTGGGTGGTAAGCCGTCCATTCTCCATAGTGGCATGGGGCTTGTACTTGTCCGGCGTGAATCATTCGTGATGTCGAACCGATTCGCGCATGGGTGAAATTCGTAGCGAAGGGGGGTGGAGAACTTTCGGTTGTGCTGCAGTGGGAAATCGCGGGCTCTTTGAGCCCACAACTTAGGAGGTGTTCACAATGTTTTTGTCACGCAGACAGTTTTTGAAAGTTTCTGCGGGCACGGTCGCCGCGGTGGCGGTGGCAGACAAGGTCCTGGCGTTGACCGCGCTCCAGCCGGTCATCGAAGTCGGGAACCCGCTGGGTGACTATCCGGATCGGTCGTGGGAGCGGGTCTATCACGATCAATACCGGTACGATTCATCCTTTACGTGGTGTTGTTCGCCGAACGATACACATGCCTGCCGCATTCGGGCCTTCGTCCGGAACGGTGTGGTGATGCGCGTCGAGCAGAACTACGACCACCAAACCTATGAAGACCTCTACGGCAACCGCGGCACGTTCGCACACAATCCGCGCATGTGCTTGAAGGGATTCACGTTCCATCGCCGCGTATACGGCCCCTATCGGTTGAAGGGTCCGTTGATGCGGAAGGGCTGGAAGGCGTGGATGGACGACGGGTCCCCCGAGCTGACGCCAGACGTCAAGCGGAAATACAAGTTTGACAGCCGCTTCCTGGACGACATGCTCCGCGTGTCCTGGGACACGGCCTTCACCTATGCTGCCAAGGCCTACATCATCATTGCCACGCGGTACAGCGGTGAAGCCGGTGCGCGCCGTCTCCGCGAGCAGGGGTATGCGCCGGAAATGATCGAAATGATGAAGGGTGCCGGGACCCGCTGCTTCAAGCACCGCGCGGGGATGCCGGTCCTGGGTATCATAGGCAAGATGGGCAACACCCGTATGAACGGTGGGATCAACGCGTTGTTGGACACCTGGATTCGGAAGGTCAGCCCGGAACAGGCGCAGGGCGGCCGCTATTGGTCGAACTACACCTGGCACGGCGACCAGAACCCAGCCCACCCCTGGTGGTCGGGCGTCCAGGGGTCGGATGTCGACCTCTCGGACATGCGGTTCTCCAAGCTGAACACCAGCTGGGGGAAGAACTTCGTCGAAAACAAGATGCCGGAAGCGCACTGGAAGTTGGAATGTATTGAGCGCGGCGCCCGCGTGGTCGTCATCACGCCCGAATACAATCCGACCGCCTATCGTGCCGACTACTGGATGCCGCTGCGTCCGGAGTCAGACGGCGCCCTCTTCCTGGGGGCCATGAAGATCATGGTCGACGAGAACATGCACGACATGGACTTCTTGAAGCAATTCACGGACGCGCCCATCCTGGTGCGTACCGACACCCTCCAGTATCTGGACCCGCGGGATGTCATTGCCGATTACAAGTTCCCTGACTTCTCGAAGAGCTACTCAGGCCGTATGCAATCGTTGAAGCCGGAGCAGATTGAACGGCTCGGCGGCATGATGGTGTGGGATCTCAACAAGAAGCAGGCGGTAGCGCTCCATCGTGAACAGGTGGGCTGGCACTATACGAACAGCGGGATCGATGCGTCCCTCAACGGGACCTATCGTGTGAAGCTGCTTAATGGTCGTGAGATCGACGTGATGCCGGTGTGGCAGATGTATCTGGTGCACTTCCAGGACTACGACCTGGATACCACGCATCAGATTTGCCGCACCCCGAAGGACCTCATCGTCCGGTGGGCCCGCGACTCCGGCACGATCAAGCCGGCCGCGATCCACAACGGCGAAGGCACCTGTCACTATTTCCATCAGACGGAGAATGCGCGTGCTGCCGCGATGGTGCTCATCATCACCGGCAACGTCGGGAAGTTCGGAACGGGCCAGCACACCTGGGCCGGGAACTACAAAGCCGGCACCTGGACCGCGACCCCCTGGTCCGGCGCGGGCATTGCCGTGCATACCGGAGAAGATCCGTTCAACATCACGACGGATCCGAACGCGCACGGGAAGGAAATCAAGACCAAGTCGTACTACTACGGCGAAGAGGTCGGGTATTGGAACCACGGTGATACCGCCTTGATCGTCAATACTCCCAAGTATGGACGCAAGGTCTTCACCGGGAAAACCCACATGCCGACCCCCAGCAAATTCCGCTGGGTCGTGAACGTGAACGTCTTGAACAACGCCAAACACCATTACGACATGGTGCGCAACGTGGATCCGAACATCGAGACCCTGATCACGCAGGACATCGAGATGACCTCGGACGTCAACCACAACGATATCGCCTTTGCCTGTAACTCCTGGATGGAGTTCACCTATCCGGAAATGACCGTGACGGTGTCCAATCCCTGGGTGCAGATTTGGAAGGGTGGTATTCGCCCCTTGTACGACACCCGCAACGACCTCGATACCTTCGCAGGCGTGGCGGCGAAATTGTCGGACATGACCGGCGACAAGCGCATGAAAGACTACTTCGCGATGGTCTATACCAACCGCGTGGACGTCTATGCGCAGCGGATGCTCGATGCCTCCTCGACCTTCTACGGCTACTCAGCGGACGTCATGCTGAAGTCGGAAAAGGGCTGGATGGTCATGGTCCGGACCTATCCCAGACATCCGTTCTGGGAGGAGACGAATGAAAGTAAACCGATGTGGACGAGATCCGGCCGGTATGAAAATTACCGAGTGGAGCCGGAAGCCATCGAGTACGGCGAAAACTTCATCTCTCACCGTGAGGGACCGGAAGCGACACCGTACCTGCCGAACGCCATCTTTACGACGAATCCCTATTGTCGTCCGGATGACTACGGGATTCCGATCACGGCGCAACATCACGATGACAAGACCGTCCGGAACATCAAGTTGTCGTGGGATGAGATCAAGCGTCACAGCAACCCGTTGTGGGAAAAAGGGTACCAGTTCTACTGCGTCACCCCGAAGACCCGGCACCGGGTGCATAGCCAATGGTCGGTGAACGACTGGGTGCAGATCTATGAGTCGAACTTCGGCGATCCGTACCGCATGGACAAACGGACACCGGGGGTCGGCGAACACCAGTTGCACATCAACCCGCAGGCCGCGAAAGACCGCGGCATCAACGACGGCGACTACGTCTATGTGGACGGCAACCCGGTGGACCGGCCGTACCGCGGCTGGAAGCCCTCGGATCCGTACTACAAGGTGGCGCGGTTGATGATCCGGGCGAAGTACAACCCCTCCTATCCGTACCACGTCACGATGGCGAAGCACGCCCCGTACGTGGCGACGCCGAAGTCGGTGAAAGGCCACGAGACACGTCCGGACGGACGCGCCATCGCGGTGGACACCGGGTATCAGTCCAACTTCCGGTATGGGGCCCAACAGTCCTTTACCCGGAACTGGTTGATGCCGATGCACCAAACCGACTCACTCCCAGGTAAGCACGCGATTGCCTGGAAGTTTAAGTGGGGCTATCAGGTCGACCACCACGCGATCAACACGGTGCCGAAGGAATGTCTCATCCGCATCACCAAGGCGGAAGACGGCGGTATCGGCGCCCGGGGTCCGTGGGAACCGGTCCGGACAGGCTTCACGCCGGGTCAGGAAAACGAGTTCATGATCAAGTGGCTCAAAGGCGAACACATTAAGATCAAGGTGTAGGAGTGTCGTGCTGAGGGCCGGGTGCGGAGTCCCGAGTCACGATCTCGGGACCCGGCTTTCGGGACTGTTCAGCACGCAGAATCCAGCACTGGCGTTAACGATGTGTGAACTATTAACCACAGGATCATGAGGATAAGGAGGATTTACAATGCCTGAAGTGTATAACTGGCAACTGGGACGGAAGATGCTGTATCCCTACGAGGAACGGCATCCGAAGTGGCAGTTTGCCTTTGTGTTCAACATCAATCGGTGCTTGGCCTGTCAGACCTGTTCGATGGCCGACAAGT